>Ga0074195_1000005_pt1 | contig 858891 bp, 932 predicted proteins | sample EPASupsiteHSE623_FD_64525 | JGI IMG/M metagenome (GOLD analysis project Ga0074195, IMG submission 64525) | Bioremediated contaminated groundwater from EPA Superfund site, New Mexico - Sample HSE6-23 | ecosystem: Environmental > Aquatic > Deep subsurface > Groundwater > Contaminated ...
ATTTAAATAACTCACGAGAGGACATGTCCAGTGGATTTTTAATAAAAACATAACTTTTTAAATCCAAAAACCATTCTAAAACGCATGTTAAATAGCATAATTATCTCTTTGCATAACCACACAAGTCTTTCAGGTGATGATTACCTTAGAAAGGAAACTCCTGAAAGATATATAAAAGAAGCTTTCAAGCAAGGTGTAAATATTCTGGCATTAACAGATACAAATACAGATATTGCTTTTGAAGAGCTTAAAAAATCAGCAATTTACAAGTTTCACGATTTAGAGCATGGCGTTGCAATTATAGAAAATAAAAACAAAGAAAGTTTATATTTAATAAAGGGTCAGGAGTTTCATGAAAATCAAAAGCATATAATTCTTTTAGGTTATTCCGGAAATATAAATTTTACACCAAACTATGATTTAAAAGAGGTAATAAACAAAACACACGATTTTGGCGGAATAGTAAGTCTTGCACATCCTTTTTGCCATTTGCTTGGTGGAGCAGGAATAAAAATATCAAGCGAACTATCAAACCATGTTGATGCTTATGAATTGGATCCTCAAAGCACAACCTTGCTTAAAATTTATAATACAACTTTGCAAGAATGGACCGAAGAAAAAAATCTTCCTTTAATTTCAACAGCAGATGCGCACAGAGCAAAAGATTTAAAGATGGGTTATTTTACTTTAAATCCAACATTGATTGATTTTAAAGATGGAGAAAATTTAATAAATTCTTTGAAGAATTCCATAAAAAGCAATCAGCAAACAAATATTCTTAATTATAATTTGTTTGCAACAATTGATTGGCTGATTTTGAAAAGATTAACCTCCGGAAATCCTGCAAAACACATAATTGATTTAGCAAAAGCAGCTTTGCCTAGATTTCAATAATCTTTCCCTTTTTCCCAACATTAATGACTTTTGTTTTTCCAACAATTTCTTCTATGCCTTCCATTTCATGAATATGGCTGCATAATAAAAAATCCGGTTTAAACTCTTTGATTGCTTTTCTTATTCCTTCGCTTCCTTTGAAATTAGTCATATGTTCCATTGTGCTTTCAGAAGGATGAACATGAGTAACCATTATTTTCTTGTCCATAGCTTTCACATAATCAAAACCTTTTTTCAGCATGGAAAATATTTCTTTCTCGGGCATTTGATGCTGTCCTAAATTAACACCTGAGCATCCAAATAAGCCAACATCTTTGTATTTTATAGAATAGCCATGAAGATTTGTTGCATTGTATAATTTTGCAAGAAAATCAGCAGTAGCCGCGCTTTCATGATTTCCAGGAACCAAAAGAACTTTTTGGTGTTTTTTTATGAACGGCCCCAAAAGATTGGAAGTGCTTCTTTCATTCATAGTTATATCTCCGCAAAGAATAACCAAATCAACTTTTTCTTTTTCAGCTTTATCAGCCAGCTGCTTGGCTAAGTCGGTATCTCCATGAATATCCCCTGCTGCCAGAATCCTGAGTTTTTTATCCATAAAATCAAGATAGAATCAGAATTTAAATAGTTTGTTATTTAAAAAGAAAAATTAATAGCAGTTCAAATAACCGCTCATGAAGCCCTCTTCAAATCCAGCTATTTCATCATTATCTGCAAAATCCTCAACACCCGGCTTTGTGTAGATGTCAAAATCCTGCTCTTTTTCAATTATTTTTCTCAGCTTCATTTTGTCACCACTGCAGACATTCTTCTAACCTGTTCATAGAACAGAGTTGAAATTATCTGCGGATTCAGCTGGTCATATATTTTTTCCTGGTTCAAGTTTATCATTTTTTCACCTCTTTTTTTAATTGAAGGGCTGGGGGCAAGCACAGCCCTTGTGATTAGGAGGTAGGCAAGATACAAGGCAGCAAAGAATTGATCTTGCCAATTCCTTGATTATAAAAATGAAAGAATGCTTTATATAGCTCATGTCAGCATATGTCCAGTGCTAGTGCATAAATTTATAAATAAAAAGAAATTAATTGCATTATGTCATTTTTGCAGACAATCAAAGATATCATAAGGCATAATCCTTATGTTCTAATTCTGCTTGTTTTCATATTTGTAGTTTTGGTCTGGGTTTTGTCAATATTCTATTCGCAAAGCCATAATTTAGAAATATTCATTAACGGAACAATTTAGAAATGTTTAAAATTTCTTTTCATTTCCTTTTCTCTTTGCTGCAAAGCCGTTATGGAATCACTTAAGCTTTTTGCATCAACATTTGGAAATTTTTTCATATAATCTGGCAAATTTTCATAAGTCAGAGCAAGCCTTGTCATTGTTGTATCTTCTGAAGGTTTAAATAAAATATTAGTAATATTAACTTCATGTTTCCCATTGATTATTGTATCTCTTGGAATTCCCATTCTTTTATCAAGACTTATGTATAAGAATCCTGTTTTGCATGCATCAATTCCATTTTTTACATTAAATGTGCTGTCAACAAAAATCCTGTCAAAAACATAATCTGTGTTGTTTAATTCAAGAACATGTCCACCATTAACAATTCCTGCTTCTTTTGCACCAAAATTGGTTTTTGCATAATCTATGAACTCATTCAATGTCAAAGAATTTGCGGGCATTGAAACTAGGTTAATTGCAGTTATTATTGCGATTGTTTTATATAAATCCATTTTAACCCCCAAAGTATGCTTTTTAGTCGGTTTCCTTAATTTATAAATTTTGCTATTTAGAAGTCGTTTAAACTTTTGTTTATGCAGTTATACTCGATAATGGAAGTGTTGCCCTCAGCTCCTCCTGTGAGCTTTTGAACAGTTATGAATTTGCTTTTCTCAAGCTTTTCTATTTTTCTCTGCATTGTTTTGTAGGAGCCTTTTCCTCCTTTTGTTTGGTAAATCTTGAAAAGCTCTCCAATTTTTATTTTGGGATGCTCTTTTACCAAATCCAGAATCATTTTTGTGTCATCTTCCAAATCAGTGCTTTTCTTTATTGTGAAATCATCAAGTTTTTTTATTGCCTCTTCAGCTTCTTTTAATGTAATCTTTCTCATGCTTTTATCTTCTGCAATATTTCCCGCTTCTTTCAGAATATACAAGCCAGCTCTTACATCCTTCAGTTCAGCTGCTTTTTTTGCAGCAAGCTCAAATGCATTCTGCTCCCAAATTCCCTCAAAGAAAGCATATTTCAATCTGTTTTCCATTATTCCTTTTGTTTCATTTGCATTGTAAGGCTTGAACTCAATCATATCTGCTGTTAATCTTGATTTTATTCTTTCATCAACATCTTCAACCCATGATTTGTAATTTGTAATAAGAACAATTGTTTTTCTGTATATTTCCTCTAAAATAGAATAAATAAAATCATAATCTTCCAGTTTGTCAACTTCATCAAAAACAAAAACAACTGATTTTTTATTTAACATATCCCTTATTACTGCAAAAAGTTCATCTGTTTTTTTGTTCTGCGTGAATTTATACCCCAAAATATCGCAGATTTCCATATAAACTTTGAAGGATGTGTTTTTCTGCCAACAATTTATGTATATTGGAATAATTTCGTCAGTTTCATCCTCCAATTCATTAAGAATGTGCTTGCATGCAACTGTTTTTCCAACACCTGGCGAGCCGTAAACAAAAAGATTTCTTCCGTTTCTTTTCTGAAACAAAGGCTTTATACAGGTTGCAATATACTTCTGCTCAGTTTCCCTGTAAGGTATTAATTTAGGGATATAATCATAGTCTAATGCTATTGGGTCTCTGAACAAAGATTCTTCTGAACCAAGCATGTCCTTGAATAAGCTCATGGAGTATATTCTTTTTAAAAGGGTATTTAAACCTTTTTGTTCAAACAGCAATCTTTATAAATTAAAAACTCATACTGTGGAAGGGTAAAAATATGATAGTTGGATCAAAAGAATTTGAAAAGTATGTAAAAGCACACGAAAAAGAGCTTGAAACAATAGATAATAAAGAAGTACAATCAAAAGAAGATTTAAGATATTTGAAATTTGTTGAAAAAAGAGAAACAACAGAAAGCAATATTCTTCGTTTAGAATTAGCAAATTCAATATTAGGTCAAGATTATTTAACACCAAAAAATTTAGCTGAAGTAGAAGAAAATCTTTTAAGTGTTAAAAATCCAGGTTCACTAGAATTTCTTACAGCTCAAATAAACTTAGCAAATATCTTGGCTATGAACAAAAAAGATGAAGCAGCAATAACTGTTTTAAATGTTTTAATTGATAATATAAATAATTATGAAAAGTGGCATAAAGATTTGTCAATAGGGAATTATTTTATTATGCAATGCTGTAAATGTAATGCTTTAACGGAATTAGATAAAATTTATACAACAAATCAGGATTATAAAAATGTTGCAAAAATAAGATTAGAAATAGCCAAGTCAGTGGATTTTTCTGATCCGGACTCTTATCAATATGGATTGAAGTTAGCAAGAGGAATGGCTTTAAAAAATAATAACAAAGAAGCAATATCTTATCTGGAATTAATGTTAAATGGAATAAAAGACAATAATGCTCAAAGCGATATAATGAGGTCAAGAGTTTTGTATTCTTTAAGCCAGGTTTATATTGCAGAGCACGATTTGGATTCTGCTGTAAATTGTTTGGAACAGGCAAGAGAATTTACTCCCAATACAGTAATCTTTAAAGAGATAGAAATAGAAAATTCAAGACTAAAAATTTTACATGAAGTTCCTTTGAATTTGATGATTCAACAATATTCAGAATTAAGGGATAATTCAATAAGAAAATAATTATTTCTTTTTTTCTATTTTTGTAATTCCATTCATGTAGGGAATTAAAACTTTAGGTATTGTTATTGAGCCGTCTTTGTTCTGATAATTCTCAAGAATTGCAACCATTGCCCTTGATGTTGCAACAGCAGTGTTATTTAAGGTATGAACAAGATATTTTTCTTTTCCATCAGTTGCTTTGATATTCAATCTTCTGGCTTGCGCATCTGTTAAATTTGAGCAAGAGCCAATTTCATAATACTCCTTTTTCCTTGGTGACCAAGCTTCCAAATCTGCGCTTTTAGCTTTCAAATCAGCTAAATCACCTGAACAGCATTCAAATATTCTTGTTGGTATTCCAAGCTCTTTAAACAAATCAACAGAATTTTTCATCATCTCATCATACATTTTGTAGGAATCTTTTGGCTTGCAAACAACAATCTGCTCAACTTTATTGAATTGATGTGTCCTGAACAAACCTTTCTCATCAATTCCATGGCTTCCAATTTCTTTTCTAAAGCACTGGCTAAGCCCAACAATTTTGATTGGAAGCTCTTTTTCATCAATTGTTTTGCTGATAAACATTCCAATTAAAGGATGCTCTGATGTTCCTATTAAATATAAATCTTCATCTTGAATTTTATAAACCATATTTTTAAAGAATTCAAAATCAACAACACCTTCGCAGATTTCTTTTCTTATCATTAAAGGAGGTTCAACTAACATATAACCCCTTTTTATCATAAAATCTATTGAAAATCTTATCAAAGCTTGATTTAATTGTGCAAGAGCACTTTTCAAATAGAAAAATCCTTTTCCTGTTGTTTTTGCAACTGTATCAAAATCAGCAATTTCTAGATTTTCTATCAATTCAACATGATTCTTTGCAGGAAAACTGAATTCCGTCTGCTTTCCAATCTTTTGTATCTCTTTGTTTTCTGCTGCATCTTTTCCCAAAGGAACAGACTCATGGATTATATTGGGAATGGAAAGCATTGCTTCTTTTATGTTATTTTCAAGAACTTTTATTTTTTCTTCTATTTTTGCAATTTGCTCAGGAATATCTTTTCCTTTTTTTATCTCTGCTTTTGCATCCTTGCCTTCTTTTTTCAGCTGATTTATTTTTTGGCTTACTTCATTTCTTTCATGCCTTAACACTTGGACTTCTGCAAGAAGCTTTCTGTGCTCTTTGTCATCTTTAATAACCTTGTCAACCAAAGGAAGCTTCTCTAATTTGAATTTCTTCTTTATGTTCTGCTTTACAAGCTCTGGATTCTCCCTTATGAGATTTATATCAATCATAAGCATAAAATAACAAAAGGAGTTTAAAAAGGTTTCGAAGAAAAAACTTAATTTACTTTTATTCCAAATTCAGCCAAATCATTTTTTAGCTGTTCATAACTCTGAAAATGAATTGCATGCATTCCCAGGCTTTTTGCTGGAGCAACATCATCATCAAAATTATCTCCAATCATCATTGCTTCTTTAGGGTTACATTTGGCTCTCTTCAGCATTTCTTCAAAGATTTTTGGATTTGGTTTTACAAGACCGATTTCAAAAGAAAGTAAGGGATAATCAATATAATCAAAGAGTTTTGTATTCTCTTTTAAGATTTTTACTGCAAATATGCTCGTGTTTGAAATTAGGCCAATTTTATAATCTTGCTTTAACTTATTCAGCATTGGAAGTGTGTGTGGAAAAAGCTCAACATTCTTTAAACTTGAATTTAATACTTCTTCAAATTTATGAACATTCTCTTTTGATGAGCTAATGCCCATATTTTTGCATAACTCTGAACTTGCGTCATTTTTAGAATTCCATTCTTTTGTTTGGTATGTTGTTTCATATATTTTTTTAACTTCTTTTTTTTCCATATCCAAATTAAATGTTGAAATTATTGTTTGAACCATGCTTTGATTTTTAGTTGTTGCTAAAGTTTTCCACAAATCAAAAATTATTAATTTAATCATTATTTTAACAAAAGAAGTTGTTTTTATAAAACTTTCTATAAAAAAGAAAAAAATAAAAGAATTAATTTACTTGCTTGCAAGCAGGTAAATCTTGTAAAGTGCTGCTAAGCCAACCAAAATGTATACAATGTCTGCTATTAGGCCTGATCCAAGCAAAAAGTAGACCAAGTCAAATTTAAACAAGCCAATAAGGCCCCAGTTCAAACCGCCAATTATCAGCAAAATTATTGCTGTCCAGCTCAACCAATTCATTTTGTGCATATTAACACCTCCAAGTGTTTTTATTGGTTAAAGCAAACCAGTTATATAAACATTTTGTTGCTATTCAAAAGTTTAGCAAACTAGTTTTATCTCTTCCTTGTATTCAATTGCATTCAATAATGTTTTTCCTATATTATTGTTTTTCTTAATTTTTATTTCTGCATTCTTTCCAACCTTGACAGAAAGCAGCAATTCATTATTGATGTAAATATCAACATCTTTGTTTACATATTCTTCATCAACCATAAGCACAATGTATTTGTTTGCCATTTTTGCATCAAACTCAATTTCATTTCCTATTGGTTTGATATCATTCTTCTGCAGTTCCCTTACATCAATGCTTATTCCCAATGTGTCTTCTATTTTTTCTATGTTCTTTCCCTGTTTGCCGATTATTCCTGCAATTGCATGGTCTGGAACATAAACAATAGCTTTGTTGTCAGATACAACTTCAACTTTTACATAATCTGCATATTTCTGCATTTCTTTTGTAATCTGCTGAGCTGCTAATCTTTTTGCCGGACTTTCAGGAGAGCTTTCTGCAACAGGCACTACAACTGTTTCCTCTCCATAGCTGTAAATTTCAAATTCTGTTTTTCCTGTTTTGAAATCAGAAACACTTACAACCGGCCTTGCCAAGTCAGCCTCAGTCATTCCAGTAGGAACTCTTACTTCCATTTTAACACTGAAAATCTTGTTGATTGTTCCGTTCAGAATAAACAGCACAGTATCAATAACCTGCGGAATAACTCCAAGCTCTATTCTTCCAATAAACCTCTGTATTCCATCAATTGGATTTGTTGCATGTATAACACCAACCATTCCAACTCCGCTTAATCTCAAATCAGTAAATAATCTGAAATCTTCGGTGTTTCTCATTTCATCAAATATTGTGTAATCCGGTCTGGATAACAGCAATACATCATGAATTTCCTGAGAGCTTCCATGAGATATGGAATATTGTGTTATGTTGTCTGATAAAATCAAATCCCTTGGTGCTTCAACTGTTTTTACAATCTTTCCCTGTTTTGCATAAAACTCAGCAAGAGCCTGTGCAAATGTGCTTTTTCCCATTCCAGGAGAGCCTGCTATCAAAACACCTTCAGTGTTTTTTGTCAGTTTTTCAACAATCTTTGGATCCAAATTATAATCTTCAATTTCAAGAATTTTTACAGGCCTTACAGCTGTGATTTCCCATGCATCTGAAAATGGCGGCTTTGTTATTACTGTTCTGAACTTTTCCAGCTGTACAACTGTTGAGCCGCGCCTTTCTATTTCAACAAATGAGTCTTTTCTCAGTCTTGCTTCCTCTACAATCTCTTTTGCAAGCTCCTGCAAAAATTCCCTTGTCAGTATCGTGTCATTTACTTTTTCAAATTTCCAGTTTCCAGGAACTCCTTTTTTTGCAAATGGAACTAAATTTTCCCTTAAATGAACGCTCATTGTTTCATCATCAAAGAATTCCGCTAGTCTTAATTTTCTTTCAACCAATTCAAATTCTATGAATATGCAGTCAATTCCCCTTGTCTGCGCAACAGCTGCCTGCACTCTGTCAGCAGTTATCAATGTGCCTTTGACATTCTGCGCAATCTCCCTTATCATTGAGTCTATTTCACCCAATTTAGCATATTTTATTTCAGAAGCTTCCGGCCTTTTGCCAACATATTCTATTTTGAATTTGTTTTTTTCTGCAAGCTTTGATAAATTGTTTATTTCATCAAGTCCAATAAAACCGGTTTCTTTGTTTTCATTAGCTTGATGCTCTAATTCTGCAATCACTGCTTCATTTATCAGGATTGTTTCCGGCATAATCATGCCTTCCTCTATTTTTCTTGATACTAAACCCTCTATTATTACAGAAGTATCAGGTATAAGTTTTGATATTTTTCTCATTTTTTCATTGTCTTCTTTCTTGTGTATTATTTTATTTGCCATTCTGTCCTCCTTTGGCTGTATTTTATAATATTCCATTATTTAATCTATTCAATTTAATCGGGTAAGAATTAAACTATAAACTAGGTTTGCTCTGTTATTTATAAACTTTGTGATAAGATTTATATATTCTGATTCAATTAATCTTTTTATGATAAAACAAGTCAGCTTCAAAAATGGAGAAGGATTAATTTTAAGGGGATTTGTAAATGAACCTAAGAAATATGAAACAGCAGTAATTTCTTTGCATGGCTTTCCAGGAAGCTGTGAAAGCAAAATACAAAAAAGACTTTTAAAAAATCTTGGAAAATTGAATTATTTAACTTTGATTTTTGATTTCAGCGGAAGTAACAAATCACAGGGAAAGTTTGAAAATAAATTAATGAGCAAAGAGGTAAAAGACATAAAATATGCAATTGATTTTCTATGCAAAAATTACAAATTTAAAAAATTGGTTTTAATAGGCCATTCAACAGGTGCTATTGATGCTTCTTTGTATGCCTGCAAAGATAAAAGAATAAACAAATTGATTTTATCCGGTGCTGTTAGTAATTTGAAGCATGCTGCAAAATATGATTTTAATGACGAGCAGATTAAATCTTTCTGGGAAAAAGGATATATTGTTTACAAATGGCCTGGAAAATGGACACACAATAAAAGAATAAAAAAAGCTTTTTATGATGAGTTTTTTACTTTAGATATTCCAAAAGCAATGAAGAAATACAAAAAACCTTTGCTGATTATTCATGGCGAAAAAGATGAATCAGTTCCATTAAAGAACGCAAAAGAATTGTATAAACTTGCAAACAAACCAAAAAAACTTGTTGTAATAAAAGGCGCAAAACACTCTTATGATAATATAAAACAGTTTAAGCAAGTAGTTTATCATATCAAGAGATTTATTTAAAATGGCAAAAAAACCCATCAAAAAGGCTCCTGCACAAAATAAATTAAAATTAATATTGTTATTTTCCTTGTTTGTTATTTTGCTTATGCTTGCTTTTTTGTTTGACAAGCAGATAGTTCTTTTTTTTGAACAGCTGAGAATGCCTTTTGTTGATTCAGCAGCTGTTTTGCTGACTTCATTGGGGTTTGCATTTCTGCTGTTTGGCCTGATAGAAGCTTTCATAATAACAAAATCAATTATTTTGAAAGAGAGCATAAGAAAAAGCCTGATTGTGCTATTGTCTTTTGGAATAGCTTTGGGAATATCAAATCTTTTGAAATATATAATTATGAGGCCAAGGCCTGATTTTGTTTCTTTTTTAGCTGCACAGCTTGATCCTTCAATGCCTAGCAGCCATGCAGCATGCGCTTTTGCAATAGCTGCTTCTCTTTATTTCCAGAACAAAAAAAACTGGTGGATTTTTATTTTAGCGGGAATTTATTCTTTGCTGAGAATTTATGAAGGAGTTCATTATATGTCTGATATTATTATTGGCGCTTTAATAGGCATTTTATTAAGCTATTTTGTAAATTATTCTGTTAATATATTAATGCAACCAAAACGCCATTAATTTGAGAAAATCTTACTTTTGCAGGGTCTTCAATTGCATTGTTATCTCCTTTTGTAATTGCATACCATCCATCTTTGTCATAGCCTGTTTTTGTTATTCTGTGAACAATCAATCCTGAGCCTGATTTGTAAGATATAATATCTCCAATTTTTAATTGAGATTCAAAACTTGGCTTTATTTCAATTCCATTTGCCCCTTTGTCTAAAACAGGATCCATTGAATTGGTGTCTGCATATTTTGCCCATGTTGCATCTTGCAAATTTATAACAATTTTATTGTCATAAACTTCAATGTCATTTTCAGAAATCCTGTCTGAAGGTGAATATCTTTCTGCTGTTTTTCCTATGCTGAAAGGAATCTCTGCATTCTGTGCAATGCTTAGCAAACTATTTGAAAGAAATCCCAAAAGGAATACAAGGAATAGCATTATTGGCCATATTCTCATTTTATCACTACCAGATGATAACATAACTTATATATAAAGCTTTCTATTTTTACTACTAAACAATAGTTATAATAATAAGCTTTATAAATGGCCAAACCCTACCCAAACAACAGAATAGGCTTATTAGGATGCAAAATGACCAAAGAAAAATTTTCAAAAGTAAAATTAATAGAACAGCCTGGCAATTATTTGATATGCAATGACCCAAAAAATACAACACATATTGATTCTCAATTAAGAGGAACTTCTTTAAACCTTAATGGAGAGGATATATTCAAGTATCTTTTGATGGAAAACCGGGAAACTTCTGCAAGAATAATCATTCATCAGAAAACAGAAGGGCCCTTTAAAAAAACAACAGTTCCTGCAAGGTTGGAATTAAGAAATCCAAATAAATTAACTTTGGATAACTTGTGTTTTGGCGTTTGTTTGACAACACAGGACGACAAAAATTATTTTATTTATTATGGAGCAGGTGATGATTGCGGTTCTTTACAATATGAATTTGGAATACAAGAAGTAGAAGATGTTGAAATTAAAGGCAACTGCATGAGACCAATTTCTGATGGGAATATACATTCAAGCCTTTACATGAATAAATTGATTTTGGAAACAGAATCAAAAGAGATTTTTTGGACAGCAGAAATTAACTGCAATTACAGAGGCCAGCTTAAAAATCTTATTAAAACAGGATTAAAATATTTAAATTCAGCAATTGCAGATTTAAAGATTCCGGTTTGGAAAAAAATAAAAGATTAAAATGCAAAAAAAAGAATATATTTCGGCAACTGAAATAAGCTTTCCAGGGGAATATAAAGTTTCAAAAGCACCGGGATTTGAATTATTTTCCCATTTGGATTTAGTCGAAAGCCCAATTTTAGGGTATTCCGGTTTTAAGCTTGTTGACATAATAAAACAAAGAATTCCACAAATAGAAATAAAAAAGTTTGTTCCAGCAAAAAATTACCTTTTAGGATTAATAAACAAGCCGGCAGATTTAATAACTTTAAATAATAATCCTAAATTTGAACAATTGAAAAACTCCGGCATTTATATCTGTTCTTCAAATGCCCATGTGCATTTAGTTTTGGATAGCGATTTCATAAATTATATGGCTGGTGATTATGCAATGTTAAATGATGCCGGAAAGCCATTTATCATAACAAATGAATTGAAATTACCAGATTCAGAGCATGATGGTAAACTAAATATTGGGAAATTTTTTTCACAAGGGCAAAAACCAGATATAGAAGAAGTAAAATTGGATATTAGTTGCATGGGGGATAATCCTAGTGCGATGTTATTGTCTGTTATTGATTATTTGAACAAAGAAATAAAAGAAGCAAATCTTCCTTTATGGAAGGTTAAATGAGGAGTTAAAATGATAAAAAATGAATTAACACAAAGAGAATGGATGGAAAAAAATGCAGAGCATTTTTCAAAAAATTTAAATGGTTATGAAGGAGTTCCTCATAACTTTTATGGCTCAACATTGCCTTTAATAGACAGACCAGGAGACATAATGGACTTGGGCTGCGGCAATGGTATGCTTTTAAGATTTTTAATGGAATTCAGCGGACAAAAATTGATTCCACATGGTGTTGATATAAATATCCATGCATTGATGCAAGCAAAAGAAAAAATTCTTAAAAAATACTCAAATAATTTTTCTTTTGGCCGTATTGAAAATTATGATTTGAAAAACCAAGCTTTTGATATTTTGATTGCAAATCCTTTTTATGTTCCAGATGAAAAGAAAAAACAATTTGTTGAAGATTGTTTTGAAAGCATAAATATTGACGGCAGATTAATACTTTTTGTTCCTGTAAATACTTTAAAATCAAGAAATATGGGAAGTCTTGAAAAATTAGAGGTTATGAAAAATTTTCCATTCAGGTATTCAAAAGGGGATAGAACCTATTTTGCAGTTTCAGACAAATGAGGATTTAAAATGACAGAAAAAGAACAAGAACCAAGTTTGCTCGAAGAATTAACAGAAGGATTTATTGGAGTTTCATTTACAATAAAAAAAGCAGAGAAATCAAGAGAGAATACAATTGATTTTCTTAAATCAACAGGAAATCTTGCAGTTATAACTGCTTTGACTTATATGGCGGATTATTCAGGTTTTATTGAAATGTTTTCAGGCAAAATGCCCGAATCAATAAACATGACAAATCATTTGGCAATAGGTTCAGGGCTTTATGGCGGTTTTACAAACAAAGCATCAGGCAAGATTGCATCTGTGGCAGCCATTATATCCTCTTTAGCTCCTGAAATATATTCTGTTGTTCAAGGGGATGATTTTACTATTCCTTTATTTCATGCAGGAATAAAAATTGCAAGCTACGGTTTAAGTTATGGTACAGGTTATTTATTCAGAAAAAAAATAATTGACTGATTATTTTAAATTTATTTTTTTGATTATCTTAATCTTATTGCTTCCAAATTTCTTGGGCATGTTGTTTCTATTCTGTTTGTTCTGTGAATAGAGCTTGCCAAATCCAAACTTCTTGAGCTTTCTCCGTGATTAATTAAAATTCTTTTTGGCCTTGGATCGCATTTGTAAACAAAACTCATAAGTTGTTTTCTGTCTGAATGATCTGTAATTTCAATTTTGTGAACTTCCATATTCAATTTAATCATTTCCTGCTTCATTCCGCCTGCTTTGAAAGAAAATTCCTTTTCTCCATTCTGTATTCTTTTTCCCAAAGAGCCTTCTCCTTGGTAGCATGTGAATACAAGCGAATGCCTTGCATCTCCTGCAAGATTTTTCAGATATTCAACAGAAGGCCCTCCAACAAGCATTCCTGATGTTGCCATAATTATGCATGAGCCTTCCTCTTCAATTATCTGCGTTCTTTCTTTTGCAGAGCCGACTTCCTTGAATATTGTATCCAAAAATGGATTTGTATCCTTATGGAAAATCAATTTTCTTATATTGCCGTTTAAAAATTCAGGATAAGCAGTATGAATTGCTGTTATGTCCCAGACCATTCCATCAACATAAACCGGAATTCTTTCAATCTCTCCGTTTCTTACCATGGATTCAATAAGCATCATCATGTCCTGAGCTCTTCCTGAACCCAAAACAGGCATTAAAACCTTGCCGCCGCGGGCAAAAGTCTCTTTCATAATCTGCTTGATATATTCTGTTTCCTCTGCAATCGGAGGCAAAATATTATCTTTTCCTCCATAAGTGCTTTCTATCATCAAAGTTTCAAGTCTTGGAAACATTGTTTCAGCAGGATCCAATAACAAAGATCTTCCAAATTTCAAATCACCAGTATAAACAATATTGTGCAATCCATTTCCAACATGCATGTGCACCATTGCACTTCCTAAAATATGCCCTGCATTGTACAAAGTGATTCTTACATCAGGAGTAATATCATTAACTTCATTGTAATCAAGGCATATTGTATGCTTGACCATTTCCTTTACATCATTGATTGAGAAAATCGGCTCTTTGCCTTCCATCTGCATTATTTTTATGTAATCCAAAAGCAGCAAAGCAGAAACATCCCTTGTTGGTGCTGTGCAGTAAACAGGCCCTTTGTATCCGAATTTAAACAAATATGGAATTAATCCGGAATGATCCAAATGAGAATGTGATAAAATAACTGCATCAAGCTGATTGATATCAAATTCAGGAGCTTCCAAATGAGGATATGCATGCTCATCAGAAGCAACATTGATTCCGCAGTCAAGCATTATTCTTGATTCCTGCGTCTGCAAAAGCAAACAGCTTCTTCCAACCTGTCTTGCTCCGCCCAAATATGAAACCCTTACCCATTCCTCTTTTCTTCCTCTCTGCCAGCCGTCATAAATTCTGTGGCCAACCCGGTCAAGAAATTTTCTTCTTTCATCAGATGATTGGTAAAGAACAGCTCTTATGTTTTCTATAATTTTTGATCTTATTGCAGGAGTTCTTCTTATCAAAGGAACCCAGCAGGTTTGCTCTCTTATCTCCTTTAAAATCTCTCCTGATTTGCCTATTGCCAAACCCGGCTTCTCAGCCTCTATAATAACCCTTGATCTCTGCGGATCAAAAATAATATTTGCAACTCCCGCTTCTTCAGGTATTGCCTTTTCAATTATTGGCTTTGCCTTTTCCATGTCAAGTGTTATTGCAGGATCCGGCCTTAGCTCTATTCTTTTCTTTATGGAATCAACTATTTTTTTTATTGTTCCTTCATTATTCAAAAAGAAATTCTTGTCTTTTGTGTAAAGAACAATGTTTGCGCCTTCAAAAACCGCATCGCTTATTTTGTCCTGCGGCAGCTCTTTCAATATTTCTTTTATAATTTCTGTCATTTAATTCCCCCGATAAAATATGTGATAAGAATCTTTATTCTATTCTTCCAGTCAGGTCTTTTTCATATACTTTTTTAATGCCATCTTTTGTTATGGCCATTATGTCAAAGCCTGAACCGGATGCACAATCCCTTTGCAAAGCAGCATTCATGGATTTTACTGCAATTTTTATTCCTTCTTCAACTTTCATTTCTTTTTTGTAAAGAGTTTCAAGAACTCCAAGAACCATTACGCTTCCTGAGCCTGATGTTAAATAATCATCGCATTCTGTCAATGAGCCGTCAGGATAGCAATCAAAAATATGAAATCCCAAATCATCTGTTCCTGAAATGATAAAGTGTGCAATTCCGGGTATCATGCTCATTTTTCTTATGTTTGAATAGACCATGCCCGCTAATAAATTTGCAGCTTCTTTTACAGATGCTTCCTTCCCTATTCTTACTTTATTTAGTCTTAATGTTGCCTGTGTTAATTTGATTAATAATTGGGCATCAGAAACAGTTCCTGCCATTGTAACTATTATTCTTTCAGCGATTGGCTGTATTTTTGTAACCCCTTTATTGACTATCAATGTGCCTGCTGTAGCTCTTCTGTCTGCTGCTACAACTATTCCGTCTGCACACCTCATTGCTAATGTGGTTGTCCCGGTTTTTAATGTGTTTTCCATTCCAATTCCCTCAGAATTCATTATAACAATATTATTGCTATTTAGTATTTAAATGTTGCGGTTTTTGCTTGTTAAAATCAAACTAATCTTTTTCTAATATCTTTGGTAAAATGAAGCTGTGCTTCAAGCTGAGTTCTAACATTATGCCTTATTACTGAGAAAACACCCCCACTCAAACCAGCTATAAAAGTACCAAACAAACCACTTAAAAAAAAGAGGGTTTCTTTAGAGGATCCAGGATTATTTAACGAAGAGTTTCCAATTAAAGTTTGGATTAATGTAAGAACTAAAAAACCTGCAAGAAATATATAAGAAGCCCCCAAAGTCACACTTGTAGGGTCACTCGCACTTATATTATTTTGAAAATCATATTTTATTGTATTTGATTCACGATGTAACAAATCTGCAGTTTTAATGCATTCTGCAAACATTTTCTTATATGCTTCTCTTTCCATATTGAATAATTTGATAAACTCTTCTGGTTTTCCATCCATATCAAAATGTCTTTCTTCTTTTTCTAATATATTCAAAAGAACATTTATTTCATTTTCAAAAAAAGCCATAGTATTGCAGGTTATTTTTAAATAATCTTCTAAATATCCCGGAACCCCATATTTATATTTGGTTCTATTTATGGTTTCTTTTGCCTGTTCTATCATTCCTTTTGCATATTTAAATAGGGCGATTTGTTTACGGCAAATATCGCTTAAATTATGTGAAGATAAATCAATAGATTGTTTGCTTTTGGATGCTCTGAGTCCGGTATATCTTATATAAAGAATTTTTTTTGCTTCATTATACTCTTTGTTTTTTTTGGATATATAATTAATCTCTTTTATTATATCCTTCCACATGCTTTTTAGTTTTTGTGTTTCAATAAAACTGGCTATTCCCATTATAAATGCAATTTAGATGATAATTCTATATAAATTTTTGCTTTTTCAGTTAAATTTAGGTATATTTATAAACAGCACGGCCTTATCAATGTGTTATGAAAGAACCAAGAAGGGACAGAAAATCAAAATTTGATGACAGAAAGCCAGACAGATTTGAAGAAAGAAAGCCAAAAAGAGAAGGCAGAAGATTCAATGAAAGAAGCAGCTCACCAAGATTTGATGAAAGGCCTCCAGCAAGATTCAGCGAAAGACCGCCAAGGGATTTTGACAGAAGGCCAAGAAGTTCTGAGCTTGAATTCCACCAGGTTATCTGCGACAAATGCGGAAAAAAATGCGAAGTTCCTTTCAAACCAACAAGCAGCAAGCCAGTTTACTGCAGCGACTGCTTCAAGAAAAGAGACCATTTTGATTCAAGAGGAAGTGGAAGCGGCTCTTCAGATGAGCTTGCAGCTATAAACCAAAAGCTTGACAAAATAATGAAAGCATTGGAAATAGAATAATTAAATTTTTAATTCTTTTATTTAATAATTTTTTAAATTAAATTTTATAATCTTTAAATTAATTTTTTAATAAATTCTAAATTATTTTTTTGCTTTTTAAAGAATTTTTTAAATTGATTTTGCAATATAAACCATGGCTTTTGCAGGCTTTCCGCAGACAATGCAGTTTCCATGCGGCTTTTCTTCCTTTCCAAAAAGAGTTCCGCAGATGTCTGCTGTTGTCTCCTCTTTTATTTTCTCACCGCATGATTTTCCATCCATTTCTATTGTGCATAAAGGAACTTTAACAAAGCCCCTGAATTTTTCTATATTTGCTTTTAACTCATCAAATGATTTTGCTTCTTTTGCATTTTCTTTGAAATATTCCTCTGATTTTTTTTCTATTTCAGCATCAAGCAATTCTGCATTCTGCTCAATGACATTTTTCAAATCCTTCAAATCATGGGTTTCTTTTTTCTTGTCAGTTCTTCTTGCTATTGTGAATTTGCTGGCATCAGCTTCTCTTGGCCCCAGCTCTATCCTTAAAGGAACTCCGAACATTTCCCAGTGATTGTATTTATATCCGGGGGTTGCATCAGAATCATCAACCTTTACTGTAAATCCAAGCTCTTTTATTTTCTTTTCAATTTCTTTGCATTTGTCAATGACTTTTTTATTGTCTTCCTCTTTTTTGCTGAATGTGATTGGAATGATTATGACTTTTAATGGTGCAAGGTCAAATGGAAGCACTAATCCAGTATCATCCCCATGAACTGCAATCAGCCCAGCCATTATTCTCCATATTCCCGGGCCAAAGCAGGTCTGCCATCCATATTTGTCTTGGCCGTCAAAATCCTTGAATTTGATGTCAAACGCTTTTGCAAAATTCTGTCCTAAATCATGAGTTGAGCTCATTTGATTTCTTCTGCCGTCAGGCATTATAACATCAGATGCATAAGTGTCATTTGCTCCTTTGAATTTGTCCCACTGAGGCCTTCTGAAAAACAAAAATGGAATTTTTAATTTTTTTCTTACAACATCCTCCATTATTTCCATGTCTTTTTTTATCTGAGCCATTGCTTCTTCATGCTTTGCAAAAACATCATGCGTTTCAAAAAACATGAATTCTCTGCCTCTCAAAAATGGCCTTGTTGTTTTTTCATTTCTGTAGGACATTAATCTTGACTGGTAAAATTTGAAAGGCAAATCATTGTAGCTTCTCAGCCACAAAGAATACATTGGATAAATCTGAGTTTCTCCTGTTGGCCTTAGCGCCCATGGCTTTTCCAATGTTTCAGTGCCTGCTTTTGTAACCCAAAAAACATCAGGTATGAATCCTGCATGTTCTGCTTCTTTCTGCAGATTTTCCTCAGGAATAACATTTGGAAACAGATAAGGCTCATGGCTGTCCTCTTCAACAGCTTTTTCAAAAAGCTCATAGATTCTTCTCAAGATTTTGAAGCCCCAGGGCCTATGCACTATAAAGCCCTGCACATTATACCTTATGTCAACAAGCTGGGCCCCGTTTTCCAGGCAAATCTGCGTAAACCATTCTGAGAAATTCTCGCTTTTCTTTACTTTCAAGCCTGCACTTTCTGCCATATTAATAATATAATTAATGCCCTGTTTTTAAATGTTTTTATGCAGTTTTTATAGAAACTTATTTAAACTCATTTTTGATAAACCTTAATATGAACATTCTTATAACAGGCGGAGCGGGTTTTGTTGGGAAAAATCTTGTAAGAATAATGCTGAAAAGGGGATTTAAGCCCCAGCAGATTACTGTTATTGACAAGGACAAAAAAGGAATTGATTATCTTAAAAAATACAAGATAAACTTGTTCTGCCATGACTTGTCTGAAAAAGGAATTTGGGAGCTTAATTTCAGAAATCAGGATTTAATAATAAATCTTGCAGCGCAGATATCTGCAAATGATTATCTGCCTTTCAAAAAAAATAATATTGATGCAACAAAAAACATTGTTGAAGCTTGTCATAAAAATAAAATAAAAAAAATAATTCATTTCAGCTCAGCATCTGTTCTGTCTGTAAGAAAGGATTATTATGCAAAAACAAAAAAAGCAGCAGAAGAAATAATAAAAAAAAGCAGAATGAATTATATTATGCTAAGGCCTTCAATGATGTTTGGCTTGCTGGACAATAAAAATATCGGCTGGCTGATAAAATTTTCAAGAATTATTCCAATTTTCCCAATACCTGGAAATGGAAAATATCCAAGACAGCCGATTTATGTTGATGATGTCTGCGAGCTTGTCATCAAATTAGCAAAATCTTTTGAAAAGCATAAAAATAAAATTTACAGCATAAATGGAAAAATGCTTGATTTTGGCTATATGTGCAGAACAGTTGTTAAAAATGTGGGTGGCTTTAGAACAGCAATAAACTTCCCGGTGCCTTTGTTCAGGTTTGGAATGGTTGTTGCAAATCTGATTTGGCCAAAATTCAAATTCACACCAGACCAGCTTGATTCTTTGACATCAGGGGACAAGTTTGACCAGTGGGAATGGTGGAAAGATTTTAATATCAAGCTGACTTCTTTTGAAGAGGGAGTTGGCAGAATGGTTAAGGAGATGTGAGGTGAAAAATGAAACAAACATTAATTAATTTAACAAAAGCATTTTTGGGAGAAAGTCAGGCAAGAAACAGATATACTTTTTTTGCATCAACAGCAAGATTTGAAGGTTTTGAGCAGATTGGTGCAATTTTCCTTGAAACAGCTGATCAGGAAAAAACACATGCAAAAGAGCTTTACAAACTTATAAAAATTCTGAAAGAAAAAGAGGGAATAAAAGAGGATTTGCATGTTGAAGCAGATGTTCCTGTTGTTTTTGGAACAACAAAAGAAAATTTAAAAGCAGCAATTGCAGGAGAAAATCACGAACATACTTCAATGTATCCTGAGTTTGCAGACATTGCAGAAAAAGAAGGATTTAATGATATTGCAAAAAAATTAAGAGCAATTGCAAAAGCAGAGCAGCATCATGAGGAAAGATACATAAAATTGCTTTCACATCTGGAAAATGGAACAACCTTCAAAAGAGAGCAAGATACATATTGGGTTTGCAGGGAATGCGGATATATGCATTACGGCAAAGAAGCTCCTGAAAAATGCCCTTCATGCGACCATCCGCAAGCGTTTTATCAGGTAAAATCAGAGGATTACTAATGACGCAGATTAATGAAATTTACAGATGCAACATCTGCGGAAATATTGTTGAAATGACACATTCTGGCCAGGGCCATTTGGTTTGCTGCGGCCAGGAAATGGAGCTTTTGAAAGAGAATTCTGTTGATGCATCTTTTGAAAAGCATGTTCCTGTTGTGGAAAAAACAACAAATGGATTTATTGTTAAAATAGGTTCTGTTCCCCACCCAATGGAAGAAAAGCATTTCATTGAATGGATAGAAATCATTGCAGATGGAAAAAATTATAAACTATTTTTGCATCCTGGCGAAAAGCCAGAAGCAGAATTTTGCACAGAAGCAAAAGAGATTATTGCAAGAGCATACTGTAATATACATGGTTTGTGGAAAAAATAAGTTGTGAAAAATAAAATGAACGGCTCATACAGAACAGGATTTAGCTTTGGAATTACATCCGGAATAATTACTACACTTGGATTGATAGTTGGACTGCAGTCAGGAACACAATCAAAACTTGCTGTTTTTGGCGGAATTCTGACAATTGCAATTGCAGATGCCTTTTCTGATTCTTTGGGAATTCATATTTCTTCTGAATCAAGCAACCATACGCAAAAACAGGTATGGCAGTCAACATTCGCAACATTCATTGCAAAATTCTTTTTTGCACTCAGCTTTTTAATTCCTATTTTGCTGTTTCAGCTTCCAACAGCAATAGTTGTAAGCATATTTTGGGGTTTGTTTCTTTTGAGTATTTTGAGTTATTATATTGCAAAAAAAGAAAAAGTAAAGCCCTGGAAAGTTATTCTTGAGCACATTTCAATAGCAGTAATTGTTGTAATAATAACGCACTTTCTCGGTATTTTGATAAGAAACTGGTATATTTATTGAGCCTACGAGGATTCGAACCCCGGTTAACCGGTGACTTCTGAATATTCAGCCGAAGCCGGTTGTGCTATCCGCTACACCATAGGCCCAAAACAAATAAAAAAAGAACAACTATAAAAAACTAATTAAAAAATTACTTTCGTCCAAGGGTTATTTCTATTGTAGAAACTCTTACCTGCTTGCCTTCTTTGTTGGTAAAGCCTTCAGAATCTATTTTTATATTTTTTACCTGAATTGTTTCAGCAAGAAATCTTTTGCAGACAATTTCTGATATATCAACAGCCCTGCTGATAAATTTTCCCCTTGCTTTTATAACCACTTCATTTGCGCCTTTTGTTGTGAATTGCATTACAACACCTGTAACATAATTCATAAAAGGCTTGTTTCCCACAAACATGGAATTGTTGTCCATTTTTGCCTCCTAAATCTCTTTTTTATTTTTTACAAGTCTAGCAGCGTAACCGGCTATGATATTTCTCATCTTCTTTGAAGGAAGTTCAACTGCTTTGTCAACTATTGGCTTGTTTTTTTCAAAAGTACTTGTAAAGTCGCTTCTTTTTTCAAGTAATTCATGTGTCAGTCTTTTAGTTAATTTTGTTTTAATTCTTCCCATGTTAAAACCCCCTAAATAAAGTATTGAGAGGCAGTATATAAAGGTTTTGGCTGAAAATTAGATTCCCGGTCTTTGCACAAAATAGCCAATTTCCAGCATTAAGCTGTTATTGTTTCTTGCTCTTTCTATTGTTTCTTCAGCAGAATTAGCTATATGTTTTACATATCTTCCAATTTCAACATCACTTATAAGTTGAGGAACTTTAACTTCAATCATTCCTCCTTTTAAGCATATGTGGTATTTATTTTTAAGAGATTCTTTTGCAATTTTGGATATTGTTGAAATACCCTGTTCAGCTATTTTATTCATTTGAATGAGGCTGTTAGCTCCTTCTCTTCCAAAAGTAGCTATTGCAAATTCATCTCCATAATCAATTCTTCCTATAAAAGAACCAGGAAGGTGATGATTAAAATAAGATTTTATTTCTTTTGCAACATTTTCAACAACCAAATCGCCTATTGACCTGCCATAATCTTGATTTATTTTGCCTAAATCATTTATATCATAAACAATATAAAAAAAAGGTTTTTGCTCCAGTGAAGATTTTTTAACAATTTCCGGAAGTATTTCCCTTTCAAAATAACACTTGTTTAAAAGGCCTGTTTGAAGGTCTATTGGGAGTATTTGAGGTAATACTTCTTTTAATTTTTCATAATTTTGAGAAATAATCTTTCCAATTCTAGAAGAATCAGCTAATAAAGTCTCTAAAATTCTTTTTTCAGTCAATGTTGTTTCTGTTGTCGGTGTCATTTTAAAAAAGGTGGCCCCCAGTGTGTTTGGGGGATGGTTACTAGAACCAAGCAGGGGCCAACCTTACAAAGTGGAATTTCTTTTTGCAATCTCTCGAAGCCACATGATTCCTATCTGAATCATCATTTTGTTGAACTTATCAGATACCTTGTAAGTTCTTTTATACATATCATAATCAATCAATCCCATGCTTTTCATGGGTGTTAATATTCTGTCATAAAACTGCCTTTTGTTGTAGGAGATGCTTACTTTTTTTGGCCTTATCTTTAAAGGGCCTTCCTCAAAAACATCTATTGTAACGCCATCATGAAGTCTGTTCGCAAACAAAGACATTTCTGTTTTTCCCATCTCAAGATTATGCTCTTTTAGCTCATCTATTAACATGCGAGCTACAGTTGCCTGTTGTTCAGTTGCGAATATTGTTTCAAATATATCCTTAGGTAAATTGAATTGATCGAATAATATTACCATATTCGTATAGTAAAATGTTAGATTGGTATATAAATGTTACTATTTTGTATACTGGAGGGCTGTTTTGTATTCTGGTAGGCATTAAAGATACTACTCAATAATCACTACAAAGTAGATAATAACAAAAGGTTTAAATAAAAAACCGGAATTATTTTTTTGAATGGATGAACTTAAAGATCTTTTTCAGGAACTGGAAGATTTAGAAAAAAAGATTTCAGTTGAAAAAATTGAAAATGAAATAAAAAATCTTGAATTAAAAGACCCCACAAACAGCAGATTAAGCGCCCTTTATATACAGATAATCACTGAATCTTTATTTTTAAGGCAGTATGATGATGCAAAAGCATATGCCTCAAAATCAGAACCTTTTGGTGTTGGTGATGTTGCCTGGTCTTTATACGGCAGTCATTTTATGCACCTTCATGTGATCGGAGAAGATTATGTCAAGTGCAGGAAAATAAATGATATTTCTGTTTTAAAGCTTTCTGAATCAGAAGAGATAAATTTTGACTGCGCATTAAGAACATTTTCAGAAGCTTTTTTCGGGTATAATCAAGTTTCAAAAATAAACGGAACCTTTGGAAATTATATGCTTGGCGCTTTTTTTGAGCTGAAAAACAACAGACAATCTGCATTGAATTATTATAATCTTGCTTTAAAATCATTTGGCTGCGGAATTTACAAAAATTTGGCAAATGAAAGAATCAAAAATATCATTGGCTTTGAAAAATAAATTATTTATCTGTTAATTTTGCATCTTTTATTATAATGATACCCGCATTGCCTTTTGCATCAATTTCAGAATCTGTAATTTCAATTTTCTTTTTGAAGAAAGGAGCATCTAAAACCAAGGTTTCTATTTCTCCGCCTTCGCCAGCAGGATTTATTTTGTATTTGTCTCTCAAAACAATTAAATTATTTATAATATTTTCATCAAGTTCTTTTCCCAACCATGTTTTGTCTAATGGATAGGCAAATATCCCTATAATCATGACTTTAAAATTATTTTCAATTAATTCAAATAAAAGCTCTTTTTGGTCTTTTTTCCACAAAGGATTTATGCATTTTAGATTTAGTTCATCGCAGATTTTTTGTATTCTGTCTGCTTGATAAACAGAAGCAATTGCACCAGTTACAATTCCTTCAAATTGATATTTTTCTTTTGCCTGCTTTATTGCATCTTTTAAATCTTTTAATTCTAATTCTTTTTCCCCTTTTGTTGTGAATTTCATTAAAGGAATTCCAATAGCTTCTGCCTGCAAATCAACCATATGAATATTTGGGGTGTGAAACATGTAGCTTTCCTTGTTTTCTGACAAAATGGAGATTAAACAGGCTATTTCATTCTCCTGCATTGCCTTGTGCATTGCATAGCAGGAATCCTTTCCTCCTGAAAATAAAACTGCTAATTTCATGTTATTTATTGATTTGCACTTCTTTAATAATCTTTTGGAGAAAGGTTTTTAAATGGTTTAAATATTAAGATTATAAGCAATTAAAATGAAACAAAATCAAGAATTTAACTGGTATGTGAAACTTTCAAAAACAAGATTTTTTACAATGGATATTGTTTGCTGGGCCTGGTTTTTTTTAAAGAAAAGATTTAATATTGGTGTTTTTTCAGAGATTATAACAAGAGAAAAGCATGCTGGCGTTTTTTATTGGAGTTTTGATATGTTAAATAGAGAAGGCAAGAAAATAATCAGCATGATAAAAAAGAACAAAAATTTTTCATCTGCCATTATGAAAGAATTTTTAATTTATAAAAAAGATATTTTATCTTTTTCTAAAAATATTGAAAAAAAGAAATTGGAGAATTTGGATAAAAGCAAACTTGATAAATTATTTAATGATTTTATTGAATTATATTACAAAGCAATAGGTTTTTTAACCTTATCTGAGCCATTTGAATATATTGCTGAAAAAATATTTGAGGACAAACTCTCAAAGAAGTTTAAAAAAGAAGAGCTTACAAAGTATATTGCAATTATAGCATCTCCAACTCAATCTTCCTTTATCCAGGAGGAAAACATAGATTTGTTGAAGATAGCACAAAAAATAAAAAATAAAAAGTTGAATAAAAAAGAGGCATTAAAAAACAAAGAAATAAACAAGCTTCTTGATAATCATGCAAAAAAATATCATTGGATATCCGACAATTATGAGCAGGTTGTTTATTTAAACAAAGAACATTTCTTGAATAATTCTTTTGAGCTTATCAAAAAGTACAAAGAGCCTTTGCAAAAAATAAAAGAGATAAAAAAAGTATTAAATGAAAATAAAGCCAATAAAAAGAAACTTTTGAATAAAATAAAAATGGGCGAAGAGTTTAATATCCTTGTAAATAATTTTGATGAGTTTATACATTTAAGGGATTTGAGAAAAGAGCTTAATACAAAATGTTTTCAATATATGGAGATTTTTGTAAAAGCATATGCTAAAAAATTCAAAATGCCTCTTGAAGATGCATACAAACTTTCTTCTGATGAATTGATAACTGGGAAATTTGACCGAACGCTTGCAGAAATAAGAGACAAAAATTATCTTGTTTTTATAAAAGATTATAAAAAAATAGAAAAAGAGTATTTTGGAGAAGAAGCAAAAAGAAAAGCAATTGAATTTGGTTTGGTGCAGAAAAGAGAAAATGAACTGAATGGAACTGTTGCAAGCATTGGAAAAGGAAATGTTAAAGGTTTTGTAAGAATTTTATATTCTGCAAAAGAGATACATCTTTTCAAGAAAGATGAAATACTTGTTGTTGGAAAAACAGATCCAAGTTTTGTTCCTGCGATGGAAAGAGCAGCTGCAATTATAACAGATGAAGGAGGATTAACCTGCCATGCAGCAATTGTAAGCAGAGAAATGAACAAGCCCTGCATCATAGGAACAAAATTGGGAACAAGAACATTCAAAACAGGAGATTATGTTGAAGTTGATGTTAAGAAGGGGGTAATAAAAATAATAAAATGAAACAAACCCAACTAATTAATCTTATAAAAAACAGAAAATGGACTATTCAGAGTGCAAAGGCCGCTTTTTTAGCAGCAGACATGGTTTTTGTTGCTTATGCAAATTCTAAAACTTTTCATAAACAAGAGTATGGGCCGTGTTTTTGTTATTTTAGCGGAGCCAATAATCAGTATTCACAAATGCTGGATAATGACCAAGAGAACAATGTTGCAAAAAAAGTTTATTTGGATTACTTAAAAAATCAAAAAAGCCTGGATAAAAGAATAAAAGAACATAAAAATTTAACAAAACAGATTGATAACATTTGGAAAGATTATCAAAAGAAAAAAAACAATTTATCAAATAAAGAATTGCTGAATATTTACAAAAACCTCACAAACACTTGCAAAAAATGGTGGTATTATGGTGTAATAGGGGAGGATAAAGGAAGAGTTATAGAACTTGAAATAATCCCCAAGCTTGAAAAAAAATATAATCTTGAAAAATCAGAAGCAATCAAATTAATAAGCACCTTATCGCATCCTGGTGAGCAGTCTGTTTTAAACCATGAAAGAGAAGAATTCTTGAAACTATGTTTTGATGTTTTGTCAAAAAAATCAAACAAACTAATCAATAAGAAAATAAAAGAATATATTAAAAATTATTTCTGGATAAAAACTGATTTTTATCAGATAAATGAGATTTTAACTCCTGAAAACGTGTTAAAACACATTAAAAATGAGATTTCCAAAAAGAACATATACCAAATAAGTAAAGAATTGAAAAAAATAAACAATAATTTTGAAGATATCCATAAACAAAAACAAAAATTAAAATCTCAGTTTAAGCTTTCAAAGAAGGATATTTTAGATATTAATTTTGCTGAAAAAACAAGTTCATGGATTGATTGGAGAAAATTTGGCACTATGGTCCAGCTTTATTATCTTTTTTCAATTCTGAGGGAAATAGCAAAAAGATTTGATTTAACTTATGAAGAATTAACAAGATATACAATTGATGAAGTAAATGAGTTAATGCAAAAAAGAAAGTATCTTGACAAGGAAACTACCAAAAAAAGAAGAAAAAATTTTGTGGTAGTTTATGAAAAAAATAAAAGGCAGTTTTTTTATGGTTCTAAAGGAACAGAGATATTTAAAATAGGAAGCAACGTAAAAGAATTAACTGAATTAAAAGGTGTTGTTGCAAGCGCAGGAAAAACAGATAAAATACAGGGAAAAGTAAGAATTGTTTTAGATCCTTCCAAAGAAAAATTTGATTATGGCGAGATTTTAGTAATAACTATGACAAGGATAGAATTTGTACCTTTGATGAGAAAAGCAAAGGCAATAATCACAAATGAGGGTGGAATTGCATGCCATGCAGCCATTGTTTCAAGGGAATTGGGAATACCTTGCATAATTGGAACAAAGAATGCAACAAAATTTTTAAAGGATGATGATTTAATTGAAGTTGATATGAAAAAAGGCACAATAAAGAGGTTATAAATGAGAATTTTATCAAAGAATCAAGAAAAATTTATTGAAAATCAAGAATTTTACAAAGAGGAGTTCAAATTGGCAATGCCCGTTTTCTTTCCTTTTTATTCAACAGATATTTCTTTCTGCTCACCAGAAAATAAAAAAGTGCTTGGAAAAAAACTATCTTTGGCTATGTCAAATTACCATGAAGGAAATTTTACTTTGTTTTTACCAAGAAAAGAGCTTGATGAATTTGCCCAGCATTTAATAAAAAAATTTGAAAATAAAGTTTTTTTCAATGATATAATAAAAAAAATAGAAAAAGAGAATCAGAGATTTGAAAAATTAATATTAAGATACAACAAATTAAAAAATGTTAAATTAAACAATGAACAAATAATAAAATATTATGGTGAATATATCAATGAACTTTCTTATTTTAGAATTTTTGCAGCAATACTCAATATACTTTCAATGGGAGAATACACTTTAATGGGCATTTATAAAAATATGCTCTCAAAAAACCTGTCAAATGAAGAATTCCCATCATTAACAACATCAAAAAATTTAACATGCTCAACAATGGCTGAAAAAGAACTCCTTGAACTTATTTTGAAAAAACAAACTGATGATAAATCATTAAAAAAATGGATTGAAAAATGGAGTTATATCTATTATTACTACACTGGACCTATTCCTGAGTTAAGCACAATAAAAAATATGGCAAAAGAGCTTGATAAAGGCAAAGAGAGTACAATCAAGAGATTAAAAGAGATAAAAAATCATTCAAAGGATGTTGCCAGTAAGAAAAAAAGATTAATCAAGAAATTAGGGCTTAATAAACGAGATATTCACCTATTGGATGTTCTTTCCTATTTGAATTATTATAAAGCAGAAAGAAAGGAATTAATGCAAAAGAGCTATGTTGCTTGCGACAACATTTTTTATCATTTAAACAAGCTTACTGGAATAAGCATAAATGATTTAAAATTTCTCACAGTTGGTGAAACAAAAGAGCTGCTGAAATCAAAGGATAAATCAAAATTTTTAAATCTGATAAATTCCAGAAAAAAAGAGTTTCTTTATGTTACAGACTCATCTGGGTTAAATATTTTTAATGATCATAAAATTATAGAAAAGATACTTAAAAATTTAAAAACATTCACACCTTCAAAAAAATTGCTTGTTGCTTACAGCGGAAATTTGGTAAAAGGTAAAATAATAATTATAAATACTAAAAAAGACATGGAAAAAATAAAATCATTAAATGAACCGTTTATTCTTGCAAGCAATTCAACATATCCGGATTTGCTTCCTGCAATGGCAAAAGCAGCAGGGATAATAACAAAAGTTGGTGGTATGACCAGTCATGCAGCAATTGTTTCAAGGGAATTAAAAAAACCTTGTATTGTTGGATATTCTGATTTATTTGAGAAGTTTAAAGAAGGAGATTTGATTGAACTCGATACAAAAGAAGGAAAAGCAACAAAGGTGTAAAATGAAAAATAAGGAAATTATAAAAAAACTAGAACCAAAAATAAAAAAACTTTTTGAAATAGCCCTGCCTTATCTCGAACAAGGAACACCAGGAACTATTGAGCATGTTTATGATTTAATTAATGAGGTTACTAATTTTAAATCCGATAAAATAAAAATCGATTCAAGCATTTTATTGCCTTTAGCAATACTGCATGATATTGGGCATTATGCAATACTTCCCGAGCATTTTCCTTATTTAACCGGCCCTGCAAAAATAAAAAACAGCAAATTAATTCATATGCTTACTGGAGCAAAGATAGCAAAAGAATTACTTGAAGAAGTTGGTTATGATAAGGCTAAATCAAAAGAAATAATTGAAATAATTTCGGTGCATGATTTTGACCAGCTTGAAGGGGTTGATATGGCTGTTTTTGATACGGAAAACAAAAGAATTTTTCATGATTTTGACAGAATAGGTCAATTTAATGAAGAAAGAATGAAAATATTTATTAAAAATTTTGTAAAAGATGAAAAACAATTAAAAAAAATAAAAGAGACAATATCCCAAACAAAAGAAGGCCTGTTTTTTGAGGAATTTAAAGAAATTGCCGAAGAGAGAATGAAAAAAATCGAGCATATGATAAAATGAACAATCAGGAAATAGTCAATTACATAAAAGGAATGAAATTCAGATTTATACATCAAAGAGGAGGAATAACTTTTCATCCTTTGGGTTGTCCAAGTTTGTATAAAATATTTTCAGACGGCATTGATAAAGTAATTCCAGGAGGAAATTATGACCCACTGATAATCATGTATTATAAAGACAAAACAATAGTTTTCCAGCCCGAAGACAAATATAAAAAAACAGGATTGATTATGTTTTCAATGCTGCAGAAAGATTATAATCTTATAAACAAGAGCAGCAAAAAACTTGCAAAAGAAAGTAAATTATTCATTAATTATTTAAAAAATATATCAAAAATATTTAGCAAATCAGCAGATAAACAACTTATTGAATATTATAAAAAGTATGTTAAAGAATATTATAAAGTCTGTCTTCTTGGAGAGCCAATACCTTTTGCAGTAAATCATGAATTAGGAAGGAAAATAGAATCTATTTTAAACTCAAAAATAAAAGACAGAAAAAAAGTTTTGGATTATTACAGCTTTTTGACAACACCAACTGAATTATCATTCATAAACAAAGAAGAGATGATGCTTAACAAGATTGCAGACAAAATAAAGAAAAACAAAAAATATTGCAGTTTATTTAACCAAAGTTTGCAGAATATAAAAATAAAACTTCCAAATGAAAAAAAATTATACAAAATAATAAAAAAACATGAATCTGATTTCTTTTGGATACCTTATGATTATGTCGGCACAGTATGGAGCATAAACGATTTTGCGGAAAGAATAAAAATTTTAATTAAAAAAGACCGATTACTGACAAAAGAAGAGGATTATACAAAAAATATAAAGAAAAAACAGGAAAAATTATTTAGTGAATTAATAAAAAACAGAATAATAACAAAAGAGCAGAAAAAATTGTTCATTGCAGCACAGGATGCAACGCTTCTTCTTGATTTAAAAAAAGAAAAGCTTTCACAGGCTCATTATTATATCAATCAGCTTTTTAAGGAAATAGCAAAAAGAAAAAAAGCGGATTTTTGGAATGTGATATTTCTTTTAGAAAATGAATTAAATGATTTTCTCAGCGGAAAAATAAAAGAGAGTATTCTTAAAAAAAGGAGAATCTGCAGCACTTATGTAACAACAAAAGGCAGAATATGCTGTTTAGGACCAAATGAAACAGAAGAAATATACAAACACTGCATGAAAAAAATTAATTTGAATTTAACAGAGATAAGCGGAACATGCGCTTCTCCTGGAAATTTAATAGCAAAAGTCAGAATATTGAGATCACCAAAAGAAGTCAATAAAGTTGAAAAAGGGGAGATAATTGTTGCTGGTATGACTACACCTGAATATGTGCCTGCAATGAAAAAAGCAGCAGCTATAATAACTGACGAAGGAGGCATAACCTGCCATGCTGCAATTGTTTCAAGAGAGCTTGGTATTCCATGCATAACAGGAATAAAAAATGCAACAAAACTTTTGAAAGAAGGGGAATTTATTGAAGTTGATGCAGGAAAAGGCATTGTCAATAAAATATCAAAAGAGGATAAAATGAAACAAACAAAACAAATCCAAGGGCAGTCAGCATCACCAGGAAGAATAGCTGGAAAAGTAAAAATTGTTTTAAATAAAAAAGACATTCACAAAGTAAAGGAAGAGGATATTCTTGTTACAAAAATGACTTCCTCTGATTTCAGGGGCATAATAAAAAAGATTTCCGGAATAATAACTGATGAAGGCGGAGTAACAAGCCATGCTTCAATTGTTTCAAGAGAGCAAAGCATTCCATGCATAATCGGAGCAGGAAATGCAACAAAACTTTTGAAAGATGGAGATTACATTGATTTGGATGCAGCAAAAGGCATTGCAAAAATAATAACAAAGAAAGATTATGAAAAAATAATAAAAGAATTAGAAAAAGAAGAAAGAATACCAAAAATAACTTCAGCTGCAAAAGAAAAACTTGAAATAAAGCCTGATTTGATAAGCTGGTTCAAAGACACAAAAAAAGAGGATATTTTGCTGGTTGGAGGAAAAGGAGCCAATTTGGGGGAAATGTTTAGCACTTTCCCAATACCAAACGGATTTTGCATAACTGTTAATATTTACAAAAGATTTATGGAAGAAAATAATTTTGAGGAAAAAATATTTTCTTTATTAAGCAAGCTTGATGTTGAGGATACAAAAAAACTTGACAGCGCAAGCAAGAAAATAGAAGATTGGATAATTAATTCAAAATTATCAAAAGATTTAGAAAAAGAAATTTTATTGAATTATAAAAAATTAGGAAGCTCTTTTGTTGCAGTCAGAAGCAGTGCAACAGCTGAAGACTTGCCAACAGCATCTTTTGCAGGTCAGCAGGCAACTTTGCTGAATGTCAAGGGAGAAAAGGATTTAATAAAAGCAGTAAAAGAATGCTGGGCATCATTATTTACTTCAAGAGCAATTTATTACAGGGTTGTAAACAAATTCCACCATGAAAAGGTTTTAATCTGCGTTGTTGTTCAGCAGATGGTTGATTCTGAAACAGCAGGAGTGATGTTTTCTGTAAATCCGGTTAACAAAGATTACAATGAAATAATCATTGAGGGAAGCTATGGTTTGGGAGAATCTGTTGTTTCAGGCTCGGTTAATCCTGATGGTTATGTTGTTGACAAGAAAAAAATGATTATCAAAGAAGAAAGAATAAATGAGAAAAGAATGGCCATTGTGAAGGATGCAAAAGGAAAGAACAAGGAGATAAAACTGGATTATAAAAAAGCAAATTCAAAATGCCTTTCTGACAAAGAGGTTATTGAGCTTGCAAAAACAGCAGTGAAAATAGAAAAGCATTATGGCAAACCACAGGACATGGAATGGGCAATAAACAAGGGCAAGATTTATATTCTGCAAAGCAGACCGATTACAACATTATAAATGAGGTGAAAAAATGTTTGGTTCAAAACTGGTAAATGTTGAAGAATATCTGAATGAGATTGAGCACAATTTAAAATCTTCTAAAATTAATTTTGATGTTTGCACTCACAAAGCAAACAAAATTTATGATTTTATTAAATATTTCATTGCAAAAAGATATGCCGAGATACACGTAATTAAACTTGGTCACCTAAGAAATGCAGAACAGCATTTGCATTCATTTGTTGTAAATTGTTATGATAAAAAAATAAATGAAGCAACCAACGATTTCAATTTGATAAAAGCTGAACTTATGAGATTTGCTTCTTTTGGTGAAGTTTATTTATTAAGGCATGCTGACAAGCCAAAAGCAGACAGAAAATCAATGGGCTTTGAAATGAGCGAACTTGGTGTAAAGCAGGCAAAGCATGTTGCAGAAATGATTGAAGAGGAAATTTTACTTGTACCAAAGCCAGTTGTTATTAAAGTGCATTGCAGCGAGCAAAAAAGAACAGCAGTTTTAGGAAGAGTTATGAAATTTTTGAATAATGCTCATAAAATTGGCAAGAAAGATATTACAATTATGGGGCCAACTGAAGACCAAAGATTATTTATGGGTAATTTTTCTGATGATGCAATGAAATTTCTTACAGAACATTTAAAAAATGAAGGAGAAGTTAAAACTTATCTTGAATGGGTAAAGGCAGAACAAGGAGTATTTGGAGATTTAATAAAAAGTGGAAAACTTCAACATCCAAAGATTTCTGAAAGCAGCATTCATAATTTTGTTGCAACAGAACAGCAGGAAACATTTGATTCAAACCATTACACAATTATTATTGGTGTAAGTCACAGTTGGACCATTGATGTGTGGCTGATGCATTACACTGGAATACAAGAGATTATTTCAACAGCAGAATACGCAAAAGTTGAAAGAGGCTCGCTGTATTACAAAGGAAAATGGTTTAGGATTTAGAGATACATGCAAATAAACTGGTTGTTAAAATAATATGAAATTAAAAAAAGAAGATTATAAATATTTAGGAACATATCATACTCCTTTGTTATATGCTTGTTTATGCCGTAATTGGTTTATTCCTAAATTAGCCAAAAATATGCCCCAAATTAAAGGAGAGTTATTAGTTCTGGATGGTGAGCAGTTTTATCTTAAGTCTGATTGGGAAAAAATAAAATCTGAAACTTTAAAGGCCATTAAAGATAATGATAAATTTTTTATAGATTTCTTTAAATTATCCAAACAAACAATAAATAAAATTGAGAAATTAGCAAGAGGAAAAATTAAAATTGAAGAATTATATAATGCAGTTCACGAAATGGAATTTCCTTGGTATCTTATTTTGCCGATGGCAGAAGCTGTTGAAGAATATGTTGCTATAAAACTCAAAGAAGAGAATAGATTAGATGAACTTCAATCATTTTTTCAGCCAATCAAAAAAACTTTAATTATGAAACAACAGGAAGAATTGAGAAATTTATCTAAAAACAAAATTTCAAAGCATGTAAAAAAATATGAATGGTTAGGGATGATGCATTTTTGGGGCAAACCATTTACAGAAGAAGAATGTCTTTTGCAGCTTAAAACAATCAAGTTAAAGCAAAAATATAAAACTTATTCATGCAAAGGGAAAAAGTGGGAGCGCTTAAAGAAAATAACTGCTAATTTAACCTATTACCGGCAAAGATTTGCCGAAGTTTGCGCTATTGCTAGTTTGGCAAATTATAAAAGATTGGGTAAAGATTATGAATTATTTTTATGGTGTACTCCAGAAGAAATTTTAACAGGCAAATTGTCCTTAAAAATAATAAAAGAAAGGCAAAAAGCTTTTGGATTGCATAAAAATAAAATTTTGATTGGAAGTGAACTAAAAAAAGCAATCAAAAAAATGTTAAACAAACAAAATAAAATAAAAATATTCACCGGCCAAGTAGCTTGCAGAGGATTGGTAAAAGGCAAAGTTAAGATTATTTTGACTCCAAAAGATATTTCAAAATTTAAACGGGGTGATATTTTAGTAAGCCCAGAAACAACACCTGATTTTATGCAGGCATTATCCAAATCATCAGCAGTAGTTACTGATATGGGCGGATTAACATGTCATGCAGCTATTGTTGCAAGAGAACTGAACAAGCCATGTATCATAGGAACAAAAATTGCAACAAAAGTTTTAAAAGATGGAGATTATATTGAAGTAGATGCAAACAAAGGGATTGTAAAAATCCTAAAACATTAATTTTCTCTGCTTGAAAGAATCCAGAACTTTGCTGTTTCTTAATATTAAATCAATGTCAAAATGGAATTTCTTTTTAATAAGCATTCTTGCATAATTCAGCATTAGCTCTTTTGTTTCAAACTCAATAGGATTCTGCATGGCTTTTCTTGCAGCTTCCCTTGTAACCCAAACACCCAAAGGGCAGAAATAATCACCAGTAATAAAACGAAGAGCAAGAATAGTTCCCTGTTTTTTATTTTCTTTTAATTTCTCCAAAACAGCAAGCCTTACTGTGTAATAACCTCCAACTGTTTCAGATGCATAGGTTTTTCTTCCAGAATAAGGCTCATAATCTGTTGAATACTGCACTTGTTCAGAAACATTCCAGGAAGCTTTTGGCATGTACATTTCAAAAAGCTCATACTGCCATATTTCAGGAAAAACCATAATCAGATAATAATTTCCCAGGTAACCCCCAAAATATGCAGTTGGAACGGCTTTTTCATTATGCTTTATCTCACTTATAAAATTCTTTCCGATTATATCATCTGTTGCAGTAATAGACCATCTTGTTGGAACTATTTTTCTTTCAAACCCAATTCCAAGATTTCCTATGCTCAGCATTCTGCTTAAAAAATTTTCATCAAAACCTTTTTGATACAAACTAACAACTGCATCCGCTGCTTTCAAATCATTATCCTCAACAGCTTTCTCAACTCTTGTATCAACTTTGGTATTTGAAACAAGCTTTGCATTTTCAAGAATTGCATTTGGTCCAGTAGGAGCAATATCAGAAACCATGTTTAATTTAAAATCTGGTTTCTTTTTCAGATTAATCTCAACATCAGCAGGTTTTGAAGCCATGGCAATTTCTTTTGACAAATCAATCAGCTTGTTTTGCTGTTTGATATTAACTTTGAATTTTGAATTTATCAAGTCAGATCTTAGATTTATAACATCAGCAACACCAAAATTTTCTTTTGACCAGTATTTTGGCGCTTCATAAAGCCATGAATCATCTTTTTTTTCAGTTGGCGTCAAAATCCCAACATTCAGATTTGGATATCCAAAGTGGCCTACAAAACAGCTGACACCATCACCAAGAAAATCCTTTTTTAGATGAGCTATTTTTTCTTTTACATTAAATTTTGCTTCCTGCTTTGCTTTGATAGGGCAAAAGCTTCTTCCGCAGAACAATCTTCCCTTGCATTTTATGCAGTTAGCATCCATAGAATTGAATCAGTTTTTGCTGTTTAAATATTTTTGGAAAGTGCTTGTCTAGTGGTCTTCGCTTTCATTGCAGTAAGGCCATTGTTGTATATGTCTGACATGGAAATTTGTTTTTTCTTTTCCTTGACTTGCTTGATATAATCCGGATTAGAATACCCAGGACCGCCATTATAACAGCCAATTGCCTTGTAAATATCGCCCTCCTTCAAATCAATCAAATGCTTGAAATAAAAAGCAGACATTCTTATTGCAAGCTCAGGATGCTTTCTCAAATCATCTGGAAGTTTTGCAGGAAGCTCTTTTTCTTCTTCTTTTACCATTAAATTCCATATTGTTCTCTGTGTTGTTTCTCCAATCTGGCAAAGGCCTTCTGATTTGTCCAAAAAAACCTTTCCATTGACTTTTTTCCAATTTCCCAAATCGCCATTTTCATTTACAAAGTAATGCTCATGATTGAGAATTGCAAGGAAATTATCAACAGGCACACCGTAATTGTTTGCATATTTTACAATCCAGCTGGAATATTTTGCTGCTGTTTCATTGCTCAAATTTCTTGGCTGGCCAATGCTTTTTGTGTATCCATTATATTGGCTTTGTATGTAAGATGCAATTTCATCTCTTTCAAAATTATCTGCTGTATTTTTCAATTGCATATTTTTTAATTGTGTGTTTGTATTTTCAACATGGGTATCTTTAACATATTCATCAATTGAAACTCCAGAATGATTAAATATTTTATTTTCTTTGATTGGTTTTGTATTTTTTTGCAAATTTTGTGCATTGCTTGTCTGCCCAGTTTTTATTTTTGCTTCGCAATCTTTTTTATCATCTGTTCTGTTCACATAAAAAACACCACCAATAGTTGCGATTGCAGTTGCAACAAAAATTTCATATTTTGATCTTTTTTGCAGATTTCCAGCATAATCAATAATTTTTTCAGGTGTATGGATAACAGAATTTGCAAATTGCATTCTTGCAGCTTCTCTGTTGCATTGCTCTCTGCACTGCTTCAATCTGTCTATTCTTGGCTGCAATCTGTATTTCATGGGAAAGCAAAATAAAAGCTTGTATATAAATCTTTCTATTATTTGTCACTTAATAGTTACAAAATAATCCTTAAAATCAAGCGAAAGCTTTATAAACAAAATAAGAAATAAGTAAGCTTACTTACTTAAGTAACATAAATTATTTAAACAGTTAATTATATTATATACAAAAGAGCACAAAAATGGTAAACATAAACATAGAACTCCCTGATGAGCTTCATAAAAAACTGAAAATTATCTGCGCTGTTAATTCTACCTCAATAAAGGACTTCATAAACAAATCAATAGAGGTTGAAAACAACAAACTTCAAAATGAAAACAAAAAATAAAAAAATAATATTTGGAATAATCTTGTTTTTGGCTATTTTATCCTCTGTTTATTCTGCAACCAATTTATTAACTCCAATTACAAACTGCACAGCAGAAGACAATGCAGTATCAGCTGGTTTGTGGGCAAATGCCTGCGACAATATTTATCCAGGAACAGCATTGTTCAATGATGATTCAACTTATGAAACTCATACAACAACAAAAGCAGCATCCAGTCAATATTGGGCAGGAATAAGAATAAATTCAACAAATGCAACAATCACAAATTGCTCTGCAGTTACAAATGTCATGTTTTGCTATAAACATTGGACAAGCAATTCAGCAATTACAAATTGCGATGTTTCAGTTGATGCAAATTCTGGAGCAAGCTATACAAGCATAAATTCAATGTGCCCCCCATCTTCTGAATCAGCAGGAATTATTTGTACAAATATTACCTCCTCTGAATCATGGTCTTGTGGTAATTTTTTTGGGGCAAGTGCAACAGGTGCATTGGCAAAATCTGAAGTTAGGCATAACCAGCCTTCAGGCGCTCCACAAATATACACCATAACCTGGGATGCTTTTTATTTTAATGTTACTTACACTGAAACTGCAGCAGATACAACAAAACCAGCTGTTCAGTTTGTTGCTCCAACAGAAACTTCAGGGCAAACTTTTAGCAGAACTTTTATACAGATTAATGCAACTGCAACAGATGCAGGAGGATTAAAAAATATCACAATCAGATTATACAATTCAACAAACGCTTTAATCAACTCAACAAACATCTTAACAAGCCCCAATTTTATCAATTACACAGGTTTAGCAGAAGGTTTGTATTACTTCAATGCAACAGCATGCGATAATGCAAATAACTGCAACAGCACAGAAAAAAGAAATATTACTCTTGCTCTTCCGCCGGCTGTAACCCTTGTTGAACCTGCAGACAGCACTGAATTTTCTTTTTCTTCAATCAATCTGACTTATAATGTTTCAAGCATTAACAATATAGCAAATTGCAGCTTGTACTTAAATAACCTGTTAAACCAGACAGATACAAGCATAACAAAAAACACAAACCAAACATTTGCTTTGGACAGCATTGCAACAGGAAACTATTCATGGCATGTTAATTGCACAGATTCAAGCGGTTTGACTGGAACAAGCCAGGCAAGAATAATTGTTATTGACCTTAACAGCACAACAATAAACACAACAATAGATGATGCAAACAACACTCCGCTTAATACAACTATAACTATTTTTGATGAAAACGGAACTTTGGAATACAATGAAACATCAACAGAGCACACATTAAAAATTCCAAAAGGCAAATATAAAATTCAGATTAAGCCAACAAACAGCAAAATAAAAGACCTTACAATAAATGGGTTGGACACAACAAATGAAACACTTCTTAGCTCTTTGATAAATATTGATCAGAACCCGGCAAATGTAACGGAAATTCCAACAGCACTTTTATTTGACAGGGAAGTGAATATAACAAACACTTATGCAGTTTATCCAAATCCAGATTTAATATTTGAAAATGCAACTATTACCACAACTGCAATTGGAACTGAGCTGTATAAATGCGCAAATTGGAATTTTACAGAAAGGATTTGCATGGGGACATGGGATTTGGTAAAAAGCTTAACATCTGGGCAGAATTACACAATAACAATCAATTCAACAGACCCTGGATTTGTTGAGGTAAATGCAACAGTCAATACTGCAGCAAATTATACAGAAATTGTTACTAAACATTACAATGTTTCCATTGTAACAGATGCAAATTCAGGATTGTATGGTTTGCCTGCAAAATGCATTGCAAAGGATTACAGCAACACAACATTTCTTAATACAAATTTAACTTGCGTTTCAATTGGTTCATATTCAGGAACAACAGGATATACTCTTGGATATGACAGAAGCAACCCGACAACCTCAACAAATGAAAATGGCCCATTCAGAGTAAAGGTTACAAGCACAATAAGAAGCGATAAAATACAAACTTGGTATGCCTATGATAATTATCTTGTTGGAAGAACACAATTCATAGCTTATGCAGGAACTGCAAATGACGGATTCATTCAGTATTTTTATGTTAATGATACAAATACCATTATAGGCCAGGATTCGTTCATGATGAGATATGCATTTGGCCCTTTGCTTGCTTCTCCGACAGACACTTCAACAGCACCAACAACAGGAAGCTACAACACATTTGACACAAATCTTACAACTTATCAATGGGCAACATGGTACAGCAATATGAGCACAGGGCTTTTGCTTGGACAGGTTGTCAAGAAAAGAATACAAAATTTAGCAGGTTCTCCAACATATACTCATTTTACTTATGATACTGAAATACAGGGAAGCGATATGGTTGCTTATGAAAATGAATACAGAAGCACTGCAGATTCATACACTAATTTTGATATTGTTCCTGGTGTTTATTATTTTGGTGCAGGAACAAGCAATGCAACTGTAAAAAATATGTATTTGTATTTTACAAATCTCGCAGCAACAGTATGCATTGCAAACTGCTCATCAGCATCATTCCTTGAAAAGGAATTTATCTATGAAATAAATGCAAGCAATGAAAACAGCACAGTATTTAATATAACTGGAAATTCAAATTGGGGAAATGCAAATGAAACTGTTTATTTCCTGATAAGGGGATTGGTCAATGGAACTTATGTTTTCAATTCATCTTCAAATGCAGTCAGCTGGAAAAACTGGTCTGTTTTCATGAACAAAACACAGCTGCAGAGGAATGCAGACAACACAACAATATTTGCAGCAGTCATAGGAAAAACAGAAACAGTATTTTTCAAGATTGAAAAGGATTTGACAGCTCCAGAATGGAGCAATAATTTAACAAATCCTGCAACACCTGCAACTTATAACAGCTCACAAATTTATTATTTTAATGTTACCTGGCTTGACAATGTTGCTGTTGATGCAGTTAAAATAGAGCACAATTTTACAGGCACTTTAGCAAATTACACAGTTAATGTTACAAATTCTGCAACCGGTTTGTACTCTTACAACATAACAGGATTGAATGCATCAGGATATATATGGAGAATGTATGCAAATGATACTGAAGGCAATCTAAATTATACTTCTTATTTGGATTATACTGTTAACAAAGCAGATTCCAATTTAGTTATTGGTGTAAATCAGACGGTTTATCAGCAGGGAAGAAGCTTGAATTACACTATTTATATCCCTTTTGAAGCAAGGCACACAGCATCAAGCGGTTCAGTTATTACTGGTTCAACATGTTATGTAACAAACAATGAAACTCTTGACAATATAACTTTAGTTTATAATTCAACAACAGGAAATTACACAGGACAGGTAAATAATTATATGATGTTTGATTCTGTTTTGTTTAATGCAACATGTTCAAATAATAATTATAATCCTTTAAGCAATATAACAACAGCAGATGTTTGGTTCTTTGCTTATCTCTGGGGATGGACAAATACAAGCTATGGCTCTTCCGGTGTTTATGAAACAAACTGGCTGAGAAAAGAAGTTGCAGCAGGAACACCTCTTGTTTTCAGCAAAACAATAGATACTGTGATTGGGGATGCTAATTTAGTTGCTGAATTTCCATTTTGCGGTTCAGGAACTAATTGCAGTTTTTTGAAAGATTATAATATGATTGGATTGAAAACATTAAGATTGAATATGTCTATAAATGACACTTCCTGCAAACCAAGCTTAAGATTAGCAATGAAAGATTGGGATCTTATTGATCTAGGAGAAAGCTGTCCCCCAGAAGTTTCAATTCCAGCTAACCAGGCAGTAATTGTTGAAACAAATCTTACAGCCTGCAATGCAACAATAGCCCAAAATACTTATTTCTTTATGAGGCTTTATCTTAACTGCACTTCTGCTGTGCAGGAAAATGTAAATATATATTATAATTATACAGACCAGCCTGCAAATATTGTAATTCCCCATGCAGAGCCAACTCAAATTCTTACAACTATTTTATCAAAAACACAGCTTGAAAATAATTATTTAATAGGTCCAAACGGAGCTGCAAATGTTACAAGAGAAACAGTAATACTATTTAATAACACCGCATCATCGTCAAAATACACTTATTACGCTTATTTAGCTGCAATACTGCCTCATTATCAGAATACAACAATTCCAAATACTCTTTATGTTTATAATTCAACAGGGCAATTATGGGCATCTGACAATGCAAGCGCAGGAGCTCCAAATATTGCAGCATCAACTTTAGACAATAAAATAAGCTGGACAACAGAAACAATCCAAAATGGAACAACTGCTACAGAAACAATGAGAAGAAAAATTCTCAATGCAATAAGAGACAATGAAACCTTAGTAACAAATGAAACAAATCAAAAACAATGGAACATAACAGTTTATACTATTTTTTCAGAAGGAAGCCATATTAATAATATCACTGCATGGACAAATTACTCTGCTTATGGTGTTGAGGATATTTGGGAATTTAAAGTAAATATGACTTATAACGGAATCACCACAGACATAACTTCCCAAGTTGCGATTAACACAACAACAGATACAATAACAATGCCGCTTGTTAATTTAAGTTCTGTTGAATATGTTGTATTTGCTGAAACATGCGAGCCGCCGCAAATCTCATTGATTGCTCCTGAAAACAATTCAGAAATTCCTTCGCAAAACGGAAATAATGTTTCATTTAATTTTACAGTCATAGATGATGATGACGTGATAATAAATTGTTCCATTTATTTGGATGATGTGTTGAACCAGACAAATGCTTCAACATTGAATAATACTTTAACAACTTTTGTCATTCCAGGGATTTTGCCGGGATTGCATTCATGGAAAGTAAACTGCTCATGCGGAGATGCAGATGCAGTAAGCAATGTTTCCGAAACAAGATATTTTACAATGTTATCTTATTGTGGAGGTTCATATGGCGGAGAGGCAGATTGGATAATCTCCTCGCCAACAATCTGTAGTGATGAAACAATTCCATTGAAAGGCAATCTCACAATCAATCCGGGAGCAAGCCTTGTTTTTAACAATATAACTTTGCTGGTTAATTCAACAGCAACTGGCCAGAGAAGGATAGAAGCAAATGACAATTTCACAATAAACCATAGCATAATAAGAAGCCCGGATATAAACAATTATTTTTTCAGGGTTGAAGCCGGGGAATTCAAGGTTATTGATTCAGAAATAAGCCAAGTTGGAAACACCTCCATTTCAAATTCAACAGACAGCAAAGTAACAGGAATACACGGATGCAATGAAACAGGACTGTCAATAAAAACAGACTATGTTTTGATAAACAATTCAAGAGTTTATAATAATTTTAACGGAATATGTTTCCAGGATTCAACAGGCAATATCATACAAAACAGCAACATAACAGACAATTGGGGAGATGGAATCTATTTCTGGAATTCAACAGACTCTGTTGTTGAAAATATTTATTCTTATAATAATCTGTGGCATGTGGAAATTGATGAGCTGTCAGATAATATAACTGTTCAGCACAGCACATTCAGTGGAAACGGCGATGACCAGGATGCAATTGATATCTGGTGCAGCAACAATCTTGTTTACAACAATACAATCTATGGTTTTACAGTCGTGGGAATCTACATTGATGGCTTTTATGTTGGCGAGGTTACAGGAAACAATATATCCTCAAATAACATATCAAACAATGTTGTTCCAATGAACGGGGTTTCAGAAGGGGCAATTGAAATCTCTCACGCATCAAATAATTTAATAGAAAATAATATCATGGTGGATAATGACGGTTCTGGTTTGCTTCCCTTCCTTGGCGCTGTAAACAATACTTTTAGAAATAATACTATAATAAACACCAATGCCTGGTCAGGAATACTTTTAGAAACAAACTGCTCAGATAATCTGTTCATAGACAATTATGTTGAAAATGCAACTGAAGGAGCTTATTTCAATGAAAGCAGCAATAATAAGTTTATAGGAAACAGATTCATCAACAGCCAGAATGAGGGAATTTATGCAGAGGAGTATTCTGTTGGAAATGAATTCATTGATTCTGAAATAACCGGTTCAGGAAGCTTTGATGTTGCTGTTTATACTGATTCAGATGTTACATTGCTGAACACAACATTTGACTCGCAAAATACAGATATTGGCGGTGCTGATGATGCATCTGCTTTGTATGTAAAATGGTATTTGGATGTTTATGCAAATTATACAAACGGAACATTGGCTGAAAATGCAAATGTTTCTGCTTATGACATAAACGGAGATTTGGCATTCAATGAATTAACAGATGCTCTTGGATTTATTCCAAGACAAAATATTACTGAATATTACCAGAATTTCACAGATTTTTATTATCTGACAAATTACACCTTGAATGCAACAAAAGATTCCTATAAATCATTGGATACCCAGTTAAATCTTACAACCAATTATTTGGATGGAGAATTCTTCATTACGCTTGATATTGAACTTCCGGTTATCAATGCAGCAAATGCAACACCGCAGGCAGTTAATCCGGGAGATGCAATAAATATAACCGCAAATGTAACTGATGATACAGCTGTAAGCGAGGTTATGGTTGACATAAACAATGATGGAAATGTTTCAATGGGTTATTTTGAAGGGGATATTTATTATTATGATTTATTTGACACAAACATTTCACCAGGTGTTTATACCTTTGTTGTTTATGCAAACGATTCCCTGAACAACTGGGCAGTTCCTTTTGAAAATAATTTTACAATCAATGCAGTCTGCGGAATATCAACACAAGGAAGCTTGATTTTTGGAAATGTAAATGTTGGAACAGAAAGCGGAGAATCAGTTATCAATGTAAGCAACACAGGAAATGCTCTTTCAAATTTAACTGTAAAAGGAACCAACTGGATTGGGCCTTCAACAATTTCTGTAGCAAAAACAGCATTCTCAACTGCATCTGGAAATTTTGCATCAAAAACACTGCTGCAGCTGACAGACCAGTTTGTTCAGCAGCTTAATGCATGGAGCACCTTCCCATTGTATTTCCAGTTCAAGCCTGATTTTGGAACAAATGCAGGAGATTATAGCCAGAATATCACAATAACAACAACATGTTAGGAGGTAAAAAATGAAAAAAATATTATTGGCAATTGCACTGATGCTTGCAATGGTATCAAGCACAAATGCATTGAAGCAGGTTGCAGGGCCTATTGAAATTGAATCCTGCCCGGGAAAGATGAGCCATGGTTTGTATGGCCTGATGACTGATATAAAAACATCACAGGAAGTAATCCTTGGTGCTGAGGGAGACATAAAAGATTATTTGTATTTTCCTGAGAAAGCAGTTTTGCAGCCGGGAATGGTAAATTATGTGGTTGTTCTTGACAGATTTGAAAATATGAATGAGGACAATGATTTGTATGGAAAAAACATCACAGGATTTATTTATGCAAAGGAAAAAGCACAGACCTGCAGCGGATGCGCAGCACTTACAGTTGAGCTGAAAAAGCCAATCACAATCAATGTCTGTAAGAGAAATCCAATACTCAAATTTTTTGATTTTTTCAAAAATATTTTTGGAAAGAACAATTAAAAAAACAAAAGGAGGTAAAACATGAAAAAAGAAACAATAACTGCATTGTTGGTTTTGGTAATTGCAGGCATTGTGCTAAGTGCAAATGCATTTGCAGATAGTACAATAATAAATGCAACAGTAACCATTCCAGCAACATGCGGAATAGCGACAACAGCAGGAACAGTAAACTTTGGTAGCGTAAATGCAGGAGCAACATCTACAGAGCAGAACTTGATTGTTAATAACACAGGTTCTACAGAGGCAAATGTAACCATATTGGGAACAGCATGGGTTTACAGCAGCTACTCAATGCCAGTTGGACAGACCAAGTTTGCAGTAAGCACAGGAACTTACGCATCCAAAACAGCACTGACAGCAGTTGACCAGAGTTTGGCATTAAATGTAGCCAATGGCGGAAACACACCGCTGTATTTACAGATGGCAGTGCCTTATGGACAGCATGCAGGAGTTTACGACCAGAACATAACCGTAACAACAACCTGCTAAGGAAGAATCAAACAGTGCGGCATGGATAAGCTAAACACAATTTATTTTTTTGTAATTATATTTTTAGTTCTTTTGTTTAGTGCAAACTATGCCCAATCTGATTCTTCTTTGATTTTTTTATCTGTTAATGTTACTTCTTCAGATACCATTTCCCCATACATAACTTATTTATCGCCATTAAACAATGCTGTTGATGGGGATGGAAATTTTTATTTTAACTGCTCTGCTTATGACAATACAAATATTTCCAACATTTCTTTTTATTTTGACGGAGCATTAAACCAAACAATAGAATCAATCGGCGGAAATGATTATGATGCAGAATTTTCAGTTTTGGGATTGGAAGCAGGAATTTACACATGGTTATGCAATGTTTCTGATTCAGCAGGAAACAGCAATATAAGTGAAACAAGAAATGTAATTTACAATGAATCCCTGGTTCCACTATCATACAGATTTTCAGGCAGCACAACAAACTGGTCAGCTATTCCTGATTTGAGATATGTATGCAACGGAACAGCAGTTCTTGATGATCCAACAACAGACAAAATAAGATGGAACAATTGTGTTAATGTTACTGCACAGGATTTTGACAGTTATGTCAACTTTGAATATAATAATGTAACTGTTTTGTTTGGATTGGATTCAAATTTAAATTCATCAGCAACAATAACAATAAGAAATCTTCCATGGGATGCAACACCATTAATATTAAGAGACGGAATAATCTGCCAAGAGCCAGAATGCAGCAATGTAACTTATTCAAGCGGAACAGCAATTTTCAATGTAACTCATTTTAGCTCATACACAACAGCAGGAAATTCACAAATAAGGATTTGGGATGAAACAGATACAGGAATGCCTTATGCAGACCAGACAAAATACAAAGATGAAGATGTTAAATTCTTTTCAAATTATACAAGATGGCCAACAGGAGCTCCAATAACCGGGGCAACATGCTCAATTAATTTTACAGATTTAAACACCACAATGACTTATAATTCAACAACATTAATTTACGAGTATACAAGACAGTTTACAAATAATGGAACATTCAACTGGAATGTTACATGCTCTGCACCAGGATACAATACATTAAGAACAAATGATACAGTAATAATACTTGCAGATACAACAGCGCCTTCATTCAACGAGTCAAATACAAAGCCACAGCCAAATTCACAGTATAATCAGACAAACATAATTCCAATAAGCGTCAATCCATCAGAGAATTCAACAGTAACCGCAAATATTTCTTGGGATTCAACATCACAATTAATTAATTTAATTTACAATGGAACAAACTGGTTCTATAATTCAACATTCAGCAATACACTTTATCCAGGATTATACAATGTAACAATAAATGCAACAGACAGATACAACAACAGCAACATTACAACAACAAACTTCACAGTAAATGATATTACTGCTCCCTCAGTCACAAACATAAATCCAAATGGCGCAAATTATATTGAGAATGCAACAGTTAACATAACTGCAAATGTAACTGATTCATATTACAATAATCTTGCAAATGTTTTTGCAAACATAACCTGGGATTCAACTTACGAAACCATTGCATTAACATACAATTCAACATCAGATTTATATGAAGGAACTTTTGATAATACAAGCGAGATTGGAAGATACAACATAACAATTATTGCAACAGACAATGCAAACAATGTAAACAGAACAGAAAAATCATATTTCATGATTCTTGCAACACCAAATTCAAATCCTTGGATTGTATTGAATTCTCCTGATGATAATGCAAACATATATGATAATTTCACAGTTGAATTCAATTACACTGTTTATGACAATGAACAGACAAGCTTAACATGCGATTTATATATAGAAAATACTTTGGAAAATACCACAACAGCAATAAATGCAACCTCAAATTTAATAATTTATGATTTCAGCGCTTATGGAAGTTATTTATGGAATGTAACCTGCACAGACAGCGTATTATCAAATTATTCTGAAACAAGAACAATTAATCTAATCAATACCTCAAATCCTTCACCAGCTGTTGTTTTAAATTCACCAGCAAATGAAGCAAACTTTGCAAACGGCACTTCATCAGTAAGATTAAACTGGACATCATCAGACAATAATGCTTCTGTTACAGACAAAGTCTATGTTGACAACAGCACAGGATTTGTTCAGGTTTATTCATTCGGCCATTCACCTGGAAATTATATTTATAATTTAGCAACATCAGACAACACAACATATTACTGGTATGTCAATTCAAGCGATGGAAATTCAACAACACAATCAGAAGTAAGAAACTTCACAATAAATGCAACCATACCTGCAAATATTCCTCCATCAATTATTTTGAATTATCCAGCAAACTTAACAATAAATGACAATCTTACAGTTGAATTCAATTACACAGCAACAGACGCTGAGCAAACAACATTAAACTGCACTTTATTTGCAGACAATATTGGAATAAACAATACAATTGCAAACAACAATACACTAGTAATTTTCTCTTATACATTTGCAGATTATGGGGTTGTTTACTGGAATGTAACTTGCGATGACAATCAATCTGAATATAATCTTGGATATTCTGAAACAGCATGGATTAATTTGAACAATACAAACATAACCGACAATGAAACCCCAATAATAAATTTAGTCTCCCCAATAGATAATTATAATTTTACAGCAAACAACATCACTTTGATATTCAATGTTTCAGACAATAGCAATACAATACAAAATTGCTCTTTGATATTGAATGACACATTAAATGCAACACAAAACACTTTAACAAATGGAACTTATAATTTTACACTAAGCAATCTTGCAAACGGAGATTACAATTGGTCTGTTGAGTGCTATGACTTTTCAGCAAATTATAATATTTCAGAAATAAGAAATTTCACAATAAGTGCAGCATTAATTGTCTGCGGAAACAATATACAAGAAGCAGGAGAGGATTGTGATGGTTTGGATTTGGCTGGCGAAGATTGCGACAGCCTGGGCTACAGGTCAGGAGCATTAACATGCACTGCAAGCTGCACATTTAACAGAACACAATGCGTATCTGGTGGAAGTCATGGATGCACAGAAGATTGGGAATGCACAGCATGGACAAACTGCATAGATGGAAAACAAACAAGAGTATGTTCTGATGACAATGAATGCGGAACAATAAAATACAAGCCAGAAACAGCAAGAACATGCACTTGCAATGAAGACTGGAGATGCACAGACTGGACATCATGCTATAATAATACACAGACAAGAACATGCTATGATGCAAACAAATGCGGAACAAATGAAAAAAAACCATTGACAAAAGCAGTCTGCTATTGCGATGAAGACTGGAAATGCTCTGAATGGAGCAATTGCGAAGATGAAGTGCAGTCAAGAGAATGTGTAGATGCAAGCAATTGTGGAACTGAAAAAGTAAAGCCGGATTCCTACAAAAACTGCTTTGCATGCGATGAATCTTGGAGATGTACAAATTGGACTAATTGCAGAGATGGCTACACAACAAGGGGATGCTATGACTTAAACAGCTGCAACTCTTCAGAGTTAAAGCCAACAGAATACATGAAATGCCCTGCTGAGGAAAGCCCATTGAATGTGATAGGTTCAATGCTGTGGTGGGCAATGATAATTTTATTGTCAGGATTCTTGATTTTGTTTGCAGCAAAGAAGAGAAAACATATAGTTACTGTAAAGAATGGAGTTTCAATTGATTTCAGCAGAAAATCAAAAAATAAAAAGAATTTATTTATGGAACATATTGCAAGAAAAATAAAATCACAGTCATTGCAGTTATCAAATTATTCATCACATTCACAAAAAATAACCTCTTCAAAACCATTGCCAACTCTAAAACCAAAAGAAGAGCATGAAAAACCTTCTGAAATTGTAAAAGAAGCAATACACACAATTGAAGATGATATAAAGAAACTGCAGAGAGCAGGATTTGCAGTAAAAGGAGTATTCAAGCACAAAAAAGAAGCAGCAGGCATTTCTCAATTCAAATCACAGCAGGAATTCAAAAAAGAAATAATAAAAGATAGGCCAAAACAGCATGAAATTAAACCAGAGTATAAACCAGCAGAAACAAAAAAATCAGCTGTTAAAGGATTCAAAACAAGGGAAGAAATAAGCAAAGAGCTTTCAGGAAAAGGATTCAAAACAATAACTCCTGAAATAGACATAGCAAAGAAGCTTCATTCTGTCATGTTTAAGCACACTAAAGGCAAGATGCACAAAATAAGAAAAGCTGAGAAGCCAAGAGAATTTACAGAGAAAAAATATGTTGAAATAAAAAAATTGGCAGAGCAGGACAAGACAAGAGCAGATGAACAAAAGCAAACAAATGATATTCCTATTGGCAAAAAAGTTGAGGTCCCAAAAAACAGAAAAGATGTTTTGAAAGGCCTGAAAGAAATTTACAATTTGGAAGGACAAAGGAGGTAAAAAAATGGAAAAGGAGCACAAAGCAAAGAAAGAACCTGCAAAGGTTATCGGCATAATGTCGATAAAAGGAGGAGCTGGAAAAACCACAGTAACCTCAAACTTAGGAGCAGTACTTGCATCAAAGTTTAACAAAAAGGTGTTGATGATAGACGGAAATATATCAGCGCCAAATTTAGGGCTGCATGTTGGTTTGATACAGCCAGAAAAAACATTGAACCACATTTTGAGCGGCAAAGCGTTAATTAGCGATGCAATATATTCGCATCCATTGGGCTTTGACATAATAGCATCAGACTTGCTGACTGCAAGAGTTGATGCAAGCAGGCTGAAAAATGTTGTTGACAAATTGAGGATGAATTATGATTATATTCTGATAGATTCCTCACCAGCAGTAAGCGATGAAGTAGTTTCAACAATTGCTGCATCAGACGGATTGTTTGTTGTAACAAGCACAGACTATCCAACTTTGAGCTGCACAATGCAGGCAGTCAAGCTTGCAAGAAGCAGAAAAGCGCCAATTCTTGGCCTGATAATAAACAAAACAAGAAACAAGAATTTTGAGCTTACAACAAAAGAAATAGAGGAAGCAGCAGATGCACCTGTTGTTGCAGTTCTTCCAGACCATGTAAAAGTTTTGGAAGCATTGTCAAAGACAATACCTGCAGCAATCTACAATCCATCAAGCGAGTTTGCAGTTGAAATGAAAAAACTTGCAGCTGCAATAACTGGAGAGGGATATGAGGATGAAAGAATATGGGCAAAGATAAGGGACTTTTTTTACATAAAAGACCAAACCCATGTTGAAATGAACAGAGAGGACCTTAAATAAGGATTAAGCAGGCAAAAACAAATCCATCAGAGATTACATGACAAGAGTCAATATAGAAGTGGACAATGAACAGTACAGAAAAATCAAGATAGCTGCTGCCACAAGCAATAAGTATATCAAGGATTACATAATTGAGATACTTAAGAAAAAAGCAGAGGAGAATAAAACAAGATGGCAATAAGCGAAAAACAACTAGATGAATTAAAAAAAGAGCTTGATAACTGTTCAAGGCCGCTGTTCTTTTTTCATGATGACCCTGATGGATTGTGCTCCTTCCTTCTTTTTTACAGATATAAAAAAGCAGGGAAAGGAATTGTGCTTAAAGCAACAAAGCTCGATGAAAAATATTTAAGTGCTGTTGAGAATTATTCACCGGACAAGGTGTTTATACTTGACATTCCTGTTGTTGAGCAGAATTTTTTTGATGGTGTTGAATGCGAATGCATTTGGGTTGACCATCATGAGCCTCTTGACAGGAAAAATGTAAAAAAATTCAATCCAAGAATAGAAAACAACAAAGACAAACAGCCTGTTACATACTGGTGCTACAAAACAGTAAAAGATGATATGTGGATTGCAATGACTGGCTGCGTGGGAGACTGGTTTGTTCCTGAATTTCTTTCTGAATTCAAAAAAGATTATCCTGAGCTTGTTGATGACTACAAAAAGCCTGATGAGCTTCTTTTCAAAGCAGAAATTGGAAAGCTTGCAAGGATTTTTGCATTCATACTCAAAGGAAAAACAATGGAAGTCATGAAATGCGTGAAGATACTTACAAGAATACAGGGGCCTTATGAACTTTTGAAAAAAGAAACACCTGCTGCAAAGCTTGTCTATAAAATATATGAATATGCTGAAAAAAAATATGAAAAACTGCTGAAAAAAGCCCTTGAGCAGAAAAATGAGGGAAACTGGGTGATATTTGAATATCTTGATGATGGCATGAGCCTTACAGGGGATTTGTCAAATGAGCTTTTGTTCAGGTTTCCAAATAAAAATATATTAATAGCAAGGCAGAAATCAGGGGAAATGAAATGCAGTTTCAGATCAAAGCATAATATTCTTGAAATAGTTAAAAAAGCAATTGATGGATTTGACGGCCATTGCGGAGGCCATGAGAATGCCTGCGGAGCATCTGTTAAAATAAAGGATTTTAAGGCTTTTACTGAAAAACTGACTTCTCTGTCATAAACTTATTTATAAATAGTTTAAAACCTCATTTTTTCGTGGGATTGAACGTAGTGAAATCCCACATGATAAGCCCCTCCAGACGGCTAGGTCTGGTAACATAAAATTTATAAATAGCTGGCCTTTTTGAAAGTTTGTGCACCGATGGTCTAATGGCTATGACTTCAGCCTTCCAAGCTGACTATCCGGGTTCGAAAATCAGTATAATATTATATTGTGCGAAAGTCCCGGTCGGTGCATTTTATTGTTTCAATTTTTAATAAATACTATCTGTTTTTAGAGGGTGCTAAAATGGCAAAGAAAAAAATAAAAGAGCAAAAGAAACAAAAGAAACCAGTAAAATTCAAATTAACAAACCAGATAACAATATTAATAGTATTATTTCTTGTATTCTCTGCAATTGTTGCAGGATTTTTGATGTTCAGAACACAGCAAAAAATCGAATTTGGGGACAAAGTAACAATCACTTCAAAAATTTACCTTGAAAACGGAACTTTAATTTCTGACAGCCCTGCAAAATACACCTTTTATGTTGGGGATAAAACATTTGCAGATGAAATTGAAAATGCAGCAATAACCATGAAAAAAGGAAGCACAAAAAAGATTTTTGTTGATATAAACACAACCAAGATTTATCCGATGAAAATAATCTCAATACCGCAGAAAATTGTTTTTAACAGCACATATGAAATTGACATATCACAAATGCCTGATGCAAAAACAGATGATATTTTCATTTTGCCTGGAACTAATTGGAATTCAACAATAGTCAACATAACTGAGAATAAAATAATTGCAAAGCACATGCCAAAAGATATGGAAGACATAACTTATAGTTATCTTGGCGCAGTTATTCCTGCAAAAGCAATCAATTCAAAAGACGGCCAAAGATTTAATGTTATTTTTAATCTTGTAAAAGGCGATATTTTGAATATTTATTATAATGAGTATGTTGTAAAAAGCGCATCAAACATTGCAGTAACTCTTCATTTAAACAGGCTGCTTTCAGGCGAAACTCTTGTTCAGGAAATAACTTTGGCTGATATTGAAAAGAAAAATAAATAAGAACAGCAAATAACAGTTAATAACAGCCAAAAGCAAAAGACTTAAAAACACTATTTCTTTTTTATTATTTATGGAAAATTATCTTGTATTTTGCGCCCATGCCGATGATGAGGTTTTGGGAGTTGGCGGGACAATAGCAAAATACGCAGAGCAGGGCAAAAATATAATTACTGTTGTTTTTTCTTATGGAGAAGCTTCTCCTCCATGGCTTACAAGGGAACAGGCAATAAAACTGAGAGTCAATGAATCAAAAGAAGCGGGAAAAATACTTGGCACAAAGCATGTTTTATTTCTTGGAATAAGCGAAGGCAATTTCTTAAAAGAATGCAATGACAAAAAAACATACGAATTAATAATGAAAATAATAAAAAAATTCGAGCCAAAAGCGATATTCACGCATTCAAATGATGATGCAAATATTGACCACAGGGAAGTCAACAGAAGCATAATGAATGTTGCAGAAGAAATGAATTACAAGGGAGACATATATTCTTTTGAAATAAAACTTCCCATTATTTTATCGCCAAATTTCCCATTCCTTCATTTTGAATTGCCAATAAGATTCAAAAACAGGTATCTTCCAAGGCTTTATGTTGATATAACCCACACATTCCAGAAAAAGATGAATGCATTGAGCTGTTTTGGAAGCCAGAAAATACCTATAATGCAGCTAATACCAATAATTTATGCAAGGGCTATTTTTTCAGGATGGAAAATAAAAAGAAGATATGCTGAGAAATTTTACAAAATAAACTGAATCATAATTAAAAACAAAAATTCAAAAACAAAAAATGGAAAAGAAAAAACTGCTTATAGCAACAGACAATTTTGCACCAAGATGGGATGGTGTTTCAAGATTTCTGACAGAAGTTGTTCCAAAACTTAAAAATTATGAAATAACAATAATAGCTCCGGATTTTGGGCCGATAAAAAAAGATATTTTTTCAGGAATAAACCTTGCAAGATTTCCATTGAGAAACATGTCTTTTGATTATTACACTCCTGCAAAAGTTGACAGCAAAAAAATAAAAAAGCTTGTTGAACAGAATGATTTGATTTGGGTGCAGACAATAGGGCCGATAGGTGCTGCAGCAATAAATGCTGCAAAAAAACAGAATAAAAAAATAGTCATTTACACGCATTCTGTTGATTGGGAGCTTGTTGCAAAAGGAATCAAAAAAGCCCAGCCGCTTGTAAAATTTATTGTAAAAAGCTTTGCAAGGCATGTTTATAACAAATGTGATTTGCTTATGGTGCCTTCAAAAGAGATTGCAGACATATTCACTGATGCAGGCATAAAAATAAAAAAAAGAATAGTACGATTGGGGGTTGATTTGTCTCTGTTCAAGCCGTCTGACAGGGCAAAAGCAAAAAAAGCAGCAGGATTAAAAGAATTTGATTTTGTAATAGGATATTATGGAAGAACAGGAAATGAAAAAAGCCTTGAAACACTTGAAAAAGCATTTAATCTCATATTTCCAAAATATAAAAACCTGAAACTTCTCATTGTTGGTGGAAAAACAAATATCAAAAATTGCATCAATATAGAAAAAACAGATTATGGCTACAAATATTTGCAGGCAATGGATATTTATGTTCTGCCTTCACTTGTTGAAACATCTTCTTTGACAACAATGGAGGCAATGGCTTCTGGATGCGCAGTTGTTGCAACTCCGATAGGGCTTGTCAAAGAGTATATAACAAATGACTATAATGGGATTATTTTCAGGCCAAAGGATTATGAAATGCTTGCAAAAAAACTGCAGAATCTGATTGAAAACAAAAAGCTCAGGGAGAAAATAAGCAAAAATGCAAGAGCAACCGCAGAGGAGATGTTTTCCTGGCAGAATACTGTAAAAGACATAAAGGATATTCTTGATAATTTATGATAGGACTGTTATATTTTATAGTTTTTATCTTTTATTTTTGCATGAGCATTTAATTTGTGTTTTAATCAATGTTGCAAAGCAATAAAATAAATTTATCAGAAAAGCTCTTGGCTAATTAAATAAATTAACTTAAATAAAATCATATTCTCAAGCTTGTTACTTTGCTCATTCCAAATTCATCCATGGAAATTCCGTACAAAGTGTCTGCTTCTGAGATAAGCTCGTCATTGTGCGATACAACTATATACTGGGCTTTTTCAGAGTATTTTCTTACAAGCTTGGAAAGCAAATCAGAGTTTTTCTTGTCAAGCGCTGCATCAACTTCATCAAGTATGTAAAAGAATGCAGGGTCATGCTCCTGTATTGCAAATATGAATGCCAGTGCTGTCAGGGTTTTTTCTCCGCCTGACAATGATCTTATGTCAAGATATTTCTCCCCTGTCAATTTAACTTTTATCAGAACGCCGCCTTTGAATGGGTCTTCCTTATTTTCAACAACAAGCGATGCATCCCCTTTGCTGCTCAGCTGGCCGAATATTGTTTTGAATTTGTCATTCACAACTTCAAATGTTTTCATGAACAAATCAGTTTTCTTCAATTCAATTTCATTCATCATAACAAGAACATCATCCTTTTCAAGCTTTAATCTGTCTTTTTTGTTCATCAATTCATGATATTCCTTTTCAACATTTTCATAGATTTCAAGAGCCCTCATGTTTACATTGCCTATGCTTAAAATCTGCTGTTCAAGTTCTGCAATATCCTTTAAAATCTGCTCTTCTGATTTTCTTTGGTAAACTTCAACACCAATGTAAATTTCAAATTCCTTGTTTGCTGCTGCAAACTCTGCTGTGACTCTTGCATGCTCCAATGACAATGAGTTCATTCTCAGCTCATTCTTCCTCATTGATTCATTTGCTTCCTCAACTTTCAGTTCTATTTTTTCTATTTTTTCCTGAATCTTGTTTCTTGTTGTGAACAGATCCTTGAACTGCTCCATGAATATTTTTTCCTTCTTTTCCTTGTCTTTCAATTCTGATTCAAATGATTTTATTGAATCTGACATGGATTTTATCTCTTCTGTGAAATTTTCATTTTCCTTGTCATGCTGTTTTATGATTTTCATGATATTTTCTTTTTCAGGAGCAAGTATGGTTGTAATCTGTGTTTCAATGCTCTTCAAATCTCCATTATACTGCATTGATTTTTCCATCAGCTGCTTCTTTTTGTCCTCAAATGCGCTTAATTCAGCTATTAAAGTAGGATTTCTCAATTCAGTTATTTTGTCTTTTATTTCCTGCTTCTTTGTTTTTATCTTTGTAAATTCCTCATTGATGTCAGAAATCCTGCTGTTTATCTTTTGTATTCCCTTTTCAGCTTCTTCAAGGTCTTTCTTTATGTTTTCTTTTTCCTTCTTTGAAAGATCAGTGTCCCCTGATTCAAGATGGAGTGATTTTTCAAGTTTGATTATTTCTCCTTCAATATTTGCTTTTTGTTCTCTTAATTTGTATATTTTTTCCTCAGATGAATTTTTCTTTGCTTCAATCGCGCTGATTAATGATGCTGTTTCATTGATGAAATTTTCCTGTTTTAACAATGATTCTTTGAGTTCTTTTTCTTGGAAGCCAAGGCCTATTTTTCTTTTTTCCTTGTAGCCTCCCTGCATTGCACCGCTTATTTCAGTTACATCTCCTTCTATAGTCACCATTTTTGCTTTTCCAATTCCTATTTTTCTTGCGGTTTCTATGTTGTCAACAATAATAATATTTTCAAAAACATAAGAGAAAACATTTCTGAATTTAGGATCATAATTTATTAATTCGATTGCAAGGCCATGGCTTCCCTGAGATTTTTTCAGCTGTTCAATTTCCGGATTTCTGTCTCTTGGCTTTATTTTGTTTAATGGAAGGAATGTTGCAATTCCAAATTTATTTTGTTTTAAAAAGTTTATGCACTGGGATGCAACAGCATCATTTTCAACAACAACACTTTTTAATTTGCTGCCTGCTGCAACTTCAAGTGCAAGAGCATAATTTGAGCTTACCTCACCAAGCTCTGAAACTGTTCCATAAATTCCTTTTATATTATTTTTCTGCTCAAGAATTTTTGCAAGTGCCATATCACCAAGAGTTGCCTCTCTTATTGAGATATTTCTTGCATTAAGCCTTGAAAGCTCCTCTTCAGCTGATTTTAGCCTTGATCTGTTGCTTGCAAGCTGTGCTGATAATGATGAATCATCATTAAGAAGAGTGTTTAATTCAAGAGTCAGTTTTTTAAAATCTTCCTTGTGTTTTTTCAGAAGTTCTATCTGGTCCTTGTTTTCCTTTTCCAGTATAAGGACTTTTTCTATTTTGTCATCTATAATTTGAGTCTGCATGTCAAGCTTGTCTTTTGTTCTCAAAAGCTCCTGCTGTTCCTGCCTTAGATTCTGGATTTCCTTCTGCTTGTCTTCTGCAAGCTTATCAAGGGAATCCATCTCTTTTTCAAAATCAGCAACATTGTCAAGCTTGTTATTTTTCTTGAAAACAGTTATTTTATTTTCTATCTCCTTTATTGATTTGTCATTTGATTCAGAATCAGAAAGAACCTGCTTTTTTTCATTGTTCAATCTTTTTATTTTTTCCTCTATTTCGTCAATGTTCTGCTGCAGCTGCTCTTTTCTTGCTTTTACTCTTGTGATTTCATTTTTGTGGGATTCAATCCTGTTTTTTGAAGTTGCCAAATCAATTCTTATTTTCTCAATTTCCTTGTGCAAAGCAACCTGCTCTTTTTCCCCTTTCTGCTCAATCTCATTATTTATTTTGTTGATTTCTGATTTTTTTGATTCAATCTCTTTTTTTAATTCTGAAATCTCTTTTGTTGTTTCATCTATTTTCTGCTTTACTTCATCTATCCTTTCTTCATATTTTTTCTTTTCTTCTTCTTTTTGGGTTATTTTTTTATGAATAAGGGTTGCTTTGTTTCTTTTTACAGAATCATTGGCATCATTGTATTTCAATGCCTGGTCTCTGTCATTTTTAAGCTCTTTAAGATAAGTTTCCCTTTCAGTAAGAATTATGTCTGCTTCCCTGAGCTTTTGCTCAACCTTGTCAAGCTCATTCATTGCTTTCTGCTTTTTATCCTCATAAATTGAGATTCCTGAAATTTCCTCTATTAATTTTCTCCTGTCCTCTGTTGACATCTCTACAAATTTTATTATGTCTCCCTGCAAAACAATATTGTAGCCATCAGGATCCAGCCTTGCCAAGGACATCAATTCCAAAACCTGCTGTCTTGTTACTGTTTTTTCATTTATTTTGTAAACACTCTGGCCGTTTTGTTTTGCAATTCTGCTGATTTTTATTTCAGGCTCTTCAGAGGGGAAAATTTTTGTTGAATTGTCAAAGAAAATGCTTACTTCTGCTTTGTCAGCAGGTTTTTTTGTTTTTCCACCATTATAAATAAAGCTTGTTAATTTTTCCGCTCTTAATGATTTTGTAGAGGCTCTTCCCAGAACAAAGCAAAGAGCATCACCTATGTTGGATTTTCCTGATCCATTAGGCCCTATGATAACATTATAATTGCTATCAAATACAATTTCTGTTCTTTTTGCAAAACTCTTAAAGCCATGCAAAACAAGCTTGTTAATCCTAGTCAATCTTTTTTACACCCCTATAAGAAGGATATGGATATAACAATAGTATTTAAAGGTTTTTATAGGCCTGAAATGACTGTAATCGCATTTAAACAGCAAATAAAGCCTTATTTAGAATTCTCCTAATTTCTTCTGTGTTTTCTTTTTGTCTTTTGAAAATGCTTTGCATGAAGCCCAGCTGTGCCTGAATATTTCCGGATATTTGTCATGGTTGTTTCTTAAAAATTCTTTTGTATAAGGGTCAGATGGATAGCCTGAGCCAATGTTCTTTTTTATTCTTTTCTTTATTTCATCTATTTCCCTGTCTCTTGTAACTTTTGCGATTATTGAAGCAGCTGCAACAATTACATATTTTTCATCAGCTTTGTGCTCTGCAATAATTTGTGTTTTATGCTTCAGCCTTTGGGTTATATAATCCTTGTAAGCTTTTGGATTGTTGCTTGGGCAGTCAAGAATTACTTTGTCTGGCTTTGTTTTTTCAATCATTTCTATTGTGTGGTCTGCTTCCAGCCAGTTTAAATTTGTTGTTTCAGAATCAACAGCTTTGTCTATTTCTTGAGGAGATATATTGGCAATTACATATTTGCCTATTTTCTGCAGAACCTCAAAATATTCCTCTCTTTGCAAAGCAGTCAATTGCTTTGATTCCTTTAATTTTGTAGATTCAAGCTTTTTGATTTCCTCTTCATCAGCCAGAAAGCCAACCATTACCAATGGCCCTATGCAAGGCCCTCTTCCTGCTTCATCTATGCCTAATATCTTGGTCATATAACCTTTAAATCAGGCTCTTTTTTTAAATGTTGCCCAAAATAACAAGATTTAAAAACAAGTTTTTGTTTATCAGCTTTTATGGCAACACAAACAAAAATCCAATATGTAGGTCTGAACAGTCTTGAAGTCTTTGACAGAAAAGTTGTTACAGACATTGCAGAGAGCTATACAAAGAAAATAGAAAGGATAATCAACAATGATTTTTCCGTTAAAGTGCATTTGAAGCTTTACAAGGAAAAAGGCAGAAACAAATATGATATGCATGTTCAGGTTTTGGCGCCAACAAAAACATTCACATCAACAAAAGGTTTTGGATGGAAATTAACTGATGTTTCTCACATGGCTTTTGAAAAGGTTATGAAAGAGATAACACATCATTTTAAGCAGACACAGAACAAGCCAAAGCACAGAGATTTGAGGGAAAAGGTAAAATTATTTACAAGAAGATTTTTCTGAAAACAAGAAATAGGTTTTTGATATGTATGATCCAAAAAAAGCCCATTACATAATTGCAACAGGCATTGTTGTAAAGGATGGAAAATATCTGATTACAAAAAGAGCAGAGCATGAAAAAGCTTTTCCTGGAAAATGGACTGTTCCGGGAGGAAAATTAGAAATAAGCGATTACAACAACAGAAAACCAGATACTCCTTCTTTGCAATGGTATAATGTCTGCGAAGATTTGCTGAGAAGAGAAGTTTTTGAAGAAACCAATTTGAAAATAAAAAATATAAAATATCTTGCAAGTCTTGTTTTCTTAAGGCCCCAGGATAATATTCCCACTCTTGTTTTGAGCATGTCTGCAGATTATGAATCTGGCAATGTTGTTTTATGCAAGGACATGACTGATTACAAATGGGTTACTTTAGAGGAAGCAAAGAATTATGATTTGATTGACGGCATTTATGATGAAATAGAAATGCTTGATAAGCATCTAAAAGGCCAGGAAATAAAGGAATGGGGAAAATAAAATAATTAATTCATAACAGCACTGCATGTTCCTTCTATGCAACCGCAATGTCCCTGCCCGCAATCCAAGGTGTTTTCAGCGCATTGCATTGTGCAGAATTTTCCTGAGCAGTCAGCTGCATAATTCTTATTAACACAGCTTGTTGCATGGCAGCACTGCTCTGCAATACAATCTTCATCAACAGCACATTCATATTTTGCAATGTTCTTGTTTACAATCTGGCATTTGTTATTTCTGCATTTTGTTTCCATGTTTGCTGCAATGCCTGTGCAGAAGTCTGGGCAATCATTTGATTTGTCAACATATTTGTTGTAATAATCTATGTTGTCCACGAAGCAGTTTCCGGTTAAGATGTCCTTGCCTCCGCAAACACAATCTTTGTCAGACTCGCAATAAAGACTTTCTGGATAACATGCCCATTCTTTGCTTACTGTATTTGCTGGGCAGTTGCATTGTGGAGGACCCATGCAGCCATTCAAGCTTATTGTTCCTGAAACAGTTCCTCCTGAATTTTTGCATTTCTCTATTAATTTTGGATTGACAGGCATTAGCTGAGGGCAGTTTATTCCATTGACAACTGTCAACTGCTGTGAGCCCAGCAATTCAAATGGATGGACATTTGGATATTCTATTCCATAAATTTCAACATTGTAAATGTTTTCAGTGAGATTGTATATTTCTGCTGTGATGTTGTAATTGCAGATGCATTTGCAGATTTCTCCTTTGTTTTTTTCAAATATTTTTATTGTTGGAATTTCTGTGCTGTCATCTATTTTTGTTTCCAATGTGATATTTGCACAGCATACATAACTTGCAATTTGTTCAACAAATACTTTTCCTTCTTTTGAATAAATTGTAACAGAAGCATTCAATCCTTCTGGCTCATGCATGCAGCTGCTTACTGTGTAAGTTATTTGCGGTGCTTTTTGCTCTGAGCAGGATGTTAGAAATAATAAGATACCTGCAATTCCTATTAATGCGGTTAAAAAAATAATTTTGTTTTTCATGCAAATAAAGAAGGCCAATAGATATATATATTTTGCTATGGTTTTGAATCGGTTAAAAACCTTAAAATTCCTTATTGCTCAAAATACTCCTCTTTTTTCAGATAAATCATTAATTTATCAAATAAATCTTTAAGCTCAGGGAATTCCTCAAAATACTTTGATTTGCTTTTTCTTATAAATTCTTCAGTCCAGCCATTCCAATCCTTTTTGTAATCCATCTCATGAATTACTGCATCCAGCTGATCAATTGCTTTTGCGAATTTTGCCTCTCTTGTTTTTTCCTCTTCAAATTCCCTGAAAAGAGCAATGTATTTTTCCCTTACTTCATGTGGCAGTTTGTTTTTTAATATTTCAACTGATTTTTCCTCTTTTCTTTTTTTGTCAGAATAATCTTTTCCAGGCATTAAAGGGCTGTCTCCAACTTCAATTTCTATTACATCATGGTAGATAAGCAGTTCAAAAACCTTTAGTTTGTCAATTTTTTTTATTTTTTCAAGAAAATAATCTGCCAAAACCAAACAGCTCCAGCTGTGTTCAGCAGAACTTTCTTTTCTGTTTTCAACAGAATTCATTCTGTAAACTTTTTTCAGCCCATATAAATTTCTTAAAAGATTTATTTCTTCCATAAAAAGACAAAAGCAGATTCTATTTAAAAAAGTTTGTTAGAAAAAAATAGCGGGGGGTAGATTTGAACTACCGACCTCAGGGTCTCTCTTTGCAAAGCAAAGCATTGCATTATGAGCCCTGCGGGCACTCCTGGCTGCCCTACCCCGCTATGGTTTTCAGGAAAATATGGATGTTTATAAAGCTTGCCTTTAAAACCTTTAGATAATTTAAGAAACCTTTAAAAAGCAGGTTGTTTTACAAAAATTTAGGTCGAGGTGGCCCAATCTGGTAAGGCGGCAGCCTGCTAAGCTATGCAGTGAGCTGTTTTTCCGAAAGGAATTTCTGGGTTCAAATCCCAGCCTCGACGTTCTAATTTTCTCAGTTTTTAATTTATTTGATTAAAATTTATTTCTGGAGAGGCTGGACCAGGAACGAAGTGACGCTGCCCAGCCTCGACGTTCTAATTATTTCTTTGCACTAATAAACCAGTCCCACAAAGGAGCTTCTTTAGGAAAGCTTTTGTAATCGCTTATGTCTTTGCCCCACGGATAAAGAACCTTGCTTATTTTTATGTCTTTGAAACCTGCTTTTTTCAATAAATAAACTAATTCGTGCTCATAATAAAATTTTTGCTTATCCCCCTGCTCATTGTAAATTCCCAGAAACATATCATATTTTTTATGTTCAAATTTTCCCTTTGCAGATTTTACTGCTTTGTTTTCATTTTTCAAATTTTCATCATTCAGCAAAAGCATTCCGTGGTATAAAACAGATTCCATGGAAGGCAGAATCATAAAAACTTGGCCTTTGCTTTTCAAGCTGGAATGAATATTTTTAAAGCATTTTTTTATGTCATTCAAAGAAGGCATTATAACTGCATTGACAGATATGACAACATCAAACTTGTTTTTATGATTTATATTTCTTAAATCCTCTTTTTTTATGCTTATGTTTTTGTATTTGCCTGCTTTTAATGCTGCGATATCAACCATTTTCTGGGAAAAATCACTTGCATGAACTTCTTTAAAGCAAGAAAGCTCTTTGTGAAGATACAATAATCCGCAGCCGAATTCTGCAACAGACTTTTTATTCTTGTTTTTTATGCTTGCAAGCTCATCATAAATCGGATTTTTTACTTTGCCATAAAATGGGCTTATAACTTCCTCATGATATCTCTCAGCCAAATCATCCCATTCTTTTGCTTCCATAAAAAGATTTAATCTTCAAGAATATAAAAAGCTTTTCTAAAACAACAAAATTCTACCAATTTAATCATAAGAGATATAAGTGGAATTTGGTTGTGTTCAAAAATCATATGGATGGAATTTTGAGTGTCAAAAACCATAGTTATGTTACTAATCTAATATTTGGTGATTTTTGACAAAAAAGAAAAAAAACCTTCATGCATAAGCATGAAGGCAATCTTCTGCCTTCACTGAAACTTTGTTGGGGGCGGTTTAAGGAAGGCATAGAATTTCTCACAATGGTGAGTGTGATGCTTGTGAATTGCATTCTATGCTTTACTAAAAATAAAAAAAATTAAAGGGGGTAAGTTCGAAAACTTACCTTGTTACCTTACTATCTCTATTCCTAATTCATTAGAGACGTGAGTTGCTTGTGGACTTGGTCTGCTGTAATCCATTTTTCCCAATATCCATGGTGATTTGACACCTGTGATAATGGTCATTACAGTTATTTTGCCTTTCATGTCCTCAGAAACTCTGGCTCCCCAGATGACATTTGCATCAGGATCCATTGATTCTGTAACAAGCTCTCCTACTCTGTTGATATCATCAAGAGTCATGTCAGGTCCACCCCATACGTGGATGATTGCACCTGTTGCTCCATTGTAGCTGATATCCAATAGTGGGTTTGATAGGGCTCCTCTTACTGCTTCTTCTACTCTGTTGTTTGTGTCTGAAGCTCCTACTCCAATTGAGGCAACTCCCCCTTCTGTCATAATTGCTTTAACATCTGCATAATCCAAGTTAACCAATGATGGGATTGCGATTGTTTCAACAATTCCTTTTATCATTGTGGATATAAGCTCGTTTGCAACTGCGAATGCCTGTGTTACTGGCAGATTTCCTGCTAGATTTACAAGCCTGTTGTTATCAATAACAATGACTGTGTCTGTTACATTTCTCAGCTGCTGCAATCCAAATTCTGCTTTGTCAATTCTTGCTCTTTCTATTTTGAATGGCATTGTAACAGTTCCGATAACAATTGCGCCCATGTCTTTTGCAACTTGTGCAACTACTGGTGCTGCTCCTGTTCCTGTTCCTCCTCCCATTCCTGCGCAAACAAATACCATGTCTGCATCTTTAAGAGATTCTCTCAAGTTTTGCAAGCTTTCTTTTGCAGCTTCCTGTCCTTTGTTTGGGAATCCTCCGCATCCAAGTCCTCTTGTTAAGTCTCTTCCTAACAAAAATTTCTTGTCGGAATCTGTTATGTTAAGGTGCTGCTGATCTGTATTGCATGCAATAATTTCTGCACCCTGGATTCCTTTTTTGTAGAGCCAGTTTACCATATTATTTCCTGCTCCACCAACACCAATTACCTTGATGTTTGCCTGTCCTATTACGTCCATTTCCATTCCTTTGTTTACTTCACTTTGTGTTTTCATTGCGTTTTGTACTAAAAAGTCCATTTTACCTTACCCCCTTTTTGTTTGTTTTTTTCATTTTATTTATATACTTGAATATATAGTTTTGACTTACAAAAGGCTTAAATATTAGTTTATATTTAACCCTATTAAGAAACAGTTTTTCAACAGTTGTTTTATCTACGCCAATAGATACAAACTAACGCTCGGTTCAAGTTCGCCAAAACTTGATGTTTTACGCTTTTAAGAGTTTTCGCCAAAAAACTCTAATTATTGCTTATATTTCTTTATTATAAATTAAACTTATTTAAATATATTTCTTGTTTAGTATATATATGTTGAAGAATATATATCAGTATACACTTTACTACATTTGGTATATTAAGAGAGTAATCACTAAATTAACTATTGTTTAGTTTTTTAACAGCACAAAATTTTAAATACTATGAACTACAATCACAATTTATGGCATTATATATAATAGGCATTGGCTTGGATAATGAAAAAGACATTACATTAAAAGGTCTTGAAATAGTCAAAAAATCAGAGCTTGTTTTTTTAGAATATTACACATCAAAGCTGAATTGCTCAATAGAGGATTTGGAAAAGCTTTATGGCAAGAAAATAATTATTGCAAACAGAGAGCTTGTTGAGAAAAAATCCGATGAGATAATTCTGCCTGCAAAAGAGCATGATGTTGCTTTTCTTGTAATGGGCGATGCAATGGCAGCAACAACACATACAGATTTGATGATTAGAGCAAAAGAAAAAGGCATTGATGTTTTTGTTGTTAACAATGCATCTGTTTTCTCAGCTGTTTCATTAACCGGTCTTCAATTGTATAAATTCGGCAAAGCAACAAGCATACCCTTTTTAAGAGAGCATTTCAAGCCAGAAACATTTTATGATGTTATAAAAGAGAATAAGGCAGCAGGCCTGCATACTCTTGTTCTGCTTGATTTGGATCCTGTTTTTAACAAATTTATGACAGTTAATGAGGCAATAAAGATTTTGTTTGAAATAGAATCAAGAAGAAAAGAGAATGTTTTCACAGAAGAAACATTATGTGTAGGATGCGCAAGACTTGGAAGTTTTGATGCAAAAATAAAAGCAGGCACAGCCGGAGAGCTTTTCAGCTTTGATTTTGGAGCGCCTGTTCATTGCCTGGTTATACCCGGAAAAATGCATTTCATGGAAGAAGATTTTCTTAAATTATTTATGTAAATTTAAACAGCAAGAATCCAAGCAGAATCAAAACAAGAATTATAAATACGTAAAACATCACAGTTTCTGTTAAAATAAATTTATTGTAGATGTTCATATGCAAACACCATCCAAACAGGAGCATTTCTTTCTTTCTTCAACAGCTTTGTTGTAGACATCGCAGTAATTTTCAAGAAGAGTGTTTTCATCAATGCAATCATCTTCTTTTTCATTGCCCCACATATCTTTTACTATGCCTTGTTTTTCATAATTTCTTCCATTGTCAGTGTCAGTGCAATTTTTGTAAGGCAGGCATTTTCCATTTGAGCAGTATGTTGCATCAGTATCGCAAATCTGCTCCATAACTTCATATTTGACCTTTTCGCAATAAGATTGGGATGTGCTTGGATTTCTGCATTTGTATTCCTCATAGGTAACATAAGTCTGGTGCTGCCAGCATCTTCCTGAAATTTCAATTTTTGCAGGGCATTCAGCATCTGATTTGCATCCAGAATTAAGCTCTTGGTTTTGTGTGTTATTAACAATTGTTTGGTGTATAATTACCGGTTCCTGTTGTATTTTGCATGAGCTAAAAAAGAGAGTTATCACAAGAAAAAATAATATTGCTTTTTTCATTGACAAGCCCCTTCAACGCAAACACAAGTGATATTTGTATAATAATCACATTTTCCATCAATGCATTTTGCTTCCCACAAACTTGAACTGCTTATGCAGATATCCTGAATAACGCTTCCCAAATCATCTGTGCATGTTCCAGCTACCTTTTTGTCTGCTTTGTCAGAATCAGTGCAGTTGTAATCAGTATAATCATTATCATCTGATTCTTCATCTGCTGCTTTTACATAAAATTTTTTTGATGCTTTGTTGTTCTTTTCAGACTCTTCAGATATTTTGTTTGCATTGTCTGCATAAATTTCTATTGTATAATTGCCTTCTGCTTCAAATTCATAATCATATTCCTCTGAAATTGATTTTGATTTATTAAGCCCCTCAACATTAAAATACTCTGTTTTTACAGCTTTGTTGTTTTTGGTTATAAATATTGAATAATTGAAAGCTGGGCAGTTTACCTTTCCTACATTTGCAATTATAAATGAAACAGTTGCTTCCTCTCCAGCATCAGGATAAAGCGTGTTTGAAGTCATGTTTTTTACATACAAATCGCACAAATAAGTTGTGTTTGTCTGTGTTGTATTGCTTGTTTGATTTGCTGTCTGATTAATGCTTGCAGTTTGATTTGTTGTTATATTCTGAACAACTGCTTCAGGTGTTGTTATTGTTATATTTTTTGTTTCTGTTTCAACAAGGCAGCCAGCCAAAACTAACAAAGAAAATAAAGCTACAAAAATTAGTTTATTCATTCCAGGCATACTCCTTCATAGCAGGTATACTGGCATCTGTGTCCTTCTTCAACGAGCTCAGTTCCGCTGCAATAATATTCAAGCAGTGAAAATTTTCCAATGCAGTAGTCTTCATAATCTTTTGTTGAACCATCTTCAAAAGTCATGGTGGCTATTCCTTTTTTTCCAAAATTTATTCCTTGTTCTGCATCAGTGCATGCTGTTGCAATTTTGCCTTTCACTGCATTTCCATCTATTCCTGTGTTTTGAGTTTCTTTTGTGGTTACTGTACATCCAACAAGAAAAACAACAAATAATGCCAAGAATAATAGTTTTGCTTTCATAAACAAGGTAATTATCTTCAGAATTTATATAATTTTCTATATTATAGCCCTAAAAACTTCAGCAAGCCATGCACTAAAAATACAGGCCACACAATTGCTTTTAAAAATCCCAAAACACCCATCCAAAAGGTTGTTGCTTTTCCTATAAAATATATGGCAGCACCTATAAATCCTAAACCATAAACTGCTCCTGATGGTCCACATTGCTGAACTTTTGGTTTACAACTTGTTATTTTCTTTTTCATAATTTCACACAATTTCTACTTTTTCGGTTACAACTTCGTAATATGTTCCTGTTGTTTGCCATTGATTATTTATATATTCTTGTTTAGGAAATTGCTTTAATTCTCCTTTGATTTTTACTCGTTTATCTAAATAATCTGACATAACTGCTGGTGGATGGCATTCAATATTTGGACGACATTGCGCAACTGTTGTTGGCGCCCATGGTTGAACTTTAATACTTGCATTTCCATCTTCTAAATAAAAATCTCCTTTTTGAGCAAAATAATTTGCCCCAATAAATTTAGGTGTGGCTTCAACTTGTATTGTTTTATTTAAATAAGTTTGTGGGTTTAGAATTAAATCCATAATTGTTACATTTATTGGTTCATTTTCATTTGGGATATTTATATTTTGCTGACATCCAACAATAAAAACAACAAATAATGCCAAGAATAATAGTTTTGCTTTCATAAACAAGGTAATTATCTTTAGAATTTATATAATTTTCTATATATTTTGATAATTTATATGCTTTTGTCGCTTAAGAAGCCAGTTTTAGGTTCTTCATATATTATAAAGCTCCCATAACTTGCTATTAATTCAGGGAACATAGACCTTAATTTTTTTATGTTTGTATAAAATTCTTCATTTGTTTTAGTCATTAATTCAAATTCCAAGTCACAGCCACCAAGAGAAAGCACCGTAAAAATTGTTGAAGGTTGTTCTTTTAAATAATTTATCAACTTTTTGATATCTTTTTCTGATGTATCTTTAAGCCATAATTGGACTTTTCTATGTGTAAAACCAATCTTTTTATGGTCTATTCTTGTATTAAATCCCAAAATAATGCCATTTTTTTGCATTTTTTTGATTCTATCATGAGCTAATTTAACTGAAATATTAATTTGATTGGCTATGTCAACAACATTTATACGAGCATCTTTATTCAATTCTAAAATTATTGCTTTGTCAATTTCATCAAGAATTGGTCTTTTATCAACAGTTCCAAAACGGAAACTAGCCATATCATGTGATTCTGTGAGGAAATTGTGTTTATAATAATCAATTTCTGTTGCAATTGAAAACTGTATTTTTTCAAAATGTTTTCCAAAATTTTTCATAATCTCCCTATAAATAGTTTCATATTCTTTTATTGATTCTGCCCATACAATAATGACTGAATCATAATCTCCATCACATACCGCATACCAAGATATTTTTGGGTTATCCTGCATATATTTATAAAATTCCTTCTCTTGTTCCGAATTCATATTATGAAATTTTATAAACAATCTAAAATGAGATCTTCCAAGGGCATATGTATTTATTATGGCCTGAGTCCCCAACAATATTTTTTTATCAATTAATAATTTTAATCTATAACTCAAAGCCTGTTTACTCATTTTTAGGGTTTTGGATATTTCAGCAAGACTTGCACGTGCATTCAAGCTTAATGCCCACAATATTTCCATATCTTTTTTATTTATATCCATTTTTTATATTATTACCTTAGATATATAAATATTTATCGTTTTTGTCAAAATATTGAACAATAAGTTTGATATAGTAGTTATGTTGTTACTAATTAGTGATTTATATGACTCAATTTGTATCGCAACCAATTACCAAATCTTATTTAGTAAAAGGACACAAGATAAAGTTACAATTAGAACCAGGAGTATTTTGTCCATCAGAGCATGGCAGCAAATTGATGAACTACATTTCAATAAACAAAGGAGAAAGAGTTTTGGATATGGGGACTGGAACGGGCATTTTTGGTATTGTAGCTGCAAAAGAAGGGGGAATTGTAGATGTAAGTGATCCTTCTGAACAAGCAATAAATTTGGCAATAAAAAATGCACAATTAAATAAGGTTAAATTAAGGGGATATGTTGGAGAATATTTTTGTACACCTCAACAGACCTATGATTATATTATTGCTAATCTTCCTCAAGAGATAATACCAAAAAAATATGCCCAAGAGATAGGCGAATTAGAAAAGACAATAAATGGGGGTTCAAAAGGGAATACACAATTACTAGCTTTTTTAAAACAGGCACATACGCACATGAATGATAAATCAAGAGCATTAATCATAGCTTATTTTATGGGTGATTATTTTTCAACACTGCAAAAAATAAAATCTTTATATTTTCCGAAATTATTAGATGTTATAATAAGCCCTGCAAAAGATTTTGTTCAAGATAATATTTCATTTTATAATTCTTTAATTAAAAAAGGAGATATAGGTTTATTTAAAAAAGAGGGAGTTTGGCAATCAGCAATGTTGATATATGAATTAAGAAAAAAATAACATAGCCCCGGCCGACATCGAAAATATTCTATTTTCGGGCCGTCCGTGTCTATTTTTAATAGCCCCGGCCGGATTCGAACCGGCGTCACCGGCTGTCTTCAGTCCAAATGAAGATATTGGGCTGCCAAAGGCCAGTATGATTGACCGCTACACTACGGGGCTCTAATTTACAGCTTATTACAATAATGGGCTGTAAAGCTTAGAAACCGGGCTTTATTTATAATTCTTTCCTCCAAAAACTTTATAAACCAGGCCAATCTCCAAAAGTCCATCAAGAGATAAATCGGTCAAGGCTGGTTTATGCTGGAGATAGAATACTAATTCTGTCTTCTAAGGAGGAAAATAAAATGTCAAGAGTGTACTCTAAGAGTAAAGGTAAAGCAGGCAGCAAAAAGCCTAAAACAAAAACAGTGCCAAGCTGGGTAAGATACCAGACAAAAGAAATAGAATTGCTGATTACAAAATTGGCAAAAGAAGGAAAATCACCTTCAAAAATCGGATTATATCTAAGGGATGAATATGGTATTCCTGATGTAAAGCTGATAACAAAGAAAAGAATAAATGAAATCCTAAAGGAAAAAAGCCTTCTTTCAGCAGTTCCTGAAGATTTGATGTCATTGATTAAAAGGAGCGTTGCAATAAGAAAGCACATAAAAAGAAATCATAAGGATACAACAGCAGGAAGAGGACTTGCAATAACAGAATCCAAAATAAACAGGCTTATCAAATATTACAAAGCAAAAAAAGTTCTGCCTGAAAACTGGAAATATGATCCTGAAAAGGTCAGTCTTGTTGTAGAATAAGTATGGAAAATGATTACAATGGCTTCATCAGCTCTGCAAAAGGAGCTGCTGATTCCATAAAATCAATTGACAGCAAAGAGACAATAAGAATTATTTCTCATCTTGATGCAGATGGCATTACAGCATGCGCAATAATAGCAAAAGCGCTTAATTCAGAAAACAAGAATTATGTTGTTTCAATTGTAAAGCAGCTTGATGAAAAAAACATAAAAATATTTTCAGAGGAGGAATACAATTATTTTATTTTTACTGATTTGGGTTCTGGACAGATAAAGCAGATAAAAGAGTTTTTCAAAGGCAAAACAGTTTTTATTTTAGACCATCATGAGCCATTAAGAGAGAATCTTCCTGAAAATATTATGGAGGTAAATCCCCACTTAAATGGCTATAATGGGGGATTGGATATTTCCGGAGCAGGTGTTGTTTATTTTGTTGCAAAGCACATGAATCCTGCAAATGAACAGCTTGCTCATTTGGCTGTAATCGGTGCAATAGGTGATGTTCAGGAAAACAATGGATTCCATTCTTTAAACAAGGAAATTCTTGAAACCGCAAAAAAACACGGATTCATAGAGGTAAAAAAAGGATTGAAATTTTTTGGCTCGCAGACAAGGCCTTTGTACAAGGTTTTGGAATATAGCACAGATGTTTTTATACCAGGAATTACTGGAAATGAAAACAATGCAATAAATTTTCTTGTTGAGCTTGGAATAAATCCAAGATTTGAAACATACAGAAAAGGCTCCAATGGATGGAAAAGGCTTGTTGATTTGAATGATGATGAAATTGCAAGATTAATATCAGGCATTGTAATGAAAAGAGTCAGCGAGGAAATTCCTGAGGATGTTCTAGGCTACAATTATATAATAAAAAAAGAAGAAATTGGAACTCCGTTCAGGGACGCAAAGGAATATTCAACTCTGCTTAATTCATGCGGAAGAATGAACAAAGCTTCTCTTGGAATCGGAGTTTGCCTGAATGACGAAGTTTCAAGAAAAAAAGCATTGGGAACATTGATGGCATATAAAAGAGAGATTGTCAATTCAATAAAATGGTTTGAGCAGGCAAGAATAAGCAATGGAAATGTTCATGAAGGTAAAAATTATGTAATAATAAATGCAAAAGACAAGATAAGGCCGACAATGATTGGAACTCTTGCTTCAATAATTGCAAAAAGGGATTTTTACCAGCCAGGAACTTCAATAGTTTCCATGGCTTATGATGAAGATACCATAAAAATATCAATGAGAATTGTCGGGAAAAATGAATCTGATTTGAGGGAAGATATAAACAAAATACTTATTATAATGGGTTATGGTGTTTCAGGCGGACACTGCAATGCAGCAGGCGCTTTGATACCAAAAGAGAAAGAAGAAGAATTCATTGCTGCTGTTAAGAAGTATTTTGAAAATTAAATTTATCTTAGTTCAGACATTTTCTTTTTTGTAATAAAATAAAAAATAATATTCCTAACTGAGAATATTAAAAAGTATCCTAAAAGAATAAAAAGAAAAGTGAACCAACCTAAGGATTTAAATTCTGATGGCAAAAATATTAGCAATAAAACACACATAATTATTGCAAAAATAGATTTTTGCAGTCTAAATAAAAATAAATCCCCATTTATGGGATATGAAGAATAAACTCCATATCTTGAAAAATTTCTTCCAGTTAAAGCATAACAATCATTACAGAATGGTTTAAGTGCAAAGCTTAAATAAATAAGCATATTCATATTTTCTTTATTAACTATTTTCTTTCCGCAATTTTCACATTTTATCATTTTTTCAATTCAAATGCTGATTTTGCAAATACAACCAAATACATGATAAATCCGTAAATGCAGGTTGGCAATATTAAAGTGTATTCGCATTTTCCGATGCATTTTGTAAAAAATATCTCAAGTATTGAAGAGTAGAGTGCGAACAAAACACCGGCAAGCGAAATCCAAAATATCAATTGCTTTATTTTTTTGGATTTTTTTTCATCTTTTTTCAAAAGCATGATTGAAGTTATCAATAATGCAGTAAATATTACAAATCCATAAATGCATGCAGGATATCCAAAAATCAATGGGCATCCCTCTTTCATTGGGCAGTATCCCAAAATAACATCGCTGAAAGTCATGTATCCTGAAAATAAAAAGCCAATTAAAGAGAATATGAAAATTGTTTTGTTTTTCATCTTAAAGAAGATTTCTTATGTTGTCAATGTGCTCTGCAACTTCTGCTCCTTCTTTTGTCAAAGTCAAAAGCTTTAGTCTTCCCTGCTTGTCAAAATTTATAAGACCTGCTTTTTCCATTTCCTGGATTATTTTTACAACATGAGAATAAGTGCAGTCAATCTGCTTTGCAATTGATGATGCATAAACTGGATTTTTTGATGTTCTCAAAGTTAGCAGCATCATAGCCGGCTTTTCCCTGAAAAATACATTGAAAATTTCCTTGTTTTTCATTTTTCCCCAACAAAATTTATTATATAATGCAATATATACTTTCTAACTTATATTTAAAGCTTTCTTTTTTCCAAAAAAACAGCAAATACAAGCCTTCATAAAGCATTTTAAAGCAAAAGAGGACTTTTAAAACAAAACCCAAAGTTTTATTTAATATGCTGAAAAATACCTATTTATGGCAAATTCAGATTTTTTTCCGCATGAAAACATAAGGGATTCTCAGCATGCTTTCATGAATATCATAACTGAAAATCTGGAAAAGAAAAAATCAATTCTTATTCATGCGCCAACCGGCATTGGAAAAACAGCAGCAGTTATTGCGCCTGTTCTTGAATTTGCACTGAAAAACAAATTGGATGTTTTCTTTTTAACATCAAGGCATTCACAGCATCTGATTGCAGTTGAAACTCTCAAAAAAATAAAAAACAAAGGCCATGATTTCAAAGCAGCGGACATAATCGGAAAAAAATGGATTTGCCTGCAGGATGTTGAAAAGCTTCATTCATCCGAGTTTGCAGATTACTGCAAATCATTAAGGGAAAACAATCACTGCTCTTTTTATGAGAACACAAAAGACAATGGCTCTCTGAGTGTCAATGCAAAATTGGCTCTTGAAAAAATAGACAAGCCGATGCACATTGAGGAAATTTCAGAAATATGCAAAGAGCTGAAAGTGTGCCCTTATGAAATTCTGATAAATCTTTCAAAAGAGGCAAATTTCATAATAACTGATTATTTTTATATTTTTGATGACATGATAAGAACCAATTTTTTCAGAAAAACAGACAAAGAGCTTTCAAAATCAATAATAATTGTTGATGAAGCGCATAATCTTGGAGAAAGGGTTAGAGATTTGATGAGCTCAAGAATAAGCACTTTCAGCCTGCAGAAGGCAAGCGATGAAGCTTCAAAATTCGGCTATCAGAAGCTTGCTGTAAGCCTTGCAAAAATAAACCAGATTCTGAAAGAGCTTTCTGATGCCAATGAAAAAAAGATTTCAAAATATGATTTCAAGGACAGAATGAGCTTTTATGATTACAATGAACTGATAAAAGATTTGAACAAAGCAGCGGATGATGTAAGGGAAAAGCAGAAAAACAGCTTTATGGGTTCAATAGCAAGATTTCTTTATTTATGGAACGGAGAGGATGAGGGATTTACAAGAATTATTGTGAAGGGAACTTACAAAGGAAGGCCAACAATAACTCTTTCTTACATTTGCTTGGATCCTTCGCTTGCAACACAGCATGTTATTGAAGATTCATATTCAACAGTCATAATGTCAGGCACATTAACCCCAACTTCAATGTACAGGGAAATTTTGGGGTTTCCCGATGATGCTGTTGAAGCAGAATTCAAAAGTCCATTTCCTGCTGAAAACAGAATGAATATAATTGTTCCTGAGACAACAACAAAATATTCCTCAAGAAGCGAAAAGCAGTATGAAGACATTGCAGAAAAATGCAATCAGATTTCAAAGATAATTCCGGGAAACATTGCGCTGTTTTTTCCAAGCTATGACATGATGGAGAAAATAGAAAGATATCTTGATTTGGGAAGGAGCATTTTTATGGAAGAGAAAGGAATGAAGAAGCATGAGAAAACAAAATTCCTTGAAAAATTCAAAAAAACCCTGAATGGCGCAATGCTTGCAGTTGTCGGAGGAAGCTTTTCAGAAGGCATTGATCTGCCGGGCATATTGAAATGCGTTGTTGTTATAGGTTTGCCATTGCAGCCTCCTGATCTTGAAACCAAGGAAATGATTAATTATTACGACCACAAATTCGGCAAAGGCTGGGATTACGGCTATATATTTCCTGCAATGAATAAGGTAATGCAGGCAGCAGGAAGATGCATAAGAAACGAAAAAGACAGGGCAGTAAGAATATTTCTTGATGAGCGTTACACAAATTCGCAGTATTTGAGATTCTTTCCAAAAGACTGGGACATTCAGATTTTAAAGAACTGGGAAGATGAAATAATCAATTTCTTTTCAGAATCTTGACAATTCCTTTTTCTGCATCAACTTCAACTTCATCGCCATCTTTTAGATTCCCGGTCAAATCTTTTATTCCAACAATGCATGGAACATTTAATTCCCTGCTTACAATTGAAGCATGGCTTGTGATGCCTCCCCTTTCTGTGAGAATTGCTTTTGCTTTTTTCATTATCGGCAGAAAATCAGGAGTTGTGTGGGAAGTTACCAAAATAAATCCTTTTTTAAATTTTGAAAATTCGCTTTTTGAATTTATTGTCTGAACAGTTCCTTTTGCATATCCCTTGTTTACAGGACAACCTCTTAACAAATTCTGCTTTTCAGTTTTTAAAATGATTTTTTTAATTCCCTCTGCTTCATGGCCCTGCAAAATTCTGCAGTCATTTATGTATCCTAAAACAAGAACAAGCGCTTTTTTTCTTTCAGGAATATTCAGCAAAACTTTTTTATCCCTGTTTTTTAATAATTTTATATGTTCTTTCCATGTCAGCCATTTAAGCTGTTCATAGCTGTATCCATTTTGTTTTGCTATCTTTTTTAGCCAGTCTTTTACCGGAACAACAGTTTTTATCCAGAATTCCTTTCTTTTGTCCCTCAGTTCATATAAATCATCAATCGCATTTATTATCTGTTTTGTTTTTTTGTCTGATTTTTTTAATATGTTTATTTTTTGTTTTCTTTCAATATTCATTTCTTTTATGTTTTTTTGCTTTTGTTCAATATTGCCTATTAATTCAATTAATTCATTTAAAAAATCATTTTCATCATAAAGCTTGTGAGAGCCGTAATTATTGTGGCACCAGCCCCAGGCTTTTGCATGCTTTTTCAGGAGTTTTTTCAGAATTTTGTATTTTTTAATATTCTTTTCCCCTTTTTTCAGCATTGCAAATTCCTTTTCAGGTATTTTTTTTGATATTTTTATCAGCTCATTTTCATTTTTGGAAATGTATGATTCATAAAGAGGGGTTATCAGCAGTGAAAGCTTTTCCCTATTTTTTATTGTTTTTTCCGCTTCTTTTGTGATATATTTTTCAAGGCCTTCAAATGTGTTGAGAACAGAGCTTCCAAAAACAGAAATGCTTTTTGCAAAATTTTCATATTTTTTTGCATCAAATCTTTTTGAATTTGTCAGAATGCTTAATTTTTTATTTGCGTCTTTTGCAAAAGAATTAAACCTGTTTTTTAACGGGCTGAGATTATTTTTATATTTCAGATAAATGCTTTTTCCAAGCTCATTTACAGACTGAACATCCAAAACAACATAATACTGTTCGTCTTCAATTACAAGTATATGCTTGCTTGTTGCATTAAATAATTTTTTTTGGATTGGCACAATATCCTCAAAAACCATGTGATTATACCAGAAAATGTCTCCATCAAATCTTCCTGTTTCAAAATCCTCCTTTGCTTTTATTATCTCTTTTTTTAATGATTCATTCATTTTATTTTCTTCACTGTTCCTTCTTTTGTGTTTATCTCTATTAAATCATTGTCTTTCAGAACATCAGTTGCATTCTTGGTTCCGATTATGCACGGAATATTAAGCTCTCTGGAAATAATTGCTGCATGGCTTGTTATGCCTCCTTCATTTGTAATAACTGCCAATGCCTTTTTCATGCTTGGCAGGAATTCTGGCCTTGTCATGCTTGTTACTAAAATAAATCCTTTTGGGAAATTCTGCTTGCTCGGATCCAGAATAATTTTTACTTTTCCAGTATATTTTTCTTTTGGCCCTTTAGAGGCTACAAAACCCCTTATATCTTGGTTTTTATTTTTATTAATAAGCAAGGTTTTTATTTTTTCATTAAAATTTTCATCAGAAAAGAAATACATTTTTCTTTTGTACATCATAAACATTATTTCTTTTTTTCTTTTTTCAATCTCTTTTTTGTCTGGTTTTTTTCCTTCAAATAGTTCAAGAATCTCTTTAAATGTATAATAATACAAATCTTTTACATTTGTTTTTGTTTTCTTTGCAAAATTTTTCAGCAGAACATCTATGTAATGAACTGACCTGATATTAAGCTCTTTCCATTCATCTGTAACAACGCCATTTACATCAAGTATGTTAAGCCATTTCAAATCCTGTTTTTTGAAGTTTAACTGTTTTGCAAGTTGCTTTCTTTTTGCAAAAAGATTTTTTCTGTAATTTGCAAAATCAAGATATTCCTCTTTTATTTTTTCAATTGTTTTGCCTTTTATATCCTGCTTTATCTCCTTTAAGAAATATTTTTCATCAAGGATATTTGCATTTTTGTAGTTGTTTGTAATCCAAAAATATTTTTTTGAGTGCTCTTTAAGCTTTTTTATAAGCTCTTTTCCGCATTTTCCTTTTTTTATCTCATTGAAATGATTTAAAATAATCTTTGTCCTGGTCATTTTTTCATTTATCATCCAGGATATTTTGCTTGGAGCTGAAAAAACCTTGATTACCTCTTCAAATTTTTCCTGATTTTTCATTTTTAATTTTTTCTTGTAAAAAGGAAGAACATAGTCCTCAGATACTGCAATCAATGGGTCAAGGCTCACTCTTAATGCAGCAAGCCATAAATAAAGATCATTAAGTTTTATGTAATATTCTTTTTTTGGCTCTTTTTCTATTTTTGCAAAAATCTTCAAGGTTTCATTTTTTGCGTGATTCCACAGGTTGACAAACAATTTTAACTGCTTTTCATTTGACATGCTTTGCAGTAATTTTTGTGAAAGTTCAATCGCTTCTCTTTTTGGAACAAAATAAGAGCCATAATCATTTTTTGAAGGAATTAATATTTTTGACCAGACTCCACCCAATCCTTTGTGCATATAAATAACACCATAAATAACTGGAAATATGAACTGGGGAATCATGGGCCCTTCAAATTTGCAAAACTCCTTGTTTTTTATTTCATTAAAGAATTTATTCTCATCAAAATCAATTTTGTATCTCATAAGAGATTCATCATAAGGCGGGATGTTCATTTTATTATTTTGATTACTCCTTTGTTTGCATCAACCTCAATAATATCTCCATCTTTTAAAACTTTTGTTGCTATCTTTGTTCCTATAAGGCATGGCTTGTTCAGTTCTCTTGCAACAATAGCTGCATGACATGTAATGCCACCTTCATCAGTTACAAAAGCAGATGCTCTGTTCATAGCTGGAATAAAATCTGGTTTCGTCATTGGGCTGACTAAAATGTCTCCTGTTAAAACTTTATGTAAATCTTTATTTGTTAAAACTATTTTTACTTGTCCTTTTACTATTCCTTGTGATGCTGATTGGCCATTTATAAAATTAATTTCTCCTGTTGGAATTCCCTCTTCCAGTTCAATGTTTAAATCTTTTAATATTTTATCTTGCTGTCCTTTGTAGATATTGCCTTCAAAATATATAAATTCTTTTTGATACTCAGCTGCTTCTTTTAAAATTTCATTGATTGATTTGTTGCTAAATATACTTTCAGGAAGAACAAAATGAGATAAATCTTTAAGTTCTGGAAATAATTTATTTAAATTGTAATCAAATAATTCATCGCGCAGAGAAGTTAAATGCTGTGTTTTTTCCCTGATAAACAAGGCTCGTTCTTTTAATTCTTTATTTAAATCTTCAATTAAAGGTGCAACCCAAACAGCAGACTCCCCATAGCAAAAATCCAGATACAATTCGTAAAGATATTTTAATTCCTCAATATTTTTAACTGATTTTTTCTTTTCAAAATAAGGGGTTATCTCAGCAACAACGTCAAAAAACTTAGATACAACCACATTGAAATAATCAACATTAGAAGCAATCATTCCAAATTGATTAAAAATTTTCTTTATTTCTCCTTCAGAATAATAAACTTTAATTAGTGGCCCTTCAGAGAATACAAAAAGAGGGTGCCCTATATCAACTTTAACATTGAATCCGGGAATTAATCGTTCATTAAATTCAGTATACGCAACAACCTGAAATAAAGAATAAGCTCTTTCAAATTCTTTTACAAATATCTTTTTCATTTCTTCTCTTTTATTTCAGAAATAAATCTTTCTATTGTTTTTATCAAATGTTCCTGCTGTGTTCTTAGAATCTCGCAGGATTTTGCAATTGAATCTCCTTCAAACTTTGCATCAGACTTCAAAACAAAATCAACTTTTTTGTTTTTCTTTACAATAGTTTTCCACAAATCAAACAATTCCTGTGTTCTTCCAGGTATTTGATTTTCCTCGCAGTTTAACAATGATTTTACTTTGCTGATTAGTTCTTCATTGCCTTTGCCTTTTTCATAAGCTGCTTTTCCCGCTACAAATTCTATTCTTAAAATTCCGTCAGATATTTTTGAAGTTCTCAGTATTTTTATTGAAACAGCTTCTCCTGTCATTTTCAAATGAGTTCCTCCGCATGCTTCAACATCAAAATTTGGAATATTTATCACTCTGAGCTCTTTTCCAGGCACTGCTCCTCCCTGGTATAATCTGAATCCGTATTCAGCTTCTGCAACATTCCTTGGCATTATTGTGCTTGCAACAGCCCAGTTTTTTGCAATAACTTCATTTGCTGTTTTTTCTATTGCACTTATTTGTTCTGGTGTTAATTGCTCATAATGAGTAATATCAAGCCTTGCTTTTTCCATTGTTTTTTCAGCACCTGCCTGCCAAACATGATTTCCTAAAACTCTTCTTGCAGCGCCATTTACAATATGTGTTGCAGTATGATGCTGTGTAAGCTGTATTCTTCTGTCCAAATCAATTTTGCAGTGCACTTCATCATTTTCATTAAAATCTGGTTTTTGCTCTAGAACATGAATTATATGATTTCCCTGCTTGGAAATATTAATTACTGGGATTTTATTCATTGTTCCTTCATCCTTGTCTTGTCCTCCTGAAACAGGATAAAATGCAGTTTGATTCAGAATAACATTATATTTTCCGTGCTTTTCAATTATTTTCAAAACAATTGCTTTGAAATCTGTTAATGTGTAATCATCATAATAAAGAATTTTTGTTTCCCCTGTATTCTCAAGATTTAGCATTTCTTTTTCTTCTTTTATTTCTTCTGCTTTATTTGCTTCGTGCTTTTCAGCAACCAATGCATAAAAATTATCCGGAATTTTCAGCTCCTTGCTTGATTTTGCAAATTCATCCTTTATCATTTCTGGATTGATTCCCTGGCTGTCATAAAGCTCAATTAATTTTTCATTGTTTATTTCCTCTGCAATGAGCTTTTCAACAATCTGCTTTGATTTTTCCCTTGTTGCAAGATATTTCTTTTTTTCAACATCAATAATCTCTGCAACATCTTTCAAATTTTCAGATAATTCCGGAAATTGGGGTTTTAGATAGTGGGCATGCATGCTCATTAATTCATTGAAATCAATTTTCCAGCCGTATTTTTCTACAAAATCAAATGCCCTTCTCAGAATAACCCTTAGATTGTATCCTCCGCCGACATTGCTTGGCAAAACTCCATCATTTAGCGCAACTAATAATGCTCTTGAATGCTCTGCAACAGAATACATTGCGGCGCTTGGAAGAATGATTTTTTTTAGTGTTTTTACATCTGTATGGGATTTCTTTGCAATATCAATCCAGGTTTGCTCTATGTTTTCAGTTTCATCAAGATTCAAATAGGATGCATAAGGCAAAAAATCCTTGACAATCATTGAGCTTGTTTTATCCAGTTTTAATCCTGTTAATGCCCTCATCTTTTTTGTAACAGTCGGGAATACCGCATCATAAGCTGTTTCTTTTCCTGATGCAAACCATGCGCATCTTTCCTGGCCCATACCCATATCCAAAACCTTTGTTTTTAATTCATGCAGAGAATTATTTTTTATTTCATGGCTCATATAAACCTGATTTCCTATTTCCAATCCCTGCGAGAAAAATTCCATGCAGCTTCCTGCATTTCCCCCTCCTGCCCAGCCATCTTCATGAAAGGTTAATTCCTCTTTTGGAATTGCCAATCCTTTTGTTAACCAAAGATAAATATGCCTGAAATAATCATTCTGCCTCCATGCTTCAGGCTTTACAAATGTGTGCTGGCCAATCATTACAAATCCTGTAAAATGAGAAGCAGTCATTCCAACATTGTCTATATCATTGAATCTTAGGCAGAACTGCGGAACAACCAATGGATTTGCAGGTGGCTCTATCTGCCCTGTTACAACATAAGGCTGAAAATCATAAATGGATGCCTGAACAAAATCAGTGTCATCTCTCCATCTTGCTGCTACTGGATATCTTTTTATTGGAGTATATCCAAAAAGATTAAACATTTTTGAAAATTCCTGCCAAGTCTGAATATAATCCAGCTTGTTTTTTGCAACTGTGTTTCCTATAAACTTGAAACCTCCTGCACAGCTTGGATCGCCGCAGACATTTTTTGAGTTTGTTGCCCAGAAGAATTTTCCGCATTTACTGCATTGCGCTCTTTTGAATCCTTCTGATTTTAAAATGGATGTTGCATAGAAAGCATCTGGATTTTTTGAAGCTTCCTTTCTAAGAATTTCCTTCCATTCCTTGTTTGTAGGCATTATATTTCATCCCCAAAAAAAGCAATTCTTACTTCTTTGTTGTTTCTTCTTCCAACAAGCATTGATTTTAAATTTGCATTTGGATTGTTGATTTGCAGCTGCCTGAATTCAGGATATCTTTCTTTTGGAACAACTGTTGCAAAATAAGCTCCCTGCCTGTTTTCCTCAACAACAACATAATGGTCTGTTTTTTCAAGTATTCCTGCTTTTAATTCAAAACCCTTGAATTGTATGTTTTCCACAAGGTCATGCATTACATTTAATATTCTTCCTTTTTCCATTTTAGTACAAATAAAGTGTTTTTTGGTTTGATGTTGCTGCATATGAAATTGGCTCTATTTCTAAGCCGTCTGTTGCAGCTATTATCTGATGATTGGTTGCTTTTTGCATTTCTCTTGCCCTATATAATGGGTCTTTGCTTAATGTGTCATTGTTGAAATGTGTTATGATTGTAAGCTTTGGGTCTACTTTGTTTATTATTTTTACTGCATCATCTGTGTTCAAATTGTATTTTGTTTTTTCATCGCCCAGGACATTAAGGATTAAAATATCCGCTCCTTTGTATTCCTCTATCAAGTCTGATGAGTATGAAGTGTCTGCTGAATAAACAACTACAAATTTTGGAGTGAATATTTTAAAGCCAATTGTTTCTGCTGAATGAATTGCTTTTAATGCTCTTATTCTTATTGTGTCTACTTCATGTGTTTTTCCAGGTTCCAACGCAACAACTTCTTTTAAATTGTTTTGGATTATCATAGGAAGAACTTCTTTTGTTGTAATAAGGGTTCCTCTTTTTTCCTGATGGTAATTGGTCATTTTCTGAATAACCAAGTTCATGTCATTGCAATGGCTTAAATGATTATGGCTTACTAACAAAATATCTGTTTCTTTTAGGTTGATTTTTGTTTGCAAAGCCCTTATCAAAGTGCATGGTCCAGGGTCTATGTGGATTTGATGCTTTTCTGTCTGTATAACTATGCCTCCTGAGGCTGCTGCCTGTTTTCCAACTGCATCATGGCCTGCTGTTCCCAGAAAGATGATTTTTGAGTCCATAGATAAGTTAAGAATTTGGTTATTTTTAAATGTTACCAAAAAAAGCCTTATAAATTGAATTTATCTTTAATTTCAAATAAACGATCTTCATACCAGGGCTTAAAATTGCCATTAAGCCTGTCCCAGTTTGCATTGAATATTTCTCCTGATTCTTCAAGAGTTCCTTTGCTTCCTCCATAATCAGTTGGGTTTCCTGTTAATTGAGTGTATATTTTTGCAGTCATTGTTTTTACAAAGCCTTCTTCCACTTCATATATCCATCTTCTAAAAATTTGTTTATGAAAATTAGCGCTTAATCTTGCAATATTGTGAATATTGCTTTCATGAATAATCGTTCTTAAAAAAGCACCTTCATCCAAATAATTTCTTTTTTGCTGAATAATATAATGAAGAGGATGGTGATCTTTATTTCCAAAAGAGCTTGGAGACAAACCTTCCACAATTCTTATTTCTAAAAAATCAGGTCTTGGAATTTCTGTTTCCCCTGTTAATTGTTCCTGCAATTCATATATTTGAGTTATATATTTTTTTACAAGTTTTAATCTGTCTTCCATTAAAGGATTAATTTCTTTTTCAACATTTTCCCAGTAAGAATTAAAACTTTTTTCAAATCCTTTTACTGATTCCCTAATCTCTTTTGGAATATTTCTTGTTTCAGTTCCATTTAAAAATTCATCCAGCGTATTATATTTTGGAAAGAATAAATGATTTCTAAATCTGTCTGTATTGTTTGGAGCTACAATCGATAAAAAAGTTAAATAATCGTCTTTTTCTTGATTGGTTAAGCTGCTGTCTAATTTTTCAAAAACATCAGGGTTGTGCTTAGTATTCCTTTCTGTTGGAGCGCAAAGAATATGGTAACATACAAGAAGTGATGTCGGTTTGTCGGGTTTTAATGAAACTTCAATCATGCTTTTTGGTATGGTTTTTGGATTTATAAGCTTTTTGGGTGGCTACATTTTAAGTATTTTCTTTTTTGTGGTCACCTTTTTGAGCATTTGATTGTATTGTTTTATTAAAAAGCTTATTGTTGGTTTTAGGTTGTGTTTTTTTGAGTATTCCTGCAAAGTATAATAATATTCAGCTCTGCTTTCAAACATTATATTGATTGGAGGATATCTGTTTTTTAATAATATCAAATTTAACAATAATCTTCCCACCCTTCCATTTCCATCCTGGAAAGGATGTATATGCTCAAACTGATTGTGGATAATTGCAGCTAAAACCAAAGGTTTGAACTTTTTTTTGTTTTTTTTATACCAAAAAATCATCTCATTCAAAGCAGGTTTTAGCTGATTTGAGGGGACTCCTGCATGCATGATCTCTCCTTTGCTGTTCTTTATAACAACCTCAACATTTCTGAATTGGCCTGCAAAGCTTTTTGTATTCTCAAAGCATATTTTATGGATTGTTTTTATCAGTTCAAGAGATAAATCCTGTTTTGTTTTTCTTATAAACTCAACAGCTTTTGCAACATTCTTTGATTCAATTTCTTCATGATTTTTTGGATATTTATTTTGTTCTATTATATCTTTTACTTCTTTAAGCTGGACTGTTGAACCTTCTATTGCATTGGTGTTGTAAACAAATTCTTCTGTGAATATTTGCCATTCTTTCTTGTCTAAATGATGTATTTTTATTTCATGCTTGTTAAGGAAACCAACTTGTTTTTTTGTTAAAGAAAAATTGAAGATTTCTGTGTTTAATTCTCCCAATTCCTTAACCATACTTTGTTTGGTTTCGAGTTCAGCTTTTTTAAGATCCTCTAAAGAAAGATTTAATCCCAAATATCTTCTGATTTTCTTAACAACACCTTTTTCCCTGTAAGAATAAACAAGATAATATTTTGTGTTGTTTTTTTGTTTTCTTTTTTCTATGAACATAATATAATAAAAGGTGTCCACATTTATAAATCTTTGTATTTTGTGGTCACCTGTTAATACTATTAACTAAGAAGGCTGTTTTGGGCTTTTTGGTTAATAGTGTTAACTATCAAGAATTTTCAGAAACTCTTCAGGGCTTATTATCTTAATTCCCTTAAATTCTTTCTTTTTCAGCAAATGATTGTCTTGGCTGATTATATAATCAACTTTGCCCTCAAAACCGCATTCTACAATCTTATTATCATCGGGGTCTTCTTCTATAAAATTAAATTTGTTTTTTGGCTCAACTATTGCAGATATTGAAACTATTTTTTCAACCGTCTTTTTCATTTCAAGATTCTTATTTTTTATTTTGTTTTGAATTTCCTCAGAATTCAAGACATCTGCAAACTCTTTTATTATATCTTTTGAAAGAACAATCTCAATTTCCTTATTTTCTGCTTTTTCAATTATTTTAAAGGAATTCCCATACCAAAAAGTAGCTGAAACCAACACATTTGTATCTGCAGTTATTTTCATTTCTTTTTTCTGAAATTATGGACTATATCCTCTGTTTCCTTTATTCCTGCTTTTTTTGCAGCTTCTTTTAAGGGAGCAGTTATCTGCGCAAAGGTTTGTGCGTTGATTTTCTTCATTAGCAAAGAATCATCTGTTAAAACAAAAATCACTTTTGTTCCCTCTTCCAAACCCATTTCTTCCCTTATGTCTGTTGGTATGCATACCTGCCCTCTTGAACTCATTGTGCCTAATTCGATTTTTTCTGTCATTTTTGCCTCCATCTTATTAGTAAGATATAACTTATTTATATAGTTTTTGGTTACCAAAAAGTATTTAAAAAAGCGCTGCTTTATTAATTATAAGTGAGATAGCTAGGCTGGGTAGTTAGTCCTTACCTGTTACTGCAAACGGACTTTAGGCAGAGCCGAAGCCTGAGAGGCGGTAGGAGTATAAGTTAATAGTCTTGGCTTGTACTATGATATTCTGTCCTATGGGATTACTTTCATGGGAAAGGTGCCAGGTTCGGAAGAAAGCAACACTAACTATGATAGCTAATGCTCATGGGGTAGCGGAGTAGAGGAGAAGTCAAGGTAGCTGTTAATTTGTGCTTTTATCCACTCGAAGGCATGCCTCAAAACAAATTAAAATGGTAAAGAAAGAAAAGAAAAAAACTTCTTGGAAGAATATTATTAATTTTATTTTAAAATATAACCCAATTTATAACCCTCTTATTTTCATTATACTTGTTTTATTGGTTATTTTATCTGAATTTTTTTTCAAATCAAAAATTTTGACAATTCTTTTTGTAATACTTTTAATTATTCATATTATCTTTACTTTCATTTTTAATTTTTATACTTCTATTTTTATGCTTTGGAAACCAAAAAATTTGTTATTCTTATTTATGGGATATTTTATTGGGATCATATCTATTTTATTAATGTTTACTCTTATTTATTCTTCTGTCGATGCTTCTGAAAAAGGGTATCTAACTTATGAAAAGTGTAGTGATCATTTTGATCATGATGTTATGAAAAAGGATATTCAAAAATCACAAAATTATTTTTATTTTAGTACAGTCACATTCTTTTCTGTTGGATATGGAGATATATGTCCTATGGGATTATCAAAAATAGTATCTATTGTTAATATGTGGGTAGGCCATTTGGTAACTACTCTCTTTTTAGGTATTGCTATTAGTTTAGCCGCAAATAAATCAAACTTTATAAAATGAAAAAGAAATTTTTTAAAAAAGAAGAGAATAGAAGAACTTTTTTTGTAAGTGTGTGGGCAGGATTATATTTTCTTGGTGTACAAATGATTGGAAAAGCAGCAGAATGGACATTTGAAATTCTTGGAGTTAAAGACAGATGGCCATTAATATTTAGTTATGCTGTGATGGTTATTGCTATTATGTGGTTTATAAATAAACATTTTAAAAAATATTTAGAGTAATATAAAAAGAAAATAAAAAATGAGACTTTTCAAATTATGGTTTTGGAAAAGGTATTGGTTTTTATTCTTATTAACCTTAATAGTATTATATTTTGTAATTGGATTTAATATTTGGATTTTTCTTATCTCTCTGCTTGCAGTTTGGTTTATCTCACTTATAAAAAGCGCTTTTAAAAAGAAAAGAAGATTTGTAAAAAGGAGAAAAGTTCATGTTCCAATCAAAGTTAAATTAGATGGAGCTTTTAGAAAAGAAATTCACATAAAGAAAAAAAGAAAGAAGAAATTAAATGGAAATGATTTATTCAGAGCTGCTATTAATGCAAGCCACAGAGTTATAAGAAAAGGAGGTTCGAAGGGTCACTGGAAAAGACAAAAAGCAAGAAAGTATCTTTTAGAAAAAAATAAGGTTGTTAGAAAGTATAAAATGAATTAATAAAGAATACTAATAGAATCTAATCTTTTATCTTTGCAGGGATGTAAAGGGCTCTGTCTTCTCCTTTGTACTTGCCGTTGTCCTTCTCCCAGCAAGGTAAACAAGTTCTCCACCCTCTTTTTATAACTAAATACTTGCCGCATCTCAGGCATTTTGTTTTGTATTTGGGAGCACTAGTAACCATATATATTAGAACACACCTCAACTATATTAAATGTTGTATTTAACACTACAACAAAGCAATATAAAGATAAAATCTTAGCATTTTTGGATGAATTTAGAGGAGTTAAAAGCCAAATTAAGAACATATACAAAAAAAGATTTAATCTTTAAACAACCTCATTTTTATGACCAATTAATAATCAGAGAAGGAAGCAAAGAAGAGGTTATAATTAATATCTTAAACCCTGAAAACCTTGTATATGCACATCAAAAAGAGGGAAACAATGTAATCTGCTTATATTTTAAAATAAGCAATACAAGAACAATGATGCTTCCTGTTGTTTTTAATGAGAAAAGCTTATATATAAAAACATACATAATGAGATACAGAGCTTGGGAGAGCATGGTTAATAGGAGGGAAAAATGAGAGCATATTATGACGATAAGGATGATATTTTTGTAATTCACAAAGGATTTGCACAAGATGAAAGATTCAAAGGAAATATAGATGTAGGTGATTTAATTTTAGATTTATCAACAAGAGGAAGAATAAGAGGATTGGAAATATTAAATGCAAGCGACTTTCTAAAAGGATTTAAAATAAGTGAAGAAATGCTGAAAACCATGGAAACTGCAGATTTCAATGCTTCAATAAAGCCAAACGGAATAATAGTTGATATGATTATAAAATCAAAATTAAAAACAGAAACTTTGCCTGCAAGAATAATGCTGCCTTTGGAATCTCCGGTATTAAAATAAATAATAAAATGAAAAACACACAAAGATACAAGGAAATTGAAAAAAGAATGAAGAAAAATATTAATATAAAAAGATTTAATCAGAAAGAAGCAGTAAATTATGTAAAAAATTTGTAATTTACTCAACAACAATAGCAGGCTTGCCAGGCATTGCATTCTTGGCCTTCAAATCAGCTGATTCCTCTTCAACAATTACAGAAACCTTGCAGTTAAATTCTTTTTCAATAGACTCTTTAACCAAATCTATGGTTTTCATCTCTGTTCCCTGATCCAAAACTATCAAAGGCATTTTGGAAGAATCCTTCAAAACAGCAGGAATAATCTTTGTAATTTCATTTGAATAGCACTTCAAATCAGTATCCAAAACAGATTTTATCAAAGAGCCAACATCTCTTGTATTAACAATCAATTCCTTTAAAATTGAATAAAATTTGTATTTCCAGGATGCACTAATAATTAATTTAATATTTTTAGGTTTTGCAACTTTAGCAAATGCCAAAACATTCTTTATGTCAGCAACGCATTTCTCAGAAAATTCCTGTTCAAATTCTGCAACAGGATCTATCTTGGATTCATCTGCCTTAGGCCAAGCACTAACTGAAACAAAATCCTTGTGATTCAAAGACCAAAGCTCTTCAGCATAATGAGGTATCAAAGGAGCAAGCAATTTTATCCATTTTTCATAAATATATTTGTTAACCGCTTTTACTGAACCAAATTTCATTTCTTTTTTGTAATCATTGTAAATTTTGTAAAGAACAATATTTGAATATCCTCTCAAATCCATTTTAGCTATTGCATCAGTTGCTTCCTTGACATTTCTTTCAAATTTGGACATAAAAGCATCAGACACTTTATCATCTGAAAATTCCATGTTCTTTATGATTTCATAAATATTCTCAACATGATTTTTCAAATTCAGGCATTCATTGGTCTGCCAGTTAAAAGTGCTCTCAACAGATGTTGAATTGCACATAAAGGCCCTGAAAGCATCTGCTCCGTACTTATTGTTAATATCAAGCAATGAAACAACATTGCCTTTTGATTTTGACATCTTGCTTCCTTCAGAAATAACCATCCCATGGAATGTTATTTTGCGAGGCCATTTAGCAACATCAAAGCAGGCAGTATGTGCAAATATCATAAAAGACAAATGATTGGATAAGTGCGCTGTAAAGGTATGCCTGTGGTCAAATGGATACCAATAATCAAATTCTTTTCTCATCTCATCAAGCTGAACAACAGGAATTTTAGTAACAACAGAAACATCCTTGACATTTCCCTCTCCCCTGTAAACATAATTGAAAAATTCCTCAGTTAACTGCTCTCCTTTTATTCCAAATTCCTTTATTTTGTGATTGATTGTATAAAGAGACATGTAAATTACAGAATCAGACAATGACTCAATAACCCATTGATTATCAAATGGCAGTCTTGTTCCAAGGCCTCTTTTTCTGGCGCAAGGTCTTTTGTCAAGCCATGCAAAAACATCTTCAAACTGCTTTCTGTATTTGTCAGGAACAATCTCCATTTTATCCAAGCACTTTTGCGCTTTTTGCTTCCAGCCAGAAGAATTAAAATCCAAAAACCATTGATTTTCCATAACAGCAACAACAACTTTTCCTGAGCATCTACATAAAGCCTTGCGTGAAGTTTCAAAAAATATATCTGCCTGTTTCTTAGCAATCAAATCCTTTTTCATTACTTCTTTTGCATCAATAACCTTCATTCCAGAATATTTTCCAGAGTTTTGGTTCATAATGCCTGTATGAAAGCCAAGTTTGTAAATTTCCTGAGTTGCATTATCTAACTTATCAACATCAGCCAATGATTTGATTCCAATTTTTTTGCATATTTCAGCAGCAGGGAAATCTCCAAATCCTTTTGATTTTATAATTGGGATAAGCTCTATTTTTTTAATAACATCAATTAATTCTTTGCTCAATCTGTATTTTGCATGCAATTTAACATCATTCTGCAGCTCTTTTAAAGCTATATAATCATAAGGAGCATCGCTTGGAACAGATGTTACAAAACCTGTTGCAATGTCTGAATCAGGAAATTCAGAAGGCAAAATAATAATATCTCTGTCAATTATTGGTGCTTTGCACACCTTGCCAATAAGCTCAGAACCCATAATAACACCAATTTTCTTTGGATTTTTCTTCTGGTATTTCATCTTCTCAAAAAATTCTTTGCTTGCAATCCATTTTTCATTGTCAACAGAAGCGATTTCATATTCAACATCCGGATTAACCCACATATTGGTTTGGCCAAACATTGTTTCAGGCCTTAGAGTTGCTGCAACAATATACATTCCTTCATACTTGAATTTTAAAATAGTAAATTCTGATTTCTCAACAGGATTTGTATCCCCTTCAGTAATATCATCCTCGCCAACAGCATTCTGGCAATTAACACAATACAATAAAGGATAATTTCCCTGCACCAAATAATTATTCTGCTTATACTTTCTGAACTGCCATTCAACCATTTTCTGATGCTCAATATCTCCTGATGTAAATCTTCTTCTCCAATCAACTCCCAAACCTAAGCCTGAAAACTCAGCCATCATTTTTGGTGTAAAGAAATTTACAATCTCCCAAGGGTCTTCAAAAGAAGCAACAATCTTGTCAACTTCCTTTGTATTAGAAACATAATTTTTTACATAGCTTTTGTACAAATCAATTTTCTTAGCATCTTTGTTTTTAATTGCAGCAGAAATTCCAAGAACAGGTGTTCCTGAAATATGAAAAGCCAATGGATAAAGAACATTGTATCCGCTCATTCTTAAATATCTTGAGAAAACATCTGCTTCAGTAACAACGCGAGCATGCCCTATATGCAAACTGCCCGAAATATAAGGATAGGGAATATTGATAAAATACTTTTTCCTTGCATCAGGATTGGCTTCAAATACCTTTGCATCAAGCCATTTCTTCTGCCATTTATCCTGAATTTGCTTAAATTCAACCATAATAATAAAAACAATCAACCATTATTTAAAACTTGTTGTGTTGTGGTAAAGCAGACAGCACGAGTTTATATAATTTAAATTTTAAGTTTATTTTATGTTTAAAGAAGAAAAATTTATATATAAGTATATACCTCATTATATAAATTTATATAAAATATCTAATGAGGTGAGCAAAATGCCAGAAAAGGAGTTAAAATTAATCCATTATCCAACACTTAAAACTGTGCTTATGGTGGAAGAGGCATTAAAAAATGCCCAATTAACAATGACCCGAGAACAGCTAAAGAAAAAATTACCAAAAAAAGTAATGCATCAGACATTAAATATTGTTCTTGATTATTTGGAAAGAAGCGGAAAAATAATGGATGGCAGAAAAGGCCTTTTATGGATTTACAATCCAAGTCCAAAATTGAAAAAAGCAATAAAAGAAGGCATTGAAGTATGAATAAAAAAGAAACAACTGTTTTGATTACGGGAGATGCAAAAGAGGAATTTGATAGATTAAATAAACTTGTTAAAGAAGAATTATTAAAAGGAATACCTAACAGTGACAAGCAAATTTTATTAAGATCTATTCAGCAAAAAATTGATTTTCTTAAAAATAATTCTCATAAAGGAATTCAGATAGCAAAAAGAAAGATTCCAAAAGAATATATTGTAAAATATGATGCAACAAATTTATGGAAATTAAATTTATCCTCAGCATGGAGAATGATTTATACTATTCAAGGAGATGAGGTTGAAATAATTTCAATTATTCTTGATATTATCGACCATAAAGTTTACAATAAAAAATTCAAATATAAAAAATCTTAGAACTTCTTGAATTGTGCAGCAGTATCAATCAGGTCAACATGGCCCATAAACAATGCTCTGCAGCAGTATCTTTCCAGTCCAAGCGAATCCAATATTTTCTTTTTGTCTTCGCCTTTCTTGATTCTATCATTAAACTCATCCCACAAATGGGCTACTGGTTTTCCGCATGAAAAGCATCTTACTGGTATCATCATTTTTCAATCACCTGTATGACTTCTGAGTCTTGCCTCTTGCATTGCCGTGAGTATTAGGTTTTCTTACTTCTCTCTGTCTTACATCAGGAACAATCAGTGTTCTGTCGTAATCCAAAAATTTCTGCTTTAATTTGTCTCCTGTGTGCTTTGAAAGTGCTTTTGCGATTGCAGTTCTTATTGCATCTGCCTGCCCTATTGCACCTCCTCCTCTTACTGAAATATCAATATCAAGTGTTGAAACAACATCCTCTGCAACTGCCAATGGTTCTCTTATTTTCAGCTGTGCAATCTTTGGGTGGATTGAATCAAGCGGTTTTTTATTTATAAAAACCTTTCCTGTTCCAGGCTTTAGATTTGCCCTTGCAATTGCTTTTTTTCTTGTTCCTACTGCATGGATGCTTGTTTGTTTTTTCATATTCTAGCTCCCAAATAAAGTGATAATTCCTTTACTGTTACATATTTTGGTGAATTTAATCTTGTTTCCATATCTGCTTCCTTGATTTTTTCGAATTTCTCGTTTTTCAAAGAATCAGGAATTCCCCTGTAGCAGATTATTTTTTTCATTGCATCTCTTCCTCTGTCCTGCTTGTGCGGAAGCATGCCCCTTATTGTTCTTTTGACAATTCTCTCTGCAGATCTTGGTGTGAAAGGTCCTGTAAAAGGCGTTCCTCTTAATCTTCCTATCTTGTATCTTTCAAAAACATTTTTTCTGCTTCCTGAAATAACTGCATTCTCGCAGTTTACAATAACAATGTCCTCGCCGTTCAATGCAGCTTTTGCTACTTTTGAAGCCAGTCTTCCTAAAATCATGTTTGTTGCGTCTATGTTCATTTTTAACCCATTATTCTTATTGTGCTTGTTTTTGGATTTTTCTTCATTAAATCCTCAATTGTCATGCAGCTGCCTTTTGCTTCCTGTATTTTTTCAACAGCGCCTTCTGAAAAATTGAATGCAGCAACTGTAATCTTTTTGTCAATTGCTCCTGAACCCAAAACTTTTCCGGGAACTACAATTATTTCTCCGTCATTTGCATATCTGCTTAATTTTGAAATATTGATTACTCTTCTGACTCTTGATGGTTTTTCAAGATCAGTTGCCAATCTTTTCCATAATCCTGATTTGCTCTCTATTGAAAGCTTTTTTAATTCTCTTATCAATTCCACTAACAGCGGATTTGTTGGTCCTGTTCTTTTTGCCATTTTTTCTCTCAGTTTTTTTTGATTGTAATTGCAGGGGACGCGACTCGAACGCGCGCATCCACTAAGGAACATGGCCCTCAACCATGCGCATTTGACCGACTCTGCCACCCCTGCATGACAGGGATGATTATTTGAGCTTCTCCTTGAGCTCGTCTAACTGTTCATCAACCAATTCAACAGCTTTTGCAAGCATCTGCTTGGTGTCAAGCTGTCCCCATGATTCAATGTAAAATATGAATTCTTTGTTGTTCTCATTTAATTTTATGCATTCAGGCAAAACTTCTGTGCAGTTTCCGCACAAATGGCATGATTCCATTTTTGCCTTGTTAACAGACAATTTTTTGCTTTTTACTTCAATGATTCCCAATGGGCAGATGTTTGAATATTTTTCTGCATCATCTGGATTTTTTACAACCTCAACTTCAGGTTTGTATTTGTAATATGCAAGCCCTGCACTCCATTTTGAATGCTCTTTTCCTTTTCCAAGGACAGCTGTTGCCTCAAATTCAAGCTCCTGATTTTTCAAAAGCTTGACAATTGGAGTTTCATAAACTGCTTTTACAGCAGGGTCATTTGATTTCATTTCAGATGCATAAACAGTGCATGGGCCTTTTGCTTTCAGTGTTAATTTCACTGTGCATTTTGCGCATCCTGCTCCTTCGCATTTGCATTCTGAAATTGGAGTGTAATTTTTCAAATCTGTTTTCAATGGCACAAGTCCAAGCCTGTGTGCAATCATCTCATCATACAAAACAGATGAGTTTTTTCTTATTTCAACATCTTCAATTGCCATAACTGGAATTTCATCAATTATGGTTTTTCTCAGCATATTTGCATATGCAGGTGTTGAATCCTTCAACACAAATGATAATGAATCCTTTTTCTTTTCAATGACTTTTATTTCCATCTTATACTCTTCTTCCTCTCTTTCCGCCTTTCTTTCTGCAGGTGTCGTGAGGAATTGGTGTTACATCTTCAATTATTCCTATTCTCATTCCCATTCTTGCAAGCGCTCTTACAGCTGCCTGTGCTCCCTGTCCTGGGTTTGTTGGTCCATTGTGGCCTCCTGGTGCTCTTATTCTGATATGCAAACCAGTAATGCCTTTTTCCATTGCGCCTTCTGCTGCTTTTTTTGCAGCTATCATTGCTGCTGTTGGCGAACTTTCCATTCTGTGAGCCTTGACAACCATTCCTCCAGAGCCTTTTGCAATTGTCTCTGTTCCGGTGATGTCAGTAATGTGAATTATTGTATCATTATATGATGAATAAATATGCGCTATTCCCCATCTTATTTTGCTTTTTTCCATTTTTTCACTTCTTTAATCTTACTGGTTTTCTTTTTGGCCTGTATTGCCTGTCTTTTTGATCTTCAGGTTTTTCCTCTTTAGGCGCTCTTTTGATTATGATTCTTTCAGGATGGTCATCTTTTGAAAGTGTTGAAGTTTGGCAGAAAACAATTGAACCTTCTTCAGCAGTTTTTACCATGTAGGTAGGAGCGGAAATTTTCTTGTCATTTATCAAAATGTGCTTGTGAATAATGAACTGTCTTGCCTGTGTCATTGTTCTTGCAAATCCTTTTCTGAAAACAATTGTCTGCAGTCTTCTTTCAAGCAAATCATTTAATGTCAAGCTTAAAATATCATCAAGGGTTGCTGTGCCTTTCATAAGGCCGTATGATGAAAGCCTTGCAAACATGTCTTTTTTCTCTTTTTCAATCTGTAATGAATTTCCAACTGTTAATTTTTTTGCCTGATTTTTGAATGTTCTTAATAATGCATCAACTTTCCAAAGCTCTTTTTTTGTTGCAAGACCATAGTCTCTCATTAATCTTTTTTCATCATCTATTCTTGCTTTCTGCCATGGATGTGCTGGCCTTTGGTATTTTTTCTGCGGTTTTTTTGGATCTCCCATTCTTACTTAGCTCCTGGTGCAGATTTTGCTCTCTTTACACCCATTACCTTTCCTTTATTCTTTCTGAAATTTGATCTTGTTTTTTGTCCTCTTACTGGCTGGCCTATTGAGTGCCTCATTCCTTTGTAAGACTTGACTTTTCTCATTCTTCTTATGTCATTTTCAACATTGAATGTCAAATCGCTTGTTGTTAAATGCTTTTTTTCTCCTGTTTCAACTTCTTTTCTTCTGTTAATCATCCAATCAGGAATATTATATTTTAAAGGGTCTTTTATAACCTCATCAATTCTTTTAATTTCTTCATCAGAAAGATCTCCTGCTTTTTTGTCTCTGTCAATTTTTGCAGCTTCAGAAACAAAGTTTGCCATCATAAAGCCAATGCCTTTTATTTTTGTAAGCTGGTGGCCTATTTTTTTGTCTCCTTTCAAATCTGTATTATTAATTCTTACAATGTGCCTGAAATTGTCTGATACTTTTTGTTCTGTCATTTTTACCTTGAAATAGCTCTGAGAATTAACTCAAGAACCCTAAGGCGCTCAAATAATTGAACTCGGGCTATTTTGTTTTTGAAAAAGGCAACATATTTATAAAGGTTTCTAATTTTCTTTAGCTTATGGCGGCTATAGTGTAATGGTTAGCATAGAAGCCTGTGGAACCATTAAAACATTGCAGAAAGCTTTTGGAGTGGGTTCAATTCCCACTAGCCGCCCTCTTATTTTTTCTTCCAGACACTAACGCCAAGCCTTGACAAAGCATAAGGTATCAGAAAGAATCCAACATAAATTATGCTTATTATGATTGCATTCTGCCTTAAAGTGGAATTTATAATCTTGCTCAGACTGTTTGCAATATTAACAATCACAAAAACATTTATTATTGCAATGGCAGGAATAAATGCGCCAGCTATAATATGATGCTGCTGTTCCATATATTCTATGTTGCTCAATAATAATTCAAACATAAATCCAAAAACCAAAGCCATAAGCACAATTGTAAAAAACAGGTAAAATCCGGAAAGATAAATCAAAAACGGAATCAGTGCAATTGAAACCATGAAATTGCCGACAATTGCAATAAGCAAAGCGCCCCAGTATATTATTGGATTCAAAGTTCTTTTCCAAACAATACCTTCTGAAGAATCTCTTGAATACATGATTTTCAAAGCTTTGTTCACTTCATCCTGCGACCAGCCTTTTTCCATTAATTTGTCTTTCAGATTTTTGTCCATTTAAGCAACAACTCCTGAAATATATTCAACAAATCCCCTCAGTTCCTGGTATCTTTCAGTTACAACATCAATATTAACCTCATACAAAACGCCGTTTTCAAGCGAAGCAGTCAAAGCAACATGCCTTCTGAATTCCTGGCTTTTGGTGTATTGCGCTTTGTCAATTTTTTTGAATAAAAGAAATAAATCAATCATCTTGTTTATCATTTCATCTTTTTTGAACAAATCCCTTGCAACCTCTGCTCTTTGCGTAGGGGCTGTTGAAACATCATCTATTGTGCCTTTCTTTTTTTCATGTTCAAGAAGCGCAACAATGCAGAAATCTATTGTGCTTATCATTCTTTTGATGACATGCTTTATAACATCTGCTGTTCTTGTGTATTTCAAGCTTACATAAACAAGATGGTCAACCCGCTTTAATTCTTCTCTTGCGTTTTCAATTGATGTTAAAAACTCTTCCATTTTTATTTCATTACTGAATTGATGTCTCTTAAAAAATTTTTGGTTTCCGAGACAATTGATTTCATTTCCTCCATTGAAAGTGTTTTTATTGTGTAATCATTTGTGCAGATTACAAACACATCCTTTCTTGGAAATTCCATTGTGCTTTTTTTATGATTTTCCAAAAGGGAATTTATATTTGTTATAAGCTTGATGTATGCGGGATTTAAATTGTATTTTTTTACAAATTCTTTTTTGAATATTTCCAGCTTGTTTTCAAAGCTGTCATGAAATGGAGGAATCCTTTTGTTGAACCTTTCAAAATTAAGAGAGGCATTTACAGCATTAAGCAGCGAAAGATAAATATTATCCATTGCCGCTACAAGCAGTTTTGGCTCCTTCACAAGAGGATATGTTATTGACAATATGTGGTCGGCATTATCCAGATACTGCTTTGCTTTTTCCTGAGCAGTTTGGAAATCGTCCATTTGCATATATAAGCAACACATCTTTTTAAATCTATCGTTATAAACTGGGCTTAAAAATGCTTTTTTAACTGAATAAAACCTGTTAAGAACTTAACTGCATTATTGCTTCTGCCAAATCGCCATTTGCTTTTTTTATGGCTTCCAAAGCTGTTTTTCTGTCAACATTGGCCTTTTCCATAACAGTTGCAATATCATCATCATTTATTTCCGCTTCTTTTGATATTTCTCTTTCTTCTATTTGGCCAACAACTTGAAATGTTTCCTGGCCCATCATATTGACTTTTGCAACAGAAGGATTTCTTATTATAATTTCCTTATCAGGTGTTTTTATTATGACTTCAGTTGCATTGATATCTTCCTGAGTGATGCCCATTTTTCTCATCATTCCCTGCATTTGCCTTGGATTTATGTTCATATAAAATCAAAATTGCCCTATCTTTTTAAAACTTTTGATATTAATCAAAACACAACAAAATTTAAATACTCTTTTTGTTTTTTATATGTCATGAAGCGATTATTGATATTAATTGTTCTTGCAGTGCTTTTAACAGCATGCAAACCGCAAACTCAAATGCCAAATCCCGCTTCAAAGTTCTGCATAGAAAATGGATTTCAGCATAGCATTGTAACAAATGAGGATGGAAGCCAGATTGGTTTCTGCAAAATACAAACAGAAAACAAAACAGTTGAATGTGAGGAATGGAAATATTTCAGGGGAGAATGTCCTGTTGCTGAGGAAACAGCAACTGAGAAAAATACAACTGAAGTAAATGAAACTATAATTCCTGAGAAAAAAGAGGAGAAATTTCTTGTTTATTTTCCATGGGCAAAAGGAGAAAAATGGGAATTTGTAACAGGTTTTCATGATGAGAACTGCGTAGACTTTGCAAATTTTGAAAGTGAAAAAGCACCAGTTGTCGCTGCAGCAGATGGAGAGGTTGTATTATCAACTCATTCTTACCCTAATGGATTTAATACATACAGTTCTGTGAAAACTAATAATCCTGAAGATATGGGAAATTTTGTTATAATATATCATAAACCGCAAACATATACAATTTATATGCATTTTCAACAAGAATTAATTCCGCCAGTTAAACCAAAAGATAAAGTAAAAGCAGGACAAAGAATTGGCTACGAAGGAAATACTGGTTGGAGTCACGGAAAACATCTTCATTTCTGTGTTGTTGATGTTACAGTTTTCCCAACACCTGGATTTATAACAAAACCATTGGACAGCTGGGGTTTCTATGAATTAAACAGCTCAAATGAACTTATTTTAAACAACAAGTATGTTTCTCAAAATATTCAATAAAAGAAATCTTTTTATACTAATTATATATCCCAATCAGCATGGCAAATGACAGAATGTACTTACCGCAAAGCGGAGGGGGCATAATAAGGTATTTTGATGAATACAAGAGCAAACTAGAGTTCAGGCCCCAGCATATTATATTAATGATAATTGTGGTTGTTGTTCTTGAGATTATTCTTCATGCTTATGGATACAGCCTTTTAGGCCTTAATTAAGCGGTTCTTCAAATCAGGAAGCTTTTAGAAATATTTTAGAACTCTTTAGAGCTCTTTTAGAAAGCTTTAAATATGCTCACTAATTCCAAAAATCAACAAGGGGCTGTGGGGTAGCTTGGTTATCCTTTCTGGCTTGGGACCAGATGACCCCGGTTCAAATAGCCTTATCATAGGGGCTGAGAAAATCCGGGCAGCCCCAGATTATTAAAACAAAAAAACATAATAAAAATTGAAGATTAAAATCAAAATTTGAGGTTAAAATGGCAACAGAAAAAAAGAAATTAGGTTCTGCAAAAAGATTCGGAGCAAGATACGGAATAAAAATAAAATATAAGATTGCAAGAGTCGAAGCAGAGAGAAAAGCAAAACAGAAATGCCCTTACTGCAACAGCCTTGCTGCAAAAAGAGTTGCAATAGGAATATGGGAATGCAAAAAGTGCAAATCAAAATTCACAGGAAAAGCTTACACAGTTTCAAAGGCAAAAATAATCGAGGAAGAGGAATAAATGGCAGAATACAAATGTTTTGACTGCAACCACAAGGTTGACACCGAATATTTGAGAAAAAGAATAAGATGCCCATACTGCGGCAGCAAAATAATATTCAAGCCAAGAACAACAATCACCAAGCTTAAGGCAAGGTAATTGCAGAATTGTTGCAAAATCAAAATAAGTTGGAAAACAAAAAATGAATATTTCTAAAGAAGATCAGCAGAAAGTGCAGGAATTGCAGCTTCTTGACCAAAATCTGCAGGCAATGCTAATGCAGAAGCAGAATTTTCAGGCGCAGTTGATGGAAGTTGAGTCTGCAATGGAAGAGCTTGCAAAAACAAGCAAAGCCTACAAAATAATCGGCAACATCATGATTGATTCATCAAAGGATGATTTGAAAAATGATTTGGATTCAAAAAAGGAAATTTTAAGTTTGAGAATAAAAACAATCCAGTCTCAGGAAGACAAACTAAAGGAGAAAGCAGCTGATTTGCAGAAGGAAGTTCTCAACAAAATAAAAAATGCAGGAACAAATAAGTAACATAATTGATGCACTGAATGAATTGCAAAGTGATAATTCTCTGCCGAAAAATATTAAAACCAAGATAGAAGGAGTTTTAGGCCTTCTTAAAAGCAATGACGAGCTTTCTATTGTTTTGAACAAGGTAATGCACGAGCTTGATGACGTTGCAAATGATTCAAATCTTCCCTCTTACCTTAGAAGCGAGCTTTGGAATATTGTTTCAATGCTTGAATCAGTTCAGTGATTATAATCTATTTTTTTGAAATGCATATTCCGCTGCTGAAATATCTGTCAAATCCCGGTGTGAATACATCATTTAATCTGTCATTGCCCAATTTAACTTTATAATTAAATTCTGCTATTCTTTTTTCAGCTGGAATATGCTCAACAACATCCCAGTATTCTCCTGCGGACTGGGGGCTTATTGTAACCTGGATTCCGTTTTGTGCCAAAAGAGAAATGCATTTTTCCATAATCTTATCAAGATTAACGGGCTTAATGCCAAAACTGCAAAAATGTTTTGGGCATGCCAGCATTTTATTCATTAAAATAAAATCATAATGATTTTCTTTTTTAATGTCAAGAAGACTGCCTTTAATGGGGCTGATTTTTTTGTTGTCAACTGTTTTTTTAAATTCTGCAATGTCTTTTTTTGTAATTAAAACATCAATTCCATCAAGCAGAACCTCCCTTGGTTTTTCAGTATTATAATTTTGAAGGAACTTGTATAAAAATTCCGCATAGTACCAATTCCTGCCGCAGCCAGCATCCAATGCGGTTATTTTGTCAGGCAATTTAATATTTTTTTCTTTAAATGAATTATTTAAAGAATCAATGATTAACAGAGCGGATATATACTCCATTTCAAATTCATAATAATCGCTTTTTAAATGCCCGATAAGCGGCTTTAAACCATTTTCAAAATTACGAAATCCTTGGTTGTCTGCCCATTTTTTGATATAATTGTCGCTTTCTTTTTTTTCAGCGTCTTTTTTTCTTTTGAGCGGGGATTCCCTTATTTTTTTAAGGCAATCTAAAAAATTGTAAATCAGAATGTCAATGCTGTCTGTTTTTGAGAATGGTCTATCAGTTTCTTCCCTGCTATAAGGTGTGCCCATTGGAACTATCATAATTAGCGGAATGCATTAAGAATTTATAAACTTTACTACTAAATAGTGATATACTAAACCATTTTATTTTTTTCTTAGCCGATTATAAACATATTTGTGCGGAACAAACATTATGTCGCCATGCCTTAGAATTCTTGTTTCAGTCAGCCTTTTGTTTGATGCTTTAACATATTTTCTTTTTGAAAGGTTTGCAAAGAAATCAAATGCATAAATAATTGCCCCCAAAACAAATATTAATAGGATTATTCCTGTGAAAATATAAATTGATATTTTTAAAATATCCATTTGGTTCAATGCAACCATGAAAAAAACAATCCATATTGCTTTTTTTACCAAATCAGCAATTGTTTCGCTGAGGTAAATGTTAAAACCCATTTTTTTCATTGCATCATTAATTTTTAATTCTTTCAGAACAAACAAAACCATTTTTTCAGTGAAATATGCAATAACAAGGCCAAGCGCAAATATCACTATTCCAGTCATTGCTTTTCCAAGCTGGCTTGTAAAAATCCATTCATTGAATGTCATTGATTTCTCAACAACAATATTTTCTGCCATAAAACAAAGATCATTCAGCTATTTATAAATTTATTGAAGCTAAGGTTATAAATATTATTGTGGATAAGATTTATAAACAAACAGGCTTTAACGCATTTCATGCCGGATTATGACAGCGAAATAAAAGCTCTTGAGGATGAAATCTCCAAGACAAAGTACAATAAAAAAACTCAGTATCATGTAGGTTTAACCAAAGCAAAAATAGCCAAACTAAAGGAAAGAAAGGAAGCAGGCTCAAAAGGCAAAAGAAGAGAGGGCTATGATGTAAGAAAAACAGGCGATGGAACAGTTATTCTTGTTGGTTTTCCCTCTGTTGGAAAATCCACTTTGCTTAATGATTTGACAAATGCGGAATCAAAAACAGCTGCATATGAATTCACAACATTAACTGTTGTTCCCGGAATAATGGAATACAATGATGCAAAAATTCAGATTCTTGATGTTCCTGGAATTGTTAGGGGAGCGGCAGCAGGAACAGGAAGAGGAAAAGAAGTTTTGGCAGTCATGAGAAGCGCAGACCTTGCAATCCTGCTTATTGATGTTAATATTCCTGAACAGCATGAATGGCTAATCAAAGAAATTTATGATGCAAATCTCAGGCTGAATCAGAGAAAGCCCGATGTTACAATAAAAAAAACAGCAAGAGGCGGAGTAAGAATTGCATCAACAGTCAAGCTTACAAAAACAGATTTGCCAACAATAAAAGCTGTTTTCAATGAGCTGAAAATAAACAATGCCGATGTTGTAATAAGAACTGATATTGATATTGATGAGCTTATTGATGTCATATCCGGAAACAGAAAATACATTCCCGGAATAATTGTTGTAAATAAAATTGATACTGTTTCTGAGGAGATTGTTGAGAAGGTCATTAAAAAACTGAATGCTGATTTGGCAATTTCTGCAAAAAACAAAACCTACATTGAAAGGCTGAAAGATTTGATATTTGAAAAGCTTGACTTGATAAGGCTGTATCTTAAAGAGCCCGGCAAGGAAGCAGACATGAATGTTCCTTTGATTATAAGCAGGCATTCAACAATAGAAAATGTGTGCAGCAAGCTTCATAAGGATTTTGTTGCAAAATTCAAATTTGCAAGGGTCTGGGGCAAATCATCCAAATTCCCTGGGCAAAAGCTGATGCTTAATCATAAATTATTGGACAAGGATATTCTGGAAATACATTTAAGATAAATACTTTAATAAAACTTTTCAGGGTGGAAATACCTGGCTGCTTTTTCTTCTTGACCAATTGGGTGGGTGTTATATACTCCTTCTCTTTCCCCCATAACATGAAAAGCCTCACCTTCTCCTTTATGAATAATAAATTTTGTAATGAGTCTTTTTGCATCATTATCAGAAGTAGTGCCATCTATTGTGCCTTTTTTTGGAATAGACAAATTTTCCATAACTTTTTAGTTAGCATTTCCAATATTTAAAGTTTTCTATCTAGGTTTATCAATCAGAAAAAGCTGTTTAAATAATCCTTCTTTGAATGGAATCCTTTTTTCTTTGCAATTCTCATTATTGCCTTGTCAAAATTGCTTCCATATTGGGCTGCTGTTTTCTTTCTGAATGCAAATTCTTTTGGCATTCCAAGCCCATATGCAATCTCCCTTAAAATAAGCTTTTTATGCTCCATGTCTATTTTGTATTTTCCTGGAACCTTCATTGCGGTTTTTATCAAATCAGCATCCAAAAAAGGAGTTATCAGTTTTATTCCAAACAAATCTGCAATTTTCCTGTCTCTTGAAATGTCTCTCTGCCACATTGTTTCAAGACCTTTCCAGCATTCTTTGTTGATGTCATCTGATTCCAAATGCCTTTCATAGCCTGCAAATATTTCCTCAGAGCCCAAACCACCAAGAACTTTTGTTATTCCGTCCATTGCCGCCATTTCAAGTCCTGCATAAACAACAGCACCTACACCAACCTTCATGACATCGGGCTCATTGAGTGTTTTTATCATTTTATGGATTATTTTTTCAGCTTCCTCATCATTAAGAATTCTTACTTTGTGCTTGAATCCAAGAATCATTGCAGCTTCCTCTGCTCCTTCAACATCAGTTGCATTTTTCATTCCAACTGTGTAGCAGATGAAATCCTTGTTTTCTTTTTTTGCAATCATTGCAAGCAAAGTGCTGTCAATTCCTCCTGAGAATAATATTCCAAATTTTTCATTTGGGAGATTTTTCTTTATTGCATTCAGCAGTTTTTCCTCTACTGCATTTATGCATTTATCTTTTTTTTCTATGACTTCATCTGTTTTCAATATTTCAAGCTTTTTTAGCCATTCTTTTTCAGTCATGGGCTTTTTGTGTTAAACAGGCGCTTAAAAGCTTTTATTAGTAACTATTTAGTAGCAAAAATAGAAAGGTTTATAAACCAAGTCAACAGACCTTTAAATATGCCATATGAAAAATATATGCAGAAATGCATTGAACAGGGAGCTTGCAAAATAGAAATAACCGGCAATAACACCTATTTATTGACCTTTGTAGATAAAGAAGGCAATCCAATTTTAGATGCTTTGAATGTCACAGTTCCTTTGATTAAATCTTACATGAAAAGAGCAGTTAATCTGGGATTGGATGTTGATTTTGGAAAAATAAAAGACCCAACTGATTATGAACAGTTAAATTCTTTCAAAATGATGTTGGAAGAAGTTAATAAAATGCCAAAATTGGATGTTCAGCAAATTTCAAAATTAGAGTCAAAGGTTGATTTGGATAATGTTGATAAAATAATTGTAAATGAATACAAACACCATGGAGAGGTTAGCTATGTTTTGAGTTTTTATATCAAAAATGAATTGCATCACACTTTATCCATGGCCAGTCAGGAATTTATTTTTTTAATTGCAAAAAACAATTCAGGCAAATTTAAAATAGGGCAGGTTTCAGACAGGTATGTTAAGGGAAATCTTGAAAATATATTGAATGGAAAGCCCATGAGTTCATTAAACTTTCCAAAAGGAATAATCTACAGCAGAAAAAATTTGGAGGCAAAAAATGGCAAATGAAGAGCAGATTGGATTTCACAAGGGTTCATTGGCAACACTTGCAAAGGAGAGAGAGGAGCTTTTGAAAATGGCTTCAATAGTTGAGCAGTTAATGCAGATGCACATAAAAGCATTGCAGGATTTGGGTGTTGATGTTATGAAAGAAGCCCAGAAACAGCCAGAGAAAAAGATTGAGGATATTTTAAGATGATGAAAATAAGGCCTGCAGAATTAAAAGATGTATCTCATCTTTTTTTGGCGCAGATAGAAGGATATAAGCATCATGATTTTTTAGAGCCAACAGCATTAAAAGAAGTGGAAGTGGATTTGACTGCAAGAATCAAATCTGACGAATGGATGGTTTATGTTGGCGAGAAAAATGGCGAAATAATCGCAAGCGCCTCTTATAATTTAAATTGGGTTCATGAATGCGCTTATGCATGCAGAATATTCGGGCTTGAGCCAGAAACAAGCACATTAATACTCAATAACACAATACATCAGCTTCCAAGGGATTATGTTAAAAAGGTTTTTTTCAGGACATTTGATGACAGAACAAGGGTTGAATATTTTCAAAGAATGGGCTGGGAAAAAATCAGTGCAAATGAGATTCAGGAGTTTCATAGGATGTTCAAGGACATTCCTTTAAAATCGCACAGGGCATATTTTGTGAATAAAAAACCACATTCTTAACAGAAACAATTAAAAACTGATTTGATTTTTCTTCTTTTATGAAACTTATTGTATTTGATTTTGATGATACTTTGGAGGATTTTCAGCCGGCAAAGCATAAAGTTGCAAAATTCCTTACAGAATATATCAAGAAAAAATATAATGTTGATAATTTTGGCAATGAGTTCAATTCTTTTGAGGAAAAACAGCTGAAGATTGGAATGAAAACAAAGAATTACAAGCTGTATGCAAGAGAACTCTGGATGAAATCAATTCTTGCAAAGCATGGAATAAAAATAACTGGCAAGGAAGCAGACAAATTAAAGGATTTTTACTGGAAAAGCATAAATAGGATGGTAAAGCCAATGAAGCATGCAGAAATTGTTTTGCAAACTTTGAAAAAAAGAGGATACAAGATTGCATTGCTGACTGATTCTGACGGAACAAAAAAAATAAAATATGACCGAATAAAAATAACCGGAATTTTAAAATATTTTGACATTATTGCCTATGCAGATGATTTGAAAACAACTAAGCCTGATATTAAATTTTACAGATATATCTTCAGGAAATTGAAAGTAAAACCAGATTTTATGATTATGGTTGGAGACAAGCCAGAATTTGATTTGAAATTGGCAAAAAAACTGGGTTTTAAAACAATCTGGATAAAGCATGGCGATTGGGCTATGAAAGAAAAGAAAAAACCAGGCTATGTTGACCATGAAATCCATGATTTGAAGCATATTCTTAAATTTACCACTTAAAAGTAACTAAAAATAGAAAGATTTAAATACTACTTTATTTTTTAATTTAAAATGGCTAAAGAATTATTTGATTTAAATGACCTAGATTCACTTGTAAGGCAGTTAATTAGGGAAAGACCAACAATAGATCTTAAAGATTTTAATATCCCCCATTATGAAATTTATTCTTCATACAAATCAGTTGATTTCTCTTTTACCCCGAACAACCATAAAAAAGAAATAAAAGAAGCAGTAACTTCTATTCTTGAACCGCTTTCTGGAAATCAAAAAGTATATGATTCATTATACACTGCTTTATATGAAGCAGTTCTAAATGCACAACAGCACGGAAATAAACACGACCCAAATAAAAAAGTAACAATAGCTTATAAAATAAATAAAAAATCAGTTGAAATTGCAGTAATAGATGAAGGGGGAATAATAGATATGGAATTTATTCCGTTTATTCTGATGCATAAAGGAAAAAAACAAGAGGAATTTATTGATTTTTATAAATTTACCGGAAGACCAAAACCAATAACAAATAACGGAACAGGAACATCATTTATGCATACTTATGTTGATGGTGTTTTTTATTTTAAATCTGGTACGGGCGGATTAGTTGTACATTTAAGTAAAGAAATAAAAAAATAAATAAAAATGTTAACCTTTGATGAAAAGAATGGAACCGAGTTTGCAGAAGGAATAAAGAATCATTTAGCTATAAAATCAGAATTGCAACCAAGATACACTTCTCCCGATAAAAGATCGTTTATTGAATATTATGATTCCATCAAACAATTTAACAGATCACTTCAAAAAAATGTTAGTTTATATCTTTGCAAATTAATGGGAGAACCTCAGCATTTTTCATTCGCAACAACAGGCAGCGATGGAAGATATGAAAAAGGCCCAGGCTCTGAAATGGAGCTTGTAGTTTTGCTAAAACAGGAAACAGATATAAAAGAAATACTTGACGCTCTTCTTAAAATAATAAAGGAAAAAACAGAAAAAGATGTTTTTGATGATATTGAAATAAGAAATCTTGACAAGGATATTTTAAGTTTTTATAACGGCGACAAAAAAAGAATTTTTCCTTCAAGAACTACAGATCTTGCTTATTTATGCGGAAATAATTCTTTTATTGGTGAAGCAAAGCTTAAATTAATTTCAGAATTCAGCGGAGCAGAAGGAAAAATCATAAACGAAGAAATTAAAAATAAAAAAAGAGAATATAGATCAATCATGAGGGACGGAAAACAGTCTTTTAAAGGCAGTAATTTTGTCCATTATGATTTTGAAAAAGCAGAGGTTAATTTTAATCCTGAAAATGGGCTTTGGTCTTTTAAATACGGGCCACTGAGAGCAGTGCAATTCAGCATAATTAAAGATTTGGTTTATTCAGTAAAAAATAAGAAGGATACAAATTTTATAAATTCAATGCCAAACAATACAGAAGAGAGAATATATTTTTTTGAAGCAGAAAGAATGTTAAATTTATCACAAACAGAAACAAGTGATCTTGTAAACTCTTACAAATTTTTTCTGTGGTTTTATCATCTTTCACAATGGGAACACAGAAACAATGAAAAAACAAGAATTGATGCATCTCCCTTTAAAAATGAAATAAAAGAAAGAATAGAGTCTTTAGATAAAATATTAAGTAAGTCATTGATAAAATAATAAGGTAAATAAAATGTTTTCTATTCTTAACCGGAATCAAACAGGTTTGCAGGACAAGTTAGTAACCCCTCAAGCAAAAAATGATTTGTCAGACTGGGCTCTTTTGATTATAGATATGCAGAATGATTTTTTAAATAGTTTCCCAGAAGAAAAAAGAATTAATTTAATAAATTCTCAGTTAAAGGTAATTGAATACTGCAAAAATAATGATGTCCCTATTTTGGAAGTAGTGTATATAGGTCATGGACACACAGCAGCAGAAATACAAAATTCATTAAGGTATCATAATAAAGTTCATTCAATTGCTAAGCAAGAAAATGATGCTTTTTCTGATTTTGAATTTAGAGATATGTTAAGAAAATTAAAACCAAAAAAATTGATTATTATGGGGGTTAATGATTATGCTTGTGTACACGATACTGCAGTAAGCGCATTAGCATGTTATTATCAAGTTTTTACTGCAGGTGATTTAATAGATGGAGAAAGACACGCAGCAAGTTCAAATGTAAAAAAGGATTTTTATGCAAAACATACTGCTTATTCAGAAAATCATCAATCTTTGTTAAACATGATTGGAGGAAAATAATAAAATGTTTTCTTTTGCAAATAAAAATTCAACTGGTTTGCAGGACAAGTTAACAGCTTCGCAATCCAAAACCGATTTGTCAGATTGGGCTCTTTTGATTATAGATATGCAGGATACTTATTTAAATGAAGTTGAAGCAGAAAAGCTCAACAAGCTTGTTTCAGCGCAACTAAACTTTTTGTTTAATCCGCAAATACAAAATATGGATATTTTTTTAATAGAATATAAGAATGAAGGAAAAACTGCAGATTATATAATGGATTCCCTTAAAAAAATAAAAAGTAACATAAAAGATTATACTTTTTAAAAAGAAACTTCAAATGCTTTTTATAATATCCTTTTACTTGATAAATTAGAAGAATTAAAAAAGAAAAATCTCATTGTTATGGGTGTTAATGCAACTGGCTGTGTTCTCGAAACAGCAAGAAATGCATTGTATCACAAATTTAAAATATTCACTTCAAAAGATTTAATAGAAGATGTATCTCATGCTGAACCTGATGCAAGAAGACGTGCAGACTCTTGGTTTTATTCTAAAGAAACATCATATTTTGAAAATTATAAATTATTAATAAATGCAATCAATCCAAAGACATAATTCTTCTTGCTTTTGGGACATAGTTGTATATTTTGCCCCGAGAGCACTTGCCTGTGCCCATAAAATCATTTCCATGCTTCATAATATAAAACCCATTCTCAAGATTCTTTTCAAAATCTATTCCTCTCAGCCATTTTCTCATTTCCTCATCAGACAGCTCAGCAACATTTTTCCCTGCTTTTGGCCCAATCAGCTGCGAGCCTTCAATGCTCAGCCTTAATTCGCCATCCTTGATTTCTGCAAAATACATTCCAACAGCATCAACCCTTAAATTAGTAAAATCAATTTTGTCAATTTCTTTGTTAACAATGTAAATCTTTCCGTCCTTGTTCATCAAAAAGGCATAATCCAATTTCTCTTCAAAACCAAAAACATCCTTGAGTTTTTTGTAAATCTCCTTGGTTTCCTTTGAATTGAGAATTTCAAGCTTGTGCATTTATATTCCCCAAACAGGATTTTCCTTTCTCATTATTTCTGCAATTTCCTTGAGAACATCAATTTCATCATTTGTCAGATATTTCTTCAGCTCTTTCATTTTTCTGAAATCAGACTCGGGAATTGCAGAATACAAAATATCATTTTCATTTATCTGCCTTCCAACAGTAACTCCTTCCATGCTCATTGCAAGCTGCTGTCCTTTTTTAGCCAAGCTTACACCTTCTTTTTCCAGTTGCAAACTCTTGACATAAGTTATTGCTTTTCCATTTTTCATCAATTCAGTTCCTGTTTTTATGTTTCCTGCCAAAATCTCAACGCCCATTATAGCAGGATTGTTCTGCCTGAAAGTATGATGAGGCAATAATAATATTTTGCATGGCCTTATTACATCATCAAGCTCTTTTGATTCAAGCAGTTTGCTCTGCTCTTCCTTCCATTTGTCAAAATCCTCAAGCAGTCTGTAGATAATTTCATTTGTTAAAATTTTCACATCTGTTCCGCTTAATTCCTTCTCTGCTTCAGGATTAACAGAAACATTGAATCCCAAAATAACAGCAAGCAAAGGATCTTTTTCATAATTTGCATGGGCTTTTGAAATATCGCTTTTTGTTATGTTGCCCACAGAAGCGCTTTTAACAGGAATTCCCTTGTCTTTCAATAATTTGGTCATTGCCTCCAAAGAGCCAAGAGAATCCGCTTTTATAACCAAGCCCATTTCATCAGTTTCAATCAAAACCTCATTTATTTCTGCCTGTATTTCCTGAATTGTTTTTTCAACATCTGTTGTAGAAACAAACGGAGCTCCTGAAACAACACCCCCAATATTCGGAGCGGAAATTCTCACTCCAGCTGCTGCGCTGATTTCCTTGATAGGAACAAATTTTGTTTTTTTATCCCTAAGCTCAGAAACTCCCTGAGGCTGCAGCAATACCCTGACTTTTGTAACAATCGGCTTGTCAATTCCGCCTATGACAATAGTGTCATTGACTTTCAAAGTGCCGTCATAAATAATTGCATCAACGCAAGTTCCAAGCCCTTTTTCCTCCTTGACTTCGAGAACAGTTCCTTTTGCATTTCCTGTTTTGTTGCATTCAAGGCACTGCTCTAAATATTTCTGAGTCAACCCTGTTAAAACCATCAATAGTTCAGGAATTCCCTGCCCTGTTTTTGCAGATATTGGAACAAGAGCAACCTGCTTTGTATAATCATCAACCCTGTCAAATCTTTCTGAATTCAATCCAAGCTCTGACAATTTTGCAATTGTTTCATACATCTTTTTTTCAAATTCAGTTACAGTCTCCCTTGCCTGCGAATTGATATCCTGAATAAGATTTTTGCTGTTCTGCTTCCATCCTCTTATCAAATCAATCTTGTTTGCAGCAATAATAAATGGCGTTTTGTAATTTTTAAGAATTTCAATGCTCTCAACTGTTTGCGGCATTAATCCTTCATTAATATCAATAACCAAGATTGCGATATCCGCTAAATTTCCCCCTCTTTTTCTCAGGCTTGTGAAAGCTGCGTGCCCAGGCGTATCAATAAACAGCAAACCAGGAATAGTCAGATTAATCTTAAGGCTGTTCAGCAAATCCCCGCAGACCTTTTTTATAACATCAAGCGGAACATTGCTTGCGCCAATGCTTTGCGTAATTCCTCCTGCTTCCTTTGCAGCCATTGCACTGCTTCTAATTCTATCCAAAAAAAGGGTTTTTCCATGATCAACATGGCCCATTACAACAATCATTGGCTGTCTTATCATAAATATCAACTCATAATTAAAATATTAAAAATAGCAGAATCTTTTTAAAGATTGTGATTATACACCTAGCTGATAGGCAATAATCGACAAAAGTAAATAATAATGGACAGAATAAATAATAATGAGCAGTGACTAACAATGATTAAAGAAGAAAGCGCATTAATAAACATCAAAGAGCCGAAAAAGATAAGCAAAAAGCTCCCTGTATTTTACAATCCTGTTATGAAATTCAACAGAGACATCTCAGTAACGTTAATCAATGCATGGCCAAACAAAAATCTTCAGATAGCTGATGTTTTGGCAGGTTCAGGCATAAGAGCAATAAGATTTCTGAAAGAGCTGAATAAATCAAAAATAAAAAACATAACAGTAAATGACTACAATAAAAACTTCAAAAAGAATTTTGAGAAGTTCCTGAAGCTGAATAAAATAAAGAAAACAAGCATAACAAATAATCCAAACAAAATAAATAAATTAAAGAAATCCAATAATACAAATAAAATTACTATAACAAGCCAGGATGCAAACAAGCTTTTGCTGGAAAGCACAGGTTTTGATTATATAGATGTTGATCCTTTTGGAACTCCAAATCCTTTCCTTGATTTGGCTGCAAGAAGAATTTCAAGAAATGGAATTTTAGCAGTTACTGCAACAGACACAGCTCCACTGGCCGGAACATTCACAGAGGTCTGCCAAAGAAAATACTTTGCAAAGCCGCTGCACAATTATTTAATGCATGAGATTGGATTGAGAATTTTAATAAGAAAGATACAATTGATAGCTGGGCAATATGAAAAATCTCTTGTTCCTGTTTTTTCATATTTTAAAGACCATTATTTCAGGATATTTTTTGCCTGCACAAAAGGAAAAAAGGATGTTGACAAAATAATTGAGCAGCACAAATATTTTTTATTTTGCAGTAAATGCCTTAATTACAAAGTTTCTGAATATAACAATGAAATCTGCTGCAGCAGCAAAATGGCTTATGCAGGCCCGTTATGGACCGGAGATTTGTTTGATGAAAAGCTTGTTGGGGCAATGATTAAAAAGAACAAAATAAAGGATATTGGCAAATTTTTAGAAATTGCAAAAGAGGAATCTAAAATAAAAAATATCGGTTTTTATAATGTGCATGAGCTGTGCAAGCATTATAAATTAGGGATTCCTAAAAAACAATTGATAATAGAAAAATTAAAACAAACTGGACAAGCATCAGAAACACATTTCAATCCAGAAGCAATAAAAACAAATCTATCATCAGAAAAAATAATAAAAGCAATTAAAGAATTATTATAATTATCCAATAGCTCTTCTTACATCAGTTACTTCTACTGATTCAACACCGATTATTCCGGCAAGCTCTTTTTCAAGCTCATCAGTGGAGCCGATTGCTTCATCCATTACAAATATTAGATTTAAAGAATTTAATCCAAAGCCAACAGGAACAATATCAACCTTGCCAACTTCTCCCCCAAAATTTTCTATTGCAATTTTTGCTTTATCCTCTAAAATTTTCAGGTCCTGTTCAGGACTTTCCGGCATCAATCTTACGGTTACTACAACTTCTGCCATTTTAGTTTGGTCCTACAAATTTGCATTTTGGGCATTCATACTGGGCAACAATCTCTCTGCAGTGTCCGCATCTGACTATTTCAGCTTCTCCGCAGTTTGGGCATCTGAATTTTACAGAGCCTTTTGCATTTGCCAATGATTTTTTACAGCTTGCGCATTCTTCTTTCATTGTTTCACATCGCTAAAATTATGAAATATTAGGAACTTCGACCACTTTATAAATGTTTTTATTTGGTGCAAAAAGCCTAAAAAAACGCTTTATCCGCTTTCCTGAGCTTTGTTTCTATCTTAAAGTTTAAACAAATGTATATAAATAGATTTTGAATAAATATGAAAAGGAATATAAATAATGCAATAATCATATTACACTATGGCAGCAAAAAGGGGGACAAATGCAAAAATTGCTTTCTGAAGAAGAAATAAAAAAATGGCAAAAAAACCTTGACAGCAAGGAAAGGGTTTTGCTTGACATGATGGATTCTTTGAACAGAAAGAAAGAAAAGCTTAATCATATTGAAGATTCTTTGATAACAAAAAAAACAGATCTCGAAAAAAAAGAGGAAATTCTTATACACAAGGAAAAAATTCTTGAGTCAATAGAGAAAGAGCTTGGAAAAGGAACCCTTGAAATTGAGAAAAAAAGAAAAATTCTTTATGAGGAAATAAACAAGCTTCAGTCAGAAAAAGACCAGCTTGCAGCTCATGTTATAGAAAACACAAGAAAAATTGATGAATTGTCCCATGCATCAAAGCAGATAGACAAATTGAACAAAGAATCAGAAAAAAGCCTTCTTGCAAAATCAAAAGAGTTCAATGCAAAGATAAATGAAGCGCAGAAGGAAATAATCGAGAAAGAGGAAGCAATAACAAAAAGAGAAATAAGATTAAACGAGCTTGAAAGCTTCCTCGATGAAAAAACAAGAGTTCTGAAAGAAAAGGAAAGAACGCTTAATGACAAGGAAAAAGAGTCTGTCAAAACAGAAAAGCAGCTTGAAAAGCAGAAAATGGAGCTTACAAACAGTGTTATAAAACTTACAACACAGAAGCAGATGCTTGACAATGATGTTGCTGACAGAAAATACCAGATACAGAATTTAAAATCAGAATGGGATTACATGCAGAATCAGCTCAATGAAAGAGAGCAGTCAATTCTGCAGAAAATAAAACAGCTTGAGGAAGATGAAAGAACACTTTCAGAAAGGGAAGAGGAAGTTCTTCAGAAAATAAATGAGTTTGAAGCAGACAGACAGGCAATTGCTGCAAAAGAGGATGATTTGAAAAGCAGGGAATTAATGCTAAGCAAAGGGCTTGATGAGATACAGTCAATAATAAATGAGATTGATGTCAGGGAAAAAGAGCTTGCAAAAAAAGAAGCATCATCAAAAATCAAGGAAAACACAATCAAAAAAGAGCTTAAGATATTAAATGATTCAAAAGACAGGATATTAAAAATAAAAGAATCAAAAGAAAGCCTGAAAAAACTGGAATTATTAAAATCAGCAGGATTAAAAGAATTGACAGCACAGCTTAATGATTTAAAATTAAGAATGGGCAAATTTGTAAAATCATTGGGAGATTCAAAAGACATGCTGAGAAGAAAGAAAGAAATGGAATTAAAGCAGATATCGCTTGACAGAAAAGAGGCAATGCTGAATGACAAAGAGCAGCAGCTTGTTGCAATGCAACAGGGCCTTGAAAAGGAAAAATCCAAATTAGAGGAAAGCAAATTCAAAACATATGTTTATGAGGAAACAGTAAAAAGAGGGGCTGCAAAACCAATGGAAACATCATCAAGCAATGTTCAGCAGATGATTGACAACAGCTACAATGCGCTTAGCAATGGCGATGTGAAAGAAGCAGCAAGGCTTTATTCCCAAATTTCATACACTTATTCTTTTATGCAGGCAGAGGAGAAATCTGTTTATTACCAAAAGATTGTTGATTTGAAGAATGCAATCGAGCAGAAAGCAAACCAGTAATTAATTTAATTATTTTTAACTTCTATTGTCTTGTTTTCCATGTCAACTTCAAAGCATTTTCCAAGAAATTGTTCAGTTGTATAAATATTTGTAAGCGTGTGATTAGTCATTTTATGAACTTTTATTTTTCCAGAGAACAAAGCAAGCCATGGAATCATATTATCCTCAAGATTTTCATCAACACAAGCATCAGATTTTATAATATCAATAAGTTTTTTTGCTGCTTCCTGGCCGACAAGCTCTGCTGATTTTCCTTTTGCTCCCAAAGCATCTGCTCCAAAAACAATTTTTTTATTTTCCTCTCCATAAATTGCCCACAATGTTATTCCTGAGCCAGTTGATAAAGCATTGTTGTATTCAGATCTTATGTCTGCTTGATAATCTTTCAAAACATTTTTTGCAGCATTATTTTGGCGTTCAGCAACTTTTGCAGATTCCAAATCCATTGAAGCATGGCTTATTCCTTTTATTATCATTAATTTTTCCCTTTCAAAAATTTCAATAGGTTTTTCTTCCCTTAATTTTTTAATAAACTCGTCAAAAGATGAAAATTCATTGATGTCATATTTTGGCTTTAAATGGATTTCTATTTTTCCTGAGCCTTTTGGGTAATATCCTCTTTTTGGAACAAACATTTCAAATGATTTGCAGAATCTTAAAATATGTGGAACATAAACATTTTTGAAATAATCAACAGGCATTGACCATGAAACATCTGTTCCTCCTGTCAGTTCAATATTTATTTTTTTGCCTGCAAAAAAACAGGGCAATAGCAAAGATTGCAAAACAAGCGTTAATGAGCCTGCTGTTCCAACATCAATTGAAATATCCTTTGCTTTTATTTTTCTTGGAATGAAAGTCAGCTCTTCAGAGCCAATGAATGCATTTTCAACATCAGCACTGCATAATTCCTTTACAGCATTTACACAGCTCAAATGCTGGGCCTGCAAACCAGGATTCTGCCTTCCTTTTCTTATATCTGTTATTTTAAATGCTTTGCCTGTTAAAGCAGACAGTGCAAGTGAATTCCTGATTATCTGCCCTCCGCCTTCAAGATAATTTCCGTCTATTTCTATCATAAAAGCAAAATCACAAAAGAACTTTATAAACCTTACCATAAGATTTATATATATTAAAACCTTAGATATCATAATGAAAAAATATCCTTTGCTGATTTTGCTGATTTTGCTTATGCCTTTTGCTTATTCAGCAATAGAGCAGTATTCTTTTGAAGTAACTCTTGCATATGGAAAAGCAGTTGTTTATGGAACAATTATTCAGGACCAAACAGTACAGATAAATATTGCACTTCCTGAAAACAAGGCTTTGTCAGTTTATGCTGACGGAGAAATTTACAAAATTGAAAGCAATTCATTTTCTGTTTCAGCAAAGGAAATAAAATACAATTATATTACAAACGAATTGATTGACAATTCAAATTTCATCTTTGATTTTGTTGCTCAGGAAGACATAAAAAATCTTTCATTAAAACTTATTCTGCCTGAAGGAGCAAAATTAGAAACGCCAATAAATTCAGCATCAAGCTCAGTGTATCCAAAAGCATCGCAGATAACAACAGACGGGCAGAGCATAATTCTGGTTTGGGAAAGAGCAAATTTCAAAGAATCAGAGGAGCTTCCCGTTTATGTAAGATATGCTGAGCAGAACAATTCATTTTGGATTTATTCTTCAATAATCATTTTAATAATTGCTGCAGCAGCAATAATCTTTCTTGTTTTGAAAAGAAAAACAAAGATTGTTACAAGAGTAAAAAAAGAGGATATGTTTGAAACTCATCTTAAAGAGGATGAAGAGCAGATAATCAATGTTCTGAAGATGAGAGAAAATCAATGCGAGCAAGGCACTTTAAGAGTTGTAACAGGATTTCCAAAAGCAACACTTTCAAGGCTTTTGAAGGAATTGGAAGACAGAAAAATCATTTACAAGGAGAAAAGAGGCAAGAAAAACCTTGTTTTCCTGCGAAAATAATTCTGGAACAATATGGAACAATCAGAACAGCAAATAAAACCTTATTCTTGATTTTAAGCCATTGTTCTGTGAAAAAGTAATTTATATATGCCTAGCTAATTAGTTGTTATGACATATGAAACCAATAATAAAACAGTATTAATCCTAGATAGCAGATTTTCTGAAGGACTAGAGCAGGAGCTAGAAAAAGATTTAACAGAAGTTGACGGCCTTTTGGAAGGATTGCCAATAGAAATTGCTTCCTCCGAATCAGCATTAAAATCTTTAAATCATGGCTGTTTGGGAAAACAGTTTGATATAATCTTAATAGGCGAATTTGAAAATAAAATAAAAGAGTATGTGCTTAAATTAAATCACAAGTATCAGGGAGAAAAGGTTTTTTTATATAATAATGAACCAACATCAGACAAATATCTGAATTTTGCAAGAACTATCAGGGATATAATTCAAAGATTGGATGAACTTAGCTATAACCAAAAAGAGATGGTTCTTGCAAAAGTTTAAGATTAACAATTAATAAAATAAGGAGGTATAAAAAATGAAAAAAATATTAACAGGATTTTTGATTTTGCTTGTTGCAATGTCTTTCGCATTTGCAGCAGGACAGAATGAAAATGCAAGCCCAAATCTTATTGCAGCCATGAATGGAACAGGTTCAGGAAATGGCACAATGGCAAGAGAGCAGGCAATGGATAGATTAAGGGAAAGAATTCAAAGCATGAATGAAACCCTGCAGGAAAGAACACAGCAAAGAGAGCAGAAAGTTGAGCAGAAAGCATTAAAAGTTCAGGAAAGGCTTAACAACCAAGTTCAAAACTTGAGAGAGCTTTCACAACTTGCAGAAAACGAACAAGTAAAAACAAAATTGAATGAAAGAGCAGATGAGCTTGAAATAATGGCTTCTGACATAGTTGCATTAGAAGAAAAAATAATGCAGAGAAGCGGATTCAAAAAATTCATGGTTGGAGGAGACAAATCCAATGCAGGATTTCTTGAGCAGAAAATGGAAATGTATCAGGAAAGAATACAACAGCTTGAACAGCTTCAATTAGGCGAAGAGCTTGACCCATTATTTAAAGAGCAGCTTCAGCTTATGAAAGAAGAGCATTTGAGATTAAAAAATCTTGCAAATGATGAAAAGCAGAAGAATGGATTGTTCGGATGGCTTTTTAACAAATAAATTAAAATAAATAAGCTATGAATAGCTTAAAAAATTAATAAGAGTAAAATAAGGAGGAAACAAAAATGAAAAAAACAATAGCAATTTTGTTTTCACTGCTTTTGGCAATGATGGTTTTCCATGTTGCAATCGCAGCTGAAGCAAATGACGAAGCAACACCAACTCCAATAGATCCAATTGTTGGAGAAGATACAGTTGCAGAAGAAGGAGAGCCTGTTTTAATTTTGGAAGAAAATGAAACAGAGCCAGTAGAAACAAATGAAACAGAAGATGAGCCAATTGTTGATGAAAATGCAACAAGCGCATGTGATGGACTTTATGGAATAACACCTGATCATCCAATTTTATGGGGTGTTGAAAAGTCTCTTGAAAGAATACAGGAATTAATGACCTTCAGCGAAGAAGGAAAAATAAATCTTGGGCTTGAAAGAGCACAGGAAAGACACTGCGAAATCATAAAAATGATGGAGCAGAAAAAATTTGAGCATGCAGAAAAAGCAAAGGTTGCATATGAAAATCAGCTTAAAGCAGTTGAAAAGAAAGTAAATTCTTTTGGAAACGGAGATGTTGAAAAGGATTTGGAAAAACTTGATGCTTTGAAAGCAAAGGTTCAGGCACAGATTGATTCAGGAGACAAAATACAGTTAAAGCTTCAGACTAAGCTTCAGACAGAGCTTACAGCAGAGCAGAAAACCCAGCTTAATGAAATGATACAAAGCATGGAAAAAGCAGGCTATGATGTAAAAGAAACTGTCAAAGAAAAGCAGAATAAGGTTGAAGTCAAGGTAAAGGCAAAGCTTGAGAAAACAGACGATGAATTAAAGCAAGTAAGAGCTGAAACCGAAACCAAAACAAGAGAGAATCAGCCTGAAGATGTTGAACCTGTTGAAAATGAAAATGAAAACAGGGGCAATGAAACAACAGAACCTGAGAACAAAGGGGGCAAAAACAACTGATTTTTTTCTTTTTATTTTTTATTTTTTAAAGCAAAAGACTTAAATATAACCCGAAAGCCCGAAAAAACCTTGGTGAATGCAAAATGAACAAATTTGATTTGAAAGAATTTTCATTTTTTGATTGTATGATTGCGATATACGATAAAACTGGATTTTTTTATCTTGCAAACGAAGAAAATGATTTGCTTTTAATGATGGAAAAAGGCATGATTACCGGAGTCAGTGTTCCAATAAAATATTTTAATGAGCAGTCTGAGCAAATAAAAACAAATCCTGAACAGACAATACCAAAAAGATATTTGGAAGAAACACTTTCAAAACTTTATAATAATGGGATTATGAATTTCTGCAGTTCTCATATAGAGCTTCCTAACAGCAGTTTTTATCTTTTAGCAGAAGCAATATGCCCTAGTGGAACAAAAGGCCTTGATTTTTACAATGCTGTTGTCAAAAGAGAATTGTCTGATTTAACAGCAGGAGATATTATAAGGGAAGAGCATATAGACAGATTTTTTGACCCTTATATTGCTGCAAACAAACCCTGATTTTTATGGTTTTTAATACTACTAAAAAGTAGTTAAAATAGAAAGATTTAAATATCTAGTGTTTCTAAACAGCTTTATGCATAGTCAAATCAGGGAATATATCCAGGACGGAATCCAAAAAGTAAAAATCAATACCAACAATGGTGCTGAATTAGTTGGAAATTTTCATGAAGGAAGTTTAAAAAAAGGAATTTTATTTTTTCCGGGTTTTACAGAACCAAAAGAATCATTTCAAGATTTTACAGAAAGATTGTGCATGTTGGGTTTTAACACATGGGCTTTTGATATAAATTCACAAGGAGAATCTTCTGGCAATTGGGATCTTTCCCAAATGGTTGAGAGTGTTCATGAAATTCAAAAAGTATTAAGGCAGAAATATAATCTGGAAAAAGTCGGGGCATTTGGAAATTCTATGGGCGGAATGGCAGTCGGGATAACTGCTGCAAAAGATACATCTTCATTAGATTGTCTTTGTTTAACAACAACTGGCACAGAAATGTATGATTACTTTCCAAAAAATATTGCAAAAATTATAAAATATCTTCCTCAATCTTTGTTTAGGCAATTGACTATTTTATTTGATACTGTCGAATCAAGTTCAAATGAAATTTATAGAAATAAATCACATTTAACTTTTAAAACAAAAGAAGGTTATCAACCATATGCACAATTTGGTGCATTAAGAATACATAATCTAAAGGAATTTATGGGTTGGATTGAAAATTCACCGAAACTAATGGATTATGCTAATAAAATCATCCAGCCCGTTTTATTTATTTATGGCGGGAAAGACAGATTTTTAGGAATAAAAGACTGCAGATTGCCAAAGAGAATAGAAACAATGTATGACTCAATAAGAAGCAATCAAAAAGAATTGATTGTAGCTCCCGGAGCAGATCACAGTTTAAACACAAAAACAAGAACTGACGAATGTTTTAATCAGGACTTGAAATATAAACAAATTAAAAATAAGATTATCGAACATTTTTCATATCATCTTTTATAAATAAAATAAAAAACAATTCAGTATCCCAAGTAAAAGAATTGCTTGTAGCCGAAGAATCTGTTGAAATAAGCAGGCTCCTGGGCTTGAGTTGAATCATACTTTTCAACATCCCTTGTTTGGGTTATGTTTCTGTATTTTGTAACTGTTCTTGTTGCATTTACTTCTTTGTAAAAGCTGCTTCTGCAGATTGTTGTCTTTGGAAGCTCTTTTGGTTTATACTCGCAGTTAACAGTTGCATTTGGCTCTTTCATTAGATAGCTCCATTCAAAAACAGCTGTCTGTCCAGGCAAAATTTCTTTTGTTAAATCAAAATCATCAAATTGATAACCATCTTCTTTTGTAAATTTTGCATAATAAGTCCAGTTCTCAGCAATAACATCATTATTTGTAACTTTCAAAGTGCATACAAAATATATTTTATCCTCGGTTATTTTTCTTGCTCTTGAAAATTCCTCTGTAAAATTCATGTAAGCAGGATTGCAGTTTACAAGGTTTCCATAAGGAACCTTTTCCATGTAATATTCTGTTTCATTGTAAGGCTCAAGAATTGTATATGTTTCTTTTTCATTATGAAATCCTGTTTTGTTAATGTCAATTATCTGCATGGTTGCTGATGTAAATATGTAAAATAGCAGTGCAGCTGTTATTATCAACGGCAATGTCATATTTGTTTTTTGCTTCATTTTGCACCTCACACTAAAAGTGTTTTATTTCCCAATTTGACAAACTTTATTTTCTGCCCAATTTTCAGGCTTTTTTTGTTAGTTACATTAATCGGCTGGTAAGTTTCAGGATCTAAAATCTGCAGGCTTGGATAAACCCTTGAAACTGTTGAATGAAACAATTTTATAACTTCAGGATGTATATTTTTGTATTCATATGCAACTTTTTTCCCTGTTTCCAAATCAACGCCAGTAACCATTCTGTGGATTCCTGTTATTTTTATTGCTTTGCTGTTTATTTCAACAACTTCATTGACACAATAGTCAGGAACAGTGTAAAGAACAGCTATTCTTTTCAAATCCTTGTTCTTTTTTGTATCCCTTGTATGAACCCTTGAGCTTATGCTTATTGTGCCGCCGAAAACATTATGGAGCTTTTTTGCTATTGCCTGAGTGTATTTTTGGGAGCTGAAATATATGTCCCAACTTGATTTATGCTCAACTATTTTTGTGATTTTTGCCTTTGTATTGTCCTGATGGCTGATATCCTCATATACATAATCTACAATCTCATCTTTTGGATTCCTTATCTGCAGTATTCCTTCATAATATTCTTCTCTCATAGGATAATTTATTATGTCTCTGTTTTTATAGTTTGCTATATTATTTTAATTAAAAATTCAATAATTTCATCTGTTCGTGGGATTGAACGCAGTGAAATCCCACTTGACAAGCCCCTCCAGACGGCTAGGTCTGGAAGGAAAGGTTTAAAAAGAAAACATCTTATTTTATTGCTATGTCTTTCAAAAAAACAATGAAATCAGTATGGCATTTCATCTGGGAAGATGACTCTTTATTGAGTTGGATAGTCAATGTAGTTCTTGCTTATATTATAATAAAATTCCTTTTATACCCTGGGTTGGGCATTGTATTGGGAACAACACATCCTGTTGTAGCTGTTGTTTCAGGAAGCATGGAGCATGATGGAAGCTTTGAGGAATGGTGGAATTCATATGCAGTCTGCTCAGAATCCTGCACTCAAGAGCAATGGTATGCCAGATTAAATATAACTCAGTCAAAATTCAAAAAATTCTCTTTCAGCAATGGCTTTAATGTAGGAGATATTATGGTGGTGACTAAAGGAAACCCTGAAAAAATAAATCCAGGAGATATATTAGTTTTTAGGGCCAACAAAGCAGACCCAATAATTCACAGGGTTGTTGCAAAAGAATATGTCGATGGAAAATATTATTTCAAAACAAAAGGAGATCACAATACTGATTTTTATTATGCAATTGGAGAGGATAATATCTACCAGGACAGGATTGTTGGAAAAGCAGTTTTAAGAATTCCTTATCTTGGATACATAAAAATAGCATTTGTAAAATTAATTGAACTGGTGAGCTTCTAAAATGTTCTGCCCAAAATGCGGCTCCATAATGATGCCCAAAAAAGAGAACGGCAAAACAATTCTGAAATGCAGCTGCGGTTATTCCAATGAGGGGGATTTGAAAATCAAGGAAACAATAGAGCATGACAACAGGGAAATTGAAGTTGTTGAAAAGGATGAGTCTGTTCATTCTGTAACAGATGCAACATGCCCAAAATGCAAAAACGACAAGGCTTATTTCTGGAGCCAGCAGATGCGTGCAGGGGATGAGCCGGAAACCAATTTTTTCAAATGCACAAAATGCAATCACACATGGAGAGATGGAAGGTAAATATGAATTTACATCCCTGCATAGAAAACAATTATCTTTCTGTTCTTGTCAAGCCAAATTCCAAGAAAACAGAGATTATTAAAATAAATGGCGATGTTGTTAAAATTGCAGTTGCAGCCCCTGCTGATGACAACAAGGCAAACATTGAGCTGATAAAGTTTGTTTCTAAGCTGTTAAAGAGAAAAGTTACAATAATTACTGGTTTTAAAAGCAAAAATAAACTGCTTAAAATAGAGGAGGTAAAAAAATGAAAAAGAATGTAGGAAAATTGGATAAAATAATAAGGTTAATTGTTGCAGTAATATTTGCAATAATTGGTTGGAAATTCAGCGCATGGTGGTTTATTGTGGCTGCTGTTGCATTGGTAACTGCATTAATCGGATATTGCGGACTTTATGCACTTTTGGGCCTAAATACTTTAGGAAAGAAAAAGAAATAATTTTTTCTTTTTATTAAATTGTCCCAATCTCAGGACAGCAAAAGATTTATTAATAAATTTCAGATAAATTTAGATTGTTTTAGGGGGTATTTAGATGGATTGGCTTGAAGACAAAATAATTGATATCATCGCTTCTCAGTTTTTGCAAGTTAAAAATATAAAATATCCTGGACTTCATATATTATTTGAAGGTCCCGAAGGTGGAGGAAAATCAACTCATCACGAATTAGCAATAGAATACATAAATAAAACAAAAGGAATTCCTTGCGAAGGGGGAAGAGAACCTGGAGGAGTTCCTGTTTCAGAAGCAATAAGAAAAGTTGTTTTGAATTCTGATTATGAAGATACTCTTCCTTTGACACAAATGTTTGGGATGTTTGGAGCAAGAGTTCAATATACTCATGCAAGAGTTGTGCCTAACTTAAGAGAAGGAAAAATACATATGACTGACAGAGGAAGATTATCAACACATGCTTATCAAGGTGGAGCAGGTGGCGTTAGTTATAGAATTATAGAATTGTGCGACAGAATAGCTAGACAGGGAATACCCTATGATTTGTCTTTTGTACTATACAAAAAAGATATGGCGCAAGCACTCCATGAAGCAAAAACCAGCAAAAAAGAAGAAGGTTTAGGAAAAAATGGAGATGTTATGGAAAACCAGCCATTAACTTTTCATAACAAAGTACTTGAAAGTTATTTAAAACTTGCCAGAAGAAATCATGATAAAATAATACTTTTAGAAACTTCTGGACCAATTGAAGAGAATCAGGAAAAAATAAGAAGACATATTGACAATATTATTGACAAACATTACACAAGAACTTTGTAAATTAATTTTTATTTTCAAAATCTAAAAGTTTTGTATTCTTCTGGACTGTTTTGAAACTGATGTTGTTGTTCATTCCGTTTATTTTCATTTTCTTGTCTGGTTTTTTCACTGCAATCACCTCTTTTTTCATGAATAATAAGGAAAAATTCATTTATAAGCATTGTTCCCCTGAGAAATATAAACCAAAACATCTAGTCTGCTAAATATGTTCCAGAATTCTCTTATATGTATTGGAAAGTAGTTAAATTCTGATTTTTTATTTATAAACCTTTAGCTAAATTTATATAATAAAAAATCCTACCAAATTAACATGGCGTTTATTCCAGACAAGGTTTTAGAGAAAGAAGAACTTCCTATTTGTTTTGGCCAGTGGATGAGAGGAGTTGATATAGACCCTAAGATATGGCCTTTGGTCAGAATATTAAATCTTAAAGGTATCAAAACAGCTGCTTCTTGTGAAGGACATTATGTTATTGTGCACGAAACTTATCCTTTGCCTTGGATAAGTTTGGATTTTTATCAATTTATGTATGATCCAAAAAAAGTAGAATTAGTTGACAGATTAAGACAAGTGTTTGTTGATTATAATACAAAAAATGAAATACATTGGGATGTTGTTCAACATGATTTGTCTGTTGGAATAGAAGATTATAATATGGTTAAACCAGTAACTTTTGCTGATATCTTTTCTTTGCAAAGAACAATCCCTTCTGTTACTAAACATATAGAAGACCATTTATAATTTAATGCTTGTAAACAGTTTTATCAAGATAATTCTTAAGAACTTTCTCGCTTGATTTGTACATTGGATTTGGCAGATCATTAATATCAAACCATTCCCACCTTGTTATTTCATCAGGTTCCATAACTGCAGCTTTACCTTCAAATTCAGTGCATAAAAAACCAACAGTTACAAAATGAGCATCATGAACAATATCATTTGTCACGCTTATTAGTTTTATATTGTTTTTATTAAGTTTGATTCCTGTTTCTTCAAGAGTTTCTCTGTAAGCAGCATCTTCAAAGCTCTCTCCAAATTCAAGCTTTCCACCAGGCATAGTCCATGTTCCCTCGCCATGCAAAGCACTGGATGCTTTTTCAGGGTTATCATGCCTTTTGCCCAAAAGAATTTTATTATCTCTTAAAATCATAACACCAAAACCAACACCCCTTTTTTTGTTGTCCATAATTTCACCTTAAGAAGCTTTCTTGTTCCCGAATTGTATCAAATCAACAAGCTTGTGTTCTATCAGATTGCCTGTTTCTGCATCAAGCTTTATATTAAGCGTTTGAAAATTGGCAGTTACATAAATTATGTTCCAAATATTGTCTCCATTGATGTTCTGCAGAACAATTATTTTTTTTATAGGGATATGCTTTGGATAATTCTTCTTTTGCACATTCTCAGCTTCATCAGATGCTTTTTGCAAATCAAGCATTACTTTGCTTAAATCAACAGGATAAACCTTGTCTTCTTCCTTTTTGAAAACCTCATCTTCAGGAAGCCCCATAATAGTTGTTTCTGACATTGTAAATGATTTTACCTTGTTTCTTTTTTCATTGTAAAATCCAACCTGTGTTTCAGTTGTTGTATCTCCTTCAACAAAGAATATCATATGGCTTAAAAATGAGTGTTCACTGCTTTTTTTCCAGTCTTTGTATTCCGGGCTTTCCTCAAGCTTTTTAAGAATTTCTTCATGCATAAGGCAGTTATTGTTCAATAACTTTATAAATGTTTTTGTTATTTTAATGCAAAATGATTAATCCGGAAATAAAAAAGAAGCTTGAAAACCAAGGCTACAGAATAGTGGGAAATCACAGTGCAATAAAAGTCTGTTTGTGGTGTAAAAAAGCAATTAGAAAAGATGACGTTTGCTATAAAAATACTTTTTATGGAATTAATTCATGGCAGTGTGTTCAAATGACACCTGCTTTGCTGAATTGCACGCACAGATGCCAGTTCTGCTGGAGATATCTTGATTGCACAATACCAAGTGCAGTAAAAAATCCTGATTCGCCAAAAGAGATAATTGACGGATGCATAAATGCGCATATAAAATATCTGCAGGGTTTTTTCGGAAATCCAAAAGCAGACAAAAAAAGAATTCAGCAGGCAATCAAGCCAAGGCATTTTGCAATTTCTTTGGCAGGCGAACCATGTCTTTATCCAAAATTGCCTCAACTTGTTAAGGAACTTCACAAAAGAAAAATAACCTCTTTTGTTGTAAGCAACGGAACAATTCCTGAGATGATTGCAAAGCTGAAAAAAACACCATTAACTCAATTATACATAACACTTCCTGCTCCAAATGAAGAGCTTTACAAAACAGTCTGCAATCCCCTGATAAAAGGCGGATGGAAAAAATTAATGAAATCAATTTCCATGCTGAAGGATTTCAAAAGAAATGTTTTAAGACTTACTGTTGTAAAAGATTTGAATATGATCTATCCTGAGCAGTATGCTGAGATAATAAAAAAATACAAACCCATGTTTGTTGAAATAAAATCATATATGAATGTTGGTTATTCCCAGTATAAACTGTCTTATGAATCAATGCCAAGATACAATGAAGTTTTATTTTTTTCCAAGGAGCTTGCAAGATACTCTGGCTACAAGATAATTGACCAAAAGCCGGAATCAAGAGTTGTTCTGCTCGCCAAGAAGGACTTCAAAGGAAGAAAGATGAAGTTTAAATAAATTTAATTATAACTTTTAAACAGCATAGGCATCAGTTTCTTTTCTGCAGTTCTTAAATGAAATTTATAAGTAGTATATGCTTTTTTTGAAATCTTTGCCAGCTCTTTCAATTCGATTTTTCTTGGGAATTCATAATAACCTTTCTGGATTGCCAATTCAAATGCTCGTTTTTGTTTGTCTGTTAATTTTGGAATGGCTCTTAATGTGAAAATATTATCTATTTTTTGCTGTTTGAAAGAATGTATTTTTCCTTTATATTCTTTTGACAAAAAAACTTTTGCCAATTCTTGTAAATGTTCTTTATTCCAGCTTGCCAATTCAAATAAATTATCCCCTTTTTCAGTTATAATCCCTGGACTGACAAAAAATATATAAGGATTATAAAGTTTTGACATTCCAATATGTTGGGTGTAATAAGTAATAATTGTGTCTCCATTTATCTCTATTTTTTTAAGTCGTTTGTCTTTTTTTAAAGAATTTAAAAAAGATTTTTTATTTTTTTCTTCTCCAATCATATAAGAAATAGAAGTAACATAAAGCTCCTTATTTTCAATTCTGTGTGAAATAGGATATCCAATTATATTTATGTTATATTTCTTTGTTCTTGATGCAACCAATTGTTTAGGGTGTTCAGGAACTGTTGCTTTTAGTATCCACATAAAGTTATTAATATTTCTCTCTTTTTAAAGATTTTGGTTTATATGGCTATATAGCTATAAAAATTATTTATACTATTCTATATCATTATTGTTTAATAGTAAAATAAAATTGGGGCAAATTAAAATGGAAAACTTAAAAATCATAATTCCTGCATATGCCTTATATCCTAAAGAAATAGAAGACACACTTGTTCAATTAAAAGAATTAGATTTAACCACCAATTCAAAACCTATAGTTGTTGTGAATGATGACCCACAAAATGATATGGGCAAACAGTTGCATAAAATCGTTGAAATCTATGAAAATGAAGGGTGGGTTCAAGGAATTCATATTAAGATGCAGCTTGGAAAAGCAGAAGCATTAAGGCGAGGATGGGAAAAAGCACTCGAGGATAAAAATATCGAAACAATATTGCAAATTGATGGCGATTTAAAACAAAGTCTATGGGATCTTCCTAAATTATTACAATATATGGAAACCCAAAAAGCAGATATGGTTCTTGCAAACAGGTATGCTCATCAGAATATTGAAGCCGAACAACCGCATAGAAACGCCATTTCAGGGATATTATCAATTGCAGTAAATCATGTAACTGGATATGAGCTTCCTGACACTGTTTGCGGAATGAGGGCATATAATAGAAAACTTGCAGAATTGTTTTCAAACAAATCAAAATCGTTTGGATATGGTATTGAAATAGAGCAGATATTATTGGCTGCAACAATCAATGCAAAGATTGCCAGTTTTGGTGTAAAATCAAACAGACAAAATGATTTTACTAATGTCGACAAAATCGCAGAAAATTTAGAAGAATTTAATAGATTTTTTAAGGAGTTAAATGTATCTGAGATGTCAAGGAACTATTTTGCTAATTATCTTTGTCAAATAAAAGCCAGAAAAGATTTCATAATAGATATTTCCGGGGTAGGAATACCAAAAAGATTATCTTTAAAATACAATAAAGAAAACGATAGCTATTCATTAGAAAACAAATATAATCAAAAAAATAGCTGAATCTTTCAAAGGAAGAAAGATGAAGTTCAAATAGTTTTCATGTGTTCAAAACATTCATCAATATCTTTTTGGCTTTTTAAAATCATTAATTCTAAATTAGGCAATTCAGTTGGTGTTGGAATTTCCTGATTTTGATAAGCCCTTTTCACCATGTCTTCAGTCCATATAATTGCCTGGTCTTTTGGTCTGTCAGCAATATTAAATCTTTCCAATGAAACATCTAAACCCAAATCAAAATAAATCAAAATCTTTTTCATCTCATCAAGGTTTAAATTATTTTTTAGGGAATTTCTCAGATACCCATAAAATACTTTTCTTGTGCATTCATTTATAAAAAGACCATCAACAACTGGAATTTTTGAATTATCAAAAGAAGATATCATTTTTTTGGTTTTTAGAAGAGCACAATCTTGGGTTAATTTTTCGAATTCTTTGAATTTTCCAGCTTCCTGCATCAGACGTGCATAAACACCTAAAATTATATTTTCATCATCTATTTCGCATTTTTTTCCAAGTTTTTTTACATTTGTATAAACATCCCTGTTAACATCTTTTAAAAGAGATATAAACTCATGGCCGTTTGTGCTTATTCTGCTGAATACATCATCAAAACTGATGTAAGCAATTCTTGGATTATATTCAGAAATTTTTCTGCAGAATGTGCTTTTTCCGCTGTACTGCAAACCCCCAACAAAAATCATACTTTCCATGGCTTTTTGGAATGGTTTTTCAATTTAAAAAACTTGCTTAATGCTTAAAAATAGCTTTTAGCTCTTTTACGTTCTTGACTCTGCATATTTTGTCTCTTAATTTAGAGCCTTCCGGAATGCCTTTTGTAAAATGATGGGCATTTCTTCTTATGCATTGAAAAACAGATTTATATTTCTCTGCAATTTTTACATATTCAAGCAGACCAATTATTCTTTCTTCATCATTTATTTTTTTGTATTTTTTCTTTTTCAAAAATTCATTGCACTGCTTAAAAATAAATGGATTTCCCAAAGCGCCCCTGCCAATCATAGCATAATCGCATTTTGTTGCAAATATTTTCTTTGCATCTTCAGGATTTCTTACATCTCCATTTCCTATTATTTTTATTTTCAGATGTTTTTTTAATTTTTTGATGGCACTCCAGTCTGCTTTTCCGGAATATCCTTGGCCAACAGTTCTGCCATGAACAATTATTGCAGAAGCTCCTGCATTTTCAACAGCTTTTGCAATCTCAAGTGTTTTTTTGAAATCATGCATAATTCTTATTTTTGCAGTTACTGGTTTTTTAACAGCATTGCAAACTGATTTTACAATTTCATAAATTTTGTCAGGATGAGCAAGCAATGCAGAGCCAGAACCTTGTTTTATAATTTTATAAGCAGGACATCCAAAATTTATATCAATTACATCAAAATCTTTCTCAAGAATTTTTGCAGCCCTTGCCATTGTTTTTGGATTGTTTCCAAAAATCTGCACAGCTACAGGCTTTTCATCTTTGTTTGTTTTGGCTAATTTTTTTGCCAAGCTGCTTTTTGCGCAAATAGATTCAGCAGCAACCATTTCAGTATAAACCAAAGCGCACCCATGCTTTTTGCAGAGCATTCTAAAACCTAAATCAGTGTGCCCAGCCATTGGCGCAAGAATGAATCTATTTGTGAGTTTTGGGAATTTCATATTTCAGTTTTATTATTCTGCCTGCTGGCCCAGGATTTGCAACTATTGTTTTGCCTAGTTTTGCTTTTCTATAAGACCATTCATGAATATGCCCAAAAACAGAGATTGCAACTTTATATTTTTTTATAAAATCAGTCAGTGATTTGTTTCCAACATGATGCCTTCCAACCATATCAATTCTTCCATAAGGAGGAGCATGTGTTAATAATACAATTCTTTTTCCTTTTATTTTTTTTGAAACAGATTTTGCAAATTTCTCAAATTCCCTTTCTCTCAAAGAAAATCCCATTCCACCATAGCATACAAAAGCATAATCTCCAAGAATAATGGCTTTTTTATGGACATATTTGATATGCTTTGATCTTTTTGCAAGTTTTCTTAATATGCTTTCTTCTTCATGATTTCCATCCAAAATCCAGACTTCTTTTTTCAGAGAATCAAGCTTTTTTATCCACTGTTCAATGTCTGTCTGAAAAAAAGTCAAATCTCCCAAACACCATATTAAATCAGCGTGCTTTGCTTTCTGCTTAATATGCTCAAAAGCTTTTTTGCTTCCATGCAAATCAACAAAAGCAAGAATTTTCATCTTATCCGATATAATTGTTATGGTCTTTTCTTTCTTTTTTTGCCTTGACTTTTTCTTCTTTTGGAAGCTTTACTTTGCCAAATTCTTTTTCATATTTTGCAATGTTCTCTCCCAAAAGCTCATGAAGTTTTTTTGCAAGCTCAGAATCCATTACAACAACTCCATGCTTTATGATTACCTGAGGCTGTTCACCGCCTTCAGGACTTGGATTAAATCTTGGAACGCTCTGCTTGAAATCAAAGACAAATTTGCCTTTTCCATGGGCTATTGTGAGGCTGTCTGAGAAAAAAACCTCCCCTGGGTTTATTGTTATATTCATTGGTTTGTTTTCCATATTATCACCTTAATGCCTAAAAACAGCTCTTATTTAAAAATCCTTTCTGTTTTGTTAATTACCACTAAAAGATAGTAAATAATAGAAAGATTTATAAATGGAAAAAACCAACCATACCTTATGGCTGTTGATTTATTGATTACTGGGACTTATGAAGTAAAAGTTGATTATAAAAACAGATTGACTATTCCTAAAGACATACTCAAAATTATGAATTATCAGCAGAAAGGGGTTAATTCTTGTTATGTTTCTAAATACGGGAATCCTAATGAAGGGTGTTATACTGTTATTGTGCCTCGCCTAATAAATGAGAAGGAGGATCAACGTTCTTTATTTTATTTCAAAGAAATGGACAAACAGCATAGGATTGTTTTACCAGATAGCACTTTAATAGGTCAAATGGCTAGAATCATTGGTGATGGTGACAAATTTTTAATTCAAAAGATTAATAAAGAACAGAATCAAGAGAAATAAAATGGCTAAAGGATTAATATTAACAGGGGCAGCAGTTGTTTTGGAAGGCCTGGCACTTTTAGCAAGTCAGGCAAATGCACAGCCTTCTTTGCCATCAAGGCATTACGGATTAGTAAGCCAGCCAATTGGAACTGCATATGAAGTTTCATTTGTAAAAACAGATTCTTCACATATTATTCTTGCACAGGACACAGTAAAGCAATTGGCAATTGGTACAGGTTATGATATAACAATACCAACAAGATTGAATCCAGCTGATTCTTCTTTAGGCGGGCTTGAAGATGAAGTTTATTCTTTTTTTATAAATACAAACAAAGCATCGCCTGATTTGGTTCATAATCCCGGTGGAGTTGACAGAGTTGATTTAACAGTAACAGGTGTTTTTGGAAAACCAATTTCTGAACAATACACAAATCAGATTAAAGCATTTCCAAATCCAGGAGAGCATTTTTTAATAAAATATTCTTTAACACAGAACAGCAAAATAAATCTTTCAATATTTAATCTGCTTGGCCAAAAAGTAATTAATTTAGTAGATGAAAAACAAGGTCCAGGAAATTATGTTATCGGCTGGGATGGTACTGCAAATGGCGTAAAACTGTCAAATTCTGTTTATTTATATCATTTAAATGCAGGTCAATATTCTAAAACAGGCAAATTAACTTTATTGAGGTAAGAATGATACCTCTTGAATTGATTTTAATAAGTTCTCTTGCGCAAACACCAATACAAATATCAACACAATCATCACAACCAAAAGATTTGCCAGCAAGATGCTATGGCTGGGTAAAATATTCTTCCGGTGATTTTGTTGGCTCAGGAAAAACAGTAAAAGCAATGTCTAAAACAGATACAATACAAACCTTGACTTATGTTGCAAATGACACAACTTGGTTTGTTCTGGATTTTCCTCAAAGCGATACAATAAGATTTTCTGTTGAAGGCGATTCAGCATATGTTTTTCCAAATTCAGGGGATTCAGTGAATGCTTATGTTATCTCAGGCAAATGGAATGAAACAAATCTAAAAACAAAAAGCCCAAATCCAAATGCAGTTGAGCTTTCCTCATTTGTTGCACAAGCTTATACCGACAGAATAATTTTAAACTGGAGAACAGAAAGCGAGATTAATAATTATATGTGGAATATTTATGAAGGCAATATAAAAAACAAAATTGCACAGATTCCCGCTTATGGAAATTCAAATGAGCCTCAAAATTATTCTTTTGAGCATTTTTGCAATGGTCCGCATATCTATTGGCTTGGCGACCAGAACATTAACGGAAAAGAAGAAATGCATGGCCCAATAGAAACAGCAACATTTGAGCAGACACTTGCAGTAAACAGTTTGCCATTTCCAAATCCTTTCAAAAATAAAACAAAAATACCTGCAGGAGATCCAAACAGCATAATTTTTGTAAATATATACAATCTTTTAGGTCAAAATGTAAAGAATCTTACTGGCAGAGGATTTGTTGAATGGGATGGCTCTGATAAAAATGGAGTAAAAATGCCCAATGGAAGTTACCTTTACGAAATAATTACAAATCAGGCAAAAGATTTAAATAAACCAAACACTATAATAATATACAAGGGGGTTTTAAACAGATGAAAAAGGCAATTTTAATAATTTTGGCATTGTTTTTAATACCTGCAGCACTTTCAATAAGACCAGAAATTTTGGCAGAAAAGAATTTTATTGATAGCGAACCTTCACAAATCTCAAATGTTATAATAACAGACATATCAGCAACACTTTCTTTAAACAGTGGATGGAATTTAATTTCCATACCAATCAAGCCAGACAACACTTCAGTTGAAAATGTTTTGAGCTCTATAGCTGGAAAATACATTTCAGTATGGGCTTATGACAATGTTAATCAGAAATGGACAAGTTACAATCCTTCTGTTCCAAGCCACATGAATGATTTGCATAATTTGGATGAAACAATGGGATTTTGGATAGAAATGAATGAATCATCTGATTTGACTGTTGCAGGAACAAAACCTGCAAAAACAACAATTCCAGTTTACAATGGATGGAATTATATTGGCTATCCCCATAATGAATCACAAAATGTTGGAGATGCATTTGAATTAACAAATGAAACTTATTATGTTGTATGGAAATGCAATGACCAGAGCAATTGCACATCATATGTTTCTGGTTTAGACTCTGCAAATAAATTTTTAGTTGAGCCAGGATATGGATATTCAGTAAATGTTACAAAAAACAAGACCTGGGTTTTTAATGACAAATATTCAATCAATGAAGTAAAAACAGCATCAAAAATAGGAAATAGCATAATTTCAAGAATGCTTGCAGATTCTTATAGGGATACTGAATGCAGATACAGCTTTTCAGACGAAGATTATGATTCAATGCCTTATTCATTTGAAGGAACTTTGTTAGAGCACGGAAAAACTTCAAATTTTGAAACAGGCAGCAATACAATTTACATAAGATGCAAGGAATCAGGAATAAAAGACACCTCTTCTTATGTTTATGATTTTAATGTTTTAGAGCCAACTATACAGGGAGTTTTGTATGATTCAAATACAACAGACGGAGTGATTGCAGATGCAGAAATATCATTTATCAATATGCCTGATTATACCCTGAATTTTAATTTCATAGGAAATCTTTCTCCTGACTACAACACTTATACAAACAGCACAATAGTTGATGCAGTTACAAATGAATCAGGAAATTATGCTTATAATCTTGCAGATGGAAAATATTCAATGTTCATTTCAAAGCTTGAATATTATAATGAAAGAAGTTATAATATTTTAATAAATGAAACTTACAGCAATATAAGTGTTGATGAATCAATGTTGATACAGCCTGCAACAAAAGGCAATGGAAATCCAAATGGAGATGGAGATTACAATGTTGAAGGTCACATATTATACAAGGAAAGATACAACAACCAGGGCCATGGCAACAAATATGTCTGCGGAGAAACAATAAAATTTGTAATGTTTGGCATAGGAAATAATATTGTAGAGCCAGTCAATGTAACCTTCTTGATTGAAGATCATTCTGATGGCGGAGCATGGCATGGAGTCACAAGATATATTGGAAACATTTCAAATCCTGCAGAGATTTTGACAGTTGAGCCAGGAGACAGCCCAAATGGAGGAGTCAAAACATGGAAAATTTTCAATTTTAAAATTCCGTGTGACTGGCCAAAGATTGAAACAGACAAGCCAAAAAGCAGATATGATATTCACGCATATGATGAAACAAATGAAAAATGGCATGAGATTGGTGTTTGGTTTTTGATAAATGGGACAGCACAGTTAAATGTAACACCTATTGAAACGCAAATAGCAAGCTACCCAGCTTATAATTCAACAAACCTTACAACATTTACAAACGAGTCTGTAAAAGTTTATTTTGTTGCAAATGAAGGCATGTTTGATTCATTGTATCCTTACAGGGTTCTTATTGAAAGTGTATGCGATAATGAAAGCAATGAAACTGTGCCATGCCTTGAAGATGATTATGTTAGAATAATGGGCGGAACAGAAATACCAACCACCTATCAAACACCATATAATATTGTTGTTGATCAAGGCAATGGAAAAATAATAAATGTTCCTCAGGGTTCAACCAATTTCAGCGTTGTTTACAATGTAAGTGATTATTACAATATGACTGTTTATTCTCTTGAATATGATTCGCCAAATGCAACTTCAACAGCAATAGTATGGATAACAGAGGAAGAAGCTGATGCAATTGCAGCGCCTATTTATGAAAATGAATTTTTCTTCTTGTTAACTAAAGATTATAATTATACTGTAACAACACTGACAACACCATTTAATATGTTTGTTGACAGAATAGACAAAGATGGAAGAGAAATAGGAGACGAATATTTAACCCCTAATAACCCAAATAGCGAAGAAATTGCAGGTTATCCTGAAAGATGGAAAGAAGATTTAAACAACATCGTTGATACTTGTGCAGGGGGTTCATCAAATCCAAAATATTTGAAAATAATAGATCCATTGACAGCAGTAGAATATGAATCAACATTAAGATCATATTTAACTCATTTAAGAGATGATTGTAATGCTTTCTCAAAATCAAAGAAAGATAAAGACAAACCAAATAAAAAAGAAAAAAGCATAAAAGACGATATTGAAACAATAAAACCAGCACAGGAAAAAACCACAATACAGAATACAAATCAGAAAGAACAGACAAAAATTCAAGTAGTCAATCAACCTGATTTAAGCGGGATAAGAATAATAAAATCCCACAAAAAAGGTATTTTTGATTCAATTTCAGAGTTTTTTGAAAGCATCTTTTCATTAATTTAAAACTATTTATTCTTTATTTTTCAATAAACTTTATAAATAGTAATTTACACTACATCCTTATTCTTGTTAAAAAGAGGGTTTTTGATGGTTTACAAGCGTTACATTACAAAAAATGGGAAAAAAACAGGGCCTTATTATTATAAAAGCGTAAGGGATGCAAACGGCAAAATAAAATCAGTTTATGTTGGCCAAACAAACCCTGAAAATCCTTTGAATAATTTTACACTACACCAGAAAAAAGAGGCAATTATTCTTACTGTGCTTGTTATATTGTGTTTCTCAGCATTTTTGTTTGTCAAGCCAACAATAACAGGTTATTCTGTTTATGAAAACGGAACAAATGAAACAGAATTAAATTTGACTATTGCTGAGAATATTACTTTAAATGAATCAATTGAAATTAATTCAACATTAAATGAAACAATAGCGAACAATATTACATTAAATGAAACAGTTTCTGAACCAGAAATCAATGAGACTGTACTCATTGAAGAGCTAGAAACAAATGAAACAAAGCAAACTGCACAGCAAGCAGAGGATATTATTCTTACATCAGAAAAAACAGAAAAAGCAGTTCTTAACAGTTTTGATGATGCAACTGAAGTAAGAGTAATAGTCAAATTAAAAAATCCTCCAAAACCGGATTTTAAAAACAAAGCATCTGTTAAAGCAGCAGCATTATCAATTTCACAGAAGCAGGATGCAGTTCTTTCAAAGCTGGATTATTCTGATGAAAGAACAGAAAAAACATCAGCAACAAAAGAATTTAAATTAACATCAAAGTTTGAAAGCACAAATGCTTTTGCAGGAAAAGTAACAAAAGCAGGGCTTGCAAAACTGCAAAAAGATTCTGATGTTGAAGAGATAATTTTAGACATGCCTGTAAAAGCAGTTCTTGATACCTCAATTCCAATTTTAAATGTATCTGGTGTTTGGGCAAAAAGCATAAATGGAGTAAGCATAACAGGAAAAGGACAGACTGTTTGTGTTATAGATACAGGAATACAAAAAAATCATCCGGCATTTGGAAGCAGAGTTATTGCAGAGAAATGCTATTGCGCAGATTACTGCTGTCCTGGCGGTGTTGTTGAAAGCAGCAATGCAACTGATGACAATGGCCACGGAACACACTGTGCAGGAATTATTGCTTCCTCAGATTCAACTTATAAAGGGGTTGCTTATGAAGCAAACATAGTTGCCGTCAAAGTTCTTGATTTTAACGGAAGCGGTTACGTTTCTGACACAATCAGTGCTATTGACTGGTGCATAGCCAATAAAGACACTTACAATATCAGTGTGATAAGTTTAAGTCTTGGAGGAGGTTCATTTTCAAGCTATTGCGATTCAAATCTTGATGCACAGGCAGTTAATAATGCAGCTGCTGCAGGCATATTCGTATCTGTTGCAACAGGAAATGATCAAAGCATAAGCAGCATAAATTCTCCGGCATGTGCATCAAATGCAACAGCTGTTGCAGCAACAGATGATTCCGATTCAGTTGCAATATTCTCAAATACAAATTCAATAATTGATGTTTTTGCACCTGGTGTTGATATAATCTCTTCATGGCTTGGTTCAACATGGGTTTCTAAGCAGGGAACTTCTATGGCAACACCTCATGTTGCAGGTGCTGCAGCTTTAATAAAACAGTATTACTTTCTTTATAATAATCTTACAATAAAACCAAAAGAAATAGAAAATATTTTAAAAGCTTACGGTAAAAATGTAACTGATGCAAGAAACAGCATAACAAGAGCAAGAATAAATGTTTTGAATTCAATAAACCAGATATATAAACTGAATTCAACAGAAAATTCAATAAGTGCAGCTAATGGAAAAATAACATTTTCAAGCTCAACCAGTCTTGCAAATGCAACCTCTGCTTTTTTAATTTCAGATAATTATGTGTGGCTGAATGATTCTTATGCAGAATTCAACAAATCTGCAAGCATTATTTTGTATAATCTGACTTTTACAAAAATGCCTGTTGTTTACCGAAATGGAGTTTTATGCAAAAGCCCGGTTTGCAATGCAACTTCCTATTTATCCAAAAACTTTTCTTTTACTGTTTCAGGATTTTCAAATTACACAGCAGGCGCAAACAGCCAGCTTGAGATATTTGCAGGAGAAACAAATCCATGCACAAGATTAATTGAAGGAGAACAAATTTCTTTTTATGCAAATTACACAAACATAACAAGCAATGCATCAGTAACAACAGCATCATGCAACATAACTTTTTATGATTATTCTGCTTTAATGGATTATAATTCAACAAGTTATTTGTATAAATTCAACAGAAGCTTTTCTTCAACAGGAAACTATAATTACACCATAAACTGCTCTGATTCAAACTTTGAAAACCTGCAGGCTTCTGATAATTTTACGGTTTTGACAAGCTCCCCAACATGCACAATACCTCCTCCAAACTGCGAATGGAACATTACAGGAAACAATATTGTAACCTGCGAAAATGAAAATCTTTTATTGCAGAATCAGTCATTGCGAATATTGGATAATTCAACATTCAGGCTAATCAACAGCAATTTAACTCTTGACAATGCATCTGCTGATCAAAAAATATTAACCGCAGAAAATACTCTATTAATTATTAATAATACAAGAATAAGCAGTTTGAGTGCGTATTATTTTGATATCAATATAAGTGGAGATTCTCTGATGCACAATTCAGTTTTTAATATGTCCAGAGTGTATGTTAATGAAAATAAAACTCATAATTTTACAAATTCAATTTTTTATTTTAGTGTAAATTTTGGAAATGGTTATAATATAAACCGTATTGATAACTGCACTTTTAGTGATTATGCTTATTTTGCTGATAATACAACTAACAATATTAATAACAGTTTATTTTCAGGAACATCCTCAACTTTTTATGGGGCAAGCAATAACACAATAGAAAATTCAAATTTTTCAATTATTGTTTGGTTCCAGGATAATTCTTATTCTATTGTAAGAAACTGCTTATTTAATGATTCTGGCTTTGGATTTACTTCTGGGCAGAGGACAGTTGATTTCCAATTGCCTAAAACAACAATAAACAAAATTTACAGATTCAGAATTTATAACACAACAGTAAAAGGATTTGTTGATATGCCAAATAACCTAACGGATGTATTTCAGTCAGGATCAAAAGTATTCAGGTATTATCCTGTTTATGTAAATTATTCAAATGGGCAGCCTGCTGCAAATAAAACAGTAAATGTAACAAGCAATGGAATCCTGTTATGGTCAGGAGCAACAAATGCAACAGGATGGGCAGAGCCAAACCTAACTTTTAATTCAACAAATTACAATGACACCTACAATTTGACAATCAACCCAACATTAAACCTTTCATTATTTACAGATACGCCAATCATTGTAACACTTGATTATAGTGCGAATACTGCACCAAGTATAATATTAAACAACCCTTCAAACAATGAACAAATCAACAACACGCAGACAGTTGATTTTAATTTCAGTGCAGCAGATGCTGAAAATTCAACATTAAGCTGTTTAATTTATCTTGATGGAATATTAAATCAGACAAACAGCACAACACAAAACAGCACCTTAACAGCATTCACAATAAACGGAATAAGCTATGGGCAGCATTCATGGCATGTAAACTGCACAGACGGGGAATTATCCAATATTTCAGAAACATGGAATTTTTCAATCAATGACACTTTGCCGCCTTATTATTCAAATATTATTGTGACTCCTTCAAGCCCTTCAGTGTTTGCATCAAGGAATTATGAATTTAACATAACCTGGCAGGACAATGTTCAGGTTGATAATGTTTTGTTCGAATTTGATGGAATTAATTATACACCAACACAATCAGGCAGCATTTATAGTTTTGTTGTTTCAAATATTTCAGTTGGAATTTATAATTATGTGTGGTATGCAAATGACACATCAAACAACAAAAACCAAACAGAACAATTTGTTTATACAATAACAAAAGCTTCAGCAGCATGCACATTAAATTTCAATGAGAATAATGTTGATAATTACTCTTCAAATTACAGCAAAGGAGTTAATGTAAACTGCTCATGCACAAATCCCGAAACAACTGCAACACTTTTCAGAGAAGGAGAATTGATTGCTTCAAATTCAGTGCAGAATCTTTCAGCAGGAAATTATAATTATGTTTGCAATTCATCTGCAACAGCAAATTATTTTTATTCAGCCGATTCAGGCAATTTAACTGTCAGCAAATTAATACTTGTTTTGGCATTAAATGCTTTGCCCTCCTGGACAATTAGTTATGGAACAACTTCAAATGTTTCGTGCTCAGCAGATAACCAGCAATCAGTTTCAATCATTTACAGAAATTCAACAGGGGTTTCTAATCCTGAGATAACTTCCCTTGGAGCAGGAAGCTACAATTACAGCTGTTCAGCAGCAGAATCGCAGAATTACACAGCAGCATCAGCATCAAACATTTTGCAGATAAGCAAAGCAACAGCTGTTTTAACAATTAATTTATCACCAATATCCCCTGTTGTTTACGGAACAACTGTTTATTACAACTGCACTTCAAATAATCCTGAAGCAGAACAGCAATTTTACTTAAATGGAAATTTAATTTTATCAGGAAGTTCTGTTTTGAATGCTTCTTCTTATGGTTTTGTGTGCAATTCAACTGAAACACAAAACTACACTTCAGCAACAGCTTCGCAAAGTTATAATGTTTTAAAAGCCAATACCTCATGCAGTTTAATATTTAATTTAGCAACTCCTCAAACTTATGGAACTTTGATAAATGCATCATGCTCATGCAACAATCCAGAAACAACTGCACAGATATTCAGAAATAATGCAGATATTGATTCAGAAAATAACAATCTTGTTCTGCTTTCAGGAGGAACATATAATTATATCTGCAATGCTTCTGAAACAGCAAATTACAATTATGCTCAGGATACAGAAATTTACCAAATAAACAAAGCAGTCCCTGATTTAACATTAATTTCCCTGCCTTTGTGGAATTTAACTTATGGAAATGAAACAAATGTAAGCTGCAGCACAAGCATAATTCAGTTAAATGTCGTATTAATGAGAAACAATTCAGATGTTTCAAATCCAAACCAAGAGCTGCTTGCAGCAGGCTCTTATGAGTACTCCTGTAACACAACAGAAAACGAGAATTACAGCTCAGCTGAAACATACGAAACAATGAATATTGCAAAAGCACTGGCAGCCATAACTTTAAATGTTTCCGCTCCACTGGTTTATGGAGATGCAATAAATTATTCATGCTCAATAAACAACAATCAGTCAGTAAAATTATTTTATATTGACAATGTTTTAACAGCAGAAGGAAGCAGTGTTCTTTCAGCAGGAACCCATAATTTTGTGTGCAATGCATCAGCTTCACAAAATTATACCTCGGCTTCTGCAAATTCTGCTGCAGGCATTGCAAAAGCAAATCACACAATACATTTGGCTTTAAATGGAATTGAAGATGATTTGAATGTTGCTTATGGAACAGAAATAAATGCAACTGGCTGGCTTGAAATACTGCAGGGAATCGGTTTGCTTTACAGAAATTCAACAGATGTTTCAAACCCAGAAATATCAATTTTAGCAGCAGGAATTTATGGTTATGATTATAATTATTCTGAAACTCAGAATTATACTTTGCAGGAAATCTCAAGAATTTTAACAGTGAATAAAAGTACTGCAATATGTGATTTAACATTTGATTTGACAAGCCCGCAGGAGTATGGAACAAACATAACACCAAACTGCAGCTGCAATTCAGAGGTGCTTCCAAATTTAACTGTTGATAACTATTTTATACCAAATTTGGAACCGATAATATTGAGCACAGGAAATCATTCATTTAACTGCTCAACTACTGAATCTGAAAATTATACTTATGCAGAAGACACAGATAATTTTACAATAATAGCCGGTGCAGTTGATTTGCCTCCAAGTGTTGCTTTGTATAATCCTCCGGAAAATTCAACAGTAACTGAAACACTTGTTAATTTCACTTACACTGCTGCTGATGATTATAATGTTTTAAACTGCACTCTGTTTATCAATGATGCTGAAAATGAAACAAGCTATTCAGTAGAGAACGGAGCTTACAATTATTTTGCAGTTAATCTTACAGAAGGAAATTACACATGGGCTGTGAACTGCAGTGACAACAGCAGCAATACAGCAAGAGCTGAATCCTATTTTACAATTAATATAACATATGGAACTGTCAGCTGTACGCAGTCTTATCCAACATGCACTGTTTGGTCAGAATGCATAAGCTCGCACAGGTCAAGAACCTGCACAATTTATGATTATCATGACATATGCAACAATACCTACACTTATACTGAAACTGTCTCTTGTTCAGGTGGAGGAGGCGGTGGCGGTGGAGGAACTGGCGGAGGAACAAATTTAACTTGGCCAAAAGAGAACGAAACAGAGGAAACAGCAACACTTTCTTCAATAATAACCGAAGCAATAAAAGAAACAAAAGACTGGATATTTCAGCCGGTCAGCAAGCCAAAACAGGAAACACCTCAAAAGTGCATTGCCTGCTGGATAATTCTTTGCGGAGATTACTGGCTTGTTGTTGTATTGCTTGCTTTGATTGTTATGATAAGTTATGTGCTTGTCAAAAGAAATGATATTGTTGGCTATGCAGAGGAAAGAAAAGAAAAGAAAAATGGATTGGAAATAAAAGCGCAAAATAAAGAGCTTAATGAGGATTTCATTCAGTGGGAAATAATATCACTTTCATTGTTTTTGTTTGCGATGCCTTTGATAGCTTACTGGCTTTCAAACATCTGCTGGGCTTTGCTTGTTTTGCTTGTTGAATTGATTTATATTATCTATGAATTTTTCAGAAAAGATGATTTTTCAAAAGAGATAAGGGAAAATATTGATAAAACAAGGGAAAATCTTGTTAAAAATGATTTTGAGGAATCAAACAAGTATTACAAAAGAACAGTTCATTATTATCATCTTTCAAATGAGCATGTAAAAAACAGATTAAGAATTGAGCTTGACATACTGAACAATGAAGTTTTTGCTTTGGCCGGAAAAAATGTTTCAAATGTCAGCATTTCCCATGAATATACAAAGCACACAAAAGAAAAAAAATAATCAGCTGAATGCATAATAATCCTGAAGCATGATTTTGTCTATTTCCTTTAAATCCTTTGCAAGATAGAATCTTCCTTTTCCCAGCTCAGTTATTTTCTGGCCTAATTTTCTTCCATCCCTTTCCAAATCAATTCCAACAATAGAAATTGTTATGCTTGAATTGGCTGCTTCAGAAACAGCATCCATTGTTTCTTTCTCAGGATTGTCACCAGAGGTTGGCATTACATCAGTAAGCAAAATCAGATGTTTTGTAACCTCTTTGTTTGGAAATAATTCAACAGCCTTTTTTATGGTCATTGCAATATTTGTTTCCTTTGAAGCTCTTGCTTTGGTTATTTCTTTCAAAAGCAATGGAAAATTTGAAGTTGGCTCAAGAAATTCTTTTATTTCAGAGCCGAAAACAATCAAACCAATCTTATCTTTTGCCTGCATTGCCTTGTAAGCCAGCGCAATACCTGCTTTTTTGGCCATTTCAATTTTAGAGCCCCTCATTGAGCCTGATGCATCAAGCCCATAAATTATATATGCTGTTCCTTTGCTCTGCCTTTCAAAAGATTTCAAATCATCAACACCAAGATTTTCATGGCCTCTTCTTATTGCTTTCTTTATTGAGCTTCTTATTGCAATGTCTTTGTATCTTTCTTTTTTGAAATTCTTTACATCGCCTTTATCTCCATAGATATAGTTTTTTTTGTGCACTTTTTCCCCAAAACCCGCTTTGGGTGTCAGATTGTCAAGCTCTTCAAAATAATTAATAAGGGAGGCAAATTCAATTCCTTTTTCGCTAATCATGTAATTATCATCAAGAATTCCCTTGCGCTTTTCATTCTCAAGATTTTCATAAATGTTTTTTTTCAGCTCTTTTTTGAATTCAGGAATCTTTATGTTCCTTTCAAGGTATTCGCTGTTGTATCCTGTAACCTTTCTTAATATGGAATCCCCAAAAATATTTTTTGCAAGATTGAAATTCTGAACAAGATTTTCAAAAAATAAGTCAGGCGTGAAAGAGGTTATTCCCTGATTGATTGCATCCCTGACAAGTTTGCCATCATCTATCTCATTTTTATCCGCTTCCAAAACAGAATGCATTAATCTTTTCTCATCAAAATCAGAATTTAATTTTCCGGAAAGCTGCTCGATTTCTTCCTTGTTTTTTACAGTTGTTTGCTCTTCAGTCAATTCTTGGCTAAAGAGAACCACCCTGCTCCTCTTCGTAATCGAGATGTTTTTCCTTTGAGAATTTTTTTATTTCATCCTTTATAAAATCCTCATTTGACTGCAGATACTGAAAGCTTGGCTTCAGCTTTATTCTGTGGCTTATGACAGAAACAATTGCATCTGCAATATTCTCCCAGGAGACATTTTTTCTTTTTGCCATCAGCGCATTTGACTGCGCTCTTTCATACAAGCCAATGGAAGCTCTTACACTTGGGAATTTTTCCAGTTTATTGCTTTCCCTTAAAAGCCTTACAAACAAAACCATCAAATCAATAAGCTTGCTGTCAAAAGAAATTTCTTTTATGCTCTTGCTTTTCTTTACAACAATATCCTTTTCTATTTCAAGGGTTTCAGGATAGCTCATGTAAATAACATCAAATCTGTCCATCAAAACATCTGAAAGCTTTTCAGTGCTTGCATCCTCCGGATTCATTGTTGCAATAAAAATAAAATTTGTTTCAAAATCAACATCATAGCTTCCTATCGTTGCTTTGCCTTCAGACAAAACCTGAAGCAGTGCATTCTGCAGTTTTTCAGGGCATCTGTTAAGCTCATCAAAGAATAAAACTCCGTTGTTTGCCTTGAAAATCTTTCCAGGAACAAAAGCTTCTGTGCTTAATGGCCCGAATTTCATTGCTTTTATAGGATCAATATCGCCAATCAAATCCTCAACTGTCAAATCAGGACTTCCCTGTATTCTTACAAATCTTTTTTCCCCTTCAATCTTTTTAGTTTTTGGCTTTTTTGCCTTGCATTCAGGGCATGAAGGATTTTTTGTATCACAATTATAAGGGCAGTCATTGACAACAGCATCCGGCAATAGTTTTGCAACATTTTTTGCAAGTGTTGTTTTTCCTATGCCTGCCGGACCAATGATAAGAACATGCCTATCCATCAACAAAGCTGATTTCAGCTGGTCTTTTGCTTTTGTCTGGCCAAGTATTTCTGTGAAAACATCTGCTTTCTCAAGAATTGCTTTTTTCAGTTCATTAAACATGGTGCCTCATAAGATTAATTGGTTTATAAATGTTTTGCTCAAATTCCAAACCATAATCTCAGCAGGTAAATGGTTGTTCCGGCTATCAAAGGCACTATAAGGTTGTCATCAACAGCTTCTCCATTAAGCGCAAATTCAATGCTTTCTGCAATAATTGCAATCAAAGCTCCAATGCAAGCTTCAATTGGATTAACAAAAAACAAAGCACCAACAGCCCCGCCAATTGTTCCAAATATTATTCCGTCAAAGAACTTCTTTTTTGAAAAAGGGTTTTTAAGTTTGCCTGCAAATCCTTGTATTCCTGCAATATGCGATATTGAATCTCCAATTGTTAAAACCATTATTGAAGCAAGTGCAATGTCTTTTTCAAACAATTTTAAAACAAGCAGGCTTCCTGCTAAAAAGAAAATAAATCCTCTGCCAGGCATTTTTCTTAAATGATTATCTCTTTCAAATTTCTCAAGGAACCAGGACAAAACTGGAATTCTTATTTTTTTTGATATCAATGAAAAAATAATTGAAATTATAAGGAGTGCAAATATGGCTGTATTGTTTAAAATATTTGAATAAATAAAGTAAACAAATATTATTCCAAAAAATAAGTGCAAAAACTGCCTGAATAATTCTTTGTTGGTCTGTTTCATTTTATTTTTTTAGCTTTTTCTGAATTTTTCTATTATTGGAATTGCTTGCCTTAAATCCGTAATTGTATGATCTGCTTTTAAATTTCCTTCATTTCTTTTTATATAAATTGAACAGACTTCATATTGCGGCAAAACTCTTAAATTATCAGCAGCACCCATATCAGAAGCTCCATCACCAATAATTACAACCTTGCCTTTTTTATATTCAAAACCTGTCAAAAATTGACGAGTATAATCCAGATTTGGTTTGCATAATCCCTGTGTTGTCCAAAACAAATTTTTAGTTGGATCAAAATATTTTGCAATATCAAGCATATTTATTTCAATAAGTGCTTTTTCCAAAGGGGTGTTTGAGAAAATGCCTCTTTGATCATATTGTTGTATTGCTTCTAAAAAAGGGATTGTTTCAGGAAATAATTTTATTGTTCCATTCCTTATTCCATTAATTCTTGAATCATATTTGTTAAAAATAAGATAAAAAAGCTCAGGATTTACATTATGTTCTATTATTTCTCTTTTAATCATTTCTTCAATATTGGTTTCATGTGTAAAATCATGTTCAAAAGGAACTCCTTGGCACATTAAACCTTGGTTTATGGCCATGCTTAAATGCGCTCTTTCATTAACCAAAGTGTAATCACAATCGGTTGCAATAATTATATCATTCATATTTTCATCTCAAAAAAAGAAATTAAACAAAGCTTATTTCTGAGGAATCCCCAATATTGACTCTGTTAAGCCTTCCTTCAACAACTGCTTTGTCTCCAACAATTGATCTCAGCAATCCTGCATCCTTTATTTTTGTATTTTTGCCTATTATGCTTTCCTTGATAACTGAATTTTCTATTATGCAGTCTTTGCCTATTGTTGTGTGAGGCCCTACAATTGAATTTATTATCTGAACTCCCTCTTCAATATAAACCGGCTCTATAATAACTGAGTTTTCTCCGTCATCATATCTGCTTTCCATTTTGTCAAGCAGTTTTATGTTTGCCTCTATCAAGGCCCTTGAACTTCCGCAGTCATCCCATTCATCAGCATTTACTGCTTTGAATTTTGCGCCGTCTTTAATCATTATTTCAAATGCATCAGTAAGATAATATTCGTTGTTCTTTATTGGCTTGTTTCTCAGAACTTCCTCAATCGCATCAAACATTGTTTCTGTATCAATTATGTAATAAGTTCCAATCATTGCAAGATTTGAAACAGGTGCAGACGGCTTTTCAACCATTTGTGTTATAAAATTATCCTTTATTGTTACAACTCCATATTTGCTTGGGTCTTCAACATCCTTTACAAATATATAGCCGTCAAAGCCTTTTGAATTTATAACTGACAAATCTGCATCAAAAATAGTGTCTCCAAATATTATAAGAACCGGCCCGTTTATGTATTTTTTTGCAAGGTCTATTGCATGGGCAGAGCCAAGTTTTTCCTTTTGCTCAATAAAAACTGTTTTGAATGTGTAATTTTTGTTTACATAATCCTTTATTTGGTCTGGAAAATCGCTTATTATGAAAATTATTTCATCAACTTCAACATTTTTCAGCCTGTCAAGAATATGACCCAAAATCGGCTTTCCTGCAACACTTAACATTGATTTTGGCTTTGTTATGGTGTGTGGTCTAAGCCTTTCTCCTTTTCCTGCTAATGGAATTATAACCTTCATAATAAACCCCCCCTGTTTTATCTTTAATATAATCTGCTTTGAGAACTTCATTCTTTATAAATTTATCTGCTTCCTTAAACTGCCTTTTAACAACAGCATAAAGCCTGCCTTTATTTTCATAGCTGTTTGAATATTTGGCTTTAAAAGCAGCTGCATTGTGCTTTGATTTTACAGGCGGGCCAATCCGTATTTTGGTATCTGACAAAACATAATCTTTTGGAATAAACCAGAATGCTGCTTCTTTCTCCCATGACCAGCCTGAATCCTTCAAAACAAAATCATTCTCCTCAAGCTCTCTTTTTATGAATTCATAAATTTTTAATAATTTGCTTCCCACAACATCATTTTTTCCCTTTACAGGTTTTGCAGTTATGATTAATGCCCCTGCATTTTTTAGATTTTTCAAAGAGATTTTTTTCACTTCAAAAAAACTGAGTGATGAGTTTCTGGCAAAATCATCTGCACTTTTCTTCAAAATCTCAAATTTTTCTTTGCCTAATGCAGCTGCAATATTCCTGTCTTTCTGCACAGGATCAACAACAATCAAAGGCGAATAAATTTTTGAAATATTCATATGCTCAAAAACATTTTTTCCTTTGTAATAATTTTTGAAATCAATAACCTGCTTTTCTTTTATTTTTGAAAACAATTTAATAAACTTTTCAAAGCTTCCGGCATAGATTACAAGAACTTCAACAAGATACCCTGAAAATCCCTTTATGTAGCTTTCTGCTCCATAAACATTTGCTGATTTGCAGAACTGTTTTGCAAGTCTTATTTCATCTGCCAGTTTCGGCTTTTTTCTTATTTCATTTATTACAAAAGCAGCATGCAAAGGGCTTACATCAGTCACATTGACAACCTGGTCTGCATTTTTTATATCCAAAACAGGAACAATTTCAAAAGTGAATTTTCCCTGTTTTATCTGGAAATAATCTCTTGAACCATGCAGAATCTCAATTTCAGATTTTTTGAATAATTTCAAAAGCGATTTTTCAAGTATTTTTGAGATTTCTTCATTTTGATAAGCCAAATTGAATCTTGCAAATATATCAATATCATAATCATTTTTTAGCCAGGTGCCTTTTGCAGCAGAGCCTCCAACAACTGCAACAGCATTGTCAGGAATTACATTGTTGAGTTTTTTGAGAAATGCATTTACCTTGGTCAGCATTGTTTTATTTTCTGCTTTGCCTGGTTTTATCATGGCAAGCGCTTTTTTGAGTATTTTCTGCATTTTAACATAAAATTGTTTAAAGCATATAAAAAGCTTTTTGTGCAAAACCTTAATAAACTCCTTTTGTTTTATTGCTTTTATGGCAGAAATAAGATTTGGCCCAGGCGGTTTTGGAATGCCAATAGACAAAGGCATTGAATATATTTCTAATCTTGGTTTAAGCGCAGCTGAAATAGAGTTTACTTATGGAGTTAATATGACTAATGAAACAGCAAAGAAAATTGGCGAGCTGGCCAAGAAACACAAAATAGCTCTTTCAATTCATGCCCCTTATTATGTTAATTTGGCTTCTGAAGAAAAGCAAAAGATTGGTGCAAGCAAAACAAGAATTCTGCAAAGCTGTGAGCGCGGCCATTATCTTGGTGCAAAATATGTTGTTTTTCATGCTGCTTTTTACGGCAAAATGCAAAAGGAAGAATGCTATGAACAGGTCAAAAAAGAAATTTTGGAAATGAAAGAACATATCAAGCAGAAAAAATGGGATGCTGAGTTGGCTCCTGAAACAACAGGCAAAGCATCGCAGTTTGGTGATTTGGATGAATTATTGAGGCTGGCAAAAGAAACAAAATGTCATTTGTGCATAGATTTTGCACACCTTAAAGCAAGATACAATGGAAAAATTGATTACAAAGAGCTTTTTGATAAAATAAAAAAATCAGGCATTACTCATATTCACGCTCATTTCTCAGGCATAGAATTTACAGCAAAAGGGGAAAGAAGGCATTTGATTACTGAAGAATCAGATTTGAAAGAGCTTTTGCAGTGGATAAAAAAATCAGGCATTTCTGCAACAATAATAAATGAAAGCCCAGACCCGATTAATGATTCTGTAAAAAGCCTAAAAATTTATCAAAAATTAAATTAAGTCTATTGCTTCATGCTTGCATGCTGCAACACATGCTCCGCAGCTTATGCATTTTGCATTATCAACAACAACCAGTTCTTCTCTTTTTATTGCTTTTACAGGGCAGGCTTCAACACACCCTACACATTTTCCGCCGCATTTGCAGGAGCTGCATTTTCCATCCTTCCAGCAGCACTTTTTATAGTCAATTTTTATTGCCATTTTAATTTGAATTGCAAGCCTGTTTAAATGCTTTTGGAAAAGCACAACCTTTATAAACAACCATTTTCTCCCAAAATCCATGGAAATTAAGATCATAGAAGAAACCAAGAACCTTTTAAGATTTGAAATAAAAGGCGATTCTGGCATTGCAAATGCACTTAAAAATGAGCTTTGGAATGACCCTAACATAAAGGTTTCCGGTTCAACACAGAACCATCCATTGGTTGGCTCTCCTGAAATTTATGTAGAAACTTCAAAAGGAAGCCCAAAAGATGCTGTAATGGCTGCAATTGACAGGATAAAAAAGTCAAATGACAAGCTTAAAAAGTCAATAGCAAAAGAATTATAAACAGCTTTTTCTTATAACCTTTTATGAAAGAACTTTTGAAATTAGCAAGAGATTCAATTGAAAGTTATTTCTCAGGCAAAGAAATTAATCTTAAGCCTTATGAAAAATTCTCAGAAAAAAGAGGGGTTTTTGTAACCCTAAAAATTAAAGATGAATTAAGGGGATGCATCGGCTACATAAAACCAATTTTGCCTTTGTACAAAGCTGTTTTTGAAATGGCAAGAGCAGCTGCTTTTGAAGATTCAAGATTTTATCCTTTGCAAAAAGAGGAGCTGAAAAAAACAGAAATAGAAATTTCTGTGCTGACAATTCCAAAGCAGATCGAAGCAGATCCTAAAAACCTTGAAACAGGAAAAGATGGATTAATAATTGAGATGAACAATCAGTCAGGTTTGCTTTTGCCCCAGGTTGCTGCTGAATACAACTGGAATGCAAAGAAATTCCTTGAGCAGACTTGTATCAAAGCAGGGCTTCAAAAAGATTCATGGCAGAATCCAAAATGTAGAATTTACAAATTTCAGGCAGAAATATTCAATGAGTAGCAATATCAATAATTTCATTTTTTGCAGGATGGTATTTTTCTCTTATCAAATCATTCTCAATGTTATAAACCCATCCATCTCTTGAACCTGCAATAGCTTTATCTCCAAGACATAATACACTAATATCATGCAAACTTTTTAAAATGCTCAGGTCATCATCAATTTTTGTCAAATCACCTTTGATTATTTTGCTTTTTAAGCTGTCTTTTGAGAATAAAAATCCGCTTTTTAATGAATAAACATTGCCCATTTTGTCTACAACCCTTGAATTTGCATAATCCAAGCCGCTTATTTCATATTTGCATTCAAAAACACCATTTGTTTTTGTTCCATTATAAAACATAACTTTGTTTTGAGAAGTAAATAATATTCCATCATCAATCAAAGTTGCAAATCTTGATTTGTCATATCCCTTTTTTTGGTGGATTATCCTAAAATTGCCTTTTGCATCCCACCTTGCAAGCCCTATTTCAGAATGAGTTGCATAAACATAATCACCAAGAACAGCAACTGAATTGAATCCATTGACAAATCCGTCCCTGTTTGCCGAAAGCTTTTCCATTTTTCCGCTTTCAAGATTTATTTTCAAAACCTCATTTCTGCAGCCAACATAAAGGAAATTTCCAATAAAATTCAGGCTCCTCATATCATCATCTATTTCTTCAAAAACACGCTTTATGCCGTTAATCTGGTAAATTTCTTTTCCGGAAATAACATAAATGGATTTTTTCTTTTCAAGATTTATTTTATCAGCAAATTCGTTTATTGTTGCTTTTGCATCAAAACTATTTTTTTCTTCAGCAACAATTATTATTGGTTTGTGATAATTTTGATCAGGCATTATAATCTGGCCTTTTTCAATCGAGCATATCATATTCTCAAGCATTGAGCCGCTTCTTCCAAAAGCAATTTTTTCAGCATCAATTAAATCATTGAACCATTTTTTTCTTTTGTTTCATTATTGTGAAAAGCAGAGTAATCAGAGACTTTTAAATCCTTGAAATAAACAGGCCTTCCTATAAACAGGGGTTTTTTTGGTTTTACCTCTTTGCAGTCCAATCCTGCAAAATCAGTGTAGCATGACATTGAAACCTTTTGGGTTTCGGTTATTGCAGCTTTTACAACCTCTGCAATGGCTTGTGCAGTGGTTATGGAAGTATCATGGCAAAAAGCCATTTCTTCTCCTGCCCTAATTCTTATTTCATGTATTATTTTTTGAAAATTAATATAACCCAAACCATCAATTCCAAGGCCATGATAATTTGCCCCTGAAATAACCGGTATCATATTTTCATCATGGCTTCCTATTGTAAATATTTTTAAATCCTCTTTTGATATTTTGTCTTTGCTGAACTGTTTTATTGTTTCAAGTAAAACAGCTTTTGCTCTTAATACATCAGTTTGATTCAATCCTGCAATCTGCAAGGGATTTAATTTTGAATATTCTGCAAAGAAATAGCTTATGATATCAGTCTGGTTTGTTGCATTTATTATCAATCCCTTGTAATCCCTGAATCGAGGTGCAATTTCTTTTATAAGCCCATGATTGTTGTTTGCCATGATTATTCTTTGCGGAATGGTTTTTGTCAGAGCGCAATGCTGCATATATTCTTTGTTTGCATCAGAATCAGCAGCAAAAACACAGATATCTGTTTCAAGAATCTCATCAATTGTTCCGGCTGCAATAATCGGAAAATTTCTTTCTGATTTGTCTTCCAGCTGATTTCTAAGGCCCATTGTTTTTTGCAAATTTCTTGAAAATAAAACCAGATTATTGATATGCAATCCATAATTAAGCAAATTAATATTAAGAATTTCATTTGCAGCCAAAGACCCAATCTTGCCAAGCCCAAAAATGCCTATTGAAAAATTATTTTTTTTGCAAAGGATATTTCGCTCTCCCTGATAAAGAACAGAATCAACAATGTCTATTTCCCTTCCTTTTTTAGGTGCAACATAATATTTATCCTCCATGTGATTTACTTGTATTTCTGCATATATAAATTTTTTCTCTATAGTAGCAACAAAGCCAAAAGATTTAAATAAATAAAGGATTTTAAGCCTATCAAGGGGTGTTGTTTATGGATGAAACCTTTTATTCAGCAGACATAAGCGAATCTGTTTTAGAGGAGATAGGCTTTACAAAAAATGAATCCAAAATATACATAGCGCTTCTTGAAATTGGTTCAACAACAGCAGGCAAAGTTTCTGAGAAAACAAAAATTCACAGAACAAATGTCTATGATGCTCTTAACGGGCTTGTAAAAAAAGGAGTTGTTTCTTTCATAACAAAGGAAAAAATAAAATATTTTAAAGCAGTTGACCCTAAAAATCTCAACAGGTATATTGAGGAAAAGAAGGAGATGCTTGAAAGAGTTCTTCCAAAATTCAAGCTGAATTATGAGCTTGCCAGAGGAATCAATGAATCTGAAATCTCTCAGGGATTGAGGTCTTTTGTGGATATACTAAATAATTTTCTTGATTATAATGAGCCAATACTTGTTTATGGAATTCCGAGAATTGCCCCAGAAATGGCAAGGCATTACCTAACACATTTTCATGAAGCAAGGATTGCAAAGAAAATTCCGATGAAGCACATTTATAATTTTGATGCAAAAGAAAGGGTTGCTGAACTGAAAAAAATGCCTTTAACAGATGCAAGAAGCCTGCCTGTAAAGTTTGATTCAATGGTCAGCACAAACATATGCGGCGATGAAATTGTTTTTGTGCTCTGGACAAATCCTCCTCATATTGCACGCATTAAGAACAGAACAATGGCAGAATCCTACAAAAACTATTTTGAGCTGCTCTGGAAGAATGCAAAATAACTAAAATTACAAACTTTTATAAATTAAATTGTCTGTATAAGAAATATGATTAATGAACAGAGCATTCAAAATGAAATGGGGATTCAACAGATAATCCCCTTTGGAAAAGCCATTGAAAATTATGGAGAAACCAAAGAGATAATCCCTATTGGGCCTAAGTATGCTCTTTTTGTTTCAAAACCCTATTCAAATCTTGATCGCAGATTAGAAAAAGCAATAAAAGAGATACCAGAGCATCACCCTGATTTCAAAGCATATAAAGCAAATGCTTATGTTATTTCAGAATTAAATTCATCATATATGATTCAAGGTAAGATGTGTTCTGTTTATTCTGTGCAGTTCTATTTTATGCGTGATAAGATGACACAAGTTTTGTGAACTTGTTTTTAGAAATCTTTATAAACACTGGATAAATCCAACAGATTATTCAAGAATTTAGCTTGGATGCATAGTTCCCGTTAACTATTGCCTTTTCAGGTGAATAGAAGGGAAGAGGTTAAAAAATGGACCAAAAGAAGGTATTATCAGCCTTGAAAGAGGCTAGAGAACAATCTAAGAAGAGAAATTTCAAGCAGAGAATAGATTTAATCTTTAATCTTAAAGGACTTGATATCAAAAAGACAGAACATCAGGTAGATGTATTTGTGCCGTTAAATCATGATATTGGCACAAAAATAAAGACTTGCGCTTTGATAGGTCCTGAGCTTTTAGATGAAGCAAAGGCAAATTGTGATATGTTCATTCTAGTTGATGATTTTGCAAAGTATGCTGAAAAAAAGAAAGCAAGAAAATTAGCAGAAGATTATGACTATTTTATTGCACAGGCAAACATCATGCCAAAGATAGCAGCATCTTTTGGTAGGGTATTTGGAGTAAGAGGAAAAATGCCAAATCCAAAATCAGGAGCAGTTGTTCCTCCAAAAACAAATTTGAAGCCTGTTGTTGAAAAATTAAGCAAAACAGTAAGGCTAAACGGAAAAATGCAGCCATTAATCCAGGTTGGAGTTGGCTCTGAAGACATGAAAGATGAAGATATTGCATCAAACATAATGACTATCTACGATTCACTGATACATCACTTGCCAGCTGAGAAAAATAATATAAAATCAGCATTTGTAAAATTAACAATGGGCAAGACAGTAAGGCTGGAGTAAAATGGAAACCAAACACGTAGCAGACAAAAAGAAGAAGATTGTTTCAGATTTAGTTAAATTGATGAATGAATATGACACAATTGGCGTTGTAAACATGGATGGTTTGCCAGCTGCACAGCTTCAGAAGATGAGAAGAAAGCTGAGGGGCAAAGTTGCAATGTACATGGCAAAGAAAAGGCTGATTAATCTTGCAATTGACCAGATAAAAAAACCAGGTTTCTCAGAGATTAAAAAGTATGTTGAAGGAATGCCAAATCTGATTTTTACAAATGACAATCCTTTTGTGATTGCAAAATCAATAAACAAAAGCAAATCAAGCGCACCTGCAAAGCCAGGCCAGATTGCACCAAAAGATATAACCGTGCCAGCAGGCCCAACACCATTTGCACCAGGACCAGTTATTTCAGAGCTTGGACAGGCAGGAATAAAAGCAGGAATTGAAGCAGGAAAAGTCATAATCAAAGCAGATTCTCTTGTTGCAAAAAAAGGAGAGAAAATAAAAGCAAATGTTTCAAGCATTCTTTTAAGATTGGGAATCCAGCCAATGGAAATTGGATTGAACTTAGTTGCTGTTTATGAAAAAGGATTAATATTTACAAATGACATTCTGTCTGTTGATGAACAGCAGTACATTGACAACATAACAACAGCTGCAAAATGGGCAATGAATTTGTCTGTTGAAGCAGGATATATAACAAAAGACAACATTGAAGTGATGATTGCAAAGGCAGCCAATGATTCAAAAGCACTGGCAGCAGCACAAAGCATAGAGGGTTAATACTTATTAGGAGGTAAAAATGGAATATGTATATGCAGCAATGTTATTGCACAAAGCAGGAAAAAAAGTAGAAGAGTCCGCTGTAAAAAAAGTACTTGAAGCAGCAGGTGTAGCTGTTAATGATGCAAAATTAAAGGCATTAGTAGCAGCATTAGACGGTGTTGATATAGAAAAAGCAATAGAGAAAGCAGCAGTTGCAGCAGCAGTTGCAGCACCAGCAGCACACGCACCAGCAGCAGAAAAGAAAGAAGAGAAAAAGGAAGAACCTAAAGAAGAACAGGTTGCAGCAGGATTAGGCGCTTTGTTTGGATAAATGGCAATAACGTGGAAGTATGACTGATGAGGAACGCAAGGAATTAATGAGGAATCTTGAGCTTGCAAAAAAACAGATTGATGAGCTCAGGAACAAACTCAACCAGCTAAACAATGAAAAAGAAGGTTGGTTCAAGAAAAAAGAAGAGTTCGGTAGTCAGATTTCCAGCCTAATAGGCAGCCTCAGTTCTAATAAAAAGGAAAGAAACAAATTTACAAATGAAGTCAAGGAGCTCAAAATAAAAAGAAAAGAGCTTCATGATTTGATTAAAACAAAGATTTCTGAAGTCAAAAAATTCAATGAGCAGAAAAGCGAAACTGCAAAAAAATACGGAATAACCTCTGATCCTTCTAATCTTATAAAAGAGATACAGGCGCTTGAATTCAAGTTTGAAACAGAAGGTCTTACCTTTGACAAAGAGCAGAAATTAATGAAGATAATAAAAGAAAAAAAGAAAAAATTGAATGAAGCAAAAAAGATAAGCGATGTCTGGGAAAAAACAGGAAAGATTTCAAAGGAAATTGATGATTTGAAAAGAGAAGCAGATGCTATTCACAAAAAAATACAATCAGAAGCAGGCCACAGCCAGCAGAAGCATGAACAGTTGATTGGTTCTTCAAAGGAAATTGATGAGTTAAGGGCAAAAGAGCAGGAAGCATTCAACAAGTTTGTTGAGGCAAAAAAGAATTTCTCTGAAATAAATGACAAGATGCAGGAAACCCTTATTCAGGTTATCCAGCTAAAGCAGAAGCTTGGTTTGGAAGAGGAAAAAAGAAGGCCTCAAAGGGAAAAACAGAAAGTTTCCCATCAATCAGAATCATCAAAGCTCATTGAAAACGGGGAAAAGATTGTCAATGAGAAGCTTAAAAACAAAAAGAAATTAACAACACAAGATTTATTATTGTTCCAGGCAGCTACCAAATAGATTTAATATACTCAGCAATTCTCAGGCCATAATTACTCATAAAATAATATTTTTTGTTTTCATTTATTCTTATATTCAACATGGAAGCATTGTAAAATAAATTAACAAGCTCCGGTTTGAAATTTAAAAGGCTTTTTGCATTTTTATCAGAAGTCACTTTGTTTTTAACAAGGTAAGTCATTAATCTCATTGAATCGGGATGTTCAATTATCTTTGTCAAATCATTCTTTTGAAGCGGAGTTGCTTTCTCTAGAAAATCTGTTGAGTGAATCATGTTAAAAAAATAAAAAGAATTTCTTTTACCTCATCTCATTCATAAACGGGCCTTCAATGCAGGTTCTTAATCCATTTTTATCTGTGCATTTTCCGCAGATTCCAATGCCGCAGCTTGTCATGTAATCAATTGATGAAAATATTTTGTCTGGGGTTGTAAGATTTTTTTCAATTTCAATCGCAGCTTCAACCATTGCTTTTGGCCCGCAGTTGATAAAATAATAATTAGATTGATTTGACAATGTTTTTAACAAGTCTGTTGCATACCCTTTATGGCCTAATGAACCATCTTCTGTGCTTGCTAAAAGATTGCATTTTTTAATTTGTTTAATCTTATCGTAAAATAATAAATGCTCTTGGTCTTTTGCGCCAATAGCAACAACAATCTGTTTTTCATCATATTTTCTTGCAAAAGGATAAATCCCGGCAATTCCCGCTCCTCCTCCAACCAAAATAATATCTGCTTCTTTGGGAATGTTTATTTTTTGGCCATAAGGCCCTCTGAAATAAATGTCATCCCCTTCTTTTAATTTTGCAAGCTCTTTTGTAAAGCATCCTCTTTCCTGAAAAGCAATTGTCAACGGATAGCCTCCTGCTATTGAAAATGGTTTTTCTCCTTTTTCAGGAAGCCACGCAAAAACAAACTGGCCTGAAGAAAAATTAAAAGAATCATTCATTTGAAGAATATGCAAATCTGAAGCAGGGCTTTTCTTTGAAGCAATATTAAATTTTCTGTAATTCATATTAACTTTTTTAATCAATCTCTCTGTATTATTTGTATTGTTTTCCAAATCAGAAACCAAAGTTGAAAAGTATTTTTTTAATTCTTCCTGATTCATCCCTGCCAAAGCAGTTCCAATGCTTACAGCAGAAATACCAAATTTTGCATAATCTCTTGCATCATTTGCATTATAGATTCCTCCGCCAGCAATAATCGGAATATTTCCGAGCTTTTCTGTTATGTCTTTAATGCATTTTAATCCAATTGGTTTTATGCTTTTTCCGGACATTCCACCAACTTTGTTTGTTAAAACATAATTATTATCAAAAAGATGTGCTCCTGGGCCAACAGTGTTTATTGCAGTTATTCCATAAGCGCCGGCATTCATTGCAGCTTCTGCTATTGTTGCAATATTAACTGCATTTGGTGTAAGCTTTGCAAATATTGGTTTGTTTGTTATGTTTTTTACTGCAGATATTATTTCTGCAACCATATTTGGATCTTGGCCAAGCTGCATCCCATAACCCTGTGCATGAGGGCATGACAAGTTTAATTCAAATCCGTCTGCATATTGCTTTAAAATATTTGCAACATCTGCAAATTCCTTTGCATTTTTTCCAAAAATAGAAATCAGTAAAAATTTATTTTCCGGAATCTTTATTTTTGATAATTTGTCTGCAAATTCAACTGCACCAGGATTTGTAAGTCCAACAGCATTTACAAAAGAATAAGGTTCATACTGCGCAATTATTGGCTCTCTGTTTCCTGCTTTTGGCTCTATTCCAATGCTTTTTGTTGTAAGAATCCCAATTTCAGGAATATCATTTGCAATTCTTTCCAATGCTGAAACTTCGGTTGTTATTATTCCAGAAGGTATGGTAAAAGGCATTACAAATTTATTTCCTAATCTTACTTTCTGGATTTGCATTTTAATAAATAAAAAAATTATTTTAAAACAGTCTCTCCTCTTTCTGGGCCTATTGAGATTCCAACTATTGGCCTGCCAACATAATCATCGTGATTTTTGGTATATTTCAAAAGCGTTTCAGGCAGATTATTAAATCCATCTTCAACAATTGCTTTTCTTAATGGCCTTAGCTGTTCATCAACTTCTGCAGGATTTGATAGATTTTTTGGTGCATCAAACAAATGCCAATTATAAGTTTTTTCATTATATATTGGAGTTACCTCATTCAAATTAATAGGAACTTCTTCCACATATATTTGTTCAGTACCTTCATACCCTATGCATGCTTTCCAACCAATATTCTGTGCATTGTCAGCTCTTGTCAAATAAGCTCCATCAATATCATTCAGGAAAGCTGCTCTTCTTATCAAAACCCAGTCAGGATAGCCAACTCTTCTTACTCTGCCTGTTGTTGCTCCTTTTTCTCCTGCATTTTCTCCAACAATTTGCAGTTCTTCTGCCAATGTTGGCATTGGGCCATTGCCCACTCTTGTTGGATAAACTTTTTCTATTCCATAAATTTTGAAATCTCTTCTTGACAAGCCTAAGCCTGAAAATGCATCTTGTGCAAGCAAATGAGAAGATGTTTGGTCTGGAATTGTTCCCATATCAACATCCAAATAAGTTCCTTGCGCACCTTCAATTATTATGTTGTGATCATCTTTCATATATTCCTGCATCCTGTATTCAAGCCTTTCACTAAAATCTTTAAGCTCTTCTCTTATTGGATTATGAATTGCAAGCAATTCTTCGCAATAATCATTAATGCTTCTTTTTCCCATAGCATTTAATGGTCTTCTATACCATTTCAAAACTTCTTTTAATTTTTCTGGAAATTTATCAGAAATATAATCATTAAATGTTATTCTTGTTGTTCTTTCTGCATTGCACATATAAAAAGGACCGATTCCAGAAGCAGTTGTTCCAACTTTATGTGATCTTTTTTTCTCTTGAAACATATCAAGCATTCTATGATAATCAAGTAAAACACCAGTTCGTTCAGAAATCATTATTCTTCCCGTATAATCTCCAAAAATTTCTTTTGCTTCTTTTAATTCTTTCATAAATTTTTCAGGGTCAAAAGCAACATTAGGGCCAATTCCTAAATCAGTGTTGCTTGCAATTCCACAGGGTGCTGCATGTGCAACAAATTTTTTAAGTCCGCTGTCTGTCGGAATCCATAAAGTGTGGCCTGCATTTGTTCCACCTTGAAATCTTAGTGTGATAATTCTTTTTCCAGGATATAATATTTTTGCAGTATGAATTCTTTCATCAACAATCTTTGCTTTTCCTTCATCTCCCCACTGAATTCCAACAATACAGTCTCTTAATGCCATTTTTAATCCCTCCTCTTATAATTTGGTGCTTCTTTTATATTTGATACTCCATGTGCATGTGATTCTTGTTGTCCTGCTCCAGACATGTCTCTAAAATTAGCTTTTTTTCTTAGTTCTTCAATATTTGCTGCACCAACATACCCCATACCCGATCTTAATCCACCAAGATATTGATTTAATAAATTTTTTAATTCTCCTTTGTAAGGAACAAGACCTTCAACACCTTCAGGAACAAGTTTATCTTTTGATGAATCTGCTTGGCTATATCTTTCTCTTGAGCCTTTATTTGCTTGCATTGCACCTAATGAACCCATTCCTCTGTAACTTTTCCATTGTCTTCCTTCAAGAAATATTATTTCTCCTGGAGATTCTTTTGTTCCTGCAAGCATGCTTCCCATCATAACAGAATAAGCTCCTGCACCTATTGCAATTGGAATATCTCCAGAATAAGTTAATCCTCCATCAGCGCAAACTGGAACACCATATTTATCAGCAACTTTTGCGCAATTATAAACTGCTGTTACTTGTGGACATCCTACTCCGGCAATTATTCTTGTTGAACATATTGAACCTGGTCCTTGGCCTACTTTTATTCCATCTGCTCCTGCTTTGATGAGGTTTTTTGCAGATTCAGGTTCAGAAATATTTCCTGCAACAACATCAATACTAGGATATTTTCTTTTTATTTCTTTTATTGTTTCTAAAACTCCTTTTGAATCTCCATGGGCAGTATCAACAACCACAACATCAATATTATGTTCAACCAATCTTTCAAGTCTTTCAAAAGCATCCTTGTAAACTCCTATTGCAGCTCCAACTCTCAATTGTCCGTTTTTATCAATATTAAAAGTGGATGTATTGGATTCCATTCTTTTAATATCACTGAACAAATAAAGCCCAACAAGATTATTTGCCTTGTTAACCAAAGGAAGAACTTTCTTTTTTTGTTTTTTCATCAATTCATAAGCTTTATCAATATTAGTTCCAGATGGAGCAGTTATTAAATCTTTAGTCATTATTTTTTTTGCCAATGAATTTAATTCATCACAAAAATCAAAATCATTTTGTGTTAGAATTCCAACAAGTTTGCCTTCTCTGTTTAAAACAGGGAAACTATGAAAAGAATATCCTTTTTCTTCTCTCATTCTTAAAACATCATTGATTTTTTCATCTTCATAAACAAAAATCGGTTTTCTAATCAATCCATTAAGATGGTATTTCACTTTTGCAACTTGGTGGGATTGCTCCTCAGGATTCAAATTTTTATGAATAATTCCTAAACCACCAAGTTTTGCAAGTTCTATTGCCATTGCATATTCTGTAACAGTATCCATTGCTGAGCTTACTATTGGTATTTTTAATAGAACATTTCTTGAGAATTTGGATTCAAGTGAAACTTCATTTGGAGTTACTTTTGAATATCCAGTTCTTAATCTTACATCATTATAAGTAACTGCTAAGCCTATTCTATCAAGCTTTTTAAAAAATTCATCTTTTGGAAGTTTGTTTCTCATTTTTTAAACTCAATGCTGTTCTCTTAAGTTATTCAGCATATCTCTGTATTGTATTGCAGCAGCTTTTTGGTCTTTTGGAGTTGAATTGCTTCCTTTAGGAAACATTAATCCTCTACCAACATTTACAATTACATTATTTTTATCAAAATATTTCCAGATTGCATCTGCTTCACCACCTTGTGCACCAACACCAGGCAATAAAACAAGCATGTTGCTTCCTGCATAAGCTCTTGCTATTTTCAATTCTTCTTCTTTAATATGATTCTTTTTACTTGGTGCTCCAATTACAATTCCATCCAAACCAAATTCATTTGCATCATGAGCCAATTTAATATATTGCGGGATAAATCCCTCTTGACCATAGTAAATCAAATCGTTTATAGCATAATCTTCTTGAAAATCCGGATTTGGAATATGGATTAATTTATTTTTTTCTGTTTCATATTCAGGATTGCTCATCAAGCACATTCCAATCAAACCAAAGTCTCTTGCTTTTGCCTGCTTTGCAGCTTCTTCCATGTTGCCTGCAAACGGAGCTAATGTTACTGCATCTGCTCTTTGTTTTGCATAAAACATTCCTGCATCATTTGTTGAGCCAATATCAGCAAGCTTGCTGTCATCAATAACAAGCAAACCATAAGTCTTTTTTGCAATAGAACAAATTTCACTTAATATTTCAAGATCTTTTTTGCCTTTCCAATACTGAATGTTTGGTTTGATTGCTGCGCAGAAAGGAGCAATGGCATCTATATATTCTAATGACCAATCATATTTTGATTTGTTTTCTGGCAATCCTTCGTCTCCTCTGAACATAATAAAATCAGCAGGGTCAAGGCCTGCACACAAAACACTCTCTTTTTCAATTACTGCTTGCAACCATTTCTCTGTAAATGTGCTGTTCATTTTTTGCCTCCAAATACTTCATAATATAAGTGAGCATAGTCTGGATATCCTGCATTAAATGAAAATTTTAGCTCATCCATTTTTCCCACTTTCTCCAAAAATTCTCCATACCTAGCCAAAAACTTCTTTGCTCTTTCAAATTTTGGACTCAATGGATCAAGATCGTAATTAAATCTTAGAGCACCATTTTCTTTTAAATAATCTTCGCACCATTGTCTTGGATTTTTTATGTAAGCAACAGCTCTGTCGGGATTTTTTGAATGCTCTTTTAAGAAAGCTTCATCAATCGAAACAAAAGAATGTGTTGCAATGCCTTGTTCTGCAAGCCTTTGCTCTCCACCTTGATTTCTTGTTACAACTGTAAACAAATCTTTTATATTGCTTCCTCTTTGTCTTATCATTGGCACCCAACCAATTTCTTTTTCATCTTTTACATTATAAACACTTGAACCTTCTGTTAGTAGATCTGCGATGTGAATTATATTAACACCATTTAAATATCCTTGATAATCCAATATCCCGGAACCAGAAGAGATTAAATCAACTCTCTCTAAATCTTTTTCTTGTTTATATAAATGTAAACAACTACACCCTAAAATCTCTGCAACAGGACCTGAAAATAACCAATCCCTTCTTTGTCCTCCAGAAATAAATGGTTGTTTTAATCCATCTGTTTTAATTTTTTCTGCAACCTTTTGTGCAATTATTTCTATTGCTTCTTTAAAAGTTGGATGTTGATCCATCATTCGCAAAGCATGTTCATACATTTGTTTAGCACTATCACCATACTTTTCAAACTCTCCATTATCCTGAACAAGTTTTTCAGTATTAACATAATAAATTCCTAATTCGCCCGATGTAAGAATTACTGGTTGATCTAAATCTTTGTAAGCTCCGGTTTCAACAAGAAGCTCGGCCATTCTTTTGCTGCCATCCATAAAATCCCCCCCAAAATTGTTTGATAGGCTGTATTAACTTCAAGTTCTTTTTAAATTTATCTATTCTTGAGTGGTTATAGTATAACTTTAATTAGCTTAGAAGCCATAACAAGCTATTTATATACAATTCAATTATCATATTAAAAACAATCATGGAGGATTAAAATGGAAAAAAACAACACATTGGCAATGGTTATTGCAGTGGGAGTTATTATAATTGCAGCATTGCTAATCTGGGCAAAAGTACCTCAAGGTGAGGCAAGCACAATTACTGTTCAGGGAAGCTATGAAAAAGAAATGATGCCTGACAAAGCAGAGCTTTGGTTTGGCATTGAAACAAACAGCAGTAGTGCATTGGAAGCACAGACAAAAAACAAAGAGATAACACAAAGTATTATTGATGCTTTGAAAACAGCAGGTGTTTTAGAATCTGATATGGAAACAATAAATTACAATATGTATCCAAGACAAATTTGGGATGAAAAAACCTACACTTACAAAACAGAGGGTTATTCAGTATCAAACACAATAAAATTGAATACAAAAGACTTTTCAAAAATAGGAAGTTACATTGATCTTGCTGTAAGAAATGGCGCAACAAACATCAATTCAGTTTCATTCAGCCTTTCAACAGAGATTGAAACAGCTGAGAAAGCAGATGCTTTGAAGCAAGCAAGCTTGGCAGCCAAATCAAAAGCAGAGTCAATGGCAGAGCCTTTGGGTGCAAAGATTACAAAGATAAAATCTGTTTCAGAATCAAACTTTTACTACAGGCCATATGATTACATGATGAAAGGAGCAACTGTAATGGAGCAAGCAAGCAATGCAGCAGCAGTTCCTATTTTGCCTCAGAAGGTAAGCATAACAGCTGATGTAACTGTTGTTTATGAAATAAGGTAATCTTTTTATTTTATTTTTTTCTTTATTTTTATACCACTTATTAGTTACTACAAAATAGAAAGATTTATAAACTCAAATTCTGTTCCAGATTGCATGCAAATACAATTTGATATGCCTCAAGATCTTGAAGATAAAATCAGCAAAGAATTTTCAGAAAATAGCTCAATTTGTTATGAAAGGAAGATTTTTGATCAGAAAAATCAGGGTTTAAACGGCAATTCTTACAAAATAGAGGTTTTAAATTTAAATAATGAAAATTCAATTCGCTTCCTTATGACTTTTGCAGTTGATGTGCAGAATTATAAAAAGGCATTTACATGGATTCACAGAATGTTTGGGCTTGGCAAGCTTGACAAATCAATAAATAACGGTTCAATTAATTATCAACTTATTCAAAATTATAATCCTGAAACAAAAAAAGAGGAATGGGCATATACAAAAACACATTTTCCAACAAGTTCAGCAATAGGCACAATATTAATGGATTCTGCTTCATGTTTTGAGGAGATTCCTCCAGAGCATTGGCTTGACACAGCAATACAATTAATTGGTATGGAAAAGAGATTTCTGCTTGATTTGTACAAAAGAAAAGAAGAGGCAAAATAAAATGTATTTGGCATTAGCAGGATGCTTGGGATATAATCAGCAGGAAAGAACAATCAAAAATCCAGCTTACAAAGAAGTAATTAACAATGCATTCAGACTTGCTTCTTTTGAGGATGACGGATACAGCAAGTTAGTTATTGATTTTTCTGTTCAAATACCAAAGAAAAAAGGAGAATTTTATTATACAGTTCAAAATGCATCCAATCCTTTGGGTGAAACTTGGGAATTTTCTGAGTGGTTCATTCCCCACAATAAAATGAAAGTTGGGAAAACTGTTGCATTCCAAATGCAAACTCAAAAAGGAATCAATCCTGATAAATTTCCAAAAAAACCATTTATTGATGAAGCAGTCAGATTAATTTTAGCAGAAAAAAACCAAAACACACAGCAAAAATGAGCTATCTGCCAATTCTTGAGCAATATGAAGGAATAAAAGAAGAAATAGTAAGCGGTTCTTTAAAAGATCAGGTATATCAAAAACATATAATGCATCCTGATTTTGTTGTTTTGGATAATTTATACAGAATGGAAGTCATGGTTTTTCCCAAAAGCGCATCTTTCAGCATGGGGTTTTCAACAAAATACAAAAAACAGCATTTTTACCGCATAAATGAAATTAAAAAGAATGGTGTTTGGCAGTTTAATTTTTCACAGTCATCAGCAATCGGAAGAACTAGTTTAGACAATGGTTATACAACTGAAGATATTTTGTTAGTGCCAAAGCATGATTTTATTCATATTGCTCTTGCATTAATTGAAAAAGAAAGAAATCTTTTAAAAATATAAATTTATTCTCTTTTCTTGAATTCAACGTACTTGCATTTTCCGCAGGTTAATCTGTCCTTGTGGTTTGCAAGAAATGATTCTGGTCCGCATTTTGGGCAGAACTTGTTTTTTCTTTCCATCTTATCATTTGAAACAGTGTAAATTTTCCATCTCTGCATTGATTTGCCTTTTTTAACAGGCCCTGCTTTTCCTTTTGGTGCTGGTGCTGCCATTTTTATGCCTCTTTAGGAGCTTCTGCTCCTTCTTTTTTCTCTTCTTTTAGAAGTCCGCTTTTTTTGATTATGTGCTTCAATTCGTTTGTGTTCAAAGATTTTTCATCTTTGTATAAATATGCAACAACATTTGCCTGTTTTATTCCGAATTTTGGAATTACTTCCCTTATGACAACCAAATCTTCTTTTGCAGAAAGCTGTGCTGCCAATTTTGCTTTTATGTCTTTGTTGGAGGGAACAGCTTTTTCATAGCCAATCTCTGCCTTTATCATTGTTCTTGGAAGAAGTGATTCTTCTTTTTTGCTTGTTATCTTGAAATCCATTTTTACCTCGTCTTTATTGCGTATTCTCCTTTTACTTCAATCTTTGATTTTTTTGCAATCTGCGATTTGTTAGCATCAAGTATGTTTACTCTGCCCTGCCAGCTTGTTGCAAGCGATGTGTTTTGGCAAAGAGGGCACTTATCGCCTTCAAAAAACAACCTGCATTTCTTGCAAACTTTTCTTGTCATTTTATTTCTTTGCTCCTTTTGCAGGCTTTTCAGCTTTTGCTTCTTTCTTTTTTATAGGCTCTTTTCCCCATTCAGGTTTTCCAAGCCCTGCCTGCCTCATGGTTAATCCAAGTTTTGGATTGTTTACATCTTTATAGCTGATTGCGATTATTCTTGCTTTGCACAAATCATTTACTTTTAAAGTTCTTTTTGAATCTTTTCCAAGCAAAACCTTGTCTTTGCTGAAGCTTACAAAATCATCCATTGTTTGTGATACGTGAATCATTCCTTCTATTGGGCCGATTGTTATGAATGCTCCAAATTCTGCAATATCCTTTATTTTTCCAAAAACAACTTCTTGCATTTCTGGTTTATATGTTAAAACTTGAAAGTTTGTATCAAAATAAGAAGCGCCATCTCCTGGTATTACTATGCCTTCTCCAACTCTTGTGACTTTTGTTACATCTATAACAACGCCCAATTCTTTGGATATAAAGCCTTCATACTTCTTTTTAACCATGCCTATTACAGCTTCCTCTACATCCTTTCCAAACAGGTCTGGAGGCACTCTTATATGGTCTTTTACTTCTATATTATAGAACATTTCATTCCTTTGTATTTTGGGTTTATTTTTAAACTTTGCGATTTTCCAGCCAAATAACGCCAAAATCAGCTATTAGGGCATATATTCAAGGTGTGATTTGCCTTTAAGAACAATCAGCGGACAGGTTATTCTTTTCTTCAAGCCCAAATCCTGTGTTGCAATTATCATGTCTTTATGCTTTGCAAGCTCAGCAATTGCATCATCTGCATAATCCAATCCGGTTTTTATAATCTCAACCTTATGAACTTCAAGAAGCTTCAATGCAAATTTTGCAGCAGTGTTTCCAACTTTATTAAGTTCTTTTATTGTGCTGTCTGCAACAGCAAGCTTGTATGGAAAATCAGCTATTCTTTTTATCTCATCAAATATATCTACCTTGAATTCAAACGGAATCATCACAAAGTTTGTATCTAATATTATTGTTTTCATAATCAGCTGCCTTTTTTCAAAATTTCCTTCATTGCCTGCTCTATTTTTGAGCTCATGTTGTAGCTTTTTTCCCTGCACATCTTTTTGAACTGCGATGCAAGGTTTTTGTCTATTGTGAAGTTAAGCCTTTCTTTTGTTCTTATTCTTTTTGTCTTTTCAAACTCGATCAAAGTATCAAAAACAGCTTTGTCTCTCTCTGCAATTTTCTCTGCTATTTTAATGAATTTATCTGATTGCATCTTTTATCATCTCCTCAATTCTCATTATGCTTGTTGTATTTTTTAATATTATGTTTTTTATAAGCTTTACAACTTTATCATCATAGGTTGAATGCCCCTGATATTCGGCATAAGCTTTTATCAGCAAAGCAGCTGTTCTTTTATTGCCCTCCTCAAAAACATGATCAATCAAAATTGCCCTTGCAATCCATGCAAGAGCTTTTGTCCAGTTTTCGGTTCTTTTTGCATAGCTCAATGCAAAGTCAAGGCTTGATTCATTGTGCAGATTGCCCTCATCAAACTGCTGATTTAAGGCAATTATGTCTTTTTTGTTGAGCAAAAATCCCATTTTCAAGTGTGTATAAATGTGTATTGATATTTAAATTTTGTGTTTTTTGGCAATCTTTAAATACTCCTGCAAAAACATAATTTTTATGATTCAAATATGGCTTTATTCATTGATAAGTGTTTTAATAATAAGCTTGATATCTTTGGTTGGGCTTTTCACGCTTTCTGTAAAAATAGAGAAATTAAGAAAAATTATTTTGTTTTTAATAAGCTTTTCAGCAGGAGCATTAATTGGAGATGCTTTTATTCATTTGATTCCAGAAGCTGCTGAGCAAAGCGGATTTGGGTTGGGCATTTCAATAGCTCTTGTTTGCGGAATATTGCTTTTTTTCATTCTTGAAAAATTCATTCATTGGAGGCACTGCCATGAGCCAACATGCAAAGAGCATCCGCATCCATTTGCTTACATGAATTTAGTTGGAGATGCATTTCATAATTTTATTGATGGAGCTGTAATAGGCGGAAGTTATTTGGTAAGCATCCCTATTGGAATGGCAACAACAATTGCTGTTTTGCTTCATGAGATTCCCCAGGAAATAGGAGATTTTAGCGTTTTGATTCACGGCGGATTCAAAGTCAAAAAAGCGATTGCAATGAATTTTTTAACAGCCCTTACAGCTGTTTTGGGTTGCATTGTTTCTTTGCTGGTTGGGCCTTTGATAGAAAATTACACTAAATTTTTAATTCCTTTCACAGCAGGTGGATTTATTTACATTGCTGTTGCTGATTTAATACCTGAGCTTCACAAAGAAACAGGAATTAAAAAATCATTAACGCAGCTTTTGGGGATTCTTTTGGGAATTGCAGTAATGGTTGCTTTTATTCTTCTTGAATAATCAAAAAATATTTTGATAAAGTTTATAAATTAAGAACTCATACTAATTAAAGGGTAAAATGAATATTGTCAATGATTTAATAAAAGAAATGATGGATGCTGCTCTTTCTAAAATGGATAAATTGGGTTTAGAAAAGCCTTCAAAAGAGATAATTGATGCATTTTACAAGGTTCCAAGGCATCTTTTTACGCCAAGCATTTATGATGAATCCACTTCTGCAGATGGCAAAGAAGTATTAAAAGAAATGATCCTTAACTATAACCAGCTAAATCCAGATTTATTAAAAAAAATTTATGTTGATACTCCTTTGGTTATTTTGGCAAAAGATAATGAAGTTCTTTCTACTTCCTCTCAGCCATTGGTTATGTCTCTGATGCTCAGAGACTTAAAAATAAAGCCCGGAAACAAAGTTTTTGAAATTGGAACCGGAAGCGGATACAATGCAGCACTAATGGCTGTGCTTTCAGGAGATTCTAAAAATATAATCAGTTCAGAAATACAAAAAGAAGTTGCAGAACTTGCAATTAATAATTTAAAAAGAGCAAAATATGAAAATATAGAGGTTATTGCCGGTGATGGCGGAATTGGATATTCCAAGCGAGCGCCTTATGATAATATAATTGTAACCTGCGGTGCGCCAAATATTCCGTGGGCAAGCCAGCTTTCAGAGAATGGAACAATAGCAATGCCTTTGGTTACAAGAGGAATAGAAACATTATGCTCATTAACAAAACAAAGCGATGGAACATTAAAAGGCCATCTTTCATTATTTGTAAGATTTTTGCATCTTGAAGGAATGTATTCAGACAAGCAGCATTTTTCAAAAAACATTGCTTCTTTGCAGAGAATAGTGGAAACAAGAAGCAATAAAAATGCTGATGCTTCAAAAGAACTGGAAGAAATCCTTGTTTTAGATAATGGAGAAGATAAAGCACTGGCTTTGCAAAAATCCAAAAAAAGATCAAAATTTGAATTTTTCCTTGCATTATCAGATGAAAATGCAAGAACGTATATTTCAGAAATAAAATACCATGAAAGAGGATATGCTTTATGGCATACCGGTAAAGAGGCCACCAAACACGGATTGGCAGTAATCTTTCCAAGAGAAATCATCTCATTTGGAAATGAAGCAACAACAAAAATGCTGATAGATTCTTTTAATTATTGGAAAAAATTAGGAGAACCGGGAATAAATGATTATGAAATTTCATTTTATCCAACTGGAATTAATTATATTTCTAAAGAAGATGGATGGGTTATTCCAAGAAAACACGGAACTACAGTGTTTAATTTGAAAAACAAATAATATCACTGGGACAAATCACATATATTGTCATTGTTTCTGTCAACATATCTTCCGCATTGCCCAGGATAGGTGTCATTAATCATTCCAAAAGGGCAGTCTGTTTTTTCTGCAGCCGGTTTTAGCTCAGTTGCAGCATTTTGCGAGCATGAAGCTAAAAGAAAGATGCAGATTAAAAACAATGCAAAAAGGTATTTCATAATAAAACAAATAAAACTTTAATTTATAAATTTTATGCAGAACTAATTCTTTAAAATATCATTTAATATTTCCCTTGCTTTTGGATATTTTGAAATATCTGTTATTGAGTTGTGCAGCAAATCAAAATAGCCTGGGCATGAGCCTTCCAAAACAAAATTTTCTGCATAGCTCAAATTAACGCTTTCTTTTGTTACAACTCCGTCTCCGTCAAATCCGGACATATTGCATCCTGTCCCTATAATTGCGTAAAGCTTTGCATTTTCAGGAGCATAATAATTCAGTTCTTTGAGGAATTCGCTTCCTGCAGACATTTCCTCGCATTCAATCTTTTCCCCTGTTATTGGGCATAGCTTTTCAGTCTGGCCAAATGTTCCATTGTTGGGAGTTCCAAACATTATAAGCTTGTCAACAGAATCATCGCCAAAATCCTTCAGATATTCCCTTGAAACAAGCCCGCCCATTGAATGAGCAACAATTATCACTTTGTCTTTTTCTGTTCTGTATTTTATAAGTTTAACAAGCTCATCAAGCCTTTTTGCATACTCGCTTATATGCTCTGAATTTTTAGGAACATTGAGATATGTTCCGTTGCTGTCATACACATCATAATAATATGAAATTTTTATCAGCAGAGGCGCTCCTGATAATCCCCATTCTGCCTCGGAAACATCTGCATATTTTGATGTTGGAAGAACAATTCCTGCATTCACATATCCGTTTTTTTCAAGTTCAGCTATTATTTTGTCAAATACTTCAAGCGAGAATTTTGGAGAGTTATCCTTGTTGAATGAGTGGCCATGAACAAATATTATTGGGTAAGCTTCATTTGCACAGCTTGCATTGACACAGCAAACTCTGCAGTTTCCAAAAACACAGCACATAGGAAGATGCTCTTCAACTGTTGTGTTTATTCTGCTTGTAAAATTAAAATTCTGCATTTCAAAAATATCAAGCTCAATTGTTGTGTTTTTTTCTGTGCAGTAATTGTAATCATAAGAAATCAAATCAGAGGTATAATTGATTTTTGCAGAAAGCTTTTCCATTTCAACAAGATTTATTTTTTCAGTTTCATTAACAAGCAGATTATTTCTTTCAATATCAGCATAGCCCAAATCAGAAAGATTCAACAGATTGTAAATATAGTCAAAAGCGCCTTCTGTGGAACTTATTGTTATGTTGCTGTTCAGCGCATAATTGTATGAATAAGTATCCATTGATTTTGGATAAATATTTTTCAGATTTTTTATTGAACTGCATATTGTTTTCATGTTTTCTATTGAAAAATTGCTGTTTTCAAGAGGCTTTAAGCAGTAATCCTTTAAACTGCATAATATGTTGTATTCATTGTTAACAAGCTCAATTCCTTTGCTTTGTGTGTTTTGAACGGATAGGTCAATCTGCACAGAAAGATTCTGCGATTCGTTTTCAGCCAATTCATAGTTTTCAAATTCAAGTGATTTGAATTTCTGATAAAAATCCATAAACTTGCTGTAGGTTTCATTGTCAGCATAATTAACAGCATCTGCTTTGCTCTTTATCAAAAAAGACATTTGATTGTGCCTATTTGTTATGTCTGTAAAATTAATTTCAAAAACAGAAATCAAATTTGATAATTTTTGAGTTCCATTACTTAATATATTTATCATTTCATTGTATTTCTCGTCATCCCAGCAGTTTCTCAAATCATTTATTCTTGAAAGAGAAGAATCAAATTCATAATCCAAATCAGACTTTTGCATTGCAAGCAAATCAGTTTTTATTTTTCCTTTTGCATTTTCAAAATTATTGTTTATGTTCTGCATTCTTATGTCCAGCATGGAAATATTTTCAAGGAAATTTTCATATTGTTTTTTTGCAGCATCATAAAGCTCTTTTTCAGACAGGCCCATTTTGTAATTCATGGTTATAAAGGAAGTTTCCATTTTTGGCGTTGCTTTTGTTGTGCAAAGCGCAGTTTTCATGTTGAAACAGCCGACATTGAAATTGTATATTTTCTGGCCGGTTCCGAACATAGGTGCTGTAAAATCATAGCTTATGTGGACTTTTTCCCTTGGCTTTACTGTTGTGTTTCCCTCAAAAATTATTTGGTTGCTGCTTGTATCAATCAATTTGTATTCGCAGTATGTTTTGCAGAGAAAAATATTGTCTGTTGATATTGTGAATTGCACGCTTTGTGACTGGCCTTTGTCCAAAACTAAAGACTGCTGCTGGGGATTAATATGCACCAAAAGGTCAGTATCCATTAAAAAGTTTATTTTCAGAAGCCCAAGGGAAGAAATAATGAAAATAAGCACAACAGCTGATAAAACCATGATTGATAATTTCTTGAAAAGGCCCATAGCTGAAAATAATGTTTTTTCATTTATATTCTTTATGGTTTTCGGTATAAAATTCTCTTTTGCTCCTTCTTTTCAGCATAAGTGTAAGGAATGTAAATTTTTTCAAGTGTAAGCGGATTCATTCCAGTATAATACATGCAGGTGCTTAATGTCATTGGTGTTGGAGTAAAGACCTGCACTGATTCAACATCAATACTGTTTTCCTTCAGATTGTTAAAAAATTCAGCAAGCTCATGGGTGTTTTCTATTGTGCATCCGGGATGAGCAGTCATGAAATAGCATTTGATATATTGGTTAAGGGGCTCGTTTATTTTGTTGAATTTTTCAGCAAAAATTTTGAATTTGCCCGGAAAATTCTTGTTCATCAATTTCAAAACCTTTTCATCAAAATGCTCAGGTGCAATCTTTAAGCAGCCTGCAATATGGTGCTCTGAAATTTCCTGCAGATATTCATTAGATTCAGCAGCCAAGTCATACCTTATCCCTGATCTTATGAATATCTTTTTTATTCCTTTGATTTTTCTTGTTTTTTTAAGCAGCTGTATTAATTTTGAATGGGACTTGTCAAGCTTTGCGCAGGTTAGGCAGTTGCTGCAGTTTGATTTGCAGTCCATACCATACATATTTGCACTTGGCCCGCCTAAGTCATCAATGAATCCGTTAAAATCCTTATGTTTTGCAATCTGTTTTATTTCTTTCAGAATGGATTCTTCGCTTCTTGAAATAATTTTTGTTCCCTGATGCAAAGCCAAAGAGCAGAAGCTGCAGTTTCCAAAACAGCCTCTGTGCGTTACAACACTGAACTGCATGCCCTTGAAATATTCCGCTTCTTTTGGAACATCCCTTGAATATGGAAGCTCATAAATTTCATCAAGCTCTTTTGAAGTGCAATTATGAATTTTGTACTGCAGAACATATCTTGTGTCATGTTTTTGAGCAAGATTTTTTGCTGCAGAAAACATCAGCTGCATTTTGCAGAATTCTTTTTTGCTTTCCTCTGTGTTTTTTGATATTTTATCAAAAGCAGGAAGCTCTTCAAATCCTTTTGGAATTTCTTTTGCAGCAATGCATGTTCCCTCTATTGCATTCAGCTCTTTTTTTTCATCGAATCTTTTTGCAATTTCAACTGTTGAATGCTCTGCATTTCCATAGCATAAAATATCCGCTTTTGAATCAAGCAAAATTGATTTTCTTATGTCATTTATCCAGTAATCATAATGCCCAAATCTTCTTAATGATGCTTCTATGCCCCCAATCACAATTGGGATGCCTTTGAAATTCTCCTTTAATTTATTGCAGTAAACAATTACTGCTCTGTCCGGCTTTTTTGAAACATATTTTGAGAATTCATCATATTTTCTCTCTTTTTTCAATGGGGTGTAATTGTCAATCATGCTGTCCATTGCACCTGATGAAACACCAAAAAATAATCTTGGTTTTCCCAGTTTTATAAAATCTTCGTTTGATTTCCAGTCAGGCTGTTCTATTATTCCAACAGAGAAGCCTGCTTTTTCAAGAACTCTTGAGATTATTCCTGTTCCGCAAAGAGGATGGTCTATGTGTATATCTCCTGTTACAAGAATGATATCAAACGGCCCGTCTTTTGGATTTTTGCTTATCATTTTTACCACATTGGGCAGACTTCCTGATAAATGCAGTAGTCGCATAATTTGCTGACTTTAGGCAGGAAATCATTTTCATTTTCAATTAATTTTATTTTTTCAAGAACTTCTGCTCTTAACTTTTCAAGCTGTTCAATAGTTCTTTCTGACATAATTTCCCTGTCAAAAGCAAGGTAATGCCATATCAGTTTTACTCTTTTTGCATCCTTGAAATGCGTTTTTACCCAGAGAGCATACATTGCAAGCTGCCAGTCCTGCTCAAAATATTCCAGCTTCTGCAGAAATCCGCTTGTTTTGTAATCATGGATTTCATAAGTTCCGTTTTCATCATGATTCAGTCTGTCTATTCTTATGTGAAATTTGTATTTGTCATCTAAATCAAGAAATTCTTCTGTTTCAAGCCCGATTACTTTATTTTCTTTAAATGGAAAATAATGATTGTAATAATCTTTTATGTATTTTTCACCCATCAGCATATAGTCCTTTTCCTGATAATCCGGCTTTGTTATTTTTATTGCATCAGACCAGTTGGTTTTCCATTCTTTTTTGTAGAATTCAATAATATCCTTCAATTCATCTGTTTTGTCAAACATCAAATCTCTGTAAAGCTTTTCAAGTGCTTTGTGAACAATGCTGCCCATAAAAGCTTCTACTGTGTTTTCTATTTCAACTTCAATCTTGTCTATGTAGTTGAATTTGTATTTTAAAGGGCAGTTTTCAAAGGTTTTTATCTTGGAGTGGCTGAAATTAGGCATCTCTTCAGAATTACTCCTTCTATTTAAATAGTTTATTGCTGCAGATGGCTAGTGAATTCTAAAAACAGAAAAAATCATTTTAAACGAAAGTATTTTAAAATAAACTAACTCACTAATTCTATGGAAAAAATCGAAAATACCTTATTATGGATAGATAAAAGAATTGAGAATTACCTTTCCTTGCTAACCCAAATAGTGCAAGTTTATACAAAAGAGGTTAAAAAAGCAAAAGAAGCTGAATCTCTGCTTAGAACAACTCTTAGAACTGCGTTTTTTTTAGATTTTCATTCTGAAACAAATGATATTGATTTTCTTAAAGAAGCAAACAAATACCGAGAATTAATGTATTCAAATATACCTGAAAAAGATAAACAAGACTTAGAGTCAATCGAAAGACAAATAATAAAACTTTTTGATTATGAAAAACAAATTTGGACAAAAGTCAAAAATAGGCAGAAAGTTTCCAATGAAGAGATAGAAAAATACTGGCAGATGAAATCAGCAGATTCTTTATTTTATGGCAGAGTTACAAAAATTTTTACAGAGGATAAGGATTTTACCCTTCCAGTTTATGTTTATACTCAAATTCTTGACATTGGTTTGGATTTAAGAGAATATGAAAAAGATATTCAAGATAATAATCCTAACATTCTTTATATGAAATTAAGTCAAAAAGTTTTAGTTGACCACATTCCTTTATTAAAAAATGAAGCGATTAGAGAAGCTATTTCTTTAGAGCTTCATTCAGATTTGGAGAAAATTGTAGAAAAATTAGTCGGACAAATTTCTAACTTTGATTTTGGAGAATGTTCTTTTTTAAAAGAAGCAATTGAACAAAGATATAAAGAGTTTTATAAAGAGTTTATTTAGGTAAAAAGGTTTAACCATGGATATAAAATTTATTGAGCTTGTGAAAAAATATGCAGATAAACTGCCAGAATTAGTTCCAAGAGAAGAATTTTCAGAATTAAGATTTGGTTGTTTGGATGGTTGCGCATATTGCTGCAAAGAATATCTTTTGATAGTTCCTGAAACAGATTTACAAGCAAAATTAAATAAGGGTTTAGTTTCTACATCTATAAGTTGGTTGAAAGCAATGAAAAAAGAAAAAGGAGCATGCGTTTATTTGCATGAAAGCAAATGTTCAATTCAAAGCACAAAACCACTGGCTTGCAAAGGATACCCTTTTTTTGTTGACCCTTATACAGAAAAAGTTTATCTTGATGCAAAATGCAAGGGAATTGGTCAAGGAGAAATAATAACTCTAGCACAAGAAAATGAAATGATAAATTACCGAAAAATTTATTGGGGGCTTATTGGGCTTTCTGAAGAAGAAAAAAAGATTATCAGTCAATCCTATTTTAAAAAGAAGTTTTAATTTAAATCATCTTAATCAATTCAATTATTAAGAACACATCAAGAACTGAGAGTATGGCTGTCAATGCAACTGCAACAAAATTCTTCCATTTTGTGTTTACAAAAGCGCCCATTATTTTCTTGTTGTTGCACAAAGCTATCAAAACAACAACAAGGAACGGCATTAACAATCCATCCAAAACCTGGGTATAAAACAGGAATTTAATCGGATTGACAGGCAATAAAGCAATTAAAGCTCCAACAGCTGCACAAATACTGACAATAATATAAAATTGTTTTGCCCTGTTTGGCTTCTTGTTAAAGCCTTCTCTGAATCCGAATATTTCTGCAAATGCATAGCTTGTTGAGCCAATCAAAACAGGTATTGCCAGAAATCCGGAAAATATTATTCCTAATGTAAAAAATAGATAAGCAAGGTTGCCTGCAAATGGCCTTAAAACAGATGCTGCCTGCTGAACACTCTGCAGTTCTCCTGTTTTTTCGAAGATTGTTGCAGCTGTAGCAATTATTATGAAAGCAGCAATCAAGTTTGACCAAACCATTCCTAAAGTGGTGTCCCATTCCATGTCCTTTGCTCTCAAAATTGTTTTGTGTTCTTCTAATTCATCAGATGCCTGCCAGAATAATAAATATGGGCTTATTGTTGTTCCAATCAAAGCAACAGCAGCAGCAAGGAAAACAAATGAAAAACTCATGTTTGGAATAAATCCTTTCAAAATATCAGCTGCGGATGGAGCTGCTGAAACAGCTGCAAAAACATAAACAATAAGCGTGAATGTTAATATCAATAAAATGTTTCTCATTAATTTGTATTTTTTGAAAACAATGATATACCAAATTAAAAGCACAATTGGCAGAATAAAATACATCCAATTTATTCCAGTAAGCATGCCAAGCACTGCAGATAAACCGGCAATATCAGCTGCAATTGTTGCAATGTTTGCAATTGCAAGAATTATTGTAATTGCTACTGCAATTTTTGTTCCGTAATGCTCTTTTATTATTGAGGCAAGGCCTTTCTTTTTTATAAGCGCAATTCTTGCTGCCATTTCCTGAATAACAATCATCATTGGTGTTGTAATAAGCAAAAGCCATAATAGGCTGAAACCAGTTGTTGCTCCAACTGTTGTGTAGGTTACAATTCCTCCTGGATCATTGTCAGCCCCTCCAGTTATTACACCTGGGCCAATTTTCTTAATGTCTTTTTTAATATTTTTAACAGAATTTCGTTCTTCTTTTGCAAAAAACCTGCTCAATTTGTCCATAAAACACATTAAAACAAAGCTTGTTTTTAAAGATTACGAGAAAATAAGGAAAATAACAATGATAAAAAAATAAGAAAAAATTAAAAGAAAAAGCTTAATCAGAAAAAGCTTTTCTGATTTTTTCAAGTGCTTCTTTATGTGCTTTTTCCTGCTGTTCAGTTTTCCACTTGTAAGTTGATGCTATTACTTTGTTTGCTCTTTTACCTGCATAAACAAGTGCAGTATCACCAAGATCTGTTCCTGGTTTAAACATAGTGTTCATACTGTCAGAAGGTGTAAAAACTGAAACACTATCTAACTTAAGTTTCCATTTTTTGCCTTTAACTTCTTCTGGTGTAAAATAACTTGTTCTTACTCTTCCATCTGGAAGTGTTTCTGTTTCAACAGTTGCACCAGTAGTGTCTGTTATTACTACACCAATATCTTTTCCGCCAATAGGAACTTTGCCTTCAAATTCTAAACCAAGTGAAGTAATGTCTTTCTTTTTTGGATCCAATTCTGAAAGATTGATTTCTAGTGGGCTTTTTTTATCAAAAATAGCATGATAAGCTCTATTTACTCCATATGCTGCACCAACTAAAGTGATTACTATTCCAGTACCAATGCCCCAATATTTTAATTTATTATCTTCGTAACTCATTTTTATCTCCATCTTGTTCAGCCAAGACTAGCTTTTTTGTTAAAATAATTTAAACTGGTTAGGTGGTATGCCTATTTTATTTATAAACTTTTCTATATTTAACCATTCAAAAGTGGTAATAATAAATAAACAACTAGTTTTTTATACTCCAAACAACTTACAAAAGCAATGGAATTGGCAAATGCAGCAAATGAAGTGCAGATAGTTGTTCAGGAAAGAAGCGAGTTTTTAGCTATTCTTTTTACTCTGCTTTCAGTAATATTGGTGCTTGCAATCTTTTACATACTGTATAAATATTTTTTCAGCAAAAAAGAGCCGGTTTTTACTTATCATGCAAAACATGTTGATTACAAATCAGATTCTCCGCTTAAAATAAGAACCCATCATAAACCTTTAACAACTAGCAAAGACCAAAAAAATAATATCAAAAAGCTTGTTGAAAAGAAAATTCAGGAGCATTTGAAGCATGATGAAAAGGAAATAGTCAATATTTTAAAAGCGAGAGGAGGCAGCTGCGAGCAGGGAACTCTTGTTTTTGCCTCAGGTTATTCAAAAGCAAAGGTTTCTGAGCTTATCAAAGAGCTTGCAGAGAGAGAAATAGTTTTTAAGAAAGAAAAAGGAAAGAAAAATATTATTTTCCTTAAATAAAGCTAGATGAACAATATTTCGGCTTATTCTCAATAAATGAACAATAGTTTGCTCTAAAAATGCCCTTGTTTTTTGAAGAAAATATATATCTCTGCTTGGTTATATTTAATAAAATAAGCCAGAATTGGGGCAAAATACATCTTTTTACTATCTACCAATAGTGAAAAAAGAGAAAGATTTAAATAAGCAAAATACAAGGTAAGTAATGCAGATAGGCTATTAAAATATGGTTTATCTTGGTGTTTGGGGGTTAATATGGATTTATTTAGATAAAATAAACCCATTTAGATTAAAAAATATGATAAATAACGCATATTTATGGAGGAAAGAGTAAAATGAGCATCAAATCAGATATTGGAACTTATGGTTTAATCGCAGGCATTGGATTTGGTTTAGCTGGTCAAGCTAATGCACAGACACAAACAAAAGGACCACCACCAGTGTTCGGAAAAGCAGCAAAACCAACTTCTCAAGTTAATAAAAAGCCAGTAAAATCAGCAACAAGTACATCTGCAAAAAAAACTGGAAAAAAGAAATCAAAATCATTAGCAGGTTATGAACCAAAAGCACCCGAAATAACAATCAGAATGCCTCAAATGGAAATTGTTATTCCAAATGCAATACCCTATTTAGTAGAGCAAAACAAAATAGTTCCTCCAACACAAAAAGCATTGCCATTCAAACCAATCTCTTATTCAGACATGTTTGCTGAATTAATTATGGGAAATGACCCAAGATATTTTCAGCTTGGCTCAGGCTGGAAAATGTTTTCACCAAATGGACAAAATTATTTCAATCCAAGATTAATTTGGAATACAACAAGAGCAGGAGAAAAAGCAGTTGATGCAAATTTAGATACAAAATTCTCGCATATTCTATTGGGTTTGGGAGTAACACCAACCTGGCAGAAAACAGGATATAATTCTGATTTAACATCAGCAACAAGTTCTTTAACACCAATAGCAAATGGTGCTGCATCAAGAAATTCAACACAAAGAGATCAAACAAATCAAAATGTTGATATCAATGGAAACAAAGTTGCATTCAAAGTTGAATACAATAAAAACGGATATGTTTTTGGATGGGAGCAATCAAATGGAACTTCAAAAACAGAAGATCTTTCAACAATTTTATCACAATATGGAGAAGATTATGCAGATTCAACATTTAGAATTGAGGATGGACTAGAAGTTGCAACAAGAACAATTCAAAGAACAGATGTTAATGTAAACACAAAAGTAAATGCAGTAACAAGCAGAGTAGATAATATGTTTAGAGCATATTTTGCTTTGAAAAATTTCTCAGCAAGCTTGAACTTAGGAGCATCTGCTTATTCAGCAAATGTTAAAACAAATACAAGCATTGAAACTAACTTGGCAGGTTTTACAGATGTTGCAGTTACTGGAAATGGAATTGCAGACACATCACGTTCTGTATTTAATGCATATAATCAATCAACAGACAGTTCTGCAATGGACATTGGCGGAAAAACAAGAACAGCATTCTTGAATTTAGCTTATGACAATTTGATTAAAAATCATGTAAGAGCAGAAATTGTTGTTCCAATGAAAAGCGGACCAGAAGAGCACATGGGTTTCAATATGACTTACAGAGATTTGAATGGAAAATTAATTGGAGTTGCACAAGTTGGAGTTATGGGTGGAAATTATAATTTAAACGCTGTTTTCCTTGGCGGAAATGCAAAAGAGCAGAAAGCAGTTGCAGAATACCTTGCATCTTTGAACAATTTAAGCAATGCAGTATGGATGACAGACAACATGAAAGATATGATTATGGATGAAACCAAATTAAAAATCCAGAGAGCATTAAAAGGAAAAATGATTGATGCTAAACTTGAAAAAACACCAGGCCAAACACCAAATTTTGGAGTAGAACTTTCATACGGAAATAATGGAAAAGGAATTTCAGCAGGCTATGAAACCTTACCAAGAAAAACAAAAGTTGGAGCATGGTGCAAAGACATAGGTTGCAATTATGAATTTAATAAAGATGGCGGTAAAGCTACTGCTTATTATCAAAGGGGGTTGAAAAAATGAACTTTACAAAATTATTTAGCTTGTTTTTTGTTGTTTTGCTAGTCTTAAGCACAGCAAATGCATTAAGATTTCCAAATATGTTTGTACTTCAAAATGCAGAAGATGCAATAGCAACAGACAGTAATACAATCATTAACACAGATAGCAATACAAAAACAATTTCAGATGAAGAAAACACAATAACAGCTTTAATTGATTTGCCACCTTCTTTGTCATTCAGCTCAAGCACTTACAACACAGCAACAGTAGCTGTCTTAACCGCAGTTGCAGTAGATGTAATGGACAATAAAGGAATTCAGTGGATAAGAATTTATCAGGATGGAATTTTGTTAGAGGAAAAGAACTGCAATTCATTATCAACATGCACTTTTTCAAAAACAATAATTGAAACAAGAGCAATTACACATGATTATTATGCAGTAACTCAGGATTTAGGAAGCAATACAGTAACATCTTCAACATTTTCAGTTGTATTTGCAGGCCAAAATCAAAACCCAGTAATAACTGCATACACACCAGCATCACCAACAAACATTAACGAAAATTCACAGCAAATATTTACAGTAACTGCAAATGACCCAAACAATGACCCATTAACATATACATGGAGATATGATGCAGCAACTGTTTCAACAAATGCAGGTTCATACACAAGAGATTTTGATTATTTCTCTTCAGGAGCACATGTTTTATCAGTCACAATAACCGATGGTTATGGCGGAGTTGCAGTCAGAACATGGAATATTAATGTAGCAAATGTTTTGATACCAACAACATGCACTTTAGATTTCAATCCATTAAGCCCGCAAATTTATGGAACTTTTGTAACAGCATCATGCTCATGCACAAGTGATATTGGGGCAATAACAGAAACAGATGTTGTTTTAACAAGAAACACATTTGATGTAGCAGCAGCAGAAAATAATGTTGCAACTTTGCTTGAAGCAGGAACACACAATTATGTCTGTTATACCGAACAAACTGCAAATTTTGCACCAGCACAGCAAATTTCAACTTATATTATAGACAGAGCAGACCACACAATTCATTTAGAATTGAATGATGTTGAAGCTGATTTGAATGGAGTTTATCCATTTGCAACAAATGCAACAGGCTGGTTAGAAATAACTCAGGAAGTTGACACAGCAATATTGGACAGAGATTTATTACAGGTAGCAACAGGAAGTCCTGCAGAAGAATTAGCAACATTAGCAGCAGGAACATATGTTTACACCTATACATATCCGCAATCTCAGAACTACACATTACAAACACTTTCAAGAACATTAACAATTGCAAGAGCAATATCAACATGTGCTTTAACATTTGATTTGGCATCACCACAAGTTTATGGAATTGATATAACTCCAACATGCGCTTGCACAAATCCAGAAGCAGCATCTGTTTTGACTGTTGATGGCAACACAATAACATCAGGAATGCCAATCTCATTAGCAGCAGGAACACATGCATTTGATTGTTCAGTTGTACAAACACAAAATTATACAGCAGCACAGGATACTGCAAATTATGATATAACTCAAGCAGATCCAGAATTGCATTTGGCAATCAATGGAATTGAAGGAATTGATCCAACTTATATTTATCCAACATTGACAAATGTTACAGGATGGATGACTTCATTACAAGGAACTCTTGATTTATACAGAGATGGAGTTATTGTAACAAATCCAGAAATTGCAACACTTGATGCAGGAATATACAATTATACACTTGATTATATTGCAACTGAAAATTATACAGCAGCAACAGTTTCAAGAACACTTACAATAACAGCAGCAAATGCAGCATGCACATTGACATTTGACGGAAACAATGCTGATACATATGTTTCAGATTATTTAACACCTGTAAATGTAACATGCACATGCACAAATCCTGAAATAGCAGGAGAACTTTACAGAGATGGAAGTTTATTAACTGATTTGTCAGTTATTGAAACACTTGGAGCAGCAACATACAATTATATGTGCAATGCATCTGCAACAACAAATTATGTTTATGCAGAAGATTCAGGAAACTTAACTGTAAACCCAATTGCACCAATTTTAACATTAACAGCATTGCCTGATTGGAATGTTGCTGAAGGAACAGAAACAAATGTTTCATGCACAGCAAACACAGTTGAAATAACACCTGAATTATTTATGGATTCAGTTTCAGTTTTAAATCCAGATGTTCAGACACTTGCAGCAGGAGTATATAATTATACATGCACTTCAGCAGCAACACAAAATTACACAGCAGGAGCAGAAATTTCAAATATTTTAACAGTAAATACCTCAGCTGTAAACACAGCACCAGTTGTTGTTTTGAATTCACCAGTTAATGTCACAATAAATGACAATTTGATTGTTGATTTCAATTATACAGCAACAGATGCAGAACAGGCAACTGTTTCATGCGATTTATTTGTTGATGGAGTTTCAGTTAATACAACTATTGCAACAAGCGGTGTTGAAAATATTGTTTCATACACATTTGCAGCATATGGTTTGCATGAATGGAATGTAACCTGCGATGATTTGCAGGCATTAAACAATTTAGGCTATTCAGAAACAGCATGGGTACTTTTGAATGATACAACCTTTGTTGATACAGAAGCACCAGTTATTATATTAGATGCACCAGCAAATGGAACAACTTTGATTGTAAATGATGCAACACTTGTTTACAATGTAACAGACAACAGCAATGCAATAGAAAATTGCTCATTGTTATTGAATGGAGCATTGGATCAAACAATGGGGCCATTAACAAATGGACAATACAATTTTGCATTAATAGCACTTGCAAATGGAAATTACACTTGGCAGGTAGAATGCTATGATTTTGCAGGAAACTACAATATATCAGATTTGTGGGAATTTACAGTTGATACAACAATAACAAACACAGCACCATGGATTGTTTTGAACGAACCAGCAGAACATGAAACATTTTATGATGAATTAATAATTTACTTTAACTACACTGCTTATGATAATGAGCAGACTTCATTAACATGCGATTTGTTTGTTGATGGGGTTTCAGTAAATACCACAACAGTAACACAAGGCAATTCACAGGTTGTTACACATACATTTTCAGCTTATGGTGATTACACTTGGTATGTTGATTGCACTGATGGATTATTAAACAATGTTTCAGAAACAAGAACAATTCATCTAACTAATACAACCCCTAATACTACACCATGGATTGTATTAAATTTGCCAGCAAATGACACAACAATAAATGATAATTTAATTGTTGATTTCAGCTACACTGGATATGATAACGAATCAATAGCACTGGATTGTAATCTGTATGTTGACGGAACAAGCTATAACAACATTGTAATAAATGGCGTTTTACAGCCAGTTCAGCATACATTTGGATTATTTGGAGATTACATTTGGTATGTTGATTGCACTGATGGATTATTGAATGCAGTATCAGAAACAAGAACAATCCATTTGGTCAATACAACAAATCCAGCACCAACAATTGTTTTGAATGCACCAGCAGATGCAACAGTTTTCCCAATAGGAACAACAAGCGTTACATTAAACTGGACATCAGCAGATAATGGAGCATCAGTAATAGATGTTGTTTATGTCAATTCAGGTTTAGGATTTTCAGCAGTAGATTCACAAACACATGCACCTGGAACATACACTTATGATTTGACAGTTGCAGACGGAATAACTTACAGTTGGTATGTCACAACAAATGACGGAACAACTATGATTCAGTCAGCAACATGGACATTTTCAGTTAATACAACAACACCAAACAATGCACCTATTGTAACATTGAATGACCCATTGAACAATTCACAGATAAACAATACAAATACTATTGTATTTAATTTTACTGCAACAGATGATTTGAACACAAGTTTGTCATGCAATTTGTATTTGGATGGAGCATTAAACCAAACAATAACTGCATTGAACAACACACCAGCAACAATAACAATCAATAATATAACTTACGGAGCACACAATTGGTATGCAACATGCAATGATGGCTCTTTAACAGGAACATCAGCAACATGGTATTTCAATTTGAATGATACAATTGCACCATTGATTACAATTGTCAGCCCATTAAATGGACAGACTTATGTAGCAACATCAGTTCCATTACAATATACTTTAAGTGAGCCAGCAGTATGGTGCGCTTACAGTCTTGATGGAAGTGCAAACACAACATTAACTTCATGTGCAAACACAACTTTGCTTGGTTTGACAGCAGCACAGCACACTGTAATAATTTATGCAAGAGATGTTTATGGTAACACAGGAAGTGCAACATCAACATTCAGAATAAACTTGACAGGAACAGTGCAAGGACACATTTATAACACCACCTCAGGAAATGCACTTGCAGGAGCAAATGTACAATTGAGAAGCGGAGCATTAATTGTTGCTCAGACAACTTCAGCAGTTGATGGAACATATGGATTAACAGCAGCAGCTGGAAATTATAATTTATCTGTTTCAAGAGCAGGCTTTACAGATGTTTCAGTTCCAGTAACAATAGTTGCAACATTAACAACTTATCAAGATGTTGTATTGCAGCCAATTATTACAATAGGAAATTTGAATGGCTATGTAAATGACTCAAACAATTATTTGTATGGGGCAACTGTTCAGTTGAAATTGGGAAATGTAACTTTGTATACAGCAACAACTGATGCAAATGGATATTATTCAATTGCAAATATTCAGCAAGACACATATTCAATAGTTGTGTCAAAATCAGGATTTAACACAAACACTAACACAATAACAATAAATGGCGGAGCAACAGCACAAAGAAATATTACATTAACAGCAACAGTATTAGCAGGAAGAATAACTGGAACTGTTTATGAAAATGTAACATTTAATGGAGTTGCAAACGCAACAGTTTATATATACCAAACTGGAACAAGCAACTTAATACAAGTTGTTAAAACAGGAGTTTCAAATGGAAACTATGTTGTTAATGGATTGGTAACCTCAATTGGTTATGATTTGAATGCAACAAGTACAATGTATCCAACCACAATATGGCCAGCAACAGGAGTATTTGTGCCTGAAGGCGGAACAAACAGTGGCAATGGAATAATAATAGGGTGAAAAAAATGACAATGAAAAACACAATAACAATATTTGCAACAATTTTATTTTTTGCATTATTTGCATCAGCAGCAAGCGCAGGAACAATCAGCGGTTATGTAGTTGACACAGCAAACGACCCTATTGCAAATGTAACTGTTGCATTATTTTATTTCAATGACACATACACAGGATATGAGGCAAACACAACTTCATTGGGATATTACACTTTTGATTTTGATGTTGCAGCTTATACTGGGTTTGTAAAATTGAATTACACCAAACCAGGAATGCCTTCAGTAATTAAAATGCCAGGAAGCATAACAAATGATTCTGTATTGAATATCAATACAACAATGGGCCCTCCAATTGCAGGAAACTTTACAGGATATGTAACAGACACAAGCGGTCCAATAAGCGGAGCAATAATCACAATAACAGGACCATTGACTTACACAGTAACAACAGATGCTTTAGGATATTACAATGTAGCTGTTGCAGCACCTTCAGCAGGAACATACACTTATACATTGACAGCAACTGCAACAATGCACAACAGTGCAACAAACACATCAACAATTGCAAATGCAGAAGTTAAACAAATTAATTTTACATTGACTTCAGTTCCAACAACAGGAAACATTCACGGAATAGTTTACAATGGCACTTTAACAAGGCCAGTTGCAAATGCACTTGTTTCATTAAGAGTTGGAACAGGAACATTGTATTCAGTCAACACAGATGCAGCAGGATTTTACAACATAACTGCAGAGCATGGAGATTATACAATGGCTGCATCAGCAGTTGGATTTAATTTATGGACTTCAACACAGAGAATTGATATTGGAAGCGATATTACAAGAGATATTAATCTGACTTCACCAAACAACACTTGTCCACAGAGCGCACCAGTTTGCGGAGCATGGGGAGAATGTTCAAGCGGGGTAAGATCAAGAACATGCACAACATATAATTATACAAACATATGCGGAAATACAAGAGTTTACACTGAAACTGTATCATGCGGTTCTTCAGGAGGAGGCTCAGGTGGAGGAAGCACTGGCGGTGGAACATTCCAGGAAAACTTTGAATTGAACTTCACAGAATCAAATCCATTGACAGTAACATGGGGAAGATACGACACTTTGACATTCAAAGACTGCAAAGACCAGATTAAAAACATTCAGTTCACAAAACTTGATTTGCAGACAGCAATCATAAAGATTTTGCCTTTAGCCAAGGAATATGAATTGAAAAAGAATGTTGAGCTGGGAATAAATCTTGATAGTGAGCTTGGTTATGATTTGAAAGTAACTTTGCTTGACACAAAATACACTTTAGACAAAGGATTCCAGGCAACAACTTCAATTGAATTAATCTGCAAGCCAACAACAATTGCAAAGCCGGCAGTAACAACAGATGATACTGACAAAGAGGAGACTGAAGAAGAAGTTAAGCCTCTTTCAGGACTGCTAAAAATTTTAGGCAAGATAAATCCAACTGCACCTGCAAATCTTGGTGTTGGAATAGGAATTACCTTGGCAACAATAGTTGCAGGCTTGGGAATATTCTGGCTTGTAATGAGAAGAAGATATTAATCTTCTTTTATTTTTATTTTTTATTTCTCTCATTCTCAACTAAAAAACAGAAACATTTAAATATACCTTAGTATACCCAAGTATAAAGGTGAGATTATGGAAGCAACAACAATAAAAATCTATGGAGATACAAAATCTGTTTTGGACAGCTTTAGGGAATACAAAAATGAAAGCTATGATGAAGTAATCAAAAAGATTGTGTTTATAGTAAAGAACTGCGCAAAAAAGCCTGAATTGAGCATGGAAGCAATACAATCAATAGAGAAAGCAAGAGAAAGAATGAAAAAAGGCAATTTCCTCAACGAAGCTGACGCAAGAAAAAGACTGGGCTTGTAAATGTATAAACTTCTTTTTGATAAAGAATCAATTGATTTTCTCAATAAACTTCAAAAACAAGTAAAAGAAAGAATATTCAAAAAGATTATTTCTTCAAAAGAGAATCCGTTTAAATCTTTTGCAAGATTGACGGGCAGAGCAGATTATAAACTAAGAGTTGGGGATTACAGGGTTATTGCAGACATTGATGAGAAAACAAAAACTATTAAAATAACTTTAATTGACCATAGGCAGAACATATACAAGCGCATATAAGATTTTTTCCGCAAGGTTTTTAAATAAACTAGGTTTCTTAATAGGCTAGGGGCCCGTGGTTTAGTGGCTATTATAAGCAGTATAATCCACAAATAACATCACCTTGACGTGGTGAGGGTCGCCGGTTCGAATCCGGCCGGGCCCATACATAATCAAAAAAGAGGCAATGATGGATTTTCCGCAATACACAATTAGAGAGCATCCTTTACGAGCTGCATTGCCCCAATTTTTCAAATTAGCTTTCTTATGCACAATATTTTATGTAGGAATTCTTATGAATTTGTATTTGTTAAGAATAGAAACTTCAAAATACATAACAATCCTGATATGGGTTATGCTTGGAATCATAATTTTGCTTCAGGTGATATTAACATATGTAAGAGCATCAAAAATAACTTATCTTGTTTTTCAAAACAGAATTGAATCGCCTTCAACAAAGCAGACACCAATTTTTTATCCGAATATTGCATCCTCAAAAATAAAAAAAGGATTCTTTGACACATTCTTCAGCACAGGAACAATTGTTTTTGAGCCGAAATTTACAATAAAAAACATAAAAACACCAGAAGAAATACATAATTATATCAATCAAATGATAAGCTATTCAAAAAATTATCAAGCAAGGATGCCTTAAAATGAAACTAAAAGCAAAAGATATGAATATTGCAACAGGGGACATAAGAATTGTCCTGCTCAATCACAAGGATGCGCATAAAATAGATTTGCATCCTGAAGATAGAATTGTTTTGAGAAAAAACGGAAAAATAGCAACAGCTGTTGTTGATATTGCGGAGTCATGCAAAACAGTTCCTCTTGGTTCAATCGGCTTGTTTGAGGAAGTTCTGAAAGACCTTGGAGCAAAAACAGGGGATTTTATTGATGTAACATTCCAGAGCAAACCGGAATCAATAAGACACATAAAGAAAAAGCTTGACGGCCATGAATTAAATGAAATTGAAATAAATTCTATTGTTAAAGACATTGTTGATAATAAATTAACAGATATTGAAATGACTTATTTTGTTTCAGGCATTTACACAAAAGGAATGACGCAGAAAGAAACAGTTGCCTTGACAAAAGCAATGATTAATTCAGGTTCAAAGCTTGAAATAAATAAAAAGCAGGTTTTTGCACTGCATTCAATAGGTGGTGTTTCAGGCAACAGAACAACCATGGTTGTTGTTCCTATTCTTATTGAAGCAGGGTTAATTGTTCCAAAAACAGCATCAAGAGCAATAACAAGCTCATCAGGAACAGCAGACACTATGGAAGTTTTGTGCGGTGTTTCATGGCCAATATCAAAATTAAAGGAATTTATTGAAAGAGTTGGAGGATTTATTGTTTGGGGAGGAGCTGTAAAGTTAGCTCCTGCTGATGACAGAATAATAAATATTGAGCATCCCCTAAGCATTGATCCTGAACAGCAGATGATTGCTTCAATAATGTCAAAGCAGGGAAGCATTTCTGCAACACATGTTTTGATAGAAATTCCTTTTGGTTTTGGCGCAAAAATTGACACAAAGAAAAAAGCAGAGCATTTGGGAAAAGAATTCAAAAAGATTGGCAAAGAGCTTGGAATGATTGTTCAGTTTATTTTAGAGGATGGCTCACAGCCAATTGGAAATGGAATTGGCCCCGGCTTAGAATGCAGAGATGTAATTTGGGCATTATCAAATAATGTAAATGCGCCAAAAGATTTGATTGAAAGGTCTCTTGAAGTTGCAGGAAAAGCGCTTGAAATGACGGGCCACAAAAATGGAAGAAAATTAGCAGCTGAAATATTATATTCCGGAAGAGCATATAAAAAGTTTTTTGAGATTGTAGTTGCACAGGGCGGAAAAATAGTAAAGCCTGATCAATTGCCTCTTGGAAAATATTCTTATACTGTAAAAGCTCCTGCTGACTGCACTGTTGAGCACATAGACAACAAATCAATTTCAAGAATGGCAAGAATTGCAGGAGCTCCAAAAGATTTGGGAGCAGGTGTTTTTATTCACAAACATGTTGGAGAGAAAGCAGATAAAAATGAGCCTTTGTTTACTGTTTATGCAGAAACAAAGCAGAAATTAGATTATATTGTTTCCAACTTAGAGCATTTAGATGGATTTACAGTGAGATAATTTTAAAAAATATGTACGCCGACGCCCGGATTTGAACCGGGATACCATTTCTGGAACCAGCTATCCTGCAAAGCCTCAAGGCTGGCGCAGTACCAGGTTGTGCCACGTCGGCATGGAAAACAATAACTTCTGTTCACTATTTAAAGTTTTCTGGACTGCAGAAAAATCTATTTCTTTATAAAACTATGCCAAAAAATAGAAACATTTATATATAAGTTACACCTTCTATTTATAAAGGTATTGTAACTATCAATACATCAAACCATTTTAAAGGTTTGTGTTACAATAATATAACCATTACAAACTATATCTCAAAGGTGAAAAATGCCATATGTAAAAAAATGCCCGGAATGCGGAAGTATTAACCTTTTCTATAACAAAGAAAAAGGAGAAGTTATTTGCAAAGACTGCGGTTTAGTTGTTGAAGACAAAATGGTTGACTTCGGCCAGGAATGGAGAGATTTTGATTCTAATGATGCTGACAAGCACAGAAGAACAGGAGCTCCAATGACTTACACTCAATATGATCAGGGATTGGGAACAGAGGTTGGACAGAAAGCAGATATTTTCCAGCTTGGTGCAAAAGACAGAAACAAATTTTTCAGATTAAGAAAATGGCAGTACAGAATTTCAACAGCAATAGAAAGAAATCTAAAATTAGCATTGGCTGAATTGAAAAGAGTTTCATCTTTCTTAAAGCTTCCAAAATCAGTTGAGGAAGAAGCAGCAAGAATTTACACAATGGCTGTTCAGAGAGGATTAGTAAGAGGAAGATCAATGGAATCTGTTGTAGCTGGCTCATTGTATGCAGCATGCAGAAGACATGATGTTCCAAGAACACTTGATGAATTGGGAGAAGCATCCGGAATTGAGAAGAAAGAAATTGGAAGGACTTACAGATTTGTAACAAGGGAATTAGGAATAAAAATCATGCCCTCAAATCCGGCCGATTACATAGCAAGATTCGCATCTTCATTAAAATTAAGCGCAGAATCACAGAGCAGAGCAATAGAAATTCTTGAAAGAGCACAGAAGTCTGAGTTAACATCAGGCAGAGGGCCAACAGGAATTGCAGCTGCTGCACTTTATGTTTCCGCTTTAATACATGGAGAGAAAAGAACACAGAGAGAAGTTGCAGATGTTGCAGGAGTAACAGAAGTTACAATCAGAAACAGATACAAAGAGCTTCTTGATGAGCTTGATTTGGAAAAAGAAATCAAGAAAACAAAGAAGAAGAAAAGAGAATAAATTATTTAAGTAAGTTATATTTATAAAAAAGATAGATTTATATATAAATAAATTATTTAATAAATAAGAGTTAAATAATTTTGTGCCGGCGGGGAATCGAACCCCGAAGATTACCTTTAGCGGAGGTATATTCTATCCTTTAAATTACCGGCACATTTTGTTTTATTATTTTAATCATATTAATAATTTAACCTCATCAATTAGTTCAGAGGGGATATAATATACTTTTTTATTTAATTTTAATTTTTTTCTCAACAATTTCTTATGTAATAATATATTCAAATGTTGTAACGCACCAATCCTACTAATTCCCAAAAGTAAAGCAAGATGAGTAGAAGAGATTTCATTATTATCAAGGATTATTTTCAGGATTATCTTTTGTTTTATAGTTAAGTTTTCAACTTCTTCTTTTACATTTTCTAAAAAATCTGCTCCAATCTCTTTTGTAAATTCTTTGAAAGTTTTACTATTTGCTTCAAAAATATTATTATCTATAATAAAATTTAAATAAAGTTTGGCATATTCCATTAATCTATTTGGATTCCCATTAGATAATTTGCTTAACATTTCAATTATATAATCAGGAAAAATTTTATTTACTTCTTCATTTAATTTGGATTCAAAAATCCTCTTTTTTAAAATATCTATACAATCTGTAAAATTAAAGGGGCGTAATTCAATTACTTCTAATTTTGGAAATTTAATTTTGTTTGAAGAAGTTATTTCATCCCAATTAGATTTGTTCCATGAACTTATAAATCTTCCTTCTAACAATTCGAATATAATAGAAACTTCTTTAGGGTAATACTGGGCAATAGAATCTAAATCATCAAAAATTATTAAAGTATTTTCCTTGCTAATTTCTTGATTTAGTTTTACTTCCTCATCTTGAATAAAAAATAGTTTAAAATACATTTCCCCTTTAATAAACACCACTTTTTCAAAACCAATCAATTTTAAATTTTTTTCAAAGAGTTCTTTTATATACCTAAGAAAATGAGTTTTTCCATCTCCTCTCGCTCCAACAATAGAAATAGTCGAAATATTTTTTTCTTTTAAATTTGCAAAAACCCTTATGAACTGATTCATTTCTCTTTCTCTATTCACAAACGATTCAATTATATCTTTGGGTTTTATTGTAAACGGATCTTCTTTTAGCCCGAAACTATTGAAAACTTTCCCAGTTAAAGCTTGTTTTAATTTTTCTTCAAACATTTTATTACACCACTTACATTACATATGTAAGTTTAGATTAAAAAAAGGAAGGTTTATTTATAAATCTTTCTATCTCCTTTATAAATGGCGGTTATAACCTCCAAAAACAATAGTTATAATCTTTATAACCCTTGGTTGATTATCTCCATAAAACTTTTTTGAAATTTTCTATTTTATTGTTTTTTATTTTTATCCCTTCTTTTTGAAGCAGTTTAATTTTGTTTTTTGCTCCTGTTGCAAAACCGCCTATTCTGCCATCAGAATTAACAACCCTGTGGCATGGAACAATTGGTGCATAAGGATTTTTGTTCAATGCATTTCCAACAGCCCTGTAAGCTTTTGTTTTAAGTTTTTCAGCTATTATTTTGTATGTTGTTACTTTTCCTTTTGGCACTTTCTTTGCTATTGCCCAGACTTTTTGGTTAAAATTCATTTCTCTTTGATATAATCATCCAAAGTTTCATTTTGTGAAATTAAAGTGTTATTTTTTAATTTATCCACAACTTTGGGTTCAATAAATATTTCTACATCAGGTATAATCTTATTATAATTTACTAATGCAAGCTGCCAGCAATCCATGAGCAAAATTGTTTTGTTTTCATTGTCTGGAAAATAGTTCATCTGTTTTTGTTCTCCTCGTTTAATTTCCTTCAAATAAAATCCACATATCCTTAAAAAATCAAGTTTGTCTTTTTTTGGAAGATGCCTCAAATCAATTTTTGGCGCCATTAAATTATTTTCATCAAAAAGATACAAATATGCACCATTTTTGCAAAAAACATCATCTTTGCTCAATCTATCATAATAAATCGCAACATTTCCTATATAATCTTTTGATTTATCTGGTTTTATATAAGTTATATTTCTTTTCTTTATTCTTTCCCTGTTGGTTATGCCCATCCATAAAGCCATCCAGGCATATTCTGTATTTGTCAAATATATACCAAACAAATTTTCATATTCAAACCTTGATTTTGCACCTGTTGAATGCAAATGATCTACTTTGAAGTTTTTCCCATTAGCCAAAAGAGAATTATTTTTTAAAAAATCATTCAGCTGGTCCAAGCTACTTATTGTTTGTGATATCATTTTATCATCTTTATTATCTTATTCAAATCTTTTTTATTGTAATTTTCTTTGTATATTTTTGCAAGAGCAAATAAAATATTTTTATTTATTAAAATATTTTTTTCCTTGAATATATAGCTCATTTTTTCTGAGCAGAGGAATTGTATGAACTGGGTTGCATTCTTTGGCTTTTCTGTAAAAATGCATCTTTCAAAGTCTATCATAACTGGGTTTTTGTTTTTTACAATAATATGCTTGTAAGGATTGGTTAATTCTAATTTGTTAATTCCCAATTTATCCATTGCATAAAGCTGTTCAAAAATCTTTTTTATTATTTCAAGAATGTCTTTTTTTGATGATTTTTGAATATAATCAATTATCCTTTCCCCTTTTATGAACTGCATTTCAATTTCATTGTCATCAAAAGAAATCAGTTTTGGGCCAATTCCTTTTTTGTTTAGAATCTTAAGATACCTTGCTTCTTCTTCTGGATGATAATGCTCAGTAAGCTTTCTTTTTACAACATTTTTGTTTTTCAGGTAAACAATCCCTCTTTTTCCCTTTGCTAAAAGTTTCATTTGTATGACTCTAACTCCACTTTTGCATCAAAAAGCTTGGTGGTAATTTCTGCTGCAACAGGCCCGATGCCATTATAATAAATAGTTGCTCTTTCAACAAAAAATCTTCTTTCAATGTATTTGTCTTCTATTGGCTCAAATGTTATTGGAACCAGCCTTTTATCATCTGTTAATATTATATTTAATTCCTTAAAATCAGTGCTGTCTGGCATTAAAGGCGTTCCAACTTGAACAGAAACTCTTTTTGCTTTTTTGTCCCCATTTTCCTTTTTATTGAGAATTATGCTTACTGTATATTTGCTGTTGTCTGCATTTTCTATAAGATAGTTGATTATGTTGTGCAATGTAAATGGAGTTATTTCTTCCTGTATTGTTTTGGTTTCCATTGCTTCTTTGACAAGTTTTTCTATTGATGATGAATCATTTGCAGATGTTTTAATAATCTCATTATCAACAAGGTATTTTAATGAGTCTCCAAGAAAACTTGTCTGCCAGTAATTTACTTCAGGAAGCCATTTGATTGGTATTCTTTTTGGGCAAACACCAAGATAAATCATATTTCCTTTTTCCCCAAAAGTTGTTTTTGCAACTGGAATTCCTGCAACATAAACCTTGTGATTAAGTTCAACAGGGTTTTGCGTAATCATTATTGCTGCTAATAAAGAAAATATCATTTTTCCACCAGATAAACATAAAGCTCTTCAAAAAACATCTTTTTTGAATCCAAAAGAGTGTGTTTAAAATTATGTTTTTTTATTATTTCATCAACTTTCTCTTTGTTTGTCAATGAGCTGAATAATAAAAGTATTTTTCCATCCTCTTTCAGATAATCATTAACATCATTGAAAAATCTTTCTGTTAATTCATATCCTTCTTTGCCGCCATCCAAAGCAATGTCTTTTATTCTTTCATCATTCGGCAGATAAGGCGGATTGAAAATGATTAGATTGAAAGAATGTTTGTAATTTTCCAAGTTTGAGAACAAATCAGTTTGTATGAATTTAATGTTGTTTATGTTTTTTGCTTCTTCTTTTGCGTATTCTATTGCATCCTCATTGATGTCTGCTGCAATTACCAAACTTGAAGTTTTTGCAGCTTCAATAGCCTGTATTCCAGAGCCTGTTCCCATGTCTAGAACAATGCCTTTTGCATATTTCTTTATTTGCTCAAGAAGCATGAAAGAATCCTCCTGAGGCTCATAAACTTCCCCCATAGCTTCCCAAAAAGAGAAAGTTATTTAAAAGCGTTGCTATTTGATTTTAGCTAACAGCCCCGTAGTGTAGCAATGGTTTCGTCCATTGACACCGAGGTGGGTTTCGCCTTACGGCTCAAGCCCACATACAAAGCTGAGAATTACAGCCCCGTAGTGTAGCGGTCAATCATTCAAGGCTCTGGCGAGCTTTTGTTTGGAGATACCTTGAGACCCTGGTTCGAATCCGGGCGGGGCTATATTTATTATTCTTGATTTAAATTATATTTTTTAGAATCAATTTAAACATTTTTTTAGGCTTAATTATCAAATCATCATGCCCACCATCTATTTTTATTTCTTTAAAGTTTTTCAGCAATTTTCTCAAATTATGATTAGCTTTTGCAGTTACTATCTTGTCCTGTTTTCCAATGATATTCATTACAGGAACCATAATTTTTGATAATTCCTTAGATATGTCTGTATGTAAATTTCTGTATGCCATAATTCTGTTAGCATGCACATATTCTAAAGTTGATTCGTTTGCAAATAGATTGGATATTTCTTTTGAAGTTTTTGCTTTTGAAAAGTCCATATATTTTATTTTTTTATTTAGAATTTTTGCTTTTAATTCATTTTTTGTAGCATATAATATCCCATTATGTCTTAGAATGAATTGGAACAAATAATATATAAATTTTGAATTTATGGTTTCTTTAAAATTATTTGATCCGTAAATACTAATAATTCTTTGTGCATTATGTGTTTTGGCGACATAATATGCTGCAGGTACTATTCCGTAACTATGTGTTATAAAAATTGGTTTTTTTATATTTTCTTTTTTTAATATTAAAAATAAATCTTCTGAAAATTTTACTGGAGAATATTCTTTATATTCCATTGGTTTTGAAGAAAATCCTGTTCCTCTTTGATCATATAAAAGCGTAGAATATCCTTCCCTATAAAAAAGAGTTGCTAAAGAAATCATTGAAGTATGGTTTAATGATGAGCCTGGTAAAAATACAATAATTCCTTTGTTTTTTGGATTTATATTATGCCAATAATATACCTTACAAAATTTATTAAGGATATGCTTTGACTTTTCTTTAATATACATAACTCTTAAGAGATATGACCCTTTAATAAACCTTTTTATTTGATTTTTTTGCTATAAATCATATTATTTCGATACTTTTTTAAATGATAAATAACTTTTATATTTTTATGGTTGAATTAAAATTATTAAGTTGGAATATCTTTTGGGGGCTTGGTTATCCTAAATCTCAATTAAATCAAACATTAAAAGGTAGTTCTTATTTTTATAAAAGAAATACTCAAAAGAATATCAACCAAATTGCAAATTTAATTAATTCTTTAAATCCGCATTTTGTTGCTTTTCAAGAAATTGATGGTGGGTCTTTAAGAAACGGACAGTACAATCAAGTTCAAGATTTAACAAAGCAACTTTCAATGAATTATTCTTACTATGCTGTTGAAAAGGATTGGTTAAGATATTTTAATGATGGAAATGCATTAATATCTACTTACAGACCTCTTTTTGTAAAAGTTGAAATACTTCCTTTCAAAGTTGAAAAAAGAAATGCTATCTTTTCCAATTATATTATTGGTAAGAAGAAGGTTACTATAATCACTATGCATCTTGGTGCGCATAAATCAGGTAAAACCGAAAGATTACAACAGGTAAAATCTTTAGCAGAAAAGATTAACAAACTAAAAAACCCCGTTATTTTAATGGGTGATTTTAATTGTGAACCAAGTGATGAAGAATTTCAATATTTAATTAAAAATACTGAAATGAAAAATCTAATCAATATTAAAACATATCCTACTTATAATCCAAAGAATATTTTTGATAATATATTAATTTCAAAAAGTATAAAATCAGTCAAAGTTCAAGTTATAAAAACAAAATTATCAGATCATTTTCCTGTTTTTGCGATTCTGAAAATTTAATACCGCTACAATCCCGCAATCTTTTTTAAAAATTGTCATTTTATCGATGATAAAGGAGTTAGAGCTTTCTGGGTGGGGTTACATTATTTTCTTAAGAAAGATTTAAATAGTGATTTTGGTTAAATTAAATTTAAGAGGTGCTAAAATGAATACAAAAGAATTTCAAAAAAAACATCCTGTTTGGCATATTTTTTACATACTTGCTTGTATATTTAGTTTAGGTGTTGTTTGGTATATAAATAATTTTATTGCTTATGCTGTTGCCAAAGCAAATGATAAAAAATAAATCTAAACAATTTCTCCTAACAGCATATTGACATAACCCATGCTGTTGCCATTGATGACAACTACATCATAAACTTTGCTGAATGCATCCACATCTTCTTTTTTGCTTGCAAATCCAATCTTTAAAACGCAATCATGCTTTAATCCGTCAGCCATCATATTATCCTCTAATTGATCACCAAGCAAAATAACATTCTTCCTTCCTTCTATTTCTTTCAGATATTTTTCATGATTTACAAGGCCTTCATTTTTATTTACTGAGGTTACAACAGGCTCTTTGTATCCTGTTGCCAATCCATTTTTATCAAACTCAAAAAAGTTTGCAAGAACATGCATCTTATCATAGCTTAAGCATTCTATATCAAGATAATTTGTTATAATATCACCAAGCCCTGCTGAAAAAATAAGCAGAGGAATATTGTTGTCAGTCAATACCTCAAAAAATCCATCAACTTTTTCTTTTTTCATTATTATTCTTGAATTAAGTGCAGTAGAGCCATTTATATTAAGATCAGTAGCATTAGGAATTAATGCATCAGTTATAACCAATCTGCTCATTCCAGAAGCAACCAAATCAGATAAAGATTCATGCCACCATTGTGTTATTAGTTTTGCTTTTTCATCAAGTAACATATTTATATCAAGTTCAATTGGGCTATATCGATCATATCTTTCCTTTGACCTTTCTTTGTATCCTTTTGCAAGCAAAATACTGCTTTCAACCATAATATAACTTGTTATAAGTTTTCCATCAGACTGCGGCTGTGTTAAAGTGCCGTCAAAATCAGATATAATATGAAGTTTTTCATTGCCAGATCTCTTAAGAAATTTAATCTTGTTTTCCAGTCCAGAATGGTCTCTTATATAAGTATTCTGCTCCATTAGGCAGTATAAATACCACAATCTTTATAAATATAGCGCTTTTTATCTACTTTTTAATAGGTAATTTTTGGGGGTAAGTATGGTTCACAGAGTAGAAATTAAATCAATAGTACCTGATACAAGAGCAAAAACCAGGAAATTAAAATTATCGCATGAGCTTCGTAAAGCAATCGATGCAGAAATTGTTGATGTTTATACAATTGATTCTGATATAACTCTTAGTCAGCTGCAAAAAAGCGCAAGAATGCTTATCAATCCCTTAACTCAAAAAGCATTTTTAGATGAATCTTATTTTCCAAAAAAAAGTTTTGATTGGGCAATTGAAATAGGTTTTTTGCCAGGTGTTAAAGACAATGTTGCTTCAACAGCAAGAGAAGGCATTGAAGATTTATTAAAAACAAAATTTTTTAATGGCCATGATATTTATACTTCTCAAGTTACTTTTTTGTCAGGGGACTTGGACAGAGAAGAAGTTATAAAAATTGCAGAATCACTTGCAAATCCATTAATTCAGAGAATAAATATAAAAAGTTACAGTGAATTTAAATCAGGCAAGGGGATGGGGATTGTTGTTCCAAAAGTAAAGTTAAATGCAAAGCCAAATTCAGACATTGTTGAAATAATAAATATATCAGATGAGGAATTAATTAAGATTGGAAAACAGGGAATTGCAAATTCTGACGGAACAAGAAGAGGGCCGTTAGCATTGGATTTAACTTATATGAAAACAATTCAAAATTATTTCAGGCATCAAAACAGAAATCCAACTGATGTTGAGCTTGAATCAATTGCGCAAACATGGTCAGAGCACTGCAAACATACTATTTTTGCAGATCCAATTGATAACATCACAAATGGTTTATATCAAACATTTATCAAAGCAGCAACAAACAGAATAAGAAAGGAAAAAGGAGCAAAAGATTTCTGCGTTTCTGTATTTACTGATAATTCAGGAGCAATAATTTTTGATGAAAAATATTTAATTACTGATAAAGCTGAAACACACAACAGTCCTTCAGCATTGGATCCTTTTGGAGGCTCAATTACGGGCATAGTTGGAGTTAACAGGGATGCAATAGGTTTTGGCATGGGTGCAAAGCCAGTAGCAAACAGATATGGATTTTGTTTTGCAAACCCAAATGATGAAGAGTCAATTTACAAAGGCAAGAATAAAACTCAAAAAATGCTTTCTCCAAAAAGAATAATGGAAGGAGTAATTGATGGAGTTAATGTTGGTGGAAATTGTTCAGGAATACCAACACCAAATGGTTTTATGGTTTTTGATGAAAGATACAAAGGAAAACCTTTGGTATTTGTCGGAACAGTTGGTTTGATTCCAAAAGAAGTAAATGAAAATCCGTCTCATGAAAAAACCGCACAATCAGGAGATTATATTGTAATGGCTGGCGGAAGAGTTGGAAAAGATGGGATTCATGGCGCAACATTTTCATCAGAAGCAATGGATTCAGGAAGTCCTGCAACAGCAGTTCAAATTGGAGACCCAATAACACAGAAAAAATTAAGCGATGCTATTGTAAAAGAAGCAAGAGATTTGGGATTATACAGAAGCATTACTGATAATGGAGCAGGAGGTTTGTCATGTTCTGTTGCAGAGATGGCAAAAGAATGCGGCGGTTGCAATGTTAATCTTGATAAAGTTCCTTTAAAATATCCTGGTTTGGCACCTTGGGAAATTTGGATTTCAGAATCACAGGAAAGAATGACTTTGGCTGTTCCAAAAGAAAAATGGAATCAATTTTCAGATTTGATGAAAAAGAGAGGAGTTGAAGCAGCAATAATTGGGGAATTTACAGATTCAGGATATTGCCTTGTTACATATGAGCATCAAAAATTAATGGACGTTGATATGGAGTTCTTGCATGATGGACTTCCTCAAAGACCAATGCAAACAACATACAAAAGACCAGTTTATAATGAACCTTATATTTCTGAACGTAAAACTTTAGATATCTTGCTTGGCGAAATGCTTAGAAGGCCAAACATATCAAGTTTTGAATTTATTTCCCAGCAATATGATCATGAAGTTCAGGGAGGTTCTGTTATAAAACCTCTACAGGGAAAAGGAAGAGTAAATGGCGATGCAGCTGTTTTAAGACCAGTTTTAAATTCTAAAAAAGGAGTTGTTTTGTCGCAGGGAATAAATCCTTCTTACAGCAATATTGATACTTATCATATGGCAGCATGCGCAATAGACACTGCAATAAGAAATGCAGTTGCAGTTGGTGCAAAATTAGATTATCTTGCTTTGATGGATAATTTCTGCTGGTGCAGTTCAAATGAACCAGAAAGACTTGGACAGTTGAAAGCAGCATGCGAAGCTTGCTATGATTATGCTGTTGCATTTGGAACTCCATTTATTTCCGGAAAAGACAGCATGTTTAATGATTTCAAAGGCTATGATGAAAATAATCAACCAATAAAAATTTCAATCCCTCCAACATTATTAATTTCTTCAATTGGAATTATGGATGATGCAAGAAAAGCAGTTTCATTGGATGCAAAATTTGAAGGCGATTTAGTTTATGTTTTGGGAGATACAAAATATGAATTAGGAGGATCTGAATATTTTGCAATGATGGGAGATATTCAAGGCCGAAAATTAATAGGAAATATTGTTCCAAAAGTCAATGCAAAAAAGAATAAAAGATTATATAATTCATTTTCAGAAGCAGTTGATGAAAATTTAGTTGCATCTGCACAGAGTGTTGGAAGAGGAGGACTTGCAGTTGCACTTGCAAAAACAGCAATTGGCGGAAGATTGGGAATAGAAGCAACACTTGAAAATCTTCCTGGCGCTAATTTAAGGGATGATTTTGCATTATTTTCAGAAAGTCAGGGAAGACTTGTTGTTACAATTGCTCCGCAATACAAAGAAAGATTTGAACAGATTATGTATGGAAATCCATTTGCACAGATTGGAAAAATAACAAAAGATTCATTTGTTATTAAAGGTAGAGAAGGGCAAGAAATTATTAATAATCCTTTAGAATGTGTAAGCAATGCATATAAAAATACTTTTGGAGCTTATTAAAATGAAACCAAATGTTTTAGTTTTAACTGGATATGGAATAAATTGTGATGAAGAAACCAAGTTTGCTTTTGAAAAAGCAGGTGCAAAAGCAGATATTGTTCATATAAATGATTTGATAGAAAATCCTAAAAAACTTAATGATATTCAAATATTTGCATTCCCAGGTGGATTTTCTTATGGTGATGATACTGGTTCAGGATATGCTTTGGCAAACAAAATAAAAAATCATTTGTGGGATGAGGTTCGTTCTTTTATTCAAAAAGACAAGCTGGCAATTGGAATATGCAATGGCTTTCAGGTAATGGTTAATTTGGGAATTTTGCCTGCTTTGGAAGGTTATGGAAAAAGAGAAGTTGCTTTAATGCACAATGATTCAGCAAGATATCTTGTAAGATGGGTTGATTTAGAATTTAATGGAAAAAGCCCGTGGGTTAAGGATATAAACCGAATTTCTGTTCCTATTGCGCATGGAGAAGGAAAATTCTATGCAAAAAAAAGAATGTTAGAGGAAATGAAAGACCAAGGAATGATTGCAGCAAAATATGTTAAGGGAAATATCTGCAAATATCAAAATCTTGAAGCAAATCCAAATGGTTCTTTGGAGGATATTGCAGCAATCACAGATGTAACTGGAAGATTAATTGGAATGATGCCGCATCCAGAAAGAGCAGTTGATTTTACACATATTCCTGATTGGACTTTAATAAAAGAAAAATATCAAAGAAAAGGAAAAGATTTGCCAAAAAACGGGCCAGGATTAAAAATATTCCAAAATGGAGTAAAATATTTTAAGTGAGGAGGTAAAAATGGGAAAGATATTAGTTTTAGGTTCAGGCGGAAGAGAGCATGTATTAGCATGGAAATTATCACAAAGCAAATTTTCTGAAAAAGTATATGTTGCACCAGGCAATGATGGAATGAAAGATGTTGCTGAAATTGTATCTTCAATAAAAGTTAATGATTTTGAAGCAATTGAAAATTTTGTAAGAGCAAATGATATTGATTTGACTGTTGTTGGTCCTGAAGACCCATTGTGCAATGGAATTGTTGATCATTTTTATCATTCAGGCTTGGTTGCAGGAGACCATTTTATTTTTGGTCCAACAAAAGCAGCAGCAAGATTAGAAGGAAGTAAAGCATTTGCAAAACAATTCATGAGTCATTATGGAATTCCAACTGCAAATTTTAAGATTTTTGAGGATTTTAAAGAAGCATATGAACATGTAAAATATAATCATTCTGTCCCGCTTGTTGTAAAAGCATCCGGATTAGCAGCAGGAAAAGGAAGCATTGTCTGCAAATCAATTGATGATGCATTTGATTCAATTAGCAGAATGATGATAAAAAAAGAATTTGGAAAAGCAGGAGAAAGAATTGTTATTGAAGATTTTATGGAAGGCGAAGAAGCATCTATTTTATTAATAACAGACGGAAATAACTGCGGAAAAATTCTTGCTTCATCACAAGATCACAAAAGAGCTTATGATAATGACCAAGGACCAAATACAGGTGGCATGGGAGCTTATGCACCTGCAAAAATTGTTACAGATGATGTAATGAATAAAGTTGTTAGAAATATTCTTGCACCAACAATAAATGGAATGAGAAAAGAAGGAACACCTTTTACAGGATGTTTGTATGTTGGTTTGATGATAGATAAACAAGGCAATCCAAGTGTTGTTGAATACAATGTAAGATTTGGTGACCCTGAAACACAGGTTGTTCTTCCTATATTAAAAACTGATTTGTATTCTTTGCTTTATGAATGTGCAAGAGGAACTTTTGAAAGAGCTCCTTTAATTGAAAATGAAGGTTCTGCTTGCTGTGTTGTTGGAGCATCAGGAGGTTATCCTGGAAATTATGAAAAAGGCAAATTGATTACGGGGCTTGATTTTGATATTCCAGATACAATAACTTTCCATGCAGGAACAAAATTAGAAAATGGAAAATATGTTACCAATGGAGGAAGAGTTCTTGGGATAACTGGCATTGGAGATAATCTTAAAGAATCAATTGCAAATGCATACAATGGAGTAGGATCAATAAAATGGGACGGGATGCATTACAGAGATGATATTGGACAAAAAGGATTGAGGAAATAAATATGCAAGAAATAAAACCAATTTATTCAGGAAAACCGGAAAATTTTAATTGGGTTGGATTTGGTTCAGGTTCAGGAACAAATCTTAGGGAATGTGCAAAAGTAATAAAGCCAAAATTAATTTTTTGCGATAAACCAAGTGCAGGTTTATTGGATTTGGAAGAATTAGCAGAAATTCCAACTATTATTATGGATGGATACAAATGGTGCGGAAGCTGGGCAAAATCAAAAGATGACCCTGTATTAAAAGAAATTTATGAACAGAAAAGCAGAGAATTCAATGAATATCTTGTTAAATCATTGAAAGATTTTGAAGCAAGAAATGAATTAAATATTGATTTGATTGTTCTTGGCGGTTACATGCGACTTGTTAAAGAGCCTTTGCTGACAGAATTCAAAGACAAAATGATAAATGTTCATCCTGCTGATCTTTTTATTAGGGCAAAAAACCAGAGAGCTTTTACTGGTGCAAATGCTTGTTATGATGCTTTAAAAGCAGGAAGAAACAAAACAAAATCTTCTGTAATAATGGTTGATGAAGGGGAAGATCACGGAGAAATACTTGTGCAGGGCCCTGATGTTTGGGTTTCAAAAGAATTTTTGAATTCTTCTGACAAAGAAAATCTTTTGCCCGATTATGCAAAAAAACACCAGAGCATACAGAAAGAACAAAGCGATTGGCCTGCATTGACAACAGCTTTGGAACTTATTGCAAATGGAAGACTTGCACTGGGTGTTGAAAAAGCTTATCACAATGAATGGAGAAGAGTTTATGTTGATGGGAAACCTTTGCATTATGAAGGATATCAAATGAGGGGGAAAACAAAATGAGAAAAATAATATTTTTAGGTGCAGGTTCTGAAAAAGATCCAGGTTTTGAAGGATTGTATGATAAAAAAAGATTTGCTGACAGAGGAATAACTGTAATTGACCCAATGGTTATTGAATCATGCCATGGCTGTCCAGAGTTAATGACTCATTACAGCAAACAAATGCAATCTCTTGTTGATGATGGAGATAAAGTTGTTGGAGTTCTTCAAGGCGGATTAATGTTTGCTTTGCCAAGCATCCAAGCAACTCAAGTTACTTATCCAATAATTTCATGTCCATTAGATTTAATTTCTTATACTTCATTTATGGTGCCATCAGGCCATGCAGCAATTTCAACAGTTGGCATTGAAATGATAAATGATAAACTTAATAATACAACTCAACGCAAGAGAGCATTATTTTTGGCAGAAGATATACTTAATCTTGAAGCTAAGGCAGTACAAATCGAATGCCCTGATAAAACTCATCTTGATAAATTAATTACAGAGCTGTCAAAATTTGGAATAAAAACAACTAAAGGAAGTCAATTAGTTCTTACATATAATGAATGTTTATATCATTTAAAAGAAGGAATTATTCAATTATGGGCAGATTCTAACGAGGATTTAATGAATGGCGGATATTTGAATCTTGCAGATAAGGTAATTTCAAATCAGGGTGGTTTTAAGGGTACTCTGCAAGTCAGAGGAATGCAAAATCTTGCAATTTATGCAGCAAAGATTCTTTCTTTGAATAATCCTGAGCTAAGAGAGCAAATAAAGGGATTAAAAGTTAGCAAAAGAAAAACATATCAAAGAAGATATTTATTAAATGAATTAGGAGGGAAATAAAATGGGTTGGGCTCCAGAGGCAAATAAAAAAGAATTAGATAAAGATAGTGCAATTGTAAAAACAGATGATTTACCTATTGTTCATGAAGGAAATGTTCACAATGGAAAAGTTAGATCAGTTTACTGGCTTCAAGAGAGAGATAATAAAAGATTAGCGCATAATTGGGATTTGCCAGAAAATGCCGAGTTAGGAATTATGGTTATCAGCGATAGAATTTCTGCATATGAATGCAAATGGCAAAGCGAATCAGGATTTCAGGGTGTTCCTGGAAAAGGAGCAGCATTGAATGCAATTTCTAAATATTGGTTTGATACTTTTCAAGGTGAAAGTTTAGCAAATCACCATATTTTAGCTGTTCCTCATCCATTAGTTTGGATTGTTCAAAAAGCAGAGCCAATTTTAATTGAAGCAATTGCAAGACAGTATATTACTGGAAGCATGTGGAGAGATTACAATGAAAAAGGAGTAAGAGTTTTTGGAGGAGTAAAACTTCCAGATGGATTGAAAAAAGACCAAAGATTAGATCAAATATTAATAACTCCAACTACAAAAGGAATAATAAAAGGAATTGATGGAATACCTGAACAGGATGATGTTAATATAACTTTAAAACAAATTCAAAAAAATTACAAAGCATTTGGATTTAAATCAAAAAATGACATAGAAATTTATGAAAGATTGCTTACAGCAGGATTTAAAGTAATCAGTGAAAAGCTTGATTCTATTGGAAAAATATTTGTGGATACAAAGTTTGAATTTGGTTATGTTCCAGTGGATGATGGGCACATGATGATTTATATGGATGAAATAGGAACACCTGATTCATCAAGGTATTGGGATAAAGCAGCTTATAAAAATGGAAAAACAATTGAGGAATCAAAAGAAAAATTCAGGCAGGAATTGCTTGCAAGTGTTCCTGATAGGGATATTTTATTAAATAAAGACAGAATGGCTGAAAGAATTGAGCTTGCAAAAACATTTAGAGTTCCTGACCATGTTTTTATGGAAACAAGTGCTTTGTATAAAAGTTTGGCTGAACAGATAACTGGAGAATCAGTTCGTGAATTAAGAAATGTAAGAGCACAAATTGAAGACTCTTTAATGCCTTACGGATTGCTTAAATAAACGGAGGAAGAAAATGCAAACAGAACCAAAAAAAAGATTCCCTAAGGATTATCCAATAGATCCAAATACATTAACAGCAGGAAGATATGGAACTTTGGAAATGGTTAATATTTGGGGGCCAGAAAAAACATTTGAAGATATTTTATATGTTCAGGCAGAGGCAGCTTCATTATTGGCAGAACTTTATCCAGATATTGTTTCATTGGCAGAAGCTCGGGAGATTTCAGAGAAAGCAAATTTAAAAAACATATCTCCAGCAAGAATAAGAGAATTTGAAGCAAAAAGCAGACATGATATAATTGCAATAAATACTGCATTGGAAGAAGTTGTAAGCAAAGGGGCAGGTTCAAAAATAAATCTTGCAAAAACAAGTGCTGATTCAACACAGCCAGCAAGAGCATTGCAGTTAAAAAGGTCAATGGAAGTTGTTGCAGATTCTGTTGAGAATTTAAGAGATATTGTTTTGGAAAAATCAATGGAATGGATTAATGTTCCTCATATGGATACAACTCATCTTTATGATGCATTGCCAACAGTTGCAGGAAGACCATTGGCTTTTTATGGAGAAATGTTGCAATCAGGGCTTGAAGTTTTAAAATTCTTTTATAATCATTCAATAAAAGGAAAATGGGCAGATGTAACTGGAAACCATCATGGTGCAGTAACCTTGGGAATTAATGGAAGAAATTTGCAGGCAGAATACTGCAAAAGATTAGGTGTTGGATGGATGGATGCTCCTGCACAACTTCCTGGATTGGAATTTGAAGCGGATATTTTTTACACTTTAGCAAGATTAGGAGAAACAGTAAATAATCTTGCAAAATATATTGCATGGGGAAGAGGAGATGATGTTAATATATTCATTAACAAAAGGCCAAGCAGAAGCAAAGGCTCTTCAGGAATGCCGCATAAAGATGCAAAGAATGGAAACCCAACTGACGAAGAGCAATTTATGTCTGAAAGAAATTATGGAATAGGCAATTTGGTTACTGGTTTGATTAATTGTGATTTTAGTTATGCAAGAAATCTTGCTGCATCTGCTAATGGAAGAATAAATTTTGAAGATGGATTCAAATTTTTTGACCATGCAATAAGACAGACAGCAGATATAACTTATTGGGTTGCTTTAAAAGAACAAAGATCTGTAGAAAGAGTAACAAGAAGTTTGGGTGTTGTTACATCACCCCAGGTTATGACTTATCTTGTTGACAAAAGAAGAGTTGAAAATCCAATGACAAGAAGCGAAGCTCATGATTTGGTTGGAAAAATAGCTGATGAGGCATGGAATAACAATTTGCCATTTATTGATATGCTTTTGAAAAACAACGAAGTAACAAGCAGATTAAGCGAGGAAACATTAAGAAAAATAACAGATCCAATAGAATATATTGGTGAGTCAAAATTAATAATAGAAACAGTTCATAGCAAATATTATGGAGAGAAAACATTGGGAGGGAAATAAAATGATAAGAGAAATGGAAGGAAAAGTAAAAAATATGATTCCAGTAAAAACTGTATTGGTTAGTGTTTTTGATAAAACTGGATTAGACCAGCTTGTAAACTCATTAATTGAATGGTGCAGCCCTATAACTTTTTTGTCAACTGGCGGAACTTACAAAAAATTAAAAGAAATAATCCCTAACAACGATAATGCAGAAGTAATAGAAATTTCTGATTACACTGGTTTTCCAGAAATGGAAGGCGGTTTAGTTAAAACATTGCATCCAAAAATTCATGCAGGCATTCTCGGAGAAAGAAATAATCAAAAACACCAAGATTATTTGCAACAGCTTGGCAATGCACAATATATTGATTTAGTTGTTGTTAATCTTTATCCTTTTGGTAAAGTTATAGCTGATCCAAATGTTACATTTGAAAAAGCAAGAGGCAACATAGATATCGGTGGGCCAACAATGATAAGAGCAGCTGCTAAAAACTTCCCAAGCTGTGCAGTTTTATGTAATCCTGCAGATTATACTGGTTTTAGTGAGGAATTAGCTTATAATCTTGGCAAAACTCATTTTTTACAAAGATTAGGGCTTGCCAAAGAAGTTTTTGATTTAACTGCAAAATATGACAGAGCTATTGCTGATTTTATGGTGGATCAAATTGAAAATAACCATAAAGAAATAGTTAGTTATAAATTTGAAAAAGATTGAGGTGTAAAATGACAAGAGGAACTGATGTTTCGGATATGAAGAAAACTTATAGAACTGTTGTTGCAGGAGAATTTCCAGAATGCTTAAATTTAGGATTGATAAAAGAATCTGAGTTGAGATATGGAGAAAATCCAAATCAGCCAGCAGCAGTTTATCAGTTTGATGAAAATTTTCTACCAGTAATCACAAATATAAGAATGGCAAAATCAGGCAAAGGTGGTTTGTCTGCAACCAATTATATGGATGTAACAAGAGCTTTGGATATCTTGAAATTTTTTGATGAGCCTTCAGTTGCTGTCATGAAACATCTTATTCCTTCAGGATTTTCAACACAATACCAAAATGAATCTTTAGCTGACATTTATAGAAAAGCAAGAGACACTGATGCAAGAAGTGCTTTTGGCTCAATTGTAGTTTCAAATATGCCAATTGACAAAGCAACAGCAGAAGCAATAATGGAAAGTTATGTTGAAGGTGTTGCAGCTCCTGAATTTGAAGAAGGGGCAATGCAGATATTGGAACAAAAGAAAGATATCAGAGCAATACTTTATTCAAATCTAAACAAATTGCCAAAATTTGTTGGCGAGGATATTAAAGGATTGTATGATATGAAAGTTTTGCCAACAGGAAGATTAATTGTGCAAAAACCATATTTAACATCAATAAAAAGTTCAAAAGATTTGATTTTGGATCCTTTGGTAAAAAAAGATGGAAAAGATTATGTTGTTGAAAGAGATCCAACAGAAAATGAATTAAAAGATATGATGACTGCTTGGTATATTAATTTTGGTGTGAGAAGCAATGGAATTGTTTTTGTAAAAAATGGAACAACACTTGCAGTTGGCTCTGGCCAGCAGGAAAGAGTTGGTGCTGTTGAACAGGCAATTGTGAAAGCTTATCAAAAAGAAATGGACAGAAGAGGAATAAAATATAATCCTTTGCAAGGAATTGTTCAAGTTATGGGTGAATCAGTAAATCCTTTGGAAGGAGCAGTAATATCTTCTGATGCATTCTTTCCATTCAGGGACTCAATAGATTTGATTGCTTCTGTTGGTGTTAAAGCAATTATTCAACCAGGTGGTTCAGTAAAAGATTATGAAATTATTGAAGCAGTTAATGAACACAAAATGGCAATGGCTTTAACATTAGAAAGATGTTTTGGGCATTTTTAGAGGTAAAAAAAATGAGAAATGAAGTTGACAACTATATTGAAAATGTAATAAAAGTTGGTGATGAGGGCTCTAAACTGCTTGCTGCAGTATGCGCGCCAACATTGAAAAACAACGAATTTGTAAGAATTCTAAAACAGGGAATGAATGGAATTGCAACTTTAAAAGTTCCTAATGATTATTATGTAGCAGTGCATTCTGCATCAGGTCATGATGAGAAAGGTAGAGAAATTGGAATATCACATTATACACACAACATGGTCAAAACTCTTGTTGAACAAAGTAAATTAATTGGTGCAACACCAATTGCTTTTGCAAATGTTATTGATTCTGCAACAGGTGATATCAAATTATTAACAACAATAGCAAATGTATTGGTTACAGAAGCAAATATGCATCATTTGGCAATACTTAACGGTGAAAATGCAATTCTTGGAAACAGAGTTACAAAAGAGGCAAATGTTTCAGGAACAATGATAAGCTTTGTTCCAAAAAAATCAATTGAGACTATTGGAGTTTTAAAAAGAAAGGATATTAATTTTATTATATTTAATCCTTATGAAAAACCAGTTTATATGAATTCAGATGGCATTGGAACAAAAACTGAATTTTATGAAAGAAAAGGAAATCATTTTGAACTTGCTTTGGCAGATTCATTGGCAATGAAAGTTGATGATTCAATAAAATTAGGTGCGGTTGTAAAAGCTGTTTCAGATGTTGTTGAAATCGGAAGTCATGCAATGAAATCAGAATTAATAAAGAAGCATATTTTGACTGTTTTTAAAAAACAAGCAGAGGAGCTTGGAAGATTGATGCATGCAGCTTATATTTTGCAGTTTGAAGATGCAACTGGAAGAATAGGCGGTTATGAGGGAAATAATTTTGTTTTTAATATCAGTGGTTCAGCAGTAAGTACAATTGATGAAGAAAGATTGGCAAACCCATTAAAACCAAAAGCAGGAGATTATATTGTTGCAATAAGGGGAAAACCAACTCCAAGATCAAATGGGATAACTGCAAAAAGAGAAACAATGGTCAAGGTTTTTGGAAATGAATGGCATAAAACAGATATAGGAAAAATATTTATGGAGTATCTTGCAGAGCCTTCAACAATTTTTTATCCAGTGTTTAGGGAACTAGTTGATAATAATCTTGCATCAAGTGTTTATCATATGAGCGGGGGAGCTTACAATGGAAAATTAGCAAGACCAATTGCTCAGCATGGTTTGTTTGCTCATATGGAAAATCTATTTGAGCCTGACTGGAGAGAAGTTACTTTGGCAGCATATTCTTTGTCAGCAAAAGAAGCATATGCAAAATTTCCAATGGGAAATGAAGGATTTATTACAACAGATTATCCAAGCAAAGCAATTCAAGTAATAAATAAGTTTGGTCTTGAAGCAAGAGTTGTTGCTGAATTGAAAAAAACAGACAGAACAGGAGTTGAATTCAAAGCATTCAATGGACAGGATATTTATTTTTCAGGAAAAGATTGAGTATATCCACAAAATTTATTAACTGAAAGAGCATAGCATAAAACATGGCATTTCCATTAAATCCAAGCAAAGCAAGGCTGTTTTGTGCAGTGTTTTATTCAGACAAGTCTCTTTATAATGATGCTTTGATTATTCTAAAACAAAATTTTGGTGCTGTTGAAACAGAAAGCGATGAATACAATTTCTCGGATTTCACAGACTATTACAAGGAAGAGATGGGAGAGGGCATATTCAAGAAAATAATTATTTTCAAAAATCCCATTGAAAGAACAGATTTGCCGGACATAAAAATAATCACCAATGAAATAGAGCTTGAACTTTCTGAGGGCAACAAAAGAGAAATCAATATTGACCCAGGCTATTTTACATTAAACCAAGCAGTTTTAGCATCATGCAAGGAAATGCCCCACAGAATATATTTAGATAAAGGAGTTTATGCAGATTTGATGTATGCTTTTTCAAATACAGATGTATTTACAACAAGGCATACATTTCCAGATTATCAGGACAAAATAGTAAAAGATTTCTTCCTAAAAGAAAGAAACAAGCTCAAGAAATAATTTTTATAATATTCAGTTTTTCCTTGGATTCATCAATCCTCAACAATAATTGCATTGTTAGGGCATTGAACTTCGCAGGCTCTGCATCCGATGCATGCTTTTGGGTTCTTTACAACTACTTTGCTGCCTTCTATTGCAAAAACATTCATAGGGCAGACGCTTACACAATTTTTAGAAAACTTGCATTTCTTGTAATCAATTGTCGGTTTTGGCATTTTCAGGCTCTTTTGGCTTTTCTTTTGGTTTGAACCTTTCGGCCAGCTTTTCAATATTAACTTCAAGAGGTTTTTTTGTTCCTTCGTAAATCTCAAAAACCTTGATTTCAAATGTTTTTAATGGGCAGATTTTATTCAGGGAATCCTTTACTGTTTTCTGCAGTTTGTGATTTGTCAAATCAATCATAATGTCGTCAAATTTGTTTATTCTTACAAAATATTTCAAAGAGTCTCCAATCAATTCCCTTAATGCTTTTTTTGCAGAACCTGTTGATTTTGATCTTGTTACTGCAATGACTTTTACACTTGCTTTTTTATTGTCTGCTGTTTCTATTAAGTATGATTCATCAAGCCTGTCATGTCCTCTGCTGACAAGTCTTTTCATATAAGAAGGAACAAGCTCATAAGACCATGGTTCGGTCATTGCTGTGTCTCCTGATACTTTTGTGACTTTGAATGTTAAGTTTATGTTCTGCTTCTTTACATTGCCGCTCAAAACCATCAAGCTGACTTTTGCTTTTCTTCCAATCATCAGATTAGGCTCTGCTGCTGGTGACTCTCCTATTAGAACCTCGTTAAAGCTCTGCGGAGCCACTATTGTGTACCATTTCTTTCTTTTCCAATTGTCTATTGTTTTTGCTGCTGCCATTTTATATGCTTTCAAAAATTTAGGTTTATTTATAAATCTTTCTAATCAAGCCCCCTTATAAGGCTTCTGATAAGCTGTTTTAAACATCCAACTCTTTTACGTACTTTGCATTGCTTTCTATAAATCTTCTTCTTGGCTCCACTTCATCGCCCATAAGGATTGTAAAGGTTTCATCAGCAACAACTGCATCTTCAACTGTTATCTGCTTTAAAATCCTTTGCTGAGGGTTCATTGTTGTTTCCCAAAGCTGGTCTGGATTCATCTCTCCAAGACCTTTGTATCTTTGTATGTTTATTTCAGAGCCAAGCTCTTTTACAAGTTTGTCTTTTTCAGAATCATTGTAAGCATAAAAAATCTGCTTTCCTTTTTTCATCATGTACAAAGGAGGCTGCGCAATATAAATATGGCTGCCTTCAATTAATTTTGGCATGTGCCTGTAAAAGAAGGTTAGTAATAAAGTTGTTATGTGATTTCCATCAACATCTGCATCTGTCATTATGATTATTTTGTGATATCTTAATTTTTCAATGTTGAATTCATCCCCAATTCCTGCGCCAATTGCATGAATCATTGTTACAATCTCGTTGTTTGCAAATATCTTGCTTAATGCAGATTTTTCAACATTCAGTATTTTTCCCCTCAATGGAAGAATTGCCTGAATATTCCTGTCTCTTCCCTGCTTTGCAGAGCCGCCTGCAGAATCTCCCTCAACAATGAACAGTTCTGTTTTTGTTGCATCCTCTTCAGAGCAGTCAGCCAGTTTTCCAGGCAGAGAATTATTTTCCAAAGCTCCCTTTCTTCTTGTAAGCTCTCTTGCTTTTCTTGCAGCTTCTCTTGCTTTTGCAGCAAGCATTGTTTTCTCAACAATTGCTTTTGCAGTTCCGGGGTTTTCTTCAAGATAAGTTTTAAGGAAATCTGCTGTTGCAGATTCAACAATATTTTTTACTTCTGCATTTCCAAGCTTTCCTTTTGTTTGGCCTTCAAACTGAGGCTCAGGAACCTTTACAGAAACAACAGCTGTTAATCCCTCTGTAACATCATCGCTTGAAATCTTGAAATCAGTTATTTTCATTGTTTTTTCAAGATACTGGTTAAAAGACCTTGTTAAAGCTGCTTTAAAGCCAGTTAAATGGGTTCCTCCGTCTATGGTATTTATGTTGTTTACAAAAGAGAATATGTTTTCATTATAACCATCATTGTACTGCATTGCAATATCAATGTAAATATTTTCTTTTTCTTTATTGAATGCAATAATTCCATTAACCGGTGTTTTGTTTTTGTTTAATGATTCAACAAAAGATATTATTCCGCCATCATATTTGAATTCAGAAAGCTTGTCTGTTCTTTCGTCTTTTATTGAAATTTTTAATCCTTTGTTAAGGAAAGCAAGCTCCCTTAATCTTGATGCTAATGTATCAAAATGAAAATTTATGTCCTCAAAAATAGTCTGGTCAGGCTTGAAAGTGACTTCAGTTCCTGTTGAATCTGTATCGCCAATTATTTTCATATCAAAAAAAGGCTTTCCCTGATGATATTCCTGTGTGTAAATTTTTCCGTTTCTTTTTACTTTTACAACAAGCCATTCTGATAAAGCATTTGTTACTGAAATGCCAACACCATGCAGACCGCCTGATATTTTGTATGATTTCTTGTCAAATTTTCCCCCTGCATGAAGAACAGTCATTACAACTTCAAGAGCAGGCCTGTTAAGCTTTTGATGAATATCAACCGGAATTCCCCTTCCATTGTCAATTACTGTCAAAGAATTGTCTTTATGGATTATGACATTAACTTCTGTGCAGAACCCTTCAAGAGCTTCATCAATTGCATTGTCAACAGCTTCATAAACCAAATGATGGGTTCCTTTTATGCTGGTGCTGCCTATATACATTGCAGGTCTTTTTCTGACTGCTTCCAATCCCTCTAAAACCTGAATTTGGTCAGCATCATAGCTATTGTTGTTATTATCCATACAAAAAATAAAGTGCTCTTGCTATATAAATCTTTGTATGTCAAAATAAGGTTATATGGCTTATAGTTTGTGAAAAATGCAGTTTAAGCCATTTTACAAAATCATGATTTAGCACTATAAAATAAGAAAAATATATAAAGCGCAAGGCTCTGAAAAAACGTATGATAGGAAACAATAGAATTTTGGATGCCAATTCAAATGCACTTGATGGCGTAGTTCAGCAAGAAATAAAACCTTTTTTTTCAAATGAAGAGGTATTGGCATTAGATTTACACGAATTAAATTCAAGATATGGCTTCAACTTAAACTACCCGGATAATGCAAAACAAATTGTTTTAACATCAATCAAAGAAACACCTTTGCTTAAAAATGATTCAAAACCAATGCTTCTTTTGCCGGAACAGACAACATTTATGAAAAGCGAGTTTCAAATTTATATGAATGAACTTGTACAAAAAAGAATGTTTAAATGGATGAATGAAAATAAAGAAGCGCTTGAATCAACTGTAAAATCTATGGAAGAGGCAGTATCAAAAAAAGAAGGCCTTAAATTCTGGAAAGAATTTGAATGGTTTAGGCTAATATCAAATCAATATAATGAGATTCATGCTTTTTTATACCAAACAAATAGTTCAAGCATGACAACGCAATCAATTGAAGGGCTCTGCAGAAGAAAAGAAAATGCTTTGATAAACGCATACTGCAAGGGAATTGCATAAACATAAGATTTTTAAATAAGGGATTTTTCTTTGTATTTTATGAAAGAACTTAAGGATTTGCACAAAAAAATATCTGCAAAAGTTGCTGTTGGCGAGGTCAGCAGAATAAAGGAAGAAACAAAAAGACAGGTTTTAACAGCTGTTTTGGCTGCATTTGGTTTTGTAATTGCTTTGACTTGGAACGATGCAATAAAAGCAGTTGTTCTTGAAATAACAAAAAAAGTCAATATAGCAGGCATACAAAACATAGGCCTTAATGCACCTTACATAAGCCAGATTATAACCTCATTATTTGTAACTTTAATCTGCGTTATAGGAATAATATTTATAACCAAGCTAAACAAGTAATTCTTTTTTAATTATTTGGCAAGATTTAAATATTGAAAATGCCGACTAAAAGGCATGGAAACAGAAGGCAAATTATTTGATTTTTATAACCAAATATTCTATCTAAATGGCGCTCCAAGAAAAGTTTTAATTGATACTGGCATCATTATAAATCCAGTTGGAAATCCTGAGTTCAGAGAGCTTTTTGACATCAAATCAAGACCGCATCAAAAAATATCTCATGCCGAACTAAGATGCTTTAGAAACAAAAGAGCAGATTATGTAAAAAACCAAAAAACACTTTTGGATTATCTTAAAAAAACAGATTATCTTGTAATACCTGAGGTTATTTCTGAACTTGAAACATGGATAAATGGATGTAATGTTACCATGGGTTTTTTGAATTCAAATGATGAAAGATTCAAGAGCGAAATAAAACAAAAGTATACTCCAAAAAACAAGATTGATTATCTGCATATTTGGAGAAGCATGCATAATATTATAAGGCATAAACTTGAAGAATACACTCAGGATTTAAAGGAATTTATAGATTATACTCAGCAAAATCCAAGGCATATATGCAGCCCGCATGGAATAGAATTTAAGGAAGGCAGATTTTACAGGTATCTTTTCAATGTTTTTAACAGCAATTACAAAGACCCGAAGAAAAATGATTTTTTTACTGATCCAAAGATTCTTGCAATGGGTTTTTATTTGTGTGCAGCAAAAAATTTAAGTCACTTAAGGGTTTTAACAACAGATACTGATTTAAGAAATATGGCTTTTGACAGTTTTCATGAAATTTATTTAAATTCACTTAAATATCCAAATGGATTTAACTTTGACAACAAAAATTTGAATTTAATACAGATAATAAACATCAAAGGATCCGAAAATTATATAATCAAAAAATTCAATATGGATTTTGAAATTAAAAAAATTCAAGAAAGATTATTAAATCCGAGCACAATTTTACCTCAAGATGGACAGAATAAAACTGATAATTCAGGAATTGAGCAAATCGCAGGGAACAACAGCATTGGGCTCACTGGAGCACAATCCCTTTAAAACACTTATTTCAACCATTTTGTCCCAAAGAACAAGGGATGAAAACACAGAAAAAGTAACAAAACTTCTTTTTGCAAAATACAAAACACCAAAGCAAATTGCAAAAGCTCCAATAAATGATATTGAAAAGCTTATAAAATCAAGCGGATTTTACAGAACAAAGGCAAAAAGAATAAAAGAAGTTGCATTTATAATTCATAATCAATATAAAGGCAAGGTTCCAAAGGATATTGATAAATTGCTTGAAATGCCTGGTGTTGGAAGGAAAACAGCAAACTGTGTTTTGGTTTATGCTTTTGGCAAGGAAGCAATACCAGTTGACACGCATGTCCATAGAATAGCAAACAGAATTGGTTTGGTAAATGCAAAAACACCTGAAAAAACAGAGCTGGAATTAATCAAGGTTATTCCAAAAAAATACTGGCTTTTGGTCAATGAGCTTTTTGTCATTCACGGCAAAACAATATGCAAGCCAATAAAGCCAAACTGCAAAGTATGCAGAATAAAAAAACAGTGTGATTATTATGCAAAAAACAGAAAATCTTTTGAATGAATACGCAAAAAGAAAGAAAGAGATAAAGCAAAGACTCAGTGAATTTTACAAAAAAGGCAGAGGGCATAAGAATCATCTTTTTGTTGAGCTGTGCTATTGCATATGCACACCATTGAGCAAAGCAGAGAAAGTTTACAAAGTTATTAATAAGGAAAATAAAGAACAATTATTAAATTCAAACAAAAGAAATCTTTCAAATTTTTTAAAGGGAAACTGCAGATTCCACAACAACAAGGCATCTTATATTGTTGAGGCAAGAAATTTTATTGATTATATCAAAAAGCTTCCAAAAGATGGAATTGAGGCAAGAGACTTCATTGTGCAGAATGTGAAAGGCCTGAATTACAAGGAAGCAAGCCATTTTTTAAGGAATATTGGCTATAAAAATCTTGCAATAATTGACGGCCACATACTGAATTCTTTGAAGGAACTTGGAGTTATCAAAAGCAATGCAAGGCCAAAAAACAAAAAGGAATATCTTAATTTGGAAAATAAAATTAAGGATTTTTCAAAAGACATAAAAATACCAATGGATGAGCTTGATTTATTGCTTTGGAGCATGAAAACAGGAAAGGTACTGAAATGAGATTTTCACCAAGGGAAATAAAAGAATTGTTTATTGCATGGCTTATGATTTCAATAGCTTTTGCAATTGCAATATCTGGATTGAGCCTTACAAAAGAATTTCTTATTTCTGTTGTTGCATCCGCTTTTACAGTTGGTGTTGGTTTTGTTTTTCATGAGCTTGCTCACAAATACATGGCGCAGAAATATCACTGCTTTGCCGAATTTTATTACAATCCATTTATGCTTGTTTTTGCTGTTTTGATTTCCTTTTTGGGAGTTATCTTTGCAGCTCCTGGCGCAGTTGTCATTTCAGGGCATACAATTCATAGAAATTATGGCAAAATATCTGCAGCAGGGCCAATTGCAAATCTTGTTATATCTGTTTTGTTTTTTATTGCATTTATTTTTTACAATATTACTATTTTGAGATATGGATTTTTAATAAATGCCTGGCTTGCTTTGTTTAACATGATACCTATTGCAAATTTTGATGGTTTGAAAATAATGGGATGGAGCAAAACAGCTTATTGGGTAATTCTTTCTGTAAGCGCAATGCTTGTTTTCCTGGGTTATTTTTTATAAGAATTATTTAACAATTCAATAATTTTAATATTTCTTTAGTAGACACAGAAAAACCCAAGGCATTACAAATATCTGAATATTCTTTTGCTTTTTTTTCATGGTAATCTGAATGGGGCAAGTTTTGGCTTATTTTAATAATCTCTTTTATATTATTAAAAATATCTTCTTTTTCTGTTTTTGAAAATTGATGTCTGCATTTTTTAAATAATTCATTTTGTTCAAGCATTTCTATTGTTCCGACCAAACCAATTCCATCAGGAATTTCAGAAATTATCAGTCCGGGATTCTCATGATATATTTTACTTTTAGAAGGAATATTTAATTCTGAATAACCAACAACATAAAAATTAGGCATTAATTCTTCAAGTGCTTGTTTAGGATTAATATTTAAATATCCTATGACAATCGGTTTTTTTGTTTTTTCTCTTAATCTACCCGCTTCGAATGATAAAATATATTTTTCAGGATTATATACTTCTTTAGTTGAATATTCTATTAAAGTAGCCATAGAATTAGCATGGGCTCTATTTATTTAAATCTTTTGAATAAGGTGTCGCTGGGGTGATTTGAACTCCCGACCTCTAGATTTCTTAAATTCATCGGCACAAAGGCCTCAGCACTCATATTTTATGAGTCTAGCGCTCTAACCAGGCTGAGCTACAGCGACCTATATTTTTGGATTATTGACTGCTTTAAAAAGATTTCTATAACGCCACGGCTCGGATTTGAACCGAGAAACCTTTCGGAAGCTGTTTTCGAGACAGCCGGAGTACCAGATTGTCCCACCGTGGCAGAAAAAAATATTTATTTTATCGACAGCCAATTCAGCAGAGAGGCAAATATCAGCCAAAGAAGATAAGGTATTAACAGGTAGCTTGCTTTTCTGTCAATCTTCCAATTGTAAATAATCAAATAAAATGTAGAAGCAATCAAAAGAATTATATCAAAGAATGCAAGCAAAGGATTTTTCATTGCAAAATAAAATACACTCCAAACAATATTTAAAATAAAATTTATTCCATAAGCAATTGCAGTTTTTATTTTATTTTTTGCTTTTAGCCATGAATAAGCAAGAGACAATCCAATAAGAAAAAACAAAATGTTCCACACAATTGGAAAAACAATGTTTGGCGGAGTAATTGAAGGTCTTATTGAATTATACCATTCGCTTTTTGTATTTTTGGAAGTGAATATGCTTCCTATGAATCCAACAAAATAAGTAATTAAAAGTGAAAAAATCAAAACTTTTACATTTATTTTTTTCTTGATTTGTTTTTTCATTTTAGGAAAATAAATGCCCTGACTGGGATTTGAACCCAGGTCCCAGCATAGAAAGTGCTGGATGATTGGCCGGACTACACCATCAGGGCATGGTGGGCCCACGGGGATTCGAACCCCGGACCTACTGATTAAGAGTCAGTTGCGCTAACTGCCCAATTTTTTAAATTTCCAGGCTGCGCTATGAGCCCCTATGGAAATTTAGTTTTTCCTCTTATTTAAAAAGGTTTCTGAACGCTGAGGCCCGGATTTGAACCGGGAATTCCTTGCGGAACAAGCTTTCTTGAAATATGTTCCAGGCTTGCGCATTTTCCTGCAAACACTCTTCTCAGAGTGCATGTACCAGGTTGTGCCACCTCAGCACAAATCAGAGTAAACTTGGTTTGTTTATAAGTCTTTTCCTCAGCCAAAAAACACCAAAATTTATAAATGCAGTGTAGTTTAAATTAAATAATGAATAAAGAACAATTATTAGAACCATTCAAAAGACCTGTTTTTATTATAACTTTAATTTTAATATTTTTATTGAATATGCCTTATTTTTTTGGTAAATTCCTTATTATGAGAATTTTTAGTTTTGTATTTTGGTCAGGCATGATTTATCTGTTTTATGCGATTATGGGTTTTGAAAGTTATGATTATGGAACTAAAATCTATCAGAAAAGATGGTTTGTTGCAATATTATTAAGCTTATTAGTATTTAGTTTAGCTTATCCAATTTTGAAATTTTCAGATTTAAATCAATTAGCCTTTTTAGCTATTTTGTTCATGAACATTTTAAATTATTTAGGGGTATTTTTATTGATTGTTTTAATATATGATTTGATAAAATCTAAATTTAATGCACTTATATACTTCTTAACAGGAATAAGTGGGCTAATCGCTTTGCTATCTTTTGCAGCTAGTTTATGGACACTTACAGTCCATTGTTTTATGACTCCCGATTGTGAAAATGGGTTAATCCTTTTTATTATATTTTTCCCAATATTCTTAATATTCGGAACTATATTTATTATTACAATTTTGAAGATTAAAAATAAAACATAGTTCACACAAGAATTAATAAAAAAATAAGAATTTAAGATTCTATAATTTCGATTTCAATGTTAAGTCCCTTTGGAATTGGAACTTTCATAACCAATCTTAATGCTCTTTCGTCAATTCCCAAATCAACCAGCCTTTTATGAATTCTCATTTCATATCTTTCCCAAGTTGCTTTTCCATTGCCGCATGGGCCTTTTCTGGTTGTGACTTTGAGTTTCTTTGTTGGCAGAGGAACAGGACCTCTAATCTCTACGCCTGTCTTGTCAGCTATATCTTTAATATAACTGCATACTTCATTTATTTGGTCTATGTTTGTACTTGCTAATTTTATTCTTGCTTTCTGCATTTTTCCACCAACATGATAATCTTCGAATCATCATATAATAATAAAATAAAAAAAATAAGAGATATTACATCTCTTTCTTTACCAGGTCAATACACATTCCAGCTGCAACTGTTGCGCCAGAATCCCTGATTGCAAATCTTGCCATCTGTGGGATTTCTTTCTGCTTTTCAATTACCAATGGCTGGATTGGTTTTATTTTGACTATTGCTGCATCTCCATTCTTGATAAAGTCTGGATTCTCCTGCAATACTTCTCCAGTTGCTGGATTCAATTTCTTTACCAATTCAGTAAATCTGCATGCAATCTGTGCTGTGTGTATATGGAATACTGGTGTGTATCCGATTGTTATAACAGTTGGGTGGTTCAAAACAACAATTTGTGCTGTGAACTCTGTTGCAACTGTTGGAGGATTGTCTACGTGTCCTAAAACATCTCCTCTTGCAATCATCTTCTTTTCAATGCCTCTTACAACGAATCCTACGTTGTCTCCTGGCTCTGCACTCTGCAGCTGCTCGTGATGCATTTCAATTGATTTTACTTCTCCAGTTACTCCTTTTCCTTCTCTTGCTGGTACTACTATGACTTTGTCATTTACTTTCATTACACCAGTTTCAACTTTTCCAACTGGAACTGTTCCAATTCCTGCAATCTGATAAACATCCTGGATTGCCAGTCTTAATGGTAAGTTTGTTGGCTTTTCTGGTGGTGTTAAATTGTTTATTGCTTCCAATAAGCTTGGTCCGTTATACCATGGCAAATTTGGTGATTTCTTTGCAATATTATCTCCTTTCAATGATGCCAATGGAATAAACTGAACTTTTTCTGGATTGTAACCAACTGTTTTCAATAAGGTTGTAACAGATGCTTTAACATCTTCAAATGCTTTCTGGTCATAATTTTTCATGTCCATCTTGTTTATGCCAATGATCATCTGGCCTACTCCAAGTGTTCTTGACAAGAACATATGTTCCTTGGTCTGTGCCATGATACCATCAGTTGCTGCAACAACAAGAACTGCTGCATCTGCCTGTGATGCTCCTGTAATCATGTTTTTGATGAAATCCTTGTGTCCAGGTGCATCGATTATTGTAAATTCATATTTGTCTGTCTCAAATTTCTTGTGGGACAAATCAATTGTAACTCCTCTTTCTCTCTCTTCCTTCAAGTTGTCCATTACGAATGCAAATTCGAATCCTACTTTTCCTACTTCCTTTGCTTTCTCCTGCAACTTTTTTAATGCCTGTTCGCTTAAATTTCCTGAATCGTACATAAGTCTACCAACAGTGGTTGATTTACCGTGATCGACGTGTCCGATAAAAACTAAGTTTATGTGTGGTTTTGTTTTAGCCATTTTCTCCTCCAATTACTTTAATTGGTTAAAAAAGCAATATAAACGACTTTTTAAGGTAATTAAACCCTAAACGCCCCTTATTTGCTTATCCAATATTAATTTGGTGTTTTTTTGATAATAACAATAATTACAAAACCATTTAAAAAGGTTTTGATTTTTAAACACAAGCCAATACAATGATTTATATAGCCCTCCTAATTTCATATATCACGAGGTAAAAATGAATGAATTTAATGATTTAAAATTGAGTGATGCTCTTGCTAAGATAATAAAAGAACTTAAGTTTGAGAATCCAACAGAGATACAGTCAAAAGCAATACCTTTGGCTTTGGAAGGAAAAGATGTTATAGGAGGTTCTGCAACAGGCTCTGGAAAGACCCTTGCATTTGGAGCTCCAATAATTACACATTTGAAGAATGGATTAGGCATACAGGCTTTGATTATGACTCCAACAAGAGAGCTTGCTGAGCAGGTCTGCATGGCTTTGAGAAAATTTTCAAAATACAATTATCTTGATGTAATCTCAGTTTATGGCGGTGTTGGATATAATCAGCAGATGAAACAGCTCAAAACAGCTGATGTTGTTGTAGGCACACCGGGAAGACTGCTTGATCACATTGGAAGGGGAACAATTAATTTAAGCAATGTAAAAATCCTTGTTTTGGATGAAGCAGACAGAATGCTTGACATGGGATTTATAGATGATGTTACAAGAATAATTCAGGCATGCCCAAAGAAAAGGCAGACACTTTTGTTCTCAGCAACAATTTCAAAGGATATTTCACTGATTGCAAAAAAATACATGAACAATCCAGTGAATGTTTCTGCACAGTCATTTGTTGATCCATCAAAATTAAAGCAGATTTTTTACAATGTAAACCAGAACATGAAGCTTTCCATTTTGGCTCATTTGCTGAAAAATGAAAAAGCAAAGCTTGTAATGGTTTTCTGCAATACAAGAGACAATGCGGATTTTGTAGGAAAAAATCTGAAATTAAACGGAATAAGTGCAACTGTAATTCATGGAGGCCTTGGACAGGGAAGAAGAAAGTATGTTTTGGGAACTTTCAATGAAGGAAGAATAAGCGTTTTAATCTGCACAGATGTAGCTGCAAGAGGACTGGATATTCCTGATGTTTCCCATGTTTACAATTATGACATTCCAAAAACAAGCAAGGAATATGTTCACAGAATAGGAAGAGCAGCAAGAGCAGGCAAGGAAGGAACAGCTGTTTCAATTTTGTCTCCAAGAGACCATGATAATTTCAGAAGGGTTATTCATGAAACCGGATTCAAGATTCTTGAGCATGAAGTTCCTAAAATAGAAAGAGCCAATGTCAATATTGAAAGAAAGGAAGAAAGAGGAAGTCCAAGAAGGGATTTCAAAAGAGAGCATTACGGAAGAAGCTACCACTCAGACTCTTCATCTTCATCATCCTCTTCATCAAGAAGGCCAAGCTGGAACAGAAGATAATATTAAATTTAATTTTTATTTTTTTAAACAAACTGGCTTAAAGGCGTTTCAAACATGCCTTTTGAGACATCTTCTTCAATGTTTAGGATATTCTCCCTTTGCTGTATATCCTTGAATTTCTTGTCTATATTGAAGAAAGTCTTGTTTTCTATTTCAGAAATCAGAATTGGAATTCCCTTTTCAATCATTGATGCAACGCAGCTTCTTACTTCAAGCTCGTTCATGTTTAATTTTCTTGAAACATCTGCATATGACAGTGCGCATTTCTCTCCGATTGAATCAATAACCAAATAAACCTTTTTTTCTTTTTTGGACAGTTCATAATCAGGCCTTAATGACCTGAACATCAAATGCAAAGAATCAATTCTTTCATTAAGCTTGTCAAGTTTTTCCTCAAGCTCGGCAATGCAGTCATAAACAGACTGTGTTTCAGAAGAATTTTCATTGATTGCCTGAAGATGGTCTTCCATTTCTTCCTTGATTTTGGAGAATGCTGTTCTGATATTTTTCTCCATCTCTGCAATCTTGTCCATGATTTAGATGAAAATAAAAACATGATTTATAAACATTATTGTTTTGAGAATATATATTCTAAAATATATAATTTAGATTAACTAAATAGAAACCTTCAAAAGAATACTAGTTGTGTTTTTTGTATATTAATCAGGGAAAGATTTATTATAATAAGCGTTATATTGCTTCATATGGCTTCAAAATCGCAAATAGCAGTGTTATTGTCCAAATTAAGGCAGTTTGAAAATCCTTCTGCATTGGAGGAGCAGTATCCAACTGATTCTGAAATAGCAGCTGAAGTTTTGTGGAATGCTTTTATGTCCGGTGAAATTGAAGATAGAATAATTGCAGACCTTGGCTGCGGAACAGGCACCTTGGGAATTGGCGCTCTGCTTTTAGGAGCAAAAAAAGTTTATTTTGTTGAGAAAGATAAAAGGGTTATAGAAATTCTCAAGGAAAATTTAAATGATTTTGATTTTGGAAATTATGAAATAATCAATAAGGATGTAATTGATTTCAGTGAAAATGTTGATTTGGTTCTGCAAAATCCGCCTTTTGGAGTTCAGAAAGAGCACGCTGACAAAACTTTTTTGGAAAAAGCATTTATGATTTCAAAAATAGTTTATTCATTTCACAAAATAGAATCAGATGATTTCATAAGAAAGCTTTCAGAAGCATACGGCTTTGAAATAAAAAATCAGTTTATTTTTGATTTTCCTTTGAAGAAAACAATGGATTTTCACAGAAAAAAACTGGAAAGAATAAAGGTTGGATGCTGGAAATTAGTAAAAATAAACAATTAAATTACATCTGCCCTGTTTCATTGAATTTCTTGAATAGCCTTTCAATAACTGTTTTTGGGGCATATCCTTTTTGAGAGCATGCTTTTATGAAAGCATCATATGTTTGTTTATCTATATATACATCCAATTTTGCTGTTTGCGGTCCTTTTGGGGTTGCTGCCATTTTTTATCACCAAATAGAATAATTTGCAGGTTATTATTAAATCTTTGCAAAAATAATATCTTTAGAAATTTAATTTCTTCTTAAATAAACAAACATTCCCAAAACACCAGCTATTGCTAAAATAAATGCAATGTCGCTCAGCTCAGGAACAGCTCCATCTCCTGCTCCATAATCATCAAAATGCTCAACTGTAAATGTTACAGAGCCATCAGAGCATTGTATGTTTGTGCATGGCGGTGTTGTAAACTCATCGCAAAACTGGCCGTTTAATATTATCTGGTTGATATCTGTTGTAAACTGATCATAATAATAAAGCTGAACAGGGCAGTATCCATCAAAAGTTAATGTGACTGTTGCTGATTTGTTTAATTCTGGGGCAGCTGATGCATTTACTGCAATTATTCTGTGATTAATATAAACACTGTTGTTTGTATTGTCAGTTAATATTAAATCTGATGCATCCCATGCAACAGAAATATTTGCTGAATGCAAAACATAATCCTGGTTAGTTAAATTATTTTCAGAACCGCCTTGAGACTGGAAATCCAAATCATTATTTATTAAGGTATTATTTACTATTGTGTTGTTTTGTGATGCTTCAAACAAAAATCCATATGTGTTGCTTGAAATAAAATTATTTTGTATTGTGTTGTTGGCTGAATAAAAAATATAAAATCCTGCACCAGTGTTGTTTCTTGCTATATTATTTTCAAGAATGCTGTTTTCAACAGAATTAATAAAAAAGCCATTATCTGAATTTTCAGCAATATTTAAAGTATAATTATTATAATTTGAATCGTGTGAATAAAATGCATGTGTGCAGTTCCTTGCAGTGTTATTTCTCAAGATATTATAATCTGAACCGCTGCTTAAATAAATTCCTTTATGATTGCCAACCAAAAAGTTATTTTCAAAAGTACAATAATCCCCCCATTGAGTGTAAATACCCGAATCAAAACCAGTTATATAACAATTTTTTACAGTTACGTTGTTATTTGTAATTATTCCTAAACTACCGGCATTAGGATCTTGGCCACTTATGGAATAACCATTGCAGTCCATAGTAATATTGCTCATCAAACTAAAACAATAATTGGCTGCACTCAAATTCCCATCCAAAGTGCATGACTCATTAACATAAACGCCATTTCCGCAGGTAAAATTAAAATTAGTTCCTATGCAGGATGATGCAAAAGCATAATTTAGGGATATAAGAAAAATTACAAGATGAATAATTGTTTTTTTCATGCTAGATGGACATATAATTGGTTGTTTTTAAATCTTTGCAAAAATAAAAAGAAAAAAATAAAAAATTTATGGATTGTTAAACTGCTGGGAATATATTTGCCCATTAGGCATTTTTATTTCATAATAGCCTGATTTGCCATCCTGAGAGAAATAATAATCCATGGTTGTTGCTCCTTCTGCTGACTGTGCAGTGTAAAGCACATGGCATAGTCCTGTATATTTTCCAGTTCCATAACCAACTATTTTCCATGTTGCACTCTGATCTCCAGTGTTTGCTGCATAGTTCCAGTTAGAGCCTGCTGCGCACCATTCTTCTGATGTTTGTGTTCCAGTTACAGTTCCTTCTTTTGTTGTTGCTTCATAATTTACTTTATTGCCAGTCTGTGTTGTTGTAACAACAGAGCCATCTTCTGTTACAACTGTTTTTTTGCAGCCAACAATCAACAGCACAAATAAAATTCCAAATAAGATTGCATAAATTTTTTTCATTTTTTCACCTTAATTAATTTCCTTCAAGCTCCTGTCCATCAGCATCTTTAAGTGATTTGGTTGCAATTAATATCAAATCAATAAACCACCAAATTCCTAATCCGCCAAATGTCAATAATTTTAGAATTCCCAATCCAGTGTATCCCAAATAAAATCGATCTATTCCTAATCCACCTACAAATATGGATAAGATAAGAGCAGTAAGAAAATTCTTTTTTTCTTTCATTTTTTGCCTCCAAAAATAAAAAATAAAAATAAACCTCAAAGGTTTATCTTTTCAGCATACTTTCCTATTATTGGCAATGCTTTTTCTTTGCCAGTCAATGCATTGACCATTCCGATAATCCACAATATTAATATAATTATGGATAATATTGGTCCCAAAACAAACCATCCTATAACAGGTATCATAGTAATTATATATGCAATTATAGATGCAATAAACAATACTAAGCACTGTTTTGCATGATACATTGCAAATTTGTTTTCTTTTTTTGTAAGCAATACTATCAAGAAACCGATTATTCCCAACAAGTATGCTAAAAATCCGTATAATTTTCCATCATCATTTTTTGCCATTTTGTTTTCCTCCTTTTTTAATTAGATAATTAAATTAATTACCCCCAAACACCATAAAATCAAAAATAGTTTATAAATATTTCTATTAAAACCCTAAATTCTTAAGAACTTCCTTTTTACTGAATTCCTTGAAATCATCATATCTTTGGCCAACGCCCATAAATAAAATTGGCTTTTTCAAAACATAGGAAGCGGATATTATTGCTCCTCCTTTTTCATCAACATCAGCTTTTGATAATATAACTGCATCAACACCTATCATTTCATTGTATTTTTCAGCCTGTTCAACCATGTCATTGCCTGTCAAAGAATCGCCTACAAAAACTTTCAAATCAGGATTGGAAACCTTTACTATTTTTTTCAGCTCATCCATTAGATTGATATTTGCATGAGTTCTTCCTGCTGTGTCTATCAGAACAACATCAATGCTGTGTGCTTTTGCATATGCAATTGCATCAAATGCAACAGCTGCTGCATCTGCGCCATACTGCTGCTTGATTACTTTAATTCCTAAATTATTTCCGTGTTTTTCTATCTGATCAATTGCAGCTGCTCTGAATGTGTCCGCTGCTGCCAAAACAACAGACATTTTGTTTTTCTGCAAATATTTTGCAAACTTTGCAATGCTTGTTGTTTTTCCTGAGCCGTTGATTCCAAAGAAGCATATCACATAAGGCTTTTTCTGCTTCAATGAATTTATAACATCAATTTCATCCTGATTAACAATCTCCTGAATGCTTTTCTTTAATGAATCCTCAATTGTTTCTGCAATTTTATATCTGTTGAGCTTTTTGTTGACAAGCTCTTTTTTTAAATCATCCTTTATTTTTTCAATGACAGAAACAGCAACATTGTTCTCCATTAGGCTGACTTCAAGCTCAAAGAACATCTCATCAAATTTTTCATCAGAAATTGTTTTTGTTGTAAAGACTTCCCCTACTTTTTTGAAAAAGCCCTTTTTTTCTTCTGCTTCTTCTTCAACTTCTTTTGTTTCTTCCTCTTCAAGCTCTTCTTCCTGTTTTGTCTCTTCAGCTTCTTCCTTTTTGCCGAATATCTTTTGAAAGAAGCCCTTCTTTTCCTCTTTTGGCTTTTCTTTCAACTCTTCTTTTTGCTCTTGCTCTTTTGTTTTTTTAGGTTCTTTTTCTTCTGCTTTTTTATCTTCTTTTATTTCTTTTGCATGAGTTTTTTCTTTTGTTTCTTTAATTGGCTTTTCAGCCTTGATTGGTTCTTTGGATTCTTTCTTTTCTTTTTTGGTTTCTTTTAATTCTTTTTTAATTTTGGTTTTTTCTTCTTTTGTATGAGCTTTTTCGATTTGTTTTTTTGCTGGCTTTTCCTCTACTTCCTCCTCCACTTTTCTTGAGAATACAGAAACAGCTGATTTAAGTTTTTCTTTAAGAAAGCCAAACATTTTAAACCTGTTTTTCAATCTCTTCTGCTAGCTTTGCAAATTCCTTTTCAAAACCTTGCATTGTTGATTCAAGTTCTTCTTTGTATTTTGAAATTTCACCAATCTGCTTTTTCAGCAAATCCTTTGTTTCCTCTATTGTTTTTTCAACAGTTATGTTTGCCCCTACATTTACAATAAGCTTTTCATTGTCTTTTAATTCTGATTTGATAAAAATGCCCTGTGTCAAAGGAACAAGAATTTCCTTTCCTTTTTGTGTTGATTTAAGCTCTTCAAGATTTTCCATTGCAAGCCTGATTTCAACAACTTGTTCATCCATCTTGAATATCTGGTTTTGAAAGGCTTTCAGCTGCTGCTCAATCATCTGCAATTCATAGTATTTCTGCTGCAACTCCTGTTCATCCATAATAAAATAGAAAAAGCCTGGATTTAAAAATTTATGGGTTTAATCCTTCAAGGCAGCTTCAATTTCAATTCTTTTTGAAGCCTTGATTGCAGCTTCAACAGCTTTTGCTTTCAGATCATCATTGCAGTCTGCATTATTTATTAGTTCAAGCGCAGAATTTAATGAGTTTATATTTTCAATATTTTTTATCATACTGTTTATTGTTCCTTTGTAATTTACAACATTTGAAGAATCATGATTTGTTATTCCAACAATTGCAACAATTTTTCCTGTTGCAGTGTTTACTGTCATAAAATAGCAGTTTTTGAATCTTGGTGCAGAAAGCTTTGCTTCTATTCTGTTGTCTGCACAGATAACTAAATTGTTTTCTCCCAAATATTTAAGGAATGCTTTTGATTGTGTGTTTGAATTTGCTCTTTCAAGATAAGGCTGGAAATCAAAATCAGGTTCAGATATTATGTTTTGCTCAACATCAGCTGAAACTTCTTTGTCTTCCATAACATAAGTTCTTTCATAATCAGCAATCTTTGTGTTAAAAGACATTGCAACTGCATTTGAACTTAACAAAAGAATTGCCATAATTATCAATGATGTGAATAGTTTCATTTCATTTCCCCCTTTATCCTTGCTGCACAATTTTCAATAAAAGTCTGGCTTGGGATAGCGACAATATACTTCAAGTTTGGTCCAGCATGTGTACCAGTTAAAAGAACTAAACCACTTTCTCTTGCATGATATAACCCAACTTCAAGAGGAGTGCTTGATCTTTCTCTTATAATTTTTGTTTCAAATCTATTAAAAACATATTTTGGATCATCATGCAATATCAAATGACCAACCCATTTATCAGAATGAGCACTATCATAAAGAATTTCTCTTAGTATATCTTCTGCTTGGTCATTTTGCGCAGGAGAATCCATTGTAAAAAAAGTAAGTTCTTTTGGATCAGCTTTTAAAAGCCCAAATTTATATTGCTCCATTATTTTATTAAAATCGTATGATTTATTTATTTGTCTTAAATAATCATCTTCATAAGGTCCAACAACTTTATTTTGGCCAATCAATTTTGTTGGAATTTCTATGATCTTTAATTCTGATTTTTGTTTCATTTTTTAACCTCATTTATTTTTTTGTTGCACAGTATTCAATAAAAGTTTGGCTTGGAATTGCAAGAATAAATTTTTTTCCGCATTTAAGTTTAAGATCTGTTAAAAAAACCAATCCACTTTCTTTCGCATGATATAACCCCATTAAATGAAATGTTTTAGATATATCACTTTCAAAAAATTCCCCTTTTTCAAATCCTTTTAAAACAGATTTAGGATTATTATGGTGAAGATTGTAAGTTGCCCATTTTTTAGCATGAGCACTTGTATAAAGTGTCTGTTGAAGTACTTTTTTTGCACAATCATCATCTACTGGTGCATTCATTGTAAAAAAATCAAGATCTTTTGGATCTGCTTCTAAAATTCCTGATTTGTGATTTCCAAGAATTACATCAAGATCATAATATAAATTTATTTTGCTTAAATAATTATCAGAATAAACTCCCTCATTTACAACTTTGTTTTGACCAACTAAATTTGTGGGGATTATTAAATTACCTAATTTTGTTTTTGATGTCATTTTAGTACTACTTACTAGTAATTACCAATATATAAATGTTGTCATTTTGTCAAAACAGCTTTAAAATACATTAGAAATCAAATAAAACCTTATTCTTTCTTTTCAGAAACTTCATTTCCATTTTTTACTGCAATTCCAATCTCGCCAAAATGAGTTTCTTGGGACATTTCTATTCTTCTCTGGTTTTCAAGATAGAGCAATGGAATAAATGTGTAAACCTTGTCCTCTCTTTCTTCGGAAGGAAGCAATTGCGAAAAAGTAAGTTTGCTGTTTTTTTCCAAATATTCAATGACCTTTGTGTAGATATCCTCAATCAGATTTTCAATATCATATTTTTTCTCAGGGATTTTTACAGCTGGTGCAGGTATGTTTGCAAGAACTCTTTTTCTTTTTGTCTGCAGAGCCTGCTGCAATGCCCCAACTAAATCATAAATGGAAACCTTTCTTTTTCTTGGCTGAGGTGTTCTTGGAAGTATTTTGAATTTGTCAACAAATTCAGGGCCAAACTCATTCTTAAGCTCATCATAAAATTCCTCTTCATCTAAGCCTTCAGGCTCTTTGCACATTCTGTCAAATTCAGCTATATCCTCTCCAACAAGCCTGTTGGATTTTATCTTTAATAAAATTGCAGCTGCAAGCAAAACCTTTCCTGAAATTCTGCAGTCCATTTCCTTTAGTTTTTTCAGAACTCCAATATATTTTTGCGAAAGCTCAGAAATATCAATATCCCACGGATCCATCTCCTCTGATTTGACAAGCTCATAAAGCAAAGACTGCCAGGTGATTTCATCTTCCTTGAAAATAATGTCAAAAATCTTGTCCATGGCATAATTGAATTTGATTTGAGTATTTAAAATTGTCTTTTTGACAACTCTGCAATAAACAAAATAAAGCGCTTTTAGGGTGCTTATCTTGCCTTATTTGACAAGTTTTAAAGCGAAAGATTTAAATATTAAGCTAAATTTGATTTGATTTAGATTTTATAAAAAACCAATATTAAGCCTTTTAAGTAAAGGTATTAAAATCACAAAGGGGGTGCCTAGATTGGTTAAAAAGAAAGTACAAAAGAAAGAAAAGAGCAATAAGCCAAAGAAATCTTATGCAGGTTTAATTTGGGGAATTGTAGCAGTTGTAGCTGTATTGGTAATATTGTTTTTCGCATTAAAAGGATGCGTAAAAGGAACAACAACACCAACCACACCAACAACTCCAACAACACCAGCAGTTGAGCCAAAGCCAGTTGTTTCAACAACAACACCTAATGAAATAAGGTATTGCGAGAAAACAACAGATTTAGTTGATGGAAAAATAATGATTGCACTTGGCTACAAACCATGCTCATGCAAAATTGAGAATGGACAGGCAACATTGACAATTATGAATTCAGGTTATGGAGATTTGCCAGCAATGTGGTTTAAAATTGTAGGAGCATCAGGAAAAACAATCTACATGTTTGACAACAATTTAATCACATCAAAAGACTCAAGAGCATATGATTTTGATATGAACAGCTTGAAGTCACAGCTTGGTGAAGAAGTTGATGACATATTGGCATTGCCAGTAAACGGCAAAGACACATCTTCAATTTGCTTGAACCAGAGATTAATTGTAATAAAAGAAGCAAGTTGCATAGACAGATGTTAATAAAATTTTAATTTTTTTATTTTATTTTTAATTCTTTATTTTTATGAAAACCAAAAAAACAATCTTTGTTGTTCAGGAGCATAATTCTTCTCATTTGCACTGGGATTTTAGGCTGGAAATGAATGGAGTTTTGAAAAGCTGGGCAGTTCCAAAAGAGCCGCCAGTCAAAGCAGGAATAAAAAGGCTTGCAATAAAAGTTGATGATCATGATTTGAGCTATGCAAAATTTCATGGAATAATTAAAGAAGGCTATGGAAAAGGAACAGTGAAAATATGGGACAAAGGATATTATGAAATGATTGACAGCAAAGACAAAAAACTTATTTTCAATCTGCACGGCAAAAAGCTGAAAGGCAATTATGTTCTTTTGAAATTCCCAAAAGCAAAGAATGGCTGGCTGTTCTTTAAAAAAGATGAATAAAACAACAAGATTTAAATAATAATCTGCAATAAATCCTACTATAAATAACACTGAGGGGTGGATATTATGAAGAAAATAAGTTTATTTGTTTTAATGATGATTTTTGCATCTTTGGTTTTTGCAGGATGCACAGTCAAAACACAGGATACAACAATGAATCCTGTTACAATAGAAACGCCTGATGTTGAACAGCAGCAAGCAGCAGAACAGACACAGGAGCAAACACAGGAGCAGATACAAGCAAAAGAAAAATTTAATTTGGAAGGGGCAAAACAATTCTGCGGAGACAATGTTTGTGAAAATGTTGAAGCACTTTATCCTTCTGAAAAACTTATGTGCGATGTTATGAAATGCACAATAAACAAAATGTACACTGAAAACAGCTATATCTGCCCAGGAGACTGCGGATTAAAATGCGATGAATCAGTTAATATTGGATTTGCACCAGGAAGCTGCAAAATAACTGAAGAAGGAATAACAGTAAATGTTAAAAATTCAGGAAGAGGAAACATAACTGGTTTGCTGTTTTATATTGCATCATCAAGGGAAGGGGATGTAACAACACAGATTGGCTATGGAACATCTGATGCGGAAATTGAATCAGGAGTTACAAAAGAAATAAGGATAAGCCTTTCTGAATGGAAAGAGAAATTTGGAACAGTCCATCATGTTCAGGTTGTTCCAAGGCAGAATGTTGACGGACAGGTTAAGGAATGCAGCAACAAAAAGGTATATATTCCTTTGACAAGCTGCAGACAATAAGGAGGAAAATAAAATGGCAAAAAAAATGAAAGCAGAATGTGGATGCATGCATCACAAATGGATGGGATGGAAAATGTTTATTTTAGGTCTTCTTGTCCTTACAAATGCATATTGGCCAGTAATCAGCTGGGCAAAGTTTGTAGGAATAATAATTAGCCTTATGGGTCTTGTGCTATTGTTAAAGCCAAACTGCAAGTGCAGATAAACTAATTTCTTTTTTATTTTATTTTTTACACAACATTTATAAATTCGGCTTTTATACTACAATAAAAAGGGGTGAATAGTGCAACCCCTAATAAATTCTGGGGTTTTAATGAGGTGTTAAAATGAACCAAATGCCAGCAATAAAACCTATCAATTATATTTTGCCTGATGGACAGGAAAAAACAGCAAACATAGTTCCTGTTGAATTTTCTACAGACGGATTAAATCAGGAGGAAATGGCTGTTTTGAATTCAGTTTCAAAAGCAGTTGAATCGCTAACTCCTGTTTTTATACAGCAAAATTGTCCGGGTTCAACAGAAATGTTTGGAACTCTTTTAAATTTAGAAAGAATTTTGGGTTCAGAAAATGGCTTAGGCGATTTTAACACTTTATTTGACATAAAAAATCTGCCTTATGATTTTTTTAAAAGAGGATTTCTTTTTCCTGTAGAACAAAGTAAAATACCATCAAATCATCCGATATTAAATTATTCAGAAATTTTATCCGGCAAATTTAATGTTCCTCCGGCAAGAAATTTATATCCAACTGATATTACCAATGAAGAATTTGAAGCATTGGCAGATAAAAAACTTGAAAATTCCATGGTAGTAAGAATGCCTGATAAGTCATTAAAAGTCATTTTAAATGAAGTGATGTTTAAAAATGAGCTTGCCAAAACAATAGTTCATTTGAAAACTGCAAGAGATATTTCAAAAAATGAGTCTTTCAAAACATATGCCAATGCAAAAATAATTGAATTGGAAAAAGGAACACAGGAAACAAGAACTGCAAGTGATATTGCATGGATACAAAATACAAGTTCAATTGATTTTGTTTTGGGGACAAGTGTTGAAACTTATGTTGACGAATTTAAAGGAATCAGGGGTGCTGCAATGGGTGCAGCATTTATTGTAGATAAAACTTATGAGAATTTAACATCAAAACTTTTGAATTTGCTTTCAGACTGGGAATATGCAGCTCCTTGGCAACACAGAAAAAGCGTAGACTCAAATAATCTTCCAAAATTAAAATATGTCAATGTTTTTACCTGGGCAGGGGATTATAACATGTTTCCAATGGTGGTTTCTGCAGAATCACTGCCAAATACAAAAGAAGTTGTTGATAAATTTGGATCTGTAAATCTTGTTTTTGTCAATGTTCAGAAATCAGTTAACAAAGCAGGAGACGCTTCTTTTATTTCTGATGAATTTTTCTTGAAAAGTGAAATGGAAAAATATTCTTCATACATGGCAGATGCAAGAATATTGGGAAGCACTTTGCATGAATTAGGCCATACAACTGGTGGTGTTGCAATCAAAGAAGACCCTTCAAAATATTTTGGAGAAGAATATTCAAGGATGGAAGAGGCAAGAGCAGAATTATTCAGTCTGTGGGTTCTTCCAAGTTTAATAAAGAAAGGAGTTATTTCAAATGATCAAAAGATGGGCGCTTATTATTCAATGCTTGCAGATATGATTAAAAGTATGCAGCAGGAACCAAAAGACCATCATGGTGCAAGGAATATGATGTTTAATTATCTCTTGAAAAATGAAGCGATTGTTGAGAGAACAGAAGATGGAAAAACAAAATATGCAGTAAATCCAAATGTTATGCATGAAACTGTTAAAAGCATGCTTGAAACTTTGGGAAATATAAAAGCAACAGGAGACAAACAAAAATTATACAGTTTCAAAGCAAATTACTTGTCTGATGTTAAACGGGAAGAATTCAAAAAAAGACTGGAAAAAACACCTTTGGGAACAGGCTTGATTTTTCCGGCATTAGAAAGACAAAATGGCAAATATACAGGTAATTTGATTTATCCTGCAACATACAGGGGCCAGTCAAGAAGCCTGGTTAATTTTATTTGATTTTATTTTTTTCTTTCCGCAACATTTTTAAATAAACTGCTAATCCTTAGAGTTAATGGGCCCATGGTTTAGTGGCTATGCATAAGCAAATATGCACCACGGATAACGTCGCCTTTACAAGGCGAAGGTCGCTGGTTCGATTGTATCTAAAAATACAGAAAGTCCGGCTGGGCCCATTCTTTTTGCGGTGATAGTCTAGCGGTAGGACATATCCCTGCCACGGATATAACCCGGGTTCGAACCCCGGTCACCGCATACATTTTTCTTTTCAATGCGATAGGTTTAAATATAAATCAAATTTTTCAAAAGCTAATTCGGGCCCGTAGCTCAGCCTGGAAGTGGACAACTAGGCAATTAGAGCGACGGTCTTATATGTCCTCGCTTTATAACAAAGCGGCTAAGCAAGCCGTAGGTCCGGAGTTCAAATCTCCGCGGGCCCATATTTTAGGCCCCAGTGGTGTAGCCCGGCCAATCATAAAGCCCTCTCAAGGCTTTGACCCGAGTTCAAACTGCTAAAGCATGAAAGTCTCGGCTGGGGCATTCATGTTATAATAAACAAACAAAAGGTGAATTGATGAAAAGAAGTTCAAGAAGATGGAAAAAGAAAGGCCAGATGAGATGGAAATGGCAGAAAAAAAGAATGAAGAAAGAAAAGAGAAAGAGAGCAAATAAATAATTATTTTAATTTTTTTAAAGATTCATTTAGATTTGTTCTCGCCCGTTCTTCGTATTTTTTTCTGAAAAATTCTGTCTGATAAATATCTTTTCTATCTAAAAATCTTTGCAGAATAACTGCTCTTCCTTTTTTGAAATCCTCAGGAGCAATATGTTTGTATTCTTCTTTAATTTCATGCTCGTATTTCAGGAATTCTTCATGCGGTTTTCCTAAAATTGACAAATCAATATCCGCAATTAATTTTGAATCCATATCTTCAGAAACAGCATTATGCTTTGTTGCCAAAATATATCTGTGAATATTTTCTTTCATAAAAAATAATGATTTGTTTCCATTGGTAAGAACTTCCAATAAACCAAAACTTCTTTCTTGATTATCCTGCCTTGTTGGATCATAAACAATATCATGAAACCAAAGCGCAATTTCCAATTCGTCATTGTTTTTTACAAGGTGCTTTACAATATCAAATTCATTAAGACATTGTTCTATGTGTGGGATTAAGCCATGATAATGCCTTTGTGGCCTTGAATAGCCTGATTCTAAAGTACTCCAATTTATTGGCATTCCAACTCTTTTTTCAAGCTCTTCCCATCTTGCTTTTAATTTAACTTTGGGCATGTTATCTGGTTAGATGGCTTAATTTAAATATTTGTCTCTTTTTAGTAGTAAATAATAGAAAGCTTTATATATTAGTGTTTATTACCACCTATTAATAACAACAATAAAGGAGGCACAAAAATGAAAAAGCTAATATTCGGATTGATTGTTGGATTGATTGTTTTGTCTTTGTTAAACACAGCTTCAGCATCAATGTACAACAAAAGAAACAGAATACCAATACCAATAGTTCCATCAGCAACAAAAAGCGGAAGCAACTCAGATGCAGTTTTCAGTGCAGCATTTATAAAAGCAAGAGAAAACACATTTAAAGAGCTAAAGCAGAGCATTTGGAGATTTTCAGAGCATTCAACTGCAAAAGCAACAGACATTACTGGAACAAACAGCGCAATGTACAACATGAACTGGAAATAATTTTTTTAATTTTATTTTAAAATATAATTAAAAAGAGGAGGAAAAAATGGATATGAACAAAATAAGAAACACAGAATATGCAGTTTTAGATTACTTGAAAAAAGATGTTAAGGAAGTTGGAAAAGATATTGTTTCATTTGTTGATGAGAAATATAGGTCTCTTAAACAAAAATACAATAATTTGCCAGAAGAACAAAAAACAATGGCTTTAATGGCTGCTTATACAATTAGTGTTGGCTTGCCTTGTGGAGCATTGTGTTATGCCAGCCAAAATGGGGTTAATGTACCTAAAGAAGCAGTTGATGCAGCTTTTATTGGACTTGCTTCAGTTGATGCAGTAGATACAATTGGTATTGTGGGAATGTTGTTAAAAGAAACATTCAGAAAACAACCAAAAACAATTGAATCAAAAGTTAATTTGTTGTGAGGAGAAAAAAATGGAAAAACCAAGTTACGAAAAACAAAACAAAGCGATTATGAAATTTGTATATCCTTTAGTAAATCTTGATTTGGATATTTTTTACAAAAATGCTAAACAAGCATTAAATGGTGCAATAAGCTCTGTAAAAGGAACAATAAACTCTGCTGTTGACAGTTTTGTAGAATATAAAATGCAAGAAAAAGGAATTACTACAAAAGTTCTTGATACGCAAATCAGAGCAAATCTTTTAAAAGATCAGATGAAATGTGCAGAAAAATCAGAAAAATTATAAGGAGTTTATTTTGAACAACCAAGAAAAGAAATGGAATTTCAAGAATTGTATGTGTTAATGTCTAATTTTTCTGAAAAAATAGGGCATTTGTATGCAAATAGAATTGAGAACAATAATCCAAAAAAGAGACCCATTTTTCCAAGATCAGACATTCAATTAGAAGATTTGTTAATATCAAAGGAAAATCCAGGTCATAATAAAACAATAAAAAATAAGTTTGCAAAAGAATTTATTTCTTTTGATAAATCTGAATTTGTTGTAAGTGGGCAGGATAAAAAACAGAGTCATAAAGACCACACCATATTACCCTCTTATAAAGGTTTAACAAATATAAAAATTAGATAATTAAATAATCAAAAAAGGAGGAAAATAAAAATGATTTCAGCATTAGCAAATTCAAGAATTGGAAGAAGTGCTTCATTGGCATTGGGAATTCAACCTGCAGTAAATCCACTTAAAGATTTAAGGCAAAATGATTTGTATATGAAACCAATTCCATCAAAACAAGATTTAAAGCCATTTTTTGAGCCTGTAACGCCTAGAATGAATTATGATTCAAGTAGACAGGATAATAAATATTTAGGAATGGGATTAATGGCTTATGTTTTTAAATAAATTTAATAATATTTTAATTTTTTATTCTTATTTTTCTTAAAAAAACCAAATCGTAAGCTTTAAATATAACCTATCTCAACTTTTTGCTTCTACACCATGATTCTGGGGCTTGAAAGCTCTTGAAAAACATCATCCCCAACCTTTCTAATCTTTATTCAAAAGATAAAGGATAAAATGTGTATGCTCAATGAGAGATTTGAGTATGAAGTAGAGCTATGTTAATTCCACATAATTTAATAGTTTCAGCTGAATACGATAATAAATTCCCGTTGATCCTGCGGGAGGTTGCTGCTATTAGGTTTCCGCTAAGCCATGCAAGTCAGGTAGCAATACCGGCGAACTGCTCATTAACACGTCGATAATCTGCCCTTAAGTCTGGGATAACCTTGGGAAACTGAGGGTAATACCGGATAGGAGATTGATACTGGAATGTTCTTTCTTTTAAAAGTAATGCTTAAGGATGAGTTGGCGCCCGATTAGGTAGTTGGTGGTGTAATGGACCACCAAGCCTTTGATCGGTAGGGGCCTTGAAAGAGGTTGCCCCGAGAAGGGTACTGAGACACCGACCCTAGCCCCACGGGGTGCAGCAGGCGGGAAATCTTTGCAATGCGCGAAAGCGTGACAAGGGAAGCCTAAGTGCTTATACTTTTAGTATAGGCTTTTGCCAAGTGTAAATAGCTTGGAGAATAAGTGGTGGGCAAGACTGGTGCCAGCCGCCGCGGTAACACCAGCGCCACAAGTGGTGACCATGTATTTGGCCTAAAGCGTTCGTAGCCGGTTCGATGAATCTTTTGTGAAATCATTGCGCTCAACGTAATGGCGTGCAGAAGACACTATCGAACTAGGAATTGGGAGGAGTCAGGAGTATTCTTGGGGGAGCGGTAAAATGCTTTAATCCCTTGAAGACTACCGATGGCGAAGGCACCTGACTAGAACAAGTTCGACGGTGAGGGACGAAAGCTAGGGGAGCAAAACGGATTAGATATCAACAAATTTCTAAAAAATTTCTCGGAATTAGTTTTCATAATTTTTGTTCAAAAAAATTACGATTGTGAAAAACAGATGAGAAAAAATGTTATTTGTTTGACTAATTACCCGTGTAGTCCTAGCAGTAAACGCTGCGAGCTAGGTGTTGCATAATCTTTCGTGTTTATGCAGTATCGGAGCGAAGGCATTAAGCTCGCCGCCTGGGAAGTACGGTCGCAAGGCTGAAACTTAAAGGAATTGGCGGGGAGGCACTACAAGGGGTGCGGCGTGCGGTTTAATTGAATTCAACGCCGGAAATCTCACCAGGAGCGACGGCAGGATGAAAGTCAGTCTAAAGGGCTTACTTAACGAGCCGAGAGGTGGTGCATGGCCGCCGTCAGCTCGTGCTGTAAAGTGTCCAGTTAAGTCTGGTAACGAGCGAGACCTGCGTTTACAATTGCTAACGAACTCTGTGATCGAGCACATTGTAGAGACTGCCTTGGAAACAAGGAGGAAGGTGCAGGCTACGGTAGGTCTGTATGCCCCGAATCCCCTGGGCAACACGCGCGCAACAATGGTAGGGACAATGGGCTGCGACTCCGAAAGGAGAAGCTAATCCTCTAAACCCTATCTAAGTCCAGATTGAGGGCTGTAACTCGCCCTCATGACGTCGGAATCCCTAGTAATCAGAATTTAGCATATTCTGGTGAATATTGTCCCTGCCTCTTGCACACACCGCCCGTCAAACCAACCGAGCAGGGTTTAGGTGAGACTTAGTTTTTTGACTAAAGCGAACCTAAGCTCAGTGAGGTGGGTTAAGTCGTCACAAGGTCACCGTAGGGGAACCTGCGGTGGGATCACCTCCTTTTTTTATAATAACAAATTAACATAGCTCTACATTATGATCATTGAATGGGCTCGTAGCTCAGCCTGGGCAAGATTTGAAAAATAATCTTGGGGTAATAGAGCACTCGCTTTGCAAGCGAGGGGCCTCGGGTTCAAAACAATGCAACAGTAAATGTTGTGTGTGAATTTCCCGACGAGTCCATTTCATATTTACAAAATTAATAAAATAAATTATTAATTCCATAAATCATAAAAAAATTATTTTCCTTTTTGTAAAAAACAAGGATAGTTTTTTACAGTTACAAAAGGCAAATATCATTATTGTATTATAATGATATTAAGGTGAGATAGAATCTTTAAAGATCCGTTCTATTTATGAAGCCGTGCATAGTCAAATTAAATTACGCTATTAGGTGGATGACTTGGCTCAAAACAGCGATGAAGGGTGTGACAAGCTGCACTAAGCTCTGGCGAGATGCATGTAATCTTTGAACCAGAGATACCCGAATGAGACTTCTCATTAGTTCCGGAAGGAACGCAAACGCAGGGAACTGAAACGTCCTAGTACCTGCAGGAAAAGAAATCAATTGAGATGCTGTTAGTAAAGGCGATAGAACACAGTATAAGGCAAACTGAATTGCTCATAGAAATGTGAGTTAAGATGTGGTGTTGCAGGACTATCATTTAGTCTTCACTGGGATATTCAAATTTTTCTGAAAAGTTAAGCCATAGAGGGTGAAAGCCCCGTAGAAATTTCCAGTATGATGAGATAGTATCCTGAGTACTGCTTCTCGGATATGAAGCAGGAAATTGGGAGGCATCAACTTCCAACCTTAAATATGTTTTGAGTCCGATAGAGAATAAGTACCGCGAGGGAAAGTTGAAAAGAACTCTTAACCGAGAGTTAAAAGACCTGAAACCTAATAGCTATAGAGGGATGCGGCTCTGAGGAGTTGCATCGTTCGTTTTGAATAACGAGCCAGGGAGTTCGTCTACGTGGCAAGGGTAATCTTTAACAGAGGACCCGAAGGGAAACCGATTTGCACGCAAGTAATGAGGTGCAGAGTATGAAAGTGCTCGGAGTCACGTGGGCGGGACCCGAAACCGTGTGATCTAGTCCTGGGTAAGGTGAAGCGGGGGTAAAACCTCGTGGAGGCCTGAAGAGGTGCTACATGCAAGTGTTCTTCTAACTTGGGACTAGGGGTAAAAAGCCCATCGAACACGGTGATAGCTGGTTCCTATCGAAGTTGGCCGCAGTCAAGTTTCGGAGGAGATAACTATAACGGTAGAGATACGAATTTAAAGTTATGGCGGAGAAATTCGTCGGCTTTTTGTTCAACTCCGAATGTTATAGTATCGTAGATTCTGAAAGACGGGGTCCTGGGGTAAGCTTGGGACCCGAGAGGGGAACAGCCCGAACTGCAGTTAAGGCCCCAAAATATCAACTAAGTGCTAAAGGCGTAAAAGTGTTTATATTCAGAGACAGCGAGGAGGTTGGCTCAGAAGCAGCCACCCTTTAAAAAGTGCGTAACAGCTTACTCGTCAAGAATATAGGCCTTGAAAATGGACGGGACTAAAGTTGATTGCCGATACTGCAGACAACTGCAAAGTTAGTGATAGATAGGCGTCTTATTTGGGCAGAAGCATCTTTTAAAGAAGGTGTGGACCGGATAAGAGTGAAAATCCTGGCGGTAGTAGGATCTTAGCAGGTTTAGAAAGCCTGCCACCGAAAGGGCAAGGGTTCCTTGGCAATGTAAATCAGCCAAGGGTTAGTCGATCCTAACTCAATTCCTAAATGGAGATTGGGGAAAGGGCAGAAGGTTAATATTCCTTCACTACTTGAATATGCGTGGTGACACAAGCCTTGTTTTTGACATTTTCGGCTAGACCAACACAAACCATCGTTTGTGTTAATCAAAATAGGTCCAAGGAGTATCATAATGATGAGAATTGGTCTAAATTTGAGATGAGTGTTTCGCAAGAGATATTTGGTCAATGCCAAGAGTTCATAAAAAGAAAACAGGGAAAGATTTCGAGTATTCGTACCAAGAACCAGCACTGGTGCCCCTAGGTAAGAAACCTAAGGTGTGAGGGTGTAATGCAGTTAAGGGAATTCGGCATATTAGCTCTTTGACTTCGGCATAAGGAGTCCCTGCGCTTGTGTTTTAAGAATGCGAGCACAGGGTGCAATTACAAAGACGGTCCGACTGTTTAACAAAAACTTAGCTATCCGCCAAGCCGCAAGGCCTAGTATGGATGGTGATGCCTGCCCAGTGTCAGTATCTCAAACTCCTTTTCAAGGGAGCTAAGGACTGGCAAACGGCGGGGGTAACTATAACTCTCTTAAGGTGGAATTTCAACTGCCTTAAGTCCCAAATGTTAAATAGAATGCAAAAAAAAAGATGGGATAAAAATTTGGCCATATGCTGGAATATCTCAAAGAAGTTTGTTAGCAAATTTATTTTGGTGACAGAATAAATCATCTAAAAATACAAACAGAGAGACAATCAGCAGGAAAGATTTCTTGGAAATTAATTTTAATTCAAGAAAAATCCTCAGAGACTATATGCCAAAACAACTGAAAAATAAATTATATGTGGGCTTGAGCGAAGCGAAACCCACTGTGGTGTCAACTGACACCGGCAGTTGTAAGAAATAGTCCGACCTCATTAGCGATAATGAGAAGCAAACAGAAATGATTTGCTCATTCTAAAAAAAGAATGCAACAATGTGAGCGAAATACCTTGTCGTTTGAATGACGACGCGCATGAATGGCATAACGAGATCGTCACTGTCCCTAACTGGAAACCCCCGAACGCTATTTCCTGGTGCGCAATCCAGGGACCTCTAGTGGGAAGCGAAGACCCCGTGAAACTTTACTGTAACTTGTTATAGTGATGTGAGTTTTGCTGTGTAGCATAGGTGGAAGTCGCCATGTCTTAGTCGCTAGATTAAGAATAGACGTCAATGAAATACCACTCTGCGAAGCTTACGTCACTTACTTAGAAATAAGGACAATGACAGGCAGACAGTTTAGCTGGGGTGGCATCCTGTTGAAAGGATATCAACAGGGCCCAAAGGTTGGCTCAATCCGGTCAGAAATCGGATGTGGAGTGTAAGGGCAAAAGCCAGCCTGATTGACTTCTTAACAAGATGGAATTCAAAAACGAAAGTTTGGCCTAGCGAACTTCTATGTCCTCCTTGATGGGGGCTAGAAATGACCGAAAAGTTACTCCGGGGATAATGGAGTCGTCGCGCCCGAGAGTTCATTTTGAATAACTTAATTGTTATTCATGAACAGATCGACGGCGCGGCTTGCTACGTCGATGTCGGCTCTTCCTATCCTGGCCGTGCAGAATCAAAATACTCATTTTGATGTAGGCGGCCAAGGGTGGGGGTGTTCACCCATTAAAAGGGATCGCGAGCTGGGTTCAGAACGTTGTGAGACAGTTTGTTTGATATCTACTAGAGGTGTTAGGTGTCTGAGGAGAAGGAACGTCTAGTACGAGAGGAACGGCGTTTCGTGGCCTCTGGTCTACCGGTTATCTGATAAGGTACGCCGGGCAGCTACGCCATACAGGGATAAAAGCTGAATGCATCTAAGCTTGAAACCCTCTTCGAAAAGAGACACTAGGATTACGGGCAAAATACCCGTTTGATAGAATTGGCGTATAAGCACAAAGGCAACGATGTGTTAAGCGTGCGATTACTAACCAATCCGAAAATTTGACTATGCACGGTATCATATTTTTTTCTTTTTTTTGATTGATATGATAAATTAGCTTTAGCTATATTTTTTGAAATAAAAATAATAATGTAGCGTAAGCAATAAAATAATAAAACAAAAAAATGAAATATAGCAAAAGCTATGCAAAATTTTATAAAAGCATTCTCTTTCTTTTTTATTATGCTATGTTTGGGAATAGAAAGCACTGCGCATACATTTGGAATTGCTGTTGTAGATGGCAAAGGAAAAGTTTTAGCCAATGAAAAGGATTCTTTTACAACAGAAAAAGGAGGCATGATTCCCAATGAGGTTGCAGAGCATCATAAAAGAGTCTGCAATGAAGTTCTAAGCAAAGCGCTTGAAAAAGCAAAAATAACCCTAAAAGAAATTGATTTGATTTCTTTCTCAGATTCGCCAGGATTGGCTCCTGCTTTGATTGTTGGAATGAACTTTGCAAAGCAGATTTCACAGCAGAAAACAAAAAACACAACAAAAAATATTCCTGTTGTTGGCGTTAATCACTGCATTGCTCATCTTGAAATTGGAAGATTATTGACAAAAGCAAAAGACCCAGTTTTATTATATGCATCAGGAGCAAATACTCAGGTTATTGCTTATTCTGGAAAAAAATACAGAATTTTTGGAGAAACACTTGATATGGGGGTTGGCAATTTTATAGATTCTTTTGCAAGATACATTGGTCTTGGATTTCCAGGAGGCCCAAAGATTTATGAGCTTGCTTTGAAAGGCAAGAATCTGATAGAGCTTCCTTATTGTGTCAAGGGAATGGATGTTGTTTTCTCAGGCATACTAACCAATCTGAAAAATAAATATGATTCAAAAAATAAAGAATATTCAACAGAAGATTTGGCATTTTCTCTGCAGGAAACAGTATTTGCAATGCTTATTGAAACAGCTGAAAGAGCAATGGCACACTGCGGTAAAAAAGAATTAATTTTAGGCGGTGGTGTTGCATGCAACAAAAGACTGCAGGAAATGTGTCAAATAATGTGCAAGGAAAGAAATGCAAAATGTTTTATTCCAGAGAATCAGTTTCTTGTTGATAATGCAGCAATGATTGCATGGCAGGGAATTTTGCAGAAAAAGAATGCAACAACAAATCTGAAAAATATTGACATAAAGCCTTATGAAAGAACAGATGATGTTAAGGTTTATTGGAGAAAATAAATTAATATATTAAAAAATATTATTAATTTTTTATTCAAGATGTTGAGTACAATTGAAAATTATTTCTTTGCGTTCTTTTTCTGAAATTTCAAAAATAGTTATTGCAGTATTTTTTTGAGGAATTGATTTTTTATCTTCAGGATGCCATTTTCTAAGAAATCTAATCATTGCCTTATTAATTGCATTGTGGGATACAAACAAAACAGTGCTATTAGGATATTTTTCTAAAGCTTTTTCAACAATAATTTTTGCTCGTTGATACATGCTCGTTCTATTTTCTACATCATTAGGCATTAAATCCCAATCAACTTCGTCAAAACCCTTATTTAAAAAACTTCCAAGTTCCATTTCTTTTAATTCATTTACAACAATAAAATCTGCATAGGGGTGATTCTTTGCAATAATTTGGGCAGTTTCTTTAGCTCGAATAATTGGACTTGAGAAAATGACTTCAATCTTTTCATTTTTTAATCTTTTAGATACGCTTTCGGCTTGTTCTTTTCCTTTTGGAGTTAATGGATCATCAATATCTGCAAGTATTCTTTTAACATTTCCTTCTGTTTCCCCGTGCCTTGTAATAATAAGTTTCATAATAAATAAGATTTAATACAACCAATATAAATATATCGGAAAATGCCAAAGTTCAAATAAATTTAATAATCACAAATAAATATTTTATGCAGCATGGCTGTAAGCAAGCTGTTTCTCAATTTTGTTTAAAGAAGCAATATTTTCGCTTTCAAGCCTTAATGCATGATTTCTAAGCCCAGGAATAACATGCTCTTCCATATGTTTCATTTTTGCAAATATTCTTTCATACAAATCCTGAAGCATTTTAAAATGAGTATTAATATCATTTATGCTTTTAATTCTTCTTATTGTTCTGTAATAATTGACTATCAGCATGGCTTTTTCACCAAGCTCATAACTTGCAAAAACAACATAAGAGGAATTCAGCCAGCAATCCTTGAAATCTTTTCTATTTTTTATTGCCAATAAACTTTCATTTTTGCACAAAGAAACAAGATTATTAAAATCATGGCTGTTAAAATTATTATTTTGAGCCATATTTTTTATATTATTATGAATATGATTCATTATTGTTCTTGTTCTCTCATTATTTTCAGTTAAAGAATTAACTATTGGAAAAAGTTCATTTCTTATTCTGTTGACATATTCTTTTGCATGCTCTAAACTTTCTCTTAAATGCTTCATTTTTTAATATATAAACAAAACATGTTTTTAAAGTTTTTGTATAAAACACACAAAAATAATATAAACAAATTAGCTGAAAGTTAATCTAAAAAATAATCAAAAAAGCTCCTGCACAAAAAAAGAGATAAAAAGAAATTAAAACCAAGAATATAAAAAAATTCAAATAAAAAGAATTATCTTCTGAATCTGCCCAAGATTGAGCTGATTGCACTTCTTGCATTTTCCCTGTTAGAAAGTTTTGTAGTTTTTTTTGCAATTGGTTTTGCTTTCGCAATTATTTTTTTAGCAGGATGTTTTACTGCAGCATGCTTAACAGGTTTTGCAATTGGCTTTTTAGCAGCTGCTTTAATAATTGGTTTCTTAACAACAGCTTTTTTGATAATCTCTTTTTTAACAGGTTTGTTCAAAACCCTTGATTTAATCTCTTCATGCTTTTTCTTGATAGCTCCAACCATTTTCTTGATTGGTCTCTGTTCAAGAGGCATAGTTTCTATGAATTCAGTGTAAATCAAACCGCAGTCTTTGCAAATCAGTTCATTCTCTCTTTTGTTGTAAATGATATCCAAGCTGCCGCATTCTGGGCATTCTTTCATTTTAGAGATTTTGTTCATAAAAAAACTGAGAAAGAACTCATATAAAAAGCTTTCTTTTTGCAGAATAATAAATTAAAGATTTTAGTTTTTGCTTAATTTCAAAATGTCATGCAGGATTTTTTCATTGCCTTTCCACTCAATGGCCTCCTTGAGAACTTCGACAATGTTTTCAACAGGCACAATTTCCAGCTTGGCCATCCTGTCTTTGTCTATAATTATGTCTTTTACATTTGATTTTGGGACAATTACTTTTTTCATTCCTGCCTCAATAGCAGCTTCAATTTTGCTAGTCACACCGCCAACCGGCAGTACTTCTCCTCTGACAGACAATGAGCCAGTCATTGCAATATTTTGCTTGATAGGCAGATTGTTTATTGCGCTGATTATTGCTGTTGCAACTGCTATTGATGCCGAGTCTCCCTCAACACCTTCATATGTTTGAAGGAATTGGATATAAATATCATATTTTTCTATGTCCTCTCCGAAATATTTTTTCACAATTGCGGAAACATTTTTCACCGCTTCTTTTGCAATTGCGCCAAGTTTTCCGGTTGCAATTATTCCCCTCTCTTTTCCGCCTTTTGTAACCTCTGATTCAATTGGCAGGATTATTCCTGATGATGCTTCGCTTGAGCCAATTACAGCTAGGCCGTTTACCCTTCCAACCTGATTGCCTTCAGTTCTGATAATTTCATATTCTTTTTTTCTTTCAATGTATTTGTCAGCCATCTGCTGTTCAAGCGTTCTTGCTATTTTTTTTGCTGCAGCAACATGCTTGACTTCAACAACATTAGAATCATTTTCAACTGCAATATCTCCTGCTGCCCTTATTACTCCGCCAAGCTCTCTTAATCTTAATGTCAAATGGTCTTTTCTATTTGCCATTTTTCTTGCTTCTTCAACAATCATTTCAACTGCTTCTTTTGTAAAATGAGGTATTTTTCCGTCTTTTATAACTTCCTGAGCAACAAATACTGCTATTTTTCTTCTGTTTTCAGGGGTGTCTTTCATTGTTTCATTCATATGAACTTCATAGCCATAACCCCTTATTCTGCTTCTCAAAGCAGGATGCATATTTTTTATTGTTTCAACATTTCCTGCTGCAACTAAAATGAAACTGCATGGAACTGGCTCTGTTCTTACCATTGCTCCTGCACTTCTTTCTGATTGTCCGGTTATTTGGTATTTTCCTTCCTGCAGTGCTGTTAATAATTCCTGCTGTGTTGTTGCACCTATTGTTGCAACTTCATCAATAAACAAAACACCCATGTGCGCTTTGTGAATCATTCCTGCAATAACTCTTTCATGAGCAGGCGTTCCCAAGCCGCCTGTCTGGAATGGATCATGCAGAATATCTCCAAGCAATGCCCCTGCATGAGCTCCTGTTGCATCAAAGAATGGCGCTACTTTTTTATTAAAATTATCAACAATGATTTTTGGAATCATTGCCTTTTCCCCGAATCTTTTTCCCATGTTGAGGAAAATTACAAAAGCTGCAAGGAAAATCATTCCTCCTATAAAGAAAGCTGCAAAAATCAAATCAGATTTGTAATAATCCCTTGCCCACCATGGAGCAATCATTGTGATTATTAATAATACAAACATCAAAATATTCGGGCCTTTGAAAAAGCCGGATGATTCAAGCCTTGATTGCATAACTGCTTTTCTTCCATCGCCTGCTGGAACTGTTTTTATTATTGGCTGTTGTTCATCTTCAAAATTAGGATAAGCAAGAATATCAACAAGTTTTTCTTTTGGGATAAGCTCTGAAAGAGCAAGGCCAAGCATGGATTTTCCAGTTCCTGGCTCACCAATTAACAAAACATGTCTTCTTTGTTTTGCTGCTTTTTTGATAATCTCTACTGCTTTTTCCTGGCCAATAACCTGATTGACCATTTCCTTGGAAACTTCTATTTCTTTTGTTGTTTTGAAATCAAAAGCTGATTTAGGGTGAATAGTCTCTTTATTATGCTCTTTATTTTTTTCATGCGTTTCTTTATGTGCTTCTTTATGCTCTGCTTTTTCCTTGTCAGCCATAAACCCATTTATTGGCTTCTTATTTAAAAAGCTTTTGTACGACTCTTATGTTATTAAACGAAAGCTTTATATTTGCACAAAACAAAGCAAAACAGGTTAAAAATGGATAAAATTGACAAAGCAATCATGGACATGCTCATGATTAACATGGGCTACAAAGAAGGGGAAACAGTAGCTATTGTTGGCCAGAGTTGGGAAGAGCATTTGGGAGAAGAAAACAAGCAAAAGATGCAGAACTCTCTTGATTTGTGCGAGAGAATGTTTCAAGTTTATCATTCAAACAATGTTGATACAACTTTAATTCTTTACACTCCTGAAAAACCGCAGTCAGGTGTTGATGTTTCTAAAACTGTTTACGAAAGAGCCAAATTCAGAGATATAATTTTTGAGCCAACTGCATTTTCAATAACTCACACTCCGTTTACAAAAGCTCAGGAAGAAAGAGGAGCAAGAATTGCAAGCATGCCAACATTTACTTTAGATATGTTTGCTGAAAATGGTCCAATGAATGTAGATTACAAAGAGATTGTAGAATACACAAACAAGATTGTTAAAAATTTAAGAGAAAATAAATTTGCAAGAGTAGAAGGTCCTGGAACATTGATGAGCATTGAAATTGATAATCAAACTGCTCACTCAAGTGACGGATTAATGAGTAAACCAGGAGAAAGCGGAAACTTGCCTGGTGCAGAAGCTTATGCTGTTCCTGTTTATAATGGAAAATCTTATGGTTGCTTAACAGTTCCAAAAGGATGGGGGGGAGATGTTCCTTTGCCATATAAAACAACTTTTTTTGTAAAAGATGGAAAATTTATTGATGTTTTAGCATTGACAGAAGAAGGTTTTGATGCTCTTGAAAAATTTAAAGAGAATATGATTTATTATCCCGACACAATATTAAATTATATTGAAATGCTAAAAGTCGCCGGAATAGACAAACAAGGCCAGGAATATTTAAACAAAGAAATAAAGCCAAAAATATTCAGTCAGCCGGGCTATGAAATTCTTGCAGAACTTGGAATAGGAACCAACAAAGCAGTAACAGCAGAATCAATAAAAAGATTTGGATGGTCTCCTTTGCTCGCAGAAAAGATTTATCAAACAGCGCATTTTGCAAATGGAAGAAGCGTTAATCTTGGTGGTATAAATGATGTGGATATTCATTTAGATTGGGTTGTTCCAATAACAAGCATTCTTTATACAAAAAACTGATTTTGTTGTCTTTTTCACCACAACTCTTGTTTATATTTGTGAAAAACAGCTAATTCTGAATGGATGAAAGGTTTTTGCTCAAATTATCAGTTGCATTGTCAATAATTGGGCTGGCTGTTTTGTTTATTTTCTCGCAGTTTCTTGAAACTCCTGAACAGAATATTGCAGCATCTGAAAACAATGATTATGCAGTTTTCAAAGGCTATGTTGAAAATATATATGAAAAGGAAAATTTTACAGTTATTTTGTTTTCCCAGGAATCTGAAGCAACCATTTTCTTTTTTTCAAAAGACAAATTTCCCATACAAAAAGGCCAGAAAATAGAAGTAAAAGGCAAGCTGACAATTGAAGAAAACCAAGCAACAATTGTTGCCGATGAAATAAGATTAGGAAGGTGAAGATTTTGTTAAATTATTCTGTTAATTTTTTTTTCAAAACTTCAACAAGCTCAGGCTGATTATAATGGTAAATATCAGGAATATCAAGGGAAATTATCTGTTTTTTCAGATAGGATTCCGGAAACCTTTTGGATATTTCAGTTCTTTGGAAATCTTCCATTACAAAAACAAGGTCTGCCCAGGAAAGCTCATTCTCAGAAATTGGCTTGTCAGCATAAAGCCCAGCAGATTTTGTATTGAATTTATCCTTAAAAATTTCAGCTGCTGTTTTGCTTCTGTTCTTGTTTTGATTGCATACAAACAAAATGTTCATGTTAAATTTAATGAGTTATTCAACAATTTAAATCTTGCGGTGAAATCATGGCTTTTTTGATGATTATTCTTGCAATAATTGTTGGATGCGGATTTGGAATCATCACAGGCATAACTCCCGGTGTTCATATCAATCTTGTTGCTGCAATCATACTTGGCCTGCTTCCCACACTATTAAAATTTGTTGACCTGACTTTTCTCGCTGTTCTTATTGTTTCAATGTCCATTGCACATACCTTTCTTGATTTTATTCCTTCATGCTATCTGGGCGCTCCTGATGATGAAACAGCGTTAGCAGCTTTGCCAGGCCATATAATGCTTTTGCAGGGCAGAGCTTTTGAAGCGGTAAAACTTACAACAATTGGTAGCTTATTATCTTTGGTTGCAACAGTAATTATTGCGCCAATTTTGATTTTTGCAGTTCCTTTCATATGGAACAATGTAAAAAATTATGTTGGCTATCTGCTGATTGCGCTTGTTATTTTTATGATTGCAAGAAGCTCTAAAAAAATATGGAGCATAATAATATTTCTTTTTTCAGGCCTGTTTGGAATTCTTGTTTTCAGCTTGAATTTATCTGAGCCATTATTTCCCATGCTCTCAGGTTTATTTGGAATATCAATGCTTTTAGTTAGTTTGAAAGACAATGTGAACATACCTGAGCAGAAAATAACCGATGAAAAGCTTGTTAATTCAAAAGAAGCAATGAAAGCTGTTGGAGCAGCAACAATTTCCGGAAGCTTAGTTTCAATTTTTCCAACTTTGGGAGCAACACAGGCAGCAATAATTGTAACCTCAATTATGAAAGACATTGCAATGTATCCTTACATGATTTTGATGGGCGGAATAAACACTGTTTCAATGGTTGTTGCTTTGATAACATTTTATACAATAGACAAGGCAAGAAATGGCTCAATCGCTGTTGTGCAGACAATGATACAGACAATAACCCTTGAGAAATTGCTCATGTTTTTTGCAGTTTCTATTATTGCAGGTGCAATTGCAACTTTTTTAACTTTGAAAATATCTAAGATTTTCTCAAAATTCATAGTAAAAGTAAATTACAAAATGCTTTGTATATCCATAATTGCTTTTGTTAGTTTGCTTGTTTTGATTATGGCCGGACCAATAGGTTTTTTAGTGCTCCTGGTAAGCACAGCAATAGGCCTAATACCAAACTTAACTGAAACAGGAAGGAATATGGCTATGGGGTGTCTAATATTGCCTGTAATCCTTTATTTTGTGCTTTAATAGAGTTTTGCATAGAAAGCTTTATATACTACTAAGTGGTAACTAAAAAACATGAAAAAGATGGATTGTAGGATTTTAAGCATTTTAAACGAGCTTTCTGCAAAAACAGAATTGTCTCAGCAAGAGATTAGTGAAAAAGGAATAGATTGGGATTATCTTAAAATAAATGTTAAACCGAGTAGATTAGACATTACAAAAAAAGCGGATAAAGGAACAGAAATTTTTTCTATTTCTGTAAAGGATCATGAATATACTTTTAGTTATTCCAATTCAGGAATACTTCTTCCAGTTTATCAAAAAGAAAAAATAATTCCAATAGGCAACTTTTCATCCCATATGATTAGGGATATAATTAAGCATTCTAAATCAAATACTGCTTTTCGTTTAGAATTAATTCCCGAACAGTATGTTCCATCAACAGAATTTATAGAATTGGTTAATTTTTATCTTAACACCCATGAAAAAGGAAAACTTGAAAACATAATGGAGGAATATCCTTTTATGGATATAAATGCAAAAGTCTCACATCAGGGAGATGGATTGATAAAAGATAAAAAAGAAGGAAACATAGCTTTAAATTACAAATTAGTAAATCCGTATTCAAACTTGGAAAACAGAACTGAAATATTCAGCATTAATGAAAAAGATTCTCAAAATCTGTTCTTTAAATTTGAAAACGGAAAAATTATTTCGGCATATACTACATTGAATATTCCAAAAACAGAAGAAATAATTTATCAAAATAAAGCACATCCAAAATTGATTAAATTAATGAAAGAAGCAACTGCACTTCATCTTATTGGTTCTTTGTCAAGCAAAGAAGTATTAAACAAAGAAGAAGCAGTAGCAATGTTTAAATCATTCTATGACTGTTTTAAGCAGCCAGCTGGTAGCTATCGCCCACAATTAAATCAACTGGGTTAAATTCTGTCCAAGGGCCATAACGATTGAAATCTGATTTATAACCTGTATGTTGGTCAGCAGGAACAATTTCGCATAAAAATAAAACATAAACCATTTCATTGTGAATATTTTTAATCTGCTGATGATCTATTATTTTGTTGAGATATTTTGATTTTAATTCATGCAAAGGCATCTTTTCAAAATGCCAGTAAATTCTGTCGCCTTTGTTTAATCTTAAGCTTGACAATCCTTTGCTGTAATGAAGAACTTCAACAGAAGGTGCCATTACAATATTTGTTTGATTTAATGCTGAATGGTTTTTTGCAAACAAATGAATTTTTTCAAATGCCAGCCTTATAAGATACATTGCTCTTTCGATAACTTGTTTTTTGTCCTGATAATTTTTAAATTGCTCTGCAAACTGGTTTCTTCCTTTTGAGCAAACTATCAATACTGCATTTGCAACAGGAACTTCCATCTGCAGAACATGCTTTTTTGCGGACATTTCAATTTTTTCTGTGCTTAATTCATTGAGAAAATCCTTGACAATAAAAACATTCAGATTGTTTGCCTGATAGCTACCGGTTATATTGTTGATTTTTTTAATATAATCATTTATCAAATCTTTATTGGATCTGGTCATAACTTTTTTCAGGTGGTCTTTTATTTTTTTCAGGGTATAAAATATTTCATGGTATTTTGAAGTCTGCAGTTCAGCATAAAGAAAACCTTTTAATCGAGATATTTCTGCAAGCCTCTTTTTTAATTCATCCTCTGAAAGCATAAGAATGATGTTTTTTCAGGTTTTTATAAAGGTTTTTATAGCTTTATGAACAGTAAGCTTTATAAATAAAGGATTTTTCCAAAAACCTATGGAAGGAACAATAATCAATTACAGGATGTCAAGGCACAGATGCGATGGCAATTACATGGTAATTCAGCCAATTGGTGTTGATAATAAAGAAGGCGCTGAAAAGCTTATTGGCAAAATAGCTGTTTGGACAACTCCTGGAAAAGACAAGAATGAAATAAAAGGCAAAATTGTTAATTTTCACGGTAGAAACGGGGCAGTAAGAGTTCTTTTTGAGAAAGGTCTGCCAGGCCAGGCATTGGGAACAAAAGTCAAAATACAGTAAAATTTACTTCTTTTAAATCAGAAAGCTTTAAATACCCTTTTTGTTTTAAAGCCATTTATAACCAACTTTGAGGTGAAATGATGGCTAATGAATTTAAAAAATTGTTTTATTTCCTAATGAGTTTTATACTTGCAGGAAAAGCTTATGCACTTGATCAAGCTATAAATTTTAATTTTGATTCTGTTTGGAATGCTTTTTGGAATATATTCAAATTAATAACTAAAACCTTAACAGGTGGCAATGCTGATGTAACTTATGGAATTACCGTAGTAATATTCTTTGTATTGCTCTTTGCAATAATATTACAATTAATAAGATCAATACATTTATTCAGTCAAACAAACACAAAATTACAAAATACAATCGCATTTGCACTTTCTGCATTAAGCACCTTGGGAATATTTTGGTATTCTAAATTACAAGGTAAAACAGTTGCAGACATTTTATCAGGAATTTTAAAACCTTTTGGAATTTGGGCAGGAATAATTATTGGCGGAGTAATGGCTTTGATAACTTATAGGGGAATTGAAGAATCAGAAATATTTACTGATGACACAGGCAATCCAAGAAAAGGAGCAATCCTGGGTGTTTCAGTGGCACTTGGCTGGTTATTCTTTGCAACAATAATGGCTTCGCCAAACATAATGTGGATTGGCTATTTAATATTAATTATTTCCATAATAATCGCAGTTGCTGGAAGAGGAATGTTTAATTGGGTAAAAACAAATGCAAATAGGGATGTAAGAGACATAGCTTTAGATTTAAAAGGAAGAAAAATGGAAACCCAGTTATTAAAATATTTAATAAATTTAGAAGATTTACTTAAAAAAAGCCCAGGATTATTTACTCCAGAAATACACACCTTAGGAAATAAAATTAAACTTTATGTTGATGCATTATTAAGACTGGATAGCACGGAAGTAACAAAAGAAAATAATTATATTGTTGCAAAAGAGTTTGCAATAGCGAAAAGAATGGAGATGGACGTTAATAAGATGATTCAATTGATAGAAAGTAAAGATCAAAAGAATTTGAATGAGATATCAAGGATTGTAACTACACTGATTTCACAAACAAAATTGGAATTAACTCTTGAAGGAAAAGAACTTAGGGGAACAAGACTTCATTAATTCTTTCTTTTATTTTTTATTTTGATAGCTTAAGAAAAGCGCAAGCGTTGAAAGGTCCAAATCAGACAATTTTCCCTTGAATTCCTTGATATTTTTAATTTTCTTCAATGATTTTAATTTTGATTTCAAGTCTTTTGCAAGGCCGGAATAATAATCGCTTCCTTTAAGCCCTTCAAAAACTTTTGCAGCTTTTTCCAAATCATCATACAATTTTTTTGGTGAAATTTTGTATTCTGATTCTTGGGCCAATTCCCTTACAATTGCCAAAGATTCCTTCGTGACTTCTGTTGATTTTGTTTGTTCAAGAGCATCATTAAGATTTTTAAATTTTGTATGCCATGCAGTCATTTCTTTAACAAGAGCATTAGTATATCCTTTTGCATCATGATCAATTTCAGTAAGGTTTGCTTTTTCAAGATTAACAGCAAGATTATAATTTGATGGATGAAAAGTTGAACGAATAATAATTTCAATGCCTCCTGAAATAGAAGGGTCATATTTTGATGTTGTTAATCTGAAAGAATCGCCGCTTATGATTGGTTTTGATGATAAAGAATCTATTTTTTTATAGGCCTCGCAAACAGTTCTTAAAAGCCCATTTACCATTTCCTGTGTTTTTTTATAATTCATAATCTAAGCTAAGAATAATCAATTTATAAATCTTTCGTATATTTACTATTTTTAAGTGGTATTAATTATTAAATGGCTTTATTTCTCCTGTTTTAACATTGATTTTAACAGAATTTTGAGGATAAACATTCCAATCTTTCATTATACATCTAGTTGTAGCAATAATCTCTTTGTTTATCCAATGAAGATTTTGATAAATTATCCCATTTGCTTTTTCCTTTTGCCCCGGAACAACAATTGTTGCTTGGCCTCCTGAAAATGGTTTTTTAATAACAGAACCATCATCCAAATTTGTATAAACTAACCAGGTTGTATCTGGAGAAACAACCGGCAGGCTTGATGGAAATCCATCTTCTTTATTAGATACTAAAATTCTTTTATCCTCTTTTGGTTTTTTGTCAGCTCCAAAAAAAGTTGCATAGATAAAATCATTACACTGATCTTTATAAAAAGTATATTGATTCCAATTGAAATCTCTGAAAATAAGCTGGTTTTTTCTTGTATTTTTATAATTGATAAAATAAGGATAAACTCCAAGTTGGAATATCACTGCCCCCAATATTGCTAAACCAAATAATCTTGGAGCAACATAACCCCAATTTACATCTGCCAATGCATAAATTCCTGTTCTCATTTCTTTTGCAGATTCCATATCAATTTTAAGGTCACTGAAAAATTTCTTGACTGGATTGATTTTTGGCAGGCTTTTTTCCCAAACATAATCCCTTAATGCATCTGAAACTTCTTTTATATTGTTCCATCTGTTGTTTTCAGAAGTCAAACAGCCGTTTATTATAACCTCTAATTTCATATCAACAGAAGGATTAATATCTTTCAGGCTGCGATAATCGCCTGGCTCTCTGCCAAGCATCTCAGCCCAGGTAACACCAATAGAATATATATCTGATTTTTCCGTTATTGGATTTCCTTTTCTGACTTCAGGAGCCATATACAAATCTGTTCCAACAATTCCTGATGAAGAGCCTGACAAGCTTACAATGCTGCTTTGAACAATTTTTGCAAGGCCAAAATCAGTTATTTTTGCAAGATTGTTTCTTTGATCATAAAGAATGTTGTTTGGTTTTATATCTCCATGTATTACACCTTGTGAATGTGCATATCCAACTGCATTCAAAATCTGCTTCATAAGTTCTAAACAAGAACCTATTTCAAGTGGTTTTTGCATCTCACCAAAACTTGGACCATCAACATATTTCATTGCAATAAAAGGCGGCTGATTTTCTCTTTTGAAATCATAAACTTCAACTATGTTTGGATGATCTAATTTTTTTGCCTGTGCAGCAACTTCATTAAACAGTCTTTTGAAAGAATCATCGCCAATAGGAATTTTCAAAGCTCTTGTTCCCAAATCAGAATTTTCAGCTTTGTAAACTTCGCCAAACTTGCCTTTGCCAAGAGCTAAAAGAATTTTATAATCTCCCAAAGAATCTCCAGGATTTAATGAATATTCTCCCGCCATAAACAGAATAAATCAATTTTATTTATAAATTTTCCCCTTTAAAGTGGATAAAAAATCATACAAAAGAAATATAAACAAAGAATTTATTATTCTGGTTATGTCATGGGTTATATCTGCATTGTTATGGCTTTGGGCCACATTTAAAGGATGGCTCTATATTTTTATAGCTCCTTTGAAAGATTTTAATATGCTTTGGATTATAATTCCAATTTATCTCAACTGGATTTTCACAGAGATTTATCAGGAAAAAAGAGGAACTTCATTTGGAAATGCAATCAGCAATGGCGTTGTTGTATTGTGGGTTGGAATTGACTGGGCAAGAACAATAATCAATCATGGTGTTTTGTCAGCAGGCTGGGCCATATTTTTTGTCAAGCTTGCAATATCTATTCTTGCATTTGTTTACGGAATAATAATAATTGTTGAGGGAATCAAGGCAAAAAACATAACTCATTACATAGGGAGAATAAGAGAAGTGACTTATTTTTGCCTGATGTTTACACCTATTTTTTATCTTGTTGTTCAGCCAACATTCACTGTTTTTATCGGAATAATACTGTTTTTCCCGTTATTTTACGGATTATTTGAATTAGTAGACAAAATAACGCCAACGCCAAAAGTTTATGAATTTGATGAAGGCAAATCATCTGAAATGCCTCCAATGGAAGATTTTGGAAAGAATGAAAAGCTTGATGATTTCAATTTCAATGAACCAGTTTCCAGTCAACAGCAACCATCTCAATTTCCTCAGCAGAATAATTTTAACAATCCAAATCAATTCAATAAATACCCATAGAAAACTATTTAAATCATTGAAAAATTGATTTTAATGAAAAGAGGTGTTATAAATGATAAAAACAACATTGACAAAAAAACCAAAAAATCCCATAATCATTCAGGGCTTTCCGGGATTTGGCCTTGTTTCTACAATTGCAACAGAGTTCTTGATTGACCACTTAAAAACAGAATATATCGGCTCAATAAGAGTTGATAAAATGGACCCAATGGTTGCAATTCATGAAGGAAAATTAGTTCAGCCAATAGGAGTTCATTACAATTCACAATATAATATAATAATTCTGCACGTCATAACAAATGCAAAAGGTTTTGAATGGGAGCTTTCGCAGGAAATCCTTAACATTGCAAAGGATTTGAAAGCAAAAGAAATCATCAGTTTGGAAGGCGTTGGAAATCCTGACCCTGCACAGTCAAGAACTTTTTATTATACAAACAAGCATGAGAACAGAAAAAAATGCGAATCAATAGGCGTTGAACTGTTAAAAGAGGGAATTATTCTTGGAGTAACAGGAACATTATTGATTGAAAGCGAAGATATGCCAGTAACATGCTTCTTTGCAGATGCGCATTCGCAGATGCCTGACAGCAAAGCAGCTGCAAAAATAATAGAAGTTTTGGACAAATACCTTGGATTGAATGTTGATTATGGTCCATTGGTGAAGCAAGCAGAGCAGTTTGAAGACAAAGTAAAGACTATTTTGTCCAAAACCCAGCAGGCTGCTGATGAACAAGAGAAGAGAAGGATGGATTATATATCTTAATTATTCTTCTTTTTTAATATCTTTTTTATTTTCTTTCTTTTTTGATTTGATTATTTTTTTAGGTATGGCTTTCTTGACAGCTTTTCCTACGCCATGGGTCTTCCACAAAGTAAGTGAAGATATCAAAATACCAAGGGTCATTGCAATTATTGTAATAATAAGGCTTAATGAGCCAAGCTGGTCTTTAAAGGAAGATTCATTTTTCTTTGAAATCTCCAAAACAACCTTTAAAGTGTTCATATCATCGTTTATTATGTCCAAATAACCCTGAACTTCAGGATAGCTTCCGTCATAAATTGCAATCTGCGCTTCCTGTATCTTGCTTTTTATGCCCTTCAGCAAATCATAGGCATCTGAAACATCATATCCGTCAACTTTCTTCTGCAGATAATCCTTTTCCAATTCAGAATAATTAGCTCTTACTTTTTCAAGAGCATTCATCAATTCAATTTTTTTTGGATCGTCTGTTGTCTGATGTGATGCACTTCCTATAACTGTTATTTTATTTAATGATGTTGTTGTTAATTTTTCAGTCTGTGTTCCTGATACTATTTTTCCAGTTACTTTTATCATGGTTTCAATGTCTCCTGAAACAGATGCATCAAGGAAAACAAAGATATAATCATCCTCTCCTGAAGGCAATTCCGATATCGGAACAATTTTGTTTGTTTTAAATCCGTCTCCAACAATCTCTGCTGTTATGTCTTCCATTGTATCTTCTGTTGGATTTTTTACCTGTATTTTAAGAAGATTTTCACCAACTGAAAAAGATTTTGGTGTGAAATCAAGGATTTTTATTTCTCTTTGAGATTCTTCATTTACTGTAATTTGCGTGCTGCTTGATGCTGAATCTCCATCAGCATCTTTTACTGTTAATTTTACTGTGTAGCTTTGGCTATCAACAAATGTTGCAGTTACATTTTCTGTTGTAAATGTTTTTCCTGTAATCTCCCATAAATAGCTAAAAGGCTCGTTTCCCGAGGTTATATCAGCTGATAAATGAACTGTCAATGGAGCATTTCCTGATGTTTTGTCAGCATTAATTTCAACTATTGGTGTTGTATCATCTGCAACATTTATTTCTATTCTTTTTTCTTTTGATGCACCAAGAGAATCTGTGACTTTTAGAACTGCAAAAAATTTACCCAATGAACTGTATGTGTGCTGTGCATTTTGAGTGGATGCGCTGTTTCCATCTCCAAAATCCCATTCATAATTGAAAGGAGAATTTCCTGTTGCGCTTGATGTAAATGAAACTGTTAATGGTGAATTTCCTGTTGTTGGTGCTGCACTTGCTGTTATTGCTAATGGTGTGCTTTGTGATGCACTGATTGATATTTTTCCGTTTGCAGTGCTGTTTGAATCGCCGACTGTTAATTTTACTTCATAATCTCCTGCTGTTTCAAAAAGATGAGAAGGATTCTGCTCTGCTGATGTTGCTCCATCTCCAAAATCCCATGAATAAATCAAAGAATCTGCCCCTGATGCAGCTGCATTAAATTGCACATTTAACGGCACCAATCCAGATGTTGGTGTTGCTGACAACGAATCTATTGAAACTGCATTTGCAGCATGCAAAGCAATAATAAATATCATGCAAAAAATTAAAAGTTTATTTGTGTTTTTCATATTAATTCCAGTTAAAATTAGAAAATCTGTTGTTTTTAAAGTTTATCTTTTTTGTTTTTTGCAGGTTTTTATGTTATTTTTTAAAGATTATTTGCTAAAAGACATATTAAAATAGCTATTTTTTGCAGATATTTTTACAAAATATAGTTTGTTTTATCTAATAAAATATTTAAGTTTTGCTTAAAAGTTTTATTCTCTTATTTATATTCTACAAAACAATAATATTTATATATTAGCTATTGTTATCACTTAGTTGTGAGTAAAAATGTCGCCTGAAAGAAAATATTTTTGTAAAATAATTGCTTTGGATTATATGGCAAACTCTTTAAAACTTCAAGAAATTATACTAGGACAGACTCCAAACCCTGATGAATTGTTAATGAGGGCCTTTTGTTATTCAAGAGGACAAGATTTAAACCCTTTAGAATGGCCTTCTTTTAAAGAAGATGCTAAGTCTTTTATACCTGACTCATTTTTTAAAAGCATATTTATATCAAAAAACTTATTTCAAATGGTGTAAATCATGGAACCAAAAAAAACAGCACTTGTTGTGGATGATGATGAATTTTTAAGGCCAATTACTTGCCAAATCATATCTAATCTAGGCTATAAGGTGTTGTCTGCAAAAGATGGCAAAGAAGGGCTTTATGTTGCAATGAACAATCCAATAGATTTGCTTTTAACTGATTTTAATATGCCCGGATTAAATGGTGTTGAATTACATGAACAAGTTGTCAATCAAACAAAAAGAGCACCATATACAATCTTTTTAACAGGAAGTGTTAAACAAAACAAAGAAGTTATTGACCAATATATTCATGAAAATGGAATTAATGATATTACTCAATTTTTACCAAAACCAACAAAACTTCAAAATATTCAAGAAGCAATTGCAAAATTTGAAAGATTTGAAGAATTTGCACAAGCTTATAACTTTTAATCAATTCTAACATATTTTAACTCAGTAATTCTAATAGAATATTTAATTATTGCTTAAATCTTTTAAGTATATTTGAGTATAAATTCTGTTGTTTTACCTAGTGTTTTACATCAAAATAGGCATATTAAATTATAAGCTAAATCTAACAAAAAAATCGTCTGCGAAACATTAATATACAAGTGCGTATAATGTACCTTATACGCACTAAAATATGGTGTCAAAAGCGCGCAAAACCGCCTTTTGTTGCTTAAAATAGTGCTTTAAAAGGTTTTATGCTAAACAAACTAAGAACCGAACTTAAACTAAGAGGATTCAGCGACAGAACAATAAAGACTTACCTATTTCATAATCAAAGGTTTCTCAATTATATCAACAAGGATGCAACCCAGGTTACTCAAGATGATATCAAAATGTATCTTGCTGATCTGATGTCTAAAAATGCAGCTTCTTCAGTATCATTAACAAAAGCTTCGCTCAAATTTTTATATGATACAGTGCTTGAAAAAAGCATAGTTAATTTCAAAACACCCAAAATACCCAAAAAAGTGCCTGTTGTATTGACAAAAGATGAGGTTAAAAAGTTAATAGCAGTGACTAAAAACTTTAAGCACAAGCTTTTGATAGAATTTATGTACTCTTCAGGGCTTAGACTTAGTGAAATAGTTAATATTAAGGTAAATGATCTTGATTTGAGTGAAAATATAGGCTGGGTCAGAGGTGGAAAAGGCGGCAAAGATAGGTTGATTATACTGTCCAAAAGCCTTGTTGAAGATATCAAAAAGTACTTAAAATCGAACAGCAATACAAATTACATATTTAAGGGCAAAGATGATCAGATTTCAGGCAGAACAATACAAAAAATAGTCAAAGAGTCTGCTGAAAAAGCAGGCATAAAAAAGATTGTAAGCCCGCACACATTAAGGCACTGTTTTGCAACGCATTTGCTTGAATCTGGGGTTGACATAAGAAAAATACAGGAGCTGCTTGGCCATTCAAATCTGCAGACAACACAGATTTATACAAAGGTTTCAACAGAAGAGCTAAAGAAGGTTAAAAGCCCCCTGGATAACTTATAGGCATAAAGAAGTGTGGAGGGAAAAATTCCACTGGATGTATTTATAATTGAAGAAGACAAATCTAATATAGAAATATTAAAATTACAATTAGGTCAAAAATCAGAAGATTACCAAATTAAAAGAATTAGTTCTCTTCAGGATCATATAAGTCCAAATATGATAAAAGAAAATAAATTTAATTTGATATTATGCAATAAAAAATATTTTGATATAATATCTAAAGAACAACATATTCCAAATTTGGCTGCATGGGGTCTTGTTGATATTCCTTTTTATGTTTACATGGTAAAACCATACAATAAAGATGGTTCAAATCCTGAAAAAGTAGAGGTTTTAACAAAATTAGATTATTGTCAATTCAAAAAGTATGGTACAATTGTAGGCAGAGTTGATAAAGAGATTTGGAGATGTCTTGATGAAGTTCTTATTTATAACAAAAAAATTGAAGAAGAAAAACTTAAAACTTCTAATCAAATCCAATAACTTTTATTCTATTTAGATGTTAAAAGATTTAGTTTATGCTTAAATATTTTAAGCTCAAAATAACAAGAAAATCTATAGTTGGTAATATCTATTTAATAAACTAACTATTGCAATTTATAGTCTGCAAAAACAATGTGACTGAATTTGTTTTGTTCAAATTGTACAATCTTGACAAATAGCCATTTTCTATGTTTTTTTGAAGTGAAAATGTAAGGTTTTTCAGATAATTTTTTTCATCATCAGATGCAGGAGCTGAAAATATTTTTATTGCATTTTCAAATCTTTCATTCCAGTTTGTTTCAGATGTTTTGCAGCTCAGAATATTATCTAATTTGAAATATTTGCTTGGGGTATTATCCTGTTTTTCACAGCCAATAAATGCTTTTTGCGGCTCTTGCACAAAATATTTAATTTCATTTGAAAAATATTTTCTTTCATATGATTTATTTTTAATAAATAGTTTAATTTCGTTTTTCAAATTTTCTGCAATTATTTTTTCTTCAAAGAATTTTATTTTTTTCATTTTTCTAATAATATTGCCTGAAAAAATAAACCAAAAGTTTTTTCTGTAAATTTTTTTCAGGTATTTTATATTTGAATCATTCCATTGTGTTTCATAATAAATATTTTTCAATTCATTAAATTGTTTTTCCAATTCTTCTCTTGCAGAATAATTTTTATTATATTCTTCTATTTGTTTTATTTGTGGAATAAAATCAGAAAATATTCTGTAATTTTCAGCAATTATATCAATTTCTTTTCTTTTCTTAATTATTTTCTGCAGATCATTTGTCTGCGCAATATCTTCCAACTGGCTGTAACTGCATTTAAACTCATTATCAAGCTTTTTGTAAAAAGCACAGATTTTTTCATCAACATTGATTTTTATCTGCTCAACAAAGGATATTTTTGTTTCCTTTTCAAGCTCAACAAGATTTTCAAGATTTCTTTCTATGTTTTTTGCATTTTCTTTTATTGAACTTCTGTAATTATTGTAAAAATCATTGAATAATCTTATTTTTTCTGCATATTCTTTTGTATTAAAATAATTTATTTCAAATTCTTTTTTTGAAAGCTCTTCAAAAATATTTTTCATTTTATTTTAAAAAAATATCTTTTGTTGTTATTACTGGTGATTCTGATAAAAGGATTATTCTGTCTGCTTTATAACTGATTGATTTTTTCAGCAAATCATTTATTTCCCTGCAGCTGAGCTTTTCTGTCTGCTTTGCAAGAAAATCATAATCAACATCTCCTATTTTGGTTTCAAGATTTTTTGTTTTTTTCTTGAGAATATTTTCAAAAATGCTTTTTCTTGCTTCAAAATCAGGAAGCCCAAAATAAATCTTTGAATCAAATCTGCTTAGCACTGCATTATCCATAAGTTCAATATGGTTTGTACTTCCAAGAATTAAAAGTCCATTTACTTTTTTCAATCCGTCCATTGAATTGTTGAAAACATTCACCATTTTGTCTGTTTCTGTGTCATTTGTTGAGCCTCTTAATCTTGCAAGCTCTTCAATTTCATCAATAACCAAAACATAATATCTGCATCCAGATTCAATGAATTCCCTTGCCTTTTCAATTTCATTTGCAAGCAGATTTGCAGATTCATTGACAAATTTTGTCCTAATTTCAGATGCATTGATTATTTTATATTTTGGGCTGAAAGTGCTGCAAAATGCCTTTTCAAAGGTTGTCTTGCCGTTTCCAGGAGGGCCATAAAGAAGAATTCCCCTTGGAATAATATCTTCAAACAAAGCATATTTTTGATATTGATTTATATTCTGCATTCTTCTTCCCAAATCAAGAAATATTTTTTTTATTTCGCTGTATCCGCCTATTGAATCAAAATCTGTTTTTTCTATTTCATTTGGCAATTCTTCCTGGTAAAATCCATTGAAAATTAAATTGTTTATTTTTACAGGATTATTCAAAAGCAGGTTTGATATGTCTTTGTAATCTTTTTTGTTTTTTATTTTCAGGGATTCTTCATAAACCCATCTGTAAAATTCAGCTGTAAGCTGGTCAAGATTCATCTTTGGCATGTCAAGAAATGAAGAATATGAGGAAATTGTTTTGTTGATGGGCAATGGATGAAGCTCATTAAAATCAATTGAATTGTTCTGGAAAAATCCATTCTTGAAATAATAAAAATTGTTCTGGCTGTTTTTTTCAAACTGCTTTTGCTCAATTGATGCTCCAACATGCATTGAAAATGCAGAAAGATAGTTTGAAACGCTTTCTCTGTAATCTTTTGCAGTAACAGCTGATAATTTTTCCCTTACTGTGCTGTAGATTGCATGAAAATTTACAAGTGTTCTGTAATTTGATTCGCTGTTTCCTGAATATTTCTTCAGCTTTTCTTTTATTCTAAATTGGGTGTTGTTAAGCTCTTTCTCTGATTTGTAAGCTCTTGTTTTTATTTCATCAGGCTTTATTGCAATTTCAGGCATTTTAAAAGAAAATTAAAAACAAAGCAGCTATTTGTAAGCTGCCTCACATTTTATCTGCTCTTTGTACTGTTCAACTAGATTGTTTATATTATCGTTGAATCTGGAGACTTCCAGGCCTATTCCATGGCCATTTGCAGGTGTTTCTGATTTGAAACTTGTTTTTCTTGCCTCTCTTGCAAGACTTGCCATTAATGGGCCATCAACATTTTTTGTCATTTTTTCATATTCAGAAACGCTTTTTCTGAATTTGTCAACAATGCTGCTGCTCTTTATTTTTATCCCTGCAATCTGCTGGGTGAATTTTGAGGTTTCAACAGCAGGCGCCTGCGTTATTAATGTTGACTGCACTTCATTGTATTTGAACAGCTTTGCAAGAGTTATTCTTGTATCAACATCGCTTAAGGCATTTTGGTATGAATCAATCTCTTTTTTGTATTTTATTATTGAAAGATTTGTTTCATCTCTTTCTTCAGTGTAATTTTCATACTGGTTTCTTTTTGTTCTTGCATCCTCCCTCAATGCATGAATCTGGTCAATTTTGTGCTCTGAAGACAATGAATTGTAGTTTTGCTCAATGTTTTTCAGTTCTGCATCAAGAAGCGAAAGCCTTTCATCAAGAATATCCCTTAGCTTGAATTCCAAATCCCTTTGTTTTCTTGATTCAAGAAGCCTGTTTTGAACAGCCTCTTTTGATGATTTCATTGCTGATATAAGCGAATCATATTCTGATTTTACTTTTTCAACATCTTTCTTTTGAGAGCAAAGCCTTTTGTAGGGCGAGCTTATTTCCAGAACATCCAAAACATAATTGAATTTTTGGACCCATTCATTGTCAGCATAGTTTCCTATTTTTGAGCCCAGTTTTTTTGAATTCTGCATTTCCTCTGCAAGCTTATTAACTTCAACTTCCACTTTTTTTAAGTCATCCCTTGATACCTGATCCAAAAGGCTAGAAATGCTCTCATCAAGCTCCTGGCCCCGTCTAAAATCAAGAGCAGGCTCCTGTGTTTCTGTTCTTTGCTCCAAATCAGATGTTTGTCCATCCATTTTTACCTCACTTTTTCATCAATGCTTTCAACTTTTGACTGGCCGTCTTTGATATCTTCAAATGCTTTTTTGCCCTGCTCCATTACAATGCTGTAAAATTTTGCAATGCTTTCTGCATCAACTGCAAACGGCTTTCCATTCAATGAATCAGATTTTGAAATAAAATATAATTTATTTTCTCCGTTTATTTCAACTGTTTTCATATATTGTGGTTTTCTTGACTCATTTAATTTATACAATCCTATTGCAGCTGCTGCTGTCAAGCCTATCAAAGCTGCTGTTCCTATTACATAATTTATTGGTTTCATTTTTTCCTCCTTTAATCTGCTCCAAGATCTTTCATTAAATCCTGCGTGCTTTTCTTTACGATTTCTCCTATGAGCTCAGGAATATCCTTGATGCCTTCTGCAGCAACATCTTTTCTTGTTCCGCCTATAATCTTTCCAAAACCGATATCTCTTATTGGAATGAAATATTGCGTTGAATCAGATTTATATCCAATCAGAAGTTCGCTTCCTTCAGAAGTGGTTGTGTAATTTATTGTGATTCTTGAGGGATCTGCTGAACCCGGTTTGGTGTTTTTTAATGTTGTAACTTGCATTTTTGCTGCTAAATTTAGTGTTTTGTTTGCTTCCTCTTTTGTAAAGCCCTCTTGGTTTATTCTCTGCTCCAAAGAGCTTATAGTGTTGTTTAAAGAACCCAAACTGAGAAATTCTCCGTTTTGATGTATTTGGTAAAAGCTGTTTTTTGCTTTAACATATTCCTGGTTGTATTTTTTTTCTATGCTGTATTTATTCAGTTTTAATATATTGTTTTGCCCTGCAAAATAACTTATTGTTCCAACTGCCAATGTTGCCAAACATATTCCAAATTTTGTTGCAATGCTCATTTTATCACCTGAAGAAAGAGTTAGGATTTGATTATATAAAATCGAGTTGTGGTGAAAAAGACAACAGTTAAGTTTATAAAAGTGTGAAAATTACTCATTTTATGAAAATCACTGTTAATGGATTTGTATTTTACAAAGGAAAATTGCTGATGATTATGCACAAGCATTTACAGAAATGGATGCATCCTGGAGGCCATATTGAAGAAGGAGAGTTTCTTGATGATGCACTGCTCAGGGAAATAAAAGAGGAGACTAATTTAGATGTGGAGGTTATTGCTCCAAAATCTCCTGTTAGCAAAGATCATTCCAATGAAGAGATTAAATTATTTGTTATGAAACAGCCTTTTCATGTTCATGGACGGAATAAAAATGGAAAGAAGTCTGTTGCTTTTGATTATTTGTGTGTTGCAAAAGAGCCTGTTAATGTGAAGATACAGGAAAGTGAAGTTGATGATTTTAAGTGGGTTACAAAAGAGGAATTGTTGGAGATAGATACATTTCCCATCCTAAAAGACCTTGCTTTGAAGGCTTTTGAAGAGATTGAAAAGGCTAATTAATTATTTGGTTATATTTAATAAAATAAAATAATCATATCTATTTTTATAATCAATCAAATTTGGTTGAAAATCGTTTATAGAATAACCTTGAAAACAAGAAAAAGATTTTATTATTTTTCCAACATCATTTAAGTCATTTGGATTTTCAAAATCTTTCGATAACATATATTCTATTTCAATTTTACTTCCTTTGAATAAAGATAGATCAAATAACATAGATAATTCATAAAATTTAAAATCTTTAAGATAAAAATCTCCTTTAAATATTTCTTTATCATTTATTTTTAAAATTCGTTTATATTTGCAAACCAAACCATCTGAATTGTAATCTCCTGTATCTTGAGACATTAATTCCATATACAATCTGCCATTTGGTTTCAAAATTCGGTAAACTTCATTTAAAACACTTATTCTTGTTAAAACTGAATTTGATGGGTTTTTATTCATTACATATCCAAAATCATTGCTAAGAAATAATATTAAATCAATTGAATTTGTTGGAAAAGGAAGTCTTTTTTTAAAATCACTTAATTTAGTATCAATTCCTTTTCCTTTTGAAACATTAACCATTTCTTCACTGATTTCAATGCCATACAAATTTGTTCTTTTTGGTGCTACTTCAATTAATCTTGAACCATCTCCAACACCGACATCTAATATTGATGTTGGATTGGTAGTTTTTATTATTCCTTTTATTTTATTATTTACTTCACTGTGTGCTTTTTTTGAAACTTCATTTGAAAATATAGATTTATAATAAAAAGGAGCTATTTTCGAAAAATTATTTTTTAACAATTCTTCCCAATTTGAAGGTAATTCTGATTCTGGAATCCATTCAAAATTAGGGCATTCTAAAATAATTTTATCCATATTTTTATATGGTCTTTCGCATTTATAAATTTTTTCCATTTCTATGGGTTTTTTGATTAAATAATTAAATGTACTTAGGAACCAAATATTTAATTTAAACGAGCTAATAATTTATTAATTTAAAATAATATTAATAAATAATAGAAATGTTTATATATTTTAATTACTTTCTTGTAGTAATTAATATGAAAAATCAAAATATTGCGTTTATGTTGAAAAAGAAAGAACTAGACCATATAAGTACAGAACAAGAAAGAATCAAAATATTAAAAGAATTAATAAATCTAAATCCAAAAGACCCACGAGATTTAGAATTAAGAACCAAATTTAAAAAAGAATTATTAATTTTAGAAAATAAAAGTTTTGGAAAAAAAAGTATATCTTATCAAAATATATATGATTCAATTAAACATAATCGACAAGTGGTTATTTTGGGTGAAACAAATTCAGGTAAAAGTACATTATTAGAAAAATTAACAGATTCTCATCCAATAATATTAGAAACACCATTTACAACTTATAAGCCCGAGAGTGGAATTTTTTTGTATAATGATGTTCCAATACAACTGATTGAAATTCCTTCTTTATATGAAGGAGATAATGATAAAAATAAAATAAATTTTATAAGAAATGCGGACATAATTTGTATTTTAATAAAAAACCACACTGAACTAAACCCCCTAATTTCTATTTTAGAAAATTATTTGATTATCCCTTCCAAAGAGATTTCTGAAGCAAAAAATCATAAACACAAATCAAGAGAAGAAATAATAGAAAAACCTTCATTTATTGCTGCTTGGACAAAATTTGATTATGTTCCATGCAATGTAGTTGATATTTCTTCTTTAACTGAATTTGGATATGAAACATACAGATTATTAAATATAATGAGGATATACTGTTTTAAAAATGGAAAAATTGATGGTAATCCTGTTGTATTTTCAAAGTGGGAAGAACCAACAGTGACAGATTTTGCAAATAAATTAGGATTGAAAAATTTTAAATATGCCAAAATTTTTGAAAACAAAAATGATAATAATGGTAAATTGGTCGGTTTGGATTACAAACTTAAAGAAGGAGATTTAATAACTTTAAAATGATTGATATAAAAGAATATTTAAAATTAGGAACAAGTAATAAAAGACCTGAAACTGATAGAGACCATATTGAATTAAGAAGGCTGATGAATGAGAAATGGCCAATTATAAAAAATTTTTATAAAAAATCCCCCGAAGAAATTAAAACCTTCCAATTTCAAAAAATAAAAGAATTAGTTAAACACGCTTATGAAACGGTAATAATGTATAATGAAAAATATTCTTCAGTTGGTTTTCATCCAAATGATCTTAAAACTTGGGAAGATTTTAATAATTTGCCAATTTTAAAAAAAGAAGAATTGATAGATGGTTTTCCTGAAAAAACAATAAGCAAAAATTACGGAATTGATTTTACAACAAGGAGTTCTGGATCAAGCGGAAAATTTGTTACTTTGGTTGTATCACCAGATGCAATATATATGGATACGATCCAAGGAGCAAGGCAATTTCATTTTCAAAGTGGCGAAAATTATAATCCAACTGACTTAGCATTATTTATTTATACAAGTCCTTGGTGGGTTTCATCTATTGATGGGGAATACCCTACTGAATTTTTACCTACAACAACTAATATTAATACAATTATAAAAAAGATTAAAGAATTAAAACCCAAAATATTATCAACTTACCCAACAAATCTTAAAAGATTAGGAGAATCTGAAGCTAATCTTAAAGAATCTGGAATTGAATTGATTGTTGTCCATTCAGAACAATCCACTATGGAAGAAAGAAAGAAACTTTCTGATTTTTTTAAAATAAAAATATTAGATGAATTTAGTAGCGAAGAACTTACAAGAATTGCTTTAGAATGTCCTTATAGAGAATATCATCTTGAAGAGGATGCTTGTTATATTGAAATTGTAGATATAAATACAAATAAAGTACTAAAAGAAAATAAAAGTGGACTTATTGTTGGCACTAATTTATTAAATAAAGCCACACCAATCATAAGATATTCTCAAGGAGATATTGGAACAATAACTGGAATAAAAAATTGTGGATGTAAAAGTAATTTCAGAACGTTGGAATCTCCTCAAGGAAGGTTTATGGATTCTATTATCATAAATGATAAAGAAATTGTACCTGCTGCTTCTTTTATGGATTTGGCATATAATTGGTATCTCGAATTTGATGTTCCTGTGCATGGATTAAAATATCAAATTGTTCAAAATACAAGAAGAGATATTGATTTATTCATAGTTAAAGGTCGTTTTGATTTAAGCCCATCCCAAATAAATAGAATAAAAAATAGTTTTTATCAATTAATTCCTGAGTATATCGATGTTAAAGTTCACATAGTTAAAGAAACACCAATAAATTTAGGTACCAAATATAGGCCAGTTATCTCTTTAATAAATAAAACAGGATAAAAAATGGACCAAGATTTTGAAAAAGCATTATCTTTAATTGAAAATAAACTTAAAGAATTAAGAGAAAGTGTTGGTTTTAGGTATTATGATCCAAGAGAACCTGCAGAAGTTGAAGTAAATAAATTTTGGTTCAATAATAAAACAATAGATCGAATAATGGTTGTATTAAGATCTACTGGTTGTAGTTATTATAAATCGAAACAAGGCTGTTCAATGTGTGGGCATTATGATGGAACTACAAAAAATCCAGTAAAAACAGAAGAATATCTTGAACAGTGGAATAAAATATTGAATGGAACTATAATAAAACCTCAAAAAGATTCTTCATTTAATATAAATAATTACCCTGTTCTTTGTTTGTATAATTTAGGCAGTTTTCTTAATCCAGAAGAGGTTCCTTTAGAAGCAGTAAAAAACATATTTGGATCTATTAATTCTCTTCAAGGAATTAAAAAAATCATTATTGAATCAAGAGCGGAGTATGTAACTCCAGAAAATTTAGAAGTTATAAGAAGTGTGAATAAAGGATTAATTGAAGTTGGAATTGGTCTTGAATCAATAAATTATGAAGTCAGAGAATTATGTCATCATAAAAACATGCCCGATTTGAATATTTTCTTGAAAGCTATTGAAACACTGCATAAATATGACTTTAAAGTTTTGGCTTATGTAAACCAAAAACCGCCGTTTTTAACAGAAAAAGAATCAATAGAAGATGCAATTGCTACTTCTGTTTTCGCTTATGATTCTGGAGTTGATGCTGTATCAATAGAACCAACATCCATTCAAGCACATTCCTTAACAGATTATCTTTATAAATCTAATCAATATAGGGTTCCTTGGTTATGGAGCGTTATTGAAACAGTTCGCGGAATCCATAATAAATTAGGTTCTTTTAATAATTTAGATTTAAGACTTGGGGGATATTTTGATGAAGAAGTTTTAAGTGGTAGCCAAGGTGTTGCTTCTGGAGTAGAACGAAATGAATTATTTCCCCATACTACTTCTGGAAATTGCGATTATTGCAATAAACGGGTTATTGAAGCTGTAAAAGAATTTAATCGTACATACAATCCATATGTTCTTTATAACGAACCACTTTGTGAACATTGTATCTCTGCTTGGAATACTTCATTAAAATTAATTGACCAGAGATCAATTCCCAAAAGAATAATTCATATTTTAGGTGAAAAATGAACATAACAAATTTATCTTGTGATATTTGTGGTTATGAAGAAAAATATTCTATTAATCCGGTTCATGAACATCCGGAATTAGAATTGGGAGGTGTCCCATTAAATATTTGGACCCCAAAATATAATCTTAAAAAAATTAAAAATATTTTAATAAATAATTCACAAAAAGGAATTATGAAATTTAATAATCTTATCCCAATAAATTTAAATAAAAATATTGTTTCAAATGAAGGTAATACTCCATTAATAAAAATAGATGGGGCTTACTTAAAAGATGAAAGTAATAACCCAACAGGGAGTTTTAAAGATAGAGGTATTGCCTCATTAGTATCAGAGGCGATTTATTATGGTATCAAAACTATTGCAATTCCTTCAACAGGGAATGCTGCTATTTCTTTGGGTTATTATGGTACTCGTGCAGGTATTGAAACCATTGTTTTTATTCCTTCAAATACTTCATTTGAAAAGATAGAAAAGATAAAAAATAATTCAGAAATAATTATGGACTCAAATATTATTGAAAGTTATGAACATTTTTTTAGATTTTGTAAAAAAAATAAAGAGATTTATAATGGTTTTCCTGCAAATAATATTGCATATCTCCAAGGATTAAAAACAATTTCTTATGAATTGTTCATACAACTCAATGATAATGTTCCCGATTCGATTATTATTCCAGTCGGAAGCGGTGGAAACTTGGTTGGAATCTATTATGGTTTTAAAGATTTAGTATCAATTGGTCTTGCAAAAAAAATGCCACGATTAATTTCTGTGCAATTGAATGACGCAGATCCGATTACCCAAGGATTTATAAAAAATCAAACCGATAAATTGTTAATATTAAATTCTATTCCCCAAACAAAAGCTGAAGCAATTGCTTCGGACACTTGTTTTAATTATTTTAAGATATTAAACATATTTTTAGAAACTGGTGGAGAAGCAATTTCAGTTTCTGAAAAGGAGATTGAAAATTCATTTGAATATAATCTTGAATATTCATCAAGAGCAATATTTCCTGCTTTAAAAAAACTCAGTAAAAATAATGTTGATTTTGGTAATGTTGTGCTTATAGGTACAGCTTCAAAAAAATCATAATATTTATATACTTTTCTTTCTTTAATAATAATATGATTATTAAAAATGTACCTTTTGTTGATGATAAAAAACAAAAGTATGCTTCTTGCCAGGGTCCACCAACAGTTATGATGATTTTAAAATATTTTGATATAAACCTCTCTTTTTTAGAATTATATAAAAAGATGGATTATAAAAAAGGAAAATGGTTTTTTGAAACTTATATTGTTAAATTTTTGAATTCTTTGAATATACCTTGTAAATATTATAGCGATTATAATTTAAAAAAAATAAGCAATAATTTATTGGAATTTGAAAGAGTTAGTAATCTCAAATTTAATGAAAAAAATAAAAAAGAAATTGATGTAAAACATTATGATGAAGGAGTAAATTTTGTATTAAAAAATAAACTTTTCAGAAGAAGGAAATTAGATTTAAAATTTATAATTGAACAAATTAAAAAAAATAAATTAATAATAGCTGTAGTTAATAGGAATATACTAACAAATAAAAAAGGTTATAAAGGTCATTTTATTCTTATTAAAGGTTTTGATAAAAAAAATATTATATGTAATGATAGTTACTTAGGAGAAAACTTAATAATACCAATAAAAAAGTTTAAAACTTCTTTTTATTATCTACAAAATAAGAAAAAAACTCATCATTTAGTAGTTATAGGTTAAAATAAATTGAAAACCGTCAGATTAAATTTGCCATTCAGAAAAAATTGCGAAGGTTATTTTATTGATAATTCTGGCAATATTTTGGCAAAAAAGGATAAATGTGGATTAATAATCTTTCCAGGTGGGGGGATAAAAAAAGAAGAAAATCCAAAAGAAGGCATAATAAGGGAAACTTTTGAAGAAACAGGAGCCAAAATAAAAAATATTAGAAAATTAGGTAAAATGAAAATCGCATGGGGCTCTGATTGGGCTAAAACAGAAAAACAAAAGCAAAGATATAAAAAATTCCAAGGGGATGAAATGTATTTCTTTTTTGGATTAATAGACAAAATAACAAACAAAAAACAAAATGAAGATGATTTCTGGGACAAACAAAAATTTATGAAAATAAATGAAGTTATTAAAGAAATTAAATCTCAAATACCTTTTAAGAAAGATGTTAAAAAATATAGAACAATCCAATTAAAATTTTTAAAAGAAATAAAAACAAAAAAATAAAGAGTATTTCTACTCTTCTCCTGCTTTCAGGCCTTTTCTTTCGTGCAGCTGCTTTATGACTTTTTCCTGCAATTCATCAGGCAATTTCTCAAACTGCTGGTCAACAAGGTTCTGCATTCCATGCCCGTTTGTGGCTGATCTCAAATCATTGCTCAAACCAAAGCTTTCTGCAACTGGCATCTTTGCTTTTACAACAACCATTATGCCTTCCTGATTCATATCCATCAGCTGTCCTCTTCTGTTCTGCACAAGCTTTGAAAGTTCCCCCATATATTCAGCAGGAGCTTCCAACTGCAACACCTGCAATGGTTCAAACATTATTGGCCTTGCATTCAGCATTGCTCCTCTTATACCTTCCCTTACAGCAGGCAATACCTGTGCTGGTCCTCTGTGGATGGAATCTTCGTGCAGTTTGATATCTCTCAAAGTAACCTTGACTTTTGTGCAAGGCTCTCTTGCCAATGGACCAAATTTCATAACATCCTCAAATGAATCCATTACCATTTCAATAACTTCTCCAATGTGGACTTCTCCCTTTGTTCCATCAACAAGGATATTTCCGTTAAAGATATCCCTTACCTGCCTTGTTTCCTTCAGATCCATACCGGCTGATTCAAGTGCATTCCATAAATTTTCATCTTTCTTTTTGATTCTCATTTCCTGAATTTTTCCTTCTTTTATTCCATGATAAATTGAATCGCTTAATGGCTCAACAGTAAAATAAAATTTGTTGTGCTTGTTTGGCGATTTTCCCTCAAATTCAGGCGAAGCTTTCAAAATAGATTCCCTGTAAACAACAATTGGTGGTGAAGTTTTGACTTCAACGCCTTTTTCTGTTTTGATTCTGTTTTCAATGACTTCAAGATGAAGCTCTCCCATTCCGGAAATCAAATGCTCCCCTGTTTCCTCATTGATTTCAATAACCACGCTTGGATCTTCCTGATTAACAACCCTCAAAACATCAATTAGTTTTGGCAAATCAGCTGCCTGTTTTGCTTCAATTGCTTTTGTAACAACCGGTTCAAACAAGTGCTTTATTGATTCAAATGGCTGCATTTCATAGTCAGAAATTGTTTCTCCTACAAAAATGCCCCTCATTCCAACAAGCCCGATAATATTTCCGGATGCTGCTTCTTCAACAAGCTCTCTCTTTGGTCCGTTGTAAATGGAAACCTGCTGAACTCTCATTGGCTTCTTTGCAAGATTCATATAAACTTCCTGTCCCTGTTTTACAGTTCCGCTGAACAATCTTCCAGCTGCAACTGCGCCTGCATGCTTGTCAACAACAATCTTTGTGCATACAAAAACAACAGGCCCTGATGCATCGCATTTTAATAATGATGCTCCTTCTTTGCTTTCCAAATCCCCTTTCCAGATTTTTGGAATTCTGTAAGCCTGTGCTTCTGCTGGTGTTGGATGATGCTTTATTGAAATATCCAAAATGACTTTGCTCAATGGAGCTTTCTTTGCAAGCTCTTTTATTTTTGTATCATCGCCGCTTTGGTAAGCAGTTATGATATCCTTGAATGTAATCCCTGTTTTTTTCATGTATGGAACTGACAATGCCCATTTATGAAATGCTGAGCCGAATGCAACAGAGCCTTCATTGACATTTACTTTCCATTTTTCTTTAAATTCATCCTCTGCAATACCTTCTATTAATTTATTTACATGGGCAATTATTCCCATAAATCTTTCCTGCATCTGCTCAGGTGTTAACTGCAATTCTTTTATCAGTCTGTCAACTTTGTTGATAAACAAAATTGGCTTTACTCTTTCCTTCAAAGCCTGCCTCAAAACTGTTTCTGTCTGCGGCATTACTCCTTCTGATGCACAGCATAGAACAATTGTTCCGTCTATTGCTCTCATTGCCCTTGTAACGTCTCCTCCAAAATCAACGTGACCCGGCGTGTCAATAAGATTAATCAGATATTCCTGACCTTCAAATTCGTGAACCATTGAAACATTTGCTGCATCAATTGTGATTCCTCTTTCTGCTTCGTCTTCATGGAAATCAAGAACGCATGCTTTTCCAGCAATTTCATCAGAAATCATTCCTGCTCCTGCAAGCAAATTGTCAGAGAATGTTGTTTTTCCGTGATCAATATGCGCGCTTGTGCAGATATTTCTAATATGTTTTTGATCTCTCATAGCTTTTATAATTTTGTCAATCATCTTTTCTGCCATTTTTTCACCCTTAGTAAATTAGCTCCTCATGAACTGTTTTGTATTCATGAATCTCTTTTTCGTTGAACCATAAAGCAACTTCCTGTTTTGCTTCTTCTGCATTTCCGGATGCATGAATAAGATTTTTTATTGGAATCTGCTTGCTGTCTGCATGTGCATAGCTGATATGGGCAAAATCGCCTCTTATTGTTCCAGGCAATGCTCCTGCTGGCTCTGTTGTTCCTACAATCTTTCTGACAACATCAACAGCATTTACACCTTCTAAAACCATTGCAAAAATAGGGCCTTCTGTTACATAATCAATAAGCCATTTTCTGACCTGTTCTCCCCTTCTTAATGCAATATCCTCTGTGTAATGCTTTCCTGCAAAATCTTTGTCAATCCACTGCATTCTCATTGCAACTATCTTTAATCCTGCATCTTCAAATCTCTGCAATATCCTGCCTGTCAAGCTTCTTTTAACTCCGTCAGGCTTTATCAAAACAAGTGTTTTCTGTATCATTTTTACTCTGCTTTTCTTGCTTTTCTGTAATCCTCAGTCCACTTAATAGTTCTTGGTATTCTGTTAAGCTTTAAAAGATTCTTCTCGCATTTGTTTGAGCAAAAATTCAAAACCTTGCCGTCATTTTTGAAAAGTATTTTTCCTGTTCCTTTTTCCATTTCTTTTCCGCAAAAACTGCATTTGGCCATTTTTATCTCCTTTTCTGATTTAATTTCTGTGCTTCAAACTCAGTTTCCCTAAGCATTAATATATCTCCTATTTTTATAGGGCCTTTGACATTTCTTCTGAGTACTTTTTCCTTGTCTCTTCCGTCAAGAACCTTGCACCTTACCTGAACTGCTTCTCCTCTTGTGCCTGTTCTTCCGATTATCTCCTCAATTCTTGCAGGAGTTGCATCTGAAAAAATAAAACCCTCTTTTGGAGTTGCCTGTGTTTTGGTTTCCTTTTTCGGAATGTTTTCAATCATCTGTGGTTTTGGCTTAGCCATTTTTTACCTGCTCACTTCTTAATATCTTCAAATTGCTTTGTAATATCCTTGATTATGTTCTTTGCATCTCCTTCCTGAACAATTGCTACTGCTGTTGTTCCAACAAGCAATCCTGCTGATGCTCCAAGCTCTTCCTTTGTTTTTATATGGATTAAAGGAATTCCTTTTTCTTTTGCAAGCATTGGCAAGTGCATTACTATTTCAGGCGGATTTACATCAGAAGCAACTGCAACAATCTTTGCTGTTCCTTTTTCTAGTGCTTTTGTTACTTCATTTGCTCCTTTCTTCAATTTTCCTGTGTTTCTTGCTATTTCAATAGCTTCTAATACTTTTTCTACTAATTCTTTTGGTGCTTCCATTTTTTCCTCCGTTGTTTAATAGGGAATAGAATTTTCCCCTCATTCCAGCCATTTTAGGCTGTCATCAATCATTGGTATGCTTTTGGAGAAAGTCTTTATTTATAAAGCTTTTGGCTAAGAAAGGTTTAAATAGCTGTTTTGTTTTAATGCAGGCATGAATAAAGCATTATATGTTTTTATGGTGTTTTTGATTGTTTTACCTTTTGCAAAAGCCGACTGCCATGGCACTAATTTTAATTTTACCTGCGGAGAAATAATTAATGAAAGCTGCACAATAAGCTCTCCAACAATTATGACTGGCAATTGTTTTATTGTAGGGACAGATAATATAACTATAACTGGAGGAGACTATTATGTAGGGGAGGATATCACTGGTTATGGTTTTTTATTGCAAGGAAGAACAAATGTAACTTTCGATAATGTTCAAATTTATTACCCTTATGTGGGGTATTTATTAAATAATTCAAATAATATTAAAATTAATGGCGGTTGGGTTTATGTTTTTGACAAAGCTGCTGTTTTTATGATAAATTCAAGTTATAACAATATAACCAATCTGCAAACGCACAATTATGGTTCAGAGCATTATCATGGGTATGATCACTGCAATTATGCAACAAATTATGACAGAAGCGGAATTGCAATCTGCGATTACAGCAGCAACAATTACGTATCTGGTTTTTCAATTGATTATGGGGCTGGAATAGATGCAGCAGTAGCAATCAGAAATTACTGCAATAAAAATACAATTTATAATGTAAATGTAAACAATACAGACACTTATGGAATCATGATTTTTAATATGTCTCACAACACAAATATCTCAAATTTCTTTTTGTATGCCGGAAGGTCAACAAATGATGGAATCATCCAGTCTGCAAACATTCAAAACACAACACTGGCAAATTCTTATTTTGAAAATACAACTGAATGGGGTCCTTTTGTTGATTCTTCGATAAATCTCCATATAAAAAATATAACTGTAAAAAATGCCCAATGGATTTGCATAAGACTTACTACAAATTCAACAAATGCCCTTATTGAAGATTCTTACCTTGAAAACTGCTCAAATTATGGGATATATCTTGCAAAAGCAATAAACAACACTTTTGAAGATAATATAATCAAAACAAGCGGAACTGGCTTTTATTTTGCAAATGGCGGAGTTAATAACAATTTAATAAAAAATACAATTTCTTCAAGTTCAGCTTATGGGATTTATTCATTAAGCTCAAATGATTTGTTTTTAAACAACACGAATGAGCTTGGTTATTCAGGATTAACACAAAAAATTTATTTTGACAAAGCCCAAAATATAAGCTCTCTTTTTAATATGGGGTGGTTTCCATTACTGCAAAGCAATGGAAGTGATGCAACAATACAAAATAATACTGCATGGTACAATGGAATGGACCCGGGAAGAAACAGTGATGGCTCAATTAATTATGCCATAAGTTACTGGTATAACCAGTCAATTTATGATTTTAATGTTCCAGAATTTGGTGATTTTTCTTTTATTCTTGCAATAGCCTGTGTTTTGGGAATGTTTGTTTACATCAAAAGAAAGGATTAAAACAAATCAATAGAATTCTATTTCATTGTCAACACAGATTCCTTTTTTCAATTCAACAGGCCTCCATGTGTCAATAACCAGCTCTGCATCAAGCCATTCAGCTAATTCTTTTGGATTGCCTATTGTTGCAGACAAACCAAGAATCTGCAAATCCTTTTTAATTTGTTTGAAAATAGTTATAACAACTTCAAGAGTCGGGCCTCTCTGAACATCATTCAGCAAATGTATTTCATCAACAACCATCAATGAAACATCTTTTACCCAGTCTGCTTTATGCCTTATCAGAGAATCAAGCTTCTCAGATGTTGTAATAATCAAATCATAATTTGCAAGATAAGGGTCAGAAGAATCCAAATCACCAATTGAAATTCCAACTCTCAACAAAGAGGAGTATTTTCTTTTGAACTCCTTGAATTTTTCAGTTGCCAATGCTTTCAGAGGCACAATATAAACTGCTTTTCCGCGGCCTTTTAAAATGTTGTTAAGAAATGCAAATTCTGCAATCAATGTTTTGCCTGATGCTGTTGGCGTGCAGACCAAAAGATTTTTGTGCTCAAACAATCCTGCTTTTATTGATTTTTCCTGTGAAGGCCTGAGCTCATCAATCTTTTCATTTTCAATGATTGTGTAAGCTTTGTCATTAAGCTTGTTTTTGATGTCAGCTAATCTCATAATAAATAAAAAGAAATTTTGTTTGTTTATAAATATTTGTCTGTTTATGAATTTATTTGATTAAGCTCTTTCTCATTTCTTTTGGCTTTTTTATTCCCATAAGCCCAAGTATTGTTGGTGCAATATCCGCTAAAACACCATTTCTGAGCTTTAATTCTTTTCCTGAATTTGCAATTATAAATCTTACTGGATTGAATGTGTGGCTTGTTTTATGAATACCTGTCATTTCTTCGGCATTTCCGTGGTCTGCGCATATAAAAATATTATAATCATTTTCAGCAGCAGCATCAAAAACCTTTCCAAGAGAAACATCAACAGCTTCAATTGCTTTCACAGTCTGTTTATAATTTCCCGTATGCCCAACCATATCAGGATTTGCAAAATTCACAACAATCAAATCATATTTTCCCAGATAAAGCGAATTGACAACATTTTTTTCAACAATATCAATGCTCATTCTCGGCTTTTCATCATAAGTTCTTACATGTGGGCTTGGAATTATTTTTCTCTCCTCATTTTTGAAAGGCTTTTCCTGGCCCCCATTAAAAAAATAAGTTACATGGGCATATTTTTCAGTTTCAGCAATCCTGAACTGCCAAAGATTGTTTTTTGATATGACTTCTCCAAGTGAATTTTTAACATCATCCTCTGGAAAAACAATTGGAAGCTTAAGCTCAGAATCATAATTGCACATGGTTGCAAGGAAAACATTCAGTTTTCTTCTTGAAAAATAATCAAATTTTGACCTTGCAAATGCCCTTGCGAGCTGCCTTACTCTGTCAGACCTGTAATTGAACATAAAAACAGAATCCTTATCCTTGATTCCGGAAAAATTGCCAATAACATAAGGCTCAATAAATTCATCGCTTTCAAATTTTGATGTTTTGTAAGCATCTTTAAGTGCAGATAATATGTCTGTAGATTTTTTTCCTTTTGCATCAGCAAACAAATCATATGCTTTTTGAGTTCTCTCCCATCTTTTGTCCCTGTCCATTGCATAGAATCTTCCAATAAGCGTTGCAAAAATATCCTTGTCTTTTCCCGCCCATTTCAAAATATTTTTTAGGTATTTTTCAGCTGACTTCTGCTCAACATCTCGTCCATCAGCCATTGCATGAATATAGCATTTTATTTTTTGTGCATGAGCCATTTTGATTATTTCTTTCAGGTGCCTGTAATCAGAATGAACGCCTGCATCGCTTATCATTCCAATCAAATGAAGCGATGATTTGTTTTTCTTGCAGTTATCAATCAATTTTTTCATTGTTTTGTTTTTGAAAAAACTTTTATCAGAAATGGATTTATTTATCCTTGTCAAATCCTGATAAACAACCCTGCCTGCCCCAATGTTTAAATGGCCAACTTCAGAACCGCCCATAGTATTTGGCGGCAAACCGACAAATTCACTGCATGTTTTCAACAAGCACCAAGGATTTTCTTTCACTATTCTATCAAAATTGGGCTTGCGTGCATTTTCTATTGCATTGCCTGCCCTCTTTTTCAAATAACCCCAGCCATCCAGAATAATTAATATTGATTTTTTTGCTTTCATTTATTTTCTCATCTCTTCTTCTATTCTTAAAAGCTGGTTGTATTTTGCAATTCTCTCCCCTCTGCATGGAGCTCCTGATTTGATTTGTCCACAACCAAGCCCAACTGCCAAGTCTGCAATAAAAGAATCTTCTGTTTCCCCGCTTCTGTGGCTGACCATGACATTCCATGAAGCGCCATAAGCAAGCTTTGCAGCATCAACTGCCTCAGTTATTGTTCCTATCTGGTTAATCTTCAAAAGAAGCGCATTGCAGGCGCTCCATACAATTGCTTTCTGTATTCTTTGTGTGTTTGTAACAAGCAAATCATCGCCAACAATCTGCAGTTTATTTTTCATTTTCTTTGTGAAAGATGCAAAATCATCAAAAGAATCCTCTGCAAAAGGATCTTCTATTGAATTAATGGGATATTTTTTGCACAAATCAGAATAAAAATCAGAAAGCTCTGCTGCAGTCAGCTGCTCGCCGTCAAAATAATATTTCCCGTTCTTGAAAAAATTTGATGCAGCAGCGTCCATGGATATATTTATTTTGTATCCTCTTTTCTTTGCTGCTTCAAGTATGAGCTCGATTGGCTCTTCAGGATTGTCTATGTTTGGAGCAAATCCTCCTTCATCGCCTACATTTATTGAAAGCTTTCCGTATCTGTTTTTTATTATTTCCTTAAGCTCATGGTAAATTTCAGAACCTGCTTTAAGATTGTCAGAGAATTTTTTTTCATTTGGCACAACCATATACTCCTGTATCTGCAGATGATTTCCTGCATGCATTCCTCCGTTGATTATGTTGAAAAAAGGCCTTGGAAGAATCATTTTCTTTTCGAGTTCTGCATTTTCAAGCTCTGCAATCTCCTTGATGTGCTCATAAAGCTTTATTCCCTTTGAAAGTGCTCCTGCTCTGCACACAGCCATGCTTATTCCAAGAATTGCATTTGCGCCAAGCTTTGATTTGTTTTCTGTTCCGTCCATTTCTATCAAAGATTTGTCAATATATTCCTGATTTGCACAGTCAATTCCAATTAATTTTTTGGATATTTTTTCAGTATTTTTTACTGCATTCATGACTGATTTGCCAAAAAAATCTTTTTTATTGTCTCTTAATTCAAGTGCCTCATGCTTTCCTGTTGAAGCGCCTGATGGAACTGATGCTCTTGAAACACCCTCTTTTGTAAGAACATCAACCTCCAAAGTTGGATTGCCTCTTGAGTCTAGAATTTGCCTTGCTTTTATAGCTAGTATTTTTGACATTTAAACCTCTTTTTGCATAAAGAATTATTGAATAAGGGTATTTAAAGGTTTTGGCTTTTGTTGGGTTTAAAATTTTATTTTATTTTTATTGGCCCATATAGCCCTGCCAGATGATAATCTGGTAAGTCTGAAAATTTCCAAGCACATAAGTTTCAACAAGAGATGCTAAAATCAAAACAGCAGCTGCAACAAGAAGCAGAACAACATTGTAAATTATTATGTTTGCCAGCTTTTGTGAGAATGCTCTTTCTTTTACAATGCCCTGCGAAACAATGCTTCCGGAAATTGTTGCAAATATGTAGCTTGATATTTCAAGAATCATATGCGGAAGAACGCTTATTATGATGAGTGCAAAATAAATATATGGATTTTTTTCAGCTCCTAATGCAGCTGTTTTTGCAAGATTCCCAAATATTGTTCCCCACACAGAGGCATTCCAGGTTATTAAAAATATTGCTCCGTTTCCTATTACCAATGAAAGTGCAAAGCACAAAAGCATCACTCTCAGATTATTATTTATCAAATCCCTGAAAAGCTCGGCATTAAAATAAGCATTTCCTGTTATTAAATCCGAAGAATCTGTTAATGCATTTCCTTTCAAAACATCAAGCTGCTCCCTGAAAAGATGGTTTGTTGCAAGTGTTGGAAGCATCATTGACATCACTGAAAATGCAACAAGTATTCCAAAAAACACCGCAATATATATCTTGAAAAAATCTTTGTTGTCATAATAAAATCTTTTTATGCTGAAAGACAATTCTTCCCCTTCAATTTTTTCCTCTAATTTTGAAATTTTGTAAAGGGAGGGCATCAAAAGCAAAGATGTTATTGCAACTGCAATCAGTGCAGGGTCATTTGGAAAAATCAGAATTGCTGTTCCTATGCCAAACATTGCATAAGCTAATCCCAAAACAAATCCGTAAAAAGGCTTTTCTTTAAGCCATTCAACATCATAAAGCTGTTCTAACACCATTTTATGATTGATAAAACCCTAACCAATATAGCTCATGTCCTCACCGATTTTTTTCTTTATCTTTTTAGTGAGTTCATTGGTTAATTCATGGATTTCTTCCTCTTTTTTTGTTTTTTCCTTCTTTGGATGAATCTCCATTTTTTTAATGTCTATTCCCAAGGAATATTTTTTATTAAGAATTTTAACAATCTCTTTTGCTCCGTCAACACCAAGATAGCTTGGATTTCCGAAACTTTCTGCAAGCAATGATGCTGATTTTATTTTTTTCATTTCAGCAAGCCCCAAAAGAAGGCCTGTAACTCCGATTATTGGCCCAACAATTCCGTAAATCTTTTCCTGTGTTCCAAATTTTTTGAATTCATCAATAAGCTCTTTTGAATTTCCTGTGCAGTAAACCTTTGGCTCTTTTGGCGGATTCTGCAAACCAATTCCTCCCAAAGTTATTATTTGTGAAACATCAAAATCCTCAAGAAGCTTCAGAATCTGCTCTGTAAATTCATATGAATCCTTTTCCTCTGTTGGCTGAACATCGCCTGACATAAAAATAAAATCATTTTTTGATTTTCCTTTTCTCTCAACATAATAGAATTTTACAGTCGGAAGCTCAACAAGATTTTTCTCATTGACAAAAACAAGATTTGGAAATGAATGCGAATAAACCTCAAGAAATTTCTTTGCTTTCATTTGGTCAATTACAAAATCAACAGCAAGCTTTCCAACATGACCTATTCCAGGCAAACCCTCTATAAAAACAGGCTTTTTCAGCTTTGGAAATTTTGGTGATTTGTGCTTTATTTTCATAGCAAACCTTTCTTTTTAATCTCTTCTTCCTTTAATTTTCTCCTGTATTCACCATACTTGTCCTCTGGGCTGTATTTCAAAGGCTTTGCAGGGTTTGTAATCTCACAGCAGTTTTCCTTCATGGTGTATTTGCCGCATACCTGGCATTTCATTATATGTTTCATTTTGTGATGATATTTTTTAATTTATTCTGCAATTGCATACTCTGCTAAGCCGTCTTTTGAATCGACAAACTCAACAATCTTTTCGCAGATATTTGTAATCTGCTTTTCAACTGCTTTGTAATCATTTCCCTTGAATTCAAGCATGTATTTTCCCGCTCCAAGGTAGCTTACATCGATATGCTCTTTCTCAGCTATTGCAAATGCGCTTTTAATGATTGAAACTCCGTCAGAATCAAATGTTGAAATGTTCATTGTTGCCTTTACTGTGAATTCCTGCGGCTTTATTCTTTCTTTTATCTCTTTTTTTAATTCAGCAGCAATATGCTTGTCAATATTCAAATCCTCTATTTTCAGCTCGTCAAATGCAATCTTGTCAAATGCATCTGCCAAAGAAATTTCTTTTTTCTTTAATGATATTTCAAGCTCATTGAATAATTTTAATGGATCTGCTTTTATTTTCTTTGCAACAAACTCAAGAATTTTTTCCGCTTTCTGCTCTCTTTTTACTTCATTGACTTTATTTCTGTGCATTGACTCGGAAACCCTTCTCAATGACAAATCAATATGGCCTTTTTGCAAATTGACCCTTAGAACCTTGCAGACAATCACCTTGTCTTCCTTTACAAAATCCCTTATATTCCTTATTCTTCCTGCTGCAACCTCAGAAATGTCAATCATTCCGGATCTGGAATATTCATCAATGTTTGTGAAAACAGAATTAGGGTAAATCTTGGTGACTGTGCACATCACAAGTTCGCCTTCTTCAGGAAATCCTGTTTTCTTTTGAAGCATTTTTATTCTAGAACTTCAAGAACCCTTGCTTTGATATTTGCCTTTCCGCCTGTTGGATTTGATATGTCTTTTCCGCAGACCAGGCATTTTACAGTCTGTGATGCTTTTCCGAATATTATCTGCTCATTCTTGCAGTTGCATCTTACTTTTACGAATTTGCTTTTTGTTTCTTTTGTAATCATTTTAACCTCACTGGAATTCAACTTTTCTGGCTCTTATTCCTTTTCTCTGCATTGAGCTTTTTTTGCATTCTTTGCATTCATATCTTAAGTCTGTTTTTTTTGTAAGTTTTTTTCCTGTTCTTTTGAATGCAGTTACTGCTGGTTTTGAATATCTTCCTAAATTTCCGCAGCCTCTTGCCTTTCCTCTTTTTCTTGCTCTTACTTTTGAACCATAAGACAAGCTTGATGCTGCTTTCTTTTTATTCTGCTGTACTTTATGCTCTGTATGTTTTTTGCAATGAATGCAAAATCTTTTAACTGCTTTTGGTATTTTCATTTTTGTTTAAAAAAATGAAAGCTTGAAATTTTTAATTTCTTTGTCTTCATTTTATTCCTCCTTAATCTCCTCTGCTTTTCCTGATTTCAACAGCAGCTGTGCTGTTTCAGCAGGGATTCTTGCAGTGTCTTCCTCTTCAAAAGGCCCGTATATTTTTAAGTCAAGGCCCACAAACTTGGGAACATGGCTTAAGAACCTCAAAAACCTGCAATTTGATGTTTCTGTGGAAAGTTCGGCTGTTTTTAAGGTTTTCGGTTTTTCCTCTTCCTTTTGCTCCTCAGAGCAGTTTTCAGGCTCTTTTTTTTCAGTGCTATCTGAATCGCCTGTTTTCTCAGAATTGATTGCTCTTGCCAAAACCTCATTTCTTGATTTTTCCAAAACATTAACCAAAGAATCAAAAAGCCTTTTTTCATGATTGAGCATTGCGCTTGTGTCAATGACTGATGTTCCTGAAATTGCCTTGTTGATTGACATTTCAACTATTTTTTTCTCTCTTTTGTCATAAATGCCTTTTACAAGTTTTTTTATATTGGCTATCTGGGCAATTTGCCTTTCCCTTTCAAATTCATAATCATCAACAGAGGGGCTTATTGATTTTTTTTCAGCAATATAAGAAGAAACGTCTGCCATGAAATGCTCATCAAGAGGCTGCAAATCATCTCTTGTTTTTTCTCTTCTAAATATCTCAAAAAGAGTTTCATAAGTTATAACTACATCCTTTTCCATTTTACCCCCTAAGATATAGAAAATCTGCTTGATTTAAATAGTTAATTGTTTTAGGTTAGATAGCTCAAATCGTGCTTTGCTGCCTTAAGCTCAGCAACATAAAGATTGTCTTTGTTATGGATTATTTTGGCTCTTACCTGTGTGTTTAAAGGAGGATTTCCAAGTATAGTTATGGCTCTGTTGTCAGCAACAGCAATCATTTGATTGTCCATCCAGCCCTGCGCTTTTACAACTGCATTTATTTTGTCTCCTTTCTGAAATTTCAAAGGCAGATGCTCTCTTTTGTGTATTCCAAAATCCTCTTTTCTCAGAATCAAATGCATATTGTATTTAATTTCCCATTCTTTCAGCTGATTGTAAAATTTCCACCAATTAAGCTCTTTTGTTTTTGGCCTTCTTCCTAATTTGTAATCCTCATATTTTTGAATTCCTATAACTGGATATTTTGGCTTTTTGTTTTTATTTATCTCCTTTGCAAACTCTATTAATTTGGGTATTTCTGCATCATTGAACCCAGGTATCCAGACAGGAGCTATAAGCAGATTTATTTTTGTATTTGAGATTTGTTTTGCAAGCTCTGAAATTCTTTTTGCGCTGTACTGCTTTGTATTGCTCAGCTTGATTCCCAAATCCTCATCCAAAGAATTCATTGATAAATTTAATCTTGTAAGCCCTGTATCAGCTAAATTGTCTATTAGTTTTTCATTCAGCAACATTCCATTGCTCTGCATAGATATTGTTTCAACGCCCTTCATTTGAGAAATTTCATGTATGATTTCAACAATTTTTGGATGTGTTAAAGGCTCTCCAACAGAATCAATATTTGCTTCTATATTATGCTCTCCTTTGAACTTGATTATCTCCTTTATGTAATCCAAAAGATATTCCTTTTCAACCAAATAATCTGTTCTCCTTCTCAATGAACAAGGTCCTGCATCTGTGCTGCAAAATATGCAATTCAAAGGGCAGATTGTTGTTGGCCTGATTTGAATGAGATTTGTTCCCCTGTCTATCAAGCCAAACATTATTGCGCCGATCAAAGGTATTTCAGACTCATAATTAATATTTATTAATGGTTTCATTAAGAATTGATTAAATTGATTAAAATATAAAGGTTTGGGTTAAATATTCATTCCAAATGTCATCGCTTTTGTTATCCCAAACTTTTTTCAATGATATTTCGCTGAATTTTAAAATATCTTTAAAATCATCTTTTAATTGTTTTTTCATTTCAACCTCAATTTCTTTTAAATTTTGGAATTCTCTCTTCAATAGGAACTGCTATTTTTGTTGGTATCTGAATATTGTCTTTTGTCTTTAATATCAAACTTATAGTTATTGAGCTTTTTCCTATGTTTGCATCAAAATTTGCATCTGCAAGATTATTTAGCAATTTATCATTTATATTAAGAAATTGTGAAGCATTTAATATTTCTATCCCTCTTACTCTCATTTTTGTTGACATATCTAATACTAAATCCCCAACCATCATATTTCCCTTGAATTTTTCATCTGAAAGGAAACCTTTATGCACACAAAAAATATCAGATTGATCATTATAACTAACATATTTATCCATTTCTACCTCCATTAAATAATCTATGTCTTAAAATGTAAGTCATTATATATAAATTTTTCCTGTTGTTTTTATCAAAAATTACAGGAACAATAAACATTCTTGTATTGCTTACTTTAAAATACAAAACAAAAACATTATCTCCATATTTTCCAATCACTTTTTCATAATAAAACAAGCTGCCTGCTTTTAATATCTCTTTTATGAATTCTTCTTTGCTCCCTCCCCTTGCTAAAAGCTGATGTGTAAAATGAGGTTCATAAAAAGTGATTTCCTCTCTTTTATAACTTCTTAATTTAGCCTTAATATCCTCTAAATTCATAGATTAAACAAGCAATTTAAAGAATATAAATCTGTGTTGTAGTGTTTAAGACAACTAGAATTTGAAAAATAAAAAAAATAAAAAAAGAAAGAAAAAAATTTCTTTCAACTTACTGTGCTGCTTCGACTTTTATGTCAGTCAATGAAGTACCAGTTACTACAACTTCTGTTCCTGTTAAGGCGAAGTCTGCGTATTTTGCAACAACTCTTGCTGCTCTTCTGGTGTCCATTGCTTCCCATCCAGCTACCAACATTGCAACTTTTCCAGTTGTCTGTTCGAACAATTTGATTAATCCTTTGTTCTCTGGTATTCCGGATTCTGCGCCGCATGCATAGTCTGCTTTGCCCATAATGGTTGCTGCAACCTTGTTAATACATGGTCCGCCTACAACTATCATGTTGTTGTTTGTAACATCTGAAACTTCAGTGTCTAATACTGCTGCTCCAATGTTCAACTTTTCAAGTGTAGTTGTTTCAACATCTCCACCTGTGTAGCTGACTACTGCGCTGACTGGTGCTAGGAAGACATTTCCATAGACTTCTTCTTTTGGATACATAATGTCGACATACTTCTGGTCGTCGTCATCCTGCTCAACATGTGTTCCGTGCTCTGTTGATGCAATCTGTGTGCTTGACTCATCATAGATCTTGTCAACCCAGTCGCTTCCTGAGTAGGTTGTGTGCCATGTTATTGCTGCATCATTTGTGTCGAATTCAATTCTTTCGTCAGTTGTTGCATCAAAAGTTCCTTCAACAATGATGTCCTGTGCTAGGAAGTCTGCGTCATCAATATCTGCTTCAGTTATCTGGAAGACATCTGTTAAAGTATCGTCTGCAATACCAGTTGCCATTAATAATCCATTTGCAACTAATATTTCAAAGTCTGCTCCATATCCAGTCTGTGCTGTTGTTAATGCACCATCTTGCAATGCTGTTGCAGTTATTACACCTGTTGCTTCAGTCATTGTTAATGTTATCTCTCCCAGTGAACCTAGGTCGATTGCTGCTGTGTAATCTTTGTCTGCCCATGTTTTGCCGTAAGTTATGTCTTTTAAGTCAACTGTGTCTGCAGTTTCGTCAACATCTGTTATTTCCAAAACGTGTGCTGTTTCTCCTGAGGTTATTGCATAAAGCATTACGCCGTCGCAATCTTCAACAGAAGCGCCGCAATCAAATGTGTCTGCTTCAATCATCATTGGTTTTGTTAATGATTTTCCCCAGTAGGTTATTCCTGCTGCGTCATCATTGAACATTGGCAATTCAACTTCTTTTCCATCATTGTTCATGAAGGATACTGTTGCTTTGCTTGATCCGCTTCTTTCAGCTTTAATTGACTCAAATTCTTCTGGCATTGCTCCTGCCATTGAAAATTTGAACTGGCTGAATGCTGGGTCAACAAATGACTGGTCTTTCATTAGGTAAACATTGTCGTCTGGTGTGAATTCAACTGTGAATCCTTCCCACTCGCCTGCACCTGCTCCTAAAAAGGTTACTTGTGCGTCGCTGATGTCTTTACCATCTCTTACCATTTGGTCGCCGTCTACTAGCTTGATTTCAGTTGCTCCTAAGTTTAATTCGCAAACATCTACATCTTGTAGCTGTGCGTGGACTGCTACTGCATCAAGTACTGCGATTTCAACGCCGTTGATTGTTTCTTTGCTGTTGACATCAATCCATACCATGTTTCCGTCTACTGAAACACCGCATCTGTCTTCTGCATCGTTTACATCAACAACCATGATTTCGTGGTCAACACCTGAAACGGTTTTCTTTACTGGCTGGTCCTGCATTAACCATACTAATGTGTCTCCTGCCATTAAAGTCATTTCGTCTACTGTGTCTATGCTATCCCATTTTGTGTCTGTTATTGTAAACAACTGGCCCTGGATTTCTATTTGTGAGCCGATGAAGTCATCATCAATTGTTGCTGCTGATGTTTCGTCATACTCAACTACGTCGTCCATTTCCAATGTGTAGGTGTATGATAATGCACCATCATCAAATATTAAGTAGTTGTCTGCATTCAAATTGTCGTCTGGCTGGTCATATGTGAACATACCATCATCCAATTCGATTTTCTGTGCGTATGTTACGTCGTTGTCAGAATTTCCTTTTGACTCTTTGTATCTTCCTTCAGCCAATAACTGAGGTAAGTCTTCGTCATCAAGTGCTGTTGTTCTAACATCTCCTAATAGTTCTCCGTAGTTCAAAACTTCAGAACCTGTTCCGGTTATTTTGACTCCGTTGTCTATTGTTACAACATTTCCACCGCATGATGTTGATGTTGTTGTCTTCATTCCGTATTGTAATGAAGTTCCGATGTCTACTGCTCCAATGACATCCTGTGCTGCTGCATTTTTACCAACAACAATTAATCCGTCAAACTTTCCATCCTTAATGAATGGGGTTGGATAATTGTTTAGGCTTGCTGCGGCCATTGCGCTCAATACAGTGGTACCTAACATAATACCTGCTGCACCAAGTGCTGCAATTCTCTTTACTGTTTTTTTCAGTTCCATCTATTACACCTCCTAGATGTGTAGGCAATATAACTTCTATACTGCCTATAATTTTGCTATTAAACCTTTAACGACCCTTGCTAAAGGTGATTCTATCACATAGACATAAATCTATGATCAGAGTATGAAAAAACGAAGGTTTATTTATAAACATTTCGCTATTTGAGTATACAAATATAACTTATAAGCCTTATAATTACATAATTCTCAATTTATAGGCATTACACTACAAAGAAAACCAAAATTACCAGCTCAAACTAAAAAATTCAGATAGAACAGCAATTTTATATATATTACAAAATATATTTTAAAAAATATATAAAAATCACTATTTTGTTTAAAAACTATCAAAATAATGATAATAAAAAGGTTTTAAATGTAGGATTCAGCATTTTTCAATTTTCAAATATATAATTTGAATTCCTTATTCAAATAATATTAAAACATCAATAAAAATCGCAAGATATTTAAATTAGTTTGAATTATCTATTCAAATAATCAATCAACACTTTAAAAACTTATAAAACTTTAAAAAAATAAAGCCAGAAGGTTTTTAGCAAAAAAATAATTAATTTATTAAAAAAATTAAAAGTTTTAGTCAAAAATGTGGCTTCCAAAATGGTTGTGGACAAGGTACTTCAGATTAAGAACTGAGTTTGATGTAAACAAATCCTTCACATTCAAGCAGGCAAAAGACATTCTCAAAGATAAAGATGCAATGCTTTACAAAGCAATCAATGAGCTAAACAAAAACAATATCCTTGCAATAGAGCTCTCAAAGAAAGACAAAAGAATAAAGCAATACAAGCTATTGTTAGACCTAGACCAGCTTCCATATCACAACATAGAAATTCCTACAAATGTCAAGGCATACATTCCAGCTGCGCATAAAGCAGGCATTCTAACAAGAAACTCAATAATAGGAGATCCAAAGAGGTTGTTCAACAAGCTTTACAAAAAGGACGGCAAAGAAACAATCAATGTTCAGGCAGGCAATGAGCTCAAAACAATAGAAGACTTGGTAATAAGTTCTTTAAAATCCTACAGAGAACCCGAAATCATTCTTACTATACTTCTCAAAACAGAGAATATAAACTGGGATATAATAACCAAGCAGTTAAATTCTTACCAAAAGAGATATTTGGGAGCAATTTTAGAGCTTTCAGCAAAAAAATTCCCTTCATTGGTATCAGACCTGAAAGAAGACACAATTAATGATAACCGGATTTTCTCAATAAGAAAAGGCAAGCATATAGTGCCTGAAGAATACAAAAAGCTTTCTGAGAAATGGAGAGTCAATCTTAATGTGAATAAAGTTGTTATAGCATAGAAACATTTAAATATTACTTAGTATTACTTTGTATTACGATGGAAACAATCAGCCTAAAAATAGAATCAAGCCTTCTAAAAGAGATAGATTCAATGCTTAAAACTTACAGATACAGCACAAGAACTGAATTTATAAGAGAAGCAATCAGAAATAGAATAGAAGAAATGGAAAAACAAAAAGCAATCAGAGAATTAGAAAAATATTTTGGCTCTGCTAAAACCCATGTAAGTGATGAAAGACATGAACAAATAAGAGAAGAAGTTGCAAAAGAATATGCAAAAAAAATGGGTATTAAATTATAAAAGCTCTTCTGGTTTTTTACAAATAGCAATATCCTGCAATTCTTCAAAATGATGGTCTCTTGTAACAATAACTGCAGAATTATCTCTTGCTAAAATGGCATGAATCACATCACCAAAAGGAAGATTTCTTTCTCTGCTTATTTTTCTAGATTCTTTTAATTGCAATTCATTGATTTCAATTTTTTTTAAAAGATCATGTTTTTTTATTATTTCAAAAATCTTTTCTATTTCTTGTTCATTATAATCTTTCTTTAATTCAATTTCAACAAAATATGAATAAAGTATTGTATCTTTTTCATTCAAAACTTTTTTAAAAAAATCAAATGCCCATTCTCCTAATGGCCTAAATTTATCTGTTCGATTTTCATGATAATCTCTCCATACTAAAGTATCAACATAATAAATATCCATTCAAAAAAATCTTTTTCTGCAGCTTATAAACAAGTGTTGTGGTGTTTAGGACAGCACAGGTTTATTTAATCTCTCTTAAAAGAATTATCTATGAAAAATGTTCATTTTGCGGATGCAAAAACAAGAGAATCGTTTGAATTTTTAAAAAAAGAGGACAAGATTCTTCATGAAGTTGTCTGCTTTGCATTTGAAAGAATAAAAGACAACTGTTTCTGCGGCAGACAGATAAGAAGCATCCCAATAGAATATTTTAGAAAATACAGAATAACCAATTTGTGGAGATATGACATGCCAAGAGTTTTCAGGCTTTTGTATTCTGTTAAGAATGAAGAAATAATTATAATTTCAATAATAACTGAAATGAGCTGTCAGAAAATAAAATGTTTTTGGCATTAATTAAAAAACAGTTCTTTGTTTTTTATTCTTTCATCAACCTTTAAAGGATAATAAATCCACCCTATTTTATTTTTGCTGTCTATTGACATCTTTCTTGAATAAAGCAGATAGTCCAAGGCAATACAATATGTTTGATACATCATTTTTTTGGGCAATTTTATCCAGAGCTCTTTTTTCCCGAATTCTCCATCGTGCTTTTGAATAAATTTTTCTATCATTAACAAAGTGTCTAATCTTGGAAATCTTAACAAATTTTTTGTCTTTTTCATAGTTATATCAATTGATATAACTACTTATATATAAATGTTGTGGTGTTTAGGACAGCACAGATTTATTTAATCTACTTTCAGATGATTTTTTATGAAACTTTCCTCAAAAATATATTTTGCGGATGCAAAAACAAAAAAGACTTTTGAATCATTAAAGCATGAAAATTTGATTTTGTATAAACATGTTTATTTTGCATTGGAAAAAATCAAAGAAGATTGTTTCTGCGGAATACAAATACCAAAAAAATTAATTCCAAAAGAATATTTCAAGAAATATAATATAAAAAACCTATGGAAATACAATCTTCCCAATGCTTTCAGACTGCTGTATTCCATTGAAAGTAATGAAATAATTGTTCTTGCAATAATTCTTGAATGGATGAATCACAAAGAGTACGAAAGAAAATTCAAATATTAAATTTGTATGCAGGGAGCAGGATTCGAACCTGCGAAAGGACTAACCTAACAGGTGTCTTAATTTCATTGCTTTGATGCTCATCACACCTGAATATTCCTAAGCCTGTCCCATTTGACCACTTTGGTATCCCTGCATCAAATATTCAGAATTTAAGGATTATATTTAAAACTTTACTTTCCTTGCTTTTTCCAGTTATAGCCCCTTATTTTTGCACTTTTGCCATAACCGCATGAGCTGCATACTTTCTTCTTCATGTGATAGCTGTGCTTTCCGCATCTTCTGCAGATTATATGAAGCTTGTTTCCGGACTTCTTACCCATAGAAGGAGTTCCTTTAGTCATTTTTCACCTAAGCCATTGCCATCATAATAATGGTGTCTCCTCTTAAAAAGACTGTTCCAAGTTTTCTTGTAACTTCTCCATTAAATCTTTCTTCTGCGTCATCCAAAGAAACGTTTATGTGTATGTCAAATGCTCTTAGAATTCCCAAAAGCTGTTTTCCATTCTTTAATTCAATTATTACTCTTTTGTCTCTAGCTTTATTCAAAGCGTCCAAAGGTCTTGATGCTTCCATTAAACCACCCAATAAATTTTAATAGATTTAAAAATTAATATCTAATATATAAAGATTGCTGTTTTGTGGCTCAAAACAGGGATTTAACCCATCTTATGAATATTCCCAGAAGGCTTCTGTTAAACTCTGATTTCACAATCTCTTTCTGCACGCATAAAACATCCTGATAATACAGGCATCCTTTTTCTTCTGTGCAACTTGCTTTTTGGCACCCGGTAACAATGCATGCTGATTCATGGCTGCATATTCCATTGTCGCATTTGTCCAGTGTGCATTTTGAATCGTCATCGCAGTCAGAATCATAATAGCAACAGTTTTTGCTTTTTACATATTTGCAGTTTCCATTATCGCAAATATCATCTGTGCATGGGTTTCCATCATCGCATCTGCTTATGCATTTGTGATTTGCTGGCTTTCCGCAATTGCTGCATACAAGGCCTTCACACATTCCAAAGCTGTTGCAAAATTCATAATCAGAGCATTCATTGTCATTTCTGCACAAAGAAGCTTCAGAGCATTTTGATGTCTGGCCTGTTAAATTGAATCTTGTTGAATTGCATTTTGTTATTTGCATCCATATCCATGATGTTGAGCCATTATTAGGATAAGTCATTAAGTATTTGTCATTTCCCATTGCTTTGAATTCAACATGCTCAGGAGCAACATTGTCATATATTGTGTTGCCTGTTAATTTGTAATCCAAATCATAAGGAAGATTCAATGCATTATACTGCTCTCCACCCAAGCCCGAGAAATAAACAAAGGTTCTTTGATTTGTTGTGTAGCATCTGTCAATATTGAAATTTGCAAGCCCGCATTTGAAAGCTGCATCCTTGCAGATAATTTCAAATTTTAATGATTCAACTTCTTTTGTTAAAATTGGCAAGATGTTTCTGTTGGATTCATTTCTTGTTACATTAATATAATATTTTCCTGGCTTTACAAAAGGCGTTATTGATTCAAACAAATAACCCCATATTGAAACAACTGGTGTTGCTGCTGTTCTGTCTGTCCATGAACCATTTACAATAAAAGGTGTTTTGGAATCATAATGCTGTGCATAAACTGTAAAATCTCTTGCATCAAAATCAGTTCCTGGATAATCCAATAATAAAACAATGCCATCATCACAGCTTGAATTGACTAAGTTCATGGATGCTGCTGCATTTGCAACAACAAACAATCCTATTATTAACCAAATCCCCCATTTCATAACAAGCCTTACTGGATTGTTGTTTATATAGTTTTCCAAAGAAACAATAACATTTATAAATAAAGCGCTTTTCCAAGGTTCTACAATGATAGACCAACAGACAGCAAAAACAAAGAAATCAGGAGCTCGCTATAAGGATTTCAAAAAGAAAAAGAAAATCCACATAGGAAGGCTTCCAGGACTTACAAAAGTAGGGCCAACAAAGAAGCAGGACATAAGAGTAAGAGGCGGTTCTTTGAAATTCAGGCTTTTGGAAGCAGAATTCGCAAATATTTACAATCCTAAAACAAAGAAATACGAAAAAGCAAAAATAAAAACAGTTGTTGAAAGCCCTGCAAACAGGCATTATGTAAGAAGAAATATAATGACTAAGGGAACAATAATTGAAACAGAAAAAGGAAAAGCCAAGATAACATCAAGGCCAGGACAGGAGGGCGTTGTAAATGCTGTTTTTATCTAATCCTTCTGATTTAATACCAATGGCAACATGGCTTGCTTTAATTCCATTAATGATTTGGACAGCTGTGTGGAAAGCTATTGCAATGTGGAAAGCAGCAAGAAATGACCACAAAGCATGGTTTATATTCTTTGCAATATTCAATCTTTTGGCAATACCTGAAATATTGTACATTCTTTTCTGGGCAAATCCAAAACCAGTAAAAAAGAAGAAAAAGTAATCACTGAAAAGTGACGAAATAATCGAAAGATTTATATATTAGTGGATATTTCCATTATTCATGAATCAAATACCCTATTCTTTAAAAAAAACAAAGGATTACCTAGCAGCAATGAAACTGGTTTTAGCTTATGACCCTTCTTATGCAGAAATTGCTGAAAACAGCAATGTACAAAACTCAGGATTATATTCACAGCTTCTTGTTGATATGCCAAAATTTGCAGAAATTCTTGGCAAAGAATATCATTCAATGGCCAGAAAATTAAGGCTTTCAACACAAGAAAAAATAAACCATATCTCTTTTGCTTTTGATGAATCAATTGGTATGTTAAATGGTTTAACAGCTGATGAAAGAAATATTCTTGTATGGACTTCAAATATGGAAGGAAAAAAATCTGTTGATGAAGTTGTTGAAAGAGTTGGCATTATGGCACAAACTTTACCAAAAAATTCACCTTTAAATGGATGGGCAAATAGATATATAAAAAACCAGTCCAAACAAGCACCACAAACAAGATTACGATTCTAGACCAAAACATATTTAATCTAAATTGTTTTCTTTATTAAAATGCAAAAGAAATTAATTAGTATTTACAAAAATCTTCTGAAAGATTATAGCTATCAGGGATGGTGGCCCATTAAAAACAAGTATCATCCAAAAGATTATTCCTTGCCAAAAACTGAAAATGAAATATTTGAGATAATGGTTGGCGCAATTCTAACGCAAAACACTTCGTGGAAAAATGTTGAAAAAGCAATTTATAATTTATACAGCAAAAAAATTATGTCTGTTGCAGGCATCCTAAAAACCAGCCAGAAAGCTCTTGCAAAGCTAATAAAACCAGCAGGATATTATAATCAAAAAGCAGAAAGAATAATATTACTTGCAAAATACCTGCAAAAAAATTATAATTCAAAACCAAGCAAAATGTTCAGAAAAAACATCCAAAAATTAAGAAAAGAATTATTGGGCTTGAAAGGTATTGGAAATGAAACAGCGGATTCAATAATTTTATATGGGGCAAAAAAACCAGTATTTGTTGTTGATGCTTACACAAAAAGAATATTCTCAAGAATGGGCTTTTTTAAGGAAAATGAAACTTATGAAAATATTCAAAAGTTTTTCATGCAGAATTTAAAATCTGATTACAAATTATACAATGAGTATCATGCACTGATTGTTGAGCTTGCAAAAAGAAGCTGCACAAAAAAGAAAATCTGCGAAAAATGCATTGTTAAAAAGTTCTGCAGAAATTAATTTAAAAACCGCCAGCAAGATAATGAAGTGAATCAGGATGGTGTTGTGATTTTAGATTTTCTTCTTTTTTTATTAAAGGACAATTACAACTTTGTTTTCTAGCATAAGAATGATTTGCCATCAAACCTTTATAAATTTCAACAGCTGCAGTGTACTGGTAGCTTTTTGGAACCTCAATGTATTTTAATACCAAAGTAAGCTGTGCAAATCTTTCTCTGTGAAATCTATCTCCTTCGTCTTCAACTGCTTTTGCGCAAAGGTCTTTAAAGGATTTGGCATCTTTTCCTTCAAAAAGCATTTTCTCAAAATCATTAAGCAGTTTGCATATGCTTGCCTTGTTTGCCCCCATAGATTATGGTAAGGCTTTCAAGTTTAAAAACCTTTGGCTAATAACCTTAATCACTTGAAAATAGGTATCTAAAGGAAGCGAGCTTGCAAAACATTTAAATACCATTCTGCTATAAAAATGATAAAAAGAGGTGTTTCAATTGATATGGTGGATAATAAGCTTGATAATTTTTAGCATCCTGATAAGTTTGCTTTTCAGATTTACAAAAGGAATTGTCAGAACTATAATAACTGCATTTATGCTTTTGTTTTTGCTATTCTCTGTTCTTCTTGTTTTTGCTTTTCTTGATGCAAGGGAATTTTCGCAAAAATTTCCAACTGCAAAAAATGGATTTATCCTTATAGATAATGAACCCAAAGCAATTTTTTTAATGGACAATGGCGAAGTTATTCTTCCAAATAATGCCGAAACACAGAAATATTTTAAAAGATATGATGAAGGAGCATTAAATGATTTTTACAAGCTGTTTATAATAAAGAAAAGCGCTTTTTCCAATGTGACTCTTGTTAATTTTCAGGAAGAAAACATAACAGCAGAGTTTGCATGGGATGTTATTTATGGAGATTCAACAAAAAAAATCACTGAATATATAATGGAAAAAGAGGGAATTGAAAACAGCCTTTTTGATTTTGTTGGAACTCAAATAGCTGCGCAATTTGGCGATTCTGCAAAAATAAAAAACACAATGTTTGCCTTGCTATTTCAGTCGGCAAATGACAAAGACCAGATGTTTATAGTCAAAGAATACAAAAAAGCAAATATTGAGGTAATACCAAGAACTTCTTTGTTCAGACTGGTCAGTTTTATTCCATATTCATGGATTGAAACAATAATAAAGGTGAACCTTAATGAGTAATAAGATTTTGCTTTTTGTTTTTATTCTGCTGATTGCATTGCCTGCTGTTTTTGCAGAAAGCCTTGTTTATGATAATTCTTTGTTTTCCTGGGAAACCTTTACCGTTGATGGAAGAAGCTTTACAGTCATTGTAAATGAAATGGAAAATGTTGTTATAAAGTACAATGCAACACAGTATACAAGCCTTGAAATAGGAAAAAATGAAACACTGCAGAATCTAAGAATATGGCTTTACAACATAACTTATGATTTGACAAGAAGAGACTACAAAGCCCAGCTGAAAATTTATTCAAAAGCGCCTTCTCTGCAGATTGCAAGAGCAATAAATGATTCTGAATTTTATATAAATGAAGAAGCGGAAATAAGTGTCAATCTTACAAATACAGGAACTGAAATTATTGAAAATCTCACCTATACTGAAGATTTAACAGGCTTCAACATAACTGATGTTGACGGCGACTGCAAACAAAATGGAAACTATATAACCTTCAACGGAAACATAAAAATCGGCGATGATAAATCATGCAATTACATCATTCAGGGGCTTGATGAGCTTGAAAAATCTTTCAGAGCCAAAGTCACTTATTATGACGGATTTGAGATGAAAGATGTTTACAGCAATGATTTAAATGTAAAAGTTCTTCCATTCTTCAAAATAGAATCAAAATATGAGCTTATAAATTTTACAACAGCAAATCTTGTTTTTACTGACGGTGAATCTGAAACAAGAGTTGGAGAGGAATTTCTTCTGATAATAAAATTAAGCAATCTTAAAAATGACACAATGGATGTTGATTATTTTGATATTTATCTTCCAAAAGGATTTGAATTTGTTGAGTCAAGCTCGATTGATATTTACAACGGAACAACATACCGAGGAACAGGAACAAAATCCCTTTCTAAAACAGGCAATGGAACATATCAATGGGAAGGGGATTTTGGAAATTACACAATACTCACTTTAAAGCTTAAATCGGTTTTGATAGGCGGTTCAAAACCAAGATTTAAGGCAAAATACCAGCTGGAAGATGATATTGAAAGATATACTGAAAAATATGGCGCATTGATTGAATCTGAATTTTATGATATGGCAATAACGAGCAACATAGAAGAAAATGGATATTATGATGCCGGCCAAACCTATAAATTGAGGATTTATGCTGCAAACCCAAGTATGCTTGTTGATTTGAAAAATGTAAATATTGTTTTTTATACAAATCTTACAAATATGCCCGGCAAATATTATGCAACAATGGACAATGCAACACAAAAAATAATTTTTCTTGAGGATGTAAAAATGCCTTTTGTTGATTCATCAACAAATTTTCCTCTTATTGCAAGAGCTGATTATGAAACAGAGTATGGGGATAGGTTCAGCGTAGAATATGAAAGAACCATGCATGTTGAGCCTTTTAAGGATTTGATTATAACACATACAATGTCAGACACGGATTTTGAAGAGAATGAAGAAGTTGAGATTACAACAAAAATTGAAAACAAAAGGCATGTTGATATTTACAGCGTCAATGTAACAGACATCATTCCTTACGGGTTTGTTATTCAGGGCGTAAGCTCAACATCAATTCCGGTAATTCCAAAAGAAACATCAGTAAGCGCTTACACTTACAAAATAAAAATGCCAGTTATACAAAAAGAGACAAAATACAACCTGACCACAATTGCAGATTATTACGGCAATGGAACAGATTATTCTGTTGAAAAAAGAACTTTGTTTAAGGTAAATCCAAAACAGCTTGATTTGACAGTTTCAAGAGCATTTCCTTCAAATGTTTACAAAGGAGATATGACTGAAATTGATTACACAATAAGCAATCCTGAAACAGAAGAGATAAAAAATATCCTGCTTTTGTTTTCTTTGGGCAATGAGTTTGACACAGTAAACAGGATAAATTACACAATACCAAGGCTTGCACCAGGCGAAAGAATTGTGCTTAATGACCTTGAAAAGCTGAGAATGAAATTCAACACATCAACATCAATAAAAAATGCAAAAGCTGTTTATGAGGATTCTGACGGCAACCCATTTGAAAAAAACATTTCAGATGTTTCACTTACCACAAAAACAAGCTATATTGAAGGCCCGGTAATAATAATCAACAAAACAGCAACAAACGGAACACAGGGAGAGCAAAGCAATATAACTATTATTATAACAAATATTGGAACTGCTGAAACAGATGTTGAACTGAGAGACATAACAACAAACAAATTCAGCCTTGGCCCGAATAATTACAAAACAATAACCTATAAAAAAGAATTCAGCAACGGAACATTTGTCATTGATGCCAGCCTTGCAGTTTATTCCTATGACAACAATATTTTTTACACAGCATCAAACAAGCCAACTGTGAAATTTGCAAAAAAAGAAACAATCATTATTGAGCAAAAAAATGAGGAAATAAAAGAAGAAGTTTCCCAAGGAAATGAAACAGAAGAAAAAGATGCAGGAATACAGGTTGTTGTATCGCCTGATGTAAAAAGATTTGTGTCTTTGATGACAATAAGCACAGCAATACTTGTGATTGTGCTTGTTATTTTTGTAACAAGAAAGAAGCAGCCAAAACAGGCAAGTTTTTTAAAGGATTAGATTAATTCATAATAAAAAATAAAAAAGAGGTGCTAAAATGGCATGCGGATGCTGCGGTTGCAAAACAACCAAGAAAAAAACTGTAAAGAAAACAGCAAAGAAAAAGAAGTGATTTGAATGGGTTTTTTTGATTTTTTAAAAAAGAAAGATTCTTTTATGGATAAGGGGCCTGCTTTGGATAGTCCAACTTCTTTTAATGATGAAACCGGACTTGGCCCTCCATCTTTTCAGCAAAATCCTAAAATGGCTTCAAATCCATTTCAATCATCATATGATTATGGAAATGCTGAAAGCCCATCATCACTCAATGATTTTAAGCAGAGCAGTTTTGGCCAGCCAATGCAACAGAATCAGATGCAAAGCAGCCAGTTTGCCTCAAAAGACAATGAGCTGATAAATGCAAAGCTTGATGCAATAAAGGCAATGCTTGAAAATATTGCACAGAGACTGCAAAATCTTGAGAAAGACAAGGAAAAGAAATACTGGTAAAACGATAGGTTTATATTTATTCTTTGTATTTTTATTTTTATGAAGAAAGCAAAGCCATGCAAAGCAGACAGATGCCTTTGGATTATTATTCCTGCTGTTATCTTAATTGACCAGCTGACAAAATATTTTTTCTCCGGTGCGGATATCCAGATTATAAAAAATGTTTTTTATTTTAATTATGTATGCAACACAGGGGCTGCATTCAGCATTCTGCAGAACATGAATGTTTATCTAATCTGGTTTTCGCTGATTGTTTTGGGCCTGATAATTTATTTTTATCCAAACGTAAAAAGAAAATGCGATAAAATCGCAGTGTTTTTTATTGTTTCGGGAATAATGGGGAATCTGATTGACAGAATAAGTTTTGGATGTGTCCGGGATTTCATGGATTTCAGAATATGGCCTGTTTTCAACATAGCTGATTCTGCCCTTGTTGTTGGTGTTATGCTGCTGATATTTTACAGCTTTCAAGAATAAATGTTAAATAAAGTATTAAATATTTTAATAAAAAATTAAAATTCATTCATTTCTTCTGTTTTAAGATATCCTCTTCTTTTCAGCCACTCAACCTGAATTGGCTTGTATTTGAAAAGAATGTCTCCCTTGTCATCTGATGAATATTCCCATGGCTCAACAATGACTATATCTCCTTCTCTTACCCATAGTTTTCTCTTTAATCTGCCAGGTATTCTGCAGTTTCTTGTTTTGCCATCAAAGCATCTTACTCTTAATCTTGATGCTCCCAATCTTTGCTCTAGAACACCAAAGCATTCCGGAGGTCTTGGCAATTTGATTCTTGAAAGGTCTTCCTGAATCTGCTGCTGCCTTTCCTCTTCTTCACGTTCTTTCTTGCTCATGAGCTTTTGAATATGGAGTTTATTTATAAATGTTACTGCTTATAATGCGAAATTATTTAAATTGACAAGAATGCACAAAACCATGGAATTCAAGGCTTTTGACGGATTAAAGTTTGCAACACCTGATGATTGTCAAGTAGGAAAAGAACTTTGGAGAGCTTATGATACTATTCTTACTCCGGTATTTAACCATATAGGCATAGGAAATGCAAAAATTTATTTGAGGACTAACCATTCAAAATTAAAATGTGTTTATGGTTTTGGAAAAATTCTTGAAGGAGATATAGGCAATATTTACACACTTAATTCTGATGACAAAGATGAAACCATGATTAATCTTTTGGAAAACGAACCTGAAAAATTTGATGAAGAATATGCCAAAAGAGTTAGTGCAAAAACTGGAAAAGACCTTGGTGAAATTATTCAAAAAGCAAGAGAACAGAGAATTAATGGAAGCATAAATCCAGAATCTTTTGTTGATAAAAAGAAAAATAATTTAGAATGGTCTGCTAATAATACTGAACCAATTCAAATTTGCGATAATGAAGAACTTACAAAAGAACTTATGAAAAAAGATGTTATTTATGGGGACCAAAATTCAAAAGGAGTTTATACTTTAAATTATTGGGAAAGAATTGATAAAAGGTTTGAGATGCATCCTTCAATTAGGGAAATGTATAATGGAGACAGATCAAGATATGGTTTTATGGGTTCTTTCGCATTATATGTGGTTGATGATGACAAAAAAAACCAGATAATCGGTGTTTTAGAAGTTGATGAATTAAAACAAATAATAAATGATTCAAAAAAACCAATTGACAAAGAAAAATTATACTGGGCACAGGATATAATTCATAAAATTTTAACAACAATTACTTTGGCAAGTTTAACCAATGAAGTTAATGATAAATTTATCTATTCTCTTGCGAATTCAGTAAAAACAACAATTGATACAAAAGATTATATTACTTCAGGCCATTGCGACAGAGTTAAAAATTTGGCAATTAAAATAGGTCAAAAAATAATTGGAACTGAATACGGAACTGTTCATGGTTTTGATGAACAAAGATTAAAAGATCTTGAACTTGCTGCATTGCTTCATGATATTGGGAAACTTGGCGTTCCTGAAAGCATATTAAAAAAAGATACAAGATTAACACCACAAGAATATCTTGAAATATGCAAACACCCTAAATTAGGTGATGATATTCTTTTCCCGATAGAACCATTAAAACATTTAATTCCATCCATAAGAGGACATCATGAAAATTGGGATGGTTCCGGTTATCCGGATCATTTAAAAGGAGAAATGATACCTCTTGAATCAAGAATATTGGCTGTTGCTGATGCATATGATGCCATAACTAATGATAGGCATTATAGAAAAGGCTTACCAAAAGAAGAAGCAAGAAAAGAATTAAATGAATGGTCAGGAAGACAATTTGATCCTAATATAGTCAGAATAGCTTTAGAAATAATTTAAAAAAATTAAAAAAAAGTTTATCTGATTGCGATAACTCCTGTTGCTGCGCCTGCTGCATTGCTTACTACATATGTACCAAGCAAATAGCCTATTACCAAGCCTACTAACAAAGCCAGTAACATATATGCCCAGAATTTTGCGTTTTCACTCATTTTTTTCTTTGCCTCCTTTTTTATTTTTGCCATATTAAAACCTCCATTTATTGATTAAAATGATTTTATATCTATTTATAAGCTTTTTTATTCTAAATCAGCTATATTTACAATCAATTTTCTGCTTCTTTCATAATCTTCAGCAATCCTTGGACAGGCCGTATTCACCCAGCACTCAACAAATGGAAAATTCTCAAGCTCATTGAAATCAAGGGTGTCAAAAGCAAAAACAAAAAATTCTTTTTCAGGATATTTCTTTTCTAGTGCAAAAGCTTCTTTCATTTTGTTCTGGCCTTTTTTTGTAGAAACCAAAACGCCTATTTTTTGAGAAGAATAAAACTTTATCAAAGCTCCTTTTTTTCTTTTTGCAATCATGTCTATCTCTTTCTGCTCAATCTGCGAGAATTTTCCTGTAAAAGGATCTAAAACAAAAACATTTCCATATTTTGCAAGATTTATTGCATGGAATCTTCCTGAGCCAATAAACAATATGTCTGTTTTGCATTTTAATTTGGTGCAGCCAAGAACCTGGCCGATTAATTTTGTTTTTATCTCATTCTTTTCAAGATATTTCTTAACATCATCAAGCTTGTGCAAATGCTGAACAGTTGTTGCCAAAGCAATCTCTTTAGGAATCACTTTCAAATCAATCTTATTAAGCGGAATCTCAACATCTGATTTTGCAGGAATAAAAAGCGTTTTCATAATGAAAAAGAAAGCATTCTGTTTTTTAAATGTTGCTGTTTATTATTAATTATTCATCTTTTTTACTGCAAACATATCTATTTTCTTTTTGCAAGCTTTCATTTCTATAAAAAGAAATAACTTCAAGATTTCCTCTAAAAGGGCATTCATGTTTTATTGGTTCTCCTGCTGCAATTGCACAATAAGAAACACTATTCAAATCTTTCTTTTTCAACGCTCCTGATTCATTGCAGCAAAAATTAATTAATTCATTTATTGTTTCATTTTCCGGATAATATCTTTTTTTATCTTCCATTTTTCCCTGATTTTGCTATGCTTCTTGGATTAATAAACCTTGCGAAATTGCATTTTTTGTGCATGAGCTCTTAAAATGTGTAAAAACAGTATTGCAAAGCAATACAATAAATCATCAAAAAAGCCCATGCCCAAAATAAAGAAAAATAAAACAAATAATAAAAAATTTATGAATAAAAATAAATTAAGAATTTATCTTGAAGAATCTGCCTGTCTTTCAACTTCATTCTTCTTTGCAACTGCAGCTGAATTCATGCTTCCCTGATAAGCCAAAATTATTTCTTCAGAAAGCGCATCTTCAACTCTTTTCTTGTTGTTAAAGCATTTTGAATATGCTCCCTGTGTCATCTGCCTCAATGCAAAGTCAATTCTTCTCTGTGGTGCGCACTCAACTGCTTTTGGATATCTTGCTCCGCCATATTCAATTGCAATTATCTCCTCTCTTGGTGCTGCATTTTCAAGAGCTTTGACAAAAACCTTTATTGGATTTTCCTTTGTCTTCTGCTCAATAATATCAAATGTTCTTTCAACAATATCATATACTGTCTGTGATTTTCCAGTGCATGTGCTTGAAGATCTTGTGTGCTTCTTTGCCTTATGTCCCGGAATCATTAATTTGTTGATCAGTCTTTCAACAATGAATATTTTTGATTTGTAGAATTTCTTTGATCCATATCTTGCTCCTGTTTTTGGGACAAGCTTTGGCTCAAGATTTACATAATCCTTTAATCCCATGTCTGTTACAACAATCCCTTCTGTGCTCCATCTGTTGAATGCTAGTACTGCCATTTTATTTTCTTGCCTTCTCTATTTTTCCTCTTCTCAATGCATTTAAACTCTGATCATTAACTTTTATAACCTGCCATCTGACTCCGGGAATATCTCCCATTGCCCTTCCCATTTTTCCGCCGATGCATTCAATGATTACTTCATCGTGCTCATCAACAAGTTTTATTGCTCCGTCTCCTGGGCAGAATGCTGTTATCTGTCTTCCGTTTTTTGTAAGCTGAACTCTTACGCACTTTCTCATTGCTGAGTTTGGCTGTTTTGCCTCTAACTGAACTTTTTCAAGTATGATTCCTTTTGCCTGTGATGCCCCTTCCAATGGATCTGATTTCTTTTTTAATCCAAGGGTCTTTCTAACAAACCATTTCTTGCTCCACTGAAAGGTTTCCCTTCTCTGTCTGAGCTTTTTTCCTGCGTTTAATCCTGATGATTTTTTTGCCATTTTTATATTACCTTTATTTCCTTCAATTCCTTATAATATCTTTGCATGTTTTCTGTTAGGCTTTTTAAATTTTGCGAATTTCTCCCAATTAATAAGCCTTTTGTTTTTACATCCTGGCCATTTATAGCCATTATGCTGTTTTCAAAGGTTATATCGCCCAATCTCAGCGGATATGCAAGATTTCTTGCAAACTGAACAATATTTTTGCTGAATTCAACAATTTTTATTCTTTTATTAAGCTTTTGCTCAAGAATTTTGATATTTGAGGCATTTTTTCCTATTGCCTTTCCTATCTCATTTTCCTCAACAACAAAAGTTATTTGCCCTGCTTCCTTGTTTATTATGCAATCTTTAAGCTTCGCTCTTGTTATTGCCTCAAACAAAGACATAATCTTGATTGTTTCTATATCAAATTTTATTTTACTCATGCTGATTTACTCTTTCTTCAATATTCCCAAAACAGAAATAGAGAACGGCTTTTTGCATATTACCCCAAGCTCCTCATTTGTTGATGAGATATTTTCTATTTTTGCTCCTGATAATTTTGCATAATGCATTATATCTTCTTTTACTGTTTTTGGGCAGTTTGAGGTAACAAATATTTTCTCAAGCTTTCCTTTTTTGAGGTAATCTATGCAGCTCTTTGTTCCTATTGCTGGCTTTTCTGTTTTCAAAAGTTTTTTTATTTCCTCACTCATGTTTAGCACCTTTCATTTCCTGTTTTAATTTTATTGCCAATCCTGGAAGTCCTGTTCCGACTGGTACTGGCTGGTTAATCATTACATTTTCAACAACGCTGTTTAAAGTGTCCTCTTCTCCAACAAGTGCTGCATTGATGATATGCTTTATTGGTGTTTCAAAAGATGCTCTTGCAAGCACTGATGATTTGTCGCTGATAACTCCATATCTTGTTATTCCTTTTACATCGCCTGAAACGCACATTGTATCTGCAACAAGCATTATGTGCCTTGGATCAACATTAAGTCCCTGATTGTCTATGACTTTTAAAACCTCTGCAATAATAACCTGTCTTGCTGCTTCTATTCCAAACATATCTGCAATTTCAAAGATGTTGTTTGTTGTTGTTCTTGTTGTGTCAACAAACTCAAGCTCCAAAACCTCTTTTAAATTTGAACCTGCTGTGATTATAATATGCTCTTCATTTTTTATAACAGGAAGAACCTGTGTTATCCCCTTTATTCCGTGAACATAGGATTCTTTTATTTTTTCCTTTAATTTGTAAAGCTCATTAATGCTTCCTTCTTTATCGCTTACTTTTATCAGTACCTCATCCTTCTCCTGTTTTATTGTTCCTTTGACTGCTTTTTCTATGTTCTTTACAATCTGCCCTATTGTGCTTCCATATTCTTTTATTCTTTCTGTGTCCATCTTCAAAGTAAGTGTTAATTCACTTATGTCAATTGAAGACTCAATAATGAATTCTTTTAATTTTAATTCCTTTATCTGCAGTGCAATTTTTTTGATATCAGTTCCCTTGTTGTAAGGTGCTTTCAGATAAATCTCCATGATTGGTGTTGAAAGCTCTTTTCTTCCGTCAAGAATCTCAATAATTCTCGGAAGTCCTGTTGTGACGTTCATTTCAGAAACTCCTGCGAAATGGAATGTGTTCAATGTCATCTGTGTTCCCGGTTCTCCAATAGATTCTGCTGCAACAAGGCCTATTGATTCTCCAGGTTCAACAAGAGAATGATGATATTCCTCAGCAACCTTTTCAATAAATTCATTTACTTTGTTTTTTGGAACCCTTGGAATTCTTTTTTGAATTTCCTCTATTAATGATGGTGGCAAAATATTTTCGTATTTTTTCAGTATGTCTTCCATTTTATTCCTCTGTCTCCTCTTTCATTATTGAAGCAACATTTACTTTTCCGCCTTCGCTCTTTGAAACATCAATTCCGTCCTCGCCCCACTGGAACTGGACAATTTTTCCTGATGCGTCCCTTACTGTTCCATCATATTCAACTTTCAAGTCCTGCATTGAATTTGCAAGCCTTCTGTATAAATAACCTGATTTTGGCGTTCTTAATGCTGTATCCATCAGTGAATCTCTTCCTGTAATTGAGCCAAAGAAAAACTCTGCTGGTGTTAATCCTGATTTGAATCCTCTTTTTACAAATCCTCTTGCTTCTGGTGTCAAATCATTCTTTTTGAAATATGCAAGAGTCCTGTTTTTGTATCCTCTTTCAATTCTTTTTCCCCTCAATGACTGCTGTCCTACGCAAGCTGACATCTGTGCAAGATTCAATAATTTTCCTCTTGCTCCTGATTCCAACATAATCATCAATCCTGTGTTCTTCTTTGCGTATTCAGCAACAATTTTTCCTGTTTTGTTTCTTGCTTCATTCAGCACAATCAATATTCTGTGCTCAAGTGATTCTTTCAATGTTCTTCCAGGCTGTGCTTCAAGCTCGCCCTTTTTGAACATCTCAATAAGATTGTTAACTTCCTCATATGCTTTGCTTAGGATTTCATCTATTTTGTCATTTGCCTGTTTTGGCAAATCTGTTTCGCCAATTCCTGTTGAAAATCCATATTTCATCAAAACATTTATTCCAAGTCTCTGGAATCTTCCAAGCATTTCAAGTGCATCTTTCTGGCTGTATTTTTTGTGAAGATTTCTCAATAAAATTCCTTCTTCTCCCAATGCAGCTGAATCAATGTATCCTTCAACAAGCTGTCCGTCTTTTATTGAAATCTTTTCTCTTCTTCTTGTTAATCCCTTGAAATTCAAATCATTAGGAACAAATGCGCTGAATATTTCCTTTCCAGTTACTGTTTTTTTGTTTGGCAATCTTGAAATATCTGAAATTCCTGAATTGAAAAGCAGATCAATTGCTTCCTCTTTTGACATTGTCAATTCTTTTGTCAGCATGTAGCATCCTGATAATGCATCCTGGGTGCAGCTGATAATAGGCAAGCCATATCTTGGGCTGATAACCTGCGTCTGAACATCCATCAAAATTTCTGCTTCTGCTCTTGACTCTTCTGTCTGAGGAACGTGCAGATTCATTTCATCTCCATCAAAATCTGCATTGTAAGGTGTACAAACAGCTGGATTTAATCTGAATGTAAGGCCAGGCAATACTATTACTTTGTGGCACATCATGCTCATTCTGTGAAGTGATGGCTGCCTGTTAAAGATTGCAATATCCCCATCCATCAAATGCCTTTCAACAATATATCCTGGCTGCAATTCTTCAAGTGCTGCTTCAATTGTTTCTGATGTCAATTTTTTTCTTTTTCCATCAGGCCTTAAAATATAATTTGCACCCGGATATTTTTCAGGTCCTTTCTGAACAAATGATTTTAAATATTCCATATTCCATGAAGTTACTCTTTCGGGAACAGTCAATTTTCTTGCAACTATTTCAGGAACTCCAACCTCATTTAATCTTATTACTGGGTCCGGACTGATAACTGTTCTTGCAGAGAAATTTGTTCTCTTTCCTGCTAAGTTGTGTCTTACTCTTCCTTCTTTGCTTCCTATTCTTTCAGTCAATGTTTTCAATGGCTGTCCGCTTCTGTGCCTTGCTGGCGGAAGCTGTGCAACATTGTTGTCAAAGAAAGTTGTAATGTGATACTGCAATAAATCCCACAAATCTTCAATTATAATTTCAGGAGCTCCTGCATTTATATTTTCAAATAATCTTTGGTTGATTCTTACAATATCTCCCAGCTTGTGAGTCAAATCATCTTCGCTTCTTTCTCCTGATTCAAGCGTGATTGATGGCCTCATTGTTACTGGAGGTATTGGCATGATTGTCAAAACTCCCCATTCAGGCCTTGCAAATAATGGATTTATTCCAAAAATTACCAAATCTTCATCAGGTATTTTTTCAAGCCTTGACCTTATCTCAATTGGAGAAATTCTCTTGTCATTTTCTATGAATGTGTACGGCTTTTCTATTGTTATTTTCTGCTGTCTTGCATTGCAGTAGGGACATTTGTTTGTTGTTTTCAGTGTTTTTACAATATCCCTTATTTTTCTTCTTCTGTCTTCCAAGCTTAGCTCTGCTTCAATCTGATCAAGCTCTATAACATACTTGTCTATCTTGTTCTTTGGAATCAAAATTTTTCCACAATCTCTGCATGTGCATTTCAAAAGTGTGAATATCAATGGCGCAAATTTAATGTGAATAACAGGCCTTGCCAATTCAATGTATCCAAAATGACCTGTGCATTCTTTTAGCTTTGAGCCGCATGTTTTGCATCTTAATCCTGGATCAATAACTCCAAGCCTTATGTCCATTAATCCGCCGTCAACTGGATAACCTTCTTTGTCATAAAGCTCCGGTGTTACTATTTTTGCTGATGCCATCTGCTTTACAACTTTAGGTGAAAATAATCCAAAAACCAAGCTCTTTACCTGTTTGTATGTGAATTGGTCGTCTGCTCCCATTTTAATCAGTATTTCTCCTCCAATGTAAGTTTTGGATAAATGCCCATGCTCTTGAACTCATCAAGCATAAGCTTGAATGCATAGCTCATTTCAACATTTGTTATTTCAACATCTTCTCCGCAAACAGGGCAATATGATTTGTTCTTGTATTCATTGTGAACAGCAATCATTCCGCAGTTCTCGCAGATTGGGAATATTGTTTTGTCAGAATCAAATCTTTCTTTCAAAAGCAATGAAGCTCCGTGAGCAACAAAAGTGTCCTTTTCCATTTCTCCTAATCTTAATCCGCCTTCTTTTGCTCTTCCTTCTGTTGGCTGTCTTGTCAATAACTGTATTGGTCCTCTTCCTCTTGAATGTAATTTGTTGGAAACCAAGTGTCTCAATTTCAAATAATACATGTTTCCAATGAATATTTTTGCTTTTAGCTGCTCTCCTGAATCAGGATCATACATTGTTTCAGTTCCATTCTCCCTGAAGCCAAGTGTTTCCAATTCTTTTCTCAATGAATCCTCTGATTCTGCATCAAATGCAGTTCCATTAATGTATCTTCCTGCTAATGCTCCCACTTTTCCTCCAACAAGCTCAACCATGTGAGAAACTGTCATTCTTGATGGAATTCCATGAGGTGAGAAAATCAAGTCAGGAACAATTCCTGATGATGTAAAAGGCATGTTTGACTGAGGCACAATTATTCCAATAACTCCTTTCTGTCCGTGCCTTGATGTGAATTTATCTCCAAGCTCAGGTATTTTCTGCTCTCTTATTCTTATCTGTGCAAGCTTGTTTCCCTCTTCGCTTTCAGTCAGCAAAACAAAATCAATTTTTCCTGATTCGCCGTGCTTCATTGAAACTGAGCTTTCTCTTCTTGTGTTTGAATTTAAATTATATTCATCAAGATTTGTTAGGAATCTTGGAGGTGATGATTTTCCAACAATAACATCATTTTCATTTACATCTGCTTCAGTATAAACAATTCCGTCATCTTCTAATAGTCTGTAATCTCTTTCGCTTTTGTAACCTTTGATTTCTTTGTCAGGAATACCTATTTCATCTGTAAGTCCTCCTGCATATCTTAATTCCTCTGTAATTGCCAATCTATAATATGTTGATCTTCCCATTCCTCTTTCAATTGAGCCTTTATTCAGAACAACTGCGTCTTCCATGTTGTATCCTTTGTAGCTCATGATTGCAACAACAATATTCTGTCCTGCTGGGTGTTTTGCATAATCAAAAATTTCATGCATTATTGTCTGGACAAGAGGCATCTGCGCTTCATGAAGCATGTTTACATCCATATCCATTCTCAATGGAAAATTTGCTGCATAAAATCCTATTGCCTGTTTCTGGTTCTTTGAACCGATTGCAAGCCTTGCTGCCTGTGTAAAATTTCCATAAGGAACCAATGCAGTAACTAATCCCATCATTGCCAATGGCGAAATATCCAAATGAGTGTGGTCTTTTGTTAATTCCTCTTCTGAGAATGCAATGTAAATATTTTCCTCTTCAGCTGCATCAATATTTTCTATTATTCCCTGTTTGACAAGATCATTCCATGTGATTTCATTTTTCTGCAGCTGCTGAACATGCTTTTCAGTCAGCAATGGCTGGCCGTCTTTTACAACAACCAATGGCCTTCTTGTTCTTCCTTTTGATGTTTCAATGTAAATGTCATGGGATTCTTCATCATAATAAACATTAAGGTTGCTTGACAAATCCCCTTTTCTTCTTTCATCAATTATCTGCTTTGAAAATGCTTTTGGATTTTCAACGGTTCCAAGGAATTTGTTGTTTAAGTATACATCTGCCATTTTTTCACCTTATTGTCTTGAGTCCGAGATTTTTCAATGTCTTGACAACTTCGTCCTCTGGAGTCTCCTTTGTTATTGATGCTAATAATGATAAATTTTTTCTTAATCCAATATTTGTTCCTTCAGGTGTTTCAATTGGGCAAAGTCTTCCCAAATGAGTGCAGTGCAATTCTCTTGCACCGAAATTTTCCTGTGAAGCGCTTAATGGAGAAACAACCCTCTGCAGATGGCTTACTAAATCAAGATAATTCATTCTCTGTATTCTCTGGCTGATTCCTTTTCTTCCTCCTGACCATACTCCTGTTGCCATTGAGCTGTATATTCTCTGTGTTAAAAGCTTGTCTCTTACAATTACTTTTATTGATGGGAATTTTCCTCTCTTTACAATTCTCTGGAAATTATATAATAAATCTCCAATCAAAACTTTCAGATTTACTCTCATTAAGTCTGCAAGCAAATCTCCGCTCATCTTCAATCTCTTGTTTCCATAATGATCTTTTTCATCTGCTGTTAATGTGCCTTTCAAAACAAGCATGTATCTTTTCATTAATTTGCACAGATTGTATGCTTTGTATAATCTGTCTTTCTGCGTCAATCCTATATTTGGCAAAAGGTATTTGTCTATAATCTCCCTCATTCTTTCAACTCTTACTTCTTTTGCCTGAGTGACTCCTATTTTTTTTGCAATGTAATCAAGAGCATCTTCCTCATTTTTGATTTCTGCAAACTCCATTAAATTGACAAGAAGCTCGTCGCTTTCCCTTGTTCCCATTACCATTTTCATGATGTCTTCATCTTTTGTCATTCCAAGTGCTTTCAGAACAACAACAATTGGAACCTGTGTAACTCTTGTAAATGTCAGATAGAAAATTCCGTCTTTTGCTTTTTCTATTGTGTGCGGAATTTTAAATGAGCCGCTTTCTGAAAAAACTTTTCCTATAAATCCTTTGTCATCCGCGCTGATAATAAATTTGTTTGCTGCCAAATCCTCAACACTGATAAGTACTTTTTCTGTTCCGTTGATTATGAAATATCCTCCTGGATCATCAGGGTCTTCTCCATGCTGTATAAGCTCTTCCCTGCTTGCCTTGTTTAAATGGCAGTAATTTGATTTTAGCATTATTGGAATGTTTCCAATCTGAGTTGTCAATGTTTCTCTCTGAACTCCGTTGATATGTGCGCTGACATCAATAAAGCATGGTGCAGAATAGGTTATTTTTCTCAGTCTTGCTTCCATTGGATAAATTTTTCTTTTTGAGCCGTCTGCTTCAGTTATCTCCGGCTTTGTTATCCATATTCTGTCCAGTTTTATTTTGTAATCTTCAACATTGTGAGGAATTATTGTCGGAATAATATCCTTGTTTTCATTCAGGATATTTTGAAGTTCTTTTTCAATAAAATTATTGAATGATTCTAAATTTGAATCAACCAAGCTCTGCTCCTTGAAAAATTTATTGATTAGAAATTTGTAATTTTTCATTTTAAACAACACTCCTGTAATAAACAGCTGTTCCTGCTGTCAAACTTTTTCTTTCTATTTTTATTACATCGCCTGATTTTGTTTCAAGTGCAATTATTGCCTGATCATTTCTTTTTATCTTTGGCAAACTTTTAATAGAAATTCCGTATTTTTCCAGGAGCTCTTTTTTCTCCTTGTCATTCAATTTTGTGTGCTTTGGCATAAGCACGTGTTCCTTGATTTCGATTTTTTTCTTCATTTTTTCTTTCTCATTAAATGGGCCGGACGGGATTCGAACCCGCGACCACCTCATGACTCCTTGAGCATTAAAAGTGAGGTGCGCTAGCCAGGCTGCGCTACCGGCCCATGATTATTAAACGCCCTGGCCGGGACTTTCATATTAACCAAAGCATTTTTAGGCTTTGGAAGCATTTTGAACCCGGGTCAAAGCCGCTCAGTTAAAACGAGATAAATTGCTTTATCTAATTTTATTGACAGGGCTTTATGATAGGCCGCTACACTACCAGGGCATGATTATGTCTGGATTTTTGACGTAAATCTTTCTATGGGCTTTATTTTGGCTATTTTAGGCTTTTTTTCCATAGAAAGATATGAATCTCATTGATTCCGTGATTAAAAGGCGGTTTATAAAGCTTGTGGTTTTTTAGAGATGTTTTAAAAGGTTAAATATGTTGTTTAAACCTCTATTTTTGAGAACAAATAAGTCCCTATGCCGAAGATGATTGCTATTACACCAAGAATGACAGCTAAATCAAAGCCTAATCCGAAATGAGAGGTCATTACCAATGTGCTTCTCAACCCGTCAACACCATAAGACAAAGGATTGAAATAATATATCATTTTTATTGCAAACGGCATGCTTTCAATAGGAAACAATGCTCCTGATAAAAAGAAAATTGGCATGACTACAAAATTTATTATAACCGGAAAAGCATTCATGTCTTCAAGCATAGTTGCAATTGCAGTCCCTAATGCTGTAAATAATAAACCTATTAAAAACATGAAAACAAATGCAGGCAGCAACAGCAAAAGATTTGCAGGCCTGAATCCAAGCAGCAAAGTTATCAGCAAGATTATAATTCCCTGAAAAAATGCAACAGTAGCACCGCCCATTGTTCTTCCTATAAGAACATCAAGCCTTGAAACTGGCGCAACAAGCGTTTCTTTCAAAAATCCGAATCTTCTGTCCCAAATCAAATCTATTCCGTTGAATATTGCAGTAAAAAGAATTGTCATTGCAATTATTCCGGGAACCAGGAAATCAAGATAATTTCCTCCGCCTGCTTTTTGGTAGATTGGACCTAAGCCAAAACCCAAAGCAACCAAAAATAAAAGAGGCTGGCCTAATGAACCAAGCATTCTTGGCTTTGATCTCAAATATTTTTTTATCTGCCTCAGCCAAAGGGCATAAATTATTTTGAAATTCATCTTCTCATGAACCTCCTGGATCTCATGTGATCAATAGCTGATGCTGATTCGTCCCTTATTGAACGCCCGGTTAATTTCAAAAATGCTTCCTCTAATGATTTTGATTTTGTTGATTTTTTAATTTCAGCAGAAGAGCCGTTTTTTATGATTTTTCCCCTATCTATTACTGCAACATGATCTGCAACCTTTTCCGCTTCCTCAATATAATGTGTTGTAAAGAAAATTGTCATTCCTTCCTCTTTGTTCAGTCTTTTGACATAATCCCAAATATTATTTCTTGTCTGCGGATCCAATCCTATTGTGGGTTCATCAAGAAACAAAATTTTTGGATGATGTATAAGTCCGCGGGCAATTTCAAGCCTTCTTCTCATTCCGCCTGAAAAGTTTTTTACAAGTTCGTCTTTTCTATCCCATAACTCAACAAATTTCATCAGCTGTTCAATTCTTTTTTTTCTTGTTTCCTTTGAAACGCCGTAAAAAATTGCATGAAACTCCATATTTTCATAAGCAGTCAAATCCTCATCAACGCTTGGATCCTGAAAAACAATTCCAAAGGATTTTCTTGCATCATTTTTATTTTTAAGAACATCAAAATCATTTATCATAACCGAGCCTTTTGTTGGATGCAGCAAGGTTGTAAGCATTCTTATTGTTGTTGTTTTTCCTGCTCCATTTGGCCCAAGAAATGCAAAAATTTCCGATTTATTCACTGAAAAAGAAATATTATTAACAGCTGTAAAATTCCCAAATTTTTTTGTAAGATTTTTTACCTGAATTATTCCGTCTTTAATCTTCTGCATAATTGGATTTTATCTGGTTTTATTTATAAAAGTTATGGATTATAGATGCATTGCAATTTTGCCAAGAATTAAAAAATCTCCCCGCCCCCGGACTCGAACCAGGAACCTCATGGTAACGGCTGACTTATTTTCATTCACGGTTAATACCTAGTCTATAAGTATCTACAGCCATGCGCTCTAGCCATTGAGCTAGGCGGGGTTTATCACAAAGAGTAAGCTTTTTGTTTATAAAAGTTGCTATTTATCCTTCATAATCAAAGAACTTATATTTCTGGTTCAGCAGCTTTATTGCATCAAAAAGCAGAAGCACTGAAATGCTTATTATAAATGAGCCTATCCAGTAAAAGATATGCACTGGTGCTGTCTGGAATATCCTGTTTAATGGAGTGTAAATAACAACTGCTGTTGCAAACAGCGAAAATATTCCTGCATAAAACAAATATTTGTTTGCCATAATAGGAAGCTTATAAAAGGGTGTTCTTAATGATCTGAAATTAAATGCATTTATTATTTCCATTATTACAAGAGTGATTAATGCGGTTGTTCTTGCAATTTCAATTGGCTGATGGAAAACATTCAAAACAGTATAAAAAACTCCCAAAACAACTGACCCTATAAATACCCCTATGATTGCAAGTGTAATCAAAAGATCTTTGTTAAGTATAAAAGATTTTTTTCTTGGAGGAATTTTCATTGCATCGAGAGAAGCAGGATTGAATCCAAGAGTTATTGCAGAAGAATCATCAGTAATCATATTCATAAAAAGAATCTGCAAAGCAACAAGAGGCAGAGGAAGCCCGATTAATATTGCAGTAAATATTAAAAATAATTCTGAAAGATTGCATGAAAGCTGATAAGTTGCAAATTTTTTAATATTGTTGAATATTGTTCTTCCTTCCTTGATTGCATCAACAATTGTTGAAAAATGATCGTCCTTTAAAACAAGGTCTGCAACATCCCTTGTAACATCAGTTCCTTTTTTGCCCATTGCAATTCCAACCTGGGCTTCTTTCAGTGCAGGTGCATCATTGACCCCGTCTCCAGTCATTGCAACAACTTCTCCTTTGCTTTTTAAAATTCTTACAATTCTTATTTTATGCTCTGGCCTGACTCTTGCAAAAATTGCAATGTTGTCAATGTTTCTTGCAAGCTCATCATCAGTCATATTGTCCATTTCAGGACCATTTATTACTATGCCTGACAAACCTATTTGGCGTGCAATAGCTTTTGCTGTTTCTTCATGATCTCCTGTAATCATTTTTACTTTGATTCCTGCGCTTTTGCATAATGCAATAGATTCTGCAACTTCCTCTCTTGGAGCATCTTCCATTCCAGCAAGGCCAAGAAAAACAAGCCCTTTTTCAAATCCATCTTTTGCCGGTGATTTTATCTGCTTGTATGCAATTGCAAGCGTTCTATATGCATTTGCTGTAAGCTCATAATTTATTTTGAAAATTCTCTCTTTTTCTTTCTGCGTTAATTTTATTGTTCCTTTTGAAGTTTTTATATGTGTGCACTGCTTTAATATTATTTCAGGAGCTCCTTTTGAATATACAAAATATCTTTTGTTTTCCTCGCAGATTACTGACATCATTTTTCTTGAGGAATTAAAAGGTATTTCTTCAAGTCTTTTAAAATTTGCATCTTCTTTGAATAAATTTGCTTTGGCAGCTATTATTGAAAGCGCTGCTTCTGTTGAATTTCCTGAAACCTGATAATTTTTGTCATCACCGATTCTTTTTATTTTTGAATCGTTGCAAAATAAAGCTGCTTTTAACAAATATTTTCCAGCGGCATTTTTTAAAATATCAAAATTTCTTTTTTCATATGTAAAAGAGCCTTCTGCATTATAGCCCGAGCCTGAAACATCAATAATTTTATTATCAATAAATATTTTTTTGATAGTCATTTCTCCTTTTGTGATTGTTCCTGTTTTATCTGAGCAGATAACAGTTGTTTCACCAAGTGTTTCTATAATGGACATTCTGCTTACAATTGCATTCTTCTTTGCCATTTGATATGCGCCTGAAGCAAGTGTAGTCATAAGAACAACAGGAAATCCCTCTGGAAATGCTGAAACTGACAAAGCAATTGCAACAATCAAAATATCAATTCCATTTTCATAAGTTAATGGGCTTGTTTTTATCAGCATTATTATTGCTGTTAAAACCGAAACAAAAAGCCCTATTGAAACAGTATATTTTACAATTTTATTTACTTTTTTCTGCAGAGGAAGCTCTTTTTCTGTTATTGCAATCAATCTTGCTATTTTTCCGAATTCAGTGTTCATTCCTGTATGAGTAACTTGAGCAACGCATCTTCCGTTTACAACAAAAGTTCCCATAAATAGTTTATTATCATTTGTGCATGTTTCAATGTTTTTTGCAGCTTTCTTTGAAATCTCTGCTGATTCCCCTGTTAAGATGGATTCATTGACTCTTAATTCCTTTTCTTCAACAATAACACAGTCAGCAGGTATTTTTTCTCCTGTCCTTAATATTAATATATCTCCGGGAACAAGCTCTCTTGTTGGAATTTCTTTTTCCTTCCCATCTCTGATTACAATTGAAATCGGAACAATTATATTTTTTAATGCTTGAATTGCTTTCTCGGCTTTGTATTCCTGAAAAAAACCTATTAATATTATCAAAAATATTATTGCAATAAGTGTGTATCCAGTTATATTTTCCTGAACAAAAAAAGAAATAATCATTGCAAATATCAAAAGATAAACAACCATGTTGCTTTTTATCTGCCTTAGGAAAATCTGAAAAGTTGTTGTATGCTTGACTTCCTTAATCTCATTATGATTGTATTTTTTTATAAGCTCTTCTGCTTCTTTCTGCGTTAGGCCTTTTGTTAAATCAGTCATTGTAAAATTATTATGTGCTTTTTTCAGTGCTTTCTGCATGATCCATTTCCTTTGTTTTTTTGGAAAAGAATTTTATTGCATCTGCCAATTCAGAATGTGTTTTTGCATATTTTTCAATGTCAATCTTTTTGGTGTATGCTTCGCATGCCTGAACAAGCGCTTTTGCGCCTGCTTTTGTTCCTTTTGGATGCGCATGAACACCTGCACCCATTGTTGTTATGAAATCAACATTTCCCATAAACTGAATAAATGGCTTTAGCAAAGTTGGGTTAAGTCCTCCTGAAATTATCGGGCAGCATTTTTTCATGCCTCTCCAATCATCTGTTTCCAAAATCAAATGATGGTGATGATCCTGATATGCAATTTTTATTGCATCCTCATCATTTGCAGGTATTTTTCCCCAGTTTTGTGTAAAGAAATATCCCTTTTCCATGAAATTCAAAATATTATGTGCTGCAACAATATCATCTTTTGGTGAACCTGCCATTTTTCCAACACCTGCTGTGCCTGTATGAATTCCTGAAGCTCCTGCAAGTCTTGCAAACTTTGAAAGCACAAGCACTGTAAATCCGATTGGATTTTCCTCTCTTGTGTATGCGCCATGGCTTGCCCTGTGAAAATGAATAAAAACATCAGGATATCTTCTTCTCAAAGTCTGAACTGCCATCCATCCCGCTGTTATCCCATCAATTAAAAATGCATAGCTTCCTTTTTCAAATCCTGCATTCCTGATAAGTTCACATCTTTCAATCATTGTGTCAAAATCAGGAGCAGATACATTGAATGAATGGACTTTTTTCTTTCCTGTTTCTTTTACTGCTTTGTCCATTGCTTTTTTAACATACTTCACCATTTTATCATAAGGGCAAAAATCCTGATTTGCCTGCGGTTCATCATTCTTTACAAAATCTCCTCCGCCAACCCAAAAATCATAGCAAACCTCTGCATATTCCGAAGAAGTCAAGCCCATTTTTGGTTTTATGATTGTTCCAAGTATTGGCCTGCCATAAACTTTAAGATATTTTCTCATGTCATCTATTGTATAGCTTGGCCCGTCATACTGCTCAAGCATTGCTGGAGGAAACCAAACATCCAAAAATTTTAATGCTTTTATTTCCTTCATTCCCAAAACATTTCCAACAACATAAGTCAGAATATTTTGGATATTTCCTCCTCTGTCAAACAATCTCCATGGATAAGCAATCCACACAAGATTTTTTTTCTGGTCAATTTTGTAAACAAGAGCATTCATCTCTCTTGAGAATGGGGTTTCTGTTTTTACTTCAAAATTTGTTCCTGTTGATGATTCTGCTGCAACCTCTGCTGCTGCCTGAAGAATATTAAGGCTTTTGCCAGGCAAAAGATGAAATACAGTAAGAAGATACTCTCCATTTTTTGGATTTTTTAATTTAAGATTGATATAAGCTTCCTGATGTGAATTAAGTGTTTTTAGCAATTGCTCTGGAGTCATTAATACCACCTCTTTTTTATAATATAGTATTAATTAAAAATGACTCTTTATTTAAATGTTATGGATAGATACAGCTTAATATCCCCTTAGCTGCATGGCTTTTGAAACCCTTTCCAAAGCAAGAACATTTGCCCCTGTTCTAAAATCTGTTTTGTTTTTCTGGGCTCTTTCAAAAACATTTGCGAATGCATCCTGCATCAGCTTTTTCAGTTTTTTGTTCACTTCATCCAAATCCCAGTAATAGTTCTGCAGATTCTGAACCCATTCAAAATAGCTTACTGAAACCCCCCCTGAATTTGCAAGTATGTCAGGAATAACATGAATTCCTTTTTTGAACAGAATTTCATCAGCTTCAGGTGTTGTTGGCCCATTAGCAAGCTCTAAGATTATTTTTGCTTTTATCTTATTTGCATTTGATATTGTTATCTGATTTTCAAGAGCAGCCGGTATTAAAATATCTGTGTTTAATTCCAAAAGCTCATTATTTGTTATGTTTTTTGTCAATGGAAAATTCTGAACAGTTCCTGTTTTGTTTTTATGCTCCATTAATTTTGAAATATTAATTCCTTTTTCAGAATAGATTCCGCCTTTTGAATCAGACAATGCAATTATTGTGAATCCATTATTGTAAAGTATTTCTGCTGCAACGCTTCCTGCATTTCCAAAACCCTGTATTGCTACTTTTTTTCCAGAAAATTTTAATGCTTTGACAGCTGCTTCCAAAACAAAAACTCCACCTTGTGCAGTTGCTTTGTCTCTTCCTAGGCTTCCTCCAAGTTCAATTGGCTTTCCAGTTATAACTCCGGGAATATGCCTTCCATTTATTTTTTCAAACTCATCAAGCATCCAGGACATTATCTGCGAATCAGTATAAACATCAGGAGCAGGAACATCCTTGTCAGGTCCGATGAATTGTGCAATTTTTTGTATATATCCTCTGCTTAATTTTTCAAGCTCTGATTTTGAAAGTTTTTTTGGATCAACTATGATTCCGCCTTTGCCTCCGCCATAAGGGATATTAGCTACTGCGCATTTCAAAGTCATCCATGTTGATAGTGCCTTGACCTCATCCATTGAAACATTTGGATGATATCTTATTCCCCCTTTGAATGGGCCTCTTGAATCATTGTGTTGTATTCTGTAACCTTCAAAAGAAACTTCTTGACCATTATCCATTTTAACAGGGATTTTTACATTGATTATTCTTTTTGGTGTTTTGATTAGCTCAAATATTCTTGGCTCTACTTTTGCAAAAGCATTTGCTTTTTCCAATTGTGTTATTGCGTTTTCAAAAGGGTTATTCATTTTTTCACTCCTGTTTTCTTGTTTTTGCATGCAAACATGTTTTTTGTCATGCAGGTTATCCAATTAAAATGCTGGACAAAATGTATTAACATCAAAATTATGAAAATTATTGAGCTCCACAAATGAATTGAATTCCATATGTGCCTTGCAAACAAAATGATTGTTCTTGGATCCATAAAATAAAGAATGAATCCTGAAATTGCTGAAATTATAAATGCCTTAAATGATAATATGTCCACCCAGTAATTGTTATTCATTTGAACCTCCCTAAAAAACCCTTGTTTTTTCCTAAAGAAGCATTGATTGCATTTATTAAGTTTTCTTTTGAGGGTGTTCCTTTGAAAGCCAAAACATCAGATTTTGGGCCAGATATTAATATTGTTGGGGTTGACATTATTCCAAACTGAGCTGCTCTTTGCGCTCCTTCTTCATAATTTATTACTGTTTCTACAAGCTCAACATCATCTCTTTCCTGCTTTATTTCCCTTGCTAATTTTACTGCAGGAGGACAGTGAGGGCATGTCAAATTTGTAAAAACTTCTATTGTTGATTTCATTTTTTATTGTTTATTTCTTTTATAAGTTATCTATAATCTCTTTTATTGCTTCTTTCAAAGCTGGTTTTGGCATTAGGCCAACTATTCTGTCAACTTCTGTTCCATCTTTTAATATTATCAGGCAGGGTATTCCTGTGATGCCGTATTGCTCTGCAATTTCTGGAAATTCTTCTGTGTTGAGCTTTGCAAATTTTAATTTTCCCTTGAAATCTGCTTCTTTGCTGGTTTCCTCAAAAATAGGAGCCATCATTCTGCATGGTCCGCACCATGGAGCCCAGAAATCAACTATTGCCAGGCCTTTTGTTTCTTTTTCAAAATTTGTATTGTTTAGTTCTATCATGTTTATCACCTTTATGAGTTGTGAATAATTAAAGAACACCCTTATATTTAAACATGTTTGTTCTGTGATTTCTGTTTATAAATGAAAGGAACAACTAAATAAAAAATAAAATAAAAAGTGATTATTTTTCCCTTTTCTTTAATTGCTCTCTTATGTGGCCATTAACAGTTTCATCAAGTCTTCCCAAATCATAATATTCTTCATCCCATTTCACAAGACCTTTGAAAGCAGGCAATAAATTAAGAGTCTGTTTCATTTCCTGCTGAGCAATTGATCGGTAAGAATCTATTCCCGCAGGTATTGTTCTTAATCTTGCTTCATAAAATTGCTGAACCGGATCTCTTGTTGTAACTTGATAAATCATGTTGCCCATTACAGGAACATATTCTGCAACAAAAGGTGAAACTTGTTTTGCTATTAATTCATGTACTTCAAGCACTAAGTGCATTGCATGGATAAATTCTTTTTCCATCCCAATTTCTGCAATTTCAGAAGGCATATTATATCCAATAACTTTGTATGGTGCACATTGCTGTCTGTCTCCTCTATGTCTTTGCAAATCCCTGTAAGCGCCAATATCATAAAACCTTTCAAAAGTTAATGAGCCAATTTCCATTTCTTTAGGATATAAATCATGCGTACCTATTTCATTCAAGAATTGTTTTGCCATGTTTTTTCTTTGTCTGATAGATAACTCTTCAACTGATTTTTTTAATTGAGTTATTGAATATCTGTTTTGCGGTGCATTAAAAAGTATGCTTGCCAAAATCCAGTCTTCAATTTCAGGAGTATGTGTTATTAAGTTTGATGCAACATTGTAATGCTTATAATCAAGATCCATCCCTTCAAAATCATGTTTTATCACTGATTCAAATATTTCCTGTTTTCTTTCTGGCAGCTGCTGATAAAATTCGCTTGGATTTCCATATTTCATAAGATTCTGGCTGATTTTCATGGATTCTATTTGTGCAATTCTGCCTAAAACCTGCAATTCTGCGTAAGGAGAAGATTGCCATTCAGTAGTTTGATCCTGAAATCTTCTTGTAGTTAAAGTTATTCCAAGAGAAGTAGTCATATTTTGAGGCAACAAATATCTTGCAATATCAAATGCTTTTGCATTGATTATATCTTGCCATCTTTTTTCAGGCAATTTTTCGTTTTGCCCTAATACATCTGAAACTTTTTGATCGGCATTTGATTTTAAATAAGAATATTTTTTATCCAAATGTTTTTTTAATTTTTCATTTATTTCATCATAAAGTGTTGTTAATCTGTTTCCTAAATCAGTAAATCTTTCTTCATAGGGTGTTCCTCTTACTTCAAAAGGCATTCCCAAATTTTCTAATCTAAAAGGAATAGCTCTTGTTGACTGTTCTTGATAAGCGCCTTCTCTTGCGCTTTCCAATTTTTTAGTTATTCTTTGGCTGACCCCTTCAAAACATATTCTAATCATATCTGAATCTCTTAAAGAATCATGGCCATAAGCAACACCCCAAGTCTCTACAAAATTTCCTGCTCTTATTAATGCGCCTTCAAGTGCTTTTGAAATATCACTTGATTTTCTTATTGTTTCTGCCCATTGAGGAATTGATAATTCTTTTTCATCTCTTTTATGCATATCATTAAACAATTGCAATAATCTATCTTTTGCTGTTGCGTTGCTTCTTGCATATTGCCCCATTACCAAAGCCCATAATTGATTTGGCATGCTGTCTTTTGCGCAATAAACATTAGAATCAACATTTGTAAAAAAATGATTTAAAATTATTCTCTCTTCTTCAGTATAATCAGATCTTCCTCTGTATTTTCCTATTCCACTAAAACCAGGAATAACATTTCCTTTTTCATCAACAAATTGTTTTATTAATTTATCTGAATCTGTTTTAATAAGCATTTCAAACCCCCAAAAACAACTCTTTTTAGAATTAGTTTTCTTATATATTTTTCTATTCTGCAATAGTTATAAAAAAGAAGAGTAGTACTTAATTAAGGACAACATTACCAGTTCTTTATCTCTTTCTTGACATTCAGAACCCAGCTGTCCAGAACAGAAGAAATCTTTTCCTTTACATTATCCTTGTCTTTTGCAGAATAAGTGAATTTGTAGCCTCCTTCAGAAAGATTTTTCTGCCTTCTCTCAATAATATCCCTTTCAAACAACTTGTTTATTGACTTCTGTATTGTGCTTCTTTCCTTGCCAAGCGCTTTTGCTATTTCATTTATAGTCTTGTTTTCATGAGTAAAAAGATAGATAAGAACCTTGTAATCAGTTTCAGCTATTCCAAAAGAGCACATTACTATGTTCTCAACAGGAAATCTCTGGCAGGCAAAATCTATTTCAGGCATTTTTCTTCAGAAAATTGTATGCAGAATGGCCAGCTGTTGCTCCCTGACCGCAGGAAGTTATTATCTGCTTTAACTCCCCATTGACAATGTCGCCTGCTGCATAAACACCGGGAACATTTGTTCTCATTCCCTTGTCAACAGCAACATATCCTGATTTGTCTGTTTCTAAATTCAATTCTTTCAAAATTGATATGGAAGGAATAGAACCGGCTTCAACAAATATGCCTTGCAAATCAATTTTCTTTCCATCAGCTAATTCAGCACAAGTTACAATTTTCTCTCCGCAGATTTCTTTTATGGATGTGTTAAAAATAATTTCTATTTTTTTGTTGGTTTTCAAAATTTCCTGATTAGCAGGCTCTGCAATCATTGAAGCTCCTCTTACAAAAATATAAACTTTTGATGCGTGCTCTGAAAGCATCATTGCTGCTTTTGCAGCGCTATCTCCACCGCCAACAACTGCAACAATCTTGTTTTTGAAAAAAGCTCCATCGCATGTTGCGCAATAGCTTACTCCTCTGCCCAAAAATTTATCCTCGCCAGGAACATTCAACTTTCTCCTTTCTGTTCCCATTGCAACAATCAGTGTTTTTGAAATAAAATTTTTGTTATCAGAAGTCTGAACGCAAAATCCTTCTTTGCATTTCTTTACATTAACTGCGTTTTCATTTAATATTTCAACATTCAAATAATCAAGATGCTTTTTGAATTCTTCAACAAGATTCATTCCTGAAATATGCTTAAATCCGGGATAATTATCAACTTCAGGAGCTTCATTTGCATAGCCGCCAAACTCTTTGGCTATCAAAAGAACTTTTAGATTGTATCTTTTGGCATAGATTGCAGCAGTTATTCCAGCCGGCCCTCCGCCAATTATTATTGTATCATATTCCATAAATAAAAACAAAGAAAGCATCTATTTAAAGCTTGCGGGTTCTAAATTTATTGGATTCTTTGAAGATTCTGCTGTTGCCCATGATTCAAGGTTTTGACCCAACTCCGAATATTTTGAAATAGCCCTTATAATCTTTTTTGTTGTATGATTTAAAACAAAACCTGCCAAATGAATCATTTTATCCTCAAAACCTTCAATCTTTTTTAATTTGTCATATCTTCTTTTCATTTTTTGCAAAAAAGGATCAAATTGTTCTCCATACCAAAGATGGGGCAATTCTTTTGTTATTTGCAGTTCGCCTTTTGCATTTCTCAAGTCTATTTTAAAATTATCAAAAAAAGAATAAGGCATATAATGGACTTTTGCTTCTGGAATTATCCTCCATTTGTCTTTTCCAATAACAACGCTCAGCCATAAATCCTCAAGAATAATATGCTCTGGAATTTTATCAAAACTGTTTCTTTTCAGATCTTTATCAAGTTTTGATTTGTCAGCAAGATACAATCTTCCAACCAAGCATCCGCTAAGTCCTGGCAAATTGCTTAGCATTCTTTTGATCAATTCATTCTTTTTGATATAAGGCACACATGAAGCTCCGACTGCAGTTAAATTTGGATTGTTCTGCAGATAATTATATAATATTTTGAATGCATCTTTATCAACATAAACATCTGCATCAGCAAAGAAAATATAATTGCTTGATGCATTCTCCCTTAAAATATTCCATGCATTTGGCTTTCCTTTGGTTTCTGTTGTAATCAGCCTAATATTTGAATACAAAAGAGATTTTTTGTTTACAATCTCTGCTGTTCTGTCTTTGCATGCATTTGCGCAGACCAAAATTTCCAAATCACCCGGGAAAGTCTGTTCAAGAATGGAATTCAATGTATGATCAATTGTTTTTTCTTCATTGTAAGCAGCTATGCATACTGATGCTTTGTAATCTTTCATTTTGCTGTGCTCAATTCATTATTTTTATAAAGTTATTCTTTCTAACCTGCTTAAAATATTTAAGCAAATATTTATATAGTAAATGCTCTTTAAGCTCTTTATGGCACATATAAGCTTTTTTCCATTAGATATAACTTATAAAGAAATAGATGAAAAAGCAGTGATTTTTCTATTTGGAAAAACATCAAAAAACGAGCAGGTCTGCGTAATTGACCAGAATTTTATCCCTTACTGCTATGTTCTTCCGAAAAAACAGGATGAAATCAACAATATTATTGATGACCTTGAAAAAATACAGGAAGAGAAAAAAGACATTGTTCTCAAAACAGAAATTGTCAAAAAAAAGATTTTTGGAAAAGAGGAGCAATTAATAAAAATTTATACTGCTCTTCCGAAAAACCTTAAAATAATAAGGGAGCATGCAAAAAAAATGCAGGATATTGAGAAAATCCTTGAAGCGGATATTCCTTTTGAAAAAAGATATTTGATTGACAAAAAAATAATCCCTTTGGCTTTGATTGATATTGAAGGGGAAGAAACAACTTTATTCTCTCAAAAGATGAGGGTTCCTGTTTTTGAAGCCAAAAAAATAATTCCTTCTGAGATTGACATTATGATGGAGCCAAACATACTTGCATTTGACATAGAGGTTTACAATCCTCTTGGCAAAGTCATTGACATGGACAAATACCCAATAATAATGCTGAGCCTGTATGGAAATCACAAGGGAAAGCTTTTCAAAAAAGTACTGACATGGAAAAGATTCAAAACGCACAAAATAGAAAATGATGATTTGGATTATGTTGAATTTGTCAACAATGAAGCAGAGCTTATTGAAAAATTCAAAAATTTTGTAACTGAAATAAAGCCGGACATTATTGCAGGTTATTTTTCAGACGGTTTTGACTTTCCTTACATCATCAAAAGGGCTGACAAGCACAAAATAAAAATGAATATTGGAATTGATTACAGCAATGCATTCCTCAACAGAAAAAGAATGCAGAATTCAGACAGGATTGACAGCACTGTTTCTGTCAATGGAATTGTGCATGTTGACATATTCAAATTTATAAGAAAGGTTATTTCAAAAACAATGCAGACTGATTTTTTCACATTGGATGCTGTTTCACAGGAGCTTCTTGGAGAAAAGAAAGAAGAAGTTGATTTGAATGAGCTTGCTCCAAGCTGGGACAATCCTGAAAAGGAATCGGAAAAGCTTTCCTTGTTCTGCAAATACAATCTGCAGGACTCAATTCTTGTTTACAAGCTGACTGAAAAGATATTTCCGCATATGATGGAGCTTTCAAAGATTGTTGGCCTGCCTTTGTATGATGTTACAAGAAAGGGATTCTCGCAGCTGGTTGAATTTTATTTGATGAGACAGACTCAGAATTTCAATGAAATTATTCCTGAGAAGCCGCATTATGATGACATAACAATCAGAAGAACAAAAACTTTCAAAGGCGCTTTTGTTTATGAGCCAACACCTGGCTTGCATAAAAATATTGTTGTCTGGGATTTCAAAAGCCTGTATCCCTCAATTATTGTTTCACACAATATTTCCCCGGATACATTGAACTGCAAATGCTGCGAAGGAAAAGAAGTTGCACCGAACAATGAAGATGATGAAGCAAAAGGTACTTTCTGGTTCTGCAAAAAGAAAAAAGGATTTGTACCCAACATTATTGAGGATTTGATTACAAGAAGAGCAAGAATAAAAGATATAATGAAAAATACCAAGGATGAAAAAACATCAACCTTGCTTGATGCAAGGCAGGAATCTTTGAAAACGCTTGCAAATTCCACTTATGGATATCTTGGTTTTTTCGGCGCAAGATGGTATTCAATGCCCTGCGCACAATCAATACTTGCTTATGCAAGGCATTATATTCACAAAGTTATTGATGAAGCAAAAAAATCAGGATTTGAAGTCCTTTACTCAGACACAGATTCCATTTTCATGAAACTTGGAAACAAAACAAAAGAGGATTCAAAATCTTTTGGAGAAAAAATAAACATGAATCTTCCGGGAATGATGGAGCTGGGCTATGAAGGATTTTATCCTGCCGGACTTTTTGTAGCTGCAAAGGGCGGCGCTGGAGAGGGCGCAAAGAAAAAATATGCAATGATTTCAGAGGAAGGCTTCATAAAAATCAGAGGATTTGAAATGGTAAGAAGAAACTGGAGCTTCATTGCAAAAGAAGTCCAGGAAAAAGTCATTGAAATAATCCTGCAGAAAGAAAATCCAAAAGAGGCATTTGATTATGTTCATGACACAATCGACAGCCTAAGAAAAAAGAAAATTCCGCTGAGCAAAGTGGTCATATTCACGCAGCTTCAGAAGGATTTGTCAGATTATGACGCTGTTGGCCCGCACGTTGCTGTTGCACAGAGAATGAAGAATGCTGGGCAAGATGTGGGCCCAGGTACAATGATTGAATATGTGATAACAGAAGGCCCAGGAAGGCTGAGAGACAAAGCAAAAATGGCTGAAGAAATTTCTCAGGAAGATTATGATGCGGAATATTATATTAACAACCAAGTAATTCCTTCTGTTGAAAGAATATTTGAAGCTTTGGGTTATAAAACAGAAGAATTAACAGCAAGCAAGAAACAGAGCAAATTGGAAAAGTTTTTTTGATTAATTCTTATTATTATGCCTAATTTTTAGATATAATTGATAGATAGCAGTAATCCCAAAAAGACCATTCATGATTATAATCGGTTTTGAATTAGCTAAAAAACCATAAATCTCCCAAAAAATAGTGCCAATTAGGGTGAGTATAATCATTAATAAAGAGATGTCTTCTACTTTTTTTGTTTTATAAGATTTTATAACTTGGGGTATAAAACTAAACATTATAAAAATTCCTGCAACATAACCTATAATATCAATAAAGTTAAACCACATAATTTAGATTAATTCCAATGAGAATATAAAAAGCTTTTGTTTTAAAACATTTATTTTCCCTTATATCCAAACTTTTTATTGTAATTATCATGATTCAGTATATCAAGAACAAAGCAAATTATTTCTATCTGGTCTCCTTTGATTGTGTAAATCATTCTCCAATAACCTGTAAGTTCAACTCTCCATAAATTTTGGATATTATAACTTTTTGGAATTTTGCTTTTTGGAATGTTGTCTCCGTAAAAAGGATTTGCTTTGATAAGCTCTGTTTTTTGTTTAATTGATTTCAATAATTGCATTTCCTCTGTGTTTTCCTTGCCTTCTTTTATTTGCTGGCAAACTAAATTATTCAATCGCTTGAATTCATCATCTGCTTCATCCAAAAGAATTATTCTCGCTGGCTTATTCATATCTCTGTACCAAGATTTATCAGCTTGTTAAGCTCATTTCTTTCTGCAAACACCCAAAGAATTCCTTTTGTACCAATTAATATTTTGCCGCTCATCTGCAGATAATCAAGCAGCTGAATTAATGTTTGGTGCATTACTTTTTTTGGAAGCCTTCTTTTCAGCTCTGCCAAAGTTACAATCTGACCAGCTTCTTTTAATGATTTTTCTACCATCAAAACAGTGTTCAGAGTAGGGGAATGCATTCCATTGTCCATAATTTGTAAGGTTTTTGCCATATTTTGATATAAGTTTATATCTAAATAATATATAGTTATATATAAATCTTTTGTTTTTGAACAATAATCTGCTTTAAATGATTGTTGCATAACAAAAAAATAACAAATTCTACTTATTAATCTGTGCTGTCCTAAACACTACAACAAGAATTATACTTTTATCTTTCCTTTCTGCCAGTCAAGAAGAATCATGTGGCTGGCTTTTTTTGTGTCAGGCAGCCCTTTTTTAATCAAAAGATTTTTTGCTTTTGCAATATTCTCAAGAGATTCCTCCTCATCCTCTCCTTTTTTTGCGTGATAGAACTTTTCTATTTTTCCATCATACTGAACTATCAAGTCCATTGCAACAACTTCAGGGTCATTTGTTTTGTTTATATTTCTTGAAGCTATTAAAACATGCTTTGTTCTGTCCTCTTCATTGTAAGGGATAACTCCTGGTGTGTCCAATAAAAGCATATCTTTTGTAACTCTGACTTTCTGCATTCCTCTTGTGAAACCTGCCTGAGAACTTGTTCTTGCGCTGTGCTTTCCTTTCAAAGCATTTATCACTGAGCTTTTTCCAGTATTAGGATAGCCAACAACTCCAACAACACAATATTCCCCTTTTGAAAATTCCTTTATCTTTCTCAAAAGATTCATTGTTCCCAAATGCTCTCTTGCTGAAACAAATATTGAATTTCCCGGATTAAGATGAAGCTGGTGCATTACTTTTGGGTATTCTTTTGAATCCTCTATCAAATCGCACTTGTTAAGAACATATATTATTTTTTTGCCTGATTTTGCAACCTTTTCCTCTATCTCGGGATTCCTGCTGCCTTTTGGCATTCTTGCATCCATAACTAGCAAAAGTATATCTGATTTCTCTATTACTTTGTTAACAATGGTCCAAAACTTTGACATATTAATCTGTAATCAGCCTGTATTTAAATGGCTTTGTATGCTATTTGATTAAAACAGCAAAATGAACACAACATTTTTAAACACCTGTTTATCCCATTATTATTATGCCAGTTAAAAAAACAGCAAAGAAAGCAGCAAAAAAGCCTGCTTTAAAGAAGGCAGAGAAGCCAAAAAAAGGGGTATTGAAAGCAGTTAAATCCCTGATAAAAAAAGAGACTGTTAAGGCTGAAAAGCCAATCAAAGAGCATAAAGAAAAGACTCTTGCGCAAAAATCAGAAAAAGAACCAATCATAAAAAATATTAAATTTGATTTCTCAAAATCATTGCCTTACAATCCAAACGAAGTTGAATTAAAAATAATGGATTTTTGGAAGCAGAACAAGACATTTGAAAAGCTTGTTGCAAAAAACAAAAACAAAAAAGTTTTCTCTTTCATAGACGGGCCAATAACAGCAAACAACCCAATGGGAGTTCATCATGCATGGGGCAGAACTTACAAGGATGTTTACCAAAGATACAAAGCAATGCAGGGCTTTGACCAAAGATACCAAAATGGATTTGACTGCCAGGGATTATGGGTTGAAGTTGAGGTTGAAAAAGAGCTTGGATTAAATTCCAAAAAAGACATTGAAAATTATGGATTAGATAAATTCTCAACAAAATGCAGAGAAAGAGTTGAAAAATATTCAAAAGTGCAGACAAACCAGTCATTAAGACTTGGACAATGGATGCATTGGGATAATTCTTATTACACAATGGATGATAATAATATAGAACATATCTGGCATTTTTTGAAAACATGTCATGACAAAAAATGGCTTTACAAGGGAACAAGAGTAATGCCCTGGTGTCATAGATGCGGAACATCATTAAGCCAGCATGAGCTTATGGATTCCTACAAAGATATGGAGCACTTGGCTGTTTTCCTGCAATTTCCAATCAAAGGAAAAGAAAATGAATTTTTGCTTGTATGGACAACAACACCATGGACACTGACTTCAAATGTTGCTGTTGCTGTAAATCCTGAACTGAATTATGCACAAGCCGAATTAAACGGCAAAATATATTATCTGTCTGAAGCAACATTAAGTGTTTTAGGAGATGAAGCAATTGTTCTTGATAATATTAAAGGAAAAGATTTGATTGGCCTTGAATACACGGGGCCATTTGATGAACTGGAAGTTCAAAAAGGAGTAAAGCATTTTGTTGTTGACTGGAATGAAGTCGGGGAAACAGATGGAACTGGAATGGTTCATATTGCTCCTGGCTGCGGTGCAGAAGATAATGAACTTGGAAAAAAGAAAGGCCTGAAAGAAATTGCACCTTTGGATGAAAATGGATTTTATTTAAAAGGATTTGGATGGCTTACTGGAAAAAATGTTAATGATGTTCTAAAACCGATAATTGAGGATTTAAAAAAGAAAAATATTCTATTCAAAACCCAGAATTACAAACACAGATATCCAGTCTGCTGGAGATGCGGACAAGAGCTTGTTTTCAGATTAGTTGATGAATGGTTTATCAAAGCAGATGAAATAAGGCCATTGATGATTGCAGCTGCAAAAAAAGTAAATTGGTCTTTGGATTTTGCAGGAAAATTAATGGAAGACTGGCTTAACAATATGGGTGATTGGTGCATCTCAAGAAAAAGATATTGGGGACTGCCATTGCCAGTTTGGAGATGCGAAAATGGGCATGAAGAAATATTTGGAAATGTTGATGAGCTGAAAAAGCATGCAATCAAAGGAATGGACCAATTACAAGAATTGCACAGACCATGGATTGACAATGTTATTGTAAAATGCCCTCATTGCAAAAAAGAAATGCACAGAATACCTGAAGTGGGAGACTGCTGGCTTGATGCAGGAATTGTTCCTTTCTCAACTCTGCATTATCTTGATGACAAAGAATACTGGAAAAAATGGTTTCCGGCTGAGCTTGTTATAGAGATGAGAGAGCAAATCAGATTATGGTTCTATTCATTATTGTTCATGGCAGTCACACTAGAAAACAAAGCGCCATACAAAAACGTGCTTGTTTATGAAAAAGTGCATGATGAAAAAGGAAATCCAATGCACAAAAGCCTGGGAAATGCAATATGGTTTGATGATGCAGCCGAGAAAATGGGTGCAGATGTGATGAGATGGATTTACATAAACCAAAATCCACAATTTAATTTAAATTTTGGATATGGCCCTGCTGCTGAAACAAAAAGAACGCTTGAATTCCTTTTTAACATTTCAAAATACATTGATGAATCAAAAAATTCCTCTCCTGAAATAAAATCTGCTTTGAAATCAATAAGCTTTGACAAAAACAAAAATGATTTCAGAATAGAGGACAAATGGATAATCTCAAGATTAAACACCTTGAAAAAGAATGTAACAAACTATCTTGAGCAGTTAAAGCCAAATTTGGCTGCAAAAGAAATACAGGATTTCTTTGTAAATGATTTGTCAAGAGGTTATATACAATTTACAAGGAGCAGACTGACAGGAACAGAAGAGGATTCAACTGTTCAGGACAGAGCGCTTGTTATTTATGTTTTGGAAAACACAATGCTTTCATTGTTGAAGATGATGGCTCCGTTCACTCCGTTTTTGGCAGAAGAGCTTTATCAGAGATATTACAAATCGGAAAATGCAAATTTGCCAGAATCAGTTCATTTGAGTGAATGGCCTGTTGCAAATGTAAAAAATATCAATAATGAGCTTGAAGACAATATGAATATATCCCAAAATATTGTCCAGTCTATTTTGGCTGCAAGAGACAAGATTGGCTCTGGTGTAAGGTGGCCTTTAAAGGATGCAATTGTTGTTTCACAGGACCAGAAGATAATAAAAGCAGTTAATGCAATGGAAGACGTTATTAAATCGCAAACCAATGTAAAAGAGATATGGATATTCCACGAAATGAAAGGAATAAAAGAAACAGTGAAAGCGGATTATAATAAGTTGGGCCCTAAATTTGGCAACCTAACACCAAAAATAATTGCACAACTTTCAATTGACAGCCCAGAAACAGTTTTGAAGCACATCAAAGAGGATGGAAAGCATGCTGTAAATGTTGACGGAGAAAAGATTGATGTTTTGAAAGAGCATTTGATGGTTACAAAAGAAGTTCCTCAGCCGTATGTTTTCTCTGAATCAAAATTCTGCGATGTTTATATCAATACTGAGAAAAATGAATTATTGGAAGCAGAAGGATTTGCAAGAGAGCTTATGAGGAGAATCCAGGTTTTAAGAAAAGACAATGGAATGAAAAAATCTGATTTGATTGCAGTTTATATAAAAATGGATAGCGAAATGGAAAAGAATCTATTGAGCTGGGAAAATCAGATAAAGGAAAAAGTTGGCGCTTCTGTTCTGAAGATTGGCGTTGTTGAACCTGTCAAAAAGCACAAGATTTTCAAGGAAGAAAAAATCAAAGGCAAGAAGTTTGACATCTGGATGGACAAGATTTAAATTATTTTTAATAAATATTATTTTTATTTGAATTTTATTTTTTGTTTAATCAAGAATTATTTTAATATTCTTTTTAATTGCTTTGCACTTCTGCTTTTAACGCAGATTAAAAGCTCTTGCCCAAAAAATTAAATTGATTAAATAATTTTAACAAGTATAAATAATTAAAGAAAATAGTTATCTCTCTACAAACAAATGATGCTTTTCATTGCCCTCTAGCTCAAGGATTATTCTTTTGATTACTGCTTTCTCAGGGTCAGGCATTAATTTGACTCTTGATTTTATGTCTGCAAAAGATTCAAATGGCTTGTCCTTTCTCGATTCAATTATCTCCCACATATGCTTTTTTCCCAAGCCAGGCAAAAGTTCAAGCTGGTGCATTCTTGTTGTCAAAGGCTGCGCTTTGTTGAAGAATTCAACAAACTTTTTCTGGTTTTTTTCAACAAGCTCCTTGATTATGAAATCAAGCTCTGCTCTTGCTGCTGAAGTCAATTTGCTCATGCTTAATTTTCCTGATATGTGATGAATCTCATCCCTTTTTCCTTCGCCTATGTACACTTCCTTGTAAGGCTGCAGAAAAATTCCTTTTTTTGGAATCAATTCAAGAAGGGAAAAATGCTCCTTGCCCAGAGCTTGCACTATTGGTGTCTTCTGATGCATCGGCCTTGTATCATTTGAGTAGCCGTTCTGCAAAAAATCCAGCACAATTGCAATTTCCTCTCTTCCTATTTGTTCCATAAATTTTATTCCTCTGCTTTTTCTTCAGTTTCGTCCTTTTTCTTCTTGTTTCCAAGATAAGGCGCAATTATATCAGCTATTTTTTTCAGGTTTTCGCTGCTTAATGTCAGTGTGTAGCCTTGCAAAACAACTTTTAATTCCTCAACATCTTCAGGCATTAAATCAATTATTTTGATTATGTGCTCTCTTTTCATTCTTGGCAGTTGAAGCTCATCTATTTTTTTGTAAATTTCGTCTGATGTTTTCTTGTCAAGCTTTGTAAATGAGCCAAGATATTCATCTGTTTTCAATGACCTGAAATTAAGCTCAGTATCTCTTTTCTTTATCTTCTCTATCTCATGCTTGGCTTCTGCCATTGTTATTGGTGTTTCCGATACTATTTCAATTCTTGCCATTTTTACCTAATTTGATTTCTTTAAATGCACTGGGTGCACAATAATTTCTTTGTATTTTCCGCAGTCATTGAACCGTACATAATAGCATGCTCCTCTCTTTGCTTTTATGGTTCCTACTTTGCTGTGGAATCTGTGAAAATACATTCCATTCTGGACAGCAGGTTCTGTTTTCAGCAAAACTTTGTCCCCTTCCTTGAACTTTTGGAGGTATCTTCTGATGCTGATCTTTCCTTTTTGCCTTAATTGCTTTTTGTACTTGCTTCTTGTTTTTTTTCTGCTTCCGCCTACTTTTGTTACCATTTAAATCACTCCTTAACAGTTAGTATAGTATTCACTACCCAAATCGTTTTATTTAAAAATGTGTTATCGCACTATTATAAAAATCTTTCTAAAAGATGTTTTTTCCTAAAAATCAGCCAATATTAGCTAAAACAGCTAAATCCGAAAGATTTAAATAGGATTTTTAATTATTCTCTTTATAAATAATACAGAAAATACAACCAAGTTGTGTTTTAAAAAAACAAATAGAGAGGGTATCCACATGAGCATTATCAAAAAAATAAAAAACAGTCTTTTGGGAAAGGATTTTGATGTACCAGATGATGGCGAAAGTTATGTTGAGTTGAATACAGAAGTTGAAGGCGAAAAAACAAAAGTAATTGTAAGGCCATTCATTCTTGACACATTCGAAGATGTAAAGCAGGTTATTGATGTTCTAAGAGAAGGATACACAATCGCACTAATAAACATAAGGCCTTTGAGAGACAAGGATTTGGTTGAATTGAAAAGAGCAGTAAACAAATTAAAGAAAACATGCGATGCAATGGACGGAGATATTGCAGGATTCGGCGAAGACTGGATTGCAGTTGTCCCAAGCTTTGCAACAATCCACAGAGAAAAGAATATTACTGAATAATTCTCTTAATTTTTTTATTAATTTTTATTATTTCAATTATGATTCTTATTTTTTGGCAAGAGCTTTTTTGAAGTTTTACTTTATTGCTTCGCAAGATTACTTTTGAGCCGTATTAAAGATCTTTGCAAAATAAATCAAAATCTTTTTATACTCATTCATCCGCATTTTTATTATGGAAACTGACAAAGGAGTTTATTTTGTTATATCTTTCTTATTGCTATTGTTATGCATAGGAACGATTGCATATCATCACATAGAAAAATGGGATTATATTGATTCATTGTATTTTTCAACAACAACCCTTGCAACAGTTGGTTTGGGGGATATTCATCCTGTAACAAATACCGGAAAATTATTTACAGTTGCATATATTTTGATTGGAGTAAGTGCTGCTTTATATGGCCTAAGCTTAGTGGCCCATTATTATTTAAACAAGAATGTTCATCACTTTGACAGCCTTGTAAAAGGCATAACAAGAAAAAATACTGAAATAAGAAAAGATCAGGATATAAGGCTGATATTAAAAGAGATTGAAGAAAGGGAAAAAGAAAAATCGAAAGCTATAAAAACAAACAAATAAACACAAAACAAAATGACAGAGCCAAAAATGGAATCAATGGGAGAACAGGTTTGCCCTGTCTGCAATACAAAAAATCTTACATTGACGCAGGCAGAAGATGAGATTCCTTTTTTTGGCAAAATATTCATTTTTGGAATGAGCTGCTCAAGCTGCGGATTCAGAAAATCAGATGTTGAAGCAGCTGAAATGAAAGAGCCTGCAAAATACGAGCTTGAAGTAAGCTCTGATGAAGACATGAACATAAGAATCATAAGAAGCTCTGAAGGAAAAATAAAAATACCTTATGTTATTGATATTGATCCTGGAGAAAGTGCAGAGGGTTTTGTAACAAATGTTGAAGGATTGATTGATAAAGTAAGGGGGATTGTTCAGCATCTTCTTGATTCTGATGATGATGAGGAAAACAAAGACAAAGCAAGAAAAATCCTCAAAAAACTTATGAGGGCAAAATTCGGCCAGGAAAAAATAAAAATAATCATTGAAGATCCAACTGGAAATTCTGCAATAATCAGCGATAAAGCGGTTAAAACAAAATTAAAGGGATAATTAGATATAATTCTTGTTTTTTGTTAACCCAAAATTATTTAAACAATTCAAGAGATGTAAAAAGCATGCCAATTGATAAATTAATAAATAATTTGGGATTATGCGGAATTGCCTATAATCTGACAGGCAAACCAAAGTATTTGAACTGCCTTATTGAAAATAAACTTGATAATGGAAAAATAGATGAAGCACGCAGCCTATTTGATGATGAATTTATGCCAAAAACCCTTGACAGAACAGTCAACCAGCATGATTTTGCATACACTTATTTTCTTTACGGGGAATATCTTTTAAGAAAAGGCCAAATTACAAATGCGAAGCGTGAAATAAAAAAAGGATTTGATTTGGCTATAAGCTCAAAAAAACCAGAAACTCCAAAAATGCTAAGAAGGATTATTGAACAAGGGGTTTACAAACAATTTAAAGATGATTTGGATTTTCAAAAATTAGAAGAACAGATTGCAATAAAATCAATGGAAAATTTTAATACTAAAAATTCAATGATAAACTATCTTTCAAGAGGAAATAAAGAAAGATATGAACTTGTTAAAGCTGAGATTGGATTGCAATAATCATTGCCTTACATCAAGAAAAATCATTCTTCTTTTGCTGCTTTCTTCCGTTGATACTGGTGCATTGTTTGCAACACCAACAAGGTATTTTCCTAAAGGATTGTGCCAGCTTACTTTTGCAAGACTCAAATTTCCAGCTGAAGAAACTTTCAAATCATGCATTATTTCAGGACCATATTCCCTAACCAAATTATCTATAACTTTTGGGTCTTTTTGAACATAATTTATTCCAAAATTTTTATTGTTGATTCCCGGGCCATATTTTAATGCAACTTCATATGCTTTTTCAAGCTCAACCGGCATCATTAAAATTTGTGTTAATAATCTGTCTCCAAAAGTAAATGTAACATCAAAACCCTGTCTGCTTCCGGTCTGGCAAACTGGGACTGTTGAATGCATTAAGATATATGCAAGTGTGTGATTTAAAAATGGACTCATTTCAAACTGAGAATATTCCTGTGCAGTGTGTGTTTTTGAAGGATCAAAATCATTTGCAGGGTATATTGCAGTTCCTATCGAATTAATTACTCTTTGCTGTATTCCTTTACTAACTCTTCTTGTTGAATATATTTCCTGTTGTTTTTTACTATCTTTCATAGCCTTCCTGCTCAAGGTTTTTAATTTATAAAGTTTGCGGTTTTATCTATTTAAAAATAAAAACTTATTTCAGTCTTTTTATGCTTCCAAAATCATAAATTTTGTCAGCAACTGCAAATACAAAAAATTCTTTTATATTCTTCAAAAATGGGCTTAATATCCTTTCCCTCAAAATGTCTGTTCCTTCTGTTACAAAATTAAAGGAAGGCATTACAACAATCTTTTTTGTTTTGTATTTTCCAACAAGAAAGCATTTGTAAAGCTCGGATTTTGCACCTTCATGCAAAGAAACAGCAGGATGCTCATGTCCTATTATAATTGTCCGGGCCTTTTTAAAATCCGAATCTTTTGGTATTTTGTGGCCGTGAACAATGTAAGTTTTTGTTGTTTCATCAAAATAATAATCTCTTAATTCAATATTTCTTTTGTCTGCAATTGGCCCGAGAATTGTGTCATGATTGCCTTTTATCAGCAGAAGCTTCTTGCATTTTAAAGCAAGAAAATCTATAATTTTTAAGGTGTCCCTCCATTCCTGTTCGGATATTCTTCCAAACTCATGCTTCAAATCGCCGTTTATTATTATCAAATCAAATTTTTTTTCCTTTATTGCTTCATTCAAATTTTTAAGAACTTCTTTCAGCTGGAATTTTGGAACAAGCATTCCTTGTTTTGCAAGAGCTTCTTCATATCCGATATGTATATCGCTGACTACAAGAATTTTATTATTGATAATCAGGCAAAGATTTTTTGCCTCAATCTTATCTGTGAGTTTCATAAAAATAATCTAAAGAAATCAGTAAATATCCAAAACAAATTTCTTTTTTGGCTTTTCTTCAGCAGGCTTTACAGGATCCATTTTTTTCTTCAGCTGCAAAGCAAGAGCTGCTGCGCACTGATCGCAGTATTTTTTGTTGCCGTCTGATTTTGCAACGCACTGCCTGCAGAGTATTTTTCCGCACCAGTTGCATGTTCCAATGCCATCTTTGCTATGCTGTCTGCATTTCATGATTATCCCTCTTTTAATGCCTGTATTATACCCTGTTTAATATTTCTGTATTTATAAATCTTTTCTATTATTTTAGGAAAAACCGCCGGAACTTCCAGCAGTTATAATCTACCTTATAGTGTCAAAAGGCCATTTTGATATATAGGAAAAGTTTATAAAAGACAAAATAAGGGAAAAATAAAACATACCTAAAAAAATAGAAGGGGGTTGTCAATATGGTTTACTCAAAAAAAGAAAAAGAAGTCGAATGGGATGATTTTGAAGAAGAAGACGATAAAGAAGATGATAAAGAAAAAGACAAATTCCTGGATGGTTTTGATGACCTTGAAGATGAAAAGGAAAAAGAAGGCGATGTCTGGGACGAAGAGCTTAACGACGAATTTTAATTTTTTTTAATTAATTTTTATTATACTGTATTTTTGTATTAATTTAATAAAATTTCTGACGTTTGATTTCTATGCTTACTGCTTTTTCATTTACTTTTATGTAATTCGGGCAGAGAACATATTCAAAATTATTTGATTTGCAATAATCTGTTATTTTTTCCTTTTCCTCATCGCTTTTGTATTTGACTACAACATTTATTCCATTTTTGTTTTTATGGATTATTTCAAATTTATTCAAATCATTAATTATTTTGTTTCTTATGCTTTCAAAAAAACTTATTTTGTTATGCAGAACTGCAAGCTGTTTTGCAAGCTCTTCCTGATTTAGCTGAAAATCAGTTTCATCTTTAAAATTAAAATTTTCATTGTATGCAATGAATCCACCCTGGCCAATCTCAATTGGCTTGTGCTCTCCAAAACTTCCCAAAGCCAAATCACCGATTTTTGCAATATCTCTCCCTATTGAGCCTGAAACATCATTTGCAACAAAGCATTTTTTTTCTTTGCATATTTCATAAATATGATTCATGTCCTGCTCTGCAAAATAACCTGTTAAGCTGTTTGCAAGAAGCACGCAATCAGCAGCTGCTTTCTGCTTCAAATCATCCAAATCAATAAGCCCATAATCGGTTTTTAATTCAATTGCTTCAAAACCTGCTTTTTTTGGATATTTCAGATATGAAAACCAGCCGCCCTGATTTTGTATGAGTGCTTTTTTATAGCCTTTTGAAAACAAATGCTGAAGAACAAGAATTATTGCATGATCCCCTGATTCTGTAAAAATTACCTGCTTTTTGGAGGTTAAATCCATTAGGCTTTTTTTATTTTCTTCTGTTTTGTCCATAAAATAATACTGCAAAGCAAAGTTTATAAATGTTCCTGATTTATTTTTATTATGGAATATTATAATTCAATCAGCCAGGGATATGATGAACTTCACGGAGAAGAACAGCTGAAAAAACTCAATATAATAAAGCAGAATATAAATATAAATCCTGATGCAAAACTTCTTGATGTTGGATGCGGCTCAGGCATATCAACAGAATTTTTTTATTTTATTGATGATAAAACAGGAATTGACCCAAGCGAAGAGCTTATAAAAATTGCAAAACAAAAAAATCCAAAAACAAAATATATTGTTGGAAAAGCAGAAAGCCTTCCTTTCAAAAACAGGGAATTTGATTTTGTTCTGTCATTGACTGCAATACAAAATTTTGATGATGCTGAAAAAGGCCTGAGAGAAATAAAAAGGGTTGGAAAAGATTCTGCTGTGTTTGCATTGAGCTTTCTTAAAAGATCGCCAAAAAAAGATATTATTCTGCAGAAAATGCATGAAATCTTCAAAATAAAGGAGATTATAGAGGAAGATAAAGACCTCATTGTTATCTGTTAAAATGCATTAAATGAGTTTATATGCTTGAACTGCAAAACAGCAAAGTTTATAAAGAAGCTTTTCCTAAAACACTTTTATCAATTAAAGAGGTGCAAAGTATGAAATTGCTGAAACAGGAACAAATAACATTTCTAAAATCTTTTTTTAAAAGCATGAATCCGGGAGCTTATGAGGATTTGGCTGAAGAGCAAACTAAAAAAACGCTTAAGTATGTTCCAAAACTGATATTTTTTGGATTTATACTGATGATTCTTCTTTCAATACCATATATAATGACTTTACCTTCATATGTAAATCATGAACTTGCAAAGTTTTCAGCATTCAAAGTTTCAACAGATGCAAACACAACAAGCCCTGTTATTTTAACAGACAAATTCAATTTCCTTAAAATAGATACAACGCAAAATGCAACACTTGGAGACAGCAAGATTTTGCTGACAAAAACAAGCATACAAAACAAGCCACTGCCATGTTTGGCATTTGATGCACTGTGCATTTTCTATCCTGACACAACTGAAATAAAAAACACAGCAGGATACTCAAACATACTTGGAAACAAGGAGGAATATTCAAATCTTGCATTTTTTATAATACTTGCAATGCTTCCTTCAATATTATTAGTATTATATCTTTACAATCTGATAAAATTTTCAGCAATTATTCTGCTAGCAGCATTTATCGCATTTGTTATAACAAGGGCAATGAGATATTATACAACTTTCACGCAGATTTTAAAAGTCTCTGTTTATGCTATAACCTTGACTGTTATGATTGATTTGCTAACAAGGCCATTCTCATTGAATCTTTACTATGCACATTATGCACTGTTTATAGTTTTCCTCATCTTTGGAATAAGCAAAATAGGCCAGTTTGAAAAGAAGCCAAAGAAAGACCAGATGAGGGGAAAATATATTGATATGTAGGTGAAAATATGGATGTTGAAAAATTAAAAAAAATAAATGATCTTGCAAAAGAGCTGAGAGAACACAATATCTGCAATTCAATGGATGAAGCTTATGCACAGGCTGAAACAATGATTGTTGGAAACACAAGTGTTACAAAAATTAACAGCATGAATGAGGGAAGAGACATGGACACGCAAAATTTGGTTGCTTTAAGAAAAACAACAAACAAAGTGGATGAGATTGACAAGCAGATTTCAGACATTTATTCGCAGATAAATGAAATAAAAGGACTTGTTAATGAAATTGTTGCAGAAATATTAAAATTAAAAGAGCAGAAAAAGGAAGAGCCAAGAGCTGAAAAACAGATTGTTCTTGAATCAAGACAGCAGCATTCTTCAAGCGAAGCAATACATCCAAGAGTTGGAGGCTACAAGCCGGAAGATGTTGCAATAGACAAAATGTTCTATTTCGGCCACAAATAATTTTTATTTGTTTTTTCTTGTTGTTTTTATTATGATTTAAGTTTATTAATTAATCTTGCAAGAGCTTTTTGATTGTTCTTCTGATTGCTTTGCAAGATTGTTATAAATAGTATTAAATAGCATGCACTCAAAAAATAAGTTAATCGTCGCTTTCAAGAACGCTTTTAAATTCTGCAACTTTTTCCCGCAAATCAGAATCTAAATCTCTATGAAAAGCAGGTCTCCCTCTTTTATGCTCAGTGTAATTGCAAAAAATTGCAAAATTCTGCTTTAACATTGAAGTGTACATAACATTGACAAGGTTTTGTGTATTATAATTCTCTTTTTTCTTGCATCTTATTGCCCTTGCCAGAGCATATGCATCTACATCTATTTTTTTATCAGAACTTTTATAATAATCATATCCGTCTTTCATTGGTTTGTAATTTTTAGCTATTTTACTCAATAAATTAATATCATTGGGATTTTTTATTGCATTCTCCGCAAGGATTTTTAATTCAATTTCGGATATTCTGTCTTTGTTTGAAGTGATAAAATTTCTTAATCTCTCAATATGGCCATAAAAATAATCAAGAACATCTTTGTAGCCGGAAGAAATAATCTGTTCTTTATCAAGATTAGTATAATCTTCAGGGAATATATCAGCCAATGAAGCAATTCGTTTCAGAATATTTTGTTCTTTCTCGTTCTTTTTTGAAAAGATTGTTACCATTTATGCCTGCCTTTGCCTTCCCAAAAATAATCTGTTTCCTTTCTTTTAACTTTACGGCCGCCTGCTGTACAGAACAATGCAAAATCTTGATTTACAAGCGCATTGTAAAGCAGTTCAACAAGTGTTGTTTTTGGCACATCTTTGCATATAATTGCCCTGTTTACTGCATAAGGGTCAACAGGAATAAATCTTGATTTATCATCTTGATGCTCAATATTATATGCATTATAAATAAATTTAAAATGAGAAGCTATTTCACTTAATACTTCTTTATTATTTGGATTTTCAACTGCCTTTGCAGCAAGAATTTTCAGTTCTATGCTGGAAAGAGCTGATTGATTTGCATTAATAAATGATTCAAGAATAAGAGAATTGCCAAAAGAAGAAACAATATCACTATAGCCTCTTTGTTTTAATTCATCATTATTCAACTTTCTGTAATCAATATTATTTTGTTTCATATCTCTGATAAAAGAAGCAACCCTTTTCAAAACATTGGGTGCATCTATTTCCGGATATGCTGTTAATAGTCTTTGTATCATTTTTTTGTTCTCTATTTTCTTGTTCTCAAAAGTTTATATCCTCAAAAACACTTTGCATAGAAGGAGTTATTTTTAAATGTTTGGTTTCTGGAATAATAATTCTTATTTTTGGTTTATAACATTTTAATAATTGGGTATTAGAGTTTACTATTTGATTTATTATATGTTCATCTTTTATGAAAACCAAGTTATTTTCTTCTTGAATAACTTCATTTTTTAAATAATGGTTTATCCAAGAATTTAATAAATCCGTTTTATGCCATAATGCTATTTTTGCATATTTTGGACTTTCTTCCAAAAATAATGTTTCTGAAAGTTCATCTAAAGTTTTATTGATTATTATTCTAAAAGGTAATTCTTTTGAATTTATCTCTTGATTTATTCTTTTTGCATATGCTATTGCTCTTTCCTGATAACTATGCACCAATAGAGTATAAGCATCTTTAAATACCTCTCTTTCAGAAGCAAATCCATGAGTATAATCAATAAGCGCAAAATCAAATGACAAAATATCTCTTTCTATCTGTTTTTTTGATGAATCTAAAATTTCTATAATTCTATCATCAAGCTCTTTCATGTTTTTTAACATAGCCAAAGAGATTACTGCAAGTGAATTTTGTCTGTCAGACAGGGCATTTAATGAATAAACATTTTTTAATAAATCGTTTATTAAAGATTTATCAAGAGTTTCTTTTCGGTCATAAAGAACTTTTAATGCTGCGTTTTTACAGTCAGGATCTTTGTCTTCTATTGCGATATTTCTAAAAAGCTTATTGTCTTTTTCTGATTTTTGTTCTCCTAATAATAAAATTAAATCACTTCTAATATTTATCAAAGGAAGATATTTTTCATTTAGATGAAATATGCATTCTGCTCTTTTTTTATAATCCAAATTAGTGTCAGTTATTGCCAGATTTAATAAACCAAGATTAAGATTAATTGATTTGGATTTATCAAATTGTTCGATTAATTCAATACCAGAATAATACATTTCAAATAATCTATAATTAAAATCGTTTTCTGTAATACAGCAAAGTCGTTCCATACAATCATCCCAATGCAATTCAACTTTGGCATTAGGATATTGATTTAACATTTGTTTTCTTCTTTTTTCACTTTCTAACTTAATTATTTCCGATTCTTCCAAATTAGAACCTGAATAGTTGTCCCAATCAATATTCACTTCAAAAAAATCACTCATGCGGCCCTGAATTAAATAACTTGGGTCTGTTCTTTCTTTGAGAAGGAAATTAAATAACAATCCATCAAATTTATTTAATCTGTGCGGGAATTGTATCATTTTTAATAGAATCTTTGGATTTTAATATAATTTCAAACCTTGTCCCTTTAATCTCTGTTCCAAATCAGCAGTTATATTCAAATCAGCAATATTTTTAGCTGTTTCTTCTTTGGTTCTGTCTGATTCTTTTGGTGTTGTTTCTTTAACAACCTTGATTTTTTGTTCTATTCTTTTGTTAATATCTTTCAAATTAAAATAAAGATCATTATTTTTTGCAGATTCTATTAATATGGCTATTAAATCATCTTCATTAAAATCAGAAGTATATTTTAATTGAACAACATTTAAAAATCTTTTTAGGCTGTAAGGATCTACTGGAACCTGTTTGGTTGGTTTTTTTATAAATTGAGCAACATATTCTTTTTCCAGGGTTGGGCGATAAACTGCAGCCAAATCTCTTAAATTTTCAAAATTGTTTTGATTTTTTATTGCTTTGTATATCAAATCTTTAATGCTGTCAGGATTTGCACGATAATCCTCTATTTCATACTCATCTAACATAGTTATTCTGGTCTATTTTGACCATTTAAAAAGCTTTTGGTTTGTTCTACTTGAAAGTGATGAAAAAAGAAAGATTTAAATACCTGTTAGCCCTAACTGATATTAATTTATAGAGTTTTACGCTCTTAAAAAATGTTTGGGGGAGGTTTAAATGAAGAATTATAAAATTTTAACACTATTGGTGTTATTTTTGGTAGGTTTGGGGGTTGCGAGTGCAGCTGACAGCCTAAATGTAACACCGGAAAGTTTCAGCTTTCAGGGAAATGTAAGCCAGACTTTCTCAGGGAGTTTTCAGGTAAAAAATACAGGAGACACAACTACAAATGTTTCTTTTTATAAAACTGCTTTGGTATCAGGCAGCAACAGCTTTGCAATTGGCGGAACACAAAATGCAATGAATAATTTTGCACCAAATGCAACAATATCAAGAAGCTTTACAATAACAATACCAAGCAATCAGGCACCAGGAACTTACAACGGACAGATTTGCGCAAATGCAACTGTAAGCGGAGTTCATGACTGCACAGCCATATCTGTAATTGTAAATGAGAAAATAGCCTTAACAGTAACAAACTTGTCAATGTCAGGCTATCAAAACAGCACATTGTCAGGAACATTTACATTGACAAATAATGGAAACACAGAATTAAACAATCTTTTGATAAGCTCAATATCAAATATGGATTTGTACAATTTGGCATACAGCGAAAATTATATAACACTTACTGCAGGCCAAAGCAAATCAATAACAGTAACAGGAACAATTCCAGCTGGACAAACAGGAGTCAAAAGAGGGACATTCACAGTAAGCAATGATTATGTAACAGTTGAAGCTGGCGCAGCATTGACAATAAGAAGCAAGCTTGCAATAACTGAAGTTTATATGGAATGCGCTGCAAAAGATGACACAATATCCACAAATGGGGCATCATTTGATTTTGATGAAGAATGCTTCCCTGGTTCTGAGATGGTATTAAAAATCAAAGTAGAGAACGAGGCAGATGAAGACATAACTGATATTGAAATTGATGCAACCTTTGAAAATATTGATGATGGTGATGATGTTGAAGCAGAAACAGTTGATGCAGGAGACCTAAATGACGGAAAGGAAAAGCAATTTACAGTTTCATTTGATGATATTGAAAACAGAATTCCATGGATAACTGACGAAGATGATTATGTATTGACAATTGAAATTGCAGGAGAAGGCGATGATTCAAATTATGATTATGGAGAAACATGGGAAGTTATAGTCCCTGTAAACAGAAATGATGATCCATATATGAGAATCATGAGTGCAAGCCTTGTTCCAGATATTGCACAGTGCGGAGACAGCGTAAGCATCAATGCAGAAGCAATCAATCTTGGAGACGATGACAGTGATTTTGTTTTGGAATTCAAAAGCACAACACTTGGATTTGACAGAAAATACAACTTTGAACTAAGCAGCAATTATGATGATGACTTCTGCACATTTGCAGAGGCAGATGATGACTGTGTTGGCGTTGATGACACATACGCATTTACAGTTCCTTCAAATGCAAAAGGAAATTACACAATTGATGTAATTGCATGGTCAGCATCAAAACAGACTGACAAGCAAACAATTACACTTGAAGTAACATGCGGCAAAACAACAACTACAACTACTACCACAAACACCACAACTACAACACAAACAAATGATGACGATGAAGTTGTTGTAATAAACACAAATCCAACAAACCAATATACAACACTGCCTGTAAGAATTGTTGAAACATCAAGACCATTGCTTGACAAGAACAGCAAGGAATATCCTTACATAATTGCAGGAGGAATAATTGTTGTATTGGCAATCTTGATTGGAATGATTGTCATGCTGACAAAGAAGTAATTTTTTATTTTTTTCTTATTTTATTTTTTCTATAATTTTTTCAAAATTATTTATTCTTTCATGGCCTTTTGCCAGTTTCTTGTTTGCATATTCAATTAAAACTTTGATATAATCCTCATCAACAAGCAATTTTCCGTCTTTTGCAATAATCGTATCAATGAATTCCGTACCCATTATCTCAACCATTATTTTTTTCTTTGCTGCTGCAATTCCTGCTCTTTTAAATCCTGCTTCTGATGCAAACCCAAGCATTTTTTCAGCATCCTCAATTGTTCTGCAGCAGACATGCAGAATCATTGATTCCTCCCTGAACCAAACATCCTCTTCAGGCAGATTCAATAAAGCATCTTTTAAATCAGAAAATTTGATTGTTTCGTGGCTTACAAAAAGCCATTCTGCTTCATTCTTTTTTCCATTATCTGCTCTTTTGATAAGCATAATCCGTCCAGAACATGAACTTGTTGTATAATAATCTTTTAATTGATTTATTTTATTAACAAATTCAAGGATATGACTGTCTATGCTGCCTTTTTTTGATTTGTCATCTTTGTTTAAAATGTTTTTTTTGTCTATATCAAAGCCCATAAAATCAATAAAAATGGTTAGCTTTATATATTTTTCCTGCATAGTAAAATTTGATAAAAATGGGATTTTGGAACCGTGTTTGCGTTAAAAACATAATAGACTCTATTTGCATAGAGAAAGGATATAATGAAAACTTAAACTTTCTCTTTAGAAGCATATACGAGCGTACTGAAGGCAATAAAAGAGGGTTGGAAGTATTTGATTTGCCAGAAGGAACTTCTATTGAACAAAAATTAAAAGGGGATATATATCTTAAAAAATATCCAGAACTTGTTGAAAAGGTGGAGCATCTTGAAAAAATGTTTGCTGATCCTTTGTTCAGAAAAGAAATTTATGAGTTGTATGCAAAAGATATTTTACCAAATTTAAAAGAGAATAATAACTATTCAATTTTTGATTTTTTTAATATTTGCACAAAACCGCACCCAGTTCAAAATTCAAAACCTGGGATTTTGGATCCTTATCTGGAATATATCTTTCCAAGAAAATAATTATTTCTCCTCAATAAACTTCTTCATGGTATCAACAAAGTCTTCTGCTTCCTTGTAATATTTAGAGTATTCCTCTCCTGATATTTTTGTAATCTCTTTGTAAAGAATCATTTTTGAAAGCTCATAGAAATGATTTGCAATATGAGCATATTTCTTATCAACTAACCCTGTTTTTACCATTTTTTCATGCAGCATTTCACCTACATGCTCAGGTGATGGAGGAACTTCTCCCATCTGCATCAGAGCTGCATGAGCTGAATCAATAACTGCCCAGTACAAATCAAGTGTTGCCTGCATGACTTTCCACTTTGAATTGTGCAAAGATGCAGGTGCTCTTACAAAATATGCCCAGACTGATTCTGGTGTCGGCCTTATTCTTCCCTGCTTCAAAAGCATCTGCAATGGATCAAAAAAACCAGTATCAAAAAGTGCAACACCATCCCTCAAAATATTTACTGCAACAGGATCTCCTGCTCTTACATATTCCCAGAAAGATGTGAATTTCAGGCTTGTTACATGAAGCTTTGTTGATATTTCTGAAATTGCCTTTTCAATTATTATCCTGTAAGTCTGAACAATTTCAGGAGTAAGAACAATTGAAACATCATCAACAATAACCATAACATCAATATCATGTGTTGTTGTTTTCTTTGTTGAGCCGCCAAAAAGAACAACAGCTTTTACCAAATTTCCAAATTCATCATGAACTGTTTTTGCAAATTTTCTTGCTATTCCAAAATTCTCATTATTGTAATATTTGCTTGCTTCCCTTACTTTTTTCTGTATTTGGAACTCCATTTTGTTTAAAAACCTCTTTTTTGTGTCAAAAATTATTTATAATCATTTTTGAGCATGCTCAAAAATATACTTTTTGTATAACCAAATTAAATTACATTTATTAAATTTAATCTAAATGTATATTTTTGACATTATAAATATTTGTGACTTTTTAAAAGTAACTAATCATTCAAGCGGCGCCTGGGTATAAAGCATCCATTCCTGTGAAGGTGCGTTGTCTCCGAAAAGGAAATATGGGGATTTTGTTCTTCCAAAATAGCCATGTTCAACTTCAGACCATCTTCCAACACCATATATTGGGCTTCCAAATTCTTTCCATCCGCCAAGCATAGTTTCAAATTTCTCAGAGCCCTGCTCAACAATTATATCCCTTACTCCATGCTGTTTCATGTTTTCTATTATTTCCTTGATTGGCGCTTTTCCCATTCCGGGCTTCAAATGATCATCATAATAACCAAAATTATCAGTAACGTGCACATGTCCAATTACATTTTCCTTGTTAAGCTCATCAACTTTTTTAACAAGCCATTCCTTGAATTCCTCATCAGAGCCTTTGAAATATTTTCTCCAGGTATATGCATGTCCAATATCAAATGTTGCTTTGATGTGGTCTTCTGCAATTTTTTTTGCCTGCTGCTCACCATACTGCGGAGCAAGCATGTTAGCCATTGTTTTTCTTGACTCCAAAATAACTTTTTTCAGCTCATCAGGATGTCCGCCATAAACTTCTGGAAAAATATTTTCCGGTGCAATAAACAAAGGTTTTTCCAATTTGTTTTTCTTTTCCTGCTCATAAGCATATATTGCAGACCTTGCAAGACTGTCTGCTGTTTTGCTGAAAGCATAATCTTCAACAGGAACTAAATCATTTGCGCTTTTATCTGCTTCGTGATATCTTTTCATGTAAGCAAGCGAAGCTTCCTGGGTCCATCTTTTTTCTGTTTCATATTCCCTTTCTTTTTCTTTCAGGAATTCGCTTGGCAATCTCTTTTCGGATTCAAGCATGCCACCCATAGTATGCCCAAATTCCTCTTCAAATCTTCTTTTTAATCTTTCCCTGTCTTCAGGGGGAGTTATTGCTTCGAGTTGTTCGTAAAATTCCCTTGCTTTTTTTAATTTATTTAATTGTTTTTGTGATTCTTCGCCGTGCTTTGCCCATCTCAGCGCTTCTGCATGGGATTCTTCCTTGTTTGTTGTAAAATAATGCCTGATAAAAACCTGCTCATCAGTCAATCCAGGATAAAGTGATTTATTTTCCTTGACAATCTGATTAAAATTTTTCTCAACAACTTTTATTGTTCCGTCAGGATTGGTGTCATAAATTGGAATTTTTTCGCCGTTTGGACCAATGCTTTCTCCTTTTTTTATCGGATCCCAAACTTTCATTTCTCTGCTTACTGCCTGCATTTTTCCGGAATCCCTGTCAACAAGATATTTTACTGATTTTTCCTTTTCCTCTGGAAAACCTGTAAAACCTTGCCTTTCAAAATCCATTATTGGACGCTGCCATTCTCCAAGATGAACAACAACAGCTCCTCCTTTTGTGGTATCTGCTGCAAAATCAACAGCTCTTTGAATTTCAAACATTCCCTGCTGTCTTGCCTCATCATTAAATCCCTGTTCAGTCAATCCGGAAACATTTCCAACAGCAATTGTTGCATGCGTTGACATATCAACTTCATTTAATTTTGCAAGATCTCTTATTGCTTCTCTTTCTTCTTTGCCATAAGATTCTGGAGTGATGTTTCCCTGCTCTTTCCATCCTTTGTTTTTTCCAGTAAATCCAAGCTCAACCTTGCCAGCACCGGCAAAAATAGCTGCTTTCAAATCCTGAAGAGCATCCTTGCCATAGCCTGCACTTACTCCAATTTCTTTTACAGAAAGCTTGTCTTTATCCAAATCTATTACTTCCATCTCCCGATCCATTGCATTGTAATAGTTGTTTCCAAACTGCATTAATATCCCACCTGATTATTTGTTTTTGCAGATTTATTCTGCTTGTAATCCTGAATCTGCCTCAAGGCATATTCTGATTTTAATATTACTGATCTTGCTTCATCATCCATTATTGTTTTTGCCTTGTCAAAAGTAGGCATGATATTTGAATATGATTCAACAATTCTCAAATCATTTTCAGTAAGCTGTCCTTGTGAGGCTCTGTCTCTTATGTCTTTTATTCTTTCATAAACATTTTGTGATGCCAGTTCATAAATATTTATTCTTGTATTTTCAACTGCCTGACCATACTGAACAGGAGCTTTTGTTTCTATTTTTTCCTTTTCAACTGTTTTTTCAAGAGCTGATTTATCCTCTGCTTCAGGAACTTTTATTTTCTGCAGAACTTCTATTCTTTTTTCAAGCTCTGCTTCCTCCTTTTCACTTTCTTTAATAAGAGCTTCTGCTTCTGCAATCTCCTTTTCAATATCTTTTTTCTTCTGCTCTTCAATCTGCTTAAGCAGTTCTATTCTTTTTTCTGGAGGAAGTTTTTTTAGCTCTTCTGCTGAGACCATTTTACCAGCTCAACAAACCATGGGATTTTTTGTAATTCTTGTAAATCTGATACATATTAAAAATTGCTTCGCCTTCTGCAGATTTTTTCGCATTTAATCTTTCAAATTCATCTTCTTTTGTTGGTTTTTTCTCTTTTTTTGCTTCTTTGTTTTGCCCAACACCGGTTAATGCGCCAACAAGTTCTCCAAATCCGCCAATCAATGCTATGAATGGATTTGAAAATTGTATTTTTTCCGGTTTTGTTTCTTTCTTTTCATCTGTTTTGCTTTCAACTATGACTTCTCCTGCTTCAGTTAAATAATTTTTAAGCTCTGTTCCCAAAGATTCCATTGCTGCTTTTACAGATTCATCAATGCTGCTCAAGAGCTCCATATCCTGTGATTCCCTGTATTTTTTATAATTGTCTATGTCTTTTTGTGTCCAGCCATAAGCCCTCAATGTAAATTCAAGCTTTCCAACATGGATTGGTCCTTTGTGCTGATAAGCTTCCTGCTGAAATTCCATTTTTGGCGATGTTTTGTAATTGAAAGAAGCAAGGATGCATGAATAATAATCCCCTTTCTTTTTTTTCTTCGCAAGGAACTCTATTTCAACCATTGCTGTTTCAAAAGCAGATACAATATCTGGACTTGAAAGATGCTTTTCCTTTGCACTCATTCTTCTTATTGCCCTTAAATAAGGCTTTATCCAGTTTATGTAAAGCTGTATAGTATCATAATGCTGCCTTAAATATTTTAATGTAAAACTCTTTCTTGTTGTTAATTCCTCATAAGTTCTTTTCTTCCATTCAGTATATTGCATTAATTTCCTTGCAAGAACTTCCCTGACTTTTGTGTTGAATTCGCCTGCTTTTGCAGCAATAATCTCGTCTATTCTTCCTTCATCTTCCTTTTGTATTCTTATTCTGAAAAATAAGTCAGGCAAAATTGTAAATCCTACTTCCCTTGACAGGCCATAAACAGAAGCTGGATTTTTCATTCCTCCTTCAACCATGTCAATCCAAATTCCTTTCAGTGCAATTTCAGAGCTGTTTGCATTCTTGTCATTTTTGTAGGAGCTTTCATAATAATCAAGCCTTTCTTTTATTATCCTTATTTCCCTTACAATCTGGAAAAGCGCTTTTGTCATTTCGCTTATTCCTTTTAGGTATTGCGAAGCTCTGTCCTGCTGAAGAGCAACTCTTTGCTGAGTCATGCCCCAGTATGATGAAAGCTCTGATGATGAGAATACATCTGTTATTTTTTCAACTTCCTCAGAAGGATAATCCCAATCAACCCTCATGTGGCCAAGAAGCCAAAAATAACTTTCTTCAATAGAAGTATTGTATGACTCGTACATTAATCTTAATCTTTCCACGGGTTTTGGATAATCTGTTTCTCTTTCCTTGTCTTTTTCAAGCCAAGCTTTTTCCCTGTCTTTGAATCCAAAATCCTTGAGTTCTGTTTTAGATTCTGCCATATTACCTCTTTTTAAGCACATAATTATTGTTTATTATTGTTTATAATATTATTATTTAAATTGTTTTCGCTTTATTCAGGTTATTTGGTGTTTTTTTGCCAAGGCAAACAACAAAACCAACGCTGTGAATAATCTGGGTTCCTGAAAGTTCTGCAATCTCCTCAAAAAGTTTTTTTTTGTCTTTTTCTTCAATAGCAGTCCTTAGAAATTTTACTTTTACAAAGCCGTCTTTTTTTGCTTTTTTTGACACTTCTTTTATTATGTTTTCAGTAACTCCATTTTTGCCTATTCTTACTGAAGGCTCTGCTAATTTTGCTTTTTGTTTGATGTCCATCAGGAATATTGTTTATAAAAGGAGTATTTAAATCTTGTTTATTATTGATGAATACTACTTTAATATAGCAAAAAAGATTTTTAAATGGATAAAAAAGCGCATTGATATGGCCAATAATACAGATAATAATAACAGTTTTCTTAAAGGCTTCAAGCTGCCTCAGCAACTAAGAATTTTATTTATTATGATGTTTTCTTTGCTGTTGTTTGGCTCTATTGGATATGCTCTGTTTGAAAAAGTAAGTTTTATACAAGGACTTAGTCTTACTATTGAAACCCTTGCTCTTTACCATATTGAGCCAAAAAATATTTATGAAAGAATTTTTGGAATGTTCCTTATTTTATATGGTGTATGCACCTTTTGGTTTGTTTTGTGGACTGGTTTCGGTTTTTTGGTTGAAGGCCAGTTTGATGAATATTATGGGAGGTTGAAATTGATGAAAAATGTAAAAAAATTAAAAAATCATTTTATAATATGCGGCGGTGGAAGAGTTGGAGAGCATCTTGTTGAACATCTAAAAAACAAAAAAGAAAAATATGTCATAATAGAAAAAGGAGATAACATAACTGAGGAAATGAAAGATAAAGGCTATGTTGTTATGAAGGGCGATGTTTTGGATGAAAAAGTTCTTATTGATGCAGGAATAAAAAAAGCAAAAGCAATTGTTGCTGCTCTTCCTGAAACAGAAAAAAATATTTTAATAACCTTGACAGCAAGGGAATTGAACCCAAACATTATAATTTATGCAAGAAGCCATAATGCTGACATGATACACAAGCTTAAAAAAGCAGGGGCAAACCATGTTGTAATGCCTGAGCTTGTCGGTGCAGAAGAAATAATGAAAAAAATAGAAATGGATGACAATATTAAAAAGCCTTAAGATTTACAGGCGGCAGGAATTTTATTATTTCGTCTATGTCTCCGCCAATTTTCTTTTGTATTAATTTTGCAATTTCGCTTGGCTTTTTATCTCCTTTTTGCAGTTTAATGCAATGTTCAGTGCTCTTTGTAATTGCGCTTACTGGCCCACCTATTATTTTGCCCTCTTTTATACCTACTGCAAGCTTTGAATTTGAAACAGTCATATAATTTCTTTTTCCGTATATCATAAAAGAGCCTTTTGACAAATGCTCTCCTGCTTTTGCAGTTGCACTTACCTGCTCAGGATTTATCCAGTAAACTTCAATCACTTCTGCCCCTAATTTAAATTGTTTGGAATATAATGCAGTTGCTTCTGCTGTTTCTTTTTTTGTTGTTTCGCTGCATTTCTGCCCGTGTTTTACTATAAAGAATGGACTTCCTGCTTCTTCTGTATGAAAAACTATGTCTTCTTTGTTAAGATGCTTTTTTACAAGAATATCGTTTGTTGTTGCGTCCCTTCCGCCAACGCAAAGAAAGCCTTCTGATGAATAAAACCACCTGAATTTTTCAAACCATTCCTGCTTTCTGCTCTTTTTTTCCTCTTTTTTCTGCTTTATTTTTTCAAATTCAGCAATTTCCTTTTCTTTTTTTGATTCGAGAACTGCAAGTTTTTTTCTGCTTTCCTCAACTATTTTGTTTATGGAACTTATTTTTTTCTTTGATTTCTTTGCTGCTTCAAAGTATTTTGCAGCATTCTCCTCAACAGATTTCCTTATGTCTATCTCAAGCTCCATTTTATAAGAATTGGTTTTATTAGTTTATAAATCTTTCTTATGCTTTTTTATACTTCTTTAAGTCTTCTTTTGATTGCTTCAATTTTTTTATTTAATTCTTCAATGCCAATCCTGAATCTGTCAATTTCAGGTTTTGGCTGCTCTTTTAGCGGCTCAAAATAAACTTTTTTTTCAGGAACATATTTGAATTCTTTTTTTGCTTCCTGTATTTTTTCCTGTTTTGGCTTTCTTCTTTTTAATGCTGCAAATATGATAAAAAATGATGCAAGAACTATTGCAATAATTACAGCAATTAGGATTAACATATTATAATTTTTTTGTTCAGTTTCATAAACAGTCGGCTCTGGTTTTTCTTCAACAGGAGGTATTGGCTCCTCTTTTGGAATTTCCTGAATTATTTCTTTTGGCTTTTCTTTAACCGGCTCTTCAGTTATTTCATTTTTTGTTTTTACAATATAAGGTGCAATTCCTCCGCCGGAACTTCCTGAATCACTGCTTCCTGAATCAGAACCAACGGCTGACAAAACAACATAATCATTTTTGTTTGAATCTATTGTTATTGATTTTAATTTTGTATAGTAACCCTCTGCCAAAGCAGTTACCAGATAAGCAGGAAAATAATAAATATAAGTTGAATTTGCATAATAATGGGCCAAAATCTGCCTTGGAATGTGTCCTGTGGAATTAGTAATTTCATTGAAAATCAGATTTCCCGAACCTGTTACATTTACCGTTGCATTTGCAATATTTCTTGTTGAATCTTTTACAAACAGATTAAGATACCACTGCATATATAATAAAGCATCTGCCAAAGAATTATTTCCGTGAGTGGTATTTACCAGGGTTATGTTCGAATTTTGTGATGATTCCGAATAAATATCAACTGAAGATGAATTTGAAATATTTGAATCATAAATGAAATTATTGTAAGAAAACCTAAAATAAAGATTGTTATAATTGTTTATTGATTTTGAATTGGATATAATTGAATTATTTGTTCCCCACAAAAAGATGCCATACTGGTTTTTTTCAATATTTGCTCCGCCAATGGAGATATTATTTGAATTTATAATATAAATTAAGCTTGCATTTGTTGAATTTTCATATTCTACATTGCTTTGATTGTAAATATAATAAATTGGATTTCCATTTATTGTATTGCTTGTGTCTATCTGATTATAACCGCTAAAATCATTTTGAAATAAATCAAAATTAATATAATGCGTATTATTAATAGAATTATTTGCAAGCACAATGTTATTACCAGAATATGATAATCTTATTCCTTTATCATTTGAATCAAAATTATTTCCTGCAATTATTAAATTTGAAACACCATTTAAATCCAAAACATAATTGCCCGAATTGTTGAAAAAAGTGTTATTTTCTATATTTGTTAATCCGCTCGAAGATGTTATGCTGCCCCCATTATTTCTAAAAGTATTATTAATTATCTTATTATCATAAGAACCAGAAACATATACCCCTAAAGGATTATTTTCTATCAAATTGCCAGTTATTATATTTCCGGATGTTAATGAATTTGGTAATCTTATTGCAGATTCCCTTGAATTGATTATATGATTATTTTCAATGATGGTGCCATAATCCAAACCGCCCAAATAACCAGTATAAACTGCTATTCTCGCTCCATCAATAAAATTTCCGGAAATATTTGTTCCTGAAACAGCCATCCTAGGCGGATGATAACCTGGGTCAGGATATCCTCCTATTGGAATTCCATAATAAAGTGGATTTAACATAGTATTGTTAAATATAGTATTGTTGGTTGAATTAAAAAAACCATAAGTGAGTATAATCATTGGGTGATGTATCTGGGTTAAAAAAGTATTTCCCTCTATAAAATTAAAACTTGCACCGGTTATGATTATCCCGTCTGTTCCATTTATGATTGTATTATTGAATATATGGTTGTATTGGCTGTTATAACCTAACCAAATATTCATATGCTGTGTTCCTGCAATTAAAGTATTGTTGTATATTTCAGCATGATCAACCTGGTATAATTCGATATTTGGGGGATTTGTTCCAGAAGTTATCTTATTATTATAAACAAAAAGATTTTCCATAATATTTCTTAATGTAACTACATCATTATAAAAATAAGAAGTGTTTTGATTTGTTGCATTATTGTTTGCAACAGTTATTCTTTCATAATTAGCTCCGTAAATTCCCCATAAAATTATTGCAACTTCGCCATTGATAAAAGTATTATTGGTTATGTTTGCACCTGTTGTAAAACTTTCAAATCTTATGCCTCTTGAATTGTTTATAAAAATGCTGTCATAAACAGAAGTATTTCCATTTCCAACTATCCCTCTAACACCTTCAAGAATATTGGCTTTGGTATCTGATAAGTTACCGATTATGATGCAATTTTTAACAATAGTATTATTGACTGCAAGAATATTTATTCCAACCGAATTATTGGTTATCCCTAAAATAAGATTATTATTGCAATCTAAAATAATATCATTTGTGTCTATTGTAAAACAGGTTCCATTAACAGTAAGATTTCCATTCAAAACACATGATTCATTTACAGAATCTCCGCAAGTAAAATTAAAATTAGTTCCTATGCAATAATTCGGTGTTTCGGTTACAAAAGCATTTTCCTCTGCAGTCAATGTTTCATAGCTTTCATTTGCACAGGTTACATTGTAATAAAATGTTCCATTTGATGAAAAACTTCGGTTATAAATGTACAACCCTGAATCATAAGTCATTGCGTTATCAGCAGAATCCTCAAAAGTTATGTTGCATGATGCATTTATTGAAGAATTATCGGTTAAATTAGAATAATTTGCATAAAAATTTATTGTTTCTCCTGGATAAATAATTGTTGTATTTGTTTGATCATAAATTTCCAATCGGGTGTTTGTTCCTTCTATTACAGCAAGAGTTGTAAAAACAGGTTTAATAAAGACAAATGATGCAAAAACGCCAAGAATAATGGCAATAAGTAAAAAATCGCTCTTTTTCATCATAAAAGGAGCTTAAACAATCTTAATTTATAAAGATTTCTCATTTATGTGCTTTAATAAACTGCAAATAAGAAAGCAAAGCTTTATTATAGTTAATATAAATCTAAAATAAAAAATAATTAAAAGAAAAAAATCAGAATCTTCTCAAATTTTTGTTTATTTCATCAATTCTTTTATTGATGTCGTCCAAAGCCCTTATTTTTGACAAATCGCTTTCTGGAACATCCATTCTTTCTGCCTGTTTTGCAGGTTTTGGCAATTCCGCTGCTTTAATTGGCTTTGTTTCAGGCATTGGCATCTGCTGTTCGATTTTTCTTGTTTCTGCAACCTGAGTATCAATATTTTTTGTGTGTTTTCTTGTTGCAATTATGGATACTAAAACAGCCGCTATCAATCCAAAAAATAACAAAGTCCATGCCCAGGTGTAATCTTTTGTTGTTTCTGCTGCTGGCTGTTCAGTTGCTGGCTGTGTTGGTGCAATCTCAACAGGCTCTTTTGATTCTGCTGGTATTTCAACAACCTGCTCTTTTGGCTGTGCAACATTCAGTTCTTTTAACAGGAATGTCCAGTAAGTTCCAAATGTTTTTAATGTAATCTCCAAATCTTTTACACCGTCATTTTCATAATCAACCTGTATTGTTTCGTCCAAAGCAAGGGTATAATTCTTTGGTGTGCTTGCAATTTCAATTATGCATGATTTCTTTGCAGTGTCTGTTCTCAAAATTCTTAATGTATGCGTAACTCCTTTTTTTGTTTTGATATTCAATTTATCCAATTTAGTCATTTTAATATCAAAATTATCTTTTTCATTGAAATCAGCATTAAATGTTGTTGTTTGCGGAACAAATTGTGCTAATCCGCCTGAACCATCGCTGCCTGTATTTCCCCCTGTTGAAGGAATTAATGTTAATGTCAAATCAATATTTTTGCTTTGATTAATTGTTTCAACGACAGACCTTGAATAATAACCTGATCTTGAAGAGGTTAAATTGTGGGGTGTGTAATTTTCACCAACAGAATCTTCTATGTAATATTCAGTCAGATTTGCATAAGCATATCCGCTTATTGCAGTTAATGTTGCTTCTGTTGCATTTGATGCATCTTTTACAACAATTGTTGCTGATGATGAAGTTGAGATTTTTACAGGCCACAAGAAGCTTAATGCTGCACTTGATACTGCATCGACCTTTGCCCTGTCAAATGTTGAATTTATTATGCTGTTTGCTGATGAGCCTGTTGCATAAAAGTCATATGATATTGAATCATATATCTTTAAGTTATTTATATTTGCAGTGGTTGTTCCTAAATAAACAGCCGTATCAGATTCATTGAATATGTTGCTGTAAACTGAGTTGTTTGTTGTTGGATTACTGCATCTGATAAGAGGGGATGAGCAGCTTCCGCCAATTGTTGTTGAAATTTTAACTCCTGTTGTTTGATTCACAAAAGTATTGCTGAATATTTTGTTGTTATTGTATCTTGCATAACAAGTTCCTGGATCAGGATCAATTATGCAACTAGAAGTTCCTGCAATATTAACTCCTAAAGTATCATTTTCAAATCTGTTTGAATAAATCTGATTGTAGCTTCCTAAAAGAATATTAATGCTTTCTAAAACTGAATTTGTAAAATTGTTGCTGTAAATCAAATTGCTTGAAGCACCACTAACTTTTATTGCATTATAATAATTGTCAAAATTGCAGTTCTTTATTGTAACTGAACTTATTGAATTAGATGAAAAATTAAAGGCTATATCATCAGTGCTGTCTCCATTCAATGTTGAACCATTACAGTCAATTATGACATTTGAAGCATTCAAAATAAACAAACCGTCTCCATCAATATCATCTGCTGTGTAATCTCCCCCATTGCACAAAGTTAGGTTTTCGTTTACATAATAATTATCAGCTGGAACTGCGCATGATGAAGTGTTGACTGCATAAGAGCTGAAATGCTCAGCATCAAAAGTTACTGAATCCGGACCAATTACAATATTTGTGCATGCAGGTGTTGTTCCCTCATTGCAGATTTGTCCGTTTGCAACAATTGTATCTGCATCTGTTGAATAAATGTCATAATAATAAATTCCATTGAAATATTCTGTGAATGACAAAGTTACTGCTGCAGTTGTGTTAACTTCTGGTGCGCTTTCTGAATTGATTGATGCGTATCTGCTACCAACTGAAACATTTCCATTTGTTCTGGAAGTTAAAGTTCCATTAAAATTCTCCCATAATATATTTGATGGGGAATACTCTTTGCTTAAGTTCTGATTTAATAAGGTTAAATTAGAAGCGCCTGTAAAATAGATGTAAGGCAGAATATTTAATTCTGTTCCTGTCAAATAATTGTTTGAAAAAACATTATCATAAGAATTTTCAGAGCCAATATACCTTCCGCAATCACCAAGAGAAATTATATTATTTTCAATTAAATTGTTTTGGTTGGTTATTGACATAGACAATAAATAAACACCATACTCCGTACTTGTACAGCCTTCATCGCCCATATGGCCGACAATATTTTCCAAAATATTGTTATAAACCCAGCTGTTTGTTGTTCCCTCTAAATCAATTCCGTTATAAGAATAATTGCTGTCTCTTATTGTAACATTATTGTCGAGCCAGGAATATCTTCCATAAGTTACATCACTGGTTGCAAAATTATCATAATCAACAGAATCATTAACTCTTGAACCATAACCATAATACCCTGCAACAAAATTACAATCATGAACAGTTATATTAATAAAACTGGACTGCCATGCATCTATCCCGCAATCATCACTTCCTGTTCCTGCTGAAATATTATAGCCTGCGCAATCAATTTCCAAGTCTGAAGAGTTTACAAGTATGCAATCCCCTACATCTGTGCTGATATCATTCTGCAAAGTGATAACTCCGGATGATTGTGCAAGTATTGTGCAGTTCTCGCATGAATCGCATGAAGGTTCTTCTGCAATTGTTGCATTATCTTCTGCGCTTAAATTTGCATATCCTGCTTCATTTGTGCAATTAATGTAATAAAGGAACGTTCCGTTGTCTGTGAAATTTCTTGAATAAGTGTATAAATCTGATGCATAAGTCATTACATTGTCAGCAGAATCCTCAAAAGTGATGTTGCATGCTCCTGATATGGATGAATTGTCTGTTAAATTGGAATAGTTTGCATAGAATATTACATCATTGCCCGCATATTTTACAGTGGTATTTGTTTCATCATAAATGCTTAGTCTTGTGTCATCCAATTCAACAACTGCAAAACCAGTTATTGTTGGCTTTGACATGAAAACAATGCCAAATACAAAAACAATCAATAAACCAATTAGAACTTTTGTGCCCAAATCTGCTTTTTTGTTAACCATATGCAAACCTCTTTTCAAGTTTTTTTACTTATTACAAGTAATTAATATTATATATGTATAAATAGGGTTAAATTGTTTTTTATTTATAAATGTTGCTGTTTTTGGGCTTTGTTTAAGAGAAAAAGAGATTTAAAAGGTTTTAGGCTTTTAAATCAGTCCCTGCGCGAATGTTATCAGCAGAAATGAAGCAAGCATCAAAATAATCGAGTGTTTTATTCCAGAGCTTAAATCCCCTTCAGATAATTTTCCTATTACAAGGCCTGCAAAAAATCCCTGTATGATTGCAATCATTAAAAATATTCCATGAAGCGAAACAAGCCATCCTCCAAGGGTTCTTAAAAAAACTTCAATGCTTGTTGTTTCAATTGTAACTATTTGTGTCATCCCAGTCATACCAGTCTGCATCAATTCAACACCGCCTGCTTCCAAGCCAGGCATTGTTTTCTGCTCAATGTTTGCAACATAAGGAACAAGCATGTTTTGTATAACGACCATTACAATAAGGAAAACTGCAAAAATTATGTAATTCTGTATTACCTGCGAATTGATAAGCGCTTTTCTTCTTTCTTTTATTTTCTTGATTTCAATTACTGATTCAGTAACTGACTGCAAAACATCCTCTATATTTCCGCCTGAAACCTCTGCCTGAATAACAGTAAAGATTGCCCTTTTGATAACTGCATTTTTTGTTTCATTTGCAAAAGTAAGCAGTGCCTTATGCAAAGGTATGGCCCATTCAATTTGGTTTGCCAGCTTTTTAACATGTGGTGTCAATGAGCCATAATCTGTTGTTGACACTGCAAGTATTGCTTTTGGTGCCGGCATTCCGGATTTTATTGCTCCCACAAGATTTCTGACAAACTCTGGAAATTTTTCCTCAAGCTCTTTGTTTCTCTGCTGTTTTGCAAAGAAATCAAATCCAAAAGGAATTGCTCCAAGAACAATTGCAACTGCAATCATTGGTATAAATATTGGTGTTCCCAAAAGAAGATAGAAATCAATAATCAAAACAGCTAATGCAACTGCAATCATCCAAATGTGTATTTTTTTAATTTCCATTTCTAAATCTCCGGCTGAGTCATTTCAAGGAACAAAATGAACAAAATATTCAGGATAGGGATTGCCACATAAGTTCCCATGACAATCAATGTGTCCACAGCTATGCCACCTACTGCGCCTCCAAGCATGGATACAAGTGACAAGGCAAGCACAAAAAACAAAGGCGCTGCTATTAAGATGCCCGTATAAATATCTGAATAAGTTGAAACATTCTCAACATATTTCTGCCTTTCAAGCTGGTAGGAAAGCAGGGCTTCTGATGATTTTTCTGACATGAAATCCTTGATTTCCCCTCCTGACTGAACTGTTGATAAAAGGCCATCAAAAAATTCTTTCAAAGCAGGGCTTGGGCATGTTGCTGAAACTGATTTTATTGCTGTTGTCAAATCATAGCCGAACAAATCTGTATATTCAACTATTTTTTCAAGCTCTATTGAAACATCCCCATATTCGGCTGACTGCGCAATGAGCTTGAACATTCTTGCAGGAGGAACTCCTGATGCAGCTATTGCTGACATGTGATTTATTGCAAATGGTAGATTTGCATTTATGTTTCTTCTTCTTGATTTTATTTTTGACTGTGGATACATATAAAATGCAATCAGCGTTATTGCTGCTGCAATCAAAGTCATGATTATTGATTTGACAAGCACAAGAGTTATTGGCTGGCCAAGGAAATAAAAGAAAGTTGCAAAAAACAATAATGAGAAAAGCGAAACAAGCATTGAGGAAAGAAGCATTATATTTACATAAGTGTTTGAAAGTATTCTTATATTTGCAAGCCTCAATGAATTGTAAAGCTGCTTGAAAAAATCAGGAAAATTATCCAAAAGGAAAAAGCTGAGCTTTCTCAATGTTATGTTTGCAATTGAGCCGAGGAATGAAGGGCTGTAAATTTTAGGGGCTTTTCTTGATTCAAGAATTGCCTTGATTCTTTTTGCCTCCTCTGACATTGCTGTTGAGCTGAATTCTTTGCCTGCCTTTTCCTCCATAGGAAGCTTTCTTTTTATTATCTGCCATCTGAGAACAGATGTTGGCATGGTTGTTTCTGAGCTTATTGCAGATTGCTTCTTTTTTGAACTGAACATATTTTTTATGGAAGACAAAATAAATGTGAATGGAGACTGAACAGATATTCCATGGGCATGCTTTGTTTCAATGTGCTTGATTTCTTCATGAATTTCTTTTGTTTTTTCATGTTTTATTTCTTCTTTTTCTGCTTTTAACTCGTGTTTTTGCTCTGTTTTTTTCTCTTCAGCTTTTTGCACTGCTTTCTTGACATGCCCTGTTTCAGATGATATTTTTAATGTTTTGGGGATAATCTGTTCTTCAGCTCTCAACTTCTCAAGAATTTTCAATTCCGGTACGCTTTCTTCAAAAACAGGCTTTGCTGTTTCCTTGATTGCAATATAATCCTGCTGTTTGTCATTGTAATAAGCATAGAATATGCCTGAGTTTATGGCTTCTATCTGGGAAAGCAAAGAATAAATATATGCCCCATAATAATCCAGCCAGTCATCAAGTGTTTTGCCCTGCAAAAGAATATTCAGAAGCTTGTTGTACTGCACAGCAGAGTATTTTCCCTTTTGGTAATCGTTGAAAAGCTTTTTTGATTTTGCAGCAAGCTCTTCCTTGTATTTCTCGTTTCTTTCTATCTCCAAAAGCAAATCATTTATCCTTGAAATGAATTTTTTTGATTCGGCTATTGTAAAATGCGGGACAAGCATATCATGATGAGCAGGATTATTATGAATTTTTTCAGGGGATTTTTTTGGATTTTCCATTTTGTTGCTCATGCATTATTCATCCTAAAATTTAGGCAGCTCCTTTGATTTTATTTCCCTGATTGATTCTTTTGTGTAAAGATTTGTTTTGAGAATTTCCTGCTTCAAAAATTTCATTCTGTCCTTTAAAAGCTCAGCATCATTTTTGCTAACTCCTGAAACGGCTTTATCAGCCATATTACTATAAACCTTTATCATCTCAGACATAGCTTCAATGTTTTTTCTCAGTTCAGCAAGCTTCGCTTTCATTTTGTTTTGCCCCTCATTAAAAATAAATCAAACAATAAATTCAAAATAAATTAAATTCCCAATTCTTTTATGACTCTCTCTGAGTTTTTGTAATATTCATTTATTATCCTGTTGACTTCCTTGAAATCTGTAATTCCTTTTTCAGCCATCTTTTTCAAAATAGCTGTTTTTATTTTTAGGTCATTTTCCAAATTAATCAAAGGAATTCCTGTTGATGCTGAAATCTTTTGCAGCACAATAGAACCTGTTTTTTGGATGAATATATCTTTGATTGGCTCCCATGCATAAGGCATTGCAGACTCAACAGTTCCCAGCTGCTGCTTGACGCTTTTGATTTCATTTATTTCTTTTATTCTTCTTTTGTTTTCATCAAGAGTTTTTATGTGTGTGATAACGCAAACAATATCCAGGCTTTCAACAAGCGAAGGAGGCAAACTTATTGGCGGAGTTTCAAGTCTCCTTACTAAAGTTTCAACAGAGCCTGCGTGAAATGTGCATAATGATGGATGACCTGAAGCCATTCCCTGAAATAAAACATAAGTTTCTTTTCCTCTTGTCTCTCCCAGAATTACATAATCAGGATTCTGCCTGAATGTTTCTGTAAGCAAATCAAAAAGCGTGATCTCTCCATAGGTTTTTCCAAGTATTGTAGGAATTCCAAAACCGCTTCTTGTGACAGAAGGCAGCCAGTTGTCATGCATAAGATTAAGCTCTCTTGTATCCTCAATTGAGCAGATTCTTGCTTCAGGAGGAATAAAATATGCAATTGCATTAAGGAAAGTTGTTTTTCCAGAAGAAGTTTCTCCTATTACCATCAGATTATTTTTGTGCTGTATTGCTGTCCACAAATATGCAAATACCTCTGGGCTTGCAGTTCCGTAATTTATCAGATGAATTGGAGTTAATGGCTCTTTTGTGAATTTTCTTATTGTGAATGTTGGCCCCCTTGTTGTGATATCCTCTGAGTAAGTTGCATTTACCCTTGAGCCATCTGGCAAAGAGCCGTCAAGCAGCGGCTTTGCATAGGAAACATATCTTCCGCATTTCTGCGCAATCTTCTCAACAAAATCAGTAAGCTTTTGCGTATCATTAAAAATAATATTTGTTCTCAGGTTTTCAAATTTTCTGTGGGTTATGTAAATCGGGAAGTTTGCTCCGTTGCATTCAATATCCTCAATGTAATAATCATTAAGCAAAGGCTCAATTTCATTAAGCCCTATTGAATTCCTGTAAACATAATACATTATTTTGTTGTAGGTTTCCTTTGAAACCTTTGTTCCAAACTGTATAAGAACTGCCTGAACATTTTTTTCAAGATATTCAATAATAAGATTTGTTTTTGCAGCTCTTATGAAGCTGATGTTGATCATTTCCTCAAGCCCAAGCTGTATCAGACTTAAAAGCTCTTTTTCAACCTCATCAAGCACAGGCTCTTCCATTTTGTAAATCAATGACTGCTCTTTTTCATCCCAGTAAATATGCGCATAAGCATAAGGGGGAAGCAAAGGATATCTCACATCAATTTTTTTATAATCTTTCATATCAGGAAGCTTCACAAGCTGCGGCCTCAAATCAATATAAAACAAACCTTCATGGTTTTCGTTTTGGTTTGGCGCAGAAGGAATTGGCAATGCCGGATTTTGTGCTGCTTGTTGCACTGGTGCAGATGGTGCTGCTGGTGCAGTTGATATTGTTGATGCAGCTGGCACTGCAGAAACAGGCTCTTCCTTTTTCCCACCAATGCTTGCTCCGAAAATATTCATTGCCATTTTTTGTTTTATTTTAATTTTTTATTGTTTTATGTTATTTTATATTGTTTTTTTGTTTTATTGTATTATTGTATTTTGTTATTTTTACTGTTTTTTATTCTTTTGTTACTATTTTGAAATAAATTCATCAAATTGCATTCATTAAATTATCCTTGCCTGTATAAAATCTGTTCCAGCTTCAAGCTTCAGCTCAAGTGTCTGGTTATTAAGATGCGCATAAACTCTTGCATAAGGTAAATCATTTCCAGAGTCAACAAGCTCTGTGTATCCGAAACCTGAGCTTTCATTTCCAAGCGTAAAATCAATTGCAGGAACAATTGTCTCTTTTGTTTTCTTTGTAAAAAAACTGTTGATGAGCGAGCTTGTTTCATAGTCTGTCTGATTTGTTGAATTTCCAATTCTTGATATATTTATTATAAGGAATTTATTTTCAAGCATAATCGTGCCGTTTGTCAGATTAGCATCAAGCTCGTATGCTTTGACATCTGCATTTGAAGCAACGACTAGATTGCCCAATTCTATCTTTGTTCGCGGCTCAATGATTTTAGATTTGGTCTCCATCTCCCATTTTAGTTTGCCGCCCTCTGTTGTCATTGTTCCCTTGTCAATATAAACTGGAATTGTTCTTTGCGAGCCAGAGCCCTCCTGAGAAATTTCCCTGAAATAGTCATTTAATGAAAGAAATAATTCCTTTTGCTTTGAAAAAACTGTTTTGTCCTTCATATTATTTATCAAAGGAACAGTTGCCTCAAGAATTAAAGTCATAGCTAGAACAACAACTAACACATACAATATTGCTGAAACCCATACTTGGGATTTTTTGTTCATGTTTCCTCTTTTTGCCCGGCTAAATGTTTGATGAATTTTACTGAACTGCAAATGTTTTTGACATTATTTTGCAGCTCTCTGGATAAACTGTGAAATTTTTTGAAATTTTTATTTCAATACTAACGGGCTGAATATCATAACTCAGCATGTTCAAAACAGTGATATTTTTTTCTTCCTCTCCTTTGATTATTATATAACTGAACGGCTCTCCTGTTTCTGACTTTCTTGCAAGATTAAAAGCCAAAACACCATTTTGATATGTTGTGTTTTTCAGCTCAAAATCAAAAAAAGTTGAGCATAATGTGTTTTTTGTCTGCTGTTCTGTATAGCTCCTGCTGCTGGTATATATCCCTGTTCCGTAAGTCAGGATATAGAAAGCAAGCACTACAAATATTGCAAATAAAAAAATTAATATTGACTTTTTCATGCTTTATTTATCAACACTGCTCAATATCCTCTGCAGTAACAGCATTGCTTGCGCAAGGAACTTCTTTGCCATCAACTTCAATGAAAGGCGTTACTTTAAGCTGCTGTATTGCTCCGACTGTTCCATTGTCATAAGTTACATTAAATCTCTGTATGTATGCTTTTGCAATGGATGAATTTGCTACTTCAGTGATATTAATCAGCTTTTCCCCTATTACAGTTGCCTGTATTTTTTCTATGTCCTTGTTTCCGCTGTTTTCAATTGTGAATTTCAGCAAAGTGCTTGAAGATGTTGTGTCGTTATAGCAAACCTGCAAAACACCGCCGATTCTGTGGATTTTCAATCCTAAATCCATTGAGCATCCTATCTGCGTGTTTGATTTTTCCTTTGCAAATGCTGCTGTTTCCTCAACATAGCCCCTTCCCCAGTTCATTACAACTGCTCCAAGAGCAACTGCAAATGCAATAAGCAAAACTGTTGCTATCAATGGTGAAACTGCTTTTTTGGATTTTATAAATTTTAACATAGTCATTTTATTTGCCTCCCTGCTTTTTTCTTAGCTCAGAAATCATCTTGTCTAATTTCTTGCCTTCGCTTGCCATTATATTTATGTAAGGCAGAGTTCCTACAATCAGAACAATCAAACCCATAATAACAAGAAGATTCAGCATCTTTTGCGTAAGGTATTGATTAACAAATCCAAGTATTCCAACAAACAAAAAGCTGAAATACAAAAACATTGCCTTATTTAGAACAAGCATAGATTTTTCCCTGTCAAGCCTTGATCTTTCTAGCTCTATTGAGATAATCGCTCTTTCAACATCGCTTAATTTTCCCATTTTTCACCTCTCTTTAGCAGCTGGAATTTGAAACCTGTCTGCTGCTGCATATGACAGTCAGGTCATCTTTAACTATTATCGGAACAACTTCAACATAAGTTACATTGCCCATACCGGTGTAATTTACATTTGTGCTGTTGAAAATATAATTTCTTGTTCTGTCCGGTTTGAGTGTTGTGTTGTACTCAAACTGAACAAAGTCATCTGTGCTGTTGTAAACCCTTACAAACAGCCTGTTAATAGTTATATATCCATTATTTGTTATATTTATATTTAAATCTTGTGTTGAATTTACGAGTTTTAAGCACATTGTAATGGATGTGCAATCATCTGTATTGTAAACAGTCTGTTTCATGGTTGTTATTGATTCTTTTGTGTAGTTTATATACCAATCATATACAACTACGCTTAAAACAACCATAAAAGCAGTCAATAATATCCACGAAAGCCATTGCGAAACTGCTTTTTTTGATTTTATATTTTTCATTTTATCACTTCTCTTTAATTTTTTATTTTTGCAATTTATTTTTTTGGGCAAGAGTCTTTTTTATTATTTATCGTGTTGCTCTGCAACAAAGCGATTAATTCATATGAAAGGCTCATGCATAACTTTTGCTAATTTCTCAATTCAATTATTATATAATCCTCTCCGTATTCTTTTGCTATTGATTTGAATGAATTTTCAGTGATATTAAAATCATACTGGTTTCCGTCAATTGATACTGACATGTTTTCAGTCATATTAAATATTTGCGTCTGGTTTTCCAACAACTCAAAGCTGTTGCATGTTACTGCTTCTTTCATGAAATTTCCAACAGTTATATTCTCCGAGTCTGAAAAAACATAAACTATTCCCATGCTGATTGTTTTTGTTTTTGCATAATTGATAAAATTTTTTGTGAAATTTTCCATTTTCTCGTTTTTATTTGCATCAGTTATCATTGCTGCATTCAAAACATAAGGCGCTTCATTGAAATAATTTTCCGATATTTCATGGAATACACTTTGGTATTTTGGAGTTTCTGTTCTTGATGAGGAATACAAAAAAACAGCAGCTATCAAAACAACTGCAGTAATGATGTAAAACTGCGCTTTTTTGCTTTTTATGATTTTAAATTGCATTTTAAATTGTTGTGACATTCAATATTATGTTTCCATTGCTGTCTGTTCCTGTATTTGTAACTATCAGATTGTATCTTCCTGCAGGAAGATTCAGATTCCCTGAAATGAAAATATTTGCATAGTCAAGCAGAGTTGAAATTATATATGTGTCCTTTTCATAAGGTGCAACTCCAAAAACTGGCCATGCCAAATCAAGGAATTCCCCTTTCTCAAGCTCAGTATTTTTATTTTGCACAGCCTGCTGTCCGTCTTTTGTTGCAAAAATATAAATTGAATTGTCTGTTGTATCCTGTGTTATTGAGCTTCCTGCAACAGTTACATTTGCATCTGTTGCAGCGCCAAATCCATCTGTGTTGTAGGTTATTCTATCTGCAATTGCGCTTCCGCCAACATCAACAGTTAAAGTTCTGTTGGTTACTCCTCCTTTTGAAACATAAACCCTGTTGGAGATTATTGTTATTATTGTTCCGCTTAAATTATAAGTTGCATTTGCATAAATGACATTCATTCCATCGCTTAAATTTATTTCTGATGTAAAATTGAAATCTGTTCCTGAATTACATGTCAAATTTTCTGCATTTAAAACATTATTCACATAAATATTGATTACTGATTCCTGGTCATCAACATCTGCTCCGTTTGTGTGTCCTGTTACATTTACTGTGTCTGTGAAAGCAGGCGAAGCAAGATTGTCAAGGCTGACAGAAAGAACAGCCCCTATTTCAACCTGATAGCATGAAGTGTTTCCTGTATTTCCAACGTTGTCAATTGGCTTTACATACATTGACCAGTTTCCTGATGTCAGACTTGTTATTGTAATATTTTTTGCAGTTGTGTCTATTGAGCTGTCTGTTGAATAATTTTGGCAGTTCTCTTTTCTTATTTCATAGCTGTATCCGGCAACTCCTGAGATTGAATCGTTTGCATCCCAGTTAAATGTTGGATTTGGATTATAACTTGTTACATTTGTTTCGTGTGTTGAGCTGTTCAAATAAATCATGTATGGCTCAACATTATCTATAGAAACTCCGTCTGATTCTGAAGTATTTGAATTTAAGCCATTGATATTATAAGCATAAACTTCAAAATTATACAAAGTTCCTTCATACAAAGTTAGGTTTGTTATTGTTGCACTTGTTGATGTTCCAACATCTGTCCAGCCAATCAATTCTGTTCCATTCTCCAAAACTCGGTATTTATAATAAACATAATAAGTGTAATATTCTGTTGAATTAAACCAATGAGCAGATAAAGTTGTATTGTCAAGTATCCAATCAACATCTTCAGATTCAAGACCATCATAAACAACAGGCGCTGTTGGAACTGCTGATGTGGTTTTGTTTAAATAAATATTTTCTCCCATTGAATAAGTTATATTTATCTTGTGGCTGTCTGTTATGTATCCGTTCTTTGATGTTGTTATTGTGTAATTTGTATATGGATAAAATGTTGTTGAATCCATGTAAGTTTCCCATAAAATATTTGTAGTTGTTTTTCCATCTGTATCAGTCAATAAATCAAACCATTGAGTGTTATTGTTATCAGTTATAACAACATCTGCCCCGGGAATTGGATTGCTGTCCGGGTCATAAACATTTGCATAGTAATACCATAATATTCCAATGTAGCCATTGGTTGTGTTTATCTTATTTATATCATAATTTGTGTTTAAAAGATAATTTGTTCCGGAACTTAAAGAAGTTATATCAAAATTATTTGAAGAGCCAAGAGTTGTATTTTCAATATAGTTGTTTGCTGAAATGCCATCAAATAAAATATAATCGTTTGTTGAGTACAATAAATTAGTTCTTATAAAATTATAATTTGAATTGTTAAAATAAATAGTTAATGAATTATTTGTAAATGCATTATCATAAATTGAATTATTGCTCATTTTTCTTGAAAATGGGCCCATAGAAGGAGGACATGAAGTCACCCTTGGATTATGCGTGTAAATTGCATAATCATTTGTTTCAAACCAATTTTGATTGATAAGGTGGTTGTTGTTTGAATCATAAACGCTTCCTCCCCCATCTTCGCAATAAGCCCAGCCAAATAAATACATCCCGTAACTGTTATTTATCAAATAATTACCTACAAAACTATTGTATGATGACTCAACAAATATTTTTATTCCGTAATTATTTTCATAAATACTATTATGGTCTATGCTACTGTTTTCCCCGGATTCAACAGAAATTGCTTCCTGCGTATTGTTGATGTTATTATATTGTATAATCATTTTGTGGCCTGAAGTTTTTATGCCTGCAAAATAATCCAAAATATTGCAGTTTTTTATTGTAACATTGTCAAAGCTGTTTTGCACTGCTGTTCCGTTTGTGTAAAATGGCGAAACATTGATTAGATAATTGTTGCAGTCAAGAGTGCAGTTTGAGCAGTTTATTGTAAAGCAGTCATCATCGCTTTGAACATTATTTATCAATATTGAGCTTTCATCAATTGATCCGCAAGAGGTTACTAAATTAAATCCATTTTGCAAAGTTATTGTTGCATAGGTTGTAAAAAGATTGCCTTGGTTGTCATTTATTACTGCATAAATATCATAATCTCCGTTTGGAATTGTATTGGATTCATTTATTGTATGGCTTGCTGTATAAACTCCGTCATTTGCTTTTTTGTCTGGTGACAACCCGTTATCAAGCAAATTTATTCCTGCTGATGCTGTGCTGTCTATTTTCTGCAGTTCAGTGCTGTTGATTGATGCGGTTAATCCTTTTTCAGCTGCATTGTACTCGAAGATTAATGTTTCATTATTTTCAGCTGTTGAAGGTGTTGCAGTCAGCACTCCAAGAGGTGCATTATTGTCAACATAAATCAAAAGGATATTTGAATAAACATAATTTCCTGATGTGTCTGTGTTTCTTACCTGAATATTATGGGCATCATTGCTCCATTGTGTTGTATTCCATTCATGAGAATAAGATGTTGATGTTGCTGTCCATGATGAACCATCAATTGAAATTTCCGGATTTGAATTTATATCTGTAAAAGTTATATTTAACACTCCTGAAACAGTTGAATTTGCATAAGGGTATGTTATTTCAATTCCGGATGTTAAATAATCTATTGAATCATTTATAACGACTGAATTGTTTGCAGGGTCTTTTACTTCCATATAAATTGTTTTTGTTCCATTTCCGGAAGAAAGCTGCCAGGTTCTTTCATTTACGCAGGTTTCCCATATTAAATTTGATAACTGCAATGGATTTTCTGATAATCTGCAGTACAAATTCTGGCTGACATCAGTATAATTCATTTTTAAATAAACTAAATTGCTGAATGTTGTTGATGCCTCGTCATTAATCAATAATGAAGCTGTTGGTGCAGTTCTGTCTATTGTTATGTTATAATTTGTTGTTTCGCCTGTTTTGAAATATATCCCTAAAAACTGAGTGTAGGCTGTTGCTGTTAAATTATAAATTCCATCCGAGAATGCTGTTGTGTCCCAATACTGAACCCATCCATCGCTTCCGTTTGTATCTTCAGTTGTTCCCGGCAAACCATTTAATGCATATCCTCCGCTTATTTCATAAACAAGTTTTAATGTATTATCCGAAGCGTAACTGTTTACTTCTTGGATTCCATAAATATATAAATTTGACAAAGGAGTTATAATTATTGGTGCATTCGGCTCAAGCAAAATAGAATCATTTGTTGAATTTATGTTTCCTGCATTGTCCTGCACATCATAATAAACAGTTCTTTCCCCATAACCTGGAATCAAATTCCATGCTTTTTCATCTGTGCAGAATTCCCAGTTTGTGCTGTTAATTTCTGTTTCATTGTTTGAATATCTGCATTTGTAAATTCCATTTGCATCTGAATAGGTTAATGAGAGTGTTACTTCCTCTTTTGTTGTTTTGTCATTTTCGTTATTAATTGAAATTATTGCTTCAGGATTTGCATTATCAACAATAGCTGTTGCATTTGCATATAAAACATTTCCGACATTGTCATTTACTGTTGCGGTTATTGTATAATTTGAGTCTCCTTCATTTGTTATTGTATCCAAATTTGTGTATACTCCATCATCTTTTGCTTCATCAGGATAAATTCCATTATCATAAAGATTTATTACACCCACTCCGCCAATTGTTGATAAATCAATAGTTACTGAATAACCAACAGCCCCTGCATTATAATATAAAATAACTTCTGTGTTGTTATTAAATAAATCCGGTTCTAGCCATAACACACCAATTGGCCTTGGGTTCATATTTGCGCAGATTGATGAAATATTGAATGGTGCATAATAAGTTATCCCGTTGTAGATTATTCTTCCTGATGTTAAGATGTTGCTGTCAATTCCCGCGCTGAAAACCTGAAAATCTCCGCAAAAATCAGTATCTCTTACAGTTGAATATTCAACTGTTGAATTTGTTATGTTGGAATTTATTATTATGGATTCAATAATTGTTGAAGGATCTATTGTGGAATTGTATATTTCAGAGCTGTTAATTGTCGAATCCAATATATCTGAATTTTTAACAATGCAGTTTTTGCTTCCGCTTTTTGCAAGCAAAGAATTGTTTGTATTTGAGTTTTCGACAAGGCATTCCTGCATAGTTGATTCATTGCAGTAAGTGTTGTTTTCTGTTGAAGCATCTATGGTGCAATTATAATTTGTTGAATTGATTATTATTGAATTGCTTTTTATTTCTCCGAGCCATGCTGTTTTATTTGCAACATAAGAGCCATAAACAATGTTAATTGGGTATGAGCATTTTCTTATTCCTTCTGCCTGGCCTCTTGTATCGTTGCTGTAATAAACAAGAACTTTCTGGCAGGACTGCTTTCCTGAATCGCAGCTTATGTTAATTTCAGAAATAAATTCTTTTTGTGTTCCTGGTGCAACATTTGTGTACCATGCCCCCCCATTTGAACAATAATATCCGCAGTATTCTTCTGTATTGCCCGAATATGCTTTTGGATTATAATCTGGGTTGTAATCATCAATGCAGTATTTTGTTTGCGTTACATTGTGTGTTGGATTGTCAAGTGTTGCATTCAGCTGTATTGTTGCATTTTGGTCAATATGCCAGTAAATTGGCTCTGTTGAATTGTCTGTTGTTTCAACAAGGTTGTTGTTTTGTATGAAATAAACAGTTGCGCTGTCTGTTTTTCCAACTTTATCATAAACAGTTAGATTCGCTGTTTGATTGTCTGCATTTGCTTCAACAATGTAGTTTATTGTTAATTCTGTTGCATCATCATTGTTTGTCTGAAGCCCATCACCAAAAGTATCATTGCTCGTTAATTTATCAGGAGTTATGTCTTCAAAATTAACCTGAATTGTTATTTTTTGCCCAATGCATTTTGTCAGATTGCTGTTAAAATGAACAATCATGTCTTTTGAAGTTGAATTGTATAATTGGGAGATATACATGCAGCTTGTTGTATTTGTTGATGCGAGAACATCAGTTATATTTGGTGCAGTATTATCAACTGTAAAATAAGCTGAATAATTCAAAGTTGTATTATACCTGTCAGTTGCTTCTATTCTTAAAATTGAACTGTTTATTGAATTTGAATCTCCAAAATCAGTTGTAATCCATGACTGGCTTGTGCCTGTTGCAGAGGCATTTACTTCCACCCAGCCAGAACCCCCATTATAATCTATTGAATAATTAATTGCATCTGAATCTGCATCTGTTGATGCAGTCCATGTTATTGTTCTTGTTCCATTCCACAATGTGCCTGCTGATGGAATAGTTATGCTGAATGCGCCGGGTGCTCTGTTAGGAAGTGTATGGCTTGCAACAGAAGTATTTGCATATTCGCCTTTTGAATCTGCAAATCGGATATAAGAGGCGATTATATTATTTGGCTGATAAACAGAACCAGTTGCATTAACATCTGAATTGCTTATTGAAACATTGCAAACCCCATTTGCATTATTGTAAACTCCGGATTTTGTTGCCCAGCTTCCATCTGTGCTTTTTTTATGATACAATGTGCACGAGATAATATCATTTAATCCGTCTGCATCTGTTGCATTTGCAGTTATATTGTATATATGTTCTGCAGGATAATCTGCGAAGGTTTGATTTTGCAAAATTATTGGATAGCCGTTCAATTCAAATACAAATAATGTGCTTTCAGTTATATTAAGCTGTTTTGATTGTGTTGTAAAATTTGTTTTTGATGCATTGATTGTATAATTTGTGTAATAATAACTGCCAATTGGAGTTTGATAATACTCGGTGATGTTTTGTCTTGCAATTTGCCCCGAAGAATTTGTAAGCATATTAAAAGTAAATAAATTATTTTTATCATTTGCAGAAATATTTGCATTGTTAACCGCGCTATTATTTGTCTGATTGACAAAAACATCAAGATACCATTTGAAATAAAGCGTTCCTGCAGAAACCACTACTCTTGATTTATTGAATGATGTATTTGTAAATGTATTTACCAATCCGGAATTGTTTATGTCTTTGGAATTCAAATCTGAGTAATTCCCATTTATTATTGAATCAATTATATTGTTGTAGTTTGCTGAACTTGCAAAATACACGCCTACAAAAGTTGCATTTGTTATGGTGTTGTTTTCTAAAAGGTTATAAGATGCCAGACCGCCACCATAAGGATAAAAAACAAAACCATTATAATTTTCTTTTAAATTATTGTCTTTTATGGTATTATTTGAACCTTCAATCCTCATTCCAGTATACATAAAAGAGATATTAATTCCATTATAAGATATATTATTGCTTTTCACTAAATTAAAATTAGAATAACCCCCAAGCCTTATTCCAACAATCTTGTTTCTTTGAAGATTATTATTTGAAATATTATTATAAAAAGCATTTGCAAGAAAAATTCCCCATTCTGTGTTGCCATAAAAAGTATTGTTTAAGATTGTAGTATTGACTGCCCCTGCAAGAATTGTTCCATCATTGGTTATTCTTCCGAAATTGCCAGTTCCATTTTCAAAATTATTAATTAAAGATATATTAAGAGTATTGTATAAATGTATCCCGTAAGTGTCTGTAAATTCTATTGTGTTATTATAAATCAAGGAATTATTGTCCTGCCACAATAATATTCCTGCCCATGTTGAATTATCGCATGTAAATGCATTATTTATGCAGGAATTGTTGCCATATAAAGTAGCATCATGTTCACTGGAATAATTTGCATTCTCATCTGATCTTATCCAGTTATCATCATAAACATTGCCAAAAGAGTATTTTGAGAATATTCCATAACCGCAATAGCCATTTGTTCCTGTTCCGTTTACATTGTGGCAGTTGTCAGTAACATCATTGTATCCGTCATTATTGTAAAACAGTTTATTTCCGGTTATGTTGTTGCTGTCTGATGAATCCAAGAATATTCCTGCTCGTTTATTATAAGATAAATTATTGCTGTAAACAAAATTGCTGTCAGAATTATCCAAATAAATTGAATCTGTATTGTTTATGATTATGTTGTTTGTTATAATATTGTTATTTTTATATAATGTCAGTCCATAAAAATTATTCTGCACAAAATTATTTGTGAAGTTGATTGTTGTGTTTGCTTCAATTCCTCTCTGGCCAATAGTATGATTCCATCCGGCTCCTGAAACAAATGAGTTATTCATGCTGAACAAAGAGTTGTCTCCTGCAAAAAAGAAGAATGATTGGTTTAATGTTGTAATATTTGATGAGTCAACAATAAATTTGCTTGTGCTTTGCGTTGTTATTCCGTATTCTCCGTTAAATGTGCTGTTGAAAATGATTGTTGCATTATTCAATGTTAAATTTCCATTGTCCATCAAAGTTATATTTCCATTTAATAATGCTTCTGTATTATTTAAATTGCAGCTGTAATTTGCAATTATCCAATTTCCGCTTTTTGGCGGATTGCATATCAGCAAAATAACCGGACCTGCATCAAGGATGAGTGAGCTTGCAGTTATGTTTCCAAATCCGGAAAACGCCTTGTATCCTTCAACATAATAAGGTGTAAAATTATAAATGTCTGATGAATTTTGCATGTATTCTGTTGTGTTTAAAATTGGTGTTTTTCCGCCAGTAGCTGTCAAAACAGAAAAGGTTTTTACTCCAAAAATGTCCCATGCAGTTACATTTGCACCCACAACAGGAGCGCTGAATCCGTGATTTGATTCATAAACTGCAACTGAAAAATATTTCTTGACCCACAAATTACCGGTTGAAATTAATATTTTGGACTGGTTGAATGTTGAGTTTATCAAAGTATTATTGTTATTGCTTCCTCCATGAGTTATATCATAATAACTGCTTAAAGAGTAATTTCCTGTAAAATAAGAATCAACAAAAATATTGTTCATTGAATCATATGAATATAATCCTTTTGGGGTGTTATTAATAAAATTTGAATTTATTATTAAAGTGTTATTTGACACCTGCATAACCAAACCGCCCAAAGAGCCTTTTGTATTTTTAATTGTAACATTATTTAATGTGTTGTTATTTGCAGAATATCTCAAATAAACCCCGGAAGCTGAAGAGTTCAATATCATTAAATTTGAAAAAATATTGTTTACAGCTCCTAAAATGTAAATTCCCCTTGTATTGTTTTGAAAAGTGCTATTTGAAAAGCTGTTATTTGCAGAATAAACACTTAATCCGTAATAGCTGTCATAAATTGTATTGCCTGAGAAATTTGAAACTCTGCTTTCTGTTAAGTTTATTTCAATTCCTCTTTTTTCAATAGTATCTATCCAGCCAGCTCTTGAAACAAAAGAGTTTCTCATCTGGAATTCAGAATTTCCATTAACAACAAAAAAGAGAGCCTTATCAAACCATGTGCATCCTGCTGCACTGCATGCAGCCGGTATTCCATAAACTTCGCATCCAGATGTTCCATTGCAAAACTTGTTGTTTGTTATATTTGATGCATCAGCTGCTGTTAAAGAGTTATTATCATTGTCATAAATATAAACATTATTGGTTCCGCCTGAATTAAAAACTTTTAATCCGTACTGGCCGTCAAATGAGTTATTGAATTTTAAAGTTACATTATTAAATCTTAAGTACCTCATTAAGTCTGAGGAGCTCAAAGTAATATTCCCATTCATAATTATCACTCGGTTTGCACAGTCCTGTGAACCTGCACATCCCCCACCCAAGTCACATATTTCCCAATTTCCTGTTGCAGGCGGACTGCATATAGAATAAACATTTTGAATAATAATTATAGAAAAGACTATCAAAAACACTAACTTAAACAGTTTGTTAAAGTTCATTCATACCCCTTTTATTAATTTATCAAGAGGATTAAAACAAAGCCCATTTATAAAGATTTCTGCTTAAAAAAGCCATATTTAAGCCTCCTCAAGCGTTATAATGCAAAAATATAAATATTCATGTTATTTTTAAATAAAAATGGCTGATGAACAGGATATTAGGCAACAATGTATTTTCTGCCAGATAATAGATGGCAAAATCCCTTCAAAAAAGGTTTTTGAGGATGAAAAAGTTATTGCTGTTCTCGATATCAATCCTGCAACAGCAGGCCATGTTTTAATCATGCCCAAAGAGCATTTCTCAATAATGCCTCAGCTTAATGATGATATTCTGAAAAGCATTTTTTCTGCTGCAAAAAAAATATCAAATGCAATGCTGAAATCAATGCAGGCCCAGGGAACTACAATTTTTATTGCAAATGGATTAGCAGCAGGGCAAAAAGCGCAGCATTTCATGATTCATGTTATTCCGAGATTCAAGGAAGATGGATTTCCTGATATTCCAAAAAACAAAATAACCGAAAAAGAGCTTGATGAAGTTTTGGGGGAAATAAAAAAATGAGCTGTTTGATTTGCGATTTGGCAAAAACAGGGAAAAAACTTTTTGAAGATGCAAAGGTTGCAATAATTTTGAGCCCTGAACCAGCTTCAAAAGGTCACACTCTTGTAATTCCAAAAGAGCATAAAACAATAATGGAACAGGTTGATGATGACTTATTGGGTTATTGCTTCAGCGTTGCAAACAAGGTTTCAATGTTTTTGTTTGAAAAGCTGAAAGCAGAAGGAACAAATATAATTGTTCAGAATGGTGTTGCAGCAGGGCAAACAGAGCCTCATTTTGTGATACATATAATCCCAAGAAAGGAAAATGACGGGTTAAATCTGCAGTGGAAAACAAAGCAAGCTTCTGATTCTGAATTATCTGATGCAGCTCTGCAGCTTGGCAATGGTTTGATTGAAAAAAAAGAAAAGCCTGTTGAAATTGCAAAAGAAGCGCCAAAGCCGGAAGATAACAAAGAAGAAAAAGCAGCAGAAATTATAAGAGACAGCTATCTTCTAAAACAACTGAGAAGAATACCCTAAATTTTTAATTGATTTCTTAGTTTTGCAAGAGCCTTTAAATTGTGCTTAAAACATTATTGCAAAACAATAAAATAAATAATAAGAAAAGCTCATGCCCAATTATAAAAAAACAATAAAAAAAATAAGATTAAGGAATAATTAAAATAAAAATACAAAGAAAAAAAGAATTAATTCTTTCTTCTCATATAAACAAACATTCCCATTACTCCTGCAATTGTAAGGATGAATGCTATGTCGCTCAGCTCTGGAACTGCTCCGTCTCCTGCTCCGTATGAATCAAAGTGTGCAACATTGAATGTTACTGAACCATCTGTACATGCAATGTTTGTGCATGCAGGTGTTGTTGATGCATTGCAGATTTGCCCGCTGCCAACAATTGTTGCTATATCTGTTGAATACTGGTTGTAATAATATATATCGACAGGGCAGTATCCATTATAAGATAAAGTTACTGTTGCCGTTGTATTTAATACAGGTGCATTTGCTGAATCTACTGAAACATATCTGCTGCCAACTGAAACATAATCATCCATACTTGAAGTTAATGTTCCTGTGAATGCACTCCACAAAACTCTTGAACTTGATTCTTTTGATATACTCTGTCCTGAAAGAGTTATGTCTGTTAAAGCATATATTCCACCAAGTTTAGAACCATAAAAAGTTGTTCCTGGCAAAGTATTTGCTATTAATTCATTATTATTTGCTGTTGAATCAACTCTTACTGCTGCATTTGCATTTGTAACAACTGATAAATCGTTTGCCTGCAAAAAGTTGTTGTCTGAATCCGATTTTAAGTAAATTCCATAACGTACGTGGCATGGAGGTTCTCCACAGGCAACTCCAGTAATGGATACAAAAGTGTTGTAAGAAATATTGTTATTTGAAGAAGTATCTAATGTTATTGCTCCGCGGTCTATTGGAAATTCTGAATTTATAAGGTTGTTATTATAAACATCTGAATCTGCTGTGTGATCAAGAATAATCCATCCATAATTACTGTCTCTTATTGTAACATTTGTATCATAATAAGAGTATCTTGGATAAGTTATATCATTGGTTGCATTATTATTATAATCAACAGAATCATTTACCCATGAACCATAACCATAAGTTCCTGCAATAAAATTGCAATTTTTTACAGTTATATTAATAAAATTAACTTGCCATGCATCTATTCCGCAATCAGTTCCGCTTGTTCCTGCAGTTATATTATGGCCTTGACAATCGATTTCAGTATTTGAAGCATTTACAAGTATGCATGTTCCTGTTGCACTTGAATCAAGCTCAGCAGTTACAGTAAGCACTTTGTTTCCGCCAACTGCTTCTGCTGTGCAGTTTTCGCATGAATTGCAGTCAACTGCGTATGCGGTCATTGTTGTTAAAAAACCCAAAATAAAAATTATTCCGAAAAAAAGTATTTTATTTTTCATTTTAGAATGCTAAAAATTTAAGGATTTATAAATGTTTCTATAACCCAAAATAAAGCAATATTGCCTTTCCAGCCAACAAGGACATTAAAAACCCAATTAAAAAGGCAGGTTCAAAAGGTATTCCCTGCTTGACAAGCACCTTGCTTAATTTGTGCTTTTTATTCAATTCAATCAATTTTTTTAAATCTTTTATTTCAAGCCCAACTTTGTTCTTTTTAACAATTATTTTCCCATTTAATTTTATGTCCTTGACAAGCCAGTCTCCTTCTGTTAATTTATGAATATCAACAAACCTTATCATGCAGCTTTCTTCAACTGTTTTGATGAAAACCCATAAGTTTATTGAAAGAAGTATAAAAAATGAGACTGCAAAAACAAACATAACAAAAATTAATTTCTGCATAAACATTAAAGCAAGTATTAATAATATTGAGGAAAGAAGAATTATAAAATTAAATTTTCTCAAACTGGATTTTTTGCTGAGCTCTGCAAAATGCCTTGAAAATTCTTTTTTGTTTTTCACAGCAAGAGCAATGCTCCAAATCAATCCAAAAATAGCGCCTGCAAAAATTGAGCAGATTAAAAACAAAGCAGGCATTGAAAAATCATTCCAATTTATTCCAATTACAGCGCCAATTGCCATAAATGTTTTTGCATCTCCACCGCCCCACTGGCCAAGATAATAACATAAATATGAAAAACCAGTAAAAACAGCAAGACCCAACAAACCATAAACAAAAAACAGCCAATCAGAATGCAGAACAGAATGAATTAATCTCAATCCAAGCGCTGCAAATATTAATCCATAATTCAGCCAGTCAGGAACTTCTCTGTATTTAATGTCTAAAATTGAAAGTATGATAAGAACCAAAACAAGCAACAAATATAATATTTCAACTGCCATGAGGCTTATTTTATCACAATCTTTATAAAGTTTTTTGTCTTTATAATGGACATGGCTCCTGCAAAAAAGATAATAAAGCTTGACAAGCACAAAATGCCCAAGCATGTAGCTGTTTCAATAGCAGGAAACAGAAGGTGGGCAAGAAAAAATGACAAACTTTTAAGAGTTGCATTTGACAAAAGCCTCTCAAAAATAGATGAACTGATTGATTATCAGACAAGGTTTGACATTCCAATAATGACTGTTTATATTCTGTCTTCAAATGCAAAGCAATCAAGCAATTTTATAATCTATATGGATGCTCTTGAAAGCTTTTTTGCAAAATTAAAGGAAAACAAAAAGCTTGCAGAGAAAAAAATAAAAGTTTCCATAATCGGAAAATGGTATGCCCTTCCTACAAGGGTTGTTGACAAAATAAAGGAAACAATAAATGAAACAAAGGATTATGACCAGCACTTTCTTAATCTGTGCATAAATTATGACGGCAGGGAGGAATTGATTGATGCAATGAAAATGATTGCAAGAACAATCAAGATGGACAAGATTGATGAAGAGGCAATAAATGAGGAATTAATAAAAGAAAATCTTTATACTTCTTATTTTACCCCTCCCGATTTAATGATACTCACTGCAGACAGAAAAACAAAAGGATTTTTGATGTGGGACTCAACAAATACAATAATGTGCTTCTCTGACAAATTATTTCCTGATTTTGACAAAACAGATTTCTACAAAGCGCTTGCTTATTACCAAAAGATGCAGCAGTAAAAAATTCTTTGAATTAAAAAGAAAATAAAAAAGAAAGCCCCTGACGAGAGTTGCACTCGCGACCTTCACCTTTTTGTTTTAATACCAAGGTGACGCAATAGCTACTATGCTACAGGGGCATGATTGTTAATGCAGGGGAAGGGATTTGAACCCTCGCAATCACTAAGATACAGGATCTTAAGTCCTGCGCATTTGATTGTCCACTCCTTTAAAAGGAAGTTCCAGACTCTGCCACCCCTGCGCTAATCTTATTGCCAATTCCTTTTATTTAAATCTTTTTGCTTTTTTCAAGATTTGGCAGCCATATAAACCTGTAAAACATGAAGAAATACAGAAGGAATATTATCCACCCCAAATTGTCATGAAAAAGGCTGAAAGCAAGTTTTGGGTTGTAAACCCCGACAATTAGTATGATAAAAACCCTCAGTATATTTGTTAAAAATATGCCGATTAATCCGAAAACTGAAGTTAAAATAAATCTTATTTTGTGCTTACTGAAAAAACTCTTTGTTTTTTCTAAATCAAAGAAGCACACTATTGCAAAAAGAAAAATGAACAAAAACAATGATTCTATGCCTGAACATGAAGCCCCTATTGTTGCTCCAAAATCCTGGACAAACATTGAAGGAACTCCTGTTTTTGTAAGAAAAAATCCTGCTTTTGGATAAATAAAAGAAAGCATAAAACTTGCTGATGCTGATACCCCATAAGAAAAATAAGTCCATAATTTTTCAAACATCAGGCCAAGCTGCATAAAAAGCAGCATAAAAACAAACAGGCTTATTATCATATTTTTAAATCTTGAAAAAAGCTTTTTTGTGAAATCAAAGCCGAGCAAAGCAACAAAAAGCAAAGCACTTGCCAAAATATAAACCAAAATATTCCCGATTATTATAAAAGTTGCATAATCAAAATAAGTTTGTTGATTAAGAGAATAAGCAAGATAAAAATTCAGTGCAAAAAGCAAAACAGAACCTAATCCAAAGATTGAATTAATCATCCAATTTTCTTTTGATTTTGTTTTTTTCAGAATATCTTTGTTGAAATAAACAAACAAAAATACCAATGCAAAGCTCAGAATCCCGTTTCTTGAAAAATTCTCAACATAGCCTGCTGTTTTTCCAAGCAGCAAAGCAAGATAATCAAAAATATATGGGATGCCAAAATAAACCAATAAAAGAAAAAATGCAAAATTTATCTTTTTCATAATCAGTACTGTGTTGGATTTATTGATGTTGTATCTACAATCTCTCCTGAATAATCGATTGTTGGCTTTGTAATTGCCTTCTGGCCCTTGTAATGATACAAATTTAGGAATGTTTTGATTTCTGTGTGAAACATATTGACATCCCTTACAAGGCCATCCTCCCATTTATGAACATATGAAGGGAATATAAACTTATCAACTATTGTCCTGAAAATAAACATCCATGGCTTGCTTTCCCAGACATCCTCATAATCAGTTGTAAAAAATGCCTTAAAGATTATTTTTACTTTTCCCTTGTTGATTTTCTTTTTTATATTGTCAATTTCAATTACTTCTTCTGTGACATTGTCCATTCTTATTTTTATCTTTATTTCATATTTTGCATATTCAGTTATTTTTTTGTAGGGCAAAAGCTCCATCTCAATTGTTTTTCCCTTTTCACCCACATATTCAAAATTCCTGACTTCCACCGGGTCATATTCTTTTGCCCTTATCAGTCCATTGATCATTCTATACAATTCTGCCGCTTCAAAATAACCCTCATATCCAAGGGTTAAATCCTCAACTATTAATTTTCTTTCTACCATTTTATGCTGTTGCTTCCATTCCTAAAAATCCTTTTAGCTGGTTTTGCAGACCAACCATATGAAAATACATCCTGTCCCAGTAATACCCCTGGTCATACCTGCTGCTGAAAATGTATTTTTGATACCATTTTCTCAGTTCTTTTAAAATAGCATTTTTTTCATATTCTTTTGCATAATCCATTTCAATTTTTCCGTTGATGATTATCCTTAATCTTCCTTTTTGGACTTTTTTCTTATTAACTTCAACATCTTTCATGCCCCACACCTGTATAAAAATACTTGGAAGAACTTTAACATATTCGTTCTCTTTTCTCCATCCTGACAATTTAAGCTCAACTTCATAGCCAAATTCCTTGTTTTTGTATTTAAAAGATTCTTCCATTTCATAGCCATTATCCTTAAGCCAATTGACAATCAAACTGTAAAGCCCCTGAAAATCAAAAATTCCACTATATTTTACAATCATCTGTTTGGCATGTGCTGTTTCGGGCATAATTAAACCTCTTTTACAAAAAATAAAGAAAATTAATATATAAAGCTTACTATTAATAATTCATGAGGATTTCAACATCCCTGCCGAATATTTCCTTGAGATTCTCAAAAATCTTTTCCTTGATGAATGTTTTTGCAGGAATCTCCATTTTTACAAGGTATTTTTCAAGCTCTTCCATTGAGCTTTTTTGTATATTATAAAGCCCGCCATTTGGAAGAATGTCTGCTTTGCTTATTTCCCTTTCGGTATTGTCTATATCATGAATTATAAAAGCCGTTTTGTCAAGCAAAATTACTTCGCCGTATTTTTCTCCGTGCTTGACCCTTATCTTTGTTCTTTCCAAATCCTTTCCTCTTTTTCTCTGGATCTGCTCTATTATGAATTTCATGAATTCTGTTGAATATTTTTTGACTTTTTCTATTTCTGCTTTGGTTATCTTTCCTGCATCATAATCTTTCTTTGCTTTTATTATGGTCTGTAGGCTTCTCAGATAAACCTGAGGAACTTTTCCCTTGTGCACAATATGTTCTTTGAATATTTTTTCAACATCATCTTTTGATTCAATTCCCTCTATTTTTAACAAATCCCTTACAACTGTTATTGCAGAATCATAAATATGGACTATTGATTCCTTTTCTTTTATCTTGTTTATCTGCTCAAACAGCTTTGTTATTCTTTTCAGGTATTTTTCAGAATCTTTCAGCAGAGAATCAACTTCTGCGCCTGAAACCTCTTTCTTTGTTCCATGCTCAAGCTGTTTTCTTGTATCAATTATTTTTTCAAGAATCTTTACATATTCCTCCTCAAACATCTTTTCTTTTTTTACAAATATTTCCCTCATCATTTCAGGTGTTTCTTTTGGTGTTGGCGGAGGAACTCCATACATCATCAAAGCTGCCTGCGAAGGAGTCAGTATTGCATAAAACATGTCTTCCATGCCAATCTCATTAAGCTTGTATTGAACTCTTTTCAGCATTTGCTCTCCTGAACCCATATACAAGTCAATTGCTTCCTGGCTTGGTTTTATTCTTCCCATTTTAAGAAGCTGTTTCCATGGCATGAAAATTCCTCGGTCATACAATGGAATTCCATCCCTTAAAAATGTAAAAATTATAGGATTTGCTTCCCTTATTGAATCCCAGAAATCTGTCAAAATATAAACTTGGACATTTAATTTATTTTTTATTCCGGTTATTTCTCCTGCTTCAATTGCCATTCCGATTATTATTGCCCTTAGCTTGTCTTTTAATTCCGCTCTTGTCATTCTTTTTACATCTGTATCATCAATGACAATAAAAACATCAATATCAGAATCTTTTGTTGCTTTGCCCTGTGTTAATGAGCCTGCCAAAACATAACTTACAATATATTTTTCAAATTTCTTAAGAACCATTGATTTGTGAATTTCAGAAATTTTTAGTGCAGAAAGCATTCCTTTGTCATAAACAGGAGCAGAGTATGCAATCATCTGCAGTGTTTCGTATTTGCAGTCATAGCAGTCCTGCCAAACTTCTGACAATGGAAGCAGATGAGGCTCTATGTCTTTGTCAGTATTTTTTGCAATTTCAGAAATTGCACCCGGTATTTTTATTATTTCATCCCTTGCTTTTGGATCAGAATCATCAAGAAGCATTAAGACATGTATTTTGTCCTTGTCTTCCGGTTTTATTTCCTCCTGTTTTTGAGGCGGAGGCATTAATGCAATGCCTACTGTGTATTTTTCATATTTCTCAAGAATTTTATTTTTGAAGGTTTCTAATTTTGATTTGATTGCTTTTAATTTCTCCTGAACTTCAGGAGGCAACTGTGATAATGCCTGTTCTTCTCTTATTTGCTCTTCTGTTTTTTCTTCTTTTTTTGGCTGTTCTTTTGGTTTTTTTTGTTTTGCCATGCTTTGAATTATATGTGCTTAGTATTTAAAGGTTGTGGTGGCTTCTTGCCCATGAAAAAGCACTTTAACCCACTTTTCCCCATTTCATTAATTACTACAAAATAGAAATATTTATATACAAATAAAGGATTTGTTGGCTTTATGGGACTTGAAGATGATTTGAAAAAATTTGAAGAAATGCATTCTAAAGAAGCAATTGAAAAAAGAACAAATCTTGCAACACAAGTAAGCAAAGCATTTGAAAATTCCATGATGAAATGGTTGGGTAAAAAACACGGAACTAAAAAAGTTGGTGATGTTGAAGTTCCTTTGATGTATGCTCTTGGCGATCCTAAAAAAGACTACAAAGGCGCTGAAAAAGATGCAGAAGAAATGATTAATTATATTGCAGAAAATCTTTTAACTTACTGCTTCCCAAAAGCAAATGATGAAGATTTCAAAGTTTTGAAAAAACATATTACTGCTAATAAACAGCAAATGAGGGCTTTAATTTCTTATAAACTAGGTGTTAATTTAAATGAGATTGAAGGGTTGCTTGTTCAATATAAACCAAATATTACTCAAAGTGAAAAACTAATGGAAGCAATAGCCCATTCCGGAATAAATGCAACACATCATGAAGTTATGGAACTTTATCAGGATATAAAAAGAAAAGACAACAAAGATGAATTAATAAAATATTTGGGTAAAAAGCTTGGTGAAAAAGGTTACGAAGTTCCTAAAATTGAACAAAAAAATATGGATGAACTTGGACAATATTTAAATGCAATTCATTCAGGCAAATTGGAAGAATATGCAAAACAACCCGGTTCTGAATATAAAAAGAAAGAAAAAAGGAAGTAAATTTCTTTGTTTTTTTATGATTCTTTTTGAAGCTATTTTCTATGGATTTGTTGTCACTAAAGAGTGATTAAAAATAGAAAGATTTATATACTAGTTCTTTCCTTATTACCTTTAAGATGGCTCTTGAGAAGATAATCGGCGGAATTCTGGGATTAGTTGCTGGCATAGCTTTGGCTGCCCAGGTAAATGCACAAGAAATAGAATACAAAACTGATTTAAAAACAGAAGAAGCAAGACCAACACACATCATTGAATTAAATAATGGAACAAGGATTGAAACAGACTTAAAAACTGGCAAACAAACAAAATATTGGGTTTGGCCAAAATATGAAAAAACTAAAAGTATTGATACAACTATTAGTGGAGATGGTGACAACCCCAATATTAAAAGATACAAACCTTCACAATTGGAAATTGCAAATCAAGAGTTTGCAAATAAAGATTATCAAAATGCATTAATTGGTTATCAAAAGATTCTAAAAAACTCAAAGAAATTATCTTCTAAAATTGATTTGTTTTACCAGATTGGATTGTGTTATGATAACATGGATGCAAGCGGTTCAGGTTCAAATAATCATGCACAAATTAATTATGAAAAAGCAGCACAGATTGGAGAACAGCTTTTATCACAAGGAAAATATGATCCAAAAAAACTTGCACAGATTTATGCACAATGGGCAAGAGGCCCTAATTGGCAAGATTATGTTAAAAAATTAACAAGAGCTTCTGAATTAGATCCATCAAATAATATTTATCAAAAAAATATAAAAGTTGGTAAAACTTTATGATGAATTTAAGAAGTTTTTTTACAACAAGTATTTCCGGTTGTACAACCAAAAATACCTAAGTTTTCTCTATTTCCAGTGCAGGTAGCAGTAAGAATACATTCTCCGCTATTTGCTGCGCATTCATTAGCTCCGCAAACTCCTGTTTTACACCAACTGCCTTTTGTGCATGATGTACCACCACAACTGCATCCTGCATCTGCAGTTACTTTGGCATTATCCGTGCAGGTTTGTAATGTCTGGGAAGATGTTGGTTTAAGCACAAAATTTATTGTTTTCTTTTGTGCAACTCCATTTTTCTTGGCAATGTCTGTTTCTGTTGTTTGATCACAGGTTCCTCCTTCAGGAATATTTCTTATAGAAGTTATCAAGGTTAAATCTTCCCTATTGGAAGAAGTAGAACTCTTTTGTGGGAAACCTATTGTAAGAACAACAGTATCTAATTTTTCATTGGTAACCAATATTGGTTTGAACTCAGTATTGGTTATCCTAAACTTTATTCTTTCATTATCCAATTTAAATATTAATCCGCCATTGTTATTCCAAATATCTTTTATTGTTGTTTCAGTTCCTCCATCTAAGGAAACAGAATCTTCACTAACAGATGTTAAATCTATTTTATTATCTGAAGTTTTATCTTTAAAAGTAAATCTTGCAGTTATTGCACTTGGATTATCCTGTAAAATTGATTGATATGCTATCTGGCTTTTTAAATCAGCACAAACATCTTTTCTTGCAGTGTTTACATTGCAAGTTGAATCTTGGATGTTTATTCCGACACCAGTTGTAGGTATTTTTGCATTAGATAAGATTGTTGTTGGCCCGTATTCATATTCTCCAACTACATTTAAATCTCTGTAAGAAGAAATTATATTTCCATCCCCTCTTTTTAATTCAAAATATTCGCATAAACCATAACCTTCTTGAGGTGCAACTTCAGTATTTATTTTTGATGTGATTGAAATTGAGTTTCTTTCATAATAAATCTGGCCTTCTTTTGGAGCAGTTATATCTACATAATATGTTTTACCGTATTTGTTCCATGTTTGCTCCCCTGTTGAACAGTAGAAAACACCTGTTGTGTAATCAGCTCTGCAATCAGCAATATCCCTTCCAGTCATGTCTGCTATTGGGAAATAGAATATTCCGTCTTTATTGTCTTCTGGCATGCATTTATCTTTTGCGTCCTTGTCTTTTGTTGTCAAAGTAATCTTCACATGATCATACCTGTATTTTGCAGCAACTGTTTTTGAAAGTCCGCCTTCTTTAAATTGTCCTTGAGTAATTGTTCCTTCAGAAGCATAAGGCAAAGTCATTTCCTGTGTTAAATCCAAGCAATCGCATCCAAGATTTTCATCAGCAGAACCTGTGCAGGACACCCCTGCTCTTTCATTAAGCTCTTTTCTTGTTACACAGGATAAATCAATTCTTGCTCCGCTTAAATCACATCCCGGTGAAATTCCCCAGACAATTCTGTAAGCATAATTTGCAATTCCTGTATCAGGATCTATTCCTGTTAAATCTTTTCTGTCAGGAGTTGACATGATAAAAGATGAATATGTTGTTTCATATGAAGCATCTAAAACACCCTGCAAACTCAAATCCCAATCATAGCCAAAAGCCGCCATACATATTTTGTTTGCAACCTGATCAACACCAGCTCCTATAAGATTTCCTAATTTTGTGTTGTCATATTCTTCTGTTAACACGCTTGATGATTCATCAATTGCCTGTCCAATTGAGCCAAATGCAAGTCCAACATAATTGCCATCTTCATCCATGCTTCCAACTAATTTTCCAGCCATTGAAGTTCCGCAGCCTTTTGTTGCTGCTACAACTATGTCTGAAATTGACTGGCAAATATATCTTGAAAATATTTCTTTGCAAACTGCTGTGTTTGATGTGCCTGTTGTTCTGACTGAAATCAAGCAGTTCTTCAATGCTGTCAAGATATTTTTTATCTGTGTTATTCTTGCAACAACCGGCCCCAAAGCAATGCACTGTATTGAGCTAATTAAATTCTTTGAAGGGTAAATCATTACAACTCCTGCTTCTCCTTTTTTGATGTAATCAGCAACACTGTCCATTCCAAAACATGCTGTCCAATCCCTTCCTCTGTAATATCTATTTGGATTATAAGATTTTCCGCCAACTTCCCCTTCTGTTACTGGCTGATAATTTGTTTTTAATATTGCATATCTATAATCATAATTTCCCCAAATTGAATTTTCATCTATTAAAGGAGTATTTGATAATTCCTCAACTTCGCTTTGTGAATAATAATTTGAAATTGTTGTTGTTGCTTTTGCATCATAACAGCAGCAGACTTTATTTAAATCAATACTTGTCTGCCAAGCATCCTGAGTATAACCAAAAGGAATTCCCTGTTTGTTGCTATCCGTGCATTTGCCATCGATTAAATTTTGTACAAGACCTTTTGAATAACTGTATTTTTTTGTGCACATATATTCACAATCATAAGGTAATGCAGCCAGATATTTGTTGCTTTCTTTTACAGCATATAATTTCTGATAATTTATTGTCCATGACTGAGATGACTGGATTTTTTGGCATTCTGTTCCCTTACAGGTTAAAGTTGCAATATATAATCCCTGTTTATTTTCATCTTGATCTGATTTTGAATAGTATAATTCTTTTCCTTCTGCTTTATATTTATAACATATTGGTAATATTTCTTTTTCTCCTTCAATCTTACAATTCTTTTCTTCCTGCAAAACAATTCCTTTTCCTAAATTCTCGCTGCCGCAAACATCTCCTTGTCTTATTGCTTCTGTTATTGCTGAATCATCTGCAGTATCAGTCCAGCCAGCAGGAGTAGTGTGGCCCCATAATCTGTCGCATGTTAATCTCATTGATTTGTAAAGCCATGCTTCTGACTGCCACAAATTATTGCAACCCGCATGACAATCTTTTAATTCATCATTAGTCATTTTGTTTTGTGAAGGAACAGTATCAAAATCTGCTGTGCATGCTTCAGTTTTTGCTCCTGTTTTTATTGTCCATTCTCCAACTTTGCAGCTGAATATTCTGACCCATTTGATAACAGTATATCCCAAGAAAGATGCAATACAACTAATACCAATATATTTTGTAATTGACCTTAACTGAGTATCCCAGCTTGATAAAACTTTTATTGCTTTCTCCAAATTAGTAACCATATCATACATCAGCCAGTGAGGCAGAACATCTCTTGGATCAATCTTTGAATTATCCAAAGTATATGGAATTTCCATACACTGCGTCTGCATAGTTTGATTTGTGCTTGATAATTTGAAAGTCAGTTTTGCCTGGAATGGAAATCTTACTGTATTTGCAATTGATTTGTATAAATTTTCCCAATCTGCCTGTGTATAAGAATCTGTTCCTGACAATTTATTCAGCTTGTAAACAAAATACCATTTTGTTTTGTCTTCATTGTTTTTTCTTGTTGTGTAGGAAGAAGGCAATACCTGACAGCTGATATTATACTGGGGATTGTTTTTTATATATGCATTATTGCACAAGCTTGTCAAATCAAGCGAGGTTATTTCAGAAACATCGCTTCCAGTATAATTAACATCAATCCAAAATGAAATCTGTTCAGAGCCATCAGCTAGTCTGTCAGGATTAAGCATTGTTGGGAATGCTGTTTCAGGCAGATAAGCAATATGGAATATAAAATCCCCTGACCAGCAGTTCATTATTGTATAAGAAACATTTGAGGATGCTGTCCATCCTGCTAAATCCTTTGATGTTATTGAAACATTTATTTTTCCCAAAGCAGTTCCAACATTCTGCGGATTAATAAATGTATCATTGTCAATATTTCCTGAAAATCTCATGTTTGAAAACAAATCAACTTTTGTAAATCTGAAGCTTCCTTCTGAATCTGCTGTTGTTGTTTTCTCTTCATTCTTTTCATAATCCTTTTTTACAAAAAGATTAACAATTGCATTTGGCTCTGTTGTTCCGCTTATTGTTGCGGATTTTGCCCATGAATCATAAATAGAAGTTCCTGTTGGAGGGTCTATTTTTGTTATTGCTGGTGGTATTGTATCTGTACTTAATGAAATGTCTTTTGAAACATAATTTCCAGCCCTGTCAACTGCAAGGATATTTATCAGATTGTAACCTTCTGCAATATTTACAGTTGCACTGAAAGAAGTTCCATTTGATGAATAAACATTTGTTCTATTTACAGAGATTGTAATTGCGCAATACTCAGATACTGCACCTGAAACAGAAACATTTTTCACATTAATCAATGATGAAGGCTGCTGCGTTATTGTTATGTTAGGAGCAATCAAATCAGAGGTTACTGTGAATGATTTTGTTATGTTTGTGTTGTCTGTATCAATTATCTTGACAACAATTGAATTTGCTGAATTATCAATGATATCAACATTTGTAAAATCAAAATTTCCATCCAATGTCTGATAAGCCCTGTCTAAATTATTATTAAGATAAACAAGAACTCTTACATTTGGCTTTGTTGTTCCCCCTATATCAATATATCTTGTATTTACATACTCTGGAATTGAAACATTCAAAAACAAAGGAATGTTTGACTGGGCTTGCAGGGTTGTAAAGCTGTAAAAATTATTTGAATTGTTTGCAATTGTATTATTTGACTGAACTGCAAAATAATAAAGCGTGTTGTTGAATAAATTATCAATCAGAACAGAATGATTCAGAACACTTTCAGAAACATCCTTGGTCAAAGTCAAGTTTGTTGAGTTTCCATAATAAACAGAGCTGTTTGATAATTCATCAGTTTTCCATTTTATTGTTGCAGAACTATCAGTTATGTTTGAATACTCCACATTTGTTATTGACAATGCAAATGAAACAGGCATAAATACAATTAGCAAAACCAGCATTAATGAAATAATTTTTATTTTGTTCATTGGACTGCCTCAGGAACATTAATGTAAGATGAATAAGTTGGAAGGTTTGCTATAAACTCATAGCCAGCATCATCATCAGCTATTAAAGGGGATTTCTCAACAACATGGAATTTTATTTTATCCGAGCTTTCAAGCTCTGACCAAGGAGCTGTCCAAACACCTGAATAGCCCCCCACAATAATCTCTCCTTTTGTAACATAAATATCAACATTGTATTTAAAGTCTTTCTTTGCATAAAGCTCCAAATACTGCTTTTCTCCCTCAATCTCTCCCATTGGATAAACAGCATATTTTTCATTTGTTGTGTTCCATACTTTAATCATTATTATTGCTGATTCATCTTTTGCCAAAGGAACTTCATTTGAATAGGATATTTTTTCAGATGGATTTGAAGTTAAATGCTTTACAACTTCATAATCAAACTTTTTTGTTGGATTCATATAAACTGTTTTTGTTTTTGGAAATCCTGTTGCAACAAAAATTGATGAATCTTCATAATTCTCAGCTGTTGCTCTTAAAACTCCATTTGTGCAGTAAGGGAATTTTGTGATTAATCCTGCTGCTGCCCCATATCCAATCCAATCAGTTTCTCCAATATAACAGCTGCTTCTTCCGCAGGTGAAAGTAAGATTTGCACCAACAATATCTTCATTTGTTGCATTGTCAACAGTTGTTATGCTGATTTCAGTTGCCTTGTTCATGCAATATTCTTCTGAATTCTCAACATCAACAGGCTCCATTATTGTAAATGCAAAATTTGTCCTGTCTGGATAATTATGATTCATTGAAACTTCAAATCCAAAATTAAAAACAAGAGGATTATTATTATCTGTATTGTCTGCTATTGTAACCATTACTGGATATTTTGCATCATAGGTAAAATGCCATAAATGCATGCAGAGCCATTTTAAATAATCTGAACCTTGTATTGGATTTGATTTCATTATGCCGTTGGAGCTTGGCCTTGCATAAAACTTAAATGGCCATTTTGCATCATACCTGAAACCAACATTAAAATCACTGTAATCTGTTTTGCCCTGTGTAACATTAAAAATATAATGATTCTGCTCATAATCCCAGTCTTTTGCAAATGGAGTATAGCTTGTTTCGCCAACTTTTACATAGGGGATATTTATTGACAATAATTTTTTCAATCTGTCCTTTACCTGTGTTACATACCATCTTTTTCCAGTGCAGGTAAATTCAAATCCAGTGTCTGGAATTGCCTCATCTATTGATATCAAATCAATTGTCATGTCCTCAAAGAAAGTCAGTCTGTTTTCAGCATCCATTATGTCTCTTGCAAGCTCATAAGCTTTTTTTAATTTGCTTGGAACTGTTGCCTGAAAATTTTCAATATTTGTTTGTGTATTATTTAATGTGTTTACAATTTTTACTTTGTATTCTGTTTTTACAAAAACATCATTCTCATTCAGAGAAGCTGTTGTTTTTGGCTCAGATAAAATAGTTATTTCGTATTCTTTGAACATAGTGTAATTTTCAGTGCAGATTTTTATATTATTGTCGATGTATTTTGCAATGTCTGCTGCAATATAATCTTCAGAAGGAATTACGCTTCTTCCGCTGTAATACCACAATGCGGTTTTGATTGGAGAATATGTTGTTGATGCAATATAAGCATAGGGGTTTTTTGAGATTGCATCAGGAAGATAGACATAGCCGCCATTCTGGCCTGCTGTTGCAATTGCCTCTTTTGCAAGGTCTGCAATGCATTTTGAAGTGAACTCCTCAACAGGCGTTGCATAATAAATTATTATCGGCTGTTCTTTTACAGAAAGGCTTTTGAAGTATATGTAGGTAGCTACTGAAAACAGAATTATTATTCCAATTATTATAAAAACAGTTATCTGTGATTTCTTATTTTTCATTTTGCACATTATACAAATAGATATTTATCCAAGATACATAAAACAAAGAAAATATCAAAGTGATTGTAAGATATGCTGTGTTTGGCAAAAATGAAAATGGAAGCAAAACAATGTTTAGCAAAAAGAATACTAAAATTATTGCTAACAGAGGAATTAAGAATTTTTTTATTCCCAAAATTCCATTATGTATCATTAATTTGAATCCTTTCCATATTTTGTGTGTTAATGCAAAATTAATATACCACAAAATAATTAAATACATCATGAAAAAACCTATTAAGATTAACAAAACAACATAACTGGTTAAGATTGCTTTTCCTGCATTCATCAAAGGTATTGCAATTACTGCAAATATTGCTGCAATAATTAATGCAAATAATCCTGAAAAAAATGAAAGTCCCAATGCTTTGAAATAGTATTTTAAGGTGTATTTTATTTTTGTCAGTCTGCTGTAAATGAAGCTTTTGAAAAAGGCAGTTATTACAAATAAATAAATCGCCAATAAACTTGTTGATATTGCAAGCTTGTATAATAATGACTGAACTGTTGACATTAAAGAAGCATCAGACATTGTTCCTGCTTCTATTGCTGCTATTGCAGGCTCTAATGATTGCAATGAATTTGTCCATAAATAAAATCCTAAAATAACAAGCAAAAGCCCTGCCAATTCAAGGAATGAGAGCAGTAATAATTTCTTTGTCTTAAAAGAAGTCCAAGCGAGTTTTAATTGTTGCTTAAATAATGGTTTTTTTTGTTTATTTGCCATAACTAAGGCTTATTCTTGCTTTATTTAAAAACATTTAGTTTTTACTTGAAAGTGCTGAAACATAGCTAGAAAGCGCTTTTTTTGCCAATTTTTTTATTTCATGGCTTGACAATAATTCCATTGGTTTATCACCTAAACCACCCATCGCGCCAAGTATATAATCAGATGCATCTTTGTATTCTTTTGTTGGGCTGTTTTTTAAACTAATAATATTTGCCAAAGTTCCTTTTTTTGTTTTTCCATAAACCAATTCATTCAGATAAGCATAAATTTCCTTGCCCGTCAAATCATGGTTGTAATTATCATTTTTATGCGCTGCTTCATGTGTTAAAACTGACTGCAAGTAATCATCCATCAAACTGTCTTTTGAAATATCTTTTTGCTGTCTGAATAATCTGCCTACTATTGAAGTGTCTGAATTTAATGATTCTAAAACTCTTTCCAATCCATTTTCATTTAGATAAACCAAATCATCAAACGGATCATACCAGCTAAGTATTCTTAATTGAGAAAAATTATCATATAAATCAATTATTGGATTTTTTGTTGCAATATAATTTAAATCTATTTTTTTGTTATTGAATGACATTTCTTTTTTCCCCTGCTCTTTTATTTCTGCAATATAAATGCTTGGTATGAGCTCTTTTGTTTTATCAATAACATCAAATTCTTCATAATATGCATAACCCAATTTAGAAAAATATTCTTTTGCTTGGTCTGAAGAAGATTTAACAAAATCTATTTCTGGAATATCTTTATTTAGTTCTTTTAATTCATCCAACAAAGGCATTGAATCTCTTCCTGTTTTGTATATAAATTCATGTCTTTGTTTTATTGCCCACAAAAATTCTTTTTCTTTTTGGGATAACTCTCTTTTTGGAATATTTTGAACAACAGGCACTGGATTTTTCAAAGTATCTTGAGTTGCATTTATTGCAGAATAAGGTAGCAAAGTCAATAAAATAGGCACAAGAGGGTTTGTCATTACTAGTTAGTAGTATCACTAATATATAAAGCTTTCGGTTTTAGTAATCATTGCCTGAAAACATTTTATATGTTGTCCAAAGATATCTTTGAGCATCTTCAGGAGTGTTTAAATTAACATCTTCTACTGCATTATAATCAGTTGTAATTCTAGCTGTTGTTGGTGTGCTTATTTCGTTTTTTGCTATTTGAATTAATCTGTTTATTCCCGGTTCTAATGCTGCAGATTCTGCAAAACGAATAAATGTAACCCCTTTGTCTTTTTTGAATTGAGAAATAAGCTCTTTTCTGTTTTCCGCCATTTTTTCCGCACTTGGGGGATTCTGTAAAACTTCAACAGAATAACCAATATTTTTTGTATCTACGCTTGCTACATATGCAATCAAATTATCCAGATTATTATATTCATATAATCCGTAACCGCCGGTAGTTCCTGGTGTTAACCTCAGCATATATTGTTTGCCAGTATTATCTGTTACAGTGCAATAATTAACCCCCTCTAAAGTAAATTTGTCTCTTATGTTTATAGTGTATGTTTTATCGCCAAGTTTAATAGTTTGGCCTGGGTTAATATTCATAACCTTATAACATAAACTGCATTTATTGCACAGCATTGCATTTGTATAAGCTTCTGCAACAATTATTGGGTCTCCTTTGTAATCAAGAATTTGCAGATTTGTGCTGATTAATTCTGAATTTAATAAGTCTGTTGCACTTACTTTATATTCGCCATTTCCATTTATAGTATAAACATTTGCACCATTTGCAATCTCTGCGCAATCCAGTTCTAATTTTCCTGGTGCTCCTTGTGTAGAAACTTTATTTTCAGAGATTGTGATTATTCCTCCATTTAATGGTGTTGCATCAACATAACTTCCTGGGACCATATTAATATAAGGATTGCCTTCTTCAAAAATTGCTACAAATGCATTTTCTCCTTTCAAAGTAATTGTTGTTGGTGTGAATGCTGCATAATTTGTTCCTGCGCATGCTGCTGTGTTGCAGATTACAACATAAGCTGTGTTTGCATTTATCTGAACTCCATTTATTGTTGCTGAGCCATCAACAGGAATTCTTACTTGTCCTGCAACAATCTCTAAATTGCTTCCTGCTGCAATATCCAATCCTGCAATTTGTATGTCACCAACTGCCAAAATTTGATTTCCTGTAAATTCTGCTGTTGAACCTTCTGGAATAACAATAGTTTGGCCATCAGAAGTTACCTCTCCTTGACCATAACTCACTGTTCCATCTTCATTAACTATGATTGTTGTTCCTTTTGTGACTGTATTTCCCTGCACAACACAATTTTCTGTTGCAACAGCAACAAACTGTTTATTTTCGAATTTTCCATTATCTACATTGGTTAATTCAACTTTATTGTATAATGTTGCCAAACCTTTTTCAATTGTGATTTTTGCATTGGAATTGACTTTGAATTTTACACCATTCTTTACTGTCATCTTTGAGCCTTCAAATTCAATAATGCATCCCCCTGCATTTTCGCAGACATATTCCTGTCCGGCTTTCAATTCAACTGTTGGCGGAGGAGTGTTTGTTTCCTCGCTGAAAATAATTATACTAAATAAAGAAAATAATAATACACAAATTAAAATTAATCCAAGTTTTTTGTTCATTTTATTACTCAGTTACATTCACATCAAATGAGCCTAATGCAGGCAATCCAGTTATATCAGTTACTTTCAAACCAAATGTATAAACTCCAATTACTAAAGGTGTCCAGTTTATCTGGCCAATAACTGCATTGAATAATGCATCAGCAGGAGCATTAACCAAAGTATAAGTTATATTGTCGCCATCAGGATCATAAGCGCTTATGTTGTATAAAAAGTTTGTGTTTTTTACTATTGTAAAGTTAATTAAATTCAACACAGGAGCATCATTGACATTCAAAACAGTGAATTTGGTTATTCTGTAATCAGTACTGCCTTTTGTATCCCTTACACCAACTAAAACAACATTAGTTCCAACATCCTTTTGTTGTGGTGTAAAATTAATCAATCCTTCTGCAGAAATATCAAACATATTTGTTGTGTCAAAAAAAGTATAATTAGTTCCATTTGCAGTAATCTGTTTTGTATATCTTGTTCCTTGCTCTAAAATCTGCTCTTTGATTGGATTTAATTTCAAAGTTGTTCTGTTTGCAGCTAATGGAATTTCTGTTGTTGAATAAGCATAAGCATATCTGAATTCGTATGGCTCATTATATACTTTTGAGGAATTGTCTGTTACAATAAAAATCATTGTATCATTGCCGTTGCCCTGCAGATTGAAATAATAATTATTAGCAGCCCCAATATCTTTTATGTCGCTCAATAAAATGTTTTTCTGGTCAAGAATCTGCTTGTTTGTCAAAAGCTCTATTGAACTATATAATTTTCCGAATTTAACAGGAAGCTCTATTGAATAATTTTTCAGTGAAGCACTCATCTTTCCTTTTGTAATTGTCAATGGGTAATTTATTATTATTAATGTACTTTGCTCTGCAAAGCTTACTTTTGAGGTTGCATTTCCTGTTTTTATATCCAAACCAGTATTGTTGAATTGCGATAAATCACAATAAGGAATATTTGCATTCATATAATTTGATAATTGCGCTTCCATTTCTGATTTTGCAGGCATTTTTCTCTGGCCTTTATAATAAAAATATGAAAGATTGAATCCCATATATTCTATATTGAACTGAGGTGTTGTTATGTAACCTCCTTTTCTTCCAATTATATATAATCCATCTTCAGCAATGTCTTTTGCGCATGATTCCATATATAATTTTACTGGCTCTGTTTCCTGCGCTGATAATGGAAGTGCTTTGTTTGGCAGATAATATTGAGTTATGTAAATGACTGCAACTGAAGCCATGACTAAAAGAACTCCTATAACAATAAACAAGGTTATTTGTGATTTTTTATTCATTTTAATATTTAAAGATTTAATTTATTTATAAAATTATTGTTCAATTATCTGCTAAATACTGGTTTTAGCTGTGACCAATAGGATTTTGAGGTTTCTTCTACAAAATTCAGCTGCTCCAAATCATTGTGTGTTGTTAAATTTTCAACTCTTATTGCCAAACCGGTTATTTCAAGATTTGTCTTTTTTAAATCTTCTCGGGTTATTTCAAATTTGTAAGGTGTTTGTATTTTTAATCCGCCTAATGGGAAATCACTGTCAAAAACAACAGGATCTAAAGTTGTAATCTCTTCATCACAGCAAGGCCAGATACCGCAGCATATGCAATCGCAATAAGATTCATTTTCTTGGGGTATTGTTATATTTGAATATTTGCTTAAGGGGATATTCAGCAGATAAACCATATCTATTGTGTAATTCCCAGGTATTAATTTAATTGAACTTGTATTTGTATCATAATCAAGATTGGAATATGCTGAATAATCCTTGTCATATTCGTCTTCTTTTTCTCTTGTAAAAGTTATTATTGCGTTTTCTCCTGGTTCAAAATATTTAATGTTGTTTGAAAGAGCCCAATAAGGTATTTCAATATTGAGACCTGATGAATCATCAGAATGTATCTCTTTTTGATAAACTCTAAATTTTGCAGAAATATTAATCTCTTTTTTAAGTTCCAGCTCAAAAGTGAAATTTTTAGTCATATTAAATTGGGTTATAAATGGTATTTCTTTTGTTTGATATCCTTCTTTTGCTAAAATTAATTTTCCAAAACCAATTGGCATTTTTGATAATAAAGAAGCATTATTTCCTTTTTTTATTGTTTCTCCCAAATCACAATTTGTTGACAAGCAATTTCCTGTTTCATCAGGAATACAAAACATTACAGAAACTCCTTCTAATTGCTCATCAGTATAATAGTCTTTTATTGTTATTTTTATATCTCCTGTATTTTTTTGCTGTTCATCGCAGAATATTGTTGTTTTTACTGTTGCTGTTGTTTTTAGGCTTGAGCTATTATCCTTAAACAAAGCAAAATTGTTTCTTAAATTTGATTCAAGTGCAAATTTGAATGAATATCCTTTGTTGTTTAATGCTTCTTTGTCAGTTATTTCAAATACAACAGGATAAGACAAATCATATGAAAATTCATAAGAAGTTACAGATAAAAAAAGAAAATCTATTGAAGCACTTTTTTGATCCGGCTCTAAGAGACCTGATGATTTTGAATTTATTTTCATGTAAAAAGGCCAGCCAAGATTTACTTGATTTACTTCAAGCCCAGATGTATATTTTGGATTTATTGGTACAACCATAGATATTAATAATGAATTTGTAAGTGAATCATACATTGTTGGAGCTTCATAATTTGAAGTTCCAAAAATTTGCATTAAAGGAACATAACTCATAAGCATCTGCCCTAATTTTGTTTTTGCTTCGTTAATTTCCCATGTTTTTTTCTGTCTTTCAAAATCAACACCGGATATTGGTGGTAAAATATTTTTTTCTGATGCTGTTGAAAATCCGCTTATTAATGTTACTGCATTCTGCTCCAAAAATGTTGAGTTCATCTGATAATTTGTTATCTGCTTTGCAAGCTCATAAATCTTTTTTAGATTTAAATCATTTTCTGTGTAAAACTGAGTTATTTTTGTTTCTGACTGGTCTTTTTTTAATGTTATGGGAAAATCAATTTTAACAGCAACATTTTTTTCAGTTATTTTTACTGTTGGTTTTATAACTCCTGTTTCTATTGTGAATCCCTGCTCTTTCAAGTCCTGATAATTGTCAAGGCATAAAGGAAGTTTTTCTTTTATATATTCTTCAATCTGTGATTCTATTGAATTGTCACCTTCAGATGATTTGTAGAGATTTGGTGCTTCAGACCTAAAATTGCAGTTTCCTTTGCAGGTGTTGCTTGCACTTAAATAAAACCAATAAGGGATTGTTATGTTGCTCCCAAATATAAACTCAACTCCTTTGCCTTCTGTTGCATCTGCAAGATTAGGAATTATTCCATTTTTCTCGGGATAAATGTATCCTCCATGTTCCCCTAATAAAATTAATGCTTCTTCGGTTTTATCTTTTATGCAGGATTCTGTAAATAATTTTACCGGCTCTGCCCAGTTTGGAACTTCTTCTGTAATTGGTTTGATTGATGTTGTTGATTCACTGACTTTATCTTTAATATATATTATTAACGCTGTTGAAAATAGTAAAATGATTCCTATTATAATAAATGCAGTTATTTGTGATTTTTTATTTTTCATTTTTACCAGTCTGTTCCTGTTGAGGTTGTTGTGGTTCCGCCTGTTGAACTTTCTCCATTAGCTACATCTGAATTTTCTTGTAATAAATTTTCTTCTTCCAATTCTGAATAACTTTTGATTGGAGTGCATATCTCATTGTTTTCATAAAAAGGCAGGCCCTGAACATAATAATTATTTATTCCTTCTGCAAATTTCAAGCAGGCTTTTGAATAATCATAACCTGAGTATTTAACAAGTGCCTGATACCCTAATTTTGATGTGCTATTCCCTTTTTCAACAACAATATTTGAAGTATACGGATTTTTGATTCCGCCATTATAGTACAAATTAACATTAAAAACAGCTCTTTCTTTTGGAGCATTTACAACATATTCTATTTTGTATAAAATAAATGTATTTGTTCCATTATTTATTGGCAGGCTTTTGTATGCAACAATAAATGCGCCTGCTGATGCTCCTTCACTGAAATAATTTGCAGAAAAACCATTATTTACAGCTGAATCATCACCTTTCAAACATTCCCTGTTTGCGTGATAATCCCCGCCAATAAAAATAGCATCATAATTTGGAAAGACGTTATCTGCCCAGTCTCCCCAGTCAAAATTAGTATCCCCAGTTAACATCTTCCAAATTGAATTTCCAACAGCTGCTCCCTGATAAATGCTGTCTGCAACATCAACTGCAAGATTTAGTTTGTTTTTTACCCAGTCATAAATCTTATAAACCCCTAAGCTTCCGAATGCCCCTTGTCTTGCATAATAATAATTTTCACATTGAGATTTTTTATCTCCAGAGTATTTACTGCAATCTGAAATCTGATTAATATCTTGAAATGTAACTATTTTTGAATCTGCTCCATTTGAATCATAAGCACCAACAACTTTTCCATTTTTATCATAAACTACATTATTTTCATCTTTTGAATAAACTTCAGTTCCATCCATGAAATAAGTTTTTTTGTCTTTGTTTTGATTGTCCCCATTGTATGTAACTGATAAGGTTCCATCCCCATTTGTAGTTATGCTTTTGATGTCTTTTAAATTTTCATTTGAAATCAAAACACTTAAAATCTGCTGTTGATTGGAGTCTAATTCGGTTGTTGTTAATAATACCAATTGTTCTTCAATTTTATCATATGTGTCTTTATTTACTTTTTTTCCGTTTATTCTGTATGTATCTATCTTAGTTGAGTCGTCTTTATCATATTTAATTTCAAACAAAATTCCTTCTTGTAGATTATAGGCTGTATCTCTTTTTCCTTCTGAATTTAATAAGGTATAAGTCTTTGTTTGTGAATCATAACTTAATGTTTTTCCTGTTGTTAATGTGATTTTATTGTCATCAAAACTTTTTATTCTATCAAAGCCGCCAATTTTGTTGAATAATTCTAAACTCATTTCAAATTGTTCTTCTCCATCACATTTATAACAACTACCAACTTCAATTTTTCCGTTAAAAGTGTAATAATATTTTCCATCTGAATTAAAAACATAATTTATATCTTCAGGAGTGGTCCAAATTTTGGTTTGCGGATTATAATTTACTCTGTATTTCCAATTACCATTTTCAGAATATAAATCAATAAATAATTGTGGCACATAAACAGCACCATACTTCACCATACCATTAGAAGGTTGGATTGAACTTTTTGAATTTCCGTTTGTTCCGCTTGATGGGGGTGGTGGTAAATTTGTGGGGTTTGTTCCGTTAACCGCCACAAGATTAAAAACTACAAAAAACAGACTTATTGTTGTAAAAAATATTATTTTTTTACTAACTTGTTGTTTCATCTAGCACCCCATCGCATAAATCTCCCTGTACTTTGCCCCATGAATCTTCAAATCCATTGACATAATCTGTAATTTGAGAGATTGATTTAAATATCTGGTAAATACTGCAAAGTGCTTTTGGAAGTTCAAGTATATTATTGCTGGCAGAACATCCTATAGAAGCCATAACAAAAACTACACTTGCTGGATTTTTAACCATTTCCATCAAAGCCCCTGTAAGATAATTCCACATCTGGGCAAAAGGAATTCCCAGTCTTTTTTGGCTGAAAACAAATTTGCACATATTGTATTTTCTTTCATAAGTGCATTTATACAAAGGCATTCCCTGAGGAACTTCATCTCTCAAGCATTTTATGTAAGCGCATTCTATCTGCCTTGCTTTTTCCATATTGTAAACAACACCAGGAACGCATAAAGTTAATATGCTTGAATAAATACTTTCTTCTGGATTTTTATAAAGATAATCTATAATTGTTGTAGCACTTTCTTTTTTTGCGGGATCGTCTATTGGTAAATTTTTATCATTTACAAACTTATCAAATAATTTGCTTGCAAGTTTGCATGATACAGCTGCACAACCCCACTCATTAATTTTAGCAAGAACTATGTAAATTTTACTTCCGGTTATTTTTGCAATATTCAAATAGTTGCCAATAGTTTTAGCCCATGCAATTCCCAAATCACCCAATCCGGCAAAAATTGCCTGGATTGATGCTAACACACTAACAATACTCAACACATTATTCAATATTTTACAACCATATTTCCAATCTTCAAAGAAATCATTTAATTTCATTATCCCTTTTTCCTGAACCAAATCACTGTTCTTTACTCGGTCTATTTCTTCAGTTACTTTGGCTGGAAGATATCCCAAAGGCATTGAATAAAATTTAACCGGAATTGTAAGATTTTTCTCCTCTGTGTAAATTTTTCTGTCATATAAAGTTAAAATTCCGAGCTTGCAGGTTATATTGTATTCATTATTTGGAAAATCCTGCTGATTCAAAACAAATTCAAGATAAGGTGTTGAAGAGCCGGCAATATTTCCAAAAATTCTTGGATCATCATAAGAAACATCAGAATCACAGTCTCTTACATAAGTTCTTATTATGCTGTTTGCATTTGAACCGATTAAATTTACTGAATAATAAACTCTCTGCTGGATTATTGATGTTGTCTGTCTGTCAATAACTTCCGGTCTTTGGGTTATTGAACCAATATTCCAAAATTCAGTTTGATTTCCAACACCATATATTGAAAATTCATCGCTTGAAAAAGATAGAACATTGCCAGTCAAGTCATAAACCCTGAAATTAATTTTTGTATTTTCAAACGGACCGTTTAATCCGTTTATATCAATTTGGCATAAATGATTTGCTCCGTCATAATTGCAGGACATTGAAGAATTGTCATCTCCGCCAATCAATCCTAAATCAGCATAAGCATTTATCTGATTGCTTCCGGAATCAGAAACATTTAATTTTATTTCAACATAATCCCCTTTTTTGCATTCATTGACCAAACAGTTGAATTTATTTCCGTGCTGGTCTGCAGAAGTCATTATCTGAATTGCATTTTTAACAGGAATATCTTTATCATACTTCACACTCAGTGAAGTAACACCAGTCAATTGGTTGCCTGCATCGTCCTGTGAAGGATAAGTAATTGTGAGTGGATATGAATTTCCAGTAACAAGTGTTTCCATTTTGCTGTTAGGCAACATCCACATGCAAGTCCATCCAGAAGTGCATGAAGTTGGCAGATATCTTCCAGCATCAGTTAATATTGAACTCATGTCAAGAGTAACAATTTTGTTGTTAAATCCCGAGCCGGTTTCAAGAATATCAGCATAAATAGTATTATTAGCAGGCCCAATCCAATAAACACCAGTTGAATCTCTGTAATTTGTTTTTATTAAAATTGATTGCGGTGCTGTTGTATCAACATTCAGATTAATATTATAAGTTGTGTTCATAACATTTGAATTGTTGTCAATAGCTTCAACTCTTATTGGTATTGAACCGCCATTTGATAATTGCAATATAAATGGGAAAACACAATTATAATAAGTAGATTTTGTGCAGCTTCCCTGAATATTTGAATACTGTGATTTGAATGCAGAATTTTCATTCAGACCAGACAAATCAGCTCTTACTGAACCATCTTTCAAACCAATATCCTCATTTATCCTAACCAAAATCTGGGCATTCATTATTGGAGCGCCATTGATTGTTGTTACTGGAACACCATTTGCAATTAATGTTGCATCAACTATTGAAGGAGCAGAATTATCAATGAAAATATCTTTGCAGATTGTTCCTTTATTTTGAACATTATCATAAACATCCAAACATACATACTTTGTTTCTGTTCCCTGAACATTCAATGATAAATCAGTTGTATTTTGATATGAGCACAATGAATTTCCTAAAATTGTTTTTTGTGTTATGCCATCTACAACAAAATCTACTTTTTGTATTCCTGAGCATCCTGCACAAGCAGAACATGCTGTATCTGCTGCTGAAAAAGAAACCATTCCAGCTGCATAATTAAATGATGCTGTTGGAGCAGTATTGTCAACTGTTAATGAATATGCTTTTGAATCTGCTTGAGTATTGTCATCTTTGCACAAAACAATATTTCCAGTGTATGTTTTTGGAGTTACTGATGCAACTGATGATTGGAAAACACAGACTCCTGATGAACAGCTTGTAAATGCAGTTGCAGAATTGCAATTTCCTATTTTAACTTGAGAGGTTGTTATATCAGTATCCCCTTCAATTGATGCATTTACCTCTATTTTTGTATAATCATTATATCTTCTGTAATTATTGATATTATCAGAACCCCCCATATAATTAATATTTAATCCAGCAAGAGCTATTGAAGTGTTTATGGTTATGGAAATAACCAATGCAATTAATATTATAGCTATTTGCTGCATGTATTTCATTTATCCCATCCTCATGCATGTGAATTTGTAAAAATCTGAGCTGATATTACTGCAGACATCTTCTGCTCCTTTTAATAATGAGCCAAGCACCAAATAACAGATATCTTTTTCCTCTCCCTGCTTTAAACTGCATATTGAAATCATTTCTGCTTCCTGCTTTCCTCTTAATTCAGAAACAATCTTGTCTGCTGTTCTGGTTATTGATTTAAAAAAGCTTATTGTCACTGTTGCCAAAATCAAAACGGTTATTATTACTATGGTGAAAAAGATGTTTATGAAAATCTTTTCCTCTGTTTTTAATTTCATTGCGTGTCTTTCATGCTTCTTTTTGAAGTAGTGCTTCATTGCAACCATGTACCAGATTATTAATCCGTTCAATAGCAAAGTTGATATGAAAGACAAAACCATCATTTCATTTATTATTGGGAATATATTTGACTGAATGAAAAAGATTGAAATAAATGAGTATATTATGGATGCGCTAAACCAGGTTATGCCAAAAGGATAAACCCATTCCAGATCCTTGGTGAATCCCAAAGTTAATAATATTAATGACAAAAATAATATTAGATTTATTATCACAAAAGCAAGATTGATATCAACATTTGCATACAAATGCAGAGATGAAAGACCAAAGATTATGAACATTGCATAGAAAAATAGCAGAACATACAAATATCCCAATAACAGCTTCATGCCTGTAAGCTTATGAACTTTTAGTTCCTTGTTAAATTCTTGTTTAGGAATAAATAATTCTTTTTTTTTAGCCATGTTAATATTACCAAGATTTATTGTGTTAATGCTATATTTGTTTTTGGGCAGGCTCCATCCTTGATTTTTAATTTAGATGTCAAATCCTGCCAGAGATTATCGTTTAAAGTAATGACGCCATAAGGTTTCACAATTTGGTTTATTCCGCTCTTGCCGTTGTTGTATAAATTGCATATAAAAGTTCCCTGATATTTTGAATTTATTTCAGAGCAGATATCTGCTACAAAATTATGATACTGCAGATGATATGTCTGCTGGTTTGATTTTAATTCCTGCACTGCAAATATTGATTTGTCACAATCTGAATATAATCTTGAAATATAAATTTTGTTGAAATCAGTTACATTCATTGTCAAATCCAGGTTTAACAAATCTGTGTGAACAAAGCCAAATGTTTCTCCCAGCCAGCCCAAGAATTTGGTCATCCAGTCTGCTGGGGGTATTAATGTAAATGACTCTTTGCCATACAAAACAATTTTTTTGTCTGCATTGTACCATATATGCCCATCACCGCATGAACTGAAATTTCCATTATCTATTGCATCATCACAGTAATTTTCTGTTGTGTTTGTTATATTCTTCAGGAAATTCTGTATTATAAATCCATCATTGAAAGATGTTCCAATTATTACTTTTTCTTTTTTGTCTTCTGTATATTTCAAAACACAGAAATTGTTAATTAATTTTATTTGAATTCCGGATTGGCCAGCAACAAAATACTGCTGTTCAACAAAATAATCATTCAAAGCATTTTCATAATTATCGCATTGCAGAGTGTATTCTGAATATGAATTATCTTTTGCAAACTGCAATAACTGCATTGCCATGAATTTTGTTCTTGATGACCAGTTGCCTTCCCAGCAGTAATGATCCTCAACATAAGAACCTGTTCCTATACATCCTGCATCTTTGCTGACAAAACAATGATTATTGCTTGGGCAGAACTGTGCATCTGTGTGGTCCCAATTCCATTTTACTTCTGAATAAATCCATTTTCCAGCTATACATCTGTAGCCTGAAGTAGAACCTGTTGTAAATACAGCTGGATAATCTGTTTGCTCCCATAAACTTGCATTCATACAGCCAGTTCCGTTCCAGCACCAATTTGCTGGGCAGCAACCTTGCTGTGTGAAATCATAAGTATCAAAAACTGTTGGAATGTCTGGACTTTCATTAATTTCAATTATAGAAACATTGTCAAATAATATTCCCTGTGACTGCAACAGAGAGTTTGAACATAAACCAATCCATAAATTTAATTGTTTATTTTGGTTGCTTAATTCTTTTATGCCTTCCACTATTTTAAAATTTTGTAATATTTTATCGGAATATATTTTTAATCCATCAAATTCCAGATAAGCATCACAATCTGTTGGATTGAATATTGATGCAGATATTTTGTAGGTTTTTCCTTTTTGCAAATTTAAATCTGTTGAGGTAAGAACAATATTTTCTTTGGTTCCATTCACATGTTTATCAGAAGTTAATTTCCATCCATTATCTACAGTAGTCCATCCAGAAATTTTGCAATCGGCAAGGCAGTTGTATTTTGATTCTCCGCTCTCGCAGATATTATTTCCACAGACAACAGGGATAATTGGAACACAGCTATTTTCATAACAAACATTACCTGCATCACATTTAACTGATGTTAAATTCCAATTTAAACAACCATTTTCATCAGATATGCATCCAACATATTCTTCGCTACTTTTACATGTTATTTGATTTAATTGGCATTGGTTATTACAAGTTATACATTGATTATTTACTCCGCAAACCTGTTCTGAACTACACAAATAATTACATTTAGTTCCATCAGACGAACAAGAATAACAAGGTGGGCAAGTTCCGCAACTAGTTCCACATTTACTTGCTCCACAAATTTTTCCATCACATACATTACCCCAAGTACCTGAATTGCACACCTGTGCGTAAGACCCCGAAATATAACAGCTATCTTTTGGATAACAATGATAGGAATAAGAATACCACCAACACATATCTGAAGTTATAGGAATGATGTTGTTATTAATAGAACAACAATTACCATCATTAATACAATTACTTCCCTGACAATCTGAATTAGGTTTACAATAACCCTTATAAGTTACACCATTATAAGTAGTTCTACAAGGAGTGCAATCTGCTAATACACCAACCAAGCTTATCAAAAACAAAATTCCAATAATCCAAATCAAATTCTTTTTATTCATTTGAAAACCTTGTACATGCTTTGTATAAAATGTGTTCCTGCATAGCCTGCAAGCAATGCAAGCCTGTAATCCTCAACAGTTAATAATCCGCAAAACAATCCTATTATTCCTGATATTAATATAGTGATTATAAATTTCCATGGCTTGAATTTTTGCTTTCCCAAAAATACTTTGTTTTTCAATAATCCAACTAATGCTCTTACTAATCCTCCTATGAATCCGAAAAGCATTATTGTGATGATTTCCATTAGTTGTCAAATCCTCCATTCTTTAATAGATTGACTCCTGGCGGAATTTCATTTGTGTTTAATGTTTCTCCATTCATTTGTGTTACATTCATATAACCGGGAACCTCTTTCTCCCATGAATTTCCTTCGTTGTGTGAGCAGTAGTATGAGCCTTTGATTGAACAATAATCTGCAGTTGAAGCTATTAAATCTCCTTCCAACTGACTATTAATAATTTCAGGATGATTATTTATGCATCCAATAAATTCTCTTCCGTAATACAAAACATCTTTGAACTCTTCAATTCTCAATGTTTTTGCAACAACTTTGTCATTTTTAATTAAGTTGCCGTTCCAGCAACCTGAAATAGTATCATTATAATTTTCCTGATTTGAACCCAAAACAGAAGGGAGAGTATCATCCCCGCAGCATTGTGTGCCTGTCCAGCCAAAAGAAAGTTGCGAGTCACAGGCAAACTTGTATGGGCCGTAAGAGTTTATATCCTGGAAATCTGTGGTGGCTGCATTCGGATCCAAATCATTTATCCATTTTCCAAATATGCCTGTGCAATATTCTGTTTTTGAATTATAACTGTTGCCTAAATTTTTTGTTGTGCTTAAAAAAAGGTTATCCAATAATAAATCAACTTTTGTCTGTCCTCCTAAATAAAATTTAATTTTTTGAATATTTTTTAAATTAACATTTCCCAAATCAGTTAATGGTACTTTTAAATGATGCCATACAAAAGATTCATTGCCGTTTGTTAAATATTTAATTACTTCCCAGGATTTTTCATTTCCACTAAAGTCAATAATAGAAATATTTCCTATTAATTTGTTATAAGCAATGTCCAATTCAATATAATTGTAATTTGCAAAATCATTTTTAGAAATGCTCATTGTAAAAGAACTGCTTAGTCCTTTATATCTTCTTATATAATCTACAATTTTTCCGGTTGTTACCTCATCAAATGATTTTATCAATCCAGTCATTGCACCTGTTCCAAAAATCTTTGAATCCGGTGCATAATAATCAAGATTATAACATTTGCCATTATAACAACATTCTGATAAAAGATTATTTCCATTGTTTTTATTGCATATGAATGAACTGTTAATCTGAGCAAGTTCTAATCCGCCTGTATTAAATAAGCATAATCCTGAAGAACAGCAAAACTCAGTATCTGAAGAAGGAATATAATCTCCAAATGCGCAATATTGTGTTTCATCACATACTGCTCCGTTTTGCTCTTCACAGGTTAATTCTGAATTTCCTGATGAACAATAACCATTGTAACAGCAATTTCCTGTTCCTGAGTGTTCAATAAAAGAACCCCCGATGCACAACTCAGTTTGCCCGCAAATTTCTCCATCCTGCTGAGAACATGTTTTTGTATTATCCCCTAATGTAAAATCCATGCAATTTATTATATCCTCTCCCAAACATAACTCCTTAAGAATTGTTTCTTCTGTTATTAATGAATCCGGATTTGTGTTTGTGCAAAGATTTGGATTTTCAGCACATTCATCAATAGGATTATTATTTGCATCATAACAATTGCAATGCTGGTAATTTCCAATTGGATATGTGCTTTCTACACAACAAGGCCCATTTATTGGTTTTTGTGTATTTGGATCTATTTGGCAACTTGGTGTTGGACAAAAACCTTCTCCGGGTTCTAAAGGTGAAGTAAAAGTACCATATTCTGAAATACTTATTCCGTTTGCAAGAGCATTTCCTGTTGCATTGCAAACATACCAATTTTCTGAATTTGAAATTAAATCATCATTTACAACATAATGAATTTTAAAATAATCCGAAACAGAATCTAACCATTTCCAAGAAGGTGCTGTTGATTGTGCTAAATTTTCATAATTACAAAAATATTTTTTTGTGCTGTCAATAAATCCCAAATCCCCTGCCTGAACAACCTGAAGATTGTCAAAATAAACTGTTTTTCCGTTATTTGCTGCATCTGGCACATGCAGGATTATGAAACTTTGAGTATCTTTTGCTGTAGCTTCAAAAGAAAACTTTTGCCAATTTTCTGTAGGGTAAAAAAGCATCGAACTGCTATCCTGATTGTTTTTACCCCTAAAAATTATATTGAAATAAGCATTTTCACCAGCTATTCCTTTTGCATAAACAGAGATTATATATTTTGGACTGGTTGTTGAAAAAAGCTGACTGCTTGCATAATAACTGGATTGAGTATAATCATTATTAACCCATTTGTTAGTTATTTTTAAACTATTTGAATTAAAATATTTTATAGTATTATCCTTTAAACAATTAGTATTGTCTCCTGTAGAGCCACACCACCAACCATTTGGCCATGCACCAACAACACCCTTAACACTAATAATAAGCATGAAAATCAGAATAATCAAGATAAGTGTTTTCCTAGTCATTTAAAGCCTCTTTTCCTTGAAAAATCCTTTTTTGGTTTATAAACCTTTCTATCTGACTTTTCCAGAAACAGCTCTGTCCACAATCAATTCAGCTTTCTCAGTTTTCAATTTAAGGCCGTCTGCAAAAACATTTTTTCCATCGGTTTTTATTTCAAACTTTGCAAAATAATTTATTTCAATTTCCTTTAAAGGTTTCTTAACAATGCCTTCTGCAAAAACATCCTTTCCAGACAAATCATCATGCAAAACAACACCCACTTTTTTACCATCATCTGCAGCAAGCAGCATCCCCTGGCTTTCAATTCCTCTTAATTTTGCAGGCTTCAAATTTGCAACAATAACAATATTCTTGCCCAGTAATTCTTCTTTTGAATAATATTTCTTAAGCCCAGCAACAAGCTGTCTTTCGCCGTTGCATTCAACCTTCAAAACATAAAGCGATTCTGCATTTGGATGGTCCTCAACAGAAATAATTTTTGCTGTTTTCAAATCAACATCTGCAAAATTCTCCTTTTTCTTTCCGGAAAATTCTTTCTGCAAAGAAGTTATTTCCTCATCCTCTATTTTCCTAAACAAAATTTCAGCAGTATTTATTTTGTGTCCTTTTTTAATTAATAATTGCCCAAGGTCATCCCATTTTTTTGAGGCAATATTCAATTGCAGCTGCATTCTTGCAGAAGCTCCAGGCATGTATGGAAAAACCAGAATTGACAAATCTTTTACAACATTTGCCAAAACATTAAGGCAGGTTGATTTTCTTTTTTCATCAGGATTTTTCCAAGGCTCATTTTCCTGCAAATATCTGTTTCCAATAGTTGCAATCCTCATAATCTCCTTTAAAGCTTCTTTTATGTTTATAGACTCTGCAAGCTCAGATATCTTTGTTTCCAGTTTTTTAACTTCCTCTAAAAATTCCTCATCCTTTGTATTCAAATCAGCATCAGGAATTGTTGAATCATAAAATCTGTTCAAAAATGACAATGTTCTGTTAACCAAATTTCCAAGATTTGCAACAAGCTCTGTATTGTTTTTCTTCTGGAAATCGCTCCATAAAAATTCAGTGTCCTGCTTTTCAGGCCTGTTAATCATTAAATAATATCTGAAAACATCTGCACTTATTCCTGTTGATTTTACATCATCACCAAAAACACCAAGATTTCTTGATTTTGAAAACTGGCCATTTTCATAATTCAAAAATTCATTTACAGAAATTTCTTTCATTAAAGTATAATTATCTTTTGTTCCAATCAAAAATGCAGGAAATAATATTGTATGAAATGGGATATTGTCCTTGCCCATAAACTGGACTAATTTTGTTTTGTTATCAAACCACATTTCTTTCCAGTCTTTTCTGCATTCTTTTGTTATTCCTATATATCCAATTGGTGCATCAAACCATGAATAAAATACTTTGTCTTCAAATCCTTTCAGTGGAACAGGAATTCCCCATTTCAAATCCCTTGTAATGCATCTCTGCTTTAATCCTTCCTTGAACCATGCATGAGTCAATGTTCTTGCATTATCTGACCATTTGCTTTCAACAGAGCTTATCCATGTTTTAAGCTCAGGCTCTAATTTTGGCAAATCAATAAACAAGTGATTGCTCTGCTTTACAATAGGTTTTGATTTGCAGATTTTGCATTTTGGATTTACAAGTTCTGTTGCATTAAGCAAAGATCCACAATTCTCACATTGGTCTCCTCGAGCATTTTCATAATTGCATTTTGGGCATGTTCCCTCAACAAATCTGTCTGCAAGAAATCTTTTGTCTTTTTCACAATATAATTGCTCAATAATTCCTTCAGTTATATATCCGTTCTTGTATAATTTGTTAAAAATATCAATGGTAATCTCTGCATTCTCTTTTGAGCTTGTTCTTCCAAAGCAGTCAAATTCGCATTCAAACCAGTCATAGATTTCCTTGTGAATTTTGTAGTATTTGTCGCAGACTTCTTTTGGTGTTAAGCCTTCTTCAATTGCTTTGGTTTCTGTTGTTGTTCCATGCTCATCAGTTCCTAAGACAGAGATTACTTCCTGATTTTTTAATCTTAAAAATCTTGTATAAACATCGGCACTTATAACACACATCAAATTACCCAAATGAGGGACATTATTTACATAAGGCAGCGCTGAGGTTACAAGGGTCTTCATTTTTTCTTTTTTGATTTAATTCCAATTTTTTTATAGCCAATCCACATTATTATTAACAGCTCTATCAATATTACAAAAGCCCTTAATAATTTGCTCATGTCTGAAAAATATCTCATTGTTGCATAAAACAAGGTTATTAAACCGCCAAACATCATTGCAGCTCCAATGTAATCAACTGTTAAATAAATTCCCAAAACAATTATTACCAATCCAACTGGCGCTAGTATGAAAAAAATGTTTCTGTTGTAAACTGCATTGTCATTATTATAATTTGCAGAGCACATATCGCATCTGTCAAATACTTGACAGTTGTTTGCATCATACTTGAATCTTGCTTCTCCCTTTTGATTCATGCAGTTTTGCGCTTCTGCTTCTGCATACATATCCGGGCAGTTGACATTTGCTTTTGGCTCCTTGTATGCAGGATACCATGTGCTGTTGCAGTAATCTTCATATTTTGGTGCTTCATAAATTGCATCCACAAAAAGGCCTATGAATAGAGGCAACAATACTAAAATTCCCACTACCATTGCTACTTTTTTAATTTCCATTTTATTCCCCCTTTTTCTTTATCTCTTTCATCTTTTTTGTTATGTCAATATTTGAATTGCATTTTTCACACTGAAATCTTAAAGTTTCAACACCTTCAACTTTTTTTCTTTTGAAAGGAATTTCTTTTTCCCCTTTAAATGAGCAGTTTGGACAGACATATTCAATGCTTGCTGTTAAAGATTCTTCATGCTGCTTTTTTTCTTCTGTGTAATTACAGCTTGGGCAGACATATTCCTTTGCTCTAATTGCAACCTTGCCTTTGACTACTGGCTTGCCCATTTTTGCTTTTTTGCATTTTGGGCAGTCTTTCCTGAAAACCCATGCAATTGCTTTTCCATTGCCTATTGTTCTGTTTGTAAAATAAACGCATTCGGTTGTTGAATTTGGTTTCTTAAGCATTTTATCACCTTATTATAATTAGTAAGTTAGAATTATTGTTGAGATTTATAAAGTTTAGTATTCAAAATCGCCGTTTATCAAAGGAGAATTGCCGCAGCACTGGTCTGTTCCTGAAATTGCAGACGGCCACCAAAAACCAATAAACCAATTTTGAGTTCCTGTTGGAGTTGTACATGCTGTTGGATTTAATGATGCACAATTCCATGAAGAAGTGCATTCTCCTGTTGGATCTTGGCAGTCTGCTCCGCCATCAAAATCATCATCTATTCCGTTACTGCAATCAGTTTCCGTAAAACTGCTTCTTTTTCCAAAATAAACATAACCAAAAACTGAGTTTCCGGTAATTGCGCCTGAATGCCAATTTTGAAGTAAAATTTTAATTGTTTTTGTATTAGGTTCTGTTTTAAAATTAAAATTTGAAAAAACAATTGTTTGTGTATTTGCTGACGAAGCTGCATCAAAATGGTCCATTGTTGTGGTTGATCCATAAACATTAATTGGTTTTAAAACATTTCCTGCAGAATCATACTGGTAAACTGAAACATAAGCTTTTCCCTGATTTAAACTTACTGAATTTATATTTGTCAAAAAAATATAATCTGTTGATGAATCAACATTAACTAAATCTGAATAAGCATAATTTTTTTCTATTACTTGCACAGTATTTGAACCTAAACTTATTTTACTTGCATCATTAGGCATAAAATCAGTTATGGCATTTAATGATGAATATGTAGAAGCTGCATAAAATTTTATTGGAAAGCATCTTGCTGCATTTGCATTAATTGGTGAACCAATATATTGATAAACACACCTTGTACCACCAAGACAACCTATTTCAACATATTCAGTATAATCATTACAACCATTACAACCTTTTAAACGCACAATCCTTATTGTGGAAGATCCTGTAACAGGACAATAATTTAATCCGTAACTGCTAAGCTCATCATTTCTGCAGATACTTGGTGTATTATAAAAAACAGGGTCATTGGTATTGAATACACAATAATCATTATTTGGTCTTTCCCAAGTATAAGTATCTCCACTTAACCCATGCAACCAACATTTAGAATCATCATCTAAATCATCTATTCTTGTTCCTTCACAAATTACATCTGCTTTTACAAAACTCAAGCAAACAATAAATACAAGAATTAACAACATCACACTCTTTTTCATAACCAATCAAAAACAAAATACTTATTTAAATCTTTCTGTTATTTTGTCATTTTGGGATAAATCCCTGGCTCCATAAACACGCATTCTGTTTTGAGAACAAGCCCTCTCTCGGATTTCTTTATTTTCTCAGAATCCATTCTTGCGGTTCCAAAAGAAACAAGCTCATTCTTCAAAGACATGACAGCAACCAAATCCCCTTCTTTTATATCAGAATTAAATTTTGCAATGCCCGGAATATTCAAAGGAGCTCCATGGCAGATGGAATCGACAGCAGTATCCACAATCCATATTTTTCCCAGATGAGAGATTGCATTTTCCATTGGCTGTATGCAGTGCCTTAAATATTTTTCATTTCCGCTCTTATAATAATAGTATGCATCGGTCAGTTCATGCAAAGTAACAAGATTTTTATCATTAAACGGGCCTGCTTTTGTTCTTCTTAATTCTGCCATATGCGCTCCGCCAATTTTTCTTCCAATATCATGAATTATTTTTCTTATGTAAGTTCCTGCCTGGCACCCTATTCTGAACAGAACATCCTGCCCGTCAATTTCAATAATATCAATATAATAAATATTTCTTTCTCTCCACTGCCTTTTAACAGCAGACTTTATTGGCGGCAATTGGGATATTTTTCCTGTAAATTCTTTCATAACATTTCTTAATTTTCCTTCCTCAACTTCTTTGTGCAGATGCATCAATGCAACATATTCTTTTCCAGAAACCAATAATGACTGAACAACTTTTGTTGCTTTTCCTATTGCAATAGGCAAAACACCAGTAACTTTTGGATCCAAAGTTCCTGAATGCCCTGACTTGCTTATTTCCAGAATTTTCTGCAAATAAGCAGAAACTTGATGGCTTGTTGGTCCTGGAGGTTTGTCAACATTTACAATTCCATAATCCAAAAGCTCTTTTACAGTTCTGTTCTCTGGTGATTTTCCAAACTTATCAGAAGTCTTGAAATCCTTTTTTACAAAGATTTCTCTCTTTAGTTTTTCAAAAGGCAATAAAGTTTCCATAGGTATCACTCAGAATTTAGATTGTTGTTATAATTTATAAAACTATTGTTCAAAATCGCCGTTGATTAAAGGCGAGTTGCCGCAGCACTGGTCTGTTCCTGAAATTGCAGACGGCCACCAAAAACCAATAAACCAACCATTGGATGTTGATTCACATAGTTCTTTTACATTGCTTGTGCAAAAAGGATGTAGCTTGCAAATGGAATCAGAACAGCAATCAATATCATTGCAATCAGTTAGTCCATCGTTATCATTATCAATATTATCATTGCACTTTGTTTCCATCAAACATTGTGCATCAATAGGTGTATCATCACCGCAACAACCCCAAACTCCGTTTTTTTGCACCCATGCAGAATTTCCATAAATTGTTTTGCATTTTGTTTCATCGAAATCAAGATTTATGATCCCATTATTTGAAGTTTTAACACATAATGCAGCACGAATAACCACCCCATGTTTACATCCTGCTTTGTCTGCTACAAAATTCCTTGAAATAACTTTATAACCTGAGTGACAACTTGGATCAGAATCATAGATGTGAGTATCACAATTAGTTCCGTCTCCAGGGTCCCAAGCACCCCCACTAGTTGCAGTTAATCTTATTTCATCTTTGAAATATTCAAAATATTCATTTTTTGCACATAATGCCATGTATGAAGCTCTTACAACCCCCGTGTAAATCGCTGCATTTGGCAAAACAGAATATCCTGACGGGCATGTGTAAGAAGCTTCATTAACAGTATTAACAAGAATTAAATTATTAAATGCGTTGTTTGATTTGCTATTGCATATATTATTTGTTATACAATGCCATACTCCGCTTGGTGTTTGCGCAACAGAACCAGCAGAATTTAATATTTTTTTATTGCTCCCGCAATAATTTGTATTCAAAACATTTGTTGGATTATATTGTGGTGTGGATGTTGATAACCCACAATTAACTTGATTACTCCATTCACTAAATGCAATATATAATCCATTTAAATCCAAATCACCAAGACCAAGATTTTCTGCATGAACATAATTCAAGCAAACAAAAAACACAAAAACTAATAATATCACGCTCTTTTTCATAATCTAATAAAAACAAGAAATAGTATTTAAAGATTATTCTTTTTTAGGCTTGGAAGGCTTCTTTTCAGCTGCTTTTGGCTTCTCTTTTGGAGCTTCTTTTTTCTCTTCTTTCTTTTCAGAAGCTTCTTTCTTGCCTTCCTTCTTTTCTTCCTTTGGCTTCACGCCAAACAAAGTTGCAAAAACAATTCCTTCATCATCCTTTACAACATTTACCTTTATTTTGTGTGGCGGATTTTTTATTCCCCTAAACCACACTGCATCATTAAGCTCTTTGCTTATTTTTAATTTCTCAGATTTCATATGCTTTGTAAGGAATTCCCTGATTGTGGTGATTGCTTTCTTGGCTCTTTTGTACTTTGGTTTTTTCAGCCATTCTTTCCTTAATGGAATAGTATATGTTCTTTCAAGTTTTGCCATTTTATCTTACCTTTGATTTTGTTCTTCTCCAGTTTCTCTTTACAGCTGTTATTCTGGATGGATGTATCTTCTTTCCTTTTCCAAACACTTTTGGAATCAGCCATATTGGCGCCCATTTTGTTTGTCTTCCTATTTTTGCCAATCTTTTCTTGATAGCAGGATGTTTATATCTTGTCATTTTTACCTCATACTTATCTTTGTTTCCCTTTTTTTGGGAAGCGCTTTTGAAAGCAGTTCTTTCAGCTGCTCATCATTGATTATTATATTATTCTGCTGCATGATTTGCGACAGCCCAATAAGCAGCTGAAGTGCAAGCTCCGGATGCGCAACCTTGATGTTGCTGTATCTTGCTATTGCCTCTTTTGTAAGTCTTGCCTTGACAAAAGTTTCAAGCTCTGAAACCTGTTTTTCAAGCTCAGCTCTTTCCTGATATTGCTTTTGCAATTCAAGTATTTTTTTCTGCTTAATGGAATCTAAATCATCATCCATTTGTCAAAAACCACCAATTTTCAATTGGTAGTCTCCTTGTGGTTTTTGATGCTCAGAATTCCACAATTTTGTGGATTTTGAGCACAACCGAATTCCTTGCATTTTATCATCATTTATTTTGTGGAATTCTGTTGTTTCATTTGCTTTATGCATTTATTCACAACAGCCATTCCTTCTTTTGTAATGACTCTTCCCTTGTGAACTCCAATTTCAGTCTGCTTTATCAGCTTTGATTTCTCAAGCTGCTGCAATACTTTTCTAATTATGTTTCCTGAACCAACAAAAGTATGCTCTGGTCTTACTCCTCTATTCTTTTTTCCGCCATACTTTGTTCTTAATTTTGAAACTCCAATTGGACCTAGCTTATGCACTGAAAGCAAAACAGCTGCTGTTCTTGTATACCACCAGTCTTTTTTAACTGGCGGTCTTTCCTTGTGAACTCCGGTTTTTACAAAAACTGCCCATATTGGCGGCTTTATATTTGAGTCGTTCTTAAGCTCCTCTGCTATTTTTGTTATTAAAGCGCTCCTATCAACATTTATATTCTTCAATATTTCACCTTTTATTGATTATTATAGTCCGTTATAATCCTAAACCCCTTCTAAAGAATTCGGGCTCAATTTATAAAGATTTTGCTTTTAATCTGCACACTGGACTTCAAGAGCCACAAACCTTTTAAACATGAGTTATTGGTTATTTGAATATGGAAATAACCTTCAAAAAACAGGCAAATACTGAGGAAGAGCTGCTTAACATACTCAATCCTACTGTAAAAAAGTGGTTTTTTTCAAAATTCAAGAGCTTTTCAGAGCCTCAGCTTTTTGGAGTTATGGAAGTTCATTCAAGAAGCAATACATTAATCAGCGCTCCAACAGGAGCAACCAAAACACTGACTTCTTTTTTGTCAATTTTGAATGAGCTTGTTGATTCTGCTGAAAAAGGAATCTTGGAAAACAAGGTTTACTGCGTTTATGTTTCTCCATTAAAAGCGCTTAATAATGATATTTCAAAAAATTTAATTGAGCCTCTTAAAGAAATTGAAGAGATTGCAGGAAAAAAATTTGGAATAAGAATTGCAGTGAGAACAGGGGATACAACTGCATCTGAAAAAGCAAAAATGCTGAAACAGCAGCCCCATATATTAATCACAACACCTGAAAGCCTTGCAATATTATTGTCAAGCGCAAAATTCAAAGAGCTTTTGAAAAATGTGGACTGGTGCATTGTTGATGAAATTCACGCGCTTGCTGAAAACAAAAGAGGAGTTCATTTGTCATTGTCTTTAGAAAGGCTGCAAAGTCTCTCAAGCTATATGTGCAGAATTGGATTGTCTGCAACGGTTTCTCCCATTGAAGAGATTGCAAAATTTCTTGTTGGCCAGGATTATGTTAACAAAAGGCAGTGCAAAATAATTGATGTTCAGTATTCTAAAAAAATTGATTTCAAAGTGCTCTGCCCGATGCAGAATATGATTGATACGACTTATGAGGAGATGAACAATGAACTGTATAATCTGATGGACAAAATGATTCAGGAGCACAAAACAACCTTGATTTTTACAAACACAAGAGCAGCAACTGAAAGGGTTGTTCATCATATGAAGGAAAGATTTCCAAAAAACTATGTTGAATACACTGAAAGCCTTCTAAAAAATCAGGAAAGGGAAATTGAACAGGAAGAAAAAATAAAAGGAATTGGAGCGCATCACGGCTCTTTGTCAAAATCGCACAGACTTCAGATTGAAGAAGGATTAAGGCAGGGAAAATTAAAAGCAGTTGTATGCTCAACATCTTTGGAGCTTGGAATTGATATTGGTTTTATTGATTTGGTAATCTGCCTGGGCTCTCCAAAATCAGTTGCAAGATTTTTGCAGAGAGCAGGAAGAGCAGGCCATAAGCTTCATGAAACAATAAAAGCAAGGCTCATTGTTCTGGACAGGGATGACCTGGTTGAATGCTCTGTTCTGATGAAATCAGCCATTGAAAAAAAAATAGACAGGGTTCATATTCCTGACAACTGCCTTGATGTTCTTGCTCAGCAGATTTTTGGAATTGCAATTGCCGACAAAATAAACATCAATGAGCTTTACAATATGGTTACAAAAAGCTATTGCTACAGAAATTTAAAACGGGAAGATTTCAATGAAATAATTGATTATCTTGCTGGAAAATTTGTTTCTCTTGAAGATAGGTATATTTTTGCAAAAATATGGTATGACCCTGAAACAAAAATGATTGGAAGAAAGGGAAAAATGAGCAGAGTCATTTACATGACTAACATAGGAACTATTCCTGATGAAACCTCTGTTTTAGTAAAAGCAGGAGAGCAGGTGATTGGAAAGATTGATGAAGCATTTCTGGAAAGGCTGAAAAAAGGAGATGTTTTTGTTCTTGGAGGAAATACTTACAGATTCAATTATGCATCAGGGATGGTTGCAAATGTAAATGCCGCTTCCGGAAAGCCAACTGTTCCGTCATGGTTCTCTGAAATGCTTCCTTTGTCTTTTGATTTGGGAATGGAAATACAGAAATTCAGAAGGCTGATGGAAGACCAGTTCACAGCAGGCAAAACAAAAAATGAGATAATAAATTTCATAAATACTTATTTATATGTTGATGACAATGCAGCAAATTCAATTTATGAATATTTTCATGAGCAGTATCTTTACTGCCAGATTCCAACTGACAAAAAAATACTTGTTGAGCATTACAATGAAGAGGACAAAAATTATGTTGTTTTCCATACTTTGTTTGGCAGAAGGGTAAATGATGTTCTGTCAAGAGCTGTTGGATTTGTGATAGGAAGAACTTATCACAAGGATGTTGAGATTGGAATAAATGACAATGGATTTTATATCAGCCATGAAAAGGATATTGATGCTGGAAAGGCATTTTCAATTTTAAAATCATCCGAGCTTAGAAACATATCTGAAATTGCAATTGACAAAACAGAAATTCTCAAAAGAAGGTTTAGAAACTGCGCAGTGAGGGCTTTGATGATTCTAAGGAATTACAAGGGCAAGACAAAAAGAATTGGAAGGCAGCAGGTCAGCTCAATGATTTTAATAAGCGCTGTAAAAAGGATTTCAAATGATTTCTCAATTTTAAAGGAAGCAAGAAGGGAAGTTTTAGAGGATTTGATGGACATAGAAAATGCAGAGAAGATTGTAAAGATGTTTGAAGACAAAAAAATAAAAATTGAGGAAGTAAGGACAAATGTTCCATCGCCATTTGCAATGAATCTTGTTCTGCAGGGCTACATTGATTTCCTGAGAATTGAAGACAAGCTTGAATTTATCAAAAGAATGCATAACATGGTTTTGGCAAAAATTGCGCTGAAAGGAAAAAAATCAGAAGCATCTGAAAAAAAAGAGGAAAAATTTGATTATCAGCAGTTCTGGAAAGATGTTGAAAAAGAAAAAAGAAAGAAAAAGCATGATGAGCTTACTGATTTGAAATTGATTGCATGGAATTTGAAAAGAGTTCCTGTTTATGCAAAAGAGGAAATAATAAAAATCATTGAAGGGGAAAAAAATATTAGGGATGATATTGTTTTGGAGCTGAAAAAGCACAAAAGCCACATTGAAAAAGATTGGCCAAAAGAGCTTGCTGATATTGTGCTGAGGTTTATTGAAAAATATTAGTTGTTTTAATAATTTATTTGATGTATCCGCCCCTCTGCAGATTCCATAATTTCCTGTATTCGCCTGCTTTCTTTATCAGCTGACTATGCTTGCCCATTTGTACAATCTGGCCTTTTTTCATGACAACAATCATGTCTGCTTTCATTATTGTTGAAAGCCTGTGCGCTATTATTATTGATGTTCTTCCCATCATTAATTTCTGTAAATCCTCCTGAATATCATGCTCTATTTTGGAATCTAAAGAGGAAGTTGCTTCATCCAAAACAAGGACTTTTTTGTCTGCAAGAATTGCCCTTGCTATGCTTACTCTTTGCTTTTCTCCGCCTGACAATTTAACACCCCTTTCGCCAACAATTGTGTTTTCCTTGTTTGGAAAGGTTTCAATTATTTTGTCAAGCTGTGCAAATTTCATTGCCTGAAAAACTTCCTGTTTTGTTGCATTCGGCCTTGAAAACAAAATATTATTGTAAATAGTTTCATCAAACAAAACGCATTCCTGAGGAACAATGCCCATTTCAGTTCTCAATGATTCCTGATTGAAATTAATTATGTCTTTTCCATCAATTAGTATTTTTCCATTGCTGATATCATAAAATCTGTAAAGCAATTTTACAAGTGTTGATTTTCCGCATCCCGAATGGCCAACCAAAGCTACTTTTTGGTTTGGCTTTATCTTTAGATTGAAATTTTCAAATATTTTTCTTTTTCCATAATTAAAAGACATGTTTCTGAATTCTATTGAGCCGTTTTTTATTTTCAATTCTTCCGCATTTGGCTTGTTTTTTATTTCATTGTCTATTTTATAATATTCAAACAATGATTCAAAATCAGCCATCACATTATAAAATTCTCTCATGCCCCAGGTAAATCCCCATAAAGGCCCAACTAAAGTTCCATAAACAGTATAAATGAAAATCAAAGTTCCAAGAGTTATTGAACCTACCAAAAATTTGTTTATTGAAAAATAAATCAGCGTAAATGTCCCCATTCCAAGTATTAAATTCTGCACTGAATCAAACCACCTGAAATAATCCCAATTCTTTAATGTTGCTTTTTTTGTATCTTCTGTTAATTTTAAAAATTTGTTTTTAATGTAGTCTTCCTTGCCAAAATATTTTATTGAATCTATATTGGTAAAAATGTCAGCTATGTTGCCTTTTTCAAAATCTTCTGCATCATTGGCTTTTACATATGCGGTTTCCTGTATCTTCTGGTGAATAAAACTGTATAAAATAAAGAAGATTACTGTTGAAAATATTATTAAAGCTGATAACCGGTCAAAATAAATAAGCGAAAAGCTTACAACAACCAGCTGAAATATCAAAGGCGCTGCATTGAAAACCATTAAATCTGTCATTCTTTCTATTGCTCTCCCGCCCCTTGTAAGTCTGGAAATCAATGATCCTGTTTTGTGTGTTGTATGAAAATGATGCGATAAATAAATCATATGATTGAATAATTTTCTCTTCAAATCCACAATTAAACGGGATTCCAGCCTATTAATGCAATGAATATGAAACCATTTGAAAATTGCTTTTGAAAAAGCCATTATCCCGAAAACCAAAGCAAGAATCAGCAGAATATGAACAAATTCCGGTTTTGCAAGAGTTCCCAAACTAAATTCTGTTCCTCTGTCAACAATCTGCTTGAAAAGGAATTTTTCCAAAACATTAATCCCTTCCATTAATAATACAAGAAATAAAACTATGAAAAACAGGAATTTGTATTTTTTCAATAATCCAAAATAAATCTTTAAGTTGTACTTAAAATCTATTTTATTTGATTTCATCGCTGTCATTGCAGAGCCTTCTATCTGAGGGATTAAAAATTAAAAAATTAAAACAATATGAATTGTTATGTTTTGCTTTTTAAACTTTTCCCCTGATTTATAAACTAAATACCAAGCTTTTTCCTTTTTTCTTTCAGAACATCAATTATTGCGGAAGCTGCTTTTTCAGGAGTGTCTCCAAAAATCATTTTGCTGTTGACAAGATTGTTCAAATCAACAGAAAGCATTTTTTTTGCATTTTCCGAGCCGGTAATTGGCGGCATTGGATTGAAATGCGTTGTAACTCCAAGAGATAATGCAAAAAATCCTATTGACATTGCTTTTTCAGTCATGTATTCTGGAGCAGACGCTGCAACAGGAAGCCCATGAATTGGAATTTTTGTGTAATCTGAAACAGCAGTCAGCAAATCACCAATTCTTGAATTGTCAACACAGCTTCCCATGTGCAGAACAGGAGGAATTCCAATATGTGTTTTTTGCTCAGCTGTTTCAAGGAATTTTCTCAGAGAAGAGCCGCAGAATTGCTTTGCATCAGGCAGCATTAACCCGTCCTGAGCTGCTGAATGGGCAATGCATCCTGTTGTTACAACAAGAACATTGTTTTTCAAAAGCATTCTTATCATTTCCTCTGTAAATTTCTGGCCTCTTAATTTTGGATTTCTGCATCCGACAACAGCAACTATTCCAAGAATATCCTTGTTGATGATTGCATTGACCAAAGGCCTTAATGGTTTTTTTGCATCAATCTTTTCAAGATAATTAACAATTGCTTCAACAGAATATCCCCCATATAATTTTGTTTTTTTGTTTGGTATCAATATTTTGTTTTTGTTTCTTTTTGGAAAATTATTTATTGCTTCCATGACAATCTGCTTAGCTGCCCTGTCTGCATTTTGAGTGTTAAATTCAATATTCATTGCGCCTGGTATTTTTGCAAGCATGGTTGTGATTAATTTTGTATGATAGCATGATGCAACATCCTGCAAACTTGGATAAATGCATTGAGTATCAACAACAACAGCTTCAATTGCCCCAGTCACAATAACAAGTTCAGACTGCAGAATGTGGCTTGCCAAGGGAATTCCATGCCTCATTAAAACTTCATTTCCGGAGCAGCAAACTCCAATAACATTAACTCCTTTTGCTCCGACTTCTCTTGCTTCTTTGTTTAATTTTCCTGACCATTCAACAATTTTGTCTGCAAGCAAAGGAACATGGCCGTGAACAGCAATATTAACATAATCCTCTTTTATTGTTCCCAAATCCGATTCTGATTTTGTAATTGCAGGAGTTCCAAAAATAATATCCTGCATATCAGTTGCCAAATGCAAACCTGCATATCCGTCTGTAATTCCCAATCTTATGCAGCTGTGCAACAAAGAATTTGGATGGGCATCTGTGCCCATTGTTGTCTGATGCAAAGCATGGCTTGATTCCAAATCAGCATTAACAGGCAAAACATTAATTTTTTTCCACTGTGAAATTCTCTCCTTTGTTGCATGCAAATCTATCCAGTTAAGATATTTGTGCTCTTGCTTCTGAAACAAACCCTGCTGTCTTCTGAAATCCTCAAGAGCTTCCAATGCAACAAGTTTTGCAACCTGCTTTATTGAACCAGTATTTTTCTTTCCCAGTTTTTTTGCAAGCTGCCTTAATTTATTTTCATCTTTTATTTTGTAAGAATCAGTTTTTCCGTCTGCAACATCAAGCAAAGCAAGCGCAATTTCCCTTGCATGGTCTGTGTGACATGAGCATCCTGCTGCAGTTATTCTTACAAGATTTCTCATTATGATTGTATCAACATTTGCACCGCAGATTCCTCTTTCGGATTTTCTTGGGATGATTCTGCACGGACCTGCATGGCAGTTTTTGCAGCACACTCCGCTTGTTCCAAAAATGCACAATGGCTGCTGTTCTTCAAATCTGTCTGAATATAAAGAAATTCCCTCTTTTTTTGCTTTTTCCTTTAATTGCTCATCTATAAAAGATTCCATCATTCCTCTTTTTGAATTATTGATTTTGACTAGCTAAAAAAGAAAAAATAAAATAAAAATATAAATCTTACTAATTAGAACTCTTCAGAATCCTGTGAGTCTTCAGATTCTTCAACATCCTGTGTTGCTTCCTCTTCTGCTGCTGCAGGTGCTGCTTTTTCTCTTGGTTTGTCCTCTGCAATTGGTCCCTGTGCCTGTCCAATAACCTCTGCAAAACCAACTTTTCTAAGGACTTTTGAAATCTTTATTCTTACTTCGTCCCCTTCTTTTACATTTGGCACAAATAAAACAAAACCTTCTTTCTTTGCGATTCCGTCTCCTTTTGCTCCAACTGCTTCAATTCTTACATCCAGTTCATCGCCTTCTTTAACTGGGCTAAAACTTCTTCTCTGCCCGCCAAATCTACCATTACTGCTTCCACCAAATCTTTTTGGGCCATCTCCATAATTTCCATATGCCATATTCTTAACCTCTGTATATTTTTAATGCCTTTGCAGACATTATTTACAGTATGAAAATAGTTTCTATTTATTAATATTGTGAATTTATCAAAAACCACAAGCCATAAACTAGATGGCATAAAGCAAAAGCTTAAAGAACACATTGTAGTGGTTTTTGAGTATGCTCAAAAATATACTATCTTGCATTAAAGATATATTTTTGACATACCAAATCCATAAGGTTTATAAATTACCCAAAAAAAGTTCTTAACTATGAAATGGGTAATTTTGGGAATTTTTGCAGTATTAATGCTGACGGCATGCCAGCAAAATGAGGTAAATATAAGCATAACAAGAAATGTAACAACAATAAAGAATATTGTAAATTCTCCGATTGATAATATAACCCAAAACACGGCCTTGCTTAACAAAACAGCTGAAAACATAAGCATTTCATTTATTGATGTTGGCCCGGGAGATGCAATATTTATCATAACGCCAAACAAAAAATTTATTGTTATAGATGGCGGTGACGGAACACATGCTTTGAAATTCACCAAATATCTTCTGTCAAGAGGCGTTTCTGAAATTGATAGTGTAATACTGACAAATCCAAAAGCAGAGCATGTTTCAGGAATAAATTCCTTGTTTACTAATTTCAGAATAGACAAATTCTTTTATTCAGGAGCTCCTTATCAGGCAACAAGCTACAAAAATCTTATTTACAGGGTTTCTGTTATTGATGAGAACATTGCAAAATATCTTGTTAAAACAGAGATTCCTCTTGAAATTGACGGAGTTAATATAACTCTTTATCCCCCTTACAATGGAAATTTTTCAAACAATGTTGATGAGAATTCAATAATTATAAAAGTTGAATATGGCAAGTTTTCAGCTTTGCTTTTAAGTGACTGCTCAGGAAACTGCGAATACAAAGTTATTGATGAAAATCTGAAATCAGACATTGTAAAAATCCCTTATCATGGAGATGTTGAATTCTCAGCAAAACTTCTTGAAGCAACAGAGCCAAAAATAACCGTTGTTTCAAACGGAGACATACCTGCCAACAACATATTATTGAGCCTTTTTACAACAACAACCTATTCAACATATGAGTTTGGAACCCTAACTTTTGTTTCCAATGGTGAAAAGTACTGGGTAAAAAAGGAAAAAATCCAATAAATTCAATAACAGAAAGCTTTTAAAATATTAAAGCATTCTTCTGTTTTATGCCAGTTCTAAATGATGCAAAAGAGCTTTTGGAAAATTACAAGAATGCAATATCCAAAAAAACAAATTTTCTCAGCAGTTCTGAAAAGAACATAACAAAATTCAATGAACAGCAGAATGATTACCACAAAAATCTTGTTTCAGCTTCTGTAAGAAAGCTAAAAAACTCGTGTCTTGAAGCATCGCATGAAAAAGACAATGCAAAAAATGCAAATGAAATTCTTTCATTAATTGATGATTTTGAAAAAGATTATAAAACAAAAACAGATTATGCACTTTCTATTTTAGTTGACATTGCAGATATTGCTGAAAAAATAAGATATGATGAAAAAGTATCATTTAAAATTCCAAAAGTGCCTGATGAAATAAAAGAGGATTTAACTGCTGATTTTGAGGAAATGCACAAATGCTTTAATGCTGGCTGTTACAGGTCTGCTGTTATTCTCTGCGGAAGAATACTTGAAACCTGCCTGCACAGAAAATATTATGAAGCAACTGATGTTGATATAATGGAAAAGCATCCTGAAATCGGGCTTGGAAATTTAATTGCAAAACTAGCTGAAAAAAATGTTGAATTTGACCCAGGCTTAACCCAGCAGATTCATCTGATAAATCAAGTAAGGGTTTTTTCAGTTCATAAAAAGAAAAGAGCATTTTATCCCAGCCAGGAGCAGTGCAAAGCAATAATTCTTTATACAATGGACATTGTAAACAAGATGTTCAGATAAAAAATTATTTTTATTGAAATATTTATTGTTTAGTCAACTGTGAATAGTTCAGAATCATGGCCAACATCAAACAAACCAAGCCTTGCTCCTGCATCAAGCCAGCCATGCGCATAATTTAGAGCTGCGAAAGCAGTTACAATATCTCCTTTTTCCCTAAAATGTTTTGCATCATCAAAATATCTCTGCGCCATGTCAAGAAAATCCTTTGCAGATTTTTCAAAATCTATTTTACCTGAGCTGACTATTTTGACTTTTTTTAATGCTCTGCCTGTAACATCAAAATACTTTTCAATTTTCTGCTCGGTTATTGTGCTTGTTTTTTCCATTTTTTTGTAAAAATTATGAATAAGATTATTGCAATGAATGCAACAGCTGCCCCATATATAAAGGTTGACACTGGATTTAGCTTCCAGAACATGCCTGCCAATAATCCTGCCGGCAGTGCAACAATGCCTATTGCAGTGTGAAATGTGCCAAGCGCTGTTGCCCTTGATTTTTTTTCGGACAAATCAGAAACAACTGCTTTTTGATTTACCTCAATGATTGTATTTGCAATTCCGTAGAATGCAAACAGGATTATAAAAGCTGCAAGTGATTTGAACACTGCAAATCCTATCAAAGTCATTAAAAACAGCGATGCTCCAAACAAAATCACTTTTATTCTTCCTATCCTGTCTGATAATTTTCCAAATGGAATTGCAAGCCCTGCATAAAACAGATTATACCAGACATAAAGAATTATCGGAACAATTAATGAATAATTTCCAGGAAATGCTGCCTGCGCTTTGAGTATGAAAAACATGTAGCTGAAATTTGCAAATGCAAACAATGCTGAAAATATTATAAACATTTTCAAAGGCTTTGAAAGATTTTTAAAGCTTATTTTTATATGTCCATTTGGCTTTGCTTTCTGCTCTTTGACAAACCATATTGGAATCAAAGAGATTATTGCGATAAATCCTGCTATTAAAATTATTGTTTTGAAATCAAATTTTGCAAGCCATATCAGAAAAAAAACAAGCAATGAGCCCAAAATAGCCCCTGCTTTGTCAAATGCCTGGTCAATTCCAAATCCTTTTCCTTTTGCAAATGGCATGGATTCTGAAATAATTGCATCCCTTGGTGCAGTTCTTATTCCCTTGCCCATTCTTTCAAGCCCTGAAAAAATCAATACTGTAGGCCATGTTTTTGAAAAGGCAATGAAAAATTTGAAAAGTGCGGATGTTGCATAGCCTGAAAAAACATAAATTTTTCTTTTTCCTGTTCTGTCTGAAATATGTCCAAAAACAACTTTTAGTATGCTTGCTATGGAATCCCTGAATCCTGCAATCAACCCTATGATCAGGCCTGTTGCCCCAAAAGATGATAAAAGCAGAGGAAGCAAAGGCATAATCATCTCGCTGCTGATATCATTAAGAAAGCTTACAAATCCCAAGATTATAATATTTTTTGCAAGGCCCTTGTTTTTTGCCATTTAGCTGTTATTTTAATGCAAAGATTTAAATATTTCTATTTCAAATATTGATTTAATTTAATTTAGAGGTGAAAATATGAGAATGTTACTTTCAACAATCGGTTTATTGACTGTTTTAGCAGGAATTATTCCGTTGCTAACAGCATTAAAAATAAAAATTTTACCTGCAATTTTAACAAACAGTTATGTATACATGGGAATAATTGTCTTGGTTGGTTTGATTGGCATGATTTATGCTGCATCAAGCATGATGCTGATGCCGGAGCAAAAAGCAATATTTGGCTTTTTAGCAATACTTACAATAATCGGCGGAGTTTTGCCATTGCTTGCAAAATTCTTGCCAAAGCTTGCATTCCTTTCATCAGGAATGATACACAGCATTGTTGTTATTGCACTTGGAGTGATTGCAATAATTTATGGAATGATGCAGATTTAATTATTTTTTTTATTTAAATTCTTTAATTTTTATTTGAGCAAGAATTTTTTTGATGAATTTATTGTATTGCTTTGCAATCTAGTTATTAGCTTTGACTAAAAACTCTTGCAAAATTTTAAAGTATACTAAAAAAATAAAAAATTACTTTTTCTTCTCGAATTTTCTCCAGGCATTTGCAACTGACTTTGCTTTCCTGTCAAGCCTTCCAAGAAGTGCTTTTCTTACTGCAGTTGCCTTGACAATTCTCTTTGTTTTTGCCAATGCAATAACCGGCTCTGCAACTTCAGCAATCAATTCCCTTATTTTTGCTGCTTTTAATCCTGCATCTTTTGCAGCTTTTTCAACAGAGTGCCTGATTTTTGCTGGGCTGAATCCCTGTTTTTTACCGCCTTTTTTTACAATGTTAACCATTCTAACACCTCCATTTGGATAACAAAGGCTTAGGATTAATAAGTATATAAAATTTATTGATTATTATAAAATTAAAAAAGAATTAAAAAAAATGTCAGAAATTAAAAATTTCTGAGCATGCTCAAATATCAGAAACTATATTTCTGAATACAGTCAAAAATCATAGATTTTTGATGAACCACAAAAATTTAAAATAAAATACCACCCGCAATACTTGGTGGTTTTTGACAAATAAAAAATTACTGCGGCAAAGGCCTTCTTATTGTCAAAGGAATGACTGCTTTTTCAAACTCTATTTTTGCAATTTCAAGAGGGTTGTATTTTATTCTCTTCAAGTCTTCTTCAGTAAGCTTTACCAAAAAAGGCGCTCCCATTGAAATCTGCAGGCTTCTTGAGCCAATCATTCTTGCTTTTTCATATTTTGTATATTCCATTTTTGCCTCGCTGATTATTTGAATAATTTTCTTATTTCCTTTGCTTTGTCAAGGGCTATTCCAACCATTGCGTCAATGTCCTCTGCTGTCAAAGGAACATCCCCTCCTTTCTGCAGAGCGCAGATTGTTCCGTCTGCTATGGATGCAATTGTCAGCCTTGAATCATAAACTTTTTCCTCGTCTGTTGAAGGATCAACAATAAATGTTTTTCCTATTTTGTAGACTGTTATTGAAATTGGCTCTTTTTGCAAAGGCAAGGTTTTATTTGATTTGTGTTTATAATCAACTTTTTCGCCGTCAAATTCAGGAAATTTTGCATCTTTCAAAGCAGCCAATGCACCAAGTGCAGCTGCATCAAGAAGATTTCCATCATTGTTTATGCTCATGACATCAATGCTTACTGACCAGATTTTTTCCCCTGATTTTATGCATAGTTTTTTTGTGTCAATTGCTTTGCTTTCTCTTATTCCCCTGTCAACAATTCTTGCCAGTTCTATTGAATCAATATTTGGCGGCCCTGATTCGAATTCAGGGCTTGACATTGGCAAAAGCTCTGCATTAACCATTAATCCTCCTTCATCAGGTGTGTCAGGATAAGGCTTGTCTAAAGCTATTTTTACTCCAACCAATACTTCAGTATCCCCTACTTTTACTCTTGCGGAACCTTCTGCATTTGCAGATACATCATACTCTATTGAAATCTTTCTGAAATCAAGAGGTTTTCTTCCGTCTATTCTTGCTCCTTTTGCAAGAATGCTTTCAACATAATGTTTTTGTTCTTCATGCATTTTAATCACTCTTCGTATTTTTTCTTTAATGCTTCTCTTTGAATCTTATTGATGTTCTTGCATACTTTTTTTGCAAGTTCAAGTGCTTCTTTAAGCTGGTCTCTTGTAATCTCTCCATCCATCTGCAATAATGAAATTTCTTCTGTGCTTGGTATTACTGCAACTGGAACATCTGCAACTGGCGCATCATATGCTTCTTCATCATAATTCAAATCAGCCAATACAGTTCCGTCAACCTGGCCAACTGAAACTGCTGCAACCAAATCCTTCATTGGTATTCCTGCATCAGCCAATGCTATTGATGCTGCGCAGATTCCTGCACATCTTGTTCCTGCATCTGTCTGAGGAAGCTCAATGAAAACATCAACAACTGCATTTGGGAAATCTGACAAATCAACAACAGAGCTCAATGATTTTTCTGTTACAAGTGAAATCTCCTTTGATCTTCTGTTTCCTCCAGGCCTTATTCTCTCGCCTGAGCCTGAGAATGGCATCATGTTGTAGTTGACTCTCAAAATTCCGCTTCTTGGATTCTGCAAAAATCTTGGAAACAAATCCCTTGGGCCATAGACTGCTGCATAAGCAACTGTTTTTCCCATTCTGAAGTATGCTGAGCCGTCTGCTCTTTTTATTATTCCGGCTTTTGCCTCCATTGGCCTTGTCTCATCAAACTTTCTTCCGTCTAATCTTTTATTGTAAGTCATTTTGTTCACCCTGCTGTGAATGCTCAGTATGATGCATTTCTTCAGCCTGCTGCTCTTTGTATTCTATTTTTATTCCAGTAATCTTTTCCAAATCATTTTTGATTATGTCTGTTAATCCTTGTATGTGGGATTCCTTTTCAATTCTTTTTATTGTCTCTGCTGCAAGTGTTTCCTTTGCAGGATCCTCTCCCTGTATCCATACAATTCCGTTTTGGCCGACAATGATTCTACATCCTGTTGCCTGCTTTATCATGCTGACCATTGAACCGCCTTTTCCGATTATTCTTGGAACTTTGGTTGTGTTGACCTGCAGAATTCTTCCTGCCCCTAATTTTCTAAGGCCAGGTCCTTTCATTGTAAGATCAATCAGTTTTTGTGTTGTTACCTGAATTATTTTTGTAACAACATAATCCCCTATATCAAAATACCTTGTTAAGTCTGCACCTTTTGGAATAAAATCCATTGTTGCATCCTTCATGGAAAGCATTGCTGAATATGGCGAATTTGTATCAATTCTCCATCCATTCATTGTTATGTCAATTACCTTTCCAATTATGGTGTCGTTCTTCTTTGGCATGTATTTTCCGCTCAATGGAATTATTTTTATCACTTTTCCATCAATGCTTACAAGCCCCAGCTTTGCAGCTCTTATTGTGTCATTGCCCCTGTATGTGCCGTAGGATGGAAGATAATCCATTCCTTTTGCCAGCTCTTCTCCGGGAACAACAACCTGTTTTTCCTTTACTAATATTTCTGACATTTTTTATCACTCCGTTTTTCTTTTCTGCGAATAGTATTTATTTATTTTTTAAAATTTTTATTTCAACATGGCCTTTGGTCAATGAATTCAGCTGGTCAATTGTTTCCTGATAAATTCCAGCAGGCACTTCTATTATTCCATGCCATTCGCCATCATCGCCCCATGAATCCCTTATCAAAGTGCCAAGTTTTTTTATGCTTCCGTAAACCTTTACTGCATATTTGTCATCAATGAAAACCTGCAGCTGTTTTGTTTCTATTTTCAAAGGAAGCTTCAAGTTTAATTTTTTTACAACCTCTGGAAACTGCTCTTCTGCTGATTTGTTTGCATCAATTTTTATTTTTGCCTCTGCAAATGCACTTTCTATTCTTGCAATTGGATGAGGAAGATTGCTTCTTGGATCAATTGCATTTCTGTGTATCATTGCAATAAGCTGTTTTTTCTTTTCCTCTGTTTTCTTGTCCCTGAATTCAGGTGTTGTTTGAATTTCTCCTTTTGTTATGATTTTGTTTGCAACATAATCTGTATCTGAAGAGCCAAACACTGCTTCCATTTCATGCTCTGATGCAAGCATTCCTTTTTTTGCATCCTTGTAAACATGCGTTTCAGCCAAAATATCTGACATTGGAACCTTTTTTCCTTTTTTCAAATCAAGCGCTTTGTCCAAATGCACATATATTTCAAATGCCTCAACAGAATGGGCTTTTTTTAATGGATTCATTACTTTGTATCTTGCAATCACTGCGTTGTCTATGTGTGTTTTAGGCTTGTCTTTGCCCCTTAATCTTGATATCATATCTTTTAGTCCTTGCATTTTTTACCTACTTCTTTTTGAACTGTGATGCTATTTTTTCGATTTCTTTTCTTTCAACTTTTCTTACTTGCTTGTCTGTTGTGTCAATGTAAGAAGCATCTATTCTGTCAATGTCAAAATTTGCATCAATTACTTTTACAAGTGATTTGATTGCAAGCTTTAATGCATCATCTATTGTAAGTGATTCTTTGTATTCTTTGTGGAGAATGTCCTCTATTTCTGTTTCAAACTCCCCTATGACTGCTGCTTTGTACTGAAAATAAATTCCAGTTGGGTCTGTTTCAAACAAAATTGGCTTTTCATCAACGCCTCCAACTAATAAAGAAACTCCGAATGGCCTTAAGCCTCCGCTCTGTGTTGTTGCCTGCTTCAAATCGCAGATATCTTTTACAATAAGCAAAGTGTCTATTGGCATATCATAAGTTACTCTGTGCTGCTGTGCTTTCAACTGTGACCTTTCTATTAAGACACGAGCATCTGACAAAATTCCTGATGCAGCTGCTGCAATATGATCATCTATCTTGAATATTTTTTCCACTCCCTCCAAAACTATCAATGGATCAACTATTCTTTTGTCTGCTACAAACAAAACTCCGTCTTTGCAGACTATCCCTATTGCAGTTGAACCCTGCTTTACTGTTTTCTTTGCATACTCAACTTGGAGTAATCTTCCGTCAGGACTGAACATTGTTATTGCCCTGTCGTATCCCATTAATTGATGTGGCATTGCTTCTGGCATTTTTTCACCTCGTTTTTTATAAATATGAAACAGCTTTGTTTAATATTCCGCTTGCTCCCAAACTTTTGAATATTATCTTGTTTTTATTTATTTCTTTTGTTAATGCAAGTGCTGTTTTGAGCTTGTCCAAATAATTGTTGTTAACCTTTATTATTCCTTTTTGATTGTTATAATGTTCCTTCATGATTATAATGCCTGCTTCTGAAGCCCCTATTTCACCAAAAAACTTGGTGTAAGAGTTTATTATTTGGTTGGAAACCTCTGAAAAAGACTTGATTGGCTCTTCTGAGATTATTTCAAAGGCCAAATACCTTTTCTTTTCTTTTAGTGTTGGTAATAAGCTTCTCATGGTTTCTTTTGTTTTAAAAAGCCCAAAACGGTTTTATTTAACCGAGAAAACTGCCTTTAAGCCCTGTTCTCTCTTCTCTCTCAAATAAACAGAAAGGCAAAAGGGTATTTAAAGTTTTTGAAGAAATCAAAAGATTATACAAATTTAAGAATTTCCTTTAATTCTTTCTTTTTTCTTTTGAGTGGTTTGTAGCCTTTTTTAGGATAACCAACTAAAATTGCAGTAATCAGTTCTTTATTTTTAATATTCAACATTGAATTTATTTTTTTCTCAACACCTGGAATATTTTTAATAGAAGCAAACCAACAGGTTCCGAGTCCATTATCAGTTGCCGATAAAATAAGATTTTCTACTGCAGCAGCAACACTTAGAATTTTAGAGTGCTTATATTCTTTGTTTTTTTCTTTATCAGAATAAACCAAAATTATACATGGACAATTACCCAAATTTAAATAAAATTCAGCAACTATTTCTTTTAATTTTGGTGAAAATTTATTCCACTCTTTCTTCTTTTTTTTCTGAGGTTCACTTGAAAGATTTGCTATTTTATCTCTTATTTTTTTATCACATACAACATAAAATTCATAGGGCTGCCAATTAGCAGCAGAAGGTGCTTTTGCAGCATTCTCAATTAATTTAATCAAAAGTTTTTTTGGAACTTGCTTTTTTTCATAAGCCCTTATGCTTGCTCTATTATTAATTGCTTCTTGAAGTTTCATAAAACAAAAGAATTATTTAGAGTATAAAAAGTTATCTCAACCACCCATTTCCAGCCTTGCTAATCTTAACCTTAACCATCTTGCCAAGCTCTGCTTTGTCAATAATAACTGGCTTGTAAAATATGTTTCTTGCTGTAAAACTTCCATCTTTGTTCTTCTCATCAACCAAAGCATTGCCTGACCAGCCAATAAATTTTTTATTGTCCTCTAAGCTTATTTTCTTGACAAGCTCATGAAGTTTTTTTGATCTTTTTTGAATTATTTTTATATCAAGCTGTTTCATTGAAGCAGCTTTTGTTTTAGGCATTGGCCAGTATCTTGAAATATTGACTATGCCTGGCTTAACTTTCTTAACCAAATCAAAAGTTTTTTCAAAATCCTTTTCAGTTTCAGTTGGAAACCCAACAATTATATCTGTAGAAATGTGAATTAATGGAATTTCTTTTTTGAAAGAATCAATTATTTTTATAAAATCCTCTTTTTTGTAAAATCTGTTCATGTCTTTCAAAACTTTGTTGCTCCCTGACTGAACAGGAAGATGCAGAAATTTAAATACTTTTTCAGACTTGTAAATTTCAATCAAATCATTCAAATTTTTCAAAACATGGTTTGGATTCATCATCCCGATTCTTACAAAGAAATTTCCCTTTATAGCAACAATATCCCTAAGCAAACCAATAAAACCAGGGTAAGCAGCAGAATCCTGAGAGGTTATCCAAATTTCCTTGCAGCCGTTTGCAACAGAATTTTTTATCTCCTGCAAAATCATCTCTTTTGGATAAGCAAAAAGCTCTCCTTTTGCAAACTTTGTAAAGCAATAGCTGCATTCTCCCAAGCATCCTTCTGAAATCTGCACTATATCAATTATTTTGTTAAAATTCTTTTTTGGAATGCATAATTTAATCTCTCTTTTCTCAGACAGATAATCCCTTGAATTTGCAGCTGCCTTAACAATGTCTTTTATGTTGTTCAAGCCAACAAGAATTATTTTTTTATTTATTGCTTTGACTTTTTCAGGATCAGCATTTGCAATGCATCCTGTAACAATTATTTTTTTCTTTGGATGCTCTTTCAGATATTTTTTTATTTTTGCAAGAATCTTTGCTTCAGTAGGCCCTTTGACAACACAGCTGTTTATTATAATACAATCTGAATTTTCAAGTTTGGTTATCAAACATCCTGCTTTCTCCAGCAAACCAGCTATTATTTCCGAATTATTCTGATTTGCTGAGCACCCATATGTTTCTATGTAAATATTCATCTTTGAAATAAAAACAAAAAAGTATTTAAATTATAATGCTTTTAGTCATATCAAGGGGTGAGTGTTATGGAAGAAAATATTAATTTGGGTGGAAATATAGTTCTTTCTGGTTTTAAGGATTTGGAGCCCGGCGTTATGTTCATCATCAAAAAAGTTGTTGGAAATTATGTCAAGAAAATGTCTGAGAAATCAGCTGTTGAAAACCTTACTTTGACTTTAAAGAAAGTGCATGAATCAGCAGACGGGCAAAAAACAAAATTTGAAATTATGGGAAAATTGATTGCAGGCAAAATGCACAATTCAGAATGCACTGATTTCAACTTGTTTGTTGCAATTGACAAAGTACTTGCAAAAATGATGAATGAAATGTGATTATTTCTGCATCAAGCCAAGGCATTTCATAAAAACATGTCCGCATTCTACGCATTTCCATGTTGAATATTTGGAATTTCCTGAGATGATTGTTCCTTCGCTAATCATGTCTTCTCCGCAAAGCTCGCACTTTAAAACATCTTTATCTTGTTTCATGGTGGAATTCCTCATCTACTTTTTTTGCATATTCCAAAACCCTGTCAAGAACAGAAGGCAAAACAATCTTTTTTGTTTTCTCGTCAAACAGCTCTGCAATGCTTGCAAATTCTGTTATTCTGTAATTGTTTTTTACTTTCTCTGCTATAAAAACGTCCCTTAGCCTTTTTATCTGTCTTCTTATATTGGAAGAAGCAACCCCTAATAAAGCTAAATTCTGGTTTTTTCTAAACTCAATAACCAAATCTTTTATTTCCTCTGAGCTTAGTTCCTTCTGATCATTTTTTGCTTTTAATAAAACATAAAGAATATCAACAATTATATCTCTTGAATCTCCCGGCTGCAATAAGCCCATAGAAAGGCAGAATTTCTTGATTAGCTCCCTTCCTGAAAGATTAAAAGGCTTTTCGTATCTTCTCAAAGTCAGCTCTGAGAGAGGTGTGTCTTTCAAAGTATTCATATTATTTTTTCCCCAACAAATGTTTATAAATATTGATTAAATGATTTAAGAATTGATTAAGTATATAAAGTTTTTGATTATTATTTGATGTAATCGTTAAGCAAACCCAATCTGTAAAGTGCAGTTGTATGCAACAAACTTATTGAATTTACAAAATTTTTCAAATCTTTTATGCCTGGTTCTGCATCAAACTCTTTTTCCAAATTTAAGCAGTAAGAATTATTGTTTGAATCTTTTTTTGATTTTTCTTTTTTTATTGTTGGATTAATCCTGAATTTTACATCATTAGTTATCAAATTTATTTTAAAAACCAGTTCATTGTAATCATATATTGTTGCATTGTCATGAAGCATTCTGCTGTAAGAAATTTTAAATTTATTGTCTTCTGCTGAAAGAAAAACCTGTGTTTGGTCATCAAGAGAAATTATTTTGCTTTTGGATTCATTTCCCTCTTTAAGCAAATCCAAACTGCTATTGACAATTGAATTTATCTGATTTTCCAATAAGCTCATTTTAAAACAATCTTATTATGCTGTCTACAAAGTCCTTAAAACCTTGAAGCATCTGCTGCCATGAATGTATTTTATTAATAACCTCAGGAGCGCCCATGACTATTGAATATCTTCTTGTGCTGTTAACGCATTTCTCGCTTGTTGCATACATACATCCGAATGGCTCTTCGCAAGTTCCCTGCAGGCAAGGATCAAATGAATTTTTGCAGACCAAAGGAGAATTAACACACTGGTTTTTTACGCATGCATCTGTTGTGCATGTCAAATCATCATTGCATTGTGAATCTGTTGAACAGCAATTGCTTGATTTTTTATGAATGCACTGTCCTCTATCGCATGTATCAAATGTGCATGGATTGCTGTCTTCGCATTTGTCAAAGCACTGATGATTTATTACATAACCGCATTCTCCGCAGTCAAGATAATTGCATGTTCCGCCCATGCATTTTTCACTGTCTCCACACTGGGTGTCAGAATCGCATTTTACACCAGGGCATTCAACTGCGAACATTATGTTTGTATAAAGCCCAAGCCCTGACTCTTTTGTAAATTTCATATTGACGATATATTTTCCTTCTCTTGTCAAATATCCTGAATTTGAAATAAAGAAAATTTCTTCTGATTCTATTGCTTTTCCTGAGCCAATAAAATCAACTGTTTCTCCATTCATTGTCCAGTTTCCCTGAATTTGGATTTCCTCATCTGTTCCGTCATATATTGCAGAAACATTTACATCAGGAACATATAATGGCCTTCCCAAATGCATGATGCTGAAATTCAATGTGCCATCTTCATAGCATTGCCCTTTTGGAAACCTTATCTGAGTTTCAGCTGCAGAAGCTATAGAAACAGCTATAAAAAATAAAATAAGTGTGAAAATTAGTATTTTTCTCATTTACATACCCCCTCTGGCTATTTGTTTGGGGCTTTTGATTTATAAATCTTTCGTATATTTGCTATTGGATAGTGGCTAAAATGCCCAAATTATGAACAGAAAAGTATTTTAAGCAGTATTTCGTATATTTTAAGCAGGGGGGATGAACTTGAAAAATAAAAAACAGCTTCCAAAAAACAAAACTCAAAAAAGAATAAAAAACATAAGAACAGCGCTTGTAGTCATATGGTTTCTGACAATTTTTTATATATTGACTTCAGCAACACTTGTTACAAGAACAATTGAAGCGCCTTTGAAGTACAACAAAACAATAATTGACAAAACCCCTTACACTGATTTAGTTCCTTACAACATAACAGAGGAATATGAGGATTATGTTCCTTTTGGAGTTCCTTACTGCTCTCCGCAAGCATGCAATTTCACAAGAGTCGACCATGTTGCAACTTTGGAAGGCAGCAATATTGTATGCAGGATGGAAATTACCAATCTTGAAAATGAATCATGCACCTGGATTTATGATGTTCAGCTGAAATTAGGAACAAGTTTTGCAAATGCACCTGAACAAAAACAGGAGATAAAAGCAAATTCAAATGCAGAATTCAAATGGTATTTTGATGTAAACGGATTTGAAGGAGCAGCATGCTCTTATCTGCAGGTTTCTCTGCCTTCAATAGAAAAATGCTTTATCAGAGAGCCTTACACTTATTCCCTTGTAAAGAAAACAAGAACTATAACCAAATTCAGGAATGTAACCAAATACAATGAAACATACAGATATGAAATGACAACAGAAAAAGTCAATCAGACTTTGAATGTTCCTGTCAACAGATTCTTTGGATACAGACAGCTGTTTTACTTGGGATATTGAATTTTTTTATTTTAATATATTTGTAACTGTGTTTATTTTGTAATCTTTCCTTAAAATTTGATATGCTTCTTCGAAAAAATGATTATTACCAAATTGAATAATAAATTTTATTCTTTCACTAGGATCTTCATTTTTTATAAAATGATTATATATTAATTCAGCTAAATTAAATAGATTGTTGTTTATTCTTGGCAATAAAGGAACAGGTTGTTATTTTGAAGTGATTCTTTTCTTATTCACAGCAAGATATTTTCTTAAAAAGTATTTGACAAAATAGTCTTCATCCCTCTTAAACGCCTTGTAATATGCCTTTCTTTTCTTGTATTCAATTATCAGTAAAGGATATCCCTTATCCCATAAAATCTTGCTCATGAGCAGTCTGCCTATTCTGCCGTTGCCGTCTCCAAAAGGATGTATTTTTTCAAATCTGTAATGCACTCTTGCTGCAAGCTCAACAGGGTTTATTTTTTCCTTGTTTACATATTCAACAAGCTCGTTCATTTTTTTGCTTATGTCCTGCCAGTCTGCTCCCAAATGATCAGCAACCCTTACAAGATATTCCCTGTATTTTCCAGCCAAATCAGGCTTTGTTTCTGTAAAAAGCTTTTTGTGCCAGTTTAATATCAGCCTGCTTGAAATTTTTTCTTTTTTATCAAGCGTTTCAAGAAAGACTTTGCTATGCGCTTGAGTTTCTTCTATATCCCGCAGCATTTTTCTTGGAGCTGTTTTGTCATGCAGAATTTCCCTTGTTTCCTCAAGGGTTATTGTTGAGCCCTCTATCGCATTTGTGTTGTAAGTAAAAGAAATTGCAAGCTCATCTTTTATTTTTGACTTTGCGCTTTCAGGAATTTTTTTCCATTCTTTCTGAAAATTGCTTTTTATTTCTTCAAGCTTTTTGCAAAGCTCTTTTTTCTGCTCTTTTCCCGCTTGTTTCATCAATTCATCAATATTTTTTGGAATTTTTTTTCCCAAATATTTTTCTTTTGTTATGACTTTGCCGTCTTTCCTGTAAGAATGCTGCAGATAAAAATAAAAATTATTCCTTTTTTTTCGCTTTACTGTTCTCATAAATAGTGTTACCATTACAGACTATTTAAATTTTGCGTTTTTAGAAAAAATGTAATGGTAAGATTATTTCTCTTTGATTATTCCGTAGCCGATTAGTCTCCATCTTGTTCCGACTTTTCTGGAGATAGTGACTCTTGAGCCTGCATCTGCGCAGACCGGCAGTTTTAGATTGCAGTGAGTCAGTCCTTTGCCCATATTGTCAACAATGCCGACTGTTGCAGCAGCATTTACATTAAGCATAAGCATTTCAGACATTTTAATTGGATCAACATTCAAATCATCTTTTGAACCAACAATTCTTTCAAGCAGATGAACTTCCAAATACAGGTCATTCCATATTTTTGGAAGCTTTCCTTTGTGGCCAACAACTGCGCCTGTTAATGAATCTGATTTTACAATGCTTGGATCAAGATTTGTCAAAACTCCAATTGAACCGCCTGGAACAACCTTCTCAACAGAATTTCCTCCTGTTTTCAAATCAGTTATTTTTGTTATTATAGGGAGCCAGTTTGTTTTTCCCTCTCTCTCGATTTTTCTTCCTGGCTTTATTTCTATTTCATCGCCAACAGCAAATTTTCCCTGAAGCAGAGAACCTCCCAAAACACCGCCAACTATTTTTCCTGGCTTGGTGCCTGGCTTGTTTATGTCAAAGCTTCTTGCAACAAACATTATTGGGTCCTGTGTTAAGTCTCGGTCAGGAGTCTGTATTTCATCTTCAATTGCTTTTATTAAAAAATTGATATTTACATTGTGCTGTGCAGAAATTGGGATGATTGGCGCATCTTTGTAAGAAGTGTTTTTTAAAAATTCTTTTATTTGATTATAATTTTTCAAAGCATCCTCAGATGTTACCAAATCAATTTTATTCTGAACAACAATAACATTTTTTATTCCAATCATTTCCAAAGCCATTAAATGCTCTCTTGTCTGCGGCTGCGGACATTGTTCATTTGCAGCAACAAGCAGCAAAGCTCCATCCATAATATTTGCACCGCAAAGCATTGTTGCCATCAGTGATTCGTGGCCAGGTGCATCAATAAAAGAAACTTTTCTCAATGGCAGTGTTTCAACATGATGAATTGCGCATTTTTTCTGTGTTGTAAATCCCTCTGGACCTTCACATTTTGGGCATTTCCTGAAAACAGCATCTGCATATCCCAGTCTTATTGTGATTCCTCTTTTGATTTCTTCAGAATGAGTATCTGTCCATTTTCCAGAAAGCTTTTCAGTCAAAGTTGTTTTGCCGTGATCAACATGTCCTATCAAACCTATATTTACAGCTGGCTGCGCTTTGTCCATAAAATCGTCTTCCGGTGATTTGGATTTTTTTGCAGTTTCCTTTGCTAGTTTAGTCTTTCTTGCTGGCATGATTTTTGAGAAATTAGCCTGATTTATAAATGTTGCTTATAAAAATAAAGCCACAATAATAAGAATAATACCCAAGGCTATTGCACCAACTGCTATTTTCAAATCATTTGCTAAAGAATTAAAAAATTTCAAAACAGAATCAAGAGGATTGTTCATCCTTTTTCTCCTCAGGTTTTGCCAAAGGCTCTTTTCCTTCCTTTACAACCTTGACATTTATCTGGGCTGTTGTTTCAGCTATTGTGTTTCCAAAAACAGTTTTCTTCTGCTTAACTCCTTTTGAAGGCTTTCCTATTCCTACTCCCCTTACAGCTGTTATTTTTTTTCTAACAGGGCCTGTAACATCTCTTCTTAATGGAAAACCGCAGTGGTCTGAACCGCCGGTTATTAAAAACTCGTAACCATGTAAATCTATAAGCTCTCCTTTGAAAGTCTCGCCTAATTTCATTCCAATGAATTTTTTTGAATCAGGCTCTACTATCTCTCTCTGATAGCTTTTCTTTGTTTTTGGATCTCCTATAACTAATTTGAATGTTGCCATGGTTTTTTGGATTAACTACCTATTTAAATAGTTTTCTGCAAAATTAACAAATTATTTAAATAACCAGATAAAGGGAGTATAAAGGGGTGATTTTAATGATGTGGTGGATTATAGGCTTAATAGCAGTGATTGTTCTGTACTTGATATTGGTTTTTAACAGCTTTATAACTTTGAAGAACAGAATAAACAATGCCTGGTCTCAGATAGATGTTCAGCTGAAAAGAAGAGCTGATTTGATACCAAATTTGGTTGAAACAGTAAAAGGCTATGCAAAGCACGAGAAATCTGTTTTTGAGAATGTTACAAAAGCAAGAGCAGCATTAATGTCAGCAGGCTCAATAAAAGACAAGGCAAAAGCAGACAATATGCTGAGCGGCGCTTTGAAATCTTTGTTCGCAGTTGCTGAAAATTATCCAAAGCTTGAAGCAAGCCAAAATTTCAAAATGCTTCAGGAAGAACTGTCAGGAACAGAAAGCAAAATTGCATATTCAAGGCAGTTTTACAATGACAACGTAATGGATTACAATATAAAACTTGAAAAAGTTCCGACAAATTTCATAGGAAAAATGTTTGGCTTTAAAGAAAAGGAATTTTTCAAAACAGAAGGCAAAGAAAGGGAAGTTGTCAAAGTAAGCTTCTGATTTTTTTTATTTTAAGATGTACCAGCAGATAACAAAAAACAAATGGCTTTCCTATTTTTTATTAGCTGGTTTTTTTGTGATTGTTTTTCTGCTTGGCCTGGTTTTTTCAATTATTCTTGACTGGGGAATTGCAGGGCTGTTTTTTGCAGCATTGATATCCATAATAATGGGCCTTGTTGGCTATTATTCAGGAGACAAAGTTGTTTTAAGCATAAGCAAAGCTGTTCCTGCAAACAAGAAAGAGCATGCATTTCTGATTAATGCTGTTGAGGGATTGGCAATTGCAGCAGGAATTCCAGCGCCAAAAATTTATGTTATTGATGATTCTGCAATGAATGCTTTTGCAACAGGAAGGGATCCGAAAAATGCATCAATTGCAGTTACAACAGGATTAATGGAAAAATTAAACAGAGCGGAATTAGAGGGAGTAATTGCCCATGAGATGAGCCACATAAAAAATTTAGATACAAGATTAATGGTTATAGTTGCTGTTTTGGTTGGCATTGTTGCTTTGCTGAGCGACTGGATTTTAAGAAGCATATTCTGGGGAAGAGGAAATAGGGAAGACAGAAGCGGAGCAATGCTGATATTTTTAGTTATAGGAATTATTTTGGCAATTTTAACACCGCTTGTTGCGCAATTAATAAAATTTGCAATATCAAGAAAAAGAGAATTTTTGGCAGATGCTTCTGGAGCAATGCTGACAAGATATCCAGACGGACTTGCTAGCGCGCTTGCAAAAATTTCAAAGGAGCCAAACCAGCTGAAATCCGCTTCAAAAGCAACAGCGCATTTGTATATTTCAAATCCTTTCAAAAAAGGTGTTGCATCATGGTTCTCAACGCACCCCCCAATAGAAGAAAGAATTAAAGCATTGAAAGCAATGTAAAGTTATATAAACAACGCAGGATTTCCAATTCTTATGAATTTTCAGGACTTGAAAAAAATAGAGAATGCAGACTTTTATATAGATTTGGCTTTCAGAAAAGCAACTGACAGATCAGCCCAGTTAAGAGGCCAAACTATGAGATGCACAAAGCTTGAAAAATCAAGAAAAATAGAAATTCTGAAAATAGAAACAATAAAAGATGTTTTGTCAAACCAGATGGACAAAATAACAAAATCATTTCCAAGCATTGATACCCTGCCTGAATTTTACCAAGAATTAATCAAATGCACTTTAGATTATGTTGCTTTAAAAAAATCCTTAGGGGGAGTCAATTGGGCAAGAACAAAAACAATTGAATTCTCAAACGAAGTAATAAGAAAAATTAGGAGAGCACATTCAATAGACATTATCAACAGGCTAAGAAGGGAATATTACGGAAGAGCTGCTTCATTCATCAAGCAGATAAGAGATGAGCTGAAATACATAGAAAATGCAAGAAGAACAATGAAAGGATTTCCGGCTGTAAAGGAGATGTTCACTGTGTCAATTGCAGGATTTCCAAATGTCGGAAAATCAACTTTGCTTACAAAAATAACATCTTCCAATCCTGAAATTAATTCTTATCCATTCACAACAAAAGGCATAATGGTGGGTTATTATGACAATATACAGCTTTTAGACACGCCAGGAACACTGAACAGATTCAACAAAATGAATTACATTGAAAAGCAGGCTTACCTTGCAATAAAATATGTAAGCAATGTTGTAATTTATATTTTTGATCCAACTTTAGAATATTCTCTTGCAGAGCAGGAAAAGCTTTTCAAAAAAATAAAGGAATTTGACAAGCCAATTATTGTTTATGCAAGCAAAAAAGATATTGCTGAAAAGGAAGTTTTTGACAAGATTGCAAAAAAATACAAAGCAATAACTGATGCAAAAGAATTAATCAAGAAAATAAATTCATTTGTTTAATTTTGGCTCTATCAAACATGCACATGGCAGTTTTGTTGCTGCTTTGTGCAGTGCTTCTGTTGCAGTTGCCAAATGCTGCTTGTCAACTTCAACCTGGAATATGACTGCTCCTTTTTTCAGCTGTGATGCCATTCCAACAGGCTTTCCATAAGCGTGTGCCATTCCTGTGCTTGTTCTATCTGCACCTGCTCCTGATGCCAATGAATGAATTCTTAGAATGTGATGGGGATAAGTTCTTACAGTCATTCTGTAATTTGTTTTTCCTAATTTTCCCTCTAAAATTCTGTTGCTTACCTGTCTTGCGGATTCTATTGAATTGCTTCTTATCTGCAAATTAGATTTTGTTTTCAAGCTTATTGTATATGCAAATGCTTTCTTTGAGTCGCCCATGTTGAATCTTACAATTCTTAATCCTGGTGCTGCTTTTACAAATGCCTTTTTCTTGTATTTGCTCTTTCTTGTATAAGGTCTTTCAATAGTTCTGTATGCAACGTGTTTTCTTAATTTTGCCATGGATTAGGGAATTTTGATTTTATATATAAAACTAACGAAAGATTTATAAATGAAATTGATATTAATTGCCTAATAATAGTTTTTAATCAAAAGAGGTGACATAATGAGAAATAAAAAAGCTGATTTAAGCTTATCAATAAACGCAATAGTTATCTTAATTCTAGCAATAACCATGCTAGGCCTAGGTTTGGGCTTTATCAGAGGCATGTTTGGCAAGGTTAGCACAAGCTTTGATGAGATGATATCAAACGAACCAGATCCTGCAACTGCATCAGCACAAACACCATTGACATTTTCAAAAGACACCATAATTGGTAAAACAAATGAAGTAAAACCAATAAAATTTTCAGTTTGGTGCTTTAGTACTACTACAGCCTGTACTACAAATGTAACTATTGGTGGTAATGGTTGTACATTTAATGTTGCTCCAAGTCAAAAAACTGCAGCTGCTTTGACTGGAAGTGTTCCAATTATAGGCATAATAAAAATGCCTGCAACTGAAGGAACTGCCATTTGTACAATAACTGCAACAGGTAATGGGGCCACAGTAGGAACAATTACAAAAGACCTCATAGTTAAAACAACAAAATGAAAAAGCGCTTGACTCAGCAGCAGGAATTTGAAATCATGAAGATGGTTTTGGATAAATTCCTGTGGATTGCAACCATAGTAATGCTTTATGGTTTGTATGCTATTTTCACAACAAGCCTTACAGCAGGCCTTACTTGGATTGTTATAGGAGCAATTGTTTTTATCCTGTTTATGATTTTGATTATCAAGGAATATGAGATAATCAAATAATTTCTTTTTTATTATGAAATCCAAAAAAGCAATGGAACTGAGCATTAATTTTATAGTCATGCTAATCATTGCTATGGCTTTGTTCAGCTTCGGAATATGGTTTGCCTACAAATTCTTTGGCGGAGCTGAACAGATGAGAACAGACCTTGATTCACAAACGCAAACACAGATAGAAAACCTTCTTATGTCAGGCAATGACAGAGTTGTAATACCTTTCAGTTCAAAGACTTTAGATAAAAGCGATTCATCTGTTTTTGGTGTTGGAATACTAAATGTTCTTGATGCGGCACATTCTTTTACAATTACAGCAAAAAGCAAGAACTGCTGTCAAGGCAATAATTTAGTTGAGCTTGTTTATAATGATGCATCATTCACACTTGCAAACAACCAGAATGTTGTAAAAGCAATTGCAGTTAAAATGGTTAAAAACCAAAAATGCATCTGCTCTGTTGATGTTGATGTTAAGTATGACAATAATCAGTATTCGCCTACACAAAAAATTTATATAAAGCCTATAGGTGCAACTGAAGCATGCCCAGACCAAACCTGTCAAAACACAGCAAATTAGAATTTATTCTCATTCATTGATTTTATCTTTCTTGCAATTAACTTAAGCTCTTCCTTGATTGTTCTTCTTGTGTTGGAAGCATTTATATGTGCAATAATCTCTCTGTTGTTCAAAATAAGAATAACTGGTGTTTCTATGACTCCGTATTTTTTTCTTATCTCGGGATTTGAATCAATATTTACTTCAGTAAATTTCATTTCAGGGATATCAGTTTCAAGCATCTTGAAAACATCATCAAAATCCCTTGATGCCTTGTTCCACAAAGAAAAGAATTTTACAGCAACAGGCTTAACAGAATTTATCTCAACATCAAAATTTCTCAAAGTTAATGAAAGCACCATATTAAGCAGTAAATAAAAAACTTATTTATTAATCTTGCTATTATTCAAGAAAATAACTCATTTCTGCAGATAAACCTGAGTAAGTGTTTTGTATGCTATATTTTCAACATCGGATGTTGTGTCTCGGGCAATCAAAACATCATTTTTGCCATTGTTGTCAATATCAGCAATCTCAACATCCCTTACATAGCCAGTTCCAAAATAATCAAGCTCTTCAAACTGAAAATTGCCTTTGTTAAGAAGTATCTTGCTTTCCTGATTGTAATTCCCCAGAACAATATCATTCAATCCGTCATTATTCAAATCAGCGCAGTCAACAGCATAAGTATAATAGGAATTTGCCTGCTTCAAAGGCAAAAAGTCGCCTTCTCCCTGATTGACAAATATATAATTCGGCTGGTCATTGTTTCCTATAAACAAATCAGGCATTTTGTCATTGTTCAAATCACAAGCTGAAATTGATTTTGTATGCAGCTTCTCAATCATTAAAGGGGATATTGTAAAATTTCCTTTGCCGTCATTGTAATAAATATAATTTTTCTGAAAATCAGTGCCTATTGCAATATCCAAATTGCCATCATCATCAAAATCAGCAATTGCTGAAGCAGTTGTATGGAGTTTTCCGCCTGGCAAAATCAATTCAGTAAATTTCAAATTCCCATTATTAAAATAAACATAATTGTAGCCGTCTGTCCCGACAAACAAGTCCATAAATCCATTTCCATCAAAATCAGCAGAGCTAAGTGTTTGCGTATAATGGCTTCCGAATAATTTGTATTCTTCAAAAATATTATTTTGCTTGTTAACATAAAGTGAATTTTGGCTTTCATATCTTCCAACAGCCAAATCAGAAAATCCGTCATTGTCAAAATCCTGCCACAGCAAAACATTGGAATTTCCAGAGCCGAAATTTCTTGCCTGCACAAAACCCTTGTCATTCAAAAAAAGAAAATTGTTGCTGTTGTAATCTGCAACTGCAATGTCCTTTAATCCGTCATTGTCTATGTCAGCAGAGGCTATTGAATAAATATGGCCCTGTAAAAGAGTTACTTCATTAAAATCCGGGCTTAAATCCTGCTCAGGCAAATCTTTAGCTGTTTCAAGAGGATATTCTTTCACATTTACAATTGAGCTTGAATTTTCTTCATAAGACTGGCCAGTTGTTATTGGCCTTTCAAGCAAAGCAAAAAGAACAGCGAAAACAATAAAAAAATAAGCAGCAAGAATAAAAAAAGTTCTTTTGCTGAAATTCATTTTATACCATTTGCTTCAATTTGTTCAGATAAATATAAGTTGGCTGATTGTATCTTCCAACTGCAATATCCAAATCTCCGTCCTTGTCTATATCAGCAACTGCAAAGGTGTGCGTGTTTCCAGGCTCAAATGATTTTACTTCCTGGAATGTTCCATCTCCTTTGTTGTAATAAATATAACTCTGCTCATTATAATTTGCAACAGCCAAGTCAATTAATCCGTCATTGTTGAAGTCTCCTGATTTTACTGCAACTGTGTTGCCTTTTCCAAATGCATCAATTTTTTTGAAAGTTCCGTCTTTGTTGTTTATGAACAGATAATTCTGCTGTCCGAAATTTCCGTATGCAATATCATCCCAACCGTCATTGTTGAAATCAGCAACATCCACTTCGCTTACCTTCATTCCAATATCTCCTACTGGAAGTGATTTGTTCAGAACTCTCTGCTGTTTTGTGTCAATATGCTTCAATGTTCTTTCAATATTCAAATAGATATAACTCTGCTGATTGTAGTTTGCAACAAGCAAATCAGGATAGCTGTCTTTGTTGAAGTCGCCCCATGCAACATCTTTTGTCTGCCATTCCTTTTTGTCATAATCAGTTCCAAAATTCTCTGACGGAATAAAAGTGTTGTCTCCTTTGTTTATGTAAAGGTAATTTGATTTTTTATAAACTCCAACTGCCAAATCAGGATAGCTGTCTTTGTTGAAATCTGCCCAAGCATAAGTTATCTGGTCATCCTTTTCAAAATAGCTTTCCTTGAATGAATGTATTTCTGTAAAACCCTCTCGCTGGTTATTTATGTAAAGTGCATTGTAATAATTGTTTGCAATTGCAACAGCCATGTCAATATAATCGTCCTTGTTTACATCTGCCCAGGCCATTGAAACTCCGTTGAATCCAAACTGAATTTTCTTGGTGAAGTTTCCTTTTCCGTCATTTGTAAAAAGATAATTGCTGCCCTGAAAATTTCCAATTGCCAAATCAGAATATTGGTCATTGTTGAAGTCTGCAAACTCCAAAACATTTGTTGAGCTGTCAATTAAATTCAGATAAAAATCAAAGTTTGGGATTTTTCCCATAGTAAGAACATTTGTTTCAGGGGTTTCTGGCAAAGGTGTTTCTTCAGGAATAATTGTTTCATTCTTTGCAATTTCCTCGATTTTTGAACTAAAAGAATACACTGTAAATATCAAAGCTACCAATGCAATTGCTAAAAATATCAATCCTAAAGGATTAATTTTCTTTTTTTGTTTATTCATCCAAACCACTCCCCCAAAATATTAAATTATATCTTATTTTCATGCATTTCTGTTTAAATACTTTTTGTAGTATCTACTTTAAAGTAGAAAACGATTATAAACAAAGATTAAATTATTTACTGGCTCTTTAATTGAAGGTATATCTCAGATATAACCTTGCTTCTTAAATCATCAATCTTGTCTGTTATGTCTTTTGCAACAGCCAAATCAAGAAGTTTATCATTGTTGAAATCAGCAGCAGTTATTGCCCTTGCATAGCCAAAACCAAATGCATCCTGAACAGCAAATTTCATATTTCCTTTGTTGATATAAAGCTTGCTCTGCTGATTGTAATTTGCCAAAACAACATCCATTTTTCCATCATCATTGAAATCCGCGCATTTCACAGCATAAGTGTAATAGCTTCCAAACTCAGGAACAATTGTGAATGTCAAATCATGGTTGTTAAGATAGGCATAATTTGGATTTTGCGTTTCAGCATTCTGATTGTTGTTTCCAATTATCAAATCAGCATAGCCATCATTGTTTAAGTCGCATGAATCAACTGAATAAGTGTGGTATTTTTCCCCTGGCAAAGGCATGAAAACAAAATCACCCTGCCCTGAATTTATGTAAATATAATTCTGCTGAAAATCTGTTCCAATTGCAATATCCAAATCACCATCATTGTCAAAGTCAGCAATTGTTGAGCTCATTGTGTGAAGCTCTCCGGGCAGTTTCATTTCTGTGAATGTAAAATCTCCATTTCCAAAATAAATATAATTTTCTCCATCAGCGCCAGCAAAAACATCGATGTTTCCGTCATTGTTGAACTCTGCTGCTGAAAAAGTTCTTGTGTAATGATTGCCCAATGCAAGCGTTGATTCAAATGTGTAGCCGTCATTGTTTATGTATATTTCTGAGTTTTCACCATATTTTGCAACAGCCAAATCAATGAATCCGTCATTGTTGAAATCAGCAGATGCAAAATCCTCTGTATTTCCTGAACCAAATTCAACTGTTTTTTCAAATTCATTATTTCCGTGATTTATGAAATAATAGTTGTTCCTGTTGAAATTGCCCAAAACAACATCTATAAAGCCGTCCTTGTTGAAGTCTGCTGCTGCTATTGCATACATATGGCCCTGCTCCAGCTCAACATTGTTTGAGAACTTTAAATAATCAAATAAATCTGTTTCATTTGCTGATATGTTGTTTACAGAATATTCTGAATATGTGCTTTGGTGTGAAAAAATTATTGTGAGAAACAATGCAAGTGATAAAACTAATGCAAGAATGTAAATTGTATGCTCTTTGTTAAAAGAATTATTGGCCATTTTCTTCTGTTTTTATGTCAAGAAGCATTACATTGTCTCCTTCAAGAACAGTTGGAAGGCCGTGGCATTTTGGGCATGTGAATAAAATGCTGTCAAATTTTTTCTGCACAATTCTTGGAGCTCCCCTGTATCCGCATCTGCATATTACTTTTGAAAAAACATTTTTTATCTCAACATCGCAGTTGATTAGCCTTTTTATTTCATAAATCAGCAAATCCTCGGATATTGGAGCCAATTCTCCTATCTCAAGAACTATTTTTGAAACATTGCCTTTGTCTTTTGCAACTTCAAATATTTTTTCCGCAAATTGTGTTTCTTTCATCTTACAAATCTTCTTTTTGTTTTGTCATGCTCTTTGAATTCATCCCAGCTGACAAATTTTTCGCTTTTCTTTGATTTGAATAATTTTTTAATCCAATTCATTTTGTCACCTTTTTGTTATCTTTGCAACAAAAAAACCCTCTGTGTCATTGTCCTGCGGCCATAGTCTCAGGCATTTTGAAACCTCTTTGTTAAAGCTCTGGCCGTTATATTCTAGAACAGCTTTAGATTTCTTAATATTTAAATCTATCTCTTCAACATGGGCATTTGGGAATTCATTAAGCAGATAGTCTATAACACCCTCATCCTCCTCCGGCTCCAAAGTGCAAGTAGAATAAACAAGAGTTCCTCCTGGCTTTAGCACATTGAAAGCAGTTTTTATCAGTTTTTTCTGCGTCATTGCTAAATTTTTTCCAGTATTGATATTCCACATTCTTAATGTGCCTAATGATTTTCTTATTGTTCCTGTTCCTGAACAGGGAGCATCAACAAGAATTTTGTCAAATAAAATATTTTTAAAACCTGAGCCATGCATCTGTGTGATTATGCAGTTTGAAACTCCGCATCTTTGCAGATTAATTCCGAGAGCGGCTAATCGGTCTCCCATGATATCATTTGCAACAATCATTCCTTTGTTTTCCATATATTGAGCAAGCTGTGTTGTTTTTGAGCCAGGTGCAGCGCACATATCCAAAACAAGTTCGCCTGGATTTGGATTCAAAACCAAGGGAGGAATCATTGATGCTGCTTCCTGAACATAAATGTAACCCAAAGAATGTTCTGGCAAATTTCCAACATCCCTTCTTTCCCCTTCAATGTAAAATCCTTCTTTGCACCATGGAATTTGTGTTAAAGTCCAGCTGTCTTTTAATCTTGATTTTAATTCATCAACAGATATTTTCAAAGTGTTTATCCTTATTGATTTTCTGAGAAATGAAAGAGAATATTTTTTGAATTCTTCAAAATCGGTTAATTTTGAGTATTTCTCTATAAAATCCTTTTTTATTTCCAGCTCATGTGCAGTTGGAATTGCTTTTAATTCATATGCCATTATAACACAGAATAAGCTCTTGTTTTTATATGTTGTGATGGAAAGCAAATAGACTAATATAAATAAATTTATAAATCAAAAACACCAACCAAAACATGTTTTTTTGGGGATTAAAATGAGCAATTTAATACAGGATAATAAATTTGAAGAAGCAAGAGCTAGAATAAGGGATTTTAGCTTATCCGGAGAACAAAACCCGGAATTTTTTCAGAAATTTATGAAAAAATCATTTGTTGGAGAATTTAATCCGGCAGAATACCATATTTCTGGAAGAGAAGATCGCTGTTATTGCTGGGACCCAGATGTTTGTGTTGATTCGAGAAATCCGCTTTTATTAAGATATCATGGAAGACCAATAGCAGTATCAAGCTTTGGTATTAGGACTTTTTCGGAAGAAAAAGGATTTCAAAGAAGTGATTTGTCAAATTTAACGACAGATAATGATTTTCCATTAATTGTTCAGTTGCAAGGTCAATTTTCTTCAGGACACTATTTAGAACCATTAAAATGGACAAATATATTAGTAACTCTAATAGAAGAATGGGCTAAAGAATTAGGATTTCAAAAATGTCTTGGGTTGCCAGTTAAAAAAAATAAAAATATGTGTGTTACACCTGAAAATTACCAAATATATGACTTGACTTTTAGAAAAATGGGTTATCAATTATGGAAAGATTATTGGAAAAAAGATTTGGTTGCTGAGACAAAATGATAAAAAATTTAAACGAAATAATTGAAGGGGCAAATGTTGAAGGATTGATTAGTCTGGAGCAGATTTCAAAAGGCCAAAATTGCAAACCTTTGTTAAAAGGCCCTGATTCTACCAATCCCAAACCATTTGCTTGGAACTTTTTTACAATCAGCGATTATCTTGTTGAAGCTGCAAAATTTTTTGAAGGGGAAATTGTTGTTGATTTGGGAGCTGGCCAAAATATTGATGGGTATGTTTTGTCAAAAATATGCGGAGCAAAATCTTATGTTGCTGTAGATCATAGATACACTCAGGTTTTATTTAAAAAAATGAATATGCCTGACAAAGCAATAGGAGATATAGAATTTAAAAAGATGTTAAGAAGAGAATATAAGTTTTTAGGAACAATTCCAGAATATGATAAAAATATTGTTGAAAGAGTAAAAACTGCAATAGATAATCATCTTATGGGAAATTCAAATGATGTGCCTCTTGCTTTTGCTGCAGAAGATATGTTAACATTTTTAAAAAGAATTCCTGCAAATTCAGTTTGTGTTTTGGCATGCGGGATTGATAAAATTATAATTAGCGATAATAAATATGCTAATCAGATTGAAAAAGAAATTTCTCGTGTTTTGAGTGATAAAGGTGCTTATTTAGGATTATGCTCAAGATTTAATCCAAAATCTTTAATAAAAGATAAAATTGTAAGCAATAAAACTTTTGTTAAATACACCAAAAATAAAATTTAAAAATTATTATAATCCTAATCTTTCATTGATTTTTCCAAGATATAATCAATTGCATTCTCTGCAGAATAATTCATGCCATATTTTGCAACTACTTCTTTTACAGCAGTTAAATCTGCACCAGAAGTCATTAAAGGTTTTTCATTTGGCATGCCTATTCCAATTGTAGAAGGAAGGCCATTGCACAAGCATTGCCTGCCAATTGTGTCTTCAAGTTTTCCTCCTTTTTGCAAATATGCCTCAACAGGCTCAGCAGCACAGCGAGTCATAATTCTGCCAGACTCATCTTCATAAAGTTCTGCTAATGCACCCATATTACATACTCTTTTTCTTTGTTCATAAATTTCTTTGATTGCTATTGTGCCTTGTATAAGCAATTCTTTGAATGGAAATCCTGTTGGAGATGCTCTGGGATTAGTAAATACATTTGCACCATTAATAATTTTGTCAAGAGCACGCTGTTTTAATTCATAAATTACCCTAGACTCTTCACCGAATTCAAACAAAGTTCCCACTTGTATTCCTGATGCACCATAAGAAAGCGCTTCAGAAAGTCGCTTTGCATAATTTCCAGCCAACCAATATCGTTGATGCACTCCTGTTTTGTCAAAATTTTGTTTTAATAATGATGCAAGTAATTGAAAATCCATTTCATCTTTTAATCCATACAAAGGTTCACCAATTTCATTTAATGATTTACTGCGTGCAGGAAAATTATGCCCGCCAGCTTCTTTTCCTTCAAAAACATATCCATCTGCATGGGGCAATGCTTTGACACCAAGATGATTTCCAACAATTCCCAAAAACACTGGTCTTGAAAGTTCAGTTTTATTAAATCGTTGAGGATTAAAAACAATATCATATTTTTTACCGCTTATTGGAACAGACATTTTTCCAATACCCCCTGATACAAATGCCGAAAGTATTTCAGGAATCTCTTTGGGAAATCCCGCGCCAATAAGCACAACATCAATTCCTGCAAGCATTGCGCCATACAAAGTTGGAAGCTGAGCCCATTCTATTTTATTAAGAAAATTTGCACCCACTGGATTATTATGTCCTTTTTTTGCTAAATATGCTTCAACAAATGCACCTGCAACAAGAGAATCTTCCAAATCTTTGTTTTTTAATTGGAATTCGGTATCACTTGTTTTTTCAAAAGTTGGAAACTGATTAAGTTTGTAATCTTTATCAGGAGATTTTCCTCCTTCAATAAAAAATCTTTCAAAAATCTTTTCTGCAATATCTTGATTTGGAAAATGTTTTAATGCATCGCGCAATTCACCAGATTTGTCTCCATCCTGCAATCCACGCAATAATAATATATCGGGGCCAGTTGCAGAAATAACACCTAATTGGCCATAGCAGGACACTGCTCTTGCAAGTTTATGCCCTGAAACTCCAACACCCATGCCCCCTTGAATAACTTTAATGTTTGATATATCGCTTAAACTAGCCATAATCTTAGTATGACTTAAAGAAATATAAATATATGTATTTTTAATGTTTTATAAATAATTTTCTAAAATTGTTGATTAAACAAACTATAAAATTAGTTACCACAATATTTAAATATATAATCAATATTTTTATAATTATGGCAATCCAATTATTATATCAAATACCTGATGATCCTCTTGCGCCAAGCGAACATATTTTTAAACCAAACCAAATAATATTCCCTATCACTTATCTAAACGCTTCGCCTCAGGAAACATTAAAAAATTTTATTTCTGAATATTATATTGCAAATTATTTGGGATTAAAAATACCAACTAAGAGTCGTTATGCAAATATACATGAAGGAATAATAATAAAACAGATGTCTGATGAAGTTATGGGTATTGAAGGAAAAATTGATGATTTAAAAAATAATAAATGGTTTGAAAGAGCAAAACACCCATTATTTACGGAAAAAGAATTGCATTATGTTGGAGAACAACTGAAAGAGGAAATCGATTTTCAGTTAAGATTAAACAAAGTAAATCTTTCAGAAGAGGATATTCAAAATTACCTTTTTGTCTTTCAAAATTTACATTATAAAATATCTGCAAAAGATATACATAAAATAATTGATAAACGCGACAAAATAGAAAAAGATTGGCGTGAAAGGATGAAAAAACAAGAAGAAGCAGAAAGAATCGCGTTTGCCAAAGCTTATAAAAAACACTCATGGGATATTCCTTTAGGTTCTTTTAGATAAATAAAGTTTATAATAATTTAACCATGTAAGGGCCTTCTTTTTTGTAGCCGAGCTTTTTGTAATATTCGCGAGCTCCTACGCCGGAAATAATAATCATTTTTTTCTTTTTATATCTCTTTGCAGTAAACTCCGCTTCTTTAAGCAGTGTTTTTCCTATGCCTTTGTGCTGTCCTGAAAGCTCATTCTTTGCGCCGATTGAAAGCGCCTGTCCATAAACATGAAGCTCTCTGATTATTGCAGAATCTTTTGTAATTTCCTTTCTCAATTGCTGAGAAGGAAACCTGAGCCTGCAAAAGCCAACCAGAATATCCTTGTGAATATCTTCTGCTTCTATAAAAAATTCTTTTCCATGGGATGCATCATACTTTATTGTGTTAATGGAAATTTTACCGGGCAAAATTCCATTTTTATTATATTGATGGCCAAGCTCTCTGCATCTTATGCATCTGCATTTTATTTTTCTCTCGATGCATATTTTGTCAACAGCCTGCCGAAGATTGGTCATTGAAACCCCAGACTCAGTTGCATTTGTTGGAATATCTCTTTGTATTCTCTGTATTCTGCAGTATTCAGGAACAATCTTTTTGAAATCAGCAATAAGCGAAGCAGCCTGCTCGGTTGCAACTGCTTTAAATTTTTTGTTTTTCCACATATCATAAAGCTCTGTTCCTTTGATAACCATGCACGGATAAATTTTTATCATGTCAGGCTTGAAATCAGAATTTGAAAAAATATCCTGCATCATTTTTGCATCTCTTCTCAAATTAGAGCCAGGCAGTCCAATCATCATGTGATATCCTATTTTGAATCCCAAATCCTTCAAAACCCTTGTTGATTCTATGGTTGTGTCAACATAATGCCCTCTGTTAATCGCCCAAAGCACATCATCATAAATGGACTGCACGCCAAGCTCAACTCTTGTACATCCAAAATCAAGAATCTCATTCCCGTTCTCAAGAAGCCCATAATCAGGCCTTGTTTCAATGCACAATGCAACACATTTAATATTTGATTTTTCATTTCTTTTCTGCTCTGCCTCAATATTATAATCTGAGATTATTCTTTTTGAAATTGTTCTTTTTGAAATTTTTTCTTTTGATTTTTCCTTAATTTGCAAAACATTTTCTTTCACAAGCTCTGTTCTCTGCTCATTGCCAACCTTGCCCGGCAAAAAGAAAAATTTCTTGAATTTCTCAAAATCGAATTTAGCAAATCCTTTTTTCATAAACATATCAGAAAAATCATTCATTGCCTTAAAGCAGTAATAAATAAATTCTTTTTTATAAGCAGAAGGAAAACTTGGAAAAGTTCCACCCATCACAACAAGCTCTATTTTTTCTGGTGCATGCCCGGAAACAATGTACTGCTCCAATCTGTTGAAAATCTGCATATAAGGATCAAAATTATTCCTTAGCCCTCTCAATGTTGCGGGCTCTCTGCCGGTATAGCTCTGCGGAACATCACCAAAAAATGAATCTGGCCCGCCCGGACAATATATGCAGGGTTTTCCGTTTCCATCTTTTCTTGTCTGATGAGGACACTGAAATGGCTTTGTCATGACTGCAACAACAGCAACACCTGATGCTGTTCTTGTTGGCTTTGTCTGCATAAATTCCATAATTTCCGGCTTTCTAAGTTCTTTGGTTTGCCTTTTGTCTGCATGCATAAAAATATCTATCTCAGTTGGCGGCTGCTCTATTTTGTATTTCTTGCAGAGCGCCATTTTTATTGAATTGAGCTTGTCCTTTGTTAAATTTGATTTATTTTTGGCTGGCTTTGCCTCAATAATAGATTCAATTAATTCATTGTAAAAATCATTTAATTTATCCATTTTGATTTGTTCTTCTCTGATATTTTTCAACATAAAACTTTAATTGATTATAATCACTTCGTTCAAAAAAAGTTAATTTGCTTGCATCGGTTATATCTGTAAGATTTACATGTCTAAAACCTTCATGCAAACCCCTGTTTCTTCTTTCCATAAACACAGCGTAATAATTTTGATTTATTTTTAATAAACACAATATTGGTTGTTCTTGTTTATCTTTTATTAATTTTATTTCTATAATTTCCTTTAAATCTTTTTGAACTGTTAATTCTAAAGGAATGATTGTATCATTAAGAGAATTAGGGAGATAAAATCCTGTAACTTTTTCGATTGCTCCTTTTTCTATATCTCCTGCTTCAAAAAAAAATTCTAAATTATTGTCTCCCTTATTATGCCCCAATATCATATTTTTTATTTGAGTGCTTAAGTTTATAAAAGTATCGAGAAAATATTGAAAATATTGGAATATTAAAAAATTTAATTAATCTCAATTCTGTCATCAAGCTCTGGTTCATAAGTTTCTATGCCGAGCGATTCTGCATATTTTTTAAGATTGTCCTCTGCAGGAGCATCTCCATGATTGATAATAAGTTTCTTTGGATTTACTTTTTTTATAAAATCCTTCAAGCCAGTCAATCCTGTGTGAGCAGACAAATCAAACTGCTTGAATTTTCCCCTGAACTCAACCTCTCTGTTCTCAAGCATCAGCCTTCCTTTGTTCAAAAGCATTCTTCCATTGCTGTGCTCTGCCTGATAACCTGTTAAAAACAATGAACAATCCTTGTTATTCCATAAAGTTTTCAGATAATCAATTATTGGGCCTCCGTCAAGCATACCTGCTGTTGTTATGAAAACAGCTCTCTGCTTCATCAAATCCCTTCTTTGCATGGAATCCTGAACAAAATCCACTTTTGAAATTGCATTTTTGAATTCAGCCAAATCCTTTACAAAAGTTCCATAATTCAGATACATTTTTGTTATTGAAGAAGCCATTCCATCAACATAGATTGGGCTATCAATTTTTCCGGCAAGCATGATTATCAATTCTTGGGCTCTTCCAACTGCAAATGTCGGCAGCAAAACAGGTCCGTTTTTTAATCCTGTTTTTATTGCTTCAATCAGCTCATTTTCTGTTTCTTTTCTTTCTGTATGTTCCCTGTCTCCATAAGTTGATTCTGTTATCAAAATATCAACATTGCCATAATTGGTATCAGCCTGCTTCATAAGATTTGTATCTATGAAGTTAATGTCTCCGCTGTACAAAATTCTTTTTCCCTCTGTTTCAAGCAGAACAGATGAGCTTCCCGGAATGTGGCCTGCATCAAAATAAGTGTAATGAACATCTGAATTAGGCATTGTATATCTTGTTTTGTAATTTACAAACTGAATCAAATCCTGAATTCTTTTTATGTTGCCTTTGCCGTATTCCATTTTTTTAATCAGGCTTTCAATTTTGTATGAATCCTTAAGAAGAATATCTGCTGTTGCAGCTGTTGCTGTTGTTGCAAAAATTGGGCATTCTAATCCAAAATGATTAAACATGGGCAAAGCACCTGAATGATCAAGATGAGCATGGCTTAAAAAAACAGCATCTATTTTTTCCAAATCATTAACCCAAGTAGGATACTCAACTTCCTGCTGTTTATTTTCTTCTGTATCGCTTTCCATAATGCTTTTTAATTTTATGCCGGAATCAAAAAGAAACCTGTTTTTTTGTGTGATAAGCTCTATGCAGCTTCTTCCAACTTCTTTTGCCGCTCCATGGAAAATGAATTTCATTGTTTATTGCCTCTTTTATCGATCATATCTATTGTTTATATTTGTGAATATTTTAATTGTTTTTAAACATTAGCTATGGGTTTGCCCAAAATATTATCACTTTATAGTGTCAAAAATAGAAAGCTTTTTATATTGCAGATTGAGTGTAAAAGATTGGTGATTAAAAAATGAGCAGAGCAACGCATGGAACAAATGAAAGCCCGCTGGGCCATGGAACAAGACATTATTTAAGCGCTGCTGGAAACGAAATAGCTTATAATTCTCAATATGGGGATTTAAATGTAGATATTTCGCACAAAATAGTTGATTTTTACATACAGGATATCAAAAAAAAGAAGATTATTGGCGAACAGCCAGGCCCAACTGAAAAACAGCTTTTTGATTATATGATAAATTCTGTTTTTCCTGAACAGCTTACTTTGATGCTTCTTGAAAAAAGTAAAGATGAAAGATTCAATCTTGCGATTGTTGTAAAAAATCTTCCAATACCAAAAAAATTGGAAAATATTTTTGTCAGCAATCTTCCTGAAGAATTAAGAGAATTTTATTTTAACAACCCATTGAAAGGATATAAAAAATGAATTTTACAAGAAAAGGCGCTGGATACAAATCTGATTCTTCTAAAGGAAACTCTATTGCAGGTTATGGAAGAACATCAAAAACAACAAGCTCTGGACCAAAATATTCAACAGCAGCACCAACAGAAAATATAATGAATGCAAGAGATTTGATATTAAATATTTATATTAACAAAATGAGACAAGACCAAATTCTTGCTCAAAATCAAAAGCCAACTGTTCCTGGTTTTTTTGATTATGCAATAAATCATCCTTTGCCTGAAGAAGCTGTTCAGATTATGCTGGCAAAAAAAGCAGAGGAATCATTCAGCCTTGTTGCAGTTTTGGAAAATCTTCCAATACCAAAAGGAAAAGAAAAGGAATTTTTGGATAATATAACTTCAAAAATGCCAAACCAGCTTTTAAGTGCTTACAAAGCAGATTACAAAGCCTTTGTTGACAGATTCAAACCCATACCTCTTAAAAAAGGCTATGAGTACAGAGAAGATAAATTAAGATAAATTAATTTAAAAATTTAAATTCTAAAAAATAAATTAAAATTTAATCAGAGAATTATTTCTTGCCTGCTGCTGGTTTTGCTGCTACAGCTGCTCCTGCTGGTTTTGCTGCTCCTGCTGCAGGTGCTGCTATTTCAGCAAGCAATTTGGTAATCAAGTCTTCTGAAATCTTTGCTTCGTGCAGTTTTGCCTTTATTGCAGATTTTTCCTTGCCAGCCAAAGAAGCAACAATGTCTCTTGCTTTCTTTTCTTCGTCCTCGTGTCTCTTCAAGGTTTCTGCTGCAAGTTTCTTTCTCTCTTCTTCCAACTGCTTCAATTCTTCTGCAGATAATTCTGTTTTCTCTGCTTTGATTTCTGATTCATAAACGCCATTTGCAACTTCAGACATTGTGTCCTTTGCTGTTTTTCCCTCAATCAAAACACCCATTGAATTGCATGTTCCGATTATTGCCTTGACTCTTTCTTTCAAAGTTTTGCCAGGCAGTGCATCCTCTTTCATTTTTGCAATCTTGATTATCTGCTCAATTCTCAAATCTGCAACCTTGTCAATATGAGGCTTTCCAGATCCTTTTTCAATTCCTGCTTCTTTTTTGATTAATGCTGAAGCTGGAGGAGTTCCAATTTCAATTGAATATTCTTTTGTAGAAGTGTCAACTATTACTGATACAGGAACCTGCATTCCTTTGAAATCCCCTGTTTTTTTGTTAATATCAGTTATAACCTGTCCAATATTAACTCCTAAAGGGCCCAAAGCAGGTCCTAATGGCGGTGCTGCGCTTGCTTTTCCGCCTTCAATAAGTGCTTTTACTGTTTCTTTTGACATTGTGAAAAAAAGTAATGTGGCTTATTTAAAAATTTTTCCATTATTTTGAAGATTCATTTGAAGAATCGTCTTCATCTCTTCTTATAACCTTTACAGAATCAATTTTAAGGGTTATTGGAATAGGCACAGCTGCTTCAAGCAACTCTACAACCACATCATCGTTGGTTTTATCAATTCTTGTGACTTTTGCCTGCTCTCTTTTGAATGGGCCTGCAATAATCTCAACAATATCATTCTTTTTAATGTTGATTTCTGTTTTGACTTCATCAAACAAATGTTCGATTTCTGAAAAATTGATTGGTCTTGGCAAAACTCCTCTTGCATAAGGTATGTTGTGCGAAGCATGCTCTACATCAGATTTTGTTTCTGCTTCTACAAAAATGTAGCCCCTCATCCCATGAGGATGCACAATTGAGTAAATGTTTATTCCTTTTTTCTGTGCATTGCTTGTTATGAAGTCCATTACCTGGTCTTCTCTGTTTGCTGTTGTTCTTAATGCATATATTTCCATTTTTTCACTTAATTTATTTTAATAAAAGCTGTTTTATCATCTGCAAAATAAAACCAACAAGTCCAATTACAATAACTCCTATTCCTGATACTTTAAAGATTGTTTTGAACTCTTCTTTTGATGGTTTCTTTGTAATTATGAGTATTCTTTTGCATTCCTCTAGAAAATGCTTTATCTTCTGTGTCCATTGAGGTTTTGGGCTTTCTTCCATATTTAAGACCTTTATGACTAGTGGGGGAAACTTCCTATTTATAAATATATTGGATAACAAATTAAAATTAAATAAAATTTAATAAAAAAAAGTAAAAAATTAATAAAAAACTAAAAATCAATCTAGGAAGTCTATTCCAAGCTCGTTTTCTATCTCAGATTTTTTCTCGCCGGATATTTCTATGTCCTGGCCGAATATCTGGTTGCTTTTGACTCCAGTTATGATTAACATGGCCCTTACAGTGTTTGCCAAATCCTCTGAAATCTGCGCTCCCCAGATAATTCTTGCATCCTCATCAAGCCTTTCTGAAACAGTTTCAACAACTTTTCTTGCTTCATTAAGTGTCATGTCAGGGCCGCCAACAACATTTATTAATGCTCCGGTTGCTCCTGAAATATCAACATCAAGCAATGGATTGTTTATTGCTTTTTCAACAGCATCAACTGCCCTGTTTTCAGTGTCAGATTCGCCAACACCAATTAATGCAACTCCTCCATTTCCCATTACTGTTCTGATATCTGCAAAATCCAAATTTACCAATCCTGCTTTTGTAACAAGCTCTGCAATTCCTTTTACAGAATTTGTCAAAATTTCATCAGCAACTTTGAATGCTGTATGCAATGGCAGGTCTGGCGCCAATTCAAGCAATTTATCATTTGGAATAACTATTAATGTATCAACAATCTGCTCCATTTTCTCAAGGCCTATAACTGCATTTTCATACCTTCTGTGGCCTTCCATTGAGAATGGCAAAGTTACAACACCAACAACAAGTGCTCCGCATTTTTTTGCAATGTCTGCAACAACTGGTGCTGCTCCTGTTCCTGTTCCTCCTCCTAATCCGCAGGTTACAAAAACCATGTCAGCATGCTGAAGCATTCCTTTTAATTCTGATTCGCTTTCTTTTGCAGCTTCCTCCCCTACTTTTGGGATTGAACCTGCTCCAAGTCCTTTTGTTGAATCTTTTCCAATAAGAATTTTTCTGTCGGATGTTGTGTAAATCAAATCCTGAGCATCAGTATTTACTGCAATTGTTTCTGCTCCTGTGATTCCAACTTCTGACATTCTGTTGATTGTGTTATTTCCAGCTCCGCCAACACCAATAACTTTTATTGTTGCTCTTTGCTGTGATAAGAATTCCTCTAACTCCTTGTCAGCTTCATTTATTCTTTTAACATTTACTCCTTTTGAAATGTTGTCCATGTGCATATTTTGCACTGCTCTTATGTAACTTTCCATTTTATAAACACCCCCCGATATTAAAGACTATTATTTTAGAGTAGCAATAATTATTACTTATATATAAAGCTTTTTCTTTGACAGGTATAAGGCTTTATATGGCCTTAAACTCTGTTTTTTCAGCGTTTAAAAGCTCCTTGAATTTCTTCTCAAAATGCTCTTTTAATTCTTTAGGAAGCTCTTTTTTTGTCTCAATCAGAATATTTTTTCCCTCTGTTTTCACGCCAATATCTTTCAATCCAATTATATTGAGGTAAGCTTCTGCTTTTTCTTTCATTCCATCTATTATTTTTATCGGCTTGAATTTGTATTTTATGTCTTTTCCTGCCAAAGGATGATTGAAATCAACAATTGTTCTTCCTCCACCAACTGTTTTTATAGTTCCTATCAAGCCGTCTATATTGACCTGCAGCCCAGGAAATGGATTTATCTTTTGTTTGACAAACAAATTAAGCGGAATTATTTTCAAAAGATTTGTTTCTTTTTTTCCGAATGCATTTTCTGAGCTTAAATCAAGTTCATATTCTTTTCCAAGCTCTTTTCCGATTATTGCATCTTCAAATCCTTTTATTACCTGCCCTTCGCCTATAACAATTATTATTGGTTTTACATTTGGAATTTTTTCTTTTTTTCCAATTTCAGGATCTGTTGTATCAAAAATAGAATTGTCCTCTTTCAGATATCCAGTATATGTTATTTCTATAAAATCTCCTTTTTGTATTGCCATTTTTCCTCCTAACACTCGAGTATAGAAGCAGCACCTATTATGCCGGCATCCTCTAGTGTTGATTCCATAATTTTAACTCTTTCTGCAGGAATGCTTAAAGCTCTTCTCTGCGCTTCTTTAAATGCCAAAGGGGCTATTGGTTTTACAATCCTTATAACAGGACCTCCAACAATAACCAGTTCCGGATTTAGGAAATTGATTACATTTGCAATTCCGACTCCCAAATATTTTCCTGCATCATTGATTATTTCTTTTGCTTTTTTGTTCTTGCTGTATTCTTTTGCAATCTCTTCATAAGTCATTCTTTTCTTTGTTGCATCCTTAAATCTTCTTTCTATTGCAAGCCCTGATGAATATGTTTCCAAGCACCCATAATTTCCGCAGTTGCATTTGTCTCCATTTTCAACAACAACCGTATGGCCTATTTCAGCTGCGCAGTCATTTGTTCCTCTGTAAATTTTTCCATTTATGACTATGCCGCTTCCGACACCGGAGCCGATTGACATCACAACAAAATTATCAATTTTTTTTCCGGAGCCGCATTTTGATTCTGCAAGTGCAAAGCAGTTTATGTCATTGTCAATATAAGTTGGAAGATTTATTCTTTCCTCTATCATTCTTTTCAGATTTACGTCCTTCCAATCAGGAAGATTTGGCGCATTGTGGATTATTCCTCTTTTTTTGTCGACATAGCCGGGAACGCCAATGCCTATTCCGATAACATGGCTTTTCTTTACCTTGCTTATTGCCGCAAACAAATTGTCAAGAACCTGTTTTTTTCCTTTTTTTGCATCGGTTGGCATCTCAACCTTTTTGATTATTTTGCCAGTCAAATCAACAAGTCCAGCAGAAATTGTATTTGCATTAAAATCAACACCGATTAAATAATCTTTTTCCATTTTTTAACCACCCAACACCAAGAATGCCCTAAAAGCCTTGAAAAAGCTTTTAAAACCATTTAAGACAGGTATGTTTCCCTCTTTTATATACTTTACTATTAAGATTTTTTTATTTTCTTTTATTTTCCGATAAGTTTTTATATAAAGCCACTAATCAAATTCCAAGAAATGTGGAGAAAGGCCTTAAAGGTCTCTCTGAATCAACAGGTGAATAAAAATGGGTTATTTGAAATATCTGAAAAAAACATGGACTGAAAATAGCAAAACAAGAAATAATCTTGTTAAAACAAGGCTTGTTGCATGGAGAACAGAACCAGCAACAATAAGAATTGAGCATCCAACAAGATTGGACAGCGCAAGATCAGTTGGTTACAAAGCAAAAGAAGGATATGTTGTAGTAAGGCAAAGACTCCCAAGAGGACAGAGAATGAGGGAGCAGATAAGAGCTGGAAGAAAAACAAAACAGAGGAGAAGAAGAAAAGTTTTGGAAATGAGCTACCAGTGGGTTGCCGAACAGAGAGCAGCAAAAAAATATCCAAACTGCGAAGTTTTGAATTCATATTATGTTGCAAAAGACGGATTGCATTATTGGTATGAGGTAATACTTGTTGACAAAGCAAATCCGCATATAAAAAGCGACAAAAAAATAAACTGGATTTCACAGCCTCAGCACACAGGAAGAGTCTTCAGAGGATTGACTTCAGCAGGAAGAAAATCAAGAGGACTTTTGAACAAAGGAAAAGGCGCTGAGAAAATAAGACCAAGCATCAGAGCAAACAAAAGATTAAAATAAAATCTTTTTTGTTTTATTTTTTTAATAAAAAATGAGGTGAAAAATGGCCCAGTATCAATGCACAAACTGCAAGTATAAATTCGACCCTAGAGATCCTGGCAAAGGGATGCCAAAAAGATGCCCTTACTGTTCAAAAGAAGGCACTTTGGTAAAAACAAAAAAAGCTGAGGATTTCATAAAAGATGTTGATTCAATGCTTGATGAAAGGTAATTCTTTTTTATCTTTGATTATTTTATAAAATGAAAATAATAATTTTTGGAGCTCAGGGGGCAGGAAAAGGTACACAAGCAGAAAATATTGCCCAATACTTTAAAATCCCCCATTTGTCAACAGGGGATATTTTCAGGGAAAATATAAAGAAAGGCACTGAGCTTGGAAAGCTTGCTGCTTCTTTGATAAATGAGGGAAAGCTTGTTCCTGATGAGATTACAAACAATCTTGTCAAGCAGACCATTTCCCAAAGCCAGTATTCTAATGGATTTATTCTTGATGGCTATCCAAGAAATTTAAGCCAGGCGGAATTCCTTGACAACATAACAGATATTGATTTTGTAATTGATTTGGAAGTTGAAAAAAAAGAGTTAATAAGAAGAATTTCTTCAAGAAGAGTCTGCGAAAAATGCGGAACAAACTACAATCTGATTTATGTAAAGCCAAAAAATGAAAATTTCTGCGATTTGTGCAGTGGAAAACTTATGCAGAGAGATGATGACAAAGAAGAAGCAGTAAAGAGAAGACTTGAAACTTATTACAACCAAACAAAACCTCTTGAAAAATTTTATGAGAAAAAAGGAATTTTATCCAGGATAAACGGAGCTCCTGCAATTGAGGAAGTTTTTAAAGAAATTAAAAAAGTTTTAGAATAATAACAGATTAAAATTCTGCTTTTAATTTTTTGATGGATTCTATTGCACCAAGATATCCCTGTGCAATCCTTATTCCTTTTACATACCCTATTTTTTCCTTGACTTTTGAAAAGAATCCCATGAGTTTTTTAGGAATTTCATCCTCATCTTCAAGCCTTATTACAACAACATCAAGAATATCGTCCCCTTGTGATTTATGGGCTTTTTTTTCTATCTGCCTTATTTCATTTATCACCTGTTCGGCAATGGTTTCCGGATTATCAAGAACAAATTTCTTCTGCATCATCTTTTCCTTGCCATCATTGAAATAAATGTTGAAATCGACTTCCGGCCCTGTTTTGAGAGAGAAGTTAGCAACCTCTATTTTCTTGATTTTTACATTAACTACAATCATAAACACCTTATCTGGAAAAAGAATATTTAAATCTTTCTATGGAAACATTTATATAACAAAAAGACATAACAAATGCATGGCGAAGAGAAGAAAAGAAAAAACAGAAGACACCCAGGTTCTGACTGAAGAGGAAATTGCAGAGCTTTGCAGTTCAAATGAATATATGGAGGACATTCCTCTTGAAGTAATATCAAAAAAGCTCCATGTTGAAAAAAAAGGAAACAAATTCCTGATAAAAAACAAGCTAATGCAGGATTTTGAGGAAGACGGATTATCTATAGCAGGATAATAAAATAATTGTTTAAAATATATTAATAATTTCTAAAAAATTTATAAAAATAAAATAAAGAAATCAGGAGCTGAAAACATCAACTACATTTGAGTATGCTTTTCGTTTTCCGTTTCCTGAATTGAACTGCACTATTGCATTTGGCAGCTTGAAATCTCCCAAAACACTCAAGCTTGTTCTTATTTTGTATGTAATGACTCTTTCCTCTTTTGCTTCAAGATGTGCAAAATGCCAGTCCAATGCAAGGCCATGCTCATATTTCAAATATTTGTCAGGCTTTAATGTTTCTGCACCATCGCTTTTTATTGGCTCTGCAATGCTTGGAACCTTGTCAATTAATCTTATTCCAGAAACTTTTTTTCCGCTTCTGTTTTTGATTCTCAAAACAACCTTTACTTCTGAAATTCCGCCTTCTTTCATTTCAACATCTCTTACTTCTTTGTAAGCAACAATTGGTGTTCTGAATATGAAATAAAGAATTACAATTATTAGTATAAGTCCTGCCAGCCAAAACAATGGAACATAACTTGTTGTTACTGTTATAATTGTTTTTTGCCCTGGATTTAGCTGAATGTTCCATAGATAATACAAATCCCCATTTTGATTGACAAGCTGCGCTTTTGGCTCAGTATATGTAAAAACATTTTTTAATCTTGATGCCTCAACAATGAAATCCTCTTTTTTCTCTGAGGAGCCATTATTGTACAATTCATAGGTTTCTATTGTTTTTAATGTTTGCTTTGATGTGAACTGCTTTTTCTGCAGAACAGTAAAATGAGGGATTAACTCAATATTCATTGCTGATGATGATAAAAGAGTTCCATTGTAATCTATGCTTGCTTTAAGCTGGTCTTCTCCAACATCCTCTTTTGCATCTGAATCTGCAAGCAATACTGAAAATTCAATTACCTTGTTTTCCAGTGGCTTTAATCCTGTTTTTATTTTTTTGCTCAGCAAACTGCTTTTTGCTGTTTCAAGCCTTATATCAACGCTGGCTTCCGGAAAATAATATCTGTTTTTGTTTTTCAAAATTAATTTTATTGTTGTAAGCTTTTTTGGATCTATTTTTTCAGGAGCTTCTATTGCAACATCAATTTTTGGCTCATAAACCATTGGAAGAATATTTACGCTGACAAATGTTGAATACTGCTTTCCTGTTTTTTCAGACCTTGCAACAACCTCAAGATAATATGTGTTTGAATTTATTATGTCTGATGGTTTTAGCAATATTTTTGTTTTTGTTGAGGACATTGCATTCACTGCAATTCCTGATGTAAAATCTGTGATTGGCTCTGTCTGCAGATTCCAGTCCAAATCCTTAATCATAAGAAAATATTTGTCATGAAAATCATTGTTGTTGGTGATGGTGAAATCAAATGATGCTGTTTGAGCAGGCGTTACCTGATTGTTTATTTTGCTTGCCAAAAGATGCACTTCATCCTCTGCCAATGCAAATGAAACTGACAGTAGCATAAAAATTGCCAACAATCCGATAATGCTCTTTTTCATCAAATCACCTTGTTTATGTTTAATTAGGTGGTTTAATATTTGGTTATTTATAAACTTTGCTTTTAAAATAAGAATATCGAAGAATCACAGAACTTTGCTTATATGCCCTGATTTTGCAACCTTGAGAACATGGTCAACAAAAGATTCTATTTTGTGCTCATGGCTTACAATAATTGTCTGGTTTATTTTAAGCTCATCAAGAATATCCCTTACTTTGTCAAGCTGCTCTGAGCTGAACCCGTCTGTTGGCTCATCAAGAATTATCAAATCCTTTGTTTTTATGTCTCCTATGAAATCATTTATGACTTTGTTTAATGACAGCCTGTATGCAAGTGCGCATGCTGTTTTTTCACCGCCTGAAAGATTTTCAATATTTGTATCATATCCATTCTGCTGAACTTTTGGCGCAAAATTTTCATCAAGGGATATTTGTATTATTTCATCCTCAACAAGAGCATTAAACCATTTCTGAACAAGCTCGTTGAATTCAAAATGAACCCTTGACATCACCTGCTTTTCTATTGTTGAAATTAGAGGAATAAAAAAATCCTCAAACCACACTTGGATATTTGCAAGATAATTTATCCTTTCCCTAAAAAGAATTTTCTCGTCAATTTCAACTGAAATGATTTCAATTTCCTTCTGCAGTCTTGACAATGAGGTTTTTACAGAAGCCATTTCAATATCATTTTTTCTCTGCTCAATTATTACTGAATCGCATTCTTTTTTCACTGAATCATATTCATTTTCTATGCTCCCTATTGAATCTATGCTTTCTGTTAATTCAATTTTTTCAGAATTAAGTTTTGCAACATTTGATTTTGATTTTATAAGCTCATTCTCAAGCTCTCCTTTTTTGAGCATTTTTTCCTGCATGTGCCCAAATTCTGCTTTTTTTCTTTCTGTTTCTATCTCAAGCTTTTTAAATTCATTTAAATCTGCTTTAAGAGCTTCCAGCTTTTTTGCAATTTCCTCTTTTTTTGCATTAAAAAGATTTATTTTTTCATGAACTTCCTTTATTTTCAAATCCTCTCTGCTGCAGATTTCATTTTTGTAATGCTCATCAACATTCTGCCCGCAAGTAGGGCAACTGCTTAATCTGGAAATTTTGCTTTTTGACTCTTCAGAATCATTTTTTATTTTTGATGCTGAATTCAGCTCTGATTTGACATTGATAAGCTCATCTGAAAATGAGTCATACTCTTTTTGTAATTTTTCCAAATGTTCCCTGTCAAATTTTATGTCTTCTTTTTTGTTTTTTTCAAGGAATATCTTTATTTCATTGCCGATCTTCTCAAGCTCTCTTTTTTTTGCTTCATAATTTGAAACCTCTGACATGACTGAATTTTCAATGATTTTCAGCCTTGTTTTTGCCTCATTCAGCTTTTTTATGCTTTCTTCATATTTTTTTATTGACTCTTTTTTTTCATTCAATTTCTGCTTTATTTCCTCTGAAGCAGGAATAAGTTTTTTGTATTTTTCATCAAGAACAGCAAGCTCATTCTGCTTTGCTGATTTCTGTTTTATTTTGTCCTCCAAATCAAATATTTTGCCTGCAAGCTCTTTTTTCTCGTCTTTTACTGATGTTATGAATATCCTTGAATTTTCTGTTATTTTTTTGTATTTGTCAATTCCAAAAACTTTTCTTAAAGTGTCAAGCCTTTTTTCATTGTCTTCAAAAAGAATTAGCTTCATCTCCTCCTGAGGTGTGTAAACAGTGTATCTGTAAATCAGGGATTTCTTTTTCAGGGATTCTCTTGGATAGCCCAGCAGATTAAGGATTCTTGCCTTGATATCTGTTGCTGCCAAATCAGTTTTTAATTCATCAATTATAATATAACCATTATCCTGGCCAATATTGTCTTTTGCTCTTTTCAGATTTCTTTTTATTATTACATTTTTATTGTCTATTGTAAAATTCAGTTCAACACTTCCTGTCTGCTTTCCATGCCTTAACAAAGTGCTTCCTGGAAGATCAGAAGAAACTCCAAACAATGCAAATTCTATTGCCAGAAGAATTGTGCTTTTTCCGCAGCCTATGTCTCCTGACAAAAGAACAGAACCATTTGGAAATCTGATTTCCTCACTGACATAGCTCCTTATATTCTCCAATTTGACTGATTTTAAAAACATAGAAATAATAAAAGAAAAGTGGTTTATATAGTTTTTGAGTGGTGCTGTCCTGTGCACTCCAAAATTTTTGCAGCAACCTCTTCCTGCGTTAAATCTGTGGTATTTATGCAAATATCGAAATTAGATTTGCTTAAATGGTCTTTTATTCCATAAAATTTTTCATATCTTTTTGCGTCACTTTCATTTCTCTGCCTTATCCCTTCAACAGCTTCTTCAGGTGTTTTGTACGGCTCGCTTGCTCTTTTTGCATTCAAAACCCTCTGCGCACCAACATAATCATCCACATCAAGAAAAACCCTGAATGAATGCGGAATGAGAAAATAACCAAGCCTTCCAACAAGAATAAAATTATTTTCTGTTTTTCCTAACTCTGCTGTTGCATCATCAACAAGCTTGTCAGTGTCCCTTCCCTGCTCTCCTTCCTTGTTGAACTGGTCTATTGTTTTGCCTTCTTTTGCAGCAAGCTTCCTTCTTAGGTTGCCAACAGAATAAATTTTGTAATTTAATCTTTTTGCAATAATTCCTGCAACATCATCTTTTCCAGAACCTACACTGCCCGATATTGTTATTATCATTTAGCCTATTAAATTACATTCTATTGAAAAAGGTTTCTGTCCTGGTTTGTATCCAAGTTTGTTTACACTTGTATTATTTATTAATTTTGGGTATCTCCCCCAACTATCCTGAACAACAAATTCATCAAGTGTTCCGTCTGCAGTTATTACTACTGGCTTTCCTTTTGCAAGAGTTTCTTTAACTTTTTGCAGAACTTCCAATTCTTCTGGCTGCCAGGCATACATTTTTCCTGTTGCATTGATTATTTCTGGCATTGCAGATAAATATGCTTTTCCAAGCTCTGTTCTGTTTTCATAAATAAAATGAATGTCTTTTGCCAATTCCTCATCACATAAATAATATTCTCTTCCGCCATCAACATGATTTGGATTTAAAACTATTTTTAATCCATTTTTCTTTGCACTATTAACCAAATGTGTTATGTCTGTCATTTTTACCCCCAAACTAAGTTTTAACCACTTTTGGGTTGCTATCTCGATATATAAATCTTTTGAACGAAATGTTTATAAATTAGACGGCACAAGATAAGTTAAAACTAATTTAAAGCAAAATCTTTAATATTTGGGGGGATTTAAATGACACAACAAGTACAACCTATTTATATCATGCCTGAGGGCACACAAAGGAGTTCTGGAAGGGCTGCACAGAGAAATAATATAATGGCAGCAAAGCTTGTAGCTGAAACAGTAAGAACTACATTAGGTCCAAAAGGAATGGACAAAATGCTTGTTGATTCTATGGGCGACATTGTTATAACTAATGATGGAGTTACAATTTTAGAGGAAATGCAGATTGAGCATCCTGCTGCAAAAATGATTGTTGAAGTTGCCAAAACACAGGAAGATGAAGTGGGAGATGGAACAACAACAGCTGTTGTGCTGGCAGGAGAATTATTGAAAAAAGCAGAAGAGCTTTTGGATCAGGAAATTCATCCAAGCGTTTTGTCAAGAGGATACAGATTAGCTGAATCAAAATCACAGGAAATTTTAAATGAGCTTGCAAAGCCAATAACTGAAAATGACAAAAACATTCTTAACCAAATTGCAATGACTGCAATGACTGGCAAAGGCGCAGAGCATGCAAAAGAGCATTTATCAAAAATGGTTGTTGATGCAATTTTGCAGGTAATGGAAAAACAAAATGGAAATTTTGCAATAGAAACCGAAAACATAAAAGTTGAAAAAAAGGTTGGAGGTTCTGTTGAAAATTCTGAAATGATTGAAGGAGTTGTACTTGATAAAGAAAGAGTTCATCCTGCAATGCCTCAATTGGTAAAAGATGCAAAAATATTATTGCTTGATTCTGCACTTGAAATAAAAAATACAGAAATAGATGCAAAAATACAGATTACAGATCCTAACCAAATGCAGGCTTTTATTGATATGGAAGAAAAAATGCTGAGAACAATGGTTGAAAAAGTAACTGCATCTGGAGCAAATGTTGTTTTCTGCCAAAAGGGCATTGATGACCTGGCGCAGCATTTCCTTGCAAAAAAAGGAATTTATGCATCAAGAAGAATAAAAGAAAGCGATATGAAAAATCTTGCAAAAGCAACAGGCGCAAAAATAGTTACAAATCTTGATGATATAAATGCAAATGATTTGGGATTTGCAGGAATTGTTCAGGAGTCAAAAGTTGGCGATGAATACATGACTTATGTCAAGTCATGCAAAAATCCAAAAGCAGTAACAATTCTGATAAAAGGCGGAACAGAGCACGTTGTTGATGAAGTAAAAAGAGCAATTGAGGATGCAATAGGAGATGTTGTTGCTTCTTTGAAAATAGGAAAAATTGTTGCAGGAGCCGGCTCATGCGAGATAGAGCTTGCAAGAAGGCTGAAAAAATTTGCAAATTCATTGAGCGGCAGAGAGCAGTTGGCAGTAATGGCTTTTGCAGATGCAATGGAAGTTATTCCAAGAACACTTGCAGAAAATGCTGGCCTTGATCCGATTGATGTTTTGACAGAATTAAAATCAAGCCATGACAATGGAAATATCTGGTCAGGAATAAATGTTTTCACAGGCAAAACAATGGATGCATGGGCAGAAGGTGTTATTGAGCCTTTGAAAATAAAAACACAGGCAATAAGCTCTGCAGCAGAAGTTGCTGTAATGATTTTAAGAATTGATGATGTTATTGCAGCAGGCAATCTTGGAAAATCAGCAGCTTCAATGCCTCAGGGAATGCCAGGATATTAATTTTTATTTTTAATTATTTTATTTCTTTTTTGGATAATACCCATAAGAAATTCCTTTTCCGCTAAAACTTCCGTTGCAATTTAAGTGCAATATATCTTTTTCAAGATAAATACCGGCAACTCTTGAAGGCCGGATTTTTCTCTCTTCCTCGGTTGATGTTGAAACAAGAATTTTCTCAGGGATTATTTTCATAAATCTTAAAAACATATCAAAAAGATATTCTGGCTTTGCATTTGCATTTCCCATTAATAAACCCACATATTTTAATGCTTCCTCATCTTTAACAATTTGATTAAGTGGAACTTCTTCAAGAACCGGTATCAAGTCAATGGAACTGTTTTTTGATGTTACGATTTTGCTTCCATAATTCTGGCTTACTTTTCCTGATAAATTATTTTCAAAAGTAGTTACTGTACTTGTTGGAACCCAACATTGAGTGCATGATTCTCTTACACATTTTATAAAAGATTTATTTGTGCCAAATAAATCAGGAAGAGTTATCATTACTTTACCTTGATTATTGTAATCCTCAATCCACTGTGCCGGCGTTTGTATTTTTGTTTCTGTTTTCATTTTTAACCTCATAACAAAGCTTTGTGGGCTGTGTTCATAATTTATAAACTTTTTTGTTCTAAACCACTTTGCAGTTGTTAACCTTATTCTGGGAAATATTTATAAATAAAAGCCTCTTAAGCCCTTTTATTATACAAAAAAGAGGTGTTAATATGGATGATTTCATAACTTTGGATGAAATAAAGCAGAATCCTTCTAATAAAAAAAATCTTCAGGAAAGCATTGATGAGCTTAACAGCAACATAACAATGCTTGTTTCAATATTCAAGGAAGCAAACCAAAACATGAAAACAGATGACAACGATGCAGCTGTTCTTGCTGCAAAACTTGATCCTTTGTTTGACAGGCTTAGCCAAATAACAGAGCAAAACAAAAAAATAGATGTTATTCTTGACCAAAACAGAAAAATTGCAGAGGGATTAATTGCTGTTGCAGAATTGATAAGAAAGGATTTGCCAAAGCTTATTGCAAAGCCAGAGCCAAGACAAATGCCTCAATTCAATCCGATGCAACAACAAATGCCGCAGATGCAAAGTATGCAGATGCAGCAGCAAATGCCTCAACAAAGAATGATGCCGCCTATGCCGCAGATGAATCAAGGAATGCCGCAAGCACAATCAGGTTTGCCGCCATTGCCGCCTCCGCCTGCACCAAAGAAAAAAGGATTATTCTAAAAGATGAACAATCAAAAAAAAGCGGTTAAGCTTCTGAAAAATCTTGCAAAAGCCACTGTTAAGTATGATGAAAAGCAGAGGCTCAAAAAGCATATGGATACCCAAATTGACAGGATAAAATATCTTTCTGTCATGAAAAGCAAAAATGACCTTGAAAAAGAGGTTTCAAAATTAAAAACAGTTGTTTCAAAGCTGATTGAAAAGGAAAAAATAAATGACTTGCTGAGCAAAGAGGAAGAGGACAAAATATGGCAGCTGAAAAAAGAGATTAAAACAGGGAAAAGCTCAAAAGCAAAAGAGAAAAAAGAGCTTATGAAAAAACTGAAGCTTCTTGAATCAAAATACAAAAAACTGAAAAAAACAGATTACAAAAAATCAGATTTGAAAAGCATTGAATCAAAAATAAAGATTCTGAAGAAAAAACTTTCTTGATGATAAACAAGAAAAAAAGAGGCTTTATGCCTCCAAACAAATAAAAATAAAATATTTACAAATCTTTTGCCATAACAGTTTTTCTGCTATTGCCTTTTGCTCTTTCGCATGCTGATCTTAGCAATACTTCTACTTTCTTGCTTAATGCTTCAGCTAAGTCTCCTGCAACATTGTATCCTTTGCAGAAATCTTTGATTTTTGCTTTTACTACTAAACTATCTGCCATTTGTGGTTACCCCCTTTGTTTTTTATAAATTCCTTAAAATATTGATTTTAAGGCTTCTAAATGGGTTTTAAAGAAAACAAGTATATAAATCTTTTGTTTTTTTGGCTTACAAATGCAGAATTCGTGGGTTTTATCCCTTTTGAGTTAAATATACTTAGAAGCCCTGTAGACGCAGTAAAATCAACAACCTGACTAATGATAATTTGTTTGCGGCAAAAACATAAAAGGTTGTTGATTCAAAAAAGGAAAACCTTTTTTGCAAATCACTTGTGAGTAAACCAGAAATAATATTTTTTATTTTCAATTTTATCCAGTCTGCAAAATCCAAATCTTTCAAACTGCATAACCTCTCCAACTTTGAGATTTTTTATGTTGTTTTCTGCAAGCCCTTTGATTACTGACGCATCATTCATCATTATCTCAATTTCAACATTATTTTCAATAGGAAGGAAATGCATTATTTTCTTTCCGTGATTCTTGAATTTTTCATGCTCTGTTGAGTCAAAAGCAAATTCATTTCCTGATTTTCTGAAATTAAGGCAGTCCATCAGTCTGTAAAGCTCTCCCTCTTTCAAATCTTTCAAATCATCTTTCTGGATGTAAAATTCATCATGAACTTCCAATTCCCTGAAACCCAAATCAGCTGTTGGATGCATTTTTAATTTCAGTTTTTGCTTTGGCGCATTATTTATTTTTATTTTCTCATAATCATAAACAAAGAAGAATCTCTTTGATGTTTTGTCAATGATTTCCTTGTTGAACGAGTCTATCACTTTGAAAAATTCCTCTGCAGTGATTGTCTTGTCAACAGGGGATAATCCTGTTAATTTTGTGTATTTCATAAAAGCTTCCGGCTGATATCCTTTTCTTTTCAGCGCAGCCAAAAATGGAATTCTTATGTCATCCCATCCCCAAAATTCTCCAGCTTTAATCCTTGCTTTTGTTTTGCTGCAGGATATTTCAAGACCTTCAAAATTATACCTTCCAAGGAAATATGTTTTTGGAAATTTATCTGCAATTCCCAATGCACCATACATTTTTTCCTGTCTTTTTGCATTGTCTGCATGCTCTTTTGCCCTTATTATATGTGTCATGCCTGCTTCAATATCATCAACAGTAACACACATATTCATCAAAGGCCAAACCCTGTATTTCAGGCCCTGTCTTGGATGCTCTGAATCATTTATTCTTATTAATGGAAAATCCCTCATTGCAGGATTTTTGTCCTGCATTCCTGATTTGAATCTTACAACAGCTTCCCCCTCTTTGAATCCGTTTTCTTTATCAAACATCATTTTCCATTTTTTTAAATTGTCTTCAATAGAATTATTTCTGCATGGGCAGTCTTCTGAATCATCAGCATATTTCTTGAATTGCTCCTGAGAGCATGTGCAGACATAAACTGCATTTAATTTTATGAATTTCTCTGCATAATCATAATAAATCTGCATTCTGTCTGACTGTATCCACACCTCAGAAACATTTCCAAAAATCCATTCTCCGTCTTTTGGAATCATTTTATATGCATTCATATCAATATTATCGCTGTTGGTGTCTTCAATTCTTAATATAAATTTTCCCCCATATTTTTTTACATATAATGATGTTAATCCTCCAGTTATTGCATGTCCGATATGCATTGGCCCGGAAGGAGAGGGAGCAAATCTCATTATCACTCCTGTTTTTGGAATATCCTCCAATTCTTTTAATTCTGCTCTTTCCTCATGCTCTTTCTTTTCCAAAAGCTCTGGTGCAATCTCTTTTAATTTTTCTAACTGTGCTTCATTTGATAATTTTGATATTTCTTTTATCACTTCATTTATTTCCTTTGCAAGCTCTTTCATGTTGTTTTTTGCATCAGGATTTTCAGAAACAACCTTGCCTATGACTGCTCCTGCATTTGCCTTACCAAACTTTACAGCATTCTGCAGCGCATATTTTAAAATAAGATTTTTGTCCATAGAATTAAATTCTCTTGATTTATATTTAAACATTTTCATTGCAAATAACGAAAACTTGCTACTCGGAGCTATTTATAAGCTAAAGTCTATAGTTTTGCATTCCTCACTTGTATAGCAAGTTTTCGGGATTGAAAATCTAGCACTAAAAGTATGTAATTTTAAGCCCTGCAAGATTTTCAATAAGAAGATTTATAAATAAAAAGGAATTTTAAGGTATTATTGAAGTTTATTATAAAAAGGAGGGATTATTATGGCTACAAAAAGAACAACACTCGTTCCAAAAGCTCCTGTTGCAAGAATATTGATGAATGCAGGCGCTAAAAGAGTAAGCGCTGATGCAGTGGATGTTTTTGCCGAGATAATAGAAGATATAGGCAAAAAGATATCACAAAGAGCAGCCAAGATTGCCCAGCACTCAGGAAGAAAAACAGTGCAGGACGGCGATGTAAAGCTTTCTGCAAAAGAATAAGTTTATTTTCTAATTTTTATTTTGTGGGCCTGTTGCATAATGGTATTGCGCAGCCTTCGCAAGGCTGAGACTTCGGGTTCGATATGAAAACGAAAATCCCGGCAGGTCCATTTATTTTTTTATATAAATTTTATTTGAAGAAGTTTTTGCTTGTTTTTCTGCTTCTATTGCCAATTTTATTAAATCTGTCAATGGCATTTTTCCTGATGCAGCCCCGACATAAACATCAATTCTTTTTGGATCAATATCTTTCATGATTAATCCGTCAACAATTTCGATATCTGTTGATTTTATTGTATCTCTTATTTCCGCTGCTTTTTCCTCTATTGAATTTCCTGTTGAAGCAGTTATTACTTTATCAAGAGCATATCTTGCATGATACAAAAGGCTTCCTTTTTGCTCCATTGAATAAAGAACATCAAACATCATTTTTATTGCATTGTCTCTCTGCTCTGGGCCGTATTTATCAAAATATTCCATAAGTTTTGCAGCATTAACGCTGAATACAGAATCTATTGGTTTTTCAAGTTTTTCAAGTTTGTAAGCTATAATAGTCAGTGAGTTTACAGGATATTTGTCCCCTAAAGGATTTGTTGGCATTTTTATTCCCCTACTTTGGCAATTGTATATCTGTCTCTTCCTGCACGCTTTGATTCATAAAGCGCTTCATCTGCAAGGTGTATTATCTGGTCTACTTTGAAATTAATTGGCTGATTTCTAAATCCCAAAACAGTTTCAAGTGTTGGATGATAAGTTACAATGCCTGCACTTAATGTTACAGCTTTGTATCTATCATCTGAAGGTGATCTGTTTGGTATTTTCCAAACCATAACTTCTTCTCTTATAGTATTCAAAAGATTTTTTGCAATTTTTTCTGCTCCTGCTGGATCTGTTGAAGGAAGTATAATTGCAAATTCCTCTCCTCCATATCTTGCTGCAATATCTGCTTCTCTTATTGAATCCTGAATAATTGATGCAACTATTTTCAGTGTTTCATCACCCTGCAAATGACCATACTTGTCATTATACTGCTTGAAAAAATCTATATCTGAAAAAATAAGTGATAAATAGTTTGATTCTCTTTTTGCCAAAGACAATTCTTTTGCAAGTGATGCCCTAAAAAATGCCTGATTGTAAAGCCCTGTTAATCCGTCTGTAATGCTTTTTTCCTCTGCTTCTATTAACTGTTTTTTTGTATCATCAAGCTCTGTTTCAAAAAGTGTTTTTTCCTTCAAAGCATTGCTTAATAATTCTTCAGAAAATGTATAATATATAAGGAGAGATTTTATAATAGAAGGGTCTGTTGGAATTGTTCCTCTTTCTTTAAATTCATTGATTACTGCTTGCACAGCATCGTCTAAATGGTCATTCATAACTACTCAATAGTAATGACTTATATATAAATCTTTTGGTAAAAACGGCCAAAAGATATAAAAAGAGGGCATAGACATCAAAATAACATGGATTTTAAAGGTTTGGAGGGGCTGGTTTCAATTATGCAGCAAAGCAAGGAAGTTATTGTAAATGATGCTGCAGAAAAAATCAAATTTTTAACTTATGTTGCTGAAACTAACTTTGCTGAAGGCATAAAAGCAGGAAAGTATGTAGCTGAATTTATAGGAAAAGGATATGGCGGAGCACTGCCTCATTTCAATCAGCAGTATATCAATCAAGTTATGAATTTTGAAAATTTGGAATTGACAAAAAGTTCTATTGCTCTTGATTTTATACTTGGCACAGGTTATATAGCTGCTTCAAATGTATTTGCAGAGAATGGTTTGGTTTCAAATTTGGTTGGCTTTGATTTAAGCAGTTCAACAAGAGATTTTTTAATTATTTATGGCTGTGTTGATATTGCTGAAGGTTTGGTAAGAACAGGCCATGTTGCTTATTTTGGAACACCAATCGGAACAATAAAAAACGAGATTCTTGGCGAGGTTGCAAAAGCAGTTACGATTAGCCAGTCTTACTGGGGACCAAAGCTTATTGATCCAATAAAAAAAGATTTTAATGATTTAAAGGATTTTGTTTCTCTTGGTTTAAAATATAACTTTGGATTAGTTGATGATAAAGTTGAAAATATTCTTGAAAACATTTATAAGTCCGGTGAAGATTATTAATAAGCCCGTGTAGTATAGCTTGGATAGTACGCGAGGTTGCGGTCCTTGTAACCGGGGTTCAAATCCTCGCACGGGCATTAATTAGTTTAAGTTAATTCTCTTTAATGAATATTTAAAAAAGTTATTTATTGACAATATTTTTTAAACTATCAACTGCAGGAAAAACTGAAAACAAAGCAAAAGTGATTATAGCAATTATAATTCCAATTTTTTCTTTGAGAACCTCACCAAGTTCATAATTCAAATTGTGTTGATTTATTAAATTAACTTCTTGTATATTAAGAGAATTACTAGTTATGTTGGTATTATTTAAAGGATTACCAAAATTTTCTTTGTAGACATACTTTGTTCCACAAAAACCAAATAATAAAATAAAAATAATCAAAACCATTGATAAGATAAAATAAAAATTATCTATTTTTTTGAAATATATTACTCCTTTTTTAAAGCTTTGTTTAAACTTACTTACCTTAGGATATTCCATTAATTTTAATAAAAAGAATAATACTAGTTGAAAAAGTGATTTGAAAAATAAAAAGAAAGTAACACTAATAAAAATAAAAATAAGAAATAATCCAATAAAAACCCAGAATTTAATGTCAAAAGAAACAATATTGTTTATTATGTCCTTTGTAAGTGGTTCAATAAGCTTCAAACCAATAAAACCAAAAATAATCATAAACATTGTTTTTAATAATAAAGATTTTTTATCAAACAATATCCAAGCACAAATAACTGAAATTAACATTGAACTAAAAAATAATATTAAAATTAGTAAAGGGGGTAATTTAAAAAACAAAATTCCAGAAAGATAAAATGTAATTAAAAAGGTTATTAAGAAACCAATTATCCACACCCAATTTAAAGTTTTTAATTTTTCTTCTTTTTCTTCTTTATTTTTTAAAATAACCCAAATTAAAATTAACGCAAGAACAATAAGTCCACCAAAAACTCGACTAAAATTAAGTTTTATAAAGTCCAAGGGACTTATCATAACTATTAATCCAGTCCAAATCATAAAAAGAAGGATTTTTTTTCCTTGGCTTTTGTTTTTAAATTCTTGAATCCAATTTTGAATGGCCGGAATTTGACTTAAAATCCCAGATATTGAAAATGCTAATGGTAAAAAAAACAAAAAAATGAATTCATCGGTACGTTCAGTAATTATTATATGGGCAATAGTAATTGATGCTAAAATGAGAATTACAAAAGATATAATCATCTTAATTTTTTGTTCTTTAAGGATATTCTCAAGTGCTTTAAAATATTTTGAAATTAAAAAAAAGAAACTTAAAAAAATTATATATCCCCCCCAAATTAATTTTAAATAGATAATATCAAAATATAACTCTATAGGGGCCACCCAGTTTATAATATTACCAAAAAAATATTCATTTATTGGAAATAAAAATATTATTAATCCTATTGTCAAACTCCAAAAAATAAGTTTATTGTTTTGAATAAGTTCTCTTGTTTTTTTATAACAAAGAGAAATTAAAAGAATAGTTAACAAAGTAAAAAGAACCCAGTTTTGTTTAAATATAAAATTCATTAAACCTTCGTTTTGAATGATTAAACTTATTTTTGATGAAAGAGTCATTTATTCGCCTCAAATTTAACCTATTAAACTTCAAAATATTTTTTTAGGGCTATGTTTGGCTGTTTATCTAAAGCATTTATTATTGCTATTCTTTCTCTTTTTTGAATTTCTTCCACTGGTCCGATAGATAATCTAACTTTATGTATTTGTTCGGCTTCCACTTTAGCTCCAAAATTTATAACTTGGATGTCTAATCCTCCACCTACTTTTCCTTTTACTATTGTTGACAACTCTACTTCTATTGGAGCTTTCAATTCCCAATCATCTAATCCAGCTATTGTTTCTTTTCTTGTTTTTTCAATAAATTGTTTTATCGGGCTTCCTATATTCTCTTGTGAATTTGTCATATCTTCCACCCCCATTTAATAATAATAAAAGATAGTAAAGGTTATTTAAATACCTTTTTCCAATAAATGGCCAGTGGCCAATGAAACCAAAGAAAATAGTTTAATTACTTCATCTTCCCTAACAACCCCCTAACAGCTTCCTTGACAAGCTCGCCTCTGGAAGTATAACCTCGCTTCTTTTTGGAGATGATTTCATCTATTTCTTCAACCAGCTCATCTGGCAATGCTATCGTTGTGTAACCTTTTCTGGCCATAATACCTCTCCAAAAAGAACCTGTACCTAATAACTATTTTGAGGTACTGGTACCTAAAGATTTAAATATTAGTTCTGTCTAACATCATAAAAAACATCAATTTGGAGGGATGAAAAATGAAAAAAACAATATTTTTATTGGCTGTTTTAATGCTGGGTTTTATAGCCATGAGCACTGCAAGAGCTAATGTTAATGCAGATACAGCTCATGCAAATCAATATACAGAGCTGAACAAAGCTTACAAGCAGTATTATCTGCTAAACCCAATAAGAGACAGATTATTCAACGGAGAATTAAACCCAATCTGCATGAGATCCATATCTTTCAGGGATATGGCAAAACTGGGCTACATAGAAGTAAATAATGACTACTTGAATGGATTAAGAATACAGATTGTAGAAACAACAGACAAAGACACAGCAATAATCTCTGTTGGTGGAACTCTTTTTACACAATGGAAATTAACAACTGTAAACGGCTGTGGAATGAAAAAAGGGACTGTCCAGAATATAACTGGCAAAACTTATGAATTCTTCAAAATAGAAGGAAATAATAGAAGATATTGGGTTGATATCCAATAATCTTTTTTTTATTTATTTCTTCCTCTCTGCCCAAAATAAAGCTCTTCTACTTCTTCCAAAGAATTAATTTCATCAGGCCTTCTGTCCTCTCTTATCTTAATCAGTCTTGGAAATCTTAAAGCATACCCTGATTCATAAGTTGGGCTTTTCTGAATTTCCTCATAATTAATTTCAATAACAACTTCTGGCTTTATTTTCACAATCTTGCCTTTCTCAGAAACAACCAGCGGTTTAAGCATCTCAGTCAGCTGCATAAATGAAACTCCCTCTTCCTCTTTTTCCTTTATTCCGGTTCCAACCCTTCCAATTTCTAAATATTCGCCTGTTTCAGAATCTCTGCATGCAACAATAAATGAGCTTAGCCATTCTGACCTTTTTCCCTCGCCCCATTCAGCGCCAACAATAACCAAATCTAAAGTTTCCATAACTGGTTTTAGCTTAACCATGTAGCCAACTCTTGAGCCTGGCTTATAGGGAGCATCAAGTGTTTTCATCATTATGCCTTCATTTCCTGCTTCAAGTGATTTTTTATAAAACAAAGAAATATCTTTTTCAGAATCGCTTACAATCTGTTCAGCAAGCCTTATTTTTTTAATAACAGGAGAAACTATTTTCTTAAGCAGTTCCCTTCTTTCAAAAAAAGGAGTTTTAATGTAATTCTTTCCATCATAGGAAACAACATCAAATATATTAACTTCAACAGGAAACTGGGTAGCCATTTTCTCAATATCATACTTTCTTCTTATTCTCTGAGAAACCTTTTGAAATGCAATATATCTTCCTGTTTTTGGCTCATAACCAACAGCTTCTGAATCAAGAATAAAAGAATCTCCTTTGACATGCTCTTGAATATAAGAAACAACTTCTGGAAATTGATTTGTTACATTCTCCAATCTTCTTGTATATAAAACAATTTTTCCATTGTTTTTATGAATTTGAATTCTAAAACCATCATATTTGTATTCTGCTGCGCATTTTTCACCAACACATTCAAAACCCTCTTTTATGTTTTTTACTTTCTGTGCAAGCATAACCTTTATTGGCTTGCCAGGCTCTAATTTAATGCTTTCAAAGCCTTTTAAGCCTGATTCTTTGGCAATCAAAGCAACATCTGCAAAATCATTCAAAATATCATAGCCTTCCTGCAATGTTGCAACAATTGAATTGTAATTTTCCCTGTCTTTTACATCAAAATTATTTTCCTTTTTGTCATATGTAAAGCCGATTTCTTTTTCAAAAAATGCCCAGACAATTGCATCCCTTATTGTTCCTTCTCCCAAGCCAACCCTTAATTCTCCAATCAAAGTTCTTATAATATATTTTGCCTCTTCCTGGGAAGCAGAAGTCAGCAATTCTGCAATCAGCTTTACTTTTTTGTCAACTGTTCCAAGACCTTCCATTGTTGCCAATTTTTGCAGATTATCAAATACTTTTTTTATTGTAAGCTCCTTTGAAAATAATGTTTTTTGATTTTTGCCTTTTACAAGATTTGCAGCAGTATTTCCTATGTCTCCTGTTTTTCTGAAATCCTGCTCTATTTTTTCAGCAGAAATCCCTGTTGCAACATTAAGCGATTTGATAATCAGCCTTAAAGCAACCCCAATTTTTCTTTCATCCCACTCCGGAAAAACCCTTCCCTGCAATAATAAAACAAGAATTTTTATGTCTTCTTTGGATGCTTTTTTGAGGAATTCAGACAGATGATGTGTTTTTTCAAGTCTTTTTGTTGTTCCTTCAAGCCCTGCATAAAGCTGTGTAAGATTTGAGTATAACATAACTAGAAAGAAGCATAAGCTGTTTAAAAAGGTTTCTGAGCCAAAAGATTTAAATAAAGCAACTTATTAAAATCAATTTATGGAATTTGAGGATGTATTAAACAACAGATGCTCTGTGAGGGAATTCCTTCCAAAAAAAGTGGAATGGGACAAGATAACCAAAGTTCTTGATGCAGGAGTAAAAGCGCCAAATTCAGGAAATATCCAAAGCTGGAAATTCGTAATTGTTACAAATCAGGATACAATCAAAAAAATAGCAGAAGCAACAAGGCAGTACTGGGTTGCAACATCAAATGCATTAATTGTTGTTGCAGAAGATACAGTAAAAACAAAAAGATTTTACGGAGAAAGAGGAATTGAATTTTATGGAATACAAAACTGCGCAGCTGCTGTTCAAAACATGCTTTTGGAAGCAACCAATCTCGGATTGGGAAGCTGCTGGGTTTCTGCTTTTGATGAAGTGCAGATGAAAACAATATTGTCAGTTCCTGATGACATAAGAGTTCATGCAATTGTTGTTCTTGGATATTATGACGGCGAAATTCCACGAACAGAAAGAGACGAGCTTTACACTTACACTTTCTTGGACCAGTACGGAAAAAGAGTAATGGATCCAAAAAGGGAATGGCAAGGCTATCACAGTCAAACAACAAGAAAAGTCACTGAACAGCTTTCCAAGGACATAAAAGAAGATTCAAAAAATATTTCAAAGAAAATAAAGGAAAAGTTTGCAAAGATAAAAGAAAAATTAAATAAACCTAATTCTCATGAATAAGAATATTGAAGACTGGAAAAAAGCAGGACAGCTGGCTGCAGAAGCATTAAGCTATGGAAAAAGCCTTGTAAAAAAGGATGCATTAATGACTGATGTTATTGAAAAAATAGAGAGAAAAATAAATGAAAAAGCAGAGCTTGCTTTTCCAATAAATATTTCCATGAATGATACTGCAGCTCATGACACTGCATTTCCTGAGGACAAAAGAATTCTGGAAGGGGTTGTAAAGCTTGATATTGGCGTTTGTGTTAATGGGGCTATTGGCGATACAGCTTGCACAATTGATTTGACTGGAAAAAATTCTGAGCTTGTAAAAGCATCTGAAAAAGCACTTGAAAATGCAATAAAAATGGTAAAGATTGGCGCAAAGGTTTCTGATATAGGAAAAGAAATAGAGCAGACAATAAAATCATTTGGCTTCAAACCTGTAAAAAATCTTTCAGGCCATGAAATGGATTTTTACAAGCTGCATGCAGGAATTACAATACCTAATTTTGAATATGGAAATGAAAAATTAAAAGACGGCCAAGTTATTGCAATTGAGCCTTTTGCAACAAACGGCGCAGGGTTGATAATTGAAAAAGGCTCAGGAGAAATATTTATGATTACTGGAATAAAGCCTGTAAGATCAATGATAACAAGAGATATTATCAAGGAAATTGCAAAATTTAATGGATTGCCTTTTTCAAAAAGATGGCTTATACAAAAATTCTCATTGCCAAAAGTAAATTTTGCATTTAAAGAACTTGATAATTTGGGGCTTTTAAGGGAATATGCTCCTTTGATTGAGAAAGCTAACGGCTTAGTGAGTCAGGCTGAGCATACAGTCTTAGTTTCCGAGAAACCTCTTGTTCTAACGAAGTTAGATTGATTAGCTGCATTGGATCTATTAAATTTCCGTATTTATCTATTGTTTCCAAATGCAAATGTCTTCCATAAGATTTTGGCAAACCGCTTTTTCCCATTCTTGCTATTTTCTGGCCTTTTTTCATTTCTTGCTTTTTACTAACAAAAATTTTACTTAAATGAGCATATCTCAATTTTATACTATCTTTAGATAAAATATCTAAGCAATAACCATATCCCGATTTCCATCCCCTAAAAATAACTTTTCCATCAGATATTGAATAAATATCTGAATAACCTAGTTTTAAAGAATCAACTAAATCTATGCCTTCGTGAGTATATTTTCCTGTTGTATCTGGACCACCAGTATATTCTTTTACTTTTCCCTTAACAATAATCCTTTCTTCTCCAAATTTTCCAGTTATTTCATAAGGAACATTTCCAAGAGGAGAATAATAAACTTTTATCTGTGCTAATTCTTTTATTTTTTCCATTTCATTTTTGTCCAAAGTTGCAGTGCCATTTGCATTTACAGCAAAATAAGCAATTGCAAATATTCCTCCGATAAAACTTGCTGCAATCTGAATTATATTTGAATTGTTTTTTGGATTATAATTTGATAAGGGAATTTGCCTTCTTTCTTCTGCAGGCATTTTCTGCAGTTCAATAAACGCTTGTTTTGCTGTTTGTTCAAGTTCAGGATCATGAAATAGATTTATAAGAATTCCTGACTGTCTATAATATTCTCCTTTTCTAAGCTGAGCACATTCTGAAGTCATGCCTCTTTCTAATAATGCTGTTTCTATTATGCCAGAAAGCTCTTTAAAATTGTTTTCAGCCATGCTTCATGCTTAGTGTTCTAAGAATATAAATCTTGCTATGCAAGTTTTTTAACAATCTGGTCAGCAGAAAGCATTTTCTCTTTGCCTGTTTTCATGTCTCTCAGCTTGAATTTCTTTTTCTTTATTTCATCTTCGCCAATAAACAAAGAATAAGGTATTACTTTTGCATTTGCATATTCAAGAGCTTTTGATATTTTATCAATCATCAAGCAGGAAATATTGTTTTTTCTCAGTTCCTGCAATATTTTGATTGATTCCTTATCCTGATTTATTGATATTACAACAAGCTTGACATTATCCAAGTCTGTTTTTGCAAGCTGGCTTATTCTTTCAAGGCCAAATGATATTCCTGTTGACTGAATATTATTGATTATATAAGAACCTCCCCCTAAAATGCTTTCTTTGAATTCTTTTGTTTTTACCTCAAAAACAGTTCCGGTGTAATAAGAAAGCCCTCTTGCAAGTGTTGGCTGAAATGTAAATTCAACTCCAAAATAACTGCAGAATTTTTTTAATTCTTCTATCTCTTTGTAAAAATCATATTTTTTGAAAAAAGATTCCGGCTTCTTAAAAATATCAAGAATTTTTTCTGCTTTGTATTTTTTAAGAGCTTCTTTAACCTCTTTTTCTGGCAGTTTATCAAGCTTGTCTAATTCCTTAATTATTAACTCTTTTGTTTTATTATCTATTATTTTTTCTTTTTCTAATATTTCATTCAGCAGTTTTCTGCTATTGACAAAAATTTCATATTTAATATTTAACTGATTTAAAACGTCAGAAGTTAATTTTATTATTTCAGCATCATCCTTTAGTGTTGAGCCAATAATATCTATATCGCACTGTGTAAACTGCCTAAACCTGTTGCTTGATGTTGGTTCATCCCTGAAAACTTCGCCAATTTGGTATCTTTTGTAAGGGAGTTTTTTATTTTGTGCAATTCTTTTTAATTGAAAAGTTAATTCATATCTTAATGCAAGGTCTCTTTTTCCTTTGTCTTTTAATTTAAATATATCACTTATTGCCTCATCATTTTGATTGTCTCCTCTGACAAACTCTTCATATTCAATAATTGGAGTTTCTGCTGGTTCAAAGCCGTAATTTTTGAAAGTTCTAATTAATAAGTTCTTAATTTTCTCGCGTTTTAACGCTTCATCTCCTGTAAAATCCTTCGTTCCCTTTGCATTCATAATTTCCATAATACCTCAGAAGAAAAGCTTGTTTATAAAGGTTTTGAGTCAAATTAATATGTTTTTAAAACGCAAAGAGAAATATTTAAATTAAAAATTAAGATTTTACTGCAAGACTCCACAATAATTCAAAGTATTTCAAATATGCCTTTGATATTTCTTTACTTCTCATTAATATCCCCACTGGTTGTTCTGCAAATATTAAAATTAATACTTTATCTTCAAATATTGTGGTCGAAGAAGGCAGAATGTAATCTTCTTGGATATACCTAATTTCAACATTTTCTGGAAACTTCTCCTTTAATTTTTTTTTACTTAAAATTATTTTTAATTTGTTCCTTTTTTGTTTTATTTTATTTAACCAATTAATGTAATATGTCTCGCCTAAAACCTCTTTAAATTTCCCTGATGAACCAAAAGAATAACTAATTTTTGAAGATAACATATCCTCTGCCAGTTGTTGCACTGCTTTTTTGCCCCTAAACACATTAATTTCTTGGGGTGCTTTACTTAATTTTCTTTTCAACATTAATTCGGGCAATATTTTTTTAAAATTTTTTTCTTTTTCTTCAAGAACATTTAAAAGTCTTTCTGGACTTTCTGCTTGGTAATATTTTTTATTGGCCTCTATTATATAACTTGCAAGGCCCTTTTCTATTAACATTTCAAGAATATCATAGACTGTTCTCCTGTGTATTCCTGCCTTTTCTGCAATCTTATTTGCAGTGACACTTCCTAACTCTAATAATGCTAAATAAATTTTAGATTCATTATTGCTTAATCCTAAATTTTCAAGATAATTAAGATCCATGGGCTTGTTAATACTTTGTTCTTTATAAATATTGTGGGAATTATCCAACCACATAAATATAAATACTTGTTTAATTTGTTACTATTAATTAATGATAATTAAATAATAGGTAAATGAAAAAATGAAAACAAAAACAATATTGGGATTAATTACAACAATGCTTTTTGCTTCACAAGCAAATGCTTTTGATATAGAATTGGGAAGAGTATATTCTCGCAGTGCAACTGGAAATACCACAAAAAATCTAGTCTCATTAGCAAATTCATACAAGTTTGGAAATCTGAATATTGGTTTAAAATTAGAAAAAGCAAATAAGTCTCAACCCGGTTTTAAAACAACATTAGCTTATCCAATTAGTAACACTTTCTTTGTTTATGGTGCTGAAAAACTATCTCTTGATTCAAAATTAGATCCGAGTACATATACAACTGAATTGGGTGTAGGAAAAATGTTTGGAAAAGCATCTGTTTGGGCATCAGGATACAATTATAATTCAGCAGATGGAAAATCTAAAGATTGTGGTATGGCTGTTCAGCCAGGATATAAATTTAAACAATTAAAATTTAATGTTTTATACACTCGTTCGCTTAATAGCAAGGGATATACATTGAAACCAACAATATCTATGGGGTTAAAATAAATGAGATTAAAATGAAAAAACCAAAAGTAGTTTTAGTCAGTATAAATCCTGAAATAAAGCCTTATTGTGCGCAAAGCAGGACAGAAAATATTGGTTTAGGGTATCTTGGTGCTATCTTGCAGGACAAGTATCATGTTAAAATATATCAAGATAGTGCTGAAAATTTAGAAAAACTAATTTTTCAAGAAAAAGAGATTGACGTTGTTGGTTTTAGCTCAATGACTTGGAATTGGCCTCTCAGCGTAAATCTAGCCAAAAAAATTAAAAAAGAATATTCAGCAAAAACAATTGCAGGAGGATATCATCCAACATCAGATCCTTTGAATGCAACAAAAGATTTTGATGCAATTGTTGTTGGAGAAGGCGAACAAACAATTCAAGAATTGATTCCTGCATTACTACAAAATGAAAATCTAAAAAATATAAATGGAATTGTTTATATTGATATGAAAACTAAACAACCAACCATAACGACTCCAAGACAGCAAATAATAGATTTAGACTCTGTTCCTTTCCCTATGAGAGATAATGAAATATTGCAGAGTGGAAAATTGTTTCAATTAATTTATCCTTCGATCAATAATCAAAAAGGTCAAGCATTAATAACTTATTCAAGAGGTTGTCCTCATGCATGCACTTTTTGTTGTTCTGAAAAAATGTGGAACAAAACATTAAGATTTCGAGATCCTAAAGAAGTTGCTCGAGAAATACAGGAAATAAAATCAAAATATGAAGTAGATTCATTTGTATTTACAGATTTGACTTTTAATCAAAACTTCCAAAAAGCAACACAACTTTGCAACGAGATAAACGATTTAGGTGTTTATTGGTACACAATGTGCTCTTATACAACAAATCCAGAACTTTATAAGAAAATGGCAGAAGCAGGCTGCACGAAAATTGGTTTTGGCATAGAATCTGCAAACCTTAGAACAAGGGAAATGATTGGAAAAGACAGGTTAACTAATGAATTGGTTATACAAAATCTACAAAAAGCATGGAACGCAGGAATAATAATAAAAATGTATGCGATGGTAGGTTATCCTTGGGAAACAAAAACAGAGTTGCTTGAAAATCTAGAGCTATTAAAAAAATTTCCAATAGATGATATGTCAATAACGTTTGTCACTCCATTTCCAGGAACTAAAATATACAACCAATATGAAACGTCCATAACTACAAAAGATTTTTCAAAATATGATGTAGACCACCCCATTTTTAAGCCAAACCATATGGAACCAGAAGAACTTTTGGATATAAGAAGAAAATTTGTAAGAGATTTCTACACTTGTAAGGATTACCATAAAAGAGCAGAACTAAAAATGAAGTTATTTCCACATCTAACAAAATCTTATAATGATTTTTTTATCTACCTAAAAGAAAATGATGTAATCTGACTTTTTAAAGAAAAATTCAAATTGTTTGTTAATTTTATCAAGATTGTATGTGCAGATGTCTCTTTAAAACATTTCTAAAATCATTTTTGCAGCAAGCTTAGAAGTCATGTCCTGAATATCTTTTTCGGGATTTACCTCAACCAAATCTATTGCTTTTATATTTGGCAGATTTTTTAATCTATGAATAAAATATATTATTTCGCGAGAGCTTAAACCTGCTGGCTCCAAATATCCTGTTCCTGGTGCAAACGCAGGATCAACAACATCTATATCAAATGAAATATATAAAGCATCAAAAGTTCTTGCTGTTTCCATTATTGCATCTGCAATATCCTGCTGATTTTCATAAGAAAGATTTTTCATAGTATATCTCTTTATTTTATGCTCATTAAGAAAATCTTCTTCATCTTTCCAAACATTTCTCAGGCCAATAAGAATAACATTTTCCGGATTTAAATGCTTGCCATTAATAAGCGAGCTGAGCAAATCTTCATGTGTTGGGATATCTGTATGTGTTGTTGCATCTGCATGAGCATCAAAAACAATTAAACCTGGATTTTTGTATTTCTGGGAAAATGCCTTGAACAACGGGAATGTTACTGAATGATCTCCTCCTAAAAAAACAACTCTTTCTTTGTTATCGAATGATTTGAGTGCTTTTTCATAAATATTCTGCTGTGTTGCTTCAAAATCATTTTTATCAATATCAACTGCATCAACAACAAAAGAAAAATATCTTTTATCTTCTGACAAATCAAAATCCTTCAAAAAACCAACAATGGAGGAAGGCGCTAATTCACATCCATTGTTTTTTCCTAAGCTTCCTCCTGAAAATGGAATTTTTACAATTTTCATTACATCTCACCTGGGCATTTTATTCCTAGCAAATAAGAAGCATTTTCTATGACCTGCTTTGCTGAATTTATCAGAACAATTCTTGATTTCATAATCTCAGGCTCGGCATTCAAAACAGGGCATTTGTGGTAAAACTCGTTAAACTGCTGGCACAAATCAATAAGATACCTTGCTATTATATGTGGTTTATAGCTGTTTGCTGATTCTTTTATTTTTTCATTGAAGAAATAAAGCTGCTTTACAAGATTTATTTCAGAATCATCCTTTAATAAATCATAATCAACTTCATATTTTATTTTTCCATGCTTTCTCAATATGCTTGAAATTCTTGCATGAGTATATTGTATATAAGGGGCTGTTTCACCTTCAAAATCAAGCACTTTATTCCAATCAAATTCTATATCTTTGACTCTGTCACTAACAAGATCTGCAAATACAACAGAGCCGATGCCTACTGCTGATGCTGTTTCTTTTTTATTTTCCAAATCAGGATTTTTGTCATTTATTGTGTCCAATGCCAAATTTATTGATTTGCCCAAAACCTCTTCAAGGAAAATAACCTTGCCTTCCCTTGTTGACATTCTTCCTTCAGGCAGCATTATCAGGCCAAAAGGTATGTGCACAGGAATATTCTTTTCAAAACCGGCCATTTCATAAACCTTAAAGACCTGCTCAAAATGAAGTTTTTGCTCAGAGCCTACAACATACAATATTTTAAATGGCTTGTAATTTTTTGTCCTGTAAACCAAAGCTGCTAAATCTCTTAAAGCATATGTTGATGCATTGTCTGACTTTTTTATTATGCATGGCGGCATTCCTTTAAGATTTACAACAAGCGCCCCCTGGCTTCTTTCTGTAAGGCCTTTTTTGTTTAACATATCAAAAGTTTCATCAAGCATTGGCTCGTAAAAACTTTCTCCGTGGTAATAATCAAAATCAACATCAAGCATTTTGTAAATTCTTTTGAATTCATCAATGCTGTATTCCCTGAAAAGCTTCCACAGTTTTACAGCCTGCTCATCCTTTTCCTCTAATTTTTTAAACCAGGCTCTTCCTTCATCCTCTAAATATGCATTTTTCTCTGCTTCTTTGTGAAATCTTACATAAAGCTCCAAAAGGTGTTTTACAGGTTCTTCTTTCAGTTTTTCTTCATTGCCCCACTGCATATAAGCATATACAAGCTTGCCAAACTGCGTTCCCCAGTCACCTAAATGATTTATTTTTATGCATTTGTAGCCAAGAGCAGAATAAATTCTTGAAATTGAATTTCCTATGTTTGTTGATCTTAAATGCCCAATGCTGAATGGCTTTGCAATATTCGGAGAAGACATATCAATAACTATTTTTTTGGATTTGCCAATATTTTCATGGCCGAATTTTTCCTTTTTTTCGCTGATTTCGTCAAGAACAATTTTTGCAAGCTGCTGCTCATCAATTTTAAAATTAATATAAGGGCCTGCTGCTTCTGCTGATTTTATGAATTTGTCTTTTTTAAACTCTTCTGCAATTTGTTTTGCAATCTCATTTGGCGATTTTTTCAGCTCTTTTGAAAATGAAAAGCAGGGAAGCGCATAATCCCCAAGTGTTTTGTCTGGAGGAACCTCAATAAGATTTTCAATTTCCAATGAATCGCATTTTACCTTTTTGCTTTTAAGAGTTTCTTTTAAAAATTCCAAAATTGATTTTTTGAACTTGTCCATTTTAGTCTTTTTTGCTTTTCTTTTTATCCAGCTGGTTTATTGAATCTGCAAGCATTCTTGCTTTGTCAGACTGCTTTAATGCTGATTTCATTATTATCTCCGTCTCTTTATTAATTCTTTCTATTTCTTTGTCTTTTCTGAGCAGTTCTGATTCATAAATTCCCCTCAGTCTTTTTATTTCCTTGAACTGCTTTAAAGATTGTTTTTTTAAATCATAAAAAACAAGAAAAGCAAGCACTAATGAAATCACCAAAACAATGATTCTTAGGATATAAACCAGCAGACTGCCCTGCTTGTTAAACAGTACTTCAAAAAGAAGCGCACTAAGTACAATTATGATAAAACTTATTGCAAATCCGTAAAAATTTGTATTTTTGCTGTTTTCAAAAACCATAGAACTAACTAAATCAGGCTAATTTAAAAAACTTTTTTATTTGCTGTTTGAGAACCTAAGCAGTTTCCCACCCATACATAAAGCCTTCTTCCTCAGCGCTTATTTCATCCTCATCCATGAGTTTTTCCCTGTAATCCAGGTCATAAAACTCATCTTCCCTTAAATCGTCTTCATTCTTCCTTGATTTAAGTTCTTTTTTCAAATACATTTTCCACCCCCCCACAAAATCTTATAGTATTATAGAAACATTTATTAATATATACTTTCCCTATATACTATATATAAAGCATATTTGGGGGTAAAATGGAAGCAAGAAAGATAATCGGATTTGGAAATTCTTCTTTTGTAATTTCACTGCCAAAAAGCTGGATTGCAAGGAATAAGCTGAAAAAAGGGGATACGGTATATCTTGATGAAAAGGTTGATGATTTAGTTGTTGCAAGCTCTGAATACCCTAAAAAAGAGGAAAAAGAGGTTGTTATAAACATAGAAGGAAAAAATTTTGATGAAATAAGAAGAGAGATTTCAAATGCATATATTCACAATAATCATACTATTATTTTGATAGGAAAAAACATTGAAAAAATTTCTCAGCAGATAAGAGAAGATATAGTTCATAATATTATGGCTTTAGAGATTGTAGAACAAACATCAAATAAGATAATTACAAAAGATTTTCTTGATATGGATCAAATAAACATAAAAGATTTAATTAGGCAGATAGATATAATTATAAGGTCTATTATGATGGATTCAAAAGATGTTTTAAACAAAGATATTTATGATAACATAATGGAAAGGGACAAGAATATCAATAGATTGAGTTTCCTTGCTTTTAGATCCATAAAATATTTGCTTGAAAACCCGGCTGTAGCAAAAAAGCAAAAATTTGATTATCCGTTCCTTATGAACTATTGGCTAGTAATAGTCTATTTGGAAGAGATAGCTGATGAATTAAAAAGATTTATAAGGCTGTTTATACATTCCAAATTAAAGAAAAAGGAAATTAAAGGGATTTTGGATTTACAAAAAGAGATAACTGATTATTATTTAAGTACTTTGAAATTTTTTTACACTGAAAATAAAAAGGAAGCTTACAAACTTATACAAAAAAGGGATTGTTTGATAAAAAGCTTGAATTCTTTTTTGGAAAACAATTATAGCAATAAAAAGATGTCTTTTGTTATAGAAAAGCTTAGAACTCTTGTTTTTTTGATACATAAGCTTAATAAAATAACCTTTAGCGCTTAAAATTTATAATTACCACTACACAATACTAAAAATAGAAAGATATTTAAATGAGAATGTCTATTCTAAAACACTAATATGGGGAAAAGTAAGTTAGAAATAGCTATAAAAGACAGATTAATCGAGGTTTTAGGAGATAAAGGACTAAAAATTTCTGAACCAAAACCAGTTGATATTTGGCCTTCTTTTAGAGCAGAACATAAAAAAGTCCAAGTTATTCAGTCTAATGGTAATAAATTTGAAATTTTCATAAAAGATTATGACCTTTCAAAACAAACTGATGTTTCAGGCGGAATAGAAAGAAGCCCAAAATTTCAGTTAAATGAAATTGTTTTTATGGAAGTGCTGCAAAAAAATAATGGCGCAATTCCAAGATATTTTGGTCACATTAATTATAAAAATGGAAATGAACATCTTGTTGTAATAACTGAAAAATATAAAACTGATTTAGAGTTGTTCTTGATAAAAAATTCGGAAGTTAAATCGCAAGATGTTAAAAATTTACTTTTAAAATCAATAGACTTATTTTTAATAAATAATCAAATTTTGGATTCAAATATATCTAAGGTTGATGCTTCAAATCAGCCAAGAGTGTATGAATATAACAAAAATGAAATTTCAAAAGATTTGACCTCTTATATTGATTCAATATTGGATTACTATTTCCAAATAAAAACTGATGATCCAAAAGAAAGCATAAACGAAACAAGAAAAAAAGAAAGGAGGTTATTAAACGAAATTAATTACACTTCATTAATAAGTTTGTTAAATAATAATATAGCCAATGTTTTGGGCAATGTTGATTTAAATGGAAGAATAAGTTTTATGGATCTTTATCCTTCACACATAATTTTAAATACAGAAGATGCAAATGGTCTTTTAAAAATATCAACTGAACAGACAAATCTTTTTGGATTGCAATCAGATGAAAACAAAATTGTTTCTCTGATTGATTATAATAAGGTTGGAATAGCAAAATTAGCTGTTGGATTGGCAAGACTATTAAATAACCAAACAGTCTATAATTCTTTAGGAAATGAAGGAAAACAGGAAACAGTTGATTCAATTATTGATTACACCGCAGATATTTATAGAAAACTTTATGATAGTAATCCAAAAAATATTGCGGGCAAAAAAATAATGGCTGAAGATGAATTCCTTCAGTTTAAATCCCAATTAAAAGAAGAATTTTCTGCAGCAAGCAGGCTTGCTGTTTTAAAGGATATTTATTCAGTTATACAAAAAAGTATGAATTATCCTGAACTTTATAAAACTTGGATTGAGAAGAGACCAACTTATAAACTTCCTGATTTTGTAAAAGAAAGATTTAATTATTTAGTAAGTTTGCAAGATCCTTTTACCAGATTTGTTACTTTAAATCAAACTGTAAAAACTTTGCTTTCTTATGAACAAAGAACAAATTTAAAATAAATTAGACTATTTAATAAAACATAAAATTCAAGAAAAAAATAAATATAAAATTAAAAAAAATTCTTATTTTCTTTTCCAGGTTACAAACATTCTTGTTGCAAGCCCGATTACAAACAACCCTATTGCGCTGAACAATGAGTAATCCATCAATGCAGGCTGGTCCATAAAGAAGCATGCAATGCTTGCTCCCAAAAGAAGGAATGAAACTGTTATCAAAATGTTTGCAAGTATCTTTGTTTTTCTGAATGGCTCTCCAGTTACTTTTCTGAACTCAACTTTGATGCCCTTGTTTTTTGCTGATTTGGCATCATAAAGCCTGTTGTTCATGTCATCATATTTTCTTTCCAAATCCTTGACAGCCATTTTGAAATTCTTTGTTGTAACATAATTTTCCTGGACAAATCTCAGCTCTTCTTTGTTTTTGCTTAATTTGCTGTTAAGCTCATTAAGGCCTTTATCCATATCTTTTGAAAGGCTTTTAAGCTGCTCTGCTGTTGCCTTGGATTTAAGCTCTTTGTCAAATTTTTCAATTGTATTTTTAGATTCTTTCACATAGTTCTCTATTTTTGCGGAGAAATTATTGAATTTTGAGTTTATTTCATTGTAATTTTCCTTCTTTGCAGACTCTATTTTTGATTTTACATAATCAAACTCTGCATTGACATCGCTTACAAGATTTTTCAGCTCAGAAAGATTTGCAAATTTTTCGGAATCCTTTTTCATTCTTGCAAAATCCTGCCTTAATGAATCAAGGTCTCTTTTGTGCTCATCTGCTCTTTTCTTTGCTTCCTCATAGGTTATCAGGTGTTTTATATTTTTAAACTCGTTGACCATTCTGACAACATTTGCAAATTCCTTGTTTATGTCATTTGAAAAGTCTTTTGCCTGATTCTTTGAGAAGCATGTATCTTTGAATTTTACAATCTCATCTTTCAAGGAATCATATCTTTTGTTTAATTCTTCAAGATGCTCGTAAAAGCTTGATTTTGAAACTGACTTGATATCTATGTTTTTTATGTCTGTCTGCAAAGCTTTCAGTCTTTTTAATGAATCTTCCATCTCAGCTATTTTTAATTTCAGAATATTGAATTTGTCTTTTGTAACAGAATCTTCCCTTACAATATCAATCTCTCTTCTTACCATATTGATATCATAAATGTGCTTTTGGCTTGAATCTTTAAGTCCCTGCAAATCCTCCTTAAGCGCTTCGAAAGAATTTTTTAGAGCTGTATCAAGCTGTTTGAAGTTTTTTACCTTGTTTGTATTGAAAATATTCATTTTATACCCCCGGAAAGTATGTTTTTATCTACTGTAGAAATACAAAAATATATATAAACCTTTCGGTAGTAAAAACCTTATTGATTTATTTTGACTTTTTGAGCTTTTTTTCTCGCAGATAAGGCATTCTAAGCTGTTTATTGCAGTTTAAACAGGTTATTGTGATTTTTGACTTGCCAATTCTGTATCTTGCATTTGAAGCATTAAAAAGAGTATAACAGTGCTTGCAAAAGCTTTTTTTATGTTCAGCAGGAAGCTTTACCTTGTATCTCTGGCTTGTTTTAAGGGCTAATTCAACATATCTTTTTGAGAATTTTTTGCTTTTTTGAGCCATTGAAAACAGCTTGTTTATGTTTTCAAGTGCTATCTCCTTTTCCTCGCCTTTGTTTGGTCTTTTCACCATAACCATCAAAAAACCGCTTCTTTATTTAATTCTTTCTGATTCCCCATAAAATATTTAAATGGGCTTCTTATCTTTAAGGAAATGATAAATTTTCTGAAAAAACTTTTCAAAAAAGAGGAGCTTCTTGAGGAGCAGGTTTACAGCGACAGCCTTTTGGAATGGTTTGAAAAAAACTGCTCTGAAATTTCCAGCACAGAAACGCAGAAGATAAGGGCTATTTTTGAATCAATAAAGCAAAACCAAAGGAGCCTTGCTGTTGAGGCAAAAAAACTCGGTGTTGCAGAAATAAAGGGAAATCTTCTTGTGAAGGAATTTCAGATTGCAGAAGGCAACAAAGAGGTTTTTGCAAAACAGCTTGAGGACTTTTCAAAATCAATAGAAACTCCTGACATGGTTGATTATGTGTTTGTATCTGAATACACAAAGAATTTTGAAAAAATATTCAATGAATTTACAAAATCAACCTTCAAGCATTTTTATGTTACTCAGCAGTTCCTGAAAGAAAATATCGGGGATATATCAGATCTTCTTAAAAATCTTGAAAAGGATCTTGCGAATCTGAAGGAAATAACAAATGAAAAAAGCAGTTTCAGCAGAATAGCCAAAACCAGAAATCTTGTGAAAGAATTCCTGAAATCAATATCAAACAAAAGAAAAGTCAGTATGATGATGGAAGAGGAGCAGAAAAAACTGCAGATAAATCTTGAATACAAAAGAAAGATTGAAGAGGAAAAAGCATCATTAACGGGCAGCAGCGATTATGAAAATGCTCTTAATCTTATGCAGAAAAAAAAGGATTTGGAAAAACAGCTTAATATTGTTGAAGCGGGCTTTATAAGCAAAATTGATGTTGCAGGAAAGCTTTTGAAAAAGGTTGCTGATGTTTCTGTCGGAGAGGTAAACTTGTTGGGAGAATATTTAGAAAAGCCCTATCTTGCATTAAAAAATGATTCTGAACTTAAAATACTGCAGATAATAAACAAAGTAACACAAAGTGTTGAAAACAACAGCATTCCAATTGAAGAAAAAAAGAAGCAGAAAGTTGTTGAGCATCTGAATAATCTAAACAGGGAAAATTTAATGAAATTTAGGGATGATTGCTCAAATATAAAATCAAATATTAATGAAGTTTCAGGTTCAATAAACAATAATACAACACTGACAAAAATTGAGGATATCAACTACAAAATAGAGCATACTGACAGCCAGATTGAAAAAATAACTGATGAGATAAACAAGTTCAACAAATACATTGAAAAGCTTGAATATTATGAAATAAAGGAAGAAATAGAAAAAGAGGTTCAGGAACTGCTCAATGCAAAAGTGAGCATACTGATAGATGATGAATCGTAAAGACCCATTATTCATAATTCTTGGAATAATCCTTCTTGTTCTTGGAATTTATTTAATGCTGGATTTTCTTAAAATGTTCTTCAAATTTATAATAGGAATTGTTTTAATGATGATTTCGCTTTATTTCATATTTGTAAAAGGATCAGGAAAATGAAAAAAATAGAAACAATTGACGAATTTGCCAGTTTCTTTTCAAATGAAAAAATAAATTGGGTAAGGAAAAACAACGATTTTTTCCTTGCTGATGAATCATTGATTGAAACAGCAGAAAAGATACCAAAAGATTACCTCTCAATAGGTGTTTTTCTGGGAAATGTAAAAAACAGGGAATTTAAGCCAAGCATTGCGCTTGTTGAACTGCTTTCAAAGATTTCTGACAGAAAGATTTTTATCAGCAAAAAATCCGAATGGCTTTTTGTATGCGGAAGGGATTTGTTTGGGGAAAGCATTGTGAAGGCAAATGCAAGGGAAGGCTTTGTTCTTGTGCAGAATGAAGCTGATGAAAACCTCGGATATGGTTTGATTGTTGATAATCTAGCAAAGAAAAACAAGGCAGTTGTAAAAAATCTTCTTGACAAAGGCCATTTTCTCAGAAAAGAAAGAAAAGGCTTTGATTAATTGCTTGATTAGGTATATATAATAAATTTATAAACCTCAAAAACAAAGCAAATATATGCTCAAAGATAATCCCAATCTGGTTGTTCTTATGTTTTTTAAAGATCCAAATAAAGAGGTGTATGCTGTTGTTACTAAAGATGATCTTGGTTTAATGCTTGAGAATGAAAAACCAATAATATTGAAAAATTCTGATTTTGCTAAATCTGACTGCATTGACAACAATCCAATTTTTACAAAAGATTATAAACTGAATGAATTGGGAAGAGCCATTCAAATAAGCATGAAAGAGGACCCTGATCAATTTTACAAAAAACCTTCTGAAAAATACAGATCAAAAGAGAAATTTTAGCAAAAACAAAACACCATAACCAATAAAGCATCCTGCTGCAACAAAAGGCATTGCTGGATAAAACTTGTCTTTTTCTGCTTTCATAAAAAGCCATAACAAAGCCAGTGAAACAAAGAAAGGAACAATCAATGCCCGCAGATAAGTCAAAGCAGGGTTTAAAACATACTGATTGCTGTTAACTAAATTCTTTAAGATGACTCCTGCAAACAATAAAGGAAATGCAACATCTCCTCCGCCCAAAATTGCATTTTTCACCTTAACTTTTATTTTTTTAACAGGACCTTTTATTTTTTCATGCTTTGGCAAAGTGTATGGAACAAGGAAGCCTGCAAATACTTTTGACTCTGTCTGGAACTTTGCCATTTTTATCATATGCTTTGATTTCCAGACAGCATACATATCATAAAATGCTATTAAAATTATAAGAATGCTTGCTGAAAAAAGATTGAGCATAGGGACAAATATTGCAGCCAATCCCCCGTATAAAAACAATTCTGTAAAATTATGAACATAAAAATTTGGCTTGTAAACCTTGAAAATAGCCAGTATTATTGCAATTACAAAAGCAAGTATTGAATTGATAAAAGCTGCAAAAGCTATTGCAAGGCACACTACAACGCTGAAAAAAAACCATATTTTCCATATGCTGGTTACTTTGAATTTAATCAGCAAAAGCACCAATGCTGTGCCTATAAGGACTGCAAAAAGAATGTAAAGAAAAGATGTGTCCTGCTCAACTTCCGGCCTTGCGATATTGTAAGGCAGGGCCGTCCAGGTTACATTTCCTGTTGTAGTTGTTGATTTGTGATCAATGTATTTGTTTACTATTGAAAGCCCAACTAACTGCGATATGAAAAATATTAATACAAGAATTAAGGTTATTTTCAGTGTATGTTTCATTTATCTCAGCTTTCTGTGCATCTCCTTTTCATCAAGTGCTATCAGTTCATTTGGATTGGCATTTTCAAGCGATATGAATGATGCTATAAACATCACTGCAAACACAAGCATAAATGCAAAGCCCCATGTATAAAATGGAATCTTTCCTGATGCTGTATAAAATGTTGTTGCTATAAATCCCAAAACACTTACTGCCATAAAGCTTCCTGTCAAAGGAGCGGTTTTAAATTTTGCTATCATTTTTTCACCTCTTTTGTTAAAAATTTTATTTATAAATAAATTTATCAATCTGTTTTTTTGCCAATTCTCTTTTCTTCTGATGCTCTTTTAGGAAAACAGTTATTTTATCTATCAAAATCTGTTTTAGTTCTCCTGTAAGGATTTTACCAGCTTTGTAATCATTGTAAATTTTCTCAAGCTTTTTGTCATCTTCCTCTAATCCGTATTTGAGCATCTGGAATGAAACATCTATATCCGGATTGCCGCCATGTTTTCTGTGTTCTTCTACTGTATCCTTTCCGCCTGAAAAAGCATATTTTTTTATTTTTTTTGCGGCATCTTCAGGGGAATCTGTCAATGCAATATAAGAAGTCTCATCAGAAGAGGACATTTTGCCCCCCTTTAATCCCGGAAGGAATTTGTGATAAGTAGAGCTTATTTGGGTGAATTTAAATTCTTTCATTTTTTGCGAAATATCCCTTGCAAGCCTTATATGAGGATCTTGATCACTGCCAACAGGAATAACAACAGGCAATGGTTTGCCTTCAAATTCTGCAAGCTGAGGATGCAGCATGTCTGATGCCTGAAGAAGCGAAGCGGTTATTTTTCCAGGGCTTATTTCGCCATATATTGCTTTTATTTCATTGAATGTAACATGCCTTGCGCACATTCCTGCAAGTGCATAATAAGCATTGGATTTTTTTCCATCCAATGATCTCTCTGATTGGAAATAAAAATCACATTTGTTAAGGTCAAGCCCAAGAGCAACATAATTTGTAAGATATTCTTCTATTGCTGTTTTTTTCAATTCTTTCATGTCCGGATTTCTTGAATTATAAGCTTCTATGTCTGCAACAGCAATATAGATTTTTGCCCCTAATTTTTGATAGAAAACCATCTGATCAGCAACAAGCTTATGGCCAAAATGAAATTTGCCTGAGGGCATTAAACCTGTCATCATTGCAAATGGTTTTTTGTTTTTTACTGCCGTTGATATCCTTTCAAAATCCCTGTTGGCAAAGATTATCCCCCTTCTAAAAAGAACAAATTTGCTAAACTCTTCTGAAAGATTTGAAAATTTCTGCAGGCCAAATTCCTGGATTAATCTATTGTAATCAACCTCACCTTTGACCTCCCAGGGCGTTACTTTGAATTCATCTGCCATATTGGTAATTAAATTTTGTTTATTTATAAAGGTTTCATTTATTGAAACAGCTCTTTAGCAAGCTTCAGGGCCAATTCCTTCTTTCTTGGGAAAACCGCCAGATTAAATCTCAAATGATAGCAATTTCCTGAATCGGTTATAAAAAACTCATTCTGCAAAAGTTTTTCCTTGTCTAATCTTATAAAAAAATTAAGCTCCTCATCAATTCTTGAATCCAGCTGCCTCAAAAGCATTTCTTTCCGCTCTTTTGTAAATTTTGAAAGCAGATTTTCAAAAAAAGCATTGGTATGCCTTTCTTTTTCAATGGTTGCTTCAAGAATTTTTATCTGCTTTTCATTGAATCCTTCTGCTGTTGATTCCTCCAATCTTATTTTTTCCTTTTCAATGTCAAAAGGCAGGATAGATATTAATTTTGATTTTATTTCATCATAATTTTCTTCAGGATAGGAAAAAACACTTATATGAATGTTGTTAAAATGCTTCATTTTATTTTTTATTCATTTCTTATTGCAACTGGAGCTGAACCGCCATGCCATGTAAATCTTGGCCTGATTCTCATTGGATAAAGCCTTTCATTTGTATCATCAAATATTATTGCAGAGCCTGTTTCAGAAGGAAGATTGTTTAATTGCCCAACAAGGCCTTCTCTCATGTAACTCTGCATAAGAGTTCCAAGAGCATCAACATCAAGCTTTGCAGTTACTCTGTGAGCAATAACAGTATCTGACTGAGTCATAACATCTGAATGGATTTTTCCAGGCTGCTGTGATGCTAGTATCAGTGAAATTCCTGGCTCTCTTCCCTCTCTCAAAATGGTTATCAGTGCATCAGAAGCTGCTGTTTTGCCCTTGAAAGGCAGAAATTCATGTGCTTCATCAATAACCAGCCAGACAAGAGGCATTTCTGTTTTTCCTTTTTTCTCCTCTGAAAAATAATGAACTGCCTCTTTTATTGACTGGTATTCCTCATCTTTTCTTGCAATCATTCTTTCAATAAATAATTTTTGCGAAATTATCCCTATAACCAATGATTTTATGCCCCAAGAGCCAGGCTGTGTTGAATAGCATGAAACATCAAGAACAGAAACTTTTCCGGGCTGTGCAAGCTCTTTTATAGTTGTTCCTTTTTCGCTGAACAATCCCCATGATTTTGCATTTATGAATCTGTTTTCAGCAGCTGATTTGACAGCAACTTCAGAACTATCATCATTTTTTATCAAATCAATTATATTTTCAAGAGTGTAATCTTCGCCTTTTTCCTTTAAGGTGTTTATTGTTTTTTCTATTAAAACCCCAATTGGATCATTTCTTGAAATTTCAAATGTGTTGCACCAGTCTTCTGAGCTTAATTCATTTGGCTTTATTGAAAATGGAAAATCAGTTGGAATTCCTTTTTCTTTGTATTCTTCATAATAACCAAAAGGAGTGTAAATCTGAACATTCAATCCCTTTGGCCTTAATCCCCAGTCTGTTAAAAGTTTTGAATCCTGCCTGTTTGGATATTTCATTGTCCAGTAAATTCCCATTGTATCAAGCATGATAACAGAAATATTGTTTGCAACTTCCTCCGGCAAATCAGATATGCCTTCTGCAATAACTCCCATTGTGTAGGATTTTCCAGAGCCTCTTTTTCCGCAGATGAAAATAACGTGGCTTCTGTTCACATCAAGATAAACATTGTTTGACAAAGAAGTAATAGCGCCCATCTTAACATACTGCCTGCCCAGAAAAACACATCCTTTTATGTTGTATTTTTCCCTGTCTTTTTCGCTTCTACCAATTATAACATCATAAGGCATACAATAAAAAACCTGAAAATGCAATATAAAGGTTTATTGAAACTAAGAAGTAATGAATTGATTTTTCAAAAAAGATTTAAAGGATATGCCAAAATCAGGCTGTATGAAACATAAAAAACACCATAAAGCAAAAAAAAGCAAAAAATTCCCAATAAAGATTGTTTTAGCTGCATTATGCATTGCAGTTATTTTATGGATAATTATTGCTGTTTCCCAAAAAGATGCAATCATTTCTGTTAATGGCCAAAAAATAACCCAGGATTATGTTGACAAGCAGGTTTTCATGAATTTCCAGAATCAGCAGACTGATTATGAAGAATCAGTTAACAGCACAATAAACAAAGTTTTGCTTTTGCAGGATGCAAAAAACAAAAATATTGAAGTAAGCAGCAAAGAAGCTGATGATGAAATAATCTCATTTCTTGAAAGCAGAATGCTTTCAAAGCAGGAGCTTGAATCAAGATTAAAATCACAGGATTTGTCATGGAGTGATTTCAAAGACAATTACCAAGAGCAGATGGTTATAAACAAACTTTTGAATGATAATATCTACAATGATATAAAAGTAACTGACATTGACATTGCCCTTTATTACAAAGAGCATAAGGAAGAAATAAATGAAAATTTTGATGCTGTGAAAGAAAGCCTGAGAAAAACAATTGAGCAGAACAAAAAACAGGAATTGCTTGATACTTATCTTAGTGAATTGATAAAAGATGCGAAAATTGAATATCTTGGGGAATACAAAAAAATAAAAAAGATTGAGGGGCTTGCAAAATGTCTTTCTGATAAAAGTGTTTTATATGGGTCTTCATGGTGCCCTCATTGCACAAATCAAAAACAGGTGTTTGGCTCTTCTGTAAAATACATTAATTTTGTTGATTGCGAATCAACTCTTGAAAATCAGAATTTATGCGTTTCAAAAGGTTTGCAGGCATATCCAACCTGGGAGATAAACAGTCAGCTTTATCTTGGCGAAAAAAGCTTTGAAGAGCTTGCTGAATTGTCAGGCTGCACTTACCAATAATAAACAATCAATAGGTTTTTATATTCTTTCCAGTTTATTTTAATCATGAAGCAGTTTTCCTCAGTTGATTTGATGAAGATTATGAAAGAGGCTGAAATAATCAGCAATTCAAGAATTGACTCAGTTTATAATGAAGGAAGAAATTTTGTTTTTCATTTTTATGTAACCTCAAAAGGAAAGTATTTTCTTAAGTTTGAGCCTGGAAAGGCATGCTATTTTATATCTGAAAAGGAAGGGGAAAAGAAAAACGGATTTGTGCAGTACTTGAACAAACTGTTTGCAAACAAAAGAGTTGATTATGTAAAACAAATCGGCTCTGAAAGGGCTGTTGAAATTTCAATTGGAGATTATAAGATTTACATTGAACTTTTTGGAAAAGGAAATATAATTGTTGTTAAAAAGGAAATAATAGAAAATTTCTTTGAAAACCAAAAAATTGAGAAAAACCAGAAATATGCTTCATCAAAAAGGGAATTTGATTTTGATGTTTCTTTTGGAAAGTTTGCAGAATTATTCAGCAAGGAGGAGGTTATGAAAGTCCTTTCTTCTATTGTTGGAAAAAAATATGCAGAAGAAATTTGTTTTGAAGCTAATATCAAAAAAGAGGCAATTAATCTGTCAAAAAAAGAATTGCAAGAGCTTTTTAGGGTATTTCAAAACATGCTCAAAAAAGAAGTTAAAGCAAATGTAATTTATGAAAACAACAAAGCAGTGGATGTTGCTCCTTTTGATTTGCAGATTTACAAAAATCATGAGAAAAAATATTTTGACAGTTACAGCAAGGCGCTTGAAGAATTTTCACAAGTGCATTTTGTGCAGAAAAGCAGCTATGACTCACAAATTAACAAGCTTTGCAAAATAATAGCAATGCAGGAAGAACAGCTTAAAGCTGTTGAAACCAGCATTAATGAAAACACAAACAAAGCAAACAAAATTTATGAGAATTACCAGTTTTTTGATGATTTGATTAAAAAAGTGAGGGAATTAAGAAAAACAATGTCATGGAAGCAAATTAAAGAGAAAAAATTCAAATATAACATTGATGAAAAGAATTCCACAATAAGGGTTGAACTGCAATGAATGCATTTTTGGAAAGATACAAAGAACTGCTTGGAGAGGATTTCAAGGGACTGCAGGCTGCAAAGGATTTCCATTGCTTAAGAGTCAACACCCTGAAAATTTCTGAAAAAGAGCTTATTGAAAGGCTTGAAAATGAAAAAGTAAAATTAAGAAAAGTTGAGTTTCTTGATTATGGTTATAGTTATCAATCATCCTTTTCACTTGGTGCAACACCCGAATATTTAATGGGTTATTATTATCTGCAGGAAGCTGCTTCGCAAATCCCTGTGCAGATTTTGAATCCAAAAGAAAATGAAACTGTGTTGGATATGGCGGCTGCACCAGGCTCAAAAACAACCCAGATTGCACAATACATGAAAAACAAAGGAACATTGGTTGCTGTTGATTCAAATATTTCAAGAATAACTGCATTAAGAAACAATATTGAAAGATGCGGAATTACAAACACAATTATTTATCAGAAAGATGCCAGATTTATCAAAGATTTTGGAATACAGTTTGACAAAGTGCTTTTGGATGCTCCATGCTCTGGAAATTTTATAACAGACCCTGAATGGTTTGGAAAAAGAACAATTGAAAGCATTAGTGAAAGAGCGGAGCTTCAAAAAGAACTTTTAAAAGCAGCAATTTCTGTTGCAAAGAAAAATGGGCTGATTGTTTATTCAACATGCAGTTTAGAGCCTGAAGAAAATGAATTTGTTGTTGATTGGGCTTTAGGCAAAGGTGTTGAGATTGTTGAAACTGAGCTTGAAATAGGTTCTCCTGGATTAACATCTGCTTTTGGAAAAACATTAAATAAGGATGTTGCAAAAACAAGAAGATTCTGGCCTCACAAAACAAACACGCAGGGATTTTTTATTGCACTGCTGAAAAAGAAATAAATTGGCAATAATTCAAAAAAATATTTTCTAAAAAACAGATTATAATTTATGTTGCTTTCTTAATTCTAAACCAATTTGAATGCCTTTTTCAATTTCCTTTAAGTTCATGGGTAATTTAGATTTATGATTTATTCTAATCTTTCCTGAAATAATATCTTTTTCATCATAATTTGTTCCGATTAAAAATTCTTGCCTTAATAAATTGATATATTCATCTAATGACGCTTCAATAAATCCTCTTGCAGCAATTATTTTTATATTGGGTTGTATTGTATCTGACTTATTTTTTATAAAATTTTGAGTAAGAATAAAATCATCTCCGCTAATCTGGGTTTTGGCTATTCCTCTTTTTTTCTCAGAATCATAATAATTTACAAAAAGTGAAATTATATTTGAATTTATTGCATGAACAGTCTCTGGTAAAAATTTTTCAAAGTGATAAAAAGGCAAAGGATCATAAAAACCAGGATAATTATTAACTGCTATGCACCTTGCATTATCGATATATTGAGAAGCATAAAGTTCGTGTCCTTTCTCTTTTAAATCAAAATAAGCGAAAGGCTTAACAACAAACCTTTGATCAATTTTAACAAGATGTTCAAGATTATTAAATTCTTCTTTTACAACCCCCAAATGTGTATGTGGTTGATTTATTAATACGGCAAATTTAAATTTGTCAGCTATGGTGGCAAGATAAACCAGCTGAGTATTTCCATAGTTCATAAAAGATAAGTTTACAGATGAATTTAAATCAAAATTGAATTTTCCAGCTAATTGTGATAGGATAGAATTAGGTATTTCATTACTAAAAGCAGTTATTAAAGCCCGTATTATATTTTTGTGGCTCTCTTTGATTCCTAAATTATTAGTTTTTATATATGGTTCAGGACCATAAGGAAATAAATGATGGCCATAATAAATTTTATTTGTCATGCTATTTAGATAGCTTATTGTATTTATAAACTTATAGAATCACAAAAAATAATAGAATAATTAATTTAAAAATATTTTTCTCAATAATAATCCAAAATTTTTGAACATTTTGTAGAATATTCCTGTTTCCTCAGGTTCATTGTTATTTTCTGACATATTAATCTGAATTGTTGTTTCATTCTTTTCAACAACTGGCTCTTCAGTCTGATTCATTGTTTGGTTTTGTGTTTGATTCATTGCCTGAGTCATATTTTGTGTCATGTTCTGAGCCATTGTCTGATTCTGAGTTTGATTTCCAGTTGTATTTGCAACGGGCGCATTATATGCTTTTCCTGACTGATTGACATTAAATGGCCCAAATTCTTCATTTGTTATTAAAAACTGGCCGCTGTCTCCTGCAAATGCATAAACATTGATATAATAATTGCCATCAGAAAGATTCTTTGTACTCCATGAAGTGCTCCATCCATCGCTTCCTTTTTTGTCAGCAACAAGCTTTGCATGTTTGCATTTTGTATTTGCATAGCAATCTCTTCTTGGCATGCTTGAATATTCAAAAAGCATTTGTGTAGGTGTTGCAAGTGTTGTGTTTATTGTATCATTTTTATAGATTAATTCTGCTTCAATCTTAACAACACCATTAAGAATACTTGTTATTTTTGGCGCAACCAAATCAAGCTCTGGCTTGATAATCTGTGCTGAAACCAAGGAAGTTGCTAGAAAAAACATCAGAATTCCTAAAATTGCAGTTTTTTTCATTTTAAATAAAAAGGCGACAGCTTCCCAGAATTCCCGTCCAAGAGGACAGTACTATGTGGGACGGTGACTTGCTTGACTTCCGAGTTCGAAAAGAGATCGGGTAGAACCAAGTCCCTATGGCCGTCTGGAACTTTAGAGTAGATAAGTAATATTTAAATATTGTGGTTTAATATCATTCAAATATGAAGATTTTCATTGCAATTCCCGCTTATAATGAAGGAAAAGCCATTTCTAAGGTAATAAAGAGCATTAAAAAGGAAGGCTACAAAAATATAGTTATTGCTGATGACTGCTCCAAAGATAATACTTACAATGAGGCAAAAAAAGCAGGAGCAGTTGTTTTAAGGCATTTTATCAACAGAGGAGCAGGAGCAGCAACTAAAACAGCTATTGACTATGCTTTATTGAACAGAGCATATATAATTATTACAATGGATTCTGATGGCCAGCATGATCCCAAAGACATAAAAAATTTAATTAAGCCCATTTTAGACAAAAAAGCTGATGTTGTAATCGGCTCAAGATTGTTGAATCCGAAAGGCATGCCTTGGTACAGAAGATTTTTTAATTTTGGTGGAAATGTTGTGACTTTTGTTTTGTTTGGTTTGTGGGTAACTGACACTCAATCTGGTTTCAAAGCATTTACAAAAGAAGCAGCAAAAAAAATACAGATTAAAATGGACAGATTTGAATTCTGCTCTGAAATAATCGGAGAAATTAAGAAAAATAAACTAAGAGTTGCAGAAATTCCTATCAAAGTTATTTACAATGAATATTCTCTTTCAAAAGGCCAGAATTTCATGAATGGTCTGAAAATGATTGTTAAATTGATTATAAGGAGATTAATAAAATGAATAAACCCAAAATTAAATTCAAAAAGGTCATGAAAGATTATTACAAAGACCATCCGGAATATTATGATTCACTTAACAAATTTCATAAAAATTCAGATATAAATGAAATTGCTTTGGATATAACAAAACTTATTAAAAAAAATAATATAAAAAAAGTTCTTGATGCTGGCTGCGGTTCAGGCAGTCTTTGTTTTGAACTGCAAAAAATGAATCCGAAAGTTGTTTTTTGCGGTGTGGACTGGTCAAAATATGGTGTTGCTCTTGCAAATAAAAACAAATCAAAAAAAGGAATTAAATGTGTTTTTAAGCAAGCAGACATAGAAAAATGTCTTCCTTTTGGCAAAGAGTCCTTTGATTTGATAATATCAACACAAGTTATTGAACATCTTGTAAATCCGGGAAAAGCAATATTGAATATGAAGCATGTCCTCAAAAAAGATGGAATTCTTTATTTAAGATTTGTAGGATTATACAGATGTTTCAGCATGCCTCTTAAATATAATCTTCTTAAAATCGCTGATTCTTTTGCAATGTTGTTCAACAAAGATTATATAAAATTCAGATTTATCAAACCGGAATTAAAAGGCGTTCTTGAAGATACAGATATGGTTTATCTCTCTTATGTTCCTGAAATAGCAAGATTTATAGAGAAAAACAATATGACTTGTATTGAATCCGATATCAGGGGAAAAATTATTGCTGTTAATGGGAAATCAAAAAACAAAATTCATTTCAGAATTATAAGGTATTTTTTCCAGTTTTTTGGACATATTGGGCATATTATCAAGAATATTCAATAAAAATAACTGATTAAAAAAATGAATTACGGAAAAAAACTCATAAAAGGAACTGCACTTGTTTTTATCATGAGTGTTCTTGCTGCTTTTGTAGGCTATCTGCTCAGAATGTATCTTGCAAGAAATCTAACAATAGCTGAATACGGCTTGTTTTATGCGGTTTTTGGTTTTATTGGTTTATTTGCCTTGTTCAAGGATCTTGGTTTGGGGCAGGCTCTTGCAAAATTTATTCCTGAATTTGTTGTAAAAAAACAGTATTCAAAAATAAAATCAGCTATTGTATCCTCGCTTATCCTGCAGTTCATCAGCTCAACAGTTGTAAGTGTTTTTTTGGTTTTGTTTGCAAAATGGCTTTCCCAGAATTATTTCAAAATTGATGTTGCTTATCCTGTTTTATTGCTGAGCATTGCTTTTTACTGGCTTTCTTTTGTTGAAAACACTTATGGTTATGTTATGCAGGGTTTCCAAAAAATGAAATATTTCTCATGGATTAATTTTCTTAAAATGACTTTGATATTTGCAATGGTCTTTGTGTTATTTTTGTTTAAAAAATCAGTTGTTTTTGTTGCATTGTCCTATCTGCTGTATTATATTTTGTCAATCTTTTTTTATCTGCCGTTTATAAAAAAAGCGTTTCCAAAAATATTCTCAATAAAATTCAGATGGAATCAAAAGCTTTCAAAAGATCTTTTTTTGTTTGGCATTCCGATTATGATTAGCCTTATAGGCTGGCTTGTTCTTGGCTATACCGATACTGCTGTTTTAACATTGTTCAGGTCATTGGAAGAAGTTGGAATGTACAACGTTGCTCTGCCTACTGCTTCATTGCTGTTTTATTTTACATCTGCAATATCTATTGTCCTTTTGCCAATGGTGTCTGAAATGTACGCAAGAAAATACCATGAAAGACTCATAAACGGAATAAGATTAATCCACAATTATTCCCTGTTCTTTATAATTCCTTTTGCAATTATGATGTTTGTTTTCCCTGAAGCAGTAATAAACCTTCTTTTTGGAAGTAAATATTTTGGAGCTGTTGAACCTTTGAGGATACTTGCAATAGGCTCAATATTTTATACGCTTGCTTACGTAAATCTAAGCATAATATCAGGAATAGGAAAGCCAAAAAAAGTAAGTGAAATTGTTTTATCTGCTGCCTTGTTTAATCTCGTTGGTAATTTTATATTGATTCCAAAATACGGCATGATTGGCGCTGCAATAACAACTGCAATTGGATTTTTTATAATGCTCATATTAAGCCTGATTTATCTTTCAAAAGAAATAAATATTAGAATTGATGCAAAGGATTTTTTAAAAATATGCTTTAATGGTTTTGTTTTTTTGGCAATAATATACTTATTTAAATTTATCTCGGTAAATATGTATCTTAAAATAATTCTTGCATGTTTTGTTGGTTTTGGTGTTTATTTTGCACTTGGTTTGCTGTTCAAAACAATTGATATAAAAGACATAAAAGGGATGTTAGGGTATGAAAAAGCTTAATTTAGGCTGCGGCAAGGATATTAAGAAAGGTTATGTTAATCTTGACTGCGCAAAACTTCCTAAGGTGGATATTGTTTGGGATATTGAAAAGTTCCCTTACCCATTTAAAGAAAATTATTTTGATGAGATTTACTGTTCGCATATACTTGAACATGTTTCAGATTTAAATGCTGTTTTGGAAGAAGTTTACAGAATATGCAAAAATAATTCATTAATTAAAATTCGCGTTCCTTATTTTGCAAGCCCATCACACCATAATGATCCAACACATAAAAGAAAATTTGCTTATGAAACCTTTGATTATTTTAATGACAAAAGCAGTTACTCTTACTATTCCAAGGTAAGATTTGAAGTACTGAAAAAAAGATTGTTTTTCCTGTCAGGAAGCCGTATTTTCATGAAAAGCGGGTATTCCCTGCCAATTGACTTTTTCATTAATCTTGCACCAAAAATATACCAAAGATTTTTCTGCTATTTGTTTCCTGCATCGGAATTTCAGATTTTGTTAAAGGTTAAAAAATGAAAGGTAAAAAGCTTAAATTGATTTTTAAAGATCTGCAAAATGTCCATCTTGTAAAAGATGTGGGGATGATTCCTTATTACATGCACAAAAATTTTGGCTATGATTCTGAAATAATCTATCTTGAAAAAAAAGAGAACCTTATTTATAAAAAATTTGTGAAAGAATTAAAATTAAAACCATTAAAAAGACCGTTTTATTTAAACACTTTTATTTATCTGATAAAAAATGCAAAAAATATAGATGTTCTTATGCAGTTTCATACAAACCCAGACCAAATAATATTTAGCTGGCTTTACAGGCTTTTAAACAAAAAAGGAATTGTTTTTGTCAGAAGTGATTTCGCTGAAAACATATTTGAAATAAAAAAATTCGGGCTTTTTAATCTTTTGAGAAGATGGAAAACAATATTGTCATTAAAAGCGGTTGATATACTTATTGTAGAGCGGCATGATATGATGAATTTCTTCCGGAAAAATTATAATAAATATATGAACAAAATTGTTTATATGACAACCTGTTTTGATGATGCACAGGCCAAAATAAATTTAATCCCTTTTGATAAAAAGGAAAATTTAATAATTACAATCGGCAGGCTTGGAACAAGGCAAAAAGCAACTGAAACTATTTTAAATGCGATAGAACTCATAAAAGAGGATTTGAATGGCTGGAAAATAATGCTTATTGGCTCAATAAAAAAAGGATTTGAAAAAAGAATTGAAAAATTTTATAAAAAAAACCCGGATTTAAAAAATAAAATTATCTTTACAGGTAATATAACTGAAAGAAAGAAGCTTATTGAAATTTACAAAAAAGCAAAAATATTTTGTTTTCCGTCAAGATGGGAAGGTTTTGGCCTTGTGCTTCCTGAAGCAGGCTATTTTGGAAATGCATTAGTATCAACCAAAGTTGGCGGTGCAGAAGACATAACAGACAGAGAGAAATATGGAAAACTCTGCAAAGTTGATGATATACTTGGTTTGGCAAACTCGCTTAAATATTACATAAAAAACAAAAAAGAGCTTAAAAAAGCATGCACAGGAATACAAAAATATTGCAGGGAAAATTTTGTCTGGCGCAAAGCAGTCAATAACCTGCAGAAGAGAATCCTGGAGATTAAAAAATGAGAATCTGCATGATTGGAACAGGAACTAATACCATTCCCCCAATAAAAGGTGTTTGCGCTGTTGAAGCTATTGAATTCAGTGTTTCAAAAGAGATTGCAAAATTGGGCAATAATGTAAAAATAATAAGCATAAAACCCGGCCAAAAAAAAATTGAATGTGTTGAATTTGAAAGGGTTCCTTCATTTAGGACCAATATTTTTGGAAAATTTTCACTGCTGTTTGCAGATTCTGTTTTTAGTCTCTTTGCTTTGTCAAAAGCATTAAAAATCAGAAAAGATGTTGATTTATTCCATGTTCATACAGTAATTCCAGGGCTATTTTTCATTTTGGCAAAGCCTTTTTTAGGGAAACCAATAATTTATACATCCCACAATCCAGACTGGAATACTGATGAAAAAAATCTTGGATTTGGCAATAAAACAATAAAAAGGCTTGAAGGTTTTGTTATAAAGCATTCAACAATTGCAACAACGCCTTCGAAACAAATGAAAAACGGAATGAATTACATAAGAAAAGATGTTGAGGTTGTTGAAAATTTTATTGACCCTTTTGTTTTCAAAAAAAATGCAATATCCAAATTCAGAAAAAACTACAACATATCAAAAGATAGCATAATCATTTCATTTACCGGCAAATTAACAGCGAATAAAGGCATTGACTTGTTGCTGAAAGCTGCAAAAAATATTGTAAATGAAAATAAAAATGTTGTTTTTGTTCTTGCAGGGCCTGCAACACTTGAAGGAAGCCCAATAAACCCTTGGAAAAAAATTGTTGAAGACTACAAAATAGAAAAAAATGTAATATTTACTGGGCCAATATCAAAAGAAACGCTTATAGATTTGCTTTCTGTATCTGATATTCATACTCATCCTTCTCAAAAAGAAGTTTCAACATCTGTTGCTGTTCTTGAAGCAATGTCAATTGGCTTGCCTATTGTAGCTTCATTTATTCCGGGAATGGAAGCTGCTGTTGATTCTTCAAATGGTTTTATGTTTCCAAAAAGAGATTACAAAAAACTTGCTTATTTTCTGAACAAACTGATAAAAAACAAAGCAATAAGAAAAAAGATGGGTGAAGCATCAAAGAAAAAAATAGGCAAATTCTTTGTTCTTTCGAGAGCAGTAAAAGAATATTTGGATGTTTACAAAAAAGTTTTAAATTAATCTTTAATTTTTTGTTTTTCAAAAAATTCTCTTGTTCTTAATCCAACAAACCAGCAGTAAACAAAATTAAGATTATTCATCAGATTCATAAAAAATCTTGTTATGATATTTAACTTAATCTCCGGATTAAGCTCACTGTAAAATTTACAGCTTTTTGTTTTTATGAACTCTTTGTCAGAAATTGCTCTTTGTGATTGAATAAATTTTCTTTTCTTTTTTATTTCATTTGAATGTGTAATAAGCCACCAATATGCTTTGAATGTAAAAGGAATCCTTGAAGGAATAAAAACAAGCTGAATTAGCTGGCTTATTGCAATCAAAGGAAACATTTTAATTAAACTTTTTGTCTCATAAAATAAAAATAGATTCATTAATTTGTTTTTTGTTCCATGAAAAAGAAGAAATTTATTCAGTTTTTTGCTTCTTTTTTTTGTACTTTCTGTAAAATGATGGAAATAGGTTTTTGTTGAATACATCAATTTGTATCCTTTTAATATCAATAATTTGCTTAAATAACCATCTTCTGCATAAGCAAAATAATCATCGTCAAAAGGTTTTTTTATCAAGTCTTTTCTGAACATAAAACAGCATCCGGCTATTCCGATTGATTCAAAAAAATCCTTGTTTTTGTTATCTGTTGTTTTGTAATGAATTCCTTCTCCAGAAAGCGTGTCAGCATACCAGTATTTCTGATAAAAATCTTTTATGTTATTGTCTATTGAGCTAACTCCCCCAATTTTTGAATCTGACCGTATTAATTTAACAAGTTCGGAAATCAAATTTTTGTTAACCAGCGTATCATTGTTAAGCAACAGAACATATTTTGTATTTTTGCTTACATGCTTATAAGCCTCATTGTTGCCTCCTGCAAAACCAAGATTATTCTTTGAGACAACTATTTTTAATTTCTTATTTTGAATATAATCAAAAAAATGTTTTTTCATAAATTCAATTGAGCCATCAGTGCTTCCATTGTCAAGCAGAATAACATCAAAGTTTTTATAATCATTTTTAAAAATAGATTTAAAGCAATTTAACAAAAATTCTTTCCCGTTCCAATTCAATATTATTGCTGTTACTTTTGGCTGCATTTTATTTAATTCTAAAATTTAATTCCTTGTGTTAATTTAAATCCTGTAAAACCATAGATAATCCCAAGACCATAGGCAAAAGCTTTGGTAAATATTATTGGTACCATCAATTCAAAGTGCATTATCCTTGATTTTCTCATAGCCTTAAAAGAATAGTAAATCATTGGCAGAAGGGCAAGCACAATTAATTCTAAACCAAGCAAAGGTTTTATTGCAAGCAAAATCAGTGAAAATATCAAATAAAAAACATAACCAATACTCATAAAGTCATAATATCTGAACATATCACTTCTTTTCCTAAATATCTTGCCTGAACTGACGCCATTCCTGAACATCTGTTTAAACAAATCTTTAATGTTGCTTCTCCGTCTGTGATAAACAAAAAGGGTTTTATCAAAATAAAGATCATATCCTTTTTTTGCCATTCTTGTATGCAGTTCAGGTTCTTCTGAACCGGACAATTCTTTATCATATCCGCCAAGAGCTAAAAAAGATTTTTTCCTGTAAACAATATTGCATCCCCTTAATCTCCATGCTGCTTTAAAAGAATCTGTTATTGTCTTGTCATTGCTGTCAAAAGCAAAAACGCATCTTTCAAACAAAGGGTCATTTTTTCTTGGAATATCAATGCCACCATAAACATCAGTTTCGGGATGCTTCTTCAAAAATCCGGCAATTCTTGCAATCCAGTCTTTTGGATGCGTGCAGTCTGCATCGCTTAATACAACATAATCCCCTTTGCATGCTTTTACTCCTGCATTTTTCTGTATGCCTATCATTGTTTTTTTTACAAAGATTATTTTATCAGCATATTTTTTTGCAATTTCCGTTGTTCTGTCTTTGCTGTATGCATCGCAGACAACAATCTCAAAATTTTTGTATGTTTGGTTCTTCAATGATGTCAAACAATTTTCAATATGCTTTTCTTCATTGTATGTTGAAATCAAAACAGAAATTTTCATCTTTTGTAATCCTCTTCAAGTTTCTTTGCCAAATCTTTCCAGTTGTATTTTTTCAATAAAATTTTTCCATTTTTATTATATTTGCCTTGCAAAACATTCTTTATTTTCTCAGCCAAATCAACATAATTTCCATTCTTAAACAATAATCCGCCTTTGCCATTCTCAGTAACCTCTTTGATTACAGGTATATCAGAAGCAATATAAGGAATACCGCAAGCAACAGAAAGTATCATCGCAATTCCAAAACCTTCCTGTTCAGAAGGCAGTACAAATAATCTACTCTTTTTGATTTCTTTGAAAAGATTTTTCTGTTTTTTTATAAAACCAAAGAATTTTATGTCTTTGTCATTTCCCGCTAATTCTTTTAAATTCTTTTCCTCAGGACCAACACCGATTATTTTTAATTTCATTCCAGGATAAGTTTTATTTATAATTTTAAATGCCTTGATAAGCAAATCTATTCTTTTGTTTTTAACGAGCCTTGCAACGCAGATTATTGAGTTATCTTTTTTAACATTAAAATTAAATTCGTTCAAATCAATTCCATTGTAAACAACTTTTATCGGTTTTTTGATTCCTGCTTTTATCAAATCTTTTTTTGTGTTTTCAGAAACAGCAATAAACAAATTCCAATTTTTAGCAAGAACAATTCTTTCTCCAATCTCACCTGATAAACCAGATAAACCAAATTTCTTCAGCCATTGGCCAACCCAAACTTCATGGTATGTTGCAACTGCTTTTGCATTCATTTTTTTTGCAGCATAATAAGCAGGGATATAAGATGTAAAGTTGTATCCATCAACAATATCAAATCCAATACCAAGAGAAACTGCTTTTTTATATGCCTCCCTCATGAATTTAAATCTCTGCGGAACAGAACCTGACTGAGAATAATTAACTTTGCCAACCCTATAAACACGAATGCCTGAAAAATAATCTTCTCTTTTAAGTCCCTTCTCCCATGAGGTTACAACATAAACTTCATGGCCAAGCTTAACAAGCTCTTTTGCAAGATAATAAGCTCTTGCCTCTACGCCACCTCGCATCTCGCCTTTTTCAGAAAAAGGAAAAAATTCAGTTATAAAAAGAATTTTCATTTTTTCTTTATTGCCCTTTCCCTTACAATCTTTGTTATTTCCTGCTCAGTTGTTTCTATTTTTACATAAAGCTTGAAAATAAGGTAAAACATCAGTGCAATGCTTACATAAATTATCAAATCAACAGGCCTTGAAATGCCAAGCAGATTTGAAAAATATCCCAAACTATTGGGCAAAATAAAAATTACTATTGCTCCAACCCAGATTATTGTCCAGAAAATAAACTCATTTCTTGTAAGTCTTTTATCCTTAAATCTCAAGAAAACCCTGCTAAATGCGAACAATGCAAACAAAACAAGCAATATTTGTATTAATATCATTTTTGCCTCCTTCAAATGGATTTACCACTTGACTTTCCAAACATAAATATTCTGGCCAGTGATGTCTCTTTCTGCACTGAACAATTCAAAGTGCTCCAATCCATGGCCATCCATAAAAAACAATCTTGTGAACATGCTTTTTGCAAGCTCTGGCTGCATGACAACATTAAATGTTGAATTGCCTTTATTTGAAATCATGATTGTGTAGGGGATTATTTTATCTTTATTATTTTCAGTTGTATAAAATATTTCTCCAACACCATTTTCAGTTGGATAAACTAAAGAATAAGGATACATATCCCCTGACTGAGTTGGTATTGTTGCATTCATTGTTGCTAAATCTATTTTAATTGCAAATGTTTGGCTGCTTAAAGTGTTATAACAGACTAATGTGCTGTTGTCAATGCTGCATGAAGCTTCTCCTGCAACATAACTTGGCCATGCTGCAATCCAGGTGTTTGCCTCTGTTTCATCTTTTATTGCCTGAACTTCATAATAAATCTGCTCTGCTTTTTCCGGAGTGTAATTAAAATCTGCTTTCATAAAATCTATCAAATCATTTTTATTCATGCTTTTTTTGTTCCATATTTCCGCTCTTTCAAAATTCCAGCTTCCGAAATGCGCCCAGACACCAGCTTTTCCAACCATATCTTCGGAAGTTATAAAATAATCTTCAGGTGGGTTGCAGTGAGTATATTGCAAAACTTGATTTATCTGCTTTCCGTTTAATCCATATTTTGAAAGCTCAATTATTGCATCATCTTTTGAAAGTGCAACAATTTTATGAAGTATATTAACTGAAGTGTGTGTGTTGTTGATTATTTTGTTTAGCTCTTCAAAAGCATTGTTTGAGCCGCAGTCAAGCATTCTTAAAATTCCTATTGATTCATTTTCATTTGAAGTCAGCAAAGCATAGCCAATCCAATGCGCCATTGGAGAATTCTGTGTTCCTCCATCAAATGTAACTGCTCTGTCTGCAATATACTTAAAGTGATGTCCAAAATCCCACCATGAATTTATTATTGCGTTTGGCTGAGATTCTGTTTTTATTTTTGTCAATGAATTATACCATGCATCATTTATTATTGGAATATCATTTTTTGCTGTGCTGTATGAAGTTTTTATCGGAGTTATAAACAAAACAAGGAATAACATAAGCAGTATTGCTTTTGCAAATGTTTTGTTCATTGACATCCCTGAGCTTAACCATTCTGTTAAATGCTGATAAAACAGCCCTAATGAGATTCCAAAAGCTATTGCAAATGCAGGGCCCAAAACAAATGTGAATCTTATTCCTTTTGTTGAGGCATAAATCATTCCAAATATCCATAACACAAGGAGTATTGAAAATTTAACATTTGATTCCTTGTTTTCCTTTTTCATGAAAAGCAGAACAATTCCCACCAAAGCTATTAAAAACATCAATGTTCCGCCTATTGAATTCACTATTGATGAAAATGATGCGGAATTAAGCTCTGCAACAGTTGTATAAACATTTGGCCATAAATTTTCATGTGAAGCTGATTTTAATATTAAAAAACTTAAAGGTCCTGTTATGAACTGTTTCATCACATCAAAACTATAAATTAAGGTTGTTAAAACGATTGAAGATAAAATATAAATTCCTGAACTTAACAGATTTATTCTGTTTTCGGAGTATACTTTTTGTATTGTTTTGTTTTTTATTAATGAATATACCAAATATATTGCAATTGCTCCCAAAACCAAATCAAATATATACCACCATCCGCCCCAAGTCATGGAATAAATCGCAGTTGTAATTCCTGCTGCTAAAGCTAGGATTATTGATTTCTTTTTGTTCTTTGAATCAAAGGACTCAAAAAACATCCAAACAATGAATAGTGGGAAGAAAATATTATAAGCATCTGTATCTGCATGCCCCCATGTTGTTCTTCCTACAATGGCTGCATTAACAGCTATCATCAATGCTGCAAAGAATCCTCCCGTGTTTCCTGCAAATTTCCTTGCTATGAAAAAGGCAGGTATTACTGCCAAAGCCATAAATATTATTGGAAAAAATCCTGATGTCTGCATTAAAGGTGTTTTAACAAATAGATTAATTATCTTATTTATGTAAGCAAGAACATATGAATGTGCATCTTTTATATTAACAGGATTTCCTAAGGGTGCAATCTGATGATTATCCCATGGTGTTTCATTTTTTAATTCATCATAAACATGGCCTGTTTCTAGATAATTTCTTGCACTTCTTAAATAAACATAAGGATCAATATCTGGCATATAAGTGTAAAGCTTTCCATTCTCTTCATACTGGTAAGTTGATTTGAAATACTGGGAAGCCTGTTTTATCTGCTCATTAATCTGATCTTTTTGCGATGTTAAAACTTTGTTGAATTCCTGGTCAATAAGGTTATTTTTATTGAGTTCAGGGAGATTTGGATATTGAGAACTTATCTGATTTGAAATCTGATTTTTATAATTTGCATAAACTGTCTGCTGCGCCCAGCTGTCAGTCAAAGGCAAACCCATTGAAGGCATTCTTACAAATATTGCCATTAACAAAGGTATTAATATAAGAAAAACTGTTTGATATTTGACAAAAAAGGAAAATATATTTTTTGATTTGTTGTTTCCCTTGAAAAAATCTTTTATTTTGCTGAAATCAAAAGAAATTTCCTCTTCTTTTTCCATTGCTTTTTCTGCTTTTGATGCTTCTTTCAGAAGCTTTTTTTCATCAGCAATCTCGGTTTTTATGTCCTGCTCTAATCTGGTTTCATCATGCTTTATCTGTTTCTTTTCTTTTTTTACTTTCTTGAAAAGATTAGTTATTTTACTGAAATCAATAGAAATTTCCTCATCATCATTTTTCTTTGCCATGCTACCCCAAAAGACAATAAAAAGAGGTTAATTTATAAAGGTTATGCTATTTCAGATTTAACTACTTCTCAATTACAAAAATAATAAGTTTTATATACTAGTTATTACTAAGTAGTAATAAGTCAAAATTCCAAAAATAAGGTGTTTTTGGTGATTTAGGATATAAAAAATGCTTAAAATCAATTCAAAAATAAAAAATGTTGTTTATTTAACTAAAGGAGGATAAAATGAACGCAAATTCAACACCACCAATAGAAATTAACCTTAAAGATACTCAAGCAGAAGTATTCCCTTTAACATCTGAAAAAGTAAATTTCAGAATCCCCTCAAATCAGGTTGTAGATGCTGATAAAGCAAAAGCTGAAGCAGGAAAAATAAGGGAATTTATTGAACAAAGAAATAATAAACCACTTTATGTTATTGATTCCAAAACAGGATTGGATTATCTTGTTGAGGTCAATGCAGAAGGAAAAGAAGTTTCAAGATTGCCAATTTCTCATCAGTTATTCACCGATGGATTGGCAGGAAGGCTAAACAATGTTCCGGATTATAATAACAGTTGGAACAGATTGGAATGGATTAGAACTGAAAATATTGATGGTGAAAATTATGGAATTTTTAAACAAATACCCAGTCACAAATCTTGGTTAAGTACAAGATATAATCAAATTTTTAATGATTTGAAACTCACACCTGGAAATGCCCATGATGAAGCAATAGGGAAAAAAATCATAAAATTAAGTGCAAAAAAAGGAAGAAAAAATCCCGTTGATGCAGATACAAGCAAAATAAATGCTGTTGGTTATACAGATAACAGTGGAACATTTGGAAGTTATGATTTAATAACAACTCAATCAGGATTGCCTAAAGATTTTGCAACAAAAGAAGATTCAAAGGAGGGCGGAACTTTAGCAGGACATATTTTGATTCAGAAAGATGATGAAATATATATTCCTTTATCTGCAATACCTCTTGAAGACAGAATATTGATGCAAACACCAGTAAATCCAGCAATAGAAAAACCAGATACAGCTAAACCTGACACTTCAAATGCAATTGTTGTAGGAAATAAAGTTCTTTACATCGATGCAGGGATGGTAAATATTGTTGATTTAAACAAATGGGGGGCTTATGTAGGAGCAGGTGTTGAAGCAAATAACTGGGCACTTGGAGCAAAAGGATTGATTCCAGTAACAAGAGATTACAAATCAGATTCGTTGTGGAGCAGCACATATGGTTATACTTCAAATGAAGTTCATCAAAAAATAAAAAGATCCCAGTTAGGCATAGAAGGATTGTTTGGAGGAAAAAATTTCAAGATTGGTCTTGGAGTTGATTACAACAAACAAACTTCAGAGCTTGGCGGAACATTCCATGAAGAACTTACAGATATGAATGGAAATACTGTTGTAAACAATGATGGAGATTTGCCAACACAAGATAGCACTAAAGAATGGGTTACTTATGGCCCAAGAATTGATATCAATGCAGGAAATGTAGGAATTACTGGGGGAATAAATTATTCAAATAAACCAGGCCATAATCCAGAATATTTTGCAGGATTAAGATTATTTTTAGGACAAAGAGACAAGCACAAAGATACTTACAAACCAAAATTAAAAAGTTCAAGTAAGTGAGGATAAAAAATGAATAAAATACAAAAAACAATATTTTCAATTTTTGCAATTTTTATATTCTGTTTGGTAGTTAATACTGCATCTGCTGCATTAAGCCATGGACAATGGACTGAAAATGAGGGAATTACTTTAACAATAAATAATGGACAATCAGCAGAATTTGAATATACTGTTCAGGCAGTCACAACAAGAAATGGAAGATATTCTGTAAATTTATACAGAGACAATACATTAATTCATACTTATATTAATAATCAGGCAACTGTAAACAATGGAGCAGGAGGAGATATAACCGTAAATCCAGCAGATTATAATAATGCAGTTGGAAATTACAAAGTTGTTATTTATGCAACTGATGATTTTGGTTCATACTCATTTACATTAACTTTAACAGTAGTCCCACCAGGGGGAAATTTAATTCATGATTTAGAAGTTTATGGAGTAATCTTTCCAACAAGTCCTCAGAATGAAGGCACTTACAGCTGGTTTGCATCAGCAACAAACACAGGAGATTATACAGAAAATTCAGTATTAAGATTTTACATAAATGGGGTTGAACAGGCAAATTGCGCAGTTTCAATATCAAACTTAGTAGCAGGCGCAACAAGCAATATGTACAGCTGCACAAGGGATTTTGCAGCAGGAATTTACACTTTGAGCATTCATGTTGACCAAGTTGTTGGAGAAACGGATTTGGCAGACAACACAGCAAGCTTTAATTTTGTTGTTAACTCAGTAATAAATCCATTGATTGTTGAAATAAATGCAACACCAATCTCAGGAATAGCTCCATTAACTGTTCAGTTTAATTCAACAGTTTCAGGGGGAGTTCAGCCATATTATTATTCATGGGATTTTGATGATAGCTCAACAAGTGCAGTTTCAAATCCAATACACACATTCAATCTGCCAGGAACTTATACTGTTGTTTTGACAGTTACAGATTCAGCAGGAAATACTGCAACAGACAGCATAGTTATAACAGTTACAGGCACATTGGATATTTCACAATTAGAATGCTTCCCAAATGTAATAATTGGAAGCATGCAAGCATGCACAGTAAGAGTTACAATAAACAACACAAATATTCCAGTAGCAGATGCAAGTGTAAGACTTTATGATTTAAGCAATGACGAGTTTTATGGAAATTGTATAACAGACACAATAAGCGGTTCGTGCTTGGTTTTGTATCCTGTAAATGTTTTGGGAACCTTCACTGTTTATGCAACAGCAGAAAGACCAGGATATATTTCAGATTTGGACAAAACACCAACATACACTTACAATGTTTTGGACAATGAATACACAATAAGTGAATTAAAAGTTTACAATGATAATTTATTTACAACTGAGGATTATGACTTTTACAGAAATGAAACAATGTATGTAAGATTCCAGATTTTGGATTCAAACAACAATTCTGTAAACAACCTTGTAAATTCAGTTACTTTGGTAAGCTTGCCAGGAGGCAGAGAAAATCTTTCTGTTTATCCAACAGCAGAGCCAAACTGGGAGAGATATTATGGAATAATCCCAAGAACACATGACTTTTTGGGAGACAGCCAAGTTTTTGCAATCTCAATAGATACTGCAAACAATACTGGTGCACAGCAAGTTGTAAGCTTGATTATAAGAAACAACCCACCAAGAATAATCAATCTTCCAAATACAATAAATTTGGATAACACAATCCAGTTGGATTTATCACAGTATGAATTTGATGTAGAAGATGCTGGAGAAAATTTAACATGGTCTGTTTCAGGAGTAAATACCAATGTTGCAATAGCAGCAGTCAACGGAAAAATACTTACTTTGACTCCTGTATCAATTGGAACAGAAACAATCACTTTAACATTAACAGATTTGGACGGAACAATTGCAACACAGGACATGGATTTAATAATTACCAACACAACAAACAGCACAATACCAACAATAACTGTTGATTTGACACCAGATATTGCATATGACAATGATGATTTGCACTGTGATGCAAGAATATATGATATAGACAGCAACACATTAAGCGCAACATACAATATATATTCTGCAATTGGAAACGGTGCAGGATTATTTGAAACAGGTGTTGTTAACTGCACTTTGTCAGCAGGAAATTATTATGTTTGCCCTCAGATAACAATTCCAAATGCAGTAACTTTGCCAGGCCAGACATGGACATGCACTATGCAGCCATTTGACGGCCAGAATTATGGATTAAGCGCAAGCGATTCTGTAACAATATTAAACGGAACAAGCAATTATGCACACAACTTAGCTGTAGATGGAACTTTTCCTGTAGGAATTCAGAATCCAGGACCAATAACATGGTCTGCAATAGTTTCAAATACCGGAGATTTTGCAGAAAATTCAACATTGAGATTCTTTGTTGATGGAAATGAAATATGCAACAATAATATTTATTTGACAGCAGGAGAATCAACACCAGAACTTTCATGCACACACAATTTTGGTGCAGGAACTTATGATTTGGAAGTAAGAGTAGACTCTGTTCCAGGAGAAACTTATCTTGCAGATAATATTAATTCACAAACAATTGGAGTTGGCCAAAGCAATGGCGGATTAACTGTTACAATAAATGCAAATCCAAAAACAGGAGAAGCACCATTAAAAGTTAATTTTGATTCAACTGTAACAGGCGGCTCAGGAATTTACACTTACAAATGGGAATTTGGAGATGCAATAACATCAGCATCAGCTGATCCAATCCATACATACAAAAACAATGGAAATTATGTTGCAAGACTTTATGTAACAGACAGCCTTGGAAATTCAGGAATGGCTTCAGTATTAATAACAGTTGAAGATGAATCCAATGGATATGAACTTGCAATAAAATCAATAGACTTGTATGGAGAATATGGAGAAATAATCGCAGGAGATGACTTAATGGCAGCAGTTTCATTGAAAAACTACGGCTCTAAGCTTGAAGATGTAAAAATATCAGTAACAATCATGGATCTTGGCTTGAGAAAAACAATTGGGCCATTTGACATGCCTTCAGGAGCAGTTGTTTCAAAAACTTTGATAATTGAACTGCCAGAAGATGCTCAGGGAGAATATGATGTTGAAATCACTGCAAGCAATGATATAGTCAGAAAAACCACTTACAGGACAATTGTTATAAACCAATAATAATGGCCAAAAACCCAAAAAAGTAATCACTGAGCAATAGCAAAAAAATAGAAACATTTAAATACTAGTTGTGATTACTACAGAGAAGTTAATCGATAAAAACAAATTCATGTTTTTTAAGATAACACAAATCAAAAAACAATTAAAATTAAGAAACAAGTTATAGGAGGTAAATAGAAATGAAAAAAAGCCAATTAAGCGTTTTTGGAGCTTTGATGTTGATTGCAATAGCTTTATTTGCAATTTTACCTGTTAAAGCTGACAATAACCAAGGCTATACCCCAGGAATAGAGGTTATTGATGTCAAAGTAAATTCTGACTCAGTAACACCTAATGAAACAATAAGAACACAGTTCTTAAGGGGAAATGAGCTAGAGGTAAGAGTTAAACTACAGTCTTCATTGAATGATTGTACTGGTGCAAACACTACAGAACCATGCGGTTATCTTGAGGATGTCGAGGTAAGTGCAATGATTGTCGGTGACGAGCACTTTGACATATCTGACACAACAGAAACATTTGATGTTGAACCAGGAGTAGTTTACACAAAAGATTTAACATTAAAATTACCTGATGGAATGGAGCAGGACAACTACAAATTAAGAGTTCTTGTTTCAGACAGATACAGCTCATTGAATGTATACAACTATAACTTGGTCATAGATACTGATAAAAATTCAGTTGTAATCAAGGATGTTACATTTAATCCTGAGAATGATATTAAAGCAGGAAGATCATTAATCGCAGTTGCAAGAATAAAGAATATGGGAGAAAATGATGAAGAAGGAATCAAAGTAAGATTCGAAATCCCAGATTTGGGAATTGCAGCAACAGATTATATTGATGAACTTGAAGCAGACGATTCTGTATCAACAGAAGAGCTTTATGTCAGAATTCCAACATGCGCAAAGCCAGGAACATATGATGCAGTTGTAACTGTAACATACAATGACGGCTTTGACGAAACAGAGGAAACATATGATGTAAAGGTTGTTGCAGGAGACACATGCGAAACAACAGGAACAGGAAACAACCAGAATGGCACAACAAATGACCAGACTGGAAAAGTTATTGTAACTGTTGGCTCAGCTTCACAAGATGTTACAAAAGGCGAAGGAGGAGCAATCTTCCCAATCACAATACAAAACACAGCAACTACAAGCAAGCAATATGCATTGACTGTTGAGAATGTTGATGTTTTCGGCTCATACAAAATAAGCCCATCTGCATCAGGAATTATAAATGCAGGCGAAACAAAAACACTTTATGTCTTTGTTGCAGCAAAAGAAAGCGCAGCAGCAGGAGCACAGGGTTTTGTTGCAAAGCTTACAGTAGCAGGCCAGGAACAGAGCATACCATTCACAGCAAACATTGTTGATGCAGAAGCAAGCACAACCGGACTTGTAAAAGGTCTTGAAATTGGCTTGATAGTCTTGGCAATCTTACTGATTGTTTTGGGCGCTGTTGTAATAGTGAAGAAGGTCAAAGAAAATCAGGAGACTGAGGAAACAACCGAGTTTTCACAGACCTACTATTAAATTTTTTATTTTTTTAATTAATTTATTTTAACAAAAAATAACGAGGCAAAAAAATGACAGATCTATCACAACTGGACAGGGCATTAAGAAATTCATTCGCAGCAATAAAGGATGATATGAATGAGCTAAAGGATGCCAATGTTGAAAGTTTGAATTCTGTAAAAGAATTTAAGAAAGATCTTGAACTTATCAAAGGCCAGATTATAACCCAAGATCAGTTCAAAGCACTTGAATCTGAATTCAAAAATTCCGAGAAAAGAGTTCTGAAAAAAGACTGGGTTGAAAAAGAAATAAAATCATTGAAAGACCACAACGAAAAATTAAACAAGGATTTCAATGCAAACATCAATGAATTAAACTCAAATGTTGTTAAAATCAACCATGTAAGAAGCGATGTTGAAGGAATTAAGAAAGACCTTAATGCAAAGGTTGAGAAGCTTGTAAAAACCTTTAATGATATCGACAGAATAAAGGACACAGTTGAAAGAAAAACAATTGACAAGGAATTTTATCTAAAACAGACTGCTGAGATGGAAATGCTTAAGAAAAATCTTATAGCAAAAATAAGCCAGCTACAAGTTGTTTTTGATCACTTTGAAAGATTTGAGAATTCCGCAAACAAGAAATTCTCTGAAATAGAATCACAGTTAAAAGATGTAAAGAAGCAAATGATGACTGAAAATCAGGTCAAAAAGGCTGTTGCAGAAGCATTAAAAACTTATGTTTCACAAAAGGATTTCAAAGCAGCAACAAATGACATTTCTGATTTGAAAAAATCTGTCAATGAAGTCAAGAGAAAAGAGCTTGAATTTACAGCAATCCTTGGCAAAAACGACAAAAGACTTCTTTCAAGATTCTTCAAGAAGTAATTCTTTATAATTTTTATTTTATCATTTTTATTTTGGGCATAAGTAATCAGTTAATTCTTTGAATTGCTTAGCAATTTTATTTTTCAATTATTTTAAAAGCTCATGCCCAAATAATAACTTATTTTATTCTTCAAAAACAATAGAAGCATAACCAACAGCATTTGAATAATCTTTTGTTACATCTCCAGATGAGCAATAATTAATCAGCTTTGGCTTTGCTTTTCCTTTCATTATTTCAATTAAGCAGGCAATTGGCTTGTAGCCGCAGATTGTTGCTTTTGTTTCCTTTACATAATCAACAAAGCCTTTTGAATCCAAATCAAGAATGAATTTTATTGCATCATTATCTAATTTGTATAAATTCTCTTTTATTTTTTTTGTAAAAGGCAGATAATCATAGTTTGCTCCATAATGGGTAAAGTCAGAGCTTGCTATTACAACTGTATCTTTGTCAATTACTTTTTTTATTTTCTCTGCTACATTTATATCATTAATAATTATCGGAACAATTGTTGCATTTGGATTAATGAATTGTATAAAAGGAAGCTGAACTTCAATTGAATGCTCAAATTTATGGCTGTAGTTATCCTCTTCAATTCCCAAATCAATAAGCCTTTTGCAGATTTCCCTGTTTGATTTTATTATTCCAAAAGGAGTTTCCCAATCATCTGTGCTTAAGCAAGTTCCACAGCCAGAATGATCTGTTCCCAAAATAATGTAAGTTGATGCTTTTTTAAGATGGAAATAAGACAAAGAAGCGCATTTGCCTGAAAAAACATAGCCTGCATGAGGGCAGATAGCTGCAATTGCTTTGCCTGATTTTATTGAATAAGATTTAAGCAATGCATTAAGCTCTGCTTTGTTTCCAGGGTAAAACTGGTCAGCTACAATCGGTTTTCTCATAAAACAGGATTAATAATTTAGAATATAAAAAACTATTGATAAACAATATCAAATTCTTTCAGATAAAGCTCTGCAATTGCTTTATTGTGGATTATAAGGATATTCTCGTCATTTGCCAAATCTGCATTCAAAGAAGGATTAAATGAACCAGTAATAACTATTTCATTGTCAATTATGAAAACTTTGTGATGCATATTATATTTGTTGTTATCCCATTTGACAGCCATTCCATTTGAAATCAATTTATCATATTGTGTCCAGTTGTTTTTCTGTGATTTCTCAAAAACCCCTTTAACATCCAAGCCTTTTTCATGCAGATTAACCAAAACATCTCCAATCATTTCATGTGTAAAAGAAAAGGTCATGAAATAAACGCTTTGGTTTGCCTTGTTCAGCTCTTTTATTATTTTATTTGCACACCAGTCTTCAGGACAGAAATAATTCTCAACAAGATAACCATTAAAATAAAACTTTGTGTTTTTTGTTTCTGCTCCTTTGCCAAACTCCCCAAGCCATAATTCATTGAATTCTTTGTTATAATTATCAACGAGAATTTTTGATTTTATTACAAGCAGATTGTTGTTGTTAAAATAAGCGCATCTTTCAGTTGGATTGAAAGAACCGGTTGTTATAATTGAATTGTCAAATATGCAGAATTTATTATGCATAAGCTGGCCTTTTTTGTTTGTTTTAGCAAAAGGCAGATAATAAACTTCATCATAATTGGTTTGATCAACAACTATCCTTGATTCTGTTTTTTCAAGAGCATTTATAACATTTGGAAGGTTCAGCTCAAAAACAGCGCAATCCACTTTTTTTGACTGCAAAACAAGGTTTTCAAGAACAGCAGAGCAATTATCCCTTGGGCAAAAATAAACTTCAATTGTTCCGTTTTCAGAGGGGATTTCTTTTATGTTTTGCACTGAGCATGCTGTTAAAAGCAGCAGAATAAAAATAACTTTTTTCATGGCTTTAAACTGCATTTTTATAGTATTTAAACCCTTGTTGTAGTGATTACTGCTTCTTTTGTGGTTATTTTGTTATCACTCTTAAATAGATAAATAATAGAAAAATTTATATATTAGAAAACCCAAGCAGAATAGTGAAGATCGAAAGATCTATCACCTCTTTTTGCCCAGCAAAGGTCTCTTGACCTTTGCCAGGGTTTTATTGTCATTTTTTATATTTAAATAAGATTTATAAGATTAAAGAGGACTTACAAATTATGGGAACATTTCAAGGAGCATATCAAGAATTAGTTAATGTAATCGAAAAAAAATATGAAATAAATTTAACTCTTGGAGAAAAAGTTTCTTTAAGAGAATGCTTAAGATATTCACAAGAAAATTCTCTTGGAAAAACTTTAGATGATAAATTTGGAGTTTTCCAGATGATTGAAGCAGAACTTATGTGGTTAAGACAATATGGGGTTAGTTATGAAATGGTTAAGGATCTAAATTTTAACAAATTTAAAAAATCAAAATTTAAAGAAGATTTTAAATTGATCAGAGAAGAATCTTTTTTGTTGTAATCAATAATAATAATTTTAAAGAAAAAATAAGATAATTATTTACTTCTTTTATTCTTTGTTTTCCTTCTTTTGAAAATCAAAGTTATCCCTGCACCAATTATTATCCCGCATATCAAAATTATTGTGGATTTTAAGTCAAATGGTATTTTAAACTGCTTTTTCTCCTCTTTGAAATAAACATCAAGCTTGCTTAATTCTATTGCATACTCTGAATAAAGCAAAGCAGCATAATCATCATTTCCTTGCAAAGCAGCTGCATAATCATAATAGCTGTAGCCCATTATTGGAAAATTGCCTTTTGAAGTTTCTTCTGCAATAACTCTTTTGGCTGCATCAAGTTTTTGATTTAAAAGCAAATCAATGTTTTCTTCTTCTGTATAAAGTGAGCTCAATATGATGTTTGCCTCTGATTTTGTTTTTACTGCATTAAGCAGGCACATTGCATAATTTCCCTTGTTGAAATAATTGTAAGTTATCTTGATGCCTTCTCTCAAATTTTCTGCGCTTTTTGGAAGAAACAATGAAAGATACTCAACTCTTTCCTCTGTTTCGGAAATCTTCTGCATGCATGATTCTTTCATGTCTTTTTGCTCTATTTCAATATTTTTGCCAGGCATTTCAAAGAATTTTGACCATGATTTTGCGCTGTAAATCCTTTCTTCTGCATAAGCAAGAAGTCTTGGCCTTTTTAACTGGTTTGTTTCATTGCTAAAATCCTTTATTGATTCTTCTGCTTCATAAAGCCTTTCTTCAACAGCCATGTAAGCCTGCAAATCATTTATTGTTTTTATTTCAGGTATTAATTTTCTGAAATCTTCTATCTGTTGTTTTATTTCAGCAGATTTATTTTGCAAAATATTTTGATCGAGGCCTGAAAAATATTCTTCTTGGTAATTGACATTGGCTCCAAAGCAAAAGCTGGCAGCGGAATAATAGCTTCCTGTTTCATAGGCTTTCTTTGCTTGTATTGTGAGGTTTAATGATTCTTTGGATTCTGTTTTTGATTTCAATTCCTGGGTTCTGTTGCACAAATCATCTGCAAGCCCAGTCATGATTAAATCATATTGGCCGTCTGTTTTTATTACTGGCTCCTTTTTTAATATGATTCCTGATGCTGCTTCAAAAGCATCATTCAAATCTGAAACAGGAATCACCTCAACATCAATGTCTTTTCCGTAATCAACAAGATTTATTGATGTTTTGTTTTCCTTTATTGTTTCCTCGCTTAATGGAATCAGAACTTTTTTTATTCCTGATTCTGATGCTGCTTTTATCTTTTCCTTTACTCCGCCAACAGGCCCAATCATTGCTCCTGAATTTATTGTTCCCGTTACTGAAAAAAAATCAGGAAGTTTTATCTCTTTAAGAACAGCTATTGTAAGCATAGATGCTGCTGCACCTGCGCTTGGCCCGCCGATTATTGTGGAGCCTGCTTTTATTGTGTAAAAAAAATCATATTTTGAGCAGTCATAATCTATGAAATCGCATGCAACCTCTTTTGCAAATCTTGTTGACATTTGAGTGTCTAATTTTGACAATGGAAATGTTTCTAAAAAAACCCTTCCTGTTCCTGGTTTTATCTCCAAAAACAGATCTGCAATGCTGCCCTCCAAAACATCCCCTTCAGTAACAGCAAGAAGTTTAATATGCCCTTCATTAGCATGAACTAATGGAACTATTAAAAATGCAAAGAACATAAAAACAAGCAGTATTTTTTTCATAAGATAAAAAAGAATTTGTTTGTTTATAAAACTTATTAATTAAATAAGATTATATGGTTGATTTATATCAAACTGTAAAAGAAAGGTGTTGTGACAAAGGTTTCAAGCAATGCTGCTATTAAAATAAGTGCTATTGCAATCAGCAGAATTATTGTTGCATCCTTAAAAACATTTCTGAATTCTTCTGTTCCAAACTTTTCCCTTAGCAATGCTTTAGATATCACTCCGCCTGCAACAGCTGCAAATAAGAATCCAAGAAGCTCAGGAATCAAATGCAAAGAGAATATTCCAAGTGCAGAAAGCTGCATTCCCTGGCTGATTTTTTGCATGAATGACAGTATGAATGCAGAGAATATTGATGCATTGAATACAACCAAAAACACTGCGCCTGCTCCGTAAAAAAATGACAGAACAAATGCAATCATGGCAACTGTAATGTTGTTTGTAAACAAAACCATTGCCTTGTTTATTGGCTCATAGGCTGATTTGTTAAAATCAAGCGCATTCTGCGATTCAAGAAAATTTATCTGATATCCAAACATATTTGAAAATCTTTCTGTGCCAACTGCAAAAAATCCAAAAACAATATATCCCAATAAGATTCCTAAAAATAAAAATATATATGTTTCAAATATTGGTGCATGATCTTTAAAAAAGTTTTTTGTTCCGTCTCTTCTTTCTTTTTTCTCCTCAATGTTCAAAAGCTTCATCAATGAAGGAACTAATAAAAGAGTTATCAAAAACATAGTTGCAACTGAATATGCCTCTTTAAAGAATATAGTTGCAGTCAAATATGCAACCAAAGTATAAATAAAACCAAGAAAAAAAGCATAAATCTGCCTGTGCTCAATCCACTTCTCTTTAAGAAGCTGCTCTAACATCTTATCTCCAATGGCTTCTTTTTGATAAGTAGTCATCAAGACCAATAATATCTTTCTTTACTTGCTTTTTTTCTTTTTTGCTTCTTGAGCCAATAAAGAAAAGTGCAGTAATCAGTCCTGCAAGTATCAATACTGAAATCCAGTTTATTTTTCCAAGCACATCAAATATGTTGAATGCTTTACCAACTCCAACAGGTTCTATAACTGTTTTTTCTTCAGGTTCTGGAACAACGGTTTCCTGAACAACTGGCTCTGGAATATTGATTATTACTGGTTCTGGAACAATAACTACTGGCTCTTCAACCGGCTCTGGCAAAGTTACTGGAATTGGTATTGAAATTCCTCCTCCTGAACCTCCACCAGATCCTCCACCGCCTGTGCTTCTTGTTGTACACAAGCTTGTATCATAAGTGCATGTTGCGCTGCAGGATACGTCTCCGGATCTGTATCCAAGACTTCTGCATGTTGCTCCGTCCAAATCTGTCAAATCGCAATCTTCTGAAGCAGTATTTACAATTCCATCTCCGCAATAAGGCAATCCTGTTATTGTTAAAATTTCTGATGCAAAATAAGTTTCTGCATTGTCATTGCAGTAAACAGAGCTGTTTATATTGTAAAGGCCTGCTGTTTCGGGTGAAGTTAAAACATAGCTGAAATCGCCTGTTGCATTGTCAATTAACAAATCTGATGATGCATAAGCTCCTGTTAAATCAGGATAGCTTAATGTCAAATTCTGCTCTGGAACCAATGAGCCATTGTCAAACAAAACATTTCCAGTTACATCAACATAATTTGTTATATTTCCTGATATGTTGCTTACATTTATTGTTGAAGGATTCAAATTCAAAGTTACAATATAACTGTACATCAATTCAAATACAGCTGAGCTGTTTCCTGCATTTCCAAGATTGTCAGCTGAATAATAAATTATAGTATAATCTCCAAGCTCTGAATCGTAAGTTGTTGGATAAACAGCTGAATAAACCGAGTCTGTTTGTGTTAATGTTAAGTTCTCTGTTGCTCCTGGAGGTATTGTAATAGTTGCATAAACAGTTGATTCATTTACTCCGCTGCCTAAATCAGTTATGTTTGCTGAGATTTCAATGTCTGTTCCCCTGTAATATCCTAATTCTATTTGTATATCAGTTACAGGAGGCATTGTATCTATTGTGAATATTCTTGATTCACTTTCATTGACCCATCCTGCTATGTCTCTGCAGCTTACGCTCCAGTTATAAATTCCGTCTGCCAATGAATCCAAAGTAAAGTTATCTTCAATTCCATTTGAAACTGTTTTTGTTTCTGCTGATGCTCCATTGAATATTAATGAGCATTCAAGTGTTGGAGCAACATTGTCTGTTGCTGTGAAAACAAATACAACTGGCAAATCTCTTATGAATATGCTGTCTGCAGGAGAAGTTGCTGTTACTGTTGGTGCTGTTCTGTCTATTGTTGTTGTAAGATTCTCGCTCTGTGACAAATCCTCTGCATTGTTGTATACTGTAAAATAATAGCATAATGCGGATGAATCTGGCAAGGATGATAAATCAATTGTTGATTCGCAGATATCATTTGTGCAGTTTAATATATATTCAGTATAATTTATGCAGTCTCCATACCACAGGCTTGCATTTGCAATTCCTGTTTCATCATCTGTTGTGTTAATCCAGAAACTCTGATTGAATCCCTGTATATAAGTCTGATTTGGATAAATATCATAAATAATTGGCGCTGTTGGATCATTTAAAACAATCAAAGTAAACTGCTGAGTTTGCGTGTTTGTTGATGTTGTATTAATATCCCATACATAAGTTGTATCTGCTGTTAATTTGTCTGCTTTTGCAACAAATCTGAAATTTCCTGAGAAATCATTGCTGATTCCTGAACTGTTTGTTATATAATTAAGCGGATTTTCTGTATGTGTCCAGCCTGTTGGATCTGTTATTGTTGTAAATGAAAATCCTGGTGTTAATAAAAGAATATTATTTATTGAGTCTGTGCTTGATATATCATTATAAACATTTAATATAAGATTTGAGCTCAATGTTTCGTATGTTGTTGTGTAGCCAAAAAGCCCGACTGTTGCATTGTGCTCTGCAATAACTGCTGATGAAACAAAAAAGAACAAAATTAACCAAATGATACCTGTTTTTTTGATATTAGTAGCCATTTTAGTATATTAATATATCTTTAATATATAAAGGTTTCGGTAAAAGAATTGAAAAAAATTGATTTGTTTATTTCCTGAATATTTTGTGCCTTTTCTTTAGGTAAGGATGAAGCTCAAACTGGTCTGATTTTTTTCTTTTGAACCCATAAATCTGCCAAGCAACTATTGAAAAGGCTATCAAAAGAAACAAAGTTATAATTAAAGGCTTGTAATCTGTTTCAGATGATTCTTTTGTTATGTTTATTTTTTTACTGTCTTCTGTTGCATTTATAATTGGCTGCTGATAAAGCTTTACTGTTATTTTTTCCCTGTTTGAATTGTTGTAGGAATTAAAAGCCTCAATTTCAACAACAACCTCTTCAGCAGAAATTGGAACATCTATCTTAAAAGTTCCGTCAACTGCTGTTGAATTCAAGGTTGTAAAAACTTTTTCATTGTAGGGGTTTAAAACAGAAATCATAATCAATGAATTGTTTTCTGCTGTTCCTGTAAGAACATATTCATTTTTCATCAGAATTGGATTTTTGTTTGATGTTATTACTAAATTAACACTGCTTGATGAGATTATAACACTTTTTGATTCTGATTTTGCTGAATTTGCTTCAACATAATAATAATAAATAACCCCTTCTCTTAAATTTGCAGAATCTGTATAATCTAAATTTGTTGTTGATACAATTAAAGAGTATCCTTCATTGAGTGATGTTGATTTATATATATTATAAGTGATTCCTGCCGAACTTCCTGAAGAATCCCATGAAAGAACTGCTTTTGAAGGCTCTGCTTTTATATTAAAATTTGATATTCCTGCAAAAATGCTTTTGGTATAAATAAAATCAATTGTTTTATTTGCTTTGTTCAAATTTTCATCAAAGCATATGACATAAAAATTGTATTCACCCTCTGAAATGTTCAAAGTTGAAGTATGGTTTATTTTTCCTGACATAAGAGAAAGCGTTGCATTTTCCTCTTCAGTATTGTAATATTTGCATGTTGCGTTTTCATCTGTAGTTATTCTTAAAACATTATCATTTGAAACCAAAGGGCTGTTCTCAATGATTTGAGGGGCATTATTGTCCATAACAAAACTTAATGTTGCATTTGCAGTGTTGTTTATAATATCATAGGCAACGAGAATATAGGTGTGATTTTCAGGATGCAATTCGCTGTTTTGGTATATATCTATAAAATGAATTCCAGTTATATCATCTTCATGCAGCAAATTATTGTCTTTGTAAAGCTCATATCTGCTTAGATTGATATCATCATTGATCTCCCAGGTAAGCTGAAACAAATCTTCCCTTATTTTTTTGCCGTTAAAGCTTTTTATTGTTGGTGCAGAATCAGCATAAACAATAGATAAAGCTAGAATCATTAAAATAAATGCGATGATAATGTTTTTTTTCATTTTAATTGTATTTTTTGCATTGCATTTAAAAATATTTTGTTTTACAATGCGTCTGAATCATTTTCAAGTGCTTCCTTTGGGGCATCTTTCTTTTTCCATCCCTCTTTTGTAACACATTTTGATTCAAGGCACATTTCAAAAGGCCTTTTTCCTTTTCTTATGACTTTAATGATTGGCGTTCCGCATTTGTCGCATGTTTTTCCTGTTTTTTGTATCATTCCTTCATGAGGAAGTGAAAAAGTTGTTTTGCAATCAGGATATTTGTCGCATGCTGCAAATCTTTTTTTTGTTGTCTTATTCATTATAATTCTTATGTTGCCGCCGCATTTGCACAATCCCAAAATTCTTTCCTGCCTTCTTGCTTCTTTGTTTGCATTCTGAAGGCTTGTTCCTATTTTGGTTTCCTCTTTTTTGAACTTGTTCAGTATTTTTAGAAGAATCTGCTGAGCTTCCTTGATAACTTTGTCTTTTGTTGTTTTATTTTCCCTTATCTCTTCCATTTCAAGTTCAAAATGCCTTGTAAGCTCTTCATCAAGAATGTCGGGGCAAAATTTTTCAAGGGTTTCAACTGCATTGATTCCCAATTCAGTTGCTTCTACTGCTTCTCCTTTCACATATCCCCTTTGGTATAATGTATCAACTATTGAAGCTCTTGTTGCTTTTGTTCCTAAATTCTTTTTTGTAAGCTCTTTGATAATTGATGATTGTGTAAATCTTTTTGGAGGGGTTGTCTGCTTTGCATCCATCCTCAAATCAATGACTTTTAGCTCCTGGCCTTCTTTTAATTTTGGCAATTCCTGCTCTTTCATTTTTGCATATTGGCCATAAAGCTCATGCCATCCTTTTTCAATTGTTAAAATTCCCCTTGCAATAAAATTTTCATTGTTGATATCAATTGTAACTTTAAGCGTTTCTCTTGTTGCCTGCTCACCAAATGTTGCCAAAAATCTTCTGACAATCAAATCATAAATTTTTGCATCTCTGTCCTCCAAATTTTTTGGTGTTTCCCCTGTTGGATGGACAGCTGGATGTGCTGGATCTGATTTTTTTCCTTCATTTGGCTTAAGCTCTTTTTTAGAAAGCAGATAAGCTGTTTCCTTTGAATAGTTTGGCTGATTGGATAAGGATTTGAGAATTTTTTTGTAATCAAGCTCTTTTGGAAGTTTTTGAGAGGATGTTCTTGGATAAGAAATATATCCATCAGTATAAAGCATTTGTGCAATTGAGAGAGTTTGTTTTGGCGAAATTCTGAAACATCTGTATGCTTCAACCTGCAGTGAAGTCAAATCAAAGGGATGCGGCGGCTCCTGCTTAAACTGGGATTTTTCAAGTTTTTTTACAACTGCTTTTTTTCCTTTTGTTTTTTTGAAAATATCATCTGCCTCTTTCTTGTCAAATAATTTTTCCTTTTCATGCGTTGCTTCTATTTTTCCGGGCGCATCTGCTTCTAAATTTATTTCCCAGTAAGGCTTTGAAACAAATGCTTTTATTTCTTTTTCCTTGTCAACAATGATTTTCAATGCCGGCCCCTGAACCCTTCCTGTGCTGAGAACTTTCCATGCTCCTGTTGTTTTTATTGCAGCTGTCAAAGCCCTGCTTGTGTTAATGCCCCAAAGCCAGTCTAATTCATGCCTGGTTTCTCCTGCATTTGCCTGCGGCCAGTCAAGTGTTTTGCTTTTTTTGCTGTATGCTTCAACCAAATCAGGTTTTGTCAAAGTGGAGAATTTCATTCTTGCTGCATCTTTTTGCTGACAACCGAATCTCAAAACATTCAATCCAATAACTTCTCCTTCAATATCATAATCTGTTGCAATTGTAAATGTTTTTGCCTGTTTTGAAAGTTTTTTTATTACATCCAAATACTTTTTTGAGAATCCTGCTTTTTTGTTTATTTCATATATTGGCTTCCATTCAACATCAAAAACCGGGTATTTCCAGGAATTTCCATTTTTTTCTGCAAGAATATACAAATGACCAACTGCGCATCCAATTAGCAAATCATCTTTGCCGTGAGTCACTTTATAATATGGAACGCCATTAACACTTTCTTTGATTGGTTTTCCATCAGCTAAAGCTTCTGCTATTTTTTGGGCTGCTTTTGGCTTCTCTGTAATTATAAGCTCCATAAAATGCAGAAGTGGTATTTTCTATAAAAAAGTTGTGGTTTTAGGAAAAATTTATTAAATCAGGCATAATAAAATTATTAATGAAAGAGCTTATCTCAGAAATAATCAAATCAATAGATTCTGTGCAGAATAATCATCAAAATGACAAAAGCATTTTCTTTTCAGATGCAAGATATCAGGCTTATCCGATAACAAAAGAAAGCTTTCATGAAATAAAAAACAATGAAAATAAAAACAACAAAAAAATTGCTTTTATTGATGGCGGCAATGCAGAGCTGATAAAAACGCAGAATTTATCCCTTTCCGCAGTAAGAATTGCCTATTCTGTTTTTGAAAACAATAAAAAAATTGATTCAAGGCAATTTGATTTTTACACATTGACAAAATCTTTTGTTGACAAAGAGCTGATTTATGAAACAAAGCTTTTTAATTTCAATGCCAAAGAGATTATTCCTAATGAAAATGATTTGCTGTTAAATGCGGATGATGAAACAATAAAAAATGGGATTTTCAAGGCAAACATTTCAAAGCTGGGAGATGTTGCAAGAAGATTTGCAGAGCTTAATGCTGTTTATTACATAATTGAAAATAAAATTGCAGATATAATTGTTTTGGACGGCACTCTGCAAAGCTCAGTTACAAACGAGACAAAATATTTTGAAAAGATGTATGAAAAAGCGCGGAAAAACAGCATAATCATATGTTCTGTTGCAAAAACAACAAATCTTGTTACAAACACTGGAAACTCTGCTTTTGCTTTTTTAAATTCAATTGCGCCAAAAGGAAAATGGTATTGCTCTCCTGTTGCTAAAATAAATCACAAAGACCACAAAGCAGAAATGTTTTTTGCAAAACTCAATGAAAATGCAAAACACATATTTAGAATAGAATTTTACAAGGAAGTTCCTTTTAGAATTGAGGAAAGTATTGGTTTACTTGCTTTCAATTCAACAGATCCTGTTTTTTTAGGGTATCCTTACGGATTAATTGATGCTGATAATTTTGCAAGAATAACCAATGAAGAAAAGGAAATGCTAAAATTGAGGATAATTGCGGGAATGGAAAATTCTAATCTGTTAAATGAGCTAAATGCCCATGAAATGCTTGATAAAATTAAATTTTAATCTCTTTGCAGACAATATTCATTTTTTCAAGAACAAACAAATGCGCTTCTTCCTTGCCGGTTAGTTTCATTTCATACTTTTTTCTTTCCTGCCAGTATTCCTTTGGATCAATGTTTTGCCTTAAAACAACTTTTCCTATGTTGAATTTTCTCAATGCCCTTACTGTGCTTTCAAAATCATCTGCAATGCCAAGCAATTCAAATGCTTTTGCAAGAGGATTTTCAATGAATTCCTTTGAAGTGACCAGCAAAGGCTTTTCATTTAGAATATCTGCTTTTAATTCCTGGCAAATCTCATTTTCAAGATCTGCTTTTGCAACAGCTGTGCTGCATTCATAAACATATCTTAAAGGCTCATTTGCCTGAAAAGATTTTATTTTTTCATTTTTTATTATTTTATACCCTAAAACATCTGCAGCAGACAATTCTGCCTGTTTTAGTTTTCCAAAATAAACATTTAATCTGTTAAGTTTATTGTTATAGGAAAGATATTCTGCTTCAAAATCCCCAAGCTCTTTTAATTTTTCCAAATCAATCTGCGGAGGTATTTCAATGCAGATATTTTCTGTTATTTTTGAATAAATTTCAATTAATTTTTTTATGTTTGGTGCAATTGAATCAAGATTTCTCTCTTTTTCGGATTCAAGCCTTTCAGGATCGCAAAAGATTATATCAGGCTTGATTTCTTTTATTTTGCCAATAATTTCTTTGCTTAGCACATCACCCTGAAAAAAATGCAGATTTTTCTTTTTGAAATTTTCTTCTGCATATGCAACTTTTCTTTCGTCTATTTCAAATGCATAAACCTCTTTGCATTCTTTTGAAAATGCAGCAGATTGCACGCCAATGCCTGAACATAAGTCAATAATTTTGCTGCATTGCAGTCTTTTTGCCCTGTAATCTGCAGCATCTGTTGGTGTTGAAAATCTCAAATCTTCCAAATTAAGATATTTTATTTCTTCAATGTGCTTTCTGCCTTCTTTTGATGATTTTATCCTTGCTTTTGCAATGCTGAAAAGCTCTTCTTTCATCTCAAAATCAAGCTGGGAAAGAATTTCATTGTCAGAAAGATTCTGCTTCAGAAGCTCATTTATCTGGATTATTCTGTTTTCTATATCTTCTTTGCTATAAATGTCAAATATTGTTTTCATTGCCCAAAATAAAGTTTTTTTCTATATAAGCCTTTCTAGGGAAAGATTTAAATAATCCCAAAAATATAATCAAAATAATAAAGAGGTGTTTATGGTCAAAAGAGTGATGTGGTTCAGCGAAATTTCTAAGGATGATATTGCTTATGTAGGTGGCAAAGGAGCTAATCTGGGAGAAATGTTCAGAGCCAATCTTCCAATCCCTGAAGGTTTTGTTGTAACTGCACAGACTTACAAGGAATTTATTGAAAGAACAAACATAAAAGATAAAATAATTGCAATTACAGAAAAAATAACTGACCCAGAGGATACTGCAAAATTGCAGGAGCTTGCAAATGAAATACAAAAACTTGTTTTGTCAACAGAAATTCCAAATGAGATAAAAGAAGAAATAATTGAAACTTATGATGAGCTTTGCCAGGAAGCTGGCTCAGCAAGCACTGTAAAAAGTGCAGAACAAATTCTTAATTCAATAAAAACTCAAAATGTAAATAATATTCAAAAAGAACAATTATTTGTTGCAATAAGGAGTTCTGCAACTGCAGAAGATTTGCCAGAAGCAAGTTTTGCAGGACAGCAGGCAACCTTTCTAAATATAAAAGGAAGAGAGCAGATTGTGCAGGCAGTGAGAGCATGCTGGGCTTCATTATTCACAGCAAGAGCAATTTATTACAGAATAAGAAATGGTTTTCCTCATGACAAAGTTTTGATAGCTGTTGTTGTTCAGAAAATGGTTAATTCTGATACATCAGGAATAATGTTTTCTGCAAATCCAGCAACATCAGATATGGATGAAATAATTATTGAAGGCGGTTATGGATTGGGAGAAGCATTTGTTGGTGGCCAAGTTAATGGAGATCATTTTGAGATTAACAAAATAAATCTGGAAATAACCAACAAATCAATACAATCACAAGATTGGGGTTATTTTAGAGATCCAAAAACCGGAGAAACAAAAAAATTCAATATTGTTGAAAATAAAAGAGCATTGCAAAAAATAACAGATGAACAGGTTGCAGAACTTGCAAAACTTGCAGTTGCAATAGAAAATCATTATCAAAAACCACAAGATATGGAATGGGCAATTGAAGGCAATAGGGTTTATATCGTGCAGTCAAGAGCAATTACAACAATGCAAAAAGTTGAAAATGAACTAAAAAAAGAAAAAACAGAAATAAGAAACACAAGCAATCTAAAAGTTCTTGTGTCAGGAAGACCAGCTTCTCCAGGTGTTGCTTATGGGCCTGTTAAGCAAATAGAAAATGCTTCTGAACTTGACAAAATTCAAAAAGGAGATGTGCTTGTAACAGCAATGACCAATCCAGATATGGTTCCTGCAATGGAAAAAGCAGCAGCTATTGTAACAGACGAAGGAGGAATGACTTGTCATGCAGCAATTGTTTCAAGAGAAATGGGAATACCTTGCATTGTTGGAACTGAAAATGCAACAAAAATTCTAAAAGATGGAATGATTATAACTGTTGATGCAACACATGGCCATGTTTATGAAGGTAAAATAGAAATTGAAATGCCAGTCCAAAAAATAGTTAATTCAATTAATACTGAGCCTATTGAAACAGTGACAAAAGTAAAAGTAATCTGTGATTTGCCTGCTTATGCAAAAAGAGCAGCTGAAAAAAATCCGGATGGTGTTGGTTTGACAAGAATAGAATTTATGATTGTAAATGCAGGAGTGCATCCTTCTAAATATATAAAATCTGGAAGAGAATTTGATTATATTAAAGTTTTAATGAATGGAATTGAAGGGATTGCAAAAGAATTTCCAGGAAAACCAATTTGGGTAAGAACATCTGACATAAGAACAGATGAATACAGAAATCTGGAAGGCGGAAATGAAGAGCCTCATGAATCTGACCCAATGATTGGATGGCATGGAATTAGAAGAGGCCTTGATGAAGAGGGAATTTTAAAAGCAGAATTCAAAGCAATAAAAAATCTGCATGATTTGGGATATACAAATATCGGTATAATGCTTCCTTTTGTTATAAGGGTTGAAGAAGTCCAAAAAGCAAAACAAATTATGAGAGAAGTTGGCTTAGAGCCATGCAAAGATATTGAATTTGGAGTTATGATTGAAACACCTGCATCATGCTGGATAATTGAGGATTTGTGCAAAGAAGGGATAAATTTTATTTCTTTTGGAACAAATGATTTGACTCAATTAACATTGGGAATTGACAGAAATAATGAAAGAATTGCATCATTGTATGATGAACTTCATCCTGCTGTTCTTGGTGAAATTGCAAAGGTCATAAAAGTCTGCAGAAAATATGGAGTAACAACAAGCATTTGTGGCCAAGCTGGTTCAAATCCAAAAATGGCAGAATTCCTTGTCAAAGCAGGCATTGATTCAATAAGCTCAAATGTTGATGCAATTGATGAAATAAGAAAAACAGTTTCAATAACAGAAAAGAAAGTTGTTTTGGATTATGTAAGAAACAAGCTTAATGAATAATCAAAAATTTAATTATTATTTTATGATTATTATTTTTTTGGTCAGGCTTTTGTGCAGATAATAGGAAAATTCTTTTTCGATTTTTAATCCAGACTGTTTTATCAGTTTTTTATAATCAACAAAATCAGGAAAACATACAATTGCTCTGCCTTTTTTGTATTTTTTTAGTGCATTCAAAAAGTTTTTGTAAAGATTGTTTAATTCGTCTGTTAATTTTGAACTTTTTCCATAAGGTAAATCAGTTACAACACCAATCATTCTTTTGTTTATTTTGGTTGCATCCTGAATTTTTAATTGATAATTTTTTATTTTATAAAAATCAAGATTTGTTTTTGCTCTGTTGAACATTGCTTGGTCAATATCATAGCCTGTTGTTTTTAATTTCATCAATCCTGATTCTATTAAAATACCCCCAGAACCGCAAAAAGGATCATTAATTGTTTTTGAATCTACAATATTGACAAGACATCTTGCAAGCTTTGGATTCATGGAAGTTGGATGCAAACTTGGTCTGTTATGGGGCTTTCTTGATTCAAAATCCTCCTTGTTTTCCCATAAAAGAATGCAGCAAAACATTTTATTTTTTATTTTGAATATTTCAATTTTTGTTTCTGCATTTCTTAAATCAACCTTGGGATTTTGCTTATTTTTTATCCTGTTGTAAATGATATTTGCATATTTTTTTTCAAGCTCTTTACCAATATTGTGCGTTTTCAATGAAAAGCTTTTTTTATAAATTTTTGCAAAATTGAATTTATTTATTTTTTTCTCAAAATTATTTTCATTTGCTTCAAAAAGAACTTTGCAAGCCTCTTTTGTATAAGCAAGCCTTTTTATTTTTTCGCTGAAACCGGCTTTTGCCAAAAAAAGATTATCAAAAACAGAATAATCCTTAGTATTCAAAAGAGATTTTATTTCATAAATGTTTAATTCAGGGAGTTCCTTGCTGAATTTTAAAAGAATCATAATAAAAAGAAAAAATTATTTTGCAACAATCATTGTGCTGGTCATTTTGACTTCGGGCATTGTTCTTATTTTGTCTATTATGAAAGCAGTAAGGTCTTCAGGTGAATTTACCTCAACCTTGGCTATTATGTCCCATTCGCCAAAGATTATGTGTGCTTCCCTGATTTCATCCATTTCTTTGAGTTTTTCAATTACATCATCTTCATCGCTGCTTCCGAGTTCTATAAACAGATATGCATACATTGTTCCACCCCCCAGTTATTTTTTATAAATTTTTATTGAATTATTATTTTTATTTTATTCTTCTTGCTAAACTTAAAAATCCTGTATGAATTCCTGTGTTTTCAGGCTTTGCAATTAGGCCTTTTATCTTCCAGCTGTTTTCTATCAATTCAATGGTTTTTAAGTAAATAAAACTTTCGTTTTTTCTTATTTCATTTACAAATTTTATTGACTGTGTCAGATTAGGAACATAAACAACGAGAAATCCGCCTATTTTGAGCGCTTTCTCTGCATTCTCAATTGCTTTTTCAGGCTCAGGCAAATCAAGAATTACTGCATCATTGCCATAATCTGATTTGTCTATTGATTCATAAATATTTTTATTTTTTATTTCAATATTTTTCAGCCCCATTGCAAGCACATTTTCCTTTGCAACCTTGATATGCTCTTCTTCTATTTCATAGCTTGTGACTTTTTTTACATGCTGACCTAAAAAGCATGTTAATGCTCCGCTTCCTGTTCCGGATTCCAAAACAACTGATTCTTTGTTAAGGCCTGTTTCCGCTAAAATATATCCTGCATCCTTCAAGCTTATTATTTGAGGCAACCTTTTCATTCTTTTATAATTGTCAAGGTAAGATGGTGAAAAAATAATAAACTCCCTTCCTTTAATGGTTATAGAAGTTCCGTCTTTTTTCTTTAAATCCTCTTTGCTTATAATCCCGTATTCTGTATGAAAATCCTTTGATATGTCCTCTACAAAAAAAGTTCTTCCCTCTTTGCTTATTGTTCTGTCTTCATCAACTGCAAATGTTTTCTCTTTCAAAATAAGTATTTTGGATGCCATAGCTTATGTTAGGAAGTTCCCATTTATAAATATAAGGCTTCAAACCGATTGAAAACTAAAGAAAGTTATTTAAAAGAGCTTTGAATAACAGATATTATGGCAAAAAAAGACACCTTTCTGCTTGTTTCCCTTGAAGAGGACAATGCAAAAAAACTGGCTCAGATAATAACTAATCAGAGTTGCAGGCAGATTCTTGATTTACTCTCAGCAAAAAATGCAACCGAATCTGAAATTGCAAAAGAGCTCAATCTTCCGATATCAACTGTTCATTACAATCTTCAGCATCTGCTGAAAAGCAAGCTTGTTGAGGCAAATGAATATCATTACAGCCAAAAAGGAAAAGAAATTATGCATTATTCAATTGCAAACAAGTATATAATAATAGCTCCAAAAGGAGCATCTGAATCATTGAAGGATAAATTGATGAAGCTTATTCCGGTTGCATTTTTCATTTCAGCAGCAGCATTTGTTATTTCAATATTCTCAGGAACAAAATCGCAGGTTACAATGAAATCAATGCCTGCAATTGCAGAGGAAGTAGATATGCTTTATGCAACTGCACCTTCACCAATTGCTCAGCAAACAGGCTTGCCTGTTTGGTCATGGTTTTTGATTGGCGCTGTTTTTGCATTGTTTTTATTTTATATTGTTAATTTGATTTATAAAAAGGTGAATAAATGAAAAAAATATCTCTTGTTTTAGGAAGCGGCTCTGCAAAAGGATATGCCCATGTCGGGGTTTTAAAAGCTCTTGAAGAAAATCATATCCATATAAAAGAGATCATAGGAACAAGCATGGGTGCATTAATAGGCGCTTTGTATGCTTTGCATCCTGATGTTAAAAAACTTGAAAAAAATATTTTAAAATATCAATTAAAGGATTTAGTTTCTTTCCATGATTTGACTTTCAATTCAGGGCTGATAAAAGCGGAAAAAATTGAGGAATTGCTTAAAAAAGAAATTGGCAAAAAAACATTTGAAGACTGCAAAATAAAATTAATAATCAATGCGGTTGATCTGGTTGAAGGCAAAGAAGTTATATTTAAAAAAGGCAGTTTATTGAAAGCAATTAGAGCGAGCATAAGCATTCCTTTGCTGTTTACACCTGAAATTACTGACCATGAAGTTTTGGTTGATGGGGGATTGATAAGCCCGCTTGCAACGCACATATTCAAGGATGAAAAAGTTGTTGTTGTAAATCTTAACAGATATGTGCCCCATTTTGAAAAAAAGAATTTAAACATATTGAAAATATTCATACAGGTTGTGGATATTTTGGAAAGGGAGCTTTCAAAGGAAATCAAAAAAACAAAGAATTCTGTCTGGATAGAGCCAAATTTTGACGGGCTTGGCCTATTTGACTTCAACAAGCAAAAGCAATTCATAAAAATCGGCTATGATGACACAATAAAAAAAATGGTTGCAATAAAGAGACTAATAAAATGATAATTGCTGTTTCTGGAACCCCTGGTACAGGTAAAACAAGGCTTGCAAAGTCATTTGTCAAAAAAGGATTTGTTTATGTTGATTTGAAAAATATAAAAGGCATTTCTTCAGGCTATGACAAAAAAAGAAAATGCAGAATAATTGATACAACCATGATGGTTAAAAAAGTTATTGTGCTGATTAAAAAAAATCCTGAAAAATCTTTTGTTTTTGACTCTCATTTAAGCCATTATATACCTAAAAAATATGTTGATTTGTGTATCATAACAAAATGCAGCCTTAAAACCCTGCAGAAAAGGCTTGTTAAAAGAGGCTATTCCAAAAAGAAAATTCAAGAGAACCTGCAGTCAGAGATTTTTGATGTCTGCTTAAATGAAGCAAAAGAATTTGGCCATAAGATTAAAATTGTTGATACTGATAAAAAATAAAATAAATAAAAAGAAAAAAATAAAATAAAAAATCAAGCAAGATCTGCTGTTGTTAAAACAGTTACTCTTGACGGAACTCTTGATTTGTTTTCCATTGCAATTATGTATGCGACATTTGATTTTTCTGCTGTTGCAATCAAATCCTTGTCAACTGCTTCGTCTAATACTATTGCATGGACTGAGCCCAAACTTTTGACTGTTGATGCAAGCTCTGTTACAGGCACTTTTCCAAGTATGTTCATTTTTGCATCAAGTATGTAAGCTCCTCTTGTTCCAATCAAATCCTCAAGCATGTCTTTGAATGTTTTTTTGTCAGCTGGCGAAAGTCTTGGCCTTGCTGATGGCGCTGATGTTTGCTGAGGCTGAGGCCTTTCAAAATTCCTGTTTTGAGAAGGCATTGGAGGTCTTGGCCCTTGTGCTGACATATTTGTCATCTTTGCCATTTTCTCCTCGCCGCCTGCTGTTTTCTGAGGCATTTCCATCTTTACCTGTTCAACAGCAACTCTGCTTCTCAGTGCTTTATGAATTTCTTTCTGTGTTATTTCCTCAACTTCTTTTCCATCAGGTGCTTTTGTTACATAGTCTATTTCAGCTACTTCCAAAAGTTCCCTTATAATCAAGTCTCCTCCCCTGTCCCCATCAACAAAAACAGTTACTGTTTTCTGCTTGCTTAAATCAATTATTGTCTGAGGCACAGAAGTTCCGTTGATTGCAATTGCATTTTTAATGCCGTGCTTCAAAAGATTTAAAACATCTGCTCTTCCTTCTACAACAATTATTTCAGGAGATTCGTCAACTGCTGGTCCTGCTGGAATTCTTTCCCTGCCGTATTCGCAAACTTCCATTACTCTTACAGAGAATGTAACTTCATCTGCAAGTTCCTGTGAGTCTGGCATGGACATATCCATAAAGGATCTCAGCAATTCTTTTGCTCTGTCAATTATAAATTGTCTCTTGCTTATTCTTACATCCTCTAACTTTTCAACCTTGATTTTTGCATTGCATGGCCCAATTCTTTGGATTATTTCCAAAGCTGCTCCAACAATACAGGTCTCTGCTTTGTCTAGACTAGAAGGTATAATTATGAATCCTTTTGTTTTTCCTGATCTTACTTCTACATCTACTTCTATTCTTCCTATTCTTCCTGATCTCTGAAGCTCTCTTAATTCAAGTTCTGTTCCAAGCAAACCCTCTGTCTGCCCAAATATTGCTCCTATTACATCAGGCTTATCAACAACGCCGTCAATTTCAATTGCAGCGTGAATTATATATTTTGCCGCTACTGGACTTATTTTTCCCATTTTTGCCTCCAAATTTTATATAGAACAAGCGCTATAGCCCATCACATTTGGCTACATTAAATACTTATTTTCTCTTATTTCAATTAAATAAGTTTAATGAAGTTTTGAAAGTGAAATACAAGCTTTCTGCTTGTTCTATTTGATATTTTATGATTATTAAAGTTTTGTCGCCCGCAACACTAACTCCCAAGCTCATTACTTGGCGATTGCCGTCAGTTCCTTTGAGTACTCTCGTGACGGGCTGGATTACGCAAGAGTGTCTCTTATTCAACGCCTAACTTTTGGTTAGTGCTCATAAAAGGACCCATTTGCATAATATTTGAATGAATGATTGTTTAATTCCTCTCTTTAAAAATCTTGTGGAAAATAACTCTAACATGGGCTTTTTGAGCCCATGCCGAGCAAAAAGAGGTGATTAGGTCCAAACAGATCTTTAAAATCTGTTTGGGGGGTAGGTATGATTAGGTTTCCCCAACAAATTGCTTTGCTGGGGAGAGGTGTTTAGATGGTTAATTTATTACTATCGGATAGTATCACTAATATATAAACTTTTCTATTCTGTTGTAACTATATAGTAACACTAAAAAGAGATATAAACAAGCTCATTAAAGTAAATCCATGGCAATAACAAAAGAAAAGTTCAAAGTTTATGGTAATGTATTTGATAATTTTACCCTCAGAACAATCTTTAAGCTAAGCTCAGAAGGCCATTTTGATGAGCTTGCAAGCCCAATAAAAATAGGCAAGGAAAGCAATGTTTTTTCTGCTGCAAAAGATGATGAATTTATAATTGTAAAAATTTACAGGCTGCAAAGCTGCGACTTTAACAGGATGTATGATTACATAAAATATGACCCAAGATTTGTTGGCCTCAGAAAAAATAAAAGAAAAATCATATTTGCCTGGTGCCAAAGGGAATACAGGAATCTGCTGAAAGCAAGAGAAGCAGGAGTTTCTGTTCCTTTGCCAATTGCATTTTCAAACAATATTCTTCTTTTGGAGTTTATTGGTGATGATGATGCTGCACCCCAGTTAAAATCATGCGAGCCTGAAAACAAGGAAAAATTCTTTCAGGAGGTTGTTGAAAACATGAAAAAGCTGTATAAAGCAGGGCTTATTCATGGAGATTTGTCTGAATATAATATTTTAAATTACAATGACAAGCCTGTTTTCATTGATTTCTCACAGTGCACAACAACAAACAGCATAAGAGCAGAAGAGCTTATTGAGCGGGATATTAAGAATGTCTGCAGATATTTCAAGAAAATCGGCATTAAAACTGAAGAAGAGGAGATAAAAACAAAGATCAAAAAGGCATAACAACCTTTAAAAATCTTTGCTGTTTCTTAAAAGCTATGGAATATTCATATGAGCTGAAAATACCCAAGGAAAGAGTGGCTATTCTTATTGGAAAATCAGGAGAAGTAAAGAAAAGGATAGAATCTGAAACAAGCTCAAAACTCAATGTGGATTCTCAGGAAGGCTCTGTGCAGATTGCAGGTGATGATGCACTTGGCTTGTTCAATGCAAGAGAAGTTGTAAAAGCAATAGGCCGTGGATTTAATCCTGAAATTGCAGAGCTTCTTGTAAAAGGAGATTATGCTTTTGAAATGATTGCACTTAAAGATTATGGAAACACACCAAAAGAGATGATGAGGATAAAAGGAAGGGTTATTGGAGCTGAAGGAAAATCAAGAAAAGTCATTGAAGAGCTTACTGAATCATATATATGTGTTTATGGAAAAACAATTGGATTGATAGGCGAGCCCGAAAATGTTGCAATAGCAAGAAGAGCAATTGAAAGCTTGCTTTCTGGTTCACAACATACTAATGTTTACAAATGGCTTGAAAAGCAAAGAAGAGATTTGAAAAGAAGACAGATTGTTGGAGAAACAATAGAATTAAAGTAAATTTTCTTTATTTTTATAATAATCAATAATTTCTTTTCCGGACCATGATTTAGTGTCTTTCATTTTAAATCCAATTAAATTTACCAAAGCAATGAGTTTTTCTGAAGAATCTGCTTCTAATTCTATAAACGTTGGAATTGTTTCATAAGAGTTAATTTCCACTATCCCTAAATTTGTTTTGAAGGATTTTCTCTTTCTAAAATCTCTTGAAAATTCTTTTAATCCCAAATGCTCAATCATCTTTTTTGCTGTTTCAAAATCATTAAGCTCTATTTCGTGCTCTTCACTTATAGTTATTGGATGCTGGTTCTTTTTGATTTTTAGAGTAAGGAAGGTTTTATCTCCTTTTTTTCTCAGTCTTAAGAATTTTTCAGGAGAATCTAAAGAATAGTATAAAGAGTTCATATCTCCATTAAAAACCATTTCTGCACCTAATTCTTCCAATTTTGATATTATTTTTTGCTCATCTACTTCCAAAATCTGTAATTCATGTTCTTGCATAAAACTTATTATTTTTGGTGCTATTTAAAGTTTTTTAAAACAAAAGTTTATAAATTATAATCCTTACATAAAATTATGAAATCTCAAATAATGGTAATAATTAAGCCCTGGAGCCTTCAGCATGCGGAAGAAATTTTAAATGAATTTGACAAGCATGGAACTAGAATAAAAACTTCTAAAATTAATAAACTTAAATTAGAGGATTTGGCCATAATTTATGAAAGACTTAAGCAAGAGCCATATTATGGGCCAATGGTTGCAGATTGTAACAATAAACCAGCAGTCATAGCGCTTTATGAGGGACGTAGAACAGAATTTGATGAATTAAAAGACCAATTAAGAACAAGATTTGCATTTGATATTCCCCCACATCCAAAATACCAAAGAAATGCAATCCATACATCCTTAAATTATCAAGAGTTCAAAAAAGAGTTTTCTGTTTTTAAAAAATATTTGCAATTATCCTAAAATTTTATTAATTTCTTCTTCTGTAATCAATCCTTTTCTGATTATTTTTTTATGAATTGTGTCATAAATTGTGCTTACTGGAACTGATTTGTCCAAATTGCCATTGTCAATTATGAAATCAACCTGTTTTTCAAAAAGTTTTTTTGCTTTTGCAATTTCATAAATAGGCTCTTGATTATGGATATTAACAGAAGTTGTGGTTATTGCAGAGCCCATTTCTTCAGCCAAATCAAGCATTATTTTATTTGCAGGAATCCTAAAAGCAATTGTTTCTCTGCCTAAAAAATCATAATTTTGTTTTTTCTTGATTATAAGATTCAGCTGGCAGGGCATGAGTTTTTCAGCCAGTTTAAAAGCTGTTTCATTCAAAACACCAAATTCTTCTATTTGCTTTAAATTAGAAACAATTAAAATCATTGGTTTATCAGAATTTTCCTGTTTTATTTCATGAATTTTTTTTACAGCGCTTTCATTTTTTGCATCGCATGAAAAAGAATAGCAACTTTCGCTTGGGCAAATGATAATTCCTCCATTTTTCATGATTTTAACTGCTTCTTTGATTGAATTGCCCATTCTAATAGGTTAATTGTGCAAATTTAAATAATTATCTAAAAACAAAAGATTTAAAAAACAGATAAAAACCTTTTCTGTTATGGCTGAAAAAGAGGCAAAGAACAAAGATGGAAATATTGCTCATGAGCTTGCAAAAAAGCAGAGAGATATTTCAATTGCAGAATTCTTTGAAAAAAACAGGCATTTGTTGGGATTTGACAACAAGAAAAAAGCTTTGCTTACAACCATAAAAGAAGCTGTTGATAATGCCCTTGATGCATGCGAAGAGGCAAATATTCTTCCTGATATCAATGTTGAAATTATTGACATGCAGAATGATAGATACAGAATAATAATAGAAGACAATGGACCTGGAATTGTAAAAGAACAAATTCCAAAAATATTTGCAAAACTTTTGTATGGAAGTAAATTCCACACATTAAAACAGGCAAGAGGACAGCAGGGAATAGGAATCTCAGCAGCTGTTCTTTATGCACAGCTTACAACAGGTAGGCCTGCAAAAATCACCTCCAAAATAGGTCCAAATGAGCCTGCACATTATTATGAGCTTCATATTGATACACAGCACAATCATCCTGAAATTGTAAAAGAAGATATTGTTGAATGGAAAAAAGAGCATGGAACAAAAATTGAAATTGATATTGATGCTTTGTATCAAAAAGGAGACCAGTCTGTTGATGAATACATAAAAGAAACAGCAATTATTAATCCTCATGCAACAATAATTTATACAACGCCAAAAGCGGAACAGCTTATTTATGCAAGAGCAACAAAAACACTACCAATTCTTCCAAAAGAAGTAAAGCCTCATCCTTATGGCGTTGAGCTTGGGATGCTGATGAAACTTTTGAAATGGACTGATTCAAAAACGCTTTTGCATTTCCTGACAAATGATTTTTCAAGAGTTGGCTCAAAAACAGCAAAAGAAATTTGCGAAGCAGCTGCAATTCCCGAGAATACAAAACCTTCTGAAATAGACATGCATAATTCTGAAAAATTAATCAAAGCAATAAGAGATACAAAGATAATGGCTCCTTCAACAGACTGTATTGCACCTATTGGAGCAGAATTATTGGAAAAAAGCCTGAGAAAAGAGGTTAATGCAGAATTTTATGTTTCAACAACAAGACCTCCGTCTGTTTACAGAGGTAATCCTTTTATAGTTGAATGTGCAATTGCATATGGCGGAGAATTGCCTGCAGAAGGCTCTGCAAAAGTTATGAGGTATGCAAACAGGGTTCCATTGCTTTATCAGCAGGGAGCTTGTGCAGTTACAAAATCAATAACAACAATAAATTGGAAATCTTATGGGTTGCAGCAAAGCGGAAATGCATTGCCTAATGGCCCAATTGTAATAATTGTTCATTTAGCATCTGTCTGGGCTCCTTTCACATCAGAAGCAAAAGAGGCAATTGCACATTATCCTGAAATCATAAAGGAAATGAAGCTTGCTCTGCAGGAATGCGGAAGAAAACTTTATTTGTATGTTGGAAAAAAGAGAAGGCTTAATGAGGAATTAAAAAAGAAGAGTTATATTCAAATTTATATCCCTTATGTTGCAGAAGCATTAAAGGAAATTTTAAAGCTTGAGCCAAGGGAAGAGACAAAAATAAAAGAGAATCTCAAGGAAATGCTTGAAAGAAAAGAAGATACAGATGAGGCAGAAGAGCCTGAAGAGCTGCCCAAAGAGGAAGAAAATGAAGCAGACGAATGAATCCGATGTTTTGCAGAAGATGAAGGATATTGTTAATCATATTTACAATAATATAATAAAAAAGGAAAAGCCAAAATTGGATATGCCTTTGAGATCATTGAGCAATGTTAAATATGATCCTAATGTCGGATATTTTGAACTGACAAACGAATTCAAAACAAGAACACTTACAGTTAATACTGTAAAAACATTTGCACAAACTTTGAAAATGCTTTCACTTTCAAAAAATCTTGTTGAAACAAAGGATATTGCAACAAAAAGAGAAGCATATTATGTTTCAAAAAACTGGGGAGAGGCAAGATTCCATGAACAGCCTGAATCTGATATGATTATGGATGATATAGAAGCAATGCTTTATGTCAACAGGGAGCAGCTTGGCTTTATTCCTGAGGAAAAAGGCGGAGATGTTTCCGGAAAGCTTATTGTAATTGACAAGGATCCGGATACTGGAAAAGAAATAAAAATTGACTGCACTAAAATGGGCACAGGAGCTTATTCAGTTCCGAGTGTTGTTGAAGATTTAAAGTTTGAAACAAATGCTGATTTTATTTTAGCAATTGAAACTGCTGGTATGTACCAAAGACTTGTTAAGCATGCATACTGGAAAAAAGCAAACTGCATTTTGATTTCCATGGGGGGAGTTCCAACAAGAGCCTGCAGAAGATTCATAAGAAAATTAAGCGATGATAAAAAAATACCTGTTTATGCATTTACAGACGGAGATCCTTACGGCTGGCTGAATATTTACAGAACACTGAAAGTCGGCTCTGGAAATGCCGCTCATTTGAACAAATATTTTTGCGTTCCAAATGCAAAATTCTTTGGCATAACTGCCCAGGACATAGTTGATTACAAGCTTCCAACACATCCTTTGAAAGATGTGGATATAAAAAGAGTTCAGGATGGTATGAAAAATGATCCTTTTGTCCAGCATTATAAAGAATGGCAGAAAGCTTTGAGTGACATGGTAAAAATGAAGAAGAGAGCAGAACAGCAGGCACTTGCACAGCATGGACTTAATTTTGTAATCACAGATTATCTGCCTGCAAAACTTGAAAATCCAAAGACTTGGCTGCCTTAAAATAACAAAGTTTTTATAATAGTAATTCTTTTTCTGATTTGGTGATAATATGTTTAATACACAAATAATTCCAAACTGCGATAAATTATTAAAAAAAATAAATAAATTAATTAAAGAAAACAAACAGGATGAAGCTCATAAACTTCTTTATAATATTCATTTCAAAATATTACATAATAGTGGTATTGGGTTTGCGTTCCGTAACTTATTAGAGGCTGAACATACAATTTTAGATAAACCAGTAACTAACTCAAATTTAGAAAATTATATAAAACGTTTAAAATTTTTACAAGAAGAAGCAAAAAAATTAACTTAATTCTTTCAGAATATCTTCTTTTGTTTTGTTTAATTCTTCATTATTAGTTTTCTTTGTTGGCCATGTTTCAAGGCCATCATTATTGTATCTTGGAATTATATGAACATGAAAATGAGCAACATCCTGGCCAGCAACACTAATATGACAGTAATCAGCCTTCACAGCCTTTACTACTTTTGGTGCAAGCTCTTTGGCTTTTAAAAAACATTTTGAAACCAAATCATCAGGCGTTTCAAACATATTTGCAAAATGCTTTTTTGGAATAATCAGGGCATGGCCAAAATTTATTGGATTGATATCCAAAAAAGAAATCAAATCATTATCTTCATAAATTATCTGGGAGGAAATTTGTTTTGCAGCAATTTTGCAGAAAATGCAGTCATTCATTTAAAATCCCTTTTAATTCAGAAAGGCTTGCTATTTTATTTTTATATTCCATTCTGCCTCTTCTGTCTATTAAAATTGCTTTTACCCCTGCTTCTTCAGCTGGTTTTATATCAGTATCCATTGAATCGCCAACCATAATCAAATCTGTTGGTTTCATTTTAAGTGATTTTGCAATCTCCTCAAAAACACCTTTGTCTGTTTTCAGTTTTCCCTTTTCATAGGAAAGATAAACAACATCAAAATATGATTTTAAATTGTATTTTTCCAAAACCTGCTCTATTGATGAATCGCAGTTTGATATCAAAACAAGCTTGTAATCCTTTTTCAAATCTTCAAGAACTTCTGTTGTTTCTGGATACAATTTTGCAAGCAGTTTATTTTTGTTCCACATACCAACAAGTTTTTCCAAAACTATCTGATCCGACTCTAAGCTGAAGGCATTGCAGACTTCTGTAAATCCCTCAAACAAATCATTGTATTTTTTCAGCATAAAATGCTTTTCAAATCTCATTACAAAAGGAGAATAGGGCATGTCTAATCTTAAAATGTATTTTACCTGCTTTGTAGGGCTTGGAAATATGCCATTCTCAACAATTGTTCCCCAAAAATCAAATATTATTGCTTTTGCCATTTTTATCTGGATATTCCACTTGTTTTTATGTCTTTTGTATGGACAAGCCGGGATTTGAACCCGGGGCGACCCGATTGCCAACCGGGCATTCTACCGAGCTGAATTACTTGCCCTTGAATTGAAGTTTATAATCCACATTTAAAAAACTATCTAAAAATGCATTTTTTTGTCTTGTATTTGGGACAAATAATTCTTTTTTAAACTTGTTTATGCTGCAAAATAATGATTGAAAAACCGGAAAGCATAAAAAGAAAATAATTGATTTTAACTGCATGAGATCTAATGAAGTTGTTATTGTTGCAGACCCAAATGGAACTAATTTTGGTTTTGTGGAAAAAATTTGTGAAAATATCAAAAACAAATCTGGAAAAGATTTTCCAATGAAATTAGTTCCTTTAGAGATTCTTGTTTTTAGGGATGGAGAAAGAAAAGTAAGAGTAACTGAAAATGTAAGAGGAAGGGAATGCTTTTTTATACATGATTCAAATAAAGAACCTGCTGTTTGGGCACTAGAGCTTAATTTTGTAAATGAAGCCTTAAAAAATTCAGATGCTTACAAAATCACAGATGTTCTTCCTTATTTAAGATTCTCAAGGCAGGACAGAAAAGACAAATCAAGAGTTGCGCAAAATGCAAAAATAATTGCAAAAAATATTTCTGATTATGCAAACAGAATGATGACCCTGGATATACATGCAGTTCAAATACCTGGTTTTTATGATGTTCCTGTTGATCCATTATATTCTGTTCCAGTTGTTGTTGAATATCTATATGAAAAACACAAATCATTTGTTGATAATGCTGTAATTATGTCGCCTGATACTGGCGGAGCAACAAGAGCTGAATCTTTACTTAAAAAATTATCAAAAAAAGGCATTGAAACCACTATGGTTATTGGCTACAAGAAAAGAGAAAAAGAAGGCGTTGTAAGCGATAAATACCAAATTTTAGGAGATGTTAATGGAAAAAATGTATTGATACTGGATGATATAATCGATTCTGGCGGAACTTTGTTAAAAGCATATCAAGAATTAAAGATAAATGGCGCAAAAGAGATTTGGGCTTATGCAACACACGGATTGTTTACAGGAGGTGTTGAAAAACTAACAAATGTTTTTGATAAGGTTTTAATAAGTGATACTTTGTTTGTTAAGCCGCATGAAAAACTTGAAGTTGTATCTTTAACTGATTTGTTTGGAGAAGCAATATACAGAACAATAAAAGGGGATTCTTTGAGCAGTTTGTTTGATATATCTCAATAATCATTAAGATTTAATTCTGTTTTTTCTTCTTTTCCTTCAAACTGGCTTTTTACTTTTAAAGCTGTCTGTTTTCCTATCAATTTCTCAAGTTTTGCCAAATCTGCTTTTCTCAAATCATTCAAAGTTTTTATTCCATTGGTATAAAGTGTTCTTGCTCTCATTCTTCCTATATGTTTTACAGCAAGCAAAGCAAGAAGCTCTTCCTTAACGCCATATTCCAGCCTAATTCTTAATCTTGTTGATTCCTTTAAAACTTTTTTCAGAGAAAGGATTTTTGAAAGCTCTTCAATGCAGTAAAACAGCCAGTCTGCATAATTAAGCTTGGCTTTTAATTCGCCAGGCCTTACTGAATATTTTGCAAAAAGAGTTTCCTCATCTGTTTCATTTATCCATCTTTCAAAAACATCAGCTGTTTTTACTGAATTCAGAAAATCATCATATTCATAATCATAGCTGTTTGGAATTTCATCAACTAAATTCTGCTCCTCGCTTAAAAATTTCTCCTGAATATCCTCATAATCCTTTTTTCCTGTTCTGAACAAAGGCCTTAATTCAAGTGTTGCAGATATCAGCTGCAAATATGAGAAATCAGTTGTTTCTTTTTCATCTGCAATATTCATTGCTTTTATCAGTTTGTCTGCTGTTAATGGGTCTATGTAAAGCTGTGCAACTCTCTGGCCAAGCTCTGTTGCTTTGAAGCTTATTTCTTCATCAGCTGAATGGAATATCCCTTCTTCTTTTATATCAATGAATCCAAACCCCTCCAAAAGCCCAAGAACTGAATCAAGCAGATATTCAATTTTTCCCATATCCTCAAACTGATAGGCCCAAAATGTTTTTTTGAAGAATTCCAAAAGATTTTCCTTTGTGCTTACAAAATTTGATGCAATCAATGACAAAACATAAGTTCTTAAAACAGGTTCAACAGCAAGTTTTGAATAAATATTTTCAGACTCTCCCTGAATGTAATTTTCTATTAAATATTCTTTGTCTTCAGGATTAGAAATTATTATTGCCTCCCCATAAGAATCATATTTTGGCCTTCCGCTTCTTCCTGCCATCTGCTGATATTCCAAAACAGGAATGTACTGCATGCCGTGATTTCCAAATCTTTTCATTGTTTTAATAACTGTTCTGAAAGCAGGCAAATCAAGGCCATAAGCAAGTGTTGGTGTGCAGCAGATTATTTTTACAAGATTGGTTCTGAATGAATCTTCAATTAATTCTCTCTGCTCTGCAACCAATCCAGAATGATGAAATGCAACTCCTTGCTTTATGCATTTTGCAAGCTTCTCGCATTGTGATGTTGGCTTGGGCAGAGCATGAAGAATTTTTTCTGAAATTTCATTTAATTCCTCATTGCTTTGCAGGCTTTTTGCAATTAATTCTGCTGTTGATTCTGCTGATATTTTTGAAGCAACAAAAACAAGGGCTTGTTTTTTCATAGAAATTGTATCAAGAACTATGTTAACAACATCATCCTTTGATTTTTTTGGCAGTTTTAGAATCATTAGGAGTGGGCCCGCGGAGACTTTCTCACTGACGTTCGAAGCATTGCCGCTTCGGGCGCCAATATTTGAACTCCGGACCTCTCGATTTCTATATCAATATCAGTCGAGCGCACCAACCAGGCTATGCTACGGGCCCCTAAAATAAGCGCCCCAGGCCAGATTTGAACTGGCGACCCCATGATTTCTTACCCTTGATTTAAGGTTAACAGTCATGTGCTCTAACCGCTGAGCCACTGGGGCATTGTTTTTTAGATTTCAGGATTTATTTATAAGTCTTTCGTTAAAAAAATGAGGTTAAAAAAAGAGCATAAGCAACAGCCAAAATATAAAAAATCAAAGCATGTGCCCATTCTTTTTTGGGTTTTATAAAAATAAAGCCTCCTGCGCAGATTCCATAAAGGAATGATAATGCATAAAACAAGTCTTCTTTTGCAATTGGAATAATCAGCAGATAGCTTGCAAAATAAATCCATTTGTTTTTCAGCTTTATCAAAGCTGCTGAAAAAATAACTGCAATAAGAATAAAATACCATATTGGATTTTTGTAAATGAAGCTGATTGTTAATGCCAAAAACAGAATAACTGAAGCAAATCTTATGTATTTATTTAAAGGTTTTATCTCTTCAGGAGAAATCCAATTTAATATTAATCCGATTATTGGGCCTAATAAAACCACTAAAAAGATTATTTCCATTCAGAATGCCCCCATTGAATCAGCAAGTCTGCTTTAATGTTTGGAATATCACAAGCACCAAAACAGCTTCCAAGCCAGATTATTATTTTTGCATCTGTGTTTTTTTCAAGATAATGCTTTATTTTTTCCGCTTCGGGCTTTAATCCGTCAGGCAGCTGTATGCATACTGTTTTTGCCTTGGTTTGCTTTACTTTTGCAACTACTTTGTTTAGCTCTAAATCATACATAAAACTTAAAGAGAGAAAAAGAATTTAAAAACTTATGCTTCGCCTAAGCAGTTAAGCATTTCGTCAAGCTCAAAATCAGAGAGCTTTTTTCTGTTTACAAGGCTTTTAAAGGATTTCTTGTGCTTTCTTTCTATTTCATCCAAAAGCTCCAAATCCTCTTCTCCCTGCTCTTTAAAATCTCCAATTGTTCCTAGTTCTTCATCATATATCATTTTTTTACCTTCTGCCAACTTACTTTTCCATCTTTGTTCAAATCAGGAAGATAAAGTGTATCTCCAACTTCAATTGCCCAATCTGTTCCTATCTTAGAAGTGCTGTATGTTTCTCCTGGATTATTTGACCAAATAGTGTGATACATTTCATCTTTAAATCCTTTTTGAAATAATCTTGAGATAAGATTTGGCTTGTCAGACAAAACTCCTTCTCCTCTCAAAAATCCTTCTAAATTCTGACCTTCTTTCACAACAACTGGTTTCCAATCTTTTTTTTCATTTAAATTAAAAGATTTTACCGCAGAATAAATTTTACCAGCAATATAAGGGGAGAGTGCAATTGCTGTTGCTGCTGCAATTAAAAATAATCCTTTTGTTCCTCTGTTAAGAATAGTCAAATAAATATCCTCTTCTTTTTTTTCTATTCTTTCAAGCATTTTATTGTCGTGGTTATCCATTATTTCTTCACCTCATTTAGCAAATAAGAATAATCTAAATTATCATCATAAAGCTTATTTTGGCTTCTTTTGATGCCTTTTTCCTCTTTTTTGATAAGTTCTGAAAGCTCCATTTTGTTACTTTTAGGTAGTGTAAGAACTTATATTTAAACCTTTCGTTTATTAACCATTTTAAAGTGGTAAAATATATAAGTGTGTTTGCTTTTGCAAATACATGAATTTGCCAAATCCGCTTGATATTCCTGAAGGAATCCAGCCAAAAAGAATTCTAAGTGATAAAGGAATAAAGCAAGCAATTGATTTTGGATTAATAAAAACAACTCCTGCTTTTGATTATAATGCAGATACAAAAAGAATTCAGCCTGCAACACTTGATGTAAAAGCAAGAGAGATTGATGAAATAGAAACTATTGATGATGAGAACATAATATGGAATAATAATGCACCAAAAGACAAAATTGTTCTTAAAGCAGGTAGCATTTCATCTGTTAACTTGACAGAATTTGTTGAATTCAACAATTTTTATGGGCATCCTTTTTTCATATCTCCAACAACTGAAGCAAGAAGTTCTCTAAGGGTGCTTGGATGTTTTATTCCAGACCATGGAATATACTTTTTTTCAGGACCTAAATATTCCCAGATAGAACTGGGAAATTTCAGCCAAAATGATATTATCATTCCGAAAGAAGAAAGAATTGCGCAAATTTTATTTCATGTAAATCCTTTTGCAGACAGAAATTTTAATATTCCGGAAAATAAAAATTTAACAGAACTTGGAGAAAAAGCAAGATCCTTGGATATGGGTGTTGAAGTCTGGGGAGAGCATTTAAAGACTTTAGAAAAAACAGGTGATTTAAAAGTAAGCCCAAAGCTTTCGATTGATGATTCTGTATTTGTTGTTCATGCAGGCAATGTTGCTTACAGGATGAAAAAAATTGAAAAAGGAATTGATTTCAGCAAAAGAAATGATTATACAAAAGATATGCTTTGGGAGCCAATTGATATTTCAAATGGCTACACAATAAAACCTTTTGAGCATGTAATGATTGAAACTGTTGAAAAATTTGAATTATCAAATAAAGTTGGAATAAGATTCTGGGATAATTTATCTTATGATGAAATAAAAAAAAGATGCAATTCATTCAGCAATCCAAAAGATGTTGATATTCTTATAAAAAACACCAAACTTATGTGGTTAACAGACGGCTGGGTTGACCCAGGTTATATTGGTTCTTTCTCAAGACAGCCAAAGTGGATGACAGAAAGAAAAATTTATCCAGGAGATATTGTTGGTTATGGCCAAGTTTTTTATTTTCCAAATGGCACAGGCAAAAGTTATGGAGATTCATCTCTTGGTTCACAGCATCAAAACAAAGAAAAAAGATTTTAATTAATTCTCAGGCTTTAACAAAGGAAACAGCAAAACATCTCTTATTGAAGCGGAATTTGTAAACAACATTACAAGCCTGTCAAATCCAACACCAACACCTGATGTTGGCGGCATTCCATATTCTATTGCATTTATAAAATCATCATCCATCGGATGAGTTTCCTCTTCTCCTCCTCTACCTCTTTCAACCTGCTCCAATAACAAGCTCTTTTGCAGAACAGGATCATTCAATTCTGAATATGCATTTCCTATTTCCCATCCATTTATGTATGGCTCAAATCTTTCTACAAATTCTTTGTTTCCATCTCTTAATGTTTTGCACAAAGGAGTTGTTTCAATAGGATGATCAATTATAAAAGTTGGCTGTATTAAATGCTCTTCGCATTTTGCTTCAAATATTGCCTGTATCAGCATTCCTTTGCTGTCTGATTTGTATTCTATTCCTTCATCCTTGCAGTGCTTTAAAAGCTCTTGCTGAGACATTTTTTCAACATCTAATCCGGAATATTCTTTTATTGCATCAACCATTTTCATTCTTTTCCATGGAGCTTCTAAATCGATTTCTTTTCCTTGGTAATTTATTTTTGTTGTGCCTAAAACTTCTTTTGCTGTTTTTGAAACAACTTCTTCAAACATCTTCATTCCTTCATTGTAATCTGCATAGGCCATATACCATTCTATTTGTGTAAATTCGGGATTGTGTGTTGTATCAATTCCTTCATTCCTGAAATCTTTTACAAACTCATAAACTTTTTCAAAACCGCCAACCAGCAGCCTTTTTAGATATAATTCATTTGATATTCTCAAAAATAATTTTGATTTTAATTCATTGTGAAATGTTTCAAAAGGCTTTGCATTTGCTCCGCCATAAATTGGCTGCAGAGTTGGTGTTTCAACCTCTAAAAATCCTTTTTCATCAAGATATGCTCTGAAAGATTTTACCATTGCTGTTCTTATTTTGAAAATTGCCCTTGCTTCCGGATTTGTAATCAAATCAACATATCTCTGCCTGTATCTTGTTTCAACATCTTTTAATCCGTGGAATTTCTCAGGCAAAGGATTTACTGATTTTGTTAATAATATAAGTTCTTCTGCCCAAACAGATATTTCTCCTGTTTTGGTTTTGAAAACCTTTCCTTTTATGCCAATTATGTCTCCCAAATCCAATAATTTTAGAATATTAAAATTTTTTAATTGATCTTGTCTTAGATAAATCTGGATTTTTCCAAACTCATCCTGAATATGGCAGAAAGCGGCTTTTCCCATATCTCTTAAAGTCATTATTCTGCCTGCCACAGCAACAATATCATTGGTGATTTCTTCCGGATTTAATTTTGAATGTTTGCTTAGGATATCATCTGTTGAATGTGTTTTATTATAATTATAAGGATAAGGCTCTACTCCTAATTTTCTTAATTCATCTAATTTCCTTAATTTCTCCTTAACTAAAGGGTTTTGTTCCATAGCTTAATTGAGGTAATAAAAGGTTTATAAATGTTTCTTTGTTTAAAAAGAATTAAAGCTCAATATTAAACTCGCCAAATTCAATCTCTTCTGCTTTTGTAACCGCTTTTATGTCTTCATAATAATTCTCAAATGTGCTGTCAACAACAAGCATTTTTACAGGATCTTTCAAAGATTTTTGCTTCTCAGATTTCTTTGCCCTAACCATTGCAATCAAATCTTTCATGTCTTCCCATATTTTCAAATTTTCTTTTAACTCATCAGGCCCAGGCCATAAAGTCAAATGAATGCTTTTTTCATTTTCAAATTTCCTGAAATGATTCTGGTAAATTTCTTCTGTTACAAAAGGCATAATTGGAGCAAACATTTTGACAACAGCAAGAAGCGTTTTGTACAAAGTGTATTGGGCACTTTTTTTTGCATCAGCTCCTCTTTTGTCAGGATTATATAGTCTATCTTTTACAATCTCCAAATAATTATCACAAAAATCCCTCCAAAAAAATCCTTCAATTTCAGCTTTTGCTTTTGAATATTCATATTCCTCAAAAGCTGTTGTTGCTTTTGCTATTGTATCATTTAATTTTGACAAAAATAATTTGTCTGTTTCCTCTAAATTTACTTTTTCATCATGAACATAATCATTTAATGTCAAAAAGCAGAAATTTGTTGCATTCAATAATTTTAAAATTGTTTTTTGGCCTGTTACAAGGTCTTTTTCCAAATATCTCAAATCCTCTCCAAGCTTTGAGCTTGCTGCCCAGAATCTCAATGCATCAGCAGGATATTTTTCCAAAACAGATTTTGGCTCAATTGCATTTCCTTTTGACTTGTGCATTGATTCTCCTTTTGGATCAAGCACATGCCCGGAAATAACAATATTTTCCCATGGAACCTGATTAAAATGATAAATGCTTTTTACAATTGTGTAAAATGCCCAAGTCCTTATTATATCATGAGCTTGTGGCCTTAATGATGTTGGAAATGTTTCCTTGAAATCAACTCCATAATTTTTATCATCTGCCCAGTTTGAAATTATTTCCGGTGTTGTTGAGGATGTTGCCCATGTATCCATGACATCCTTTTCAATTTCAAATTCATCAGAACCGCAATCACACTTTTTATTTGGCTTGTCTCTTAATGGGTCAACTGGCAATTGTGATTCATCTGCAATCAGTATTTTATGGCATTTTTTGCATACCCATAATGGAAACGGAACCCCAAAATGCCTCTGCCTTGAAATGCACCAATCCCATTGCAATCCCTCAACCCAGTTCAAATATCTTAATTTCATTGTTGCTGGATACCAATTGATATTTTCAGCTGCATCCAAAAATAATTTTTTGTTTTCCAAAATTCTTATGAACCACTGCTTTGATGATAAAAATTCTATTTCAGTTCCGCATTTGTCATGTACATTCACAATGTGCTTTATTGGCTTTTTTGAAATTAATCTTCCTTCTTTTTCCAAATCTTCCAGAATTGCTTTTCTTGCTTCCTTTATTTTAAGGCCTTTGTATTTGCCTGCAAACTCGTTTAAAGTGCCGTTTTTGGCTATACAAACTCTTGGTGTTAAATTTCTTTTGTTTATTGCCTCAACATCATATTTGTCTCCATAAGAACAAATCATCATGATGCCTGAGCCTTTTTCCATTTCAACTGATTCATCTGCAAAGATTGGGACTTTGTGATTTGTCAACGGAATAACTGCAATTTTATTTATCAAATGCCTGTATCTTGTGTCATTTGGATGAACATAAATGCAGACACAGGCAGGAATTAACTCTGGCCTTGTTGTTGCTATTGTTATTTTGCTTCCGTCTTCCAAATCAAAATAAACATCATTGAAAGTTGAATCAAGCTCTTTGTCCTCTAATTCTGCTTGGGCAATTGCTGTCTGGCAGTTTACGCAAAACATTGATGGCGCTTCCTGCTGATATACCAAACTTTTTTTGAACAAATCAATAAAAGATTTTTGTGATGTTTTTATGCAGTGAGGGTCAATTGTAGAGTAAGGCTTTGAGAAATCGCATGACATTCCTATATTTTTCCAATCCTGAATAAAATTTGTTTTTATTTCTTTGATTGTTTTGTTGCAGAGCTCAATAAAATCCGCTCTTTGCATGGATGTTGATTTTACTGCTTTCAGTTTTTCAACAAGCCTTTCTGTTGGCAACCCATTATCATCTGTGCCAAAAGGATAATAAACATTTTTTCCAATCATTCTCTGGAACCTTACTACAAAATCCTGCTGAGAATATGAAAAAGCATGACCTATATGCATGTTGCCAGAAACTGTTGGTGGAGGAGTATCAACTGAATAAGCTGGTTTTTTTGGATTATGCTGGAATTTGTAAATTCCCTCTTTTTCCCAAAAATCCCTCCATTTTGGCTCATAATCCTTAAAATTATAGGCTTTTGGCTGTTCCATAGCTCTCTGAAAACTGGTTTTTTATTTAAATGTTTCTTAAGAAATTAATCTCTAATTGATTTTTTTAGCAAATATGGGCATATAAAACCTGCATATTTCTTTTTTAAGGCTTGACTCATATATTTGTAACCCATTACTTTTTTTCTGCAGAATCTGCTTCCGCAGTTGCATTTCATCTCCCAATCATATTCAAGTGTGTTATAATCAATAGTTATCTCCTCGTCTTTTTTTATGTTTTTCATTGCAATGATTTTAACTGTGTTTTTTAATCCGCAGTTTGGAGTGCAGGAATGATTGGTATACATTGTAAGATTTCTGTTTAGAATGTATTCTGAGTGGTTTATTGCATGCAAAAAACGATAATATTTCCTGTATTTTTTATAAGCTTCTTTTTTTGGAATAATCTTTCCTTCGATTGTTCCCACTAATTCTCCTTTTTTTATGTCTTTTTTTGCAAAGATTCCCAATCCGTGTATTTTTGATTTTTTAATGTAAAATTTCTGCATAGTTATATTAGAATTTATTAAATTAATAAATGTTTCTTAAGAAATCAGCTTTAAATGACCTGTTATTTCATCTATTTTGCTTTCTTCAGCAGGACCAATAGCTAAGCAAGTCATTGTTCCTGGCTCCAAAACAGTTCTACCAGCATCTTTTATCAAAGCAGTTACCAATCCAGCATCAGAAGCGTGCCTTCTGTATTTTATCAGTTCCTTATCATTTTCAACTTTCAAAATAACTTTTTTTGCTCCATTACCCTGCCAATCGCTCAATAGTCTTTTGTCTGTTTTAAAGCAGGCTTCTACAGAAGCATGGCTGACTTGTGCTGCCATTTTTCCTTTTGGCATTTTTAAATCATCTCTTACCAAAATTACCTGTTTGTATTGTTTCTTTATCATTGTGGAACCTCATATCTTAATATGGCTGCTATTTTTCCCATATCCCTTAACTGAACACCCTCTCTTGTTTCAGTGCTTATAATCTTTACCTTTGTTCCCATTTTTTCTGCTTCGTCCTCAAAACTTGAAATTGTATCTTCATCCAAATCCTCTGATATCAGCACAGTATCAACCATTCCCATTTTGATGTTTTCCAAAACTTGCTTTAATCCGTATGAAACAATTCCTGGTTTTGTATTTAATAATTCAAAAAACTTGTTCATTGCTGCTTTTTCATCTGCAATCTCTTCCTGAGCCAAAACATCCTGGCTCATATCAACAAGCTCCTGCAGCCCAAATTCATCAGTGTAAGTCAAATCTTTTATTGCAACTATCTTTTTCTTTACTTCATTTGTTATGTAATTTCCATCCACAAATTCATATTTGGTTGGCCCAGGGCCTCCAACAATAATTCCTTTCAATTCTTTATTTAGGAATTGCTCTTTCATGTATTCTCCTACTTTTGAATAATGCTCTTTTGCAGCTCCTTCTCTTAATCTTCCAAATCTTTGAGCAGACTGACCTCCTGCTCTGAATTTTCCAGGAACCTGTGAATGTGTTTTTGCCAAAGGAATAATTGATTTGCCTTTCAAAATTGCCAAAGTTGCATCTCTTCTATCCATTACAACCAATCCATAAGTTTCTTTTGCCTCAAGCATTTCCTGCAAAGGCTCTAAAATAAATTCCTTTTCGCATCTGTATAATCTTAAGTTCAGTGGTGTTGCCGGTTCAATGCTCCATACTTGCACATCGCTTTGCCCTTCTTTTTCAGCAACATTTCCTGAGAAAGCAGCCAATCCATGAAGTGGTGTTTTTTTGTATAATCTCAAATGCTGAATCATTTTTTCCAAAGCATCTGTTACATTCTTTCTTGTTGAAGTTGATTTGATATTTGAAGCTGTTCCCTGTTCCTGAGCTAGATGATTGATTATTTTATTCATATCATAATCTGCTGGAATATAGACTGAAACTAACTCAGTATGCCTTCCTCTGTGTTTCTCTAGTTCATGCACGAACTTCCTCAATTTGAATCTTTGAACAGCGTCTAAACTCATAAGAAAAAGCAATTCAGAAGGGTATATAAACATTTCTAGAAAAAATGTGTGGGGTGCAATAAGCCATCTTTTGTAAGCCCCCTTTCGGAAGAGCTTTGTTAACATTCAACTAAGCGTCTTTAAAGACTTGCACTGGCCAGGACTCGCCGTTTCACCGCGCTGATGCAAATGTCAAAGGTTGCTGCTGTTTGTCGCCAAACTGCTCGCCATTATCATTCTTTAGCAAAAGCCGTTCCGTTTCTGAGCGGTTGCCTTTCATGTTCTGAAACTTGCTTGCACAAGTGGCCTTTTTGTAGTGGATGGACTTTCCTCAGCAGCCAATTGCTTGACCACCGTCAGTTAACTAGCCACCCCACATGATTTGGATGGAATAAGTTGCTTATATATTTTTGTTTTCTGGCTGAATATACAAAAAGTTTATATATTAGTTATGAATATATATTCATAATATGCTTTAACAAGCTGGAGGAAAAAATGCCAAATAAAGATGGAACAGGACCAAGAAATGGAACAGGACAAGGTAAAGGAAGAGCTAGTGGAAATGGGATCGGAAAACAGAAAGGTGGAAAAAAAGGAAGTTGTTAATATAATTTCTTTTTAATTAAATAAAATAAGGAGGTAAACAAAAATGCCAGCACAAAACGGAACAGGACCAACAGGATTGGGCTCCATGACAGGAAGAGGACTTGGACCTTGTGGAGCAAGAATGCAGAGAGGATTTGGCAGAGGGTGGAAAAGATCTGCTTTTTGCCCTGCTAAATTTATGGTAGGCTTCACAAAAGATGAAGAGAAAAAAATCCTTGAAGCAGAACTTGAAGAAATTAATTTAGAAAAGCAAGAAATAGAAAAAAGACTAAAAGAAATGAATTAAAACTTTTCTTTTGCTTTTTTTCATAAAATTTAAATAGAGATGTGAATAAACATTCATAACATGGTAAGACCTAGACTTTACAGAAGAATAAAATTTGAACCGGAGGTAACTTATTTTAAACCAAGAGGAATTCCTTTGAGAGAGTTAGAGGAATCAATAATCTCTGTTGATGAATTTGAAGCAATCCGATTAAAGGATTTGGATGGTCTTGAACAGGAAGAATGTGCAAAAAAAATGAATATTTCCCAGCCAACTTTTCACAGATTAGTCTTGTCTGCAAGAAAAAAGATTGCAGATGCAATAATAAACGGAAAAGCAATTAAGATTGAAGGAGGAAATTATAGACTATGAACACAAAATTTATTTTTTTGTTTTTAATATTTATTTTTAGTTTGAATTTAGTTTTCGCTCAAGAAAATACTTGTATTTACTTTTTTTATGGTGATGGTTGCCAACATTGCGCAAAAACAGAACCCTTTATAAAACAAATTGAATCAAAATATGATAATCTTGAAGTAAAAAGTTTTGAAATATATAATAACCGTTCAAATAGCTTATTATTAAATGAATTTTTTGAAGTTTATGATATACCTGACAAAAATAGAGGAATACCAGTCATATTTATTTCTTCTAAATATTTGATTGGAGATTTAACAATAATAAATAATTTTGAGAAATATATAATAGAAAATAGCGGTGCTGACTGCCCAAAATTAAATGGTTTAAATGGAACTGGAGTTATTGGAGCTTCTTCACCTATTGAAAAATTAAAATCTTTATCTATTTTAACAGTTATAGGGGCAGCAATTGTAGATTCTATTAATCCTTGTGCTATTGCAGTATTACTTATATTATTGGGGACTTTGTTAATGACAGGAAATAAAAAGAAAGCTGTTAAAGCTGGTTTTGCATTTACTTTATCAATTTATATTTCATATTTTCTTTTTGGATTGGGTTTATTTTCTGCATTGCAAATATCTGGATTATCTTACTGGTTTTATAAAACTATAGGTATATTAGCAATTTTAATTGGTCTTGCAAACATAAAAGATTTTTTTTGGTATGGTGGTGCTGGATTTATTATGGAAATACCAAGAAGTTGGAGACCAAAATTAAAAGATATATTGGGGAAAGTTACAACTCCATTTGGTGCATTTTTAATGGGTTTTATTGTATGTTTATTTGAACTTCCCTGTACAGGTGGACCTTATATTGTAATTCTCGGTTTGCTTGCTGAAAAAACAACACAACTGCTTGCTATACCCATATTATTGCTGTATAACTTGTTTTTTGTTCTTCCATTAATTTTGATAACTTTGATGATTTATCTTGGATTTACCAATGTTGAAAAAACAACAGAATGGAAAGAAAAAAATATAAGGATGCTTCATTTAATTGCAGGAATAATAATGTTTATTCTTGGGTTACTTGTAATATTTAATTTAATTTAATTTTTTATTTTTTCTTTTCAAACAAATAGAAAATAAAATCAAGGTTTGCATGGATTTTCTTTTTGGATTTAACTATGAATTTATTCTCAAGAGCTGCCTGCTCTATCAAATCATCTTTTGCAATGACTGCAATCTTACCCTTATTTTTCAAAATAAAATCAGACTGATAAAAAAACTCGCGGTAAATCTTCATAATGTCCTTCAAGGCATGCACTTTGGAGACAAAAGGAACTTCAGTTGCAATCAAATCAAGCTCATTTTTCTTAAACTTAATATCAAGCCATTCAACATCCTGCCTTCCAAAATTTATTTTTTTGTTAATGCCTGCCACTTTTGCATTTTTCTCAGTTGATTTGACAGCATTGACCTGTGAATCATAAGCATTTATTGTTTTTTTGCCCATATCAATTTTTTTGTCAATCTTCTCAAAAAATTTATTAAAATCAAACTTGTTAAAACAATTAAATTTTAAAAAAGCAAAATCGCTTTTGTGATAATAATTAACCGGAAATGAAGAAGCATGCAGAGCAGCTTCTATTGGTATAACTCCTGAACCGCAGAAGGGATCCAGAAAAATCTGCTTTGCTTTGTAATCTGCAAATTTCAACAAGCAAAATCCGACTGGCCCTTTCAATGAGTTTGGCAAATTAAAAATTTTGTATTCTCTTTTTGACAAATCAAAACCTGCAAAATCAACTCCAAAATAAACATTAATTCCATCAATAGAATAAGCGCAAAAAGGAACATCTGGATTTGTAAGATTTACATTTCCATTAACAGCGCTTCCAAAATCAGCCTCATGTTTCTTGTCAATTCCCTCAACCCTCATGCAGAATGTTTTTCCATCAACCCATTTGCCAATCTCCTTGTTTTTTGCAATGTTCTGCTTAACCTCTTCAAGTTTGCAGGAGAATAAAACATGGATTATTTTCAAAGCAGCTTGCGAGCAATAGCAAAGCCTGCAAAAATCATCAAAATCAGCATCAAAAAGAACAAATCCCTCTTTTTTCTCGGTTTTGGCTTTCACTAATTCGGTTATATCCGCTTCTAACTCATTTTCCAAGCCTTTATAACCAATTGCAAGCCCTTTCATAAAATTTATTAATCCAGCAGGCTATATAAATTTAATGGAAACCGGGCTTTTAAAGTTTCATGAATCAATTGAGGAATTTATCAGATATATTCAAAGAAAAAATCATGGAAATCTCGGTTGTGTTTATGCAATGCATGAGAAAACTTCAGCAGATTGCAAATCTAAATTTGTTGTTGAAAATCCTAAATTGTGCGGATATTATAATTGCGGTTCTTGTACTTACAAAAGAAAAATTTAATCACTGACTATATTTGCTGCATCAACAACATGGTCATTTTCTAATTTCATTAATGTAACTCCCTGTGTATTTCTTCCTATAACTGGAATCTGCTTTGCAGAAACTCTTATCATTATTCCATTCTGGCTTATCATCATTACTTCATCTTCATCATTTAATTTTTTAATTGCAATTACTTTACCGTTTCTTTCTGAACATTTGATATTGATAACCCCTGAACCTCCTCTTGAGATTAATCTGTAATCGCTTATTGGGCTTCTCTTGCCAAATCCATTCTCAGTTATTGTCAGCACAGTGTCATTGTCATCTGCAATAATCATTCCAATAACCGAATCATTGTCCAGTTTTATTCCTCTTACTCCTGATGCTGTTCTTCCCATTGGCCTTGCATCATTTTCATGGAATTTGATTGCCATTCCGTCTGCTGTTGCAAGCATTATCTGCTTTTCGCCATTTGTAACAACTGCTTCAACAAGATTATCATTATCATCAAGAGTTATTGCCCTTATTCCTGTGCTTCTTGGCCTTGCAAATTCAGCAAGTTCGGTTTTCTTTATTGTTCCGTTCTTTGTTGCCATCAGCACAAATAATTTCTCTGAAAAATCCTTTACAGCGATTGCTGCATTGATTTTTTCATCCTTGCTTATTCCAACAAGATTTACAATTGCCTTTCCAACTGCCTGTCTTGAAGCTTCAGGAATGTCATAAACCTTAAGCCAGTAAGCCTGCCCTTTGTTTGTAAACAAAAGCAATGTTGAATGTGTTGAAGTTACAAACAGTCTTTCTATCCAGTCTTCCTCTTTTGCAGAAGCCCCAATAATTCCCTTGCCCCCTCTTGCCTGTTTTTTGTAAGCAGTTAATGGAATTCTTTTTACATATCCTTTATGTGTTATTGTAACAACAACATCTTCTTCCTCTATCATCTGCTCCTCAGAAATATTGTCAATTCTTTCATTTGAAATCTCTGTTCTTCTTTTGTCTCCATACTTCTGCTTTATTTCAGAAAGCTCTTTTTTTATTATGTCCTTTATTCTCTGCTCGCTTCCCAAAATATCATTAAGCTCATTTATCAGCAACCCTGTTTCTTTGTGCTCCTCTTTTATTTTCTCCCTTTCCATTGAAGACAATCTCTGCAATTTCATGTCAAGTATTGCTTTTGACTGTATTTCAGTCAAAGAATATGAGCTCATAAGAATATTTTTTGCAGATTCAACATCTTTTGACTCTTTTATTTTTCTTATCACATTATCAATATCAGCCAATGCAATAATAAAACCCTCAAGAATATGCATTTTTTCTTCTGCTTTTCTCAGGTCAAATTTTGTTCTTTTTGTTATGACTTCCTTTCTGAAACCTATAAAATTTTCAATAAGCCCTTTGAGATTCAAAACCTTTGGCTCATTTCCAACCAAAGCAAGCATAATTGTTCCAAAGCTTATTTCCAGCCTTGTGTGCTTGAAAAGCTGGTTAACAACCACTTCAGGAGTTATGTCCTTTTTTAAATCAATGACAATCCTTATTCCTTCTTTGTTTGATTCATCTTTGATATTTGAAATTCCGGTTATTTTTTCCTCATTGACAAGATTAGCCATTTCTTCTATCAACTGCGCTTTATTAACTTGGTAAGGGAGCTCATTTACAATTATTCTTTCCCTATTCTTGTTTTGTTCAATGAGATATTTTGCCCTTATTCTTACTGAGCCTCTTCCTGTTGTATATGCTGATTTAATTCCTTCTGTTCCGTAAATTATTCCTGCTGTTGGAAAATCAGGGCCTTTGATGTAATTCATCAAATCAGAAACTTCTGCAGAAGGATTTTCTATTGTAAAATTAACAGCATCGCAGACTTCTATCAGATTATGAGGGGGAATATTTGTTGCCATTCCAACTGCAATTCCTGATGAACCATTTACAAGCAAATTTGGAATTTTTGTAGGCAGAACAAATGGCTCCTCCAAAGAGCCGTCAAAATTAGGAACAAAATCAACTGTTTCTTTGTCAATGTCAGCAAGAATCTCCTCTGAAATTTTTGCCATTCTTGCCTCAGTGTATCTCATAGCTGCTGCATTATCCCCATCAATTGAACCAAAATTTCCCTGGCCTTCTATCAAAGGATATCTCATTGAAAAATCCTGAACCATTCTTACTAAGGATTCATAAACAGCTGAATCTCCATGAGGGTGATATTTTCCAAGAACTTCTCCAACAATTCTTGCGCATTTTTTAAAAGGCTTGCTGTGCTGCATTCCCATATCATTCATTGCAAAAAGAATTCTTCTGTGAACTGGCTTTAATCCATCTCTTGCATCTGGCAAAGCTCTTCCAACAATGACTGACATTGCATAGCTTAAATAAGACTCTTTCATCTCATCTTCTATTTCCCTAAGAACCACTTTATCTGTGTCAGCCATATTTAAAAAGAAACTAACTATATTTATAAGTCTTTTGGTTGAAAAACAGCATTATAAGCCTTGTAATTGCTATTTGTGAAGGGTATAAAAAGAAAGTTTTCATAAAAAATACTTTGATTATGCAAATAAACTCAAAAAATATTAATTAGATTTATATATGCTGTAAATTTTTTAAATTTTATGAAAATAAAAATTATTGCATCAATATTTCTGTTATTATTCATAGCAGGATGCAAAGGTGAAACAATGAACAGGCATGCAACATTTTACACAACAATGGGAACCTTTGAAGCTGAATTGTATGAAGACAAAGCTCCAATAACAACTGCAAATTTTATCAAATTGGCGGATAGCGGTTTTTACAACAACATAACTTTTCACAGGGTTATTCCAAACTTTATGGTTCAAACTGGAGATCCAAAAGGAGATGGAACAGGCGGACCAGGATATAAAATAAAAGATGAATTTGGCCCAGGATTAAAACACAATCAATCAGGAATACTTTCTATGGCAAATTCAGGGCCAAACACAGGAGGAAGCCAGTTTTTTATAACAACTGTTCCAACTCCCTGGCTTGACGGAAAGCACGCAATATTTGGCCATATAATAAAAGGCCAGGATGTTGTTGATAAAATAAGCAAAGTTGCAAGAAATTCCCAGGACAAGCCATTAACGCCAGTTATTATTGAGAAAATAGTAATTGAATAAATTAATATTTAAAAATTATTTTTTAATTTTTCTTGATTTCTTTTTGTTTGATCTGTTTAATTTTCTTTTCGAATGCCAATTAATATAAAAAAGAATTCCGGTTAAAAATGCAGGGCCTGCAATTGTTAATGACCATGACAGATAATACCATTCAAATTGGTTCATAAATGAATTTATAACAATTTGAACAATATACAGCAAACCTGCAAGAATAAATGCGATTGCACCAACCAATTCGTGCTTCCAAGAGATTATAAGAAGTATTGTTAATATGAATACTGGGATGTTGTGCATAATCAATGCTAAAACAGTTCCCCAAAAGCCATAGCCATTGCCAAAAACATCCAAGGAGAACATTGCCAAAAACAGAATAAACAGAACAGATATAAGTCTTGGCAACCAGTAAATCCATTTTTTGATTTTTTGATTTTTCTTTTTCATAGCTTTTGAACAATATTGTTTTTTATTTTGAATGACCTGTTGCAGTAAACGCATTTCTTACTCTGATTTTCAAGCTTTTTCAATGGATTGCATTTCATTGTATGCTTACATTGAGGGCATCTTAAAATAAACATTTTACTGCTCTTGCTCTGTTGGTTTTTCAGTCTCTTCCTTCTTTTCAAAATTATCAAGCTGCTGCTGCTGTGTTATATCCTTGAAAACAGTTTTAATTGCCTCTTTGTTTGGCAAATCAAAATAATCCATGAATTTCTGCGTAACTTTCAAAACATAGCTTCTTCCTGCTCTTTCCTTTGAAATAAAACCCATTTTTTCAAGCTCTGCAATCTGCTCATAAACAGCAGGTGATTTTATGTCAACAACCGCTGACTGCAGAACTGGCTGCTTCCATGCAATGATTGAAAGGGTTTCCATTAAAGTTCTTGAAAGCTCTGCGTTTGGATTTATTTTTTGAACAAGAGAAATAAATTTTTCATGAACAGTCATTTTCCATGAATCACCTTCTTGAATTATTATCAAAGGAGCATCTCTTTGCACATAATCATTCTTTAATTCAAGAACCTCTTTGTTTATTATATTTTTATCATAAACATTTGTAAGCCTTGCTAGTTCTTCTGAAGAAACATTCCTTCCTGCTGCAAAAAGCAGGGCTTCTATCTGTTTTTTTAAGTCTTCCATTTTATTATTTATTATTTAACTGGAATAATAAGTTTTCTATTACTGCTTTAAATTCTTTTTGCTCCTTGTCAGCTGTGTCAAAAGCTATTCCAAGCCTTATATAGCGGCATCCAAAGTTGAAAAAAGGCACTTTTTCATAGGAATACTTCTGAAAGTACATTGCATAATCATAATTGTAATTAAAATCAGACTCATTTAAAATATTGGTTTTTATGTCTAATTCCCATATTTTTGCAACTATGGTTCCATTGTCAATATAAGGCTGCAGAGCTGCCAAATATACCTCTTTTATTGAATTGCAGTAAGGGCATGTTGTCTGGCCAAACATTGTAATTATTGGTTTTCCATAGCTTGTGCATATTGGGCCATCAACTCTTTTAAAACTCAAAACAGCTGGAAGCGAATTTTCAGGGTGCAAATCAACAAAGGTTTCATTTGCAGGTGTTTCATTGACTTGCTCAACAATTATTTCCTCTTCCTGCTCAGCAGGCTGCTCAACACCCATGCTTACATTAAAAACATATTTTATTGTTGTGTTGCCAGTTTCATTTAATGTTGCATTTTCAGAGCAGCTGTCTGCTTCATTTATGCTGCAGCTGTTAGAAATATTATTATAAACTATTTCGGTTTTTTTTGTACATGAAGCAAGCAATAAAGAAAATGAAAGACAAAACAAAAATAGAATAATAACATACTTTAAATTCATTTTACTTTCTCTTTGCAAGGCTGTATTTGTCTCCTTTTTTTGAAAGCGCTCCTTTTTTTACAAGATCTTCAAGAAAAACATTCAAATTTTCAGGTTTTGTTGCTGTTGCCTTTGAAAGCTCTTCAAGTGTTTTTTCTCCTGTATTCAAAAGAAGCATCAGATTTTTTGAAAATGCTGCTGATAATGCTTCTCCAAGATTTTTTGTCTGTGTTCTCATTGTTTTTACAAGCATGTCTATATTGTGAAGCTTTGCCTGCATATCATTAAGCAATGATGAGAACTGATACGCATCAAAGTTGAAATTCAAAGGCTCAATAACATCAACTGATGAAGGCATGTAATCAAAACAGAATGCAACCATTCCCTGGGGATTTTTTGCAGCTAACTCAATCTCAACAAAAGTGCTGAACAATCCCTCATGCTGATTTGTTTCTGCAAAATCAGTTTTAAAAACATAAAAATTCTTGTCTTTTTTTATTGTTTCAACATATTCTTTCAATGTCTGTTCAATATATTCCTTTGGCTTTCCTGCCATTTCTATGACTGCAATGAATTTTACTGATGTTTCCAGCCACATAGGCTTTTCTGTTTCCATCTTTGGAATTTTGGCTGTTTCTTTTGCATCTTTATTTGGTTTTTTGCCTGCTTTGGCTTTTTCTTTTTTTGAAGGTTTCTTTGAAAAACCCAGCTTTTTTGAAATATTTGATAGATTAACCATAATACAAATCAAAAGCCGGGTATTTAAAAAACTATCGGCTAAATAGCAAAGTTTTTAAATAAACTTTCGATTGATTCTTTATAAAAGGAGGTCAAAATATGGCAGACAAGGACATAAACAAGATGAAGATGCTTATATTGTCAACAGCTACAATGGCTCTTGAATACAAAAAGAACCACCATGCAAGTGATGATGCTGTTATTGAGTATATTGTAAAAAATTCAGACGAGCTCATAAATAATCTTTGAGCATGAAAAAAAATTTTAATTTTTTTGCTTCTGCAATAGTTTTTGTTATTTTGATTCTTTCTTTGATAATTTTTAAAACAGGTTATAATGAAAAAAATTCATTGAAAGAGCAGCTGAATGAATGCAATGAAAGCTATTCTGCATTATTGGGTGATTTTGATTATCTGCAGAATCAGCAAAAAACGGAATGCAAAAATATCACAATAAATACATTCAACGAAACTGATTTTGAAACCTATGAAAAAATTCTTTCAAATTATAAAAATTATGACTTAAACAATACATTTGAAAAATATCTTGAACTAAAAAAGCCCTATAATGCAGACAGCAGATTGAAAAATCTTGCAAATGAATTAAAAGATTATTCTGTTCAGAAAACTATATCAAATATAATAAAATGGGTTCATAAAAATATAGAATATGTTAATGACACTTTTGAAAAGGATTCGTATCATTTTGATTCTGCAATAAAAACATTTGAAATGAAAAAAGGAGTTTGCGATGACATGAATGACCTTGCAATTTCCCTTTTGAGAATCAATGGACTCCCCTCAAGGGAAGTTGATGGAAATATGTTTCAAAGGGCTTATGCTGCAAAGCACAGCTGGATAGAAATTTTGTATCCTTATGAAAACTGGGCCGCATGGATTCCATTTGATATTTTAAATTCTGAAAATGATGCAACAACTTATTACAAATATTATGAGAATGAATAATCCTTTTTTATGAGAAATCCCAGCAGAACAACAAGCAAGGCAAATCCGAATCCGACAATATAAAAATATTTTTGCTTTGCTTCTCCGTTGTCAGAATAATAAGTTTCATTGGTCTGGTTGCTGTTAATATATTTATTATCTTCTTTTGCCTTGTTCTCAATGGCTTTTTGTGGTTCTGAAACCACCTCATTTATTTCCTGTGTAAAATTTAATACAGTAATATTTTCTGTAAGCTCATAAGGTGTTTTTAAGCTGTCCTTGTAGATTTTAAATTTCACCTTGTAATCCCCCGGATTTGTTTTTGCATCAAGAACATAATCAAAATGGACTATTTCTCTTGCTGAGGGCTCAAGAAAAAATTCCTGCTGAGTTTCATTTTTATCGCCAGAATAAGTCACAGAGCCCTTGTAAACATAGCTTTGAATCAGGGCTCTGTGCTCATTGTTATCCTGGTTTTCTATTTTCAAGTCCAAACTGAACTTGTTTTCTTCTATTTCTTTGGGGTGAGGCAGCAATTCATAGAAGAATGATTTTGAAGAGGATGAATTTAAAACTGAAGATTCTGATTCTTCGGTGCATAAATCTGATTTTCCTGAAATAAAAATATCTTTTTTTATTTTCAAATCAAGGCCTTCTGCAACCAGCTCATAATTTTTATCCTGTTTTTTTCCATCGCAGTTGCTGTCAAGCAGAACAGGAACAAAAAATTCTGTTTCCTCTCTTGTATAAAGTGTTAATTTTGTTTCTTCTGATATTTTTTCATCCTTATCAGCAGCATAAATTGAAATTGCGCTTTTTGTTGAATTCCCCTTTGATGCTGCAATTTTTATTCTTATTATGCTTCCAAAGGTTGCATTTTCAGGATATTCTGATATTTCTATTTTGGGAGAATAATCATAAGTTATGTTGTTGATTGCAAAAAACATTTTTTCAGCAGAAGCATTTCCGCAGTCGGAATACAAATTGGATTTTATTATGAATACTGCATCCTTTTCATCAAAATCAAGCTTCCAGGATTTTTCGCTTGTTGATGTTGTGTTGTATTTTGATTTTACAATATTGCCAAGCAAATCCTCTATCCAATATTCAATTATAAATGCGGAATCTGTTTCAGGAATCAAGCTGAATTTTACAGTTTCATTGTTGCAGTAAAATTCCCTGTCTGTTTCTATTGTTAAAGAAGCACTGCAGGCTTCCTGTTGTATTGAAAAAGACCTGCAGATGCTTGAATTCTTCAGTGAGGCACAAATGAGGTAATTGCTATAATCAGTTATCTCAAAAGTTCCAAAGCTTTTATTGCATTCAACTGCTTCTGTTATGCTGTTTTCAAAAAAAGGCTCTGAAATATTGTAATAAAATTCAATTTCCTGCTCTTCACAGTCTTCTTTTGAAACTGAGAAAAAATTTTCATTTATCCCTAAATGAGGATCATAATTAAATGAGATTGTATAATTTATTTCCGGCTCAGGATTCTCCTTTCCAGGAGAGCCTCCAAAATTTATGCTTTGTCTCCATTTTCCCCCAAATTTTTCTATTGAATGCCCTTTCATTGCCAAGCTTCCGTCATAGCTTAAATTGTCAAATGTTTCATTTGAATTTGAAATTATTATTGTGTCTGCGGTATTTCCAAGGCCATTGCCTATTGAATTGTCATCAACACAAAGCTTTGCAGCATCTGTTGTAAAATTGCTGTAAAAAGTTGTATCTTGGTCTGTTATTATTGCAAAAGAATTTTCAGAAATAATCAATGTGCAGTTTGGTTCAAAAGAACAGCAGATTATATTGTCTGTTTCATAATTGTCTTTTAGGAAAAGCCCAGTTGCATCAAATTCAGTGTCGTTGTTGTAAAGCTCTATCCATTCATTTGCATCTGCAGGATTGTACATGACTTCATTTATTATGAGGGCATAAGCCTGCTGACTGAGAATTATTGCAATTAAAGGAAATAAAACACTTGATTTCATAAAATAATTGCCATGTTTAAAGAATATAAATTTGTGTTGTGGTGTTTACTACAACTATTTATCTAAAAATTCCGTCAATTTTCTGCTTGCAGCTGCATTTTCCATTTTTCAGCAGATTTTTTAAAACATTAAACTGGGCTCTTTCAATAACAGGATTACTGCATTTGGGGCAATAGGTTATGTCTTTTTCAGCAACATTTCCCAGATAAACATATTTTAATCCCTCTTGCTTTGCTATCTGCTCTGCTTTTTTCAGTGTTTCAATTGGTGTTGGATGCAAATTGAAAAGTTTATAGCACGGAAAAAATCTTGAGAAATGCAAAACCTGTTTTTCACCCAAATTATCAGTAATCCATCTGCACATCATCCTTGTTTCTTTTGGATTGTCATTTAAACCTGGAACAATAAGATTTGTAAGCTCCAGCCAAACTCCCATTTTTTTCATTGTTTTTATTGATTCTAATATTGGTGCAAGCTCTGCTTTGCATGTTTTTTTGTAATACTGCTCATTGAATCCTTTCAAATCAACATTTGCAGCATCAATGTATTTGTAAAGCTTTTTCAGAGGTTTTTGATTGATATATCCGTTTGTAACCATTATATTTTTCAGTCCATTTTTATGCGCTAATTTTGCAATATCTAAAACATATTCATAAAAAACAGTTGGCTCATTGTAGGTATAACCAATTGATTTGCATTTTGTTTTAATTGCTTTTTTTACAATTTCTTCAGGCAGCAAATCATAGCTGTCAACATTTTCAGGATCTTCCTGTGCAGTGTCATAATTCTGGCAGAAATCACATCCAAGATTACATCCTGCTGTTCCCAAAGACAAAACTTTTGAGCCTGGCAAAAAATGAAACAGCGGCTTTTTTTCTATGGGATCTACTGCCAATGCGCACGGCTTTCCATAAACTGATGAATAAAGAATTCCTTTGATATTTTTTCTTGTTTTGCAGAATCCTTTTTTGTTTTCAGGAATTATGCAGTTGTGCGGGCAAAGTGTGCATTGAACTGTTTTGTTTTTCTGCTTTTCAAAAAAAAGGGCTTTTTTCATTTATTTCAGATATATTGTTTTTCAAATTTAAAATACTTTCTTATTTATTTAACTACTAAATAATACTACTAAAAATTTTTAACAAATTTGAATAAGTATTTAAATAGAAATGATTTAAGTTCATTAAAATACAAATAAAAAGGGGTGCTAAGTTGGGCTTATTTTCAAAAAAAACAAAAAAAACTCCAGTTCCTCTGCCTCCAAATATAGGGCAGTCAGATTCAAGGCATGTTGATTTTCTTGATGTAGCTCCTGCAAGCATGCAGCAGCAAATTCCTGATTTGCAGGCTTCGCAACCGCAGCCAAAGCTTGACAATCCTTTCAAACTGGAAGCTGTAGAAGAGCCTAAGAAAGATTTGGAAATTCCTGAAATGCATGAAACAGAAGAGCAAAATATTGAAATAAAAGAAGTAGGAGCTCCTGAAGAGGTTCCTGAGCTTGATGTAAATATTGAAATTGAAAAAATAGAAAATGCGCTTAACGGCCCAATCCATGTGCAGATTGATGATTATAAGGATGCAATAGAAAGCATGAACAAAATAAAAGATGAGATTATAGAAGCTGAAAGCATTCTTTCGAGAATTGAAGAATTAAAATCGCAAAAAGATTTTGTATCAAACAGCCTAAGGGATTCTTTTGAAGATATTGAAAGAAAACTTACTTATTTGGATAACAAAATTTTTGAGAGGGCATGATGGAAGGCAAAAAACCTATTTACATAAAGCTTGATGAATATGAATCAGTGACAGATATTGTAAATCTGATAAAGGAAAAGCTGAATGAGTCAAAAGACCTGCTTAATAAAATAAACCAGCTAAGGCAGGAAGAGGATATAGAAATAAACGACTGGAAAGCGCAGATTGAATCAATAGAAAAAAAGATTTCAAATATTGACAAAATGCTTTTCAGGCAAGATTAAAATGGCTGAACCATTCTTTGTAAAAATTGATGATTCTGTTGAATTCAGAAGGCAGCTTTTAGAGTCATCAAGAGTTATTCTTGAAAGATTGAAAAGATATGAGGATTTTTATGAATTTCTTAATGAGAAAAAAGAGCTTGCTTTCAGATTAAGAAAAAATTTGAATGAGATAAACACCCTTGTTTCAGGCCTGCAAAAAGAGCTTCCTGCTTCAAGGCTTTCAAATTTTGAAAAAAAACCAAGAGAAAAGCCAAAACTGGTTCTTGAAAAAACAAAACCTTCAAAACTTGATGAACTTGAAAAAGAGCTTGAGAATATAGAAACAAGGCTGAAAAGATTAGCTTAATCTGCGTCTTTCTTTGATTTTCTTGTGTTGTCTGATGCTCTTTTCTTCTGTGATATTATTGCATAATTAACTGGATTTTTTATTTTTGAGCACAATGAATCAGGGCTGCATATCTGCAGATCAGCATAATACATTTTGTTGCTGCAGTTTGGAGGCAGAATCTTTTTTTTATGCTGCTTGTGGTATCTTAGCTGGCCCAGCAGATAAACCTCTTTCAAAGGCTCTTTATTCTTTGCATTCCACTCTTTCAAAAGCTTTTCAATTGAATCGTAATCCCATCCAACAGATGTTAAAAAATTAACAACGATAAAAAGAAATCTTTTTTTTCCATCATCAATCCCCTGAAGCCCTTTTTTTATGCATGGTGGAAAAAACTCAACCGGAACTGCATTTTCCAGCTCTTTGAAATCTATTTTTGTGCTCAAGGAAATATCCTCTTTCTGGGTACTCAATGACCAGTAAAATGCATCATCAAAAAGATTTTTTGCAGAGCCTGCTTTTGCATTTCTTTCCAGAAATTTAAATTTTGAAACTTTAACATTTTCCGGCTTTGCATCCTCCAATGAAAAATCCTTTATTTTATCAGGATTGACAGGAACAGAAACAAGCCATGTTTTTTCATTGAATGAGTATGGTGCTCTAAACAAATGCCTTGATGAAATAAGAACTGCATCAATCCCCAAAACGCTGTAGGGATTGAATTTTTTATTTTCAACGAGCTCATTGAATTTTTTTGATGTTCTTTTCATTATTTTTTCAATGTCTTCGAAATCAAGAATTTCCGCTGCAAGCTTTTCCTTTATCATCTCTTTTATGTAAGAGGCAACGATTCTCACTCCATCAGGGAAATAATCTTTTGTGTCAATTACTTTTGTTGTTCTTATTTTTGAGGGAAATGCCTCAAATGAAACACCTATATGAAATCCGGTTCCTCCTGAAAATTTTGCTGAAACTGAATCTATTCCTTTTGATTTTATGAATTTTGCAATTATATTTGCAGCAATCTTTGAATAATCAAAATATTTGCAGTCAATGTCAATAACCAAATCCCATCCTTTTCTCAATGAATCCATATCTTTTTTTGACATTGAAGGCATTAAATTGAGCGGATTTTTCCATAATTCTTCTGAGCAGTGAAATGATGTTGCTCCCTGTTTTGCAATCTCAAGGACATCTGATTCATACTGCAGTATATCCGGTCTTTTTCCAAAAGAATCATTGAATCTTGCTGCAATCTCCCTGTCTTTTGAGATTTCAACTATTTCCTTCTGAATATCCTTTCTGCTGTAGAATTCAAGAATCCTTTTCTGCTCCATTTAGCTTCTAATAAAAAGATGATTTTTAAGCTTTGTGATTTCCATTGCCGTTTTTCTTTTCATATCCAAGGCCTTTCAAAGCATAGTCTATCCACATCTTATGAACAGTGGGATGAAATGCCCCCATATTGATTACCCTTTGCACTGCAAAATCATTTAATGCTCTTTTTCCGTATTCTTTTTCCATTTTAGCAATAAGGTAATCAAAATGGTTTTTACCGAGCAAATAAGAAGGAAGATAAAGCAATTCGCTTAATTTTTTTTCTTGATTATATTTTTTGTTTATTATATATGCATAGTTTTTGTGAATTTTAAAATCTTCTGTTTCTTTTTTTGAAAGCGGCTCATCTAACTTCCTGAAAGAAGCCCAGAATTTAAAGAGTTTTCTTTGTGCATCATTCAATTCGTCCATTCTTATTAATTGAATATCTTTTTTTCTTAAGTTATACCGCTTTGAATTTTCCTCTAAAAAATCAAGAAATTTGTATGAACTGTTGACTGCAAGATATTCTGTTAAAGGCATTGAAACAAGATTGGAATGATTAGTATCGATTGCATTTAATGATTTTGAAAGTATTCTTGAAAATCTTTCATGAGTTGCATGGCCCATTTCATGCCCACCAACTAACAATGCCTGTACATGCATGCATTTTTCCTTTCCGTTCTCCATGCACCACCAAAAGCTTTCTGGATTTAAAGAAAGGGTTCTTGTATCCCCATCCCAATTGGAATTTTCACCTATTGGTGTTAAAACAATATTAGATCTGTAAGTAGTTGGAATCATTTTGTTTTTTGAATAAAAATCTAACAGTATTTTTTTAATCTCAGGTAATAATTCTCTTGACTTTTCCATTATATCTCCCCTAGTATTATCTACCAATATTTGGTGAATTGGAGAAAAATGAATTGAATATTGATGTTGCATTTTATAATCATAATTTGCCATTGCGTTTGTTATTTGATTATATGCATAAACTAAATAGATTCCATTAAGAAAATCTTTTGAAGTTATTATCTGCTTGTAATCTTTATCAAGATTGAAAAAGAAAAAATTGATATAAGTCTCTTGAGCTTTTAATGAGTATTTTGCATTTTCCACGATAATAGAATCATAACCATTAGTTTTTTTCTTTTTAAAATCTTCTTTTAATAAAAAAACTGTTTTTTGGTGTTTTTTTATGTCTTTCAATATTAAATTTGCAGAATAAATATTCGGTATTAACTCTTCGTCTGCATCTAATGTAAAACTTAAATCTGAAAAATTTCGGTTTAATTCAAAAATTGCTTTATCTAATTTGATTATTTCTTTATTTTTGATCTGCACTAATTCTTCAAGGCTTCTTTCAAGATTTAATTCAGGTGTCATGGCCTTTCTGCTTTGCTTCTTTATTTTAAATACCTTTCTCTTTTAATTACTTAAAAGTGAATTTAAAAAGGCCATAAAGTTTAAATACGAATAGCTTATTTATTTAAACATTAAAACGGAGGTGGCTTATATGGCTGCAAAACAAAAAAAGAAGTTTAATTTTGCAAAACTAGGAGACTGGCTGTTCTTAATTGGAATATTGCTGGCAATAGTATTTGCATTTATAACAATGCCTGGTTTGGCATGGGTACTTGTAGTACTTGGTTTGATTGTAGGGCTGTTAAATGTAACAGCAAAAGAATCAACAGGATTCTTAGTAGCAACAGTTGCATTGATGTTCTCTGCAGGAAGTTTAAACCTGTTGGGCTTTGCAATACTTACAAAAATATTGGTTAATGTAGTTATCTTTGTTGCACCAGCATCATTGATTGTTGCATTAAAGGCGATATTTGCACTTGCTTCAAAGAAGTAAGTTTTTTTTTCTTTTTTTATTTTATTTATATTCTGTTTCTAAAATTTCCTTTATTGCTTTTGCTTTTTTTGGGCCAATCAAATCAATCTCTTTTAGATCATTTTCAGAAGCACTGCAAAAATCTTTTATTGTTTTGAATTTTTGAAGAATTGGCTTTGCAAGTGTTGTTCCTATGTTTGGGAAAGCTGAAACAATGTATTCCTGCTGTTCTTTTACTGTCAATGGCTTTTTTTCTCCATGGGGATTAAAATAAGAAGTTGTTTCTTCCTGCTCTCTTTTTGCAATCACTGCTATCAATGTTGCTGTTTCCTTGAAATTCTTGGTCTGCAGAATAGGAATTCCATAGCTTACTGTTATTGTTGAAAGCATTCCCCTTATTGCATTTGCATGAATGTTTCTTGCTGAATAAATATTTTCCTCGCCTTCTATGATAAGCAAAGGCCTTTCAAAATTGTGCTTCAAATCCCTTATCTGCTGCAAAAGCCTTCCATCAATTATTGAATCAACAAAATCAGGAACTTTTTTTATTTCTATTCCGCATCTGCTACTTAAAATATAATCTCCAACTTCAAGCTTTTGCATATCAACTTTTATTCCCAACTCCAAAAGCTCTTTTGCTATCCCTGATGATTTTTCTCTATAATCTACAAAAACTTTTACTTCCTGCTCTGATATGAATTTGTCCAATTTCTGCTCCTCGTTTCTTACAAACAAAGGTTTGTTTTTAAGCTCTTTTAAATTTGCATACATCTTTTTTTCTTTATTGAAAGAGCTCCATCTGTAAGCTTCATCTCTTGTATTTTTTGTTACAAGAATAATTACTTTTCCCTTTACAAGCCTTCCTGTTCTTCCCCTTCTTTGAATATGCCTTATTGCACTTGGAATTGGCTCATAAAACAGCACAAAATCAACTTTTGGTATGTCAAGCCCTTCCTCTGCAACAGATGTTGCAATAAGAACATTAAATTCATTGTTTCTAAATTCTTCAATTATTTTTTTCTGCTCTTTCTGGCTTAATCCTGTGTCCTTCTTTTTTGCCTGCCCCACAAATAATTTTGATTTTATTCCTGATTCAGCAAGCTCTTTGAGTATTTTTGAAGCAGAATCCCTGAACTGAGTAAAAATAATCCCTTTTAAATCTCCTTGTGTTTCTTTTTTGACTATTCTTTTTAATTCTTCTATTTTTGGATGCTCAATATTGTTTTCAAAAAGTTCTTTTGTAAGAATATACGCTGATTTGAAATTTAAGTCCTGAGCAAGATTTTTTGCTGCTTTTGATTTTGATGAAGCTGATTCGGAATAAATCTTTTCAAAATAAGCATGCAGTGCATTTATGCTTTGTGTTTCCAGCAGTTCAAGTGCATGCTGCGCTTTTATTGCCTCTGCAATCATGGATATTGATTTCATTGCTTCATAATCAACACCCTTTGAAAGCTCCTTTTGAAGCTGAAACTGGGCCATCAAAAGGTCTTTTTTTGACAATAATCTGCTGCCTTGAAGATTAAGCTCTTTAATTTTTGATTTGAAGCAGAGCTCAAGGAAATTTTTTATTTTTTTCATTGATTCCGGAAGCTCAATATTAACCCAGTCAATATCAACCTCCTGAATATAGGGCTTTACATCAGGATCATTTTCAGTTCTTATTTCAATTGCCTCAATAAAAAGATTTCTGCATATTGTTTCAATATCTTCTTTTTGAGAGCCGGGAGATGCAGTTAATGCAAGTATTCTTGGGTATTTTGCTTTTTTTTCATACTGTTTTGCAACAAAAACATAGCTGTATTCTCCTGTTGCTTTGTGCGCTTCGTCAAAAATAACAAGCGAAACATTTTTCATATCAAGCTTGTCTGAAACCAAATCATTTTCCATTCCCTGCGGTGTTGAAAATATAATGTCTGCATTTTTCCAAAGTTCCGCTCTTTTTTCAGGCGCAATCTCTCCTGTAAAAACAACAAGATTTTTTCCATCCAAATGCTCTTCAAAAAATGATTTGTGCTGGTCAACAAGCGGTTTTGTTGGTGCTAAAAAAAGAATTTTTGAATTTGGAAAGCTTTTGAGCCTTTGCATAACAAGCATCAAAGCAATTGTTGTTTTTCCCATTCCAGTAGGCAGAACAACCAAAGTGTTTTTAGTTACACAGCTGTTTAATATTGTTTCCTGGTAAAGCCTTGGAACTAGGTTTTTAATCATATTGTATTTTTTGGATTTTGTATTTAAATAGCTTTGGATATGGCTTGGCTAGTGACCAGTAGAATATAACAAATGGATTATAATAACCAGATTATAACAATGTTTATATAACATTTTAATATTAAAACAATTAATGGGGGTTGATTATAAACAGTTTGATGTTCTGCATGCTCTTGGTTATATCAATAAGAACGAGCCTTTGTGGTGGGACAACAATATGAAACATCAAAAAGAAGTTTTAAGTATAAAAAGTTTTGAAAAAAGACTCAGACCAATAGGAACTTATCCTTTAAGCCACCCAGAATCTTCTAAAAAGCAGATAAATCTTTATGTTGGTGACACAACACCAATTGTTCTTGCTCCTGCAATCATAGCTGGGGTAAATGTGACTCTTTTTATTACTGCTTCCCCTTATACTCCAAAACCAGACCATAGGAATTGGGATAAATATGAAAATGCAAAACAACAGCATTTGATACATGAATCGATTTCACAAATAAAAAAAGAAACAAGAGAAAAAAAATATTGGGAAACCAGCCAAAAGGTAAAATTACTTCCTCATGTAAAAGGATTTTTTATAGAACAGATAGGCGATCGTTATCTGTATTATTCAACTTTAAAAACTGATTTTGCAAGAATAGACAATCCAAATAATGGCTGGGAGCATTATTTAATTTATTCACCAACAGAAACAAAAGATTTAAGGGATTCTTTAAAAATAGAAAAATTTGATTATCTTGTAATATTTGATAAATTGATAAAACAGCCTGTTGCCTGCAGAACAGAAAACATAATTGATATTTTGGCTGAAATGCACGCAATAAGGATTAAAAAACCCGATTTGAAAAAAGATTATTATATTAAAAGAAAACCAATTTTAAAAACAATTGAATCAAAATTAATGGAAGAGGTTCCTTATTATGATTTTAAGCCTGATGATAAACAGCTTTTTGTTTCATATTTTCCATTAAAACTTCCTGAAATTGATGATTCAATACCTATTGCATTGACTACAAGATTTGAAAGTGAAAGTTTAAGTTTTATTGGCCCAATTGCAATTGGGGTTTTTCATGATTTTGTTAAAAGTAACGATTCTAAAAAATTAAATATTCTTCCTTTTGTAAATGAAGAATTTGCAATGCTTGTTTCCCGGGAAGCTTCTGTTCAACTCGGTTTGGATATATATTCTATTGTTTTAAAATCGAAAAAAGGAAATCCGAGATATCAACAAACTAAAAAATAAACTCTTTTAATGTTTCATGAACAGCGCCTGTTTTTTCAAGAGTGCTTTTTTTCAGAACAAATAATTTTATCTGCATTTTTCCAAAATCAGTTTCCCTGTTTTTTTCAAAAAATTCATTTAAATCTATTTTTTCTTTAGGCCTTGCAATAGTTATATGTCCTGAAAATGGCCTTTTTTCCTTTTCACAAAAATCAGGAAGAGCATTATCAATTTTATCTGCGAGCTCTGAAAGCTGCTTTGATTCGCAGCCAACCCACACTACATTTATGAAATTCTGGTTTGGAAATGCCCCAACACCCTTAAAATTTATTTCAAAAGGCTCAAAATTTATTTTTTCAAGTGATTTTATAATATCATCAAGTTTTTCATCTTTTACTTCACCAATAAATTTTAAAGTTATATGAATATTTTTTAAAGAATTTGATTCAATTATGCCTTTGCATGCTTCTGCTATTTTATTTTTTATTTCTTCGCTGATTTCAACTGCAACAAAAAGTCTCATTTTCAGTAATCATGGCCTGTTGCCAGTATTTTATATCCGATTTCAGAAAGCTTATTAACAGTTGCCTGCATGCCTTTCAAATCAGATGTTGGCAAATCTGTTCTTCCAAGTGATTTTTTCAATAGGGTGTCTCCTGAAAACAAAATCTTTTCATCCGGATACCAAATGCATATGCTTCCTGCTGTGTGCCCTGGTGTTTCAATGATTTCCAAACCCATGCTTTTCAATTCTTCTTTTATTGATTCAATAGGCTTTAATTCAATGCCCGATTCAATGAATTTTTGCAGTATATCCTCATTCAATACTGTTCCCTCTGGATTTTTTTTAAAATCATTTATTTCTTTTTGAGATGCATAAAATTCAGCGTTTTTGAACAAATCAAAATTTCCTATGTGGTCATAATGCAAATGAGTAAAAATAACTTTTTGTATACTGCCCAAATCAATTAATTTTCCAAGAAACTGCTCTATCAAATGCCTGTTGCCTCTTTTGCCTGTGTCAATTATTATTTTTTCCCTGAAATCAAGAAAATAAAGATTGCAGTCAAGGCTCATCTTCCATATATTATCAGAAATTTTCTGCATCATCTTAAATGTCTAAATACTTTTTTTTGTAAAGATAATATGCGAGTCCAAAACCTGTTGCAAACAAAACAAGTATTGCCATCTTGCTTGCATAATAACTTCCAAGCATATATCCAAGGAACAATCCCCCAAAAAACAATAGAGAATCATATCCCCAAAGATTGCTTTCGTTTGTAAGGTAATAAAAAGATCTTCCGGTTATGAAACCAAAAATTAAAATTATTGCATATGCAACATAAACATTCCTTATCAAAACAAGAGAAAAAACAAGGCCAACAAGAAGCCCCACTACCAACACCATTCTTGCACTTAATATATCAGACATAAGTTATTTATATCAATGCTTATTTATTAATATTATGCTTTTAATAACCCTCGGTTTGCTTGATTTGGCAGTTGCAGTAGTTATTATTCTAGCCCAGTTCAAGGCTGTTCCATGGACTTTAATTGTGGGTTCTGCTGCATATATATTTGCAAAAGGGTTTATGTTTAGGGGAGATATAGCAAGTTTTTTTGATATGTTTTGCGCAGTTTATCTTATTGTGCTTTTGTTCTGGGGCAACATGCTGATCAGCTGCATTTTTGCAAGCTATCTGGCAATAAAAGCATTTATGAGTTTTGGATTTTCAATTTAAATTGCTCTTTCCAAAGAAATATAATACACAACAGCAAGAACTGCTGCCAGTATTAATGCTGCAATTATTGAGAATATCCATCCAAAAACATAGGATAATAAGCATGCAATTATAAAAAATCCCAACCAGAAAGCATAATACATTCTTGAATTGTACAATATGTAAAATCCGTCCATTGGCGGAATTGGCAGAATGTTAAAAACAATAAAAAGCATATTGAGATTCATTGCAGTTCTGATTAATTCATTGTTCGGAAAAACTCCAAGCATTGATTTGAAAAACAAAACCAAAATTAAGTTTCCAAGCAAACCTCCAATTGCAATGTGGCTGAAATCCCTTGGATTTAATCCGTATCTGAAATGGCCTAATCTGTGTCCTTCCAAATAATAAACAACCATGCTTCCGACAAAGAAAAGCATCAAGGTTCCATTTGTTAAAAATGCCAAAATCAAGCTTGCAATCAGGCCAAAAAACCATGCTTTATATTCATATGTAAATCCTCTTTTCAATGCAAACAGCTTTTTCATGGATTCTCTTGCCAGCATTGACAATCCAACAAGAATAACTGCATTTATGAGATTTTTAATCCCTATTGCCAAATTAAAGGTTTCATCGCCCCATTTGTTGAATGAGAATGCAAAAGCAAGCATAAATATTGTAATCAGCAAATCCCTTATTTCTTTGCCATTGAATTTAAAATACTCTTTTACAGTTGCCCAATAGGTCCTTTCAGGGCCTGAGCCAATGCCAAAAAGAGTGTCAATTATTTTCATAAATACCTTTTAGGAAGCACTATTTAAATACTTTTTTGTTAATTTGGCTATTTCATTTTCATGGCCGGCTCCGACAACTGCCAGAATCTTTTTTTCAGGATAATTTTTTATAAGATTTGCAATGTTCCTTGCCATAATCTGATTTCTTTCCTCAATCAGAACAAGATAAAAATTAGGATATCTTTTCTTTACAAATTTCAGTATTTTTTCTATGTCTTTGCTTCCCGGCACTTTATTCAAATCAATTTTTATTTTCATTTCCTTAAACTGATTAAATCCAAATAGTGATTTTATTATGTCCATGAAAAAATTGAATTTTTCCCTGAAAGTTATTATTTTTGAGAATTTTCTTAATGTTATTTTTATATCCTGGTCTATGAGAAAAATCGGCAATTTGCTTTTTATTGCAAGATTTGCAGCAGTCTTCATATCAACTCCCGGCTCTGTGCCAACAGAGCTTCCTAATTTTTTTTCAATATAAGCGCCTATCAAGCTGAATAAAAACCCCTTGATTCCAAGATGTTTTATTTCTTCAATGTAATCTTTTAATGTTCTTTCTTCTTTTTTTGTAGACATCAAAGCATTGAATCTCGGCATGTCAAGTTCAAGGCATAGAATATCCGGTTCATAGGTGTTAAACTGCTCTTTTATGTCATTTACACTTTGTTTTGATATGTGGGAGGTTCCTATTATTTTAAGCATTTTATCAAATATGAAAACCGATAGATTTATATATTTTTATTATTATAAAGCCATTATAACAATTAATTAGTGATTAAAGGAGGCAAGTTAAATGATACAAACAAAACCAATATCTGAAATTTACGACATGAAGGTCTTTACAGACAATGGAGACTACTTTGGAGATATAGAAGAGGCAATTGTCACAAAAACAAAAGTTTTTGGTTGGAGAGTCAGAGCAACAAAAAATTCATATTTATCAAAAGTATTAGGTTCTGCAAAAGGAGTTATTGTTCCTCATCAGCTTGTTAAAAGCATGGGCGACGTTATAATAATATCAAAAGCAGCAGTTCCTTCATATAAAGAATCTGATGATGAATAAATTTTAGAAAGCTTTTTATTTCTATTTCTTATTATTTGTTTTTATACGGCTGTGGTCTAGTGGTATGACAAAAGCTTCCCAATAACCTTTTTGCAAGCAAAAAGCTTAACCAAAAAACGGTTAAGGAAACAGCTTTTAGTCCGGGTTCGATTTGTGCAAAGAAACACTTACACACGCAATTCCCGGCAGCCGTAGTTTGTTTTCAACAAACTGAAATGAAATTTTATCAAAGAAAACATTGACACTTAGGCTGACGGGTTAGGAACAAAGTGACTAAACCCGCAGCCGTATTTTATATTTTGTTGGCTGCATTTACGAAATCTTTTTAACTTCGGTGTGATTTAGCAATTTATATGGATAGAATTCAATTATCTGGATGCGCCATAATTGATGATGACAAACTTTTGCTTATTTGGAAAAAGAAGCATAATCATTATGAATTTCCGGGTGGTAAAGTAGAAGTTGGTGAAACCCTTGAACAAACTGCTCTTCGTGAAACAAAAGAGGAGATTGATTGTGATGTTAAAATAATTAAATATTTGGGATATAAAGAATTTCACATTGATAACAGAGATTTCAGAAGCCATAAATATTTAGCACAAATCCCTCAGGGCCAAGTTCCCAAGATTATGGAACCAGAATTATTTAGGGATATTTTCTGGTTGCCCATGAGAAGATACAAAGAATATTCCGTTGCTCCAAATGTAAAAGAGTTCTGTGAAGATTATATTGATGGAACAACTAACTTTTCTTCAGAAAAAAGATTATTTGTAAAAATTAAAATGAACAAACAAAATATTATTGAAAAAACAGTTGAATTTGTCAAAAATAGTTTAGCTGATGCTGAAGGAGGACATGACTGGTGGCATATTTATCGTGTTTGGAAATTAGCAAAATATATTGCCAAAAATGAAACTGCTGATTTGTTTGTTGTTGAATTAGGTGCTTTATTGCATGATATTGCAGATTCAAAATTTTATGAGGGAGATGAAACAATTGGTCCGAAAAAAGCTGAAGATTTTTTAAGTTCTTTGAATGTTGAACAAGATGTAATAAAACATGTTGTAAATATAATTAAAAATATCTCTTTTAAAGGAGGAAAACATAATCAAGAATTTAAATCCATAGAACTTGATATTATACAAGATGCTGACCGACTTGATGCTGTTGGAGCAATAGGAATAGCAAGAACTTTTAATTATGGGGGGCATAAAAATCATGTTATTTATAATCCCTTGATTAAACCAAATTTAAACATGACCAAAGAAGAATACAAAAAAAGCAATGCTCCAACAATGAACCATTTTTATGAAAAACTTCTTTTGCTTAAAGATTTGATGAATACAAAAACTGGCAAAGAAATTGCAAAACACAGGCATAAATTTATGGAACAATATTTAGATGAGTTTTATAAAGAATGGGAAGGAGAATTGTAATTATTTATTTAATAACCTTTTCAAATTCGGATTCTGTTATTGCCTCAACCTGTTCAAACATTGTTTTCAAGCCGAGAGATAAAACAGGCCTTTCTGTTATAAAATCATGCACACTTGGATAAATTGTCCAAAACTTTTCTGTTTTAGAAAAAGGATTGACAAAAAAAACACTGAAATTTCTGCCTAATTTGACAAAAGAATCCCAATTTTTTATCAGAAAATCAAGATTTTCCTTTGAATTGATAATAACAAGAGTAACTGCTTTGTCTTTTGCAGCCTCTGTTTTTTTAACCACAGGTTCAACAATATAATCCTGCTCTTTGTCTTTGTATTTTACAGAAATTAAACCAATCTTTGTTTCCATTGAAAGGATTCTTCTAAAGAAAACATCCTTGTTTCTTAGATACCTTTCAAGCCATTCTGTTAAATACTGTTTTGGGTCCATTTAAGTAATAATTTTAAATGCCATATTTAAATATTATGAAAACAGAACAAAACTAATTAAAAGCTTTTATCCCCTTATTTTGACATTAACAACATCTTTAACAGCATCTGCAAATTCCTGCATCTCTTCATTTGAAAGGGTTTTTTGCTTCATTAAATTCTTGTCAAGCATATCAAAAGGTGCAAATTTCTGCAGAATATAGCTTTTGCATCCTTTTAGTGCTTCGGCCATTTTAATTATGTCTTCTTTTGTATGAATAGAAGGAACAACTGTTGTTCTGAATTCATGTTCAATTCCTGAATTAATTATTATTTTTATTGTTTTTTTTATTTTTTCAATATCAGTTTTAATGCCGATTGCTTTTTCATAATTTTCAAAGGAATTTTTCATGTCCATTGCAATGAAATCAACAAGTTTTTTGTTTATCAGCTCTTCGACAATTTCCGGATTTGAGCCATTTGTATCAAGTTTTATTTTCATTCCCATTGATTTTATTTTTTCGCAGAATTCAGGCAAATCCTTTTGCAAAGTTGGTTCTCCGCCTGTTATGCAGACGCCATCAATAAAATCTTTGTTAGAATTTAGATAATCAAAAATATAATCAAAATCAAAATTTTCAAATTCTTCTGGATTCATTGCTAATTTGTAATTATAGCAAAAAGGGCATCTGAAATTGCAGCCTCCTGTAAATATAACTGAAACTATGTATCCATCCCAATCAACAAAACTGCTTTTCAGAAATCCTTTGATATTCATTTTAAAACAGAGATTACAGCATCAAGCTCTGGTGCAGAGCCTCTCCATGAAGCAACTTCATTTCCTTGGTCATCAAGAACAATTAATGAAGGAGTTGCCATAATCATATAAAACATGGCTTCTGCCATTCCATCAACTGATTCAACATCATAATAATTTACTGGATGCCCTTTTTCCTCAAGTTTTTTGCAAACTTCTTTTCCAGCAGGACATTTAGGACAGTCCTGTTTGTAAAATAATTTTATTTCCATTTTATTCAGCAAAATTCTGTTTTTGGAACATCAACCTTATTGGTTTCAATTGCATTTCTTCTGTCTTTTAACTCTGCTAATTTTCCTTTGTTCCATCCGCCTACTTTTGAAAAATATCCTGTTACTCTTGTTACAAGCTCAACATTGTGTGAGCCGCAATGTGAACATTTCTGCTCTTCCAAATTTACTGGTCCATCATTCTTTTGTTCCATTTTAGCACCTCTTGTTTTTAATTTTAAATTTTTATTCCTCTTTCTGTTTTACCGCAATCAATGCAGCTTGTAAATTCTGGACTGAATGCAATTTGGTCATTGGTTGTGTTTCTGAAAACTTTTTTTACAAAATTTGAAATTGATTCAGGAGCTGGTTTTGACTCTCCAAGCCAGATGTGTGTCAAAGAACCTGCCTGAATCATTGGATGAAACATTCCCTCTTTCTTGACTCTTTCAATTGGGCTGATTGGCTCGCTAATATTCAAATATGTTGAATTTGTGTAGTAAATGCTGTTGCTTCCTACATCTCCCTTAACAACCTGGCTGGTCTGCAATGGGAAATATGAATAATCAAGCTTTGCCATTCTGTATGCTGTTGATTCTGCTGGTGTTTGTTCAAGAACAAATTTCATTCCATGCTCTTTCATTAAATTTTCAGCTTTCATTTTCATAAAAGAAATCACTTTTAATCCGAATTTGAATGCATCATCGCTTTCATGAAGCTGTTTTCCTGTATGATACTGAACCATTTCATTCAGGCCAAGCATTCCGAAAAGGAAAGATGCCTTGTTAAATCTGTAATAAGATTCGCCATCCAAATTCATGGCCAATAAATTTAATGGGCCCCTATATCCCAAATCAAGAAGCTTTTTGATGAATATTCTTTTCTGCACATGCGCTTTTGCAGCTGTATCCATTCTGTTTTCTATCAACTCAAATAATTTTGCATCATTTCTGTTTGCTTCGTAAGCAAGTCTTGGAAGATTTATTGTTACATTCTGCATTGCAGAATATCTCATCTTCCACGGCGTTTGTGCATCATCCAAATCAGACTGCTCTAATTTGAATGCAAGCCTGCAGCACTCTGAAATCTTTGCTGTTTCCCCCCTGTCAAAAATAAAATAAGGATTTCCTTTTTCAGCTGCAACTGTTGAAAGTGTATTTAAAAATTCTTCATTTCCTTCTGTTTTAAAAAATTTCTCAGTTATATGAACATCCGGTTTTGGAAAAAAGAAAGGCCTTCCTGTTCCGTCTCCGGATAAATAAATGTCCATTACTGCTTTCAAAAATCTTTGTGCTTCGGGAAGGTAATCTCCATAAGTATTTCCGGTATAAACTCCGCCAGGACCCATTGCTTTTATATTTTCAAAATGCTTTGGTGTTTCCCAGTATAAGTTTATATCTGAAAAAATGCTTTGGCCTCCTCTTGCAACTGCCTGCTGTGCAAATTCAAAAATAAGAATCTGTGCAAGCTGTTTTATTTCCTTGTCGTCCTTTCCAACAAGATAAGGAGCTAAAAAAACATTTATTGCGTCCCAGCCAATTGCTCCTGCAAAGCTGCCCTGCAAAGCTGCGCTCATCTTTAATATCTGCTCTATTAAAACCAATGCGTGTTTTGGCGGTTTTGCAATTGAAATTGCATTTGGCAGATTCAATCCGAATTTTTTTATGTATTCCATTGAATTTCCTGAGCAGTATGGCCTGTCAATCATTCCCAAATCATGCAGGTGAATCTCCCCTTTCATATGGGCATTTGCAACATCCTCTGAAAAAACTTTTAGAAGTGCATATTCCTGCTTTATTCCCTCTGCCAAAGTCATATTTGTTGCTTCGGGCCCATGAGGAACATTTGCATTTGCTTTGTTTTGCGCAATTATTATATTTTCAACATCAAAAATCGGAAATCCCAGCCTTGTGTGCTGTTTTCTTATATCCTCAAAACCGTACTCAAAAAGTTTTGCATTTGTAAGCTCCCTTATTAAAGGGGCTGTAATGTTTTTCATCTGGCCGTTTCTGACCATATTTTCAACTTCTTTGCTTATGATTGCTGCAATTCTTGGGTCTACAGTTGTTTCTCTTATCAATGCATCAATTATTCTTTTGCTGTCCCAGTTAAGTATTTTCTGGTCAGATGTCTGAACAAAAAGAATTGAATTTGTACTTTCTTTGTTGCTGGTTTTTGAGTCTTCTATCATTTTTACCTCTCTAATTTTTTTATTTCATCCTTGAAGGAATCAACATCCTCAAAGGATTTGTAAACAGATGCAAATCTTATATATGCAACTTTGTCAAGGGCCTTTAATTTTTTCATTACAAGCTCCCCAATTTCTTTTGCCGAAATGTCGTTTGTATCCTTCTTCCTTAAATCCCTTTCGATTTCATGAAGCATGACATCTATTTTTTCTGTTGGAATCGGCCTTTTTTCGCAGGCAGCCAATACTCCTTTTTTTAATTTTTCCATGCAGAATGCCTCTCTTCTTCCGTCTTTTTTTATGACAAACAGATCAAGACCTTCAACCTTTTCATAGGTTGTGAATCTTTTTTCGCATTTAAGGCATTCCCTTCGCCTTCTTGTTGTGTCTTCTGATTCTCTGCTATCTACAACCTTGGTTTCTTCATGAAAACAGTAGGGGCATATCATTTTTTGTTTCTTTAATTTATACTATATATTGTGTTTGTTGTTATAAAAACCACAATTTGTTGTGTTTTTTAGAATTTGCCCCTTTTTAAAGATTTTTGTTTTGCAGAATATAGTTTTAAAGAGCACTTATGGTTGTTTTTACTACTAATAAGATACAATAAAATAGAAAGATTTATATATTCCTTAAATAATTTTGTTCTTATGAAATACCTGATATATGGAATTGGCTCGCCTTTAATTGATGTGGTGATAAAAACTGAAGATAATATTCTTTCTAAATTAAATCTCAAAAAAGGAGGGATGCATCTTCTAACAAATGAGCAGATGAAAGAAATAGAAATTTTGTTTGGAGAAAATACTGTAAAAATTTCCCCGGGAGATTCTACTGCAAATACTGTTGTGGGGATTGCTAATTTTGGCGGTAATGCCGCTTACCTTGGAAAGCTTGGAAAAGACAGCTATGCTGATTTTTTTATTAAAGATTTGTTAAAAAACAAGGTTGATTCAAAAATTTCACATTCAGAAAATATTACCGGGAAGGTAATTGCTTTTGTTACACCAGACCATGAAAGAACAATGGCGGTTTATTTAGGAGCTGCAAAAGAACTTTCTCATTTGGATATAAATGAAGAGGATATTAAAAATTCAAAGTTTTTGCATCTTACTGGGTATCAGTTAGAGGAGCCATTGCTGAAAGAAACCTGCATAAAAGCAATGGAAATCGCCAAAAAAAACAATGTAAAAATTTCAATTGATTTGGCTGATTCCGGAATAATAAAAAGAAATCTTGAATTTTTGAAAGAAATTGTCAGGGATTATGCTGATGTTGTTTTTGCAAATGAGGATGAAGCAAAAGCATTTACAGGGCTTGAGCCAAAAGAAGCGTTGAATGAACTCTCTGATTTGAATGCTGTTGCTGTTGTAAAACTTGGTGAAAGAGGCTCTTTGATAAAATCAGGAAATAATATCTATGAAATTTTTGCTTTCAAGACTGATGCTGTTGATACAACTGGTGCAGGAGATATGTATGCGGCAGGATTTTTATTTGGATTGGCTTCAGGGTTTGATTGTGAAACGAGCGGAAAAATCGGCTCTTTTGCAGCATCAAAAGTCGTTTCTCAGTATGGTGCAAGGCTTGATTACAGCCTAAAAGAGCATATTGATAAAATTTAATTTTTTCATGCAAATTTATATAAATAGAGGAAAAATTCTTATTGTTTATGGATGAAACCAAGAATTACAAAATAAGAGATATTTCTCTTGCTGATTTTGGAAGAAAAGAAATTGAAATGGCTGAGAAAGAAATGCCTGGTTTGATGGCAATAAGGAAAAAATATTCAAAGGAAAAGCCATTGAAAAATGCGAGAATAATGGGTTCATTGCATATGACCATTCAGACTGCAGTTCTTATTGAAACATTGAAAGAGCTTGGAGCCGAGATAAGATGGGCTTCATGCAATATATTTTCAACGCAGGATCATGCAGCAGCTGCAATTGCAAAAGCAGGCATTCCTGTATTTGCATGGAAAGGCGAAACATTAAAAGAATACTGGTGGTGCACAAACAAGGCTCTTGATTTTAATGGCAAAGGCCCAAACTTGATTGTTGATGACGGCGGAGATGCAACACTAATGATTCACAAAGGGGTTGAAATTGAAAAAAATCCTGCTTTGCTGAATAAAAATTATAATAAGGAAGGGGAGGATTTTTCTGAGCTTATGAAAATTTTAAAAGAGATTTATTCACAAAATAAAAATAAATGGACTGAAATTGCAAAAGATATAAAAGGCGTTTCAGAAGAAACAACAACAGGAGTTCATAGACTTTATCAAATGCTTTCCGAGAAAAAACTTTTGTTTCCGGCAATAAATGTAAATGATTCTGTAACTAAAAGCAAATTTGACAATATTTATGGATGCAGAGAAAGTTTGGCTGATGGAATAAAAAGAGGAACAGGTGTGATGGTTGCAGGAAAGGCTGTTGTTGTTTGCGGTTATGGTGATGTTGGAAAAGGATGCTGCCAGTCTATGAAAGGTTTTGGGGCAAGGGTTATTGTTACTGAAATAGACCCAATATGCGCTTTGCAGGCTGCAATGGAAGGCTATGAAGTGAAAACAATGGAAGAAGTTGTTGAAGAAGGGGATATTTTTGTAACTGCAACAGGCAATAAAGATGTAATAACTATTGAGCATATAAAAAAAATGAAAGACCATTCAATTGTCTGCAACATTGGGCATTTTGACAGCGAAATACAGATGAACAAACTGGAAAATTATCCCGAAATAAAAAGAGTGAATATAAAACCGCAAGTTGATTTGTGGGTTTTTCCGGATAAGCACGGAATAATTGTTTTGTCTGAAGGAAGACTTGTTAATCTGGGAAATGCAAACGGCCATCCAAGTTTTGTGATGAGCAATTCATTTTCAAACCAAACTCTTGCGCAGATTGAATTGTGGAAGAACAATTATAAAATTGGAGTTTATATGCTTCCTAAAAAACTTGATGAAGAAGTTGCAAGACTGCATTTGGAAAAGCTTGGTGTTAATTTAACTAAGCTGACAAAAGAGCAGTCAGAGTACATTAATATTCCAATTGATGGCCCATACAAAGCAGAACACTATAGATATTAAATTCTTGTTTTGAATTATAAAAATCTTTTTAATATTTTTTTATTACTACTCAAATTATTTTTTTGAAAATTTTAAAAGAATTTGTATAGCTTCATTTGACCTATCAAAAGGAACAAATAAGTGATCATGATGATATCCTGAAACAGTATTTATACTAATTTTCTTTTTGGCTAACTCTGTTGATATTTTAGCTAAAAAACCTACTGCTTGCAAATCAGAATAAACATCTAAGGTGATTAATGCCCAAACACCTTTATATGATAGGTCATATTTTTCAGCTTCTTTTTTCTTAATAATTAGGGAGATTCCTTCCTTTTCCCTAAAAATTAATAATGGTTTAACATTCAATGAAAAAAGTGCACTTTCTTTGATAGTACAGAAAACAAATTCTCCGCTGACTAATCTTGGTTTCATCGATTTAATTAAGGTGTTTAAATCTTTAATCGTAGCCATGATAATAAAAAATAAAAAATTTAATCAGCTTCTACTCTTGGTGCCAAAATAAAGCTTAAAAGCACTTTGTCCACTGATTTGTAATCAAGCTTTAATGGATAATCCTTGTTGAAGTTTATTATAACTTCATCTGCAATTTTGCTTCCATTAATCATCTTTTTCAGATATTCTATTGAATATTTTGACTTGACTTTTTCCTCGTCAGAATCTACTGTAATTTTAGTATTATCATCCTGCTTGAGTTCAATCTTTGCTTTGCTTAAATCCCCTTCTGCAATTATTGTAAATTTTCCAGGCTCTGCCATGAAGGTAACAGATTCTGCAACTATGTCTGCATCCTCTATTGCTTCATTAAGCATTGCTGCAGTTGTTTTGATTACAACAGGGAAAGTCAGCTGAGGAACTTTCTGCTCTTTTTCCTCCAAATCAATTATTGGTATTGAGAACACCCTTACGGTATTGCTTTTTAGTGTTACTTTCAGCCTGTTTTCAGCAAGCTCTAAAATCAATATATCATTTGGCTTTGCTCTTCTCAAAATCTGCTTTAAATTATTCAAATTTATTGAAATTTCAACATTTTCCTTTACATCATATTCAACAAATGCGCTGCTTAATAATTTGAATATAACCATTGCAACATTTGCAGGGTCCATTGCAACAAGCTCTATTGCATCTGGTGTTATTTTGAACCTTGCTTCGTTGACAAGATCAGAAATGATTGTTATGCTTTCTTTAAGGTATTTTGGCTCTGCAAGAGTCAGTTTCATTTTAATTTACCCCCTGATTTAATAAAAATTAAATTGTGCTAGGGGTATATATACTTTTTGTTTTTAAAAGGGCTTATAATGGCTAAATAAGCATTATTAAGAAAGCTCTATAAAATCGCCGTTTTTTACAAGGAAAATATTGTTCTTTTTGTAGCCCATTTCAGTGCAAAGCTCGGCCAAAGCGCTTTCCATATTAAAATTGCCGTGTGCAGGGATTATATTTTTTGGCTTTGTTAAATTGATTAAATCCCTTAAATCCTCTCTTGCTGCATGTCCTGAAACATGAATATCTTTGAATATCCTTACTTTCTGCTGCATTAATTTGTCTTCCATTCTTTTTCTGTTCTCAAAATTTATATCAACTGGAATTATTGTTGAGGAAAATATTACGTGGTCTTCGGGCATTAGCCTGAAATCCGTTTCATTGTTTATTATTCTAGAAAGAACTGATTTTGGCTCTCCCTGATGCCCTGTTACAACTATCAAATATTTTTCCCTGTGCTGCGTTAAATATTTTAATTTTTTTGAAACCTCTTTTCTGTATTTAACCAATTCAACATTTTTTGAAAAATTTATTAATTTGATATTTTCCCCTGCCTGCACATATTTTGATAATGACCTGCCTAGGAAAACAATTTTTCTTTTCATTAATTTTCCAAATTCAATTATTGAATTTAATCTTGCCAAATGAGAGGAGAAAGTTGTTATGATAACTGCTTTTCCTTTTGAATTTGTTCCAATCAAAACATCTCTCAGCATTTCCTTTGCAACAGTCTCAGAAGGCGTTTTAATGGCTTTTGGAGCATACAGGGAATCTACAATCAGTGCTATAATTCCTTCTTTTCCCAATTCTTCCAATCTTTCATAATTTGGCTTTTTGCCCAAGGTTGGATAATTGTCAAACTTGAAATCATTTGCATAGATGATAATTCCATATTTTGTATGTATTGCAACCATTACTGTCTGGGGAGTTGAGTGTGTTGTGTTTACAAATTCAACTTTGATGTTCTTTGTAAGCTTTAAAGTTGAATTGGTGTTAAGAACTTTTATTTCATTTTTTAATTTTATTTTTTCATCAGCTGTTATTGCTTTTATTACTTCTGCGGTATAAGCAGTGCATAAAATTGGCGCATTTATTTTATTTGCTAAATAAGGAAGAGCTCCTACATGATCCAAATGGGCATGTGTTGGAATAATGGCTTTGACATCTTTCAGCCAGTCTTTTATTACAGAAATATTTGGTATTGCACCAACCTTGATTAAATCATCAGGGTCTATTACAACATCTTCATCTTGCGTGTATTCAATATATTTCTCAAGATGAATGCCCATATCAATTATTATGACTTCATCATCTACTTTTATGGCTGTGCAATTCTTGCCAACCTCATTGTAGCCGCCAACTGTGCAGATTTGTATCATTTTAAGTATAATTATGCGGACGGCAGGAATCGAACCTGCGTAGGCACTAAGCCAATAGATGGCTCACGTAATGCTTCATCGGCTTTCGCCTCATCACTCAAACGACTTGAGTTTGGACTTTTTAGCGCCTAAGGCCAAAAAACTATCCCGTTTGACCGCTCCGGCACATCCGCATATAATATTAATGAATTTATAGGGGGTTTTAAATAGTTTTTGGAAAAATAATAAAATAATATCTAATTAGTAACCTTTATAAATAAGCCCTTACTTTCAGGAGCTACAAAAGAGTGTAAAAAGCTAAAAGCTTTTTATGTGTAAAAAACGAGCCTGAAAAGATGTCTTTTTCAGTACAGTTTTCCTAACTGTTTCTAACAAGACTTCATGAAAAGGCTTTTTACAAGGTATTAACAATGCCAACAGAAAGACACCCAAGACATGGAAGTATGCAGTATTGGCCTAGAAAGAGAGCCAAAAGAAATTATGCTAGAATCAGGTCCTGGCCAAAAATGGAAAATCTTGCATTCTTTGCAGGCTACAAAGTCGGCATGACACATGTTCATTATATTAATAACAGAAAAACAGCAACAGCAAAAAATGAGGAAATGTCCTTTGCAGTGACTGTTGTTGAATGCCCGCCATTAAAGGTTATCGGCATGAAATCATACAACCCAACACACGGCGGAAAACAAACTGTTTCTCAAATTTTTACATCAAATCTTGACAAGGAATTGGCAAGAAAAATAACACTTCCAAAAAAGAAATCTGAAAAAGAATTAAAAGATGGAAAATCATATTCAATAATAATACAGACTCAGCCAAAATTAGCCGGAATAAAAAAGAAGCCGGAAATTTTTGAAGTTCCTGTAAAAGACGCTGAAACAGGAAAATCTTTGCTGGGAAAAGAGCTTTACATTAATGAAATGGTAAAACCAGGACAGCAACTTGATGTTTATGGAGTAACAAGAGGAAAAGGATTCCAGGGACCTGTAAAAAGATTTGGAATCACATTAAGGAACCATAAATCAGAGAAAGCAATAAGAAATCCTGGTGCAGTAGGACCATGGCATCCTCATCATGGAAATTATACAGTTGCACATGCAGGCCAGATGGGTTATCACCAAAGACAAGAAAAGAACAAGCTTGTTTTGAAAGTCGGAACAAAGCCTGAGGAAATAAATGTCAATGGCGGATTCATGCATTATGGACTTGTAAAAAATAATTATGTTTTATTTAAAGGCTCTTTGCAGGGAACACCAAAAAGGCTTGTAATATTCATGCCTGCAAAAAGACCAGACAGAAAAATACCAGGAGAAGCGCCTGAAATAATATACACAAGCTTGGCTTCAAAACAATGAAACTAAAACTATATGATTCAAAGAAAACTGAAATTGGAAGCAAAGATTTGCCTATGCAATTCTATGAACCAGTAAGAGAAGACCTTATCAAAAGAGTTTACTTGGCAATATTAAGCCACATAAGACAGCCATTTGGAGCTGACCCTGAAGCAGGAAAAAGAGCTTCTGCAAAATTATCAAGAAGAAGAAGAAATTACAGAGGCTCATACGGCCATGGAATTTCAAGAGTTCCAAGAAAGATAATGAGCAGAAAAGGAATGAGAATGAACTGGGTTGGAGCTTTTGCACCTGGAATGGTTGGCGGAAGAAGAGCACACCCTTACAAAGCAGAAAAAATATGGTATGAAAAAGTAAACAAAAAAGAAAACCAGAAAGCAATAAGATCAGCAATTGCAGCAACAATAAACAAAGAATTAGTCAAAACAAGAGGCCACATAATACCTGATATTTATCCATTCATAATTTCATCAAAAGTAGAGGAAATGATGAAAACAAAGGAAATCAAGGAAATGCTTGAAAAATTCGGATTTGCAAATGATATGGAAAGAACATCCGAAAGAAAAGTAAGAGCAGGAAAAGGAAAATCAAGGGGAAGAAAATACAAATCAACAAAAAAGAGCCTGTTGATTGTTGTTTCAAAACCATGCCCAATAATGAAATCAGCAGCAAACATTCCGGGAATAGAGATTGTTGCTGTTGACAGATTAAATGTAAAACTTTTGGCTCCTGGAACAAATGCAGGAAGAGCAACATTATTTACAGATGCTGCTGTTGAAAGAATGGAAAAAGAAAAATTATTCACAAAAGAAAGAATTTTTGAAAAGCCAGCCAAAGCAGAAGTTAAAAAAGAAACATTGAAAAAATCACCATCAAAAAAACCAGTAAAGAAGTAAAATGAAGCAAATAATAAAATATCCAGTATCAACTGAAAAATCCATCAGAATGATGGAAGCAGAGAACAAGATAATCTTCATAATTGACAGAAAAGCAACAAAAGCTGATGTCAAAAAGGCAATTGAAGAGCTGTTCAATGTAAAGGTTGATTCAGTAAGGACTTTTATTGATGTTACCGGAAAAAAGAAAGCATATGTTAAATTCAATGAGGCAAGCCCTGCAATTGATGTTGCAACAAAGCTTGGCATGATGTAAAATGGGAAAAAATCTAATCCAGCAGAGAAAGGGAAAAGGAGGTTCTGTTTTCAGGTCTCCAGGATGGAAATACAAAGCAGAAGCAAAATACAGTTCATACTCCCAGAATAATGTTGGAACAATCGTGGATTTGGTAAAATGCCCTGCACATACAGCTCCTCTTGCAAAAATAAGATATGAAGACGGAAATATTGTTTACATGATTGCAAGCGAAGGAATAAAAGTAGGGGATATAGTAAACACAAGTGTTGCAGGACCAATAAATAATGGAAATGTTTTGCAGCTTTCAACAATCCCAGAAGGAACTTTAGTATTCAATATTGAATCACAACCGGGAGACGGCGGAAAATTCGTAAGAGCAGCAGGAACTTTTGCAAGAATTGTAGGAAAATACAATGACAAGGTTTCAATTCAGCTGCCATCAAAGAAAATAAAAGAATTTCATGCAACTTGCAGAGCAACGATAGGAACTGTTGCAGGACATGGAAGATTGGAAAAACCAATGTTAAAAGCAGGAAATGCTTTCAGAGCAGCAAGAGCAAGAAACAAATATTATCCAATTGTAAGAGCACTTGCAATGAACGCAGTATGCCATCCATTTGGAGGTTCAAGATCATCAAAGAAAAACAAATCAAGCATTATTCCGAGATTCGCACCACCTGGAAGAAAGGTTGGTTTATTAAGCCCTAGAAGAGTGGGAAGAACAAAGAGATAAAAATGGCAAAAGAAATTGTATTTAGGGGAAAAAATGCTGAAGCATTGAAAAAAATGAGCTTGAATGAATTTATAGAGATAGTTCCTTCAAGAATAAGAAGAAGACTTGAAAGAGGATTTACAGAACAGCACAAAATTTTGCTCAAGCAGATTGAAAAAAATGAATCAAACATAAAAACACACTGCAGAGACATGCCAATCCTTCCGATTATGATTGGACAGATTATAAAAGTTTATTCAGGAAAGGAATTTGTTGATGTAAGAGTAGAAGCAGATATGATGGGTCATGTGCTTGGAGAATTTGCACAGACAAGAAAAAGAGTGCAGCACAGCGCACCAGGAATCGGAGCAACAAAGAGCTCATCTGCTGTATCAGTGAGATAAAAATGAAATACGCATTCCAGGAATTCAACAAGGAAACAATGGCAAAAGCCTATGGAAAAGATTTAGGTATTTCAACAAAGCATTCAGTTGAAATATGCAAATACCTCAAAGGAAAGTCTGTTGAAAAAGCAAAAAAAATACTGGAAGAAGTGGATAAAAAGCCAATACCATTCACAAGATTCAACAGAGACAGAGGACACAAACCAGGAATCGGACCTGGAAGATATCCAATAAAAGCTTCAGGGGAAATACTTGAAATATTGAAAAATGCTGAAGCAAATGCAACCCAAAAAGGGCTTTCAAATTTATTCATAATTCATATGTGCGGCCACAGGGCAGCAAGACCATGGCACCATGGAAGAAAAAGAAGGCAAAAAACAAAAGCAACACACATTGAAATTGTTTTGGGCCCAAAAATAAAAAAACAAGAGGCTAAAGATAAAAAATGATTGAAAGGCAGTTCATCTCACAGAATGTGAAAGAACATCAGATAAAAGAGTTTATTGGCGAGGCTCTTGACAGAGCAGCATACAGTGACTCAAAGCTGATAAGAACTCCTCTTGGAGAAAAAATTGTCATTTACACATCAAGGCCTGGTTTGATTGTTGGAAAAGAAGGTTCAAACATAAAAAGACTTACATTAGAATTGAAGAAAAGATTCAATCTTGAAAATCCACAGATAGAAATTGCAGAAATAGAAAATCCAAATCTTGATCCGCAGATAATTGCAGAAAGAATCGTGGGATCATTGGAAAGATTTGGAATAAACAGATTCAAAGCAATCGGACACAAGGCAATGGAAGATGTCATGTCAGCAAATGCACTTGGCGTTGAACTGATAATGTCCGGAAGAATTCCAAGCGAAAGAGCAAGATCATGGAGATTTTACAAAGGCTACCTGAAAAAATGCGGAGATACTGCACTTACAGCTGTTAAAAAGGCAAAAATGCAGGCACTGCTGAAAACAGGAGTAATCGGAGTAAAGGTAAGCATAATGATACCTGATGCAAAGCTTCCTGACAGAATAAAAATAGGAGATCAGATTGTTGAAGCTGCCGAAGAAATAAAAGAAACCGCAGAAATAGTCCAGAAAGAAGCGCCAAAAAAAGAAAAAGCAAAGAAGAGTAAAAAATGAAGAAAACAAAAGAGCTTTCATCACTTTCAAAGCAGGAGCTTGAAGCAAAAATGAAGGAATTAAACTTCGAGCTTTTAAAACTTAATTCACAGGTTGCAACAAAAGCAAGCATGAAAAATTCCAAGCAGATTGGAAACATAAAAAAGAATGTTGCAAGGATAATCACTTTGTTAAAAAGCAAAGAGGGTAACAAAAAAGCATGACCATATGTAATAAGTGCGGATTGCCTAAGGAACTTTGCGCTTGCGAGACAATTGCAAAGGAAAGTCAAAAGATAAAAGTCTACCTTGACAAAAAGAAATTCGGAAAGGTTTACACTGTTGTCGAGGGCATAGATGAAAAAGAAATTGACATGAAGGAAACAACAAAGAAGCTTAAAAACAACTTTGCCTGCGGGGGAACCTACAAGGAAGGGAAAATAGAGCTTCAGGGAGACCATAAAAACAACATGAAAAAATTTTTGGTTCAGGTTGGATTTGCTCCTGAAACCATAGAAATCAGGTAGCCATGAAAAACAAGGATTTTTTGAGGCACGGGCTGATTGGGCTCAGAACAAAAATCATAGAATCAAAAAACAAAACCTTAACCGGGTTTGAGGGAATTGTTGTTGATGAAACCAAAAACACGCTGACCATTGAAAAAAATGGAACAATAAAAAAAATACTCAAAAACTCGTCTGTATTCGAGTTTGATGCTGACAGCAAAAAATTTGTTGTTGATGGAAAAAACATTCAGAAAAAATCAACAGAAAGAATAAAGGTGAAAAAATGAAAAAAGACGCGGGCTTTGAACTAAAAATGCCTGATAAAAAATGCGAGGACGCAAATTGCCCATTTCACGGCACAATAAGCGTGAAAGGCAGAGCATTCAAAGGTATTGTAACCTCCGCAAAATCACACAAAACAGTAACAGTAAGATTTGAAAGAAGAATTTACATTCCTAAATATGAAAGATATGAAAAAAAATTCAGCAAGATAAGGGCGCATAATCCTCCATGCATAAATGCAAAAGAAGGAGAATTTGTAACAATAATGGAAACAAGGCCAATAAGCAAGACCAAACATTTCATTGTTATCCAAAAAGGTGAATAATCATGCAGGCAATAAAATCAAAAATCGGAAAAGCAATTCCATTTGGAACATACTTAAATTGCTGCGACAATTCAGGTGCAAAAATAATAAGAATGCACAATGTTGTTGGCAGAAAAACAGTTTATGGAAGAATACCAAATGCAGGAATAGGCGATTTGATACAAGCATCTGTAAAAAGCGGAAAGCCTGAAATGAGAAAAACTGTTGTTTATGCAGTTATAGTAAGGCAAAAAAAAGAATTCAAAAGGCCAAACGGAACAAGAGTCAAATTTGAAGACAACGCAGCAGTTGTTGTAAAAGATTTGAAAGGAAATCCAAAAGGAACAACCATCAAAGGCCCAATTGCAAAAGAAGTCGGGGAAAGATGGTCAGTAATATCAAAAATAGCAAGCATTATTGTATAATCATGGTGAAAAAATGAAAAAAGAATTTTCAAAAAACTGGAAAGCAAGCAAACAGCCAAGAAAGCAGAGAAAGTATGTAATGGAATCTCCTTTGCACTTGAGAAACAAGCTTGTTTCAGCCCACTTGTCAAAAGATTTGATTAAAAAATATTCAATAAGAAACATCCCATTGAGAAAAGGGGATAAAGTTAAAGTCATGAGAGGCAAATTCAAAAAAACATCAGGAACAGTGACTGATGTTGATTTGAAAAAGCTGAGAATTTTGGTTTCAGGCGTTGAAATGACAAAAAAAGACGGAAGCAAATCATCAATACCATTGCATCCATCAAAAGTAATGATTACTGAACTTGGTTCAGATGATAAAAGAAGACTAAAAAATATTGTTAAAGAGGCAAAAAAATGAGCAAAAGTCATTTGAAAAGGCTTGCAGTTCCAAAAAGCTGGAACATAAACAAAAAAACAACCAAATGGGTTGCAAAGCCTGATGCAGGAAGAAAAAACAGCATTTCATTAAATGTAATTTTCCTTGAACAGCTTAAATTAGTAACAAACATGAGAGAATTAAAGAATGTCCTGAAAACAGGAACTATTTTTGTTGATTCAAAAAAGATTGCAAGCCCAAGATTTGGAGTTGGCTTTATGGACATATTAAAAATAGAAAAAGAATCATACAGAATGGTTTTTGACAGCAAAGGAAGAATTACTGCAAAATCAGTAAAAGATGATAAATTAAAGCTTGTCAAAATAATAGGAAAAACAAGACTTGCAAAAAAAACACAGCTGAATCTTGCTGATGGAAGAAATGTTCTTGTTGACAAGGATGAATACAAAACAGGAGATAGCATTGTAATTGATTTGGAATCAAAAAAAATAAAGGAGCATTTCAAGCTTGGCTCAGGGATGCTTGCATATATCACATCAGGAAATCACATAAGTCAGATGGGAACTGTTGAAAAAATAGAAAAAAATGATGCTTACATAAAATCAAAAGAAGGAACATTCAAAACACTGAAAGATTATGTTTTCATAATCGGAAAGGAAAAACCAGCAGTAGAGTTGTAAAATGAACAAGATGCGTGAACTAAGGATAGAGAAAGTAACCCTTAATGTGGGTGCAGGAAAAGAGCAGGATAAGCTTGAGAAGGGAATAAAATTAATAAAGGCCTTCACAGGAATAAACCCTGTAAAAACTGTAACCCAGGAAAGAATCCCTACATGGGGATTAAGGCCGGGGCTTCCAATAGGATGCAAACTGACATTGAGGGGAGCGGCTGCAAAAGACGCAGTTGCAAGAGCGCTTCATGCAAAAGACAATATACTAAAAGAAAGTCAGTTTGACAATTCAGGAAATGTCTCATTCGGACTTACTGAATATGTGAATATACCTGGAATGAAATATGCTCCTGAAATAGGAATGATGGGATTTGAGCTCTGCATAACAATGGAAAGGCCTGGATACAGAATAAAGAAAAGAAAATTAAGAAAAACACCAGTTCCAATGAAGCACAGAGTTACAAAACAGGAATCAATGGAATTCATGAAAAAAATGTTTAATGTAAAAATAGTTGGTGAAGAAAAATGACTGTAAGCGATTTTAGAAAAATGATGGAGCAGCTTAAAACCAAGCCTGCAAAGCTTGCAAAATTCATAAAGCACAACTCTCCAAAAAATAGAGCACACGGATATTCAACAACAAAATGCAAAAGATGCGGAAGATCAGGAGGCCATGTAGGAAAATACGGCCTTGGACTGTGCAGACACTGCTTTAGGGAAACTGCAACAGAAACAGGATTCAAAAAATTCAGGTGAAAAAATGTTAAATGACCCACTATCAAACGTAATGTCAAACATGCTTAATGCAGAAAAGATTGGCAAAAAAACATGCATATTGAGGCCAAGCTCAAAAGTAATCAAGGCTGTTTTGACAATAATGAAAAATCACGATTATATTGAAAGCTATGAAGATGATGCAGTTGAAAAAACAATAAAAATAAAACTGAACGGCTCAATAAACAAATGCGGTTCAATAAAGCCAAGATATACTGTAAAAAAAGAAGAGTATGAAAAATACGAAAAAAGATATTTGCCATCCAAATTGATGGGTTTCCTTGTTGTATCAACATCAAAAGGAATAATGACTCACAGGGATGCAAAAGAAAAAGGATATGGAGGAAGACTAATCGCATATTTTTACTGATTAACTGTTAAAATGAAACTTGAAAGAATTGAAGCAAAAATTGAACTGCCTGAAGGTGTTAATGCAGACATAAAAACAAGAGAAATAACACTAAAGAGCGGCAAAGGAGAAGTTTCAAGAAAATGGTTCAATAAAAAAGTCAATGTTGAGCTAAAGGACAAAAATCTTGTTGTTTATGCGCTTGATGCAACAAAAAGGGAAAAAACAGAAATTTACACACTTGAAGCTCATTTGATAAACATAATAAAAGGTTTGACAGACGGAATAACCTACAAATTAAGAATATGCTCATCACATTTCCCAATGACAGTAACTGTTTCAGCAAAGGATGTTGCTGTTAAAAACTTTTTAGGAGAAAAAATCCCAAGAGTTGCAAAAATAATTGAGGGCGTTACAGTCAAAATGGAAGGAACAGAACTTACTGTTACAGGCATTGACAAAGAACATGTTGCACAGACAGCAGCAAACATTGAACAGGTCTGCAGAATAACAGACAAAGACAGAAGAAAATTCATGGATGGCATTTATATAATAAGCAAGGATGGTAAAGCAATATGAGCGACATAAAAAGATTATTGGAAGTTAGAAAGGTTATAAAAAAGAAAAAACCTGATTTTATTAGGCAGGATGCTCACAAAAAAACAAGAATCAATGATGCATGGAGAGCGCCAAAAGGAATGCAGTCTCAAATGAGACATAACAGATCCGGATACGGAAAACTGCTTCAGGTTGGCTATGGATCTCCAAAAGCAGTAAGAGGAATGCATCATTCAGGAATGAAGCATGTTGAAGTAAGCAATGTAAAAGAGCTTGCAAAAGTAAATCCAAAAGAAGAGGGAATCATAATCAAAAGCATAGGCATGAAAAAGAAAATAGAAATAATAATTGAAGCTGAGAAAAAAGGAATTAAAATATTGAATGTAGGGGATTCAAAAAAATTCATAGCAAATGCTGAAAACAAGATTAAATCAAGAAAAGAAAACGCTTCAAAGAAAACAGAAGCAAGAAAAAACAAAAAAGTCACTGAAAGAAAGCATGACAAGGAAGAAACAGATGATACTGAAGAATTGAAAAAAGATGAGGAGAAAAAGGAAAAAGATAAACTCCTTATAAAACGTGATGCAAAATGAATCTAACAACACAAAAAAGACTGTCTGCTGATATTTTTGGATGCTCTCCAAAAAAAGTATGGTTTGACAGCTCAAGGCTTGAAGACATAAAAGGTGCAATAACCAAGGTGGATATAAGGTCTTTAATGAAGCAGAATGTAATCATGCAAAAGCCTGACAGAGGAGTTTCAAGAGGAAGAGCAAGAAAAGTTCATGTTCAAAAAGTAAAAGGAAGAAGAAAAGGCCATGGTTCAAGGCAGGGAAAGCAAACATCAAGGCTTCCAAGAAAACTTGTCTGGATTAATAAAATAAGGGCCCAGAGAGAATTATTAAATATTTTGAAAGATAAAAATGTCATTGACAAAAAAACATTCAGAATGCTGTATCTGAAGGCAAAAGGCGGATTCTTCAGAAGCAGAAGACACATAAAAGTCTATCTTGAAGAGCATGGTCTTGCAAAAATAGATGAAAAAATTGAAAAGCCTGCAAAAAAAGCAGCAAAAGAGCAATTACCTTCAAAGGAAAACAAAAAGTGAATAAAAAATGAAAAGCATTTACACAGTAAAATTAAAAAGAAAAGTAACAGGAAAAACTGATTACAAAAAAAGACTTAATCTTTTGCTAGCTGAAAAGCCAAGACTTGTAATAAGAAGATCTGTTGACAACATAATGGCCCAGATGGTTGATTACGCACCTGACGGAGACATAATAATTGCAACGGTTCATTCAGCATCACTTAAAAAAATGGGATGGAAGCATTCAACAGGAAACACAACAGCAGCATATTTAACAGGGCTTGCACTTGGTAAAAAACTAAAAGGCAAAGTCAAGGAAGCTGTTTTGGACATTGGTCTGCAGAAATCCGTAAAAGGCTCAAGAATATACGCATGCTTAAAAGGAGTTATTGATTCAGGCATAAATGTGCCTCATGATCCGGAAATATTGCCGGATGCAAAAAGAATTTCAGGAGAGCATATCTCTGCTGATGTAAAAAAATCATTTGAAGAAATAAAGAGCAAGATCTAAAATGACAAAACCAAAAATAGAAGAGGAAATTGTGGAAGTCGTTGTTCCTGAAGAAGAAGAGATTGTAAAAGTCAATCTTACTGATTTTGATCTTTCATCATGGACTCCTAAAACACAATTGGGAAAAAAGGTCAAAGAAGGCGAAATAAGGGACATTAAGGATATAATCAACAAAGGATTAGTAATAAGGGAGGCAGAAATAGTTGATGCTCTTGTAGCAGGACTTGACAATGATTTGCTTATGATAGGTCAGAGCAAAGGTAAGTTTGGCGGAGGAGCAAGAAGAGTTTTCAGGCAGACCCAAAAGAAAACCAAAGAGGGAAATAAGCCAAAATTCGCAACAATGGCAATAATAGGAAACAAAAACGGCCTGGTTGGAATTGGATATGGAAAAGCAAAAGAAACTATTCCTGCAAGAGAAAAAGCAATAAGAAATGCAAAACTTAATTTGATTTATGTCAAAAGAGGATGCGGTTCATGGGAATGCAGCTGCAATGAGGAGCATACTGTTCCTTTCAAAGTAAGCGCAAAATGCGGTTCAGTTATTGTCACATTGATGCCAGCTCCAAAAGGAACTGGATTAAAAATAGAAAAAGAATGCGCAAAAATACTAAGATTGGCAGGAATAAAAGATGTATGGTCAAGAACAGAAGGCCAAACAGTAACAAAAATCAATCTTGTAAAAGCATGTTTTGATGCTTTGAGAAAAATAAGCGAAACAAAGGTAAAATAAAATGAAATTTGCAGTAATAAGAATAAGGGGAACAACAGGAGTAAGGAAAGATGTAAAGGATGGAATGACTTTTTTAAGGCTTTACAAGAAAAACTTCTGTGTTGTTCTTGAAAAAAACCCTGTTAATGCAGGAAAAATTGAGAAATGCAAGGATTATGTGACCTGGGGAGAAGTTAATGATGAAGTTTTAAAAAAGCTTACAGCAAAATCAAAGGATGCTAAATTTTACAGATTAAATTCACCTAGAAAAGGATATGGAAGAAAAGGAATAAAAGCTGCTTTCAAAGCGGGCGGTGCCCTTGGATACAGGGGAGAAAAAATAAATGATTTGTTAACAAGGATGATGTAAAATGGTTGCTTTCAAAAGGAAAAAAAATACAAGACAGAGAGGCTCTCATACCCATGGATGGGGTGCAATGAAAAAGCACAGAGGCTCAGGTAACAGAGGAGGATTTGGAATGGCAGGCTCAGGAAAAAGAGCAGACCAGAGAAAACCTTCATTGTGGAAAAATCCTTATTTTGGAAAATTCGGATTCATAAAAAAGAACAAACTTGAAATTGTTCCAATCACATTAAGATATTTTGAAGAGAATGCAGACAAGCTTGTTAAGCAGGGAAAAATAGCAAAAGAGGGAAACTTTTATGTTATTGATGCTGAAAAGCTTGGCTATAATAAGATAATTGGAAATTTCAAATTAACCAAAAAGCTTAAGATAAAATCACCTATGTTTTCAAAAGGAGCTTTGAAAGATATAGAAAAAGCTGGTGGCATTGTACAAAAAGAGGAACAATGAGTTTTAAAGATTTTTTGATGAATCTCCCAGAAGTTGCTGGACCTTCACAAAAAAGGCTTGACTTTAAGGAGAAATTGAAATGGACTTTGATAGTTCTTGTATTATTTTTTACATTGGGAATGATTCCTTTGTTTGGCCTTGGCCAGAATGCACTGCAGCAGTTTGAATATTTGTCCATTATATTAGGAGCAGATTTTGGCTCTATAATCTCTTTGGGAATTGGCCCATTAGTTACAGCATCAATTGTTCTGCAGCTTTTGAATGGCTCAGGATTGATGAAGCTTGATTTGACAAGCCATGAAGGAAAAAAATATTTTCAGGGTTTGCAAAAATTACTTTCAATATTCTTTATAGTATTTGAAGCAGCAATTTATGTTTTTATGGGTGGTTTGGCACCGGCTGTTGAATATACTGGAGCTGTATTTTTCCAGCTGCAGCTGCTTTTGATATTTCAATTGTTTATTGGCGGCATGCTTATCATGTTTATGGATGAAGTTATCAGCAAATGGGGTTTTGGCTCTGGAATTTCATTGTTTATCGCAGCAGGAGTTTCGCAATCCATATTTGTAAGAGCATTTTCATGGTTGCCTTCACCAGCAGACCCTAATATTTCAACAGGAGCAATCCCTGCTTTATTCCAAAGTCTTTCAGCAGGAGACCCAACAACTGCAATGCTGATGATAGCTGCTGTTGTAAGCACAGTTCTTGTATTTGCAATTGCAGTTTATGCACAGGCAATGAAAGTTGAGATTCCTTTGTCATTTGGAAGGGTAAGAGGCCAGGGAATAAGATGGCCTTTGCAATTCATTTATACATCTAATATTCCAGTTATATTGGTTTCTGCATTGATTGCAAACATTCAGTTGTGGGCAAGATTATTGCAGAATGCAGGACATCCATTTTTGGGAACCTTCTCAGGAAGCTCACCTTCATCAGGATTAGTTTCAATATTAAGCGCACCAAATATTGTTCATAAATTAATAACTTCAAGCTTGACTTGGGGAGATATTGGTGTTGCAGCATTCTATGTTTTATTTATGATTGGAGGCGCTGTTTTGTTTTCAGTATTCTGGGTGCAAACATCTGGAATGGATGCAAAAAGCCAGGCAAAGAACATGATGAATTATGGTTTGCAGATTCCAGGATTTAGGAGAGATGAAAGAATACTTGAAAGAATTTTAGACAGATACATCTGGCCTTTGACAGTCATGGGGGCAATCACAGTTGGATTCCTTGCTGCACTTGCTGATTTGTCAGGGGCTTTGGGGCATGGAACAGGTATTTTGCTTACAGTTATGATTATTTACAAATTGTATGAGGAAATTGCACAGCAGCATATGATGGATATGAATCCTATGATGAGAAAGTTCATGGGAGGCCAGTAAATGTTTATTGATGGAATGCTGAATCCTTTATTGGCTCTTGATCCTTTGGTTTCAATTCTGATTCTTACTTTGGTTATTTCTTTTCTTGTTACTGTTATTTACAAATACACAACCGACCAGAAAAAGATGAAAGAGCTCAAAGATAAAATGACTGCTCATCAGAAATCCATGAAAGACAACAAGCATGATACAAAAAAAGTCATGCAACTTCAGAAGGAAGTGATGGATTTTAATATGCAGTATATGATGCATTCATTCAGGGCAACTTTATTCACATTTATACCAGTTATACTATTTTTTGGGTGGATGACTGCTCATTACAGCTATGAACCAATTCTTCCTGAGCAGGAATTTAATGTAACTGTTTATTTCAATGAAGGATTTTCAGGAAATGTAACTGCTGATGGAAATTTCACTTTTATTAATGATAAAACACAGGCTATTACACCAATTGTTTCATGGAGAATGAAAAGTGGTTCTGGTGCAAATCTTCTTGCTTTCAGCATAAATCAGGAGGAAAAGCCTGCTTATAACACTGAGATTTTGATTGATTCAGAGCAGTATTCAAATCCTATAAAAGCATTCAAAAAAATGGAAATCAGCAAGATTGTTGTTTCAAACAAGTCACTTAAAATAATGAATTTGCTTGGAATAAAATTCAACTGGTTCTGGACTTATTTTGTATTCACCATGATATTCACTTCATTGCTTAGAAAGTTTATGAAAGTGTATTAATTAAGCGAGGTAAGAAAAATGCAAGCACAAAAAGGAAATTTGGTAAAAGTAGACTATGTAGGGACTTTGGATGATGGCCAGGAATTTGACAACTCATCAAAGCATGGGCCAATTGAATTTGTTGTTGGCAATTCACAGGTTATAAAAGGTTTTGATGATGCAGTTGTTGGAATGAAAATCGGCGAAGAGAAAGAATTCAAAATTGCAAAAGAAAATGCTTATGGGGATGTTAATCCTAAGATGATACAAAAGCTTCCAATGGACAAATTCCCTGCTGAAATAAAAGAAAAGGCAAAAGCGGGCGGATTTTTGATGTTATCTGCGCCAAATGGAATGCAGATGCCTGTAAAGATTGTTGCAATGGAAGATGATGGCATTACACTTGATATGAATCATCCTTTGGCTGGCAAGAACCTGACTTTCAAGATAAAGGTTTTGGACATAAAAGAGAAAGCAGAAGAAGCATGTGATTGCTCAAAAGGCCATGACTGCAATTGCAGTGAGTGTGGTTGCGAGTAAGATTTTTATTTTGTTTTAATTTCTTTATAAACTTTCCATTTTTTAAATTCTTCGTATGTGGTTCTTCCTGGCCAATATCCTTCTAAATGAATATCAAATTGTGTTCCGTTTACTTCCCGATACCACTCTTCTCTTAATATATTCAGTTCTAATGGATTTAAATTCTTTGTTTTGATATTGAAACAATCAAATGCAACTTCTTGGGGACCTCCCAAAAGTTCAAATTCGTAACCTTTAGACTTAAAATACTTTTCTAAACCAGGGAATATTTTAAATGAAAATAACCCAATATAACCTAAAGTATGTGATTTGAGATTTTTTGCAAATTCAACTGTTTTTAATATATCTAATTTATTCTCGTTTAGGGTTCCAAGAATAAATGCTGTGTCTGCTTGGATATTATTATTTTTTAAAGAATCAAATAATTCAAAAATGAGTTTATGACTAAGATTATGATAATTTCTCCCCATACTTTGAGAAGACGCAGGATTAATATTTTCTATAGGAATATAAGCACGATATAATCCACTTCGTGCTAAATTTTCAATCAATTTATGATCAACTTTTCCATTATTAATTAGGTGTTGAATTATGATTCCGCCTTCTACATTCCAAAAAAGACCACGATTATTAAAGAAATTTATCATTTGATTAACAAACTGGGGGTTTCTAAAAAAATCATCATCCTGCACTATGATTTCTTTTGGATCTAATGAATCATCTTTTAAATTATTAAATAAATTAAGTACATTTTCTATGCTTGCTCCTTTGTAAGGTGATTGCCCAGAAGAACAATGTTTACATCTACCACAACCTCTTGAAAAAAAGATTCCAAGTGGTTTATCCGTTTTAGATTCAATTTGTGTGTGGTCATATAAAGGATTAAAAATATCTTTAATTTTGTTATATCTCGGCAAAGGAAGTGAGTCATAAGTTAAATAAGATTTCAAAGTTGCTTTGTTTTGTTTTATAATTCCATTAAATTTGTAATTCAGTCCAGGTATTTCACTTATCTCTTTTTTATTAAAAATAGAGTCAATTAAAGAAACTATTGTTTTTTCTCCTTCTCCAGCAATTAAATAATCAAAACTTGAATCAAAAAACATGTGCTCTTTGTTTAAAGTTGCGTGCGTCCCTCCAACCACTAAAGGAATCTCAGGAAAATTTTGTTTTATTAACTTACTTAAATCTTTAGAATCTTTTTCTTGTAACATACTTATACAAGTTATACCAATTAGGTCTGGTTTTTCTTCTTTTATAATTTTAATAGTTTGATTATCATTAAGACCTCTTTTTAAATATCTTTTATTTACAACTGAAGATTTTTTTCCAGTGGGGATTGTTTGATTTTCTCCTTCCATTAATAAATCCCTTATTGAGGCATTATGATTTGCTTCTTCTATTGAACCAGCCAGATATAATAAACCAAAAGGTAAACACGGCCTTCCGGTTAATGTTCCTTCAATATATGTTTGGGGTGGTTTAAGTAATAATATTTTAACCATCTTTTAGTAATAATAAAAATAACTAATTATAATTTTACCCGCTATTGAGCGGTTATTCAAGAATATAATCCTTATACATAAGCGGAATTATTTTATTTTCGGCTTTCCTTAAATGTTCCCTAAATGTAGAAAATGACAATTTGCTTATCTTGGCGAGATCATTTAATTCCTTATTTCTTGGAAATTTATAATATCCTTCTTTTACTGCAACGGAAAGTGCTTCTTTTTGTTTTATACTTAATTTTGGAAGAATTTTGGACATATATATCTCATATTTGTTAGTATTTTTTAATTTCAATAGTTCTCCTCCATAATATTTTTTTACTGCATTAATAACTTTTATTATTGCCTCCCTATTCCAACTTGCAAATTCATAATATTCCCATCCATCAGAATCTATAAATCCTGGTTTTGAAAGAATTATTTCGGGATTGTAAAATGCTTTATAAACAGATAAATCAATATTTGATGATTTTTTTTCAATTAATTCGATAGTTAAATCTCCATTAATATCTAAATTTTTAATTCGTTTGTCTTTCTTCAAAGCGGAGATATATTGCTTTTTTGAATCTTCGGTACCAACCAAAAGATGACAAGACATAAAGAAAAAAGATTTGCCTTTTTTATAATGGGTTAATGCTTGTTCATAAGATTGTAAATTAAACTGTTTGTTTTTAGTTGCGAATATACAATCTGGGTCTAATAATTTTACTTTTGCTAACCACATATAATACCCGATATATAGCGGTTATTTAAAAGTTGCTATTTTCTTACCTTAAAATATCCTTCTTAACAAAGGTAAGATTGCCATCTGCAGCACCAGCATACTGGTTTACAATCTTGTAAGGCTCTGTGCTTGTGTAAGTTATTTTGCAGCTGCATGAACTGTCAAAATCAGATTCAATCTTATAGCTTTCAATGTTTTTCATGTTAAGCTGTTCTCTTTCAGAGCATATTGAGCTTCCTATTGCAAAGCATCTCTGCAAATCCTCTTTAACCTGCAACGCAAGCTGATTGTTGCATTTTTCCTTGCATATTCCAGCCATATCTGGATTCTTTTCAACATTCACATCAACATTGTAAGAGCATCCTGCAAATAATAATAACATAACTAAAACTATCCATTTCATTTTTGTTCCTCCTTGAATTTTTTTAATATTGGGAAAACAATGATTATGATAACAAGCAAAACTGCCCAAAATACCAATGAATTGTATCTTAAAACCGCAAATAAAATCATATTCAAAACTAATGCTGCTATTGCAATTAAAGCAACAATCTTTCTTACTCTATCCTTTGTTTTGGCTCTTCTATCCATTCTGCTTTGCACTTCGGGCATTTCAAGGGTGCTTTTATCCTTGCTTCCTTAAAAACATAACTGCAGCTTCTGCAAAAAGCATTGCTATTTATTAATCTTTTTGGTCTTATCATGATTTCAACAGCTTTCAAATCATCAGTTATTTCATGAAGAGTAACCTTGAAATGATTTGCAAGCTCTCTTGCAGACATTTCTGTTTTTAACAATATATCAATTATCTGCTTTCTTCTTATTGAAGGATCCAAATAGCCATATTTTTCCAAATAATGCTCTTTTCGGTAATCCATTTCTTTTTCATTCATTTTGTATCAGCTCATCAAAAGAAAGGCCTTTTTTCTTTGCTTCCTCAAGGGATATTGAAATTGTTGAATTATTAATCTGCATGTCCTCTGGATTCAAAAAATACCACCCTTTGCCTATGAATTTTACTGCAATCCACGGCTCTGCCCCGAATTTTCTTGAAAATTCTATCAAATCAGAAACCTCGGATTTGGAAAGATACTTTTTGTCATCGCTGATTGCTTTGCATTCAATTGCTAATTTTCTCAAATTATTTCCAGCAAGCAAATCAGGGCAGGGATATTTCATTGAGCCTGAGCCAGCAACCCTTATGCAAGCCCATGAATTTTTCCAGAATAAATGAAGTATCTCGCGTTCAGCAGCAGTTCCTTTTATTTTAGAGCCCATAACAAATAAAAAATCAAATAAGTATTTTAATTTAGTGTTTTTGTAAAAAAAGCCATATTCAGGCTTATTTCATCAAAAAAGAGCAGAAAAAACCAAAAAATTTAAATAAAAGCCGGATTTAAACCTTATTTATACCAAAAACATATTGGAGGTAAAAAAATGACAAAAAGAGTATTGCCTTTGGCTGCAATGGAAAAAATAATGAAAGTTTCTGGTGCAGAAAGAGTTTCTGACAGCGCAAAAATAGCTTTGAAAGAAGTTATTGAGGAAATAGCTGAAAAAATAGCAACAGAAGCAGTAAAGCTTTCAGCACATGCAGGAAGAAAAACAATAAAAGCTGATGACATCAAGCTTGCATACAGCAAAAAATAAATTTATAATTTTATTTTCATGAAGTCATATGCACAGATTACATTATTAAAATGAGTCTTTGCATCTTCTTCTAATTCTTTTGTATCTTTATAGCGCTGGCTGAAATGAGTTAATATTAATTTCTCAACATTATTGTGCAAAGCAATCAATGCTGCCTGCTTTGAAGTTAAATGCTGAAATTCCTCTGCTTTTTCTTCAAGATTTGAAGCATGAGTTGATTCTGAAATAAGCAAATCATCATCTTTTGCTATTTTTGAGCATCCTTCGCAAACACCAGTATCTGCAATATATCCTATTTTTTTTCCTTTAATTAGAATTGTTGCTTCGTCTGCTTTTATTTTTTTGCCATTGAAAATTATGTCTTTGCCTTCCTGCAATTTTCCAAGCAATGGGCCATGAGGAATTCCAAGCTTTGAAATAACTTCTGTTTTTATTTTTCTTTTGTCTGATTCTTTGAAAACAAAACCCATGCAGGGTGTTGTATGCTCTAATTTATATGAAGCTAAAGAATATTCTTCTTTATTAAGAAAAATTCCGTCTTTTGTTATATCCTTTACTTCAAGATTTAAAGGATTGTCAAAAACAAATGCTTTGAACATTGCTTTTATTCTCTGCTTTGTTCCTTTTGGTCCGTAAATATGGAGTGTTTTTGTGTAATTTTGTGCAGCAAGGCTTTGTATAAAACCGGGTATTCCCAAAACATGGTCTCCATGCCAATGGCTGATTAAAATAATGCTGACTCTGTTTAAATCAGCTCCTGCAATTTTCATCTGCCTTTGAGTGCCTTCCCCGCAATCCATCAGTATGCTTTCCTTGTCATGCTCCAAAAGGATTGCTGTATGGTTTCTTTCTTTGGTTGGCCTCATTGAAGATGTTCCCAAAAAGGTTATATTTATCATAAAATGCAAAAAAGAAGCAAGGTTTTTAAAAGTTGGGTTTTTAAAAGGGCAAACTTTTATATACTCGCCGATAAAAAGAAGAGTTATGCCAAAGAAAAAGAAAGAGCCAAAACAGGCAAAAGAAGAGCCTATTCATGAGCATGCTGAAAAAATAAAATGCTTTTTTATAGGTGAAAGAGTGATTGCAGAGCAGTCAGATTTAGCTACTGAACTTTACAATCAAAGCAGATATGGAACTTTGGATAACGGAAAACTGCAGCTTGCTTTGGTGGAAGCTTATTATCTTTTGGAAAAAGGAAGAATTGTCATAGAGGAAAAAAAGAAGCATATGACTGCTGATGATTTTCTGAAAAAATCAAAAAAACTTGAGCCTCATTTCTGGACAAGATACTGCGTTTTCAGGGATATGAGAAACAGAGGATACATAATTAAAACAGCATTGAAATTCGGTGCTGATTTCAGAGTTTATGATAGAGGAGTAAAACCTGGAGAAGACCATGCAAAATGGATTGTGTATCCTGTAAGAGAGGAAGATGCATTGACATGGTATGAGTTTGCAGCAAAAAACAGGGTTGCACATTCAACAAAAAAAAGACTGCTGATTGGAATAGTTGATGCTGAAAATGATGTTACTTTTTATGAAATAAGATGGGTTAGACCGTAAAAATGCCTAATGAAAATTATGAAAAGGTTCTTGCACTTGTAAAAAATAAAGGTCCTGTTCTGCCAGTCCAGGTTGTAAAGGAAATCGGCGGAAACACTTTTTTTGCAGGAGCTTTGCTTTCTCAGCTTGTTGATGAAAAAAAGATTTTTCTATCATTTGTAAAAATAGGCTCAAGCCCGGTTTATTATGCATCGGGGCAGGAAGCAAAACTTCAGGATTTGTACAAATATCTTCATGAAAAAGAGCAAAAATCATTTGATTTGCTGAAAAAAGAAGGTGTTTTGAGGGATGATATTCTAGAGCCTATAACAAGGGTTACATTAAGAAATATAAAGGATTTTGCAGTTCCATTGGAAGTTACTGTTAATGGGGAAGTTTATCTTTTCTGGAAATGGTATCTTTTGGCTGATAATGAAACAAACAGCAAAATAGATCATATTCTTGAAGCAACAATCAACAAAGAAGAAATAAAACACGAAGAGATTGTTGAGCACAAAGCAGAAACAATTGCTCCAGAACACCATGAAATTCAGGCACATATAGAAATGGAAAAGGAGATTGAGCCAATTAAGGATATCCCAAAAGAGATTGTAGCTGAAATAAAGAAAGAAAAAGAAATAGTTTTTATTTCCGACAAGGATGAATTTATGAAAAAAATACATGATTATTTTGAAGAGACAAAAATAAAAATATTGAACTGCTCAATAATAAAGAAAAATGCAGAAATTGATTTCATAATTGAAGTTCCTAGCGCAGTTGGTGTTTTGGAATACTTCTGCAAAGCGCGCAACAAAAAAAGATGCAATGAAGGCGATTTAAGCATGGCTTATCTGCAGGGCCAGCTGAAAAAACTGCCTGTTTTGATGATAACTGCAGGAGACATAACCAAAAGAGCCGCTGAAATGCTTGCAAAAGACTTCAAAAATATGGTTATAAAGAGCTTGAAATAGTTAGGTTTTTATATTAATTCTTGTTAAAAGGCTATGGGGTGATTAAATGAAACAATTTTTAATATTATTGGTTGCACTTTTGCTATTGGCAGGTTGTGCAGGAAAAACAGAAACAACAAAACCAGTAACAGTGCAGACAGGACAGCAGACAGCAACGCAGACACAGGAACAAGTTCAAGAACAGGCATTGAATCTGAATTCGATGAAAACTGATGCAAATGCATTGGTTGATGCGTGCTTAAAACCGGGTGTTGATGTTTGCATGGCAAAGAATTTTGCAAAAGGAAAAGTAGGAGATACTGTTGTAATTGGCTATGGAATCTCAAACATTATGCCTACTGAAGAGGAATTTGTATTTAATATAACTTTCTTCAAAGTGCAGGACAAATTTGGCTCTGGAACAACAACAGCAGACAAAGAAACAATGCTGCAATGGACAAAAGACACTGATTTTATTGGAATGAAATACACTTTAAAAACAATGGAAAAACAGCTTTTGCCTGTAACAGTAACAATTGGCCAGGAGCTTGCACCAAATGTTCCTACAAAACCAGGAACATATATCTTCAACATAAGAGCTTACAGATTAAACAAGGGCTTTAAAGAGGATTACGGGGCTGTAAAGGAATTTTCAATTGCAGTAGAATAAGTTTATAAATTCTTTTCTTTTTCTTTTTATTATGAAACAAATAAGCCAAGGAGCAGAGGCAAAACTCTATTCTAACGGAAAAAAAGTAATAAAGCACAGATTTTCAAAGAGCTATAGGCATCCTGAACTTGACAAGAAAATAAGGCAGTTTAGAACGAGAAGAGAAGCAAAGGTTCTTGAAAAGCTTCATCCAAATTCGCCTTTGCTGATAAAAAGCTGCGACAGAGAAATGAAAATAGAGATGGAACATTTAAAAGGCAAAAAAGTAAAGGATGTTTTGGAAAAAAACAAAAAAATTGCAGTTGAGATTGGAAAAAATATTGCAAAAATGCATTCTAAAAATATAATCCATGGCGATTTGACAACAAGCAATATGATTTTTCATAAAGGAAAAATAAGATTTATTGATTATGGATTAAGCTTTTTTTCAGACAAGGATGAGGACAAAGCTGTTGATTTGCATTTAATGAAGCAGGCTCTTGGAAGTGCTCATTACAAAGTTTATGATAAAACGCTTGCCTATGTTATGAAAGGATATTCAATTTATCCAGAACATAAAAAAATAATTGAAAGGCTTGAAAAAGTTGAAAGCCGCGGAAGATACAAGGGGAAACACTGAAAATGGGAGTGCAAATAACTGAATTATTAACAATAAAGGAAATTGAACTTTCTGATTTAAGCGGAAAGATTGTTGCAATAGATGCATTCAACCAGCTTTACCAATTTTTAACAACAATAAGAGGTTCTGATGGAGCTCCTCTGTCTGATTCTCATGGAAAAATAACCTCTCATCTTGTTGGGCTTTTTGCAAGAACAGTAAATCTTCTTGAAAAAGGCATAAAGCCTGTTTTTATTTTTGACGGAAAAGCTCCTGAATTAAAAGCAGCTGAAAGGGAAAGAAGAATGCTTGCAAAGATTGATGCACAGCAAAGATATGATATTGCCTTAAAAGAAAAAAATATTGATGAGATGAAAAAATATGCAGCAAGAACCACAAGATTAACAGATGATTTAGTGAAAGAAGCAAAAGAGCTTATAGCTTTGTTTGGCCTTCCAATCATACAGGCTCCTTCTGAAGCAGAAGCACAGGCAGCTTTTCTTGTAAAAAATAATGAAGCTTATGCTGTTGCGTCTCAGGATGCTGATTCACTTTTATTTGGCGCTCCAAAATTAATAAGGCATCTTTCAGTAACAGGAAAGAGAAAGCTTCCTGGAAAAATGTCCTATGATATTGTAAAGCCGACTGAAATTGATTTGTCAGAAAATCTTAATAATCTTGGAATAGACAATAATCAGCTTATTGCCCTTGGAATTCTGGTTGGAACTGATTTCAATCCCGGAGGAATAAAAGGCATTGGCCCGAAAAATGCGCTAAAGCTTGTAAAAAAGCATGGAAATGATTTTGAAAAACTTTTTGAAGAGGTTAAATGGAATGAATTTTATGATTTTTCATGGAAAGAAATTTTTGAAATATTCAAAAATATTCCAATAACAAAAGATTATGAACTAAAATGGAAAAATATTGATAAAGAGAGAATAATAAAGCTTCTTCATGAAAAGCACGATTTTTCAAAAGAGCGTGTTGAAAACTCATTAAACAAGCTTTTAAAAGGAACTGAAAAAAAACAACAGAAAGGGCTGGGTGATTTTATATGAAAAAAGAAATTGAAGGAATAAAAAATATCAAAGAATTCATAATAAAAAGCATGATGGCAGCTCTGCTTGTAAAGCTTGTTTTCTATTTTTTGGTTTCCCTTCTATTTATAATGCTTTTTCAGTGGGCAGGGATAAGCAGCTTCAGCATAAAGTATGTTGTTATACTTGCTTTGGGGCTTTTCTTTTTTTCAATTATGTTTTATAAAAACTGGTAAAAATGATTGCAGCAAAAACAAAATTAAAAAATGCAGAAAAAGTAAAAAGATTTTTAATAGAAAAAGAAGCATTAAACTATAATTTCAATCCTTTGAAAGAAAAGGAATTTATTTATTTTCCATTAAACAAGGAAATAAAGCACAAGAATATTGAAATTGCCGACAAAAAGCTCAATGAATCGCTAAAAACAAGCAGAAACCTTAAAACATCGTTAAAAGGCAAATTAACTGAAAAAGAAATTGAATTTCTAAAAACTTCATTTGATTCTGTTGGCGACATCGCAATACTTGAAATACCAAAAGAGCTTGAGCCAAGGGAAAAAATAATTGCTGAAGAGCTTTTGAAAATAAACAAAAATGTAAAAACGGTTCTGAAAAAATCAGGTGTTCATGAAGGCGAATTCAGGACACAAAAAATGCAGTATCTTGCAGGAATTAATACAAAAGAAACTGTTTACAAGGAAAATAATGTTCAGTTAAAGCTTAATGTTGAAGAGGTTTATTTCTCGCCAAGATTAAGCTCAGAAAGAAAAAGAATTGCAGAGCAAGTTAAAAAAAATGAGGAAATTCTTGTTATGTTTTCCGGCTGTGCCCCTTATCCCTGTGTGTTGGCAAAGAACACAGATGCAAAAAGCATAATTGGAATAGAGATAAATCCAGTTGGCCACAAATACGGACTTGAAAATATCAAATTGAACAAAATAAAAAATACTGAGCTGATTTGCGGAGATGTTAAGAAAGTTGTTCCTAAATTAAACAAAAAATTTGACAGGATTTTAATGCCGCTGCCAAAATCTGCTGAGGATTTTCTTGATGAAGCTTTGACTGCTGCAAAAAAAAGAACAATAATACATTTCTATGATTTTTTGCATGAAAATGATATTCCAAAAAAAGCTATTGAAAAAATAGACAAAGCCTGCAAAAAAAGAAAAATAAAATATGAAGTGCTGCAGACAGTTAAATGCGGCCAGCATGCACCAAGAACTTATAGGATTTGCGTTGATTTCCGCATAATTTAAATATAAGCAAAGTTAAATAAAATTAACAAAAATATGTAGAAAGTGCGATGATTAAGTGAACACCAGTGGACCATGTCCAGACGGTAGTAACTGCTGAGCACCTACAAAATTATTTCTTATAAAGAATATACCTGTTTGCATACATAAATGGAATATTAACAGCAGCAACAAGCCACTTGATAACAACCTGGCCGATTATTAAGCTTAGAAGCTGTGCAAAAGAGATTGTTCCAAAAAAAGCTATTGAAACAAACAAAACAGAATCAACAAGCATTGCAGGAACTGAGCTTAAAACATTTCTCATCCATAAATGCTTTCCTTTTGTCAATTTCTTGAACCAATCAAATATTACTGCATCCAAATTTTCTGAAACCAAAAAAGCAATCCACGAAGCAAGAATTATTCTTGGAACTTGGCTAAGAAGCAATTCAAAAGCATTTTGATTTGGCCAGAATGGAGCTGGTTTCAAGCTAATAACTAAAAAAGTAAAAAGAGTTACTGCAATCTGCGCAAAAAATGCAATAAAAATCATTTTATGGGTTTCTTTTCTTCCAAATTTCTCATTTACAATATCAGTCAATAAAAAAGTAACAGAAAATATGATAACTGCTGCTGGTGCATAAAAATTTTGTAATAAATTAAACTCTGCTATTTTGACTGCAGCAATATTGCTGAAAATAATAAAAGAAGTGTACAAAGCTATTAAAGCATCTGCTTTGTTGTATTTTCTTGCATACCACGAGCCAATTAATGTAAAAGAGGTTACAAGTATTGCCCAAATTATTATCTGTATCATTCTGGTTTGGTTATTTTGATGTTTTTAACAACTGCATATGGTGTTTTGACATGGGTGTCAATCTCCCAGCTGCTTATTTGTTTTGGCACTTTCCCAATCAAAGCCATATTTTTTATTATATTAAGAATGTTATCGCTTATTCTTATCTCCTTGACAGAATTTGTTATTTTTCCGTTTTCGATCAGGAATATTCCATCTCTTGGGATTGTTGAAAAATCACCTGTAACATAATTTTGAAATCTTGTATACCAAAGATTGGTTATGTAAAGGCCTTTTTTTACTGATTTGAAAAGCTCTTCTTTTTTGTAATTTCCGGGCTTCAAAACAATGTTTGAAGGATTTGGAGATATTAATCCTGCATTAGCTGTTGTTTTTACTCTGTATCTTCTTGCTGTTGAAGTGTTATGCAGATAAGTTTTCAAAATTCCCTTGTCAACAACAGTTGTTTTTCTTGTTGGAACTCCTTCATCATCAAATTTTGAAGAAGCCAATCCATTTTGCAGATTTCCTTCATCATAAATTGTTACAATCTTGTTGCCTATTTGTTTTCCTATTTTGCCTGCCAATGGAGAAAGCCCTGCTTCAACTGAAAACACTGATGCAGAGCTTGTTATAACCTCAAGCATGTTTGCCAAAGGCAATGGCTCAAATATTAAATCATATGCTCCTGCTGATATTCTTTTTGGATTCTTTGCCATGACTGCAATATTTGCAGCATGCCTTGCTGCTTCCTTATAATCAAAATTTTTGATTGTGTTTGAACTTGCAACTCCATGTCCAGAAGCATCCTTGTCTGTAAATGATCTGATTGAAAAATGTATATTTGAGCTTTGGTCAGTTGCTTCAACATTTCCTGATGTTAAAAGATAATTATAATTTGTTGTTGTCTCAAGCAAACCCCCATTTCTTACAGCCCCTTCTTTCAGCGCTTCATTTATTCCTGATTCAACTATTTCAATTGATTTTTCGCCAAGATTTTTTATTTTTTGGTCATACAAATCCTTTATTTTTTTGTATTTGAATGGACCCTGTGCAATTCCATAAAAATTTTCATTTGGCTTTATTGCTTTTTCAAGCAGAATTATATTTTTTACTGCTCTGTCTGCTGATTCTTTTGAAATTTCATTAAGATTTGTCGTTATAATTTTCTTTTTGAATGTTGCAAATATTCCTGCACCAAGCTCAACCCATGTTTTTGTTGTACTTATTTTGTTGTTTGAAAATTTTATCTGATTGTTTTCCTGCTCTCCGATTTCAATTATAACATCATCTGCTCCTTTCTCCAGCAGTCTTTTTTTCATATAATGCGCTATTAATTTTGAATTGTCAGATATCATATTACTCTTATTCCTCTTAGTCTTATTGATGGTCCGCCAAACCATACAGGAATTGCCTGCATAGGTTCTGCTTTTCCGCATGTGCCTGCATGATATTCTGTGTTGTTTGCAACTGCATCTATTTTGTGATAAAGCGTTGTTGTATCTATCTCTATTTTTGGCATTTTAACTGGATTTTCTATTTTACCGTTTTTTATAAGATAGCATTCGCTGCCAACATACTTTTGATTAAGCCTTTTGTCATCGATATTCCATTCCATAAAATTTTTCATATAAACCCCGGTTTTTATGCCTTCTATTAATTCCTCTTCCTTGTATTCTCCTGGAACAATAAATGTGTTGGACATTCTTACAATTGCCTCCCTGTCATATGCAGAAGCTCTTGAGGAGCCGTTGCTTTTTAAATTCATTTGTGAAGCTGTTTCCCGGTTATGCAAAAATTCATTCATTTTTCCGTCTTTGACAAGCAATTTTCTTCTTGCTTTGACACCTTCATCATCATAGGAATAATATCCAAAACTGTTTTCTATTGTCGGGTCATCTGCAATATTAACGCATTCATTTCCTATCTTGTATCCAATCATATCTGAAGTTATGAAAGATTCACCTGCCTGTGCAGCTTCTCTTCCAAAAATTCTATCTGCTTCATAAGGGTGCCCCCCTGATTCATGAACCATGATTCCAACAACCTGGGGTGCTGCAACAACATCAACTTCTCCTTTTGGAGGTTTGATTCCATGCTTCATATTCTGATAAAGCCCGTTTGTTTCTTCTTTCATAAGCTCATTTAATTTAAAGCTTTCAATTCCTTCCCATCCTGAAGATTTTCCATACTGCCAAAATCTCTGATTTATTGAACTGCCGTGCTTTAATGTAAGAAAATAAAAGAAATTGACTTTTGGAATTACAGAATGGATTTTTGCACCTTCTGAATTTATAAAAAGCTTTTCTGTTTCATCCATTGACAGAGAAAAATAAGTTGAAAGCTTTATTTTCTTTTTTTCTATTTCTTTTGCAGACTGTTCAATATCATTTAAAAGCTCTATTTTTTTCTCGGGTGCAATATCAAAAAAATTCTTTTTTTGATGAACATGATCGTGATGCTCTGCAAATGATTCTTTTGACATGCTCATGTTTTCCTTGAGCCTTGCAGAATGCTTTGCAGTGTTTATTGATTTTTTTAAAAGCTCTTTTATGGCTTCCTTGCTGAAGTTGTTTGTTGAAAAGAATCCCAAAGCGCCATTAACTGTGAATCTCATTCCGAATCCTTTTGATTTTCCGAATGAGGAAGATTCCAAAACATTATTTTTTGTAACAAACCCTTCTCCTTCTGATTTTTCCACTCTTACTTCAATGTAATCAGTTCCAAATCTCTGGGCCTGTTTTAATGCAAATTCTGCAATGTCTTTTAAATCATCCATAAATGGCTTGTTTTTCTTTTTATATAAATAAGTTGCGTATTTTTCAGTTGGTTTTGCCCAGGTATGCTATTGCTTAATAAGCGCCCAAAAGCCCTGTTTTAGATAGAAAGATTTAAATATAATATAATTCTTTAAATGGTTAATTAATATTGATTTTATTAAAAAACAAAGGTGGAGATTATGGCAGAAGAAAGCAAAGTAATGGCAAGGCAACTCATAGGGAAAACAGTTGTTTCTAAAACAGGAAAAAAGCTGGGAGAAGTTGGTGATATAATCTTTGAGACAAAAACAGGTGAATTAATACACCTTGTATTGGTAAATCCAACACCTTACATAGAAAAGCTAGAGCTTGAAAAGGACAAGGAAGGAAACATATTAATTCCATACAGTTCTCTTGTTGCAATTGGCGACTTTATGGTCATTGCAGAAGAAGATATTATTTAATTTTCTTTATTAAATTTTTATTTTTAACATTTCAGTTAAATTTATATATTAACCTGCATAATTCTATGCTATGGAAAGCGCTATCTGGACTGAGAAATACAGGCCAAAGGATTTTTCTGAAGTAAAAGGCCAGGAGCAGATAGTTGAAAAGCTTAAAGCCTTTGTAAAGCAGAAAAATATGCCCCATCTTCTTTTTTCTGGACCAGCCGGTGTTGGAAAAAGCACAATTGCACTGGTTGTTGCAAGGCAGCTTTTTGGAGAGCAGTGGCATGAAAATTTTCTTGAACTAAATGCATCTGATGAAAGAGGAATACAGGTTGTAAGGGAAAAAGTAAAGGATTTTGCAAGAACAAAATCAATAGGTGAAGTTCCTTTTAAAATTCTTTTTTTGGATGAATGCGATGCTTTGACAAGGGAAGCACAGCAGGCACTGAGAAGAACAATGGAAAATTACACTCAGACATGCAGATTTGTTTTGAGCTGCAATTATTCCTCAAAAATAATTGATCCCATACAGAGCAGATGCGCTGTTTTCAGATTCAAACCTTTGGAAAAGAAGGATATGTTTTTGATAATAGAAAAAATAGTTAAGGATGAGGATTTGAAAATTGACAAGGAAGCTGAAGAGGCTTTGATTGATATTTCTGAAGGCGACTGCAGAAAGCTTGAGAATGTTTTGCAGAGCTGTGCAGCAATTGCCAAGAAGATAGATTCTGAGCTTATATATTCAATGGCTTCTGTTGCAAAGCCAAAAGAGCTCAAAAAGGTTCTTGAGCTTGCTTTGAAAAACAGTTTTATTGAATCAAGAGATGCTCTTTTGAAGGTAATGCTTGATTATGGACTTTCTGGAATGGACATAATAAAGCAGATACAAAAAGAAATATGGAATCTGGATATTGACAACAGAAAAAAAGTAGAGCTTATTGAAAAGTGCGGTGAAACGGAATTCAGAATGACTGAGGGCAGTGATGAATACATCCAGTTAGAGGCATTCCTTGCTTATGTCGCTTTAAAAGGCTTAGATAAATAATTATTTGTATGTTCTTAATTTATTTTATTTATATGAGCATTTAACAAAATTTTAAAGAGAATTGCAAAGCAATCCAAAAAAATAATCAGAATGGCTCTTGATAATATAAGTTATAAAAATAATAAATAAAAAGAAAAAAATTAAAATAAAAAAGATTTATCCTACATGCTTTACAATTATTGACTTGGTTATTCTCTGCTCATAATCATACTGAACAAGAATATCTATTGGCTTTTCATAATCGCCAAGCTCTGATGCTGCTAAAGTTTGCTTGCATGTAATAATTCTTTCTCCGCCTGACAAAGTAACAAGTCCTGCATTGCTTCCGCCAAGTGAGCTGCATTCTGCTGGTGTTGAAAATCCGGTTTCAACCTTTACATATACTTTGTCTTTCTTTGAAAAATTAGTGCTGCATTTGCTTCCTTTTTCAAGTATGTCTCCTTTTTCCAATCCTTCTGCAACATGCTTTATTGTAAATGTAAATGATATTTTGTTGCTTCCTACATTGGATTCTCTCAAAGAAGAGATATGGACTGGGGCTCCTGAACTGAAAACAACTTTGTCTCCTTCAACAGTGCATACTCCTTTTGAAGTTCCTGCCATATCTTTTTTAACGCATAATTTTGATGTTGCTTTTGTTCCATATGCATAGCACATGTCAGCAGTTATTATAAAAGATGTGTCTCCTGCAACAGACTGTGTATAGCTGAATCCTGGAAACTCAAACCTTGCTTTTGTTCCTGCAATAACATTTCCATTGCTGTCTTTTCTTGCTCCTGCAAGATTTTCTGGAGATGGCCTCATCATAACTGGATTTCCAAAGCTTTTTGGATCAATTCCCAAAATTGATATTGTTGCTGATGATGCATTTATATCATATTCTCCGCTGTTTTCAACTTCAAGATGTATTTCAAACGGATACTGGCCCTGATCATAAACATTGTCTGGAGGAAGGTCAGCTATGAATTTTGCTGTAAGCCCCTTAACTCCGCCTACAAAAGGCCCGGTTACTGTATTGGTTTCTGTTGCACATGCTGCTAAAAACAAAACAACCAATAAAGCTAAAATTGGTAATATTTTTTTCATTTTATCCTCCTTATTGTATATTCTTTATCTGAACTTTCTTTTGTATTGTGTTTCTGTAATAATAATCAATGATTATGTTAAGATTTGTTGTGTATGCTGAATCCTGCTGAATCCCTGAACATTCAACATAAATTGTTGTTTTTCCGTTGTTAAGCATTATTGGATTTGATGGCTTCCATGTGCAGGTTACTGTCCCAAGTTTTATGCTGTTTATATTAACCTGATTATAATCAGTATATGAAGGCGTAACACAATTTTCATATCCATGTTGAACCAAAACATCCCCATTGCCAACATTTTGTATAGTTATCCTGAACATTGCTTTATTGGTTGTTGGTACTATTTCAACATTAGTTACTGCAACTGGCGCTCCTTGGCCGCCTGATAAAGCAACATTTGCTGGCGTACATGGTTTTTTCTTTGAAGTGTCATAGGGTTTTGGATCAACACAAACCTGAGCCATTGCATTGGTCTGATAAGGATAGCATGCTGTTGCCTGAAATATTGGGCTATATTCATTTGTTCCTGCTGGAAGATTTATTGAATTTGCATTAAAAGTCATTACTTTGTATCCTCCTTCTGGATTGTAAATTGAAACAGGCTCCAAATCTGCTGTGCTGAAAGCCTGCTGTGCTGAGGTCATTGAAATTATGCTTTGATCAAATCCAGTTAAATAAACATTTCCTGATGTTCCGTAAGTTCCTTTGTTTTTCATTTCAAGAAAAACATTCAAAACAGATGCAGCATCTTCCCCTGAATAATAGATAAGCGATCTTGGTGCATCTGTCATAAAACTCATTACAATTCCGTTTGTTCCTTTGAAAACATCTGTTGCGGGCGTTTTTGTATTGCCTGATTGACACCCTGCAAAAACTAATAAAATAAGCATCAAACTCGAGAATAACTGGATTTTGGCATATCTCATTTTTTTCACTTTATAATTAAAATTTTATTTAGGAGTATTTAAATCTTATTGTTTTATTTAAGGTTTGTTAAACCTCATTTTGGCTTGCAGCAGACATAATCGGATGATCCCGGGCAAAATCCTTTTTTAACTGTTGATGCTGTGCACTTCTGTAAATTATTGCAGCTGTAACTTTCTGCTGCAAAAAAATAATCGCAGAGTGTTTTTTCAGAGCAAATTCCGTTTATGCATGCATGATTATCAGCGCATTTGTCACCATCTTTTTTATTGCTGCATTCGCTTGTTATTGCGGTTGGTGAATTTTTTATTTTCAGTGAAAGTTCTGTTGAAGAGCTGTACCCATAACTTAGATTTATGATTAAAGGAGTTACATAAACCCCCTGTGCTGGATCAATTTTTACCCTGCAAACAAAAAAGTTTTCTTCGTCTGTTTTCATTTTTAATGTGTCTGTGCATATTCTCTGGTTTGAAAGATAAGCTTCCATATTTATAATATCAACATCAGTATATTCAAGCGATACTCCCTTGCATTCCTTGTAATATGTGTCTTTTGCCCTTGTTTTCCCATTCCCAATATTTGAAACATAAATCCTAAATTCTGCTGTTAAATCATTACCATAATAGAATATATTCTCTTCAACTTTTTTTACTGCAACTGGCGCCCCCTGGTTTGAAAGCGTTGTTGTTTTTGGTGTGCATAATTCTTTTGCTGTTGACTGTATGTTGGGGTTTATGCAGGCATCTGTTGTTGCGCTTGTTTCATATTTGTAGCATCCTGTAAAAGTTATTTTTGTTGTATCCTCTTTCAGCTGTTCTGAAATCTCTTTTGTTTCTGCTCCAAAACCAACCAATGTTTTTTCTCCGTAAGGTGTGTAAATGCTTTTGCCTCTCAAGTTTATATTCTCTTTTAGTTTGCTGTCCAAGAGAATCATATCTTTATCATAGCCTGAAACAAGAACCATTGCATTTTCTATGTCTGTTGCACCATTGTTTGCAAGTTCCAAATCAATCTGTATTTTCTGCTTTTCAAACATGGTTGTTGGAAGATTTTTTAAAATTGTTATTTTCAAGCCTTCTGTTCCTATTCTTACATTTGCAAGCTGTGTTGTGTTTTTTATGGCACAGCCTGCCAAAAACAAAATCAAAACCAATGCAACTATTTTATGTAAATTTTGCAACATTTTCCTTCACCTTTTCCACATAATCTGCCGCCCATGAACAAGTGACAGTATCATCTGCTAATCCATTGTATCTTCTTAATGCGCAATCCCAGTCATAATAAATTTTTCCATTACATGCATAAGATAAACCGTTTGGATTGCTTGACAAACAAGCATGATAATACGATTTTAATATTGAAAGGCCTGCTTCAATATTGCAGTCAACATTGTTTTTTGCATCACAAATCATTTGTGTTGAAACACATGAAGATGCTCTGTCTTGCAGCTGGAAATATTCACAATGCGCTTTGTTATTTATCTGGAATACACCATAATCTTTTGAATCTGCATTTTCATTTGGTTTTATGTTCTGATCAAAGGTACCTGCGCTTTCATGGTAACCTAAAGCCAACGCCAATGAAACAGGAACCCCTTTTTCAGCTGCTTTTGAAACTATCTTCTGCTGAATTTCCGGATTGGGAAGATTATTATTTACATTTCCGCCAAAAGAATATGCAAAATTTGTTAGGGTTTCAATAACCTTTATTTCTTTCTTGAATTCAACCTGGTAATTATAGCTTATTGATGATTTGAGTTTTACGAGATTTGGCTTTGTCGGATTTATGAGTATCTTTGACACATCAATAACTTCAAGCTGACATGATGGAACCCCACCTTGAGTTCCCTTTTTTATTGTTGTAAAATCATAAGAGCCGAGATTAACAAACGAAAGTTGATTTCCATTCTGAGTCCACCCTGATGAAATGCAGTTTGTAGATGCTTTAAATCCATCAGGAATTTCAAGCTTCAAATAATTTATTCCGGTTATCAAACCAGCATCAGTATTTTCAAATCTCACTGTTGCTGTTATTCTATCATTGTTTGCCAAGGGAATGATTGCATTCTGTGTTGTTGAAATTATTAATTTTAAATGCCCTGCTTCTGAAACAGAAACTGATTTTGAATAGCCGGGGAAAAGCGCGCTTATTGCCTCCTCATTTGTTTCAATTATTATCCCTTTTTGGTCTTCATAACTTCTTTTCATAGTTAAATAAGTTGTTTTATCTATAAAATAATTTTCAAGCTCTGATGAGGTTGCTATGTTATTTGCGGTTGCAGTAATCGTCACTTCATTAAGCCCTGTTTCTGTCGGAGTTATTCTGCAGATTATGTCATCTTTTACATCCCTTATTCCGGCATCAAAAGTTACTTTATTTGTAATCATTGTTCCAGTTATTTTTGAATTTTCTTTACCTGTTTTTTCAAAATAACATGACAAATCAACTTCCATATTTTCTGTGCTAAATCCATAAAGGCTTGCAAAAATTTCGGTTTGCTGGTTCTGGTTAGTTGTTTCGGGATTTATTACTGCTCTTGGACTCATTAGTTTTATTCCATAAGGATTCTCTGTTTGCTGCACGCTTCCCTCGGAATAATTTCCAGTTAAAATCTGTTTTTGTTTTTCCTGCTCTGCCTGAAATGAAGTAACTAACTCTTTAAACCAGTCAATAATGCTTTTTCTTGTTTGATCTGTACTGTCTTCTGATGTTGCTTTTGTTCCCAAACTGATTCCTTTTGAAAGAATTTGCGAAGTTAATGTTGGCATTGCAATAACTGAAATTAACATTAAAAGAGTTAAGCATAAAGCAACTGTTTTGCCAAAATTACTTTTTGCTGCCAAACCAAAAAAGATGAATGAACAGACAATAACTGCAACGAACAAGAAGGCAGTTCTAAAAAAAATAGCAGAAAGCGCTATTGTTATTATGCCACCAAAGATTATTACTGATTTTATTGTTGGATTTTCCATAAGTTTTGGCATTATTAAAACCAAAAACAGCAGGATTAATGCGCCAATTATTGCAATATAGCTTTGTGTTACAAAATATGTTATAATGGCCAGAATCAAAATTATTCCTATTAAAATTTGCACATAATTAGAGCCTATTCCGGTTAATAATGCCGAACCGGTCCAAGAAGCTGCACCATGAATGGCTACTTTTGTTTTTTCTTTGGATTCTTGCTTGTTTTGAAAATTTACTATTTGATTTTCCAAATCAGAAATACCTGCCCTGATCTTATTCGCTTCTTCAGACTTGCCTTCGCCAACCTTGTAAAGATGATCAAGTTCTTTTTCTAATCGTTCCTTTTCTTTTAAAATTGAAGTTATATCATCAGCCATTACAAACCCTCATTTAGGCTAAATAACCATTGGAAAGTATTTAAAGCTTTCTGAAAGAATCAACAACCTTATCGGTTGTTGGTGGGAAAAAAGCATTTTTTCCCAATTAAATTATTTTGATTTCTAGCTCTCTTATGTCCAATGTTGTTGCAGGTATGATTTCTACTCCATTGTTTCCTGCTTTTGCAAACTGGCTGACATCCTTTTCATAAGTTGAGTTGTAAGAATCAATATAAGTCAAATGGCCGTTTATATATATCTTGCCTTTTTTGTAATCCAGGTCATTGACAAATTTAAGATACATTTTCAAGCTTCTTGCTCCGTTTGATATATCATTGTACTGTGTATTGTTTAATTCAAAATAATAAGTTGGATAAACTGCTTCTTTCAAAACAGATTTTACAATAATATTGTCTATCAAATAAGCCCCTTTTTCAGTCATGAAAGAGATTCTGTTTTCTCCTGATGCAAGATGTGTTCCTGGAATTTCTATTGGCCTCAATGAATTGCAGTCAGGTATTGATGAAAAAACATTGAATTCATTTACAAATACATTTAATTTTCCAACTGCGCTTTGTACACAGTTTGGATTGAACTTTACATAAACTTTGTCCAAATTGTTTTTTTCTGTGCTTGAAACAAGGAAAACTGCTGAGCTTTTCTGCTGGCTTATATCTGTCAAATCAGCCATTATCTTTACATCTTCAAGCTCGTACTGATTTGTTGCCCAAAACATGATACCGACACCTGAAACTGAAAAAACAACCTCATTGTGTTCTTTCAGCATTGTCCTGTCAAGATAAAGTGTTTTGCTTGGGCTGGTTATTGTTGCATCATAAACTGAATTTCCATTCAAAGTTATTATCAGTCTGCCTGATGCTTTGTTTATATTAAATGAAAGTGTTGGGTTTGCTGTGTTTGTTAAATCAGAAATATCAAAATTGAGTGTTGCAAAATTTTTCTTGAATATGTTGTTGCTTACATAAAGTGAAGAAACACTTTTCAAAATCTTTGCTTCTGTTTTGGTGTAAAGATTCAATGGTGGTATTGTATGCTCAATGTCTTTTTGCCCGATATAATCAAGCCTTCCTGGATAAACAAGAAGCATGGTTAAATTGCTTGCTGTTGTTCCATCATCAGATGTTGAATTTTCGTCAAGAAGCTTTACCCTTTCTGCTGGCGGCATAAACATGATATATAAAAGAATCAATCCGGCTATGATTGCAACCAAGGTTGCTGCATTGGATGCGTCCTGTGCTTTTTTATTACTTGCCATAAAGCCAAATAAATAACTATTTATATATAAATGTTTTCTTTGTATTTACTATGAAATTAATCCACTTCGAAAAGAATGCTGCAAAGGTGGCTTTGGAGAATCCTGATGATTTTTGGTATTTAAGCAACCTAATAGAAGAAGGGGACACTATAAAAGGCAGCACTGAAAGAAAAATAAAAATTGGAGGTTCTGAAGATAGAAAATCCGATGCAACAAAAAAAAGAATTTTTCTTGCAATTGATGTTGAAAAAAAAGAGCTTACTGAAAGCTCATTAAGAATTTCTGGAAAAATAAATGAAGCTCCTGATGACATTCCAAAAGGGGATTATCATACTTTCAATTTGGAATCCGGAGATACAATAACTATTGTAAAAAAAGAATGGCTGAAATACCAAAAAGACAAACTGCATGAAGCGTGCATTGACAAAGGAACAAAAATTCTTGTTTTGGTTTTTGACAGAGAATCTGCTTATTTTGCTTTATCAAAAAAATATGGCTATGAAATTTTGTTGAAACTTGAAGGTGATGTGCAGAAAAAAGGAGATGAAACTTCTAAAGAAAGCAAATTTTATTCTGAAATAATAAAAAAGCTGAAGGAATATGATGGGCGCTACAAAACGCAGAACATAATAATTGCAAGCCCTTCTTTCTGGAAAGAATATCTGCTTAATGAAGTCAATGATGATGAGCTGAAAAAGAAATTTATACTTGCAACATCAAGCTCTGCTGATGAAACAGCACTGAACGAAGTTTTGAAAAGACCGGAAATAAAAAAAGCAATACAAAATGATAAGGCTGCAAAGGATTTGAATTTGATAGAGGATATATTAAAAGAGATATCAAAATCAGGGCTTGTTGCCTATGGTATTGGTGAAGTAAAAAAATGTGCTGAAATGGGCAATATTTCAAAACTGATTATAAGTGATGGATTAATAGGCAAAATGAGGTCAGAAGAAATATTTATTGAGCTTGAGAACATAATGAAATTGGCTGAAAAAACAGGCGCAGACATAATAATTGTAAGCTCTGAAAATGATGCAGGCAAACAGCTTGATGGCCTTACAGGAATTGCTGCTTTGCTGAGATATAAGATTTAATGATTTAATTTTCTTTCTACTTCTTCCTTGATAAGCAAATCCTCTTTGGTTGGTATTACAAGAACTTTTACTTTTGATTCTTTTGAAGAAATCAAAGTTTCTTTTGCATAATTCCTCTTTTTGTCCAGCAAAACACCAAGATTTTCCATATCTGAAAGAATATTTTCCCTTATTGAAGCTTCATTCTCTCCTATGCCTGCTGTAAAAATTATTGCATCAGCGCCATTCATAGCAGCCATATAAGCGCCAATATATTTTTTTATTCTATAGCAAAAAATATCAATTGCAAGCTTTGCTCTTTTGTCTTTTGATTTTTCAAGAGTTGGCATGTCATTTGAAATTTCTGATATCCCAAGCAAACCGGATTTTTTATTTAGTAAATCATCAATTTTTTCTGTGCTTAATTTTTCTTTTTTCATTATATAATAAACAAGAGCAGGGTCAATGTCTCCGCATCTTGTTCCCATTACAAGCCCTTCCAAAGGTGTAAAACCCATTGAAGTGTCTATGCAATGGCCATTGCAAACAGCTGAAACAGAAGAGCCATTTCCCAAATGGCAGGTTATCAATTTTAATTGTGACGGTGGCTTTCCAAGCAATTTTGCTGCATGTTTTGAAACATAATTGTGGCTTGTTCCGTGAAATCCATATTTTCTTATATTATATTTTCTGCATAATTTTGCAGGCAAAGCATAAGTAAATGCTTTTGCAGGCATTGCTGCATGAAATGCTGTGTCAAAAACAGCAAACTGCGGAACTTTGAAAAGTTTTGTGCATATTTTAATTACATTCAACTGAGGATAATTGTGCAGAGGAGCCAATTCTGAGAATTTTTCTATCTGCTTTATTGAGCTCTTGTCAATTTTAATTGTGTCTTTTGTTGTTCCTCCATGAACAACCCTGTGGCCAATAGCAGTCACTTTTATGTTTTTTTTGTTTAAATCTGAAATTATTTTTATTATTATTTTTTCAGCTTCCTGCTTTGAATGATATTTTAAATTGTCTTTTATGTCATTTATTGAATATTTGATTGAAGAAGACCCCACATTGAATATTAAGATTGACATAACTAATCTTATTTCTTTGTTGTTTAAATAGTTTATTATTTAAAATAAGCATAAGGATTTTTGTTTATAACCGAATCAATAAAATTTTTCATATTAACATATAAATGCAAGGGTTTTTTATCAGTCAATTGAGTCATTACTTCTGGATCTGCACTGCTTTTTGCATAGAAAAATTTAAAATCTTCTTCCTCAAGTTCTCTTCCGAGGACAGTATATGTTTTTAAAAGTTCTTCGAGCTGCCCTTTGTATCTTTTAGTTAATGATTCTAATGTATCCGGAAAAACATGTTGGGTATTTTTTAAATCCATATTAGTTTTAAAATATTTTATAATTCCTGCAACAGGATCAACCTTACTTATTATATGTTTCGTTGCTCTAAATGGGTGAGTTTTACCGCAAGTTGATACACTGAAAGACCAAAACCAATATTGAGGGTATGTGTGATATGTTGCATCACTTTCTGCAAGAATGTAAACTCCACTTTCTCCGATAGGCTCAAATTTATAAGTTATTTCTTTTAATATTGTGGCTCCAGTTTCTTTTATTGTAGATTCAACAATTTTTTTTAATTGGTCTTCTTTTTGAAAGAGACTGCTTGTTTTTTCAATCCAAAATTGCATCATTAAATTTTTTTCAACTGAATTCCATTCATTTGGATCATGAGGAGCTTCTGCCATTTTTATTACCAATTTTAAATTTGTTATAATCTGTTTTTGGGCTTTATTAGAAAAAATACGTTTTATTTGATTTTAAATTGTTTTAAACTGGTTTATACAGTTTCTTTTTTAATTGTTATTTTCTGTTCTTTCTTGTTTCGGCCAATTAAAATCAATTCTTTTCTAATTTGCTGAGTTTTTCATAGACAAAATTGATTTAAAAAGATTTCTAAAGCTTTTTTTTAATAAAAAGCTCATTTTTTCTTTTATTTTCAAAATATAACCAATTAAAACTTTATTTAATCAACAAAAACCAAATTTAAGAGAATTGGATTGAAAATAACCAAAATAAACGATTTGAAACAAAATCAGGCCAATTTTTTCTTTTGAGAAAGATAAAGTGTTATCAAAACGGTTTCAAAAACATCTTTTGAACTACAGCCTCTGCTTAAATCGCTAACGGGCTTCCTAATCCCCTGTATCAAAGGACCTATTGCAGTTGCTCCTGCAAATCTTTCAACCAGCTTGTAACCAATATTTCCCGAGTTCAAATCTGGAAAAACAAGGACATTTGCCTTGCCTGCAACTTTGCTTTGAGGAAATTTTGATTTTCCTACTTCAGGAACAATTGCTGCATCCAGCTGCATTTCTCCGTCAATAATCAGTTTGGGATTTATTATTTTTGCAATTTTTACTGCATCTCTTATTTTATCTGCTGTTTTGTTTTGCAGTTCATTTGTTGAAAAAGAAAGCATTGCAACATAAGGCTGCTTTCCTGTCAATTTAAAATATGTTTCAGCTGAAGTGACTGCTGTTTCTGCAAGCTCTTTTGCATTTGGCTCTGGTGTTACAGCACAGTCTGCAAACAGATAATCTTTGTTTTTAAAAAGCATGAAAAATGCCCCTGATGCATGGCTGTCTGTTCCTATTATTTTAAATGCGGGTTTTAAAACCTCAGGTGTGGTATATTTGGCTCCTGCAACAACAGCATCTGACTCATTGTTATAAAGCATCATCAAGGCAAAATACATATTGGTTTTAAGCAGATCCAAAGCCTGCTCCAAAGTTAAAATTTCATTTCTTTTTTTTCTTATTTCAACAAGCTGTTTTGCATATTTTGCTTTTTTTGATGAAATTAAATTATTTATTATTATTGCTTCTTTTATTTTTATTCTGTGCTTTTTGGCCTGCTGCAAAATCTCTTTTGCATCGCCAATTAGTATTGGTGTTATTCCTGATTTAATCAGCATTTGAGAAGCTTCAAGAATTCTTTTGTCGGATGATTCCGGCAACACAACTGAATGCTTTTTCCCTTTTAGTGATTTTTTTATTTTTGCAATAAATTCTGCTTCTTTCATGTCATAAAATAAAAGGCATTTGTATTTAAATTTGTTTAATTATTAATAAGAGAGAAAATGGGGACGTGGGGATTTGAACCCCAACCAAATGGTATCTCTCTACTGAAGTACATACCACTTATTCGTCATTGCTTTTCAGCTCAGCGCTCCAGTAACTGGAGCCATCTATTCTGCCAGGTTATACTACGTCCCCCTGTATAAAATTAAGCCATTTGCCTGCTTTATAAATTTTTGGGTTTTACTTGAATGCAATTACCTGAAACCCATATTTTTCAATATCTTCTTTTTTCCACAAATTTTGATTTTTTGTTTTAAGAACAAATGTAATCTGTTTTTCCAAAATTCTGCCGGTATAAGCCTTGGTTTTTGGATCCCATTCCTTAAGAACTAGTATGTCTCCCTCTTTGCATTCAAAATCTGCAATTCTCATATCAAATGTTTTTGTTCCATCCAAGATTTTCTGAAAAAGCTCAGGCCATGTTTTCTTTTCAATCCGCATATAAAAAATAAAAAATAAAGAAGTTTATAAATTTAATTAAAAAACAAAATAATTATTTGTTTTTCAATGCAGCGTGTGCTGCTGCAAGCCTGGCTATTGGAACTCTGTAAGGGGAACAGGAAACATAATTGAGTCCTGCTCTGTGGCAGAAATCTATTGAAGATGGCTCTCCACCATGTTCTCCGCAAATTCCTAATTTAAGTTTTGGCTTTATTGATCTTCCTTTTGAAACGGCCATTTTAATCAGCTGGCCAACACCAATCTGATCAAGAACTGCGAAAGGATCTTTCTCAAGAATATTTTCCTTTAGATATTCCGGAAGGAATTTTCCAACATCATCCCTGCTGAATCCCAAAGTCATCTGAGTCAAATCATTTGTTCCAAAAGAGAAAAATTCAGCTTCCTGTGCAATCTCATCTGCAATTAATGCCGCTCTTGGAACTTCAATCATTGTTCCGATTGTGTAATCAACATTTATTTTATGCTTTGTCATTATTTCTTCTGCTGTTTTTATAATAATCTGTTTTTGATGATTCAATTCTTTTACATTTCCAACAAGAGGAACCATTATTTCGGGCATTACACTTATTTTTTCTTTTTTTAACTCGCATGCTGCTTCAAAAATAGCTTTTACCTGCATTGAAGTTATCTCCGGATAAGTTATTCCAAGCCTGCATCCTCTGTGACCTAACATTGGATTTACTTCATGCAATGATTCTGATTTTTGCTTTACTTTTTCAGAAGTTATTCCGAGCTCTTTTGCAAGCCCCATAATTTCTTTTTCTTCTTTTGGCAAAAATTCATGAAGAGGCGGATCCAAAAGCCTTATTGTGACTGGCAATCCTGCCATCTCTTTAAGCAAACCTTTAAAATCAGATTTTTGAAATGGAAGCAATTTTGCAAGTGCTTTTTCCCTCTGCTCTTTGGTATCAGAAAGAATCATTTCTCTCATTGCTTTTATTCTCTCACCTTCAAAAAACATATGCTCTGTTCTGCAAAGCCCAATTCCCTCTGCCCCAAACTTTCTTGCAACAGCTGCATCTCTGGGGATATCTGCATTAGTTCTTACTTTTAAAGTTCTGAACTCATCTGCCCATTTTATCAGAGTTGCAAAACTTCCTGAAAGCTCTGGTTCAATAAGGTTTATTTTTCCGCTAAAAACTTCTCCTGTTGAGCCATCAAGAGTCAAATATTCCATTTCATTCAAAATTATTCCCTTGCTTTCTATGATAAGTTTTTTTGCTTTTTCATCAACTTTTATTTCTTGGCATCCTGAAACGCAGCATTTTCCCATTCCTCTTGCAACAACAGCTGCATGGCTTGTCATGCCACCTCTTGCAGTAAGTATTCCCTGAGAAACATTCATTCCGATCAAATCCTCTGGGCTTGTTTCTGTTCTTACAAGAATTACCTTTTCTCCAAGCTCAGAAAGCTCTTCCGCTCTTTCAGGTGTAAAAACAATTATTCCAACTGCAGCCCCAGGTGATGCTGGAAGACCTTTTGCAATAAGCTCTGCTTTTTTCTTTGCAAAAGAATCAATTTGCTTATGAAGCAGCTGATCGAGCGCATTTGGCTCAACCCTAAGAACTGCGGTTTTTTTGTCAATTAATTTTTCTGCAACCATATCAACTGCAATTTTTACTGCTGCGTGCGCTGTTCTTTTTCCGTTTCTTGTCTGCAGGATGTAAAGTTTTCCTTCCTGTATTGTAAATTCCATGTCCTGCATATCCTTGTAATGCTTTTCAAGTTTGTCTTTTATTGCAACAAGCTGTTTGTAAACAATTGGATTTTGTTTTTGCAAATCTTCGATTGGATGGGGGGTTCTAATTCCTGCAACAACATCCTCTCCCTGCGCATTCATCAAATATTCTCCATAAAATTTATTTTCTCCTGTGCTTGGATTTCTGCTGAAACAAACTCCCGTTCCTGATGTTTCCCCCATATTTCCAAAAACCATTGCTTGAATATTCACGGCTGTTCCTTTCAGGCCTTTTATATCATTCATTTTTCTGTATGCAATTGCCCGATTATTATTCCAGGAACCAAAAACAGCTTCTATTGCCATATTCAATTGTGTTCTTGGGTCTTCTGGAAATGATTTGCCTGTTACTTTTTTAACAAGCCCTTTATAATTATAAACGAGCTGCTTCAAATCTTCAGCTGTCAGTTCCGTATCAAATTTTACATTTTTACTGTCTTTTAGTTTTTGAATTTCATGCTCAAAATCATGATGAGCAACATCCATTACAACATCACCAAACATCTGAATAAATCTCCTGTAAGTATCGTATGCAAATCTTGGATTGTTTGTTTTTCTTATCAAAGCCTCAACAACATCATCATTTATTCCCAAATTAAGAATTGTATCCATCATTCCCGGCATTGATGATTCTGCACCGGATCTAACTGAAACAAGAAGCGGATTTTTTTTGTCTCCAAAGCTTGAATTCATTGCATTCTGCAGTTTTTTTATGTTTGCATCAACCTGTTCATTAAGCCCTTTTGGAAATTTCTTTTCGTTTTTATAATATAAATCGCAGGTTTCTGTTGTAATAGTAAATCCTGATGGAACAGGCACTTTTAGATTGGTCATTTCAGCAAGATTTGCGCCTTTTCCGCCCAAAAGCTCCTTCATTTCCTTTTTTCCTTCATTGAAGAAATAAACCATTTTAACTGATTTTGATATTTTTGCTTTCTGTTTTTTCATTTTTTCACCTTTTGATTTTTTATCGTCTTTTTTATTCCAAAATAGAAGTTTCATTTTAGGTTTGCAGGAAAATAATTCATTTATATGTTTTTTGTTTTGATTTTTTTAAAATAATTATAGAAAAGATTAAAAAGACAGTTAAAATTTGAGTTATTATGAAAAAAGAGCAGGATTTAAAGCATGAAAAACAGCATAAAGAACATAACATAAAGAAAAAATCTTCTTTTTTTAGAAAACTTGTATTTTTTATTGTTTTGACTGCAATAGCAGTTGTAAGCTATGTTTTCTTCAAAGACCAAATGATTGCTCTTTTGAAAATGAATCCTTATTTATGGAATACTTATAATCATCTTGCGCAAAACATAGGAAAAAATACCTGGCTTGGAATGCTTTATATGTCTGTTGCAAGCGGTTTGTTTTTTGTTCCTTTAAGTGCAGATATAATATTCTTTTATTATCTTGCACTCAAAATAAATCCGATTTTGGTTATTACAATAGCTATAATTGGAAGTCTTTTTGGTCACATAATTGATTATTTAATTGGAAGAATGGTTGGTGCTTTCTTTTTAAGAAAATTAATGAAAGAAAAATTTTCAAAATATTCAACAACAATTGAAAATTGGGGTGCTTTTCTTCTTATTCCAGGAAATATTCTTCCAATCCCTATGGATATAATAAGTGTTTTTTACGGAGCTTTTAAATTCAAATTCAAGAAATTCTTTTGGCTTACTTTAATCGGAAAAACAATAAAATTTGTTTTGTTCTTTCTGCTTGGAAATTATATTATAACAAAACTATTTCCAATGATAGCAAGCATAAAAATATTTTAGAATCAATCCTTGAAATTGATAAAAGATTCTGGCCTTTTGATTATTCTCAAATCAATGCCTGCTTCTTTTAATAATTCAAGTGCATTTGCATCGGGATAATTATTGTAAGTTACAATCTCATTTATTCCTGCATTAATCATCATTTTTGCGCAAATCATGCAAGGTGTATGTGTGCAGTACATTGTTGCATTCCTTGTATCAACGCCATAAAAAGCTGCTTGAATGATTGCATTTTGCTCAGCGTGAACTGCTCGGCAGATTTCATGCCTTGTTCCCGAAGGAATTTTAAGTTCATCTCTTAAACATCCTTTTTCTATACAGTCTTTGACATTTTTAACGGCCCCATTATAGCCTGTTGAAAGGAGTCTTTTGTCTTTTACAATAACTGCACCAACCTTATGCCTTAAACAAGTGCTTCTTTCTCCGACAAGCGCTGCAATTTTAATGAAATATTCATCCCAAGATGGCCTTTTTGGATTTTCTTTTGTTTTTTCCTTTAGAAGAATGTATTCCACTTTTGTTTTCAGTGTTTCGAGAGTGCTGTCATTGATTAAAGTGTAATCGGAAAGTTCAAGGCATTTGTCAACCTGCTGGCCTACTTCTGATTCTTTGTCTCCCCTGTCTCTTGCTTCCATTTTTTTAAAATCATCAAGTGTTTTTGGATCGCTTTCTCTTTTTCTTGAAAGCAGCCTTTTAAATCTTAGCTCAACAGGCGCATCAACGCCAACCATTATTCCGCCGACTTTTTTTATTTCCTGAACTTCACCCGGATTTCTTATTCCATCAATAACGATATTTTCTTTTCCTTCTGTTTCTTTTAAGCATCTTTTAACAAGCTCTTCAGAACCAAAATTTTTTCTTATTTCATTTCCTATATCCTGCAAATCTGAAATAGTATAATTAGAAATTCCCCTCAAAACTGCTTCCTTTCTAACCTGGTCTGAAGTTGAAACATAAAAAAATCCTTTTTCTTTCAAGATTTCAGCTACAATTCCTTTTCCTGAAGCTTTTGTTCCGGTTATCCCAACAATCATGTTCTTGGTTTAATTTTGGTATTTTTAATACTTCTTATTTTGCAGAATTAAAATTCAATTAAATCGTTTAAGGACGTTTTGCTTTTGTTTATTGTTCCTTTTGGACATTCAATAACGTATTTTGCATTTACGGGCATTAAAAAAGTAAAAGGCAGGAAATTTTTTTTAATAAAAACAACTTTTTTTAATGTATTTAAAAACAAAATATCTATTGGAAAAAATACAAAGAGCATATGAACTGAAATAGGTTTTATTCTGTTGAAAACAAAAATCAGTGATTTATCCTTTAAAGCTGTTTTAAACATTAAACCTATTAATTTGCAAAAAAAAGAGCTACAAATATGTTTTTTTCTTGTTAATATGGTTTTTTTTGTCTTGTTTTTTATCATTTTGGTCATTTTTTCCTTATTTCCATAGGAAATCAAGGGGGCATATATACTTTAATAGTTTTATTTAAAAACAAAAGTATTTATAAATGAGCTCCTTTTTAAATGTTTATAAATAAAATATGGGGTGCAAAAATGACCAAAAAAGAAGAAAAACGAGAGATAAGGGTTGTTAATATTGTAGTTTCATCTTCATTGCAGCATGATATTCCATTAGAAAAAATGGCTGCAACATTAAGCAACACAGAATACAATCCGGAGCAGTTTCCGGGATTAGTTATAAGGATTAAAGAGCCAAAGACTTCGGCATTGATATTCAGCTCAGGCAAAATTGTTTGCACAGGTGCAAGATCAATGGACAAAGTAAAAGAATCCATAAAACAGATTATAAAAAGTCTGGAAAAGATTGGAATAAAAATCACAATTGATCCTGAAATCAAAGTTCAGAATATTGTTGCATCGGGCAGCATTGGGATGGATTTGAATCTTAACAATCTTGCAATGAAGCTTGAGAATACAGAATATGAACCTGAACAATTTCCAGGATTGGTTTATAAACTTACAGTTGACAAAATAACAGCAACATTCCTGCTATTCAGCAATGGAAAAATTGTATGCACAGGAACAAAGAGCGAAGCAGAAGTAAACAAAGCTCTTGACAAATTAATTGAAGTTTTGAAAAAAACCAAATAAATTTTTTATATCTTTGGGGGCAAAAGAGGTGTAATTCATAGTAGGGTTAGCCTTAAAAAAAATGGAAGTTACAGAACAAATAAGAAAATTTGAGGAATTTTTTGAATTTAGCTACAAGAATGAGCTTTTGGAGATATTCAGAACAGGCCAAAAATTTGTTGTTGTTGATTTTGCAGAGCTTTCAAAATTTGAACCAACGCTTGCAGAGCTTATTCTTGATCAGCCGGAAGAAACAATAAAAGCAGCAGAAATTGCAATAACTCAGCTTAATGATGATAAGCCTCTTGCAAATTTTCAGCTAAGATTCAGAAATATTCCATTAACTCAAAGAACTGAAATAAGAAATATAAGGAGCAGCCACATCAATAAAATGATTTTTATTGACGGCATTGTAAGGCAGAAATCGGATGTAAGGCCTCAAATGACAAATGCAAGGTTTGAATGCCCAAGCTGCGGAAATGTTATTTCTGTTCTTCAGGTTGACAGCAAATTCAAAGAGCCTTTCAGATGCAGCTGCGGAAGAAAGGGAAAATTCAGATTATTGAGCAAAGAGCTTGTTGATGCCCAAAGTCTTGTTGTTGAGGAATCTCCCGAAGAGCTTGAAGGCGGAGAGCAGCCAAAAAGAATAAATGTTTTCCTGAAAAATGATTTAGTAAGTCCAATCAGCGAGAAAAAAACAAACCCCGGAGCAAGAGTAAGGCTTATTGGTATTCTTAAGGAAGTTCCAATCATATTAAAAACAGGTGGCCAAAGCACAAGGTTTGACTTGATGATTGAAGCAAACTTCTTTGAAGCTGTTGAAGAGGAATTTTCTGAAATAAAAATAAGCGATGTTGAAAAACAAAAAATAATGGATCTTGCCGAAGATCCAAAAGTTTATACAAGAATAATAGAATCAATTGCACCAAGCATTTATGGGCATGAAAGAATCAAAGAAGCATTGATATTGCAATTATTCAGCGGAGTAAGGAAAAAAAGATCTGATGGTGTTGCAACAAGAGGGGATATTCACATTCTTTTGATTGGTGATCCTGGTTCTGGTAAATCCCAATTATTAAAAAGAATTTCAAAGGTAGCTCCAAAGTCAAGATATGTTTCTGGAAAAGGCGCATCTGGAGTTGGTTTAACTGCTTCTGTTGTAAAAGATGAATTTTTGCATGGCTGGTCATTGGAAGCAGGAGCTCTTGTTTTGGCAAACAGAGGAATCTGCCTGATTGATGAGCTGGATAAAATGACAAAAGAAGACAGAGATGCAATGCATGAAGCGCTTGAGCAGCAGACTGTTTCTGTTTCCAAGGCAAATATTCAGGCAAATTTAAGATCTGAAACAACTTTGCTTGCTGCTGCAAATCCAAAATTTGGAAGATTTGATCCTTATGATTCAATAGCATCACAAATTGATCTGCCACTTACATTGATTAACAGATTTGACTTAATTTTTCCAATTAAAGATTTGCCAAATCCTGAAAAAGACAGCGAAATGGCCCAATTTATCCTAAATCTGCATCAAAAAGAGGTTGGAGAAGCTGAGATTGATACAAAATTCCTGAGAAAATATATTGCATATGCAAAACAGAATATTCATCCAAAATTAACAGAGGGAGCAACAGAAGAAATAAAAGAATATTATTTGAAAATGAGAAGTGCAGGCTCAAGCGGAGATATAAAATCCGTTTCAATCTCTGCAAGACAATTGGAAGCATTGATAAGATTGAGCGAGGCTTCTGCAAAAGTAAGGCTTTCTGACAAGGTTACAAAAAGAGATGCAAGAAGAGCCATTGAACTTCTTGAATACTGCCTGTCACAAATTGCACTTGATACAGAAACTGGAAAAATTGATATTGACAAAATTTCAACAGGATATACTGCAACAGAAAGAAGCAGAATTTCAATTGTTAAAGAGCTTATTGTTGAAATAGAAAACAAATTCGGAAGAACATTCCCAACAAGCGAACTTGTCAAAGAAGCAAAGGAAAAAGGCGTTGATGAATCAAAGGTTGAGGAAATAATTGAAAAATTAAAAAGATCGGGCGATGTTTTTGAGCCAAAGAACGGATTTTTGCAGAGAATTTAAAAATGATAGAACAGCAAAAAAGGCAGATTGCATACAAGCTGAAAATTTCTGACATAATCAGCGGAACTTATGTAAAAGAAGAAGGATGGATTCCAAATTATATAATTTCTAACAATAAAAAAATTTCAAGAGTGAATATTATTGCAATAGTAATATCAAAAATTGAAGATGGGCCATACTCTGGGCTTGTTGTTGAGGATTTTTCAGGCAAAATATCAGTAAGGGAATTTGGAGAAGCCAAAACAATCCCAAAAATAAACATTGGCGATGCAGTGATAATCATAGGAAAAATAAGAGAATTCAGCAATGCAAAATATATTGTTCCTGAAATAATAAGAAAAATTTCTGATTTAAGATGGCTTGAAATAAGGAAAAATGAGCTTGGCACTGACCAAAAAACAGAGGAATTTGTTGAAGAGGTCCTTGATGAATCTGAAGAAGTTGTTATTGCTGAAAAAGAGGAAGATAATGATTTGATTTCCCTGATAAAAAAGCTTGATAAGGGAGATGGGGCTGATATTTCTGAAATAATAAAATTATCTGATGTGGATAATGCTGAAAAAGCAATTCAAAGCCTTATTAAAAATGGAGATGTTTTTGAAGTAAAAGCAGGAAGAGTTAAAGTGCTTGACTAATTAAAAATGAATATTAAAAAATCTTGGTGTTACATAAACTTCTATTATTGCTGCAAAAACAAGAACTGCAACTGCAAGCAAAATCAGTTCTGATGCATCTATAATCACTTTTTCAAAATTGTCTGATCTGAAATCTTTTCTTACTATAGCCATGGAGATTATTCCTCCTGCAAGGCCTCCAACAAAATAAGCTGCCATTTCAGGAAGCCCATGAAGCATGTATCTCATTGTTCCGTAACTGAATGCATGAAAATACTGCGCAACTTTCATCAAACCTATTTTATCCATTGATTTGCTCATTATATCCCTTATTAAATTGCCTATTGCAACTGCTATAACTGAGGAATTCCAAGTCAAAATAAAAATTGCGCCAACACCATAAAACAGGGAAAATAAAACACAGAATATCAAAACTCTTATGTTATTCATAAGTATTTTAAAAAACATGTCTGTTGTTGTGTTTTGAAAGGTTACCTGGTTATTGATTTTTGTTATTGTTGAATACTGTACGCTAAAAAAAACAGAAGTTGTTGCAGGCGGCAAAAAAACATACCAGACTGAAAAAGCTGAAATGATTCCTATAAAAAGAAAAATAAAAAATGCTATTGCTCTTGTATGCCTTCCTAAAAATCTTTGAGTGTCATTGTAAATGTCTTTTTTTTCCTCTATTTTAGTTACGCTGTAAACCAGAGGTATTGATGCAAGAACTGTAAAGAAAACTGCAACAAGGCCAGCAAGATTCTCAAAAATCCACAAGCTGAGAAATATGGCAATTGAAGCATAGATAAAGCCGACAAATAACATCTCCCATGGTTTTTTCTCTGCATTTATCGGGCTTATTAGATATTCAAACACCATGCTATTTATTTTTCAGAATTGGTATTTAAAGGTTTTGCAAAGTTTGGTTATTTAGTTAACTTTAAATAGGTCTTGGGGATTTCTAATATTATGGATTATGAAGAAATGCTAAAAAAAGGAATAGAAAACCTTCCTAAAAAAACAGATTCAAAGGAAAGATTTGAAATACCCAAAGTAATGGGCCATTTGCAGGGCAACAAAACAGTAATAAGCAATTTTGTGCAGATTGCAAATGCATTTGGAAGGCCTGTTGAACATATGCTTAAATACATTCTAAAAGAGCTTGCAACACCGGGTGAACTGCAGAGCAATAATATTCTGATGCTTGGAACAAAGGTTGGTTCAGAAAGAATAAACCAAAAAATACAGCAGTATGCTGAAGAATATGTAATCTGCAAGGAATGCGGCAAGCCAGATACAAAAATAGAAAAAGAAGGGGAATTTACTTTCATGAAATGCATGGTTTGCGGTGCAAAAAAGCCGGTCAAAATAAGAATATGATAGCAAAAAAACACAAAACACATGAAGGAAAGATAATTGTTTCTGTCTGTGATTCTGATTTAATGGGCAAAGTTTTTGATGATGGCAAACTGCAGATTGATTTAAGCTCAGATTTTTATAAAGGCGAAGAGCTTGATGAAAATAAAACATTTGAACTTCTTAAAAACTGCTATCTTGCTGTTTTTGTAGGAAAAAAATCCGTTGATTTTGGAATAAAAAAACAGATTATTGATGAATCAAAAATAATCAAAGTAAAAGAAATACCTTTTGCCCAAGTGTTGTTTTTGGAATAATTATCCAAACCATTTGCCAAGCCCTGTTTGTGTTTCTGTTTCCTTTCCAAACAATCCGTCAATTCTTCTTTGCAATAAATCAAGGCTTTGTTTCAGATAATTTGGAAGCTGGTATTTGTTTGCGAGGCTTATGCTTGGTTCAAGATATTTTAAAACAGAACCTTCTGAAATTGTAAATATGATGTTTCCGCCACATTTTGTGCATTTTCCCATTAAAGGCGGCCTTCTGAATTTTTCATTGCATTTGCTGCACCTGAACTTTTGAGTTGAAAATTTTCTTAGATTACCTTTTATATCCTTTAAAAAATGCTTTTCAATTACAAGAGTTGCAACATCAGATGCTTCAACTGCCCTTATTCTTTCTGAAATTTCCATTTGGCCTTTCAGCTTTTCCTCCATCGAAGGAAGTGTTTTATAAGCAGAGCATTTGACTCCTGAATTTATATCAGAGGTGTCATGAGTAAATCCCATTCCTGAATACTGCTTTTCATTTCCTAAAAATTTCCCTAACTGATCTATTTTTATTTCAGAAGGCATTTTATATTCCATTGCAGCTTCATAAAGTTCCAAAGGATAGCTCCATGCAATATCAAGCTTGTGAACCATATCATCAACTTCTGCCGGATTGATTAATGTAGTCAATACTAAAGGAGCATCCATTGTTCTTCCTCCTCTTTGGTCGGGCAAGAATTGCCTTGAAAAATTAAGCAAAGCATCCATAAGAAGTATTGCGCATGCTTCATCTCCATCACAGTCTCTTCTCATTGCAGCGTGCATTAAAGGATGCGCTAAAAATCCCTGTGTTTTTGAAAATCCAATAATACGGGCAACCATTCCTGCTGAAATGTGCGGTGCCAAACTTATAATAAGATGCCCAATAAGGTCCTCTTTTTTTTCAAAATTATAAAAAGAATCCAATCCATAAAATTTTACAAGCAAATCATCAACAAATTTTGAAACCCTAAATAGTATTTCATCTGCATTCTCATCAAAAGATTCTGCACTTGAAGGAAGTATTACATCTTGGGGCAATAATTCTATTATCTGCTCATTGTTTTCAATTGGATTTCCATTTATGTCATTTTCATATCCTAACTCTTTTAGTTTTTCAATTGGAGTTCCTATTTCTTTTGGCTTGAAATGTGTTATTGGCAGTTCGGTCATATCATATCTTGTTGTTCCATCTTTATTGACATAAATGTCGTGCATTGACCTCAATATTCCTTTTGCAAGATTCTCTGGAAGGTGGTCTTTGTTTGATGTTCCTTTTACCCCTTTAATCAACTCCGGATGATTGGTAATATTAAGTTTTTTTAAGTACAAATCAAAATATTTTTTTATGTCAATATCTTTTTTTATATATCTTGTATTTTCGCCATGTTTGGGGCATTTTTTACCATCCTGTATTCCGCAGACTTTGCAAAAATATTTTTTTGTTGTTATTGCGCTGCAGTTTTCACATACTGAAAAGATTGTGTCTTTCTTGCAGTTTTCACAATAAAATATTGCAAACTCACTTTTTATTTTCCCTGCTTCAATTGCCGACTGAAAACATTTTAATCTTCCGCCTTCCTCTCCCACTGGAAATAGGGTGTGGGGGCTTCCTATTAATTTTCTCATTTTTGCCTTTTCTGGCCTTCCCATTCTTGCGCCAACAAAAGTTCCTGATTTGTCTTTTATTATAATGCTTGAAACCTTGTTTAAAATCTCAAGAACATTTAGCTCATTTTCCCCTCTGGTTAAATCAAAAAGCTCTTTCAGCGAATTTTCTTTGTTTAATCCTATAGAAGCTGCAAATGCTGTTGCATAATCCTTTTCTATTATTATAGATTCTGTTGAAAGAAAATGTGGCAATCCAATCAATTCGAGAGCTCTTTTTGCATCCTCTTTGTAAGGCAAAATTATTTTTGTTGGCAAATAATTTGTTATTTCTATTCTTGCATTTTCCATTAATTCCAAAATTTTCATAAATTGCTCTTTGTTTATATCCTTCCAGTGAAAAGTGTATTTTGGATGCAAAGGTATGTTCATTTTTTCTGAAATGTTTATTGCCTGCTCTGCTGTCGGATTTATAATAAGTGGATTTGCAAACAAAGAAGATATTATTTCTTGGTTTATGTTTGTCAAATTTGCAAGTTTTGTTTCATCAAGCATCCCAAACATATTTACTGTTGCTTTTTCAAGCTCTTTTATCCACCATTCTTCGCAATATCCAACAGGAACAAGCGAATGATTCCTGTCAAAAAAATCACCATAGCTTGCAAGAAAATCCCCCAAATAGATTATTTCTTTGACTTCAGAAGCAAGTCTTTTTGCAGTTTCCTCATCATTCACTATATGAACTGAGTCATCATTTAATTTTACTATTGGCCCCTCTATTGTATCACAGGTTGTAAGTGCTGTTGCTTTTCCAGGCCTTTCAACTTTCAGCTGAGTCCCTATTGCAATATAATTATTCAAAAAATACATTGTTGCAGGATGTATGCAAAGTGTTGAATATCCTGAGGTTCTTGATCTTCCATATCTTAATCTGAATCCTCCGCTTCTCAAAGGATATGCTAAAACTGGCCTTCCTGCAACAAGATCTGCAAGATAAGTGTAATTTGGTTTTATTTTTTCTTTTGAATCGTCTGTTGTGCTTTGTTTTGCTTTTTTCTTTTTTTGCAGCTCAATAAATTCTGAAAGAAAGCTCCAGTCAATATCAAAATCCTTCTGCCACATACTTAACTGTTTCCATAACTTCTGTGCTTTTTGTGTGAGACCTTCTGCAATAACCAAGCAAACTCCCCCCCTTATTCTGTTGGTTTCGATTCTTGGCAAGTCTTTGTAATTGGAAACTTCAATTTTTTCTGTGGGGTCTCCATCAATCTCTATTGGTAAATGTTGAACCATGAATCTGACTTCGTCATCTGATGGGAAATACTGTAAATTTGTAATACGTTCGTGATAATCCCTTACTTCAGTTACAAATCTGTTGATTTCGTTTTCATCCGGATCATATTTTTCATAACCCATCTCTTTCCTTACATAATCTGCAATTATTGTTGAAAATGCTGCTGCTGTTCCTCCTGCACCTCTTATTGGGCCGGCATAGCTTGCTGCAATATATTCCTTGCCATCTTTTCTCTTTTTTATTCTTAATTCAACAAAACCTTCTAAAGGTGCTGCAACAATTCCTGCTGTTTGATAAGTAAAACCTGTTCTTATTCCAACTTCCATTGCTTCTTTTATAGAGCTGAATTTGCAGAATTTTTCCTTTGCAACTTCTGCTGCAATTATAAGTGCAACCTCCCAGGACAAAGAGCCATATTTTTTTTCGAGCTCTTGTATTCTTTCAATAACTCCTTTTCCAACAAGCTGTGGTGCAACAGCAGAAATTAAGCCTTCTACTCTTTCTGCCATATTTCTTGCAATTGGAATGTCAACTTTTGTTTCGGGATCATACCCAAGAGCTCTTGCCTTGTTTGCAGCGCCATAAGTATGCAGAATTTCATTGTCTATTTTTTCAAAATATTTTTTTATCTGTTCATTGAATGGCGCCATTTTATTATTCTGGTTTTTCAAAATTTGAGTATTTTAACCTCTCTTGTTTTCAAATTTACAATTGGAACTTTTGCTGGCTCTGGAACATGCCCTACTTTTTCCTGAAATGGGGTTTGGGGCTGCCAGCAACTTCCGCAGATCAAAGTTGTATTTTTGTAATTGAGAACTGCTGATTTATGGATGTGGCCGGAAACAATAAAATCAGGGACATTTTCAATAACCAAAGGATCAAATTTTGGATTTGGAAAATAAAGTGTTGAGCTGTGTGCTGGTGCAAGATGCCTTTTTTGCAGAAGATATTTCATAACCAAGTCAACTCTGTCGCTGATGTTTGGCCTTTGTTTTCTTATTTTTTCTATTTCATCTGCATAATAATCAAAACTATATCCATGATAAAGGAGAACATCAAATCCTGAAAATGTTTCTGAAGAATGAATGTTTACTGTTGAAGGGTTGCTTAGCATGATTACATTTTCCATTTCCCATAAATCTTTTGCAAAATCCTTGTAAAGCTGCGGCTGTGGTTCTGACATCCTTATTGCATCGTGATTGCCCCCGCAGATTATAAGCGGAAGGTGGCTTGGAATCATTTTAAGGAGCCTTGCACATTCTTTATACTGCCCTTCAATATCCTTTATTGAAAGCTCTTTTTCCTGGCCAGGATAAATTCCAACACCTTCTATCAAATCACCAACAACAAAAATATATTTTACTTTTGAAGCAATTTCTTTTTGAATGTCGTTTCCTGCTTTCTGGTTTATCCAATTTGTAAATCTTTCAAAATCATCATAAAGGAATGTGTTGCTTCCGACATGCAAATCAGAAAGAAATACTGCATAACCTTCTTCATTTGATTTTTTAAGGTCTTTTGAAGGTATGTCTGGGATGAGCATGCTGTTTGCAAAAATTATTTTTTCGCCAAGCATGCCAATAACTGCTATTGCCTCATCAACAACCAAATCTTTAGCCATATCAAATACTTCTCTTTTGTCTTTGTTTATCAAAACCTTGATCATGCCAGTTGGATCTTCTATGGTTAGCATGATGTTTCCGTTTTTTGTCTCTGATTTTTCATAAACAAGCCCTATTGCAGCCACTTCTGCTCTGTCTTTTTTTGCCAGCAGCCTGTTGATTGAATTCAATTTTCCCTGAACATCCTGCCTGTGCTGAAGAATTGATTTTAAGGAGTGATATCTTTGATTGAACAAAGAAACAAAATCTGAAACTGTTATTTTTTTCTGCTCTTCTTTGTAATTGTATTTTATTATTATGTTTGGTTTGGTTTTCTCTTTGCTTTCAAAGGTTTTTGAAACTATGGAATTTATCAAATCCTGATTTATTATTTCTCCATCTTGTATGTGGTCTTTTATTAGTGTATAAATATCATCTGCTTTTGTTGATTCATCGAGGTTGCTTACAAGAGCATTGTCTACCAAAATTCCTTTTTCTATGAAAAATTCTATGAAATCTTTTTTGTGCTGTTCCATATTTCTGCCTAGAACTACAAAAAGGGTAAAAACCACTTGTAGTCCTTTGAATTGGTGGTTTTAGCCTTGGTTATTATACCTTAAAACCGAGGTCTCTTTCAATTAAATCTTTTATTCTTAATTCAATGCTTTGTTCAAAAGAAATGCTTATTTCCCTTGTTCTGCCATATCTTCCTTTTGAAATTGTTTTTGCATTGATAATGCCAAGCATATCAAATTCAGCTATGATGTCTGAAAGCCTTCTTTGTGTTAATGGCCTTAAGCCTGCTCTTGTGCATATTTTTTTATAAGAGGAGTAAATATCTCCTGTATAAATTTTTTGCTCTTTGTTTTGTGAAATAATTATAGAGTATAATGTTGCCTGAAACTGCTTTGGCTGAGTCATAACTAAATCAATTATTTTGTCGTGCTCTATCTTGTCCTGGGCTAAATCTATGTGGGCCATTGTGACTGTTTCTGCGTTTTCCCTTTCAGCTATCTCTCCTGCAACCCTTAGGAATTCCAGTGCCCTTCTTGCATCTCCGTGCTCTCTTGCTGCATAAGCTGCGCACTTCTCTATAACTCCTGGCTGAAGAATTCCAGGTTTAAATGCTTTTTTCGCCCTTTCCCTTAATATATCTTGAATTTGCAGTGCATTATAAGGAGGAAAAACAATTTCTTCCTCTGACAAAGAGCTTTTGATTCTTGGATCAAGTGTTGAGGTAAAATTTATGTCATTAGAAATACCTAAAATAGAAAGCTGTGCATTTTTTAATTCTGAATTTATTCTTGTAAGATTGTATAAAAGCTCGTCTCCTGCTTTCTGAATAAGCTGATCAATTTCATCAAGAATTAACAATATAATCTGATTTTTTTCATCCATTGCTTTGAAAAATATTTTATAAACTTCATCTGTTGGCAGACCTGTTGGCGGAATTGGCCTTCCAAATTCCCTTCCAAGCTCAGCTATAAGCCTGTATTCGGTATCTGCTATTTTTTTCAGTTTGCAGTTTAAATATATTATTTTTATAGGTATTTTCTTTTCAGAAGCTAATTGCTCAATCTGGTTTGTTGTGTGCTGAATAGTTAATGTTTTTCCGGTTCCTGTTTTTCCATAAACAAATAAATTTGAAGGTTTTTCCAGTCTCAAGCAAGGGGAAAGTATTTTTGCAACCAGTTCGATTTGGTCTTCCCTGTGAATTATGCTTTCTGGTGTGTAATTTGATTGTAGGATTTTTTTGTCTAAAAAGAGGGATTTTGAATTTAAAAATTTTTCAAATATATTTTTTAATTCTTTCTTTGCCATTTTGTTCCATTTGAAATAAAGGTATATAAATGTTTTGATTTTGTTTATATTGTATTAAAGCTTTATATTGTTAGTTTTTAATGGTTATAAGATTAAATATATTATGTAAAATATATGTTAGTGTTGGGGTATGACCCCCCGATTTCTCTTGGAAAAATAAGGTTTGTTTGTTTTTGTTTTCTTTTTTATTTGTTATTGTTATTTGTATTGTTTATTTGTTTTCTATATAGAAAATAAATAAAATAATAAAATAATAAAATAAATAAAAAATAAAACTAAAAAATCAATAAAAAGAACAAAAACAACTTCAATAACACAACAATAAAAAGTTCCATAAGAAATCATGGTGTGTGTCAAAACAAAATTTAACCAAACAAAGAATACATCAAATTATCAAAACCCCTAAAAAACTTTAAACCGTTATAATCAAAGAAATTAATTTTAGTTAATGGTTTTGTTTTTATTGCATACATTCCGCAAACATTTGCCCCAACAATACCAGACGTATTTAAATCATCTATAACGCAGCAATTTTGTGGTTTTAAGCCTTTTTTTCTTAATATATTCAAGAAACCACCAGAACCAGGTTTTAAATAAAAACCTTCCAAAGTAAAAAATTCAGGATATTTTTTCTTTATCTCAGGTCTTAAATTCCAGTTGTTTGTAAAAAGAACAATTCCATAATTTTTTTTGAGATATTCAAAACCTTTTTTTATTTCAGGTTCAATTTCTGATGAAAGAGGTTTAGTAAGAACGTCTTCAACATCAAGCACCAAAGTGATTATTCCCAAATACTTAAGAAAAGCATGGTTTATTTCATTTATATTTTTGATATTTTCAACTGTTTTATAATTGTCTTTTTTTAAAAACTCAGGAATAAATTTTATTAAATCACATGCAAATGAAAAAGCAGTCTTTGTTTTTCTTAAATATCTTTTATAAGCTCTTTCATTTTCCTTTTGAGCAACGTTTATTTGGTTTATAACTCCAGAAACAGCATCTTCAAGGCCAAAACCTATTTCAGCAACCTTATCTTCAACAGATTCAACACTTGCTTGTGCAGATTCAATATCCCCCATAGCTTTTAGAAATAACAAGAAGTTTAAATGCTTTATGTATTAATAAAAAATTTATTTATTCTTCCAGACAGAATCAAACATCTTTTCCAGTGCTGATGCAAAGAAAGGTGTATTGACCCAGATGCCAACATCATAGGTTGGATGCACATCTTTGTCATCCATAACCATGAACATAACATCCTTGCCGTCAACAACAACAAATCTTGCATTTACATCATCAACATGTCTTATATCTGCAATAGCTTTCCAGTCTTTTGCAATTGAAGAATCTTTCAAAGGAGCAGCAATTCTTATTTTAATGCCTTTGTCTTTTGCTTTCTGCAAAACAGGTTTCAAAGCTTCTTTCTTTCTCTCTAACCCGTCTGCAGTTGTCATAATAGTAACTGATTTCTCAGCTCCTCTGACCATACTTTCCATATAATTATAAATATTATTTCTTCCTCTTAATGCGCCTGACAAATCAGAAGGCTCAACAAATTCAACACCTTGTTTGTGTAGCAGATTAAGCTCATCAAGAATCTCGCTTTTCTTAACATCATTCATTCTTTTTAATTGTTCTTCTGCATCAACTTGAACTGATTTTTTAACTCTTTCTAAAACCTCTTCAGGAGGAACAGCCATGTATTTTATTGGCTTTCCAATCTTCATAATAATAAATCCTTTTTTTTCAAGGCTTTCCAGAACATCATAACTTCTTGATCTTGGGACATTTGCAATATCAGATAATTCGCCTGCTGTTGAAACTCCCCTTGATAATAGTGCAGTCCATAACTTACTTTCGTAGGTATTAAGGCCAAAAACCTTTAATTTGCTCAAAAAATCGTTTTTTACAATCATTTTTCATTCCTCGCCTTGTTTTTTGTTTAATCTTGATTATTTGTCCTTCTTTATATATAAAGACAACCTATTTTTTCTTTTAATACTTTTTTAACCCTTAATTACCCCTTTTTTATGAAACAAACCCACAATTGGATTTTTTCATCTTAACTTTACTATGCTTTATCACTATTTAAACATTTCTATTTTTTTGCTACTTTCCAATAGTTAAAAAGTAACATATATAAATGCTAATATTTATAAACAAAAGGCCCTTAAATGGCCATATAAACCAAAAAGAGGTGCAAAATGGCATTAACAATCGAAGGATTTACATTAGCAGTTATTATTGGTACTCTTGCAGCAATAGTTTATAGCTTAAGAATACTTGTTCTTCTTGAAAGAAGGATTGCAAGAATCGACTTGAATATGGAAAGATTAGTTATGAAAGTTGAAAAAGAAGAGCAAAGAATAGAACAAGAAGAGCACAAAATAGAGCACTTGTTAGCAAAGAAGAAACGAAGGTAAATTTCTTTTATTTCAGTAGTGCTAAACTTTTTTATATTCTTTTATTTTAATTCTTTTTTATGCAGTTTAAAAAGATTTTAAAAGACATAAAAGACCTAAAAATACAAGGTGCAGAGAATATAGCTGTTGCAGCATTAAAATCAATAGATGAGCTAAACAAAAATTCAAAAACGCAAAATACAAAAAGATTAGTTGCTGATTTGGAAAAAGCAAGAAGACTTCTTATTGAAACAAGGCCAACAGAGCCATGTATGAGAAATGCACTTTTTTATGTTTTTCATAATTTGGACAAAATAAATAATATCCATGAATCAAAAGAATACATTTCAAAAAAAATATCAGAATCAATAAATCATTTTGAGCTTTCAAAAAGAATAATTGCAGAAATAGGGTCAAACAAAATAAGAGACGGCTCTGTTGTATTTACACACTGTCACAGTTCAACAGTCATTGAAATACTGAAAGAGGCAAAAAGAAAAGGAAAAACTTTCAATGTTCACTGTATGGAAACAAGGCCTTTATTTCAGGGAAGAAAAACAGCAAAAGAGCTTGCGGCATTCGGAATTCCAGTGACTTATTATATTGATTCTGCAGCAAGATTAGCTCTTAAAAAGGCAGATATTGCATTTATAGGTGCTGATTCCATTTCTTCAACAGGTGATGTCATCAATAAAATCGGATCTGAACTGTTTTCAGAAATAGCAAATAAATATGAAATATCTGTTTACAGCTGCACAGATTCCTGGAAATTCAATCCAAGAACAATATTTGGTTTTGATGAAGTCATAGAAAAAAGGGAATATGAAGAAATTTGGAAAAATGCACCCAAAAACATAAAAATAGAAACATCTGCATTTGAAAAAGTTCACAATTCTTTGATAACAGGAATAATTTCTGAGCTTGGAATTTTCAGGCCTGATGTTTTTGTTGAAGAAGCAAAAAGAGCATACCCCTGGATGCTGTTTTAAGCACTTTTTTCAATAAGTTCAATTTCTTTTTTTATCTTTTCTATTGTTTCTGCATTGTCTTCAGGATACATGATTTGTCCGCATTCAGGGCATTTGAATTCAAAAGAAGTTGACTGTTCAAAATCAAGCCTCATACACCCATTTTTGCATATGTAAAAAAAACTGTTTTTTTCCCTGTTAAGCCTTTCATTAAGTTTTTCAAGTTTCTTTTTCTTTAAATCCGCCATGAGAAATTTGACTCTTTTTGTGTTAAAAGTCCAATAATAAATATACCAGCCTTTCTTTTTATCTTTTTTTCTTGTAAAAGTAACCAAATTTGCATGATAAAGCCTGTAAAGCATGTTTCTTACAAGGTTTATTTCAGTTTTAATCTGTTCTGCAAGCTTGAATTCAGAAACATTCTTCTTGTTTTTTAAAGCTTTCAGAAGGGGCAAAACATCATTGCCAGCAACTTCAACAACAACATCCTCAACATTTTTATTTGATAATTTCATAAAAACAGCACCTTTTATTTAAAAACCTCAAGCCCATTTTTTCAGGATTTGACTTTATAAATCTTTTGATTTTTAACTGCTTATTTAATGGTAATATTTATAAATAAACCCATTTCACTATGTTCTATGCCAAGAGGAAATAAAAGATCAAGGACATTCAGAAGGGTGTTTGTAAAGACACCAACAAAGGTCAAGATAGATTATAAGAAGAGAAAGCCATCTAAAAAATTATGTCCTTCTTGCGGCTCTGTTTTAAAAGGAGCACCAATAACAAGGACATACAAGACAAAGATAGCCAAAACAAAGAAAAGACCGGAAAGAGCATTTGGCGGATGTTTATGTTCTAAATGTTCAAGACGTGAAATCATAAAAAGAAACAGATAAGCTCATTTAATCAAAAGTGAGGTTTTTCTGGCGACAGAAAAACTGATAAAATTAAATCGAGAAAGCAACAAAAGTTACTTTCTTAGGAGGAAATTAAAATGATAGAAGTAGGAAGAGTCTGCGTAAAAACAGCAGGAAGGGATTCAAACCAGAAATGTATAATAGTTGAATTAATAGACAAGAATTATGTTTTGATAGACGGCCAGACAAGAAGAAAGAAATGCAATATTGTTCATCTTGAGCCTTTGGACAAAAAAATAAACATCAAAAAAGGCGCTTCTCATGAAGAAATACTAAAGGAATTTGAAAAGCTTGGTTTTGAAGTAGAAAAAAAAGCAGACAAGAAAAAGGAAAAGAAACCGCAGCAAAAAGCAGCAAAAGAACCTAAGGAAAAGAAGACAAAAGAAAAGAAATAAAAATAACTTCTTTTTATTTTTGAATTATGAACAAAAAAAAGAGCCTTAAATATATCATCTTTTCAAGTTCTTTTTATTCCGTAATGGCTGGATTTGGAGAAACATTTCTTAAGCCCTTTGCAATAGCTTTGAAAGCAACAAATTCCCAAATAGGCATGATAACTTCTTTGCCAGCACTTGTTAATTCCTTTTCTCAACTCTTTTCAGCAACTCTTGTTGACAAAATAAAAAAGAGAAAACTCATTGTGGGTCTTTGTGTTTTCTTGCAAGCATTGATTTGGCTTCCAATTTTGCTTTTACCTTTAATATTCACAAATTTTAATGTCAGCTTGCTTATATTCTTGGTTATTTTATATTCTGCAATTGACAATTTTTCATCACCACCATGGGCAAGCTGGCTGGGTGATTTGATTAATGAGAACGAACGGGGGAAATATTTTGGATTAAAGCAAAAAATAGCAGGATTTGTGCTTTTTGTTTCTGTTTTTTTAGCAGGATATTTGCTTGATATTTTTTCAAAATACAATAAACTAGCCGCATTTTCAATCTTGTTTGCAATTGCAATGTTTGCAAGATTTATGTCTTTATTTTTTATTTCAAAAGTTTATGAGCCAAAATACAAACCCGACAATAAAGACCATTTTAGCCTTTGGCATTTCATAAGAGACATGAAAAAAACAAATTATGGTTTGTTTGTTATTTATACATCATTTATGAATTTTGCAGTAAGCATTGCTTCGCCATTTTTTGTTGTTTATATGCTGAAAGATTTGAATTTTAGTTATATGGAATACACTTTGGTTATAATTGCCTCTACAATAAGCACTTTCCTTGCAATGACTTACTGGGGAAGGCTTTCTGACAAATTTGGCAACAGAAAGATAATAACTGTTACAGGCCTTTTAGTGCCATTTGTACCACTTGTATGGGCATTATTAACAAAATCTTATCAAATAATCATTCTTGAAGTATTTTCCGGTTTTGTCTGGGCAGGATTCAATTTATCAACAACAAATTTTATTTTTGATAATGTGGAATCATCAAAAAGAGCAAAAAGTTTTGCATATTTTAATCTGTTTAACAGTAGTGCAGTTTTTATTGGCGCTTCTTTAGGAGCATTCCTTTCAGTTAAATTAGCATTTCCTATTTTTGTATCCAGCCTGCCTTTAATATTTATTATCTCCGGAATATTAAGGTTGGCAAGTTCACTCATTTTTCTTCCGCTCATAAAAGAAGTAAGGGACGTAAAAAGAATATCAACAAAAAAACTGCTTTTGGTTACACTGACAAAGCCAATAAGGGAAATATTTCACGAGCCGTTTTATTTGTTTGAAAGCGGAATGAAAGAAATAAAAAAAGACATAAAGAAAATCAATCATTCTAAATAAGATTATTCAGAGAATCCAAATCAATTTCCATTGCGCTTACCGGAACAAGCAAATCAAAGTTTGAAAGAACATTTGGAGCAATTTCACCTATAATTCCTATTGTTTTTCCTTTCACAACAATTTCTCCTGTTCTTCCTTTTATAAAAGTTAAATCACTTATTTCTTTTATTTCATATTCAAAGCCAAAAGCTTTTGCAATGACATCAAGATTCTGCTTCATTTCAGTGTAGTTTGTAGATGCATGAGCGGAAACAATTGCAAATTTGTTTTTATCTGTTAATATTTTTCCATGTTTTTCTGTTACAATTCCCTCTTCAAATATTTTCTGGGGATATTCATTGTGCTTGTTTTTTGACAGAACATCTATTAAAACAGGAAGAAGGCTGTTTCTAACGCAGGAATAAGTCAGTGACATATAATTTTCTATTTCAGCAAGTTCATTTTTTCTTAAAATTTTGCTGTTCATTGTTTCAGGATTTGCCAATATTGCACTCATAATCTCCTGATAGCCAAGACCAACAGCAACGTTTCTTATTTTGTCTGAAAAATCAGCAATTTCAAGCGATTTTCCCGAAGTATAGCTTGTTAAGCTCAATTCTCCAAGTTTGTTGTAGCCATGCATAACTGCAATTTCTTCTATGATATCAACTTCATGCATTATGTCTTGTCTGTAGCATGGAATCTCAACAATGCCTTTGCTGTAATTGAATCCTGCTTTTTCAAGAAGTTTTTTTATTTCAGCTTCATTTAATTTTATTCCCAAATATTTTTCAATATTGTTTAAATCTATTTTTATTTTCTCTGTTTTTAAAATAGGAGTTTCAATTATTTTATCATTATATTTTATTTTTACTGAGCTTATCTCAAAATTTCTTTCGGCAAAAGCATATGCAAATATGTTTGCTGCAAGATTTACAGCATTCAAATCAGTTCCAGTAACTTCTATGAAAAGCTCTTTTTGCGTTTCATCAACTTTGCCAAGGTCATTTGAATTTATGATTGGCGGAAAGCTGAGGATTTTATTTTCATCATCTGTAAAAATAGGGTATTTTTTAAAATCTTTTAAAATGTTTTTGTATTCAATTCCTTTTGGATGCTGCTGAAGTATTTCAGCCAAATTCATTTTTATTTTGAAATCCAAAGGAACAAACTCAGCTGATTTTGGCTCAACTGCCTTGTAATGCAGTGGAAATTTAAGCTGATTGTAATTGTAAATACCTATTGATACTTTTTTTCTCCTCATTCCATAATTGTCAGCTATCTTTTCCTGCAGCTGAATCATCTGCTTTAATAAAAATTCATTTAATTTTCCTTTTGCAACAAAACCTGCAATATAAGGCCTTATTGGCTTTATTGAGCTGTCTACAATTATTTGCTTGCCGGTTGGCTTTGTTTTTATTGCCTGCAATGCTCTTGTTTTTCCTCTGAATAGTTTTATGAATCTTGCAATTCCTTCAACTGACCATAAATAAGGAAGATTCGTATCTCCTAAAGCAATTGAAAGATTGTCTCCTTCCATGCTGTCAATTTCTGCTTTGCAATATTCAAGAGCATCTTTTAATTCTGATATGTTTATTTTTCCTGTCAAGCTTTGCAAATCCTTTAATGAAATGTTTATTGTAGGCATTATATCACCTTTGCAGTTCTTAAAAACTGCAGATCATGGCTGAACAACTGTCTTATATCATTCAGCTCTAATTTGAACATTGCAATCCTGTCTATTCCGATTCCCCATGCAATTATGGGTATATTTTTTCCTGTTAGTGAATATGCAACTTCTGGCCTTAAAATTCCCGCTCCGCCAAGTTCAATCCATCCGAGTTTTGGATGTTTTGCATAAAGCTCTACACTTGGCTCTGTGAATGGGAAATATCCCGGAACCAGTTTTATCTGGTCAGTGTCTGCAAATTCCTTTGCAAACATTTTTAGCAGCCCAAACAAATGCTTTAATGTAAGTCCTTCTTCTGCAACAATCCCTTCTGTCTGGTAAAAATCGCAGTTGTGCGTTGCATCAACAACATCATATCTGAAGCATCTTGTAATTCCAAAATATTTACTTGGTATTTTGAAATCTTTTGAAGAAAGTTTTCTTGCGCTGCAGGCAGTTCCCTGTGTTCTTAGCAAGGTTCTTTTGGTTCTCTGCTCATCAAATTCATAACCCCAGCCTTTGCTTCCTGCAACCCCTTTTTCATGGGCCAATTTTACTTTTTTGATCAAAGTTTCATTTATTTCAGTATATTTTGGCTCTTTTATGTAATAAGCAGCATGAATATCCCTTGCTGAATGAGACTGTGGCATATACAATGCATCCATATCAAAGAATTCCGATTCAATAATTGGCCCATTCATTTCCTCAAATCCCAACGAGACAAATTTCTTTCTTACTTGGTCTAGGAAGTTTCTGTAATGCTGTTTTCTTCCGTAATTTATCTTTGGAACATTAATCTTTAAATCATATCTTCTGAATTTTTTGTTTTCAAAATCTCCGGATTTTAGCAATTCAGGAGTTAAAGAGTCTATTAAATCCTCATTGATGTTCTCTTTTAACAAACTTTTTCCCAAATCAGTAAGTTCAATTTTTCTCAATGTCAGCAATTGAGTTTTGATTATGTTTTTTCTTTTCTTTAATTCAGAATATGCAAACTGCTCTTCCGGAGACAGCTCTTTTGTTTCAATATCTTTGCTTAATAATCTTTTTATTAATTTTTCCTCTAATGATTCTTTTTCTATTGCCTGTTTTCCTGCTTCGGTTAAAAATATTTTTCCCTGTTCTATTTTTATTAATCCTTTGGTTCTTGACAAACCAAGTGAAATTGAAACTTCTTCCTTGTTTAATCCTGTTGCTTTTTCCAAATCTTTCATTTCAGCAGATTTTGTTAATTTTTTAAGAAATGTTTTTTCAGGCAGGCCTTCTTTTGAATATTTTAATCCAAGCTCATCAATTTTTATGACTTCTTTTAATGAACTTTTGATTTTTAGAATATTTTTGTTTTCCATCCACTGCAAAGCTCTCATTACTTCAATATCCTTTAATTTTGAGGCTTTTTCTATGTCCTCAAAGGATTCAAATTTAGCTAGAAATGGCAAAACCTTTCTTTCCAAAGGATGCAAACCCTCTATAATATGATTAATATCCATAAACCATATAGAAATCTGTTTTATTTATAAAGGTTGCTTTGAAAATAATATTAAACCTAATCGTTTAAGGTTTTTTTTCAGAATGCCAATACTCTCTTAATGATTTTATTTTTTTGTTTTTTATTTCAATAATAGCAACTTCTTGGATATGAATTTTGACTTTTTCAATATTACTATAAAAAGAGGCATCCCATTCAGCAATAACTATATCTCCACAAACATAATATTTAAGTAATTTAAATTTAATATCTGATTGCTCTTCCACTACTTTAGTTTTCCAATATTCTTCTATTTCTTTGTGACCTACAAATGGTTTTTTAAATACTTTTTCATGATAAACCCCATTTTTTGTGAAAATACTAAGAATTTTACTTATGTCTTGTTTAACCCAAGCAGATTCATAATCTTTTAATATATTTTTAACTGTTTTTTCATCAACCATAATGTTTTGAACAGAACCAACTATTTAAAAGTTATTATTTTAATTGTTAAAATTTTTATAATTGTTAGAAAATAAGGATATTTATTTTAGCGATATTTTATTATTAATATCATAGCTATCGTTGTTCCAATAACAGAAATAGTGTAACTTGCAATGATTGGCCATGCACCCATCACAATTCCATAAACAAGCCAAACATAAGAGCCAATAGTAAATGTTGCATAAGTGATTAAACTGATATCTTTTGCACTTTTTCTTTTGTATATTTTATATGCCTGCAGGAAATGCCCCAAGCTCATTAAAATACCCATCAAAGTTACCAAAAAATTAAGCAGTTCAATCCACATAAAATAAAAGCATTTGTTCTATCTTATATATTTTGGCATTATTAAACTATTAATTTTTGTTCAATTAAGAATTTTTTAATAAAATCATACATTTTTTGATATCCTTTCGAGTTGGGATGCAAACCATCATCCAATAAAAATTTATAATTCAATTTTGAAAATTTTTGAAATATATCTAAAAAAGGAATATTATTTTTAAGGCAGTTATTTTTTAGTATTTCATTAAATTTTTCAATCCGGTTATTTTGAAATGTTGTTTTAATAAATGGAAATGTTTTGCTTTCATCTACAGGGGTTAATCCTATAAAAACACAAGGAATTTTTAGTATTTTTATTTTTTTAATTAAAATTTTAAGATCTTTTTCAAAATCACTCAATTCAGTTTGAGGGGAATTAGCTTTCGGAAGGCCAATCCACCTGGAGTCATTAATGCCTATTGCCATAATAATCAAATCTCCTTTTTCCTTTGGCAAAATTCGTTTACCATATTCAATTTCAAGACTTTGATTAATATCTGAAATAAATTCACCAGAAATTCCAAGATTATATACCAAGTGGTATCCTTCTTTTGATTCAATATAATCTTTTAATCTGCCAACCCAGCCAAAACAGGGTTTTTCTCCAAGACCAAAAGTTATGCTATCCCCAAAACAAAGTATTTTAACCATCCTATTATTTAAAAGTTATTTAATTATAAATGTTTCGTTATAATCAAAAAAATTAATAAAATGAACTAAGTTATTAGTTACATTTAAATATAATTTATTCATCCTGAGAGAGATGGAAGACATAATTGAATTATTGCACAAAATAGGCAAATTAAAGGATTTGAAAAGAACAGGTTGGGTTATGAGAAAAGTTCCAAATCCGGAGTCTGTTGCAGACCATAGCTTCAGAACAACTATTATGGCTCTTTTGCTTGCAGACAAGTTCAAGCTGGATAAAAACAAATGCATTCAAATGGCTTTAATTCATGATTTAGCAGAATCAATTGCAGGAGATATCACTCCCCATGATAAAATAAATGATGAAGAAAAACATGAACTCGAGAAAAAAGCAATGGAGTCCTTATTTAAAAATGTTAATGAAAACAACATCCTTGATTTATGGACTGAATATGAAGATAGAAAAACTCCTGAATCAAAATTTGTATATGAACTAGATAAAATGGAAATGCTTTTGCAGGCTTTTGAATATGAACACAAATATGAAGATGAAAATATCAATTTATCAGAATTCTGGACTCATACAGAAGAGAGAATAAAAGAGCCAAAATTACTTGAAATTCTGAAAATATTAAAACAAAGAAAGAAATGAGTTTAATTAATTGCATTGAACATTCTTAGAATCTTCTTTTTCAGCATACAAACTATCTTTTTCATAAATTTTAATACTATGGGATCTGTCGCTGTTAAAATAATTCTTTAAAGGACATTTATCTGTTCCCGTATCAACGGTCCAGTTAGTTTGTTCAGGTTGCCCTTCTGTCCTAAAACAAGTATGGCCTACTGCAACAAGTGCTCCTGTTTTGTGTGTCCATACTCCACAATCAAATTTATCATCAGACCATGCAAGAATAGGCAATTCAAGTCTTGCTCCAATTGGTCCCTGAGCAGTTCCTTTTGAAATTATTTGTATGCAATTGCTTTTAACATCATAATCTCCAGTTTTAACAAACCATTTGCAAGTTAATGAATCTATTTTTGCATTGAATATTATTGGTGGTTCTTGCATAGAATTATTTTCAGCCAAAGAACCATTAATAATCGATTGTGAGGGCAATATATTTTGTTTTGTACATCCAATTAAACCCAATCCAATTATCAATAAAATAAGAATTCCAAACATAGAATAGTTTATTGTTCTCATATATCAAATTAATCTTAACATATTTATAAATAATTCGGTTTAAATTTCATCTTTTAAACAAGTTCTTTATTTTCAACCTATAAATAAAAGAAAGCAAAAGTCCGCATATAATTATAATATAAACTGGAAAGCCATATTCTGCAAAAGTCCATGTTTTTATTGCAGCAAAACTGGTAATAGCGTTAAACATGCCAGTTGTATATGCAATAGGAGATTCTGTTTTTGGATGTGTCCATGATTTTTTCAATGTTGGTATTGCTGCCAATGCATCGCTTAATATTGCAAAAACAATTGCAACTATTGGTTCTTTGGTAATTCCCCAGAGCGTAAGAGCAAGAATCGAGAAAAATCCGCAAAGATAATCAAATTTACCCAATTTCCAATAAGATTTTTTATTTGCAAAAGAGGCAAGAAAAATAAGGAAGGGTCCAAATCCAGCCATAAAAACAGGCAATGCTGCCCAAGTTATTCCTTTTGTAAGGGCTGCAGCAGTTGCAATGAAAGGTGAAACACTCCACAAAAACCAAGTAACTCTGTTTGGTTTTGTATGGCCTGATAAAGTTTTTTTAATATAACTAATAGCCCCAAGAATATTAACTAAGGCACCAATCAAAACAAAATATTGTAAATTTATCATAATAAAAAAGAAAAAATAAAAGCCTTACTTTGCAGGCTTCATTACTTTCCATGCCATGTCGAATAAATTCTCCAAAGCACCGGCAAAGAAAGGTGTGTTGACCCAGATTCCTACATCATAGGTTGGATGGACTTCTTTGTCATTCATAACCATGAATGTCAAATCCTTTCCGTCTATAATTGTGAATCTTGCATTGTCTTCAGTATGCCTTATTTCAGCAACATCTTTCAAATCCTTTACAGCAGGCATATTCTCTTTTGTAATTGGTGCTGCTATTCTGATTTTAACTCCTCTTTTCTTCAATTTTTCAAAAACAGGCTTTAAAGCATCAATTTTTCTTATCAATCCCTGCTCGGTTGTCATGATTGTTACTGATTTCTCTGCTCCTTTAATGCACATTTCCAAATGGTTGTATAAGTTATGCCTTCCTCTTAATGCACCTGACAAATCAGAAGGTTCAATTATATCAACTCCCTGATTGTGCAATGATTTTAATTCAGTTATAACTTCTGTTCCTTTCAAGCTGTCAAGGTTGGTAACCATTCTTTTTGCATCTTCGCTTACATTCTTCTTTACCCTTTCCAAAACCTCTTCAGGAGGAACTGCCAAGTATTTTATTGGCTTTCCCAATTTTGTAATTGCAAATCCTTTTTTCTCCAAACTCTCTAAAACATCATAACTTCTTGATCTTGGGACATTTGCAATGTCAGACAATTCGCCTGCTGTTGAAACTCCTCTAGAAAGCAATGCTGCCCATATCTTTACTTCGTACAAATTCAAATTAAAATATCTTCTTAGTTTTGATAAAAATTCTTCTTTTACTATCATCTTAACCCCTCCCCCTCTTTTTTGTGAGAATAGTTTTTTACCCTCAAGTAATCCTTATAGTTATTAATTGATATACGATAAAAAACCATTACCCCTTGAGATGTATAAAAAAGTAACTTATATATAAACCTTTTGCAAATACCCTTATTAGAGGCAAAATGAAAGGTTTGAAGGTTTTTGAAGCAGCATCAACATTGATGGGAGCAATAATTGGAGCAGGCATACTTGGCATTCCATATGTTGTTGCAAAAGCAGGATTTTTTTATGGTATCTTAAACATAGTTATAATAGGCTTATTGGTGCTTTTTATGAACTTATGCCTTGGAGAGATAGTTCTCAGAACTCCCAACAATCATCAGCTTACAGGCTATGCTGAAAAATATCTTGGAAAGCATGGAAAAAGAATAATGGGCTTTGCAATGATATTTGGCATTTATGGGGCAATGATGGCTTATTTGATTGGTGTTGGAAACACGCTTTCAGACATGCTTGGAAAAACACCAATGTTTTTTGGAATATTATTTTTTGTTTTTGTTTCATCCATGATTTATTTTGGAATAAAATCCGTTGGCAGAACAGAAATGATAATGAATATTTTAAAATCAACAGCATTTGTTGTTATTTGCGGGATTCTATTGTTTTTTGCAAAAACAAGCAATCTGCCAAGTTTTAATCCAGCTTACATTTTTTTGCCTTATGGGGCCATAATATTTGCATTTATAGGCACAGCAGCAATTCCTGAGATGAGAGAGGAATTAAGGAAAAATGAGCAAAAGCTGAAAAAAGCCATTTTAATAGGAAGCATTGTTCCAGTCATATTTTATATTTTGTTTGCCTTGTTTGTTGTAGCAACAATAGGAAGCTCTACAACAGAGATTGCAACGCATGGCTTGAAATTAGTCAGCTTTCCATTATTTGTCATCTCAAACATATTTGCGGTGCTTGCAATGGCAACAGCAGCGCTTATCTTGGGAGTTGCTCTCAAAGAAACTTATATGTATGATTTCCATTTGAAACCTTTTTTAGCCTGGGCATTAACATGCATTATTCCTTTTTTGATGTTCTTCTTTGCAAGAAAAGGCTTTATTGACATAATAAGCTTGACGGGAGCCATAATGGGTGGTTTGGAGGGAATACTCATAATGCTTATGCACAGAAATGCAAAACTAAAAGGAACAAGAAATCCAGAATTTACAATAAAAAATTATTTTTTATTAACAGGAATAATAATATTGATTTTTGTATTGGGTGTTTTATACAATATTTGGATGTTTGTAAAGTAAAAAAAGAATTATTTATTTTCTTTCTCCATAAACTTTAAGTGCATGTTTTAATTTATTCTGATCTATTTGTTGCATAAAATAAAATTCATTATATCTTTCTTTATAAATTGTATTTCCTTTTTCTGTTTTGATAGTATCTACTCCAGTATCAAGTCCTACTATTTTTCTAAATTCCAATTCTTCTTCAATAGAAATAAACTTATCATGATTTTTATCGATATAACCCGGATCAACATAAAGTTTGTCTATTAAACTTTTTCTTTCCTCTACTTCAGCTTGTTTTATCTTATTCTCTTCTTTAAACTTTCTAGTTATTTCTAATGGATTTAATGAATGATATACTATTGCTGAAAGAGTATAAACAGACATAATAAATAAAGAGGAATAAGTATAACCATCTAAGATCATTCTTTTTGTAAAAATTTCAATACTTCCTGCTCCTTTTTCACGATCCTTTTTTTCACCAATTTGAGCATATTCAACACAACCAAGAAGAGGAAATAAATATTTCCATTTATGTTCTTTAATATCCTCATTATTTTGTTCCATTTTTTAATACCTTCTTACCTTGATGCCTTTGCCGAATTCTTTTGGTGCTGTGTCAACAAGTGCAATTTCCTTTTTGTTTTTGTTGATTATCCATATCAAAAACAAAGTGAATGCAATTCCTGCAATAATATATTTAACATATGAAATCAGGCTATTCTGCGATCTTTTGACATCAAGAGTAATCTTTTCAGAGTAAAGCAGTTCTTTGTCCTCAACCTTTACATCAATATTTATACTATAAATTCCATCCTTGACAGTATCATCAGATTTTACAGTCAGGTATATTGTTTCTCCCTCATTTGGGCCAAGCAAAACCTTGTCTTTATCTGAAGTAACCCAGCTAACATCTTCTGTATCAATTGTGTAACTGACATCTCTTTTTGCATTGTTCTTCAGAACAATAGGAATTCTTACATCTCCTGACTCTCTTAAATTGATTATGTTTCCTGTTCCATTAACTCCTGTTGCATTTGCGCTGAAAACAGTTTCAGCTGCAGGGGCATTTGTTATCCATACAGCAACAAACAGTATTCCAACAATGAATAAAGCAAACAGCAATATGAAAATCATTGTTTTTATCCACATTCTTGTTTCTCTTGAAACAAGCCTGTCAATTGTTCTTGATGCAATTCTTACATCCTTTGTTCTCTTCATGTAATCAGAGTATTTTGCAAGGCCTTTGTAAACAAGGAATAAAATGATTATTGCAGCTGCAATTATTGCTCCCAAAACAAAGTAATTCAAATAGTTTTCAACAAAGGTCTTTTCTTTTGTAATCTGCACTTTTATTGATTCTGAATAAATTGTTGATTTGTCCTCAAGAGCAAGCTTCATTGTTATTTCATAATTTCCGCTTGTAACTCCCTTTCCGATATGGACTGTTAGGTATATTGTTTTGCTCTGCTCAGGGCCAAGCTTTAATTTGTTTGTATCCAAATCAATCCAGTCAGTGTTCTCAACAATAATATCATAAGTTACATTTCTCTTTGCATTGTTCTTTATTATAACGGGTATTTTTACATCTCCTGTTTCATGTATTCTTACAAGATTGTCCTGGCCTGCTGTTACAGTTGGTCCTTCGCTTTCTGTTATTGAAGGAACTAATTTGTCCAAATTGTATAAAAGCCATCCGCCAGAAACTAAAAGCAATAAAATGACAATTGGAATCAGCCATTTTAAATTCCATGTTCTCTGCTTTTTAACTTTTACAGGTGTAATAAAAATTTCTTTTATTTTTCTTGGTTTGTTTTTTATTGCTCTTATTATAAAGAACAACAAGATTATCAATGCCAAAACCGAAGCACCGATTATAAACCACAAAAGATTGTTATTCATAAAATTCCATAATCTTTCTCCAAGTGTTGCAGCAACTAAAGTGATTTTTACATCATTTGCATAGGCAAGCTCTTTGCCTTTTGGCTGCATAAAAACAGTAAATCCATAATTTCCCTCTAAATTTCCTTCTTCAGACTCTGCATCATACTTTTCAGCAGAGGTTATAATTGTGATATTCTTTTCTTCTCCAGGCATCAAAGTTATATTCTTTGTTTCAAGCTCAACAAATGACAAATCGCTTCCATTCAATTTTACATTGTATATTGCTTCCCTTATTCCATCATTTTTTACAGGGATATTGAATTTCTCTTCGCCATAATAAGATTTGAATTCTGTTTTTCCAAAAGTTACAAAATAAGCATCTTCTTCTGAATAAACAGTCAAGTCTATTCCAAGTGTTTCGACTGAAGTTGCATTCAATGCATTTGCAGATGCTGAATAAATATCAAATGATTTTATTCCTGTTTCATTGCATGGCAGAGATATCTTAACTGAAACATTCTTTTCCTTTCCTGCTGCAAGGCTGACCATTGACTGCGAGACATATATATTTTCTGCATTAGCGCTTAAATTGTAAATATTGTCTCTTGTTCCGTCATTTTTCAATGTGATTGTGTAAGTTTTGTTTTCGCATACAATTGCATTCTCCTCTTCAGTTCCCCAAAGAGCCATTTCCTGCGAGAAGCAGTTTTCAGCAAAAACATTTATTGGCTTTTTGCCCTCTAAAGAACCTCTTTTTGTGTTTACAACAAGATTAAAAGTGTAATTTCCGGCATCAAGAGCATCTATCCCTATTGTGAAACTCTTGTTCTGCTTTTCCCATAAAAAGAAATCAGGTTCGCTTAAGGTTGCAATTTTTTTATCTTTCCCTTCAAGAGTCAAATAATACTGGTTTGCAACATCTGCATCATTCTTTAGATTTGCATTCAATAGATTATAAACACCATTGCATGTTTTTACATTTTCAGGTGTTGTTATAGAATAATCATAGCATGGCTTTACATGATAATTGACAGTTGTTTCTGCTTTTGTTTTTGAACCTTCAGCCAAAACACTCATTGTATATTTCCCGTCTCCGTAAAATCCGCACTCTTCATTTACAAATACGCTGAAAACAACCTGTTCCTTTGGTCCTAGAATAATTCTGCTGTCAGCAGGAACAACATTGATATCATCTGTTTCAATTAAATATGATTCTGCAAAATCCCTTGTATTTCCCAAAAGGAATTTGTATTCCATTGGTGTGCATGGGCATTTGTCATTTTCACCAGAAACAAAGCTTAACTGCAAGCTTGGGCATGAATTAACATTAATCTGCTTTATTACCTGTTTTGCAAGTCCAAAATTTGTTTGTACTGTAAAAACAGCATCATAATTTCCATTTGCACTGCAAGGAATTGCATAATTAACATAAATCTCCTTGGAAGCTCCTGCATTAAGCTCAAATTGGCTTTCAGACAATGTAGTCCACAGGCTTGCGCTTCCGGATTTTGCAATTGAAAAAACACTTGTTATATCTCCGGTATTGGTTATTATTATTTTTTCAGTTGCCAAAGAACATGAACAGCCTGAATTGACTGTATTTTGGCTTGAAATTGTAAAATCTTCTCTTAAAGCTGCTACTGGCAGCGAAAATGCCATAAATAAGGCAAATAAAACTAATATTAATGTTATTTTGTTTTTGTTACTCATAATTGACACCACCAATTTACTACTGCAAAAGGGGTTTATTATTTATAAAGGTTTCTGTATAATCTATAAGGCATACAAAGCCCTTCAAATCGCATTTTTTGCAGTTTTAATCTCGAATTAATTAGAAAATGCCTTGAAATTAAAAATCTTTTTAAACTTTAAACATAATAATATTATAAATGGGCCGCTTTCAAAGAGCCAAAAAACCCAAACTTAAACTTTTGGTTATTGTTCCTTCTTATAATGAAGAGAAGAATTTAGCTGAAAGCATAAAAAAACTTTATTCTTATTTAATTAAAAACAGCAGAATAGATTTTAGAATTGCAATAGCAGACAATCAGTCAAAAGACAAAACACCAGAGATTGCAAAAAGCATCTGCAGAAAAAACAAAAGAATATTATATACCAATTCAAAACAAAAAGGCAAGGGAGCGGCAATAAAAAATGCAATGAACAGATTTGATTCAGACTGGTACTGCTTTATTGATGCTGATCTGCCAGTTCCTTTAAAATATTTTTTAGATTTAGAAAAAGAGATTCTAGCTGGCAAAAACGATTTGATAATCGGCTGCAGGCACTGCAAAAAAGGAGAGCTCATTGCAACAACAGCAAGAAAAATAATCTCTTTTGGCTATTTGATGCTTGCAAAAATAATTTTGTTTAATTTCAAAATAAAGGATTTGCAAACAGGATTCAAAGCATGGAATAATCCAGTAAAAAAACAGGTTTTTTCATTTGTAAAAGATCCGCATTGGTTTTTTGACACAGAACTTGTTTATTATGCTTATAAAAAAGGCAAAAGAATTGGTTATTTTCCAGTTAAATATTATATAGACAAAGGGCCAAAAAGAACAGAGATAAAAGTAATAAAAGACAGCTGGTATTTTTTTATCAGGCTTTTAAAATTAAGATTCAGAACAGACTAAAAGGGGGATAAAAATGCAAAAAGAACTAAAAAACAAAATAAATGATTATTGGTCTGAAAACAAAAAACCAATTATTCTGCTTTTGGCTTTTTTGCTTTTTGCATATCTTTTTCTTTTTTCAGCTGTAAAAGATATGAAATCACTTCCAACATGTGTTTATGGCTGTGACTATTATTATGAAAATGGGGTTGCTTTGGATGTTTTAAACAATCCGGGAGCAACCTGGCAGTCATCCAGCCATGATTGGCTCGGATTTGTAAATTCACTTCCAAAATATTATTCCTATTTCAGGATGTTTTTTACCAAGTTATTTGATTATAATTATTTTGAATCCTGGAAATCAGTTTTTCCAATGTCATATTTCCTTTTGTTTTTTGGACTGTTTGCTTATTACATATTCTTCTGCAGAATATTCAAAAACAAATATTTAAGCGTTGCTCTGTCTATATTTGCAATTTCATTAAGCAGTCTGCCATATTTCAAATACAGCACAATTTTTGTTCCGCTTCTTCCATTTTATTTAATATGCCTTGATGAGCTTTTCAAAACAGACAATTCATCAAAAAAAGATCTTGTTTTTTCAGTGCTAACCTTTTTGATAATTATGTTTCTTGCAAATCTTCATGCAATGTCATTTTTCATAGTTTATTTTATAGTTTTCTTTGGTTTTTTCTTTTTATTTTTGAAAACAATAAATCCAAAAATAATAATTCACAAATTAAAAGACCAAAAAACAAGAAACAAAGCAATATTAATTGTTTCTTTGGTGTTATTCACCTTATTAATCAATATTTTGTTTGGCTGGTGGCACCACACTTTGTTCATAGGAAAAGATGAAAACGCATACAAATTTGACATTCATGCAGATTTAAATGATCCAAAAAATTATTTTTCAGAAATAGGAAATGATTTAAAAACAATATTTTTTGATTATTCAAATTTCACAAATTCTCTGATTTCCACGGGCATGTTATTGGGGTTTTTGTTGTTTATATTTCCAAAAAAGAAGGACCATGATTCAAGAATGCCTTATTTATTATGGATTTCAGTATTCTTTCTTTTTAGCGTCTTTAATTATATTATAACTGTGCCTTTAATTCACAATCAGTTAAGCGCAACACATGCAATCTCCTTTATGTCTGTTTTTTTCAAAGCGGTTTTTATAGGATACTTAATTGATACCATCTCAAAACTTAAGCAGTTTAGCCTAAAAAAAGAGCACGTTACAGCAATAAGCATAATACTCTTGCTTTTCTTTTCTGCTACAGCAATAATAGATCTGAATGCAAAAACAAAAGATAAATTCTGGCAAAATGGGAAGAATGAAATCTTTCCTCATTATAAATCACTTACACAATGGATGGAAGAAAACAATAAAAATCCGTCTGATATGGTTCTGCTGTCAACAAACGAGTTGAGTTTTGCTTTGCACGGTATAACTGGATGCAAGCTTTTGGCAGGAAGGCAGGCGCATTTCTTTCATTTTGGTGACTTTCAAAAACCATGGATGGATGCAGCAATAATATTCTATGGAAACGATACGCAGACAAAATTAAGTTTGTTAAAACAATATCAATCACTTGCACAAGGAAAAAAGCTTTATCTTTATTGGGATTATTACTGGGTTAACAGCGAATGGCAGCCAACAGACGGAACTTCATATCCTTTTGATCCATTTAGATTTGAATATTCAGAAGAAAGAGAAAATATATTAAAGCAAAACGGACTTGCATATTTAACAGTTGAAAATGCAATTTTTGAGCCATCTGCACAAAATAGCCCCTATGCAACAAAACTTAAAATAATGTACTTAACTCTTGAGAATGATTACAATGCAACTCACCCCTGGAGCCCTGATTTGGATCCATATTTAAAAGAGGTTTGGTATTATGAATATTCAGGCCAGAAGGTTGCAAGGCTTTTTGAAATAAACCTCAGATAGAGAGTTATTAACCGGCCAAAAACCACAAAATACAAAAATCATAATATTTATATATTCGAATGCTTAAGTTTCTTAACAATAGTTTACTTTTTATAAAAAATGAAAACACCGCAGACATACCAGGAAGTTGAAGTTTGGTTTATTATACCAGTTATAAGGGCTGAGCTTGCAAAAGCCATGATAGAAAATGGCTCAAAACAGAAAGAAGCAGCAGATATAATGGAATTAACAGAAGCAGCAGTATCTAATTACATAAAAGGCAAAAGAGCAAAATCAAAAATAAGATTCAATGAAAGAATCAGCAAAGAAATAAAAAAATCAGCATTAAAATTAATTGAAAACAAAACATCCCTTTCAACAGAAATGCAGAGAATAATATATCTTGTAAAAAAATCGGGCCTTGTATGCAGCCTTCACAAGGCATACAATAAATCAGTAAATAAAAACTGCTGCATCTGCAGTAAAGAGCACCTGTAAAATGAAAAAAGTTTATCTTGATAATGCAGCAACAACAATGGTTGATCCTGTTATTGTCAAAGAAATGAATAAATATCATTCTGTTTTTTATGGAAATGCCTCATCAATTCATCATGCAGGACAGGAGGCAAAAAAAGCGCTTGAAAAATCAAGAGCAATAATTGCAAAACAGCTTGGTGCAAAGCCCTATGAAATAATTTTTACATCAGGAGGAACAGAATCTGACAATCTTGCAATAAGGGGAATTGCTTATGAAAAAAGCAACAGAAAACAAAACAAAAATCATATAATCACCTCTAAAATTGAGCATCCTGCTGTTTTAAACACATGCAAACAGCTTGAGAAAGAGGGATTCAAAGTTGATTATATTGATGTTAACAAGGAAGGGATTGTTGATGCTGAGGAAATAAAAAAAAGAATAAACAGCAAAACCTGCCTTGTAACAATAATGCATTCAAATAATGAGATAGGAACAATTCAGCCAGTACATAAAATTGCAGGCATTTGCAATAAAAATGAGATTCCATTTCATACAGATGCTGTGCAAAGCTTCAAAAAAACAAAAATAAATCTGAATAACATTTCTTTGCTTTCTTTGTCAGCCCATAAAATTCATGGTCCAAAAGGAGTTGGCGCTTTATACATCAAGGAAGGAACAAGAATACAAAAAATAATGAGTGGAGGGCATCATGAATTTGATTTGAGGCCGGGAACTGAAAATATTCCTGCAATAGCTGGATTTGCAAAAGTTTCTGAATTAAAAACTCCCATTGCAAAAATAAAAAATTTAAGGAATTACATGATTAAAGAGCTTTTGGAAATAAAAGGAAGCTGGATAAACGGCTCAATGGCAAAAAGACTCTGCAATAACATAAATATTTCATTCAAAGCAATTGAAGGAGAAGCTCTTGTTCTGCATTTGAGCAGAAAAGGCATTGCAGCGTCAACAGGCTCTGCATGCTCATCAAAATCACTTGAGCCAAGCCACGTTCTTCTGGCAACAGGATTAAAACCCGAAGATTGCCACGGAAGCCTTAGATTAACACTTTCAAAATACACAACAAAATCAGATGTTGATTATGCAGTCAGGGAAATAAAAAAAGCAGTTGAGCAGCTTCGCAAGATAAGCCCTTTTGCTCATTCGGTGAGGTAAAAATGGAATACTCAAAAAAAGTTGTGGAGCATTTTACGCATCCAAAAAATGTAGGAGAAATAAAGAATGCAGACGGAATTGGAAAAGAGGGAAATCCTGTTTGCGGTGATGTTATGCATATCTACATAAAGGTTGCAAAGAACAAAAACGGAAAAGAAATAATCAAGGATATTAAATTCAAAACACTTGGATGTGCAGCAGCTATTGCAACATCCTCAATGGTGACAGAGCTTGCAAAAGGAAAAACATTAGAAGCTGCAATGAAGCTTACAAAAAAAGATGTTGCAGATTCTCTTGGAAGCCTTCCTCCTGTTAAAATGCACTGTTCAAATCTTGCTGCAGATGCATTGCACAAAGCAATTGAAGATTATATTAATAAGAAAAAAAAGATGAAAAAATGAACAAAATAAAAAAAGAATCAAAAACAAAAGAAACAAAAATAAAAAAGCAAGAAAAGCCTTGCGTAACAAAGGAAATGACAATTGGAGAGGTTGTTACAAGAACACCTGAGACTGCACTTGTTTTCTTAGAGCATGGGATGCACTGTGTTGGATGTGCTGTTGCCAATTCAGAAACAATTGAGCAGGGAGCAGCTGCCCACGGGATAAATGCAGAAGAGCTTGTTGATGATTTAAACAAAATAGTCAGCCACTACAAAAAGAAAAAATGAGATATTCAAGGCAGGAATTATTTATTGGAAAAGCAGGCCAGAAAAAGCTTTTGAAATCAAAGGTTGCTGTAATCGGCATTGGAGGATTAGGAACAATTGTTTCTGAACAGTTTTTAAGAGCAGGCATTGGAAAAATTATTCTGTTTGACAATGACAAGGTTGAATTAAGCAATTTGCAAAGGCAATCCTTGTTTGATGAAAAGGATATTGGAAAATACAAAACATCTGCAGCAATAAAAAAATTGAAACTAATCAATTCTAAAATAAATTTGCAAGAGCACAAGGAAAGAATTACAGAAAAAAATATTCAAAATCTTTTAAAAGATAAAATAGAGTTGATAGTTGACTGCACAGACAATATTGAATCAAGAAAAATTCTTAATGATTATTCCAATAAAACAAAAATACCTGTTGTTTTTTGCGGTGTTGCAGGCTCAAAAGGTTTTTTAATGGTTAAAACACAAAAAACACCATGTTTTGAATGCGTTTTTCCATATTTCTCAAAAACATCAAAAACAGACAACAGCAGCAATAAAGGGATAATAACTCCCCTGACTTATTTTGCAGCTTCTCTGCAGGCAGCAGAAGCAATGAAAATTCTGCTGGGAAAAGAATTCACCAAAGAGCTGGTTTTGTTTGATATTTTGTCAGGCAAAATTGAGCATATAAAAATCAAAAAAAGAAAAGGATGCTGTAGATGAAAGGAATTTTGCTTATTTCTTCAGGAATAGACAGCCCGGTTGCAGGAAAATTAATGATGGATAAAGAGGTTGAAATAATTGGTTTACATTTTTTCATGGATGAAAAAAATCTTGAAAAAACAAAAATGCTTGCAGAAAAAATTGGGATAAAACTTTTTGTTGTTGACCATAACAAAACACAGCTTGCAATAAAACAAAATTGCAACAACAGATTTCAATGCATCCTTTGCAAGAGAATGATGTATAGAATAGCTGAAAATTTTTCAAAGCAACAAAAAGCAGATTTTATTGTAACCGGAGAAAATTTAAGCCAGGTTGCTTCACAAACACTTTCAAATATGCAGACTCTTGATAATGCAGTCAAGATAAAAGTTTTAAGGCCATTGCTGGCAATGGACAAGCAGGAAATAATTGACATTTCAAAAAAATATGGGTTTTATGAAACTTCAATAATAAAATCCCCTTCCTGCCCATACCTTCCTGTTAATCCAGTAACAAGATCTGAAATTCATAAAATAATTAAAGAGGAAGAAAGCCTTGATATAAATGATTTAACTGCTGAAAAAGCAGAACCATTAAAATAAGCGATAAATTTAAAACCAATTAAAATTTAACAAATAAAATGAACACAGAAAAAATAAGAAAGGACTTTCCTGTATTGAATCAGAAAAAAAGAGTTATTTACTTTGACAATGCCTGCATGAGCTTAAGGCCTGTTCAGGTTATCAGCAAAATAAATGAATATTACAATGAGTATCCTGCTTGCGGGGGAAGAAGCTATCACAAGCTTGGAAAAAAGGTTACTGAAGAGGTTAATTTAGCAAGAAAGGAAATTAAAAAATTCTTCAATTCAAAATCAGAGAAAGAAATTATTTTTACAAAAAATACAACAGAATCCATTAATTTGATTGCAAATTCATTTGAAGGCAAAATATTAACAACAGACAAAGAGCACAATTCGAATTTGGTTCCCTGGCTTTCAAAAAAATTCAAACATGAATATGTTTTGTCAAAAAAAGACAATACCTTTGATATTGAAGATTTCAAAAAGAAAATAAAAGGAACAAAACTTGTTTCAATGGTTTATACCTCAAATCTTGACGGAACAACAATTCCGGCAAAAGAAATAATCAAGATAGCCCATGAAAATAAAGCACTTGTGCTTTTGGATGCAGCTCAGGCAGCGCCCCATCATGAAATTGATGCAAAAAAACTTGATGTTGATTTTTTTGCATGCTCAGGACATAAAATGCTTGGTCCATCAGGAATAGGCATGCTTTATGGAAAAGAGCATTTGCTCAGGGAATTAAAGCCTTTTATTGTTGGCGGAGATACTGTGAAAAACACAACTTACAATTCTGTTGAGTTTGAGGATATTCCTGACAAGTTTGAAGCTGGTCTGCAGCATTACTCCGGAATAATCGGTTTTGCAGAAGCATGCAGATATCTTAAAAAAACAGGTTTGAATAATATCAACAAGCATGAAATTGAATTAAACAAATTTATGACCAATGAGCTTTTGAATCATGTTGAGCTTATTGGGCCAGAAGATGCTGAGCAAAGAAGCGGAATATTTAATTTTAATATCAAAGGAATTGATCCTCATCATATTGCAGTTGCATTAAATGCTTCATCAAATATAATGATAAGATCAGGACAGCACTGTGTTCATTCATGGTTTAATGCCCATAAAATCAATGGTTCTGCAAGAGCATCTGTTTATTTGTACAATATAAAAGAAGAAGCAGAATTATTTATTAATGAAATAAAGAAATTTGTAAAGCACTTAAGATAATAAAAATAATAATTTATTTTAATTCTTCAATAACTGCTTTTATTTCTTTGAATGTTTTTGGGCCAACAAGGGTTTCATTGTTGATAAAGAATGTTGGTGTTCCATAAACACCTGAAAGAATTCCATCTTTATAATCCCTTTTTACTATGCTGTTGTATTTCTGCTGTATCATGCAGTTGTTAAATTGAGTCATATTTAGCTTTAGCTCATTTGCAAGACCCGTTAAAGTGCCTATATCAACCTGCTTTAATTCAAATATTGCATTGTGGTATTCCCAAAACATATTTTGCTCTTGGCTGCATTTTGCAGCATTTGCAGAAATCTCTGAATTTTCATGTATTGGCAAAGGCAAATCCTTGTAAACAAATCTTATTTCAGGATACGCTTCAATTATTTTTTTAATTGTTGATTGTGCTTCTTTTGAATATGGGCAGACATAACATCCAAATTCAATAATTGTTATTGATGCATTGATTGGCCCAATATAAGGATCATCATTGTAAATAGGCGGAACTTTCATTTCAGTTTTGTTAACTGGAACCAAACTGCATTGCTCCTGCTGCTGATGTGCTCCTGTTAATACTTGGTTGAATATGCAGAAACTTGTGCTTTTTTCCCCATTACAATTTCCATAAACTGCATAATTATACAAGCCCCATGCAGAATAAACAATGCTTAATATCAATATTATTGTGAATATCCAGGAGATAATTTCAAATCTTTTGTAAACAAATCCCGCAAATTTAGGATTATGTTTTATTAATTTTCCAGTTATCTGGCTTTTCAGTCTTTGGTCTAAAGATGATTCACATTTCCTGAATGTAATTTTCCTGAAAACACAGTCAAAAGCTTCTTTTGCAATTTGCCTGTAGCTTATGCTAAATATTCCCAAAATTCCAAAAACTATTAGTGCAATAAAACATATCATTTTCTTTTCCTGTTTTTTCTTTTTTCTTTATAATCTTTTCCATAGTTATTAATTAAGATAAAGCTACCAACAATAAACATCATAAAACAGGCATATTGCGTCCAAGTTAAACCTAAAATCAGCTGAGTTCTTTCTCTGTAAAATTCTATTATAAATCTCAATAGTCCATAAAGAGTTATGAATATCCAAAAAAGAAAACCTTTCTTTTTCCTTTTTTCTTTTGCAATCCATAAAACACTAAAAATAAATAGATTTTTCAATGCTTCATATAATTGCGAAGGATGTCTGCAATAGTTATCAACATCTTTGAAAACAGTGCACCATGAAACATTAGTTATTTTTCCATAAAGCTCATGATTTGTAAAATTAGCAAGCCTTCCCAAAAACAATCCAATTGAAGCAGGCAAAACAAGAATATCTGCAAGTTCATAAAAATTAATTTTGTTTATTTTTGTGAATATAAATAAAGCAATTAAGGTTCCTATTAATCCGCCGTGAAAGCTCATTCCTCCATGCCAGAATGCAAGCATTTCAGTAGGATTCGCAAAGTAATAAGCAAAGTCGCTTAAAATTGCACCAATTCTTCCGCCCAAAACACCGCCAAGTATAAGATATAATAATAATGAATCAATATTTTCAATTGTTAATTTTAAAATTCCTTTTTTTGAATAATAATAAAGAAAAAGATAAGCAGTTATAAAACCAAGAAAATATGCAATTCCATAATATCTTATTTCCAAATTCCAAAAATTCAAAAGAACAGGATCGATATTGTTAAAAAACATAAGAAAAAAATAAAAAATCAGCAACTTCCGGTTGCTGTTGTTGCTGTTGCATTCAAAGCTGATTCGCAAATTGCTGGAGCTGTTGCAAATCCTGAGCATATTCCTGTTTTGTATGCATCAGAGCTTCTTGCTCCGCTGTAATCAACACCATTGATTTTTAAGGTTGGTGAGCCCTGCACTTGCAGTTCATCAGCAGTTTTAATATTTTCTTTGAACAAATCTTTTCCTTCTCCAGCTGCGCATGTTTTAATTTTTTCAGCATCAATCAATGCTGTTTTTGCGCAGTTTTCCCAGATTGTTGCAATATTTGAATAATCTGCATTTACACAGCTTAGGTAATTCCATAATTTTGCATTTTCATATTTCATTATGCAAATCTGCCTTATGTCTTCATCAACTTCATTCTGTCCGTGCAAGCTTGAAAATGTTCCGTTTCCGTTGTCATTTGCTATAAATCTCAATTGGAAATCAATTGAGGAACCCATCAATTCAACAACAGATTCCAATCCATTCTCTGCCTGAACTCCATATGGGCATTGTGACATTACAAACAACTGAACAACTGGCTTTTCTGTTTTTGGTATTTCAACAGGTGCTTCAACTACTGGTGCTGCTGCCATGTCAATTGCCTGAGGGAAAAGTGTTTTTCCGTCTTTTGTTACAAATGTGTCATAAGGCCCGTCATTTATTGTGAATTTTAGATTATATAATCCGTTTTTATCTTCAATGCTCACAAAATTTGCAGTTGCCTGCCCTTGAAGCAATACTTCATTGATGTATTTTATTGTGTTCTGTGCAACAACATCCTTTGAAACTGATGCGCTGCCAAATTTAAAACCGCTTGTAAATATTGAGACTATCAACACAACAAGCAGAACTCCGCTTATTATCTGCCATAAATGGCTTTTTTTCATCTTTACTTTATGCATTTTACGCCCTCCTTATTTATTATAATAATAAGGTAATGGACAACCAACCTATTTATAAATATTATTAATTTACAGTCTTTTATGATTATAATAAGATACAGCGAAATAGCCTTAAAAGGCAAAAACAGAGGCTCCTTTGAAAATATTCTTATGCATAATATAAGGGAATGCCTTTCAAGGAATAACCTTGATTCAAGAGTTTCAAAAATAAAAGGCAGGATATTTACAGATGCCCCAAAAGAGGCATTGAAATATTTGAAAAATGTTTTTGGGATTGTTTCATTAAGCTATGCAGAGGAATGTGTTGATTTTGGTGATTTAAAGGAAAAAATATCTTTGATTGTTCAAAACAAAAAGTTTGAAAGTTTTGTTGTAAGATGCAATAGATTGGATAAAAATTATCCAAAAAATTCTGTGCAAATAGAGCAGGAGCTTGGTGAGTATGTTTTTGAAAAATTTCACAAAAAAGTTGATTTGAAAAATCCGGAATTAACTATCGGAATTGAGGTTTCAGATAAAATATACTTGTTCAGCGATAAAATAAATGGGCTTGGCGGATTGCCTTTGAATCCTGAAAATAAAATAGCGGTTTTTGTTTCATCAAAAGAGGATGCTATTGCTGCTTTGCTGATGATGAAAAGAGGATGCATTGCCAATATTTATTATGCAGATGAAAAGCCAGAAATAATATCCAAATTTGATTATGGGTTTCCTGCCGGATACATAAAAATAAAAGATTTTCAGGAGATTAATGAAAATATAATCGCAGTTGCAGACACACTTGATAATTTAAAGGATTATTCTGCTGAAAAGCTGATTTTGAGGCCTCTTGTTGTTTACAGCAAAAATGATATAAATAAGATATACAAAGCATTTGAAAATGAAGCTAATAATTGAAAAGGAAAATAAAACAAAGAATATCAAGATCACAAAGATTTCTGTAAAGAATTTATTAAAGAAATTGAAATTAAGCCAAAATACTGTTTTGGTCATTAAAAACAATGAGCTTGTTTCTGAAGAGGAGATTATTTTTAACAAAGACACAATAAAAATCATGTCTGTTGTTTCAGGTGGATAAATGACAGAAATGGTTTATTTGACTGACAGCTATCTGAAAGAGCTTGATGCAAATGCTGTTAATGTTAATGGAAAATTTGTTGAGCTTGACAAAACAATTTTTTATCCGGAATCAGGCGGACAGCTTGGCGATAAGGGAAAAATAATTTACAATAATATCGAATATAGTATTATTTCTGTGAAAAAAGCTTCAGGAAATATAATACATGAATTAGACAAGGAAGGAATTGTTTTGGGTGATAAAGTGCATTGTGTTATTGATTGGGATTTGCGCTATAAAATGATGAGATCTCATACAGCTGCACATTTATTGTCTCAAATAATATTTTTGGACTGTAATGCAAATATAACTGGAAATCAGCTTGGTTTGGAAAAGTCAAGGCTTGATTTTTCATTACCTGATTTTGACAAGGAGAAAATAAAAGAGTATGAATCAAAAACAAATGAAATAATCATGAAAAATTTAGATGTTAAAACTTATTTTATCAACAGAGAAGAAATGACTGGTGATTTATTGAAATTGGCAAAAGGCCTTCCCGAGCAAATCAAGAAAATAAGGATTGTTGATGTTGAAGGTTTTGACAAGCAGGCCTGTGGCGGATGTCATGTTGCAAATACATCTGAAATCGGGCCAATAAAAATAATTTCTGCAGAAAACAAAGGCAAGGACAACAGAAGGATTTATTTTCAGATTGACTGATTACAATTTAAATTCTTCAATAAAATCAATAATTGTTCTGTATTTTTCAAGAAATTTAAAGCCTTTGTCAGTCAAAGAAACAAATTTTTCACCCTTGTTATTTGTAATTTCCTTTACGAATTCTTTTTCAATAAGCTCTGAAAAATATTCCTTGAATCTTGATGAAGATGCATTTGATTTTCTCATCAAAGGGGTGGGTTTTATTGAATTATGGTTGTCCTGGACCGTTTTAAGTATGTCTTTCATAATATCCAGTTTGCCTCTTTTTGCCATCTTACTTAGAACCTGTTTTTTTAATCACCCTGTAAAGAATCAACAAAAATATTCCTGTTGAAACAAGATAAATCAAAAGCTGGAAAGTTTGCAGAAATTTTGGAATCAGAATATCAATAACATTTAACAGCCAAAAAACAAAAAGCAAAAGATATACTACATACAAATTTGATTTTTTCATTTTGCTTTTTTCTGTTTTATACATCAAATATCCAATTAAAAACAGTATGAATACAAAAAGGGCAGCATTAATTATAAGATATACAAAAGGGCTTTTTGCCAGCAATATTGCAAGCGACATTACAAAAGCCAAAAAATGAAATATATAAATTGTATTGGGGTGCTTATTCCATATCTTCCATATTGCGCTGTAAATGAGATAAAAAACAGCAATTGTGCTGAAATAAATAAAAATAAACAGAGTAAATGGCCCAAATGCTTTTGGAGAAAAATCAATAATTCTGTCTACCTGAAAATAAATCATTATGAATTTTATGAATGACCTGAAAAAATAAGCCAAAGCAAAAAATAAGAATGCTTGCCTGAAATATTTTATTCCCTTGTATGAGCTTAATTCATAAAGTTCTTTTGTTCCAAAATAAACCATTAAGCTGCAGAGTATTATGATAAAAGAATAGATTATTTCTGCACCAAAACCCATTAATTCAGGACTTCCAAAAAAAGGTATCATATTTTCCATAATCCAAAAGAGATATTTAAATCTTTATAATCTAAGTGGATTTTAAGTCCATCTTATTTATAAATAAACTATTTGATTTTTGTGTTAATATGGCAGAATCAATAATAAAAATAGACAATGTGTGGAAAAAGTATGATATGGGCAAGGCAGAGCCTTTGGTTGTTCTTAAAGAGATAAATTTAGAAATAAAAAAAGGAGAGTTTGTTGCTATTACTGGCCCAAGCGGTTCAGGCAAATCAACAATGGTTAACATAATTGGTGCATTGGATGTTCCTTCGTGGGGTGTTGTTTATTTAAAAGAGAAGAACATTGCAGAAATGGATGAATCTTCACTTGCACAATTGAGAGGAAAAACAATTGGTTTTATTTTTCAGCAGTTTAATCTGCTTCCAACATTAAGCGCATTGCATAATGTAATGCTCCCTATGGAAATGGTTGATGTCTCTGAAAAAGAAGCAAAAGAAAGAGCGGAAAAACTTCTTAATATGCTCGGTCTTGGGGAAAGACTGCATCACAAGCCAAATGAGCTTTCAGGAGGGCAGCAGCAGAGAGTTGCAATTGCAAGAGCGCTTGCAAATGACCCGGAAGTTATACTTGCAGATGAGCCAACCGGAAATCTGGACAGCCATACAGGGCAGTTTGTAATGGATTTTCTTGAAAAAATGAACAAGAAGGGAAAAACTATAATTCTGATTACACATGATTTGGATTTGGTAAAATTTGCAAAAAGAGTTGTTTATATTAAAGATGGAATGATGAAAAAAGGAGGCAAAAAATGAAAAAGGAATTAATATTGTACTTAGCATTATTTTTAATTTTAATAAATGGAGTTAATGCTTTGGAAGGCAAGCCATGCGTGCTTAATGTTAGTATGGTAAATCAGGACCCTTACCCGGCAATACCCAATGATTATGTAACTGTTGTCTTTCAGGTAAGCGGGGTTGAAAATCCAAACTGCAATGGCGCAAAATTTGAATTAATCAATTCATACCCTTTCTCGCTCGATGAGAATAATTCAATGTACGTTTTGAACGGAACAACATGGACTTCAGCATACAAATACGAATGGATGATTCCATACAAATTGAGAATTAATAAGGATGCCCTTGACAGCGATTATACTTTAACTGTAAAATATCTGCCAGGAGATGCAGATCCTTCAAAAGGATATATTGTTCAGGATTTTAATGTAAGTGTTGAGGATGCAAGAACAAGCTTTGACGCAGTAATACAGGAATCTACAACCTCAGAAGTTTCAATAGCTATTGCGAATACAGGAAAATACACTGCAAATTCCGTGGTAGTTAGAATTCCTGAACAGGAAAATTACAAAGCAACAGGAACAGATGGCCAAATGGTTGGAAATTTAGAAAGTGGAGATTACACAATTGTTGGATTTACACTGTCTTCAATACAGTCTTCTATGCAGTTTCCAGGCAATCAAACACAAAAAACAGCACCTCAATCAGAATCAAACAAATTAAAATTTGATGTTTATTACACTGATAATATCGGAGAAAGAAGAGTTGTTAATATGGAGCTTGCTTTGAATAATGAAGTTTCTTCAGCAGCAGGAAACTTTACAATGAAAAACGGAGCAAAAACAACAAGCAATGCATCAAGCTGGTATCCTTTGGCGATAGTTTTGATAGTAATGATTGCAGGAATTTTTATTTACAGAAAATTTTCAAAAAAGATACAAGACAAAAAGAAAAATTCAAAATCAGAGCCGGATTGGATAATCAATTCCAAAGCAAAGGAAAGAAAGAAGTAAAATGAACCTTAAAAAATCTTTCCAGCTTGCATTTAATATTTTTGTTCACAGCAAGCTAAGAAGCTGGCTTACAATTTTGGGAATTGTGATAGGGATTGCAGCAGTTGTTTCTATTGTTTCAATAAGTCAGGGCGCTGAACAGCAGCTAGAGGACAGCCTTGGAAGTTTAGGGGCGGATATTCTTACAGTAAGTCCTGGATTTTCAAGAGCTCAAGGAGCTGGCGGAGGTTTTAGACCACCTGAAATGGATGATTCTTCTTCATCTTCAGCAAAAAATCTTACAAACAAAGACATTATTGTTTTGAAAAGTCTTGATAATGTAAAATATGTGATGGGACAAGTTTCTGAAAAAGGTGATTTGACATATTTAAGCAAAACATCTTCCGTTTCAGTAAATGGTGTTGATATTTCTACATGGAAGGATATAACCACATCTGAATTAAGGTCAGGAAGATTCTTAACAGGAGGAGATTCATATTCTGTTGTTATTGGAAGTGATTTGGTTGATAAAACCTTTGAAAATGGAATTCCTTTGAACAGCAAAGTAACTATTGAAGGCCAATCATTCAAGGTTGTTGGGATTTTGGAAGGCGGCTCGTCTGTTTATATACCAATAGATATTGCAAGAAGTATTTTGGAGGATGTTGGCGACAAAGAATTTGATTCAATTTCCGTAAAAATATCGGATGTTACAATATCAAATGACACTGTAACCCTCATTGAAAAAAAGCTTTTGCTTTCAAGAGGCATTATCAATGCAAAAGACAAGGATTTTACAGTAAGCAATCCTGCAGCTATGCAGGCTTCAATGCAGGCAACAATGCAGACCATGAGCATTTTTTTGGGAGCAATAGCTGCAATATCTTTATTGGTTGGTGCAATTGGAATTGCAAATACAATGTTTACTTCTGTGTTGGAGAAAACAAGAGAGATAGGAATAATGAAAGCAATAGGCGCTAAAAACAAGGATGTTTTGTATATATTTTTATTAAATTCAGGAATGATTGGGCTGGTTGGCGGAATTGGCGGAGTTATCTTGGGGATATTTGGTTCAGGGCTTATCAGTTACTTAAGTTCAGCATCAACCACAACAACTGGCGGAGGAATGACAAGAATGTTTGGTAGCACTGCAATAACTCCTGAGCTTTTAATATTTGCACTTGTTTTTTCAATCGTTATAGGGATGATTGCAGGAGCAATACCTGCTTACAGAGCATCAAAACTAAACCCAGTAGATGCCTTGCGTTATGAATAATAACGCAAGACCCAGAACGAAGTAATGATATATTAAGATATGAATAATTTAGCAAAAAACTTATAAACCTCCAAGTCTGGTTTTATTAAATGAGCTGTAAAGAATGCATTTCAAAGCCTGCAATTGTTCTTAAAGAGAATAATAGGAAATTATGCAAAAAGCATTTTATTGAATATTTTGAAAAAAAGGCTTATAGGACAATAAGCAGCTATTCAATGATTTCAAAAAAAGACAAAATAGCTGTTGCTGTTTCCGGAGGAAAGGATTCTATAAGTTGTTTGTATATTCTAAATAAATTATGCAAAAGAATGAGAATTCCCTGCGAAGCAATTTTAATTAATGAAGGGATTCGTGGCTATAGGGACAATACAATAAAAGATGCAAAAAAATTCTGCACTTTAAATAATATTGAATTACACATATTTTCTTTTGAAAAAGAATTTAAAATGCCACTTGACAAGATGATAAAGAAAATGGGCAAAAAGCCATGCTCAATATGCGGTGTTTTCAGAAGATTTTTGCTGAATAAAAAAGCAAAAGAGCTTGGATTTACAAAATTAGCAACAGGCCATAACTTAGATGATGAATGTCAAAGCATTATTATGAATCAGTTCAGGTCAAATATGGAAACATCTGCAAGGCTTGGCCCAATAACTGGAATTGTAAAGGATAAAAAATTTATAACAAGAATAAAGCCTTTTTATTTTTTAACAGAAAAAGAAACAGCAGCTTATGCATTTTTAATGGGATTTCCTGTTTCATTTAATGAATGCCCTTATGTTAATCAGTCTTTTAGAGGGGATATAAGGGATATGCTTAATGATTTTGAAGCAGGCCATCCAGGAATAAAGCACAATATTGTAAAATCTTTTATTGAGATTTTGCCTGAGCTCAAGAAAAAATATGCAAAAACAACAAAAAGCTATTGTTCAATCTGCGGAGAGCCCGCTACTGGAAAAATATGCAAAGCATGCCAGCTTATTGAGGTTATAGAATGATAGATATTGTTTTTCCGGACAAAAATGAAAAAAAGTTTCTTGAAATAGCGGATAAACTAGGAATTGAATTGTGTTTTGCTTATAAAAACAAAAATGAATTTATTGGAAAATTCAAGAATGTTGATATTAATATTGTTAAATTCAAAGACAGAGCTTCAATAGAGAAAAAGCCAGATATTGTTTTTGGTTTTGAGTTTATTGAGCCTTATGATTCCCTGCATTACAGAAGATCAGGATTGAGCCAAGTGCTTTGCAAATTGGCAAATGAAAAAGAAGTTGCATTGGGAATTCCATTTTCAATGTTTAATTCAGTGAAACATCTTGGAAGATTAAAGGCAAATGCAAAGATGATACAGAAATACAAAAATAAAATGATATTGGCTTCATTTGCTAACTCCCCCTATGAAATGAGAGCTTTTCATGAACTGCTTTCATTTGCTGTTGTTTTTGGGTTTAGGCCTGAAAATGCAAAGAAAGGCTTAAATAATCTTGAATTATTAATTGAGAAAAAGAGGAAGCAAAAAGAGGGAAAGCTCTTTAAGCATTTTGAAATCAAATGAAGTCACAGATAACGCTTTTTATGATTGTTGGAATGATGGTTTTAGGTATATTCGGATTTCTTTTTTACACAGTAAATCATGCAGCAAAGATTCAGCTTGAGAAGGAAGCAACACAGATTGTGAATGATGCAATGTCGCAGAAAGCAGTTAAGGAATATGTTGAGCTTTGTATACAAGATGTTTCTGAGGAAGCATTAATTTTATTGGGTGAACAGGGAGGAAGAATTTATGATTATCAAGGTGGCCTCCTTGAAATTCAAGTTCCTGAAAAAAAAGTTACAATACCATCTGATTATTTTAAAGATACTAATCAATATGATGTTCCTTATTTGATATTAAATGAATTGCCTTCCTCAGAAGATTTTCAGGGAATTCCTTTTTATCCTTGCATGTGCCAGGAATATAGCTGCGCTGTTTGTGAAGAACAAAAATGTACACTAAAAAACATAGACTTAAAATCATGTGCTAGTTATGGCTGTGGGCTTGATAATTTATTTACAAACCCTGCCAAAGGAGCAAAATCTTCAGAATGCCAGTGCATAAAATGGAGCTACTGCAGTATAACCTCTCCTTCCAATTTGCCTTACATTTTTATGGGTGCATTCAATATTATTCCTTTCTGTGATTCAAACGGACCAAATCCAGAAGGATTAGGAGGAGCAAGCTGCAATAATTTTTACATAGCCGGACTTCCTTCATCCGTAACAGGAAATTATCTTGTAGGTGCTGCTTATGGTGCAAATTCCTTGCAGAAGCAGATTTCCGAATATGTAAAAAACAAGATTTCAGATTGCGTTGATGTTGAAAATCTTTTTGATTCAATTGGTTATAACATAACCCAGAAAGGGGATATCAACGTTTCCGCAGTTATGAGCGATTCTGCAGTTGAAGTTGTTGTTGGCTATCCTGTTGAAATCAGCATTAATAACAAGAAAGCAAAGAAACAGGCAAATTTCAAGAAAACAATAAATGTTCAGCTGAAAAAGATTTTTTATGAAATAGCAAAAAGAGCAAATGATATCCATGAATATAATTTTAACATAACAAATTCTGAAATGCCAACCATAACAATCTACAGAAATGAAATTCCAAATTTGAAAGACGATTTGATAACAATTGAGGATACAGCTTCAAAAGTAAAGGGCCAGAATTACAGATTCAGATTTATGGTTGAGAACAGGCCTCCTGCACTTGATTATTTGAAGAATAATTGTGATAAGGCTGATTTCTGCTTTGTTGAGGGAGATTTGATTAAATTAGAGCCCACTGGCTATGACCCTGATGATGTTGGGATTGCAAAATACTTTTATGAAGGTTGGATGGAAAATTATACTGATTATTTTGATATAGGCACATGTTTAGGTGATGTTACTTCCTGTATGAAAGATTTGCAGATGGGGTTGTTTAGCAAGTACATGTCTTCAATAAAGAATGAGCCAAAAAAATGGACTTCTTCTGAGGATTATGATGGACAAAATTCATCTTATCAGACAATAATCAGAACAACAACTACAAATGACATTGGTTTGCACGTTGTCAATATTACTGTTTTTGATTTGGAAGGGTTAAAAGATTACCAGAACATTACAATACTTGTTTTTGACAAGCCTTATGCTTCAATAAGCACAGGGAATGAATATGGGGATGTTGATGATGACAAAGCATCAATCGAAGATGCTTATATTTTAGATGCTTCTGCTTCAAAATGCGGAGTTATTGCAGGAGGAAATATTGAAAAATATACCTTTAGCGATGAAACAGAAGGAATTGATATTGAATCAACAACACCAATTGTTTATGTTCCTGAGGGATATCAGATTGGAAGTGTAAGCATAGAAAATATTGAAACTTTTGAAGATGTCTTTCCCTTTAATAATTTAGGTGCGCATACAATAACTGTTCAGGTTGATTGCATATCAACAAACACCGATTCAGAGGAAATTACTGTTTATGAATGTTTGCCACACAGGTCAACAACAGCATCATACCCTTATAATGGAGAAACTGTAAATGATTTTCAAGCAGACCACACTTGCTGTTTGGATACGCCAGGTAAATGGGGAACTTATGCAGGCATTAGTAAAGTTTGTTATACTGCCCAAACTTATGGAGGAATAAAATCTTTTGATAATGTAAAATATATGGGTGGTGATTTAATACCTGCTGATTATCTTGTTTCTTGGCAAAAAACAGATGGAACCCAAATAGGAAATGCATTATATTTAAGCCAACAAAATACATTTGATTGGACTGCATCTACTGTTTGGTCTTATGCAAATGACATTTATGAAAGAACTTTTGAAAGATTCTGCAATGCAACAAGAGGAAATATATGCGGTGGGATAGCAAAAGAAACCAGGCAAATAGTTATAGAATGCAACGATTCTAATTATGATACAACTGCTGTTGCAACTTCAACAAATAATGTAGAAAGATGCTCTGGGCCAGCACCAAGCATTTTTAATACCGAACAATCAACCAATCCAGGATGTTATAATTATCCTTCTGGAACTACTTTTGAAAAATTATTCGGAAAGACTGGTGCAACAGGATTTTGTAAACCAAAAGAATGTAACAATCAATTTATTTGTGATTATTTATGTCAAACTGGAAAATGTCTTAAAGCAACAAATACTTGTTTATGTGAATTTGATTGTGGAGCTGACCAAAATTGTGATGCACAACAAATAGATCAAGTTTTAAGATGTATTAACAACATAGGTTACAAATGTGATTCAATTTGTGATTTTATTTCTGATGGAAAATGTTTAAAAAATTCTTTAAGTGGATGTAATGCAGATGAACAATGCACTGGCAAAACACCTGGAGACATTCTTTGTAATTCAGATAAAACTTATAAATTATGTACTTCAGGAACCAATGCTTGTCAATTAGAAGATCACTCAACAATTTGTTTGAAAACACCTTGTGGGGCTTCAGATTTATGTGATGGAAAAACTATTGGTTCTACAACTTTAGCAAATTCATGTACTGGATATTATAAATTAGAAATTAATTGCAATAATTGTATTTCATCTACTAGGAATATATGTTTATTGAGTTGTAATGCTGCCAAACAATGTAATAATGTTCAAGATGGAACAGTATGTACTAGATCCGATGGGCAATCTGGAGTTTGTAATGGTTGCGCATGTTTAATTAGTGGACGTTGTAATAATGGTGATGATTGTCCAAGTGGTATTTGCAGATCAGATAAAACTTGTAAACCTTAATTTATCACTTACCAATAACAACAAAAACAAAAGATTTATATATCGGTTTAGTATAACAAGGATAAAATGAGCTTAATAATCCCTTTTTTAATAGGTCAATTGGTAACTACACCAACCAATAAATTAATCGAATTTAAAGTTTCTGCAGCTTATCAACCAAAAACAAAAATAGTTTGGGAAAAAAATGATGTTGATTTTCCCGATGATAAGTGGTATAATATTTTTAACAAAGATAAATTAGTTCTTGATGGGGGGGTTTCTATTAATTTACCTTTAGGAATCTCTTTTAGTTTAGAAGACCAAAGCGAGAAACAAAAAGGAACAATAATTAATAAAACGGAAGGATTATTGGATATGCAAATTTCTTATGAATCATCAAAAAATATTATTTTAATAACAGGAAAAAAAAGTTTAACAAATTCCGATTTTAAATCTTCTTTAGGATTAGGTTTAAGATTAGAAAATGAAACAGAAAAAAAAGATTTATCTCCAGAAATAAGATCAACACAAGAATATCAAAGAAAGAATAGTCAAATTATAGCGTTAGGAGAAATAAATTATAACAAATTACCCGTTAAATTGTTTTTAAAAGTAGATTATGCAACAAAATTAAATGGATCTGAACTTTTTGTTGATAAATCTTTGATTACTGAAGAAGAAAATATGAAAGAAGAACTTTCTCAAAAAAGTGGTTCTAATTTAGAATTAACTCTTGGAGGAAAATTACCAGTTGGAAAAACCAATTTTGGTTTGGATTATACTCTTCAATCTGATAAAAGAGAAATGGTTGGAACATTTACTATGAATCCACCAGGGATGTATGAGTTTGCGGGAAATTATCAAACCAACAAACAACTCATTCAATTCTTTACTGAATTTGCTTTTGGATTGGTTCTAAAAGCAGGATATAGTATGGAAGATTTTACAAAGAAAGGCGGAATCGTAGAAATCAAAACAGTTGAAGGCGGTTCTGGATTAACAGTTGGTTTAGAATATCAAGTTGGCTTTGGAAAAACCAAGTAATTCCCTTCTAAACACTCCTAACAAACCTTTATAAACTTCTTTGAATTTATTGTATTAATGCCAGATTTAATATTAAAACCAAATATATTCAAAGCATTATTGATAAGATTTGCAGAAATAATATTAATATATAGCTTAATTATTGGATGTTTTTATTATATGAATTTTCTTGCAGGTTTCAATCCATTTCAGGATTTGATAGGCAGCTTCTCAATATCATCATCAGCAATAAACCTTTCATTAATATATTCGGCAATAGCAATAGCAGCAGCAACATTGATTTACACCTTTTTCAAACATAACAACATAAAACTCATTCTAACAGAAAATGGATTGCAGTTCCTAAGCGGAATTTTGGTAATAAACAGAAAAGAATTTCCATATTTAAAAGTTGCAAGAACCTATTTTCACAGATATTTTAGAATCCTAAAAACAGGGGAAGTAATTATAGAGCTCAGAGGGACAGATATCTTAAACCTAAGAATCCCTTACATAAGCAAAGTACAGGACAAAGTTAATGAAATAGAATCTTTAATCAACAAAGCAGTAACAAATCATTTAACAGAAAATATAAAAAAAGCAGAGCCAAAAATAGAGCAAAAAACAGTTCAAACCATAGTTGAAACAACCGTTAAAAAGGATTTCTCAAAAGACTCGTTTATAAATGAGGTTTTGATGATATCAAAGAAGCAAAAGCTTTCAAAAAATGTATATAAAGTAATACTCTCTCATTTGATTTTAACTCAAAGAATCATGAAAAATGATGTTATTGGCCTGCTTTTAAGGCTTCAAAAAGCAGAGTTAATATCAGAAAAAGAAATATCCGAAGTTTTGTTTGACATAGAAAACGAAGTATACAGGTAAAAAGCGAAAGGTTTTTATACAAATATTCAATAAAACCCTTTATATTAGTCTTAGATTGCGATTTAAGTAAAAATCAGGTGAATGCATGGGTAAAAAGAGGTTATTATTAATTTTAATTACAATTCTGGCTCTTTTAGTATTAAATATAGCCTATTCAGCGGAAAATTATGGGGTTTGTTTAGACAAATCAACTGGCCTATGTTCTGAAGGCATATACTATTTAAATTGCCAAGAACCAAACTTGTTTTTTGGAAAAGTAGATATCACTACTCTTACAGATTGCATTACTGGTTGCTGCTGTTTTAATCAAAAAACAACAACAAAAACTTCATGCGATTATATGTATGGCCAGGACTCATTATCATTAAATAAATTTTATTCTAAATCAGCTGATTGCAGCCAATGCGGAGAAATAATTCCGCCATGCCAAAACAATTTTTGTGAATCAGCCAACGATAAAAAATGCTGGTGTGGAAATTCACTTGTTGAATCAGGAAAATACTGCTGCATGCCCGGAAGCGAGGGATTTGACAATAAAGATTCATGTTTAACTCTTTCTTTATGCAATGGCATGACAGAAACATTTACTGTAGCAGGTTACGTCAAGGATGAATCAACATTAAGCCCAATAAAAGATGCAACTGTTTATTATTACAATTTAAAAGCAACAACACTTGCAGATGGAAGTTATCAGCTTCAAAAAGTTCCTATCGGAATAAAAGTTATATCTGCATATGCCCCTGGTTATGGAATAGCATCAAAAACAGCATCACAAACAACACCAGGAACAGTTAATCTTGATTTCTTTTTGAAACAAAGTGCACCTTGCACAGATGAATGTATCATATCAGTAAGTGCAGTTTGTGAAGGAACAGCAGGCTACAAAACATGCGGAAATTATGATGCAGATTCATGCTTAGAATACAGCGAAATAATTTCCTGCCCTTCAAATCAGCAGTGTGTTAATGGAATTTGCCAGGAAACAGCACAGCCAGCATGCGCAGACGGCCAGAAAAAATGCCAAGATAGAGCAACAAAATTAATCTGTGAAAATTCAGCATGGACTACAATTGCCTGCGGCAAGGATTATTTCTGCAAAAATGGTGATTGTATAGCTGATAACTGTACAAATAACAATTATTTTTGCTGTGAATCAGGAACAAACCCAATAACAGCATATGAATGTTCATTTGGAACTTATTGTTTTGCATCATGCGGCCAGCAGCAAATACTTCCTTTGCTTAATGTAAATGTAAAAGATAGTTTAGGAAATATTGAAGGTGCTGTTGTTTCAGTTTCTTCATTAAGATCAACAACAAATGCAAATGGAATTGCAGCTTTTAACATTCCTTTTGCAGCTTACACAATTATGGCAGGCAAAGAGGGATATTCACAGGGAAAAATTGATGATTTTAATTTTAATACAAATCCTCAGACAGCAACAATCACCTTAACCAAAACCCAGACATTTGACAATCTTCATGGAAGAATTATTGATGAAAATACCAACCCAATAAGTGGAGCATCTGTTGCATTAATGGGCTATTTAACAAAATCAACAACAACAGATTCATCAGGAAATTACATATTCAATTCAGTTACAGAGTCAGACTATGATTATATAATAAGCGCTTCTGCATCAGGATATGTAACAAATACAAAATCAGTACAAGTAACAGGAAGCAATCAATTAGTTTCAGACATTCAATTATCAAAATTACAGCCATGCACAGCAAGAGAAGACCCTGATTTGGCTCTTTCAATTGTAAAAGGCAAACATGACATAACAACTAGCTGGAGTGCAAAAATATGCGCAGTAAAATATGTTTTAGACAGATACAAAAATTCACAATTGGAATTCACAAAAGAATTTTCAAGTGATTTAATTTACAATGATAATAGTATAAAAGAGCCAAACAAAGATTACACTTACAAACTTACAGTTGTTTATGAAGATATGACAAAATCAGTTTCAAAAACAATAAAAACTGGCGATTTGGAGTGCATGAATGGATTAAATCAGTTCTGCTCTTCAGGAAATTCTTCTTCTTGGTTTAGCGGAGAAAAAACATTTACAAGCAGATGCAACGATACAAACCAAATTGAAACATTTTCATTTAATATAGGATTTCCTGCAAATTGTTCAAATTATTTAAATCCAACAACCAATGAAAAAGACCACACCTGTTTATCTAACGGAATTAATGCAACATGCATTTATAAAAGCAAATGCACACAATGCAATGTTCCATTGGGCATGTTTTCATTTTTGGGAGAATCCTGGTTTGTTAATGTAACTTCAGGTTTTGCAGGAAACAAAATCTGCAGTGAAATTCCATATTGTTATGAAGATTCAACAGCAACATCAGTTGACATGTACAATGAATGCAGAGCAATAAGTTCTTGTTATAATTATCAATTAGAAGATTCATGCACAGAAAATAAATGCCTGGGTGAAATTGAATGCGCATGGGCAAAATCACCAAAATTCTTTGAATTCGGAAAAGGAACATGCCACCCAGTTGAAACAGCACAGCAAAATTGCAGTTTATGCAATTTGAATAATAATTTATTTGATTCATGCGACTCGGCAAGCTGTGAAACATATGGGGATTGCTATTATTCTTATGCAGGACAATGTACAAGCCAAATAAACATAACATGTTATGATTACAGAAATGAAAATGATTGTATTGGTGGAGCAAAAGTATCTTTAAATGCAGTTTATGATTTGACTGCAAATATACCCTATCCAAGATTAGCTGGAACAAACAAAATAACACCAAGCAAAGATTATAATTCTTTGGATTTATGCAGTTGGCATTACAACCTTAATACTCCAAGTTGCTTTAAGGATGCAGACAATGTATTGAACAGTTATAATTATCTTTATGAAAGTGATTGTTCTTATGGAGACCCAACATGCAAAAGGGATTTAACAGCTCCAACAACAACATTAATTCCTGACAGTACAATGGGAAGCCAATTCCATGCAGTTGTTCAGGCATCAGAAAGTGCAAAAACATTTGCATGTGCAGATAAAAAATCAGGCATAATACGGGAAGTATTTGATTTAATTTCAGGAATACAAACAAAATGCTATCCAACAGCGCAAATCACAGGAGATTTAGATGATGAAATAACTTTTGATTTATCAGGAACGTATTTAATAAGATATTATTCAGAAGATATACATCATAATGTTGAATATCCAATCAAAGAAACAGAATTTGAATATGTTGGAACCGGACTTGAATTAACCGATTTTGAATCAACAATTTTAAGCAATGACAGCCTATTAAGAACAGCCAATTTGCAGATAAATTTTTCATTAAACAGGCAGGCAACATGCAATGCAACATTAAAGAATTTAAATGGGGATGTTGAGAGTCAGATTTTGAATGTTTACTCAGATACATATTCAACACTCCATTTGGGAATATCTGAAGGAAGGTATGTTTATTATGTCGATTGTGTTGATGATTATGGTTATTCTTTAAATGAAGACAAAGAGATAATGATTGATTTGGATCCAGACATAACAAATTCAAAACCAGATACAGCAATAAACTACAATCAGAATATCTTGTTGTCAATTGATACATTGAATAATGCTGACTGCAGGTACAAAGAAATAGAATTTTTAGATAATGTTCCAAGACTGGAATGCGACTGCCAGCAGTATTTAACAATCAACTGCAAAGACATTGTAGCAAAAGAAATCATGGATTGCGGTGATTTGTGCTGTTATTATAAAGAAATGGAACCATTTGCAAACACAGGATTAAAACAGCATACAAGTACAATAACAAAAGCAGAGGATGCAAAAACATTAAGATTCGTTGCAGGTTGCATATTTAATGTTTATGATATAAATGGAAATAACATATTAAACAAAACAAAAATCGGTTCAACAGCAGATGATATTATTTTTACAATAGACAAGCAGAAACCGCAGGTTTCAGCATTGGTTAATCAGTATTCATCAGCATATTTTGATTTCTCAAAATGGCACAAAGGAACATCATTTACCATAGCTTGCAAGGATTATCCAATATTAAACAACCCGGGAGAATTTGGATGCAGCGAAATTTCATTCTGCAATACAACAGAAACAAGCTGCACACCACAAACAGTTTCAGCAGCCGCAAGCAACAATGTTCTTTATTATAAGACAGAAACATTCCAACAACCTACAACTGTCTGTTATAATGGAAAAGATTCAGGAGATAATCTAAAAGAAACCGAGTGCCATAATTTAAAAGTGGATAATATGGCTCCATTAATAGAAGATTTAACTTACACAATAGACACTCAAAGAAGCCTTGCAACAATTTCAGGAAGAGTTGGAAATTATTTCTTGAGATATTCAACAGCGCCAACAACAGCTATCCCTTATTATTTAGCTGATTTTAAGATAAGAACTTACTTAAATTACACTTATGATTTGCAGCAAAATTCAGGAAACAATGCATTGGAAATTATTGATTTAGGAATCAAATCAACAGGAAACTCTAAACTTGTTTTTGATGCAGACAATTCACAGATTCATTTACAGGGATTAAATACCCAACATTGTAATTTTATTTTTACAAACCAGCAAGAAACCGAATTAAAATTGGATTATTATTACGGCACCAAAACATTAAATCTTGCAATGGACAACCAAGACTGCTCATTCAGCAATGTTGATTTGGCCGGAAAAATCTTATTTAAAGAGATTCCTTCTGGAATATCATCAATAAATTTCAGGGATATAAGAATAAATGAGCCAACTTCAGTTTCACCAATAACAAAAGTTTCCTTGTCAAACGAATTAAATAATTATAAAACAACAACAGCAGAAATAGCTTCAAACGGAGAATTTATATTTGAAAATGTTGAACTGCTCGGCAGTGCAAATGAGCCAACACCAAATCCAATTTATATAAATGCAACTGATGAAGCAGAAAATACAGGAGATCCAACAGTTCTTATTTTGAATATACAGGATACAACAGCACCTACAATAGAAATTACTTATCCTATCAACGGAGCACACATAGAAGATTCAAGAACAAGAGTTACAGGAATAACCAAAGAATTAGACTCGCCGGTTTCACTCAATGTTACTTTGATTGTAACATGTTTGGAAGAAGAAACCCCTGGAAGAATTTATGGGGGAACAACAACTTCAAATGCAAATGGCGAATTTACATTTTCAGCAGCAATGCTGTGCAACGGAGCAAATGAAATAAAAACATCAACAAGCGATACAGCAGGAAATTTTGCTTATGATGCTGTTGTTGTTTATACAAATCTTACTGATTATGAGATAACAATAAATCCAGTTGGTACAAGAAAAAACCTCACTATAATCAATGCAACTTTCGGAGAAATTTATGAAGGAGAAGAAAAAGAATTAAGCTTATCTGATTCTTATATTACTTTGACTGATTTAAATACTTTAAATGAAATACCTTTAACAAGAGTTTGTCCAACAAGAATAACTAAACCTCAGCAATATGCATTAGATTCTGTTGATAATTGCCCTGCAAATACTTTGATTTACCAAACAGCATCTGTTTTGGACCAGCCAGCAGAATACCTAATACAAGTTCAGCCAGTAAGCATCAGAAATGTTAATGGTTTGATAAAATCGGAGCATTTGATTGTGAATCCAAATGCACCAGAAATAACCCCGATTATAACTCCGTCTGGATTGACCACAAGCATTACACAAACAGCAGAAGTTGAAGTAAATCCTGAAGACTCATTTGTTTATCTGAATGTTTCAAAAGAAAATAATTTGGGATATATAGGAAACAATATAGGAAACGGAAGATTCAGAATAAGCTTTGATTTAACATCTGGAGATGGAGATTACCTTTACAATATAACTGCTTCAAAAAATGGATACAACTCAAGTTTAACGTATTCATTAACACTTGATATTTCAGGCCCTATGATAAATGAGTCTGGCCTGAACATAACAAAAAGATGAAAAAATGCAAAAAAGAGTTTTTATTTTTCCAATATTAATTTTGTTAATCATTTTTTTAGCTAATGCGCTTCTTGAAACCAACAGCAGGCTTCCAACAATAACTGTTCCTTTTAATGAGCCTGCATGCATAAGGGAAGCTTCAATAACAAACTCAACAGGAAGTGCAATATCAGCAAATTATTACCCTCAGCTGGACAGCACAGCAAAAGAATCAACAATTTATACTTGCATTGGAGAAAGCAAAACACATTATGCAATATGGAAATTCAATTCAACACAGCCATTGGCAAATGGAGAATATAATTTAATTCTTGCTGCAACAGACATACTGAACAATAGAAAATCATATACAATCCCATTTAAAGTAAATGGTTCAATGGGGGTTGAGCTTATTTACCCTCCTTTGGGTTACTCTTCAACACAAACAACAAGGGTTGAGATAGGAACAGAAGAATCATCAATATGCAAATATTCCAATATTGATACTGCAACTTATGAGAATATGAACCCATTTACATCAACAGGAGGAATTCTGCATTCTATAGATGGGTACAAAATACCAAAAGAAAACCAAGAATCTTTGTTTTATGTCGGATGCAAAGACAGTTTTGAGTTTATCAATTACAGAAAATTTTACCTTGTTTGGGATTCATCAGCACCATTACTTTCACTTTCTGCAAAACCGAATCCAATAGGAAATCAGGACAGAAAAACAGTTTTAACAGCAGTGTCAAATGATGAAATTGTATGCAAATATTCAAATTCAACAAATGATTACAATTCTATGATATATTTTGACAACAACAATGAACTCAGCGGAACATCTTATAACGAAACACAAAATCAGACTTTTACATATTCCCAGGAAGTTAACGAAGCAACATATTTTTATTATGTTTCATGTAAAAATAAAGCAGGATTAATAACAACAAAAAACACAACTATCGTTCTTAATATGTCCTTGCCTATGATAATAGAAAGAATAAGCCCACCTAATGCAATATCATCTTCTGATATAAACATTACAGTAAAAACAAGCAAAATAGCTCAGTGCACTTTGAATTTAACAGGAGACCCAAGAATGACTACTTTTGATAGCTTTGAACATAATTATTCTTTGGGCAATCTTGATATTGGGAAATATTCTTATAAGGTTGAATGTCTTGGAGCAACTGATTTAGAAACTTTAAATATAAATTTTGTAGTTGACAGAACGGCGCCTTCATCATTTGCAATAACCTCACCTAATTTTACATGCGCAGATACATTAACAGCTTCATTTATTGGTGTTGATAATGAATCTTCAATAGATTTATACAATTATACAATCTACGATTCATCAGATAATGAAATTATAACATGGAAAACAACAGCAGAAACCATTGTTAATGAAAAACCAACACTAAACAAATCAAAAACTTATTATTTCAAAGGATATGCAAGAAACAAAGCAGAGTTATGGTCTGCAGTAGCAACCGGAAATCTGATTTCAGTTTATAACATAACTGATTCAAGATGTGATTATACATCCCCATCAGTAACTGTTTTGACAAATCAAACCGCATTTGGTTTGGATGTAAAAATAAGGTGCATGGATGATTCTTCGGGATGTTATATTGTCAATTATGGAACATCAGAACTTCCAAACTGCACAATATCAAGGACAGCAACAAATTCAAATGCATCATTAAATCCATTTATTGCGCAGATAACACCAGATTATACAACAACATATTTTACAAAATCTTTCTTTTTATGCTACAATGCAACAGATTTTGCAATGAACACAGCAAACGGAACAAAATTCATAAGAGTGAATATAACTCAGGCAGACCACTGTTACAACAACAGAACCGATGCAGATGAAACGGATGTTGATTGTGGTGGAGCAGATTGTCTTGATTGTATTCTTGGAGAAAACTGTACGAATAGCTCAGACTGTGAAACACAATATTGCGACAATATAAACCATACATGTCAGTTTAATCCAAATTGCACAGTTGGAAGCTGCGGTTTGCCTTTATGCCCGGCATGTCCAAATGACCCATGTATAGCAAATATCACATGCGTAACAAATTTCTGCAATTTAACATCAGGAGAATGCGAATATCTGCCAACCTGCTTTGATGGAATCAAAAATGGAAATGAAATAAATATTGATTGCGGAGGAAGTTGCCCATCCTGTACAGGAAGCAACTGCACAAACAACAACCAATGCTCATCAGGATACTGTAATAATAATATTTGCACAGAACCAACATGCACTGATGGTGTAAAGAATGGATTGGAAACAGGAATTGACTGCGGTGCAAACTGCCCCGCATGTGAAAATGGCCAAGGATGTAATAATAGTTCTGATTGTCAGTCAGGATTCTGCCAGAATGGAAACTGCATAACAGACCCAAACCAAGATACAGATGAAGATGGAATACCTGATTATTGGGAAGAACAGTATTGCGGAACAGCAACATGCATGGATCCAAATGAAGATTTGGATGGGGATGGCCTTACAAATCTTGAAGAATTCCAAAAAGGAACCGACCCAACCAAAAAAGATACAGATGGAGACGGCTATGATGATGGAAACGAAATAAAAGCAGGAACAGACCCCTTAGATCCAAACTCACATTCATCAGGTTCGATATTAAAAACAATTTTATTGTTGCTGGGAACATTAAGCACATTAACAGGTTCAGGATATTATGCCTACAAAAAATACAAACCTTCACAACAGGTTTTACAAAGACAGGGAATTATTTTAGAAAAACCAAAAGAAGTTTCTAAAGAAGATTTGCAGAAAAAACAGCAGCTTATTGAGGAAAAGGTAAGAAAAACCAAAGAGGAAAAAGACTCTGAAAGAAAGAAATTCCTTGAAATGTTTGCCGGAAAAGAACCCATAAAACAGGAAATAAAAGAACCAATTAAAAAAGAAAAACTAATTGAAATAAGAAAAGTCGAACAGCCAAAGAAAGAGGTCGGAATACAGAAAGAAAGTATATTTGATAAATTAGAAGGAATGCTTTCAGCTGAAAAAGAGATACCAGAATTAAAAAAAGAAGCATCCAAAAAGGATGTTTTTGAAGCTTTAAAAACACTGGCTCCTGAAAAGAAGCATGGAGATGCAATTGAAAGATTGTCTGAAATAGCAAAATCAGCAGATCCAAAGAAAAAAATAATCAATGATTTAATAGAAACATCACAAAACAATCCAATCAAGAAAGAAGCATTAAAATTAACATTATCACATTTAATTGAGAGAGGAAAAATAAAATCCGAGGATGCAAAAGGAATTCTTGATGCATTGGTTGATAGAAATTTAGTAAGCAGATCAGACTCTTCAGATATTTTATTCAGCATAAGAAAATGAGAAAAGCACAGATAGCAGGGCAGATATTCATTTATGTTTTAGCTGTTGTAATCAGCGGACTAATCCTTATTTATGGATATAAAGCTGTTCTAAGCTTTAGGGAAACTTCTGAAAAAACATCAATGATAAAATTCCAGAAGGATTTGGAAAACAAGTTTGAGGAGATGGCAACAAGCTATGGCGATGTTGAGATAGTAGATTTTGATATCGCTAATGTCAATGAAGTTTGCTTTGTAAGCACAGAATTGATAATAGGGAAAACAAATCCCTCAGGAAATACTAATAATATTATAAAATCTAGTGTTGAATCCGGAGTTCAAAAGAATGTTTTTCTTTGTCCTGACTGCACAACTTCATTTTATGTTGGACAGATAAAAGTTACTGATAATTTTAAATGTTTTAAAGTTTCTGCAGGCAGTTTTAAAGTAAAACTGGAAGGAATGGGAAAATATGTCAAGGTTTCTTCACCATGAACAAGAAAGCAGATGTGGAAATACAGTTTAACTGGATTTTTGTTTTAATAGCAGGAGCAGTAATACTTGCTTTTTTTGTTTCCATTGTAAACAACCAAAAAGATATTTCTGAGCAGAAAATAGCTTATACTTCTCTTACAAATCTTGAAACAATATTTATTGGTGCAGAATCAACAGCAGGTACAATGCATGACATTGAAATACCAAATATTGACATAAAATTTGAATGCGACAAATATTATATTGGAGAAACAAAGAAAGATACAAAAGACATGGTAATATTTGCGCCAAACATTATAAAAGGCAAGGCAATGCAGGCTTTAACCCTTGATTTCAGCCTGCCTTTTAGATTAACAAACATGGTGTATTTAACACATTCAAATATAAGATATATCTTTGTTTATGATGATGGGAATAAAAAATTATTTGATGAAGTCAATTCAACACTTCCTGATAATTTTGCAAGAGAAACAGTAACTTCTTTGCCAACCAACAATAAAAACAATTACAAAGTAAAGATTGTTTTGTTTAATAGAGATAAAAATGAATTTACTGGTTTTTCAAATCTTGGCAATGATGTAAAAATAATTGAAGTTACTGATGATAATAAAATTAACTTTTACAATTCTTCAACAGATAATATTGCAAACATTTCTTATTATTTTGAAACATCTTCTCTGATTGGCGCGATATTTGCCGAGGATTTTGACACATACAATTGTGTTATGAACAAAGCACTGAAAAAAGCAGGAATTGTTTATCAGATATACCAAAAAAGAGTTGAATCGTTTATTGAGTATTATGGTTCAGGAAGTTGCTATATTCAGTATGATTCTGCAAAAGTAACTCTTGGTTCCATGGCAGATAGTCCTTCATTAACTAAAGTTAATAATTTGATAGGAAATGCACAAACATTGTCAGAATATAATCAAAACCTGATTTATCAATCATGTCCAACAATTTATTAAAAAAATACAAAATGAAAAAAGCACAAATTAAAATGGGGGAGAATATTGCAGTTTTGTTTATATTTTTTATTCTTATAGCATTAGCAATGGTGTTTTACATGAGGCTTCAGAATTCACAGCTAAAAACTCTTTCAAATGAGGATTTGGCAAAGAAAGCAATTTATATTTCCCAAAGAATAAGCTATTTGCCTGAACTTCAGTGCAGCAAGGAAAATGTCTGGGATGAAGGGTGCTTTGATAAATATAAAATAATTGCAATGTCGGAAATGCAAGCCGAAACACAAAACCGACTTTATTATTTTGATTCATTTGGCTATGCAAATATAACTTTACAAATTTATAATCTTGATGGGGCGCCGGAAGATAATTATTATGCTATTTATACTGTTTATAAAAATTACACTCAAAAGCCAACATTTTATTTTCCTTTCTCTGTGTATAATGCAGTAGAGGAAAAAAAGCATTTTGGAATTTTAAAAATTGAGATTTACAAATGAAAAAAGCACAGATGGAAATACTTGGAATAGCGATTGTTGTTGTTTTAGCTACTTTGGGTATGCTTTTTGTTGTAAAATACTCAATGACATCATCAAAAACAACACAAAGCTATAAAACAACAGCAACAGCAGAGAATTTTCTCAGCGTTTTGATGGCAACCAGCACAGACTGCAATGGGCTGATTTTTTCCGATGTTTTGAAAGGATGTGCATCAGGGACAGTTGATTGCAATGGAGAAGACGCATGCGATTATGCAAAAACCATGATGACCAATCTTCTTGATGCTTCTCTGGGTGTTCAGTCTTTGAGTTATTATGTTATGGCATTCAAAGAGGATAAAGATAACAATGAACCAATAAAAATAGAAATAGAATCAGAAGATGGATGTGTAAAAGAAGGGGTTTGCACAGTTGACGCTTCTAAGGGTTGCACCGGAAAAAGAGAGGCTGCACAGAGGTTTTTGCCAACAGCAAGCGGAACAAGAACATTAGTTTTTTATATATGCAGTTAATTTAATATGAATATGAAAAAAGCACAGGAAAATATTATGAATCCGAAATTAGCAACGCTTATCTTAGTTCTACTTTTTTTACTTTTGCTGATTTATATTGCAGTTGTAAAAATAATAAAGCCGGGGTTATAAAATGAACAAAAAAGCGGATTTCAATTTTACAGTTGCACTGGTTTTAATACTTGCAGCAGGAATAATATTAATCTTAATTTCATCAGGCATGATACAATGGTTTAAGGGATATTTCATAGAAGAATCCTGTCAAACTTCCATTTTAAAGGCATCTGAGCTGAGGGTAAATGTTCTTAGTCAGTCCAATACGCCAATTTTACCCAATCTTGATTGTCCAGTTCAAAAAGTTACAATAAAATTAAATGATATTTTAGATAAAGACAAGAAAATAGATGATAACAAATTCAAAAGAAAAATAGCTGATGAAATCTATAACTGTTGGGATAAAATAGGAAAATTTAAACTAATGCCTTATTCTTTTGGAACATTTACCAACAAAAACATGTGCTTAATATGCACAGAAATAAAATTTGAAGAAAGCTTGTTGAAAAAAATGCAAGAAATAAATTACAAACCAATGTCTTTGTATAAATGGATGTTTGAAAATAAGGTTGCAAACAGCCAGAAAACTTATTTTGATTTAATTTATAATGGTACAATCATAGCAAGTTCAGAGCCATACAAACCATTAGATGAACAATTTAACCAAGGAATATTAACTTCTGATTTTTCTGATAATTTTATTCTTGTTTGGCATTCTTTGATTGTTGACAAACCTTTATCAAATCCAGGTTTCAATTATTTTTTGCCATATTTTAAAGTTTATTGGTGGCAGACAATCTTCATAGCATCACCAAATTATATGACAAAGAACAATGTTTGTGATTATATAGTAAACTAAAAATGAACAAAAAAGCAGATAAAAAATATATGGTAATAATCGGTTTAGTTCTGCTCGTCTTTGTTATTATTATAATGGTTTGGTTTCAGAAATCATGGAGCAGCACAACCAATTTTCTTTTGGAAAAAAATAAATGCAAGCAAAGTGTGATGGCCGCTTCTGTTAACATAGAAGGAATTCAATTTTCAGAGCAGATAGACTGCCCAACAGATTACATCATAATTGAAAGCAAAGATGAAGATAAGATAAACCTTAAAATGGCAAATTCCCTTGCAGAATGCTGGGATAATTTTGGACGCGGACAATTAAATCCATTTAAGCAGGAAGGGGTTTTTTGTGCAGTCTGTAATATAATTGATTTTAAGGAAAAAGATAAAAAGATTTACGGAACAACCAAATATTTGTTTGAACACAATGTTCCATCAACAAATCTCAGGTACGTTGATTTTTTAATGGGGTTTAAAACATCAAACACAGATTATCTTGATGATGCAGAAATAATCAACAAATTAAACACACATTTAACTGAAAATTATATTGATACTAATAGCAAATATGCAGTTGTTTTTGTTCAGGCCGTTGGAAAAGAAACCATTTCAAAATTCAAAGATCAAGTTGGAGGAACTGAAAAAGCAACAATATTTGCAGCAGGTACTGGTGCAGTTATTGGCGGAATTGGTGCAGGAGTTATATGTGGTTTGGCAACAGGCGGAGTTTGCTGGGGTGCAATTGCAATAGGTGGAACAGTTGTTTCAATAGCAAGTGGCACCGCAACACTTTTTGGAGGAGATGATCCGCAATGGGCATCAACAATAAGATTAATTGATTATGATGAACATTCATTAAATGCATTGGGATGTGAATACCTTCCTGTTGAACAGAAAACTACATAAATACCTTTGTTATCCTTATAAAAATGGCAAAAAAAGCAGATGTAAACTGGGAAATTGTTGGCATTGTAATAGCTTTGGCTGTTTTGGCGCTTTCAATATTTATTTATGCTGCTTCCAAAGGAAAAATAGGAAATGTTTTTGACAAATTAAAAGATATATTGAGTTTTGGCGGTGCGTAATGAAAAAGAAAGCAGAGCTTACAACAACACAGATTGTTTTAATGGTATTGGCTTTATTGCTGGGCGCAGTTATATTGTTTTTCCTTACAATAGGAAAAAAAGCATTCAGCTCAATAATGGGCTTTGATATACCTTAATGTTCGAAAGATTTATAAATAAAAAAGCTTTTAACGAGCTTATAATACTAAATGAGGTGAAAAGATGAATAAAAAAGGCGCTGAATTGTCCATGAATGTTATTGTAATAGCGGCAATAGTTCTTCTTGTGCTTGTTGTTTTGAGCATAATATTCTTGGGAAGAATTGGGATCTTTGGAAAAAGTGTAGGTGACTGTGCAACAAAAGGAGGAGTTTGTGTTGCAAGAGAAGACTGCACAGATATAACAAGATTAGCTCCAGGAACAAACTGTGAAAAAGATGAACCAGGAACAATTTGCTGCGTAAAAGCAACATCTTGATTTTTTATTTTTTCTTTTAAAATGAACAAGAAAGGCGTTGAGCTAACATTAAATACAATTATTATATTAGCTCTTGCACTGATCGTTCTTGTTGTCTTAAGCATAATCTTTTTTCAGAGAGCAAATATTTTTAATCAGTCTGTCAATCCTGATTGTGAATCACAGCAAGGGGTATGCATGAGTCAGTGCCCGCCTGATAAAATGGCAGTTTATGCAAAATGCCCAGATGGAAAAATAGGAAAATGCTGCATCCCCCCACCACAATGACAATCATAAACAAAAAAGCAGATACGACAATAATTATTTCTTTGGCTCTTGGGATACTTGTTCTTGCAGGCATTGGCTGGATGATTTATAAAACACAGGCAACAACAAAGGCAAATATTCAAATCGGATGCCAAAATCTCATTATGGAAAACCTAGGAATAAAAGGGGAATGTGTTGATTTAAAACAAAGTCAAGAACTGAAAAATAAAAATTATATATGCCCTATGTTTAATGAAACTTGCCCAAAAGACAAACCTTATTGCTGTTATTATTCAGAGGATATATCAAAATCATGATTAAAATGGTTTCTAAAAAAGCAGACACAATGGTTTTAAAGGAGGTTATTGAGCTTGTAATAGTTGCTGGCCTTATACTACTGAGTGTTTTTGTCGGTTACAAGCTTTGGGGTCTATTTTTTGGCCAAAAAGAAGATGCCAATACAATAAATAATTTTAACAGGCTTATTTCTGATTTTGATGAACTTTTAAATTCTCCTGAAGGATTTGCTTACAAAACAGGAAGCTATTACGTCAAAGATGATTATTACATATTTTACAGAGTGGATTCAAAAGATCAAGATACAATTTATATTTATTTAAACGGAAAAAAAGGCCATGTTCTGGAAAAAACATACCAAAATGTTTTATTTGATTTTGGAAAGGGAATACAAAAAGAGCTTTCTGCAGAAGATATCCTTCCAATAGGGAGTGAAAAAGGAGAAATAAAAACATTTTACATAGAAAAGGTAATTGAAAAAACATCCAAAAAACCAATTATCAGTGTATGGGTTTATTCAGAGGGAATAATTGAAACAAGAAAAGCATTAATTGAAAAAACAAAATGCCTTGATAATTCAAAAGTAATGCCCCCTTGTTACTGCGGTTTATATTTTGCAGAAAATGCCAATCAATATTGCTGTAAAAAAAATAATTATTATGAACTTGAAAATGCATGTTGTAATCCGGATAATATAAAATGTAGCGGAGCAATAATTTCATGCTGCAGCTGCGGCGATAAAAATTACTTAACAGGATACTGCGTTTATGACACATTATTGGATTGTAGCAAAATAGCAAAATGCGATGATTATTGCTATGAAATGGAATTAACAGGAAGCGAACAACCAAGGCAAACCGTTTCAATATGTTATTCCGAACCAACCTTCAAATTATGCAGTGATGATCCCTGTAAAGTTGGCGGGTCAAAAGGCTGCATGGCAGTCTCATTTGATTCTGGAAAGGCTTGCAAATAATTTACCATAACTCTTATAAATAACTAAATTTTACATCTTTTATAATGATAAAGGCTAAAAAGGGCGAAATAGAGCAGACCATTTATTTTGTCATATTTGAAATAATTCTTATTGCAATAACTGCTTTGGCTTTGTTCAGCTATGTAAACAACCTTGCAAAATCAACAGGGTTTGAAAAGCAGATACTTGCAAGAGATTTTGCATTGATTCTTGATGCAGTTTATGCTGCCCCGGGAAATCTTGAATATGCTTATCAGAACAATTTCTCAAATTTCAATTTTAACATGATTTTTGGAGATTCGCTTGTGCAGATTTCAGAAAAAGACAACACTTATATGCCTGCTTTTCCATATGCCTCAAGCTTTAATATCTATATGCCGGCTTATGAAGCAAACACAAAGGAAAAAATAGTTTTATTTAAATCAGATAACAAAATAGAAATTAACAGTGAATTTAACAGCGATTTATTTCTTTGCCCTTATGTCAATACAACAAAAAATGACTGGAAAATACTTTTAGATACAAATTTTAATTATAATCTTATAAATTCAGAGAAATTAACAGGCACACCAAAAGACAAAAGAGAAAAAATAACCTTAACTTATTCACCGGATATTCAAATTATCAACGGAATACCAATTATACCTGAAAATTACCAGATTGCAAAAGAAAAAACACAGGAAGTTGTATCTTTTTATATGGGAAAAACAGACGCAAATGAAAACCCATTAAAAATTTATATTGTTGTTGATTCTGTTGCAATAGCTGAATCAAGAAAGCTTGCATGCATAATAATAAATCAGTTCATGCAAGAAGCAAAAACAAAATTTACCTCAGCAGAGATAATTCCTGTTTATGAAACAAGCGATGAAACAGATTTAAAATATATTCTTACAAAAAACAGGGTGCAGGTTTTCATAGAAGCGGGAAACACCAATTATAAATATGAAAATATCGAACAGGAAAAAACAAATTATTTTATTTTACTGGAACGGGTATTAAAAGATTATTTTGGAGAAAAAGAACCAGGCCAATTATGTAACTTAAATCATTGCAAGCCAAAAGGAATTGATGTTTGCCTTGCATATGGCGGTTTAGCCCCTTACACGGGATGTCCAGAAGGAAATTTGTGCTGCAATAATATAGAAAATGAATGTGAATTAAACAAGGGCGAATGTGTTGATTTAATAAAAGAAACATGTTCAGAAGAAAATTTAATTGATAAAAAATGCCCTTATAGTTTGAAATGCTGCGTGAAAACATGAATAAAAAAGCTTTGTCATTTGATATGATGCAGTGGCTTATGAGGCTGCTTTTTTTGGTTGTAGTCATATTTTCAATTGTTATGCTGCTCAATGCCTATACAAAAAAACAGCTTGATGTGAAAGAATTACAGGCGGAAATTCTTATTAACAGACTGATATTATCCCCTGATGGAATTTCAAAAGTTGATTATATTTCAGGAAGAAGCATTCCTTTTGCTGTTGAGGATTTATCATCAGAAACAAGCAAGCAGCAAATGGAGCAAAGATTGATGCAGACAATAAATTACAATAAAAAGAATTTTATTGCAGCTAAGATTGAAATATTTGAAAATGAAATAAGCCCGGTAACATTTTATTATGATAAAAACACTTATGAGAATATTGCGCCAAGATCATGGCTCGAAGGAATTGGGGGAGCTTTGCAATATCAAAGGGACTTTGCTGTTGTTTATAATGAAAAATCAAAAAGAATGACAATAACTGTTGTGGTGGTAAACTCATGAATAAAAAAGCAGTTTCAAATATGATTATAGACATCATTTCTTATTTACTGTTTGTACTTTTGATTATTTTGTTTCTTTTGATAATAAGTGCATCAAAAAATGAAAAAACAATGGAATTAAATGATTTTACCTCCCAGACAGATGCTGATTACGCTTTAATTGCCTATATGAGAAGTCCGGTTTCAGGGGAGAGCATGGATTTTTCACAATTAACATATCTTAAATTTATTGACTCTGATAATTATAAGTCAAAATGGACAATAAAAACAGAGGAATACATGAAAAAGTTTTATCCTGATTGTGATTGGGATTTTAGAAGAGTTGGAGAAGGAGATAAACCTCAAAGAGCATTTGACAAAAAATCATCTGTTCAGCTTCCGGGAGATGAAAAAATAATCGTTGAATTGGGATTGGAGTGTTCAACATGAACAAAAAAGCACAGTATTTTAATTTTGCACTTGTTTTGCTTACCCTTGCTGTACTGGTCAGTACACTGGTTTTTCTTGCCCCAAAAACAGAGCCAGCAAAAACAATAGGCAAACAGCAGACTTTATTGATAAACAAATATGTTCAGGGAGAAAAATTATTGCTGTTTGTTGATTTGGCAGCGAAACAGGCAGCTTACAATTCTGTTTATGATCTTGGCCAGAATGGCGGATTTTCATTTGATGAGTATGAAGCATCTGCAAGCGATTGCGGAAGTTTTAATGGTTATAATCTATGGAATAATTTAAATGAGGATTGCGAACCAACAGAAAACCAGCTGTTAAACTCACTGTCTAATTTGATGGAAAACAACAATCTTGAGCCACTGCTTTCTTTTTATAATTTTTATCTTCCAAGAAATAATTACAATATAAATATAAAAACAGAAAAGAGCAGCACACATTTTATTGGGAATTCCAAAAAGAAAGTTGGAGTTGACGTTTCAAATGATTTTGTTGAAGAAGGAGATATAAACGGAGTTGAATTCAGAGCAGCCCCTCCTGAAAATTATGCATCAAGAGGAGCGGATAAAATAATTGACACACTTGTAATTCATTATACGGCAGGAAGTGATATAGATGGAGCACTGTCAAGGCTATTAGATTCAAAATCAAAAGCAAGCAGCCATTACATTATCGGAAATGTAAAGGACAATTTTGAAGTATTGCAGTTGGTGAATGACCAAAACAGAGCATATCATGCAGGATGTAATTCAAAATGCGGTGATTTGTGCAAAGATGGATGCACTCCATGTAAAGACCAAAGATATTATGACATAAACAGCAGATCCATAGGCATAGAGGTTGTTAATTTGGGAAATTATTGCGGAAGCAGCATATGCCCAGGAACAAATGGCCTTTGCTTTGAAGAGGGAAATGAAAAAACCTGTTGGGAAGTTTATCCTCAGGAACAGATGGATAAACTTGTTGCAATCTCAGCATATCTTATAAAAAAATACCACATTCCAATAGACAGAGAGCATATAATAGGGCATGAAGAAATCACATCATGCAAAAATGACCCTGGCAAAGCATTTGACTGGGACAATTTTATTTTAAGATTAAATAATGAAGTGAAACTTGATGATTCTGTTTTGATTGAAAAAATAATAAATGCCAACAAATCAGATGAAAAGCAGAATATTCAGGAAAAAAGTGATTATTATTTAGATCCTTCTTTTAATGTCAATATCCCTTATAATCTTGAAGATTACAGCGGAATAAAAGGCCGGCTTTCAGTGCTTTCAATAAGATGTGCAAATAAAAATGATTTAAAATCGTGCCTTGAGCGGGAAAAACCTTCAAATTGGGCAATAAAATACAATGGCGAATTTATTGGCTCTGAATCTGACTGGAACAAATACTGCAAAAATTCATATAATTCAAAAGACACAAGAATAATTCAAATCTGCATAATTGATGATTCTATTAAAAATGTTTATAAAAATCCAGTTGACAGCAAAAAACAGATTATGCCCTTGGTAATCAAGTTTGCTTATTATCTAAAGGAATCAGAAGCCCCTTTGCCAATAACATATATTGAAGCAGCTGACAAAAGAAAAGCAGAAGGCTCAGTTGTTCTGAAATGGAATGCTTCAGAATCAACAGATGTTGTAAAATACAAAATTTATTACATGGAAGGTTTGTATAATCTTGAGGGAACACAGTACGATCTTGATGCAATAAAACAGTTTGCTGTTGAAAAAGGAGGAATAATAGAAGCAGATTCAAAGAATACAAATGTTTTATTCAATGATTTGAATATTTTGCAGGAAGTTTACTGCATATTCAAAGATGACAAATGCATTTTTAATTATATGAATGCAGATAAAAAATATGTTTTGCAGGACAATGCTTTGTATTACTTGAGCGACAAAAAACAATATGTATTTTCAATTGCAAACTTAATAGACAATACAGATTATACTTTCCTTGTTACAGCTGTTGATGCAGAGGGAAATGAAATCAAAGGCCCAGGATTATTTAAAGCAAATGAAAATTGGATTATTGCGCAGTCTGTTGATGATTTGGAACCAGGACTTTTGGATATATCCGAAATAAAATCAGAGCTTGGAACTATTGTTTTAAAATGGAATCCGGTTCAGTACAATATTGACGGAAGCTTAATAAGGCAGGCAGAGCAGATTTATTATTATGTTTATAATACAACAGACATAATGACGATTCCTTTTGTAAATAATTATAATCTTGTTGCAGGGCCTATAACAAATACAGAATTAACAATAGCAAAACCAGCAGTTAAAATCGGATTTGCAGTTATTGCGTGGGATAAATCATCAGAATCGCATACATTTTCACAGCCATATCCCTATTTCGAGCATTTAAAATGGAAAGCTTCTGAATAATTGTTTTGCATAACACAAATATTTTTAAATCATCTTAGTTTCTAAATTAGCATGATACACATGCCTTTGCAGGACATAATTTCTGTAATAATTGACAAATCAGGATTATCAAGAGAAGAAGTCATAGAAAAAATAAACAATAAAAAGAAACAACTTGCTGACTTGGTTTCTGATGAAGGTGCAGCACATATAATTGCAAATGAGCTTGGAATAAAGCTTTTTGAGCATACTGGAAAATTAAAAATCAAAAATATCCTTTCAGGAATGAGAGCAATAGAGCTTGTTGCAAAAGTGCAGAGAATATTCGATGTAAAGGAATTTGACAAAGGCGCTGTAAAGGGAAAAGTGGCAACTTTGATTGTTGGCGATGAAACAGGAACAATAAGGATTGTTTTGTGGCACAACCTTACAGATTATGTCAATAAGGTCAAGATTGGTGATGTAATAAAAGTAACAGACGGCATTGTAAAGGAAAATCAGGAAAGAAAGGAAATTCATCTGAATGAAAAAAGCAAAATTATAATCAATCCGGAAGGAGAAACAATTGCGGACAAAGTAGTTTCTGAAAGAAAAAACATTGCTGAGTTGAAAGAAGGAGATTTTGCAAGCGTTCTTGCAACAATTGTTCAGGCATTTGATTTGAAATTTTTTGATGTCTGCCCTGAATGCAGGAAAAAAATTGTTAATGGAGCTTGCGCAGTGCATGGCAATATTGCTCCGCAAACATCCTATATTTTGAATTTATTCATTGATGACGGAACAGAAAATATAAGGGCTGTTTTGTTTTCAAAGCAGGCAGAATTATTCTTAAAGAAAACAAATGAAGAGCTTTCTGCTTACAAGGATTTGCCACAAAGCTTTGAAGATATAAAAAATTCATTGCTTGGCATGATTGTAAAAATAGAAGGCAAAGTAAAGAATAATGCCTTTTTTAGCAGAAATGAGCTTGTTGTAGATTCTATAAAAGAAGCAGACCCTGGTGAAGAGCTTAAAAAATGATGTTTAAAACACATATAGCATTTGGTTTTCTTATCGGTTTGCTGGCTTTAAAATTTTTCACTGTTTCAAATCCAATTTTATTTATTACTCTTGTTGTACTGGCATCTGCTTTGCCTGACATAGACCATCCAAATTCAAAATTAGGTAAAAAAGTAAAAATAATATCTTTGTTTTTTGAGCACAGGGGATTTTTCCACGGAATATTTGCAGCATTTTTGTTTGGTGGTATTGCTTATTATTTTTTAAAAGGCTATTTTTTGGCTGTTTTCATTGGTTATTTATCGCATTTAATTATTGATGCAATAACCTTAGAGGGAATAATGCCTTTGCATCCTGTTTCAAGGTTCAGATTAAAAGGCTTGTTCAGAACAGGCAGTGTTTTTGAATATATCATATTTGTTTTAATAACTATTGCAAATGGATATTTTCTATTGCATTAGTTTTGTATGAGCTTTTAAAATATGTAAAAAAAATAAGATTATGAAATAATCCGAAGAATAATTAAAAGAACTCTTGCAAAAATAAGTTAAAAAATTAATAAATAAAAAAAGAAAAAAATAAAAGAAATTATTCTTTGGCTGCTTTAAAATCCTTAATTCCGGATTCTTCAACAACAAAATTGGCTTCTCCTTCTGCAAGATTTGGCGAATCAACTAATTTTGCAACTCTGCTTCCTTTCTTTCCTTTTCTTAAATAAATTCTGAAAGTAGATGCATGAGCAACAATATGCCCGCCAATTGCCTGTGTTGGATCGCCAAAGAACATGTCTGGCTTTGCCATGACCTGGTTGGTTACATAAACACACAAATTATATGTATCTGCCAATTTCATCAGCAAATGCAGATGTTTGTTTATTTTCTGCTGTCTTTCAGCAAGTGTTCCTCTGCCTATAAATTCTGCTCTAAAATGTGCTGTTAAAGAATCAACAATAACCAGTTTTACATTCAAACCTTGTGTTTTTATAAGCTCTTCAACCTTTTCAGCCAATAACATTTGATGGTCAGAATTGTATGCTCTTGCAATTTTTATATTTTTTAACACTTTGTCAGGATCCAAACCACAGCCTAATGCAAATTGCTTTATTCTTTCTGGCCTGAATGTGTTTTCAGTGTCAATATAAACAGCAACTGCTGTTGGGTCTTCTAACTGGCATCTTACTGAAAGCAAATGCCCAATCTGTGTTTTTCCCGAACCAAACTCTCCAAATGCTTCTGTGATTGCTCCTGTTTCAAATCCTCCGCCAAGAAGATTATCAAAAGTTTCTGAGCCTGTTTTTAATTTCATTACCTTTTCCCTTCTTTTTAGCAAGTCATCTCCTGATTCAAAACCCATATTCATGGTTTTTCTTGCGTGCTGTATCATTTTTCTTGCAACTGTTTCAGATACTCCAGAAAGTTCAACAATCTGTCCGGGGCTTGCAACTGCTATTGAAAGCAAAGTGTCAAGTCCTGCATCTCTTAGCTTTTCAGCTGTTGCAGCGCCAACACCAGGCAAATCCTCAATTGTCTGTTCGCCTTTTTTCATTGGTTTTAATTCTATTATATCTTTCTCAGCCATTTCATCTGATTCAATAGGATCTTCCATTACTTCTTGTTTCTTCATTTTTTCACCTTCTTTTTATAAAATTGTAGAGGTCTAAATAACCTCTACTTCAATATCTTCTCCCTGTTCTTTTAAAACAAGGTATTCATATGCTTTGTTTGTTACCAAAGCAACTTTTGGCAGGTCTGCAGCTCTGAAAGAATTGGTTTTTTGCCAATTGCCTGCTTTGTCTTTGTAATTTCTTTCTACGCTTACAGTAAAGTAAACATAGTCTCCTTTTTCTCCTGTCTGCTCGTTTTTCCAGACGGTGGCAGTTACCGCTCCTGCTCTAAACTTCTTTTCTGGTAAGTTCTTATCCATTTTTTACACCTCTTTGCTTTTCGCATCTTGTTTCATTCTGCTGTTATAAAACCTTGTTGTGGTGTTTACGACAACAGAGAGGGTTGTTACTTCAACAACAGATATGGGGTGGTGAAGGTTATTTAAATACCTTTTTCCAAGAAATGACCAGTGGGCTAGTGAAACAAGAAATTTAAGCTACTTTTGCATAATCCATTAAATGTTCCCATAAACTGCTTTTAGCAACAATATGGCTTTCTTCAACTTCTATTTTTAATCTAAATCTTTGTGCAAGCTCTTCAAGCTGTTCAGTTTTTATTATTTTTCCATTTTGGTCAATAAGTTCAACTAAAGTAACTTTAGTCACATCAGTGTTTGGGTTAGTAAGGTGCTGTTTGCTCAGATACTTTGCAGTATTTATTGCTTTAAGACCAGCTTCAAAAATATTGTCTGCAATTATCATTTTGGTACTTTTTGATTGGTCAGGGTAAGTAATACCAAAACCATAAGAAATTCCGCCATCAATTTCAAATAATGCTTTATATTCCATACAGATTTTCATTTTTTTCAAATTTAAAAAGATTATTATAAAAAGAAATATATCTTGTTAACCTTATTTTGGGTAACTTTATTAATGAGTTATTATACACTTAATATATGATTAGTACTCTTATGGACTTTCTGCTGCATGTTGATAAGTATCTTAATCTTGTTATTCAGAATTATGGGGGATTTGTGTATTTTCTGCTTTTCCTTGTTATTTTCCTTGAAACTGGATTCGTTTTAACACCCTTTCTGCCAGGAGACTCTTTGCTGTTTGTTGCAGGCACTTTTGCAGCTGCAAGCACTTTGAATGTTTATATTCTGTTCTTTATTTTTTCATTGGCATCCATACTTGGAGACACTGCAAATTATTGGATTGGCCATCATTTTGGAAAAAGGATATTTTCAAGATTTATCAAAAAAGAGCATATGCAGAAAACAAAATCATTTTTTCATAAGCACGGCAAAAAGACAATAGTTCTTGCAAGATTTATTCCAATAATAAGGACCTTTGCGCCTTTTGTAGCTGGCATAGGAAAAATGGACTACCTTACATTTTTAAGCTACAATATAATTGGAGGAATTGTTTGGGTTGCATTATTCCTGTTTTCAGGTTATTTCTTTGGAAACCTTGCTTATGTCAAAGATAATCTTGGAATGATAACTTTGCTGATAATAGCAACTTCTTTAATACCTGCAATAATAGAATATGTAAAACATAAAAAAAAAGAAAAAATAAAAGTTTAATCCTCTTAACGAGAAATAATCATTAAACTATTCTAAAATACTTAGAACTTTTTGTGGTTCTTGTAGCATTCCCTGCAATATACAGGTTTCCCTTCAGTTGGTTTGAAAGGTACTTCGCATTCTTGGCCGCAATCTGAACAAGTTGCCTTGTGCATTTCTCTTGGACCAAAATCTCTTCCTTGGAATCCCATTTTTGTTTTTCTCCTATTTTATATATCCAGCACCAATTATTGGGCTTTCATTTATACATTAAGAATTAGTGAAGGTTGGTAGTATATAAATTAATGGTATTTCTTGCAAAAGTTTTTAAATACTCCTTATAAACTACCTATAAAGGTGATAATCATGAAAAAGACATTTATAACCTCAGAAAGCGTCACAGAAGGTCATCCTGACAAGATTTGCGACCAAATTTCAGACTCAATACTGGATGAATTGCTAAAACAGGACCCAAATTCAAGGGTTGCTGTTGAAACACTGACCACAACAGGGTTAGTTGTTGTTGCAGGAGAAGTCACAACAAAAGGATATGTGGATGTTCAGAAAACAGTAAGAAACACATTAAAAGAGATTGGCTATACAAATCCCGAGTTTGGAATTGATTGTTTTGATGCAGGTGTTTTATCAAGCATTCATGAGCAAAGCCCTGATATTGCACAGGGGGTAAATGAGAAATCTGACAAAGAGATTGGTGCAGGAGATCAGGGAATGATGTATGGTTTTGCATGCAATGAAACACCAGAATTAATGCCTTTGCCTATTATATTGGCTCATAAATTAACAAAAAGACTCGCCGAGGTTAGGAAAACTGGTTTGATTAAAAAATTAGGGCCTGATGGAAAATCTCAAGTTTCTGTTGAATATCATGATGGAAAACCAGCAAGAATTGATGCAATAGTTATTGCTCAGCAGCATACAAAAGACATTTCTGAAGCTGAATTGAAAAAAGATATACTTGAAAAAGTTATAAAATCAGTTTGTGGTAATTTAATTGATGACAAAACACATATTCATATTAATGCAACAGGTTTGTTTGTTATTGGCGGCCCTGAAGGAGATACTGGTGTAACCGGAAGAAAAATAATTGTAGATACTTATGGCAGCGTAGGAAGACATGGAGGAGGTTGTTTCTCAGGAAAAGACCCATCCAAAGTTGATAGAAGCGGCGCTTATATGGCAAGATATGTTGCAAAAAATATTGTTGCAGCTGGCTTGGCTGACAAATGTGAAGTTCAGTTATCTTATGCAATTGGTGTTGCTGAGCCAACATCTGTGAATGTTGATTGTTTTGGAACAAATAAGATTCCAGAAGAGAAAATTGTTGAATTAGTTAGGAAAAATTTTAAATTAACACCAAAAGGAATAATTGATAGCTTGAATCTCAAAAGGCCAATTTACTTCAAAACAGCATCTTATGGCCATTTTGGAAGAAATGATCCTGACTTCACCTGGGAGAAGACTGATAAGGCGGAGATGTTGAGGAGAGAAGGAGAATAAATTTTTAGTAACATTTTTATATTTCTTTTATTTTTACATTATTTATGCCATCATTTCTAGCAATGAGAAAAAAGACCAAGACTAAAAGGCCAGTGTCATTTAGAACCAGTTCAGGCACAAAAGTTAGTTTTGGTGCAAAAAGAAAACCATTAAGAAGAACAAGAGTTGAGTTTTAGTTTTTAATAAAAATAAGAATTAACTCGTTCAACTTTATAATTAGATCTCTTTTTCTTTGTTTTCTTTTGAAGTTTTGATAATCTTGCATTTCCAGTTTTTACTTCCACTAATTTACTTCGAGTAACCTTGCCAGTTAACATATCTCGTTTTCTTACTCTAAAATCGTGTCCTCTCCCCGTTCTTTCAACTTCATAACCTTGCAATTGGTAGTTCATTTTTACAGTGTCTTCTCCAGCTTTTCCTTTTCTTCTATTTTCCCCAATAACTTCTTTTTTAATTTTCTTTTTAGAAATCTTTTTACCAAACATATCGGTTTTTATCATTTTTCCAAAAATATCACGTGGCATTTTTTATAATAATCTTTCCATTTATTTAAATATTCCTTTTTTAAAATAAATAAAAAAATAAAAATAATTTTTAGTGTATTTAATTTAATCTTACATTATCAAAACATTTTAAACATGGTTATGATTAGTAAGACTATTATAAATATTCCAACAAGGGCAGTTATTGTTGCTTTAGTAATGTCCGTTGCAATATTGTTGTAATGTCCCATAGCTATCACCTCCTCTTTGAGGCAACCAACCAAAACCTTTAAAAAGAACAAACGATTTAATCCTTAATGGTATATATTTGTTTGTTCTTGAAGGGTGGCTGATTTAAGCCTCCTTTAAGATCATTTCTTTTGAAATTTTTTGTTTTACCTCTCTTTTGATATTATCTCTGAATTGGATGATTTTATTCATCTTCCGCATAGTTATAACGATTTAATTATAGAAAATAGTATAACTATATAAATCTTTCGGTAAGATATACAAAATATTATAATTATAGAAAGTTTTATAAATAAGTTAATATTACTATGATAATATGCAAGATAATAATGATTTAAAAAATATATGGGAATTATATGGTGTTAAGGAAAATCCTTTTTCAACTTCACCCATTTTAGTTGTGGGTGGTGCTATACCAATTGATTCTTTTGTGGGACGCGGCGAACATATAAAAAGATTAAGCAAAATCATTGGTGCAAAAGGTGGATCAAGAACGTTTATTTATGGGGACATCGGAATTGGTAAAACTTCGTTTGTTAATGTAGTAAGAAATTCTGCTTTTGAAAATGGTTTTTTTACACATTTTAAAGAGATAACAACTCAAGACAAATGGACACCAGACGAATTTATTATAAATACTTTATCTGCCATATATTCTACATTAAAATTAATGAAAAATAAACCTATTGATAATGAAATTTATAAAAAATTAGAAAGTTTATTCGAAATTGGTACAATACAATTTAATGGTGGAGTCTCTATCGCAGGTTTTGGTGGAAATTATGAAAAACAAACAAAATCCGCAGAAGTTTTACCTTCAATCAGTTTACAAAATTTTTTTAGTGAATTAATAAATGACCTAAATAAACATACAAATAAAGATGTGATAATTCATTATAATAATTTAGAATTAGTTACCGAAAAAAATATGAGACATTTATTTGACCATTTAAGAGATTTTTTCCAAACAAAAGGAGTTCATTTTATATTTATTGGAAATTTAACTGCTTACTCAGTACTACAAAGTGTTCCAAGATTTTCTTCTATACTTTCAGATACTCCGTTTCATATAGAAACCTTATCTTATAATGAGGTTAAAGAAGTAATAAAAAAAAGATTTGAAGGTTTACGTATCAATTCAAATTTAAATTTAATATATCCTTATACGGATGATTGTTTAAAAATACTTTATGATTTAATGGAAGGAAATATTAGAGACATATTAAATAGTCTGACTACTGCAGTATTACATGCAACCATCGAAAGTCCAATTATCCTTGATAAAAATAAACTTGCAAAAACATTAAAAGAAGTATTAGAAGAAAGGTATCTTAATACTTTAACCAAAAAAGAGAGAGAAGTATTAGAAGAGATTGCAAAACACCAAGAAATAACAAATAAAGCTTTGTCTGACAAACTGAAAATACCTCGTTCTAATATCTCAAGTTATATTAAAGATTTAGAAACTGCTGGTTGTGTTTTTTTGAGAAGAAAAAATGGAAAAGATAAATTTTGGAAAGCTGATCCAAAAGTTAAATGGGCATTACTTAAAGAAAGCCCTCAAAAAACCCTTAATTTTTAATCTTTAAAATTAAATATGATTTTTATTTAATTATTTTAACTTTTAGCAACCTTTAAATACTCCCTCCTCACTCTAAGAGATAAATAGCCCAGTTTAAAGGTTAGCAATAATGGACTTTAAACACATTGCCAGGCGATAAAAGGCAATATTCTAGAGCTATTTGGAGAAATAAAATGGCAGAAAACAAAGAACTATTGGTTCCAATAAACGAATACCTAAAAGCAGGAATTCATATAGGAACAAAATTCAAAACAAAGGATATGGAGCCTTTCATTTACAAAATGAGGCAGGATGGTTTGCATATTCTAAATTTGCAAAAGATAGATGAAAGAATAGCAATGGCAGCAAAAGTCATGGCTCAGTTTAATCCAGAAGAGATTTTGGTTGTTTCAAGAAGGGAAAATGGATGGCAGGCTGTAAAATTATTCAACAAAGCAACAGGAATAAGGGTAATAACAGGAAGATACTCACCTGGTATGTTAACTAACACGCAATTAAAAACATTTACAGAAATAAAGCTTTTGATTGTTACAGATGCATGGCCGGATAGAAATGCAGTTCTGGATTCAATGAAATCAGGGGCAGCAATTATTGGTTTGTGCGATACAAACAATATGTGCAATAATCTTGATTTGGTTGTTCCATGCAACAACAAAGGAAAGAAATCTTTGGGAATTTTATTCTATGTTTTGGCAAGGGAATATCTGAAAGCAAAAGGACTGCTAACAGCAGGCCAGGATATAAGTGTTCCTTTGGAAAAATTCATGGAAGAATAATACCTGGGTTTGCAATTGCAAACTCTGTTTTTTTATTTCCATTTAAAACAGCAAATCTTTTTTCATTTTTTTCCAATTCTATTATTATATCAGAATCAATCTCAACAGCTCTTGAGCCCGCCATTTTTATTTTCTTTGAATTAACATCAAAATAAACCTGGTTGCATATTACAAAAGGCACTTTAATGCTCATTTTTTTTATTGTTCTCATCTGCTTCATAAGCATCATTTTTCCAAGGTCGCCCTTGTTTTTTGTGAATGTTTTGAAATAATTGCCAATTGTATCAAAAACAATCAGAGAAAAGCCTTCATAATAATCAAGCAGTTTCATTATTTCATCATGCTGATTTCTGAAATTTCTTATTCTCAGAATCATTATATTTTCCATGTTTGGGCAGATTTGCTGCATTCTTTCTGCTGAAACACCTTCTGTATCAATATACAAAATCTTTCCTTTTGTCAAAGCAGCCATCTGAAAAGCCATTGTTGTTTTGCCAGAGCTTGCTGGGCCGTAAATAGTTGTAACTCCTTTGTATTTGCCTGAAAGTACGTAATCTATTGCATCGTGAACCTGCATAATCCAAAAAACCCCATTTTTCTATTTAAATGTTCCCAAAAAGAGCATTTTTTCCTAAAATATATAAATAAACCCCTTTATTTAATATAATATATGAAGAGGGGCTATTTTATACTTATACAGGTAATATTAATAGTGTTAGCTATAAGACTTTATTACAGCTTTCAAACCCCTTTGTTCAGTGATGGAAGCTCTTTTTTTGCATTAAGGCAGATAGAAAGCATAAAGCAGACAGGTCTTCCTTTTTTTGAAGACAGCTTAAGCCAGGGTTCAAGACAATTCATGTTTATTCCTTCATTTCATTACATATTTGCATTTTTCAGCTTGATACTTCCAACAGCACTTGTTGGCAAAGTTTTAAGCAACATTCTTGCTGCTTTGCTGATAATAATAGTTTATCTCATAGCAAAAGAGCTTACAAAGGATGAAACTTCCTCATTATTGGCTGCACTGTTCTCAGGATTCATTCCTGTTTTCATAGAGCTTTCTGTAAACAGCATAAGCACATATTCATTATCTATCCCATTGATTTTTCTTGCATTATATTTTTTTATGAGACTAGATAATAAAAAATACCTTAATTATTTTATTGCAACAATTTTTATTTTGCCTTTAATCCATCCGTCAGTTGTTCTTTTGATTCTTGGTTTTATTTTTTATCTTCTCATTTTAAAGCTTGAATCAATGAAAACAGAGCCAAAAGAGCTTGAAACAATACTTTTTGCAACATTTCTTGTTATGTGGTTTGAATTTTTAATATACAAAAAGGCATTTTTAACTCAGGGAATATCATTAATTTGGCAGAATACTCCATTGGAACTTCTTAAAACATATTTCTCGCAAATTCCAATAGTGGATATTGTCTATAAAATAGGTTTTGTAACTTTTATTTTTGGAGCTATGACTTCATACCATTACATTTTTAAGGAAAAAAACAAAAAAATATACCTGTTGATTGCAATGGCCCTTTCAATAATAACTTTGATGTGGTTCAGGCTTGTTGAATTTGAAATTGCACTTGCAATACTTGGGATATTGTTTGCAATATTAACAGGAGTTTTCTACAAGAATATTTTCAACCAGATAAAGAAAACAAAATTTTATCCTTATAAAAATGCGCTTTTTGCAGGAATAATAATTCTTTTTGCTATAACTTCCCTAGTGCCTTCATTTTTGTATGCTGATAATGCAGTTAAAGAAGCACCAACTGATTTGGATATCAAAACAATGCTTTGGCTCAGGGAAAACACCAACAGTACAGTTGTTTTGACCTCAACAGAGGAAGGTGATTTGGTAACTGCAATTGCAAAAAGAAACAATGTAATTGATTCCAATTTCATTTTGTCAGAGAATGCAAACACAAGATATACAGATGCCAAAACAATTTATACTACACTTTATGAAACACAGGCTGTAGAGCTTTTAAACAAATACAACATAACCTATATTTTGTTTACAGAAAAAGCAAGAAAAGAATTTGGTATAAAAAAATTAAGCTATGCATCAAATGAAAAATGCTTTAATTTGGTTTATGGAGATGAATCAACAACAGCGCTTTACGAGTCAAAATGCCACATAGAACAGATATAAATTTGAAGAATATTGTTTTGATAATATTTTTAGCTGCAGCTCTTTTGGCAATGCCTTTTTTATTAAGGCACTTTTCAGGAATGCCTTTGCATTATGGTCCTGATTTTTACACCCAGGACAATCCGCTGCACAATTTTATTTTCAGATACACTCAAAGCTGGCAGGTTTATTTTAATGTTTTAATTGGAATTTTATCCTCTGTTTTGTTTTATTTTGTATTAAAAGACAATATAAAAGAAAAAAGCATTGCATTTTTTGCATCCTTGCTTATGGTTGTATCTCCTTTGTTTATTTACACATTTACAAGCTCAAATTTCAATTCAATGGCGCTTTTTTTGACTTTGCTTGGCGCATGGATGTTTAAAAAACAGAAATCCCATTTTTTATCCATTGTTCCGTTTATTTTGTCATCTTTGTTCAGCATATTCAACAGCATTGTTTCATTAATGGCAATATTCCTGCTTTCATATTCAAAAGACAAAAAGGAAAAGTTCAAAATACTTACAATAATAATCATGGTGTTGGTTACAATATTTGCAAATGTTGATTTTTATTACAAAAATCAGTTTACAGGATTATTCACTGATTTTGGCTCTTTTACAGGCATATCTTTGATTCTTTTGATTTTAAGCATAATCGGATTTGCATACAGCTGGAAATCAAATGAAAAAGCAAAGTTTGCGCATTTTTCAGTTATTATATTTACAATCATGTTTTTTATTTTTGACAATACAATATTGATTTATCTGAATCCGGCATTGTGCGTGCTTGCAGCATATGGCATAATTTTTTTGCTAAACAGGAAATGGAATTCCGAAACAGTCAAAAATATAACTTTGTTTTTGATTATGCTTGGGTTAATATTCTCCGCTGTTTCATACGAAACAAGATTAAAAAGCTTTGAGCCAAACAATGAAATGTTTGATGCTTTTCAGTTTCTTTCGGAGCAGGCAAAGGGAATTGTTGTTGCAAATCCGGATTACAGCAGTTATTTAACACATTTTCAAATGCAGCCTTTAATATTTTATCCAAGAATTTACATGGAAAAAACAGAGGTTGATTACAGATATGCATTTTCTCTGAGGGAAATGGACAAATTAAGAAGATTCCTTGATTCAAACAGGGTCAGATACATAATAACAGACGAGAAAACGCCTGAATCATTTTTACAAGCTCTTGAAAACAATGATTTCACTAAAATTTATGAAAACAGCAAAATAAAAATTTACAGGTATTAAAATGAACATAGAATATGTTTTTATCTGGGTTGTTTCATTCATTTCATTGTATCTTTCGGTGGTATGGTTTTTGTTTTTTTATTCAAAAACCAAAGACAGCAGCCAAATCTCAAAGAACAGGCCACTGATAACCATAGCAGTTCCAACATACAATCAGCAAAAGAACCTAAAGCGATTTTTTGAATCTTTTTTAAAATTTAATTATCCAAAAGAAAAACTGGAATTAATATTTGTAAATGACGGCTCTTCTGACAAATCAAGGGAAATGATTGAAAAATTTATCAAAAATAACAAAGACAGAAAAATAATTCTTGTAAACAGAAAAGAAAAAAGCGGAATTAAGGCAATACCTGTAAATGAAGGGTTAAAACTTGCAAAAGGAGAATTCTTCATGTGCCTTGATGCAGACACATTTCTTACAAAAGACTCTCTTTTGCACATGATAAATCATTTTCAAAACAAAAAAATAGGTGCAGTAATAACCTCCATGAAAGTTGACAAGCCAAAAAATATTTATGAAAAAGTTCAGCATGTTGAATATCTCATATCCTGTTTCATGAGAAATATAATGTCATCAATAGGAACATTATACACTTCGCATGGAGCAACATTATTCAGAACAAAATTGCTAAGGGATGTTGGAGGATTTGACACCAACAATTTAACAGAGGATTTGGAAATAGTTTTTAGAATAAGAAAAAAAGGATATATTGTTGTTGCTGAAAACAAAAGCGTTTCATATACAGAAGTTCCAAAAACATTTTCAAACATTACAAAACAAAGAGTTAGGTGGTTTAGGGGATTTATTGACAACTCAATAAGATACAGGGATATGTGCTTTAACAAAAAATACGGGCTTTTTGGATTTTTTCAGTATCCAATAAATGTATTGGCGCCAATATTTCTGCTGATTCTTGTTGGCATCCTGGTTTTTAATTATGCCGAATCTGCTTATTATTTTATAATGAAAAACATAGTCATAGACAATTATCTTTTTGATTATTTCTTTAAAATGCCCTCCATTAAAACAATGCTTTTAAGCCAAGACATAAAACTTTTATTTCCTTTGGTTATTTTGACAGTACTCAGCGTATTCATGCTTTTCCTTGCCTATTCTTTTACCAACTCAAAATTAAGGCATTTTTTTTCGATAGCTTTATATTATTTTGTTTATCCTTATGTAACTGCTTATCACTGGATAAAATCAATTAAAGATGAGGCAATAAAAGCAAAGAAAAAATGGTAAGAAAATATCTGATTATGGCAATTTTGACAAGCTTAGTTTTCTTTTTTGTAGGCTTAATCATAGGCAATGCATTGAATTCATTTTCCTATGCAGGCAAAGTTGAAAGCCTTTTAAGGCAGAGCGAATACAATCTTGACAATTATCTTCTTGAAAAAGAGCTTTTCAAAACTTATGGCAATGAAAACTGCGATTTGTTCAAAAGCAAAATAAACACTTTGTCATCGGATTTGTATACTATGGGAAAATTTTTGACAGAGGAGGAAAAAAATCCAAAACTCAATCCGGAAGATTACAAATACATAAAAACAAAATACCATTTGACCCAGATAAGAACTTACCTTATCTATTATGAATTGATAGAAAAATGCAATCTTAAAGACAACATAATACTTTATTATTATGATTATAACAATGAGTCAGAACAGCAGGGAAAAATACTTGACAAGCTTGTAGCTGAAAACAACCTTAAGGTTTTTGCAATCAAGATTGGATATGATTCAAGCATAAAATTCCTTGAGGATTATTATAAAATAGAAAAATCTCCTTCGCTTGTTGTTAATTATGAATGCACACTGCAGGGGCTTTCTGATGAAGAGGAAATAAATAAATGCCTTTCAAAACAAAATTAAAAGATTTTTTGAAGAAAAATAAATTTGCTTGCATTGTTTTTGCTCTTTCAGCTGTTTTTTTTATTCTGCAGAAAGCATCAAATGTAAGCTGGGATTACAGCGTTTATTTTATGAATGCAAAATATCTTTTTTTCAATGGCTCATATTTTGAGGCATTAAGGCCGGTTTTCCCAAGCCTGATTTTTGGCATTTTAATGCTTTTTGGGCAAAAAACAGCAGAATATCTTTATATCTTATTTGTCTCTTCACTGTTCTTTTTTTCATTTTACAAACTTTCAGAAAGATTAAAAATTGATTTTAATGTTTTTTACATCCTTGCAATGAGCCCATTTTTTCTTGTTTATGGAATTTCAAATGGAACTGAAATGCTTAATTCATCATTGATTGCATTATCAGTTTATTTTGTTTTAAAAGAAGATGTAAAATCTTCAATTTTTTCTGCATTTGCAGCCATAACAAGATATCAAAGCATTTTTTTCGCTCCATTTTTATTGTTATACAAAGAAAAAAAGAAAATAATTTATTCAATAATACTCTTTTTAGCATTTTTAATGCCTTATTTCGCATTTAATTATTATTTTTTTGGGAATCCCTTGGCAAGCTTTGCTGACAACTATCTTTTGAATGTGCAAAGCAGGTCAAGCTCAAATTTTATGAATGGCCCGTTTTATATTCTTCTTGCTGCTGTTTTTTATCTTCCTTTATTCTTTTTAAAAATGCAAAAAATAAAATGGACAAGCAAAGAAAATATAATTATGATTTATATTGCAGCAATAACCTTGATATTATATTTTGCAACTCCTGCAAAAGAAGCAAGGTATCTTTACAACCTAATTATTCCTCTGTGTTATTTTTCTGCAAAATCAATAGCTATTCAGAAAAAAACAGCAAAATATGTTTATTATTCCCTGATTATTTTGGGGATTGCTGTTTGCTCCCTATTTTACATAATCCCTTTTGGAAATGTTGCAAACAGCGGCAATTATTACAAATTTGCAGCAGAAGAAGCTAAATCAATGAATATTTCAGAATGTTCAATAATGTCCAATGCCTGGGTTTTCCTCAATTATTATGGGGTTCAGGCAATGCCTGCACCACATGAAGTTTTAATAGATAAAAAATTAAATGAAAATCAGACAATCCTTCTTTTCAGGCATATCAAAGACCCTTATTATTCAGATGAGTTTTTTTCAAAATACCAAAATTACACAATTTATGACAAAGAAGGGATAATCATATTAAGCAAAGGATGCGATACCAGCAAAAACAAGGTTCATATTTATTTGAATGAATTTAATGAAATATACCATGAAATATATTCTAATTACAAATCTATTGGTTATTGTGATGTGCTGTTCAAGAATAGTTTTATAAACAGATTATGCATGAGGATGAATAACCATGGATAAATCACTTACAATGATCTTTGCATTAATAATAACTCTTTCAATATTTTCATTAGGCTTATCCCTTAATTATCTGATGGATAACCAAAGAATCAACGATTTAAGCAAATCGCTCAGGGAACAGGAAATAAATTTTTATTCAACTCTTTTAAAGGACGAACTAACAACAAATTTTGGTTATGTTGACTGCTATTCAATGGAAAATGATATAAACCTATATGAACAAAGCATAGCCAGTCTTGGAAGCTCAATTGTTGCTTATAATTCAAAAAGCTTTTTCAGAAAGCAGGAATTTGATTTTTTAAAATCAACATACTTTTACACAAAATTAAAGCTTTATCTTTATGTGACAGAATACAACAACTTGTGCAGAACATTTTACAAGCCGATAATATTCTTTTACAGGGAAGAAAATGAGGATGACACCATTCAGGGCTATATTCTTACAGAATACAGCAAAAACAAAGAGGAGGTTATTGTATTTTCATTTGATATGGATTATGATAAGAATGTATTTCTTGAATCATTGAAATTAAGATATAATATAACAGAAACTCCTGCTTTGATATACAACAGCACAGTCTATAAAAGAACAGTTTATGAAGCAGAGCTTAACGAATTAATCAAATAATTATTCTGTTTTTATATTAATCAAATCGCCTATTGTAAGTGCTTGAGAGCTTTTTTGCTTGTCTATTTCAACTTTTTTATATATTGTTACAAGTTTTATCCCAAGAAATTTTTCCAATTTTTTTGCTGTTTCTATTGTTGGCTTTAATTCATTGCATTCCCATTTGTGAATCAATGTGTGCTTTTCATTTAATTTTAGGGCAAGCTCTTCTTGTTTCAATCCAAGTTTTTCACGGCTGTGTTTTATTATGTCTCCATAATTATCCACAATTTCTTCTTCGGGCTGTTCTATTACAACTCTTTTTGGTTTTGGAACAAACTTTGGAGGTATTTTTATAACTGAGCCGAATTTTGAACAATTAGAACAAACATTTAATTCAGTGCCTTCAATAACTGCTTTTACAAGAGTGGTGTCTTTTCCGCAGATCTCGCATTGCATTTTTATCACCTGATTTATGTTTTATTATTTTATAAAAGAAAAAGCGCGGAGAGGGATTTGAACCCCCGAATGACCGCTCTGCAGGCGATTGCCTTAACCGCTTGGCTATCCGCGCATTTTTTGTTGATTTATTGGGTGTTGATTTATGCTTACTGATTTATATTTGTTGGTTTGTATGAGCCCGGAGGGATTCGAACCCTCGACCTACAGCTCTCTTAACCAGGAAAAACCGAAGCAATCCCTATGTTTAGAAGGCTGTCGCGCTATTTGCCCAAAATTTAATCAATTTTTAAGCTTTTCCAGGCTGCGCTACGGGCCCATCGAGTTTAAAACAAGCTGGTTAATATTTAAATCTTTTGATGAAATAATCCTAAAATTAAGATTATTTATGCCCTTAGAATTCAGTTATATTCTTTTAAAATTAGTTTATTTTTGCATCAACAATCTTTCCATAAACTCCATCATAGCCTGCCTCAACATTGAGTTTTCCTTCCCTATTAAGCATTATTAAATCAGCCAGTTTTTCATCAAAGCTTTTCAGTTTGGAGTATTCAGCATCCATTAAAACATTCAGTTCAGAGCCAAAAAGCTCGATTAATTTGTTGTAAATTCCCCATATTTTCTTTGTTGCAATGCCTGCTTTATGCAGATAGGCAATTATTTCAGACAAAGGTATCATTTTTCTGAATGGGACAGAATCTTTTAGAACATATCCTTCAGGTCTGTCAGCAAGCTGTTCTACTCTGTGCAAAACTCCCAAAGTAAGGGGTTTTTTGCAAACAGGACATATATTCTTATGTTTAAGGGAATCTTTTGGAATCATTGAAATATTACAGTTTCTGTGGCCGTCATAATGGTATTTTCCATAATTTGGGTCAACTTCTATTGTTTCAAGGAAACCTTTTCTTGTTTTTATTGAATTTATCAGGCTTTTATAGCTTGGTTCTGCATTAAAAGTATCAAAAATATTGCACTCCCGGCCAATTCTCCAGGGCCAGTATGAATGGGAATCCGAATTTGATATTAAGCTTACATCATCAAGGAAAGAAAGCCTGTGATTCATAGCAGGATCGCTGCTCATTCCTGTTTCAATAGCATGAATGTGCTTAAGTTTTTCTTTAAAGCACTCTTGCAGAGAATCAAAACCAGACATTGAACCAAAAACACTGAACCATGGAGTCCATGCATGAGCAGGTATTATCTCTATTGAATTGTCTATTTCTTTCATATCTTCAACAAGTTCAATGCAGGAAAACTTGCCAAATATTGGCCTTCCATCTGCTTTTAAATTGCCTCTTTTTGCCAGCTTTTCATTTATCTGTTCAGCAGTTGCAATGTCCTTTGCAAGGATTATATTATGGATTTTTCTCAGTTTTCCATCCTGATGGAATATGTTTGCAACCTCAGTTTGCAGAACAAACATAAAATTTGATTTTGTTTTTAATATTCCTGAGCCATCTTCTTTCAGATGCTTTATTTCTTCTATCCATTTTGGATGTGTAAAATCGCCTGTGCCCATAAGATTAAGACCCTTGATTCTTGCATACTTTTCAAGCTTTTCAAAGCTTAAATCTTTGCTGCAGGCTCTCGAATATTTTGAATGAATATGCAGATCAGCAATAAGTTTCATGACAAGTAAAAACAGAAATGCACTATAAAAATGTTGTGATTATTGAATGAATATACTGAACAAATCCAGAATGATTGCTGCAGAATTTTTCATGCATAAAAAATGAAAAACGATTTCAAAAAACATTCAAAGCATCCAAAGCATCTCAAAATCATTTTCAAATAATCTATTGTAACATTTGAGTTGAAAAAGAACTGCTAAAAACATTTTAGCAGAATTTTTTAAGTTATTTTTGCATTTTTTTGAATATTTTTTCTTCAAACAGCGCAAAAATTGTTTTTTATTCAAATTTTTTTCAAAAAATTATTTTTTTCAGAGAAAAAAGAATAGAAACATTTAAATACTAATTTAAATTACTTAATTAAATCAAAAAAATTATTTTTTTGACAATGAAAAACAAAAAAAGAGCATCAAAAACCAATTCTAACATGACAATTTTATTTTCAATTAATGAATTTGGAGGTGAATTATAAAATGGCAGCAAAGAAAAAAGCAGTAAAGAAAGCAGCAAAGAAAAAGAAAAAGTAATTTTTTAGTTTGAGGGCACCTCTAAAAAGTGCCCATTTTTTTCTTATATTTTGACAAATATCCCATGTTTCCCGGTTAAAAGGCAATTATGCATTTCAGCAGCAATAATGCAAAAACATAAGCTTTATAAATAATAAGAGCAACTATTTGTAAAAATAGCATTTAGCTAGGAGGTAAAAAATGGAGTACCTATACAAAGCAGACGATTTTGACGACGATGATAGCGGTTATGATGATTCAGATGATGATGAATAATTAAGCACATCTATATTTTATTCTTATTTTTTTGATTTATTAAAAATCATTTAAATTTAATATAAATAATTATTATGGTTTTTGATACTCAAAATTCCACGATTTTAGATGGTGGAATTTTGTTGTTTTAATTGAGAATTAGTTTACATTCCAGGAAGTTTTCCGGAGAATTTTTTCATCATCTTGTTCATATCCTTTTCATTTTTGAACATTTTTACAAGTTTTTTGCTCTGCTTATACTGCTTAATCAAATCTCTTATATCAGAAACAGATATGCCTGCACCTTTTGAAATTCTGCTTATTCTTGAAGCTTCAATAATTTCAGGATCTTCCAATTCTTCCCGTGTCATTGAGTCCATTGCATATCTCCATTTTTTCAGTTTTCCCTCCTGAACTTGCAATGCTTCTTTTGGCAGCTTGATTTGTGAAAATCCAGGTATCATTTCCATTACCTTGTTCAATGGCCCCATTTTATTCATTGCTTCCATCTGATTGTAAAGGTCCAAAAGGTTAAAATCACCTTTCAAAAGCTTTTTGCTGAGGTCTTCTGCCTGCTCTTCAGACATTACATCCTTTGCTTTTTCAAGCAGAGTCTGCAAATCACCCATGCCAAGCATTCTTCCAACAAATCTTTTTGGATCAAACTCCTCCAAATCATCAACCTTTTCACCAACACCAATAAATTTTACAGGAGCACCTGTGACAGAGCAAGCAGCCAATGCTCCTCCGCCTTTTGCTGTTCCATCAAGCTTTGTTATTACAATTCCAGTTACATTGCAGCTTTCATGAAATGCTTTTGCCTGTTTTTCAGCAGTCTGTCCAACATCAGCGCCTATAACAAGCAAAGTTTCCTCAGGCTTGATCGCTTTGTTCAAATCATTGATTTCTTTAATCAAATCATCTGAAAGAGCATCTCTTCCTGCTGTATCAACAAGAACAACATCATATTTTGCAAGCTCTTTTTCATATTCTTTGTATATTTTGAGTGCATTCTTTTCCCCTTTTTTGATATAGCATGCAACACCAACATATTTGCACAGCTGTTCAAGCTGTTCAGGTGCAGCAGGCCTGTGAACATCAAGGCCAATAGCAGCAACTTTGTAGCCTCTTTTTGAGAAGTATTTTGCAAGCTTGCCTATTGCAGTTGTTTTTCCGTTTCCAAACAGGCCAACCATCATTATCCTGAATGGCTTTTTGCTTATTGTTATCTTTGATTCTTTGTCTCCTAAAAATTTAACAAGCTCTTCATAAACAATGGTGATAAGATGCTCTTTTTTTGAAAGGCCTTTTCCTTCCTCTTTCATTGCTCTTTCTTTTATGTTTTTTGTAAGGTCAAAAACCATTTTGACATTGACATCACTCTGCAATAATGCCCTTTGTATGTCTTTGACAAGCTCATTTATCAGCTTTTCATCAACAAACATAGCTTTGGTTATCTTATTCAAAGTATCTTTCAAAGAATCCCCTAATTTTTCCAAAACCATTTTAAATATTCAGTTCAAGAGATCTTTTTTCAATGGTCTCTTTTGTTTTTTTGATAAATTCATCAGCATCAACGCCGAATTTTACCTTGTTGTCAAGGGTTCTTATTGCAAGTGTTTTGTTTTCAGCTTCCTTTTCCCCTATTGTAATCATTATCGGTATCTTTTGCATCTGATTGTCCCTTACTTTTTTGGATATGCTTTCCGCTCTCAAATCAAGATGAACCCTTAATCCAAATTTTTTCATTTTGCTTGCAAGCTCTTCTGCATACTGGTCTTGCTTGTCTGTAATAGTCATTATTGCAATTTGCACAGGAGCAAGCCACAATGGGAATTTTCCTGCAAAATGCTCGGTCAAAACACCAATAAATCTTTCCAATGAGCCATAAATAGTTCTATGAAGCATTATTGGCCTGTGCTTTTGCCCATCTTTGCCATCATATGTTAAATCAAATCTTTCCGGCATTTGGAAATCAAGCTGGCATGTTGCGCACTGCCATGTTCTTCCAAGAGCATCTTTTATATGAAAATCAATCTTTGGTCCATAAAAAGCACCGTCTCCTGGATTAATTTTGTATTTAACATTAAGCGATTTAAGCACTTTTTCAAGCGTGTCTTCTGCAATTTTCCATATTTTTGGATCACCCATAGCTTTTGCAGGCATTGTTGAAAGCTCAACATGATAATCAAATCCAAAAAGGTCTTTGTAAAAGTGATCAACAAGCAAAATAATGTTTTTTATTTCCTGTTCAAGTAGTTCAGGTGTTGCAAAGATATGTGCATCATCCTGATGGAAGCATCTTACTCTGAACAATCCTGATAAAACGCCGGATAATTCATGCCTATGAACAAGGCCAACTTCTGCAACTCTCAAAGGAAATTCTTTGTAGCTGTGAATATCATTTTTGTAAATAAGCATTCCGCCTGGACAGTTCATTGGTTTTACTGCATAATCCCCTTCATCTATTTTTGTAAAATACATGTTGTCCTTGTAATGATCCCAATGCCCTGACTGAACCCATAATTTTTGATTTAATATGATTGGGGTTTTTATTTCAACATAGCCTGCTTTGTCATGCTCCTCTCTCCACACTTTCATAAGCTCATTCCATACAATCATTCCTTTTGCATGGAAAAAAGGCATTCCAGGAGCTTCTTCATGAAATGAAAACAGATTAAGCTCTTTTCCGATTTTTCTATGGTCTCTTTTTTCAGCCTCTTCAAGCAGTTTTAAATAATTATCAAGCTCTTTTTTATCATTAAATGAAACACCATAAATTCTCTGCAGCATTTTATTCTTTGAGTCTCCTCTCCAGTATGCTCCTGCAAATTTCATTATCTTGAATGCTTTTATTTTTCCTGTTGAAGGAACATGAGGGCCTCTGCACAAATCAAAGAATTCCTCATTTTTGTAAATGCTGACTTTATCCTCAGCAACATCATTTATTAATTCTATCTTATATGGATTGTCCTTGAAAAGTTTTTTTGCTTCTGCTTTTGATATCTCCTGCCTTTCAAAAGGAACGTCTTTTTTTATTATTTCCTCTGTTTTTTTTTCTATTTTTTGAATGTCTTCCTGTGTAAAAGGGGCAGAATCAAAATCATAATAGAATCCAAAATCAATTGAAGGCCCTATTGTTGGCTTTGCTTTGAAAAGCTCAGTAACAGCCATTGCCAATATGTGGGAAGAGCTGTGCCAGTAAATTTCCTTTCCTTCTTTTGAATCAAATGTGATTATTTTGAGTTTTGCATTTTTGGTTATTTTTGCATTCAAATCAGCCAATTTGTCATCAATTTGGCAGGCAAGTGCATCTGATGCAAGCCTTTTGCCTATGCTTTCAGCTACTTCTTTTGCAGTTATGCCTGCGTCATATTCCCTTTTTGTATTATCTGGGAAGGTTATTGTTATCATTGCCATATTCATCTATTCTATTCTATTTTAGGTTTAGTATATAAAAGTTTTGTGTTTTATTTTCAATATGGAAATATATTTAAATAAAACCCGCTTTTTCAAGATTATGAGAGGAAGGCCAATAATATCGCCAATAAGGCAGAATATAGTTGAGATTCTTAATTACATGAAAGATGAATATGCTTATAATATCTACAAAATATACTGCGAGCTTTATCCAAAAGTTACAATGAGATCCATTTATTATCATCTGAGAAAAGGAGAGCAGATAAAAGAATTTGTCATCTCAAGAATAGAGCAGGAAAAAGGAGATTATTCCTGGGGTTCAAATGCTGAAAAGATTTATTACAAGCTTGGGCCAAATGCAAATCCAAAAGGGGATGCAAGAATAAAAAATTTACTTAAGACCTTTAAAGTAGCCGCAAAGTGAAAAGCATTCTCTTTTTGTTATCATTGCCTTTCCTATGACTCTTTTCCAAACAATTTTCTGAACGGATTTTTTGCTTTTGTCTTCATCAGACTTGTCAATTGTCTTGTTTATATAACCAAACAGAATTTGTTTGTCTTTTTGAGTTGCATAAATATCATTTTCTTCTTTTTTGCTGTTTTTTGCTGATTTTCCTGTTGCATTTTTTATTTTGCTTGTTTTAGAAAGCTCATACAAAACAACAGCAACAGAATGGCTTAGATTCATTGTTTTGTATTTTTCGCTTGTAGGTATTGTGACTGTAAAATCAGCCTGCTCAACTTCTTCATTAGTTAATCCAATTCCTTCTCTGCCAAACAAAAGTCCAATGTTGTTTTTGCTGTTTTTTGCTGATTTTCCTGTTGCATTTTTTATTGCTTTTTTTGTTATTTTGTTTTTCAGTTCCTCTAAATTCAAGGAGCATCTTGCAACATTGTAATCATCGCCTTTGATTGCTGTTGTTGCAATAACAATATCAAATTTTTTTAGAATGTCCTTTTTTACAATCTTTGCCTTTTTCAGTATCTGCTGGCTATGCTTTGCCCTTCTCATTGCTTCATCATCCAATGGATTGCATTTTGGATTGATTATAACAAGCTTGTCAAAGCCAAAATTAGCCATTGCTCTTGAAACAGCTCCAACATTCCCCGATTTCTCAGGCTCCATCAAGATGATTGTTATCATTTATTTACCGACCATTATAATAATCCCTAAATGCATGAACAAATGCATTGATTATCTGCTCAGAAATATCTCTGTTTTTTAATTTTTTAATTTCTTCTCTTGCAAATTCAACAAATTCAGGCCTATTTATAAATTCAAAATCAGCATCACAATGTTGATTCAAAATATCCTCTGCAATCATTTCATGAACTTTATCTCTAATCGCAGCCTCAACAGCATTTATCCATTTATCTGTTATTCCATCAACAACTTGCTGGTTTAACATACGAGTACTAATCCTTTTTTCTCTTGAATTCAGTATTTTAATTGCATGTTCTCCTTTTAATAACGCCAAAAATAGATTATGAAATGTCGGTATCTGTTCTATTTTTTTTATTGTTTCCATTTCTAATTCCAACTGCTGTTTTAAATGGGAAATTAATTTTTCAGCATTTTGTTGATTTCCCAATAGGCCCGAATTAGTTTTTATCTTTTCAACAATATGTTTTTGTGATTTTAATATAGAATGAATGTGATTTAATAATTCATATACATATTCGTATTTTGATTCGGCATAAGCCAAACCCCTTTCCAATTTATGCACGCTTTTTATTTTTTCAGAATGCTCAATTTTCTCTAAATCTGATATTAATTCTTTTTCTTCCTTCTCTTCTTTCTCAATATCTGTTAATTCAGTTATTAACAATAATCTTAACTCTTCGAGATCAACTGTTAATCTGATATTTAAACTTAATTTTTCAATAATTGCCTTCTTTTTAGGAATTGTTTCAAGATAATCCTTCCATACCTTTAAAATAGCTTCATCATCTGATACTATTTCTTTTGCAAGAGATTCAGCTGAGCCAAAGAATTTGTTTAACAATCCCATAAATCAAAGATAATTATTAGATTAATAAATGTTTTGTTTATTATTTAAATTTATTTAAAGAATCCAGCCATTAAATTTATCAGAACAAGAGCAAGGAAGAACAGGCTGATAATATTCCATGTGCTAATTGCTTTCTTTTTGTTTTTTATGAATTTAGATAATACAACATAAACCATTCTTCCACCATCAATTGGCCCTAAAGGAACTAAATTGAAAGCGCCAATTCCTAAGCTCAGCAGATAAAGCCAATAGATTAATCCAAATACCCACATTAAAACTGTTGAAAACACAAGTCCAATTCCTTTTTTAAAAGAATCTTTCATTACTGTATTTTGTGAAACATAAACACCCATGTAAGCCTTGCTTGCATTCTGTTCGCTTGGCTTTAAAACCATACTAAAAGAATTATTTTTTGTTATAACTTTTATATTTTCGCCGGGTTTTTTGCTGTCAAGATAAGATTTGAAATCATCAACAGTTACTATTTGTTTTGCATCAATCTGAGTTATTATCATATCTTGTGCAATTCCTGACAAGTTTGCAGGAGAATTGTCTGAAATGCTCATTACTTTTATTCCGTTGTTGTAAGCCATAGTATTTGCTATTGGTGTTGCTGCAAAAAGCAGGCCAATAAAAATGAAACCCATTAGAATATTTATAAAAGGCCCTGCTGACAAAATCTGAAGCTGTTTCCATGTTTTTGCCTTTGCCATCTGCTTTTCATCTGGCTCAACAAAAGCAGCAGGCAAGATTGGCGCCAATATGCCTAAAAATGCAAATCCTGATGATTTTATTTTGATTTTATTTTTTCTTGCCAAAACGCCATGCATAAATTCGTGGCATGTTGCTATTATAAATATTGCAATTATCCAGTAAAAGAAAGGAACATAAAATCCCATTTTTGTTTTGAAAGGCAGAACTAACTGTATTCCGCCTGCTGTTCCGGGTATTGTGAATATTTTATATATATTATATATCAGTAAGCCAGCCATTGCTATCATCCCTATAAATCCAACAACAACACCAATATTGCCAAACCAACTTACAAATTTCTTTTTTGAGAACTTATCCATTGACTTTAGCCCAAGCTTTGTTTTGTACATCAAAAAATAAAGCAAAGGATAGATTATTTTCTGAACTTCAATATTTTTTCTTTTTAAATAAAGGAAAATACTTAGAAAGCTGATAAAAATAAAAAAAGCAATAAGTTCAAAATCCATTTACTTTTTCCTCACAGGCCTTAATGCAGTTCTGTTGCATTTTCTGCATTTTACTTTTCCTGCAATAACAAGCATATTAGGAGCTCTTACCTTTACCTTGCATCTTCTGCATACAAATACATTCTTGAATAATCTTGCGTCTGCTTCTGGTATTTTTGCCATTTTATCCCTCTGGTTTTATTCCTTTCATAACTTTTTGATCGAGTATTTCCCAATAAAGCACAACCAATCCCTCTTTAACTTCTTTAACCATCTCATCAGGTATTGGAAGGTCAAATATTTCGTAGCTTTCCATATCCATAACATTTGCTGTTTTGTCTCTTATATTGAGAATCTGTGCATTTTTCTTTTCAACAATAGGAACTTCAACATTGTCGTGGCTTGGCATTACAACAATTCTTTTCTTTTCATCTATCAAGCCAACAGCATCAATTCTTATTTTTGCGTGCCCGTGTTTTCCTGATTTAGAAACCTGTGTATCAATAACCTTGCATGCAGCTTCATCAATTATGATATAACTGCCTTTTTGTATGCTTCCTGCTCCTACAACCTTTTTATCTGCCATCTTAACCCTCTTTAAAGCCTTTAAAGGCCTTATACCTCATAATAATTATATGAAATTAGGAAATTCCAACCCTTTTTATAGCTTTTGGTTTATTGGCTTCAAATGAGTCATTAAGCTTTATTACCACTCAAAAAGCCTTGCCAATGGATGCTTTTTGCCTCTTATGAATTTTTTTAACTCTTTTTCTATGTTTTTGTTTTTGAAAGCCTTTTCCTTCTGCCTAAACTCCTTTGTATGATAATAATTCCTTCCATTTTTTGAAACAAAAGACTCTTTTTTATGCAGCAGCTCATGATACATTATAAAATCAATAAATTCTTCAGGAGCATCATTAAACAGGCTGCTTATTGTAACCAAATCTTTTTTATAATCATAGGTTCCCAGCCTTGTGAAATTCTTTGAAGCCCATCTCAAATTCGGCTCATCAAACAAACCCGAAAAATACTCTTCATTGACTCTTCTGAAAGAATCCAATAAAATTTCATCAGAATTGTCTTTTGGTATTGTCAAATGCAGTTTCTTGACAAAACTGTTGTAAAGATCCATCTGCATTGTTGTTTTTTTTATTTTGAACATTTTTGCAAACAATTCCTGCAGCAAACCAATTTGAATGTCTTCATCAATATCCCCCCATTTTGAGCTCATCCTTGCCTCTATTTTATATTGGTTCATTCTTATATTTGCGCCATAATCAGAAAATTTATTGTTGTATTTTACATAAATCTCTTTATCAGAATGCTTTTCTGTCAATCCAAAATATGCTTTTTCAGCAATATTCATTTCAGCCATTTTGCAACCATAAAAGCAATTATTGCTTTTATAAATGTTATGAAAAGAACCAAAGCAAAAAATTTTATGAAGAATATTTCTGGAAAAAGAGTTATTAACAAAGAGTTTGCAGGAAACATCCAGTTTCCCTGGGGAAAAAATATTTTGTGAAACAAATCAAAGAAAAAATTAAATGAAACAAAAACAGCAGAAAGCAGAACAATAAGCCCTGTTGTGAATACAGCAGACATCTTTAAAATGTTTTTCAATTTCATGATTTTTGCATGATTTTTAATCCTGTTTTTTATCATGCACAAAAAATAAATCAGCAGAACAATTATAATAATAAGATAAACTGCAAATATCACCCAAATAATATTTTTTACATCATTCAAATGGGATGCTTCCAGCTCATTAAAATAATTTAATTCATTTGAACCAACAAAAAAACCCAGCAGATTATTTGTTATTTGTTTTGCAGAAATCTCATTCAAAACTGCAAATTCACCATAGCCAGCATCATAAAGCTTTCCATAGTTTTGCTTTTCATAATTGCAGTTATAAAATTCTTTTGAGAACAAAACAAAATTGAATGAGCTAAGAAGAAAAGCAATTGCAATTAAACTAGCTATAATATAAATTTCCTTCTTCTTTCTGTTTTTTGTCAAGCTGGGAATCCTCCTTGTTAACTCTTGGCCTGTGGCTTTCCAAATCCCTTCTCATAGTGATATTAAGATCTTTCAGGAACAGATTCATTCCGTCTTTCATTGAAAATGGGCCTTTTGCAATTCCTTTTACAGCAGGAATACCATCAAAAACCATCAAATCATTTGAAATATAATCAATAAACAATAAATCATGGTCAACAATCAGTGCTGTTTTGCTGTTCATTTCAATAAAACTTTTAATTGTTTTTGACAATGCAATTCTTTGCTCAACATCAAGATAAGCAGAAGGCTCATCCAGCAGATACAAATCAGCATCTTTTGAAAGGCACTCTGCAATTGCAACTCTCTGCAGTTCCCCTCCTGAAAGCTCTTTAAGTTTTTTCATAAACAAAGGTTTTATCTGCAAAGGCCTTATTATATCAATATCATGTTTTATTATTGCTTCCTGAAGCAAATTCATAACAAGCTCTTCAGATGCTGTATCAATATATTGCGGTTTGTAGCTTACTTTTATTTTTATATCTATATCCCCTTTGTCAGGAGATTCAACACCCGCTAATAATTTTATAAAAGTTGTTTTTCCTATTCCATTTTCTCCCAGAACACCAACAACATTTTTCATGAATAGAGTTCCATTTTCAGATTCAAGGCTGAAATTGCCAAGTTTCTTTTTTATTTCAGTCCATGAACTTAACTTAGCAATATGTTTTTTGTCAGAAGGTGGTTTTGCTTCAAATCTTATTTCATAATCTCTGAATTTTATATTTTCTTCCTTTAAAAAACCATCAAGATAGAGATTGATTCCTGTTCTTGTTGCTCTTGGCAGGCTTACAACCCCATAAGCATCCTCTTTTCCATACATCAGATGAATCATATCAGTCATATAATCAAGAATAATCAAATCGTGCTCAACAACCATTACTGCAACATCCGGTGTTGCAAGCTCTTTTATGAATTTGCTTATTTTTATTCTTTGCTTGATATCCAAATAAGATGTTGGTTCGTCAAAAACATAGAAATTTGCCTTTTTCATTACACATGCAGCTATTGCTGTTCTTTGCAATTCCCCGCCTGAAATTTTGCTTATTTCAGTATCCAAAATATTTTTCAGCTGCAAGGTTTCAGTTATTTCATTGAAGATTCCTTTTTCATCGGATTTTTTTAATAATTCCCTCACTGTTCCCTTGAAAATTTTTGGTATTGCATCAACCTGCTGAGGTTTGTAGCTGATTTTTATTTCTCCTTTGCTTACCTTTTCAAAAAAAATCTGGGCTTCTGTTCCCTTAAAGAATTCTATCAAAGCTTTGTAATCAGATTCTTTTTCCTTTCCAAAATTTGGCTTTTCAACTCCAGCCAGGATTTTTATTGCAGTTGATTTTCCTATTCCGTTCTTTCCAAGTATTCCAACAACCTTTCCAAACAAAGGAATTGGAAGATTGTATAATCTGAATCCATTTTTTCCATACTGATGAATTGGCTCCTGATCAAGCTCTTCAGGTAAATTGATGATTGTGATTGCTTCAAAAGGGCATTTTTTTACACAAATGCCACATCCAATGCAGAGTTTTTCATCTATCTCTGGCTTCTTGTTTGGCAAATGTTTGATGCACTCTTTGCCTGTTCTGTTGACAGGGCAGACTCCTTCGCAAATGTAAGGGCAGTCAAAGGGTGCTTTGCACTTTTCCTTTTTTAGTATAGCAATCCTTACCATAATACAAAAGATTGAGCTTTTAATTAATAAAGTTTGTGCTTTATTTGGGCACGAGCATTTTTGATGATTGTTTTGCTTTATTTTAGGTAAATTTAAATAACTGATTAAGCTAATTGAAACTATGAAATGTTCAATATGCAAAAAAACAGTGGAAGAAACATTTTTAAAGAAGCCTATCGGAGCATACATCAAGGATGAAAAAGGCAAAAGGCATTTGATTTGCAGTGTTTGCCAGAAAATGCCAAAGAAAGAGCTTCTAAAAAAGATTTGATGCTCCCGTAGCATAGCAGCCATTGCGTCTGCTTCGTAAGCAGAATGTCAGGAGTGCAAATCTCCTCGGGAGCTTTTTACAATGGAATTAATAGAACAAGCAAATAAAACATACAAAGAGAATTTTGATAATTATACTTGGTTTGGCAGATGCATTTTTCTCAGCTGGTATTGTGATGTTGGAACCTGCAAATTCTGCTACAGATCAACACAGAAAGACAGGATTAAATTTGCAGGCCATGCAAAAAGAACACCTGCTTCAATTTTAACAGAAGCAATATTGGCAAAAAACTTGGGATGGAGAATAGAATTCTTAACAGGAGGATATAAAATTTACCCAATTGAAGAATTAATTGAGATTGCAAGATTGGTAAATTTGGTTTACGGAGAAAAGATATGGCTGAATCTTGGTGCATTAAAAAAAGAGGAATTGCTTAAATTCAAGCCATACATAAAAGGCATTGTTGCTTCCATAGAAACAATTGATGAAGAGATTCATAATTATATCTGCCCAAACAAACCAATTCAGCCTTATGAAGAGATGTTTGAAATCATTGCAAATGATTCTGAATTGAATGATTTGCAGAAAAGCATAACCATTGTAATTGGTTTGGGAGAGAAAAAAGAGCATTTTGAAAAATTAGCAGCTTTCATTGAAAAATACAAATTAAATAGAATAACTTTTTATGCTTTAAAGCCAGTCAAAGGAACTCCTTTTACTGAAGGGCCTTCAACTGAGGATTATGTTTGGTGGATAGCTCAAACAAGAATAAGATTTCCCAAATTGCAGATTATGGCCGGAACAACTGCCAACAGAGTAAATGAAATTGATTTGATTTTAAAAGCTGGTGCAAATGCAATAACAAAGTTTCCTGCAACAAAGTTGTTTGGAAGCGAAAAAGCTTTCTTAGTTGAGCAGAAAATAAAGGATGCAGGCAGAATACTCAAAGGAACATTAACAAAACTTCCTGATATTGACTGGCATTCTCAGATTGATGCTTTAGACATTACAGACAGACTAAAACAGCAAACAAAAGATGTTTTAGACAGCTATTTGAAGATGATGAGAAAATAGCTAAAAAGTGCATTATTTAGATACTTATTTTTAATAAGTTGTTTATAAAAATTGTTATATTCAAAAACGAAAATCTTTATAAACTAACAAATAATAAAGGAATCCTATGTTAGACATGGATTATTCATCTTGTAGAAAATTTTTGATTTCTTTAGGTTTAAATCTGATTTTTATATCTTTTTCAATAATAACTTTTATATTAACATTTTCATCAGATAGATTCGACAAACTAGCAGAAATAAGTAAATTAAATGATACTGGTATAACAAATGCTTACATTTCAGCATATTCAAATTTACCATCAGCAATAAATATTATCCTAATTTCATCTATAATCTGTTTAATTTTAGGGTTAATTCTATTTTTTATTGGGATAACTCAGTGGATTAATGAGGCACATAATTTAAAAAATAATTTGCAAAAAATAAAGAACCTTATAGAAAAAAAATTATATGTTACTTGGTATGATTCAAAAATGACTTTTTTTGAAATATTAGATATTTTACTTATTTCAGTAACAGTTACATTCACACTTAAATTAATTGAATTATTATTTCCAAATGTAGATTCATGGTGGATTTATTTAATTAGTATAATAATTGTTGCAGGGTTATTTACTCTTTTAAGAATTAAAAAATCAAAAAAATGAAAATTAAAACACTATTTTCAATATTCTTTTTGTTTTTATTAGTTGCATGTATATCAAATAATTATCAAATAAAAACAGAAAATAATGTTTCTGCTGTTCAGATTGATGTTGGTGAACCAATTCAAGTTTCTCAAAAACAAAATGAGCAAGAACTTCAAAATATTAAATTAACAGATTTGACAATAAAATATGTTTTGGATAATTCTTTAATTTATGAAAACAAAATCATTGAATTAACTGGAAGAATAGATCAACTTGGAAATCAAATTAGCATTTATGATGGAACATCAAGACTTTGGATAAGGGGTTTCCCAGACACAAGCTTTTTGAACGTTGGTAATTTAATTAAAGTCAAAGGAAAATTGAAAATTGATGTTTATGGGAAAGTGTGTCCAGAATGTTACCTTAAAGTTAGTCGGTATAAAGCTGCTTGCAAATCTTGTGAATTTTTAGGAGGAGAATGTTGTGATGATGAAGAATGTATATTTCTCAAAGAAAATGAATCTCCCCCCCAGGAATATCAATATCAAATAATTTATTATAATGAAAAAATTTATGGAACAAATTGTCAAAACTATTGTTGTATAGGGAAAAATATTATTAATGGTTCTGGTGGCACCTGTACTGAAAAAATGGGAGGGGGGTGGGATGCAATTCCTTATCATCCAAAATGTGAATTCCAACGAGATATACTTGTAGATTCATTCATTAATAATTGTTATTATCGAAACTCCTCGTTAATTTTTTGTAAAGATGCAGATTTTATTTATGAAGAAAAACCCTATAAAGATTTTTTAACCTATGATATTTATTTTCAACAAGAATGGGTTGATGTTTTGGCTGAGAAATGAAAAGGTAATATATTATGGCTTACAAAATTAAAAGACCAACAAAAAGAAAAATAAAAAAGAAACCTTATACTGGTATACCATATAATACCCAATCAGAAGCTGACCAAAAACGTAAAAGTGATGAAGTATGGATGCCCGGAGAAAATGGAGGAAATTATAATATTAAAAGAAATCGTGCAGGAAATATTTTAAAATATGAAAGATTAAGTAAAAAAGACAATTCTAAATAATCATCCATATCCAAACAGCCTATTGTAATCTTTGTGGTCTGTTATTGTCAGGACAAACAGAAGAATCTCAACATTGCTGCCTTCTATGGTGTAAATCATCCTCCAGTAATTGGATAATTCAACTCTGTAAAGATTTGTTATTCCTTTTCTTGCAAACTCTTCAGGAATAAGTTTTTTCTGTATCGGATCCCCAAACTGGGGATTTTCCCTTAAAATTTCTTTTATTCTTGCCAAAGAATTCAGAATGCTTTTAGCTTCCTTATCATTCCTCTTTCTCAATTCAATAAAGCTTTCTTTTGCCTGATCCTTCAGCATTATTCTTACTTCTTTTCCGTAATACATTTATATCTCCAGGCAGTTCTCCATCATTCTTTTGAGATGCTCGGGCTCAGAATATATCCACTGAACTCCTTTTGGTCCATAAATAATCTTTCCGCTTTTGAACAGATATTCAAGAATAACAGCAAGAGTCTGGTGCATTACCTGTTTTGGCAGATTTTTTTTCAATTCAGAAAGTTTCATTGGTAAGTCTTTGTGCTCCTGCAGAAAAGCTTCCACCATTAGGACAGTGTTTAGGTTGGGATACCTTTTTGATGAATCTTTCTCAATTATTTCATTTTTTGCGAATTTCATTTTTTATGTTATTTTTATATCACTTGATACTTAAAAAATATCAGCTAATATATAAATCTTTCTATTCATATCTTAGCGAGTCAACAGGTTTCATTTTGGAGGCTTGCACAGCAGGAACAGTGCCTGCTATTGAGCCAATAATAAAAGAAAACATCAAAGCACCAACAATCAAATACCAAGGAAAATAAGCTTTCAACAAAGCAGAGCCCAAAGCTTGCGTTGCAACATATTCAACAGTTTTGCTGATAGCAATTCCCAAACCAATTCCTATTAATCCCCCAACCATTCCCAAAAATCCGGATTCTATTAAAAACAATATCAAAATCTCATGATTCTTTGCGCCAATTGCTTTCATAACACCAATTTCATTTGTTCTTTCCAAAACAGCAGTATACATTGTATTCATAATTCCAATTGCACCAACAACAAGAGAAATAGCAGCAATTCCAATTATAACAACCTGCACTAATAAAAATATGCTGTTGAAAGTTTCAAGTATCTGGCCAACAGTCTGTACATTAAAATCTTCCTTGCCTTTTTCAACATCTCTTTCGCTTCTTAATTTTCTTATAATCTCTTCAGCAACAGCATCAGGATCAAAACCAGATTTAACTTTTACACTTATTGTTGAATATTCCTCTTCTTTGTCAAAAATATCCTTTAAAGTATCTCTTGGTATTCTTACAATTTCATCAGTTGTTCCTGTTCCTGTTTTTTTCTGTATTCCAACAACCTCAAATTCATACCCTTTTATTATTAATGTGTCGCCAATCTTTACCTGCTTGTCAAAAGTTCCATTTGCAATCTTTGGTCCAATATCCGCTTTGTAAACATCAGGGGATTTTATCTGCCTTCCTTTTTCAACAACATGCATTCCAGTTCCTTCAACAAATTTCACTGTTTTGGCATCTGTTGCAGTCCCCACAACAGTCAATTCTTTTTTTTCCTTGTTAAACTGGACAGTTGCTGTCTGAAACATCACACCTGTTGCAGACTCAACACCATTCACAGATAATATTGCATCAACATCATCTTCTGTTAATTTTGCAGAGGTAAGCGAAGCGCTAAGAGGGCCAAACAATGTTCCGCCCGGCATTACAGTTATTCTGTCTTTTCCTAATTTTGCAAATTCATCATCAATCGCTTTCTGGAATCCCTGGCCCAAAGAAACAAGCGCAACAACAGCAGCAACGCCAATAAGAATTCCGATTATGGTAAGCCAGCTTCTCAGCTGTCTGTGCATTAAGCTTCTAAATACCAAATCCAAATAATCTCTTAAGGTTTTCATTTTGTCAAAAACCACCAATCATTAATTGGTAGTTTGTTTTTATTTTTAATCTTTTCAAGTGGTTTTTTGACACTTGAAATTCCATAAATCTGTTTTTGAGCAAAATTCATTCCACTCAAAGAGTGGAATTTCATTTTTTAAGTGCATCAACAGGTTTTAATTTAGAGGCCTGCCAAGCAGGCACTGTTCCGGATATTATTCCTATAACAAATGAAAATAACAATGCGCCAAATATCAAATACAAACTTAGCGAGGCTTTTAGCAAATCAAATCCCCCAAAATTTACAGCAATGAATTCAACTGATTTGCTCAGTCCAATTCCAATCAAAACACCGATTATCCCTCCAACCAGGCCAAGCAATCCCGATTCAAAAAGAAATATGAAAAGTATATCTGAGTTTTTTGCTCCAATGGACTTCATTACACCAATTTCATTCATTCTTTCAAGAATTGCAGCATACATTGTATTCATTATTCCAACACTGCCCACCAACAAGGATATTGCGGCAATTCCAACCAAAACCCACTGCACAATATCAAGTATTGTTCCATAAGATTCCATAAGCTGTTCAGATGTCTGAACATCAAATTTTTCCTCTCCTTCTTTTTCATCCCTGTAAGTTCTTAATTTTTTTTTGACTGTTTCAGCCAATTCAGAAACTTTGTCTGGATTTGAAGCAGTAAACATTATTCCGCTTAAGGTATTTCCATCATCAAACATTTCATTATAAGTTTCAGTATTTGTATAAATCTGGGTATCATCCTGCTTGTTGCCTATTTTTTCCATTACGCCTACGACTGAAAAATCTTTCCCATTAACTTTTACCTTATCGCCGATTTTTATCGGCTTTGGAAAATATTCATCAGTGTAAGCAAGCCTGTACCCAATTATTAATTTATATTTGTCTCCATTCCTAAGCTCTCTGCCTTCTTTTATTCCCCCGCTCATTTTATAAAAAATTTCAGCATCCTTGTCAGTTGGCAGGCCAAAAAAGAAGAAATAATTTATTTTGTTCAAATATTCCATGCTTCCTATCTTGTAGATATAACCCGTTGCTTCCTTTACACCTGATGTTTTTTTGATAATATCCAGTTCTTTTTCAGTCAGAGGATCAGAGCTTGTTGATATAGAACTAACAAGGCTTTTTGGCATAACAATTATTGTGTCAGTGCCAAGTCTTTCAAACTGCTGGTTTATACTTTCTCTCATACCAGTTCCCAACGAGATTAAAGAAACAATAGAAGCTACACCAATAAGAATTCCTATTATGGTGAGCCAGCTTTTTACTTTTCTATGCAAAACATTGCTTACAGCCAGACTAAAATAATCTTTTAACATGGGAAATTATCTTTTTCTCTTTGCTTCCTGCTTCTTTTCCCATTTTCTGTAAACAAAGTACCCAATTACAGCGCAAATAACAACAAACATAACCATTCCAAATGATACTTTGGAACTGCTTCCTGAAACTGCAATAGAAAGTTCTTTTTGCTCTGTATATTTCTGGTTGTTTGCATCCATGTACTCAATTGTCAATGGAATTGTTACTCTTCCATCTTTTATTTTTTTTACATTCAAGGTATAATCAGCTGTCTGGTAATCATCTGAATCAATTTTCCCAACATAAACCTCTTTTGAGGATATTATGTTGTAATTGCTGCTTTCCTCAATTGTTGATGTTAAAAATTTAACATTTGTCAGTCCTTTGTTTACAAATCTTATTGAAATCTTTGAATCAGTTCCTTTTTTCAGCTCATTTGCATCAGCATCAACTGAAAGCTCTGGTTCAGAACCGACAATTATTCCGATTATATTGCTTTTGTTGTACTGCATTCCGGTCAAATCATAATAGCTTATCATCAAAGGTATTTTGTATGGTTTTGCCTCTGCATCAGGATCAGCCATCAAGCTGAATTCAACTGTTTTTTCCTCTCCTGGCTGCAGCTGATAAATTGTTTTTATGTTGCTTTCGCCAACCGGAGTAAAAGGAAGCTCGGTATAAGTTGTTCCTGAAGCCATAACCAATCCAAGATTTATATTAATGAATCTTAAAACAGCATCTGCATTGTTTTTTAATTTTACGCTTATTGTGGAAGTTTCTCCTGGAGTAAGCTTGTTTGGAGTTGATTCAATTGATTCAAGAGACAGAACAGGATCCTTAACCTGAACTCTTATGTTAAATTTTGGGAAATAAGTCCATCCTTTGTCATCCTGTGTTTTGTATCTTAATTCAATTTCATTGTTTCCTGCAACAGCATTGTTGTCAACTCTTAATTTGTAATACAGAATAACTCCTGTTTGAGAGCCGTTTTCCTTTATTGACTGTCCTCCCCATATGCTTGAAACAGTCTGATTTGCATAATACAAATTGTCAAAATAAAATGGATATTTTGGAACAAGCTCAAATTCAACATTATTCAGATTTTGAGTTCCAATATTCTCTATTTTGAATCTCAGCTCAACATAGTTTCCAGGTTCAGCCGGATCTGGCATTTGGTTTACAATGCTTGCAACCAAAAATGCGCTTGTATCAGCAACTTCATAAGTATCTGTTGATACAGGCATTGTCTGGTAAGCATTAACATTTAAAATGCCTGCAATCAGCAATGCAATCATTGCATAAATTATTTTGTTTTTCATTTTCTTCCACCTCTTATTAAACAATGCTCTTTAAGAATTTTTCCATCTTTTAGTATACACATTCTGTCTGCCATTTTTGCAATATCTTCGGAATGTGTAACAACAATAATTGTTTTGCCTTCTTTTTCATGAAGCTTTTTAATAAAGCCCATGACATTTTCCCCTGATTTGGAATCTAGGTTTCCAGTTGGTTCATCAGCCAATACTACCTCAGGATCATTTGCAAGCGCTCTTGCAATTGCAACTCTTTGCTGCTGCCCTCCTGAAAGCTCATTTGGCTTGTGATGCATCCTATTTGCAAGCTCAACAAGCTTCAGCAATTCTTTTGCTTTTTTTATTCTTTCATCAAGATTTTTATCCTGAAATATCATTGGAAGCATTACATTTTCAAGTGCAGAAAGCGAATTTATCAGATTGAATTTCTGGAAAATAAAACCTATTTTCTTTCCCCTTATCTGCGCCAAATCAGATTCATGAAGATTTGCAATATTTTGACCATCAAGATAAATTTCGCCTTTTGTTGGTATATCAAGGCAGCCAATCATATTCATTGCAGTGCTTTTTCCAGAACCGCTTGGCCCCATAACAGAAACAAAAGCTCCTTTTTCAACTTTCATATCCAATCCTTGCAGAGCAGGAACCCTTACAGCACCCATTTCATATATTTTCCAGACATTTTTCAATTCTATAATTATTTCTTTTTTGCTTTTATCCTTCATTTTGGCATCTCCGCTATCATTCGTTTCATAAAAAGTTTGAATCTCTCTTTTTTTATCTCATCATTTGAATGCATCAACATCATTGATTTTGCAAAAAACACCTTAAACTCAGGCATGTCTTTGCATAATTTGTCATTCATAATTGGAAATTTTTCCTTTGAGAATCCGGATATTATTCCATGTATATTTTCCACTCTTTCTGAAATCTCTTTTCTGTTTTTTAAGATTCCCTCTATAATCAAGCGGCCTTCTTTTGTAAGTGAATAGACTTTTCTTCTTCCATCCTCTTTCAAAGAAATCAGCTTTTTTTTGTTCAAATCTTTTAATATTGGATAAACAGAACCGGAGCTTGGCTTTTTCCCTATCTGATTTCCAAGCAGGTTTATCAAATCATAGCCTGAAAGGCTTTCCTTTTCAAGAGCTTCCATTATTATTATTTTTAACAGGCCATATATCATTTTAATAGTCCTTTTAATATCGAATTAGATATATTGAATTAAATATATCGTTTTAGATACAAACGGCAAATACTAATATATAAAGCTTTTGATGGCATTTAAATTTAATTTTAATAAACTATTTAAATAGAGCAAATACCCTTTTTCTATGGCTTTTTACAAAAAAAACAAGGTTGCAAAGGAAAAAACTGAAAAAAAAGACAGAACAAATCAAATAATTACTATTATTTTGGGTGCCTTAATGGTTGTCAGTGTTCTTGGCTATATGTGGACAGGAAACTCCAATTCAACATCCAATTATGGAAAATACAAATTTGAGCAGACTTCCCAGGGATGGCAGGTAAAAATAAATGGAAACAACCATTATTTTTATTATCATCCAAGCCAGATAGAGCAGATATCACTTGAAAATTCAACAATAGCCAAAATAAAAAGCTCACCTCAAATATATATAACTTACAATCCTGCAAACAGCTATCCCGATTATATTGATCTTACAAGATTTGAAATTGCAAATACTTTGCTTGAAAATGATATTTATATAAAAAATGCAGCAATAACCAATTATTCAAATATGGAGATTGCAAGCTGTGAATCAAACAAAACTTTGATGATTATGCAATTAGAAGAAAGCAATGAAACAAAAATAACCGATAATGGAAACTGCATAAAACTGCAGGCTTCCTCAGGAATGGATTTCCTTGCCCTTAAAGACAGAATGCTTTACGGAATTTACGGAATAATCTGAAAATATGCACTTAAAAAATCAAAGGTGATAAGAATGAAAAAGAAAACAGCAAAAAAAACACTGAAAAAGGAAATATCAAAAGAAATTTCGCAGAATGATGAGGTTTCAAGAAACACTAAGATAATCATAGGCACATTCCTGTTTTTGCTTATAGCCTTTGGAATTATTTTTGCAATAACTAGGTTAATTCCAAAAAAAGATGATTCAATATTAACAAGTTCCAATGCAGATTACTGCCTTGAAAACGGATATTGCTTTGTAAAGCAGGGCAATATGTGGTATACTCAGCTTCAGCCAGTCGGGCAGCAGAAAATTTACAATCTTGAATTGAGGTATGATCCAAAATCCGTGCAGGATGTTGCAATAGATGAATCAGCAGTTAAAACAGTTTTATCCTCTCAGGAAGTCTATTTAACAGTTGATCCAAACATGACTGGCCAGACAGTTATTGCAATGATTGAGCTTGGAAGGATAATAGGAACAAAATACAATCTTTTCAACATTCCAACAGCGGGTGCATTAACATCAAGCGATGAAGGAAATCAGACAATAATCACCTGCAATGATGCAACACAGAATTCAACTGTTTTGTGGTTCAAAACAGGCTCTGAAACAAAAATCTACAAAAATTCAAATCAATACTGCATGATTATTCAGGGAACAACTGAAGAGGACATAATGAGGGCAGCTGACAGGTTTGTTTATCAGCTCGTTGGAATACTCAAATAAATATTAAATAAGAATAAAATAAAAATAGGATATAATAAACAATACAATAAACAAAACACAAATGTTTTTTCCAGCAGCATTAGGAATTATTGGAATGCTTTTTATTTTATTTAGCTTTATTCTTGATGAATTTACAAAAATAAACCGGGAAACAAGAATAAACAATCTGATTAATGTGCTTGGTTCATCAATGATGGTTTATTACGCATTTAAGATAAAAGCATGGCCTTTTTTAATATTGAATTTGATTTGGGCAGTCACTTCACTTGTTAAGATTTTTATTTTGAGAAACAATACCAAGTCAAAAAACAAGAAAAGAATTTTTTAATTACTTCAACATTTTTTTGATGTCTTCATCCTTGAATCCATCCATAACAAGCCTTTCTTTGAATTTTTTTTCAATTTCCTTGTTTTTATCGCTTTCTTTTTTATAAAAGAAAAGCATCAAAAATATTGAAATCAGCAATAAAATAAACAAAATCCATGAAAGCCACCAGTTAATTTCTTTTTGCACAATAGGATAAGGCTGCTCTATAATAATTGTATTATTTTCATTTTCAGTATCTGGTTTTTGATATTGGCATGAATGGAATATATCTGGCAAAGAGTTTACGCATTTATTTTCATCATAGCAGTTTCTCTGCATAAACCCATTTTCACAGCTGCCCCATTCATAGCAGTTCCATTTTGGAGTGCAGTTTCCTTTAAACATCTTGACTATTGAACAGCTTCCAGTGCTTCCATATTCACAATCACATTCACAGTCTCCATTAGCTCCGTCACAGCTGTAAATGAAAAAATCATCAACTGCCCATGAACTGCATGCATCAAATTCATCGCAGCTTCTTACTCTCCAATAATATATTGTGTCTTTTGGCAGCTGATGTATCAGCCTTGGGCTTGTTGCATCTGTGCTTGAATTTATTAAAGTTGTAAAAGCATAATCTGTTGCAAGCTGGAATTCATCATGAACTAAATCATCATCAGGATCTATTCCTGAGGCCCATTCAAAATTTATGCTTGTTTCTTCTGTTGGTAAAACATCAGTCAAAACAGGAATTGAAGGTGCTGAGTTTGATGTTGAAAAAGATTCTGAAACCCACCCTGAACATCCATAAGTATTGCATGTTCTTGCTTTCCAAGTATAACTTCCATAGGAAAATGTTTCTGTTATAGGAGAATCAGCAGGGCTGACAATTGGATTTGAACTAAACTGGAATTCATCATAAGTTGGCAACCCAGCAGGGCATATTCCAGAATCCCATGAAAATGTTCCAGATAAACCATGGCTGTCAACAATCTGTGCCAGATTTGTAGGTTCTGAAGGAATTGGTTGTGTTATGGAAAATGCTGCTGTTGTCCAAGCAGAGCATTTGTAATCATTGCAGGTTCTTACATACCAAGTGTGGCTTCCAAAATCAAAACTTTCAGTTAAAGGGGAATCAGCAGGGCTGATAATCGATCCGGAATCAATCATGAATTCATCATAAGTGTCAAGTCCGTCCAAATCAATTCCAGAATCCCATGAAAATGTTGCTGATGGAACATATTCAGTTGTATCATTAAAAAGATTTGTTGGTGATGTTGGAGCTCTTGAAATTGTTACATTAACATAAGCGGCCTGATAAGAATTTGCAATGCCTGTTTCAGTTCCATCATTGTCTGTTTTTACAGCAGTTACAGTAACTGCTTCTCCTGCATTTAAATTCAAGTTAGCAACAACATAATATCCATTAATATCAGAAATATATGTTCCTGAACATCCCAAGCCTGAGCATCCAACAACATTTACATTAACAGTTGCTCCTTGTACATTATTATCAAAAACATCATTTATATAACCTTCACAGGTTCCAAGAAAAATTGCATTAGCTGGGCTCATCAAAACAAAAATCATTATCAAAAACAAAAAACCTCTTTTTATCATCTTAGCTTTCCAAATATGTTTTATTGTATTTTAATGTTGCGTTTTCAACTGCATAAATAAACTGGCCTTCCCCTTTGCTTATTGTTTCAAAAGGATTGACAGCAGCCCTTGGGCTGTAAATCATAAAACCCTGCAAAACATTGTCCCATTTCATAACATATCTATAGCTTTCATTTACTGTTTCAAGATATTTTGTTATGTTTGCAGTAAATCTATAAGGGTAGCTTGGAGGATTCCATCCTTCAGTTAAACTTCTGTTTTCATCATCTGAATCATCACCTAAAATAGCAAGATTATCATCAAATTCAGCATAAACAAAATAACTTTTGTTCTTATTTAAATCTTCAAACGGATTAACAGATGCTCTTGGGCTGTAAATCATAAACTCCTGAGAGCTTTCATTCCATTCCATCACATACCTGAAATCAACATCATTAAAAATATTGTTTATGCTGTAATTTTCAGGATTGGCGCACAAAGAGATGTAATTCCATCCCGGCTTAAGTTCAATTAAGCATAATGGCTCTTCAGTTAATACTGTAAATTCAACAGTTCCATAAGCTTTTCCAGTTATGGGAGACATTGTTGGCTGCTTGTTTTTTGCCCAAATCTGGGTTAGGGATGTTGCTATCAGCAAAATAGCAAGAAACATGATTAAATTGTTTGAAACCCTCATTTTATGAATAAATAGCTTAAATCTATAAAAATTTAACTGATATTCTTGTTCATATTCTTCTGTAAATAACACCAAGCTTGCCAGTATAATTGCCGTAATCCATATTTTTTGGAACATAAACATTTACAATTATTGTTTTGTTTATGTCCGGCTCAAGTATAAAATTGTTGTCCGAAACAGAAACAAATTTTGAAAGATAGCTTGAAGGTTTCAATTGCACAAGCAAAGGCTTTGAATAAGAATGCTTTAAAACAATATTTCTTGAAGCGCTTCCCTCTAAAGGAACCGTTCCAAAATAAATGGAATCATTTGCAGCATTAAATCCAACATAATTATCAACTGTCAAATACATATTTTTTTCTTGATAATCATAAATGACATAATAAGAATAAACGATGCACATAATTCCAACTGTAATTGCAACAGCCAAAATAAGAAGAATTGCAAATTTACTTAAGGAAATCCTGTTTTTTTGTTTCTTGCTCTTTGTTTTCATCTTTTTTCTTCTTTTTGAAAAGCCAGAATAAATTTAATAATACTAGGATTATTAAAACAGCAATTAATATTGTTGTCATGTTTATTTCAAATCCTTTTGGGGTTTCTGTTTCAGTTGATTCAATAACATTTATTGTTCCGTTTGCATATGTTTTGTGGCCTTCATAATTCAATGTAATCTCTGCAAAATACTCTCCAACTTCAAGTTTTTCTGCATTAAAATATCCAGAAAGATTTTTCTTCTGCCATGGATTAAAATCCTCGCTGATTGTTTTGAATGAACCAGCCTTATTTGCATTTTTTGTTATTAAAACATCAGCATAAACATTTTTTATTGGCAGATTCCATCTGCTTTCTGATTCAACCTCAAACTTATTAACAATGCCTTTTTTAGCAATTCTTGTAAAATTAATTATGTCCATAAACATGCTCCCTATATTGAATGAATCAGAATCATTTGCAAACTGGCCATCATAATCAAGTGTTGCATTTGCATAATACTTGCCAGGCGGATTTCCTGCTGAATTCCATTTTGCCTCTAAATTGATTTCTTTTCCTGAATCTATTGATTTTGAATCGGTGTTTACAGTGCCAAGATAATTATTATCAGAATCAAAAACAGCTATTGATGATTTTGCAGAATTAATTTTCTGCAAACCCCAATTTTGGACATTAACCTTTAAATTTTCAGTTTCATTTATATTGATATTTTCTGTTATTAAATTCATCCTTATGCATTTTCCCTCGCAAAGAATTCTCATTTGAATAACGATGCCAACTGTTGTTTTTGAGCCAACTGTTCCACCGCCTCTTGTCAAAGTTTCCTCAACATTTACCTGGGAAGAATACATGCCAGGCGTGAAATTAGCAGGCAATTGGTCTGGCATCTGGAGAATTATCTGAAATGTTGGCCCTTCAGGCGTGTCAGGCAATGCTTTGAATATGCTTGGTTCTGTTATGATAAAATTTTTTAAATCACCAGTTACATCAATTTTATAATCCTGCGTAAAACCAGAATTGGTTATAACCTGATAAGTATAGACTTTTTTTAATCCCGGCTGGTAATCTTCCATTATTTTGAAACCTGGGCCCCTTACCCCAACAGAATATGCAAAGGGAATTAATGACAAAATGATTAGGAATGAGATCAAAATTCTTGAAAATTTGTTTAAAAACATTTTAAAAAAAGAAAAAATAAAAATTTACAGAGCTTAACTCTGTATTGCTGCAAATGTTACAGTATCAGTATATGTACCATTCTGTACATTGTCAGGGATTGTTAATCTGATTGGTATACTTAATTCATCAGAACCATCTGAAGTTGACAAATTCTGGCAAATTATGCTTGCAGTTGTATTTGTCATTGCAGTCCATGTTGAAACCAACCCATCATCACCAATGCATGCTCCTGTTTCTGCTGAATATGATTGGAAATCATATGTCTGTGTTACTGATGGTGTTCCATATGTTGGAATGAATGTTGCTGCAGATTTTCCTGATTGAACTGTTACATTTACATTAACTGTTCCGTCATTTCTAACAATAAAACTTCTTGTATTGACTCCAGTCCAGTTTCCGCCGCATCCAGTACTTGCTGAACCAGATGTTTCTGTTCCGCCAGTTGTATAATTTGAACTGACTGTGCAGTTATTGTCTCCGGTATTTACTTTTCCAGTTCCGAATGCAACAGCTGTTTGTGTTACATTGATTGTCAATTCGCTCTGTACATTATAACTTGTAGTACCTGTTGTACCTCTTCCAGTTATATATACTATTCCTCCTTTTGGCACGCTAAAAATACCTACAAGAGAAATTACAATTGCTACACCCACAAGGAGTGCTAATGTTTTGTTGCTTATGTCTCCCATTTTTTTATCCTCCTTTATTCTTTTTCAAAACCAACTTGGGCTGTTTCAGTAGCTGATGTTGGCTCTCCTACTGTAAAACTTACTTCACCATAACTGTTTGGTGTTCCTTTTACAACAGTTACTTTTGCTGAATTTGTCAGTGCAACCCATGTTCCTGCTATAGAAAGTACGATTGCAACAACAAGAAGCACTGCCACTGTTTGCTTAGAAAGGTCCTTTTTTGTTTGCATCTTAACACCTCTGTTATTTATTTGGTTACTATTTTTTTATTCTTATTTAAATATTTCTATTTTTGTGTGGTTAAAACCGCTATCTTTGTTTTTAAAGCAAAAGAAAGGTTTTAATACTTACATTGTAAGTATAATTTTATAATTTTTTTCATAAAAAAGGTTTATTTATGCTTAAAAAAGACAAAAAAAAGGATTTAATAGAATTTAAAACCAAAAAAGAGCTAAATAATACAATAGAAAACCAAAAAAAGTTTCAATTATCAATCCCCATAGAAATATTCAAAGACAGAAATGTTGCTGTTCTAGAATCGCTTGTTGAGTATTTAAAAGACCAAAAAAACCTTTCTTATCATGAAATTGCTCTTCTCTTGAACAGAGATGACAGAACAATTTGGACAGTTTACAGCAGGGTTTCCAAAAAGAGGTCCAAAAAATGAGTGACCCCAAAACAAAAGCAAAAAACAGAATTGATGTTTTGGATAAGCAGGAAATTCTTTTTAGGAATTATATAACTGATATAAACAATGAAATAACAAAAATAAACTCATCAATAAGAGTTGCAAATTATGTCGAATCACTTGAAAAAATAAATCTGCTTGAAGATTCAATAATAAATTACAATGAAAAGATAAGAGAAATTAGTTCTGAAAAGGAGCTTTTGGAAGCAGCTGCAAAAGAAACAGCATCTAAAAAACAACCTGCTTTTGTTTATTCCATTTTAATTGTCTTGTTTTTGCTTGCTTTTGCTCCATTTATAATAAATATCAATTTGACAGGTTATACTACAATTGAACCTGCAAGCACAACTTCAGTAGAATTCAATGTAATACTTGGAGAGCCTTTTTATATAAATCTTTCAGAATTTAATTCAACAGGAAATGTTTTGAATTTCACTTTGAATGACAGCAATTATAAAATTGAGAGCAACAAAATAATAATCAATGCATCAGAGCTTGGGGCAAAATATTTAAGAGTTTCTGCAGAAACTTTCAATGCAGAAAACAATGAAACAACAATCTATGCATATAATTTTACAGTAAATATTTTGGAGGAAAACCTTGAATATCTGAAAAATGAACTGCAGTCAAGATTTACCCAGGATGTTAGCATCAAATCATTGAGAAAAGAAAACAATCTTTATGATTTGTATCTTGAGTTTACAACAGATTCAGGAAAGAGGGGGTACATATCAATTTATGGTGTTCCTGATTTGATGAACATAACAGACTTCCAGTACACAGATTCAATACAATATATTATGAAAAATGAAAAATAAATTATTTGTTTGGATTATTGCCTTTGTTTTGATAGCAGGAGCTATGGCTTCAATATACAAGATATCAACCCCAATTATTGCAATGAATTCTTTTGAATTTTCAAATGCAACAATAACAATTCCAAAAGAAGAGTATATTGATTTAGTATTATATTGTGCAAACTGGAATTTTATGGACAATTTCTGCAGCAGATGGGACGATTATGTTGGCAACATACATCAAAATGACAGTTATGTGACATTTACAATAAACAGATTTTCAGCATATGCAGGCGTTTCAAAAGTCAGCAAAAATCAGAATGCAAGCGAAATAGCAATAAAAATAATTGACAGCAAAAAAACAGTTTTGCAGGAGATAAAACTAAACAAATCAGAGTTTTCAATTGGAATATTTGATGAGAAAAAGCAGGGCAAAGCAAAAAAATCATTAAAAGAAACTGCAGAAACAGAACAGTTGCCAATAAAAATAAATTTCAAAGATGTTTTGGAAAATATTTCAATACAGATGGATATGCCAGATGATGAGCTTATTGCAAAAGGCATCAAAACAGAGATAATATCCATTTTGCCGGAAAACAAGGAGATTATAGCTGAATCTGAAATTACTCTTGAAAAAATAAACAATTCTGAAAATATAAACAGGATATTTTATTGCAGCAGCTGGAATCAGGACACTTTCAAATGCAGCAGCCAATGGCAGTCAACTTCAATAAATTTTGTTGATAACTCAACACATATAACATTTAATGTAACTCATTTTACTGCATATGCAGGAGGATATTTAAGCGAAAGCAATACTTCCAATTTAATGATTTGGGATAATTCTGAAAGCCTTACTATTTATTCGAACAATATGTTTTATGCAAACTATTCAAATTCAACCTCAAATATAAGCATAAACAGCTCCGGAACTTACTGTGAATTCAGCGAGAATTCAACAGGTGTCTGGTCACAAACACAGAATATGACTTTTAATTCAACATCTGGGCTGTATTATTATAATAAATCAACTATTGCAGGAACATATTATTTCAATGTTTCATGCTTTAATGATTTGGGATATGACAATTTAAGTGCTGTTGATAATTTTTCAATAACTTCTTCATGTGCAGGTGCAACATCAAACTTTATATGCGAACAGACAATAACCGAAAGCTGTGCAATGACTGGCAGTCTGGTCTGTGCAAACACTGGATTCAATATCGGTGCAAACAACATAATTGTTAATGGCAATGGCTTTTCTTTGAATTATTCAGCATCAGCAACTTATTTTGGAATAAACAATACAGCAGGATATGATAATATAACAATCCAGAATTTTAATATTTATCAAACAGGCACATCAAGTTTAAGTTATGGAATTTATATGTATACTTCTGAAAATTCAACAATACAAAACAATAATATTTCTACAAGAGGAAATTATGCTTATGATATCTATTTATTTACAAATAATCATGGAAATAGAATACTTAATAATAATATCTATTCAAATTCAACAGGAAGTTGGGAATATGGGGTTTATTTAGCTTCAAACTGTGATGATAATATCATAGACAACAATTATTTTAATGCCACAACAGCATCATCACATTCAATTTTTTTAAACACCAATTGTGACAGAAATAACATAACAAACAACAGAATGATACTTACAAATTGGAATGATGTCAGGGGTATTTATTTAACAACAACACTTTATAACAACACAATAATCAACAACACAATAACAACAAATTATTATGGGGTGGTCATTTCAGGCTCTTATAACACCAATATAAGCAATAATTATATAACCACCAATGGTCAGGCAGGAATATATATAACTACGGGTCAAAATACAACTTGCGATAATAATACAATAATTCAAAATTCAATTGGACATGGACTTATTCTTGTTTCATCACCAAAAAATGTTTTAATAAACAATAAAATCAATTCAAGCAGAAGCAATAGCATTTGGATTGATGCTTCTGTTTTAAATGAAATACCCTCAGCAGATTATGCTAATTACAATCAGAGCATAGATGAGAGCAATACAGCAGAAGGATTGCCTATTTTATTTAATTATTCACTTAAAAATCAAATTGTTTTGCAAAACACCAACGTTACAGATATTTATGGGCAGATAATATGTGCTGGCTGTAAAAATGTAACTTATGACAATGTAATCATGGGCAGTGATGGAATAAATTTCTTTGGAACAAGAGACAGCACAATAAGCAATAGTTTAATCAATACAAACAAAGGATACGGAATAACCCTCTTTACAAATTCATATAATAACACTATTTTTAATAACACTTTGATAGAAACAGGCTCTGTTTATTATTTATATAGGCTGTATGTTGTTGGCAATAGCAACAATATTGTTTACAATAACCTAACAACTTCTGGATTAAATTATGCAGGCATATTAATCTCTTCTTATGGGAATTATCTGGCAAATAATACTATCTCAGCAACAGGTTCAGGAAGGTATGCCATTCAAATTGGCGGGAAAGGAAATGCTTTTGATAGCAACATTTTCAAAACATCTGGTGGTGGAAATGCACATCCAATTGTTGATTCTGGCGGTGAAAATATTTATAGAAACAACCAAATTTTGGTTTTAGGAACAACAAGTCACGGAACTTATATCACTTCAGCAGACAGCATTTACATAAATAATACTTTTAACAATTCAATTTCTGGCGGATATTCAGCATTTACTTTCGGAAACAATGCACACAGAAATAGAATAATAAATTCAACTTTTATAACTGCAAGTGTAACAAATGTGGATTTATATTCTGCTGGCTTTTTAGACAACAACAGCATAGAAAATTCTATTTTTATTTCAACAACTGGACTGAATATTAATGCCGAAGCTAATACAAAAGGAAATTTAAATATAATCAATTGTTCAACATTTAATATAAGCAAAGTAGCATTTGCTTCAACTTCAAACATAACTACAAAAATTCAAAGTTGGAATGAACTGATTGTTAATTATTCAAATGGCTCATTAGTTGCAGGAGCAAAAATAAATTACACAGATGAAACAAATACATTAAAAACATATTTTACAGGCGGAGATTTGCCTTATAACAAAGAGGCAAATGACGTTCTCAATATGTCTGGAAATATACTCTATTTGAAATTCAATGAATTAAACGGGGTTTCCCAAATAATAGATTATTCAGGAACTCAAAATGCCACGTTCAGCAACATCAGTTTTGAATCAGAAGGAATAAGAAACAGGACCGGAATAAGAATAGCTGGCTCAAATTCAACAACAAAAAGATGGGTTGATATTGGCAACAATTCAGTTTATAATATCACAACCAATTTAACTGTGATTATAGCAGTTAAATATGCAGATCAAATTCAATGGTGCGAATTATTTACAAAAGGTTATGATTCTTCTTGGGCTTTCAAAGGAACAACAGTTCCAAATTGGAGATTGCAACTCACAACAAACGGCGATAAACAAATTTCATTTGGAGCAACAGCAGTAAATAGATGGTATGTTTTAGCAGGAACTTATAACGGAACTTCAATGAATGCTTATAGGGACGGAATCTTGGTTGCTAATGCAAATTATGCTGACACTTTAAAAACAACAACAAGAAGGTTAATGATTGGAATGGCAAGTTATGGAAATGATTTAGGAAATATTTATCCATCTTATCCAAATTGTGATGTTTGGGTCGGCGAAGCATTAATTTTTAATAGAACTCTGTCTGCAGATGAAATAAAAGCACATTACGAATCAACAAAGAAAAATTATGATGGTGAAGGTGAATCAATAGGCATGACAAATATTTCAATGAACAGAACAGCCAATACAACTATAATCAATTTCACAATGACAGCTTACAAAAATGGAAGCTCTGTTGAAAAATTGGTAAATCCTTTTGAAAATCTGCTGACTGTTTTTACTTTTGATTCATATTCAAATGTTCCTCCTGCAATAGAAAATGTTTTGCTGAATGCAACAACAACACAGAACAGGACTGTTGATAATCTTACTGTTTATTACAATTCAACTGATGCTGATACAACTTCAAATTTTACAGACTGGAGAAAAAACGGAGAAAGCATAGCTTTGCTTAATCTTCCATTTGACAATAATATTTCCTCTTTTGAATCCGGTGCAATAATAGATTATTCAACTTACAGCAATAATCTCACAATTGTTAATGGAACAAATAATATTTTGCCTGCATGGACAGAATCAGGCAAGATTGGAGGGGCTTACAATTTTGGCTTTGGCGTATTGTTTGGACCGGCAAGTGGTTCATTAAATATTACAGGAAACAAGCTTACACTTGAGGCATGGATAAAACCTGAAGGAGAAAATGCTTATACTATGGTTATGGGCAAAGAATACAATTACAAAATTGATTTTAATGTTTCCCATTACAATGAAATAAGATTTATTACAAGCGATAATTGGACTGAAGCAGGGGCTTTGAGCAGCAATTCTTCTCTCTCATTAAATCAATGGTATCATATTGCTGCTGTTTATGACGGAAGCGAAAAAAGAATTTACATAAACGGTGTTTTGGATGCATCAAAAAAAGCAAGAGGCAACATGATTCCAAGCACAGATAATTTTACAATTGGAAGAGGGCCAATATCTTGGGAATTTAATGGATTGATAGATGAGGTAAAAGTTTATAATATCTCTTTATCTGAAAAACAAATAGTTGAAAATTACAATGCAGGCCTTGCAAGCCATTCAAATGATATTATTGTTGCAGATGAAACAAGGGATGGAGAAATATGGTCTGTGCTTGTTGGCGTTTGCGATTATGAATTTTGCACAACTCAGCTTTCAAATAATGTAACTATAACAAATACAACACCTTCAACACCTTTGTTGCATCTTCCAGAAAATGGAATTTCAATATTATCAAGAATTCCTGCATTAATCTGGAACAATTCAATTGATCCAAATGAAGATAATCTGACTTATGAACTGCTTGTCAGCAATGATTCTTATTTTGACAATATTGTTTATAACCTAACAAACATTGCTGAAACTGCAACACAAACAAATAGCACATTAAGTGAAGTTGCTTATTCATATTTAGATAAAAAATTGTATTGGAAAGCAAGAGCTTTTGATGGTTTAAGTTACGGCGATTATTCCGAAATATGGAACTTTACAGTGCTTTCAGTTATATCCGCAACACTCAGCCAGGACAATGTTTCATTTGGCATGATGAATCAACTTCAGGAAAAGGACACATTAACAAATGATCCAGAACCTTTTGTAATAGAAAATAATGGAAATGTAAAGCTTAACATATCACTAAATGCAACAGACCTTCATGAACAGGCTCCAAATCCTTCAGAATATTACCAGTATGAAATAGCTGAGAATGAATCAGGCTCTTATGAAAGTGCATTAACAAGCTGGACAAATTTTGAATTAAACCCATTGACTTCCCTGTTTGGATTCAAATACCTGGATGAAAGCGATTCTGCAAAGATACATTTAAAAATCAAAGTTCCTTCAGGAGAATATGCAGGAAACAAAACATCCATAATAACAATGACAGCTACACTCGATGAATAAATAAAAAATTCAAATTAAAATTAAAAACAAAAAATGAAAAAAACAACATTATATCTGTTAATTGCATTGATTTTGACAGCAAATGCTTTTGCAGTAGGATTGAGTCCTGCTGGAAAACAGATTGAATACAAAACAGGAGTTCAGTATGTTGATTATTATCTTGTCAATAGTGAGCAAAAGGACCAGACAGCTAAAATTGTTTTTGAGGGCAATCTTGCTGAATATGCTTCTTTGGAAAACAATATTTTTGACATAAAAAAAGAAAATCAGCTGATTCCCTTTAAAATAAAAATAACCTTTCCTGAAAATCATGTTTCAGGAAAAATCATTGTTTCTGCTTACGAAATAACAGAAAATAATGAGCAGATTTCTGCACAGATTAAAATAAGCTCAACAATAACAGTTATTCCCGAAGTAACCAATGAATTAACTGAAATAAAATATGAACAGAAGAATGAAACAGAATTATCAAAAGAAATGGATTCACTAACTCCCACAGGAGGAGCTTCTGCAACAAATGAAGATATTTTTACTGGGCAAAGCAAAGCGCCATACGCACTTTATATTACTCTTGCTGTTTTGGTTGCAGTATTTTTAGCAACCTCTGTTGTTTTGCTGAAAAAGCCAAAAGAGGATAAACTTCAGAAATATATTGATAATTCAAGAAAAAACAAAGTTTCTGATTCTGAAATTAAAAATCAGCTTTTTGCTGTTGGCTGGAAAGAGGAGGACTTGAAAAAGTATTTCAGATGAGCGAGCATTATTTTACTGAGAAGCCAACAAGCGAATTAAGACTGAGAAAAATAAGCGTTTTTGTTAAAGGCATAAATCTGCAGTTAAACACAGCTGCAGGTGTTTTTTCACCTGATTATATCGACAATGGAACAAAACTGCTGATTGAGAATGCAATAATAAAAGACAGCTGGAAGATTCTTGACTTAGGATGCGGTTATGGTGTTGTTGGAATTGCATTAAAAAAACTGTTTCCAAAAGCAGATTTTGTTTTGAGCGACATAAATGAGCGCGCTTTAAAGCTTGCAAAAATGAATTCCAAATTAAACAAAACAGAAATAAAAATTACAAAATCAAATTCATTTGATTCAGTAAAAGAAAATTTTGATGCTGTTCTTTTAAATCCTCCGCAGACAGCAGGCAAGGATATTTGCTTTGAAATGATTGAAAAATCATTTGAGCATTTGAATATAAAAGGGCTTTTGCAGATTGTAGCAAGGCACAACAAAGGCGGTTCAACATTTGAAAAGAAAATGAAAGAAGTTTTTGGAAATGTAAAGGAAACATCAAAAAAATCAGGCTATAGGATTTATGTAAGTGAAAAGAATCAATAAAAATTAAATAATAAAAAACAAATTTAAAATTAAATTTCTTTGAATCCTTCTTTTGTCAAAGCAACAAGCCTTATTCCTACGCCAAGCTTTAGCAAAGCTGCCAAAATTGCCATGTGCTCTTTGCCAGTTCCTGAAACAAGATTCAATGCAACCTCTGTTCCTTTTATTTTGTCTTTTAATCCTGCTTTTATCTGTTCTATCAGTTCTGTCAAAGGGGTTTTCATTGTATCAACTGTTATCATTGCAACCGGCTTCTCAGCTGTGAAATGCTCTTTTCCAAAATCATTGGTTATAAGAATTATATTGTCCCATTCCTGCTCTGCAATAACCCTTCCAACATGTCCCCATGTGCCTTTTCCTGCACTCAAGCATGCAACAAGTTCTGTCATTTTTGTTTACCTCATTAAATTAATAATCTTATAGTTTTTTGAGTTGTTTATAAAACTTTTGCACAAAAACTATTTAAACAAGTAAATTAAAGGTTATTATTATGCTAATAACCTTAATGGAATTATTTGATGCAGCTGTTATGACTTTGGCTGTTGGATTTATTTTTATGAATTTGTTAAACAGATTTACGCAGAATTATTACATAAAAAGATTTGACTGGAAGGTTTTCTGGTTTGCCTGCTTAATAGGCGCTCCTGCCATTCTTCTTCACGAGCTTGCGCATAAATTCATTGCAATGGCTTTTGGGATGTCTGCAACTTTCAATGCAGCTTATTTATGGCTTGGGATTGGCATTTTGCTTGTTTTGATGAGATCCCCATTTTTATTTTTTGTTCCTGCTTATGTTGCAATTTCAGGTAATGGAACAAATCTTGGATATGCCTTGTCATCATTGGCAGGCCCTGCAATGAATTTTGTTTTGTGGATGACTGCGCTTGTTGTGCTGAGAACACAGAAAATTCAAAAGAAGCACATGGCTTTTTGGTATTTGACAAAGCAGATAAACATGTTTTTATTCATATTTAATATGCTTCCTATTCCCGGATTTGACGGATTCCATTTCTTTTCAAATATTTTAAGGGTAATTTTTTAATTATTCAGTGAAAATTAGGTCAATTCTTATTTTTTAGAATATATTTTATAGAACATGAAAGTTTAAAAAGGAATTGTGAGATTTTTAATGAATGCCTAAATTTATTGTTATCACAGGAGGAGTTCTTTCAGGATTAGGAAAAGGAGTTGTAAGTGCAAGCATTGGAAAATTATTTTCGCATTACAAAGTTATTCCAATAAAATGCGATGGTTATCTTAATGTTGACCCTGGAACAATGAATCCGGTTGAGCATGGAGAAGTGTTTGTCCTTAATGACGGCGGAGAAGTTGATTTGGATTTTGGGCATTATGAAAGATTTTTGAATATTGACTGCAAAAGACACTGGAATTTGACATCAGGAAAAGTTTTTTTAAGCCTTATTGAAAAGGAAAGAAAAGGAGAATTCTTAGGAAAAACAATTCAGGTTATTCCCCATGTTACAAATGAAATAAACAACAGAATTCATAAAATTGCTGAAGAGGAAAAAGCAGATATTATTATTATTGAAATTGGCGGAACAGTTGGCGATTATGAAAATATGTGGTTCATAGATGCAATGAGGGTTTTGCAGAGAGAGGTTGGACATGACAATATTATTTTTGTTCATTTGGGTTTTGTTCCTTCTGTTGGAGAGCAGAAACAGCAGAAAACAAAGCCAATTCAGCAGAGTGTTCATTTGCTCAGGGAAAGGGGAATTTTTCCAGATATTATAATCGGAAGATCAGATGACAGATTAAGCGAGAAAACAAAATTAAAAATAAACTGGCTTTGCAATGTTGACAAAGAAGCAGTTATAAGCGATCCTAATACTGCCTGCATATATGAGCTTCCATTGATATTCCAGGAAGAAGGCTTGAGAGAGATTTTGGCAAAACACCTGAAAATAGATTTGAGCAAAGACCTTGTTGAATGGAGAGCTCTTGTTGAAAAAATAAACAATCCTTCAAAAACAATAAATGTTGCTCTTTGCGGAAAATACACAGAAATAGAGGATTCTTACATAAGCATTCAGCATGCTTTAATGCATTCAGGAGCGCATCTTGATGCAAAAGTAAATATAAAATTAATAGAAACAACAGATATTGAGGAGGGAAAACCAGTCACAGAACTGCTAAATGGAATTGATGGAGTTATTATTCCGGGCGGTTTTGGAGCAAGGGGCGTTGAGGGAAAAATTGCAGTTATAAAACACTGCAGGGAAAATAATATTCCTCTCCTTGGGTTGTGCTATGGTTTGCAGCTGGCTGTTACAGAATTTGCAAGAAACATCTGCAATCTGAAAGATGCAAACACAACTGAAAATGATTCTGAAACAAAAAATCCGGTTATTGATATTTTGCCTGAGCAAAAAGAGATTACAAATAAAGGGGGAACAATGAGGCTTGGTGAATACAAAGCAATTCTGAAACCTGGAACAAAAGTTCATGCTTTGTACAATTCAGATGTTGCTTTTGAAAGGCACAGGCACAGATATGAAGTTAATCCTGATTATCATAAAATACTGCAGGAAAACGGGCTTGTTCTTTCAGGCATGTCACCTGATGGAAGGCTTGTTGAATATATAGAACTTCCAAATCACAAGTATTTTATAGCAACACAGGCTCATCCTGAACTAACATCAAGATTAATCAAGCCAAATCCATTGTTTTACGGATTTGTCAAAGCAATTGTTGAATAAATAAAATAAATAAGGTCATTAAAAGAACAAAATGAAAAAAACCACTTTGCTTAAAAAAATAGCAGAAGAGCTTTTGCCGTTATTAATGCTTCCAGTTTTCTTTTTGATAACAAAAAATGAGATCTTGTTCAGCATTATACTTTTTACATTGCTTTTTGCAGTTTTCAAAGTCAAATATTTTAAGAATGAATGGTGGCTCTTTTTTATTGGTACTTTGTTTGGATTATTATTTGAATTTGGCGGTGATTTAATATACAAACTGCAGTACTGGAATGGCGATTTTTTGCTTGGAAAAATACCTCTTTGGCTGCCTTTGATGTGGGGCTTTGGATTTATATTTATCAACAGACTGGGCAATCTTATTGTTAAAAGGCAATAAAAGCCATTTTCCTGCAAAAGAAACATTTATTAATGGATGATTTTTCTCATTAAACTATGGGTTTAAGAAAAACTTTGGAAATAATGTATAAAGACCATTATAAATCTATGATTTGGTTTTCAATGTCTTTGGTTTTAATATCACTTCTTATAATTGGATTCCATTATTTTAAAACAGGTGATTTTGTTGATAAAGATATTTCTCTGAAAGGAGGATATGAAATAACACTAAATCTTCCATTTAATTCAGGAATAACTGAAGCAGATATTGAAAATTCATTATCAGATTTTAAAGGAAAAGATGTTTCAATAAGGGAAGTAAAATCTTCTGAATTTGCATCATTTATAATAAGCACTTCAGATACATCAAGCGAGGAAATTTTAAAAGCAGTTGAAGTAAAAACAGGCCAGCTTACAAAGGACCAATATAGTATAACTCAAGTGGGTTCATCATTGGGCTCTTCATTTTTTAAGGATGCAATGATTGCAGTTATAATTGCTTTTATTATGATGAGTATTGTTGTTTTTGTAACCTTTAGAGTTCCGTTGCCCTCTTTGGCAGTCATATTATGTGGTTTTTCAGACATAACATTTGCATTGGCAATGGTTAATCTGTTTGGAATAAAACTTTCAACAGCAGGCTTTGCAGCATTTTTAATGTTAATAGGTTATTCAATTGACACGGACATATTATTATCAACCAAAGTTTTGAAGAGAAAAGAGGGAACAGTAACAGACAGGGTTATTGATTCAATGAAAACAGGTCTTACAATGACTGGAACTGCAATTGCAGCAGTTACAGTTGCTTATTTTGCAACTAATTCAGATGTGGTAAAACAAATTATGATTATATTAATTTTTGGACTTATTGCAGATATTCCTTTTACTTGGATACAGAATGCAGGAATATTAAGATGGTATGTTGAAGAGAGGCAGAAAAATGTCAAAAATTAAAGAGATATTTTCAAATTGGAAGGTTTGGGTTGTAATAGCCTGTATAATTCTTGCAATATTTGCAATAAATCCTAATTTCAATAAAGGTGTTGCAATAAGAAATGTAATAAAAGACAGCCCTGCAAGTCTTGCAGGCATAGAAAATCCAAAAGCAACAATTGCACCAACACAAAGAGAAAGAGTAATTGAAATAAACAGCCAAATCATAAATAATTTTGATGATTACAATTTAATATTAAAAGATTTAAAACCAAATATCCCCGTTATTGTTAAAACAAATAAAGACACATACAAACTGACTCTTGGAAATTCAACTGATCTTGGTTTAAGAGTTTATGATGCACCAACAAATAATTTAAAAAAAGGCCTTGATCTGCAGGGAGGAACAAGAGTTTTGTTAAAACCTGAAACTGAGCTTTCAAAAGATGATATGGATATTGTTCTTTCAAATATGAAGGAAAGGCTTAATGTTTATGGATTAAGCGATATAATAGTAAGAGATGCAACTGATTTGACCGGAAACCAGTATATTCTTGTTGAAATTGCCGGTGCAAATGAGGAAGAGGTTAAACAGCTTATTTCACAGCAGGGAAAATTTGAATCAAAAATTTCAAATGTAACAGTTTTCAAAGGCGGAGGAGATATTACTTATGTATGCAGAACAGCAGACTGCTCAGGAATTGATCCTTATTCAGGATGCAGCCAGTCAGAAGGAATATGGTATTGCAGATTCAGATTTGCAATATCCTTGACACCAGAAGCAGCACAAAGACAGGCAGATGCATCAAGCAATTTGGCAATTATAACCAAAAATGGAGAAAATTATCTAAATCAGACAATAGATTTGTTTTTGGATGATGTTCTTGTTGATTCATTGAATATTGGCGCTGAATTAAAAGGAAAAGCATCAACAGATATTCAAATTTCAGGCTCAGGTTCAGGGCTTACACAGCAGGAAGCAATTTATGATTCTTTGGCAAATATGAAAAGACTGCAGACAATTTTAATAACTGGAAGTCTGCCTGTAAAATTAAATATAGTAAAAACAGATTTGCTTTCACCTGTAATGGGGGAGCAATTTTTGAAAAATTCATTAATAATGGGTCTTTTTGCAACACTTGCAGTAATAATTATCCTTATAATATCCTATAAAAATATAAAAATTGCTTTGCCAATAATGGTAACCTGCCTTCTTGAAATTTTCTTAACATTGGGAATTGCAGCTTTGATTGGATGGAATCTTGATATGGCTGCAATAGCAGGCCTTATAATAACTGTTGGAACAGGAGTTAATGATCAGATTGTTATAACAGATGAAGCAATAAAAGGAGAGAAAAAAGAAATAATTTTGAATTGGAAGCAGAGACTGAAAAATGCATTTTTCATAATCTTTTCAGCTTATGCAACCATGCTTGCAGCAATGGTTCCTTTGTATTTTGCAGGTGCAGGATTGCTAAGAGGTTTTGCAGTTACAACAATAATTGGAATGTCAATTGGTGTATTTGTTACAAGGCCAGCATATGCTGAAGTAATTGAAATTTTATTGAAGAAATGAAAACAAAGCCGTTTGCAATATGGTTGGTTGTTCTGTGCACATTTTTTGCAGCAGCAGGCAGCATGCTTTTTAAGATTGCTTCAGAGAATTTTTCATTTGCAGCAATACTTTTCAATTATTTTTTCTGGATAGGTGCCATAGTAAATGGAATTGGGGCTGTTCTTTTGATTTTTGCATTCAAGCACGAAGAATTATCAACCTTGTTTCCTTTTGTATCTTTGACTTTTATTTGGGTTGCAGTTATATCCTTTTTTGTTTTCAATGAGCCAATAAGCATTTTAAAAATAATTGCAGTTCTGTCAATTATTGCTGGAGTTACTTTCATAGGAAGAGGTTCAAAATGATAAGCATCTTTGCAGTAATAATCATGATTATATCAACTTTAATGGGTGGTTTTGGAGCTTTGTTTATGAAGAAAGGCTCTGCTAAGCTTAAAATAAATATTATTGCACTGATTAAAAATTGGCAGCTTATTTTGGGATGTGTACTTTATGTTGCAGCAGCTGCATTGAGTTTGCTTGCCTATAAAATAGAAAAACTTTCTGTTGTTTATCCTTTGGTTGGCTTAAGCTATGTGTGGGTTGCACTGCTTTCAATGATTTTTTTGAAAGAAAAAATAAGCAAATTTAAATGGATAGGAATTGCTTTTATTTTGATTGGTGTTGTAATAATAGGATTAAGCAGCTGATTTTAAATGGTTTAAAATATTCTTTTTCCATCCAAATCAGAAAGTTTCTTTATGTTTTCATCAACAGCTTGCTGAATCTCAGCAATATCTTTTTCATTCATCTTGAATCTTTCCTGCAGTTTTAAAAATTCAGAAACAGGCTTTACAGGAGAGCATTTGTTTAATTTCAAAATTCCATTTTCTATCTCAAACATTGGATAAAAATTTGTTTCATAAGCTAGTTTGCTTAATTCCACTGATAAACTTTCATTGTATTTCCATCCAGCTGTGCATGGCGTTAATATTTGTATATATGACGGGCCATTCATTGAAAGCGCTTTTTTTATTTTTTGTTGGAAATCATTGTAATATGCAATATTGCATACTGCAACATAGCAACCATGAGCGCCCATTATAAAAGGCATATTTTTTTGATAACCCATTTTTCCATGAATCTTATTAGTCCATGGAGTGGTTGTAGTATCAGCATGAAGTGGTGTTGCAGAGCTTCTTTGAACACCTGTGTTCATATAGCCTTCATTGTCATAGCAGATATACAAAATGTTTTGCTTTCTTTCCATTGCTCCGCTTAATGACTGCAAACCAATATCAAAAGTTCCTCCATCACCGGCAATTGCAATTACATTTACATCTTTTCTTTTTCCCATTGCTTTAAGAGCAGAATCAACACCTGATGCAACAGCTGCTGTGTTTTCAAAAGCAACATGAATATAAGGCAGTTTCCATGAGGTTAATGGATAAGGTGTACTGACAACTTCCATGCACCCAGTTCCATTTACAATAACTGTATTTGGCCCAGCTGCTTTTGCTATGTGTCTCATTGCAATTGCTGCACCGCATCCTGGACAGGCATTATGTCCTGATGTGAAATAATCATCATGACTTGTCATTGCCAAACAACCTCTTCTTTGTTTTTCATTAGTTTAGGGATATTCTTTAAATCATTTTTTGTTATGTCTTTTCCGCCGAGACCCATAACAAAGCTTTTTATTTTTAATTTATCTGATTTTAAGCACATTGATTTTATTTCTGTAAACAAAGCTGCATTTGCGCCATATGAAAAATCCTTGTCAATAACAGCAATTTCCTTTCCAGCTAATATTCTTTTCAAATCATTATAAGGAAATGGCCTGAAGCTTTTTACTTTTACAAGTCCTGCTTTTATTTTCTTAACTCTCAGCTCATCAACAACCTCCCTTATTGTTGAACAGACAGAGCCCATGGCAACAAAAACAAATTTTGCATCCTTTGCTTTATATTCTCCTATCAATCCATTTCCATAGCTTCTTTTGAATATTTTTGCAAAATCAGAATTTGTCTTGTTTATAACCTCAATTGAATTTTCCATTGCTTTTTGCTGCTGTTTTTTGAAAAGAGAATAATTTTTAGGATAAGCAAGCGCTCCAAAAGTCATTGGTTTTTTTATGTCTAATCTATTTTCAGGTTTCCATGCCGGCAAAAATCTCTTAACAGTTTCATTGTCAAGCTCAACAGGCTCAAAAACATGGCTTAAAATAAATCCATCAATGCAAACCATTACAGGAAGTTTTACTTTTTCATTTTCTGCAATTTTGTAAGCCTGAATGATTGTATCATAAGCTTCCTGGGAGCTTTCACAGTAAAGCTGTATCCATGAAGAATCCCTTAAAGAGATTGTATCAGAATGATCATTCCATATATTTATTGGGCTGCTTAATGCTCTGTTTGCAACTGCCATTACAATGGGCAATCTCATTCCTGATGCAGCATAAACAATTTCGCTCATTAATGCAAGGCCTTGCGAGCATGTTGCCAAGAAAGTTCTTGCACCTGCTGCACTTGCTCCAACAGCAGCACTCATTGCAGAATGCTCTGATTCAGCATAAATAACCTCTGCATTGAATTTTCCATCAGCAATCTTTTTTGCAAGATGCTCAACAATATGAGTTTGAGGAGTAATAGGATAAATAGGAATAACATTAACTTTGCATGCTGTTACAGCCTCTGCAATTGCATCGCTTCCTTCAATAATTTTTTTCATTTTTCTCCCCAGTCAATCATTTTGCCGTCTCTTTTTGCATCATTTATTGTAAAACCATTGGGATATCTTTTTTTCAGCTTTTCTGCATTATTATCCATTATTTCCTGCAGGCTCCACCCAAAAAAATTGCAAATCATTGAAGCATACCAAAGCATATCCCCCAGGTTTTCTTTTATTCCGTTTGTCTGGTCATTGTCATGCTGGTAAGTCTTTTTTATGCAGCTTGCAACATCGCCTGCTTCACCTGTTATTCCAAGGCCCCAGGTAAGTATCTCTTCCCTTTCTGTTGGAAATTTCTTGGCTGTTAATTTGCAAAATTCTTGATATTCTTTTAGGTTCATTTTTGATTATCCTTTATTTTTTCTTTCTTGCAGCAAGCTCTCTGAAAAATCTTACTCTTTCTGCAATATCATAAAAATCAATATCCTCAAATTTCATTTTCATGTCTTTTCCGCAATCAAGAACCCAGGTTTTTTCCAAGGTGTTTACCTTTACATTTATTCTGTACATATTAAATTCCCTGCTGTACTTGAAATTTAATCTTTCAGTAATTTTTTGCTCAACTGTCAAAGGGTTTTTTTCCTTTGCTTTCAGCTCTTTTAAAAAAGCCAAATCCTCTTCATAATCTTTTTGGAAATCCATTATCTCTCCTCCTTTAATGTGGTTATTGCTTTGAAAGGGCATTCTTTAACGCAAATCAAACATCCCTTGCAGTAATTGTAATCAATATTTATATTTTCATCAATGCAGCTGTCGGGGCAGTACATTCTGCAGATTCCGCATTTTGTGCATTTAAAGCTGAGAATTTTTGGCTTCATGATTCTCCATGTTCCTGTTTTGTTTGCCAAAGAGCTTTCTTTTGCAATTCCGCCTTCATTCACTTTTTCAATATTATTTTTCATTGAAAACATCCTCAACAATTTTTTTGTTAATTTCAAAAGCATCTCCTGAAAATCTTTCTTCCATTGCTTTTATCAACGATTCTTTTTTGAAAAGTTTGCTTTGTTTTGCAAGCAACGCAACCATTGTTGTATTAACTATATTTTTTCCTATATGAGACATTGCTGTTTTTGAAGCATCAAAACAGACAACCTTTGGCTTGCTTTTTGACTTAATCTGCATTTTTTTTGTGGTATTTATCATAACAATTGCATTATTTTTTAAAATTTTATTAAAATCAATTGTATCAACCAAGGTTGAATTCTGTATTAAAACAAAATCTGATTTTTCTATCTGTTCTCTGTTGAAAATTTTTTTATTGTCAATTCTTATGAATGCTTGAACAGGAGAGCCTCTTCTTTCTACACCAAAAGCAGGAAATGCCTGAACAGATTTTCCTTCATTAAAAACCGCCATTGCAATAAGCTGAGCAGCTGTTACTGTTCCCTCTCCTCCTCTGCCATAAATGGATATCTCAATCATATTTTAACTGAATTTTTATTGATTTAAATACCTTTTTACTAACTTAACAGTACCCAATAAAAACCTTTAAATATCCAGTTATTTAATCAAAAAGCATGAGCAACTATATTTATTCAAGCATTAAAACAGCATATGTCTTTGATGACCAATTTAATATAGTTGAAACTGTTGAATACCCTGAAAAAGAGCTTTTGAAAACAAACAAGGAGCTTTCTGAAAACAAATTAACCGAAATTGAGCAAAATCTGCTTAAGAAGCATCCAAATGCGGTTTTTCTTGCAAAAAAAGAAGGCAGTTTCAAATCAGAGCCAAAAAAACTTTTTTATGCACTTGAAAAATTATTTGACAGCAAAGAATACCTAAAAACCAAAGAGCAGTTAATGGACATAACTGTTGAAAAATTGAGAATTTCAGTAACTTATGAAAGCTTTTTAATACAATCAATAAATAATATTGATGAGATTGACAAATGCGCAAATATGCTTACCAAAAGATTAAGGGAATGGTATGAATATTATGCACCAGAAGTTTCAATTAAAATAGAGGACCATGAAACATTTGCAAATCTTATTCTTGAAAAAAACAGAGAGCAATTGCTAAAGGAGATAAACGAGGAAAAAACAATAGGCTCTGAATTAAGTGAGCATGATTTAATGCAAATAAAAAAATTGGCTGAAAAAATAAAAATGCTTTATGAATTAAGAAAAGAGCATGAAACTTACATAGAAAAAATAATGAAAGAGAATTATCCAAATATTAATGCTGTTGCCGGCTCAACAATTGGAGCAAGACTGCTTGCAATTGCAGGCTCTTTGAAAAGGCTTGTTGGCTTTCCATCTTCAACAGTCCAGTTGTTGGGAGCTGAAAAAGCATTGTTTAGGCACATAAAAACAGGTGCAAGGCCTCCAAAATATGGAGTCATAGTAAATCATTCAGTTGTTGCAAATGCTCCTCAAAAGGACAAAGGAAAAGCAGCAAGAGCTCTTGCAGACAAAATAAGCATTGCATCAAAAATTGATTATTTTAAAGGAAATTTTTATGGAGATGAATTAAGAAAACAATTGGAAGAAAAATTAAAAAAACAGAATTAACAAGGTGAAAAAATGGCTAAAATGGAAATTGTATGGGAAGAGGATTTAAAGATGGGAAAAGCAATAGGAACTTTGAATTTGCTTATAGGTATTTTTGTTTTGGCAATGTCAGTTGGCTTTTATTTAAGCGAGGGGTTAAAGGCATTTCCAATAACAATGAGCTTGATAGGAGCATCAATAATGATGACTGGGTATTATATGATTAATAAAAGGTAATAAAATATGCAGGAAACAAGGCTAAAAGGAATATTTGAACTGAAAAGAAGGATTTATACAAAGAATTTCACACCTGGAAAAACAGTTTATGATGAAAAGCTTTTCAGGGAAGGAAATGATGAGTATAGGGAATGGAATCCAACAAGATCCAAATTAGGTGCAGCTGTATTAAAAGGAGCTTCACAAATTGGTATCAAGCCAGGTTCAATTGTTTTGTATCTTGGAGCTGCTTCAGGAACAACAGTAAGCCATGTTTCAGATATTGTTGGTGATGAGGGTTATGTTTTTGCGCTTGATTTTGCACCAAGGGTTGTAAGAGATTTGTATTTTGTATGCAAAGACAGAAGCAATGTTGTTCCTCTGCTTGAGGATGCAAACAAACCAGAGACTTATGCTCATTTGATAAATTCTGTTGATGTTGTTTTTATGGACATTGCGCAGAAAAATCAGGAAGAGATTTTCATGAAGAATGTAAATATGTTTTTGAAGCCTGGTGGATTTGGATTATTGGCATTAAAAGCAAGAAGTGTTGATGTTTCAAAGAATCCAAAGCAGGTTTTCAGGGAAGTAAGAGAAAAGCTTGAAAGGCAGATAGCAATAGTTGATTACAGAGACTTGGAGCCATTTGAAAGAGACCATTGTATGTTCATATGCAAGAAGAAATAAATTATTTTATAATTAAGCAACCAATAAATCATCTAATTCTTTCGTCATTTCTTTAGCTTCGATTCTTTTTATTTCTTGCAATAAATCTAAATTGTCTTTATTTATAAGGATTGTTTTGTCTTTATATAATCCTCTTAGGGTATTTATCATTTCCTGTGAGCAATTTTTACCATAGACCCTTCTTCTAAATTCTGCAAAATCATGATGAGGATATTCATAACAAACATTCTGTCCATCAATTATGTTATAATGAACAGGAGGTACGCCTGAATACAATCTTACTTGCAAGTTTTCATTTGCTGCACTTACCTCTTGATAAAGATAATCAAACAAGTTGTTTTTGTTGTTTTTTAGTATTATTTCATTGCCGATTATAAAATCAAATTTAATTCCTTGCTTTATCATTTTTGCTATTGAACTGACTAAAAAATGATCTCCAAAAGTCAAAGGCCCCAAACATCCGGAAACAATTTCAACAGATTTTTTTGAACTAAAAAGGTTTGCAACAAATTCTTTAACTGATGCGTATTCTAAAAGATATTCAACTTTTTCAACAAGGGGGGTTCCTGCTTTTTCTTTTAATAAAAAATCAATAGTTTCCCACTCCGAAAATATTTCAGAAGCACAAAGAGAATCTGCTTGTCTTGCCAAATCCGCATAGTTTGCTTTCATTTTTAATATTAATTAAACCAAGTTTAAATACTTTCCTAAAATTATTATTCTTTGAATTCCCAAAAACCAAGACTTCCTTTGCAGTTTATTTTGTCTAGTCTTTGGGCATTTTTTAGAATAAATCCATATTTGCCCCATTGACCTGAGCCCAAATGAATTGGTTTGTCTTTGATAAGTTCTGCTTTGTCATATTTTTTAACATCATTTAATTCAGCTTTTCCAACAATGCAGCCGCAAGGAAGTTCTTTGAATCCAAACTCAGCCATTGCTTTTCTGTCAGGAATTTTTGAAGCATGTATAAGAAATTCCCCCCTAAAATTAGTATTCCATGTTCTCAATTCAATTTTCTTTTTTCCCTGCAAGATAAGCTCTGCCCATGGCTGTTTTATTGAGAGCGCTTTCATTTTTATAATATATACAAAGCCATTTAAAAACTTTTGCCATAAAATAATAACTCATAAAGGGGAAAAGTATTTAAGCACAAAACTTTTTGATAATAATTGAGTTTAAAATGATACCAATAAAACTTTTTAACACAATGGGGAGGGAAAAGCAGGAGTTCAAACCTATTATGTCCGGAAGAGTTGGGATGTACTGCTGCGGACCAACTGTTTATTTTTATGCTCATATAGGAAATTTAAGAACTTACATTTTTGAGGATTTAATCAGAAGAATGTTTCTTTACAACAATTACAAAATAACCCATGTAATGAACATAACTGATGTTGGCCATCTGACTTCTGATGCTGATGAAGGAGAGGACAAAATGCTCAAAGGAGCAAAACGAGAGGGCAAAACAGTCTGGGAAATTGCAAAGTTCTATGAAAATGCTTTTATGGAGGACTGCAAAAAGCTTAATATTCAAAAACCAGAAATAATCTGCAAAGCAACAGACCATATAAAAGATATGATTGGGCTTGTTGAAAAGCTTGAGAAAAATGATTTTACTTATGTTGCTGAAGGCAATGTTTATTATGACGTTTCAAAATTTCCAAACTATGGAAATCTTGCAAAATTAAATTTGGATGAATTAAAAGCAGGTTCAAGGATACAGATTGATGAAAATAAGAAAAGCCCATTTGATTTTGTTCTTTGGTTTACAAAATCCAAATTTGAAAATCAGGAAATGAAATGGGAATCTCCTTGGGGTTTAGGTTATCCTGGATGGCATATTGAATGCAGTGCAATGTCAATGAAATATCTTGGAGAAACTTTTGATATACACTGCGGAGGCATAGACCATATCCCTGTTCATCATACAAATGAGATTGCACAGTCAGAAGGAGCAACTGGAAAGAATTGGGTTGATTACTGGCTGCATGGTGAATTTTTGGTTATGGACAAAGGCAAAATGTCAAAATCATCAGGAGAAATATTAACATTAAAAGTTTTGATTGACAAAGGATTTAACCCATTGGATTACAGGTATCTCTGCCTTAACACACAGTATAGAACGCCTTTAACATTCAGTTTTGAGGCTTTGGAAGCTGCAAAGAATGCTTTTGACAATCTAAAATCAAAAGTTATTGAGTTCAGAAAATCAGATTTAAAAATTGAGCACAAAGAGCTGATTGAGGGATATAAAGAGGAATTTACAGAATCAATAAATGATGATTTGAACATGCCCAAAGCACTTGCTGTTTTATGGGCAGTTGCAAAGGACAAAGAGCTTAATGACCATGAAAAATATTCTTTGATAATTGATTTTGATGAAGTATTTGGCTTGGACTTGAAAAATGCAAAAGAAATTGCCTATGAAATTCCTTCTGAAATAACTGATTTAATAAATCAGAGGCAGGAAGCAAAGAAAGCAAAAGATTTTGCAAAAGCAGATGAAATAAGAAATAAAATAACTTCTTTGGGCTATGCAGTTGATGATACTTCTACCGGGCCAAAAGCAAGAAAATTATAAAAAAATAAAAAATTTATTTTAAATATTTTTTTTATTAATATGCTTAAAATAACTTTCTTGTGCTATTAAACTTTTTAAATCTATTTCATTCATCCCATTTTCTTCTGGTCCATGTTCAAAAATAACTTTAGATTTTTGAGGAACAATTAAATAAAAATGGTTTCCAAGATCATGTAATTTTATTGTTTCGCCCATTGCAAGAGTTTCGATTTCTGAAGGTTTGTTAAATTTTTCACTATTAAAGTTACCATCATGACCAGTTGCAATTAAATACAAAGTACCAGTATATGGATGATAAGCAACAGGTTTAAACGCAGCACACATATTAGATGCACTAATTCCTGTTTTTGATCCGTAAATTTGTACAAATTCAAAAAATCTATCTTCTTCTGTTAAAGGAGAAATTGTCTGAATTTCAGTAGGCTCTCTTAAATTATAATCTAATTTTTGTCTTTTTAATTGCATTTCCAAATTTAATCTTGCAAGGGTTGGATTAATTCTATCTTTTAATAAACCATTCTTTCCACCGCCAAATTTTTCACTCATTTTTCTTGCCTCCGTTTATATACTAATGATATATACTTTATATGCGAAGCTTTGTGGAAGGGGTTTAGAGATATATAAGGCTTTCTATTTAAAGAAAAAGCATTATCTGCCTTTGTATTCCATCAAAACAGCATTTGCAACCTTTTCAGGCCAGCCAGAAACAATAAGATTCTGCATAATCTCTGCATTGCTCTTTGCAAGTGCTTTTTGAGATTTAACATAACCATAAAGAACCTGAAGGATTTTTCCTCCATCTCTTCTTAGTTCATACAAAACAAAATCAACAATCTCTTTTTCCCAACCTGCATCCACAAGCCTTTGGTTTATTTCAGCATAACTCATATTGTTTTTTATTCCTGTTTTTATATAATCCTCAACAGCATGAATATAGCTTTTTTCATAATTCTGATTAACATTATATTTGGAAAGATAGCTTGTAACAGCAAGGATTGCAAAAATCATGAATATTGCAAGCACAACCAATGAAAATATCAAAACAGCATTGCTGTTGTCTTTTTCTGTTTTTATGTCCCCTGAAAGATTTATTGTGTTGTTGTAAACAAGCTCAATATTTGTTTTTTCGTTTTGGTAATCACTTAAATTAGCAACAAGCTCATTTTGGCTGTTCAGTGAGCTGTTTGAAACTGAATTGTTATCTGCGGTTATTGCAAAATATGAAAATCCCGGAGAAACCGATTCAAGATAATAATACTGATTATCCTCTCCGGTTATTTTTGTTGTGAGATTTTGCCAGTCAGCAAATCTGTATGTATTGTTGTTCCATGAATAGCTGTTTCTTACAAGCCTCAAAGTCGATTTGTTAAGATTGTTGTCTATCAGCCATTGTTTTTCAACTTTGTAATCAAAGTAAACATCAATAATGTCTTCTTCTTCAATATTTTTCATTACAACTATAAATCCCTGCTCATAAAGATTTGAAACTCTTTTTGCCTGTTCAGGCATATCAGGCATATCCTGAAATGTTATTTTTGTAAAATTCAAATTTTTGTTTATGGAAAATGTTATGCTTGTAAAAACTGAATTGTTCAAATCCATTGAATAAGTTATATTTGGCTCCATTACCAGCCAGTTTTTTTCTGTTTTCTCAAATATGGGGGAATGCTGGGCATAGCAAAAGCTGGAAAAGAACAGCAACAAAATCAGAATAATCATTTTTTTGCTCATTTTTCCTCTATTGTCTCGATTGTTATTCTGTAGTGCAGTCCTTTTTTTATCTTGAAAAGCCTGACAAGCTGTTTTGGAATATTGACTACATAAGCTCCGCCTACAACCCATGTTTTTGCTATAAACTGCTCTTTCATTTTAACATATGTTTTACATATTTAATACATATGTGTTTATAAATATTGCTGTTTTTCAGCAATTTATTTAAACAGTGCTCAATTATATTTTCTGAATGGACTCAATACCCTGGACAAAAAAATATGCACCTCATAAAATTTCAGATATAATCAGCCAGGAAAAAGCAGTTTCTGATTTGAAGGAGTTCATGAAAAATTTCAGAAAGCATGCAAAAAAATCCGCTTTGCTTTTTGGCCCTTCCGGAACTGGAAAAACAAGCAGCGTTTATGCAATTGCGGATGAAATGAATTATGAAGTTGTTGAGGTAAATGCATCTGACTTCAGAAACAAAGCACAGATAGATTCTGTTTTGGGAAATGCATTAAAGCAGAAATCTTTGTTTGCAAATGAAAAAATAATTCTTGTTGATGAAATAGATGGGCTTGCAGGGACAGAAGACAGGGGAGGATTGACAGAACTGATAACTCTTCTTGAAGATCCAAAATTTGCTGTTGTTATGACTGCAATGAGCCCATGGGACAATAAATTCAGCAAAATAAGAACAAGATCACAAATGATGGAATTTGAAAAATTAAGCTATGCATCTATTATCAAAATGCTGAAGCATATATGTGAAAAGGAAAAAATATCCTATGATGAAGATGCATTAACACAGCTTGCAACATCCTCATCAGGCGATTTAAGAGGAGCTATAATCGATTTGCAGACTCTTGCAGGAATTAATGAAAAATTAACAAAAAAATCAATAGAAACTCTGGGTGAGAGGGAAAAAACAGACACAATAATAAATGCGCTTGTCAAGGTTTTAAAAAATACAGATCCGATTGTTGCTCTTGGTGCGCTGAATTATATTGAAGAGGATTTGGATGAATTCATGCTCTGGCTTGATGAAAACATGCCAAAGGAATACAAAAATCCGGAAGATTTGGCAAGAGCATACAATTATCTTGCAAAAGCGGATATTTTCAGGGCAAGAATAAAAAGATGGCAGTACTGGAGATTTTTGGATTATGTAAATACTTTTCTTACAGCGGGTGTTGCAGTTTCAAAGGACAAGAAGTATACTGGAATTGTGCAGTATAAGCAGACTATGAGGCTGCTTAAAATCTGGCAGGCAAATATGAAATATCAGAAAAGAAAAGCAATTGCAGAAAAAATAGCTGAAAAAACACATGCTTCCAAAAAAGAGGTTCTTCACAGCACAATACCTTATTTTCAAGCAATATTCAAGAAAAACAAGCAGATGTCTGATGCAATTGCAGCAGAGCTTGATTTGGATAATGAGGAGATTGAGTGGCTGAGAAAGTAATCTTTATAAATAAAAACATTCTTTACATATAAAATGAGCAGATATGATGAACTAATATCCTTCTTGCAGCAGAAAGGCTTTATTTGGGGGCCGGAACCGGAAATTTATGGCGGTTTGGCAGGATTTTATACTTATGCACCACTTGGAAAACTTCTGAAAAACAACGTGGAAAATGAAATAAGAAAATTCTATCAGAAAAATAATTTTTGGGAGGTCGAATGCCCAACAATCATGCAGAAAGAAGTTTGGAATGCATCAGGCCATTTGGGAGGCTTTACAGATCCGGTAATAACCTGCTCAAAATGCAAAAGCAATTTTAGAGTTGATAATCTGCTTCAGGAAATGTTTCCAAATGAAAATTTTGAACACAAAACAAGCAAGGATTACCTTGATTTCATTGAAAAGCACAAAATAAAATGCCCAAGCTGCAAATCAGATTTTGCAAAAGAAATAAAACAGCACAGCTTGATGATGAAAACAACAATTGGTCTTGATATAGAAGCATACAACAGACCAGAAACAGCAACAACAACCTATCTTCCTTTTTTAAGATATTTTGATTTTTTCAGAAAAAAACTTCCATTTGCAGTTTTTCAGATTGGAAAAGCATACAGAAATGAAATAAGCCCGAGACAGCATGTTATGAGATGCAGAGAGTTTACACAGGCAGAAGCTCAGCTTTTTATTTTCAAAGAGCAGAAAAACAAATTTGAAAAATATGAAGAAATAAAAAATAATAAGCTTCCTTTGTGGCCTTGGCAATTCCAGGAAAAAAATCAGGAGCCAAAACCAAGTTCAGTAAAAGAAGCAGTTGAAAAAGGATATTTCAAAAATCAGGCTTATGCCTGGTGCGTGGATGCAGCATACTCATTATTAAGGCAAATAGGATTTCCTGAATCAAGCTTAAGATTAAGACAGCATTTCCCTGATGAAAAAGCATTTTATGCAGAAGATGCATGGGATATTGAAGTCAAGCTGAATACTTTTGGATGGTTTGAGCTTTGTGGAATACATGACAGAACAGATTATGATTTGAAACAGCATTCAAAAGCATCAGGAAAAGAATTAAAAGCATTTAATGAGGAAACAGGAAACAAGGATGAGGTTCCTCATATAATTGAAATAGCATTTGGTTCTGATAGGCCAACATTTGCTTTGCTTGACTTGTTCTATGAAAAGAGCGACAAAGAGGAAGGCAAAACATTATTTAAAATACCAATTCACATGGCTCCTGTAAAAGCAGCAATATTCCCTTTAATGAATAAGGATGAGCTTCCTGAAATTGCAAAAAACATTTACAATGATTTGCAGAAAGAATTTGCCTGCAGGTATGATTCTGCAGGAAGCATTGGAAAAAGATATTTGAGAGAGGGCGAATCAGGAACACCATTCTGCATAACAGTTGATTATGATTCAGCAAAAAACAAAGATGTTACAGTAAGATTCAGGGACACAGAAGAGCAAAAAAGAATAAAAATAGACAAATTAAAAGATACTTTAAGAAAATTATTGGATAAAGAAATTGAATTCAGCAAAATATGAAAGATTCAAAAGAAATTAAAAAAGAGAAAAAAGAGGAAAAAAATCATTTTGTTCTTATAGCTTTCATAGCAATAGTTCTTGTCATTTTATTATTCCTTTTTTACAAGGCAAAAACAACAGGAAAAGCTTATGATGCAGTTGAACTGAAAAGTCAGGTTGATCAGTTTTTAGAAAATCTTCCTTTTTCATCAATAGTTGATAATACAAAAATATGCATCGCAATTGAAATTTCAAACAATGAAACTGCTGTTTTTCAGGCAGTAAAATCAGGAACTTATTCAGTTACGCAAAACTACTGCATGGCCTCAACAGATTCAGACATAACAATAAGATTTTTGAGCTATGACAAATTCCTGAAATATGTTGATGGAACAGCAGATTTCAAATCAGGGCTTAACATTGATTATGATTTTTCCCCTTCAGTTTATGTAATGCCTGGCGGAACAATAAACTCAAATGATGAATTCAAAGAAAAATATTATGGCGCAATAAATTATGTTCTTGACAGAGAGGAAATAAAAACTTATGGGATGGGAAATCTGCTTTATGAAAATTTGAATGAAGTCCAGCAAAATGTTTTGAAAGAAAAACTTCCAGCAGAGCAGTTTCAGAAAATAAAAGGTTCTTCAAGCTCATTGGAACTTCCATTGATTGGCTCTACAAATCAGATGATGATTGTAATTGTGCTTGTTGCAATTGTTGCTGTTCTTTCAGTGATAATTTATACAGTAAGTACAATGAGCAAAACAAAGCTTCCAAAGGAAGTAATTGATTACATAAGAAAATTAAGGCAAACAGGATATTCTGATGAAACAACAAAACAGGTTCTTTTGAATGCAGGTTGGGCTCAGAAAGATGTTGAGAGAGCTTTAAAAGTTAAATAAGCTGTTTTTAATTAAATTCAAAACCTTTATAAAAAGCGCATATTTTCTTAATTTTATGAATCTAGCAGAATTACAGCCAAAACAGGGAAAAGTTGATGTTACAGTAGACGTAACTGAAATGTCAGATGCCAGAACCTTTAACAAATTCGGCAAAGAAGGCCGCGTTTGCAATGCAAAAATAAAAGATGAATCTGGAGAAATGACTCTTTCGCTCTGGAACGAGCAGATTGACATGGTTGATGTTGGTGATAAAATTCACATAACAAACGGCTATGTTAATGAGTATCAGGGAGAAAGGCAGTTAACAGCAGGAAGATTCGGAAAAATAGAAGTTGTTGAAAAAGGAAACAAGGAACAGCTTGAAAAAGAAGTCAAGAAACAGGAAGAGGAATATCCTGCAACCGAATGGGAAGAGCCTGCTGCTGATGTAACTGAAGAGGAAATTTAATTTTTTAATTTTTAATTCGGGGCAGTAGCTCAGCCTGGGAGAGCACACGGCTGAAGACCGTGGTGTCGCTGGTTCAAATCCGGCCTGCCTCATCTATTTTTTATATTTAACAATTCAAAAAAATCTATTTAAAATTTTTCTTAAGAAACAGTTGCGCTTAGAGGGCCAATTATTGTTCCTGCAATCATGTTGAAGATGAGCATGATTATTAATGCAATAGTACAATAAATAACTGTGCTTTTTACCAGGCTTTTTCCCAAATGATATTCTTCTCCCAGTTTATCAGAGCCATTTTCAATTCCATTTGTAAGTATTGTAAGAATATAAATAATCTGCACAACATACAATCCAACAATAATTTGGAAAAAATAAGTTGGGATTCCATCGCCAAACAAATCACCAATACCAACACCAAGGCCTGCAGAAGCACTAGCTCCTGCATTCTCGCTTATTTTTGACATTTGCTGTCCAAGCTGTCCAATAATATAAGTTATCATTGAAGTAATGCCAATAACAATTCCTGCAATTACAGGAGTCAAGAAATTAATCTGCGATTTCATTGAGGAGATATCATCTGAAAGCAAATCCTTGAGCCTTTCATCAACTCTATGAATTTCTTTTATATATCTTGAAACATTCATTATTGCATTTGCGGCAATTTTAGGACCTTTCTTAATGCTTTCTATCAAAACTTTCATTGAGCTTTCAATAATGTTTGAGGGAAACTGCACCAAAGCCCCTATTTTTTGGTTGAAAATCGCTTCCTGAACACTCATTCCAAGCCTCCTTATATTAAGTGCAACAAGCTCAAAGAAAGAGCCGGAAATAGTTCCTTCCATAACATCTGCAACTTTTGAGCATGCAATTTCAGCAGGCAGTCCATCACCCAATCTGTTTCCTAATTGGAATAAAGCAGATGCAAATTCCTTTTCAAGTTTTTTTGCATTTTCCCTTATTTTTATTACATTCTGCGATTTGAGATTATAATAAAATCCAATTCCAAGTCCGAATGCAAGAGGAATTGCCAGACTTAAAATTGCAGCTCCTAATCCATACGGCCCAATCATTTCCCCTGTTGTTTTTGATGTTCTGTATTCCAAAAGCTTGAATTTTTCGCTCATCAAGTTCATATCAAAATCAGGATAAATATAATGCATTATTACTGGGCTCATCCCAATAACAAACAATATTATTCCTATAAAAAAAGCCATAAACAAAGGCTTTATTTTTATTTCAAAACCGGATATGTTGACTATAAAATTCTTGTATTTTTTGAATTCAGGATTTGTTTCAGATATGTCAGTATCCCCATAGCCGGTTGGCCTTTTGGATAAAATCTGTTTTCCAAGATAATAAACTGCAATAGGCAAAGTAACATTGTAAAGCATTGCCAAATGATACCATTGAACTTCGGGCATGAAACTTACAACTAAAGGCAAAATAACCAATCCTAAAATAGGAAGAATAATACCAAGCATGTTCAGCATGGTTATAGGTGATTTTAATTCCTGCGCATAATGCAGCATTTTTTCATATGTTTCTTCAAGCATTACATCAAGTGATTTGTCCAAAAGATTCACTCTTCTTGCTTCATCGCCTTCATACAATGAGGATTCAATCAGATGAAATGCCTCTATAAATTCAAGATTCCATTTTTTCCATGTTTCAAGATAAATATCAAGTGATTCCCTTATTGATTCATATTTCTGCGTTTCAACATCCCACAAAACCTTTTTCAAATCAAGAGACAAAGGAGGTACAAGATGGTCTGCTGCAAACTCAATTGCCCTTTCCAAGTTGGAAGTGTGCCTCATGTATGTAACAACATAAAAAATGCATAAAACCATTTGGTTGCTGGCTTTCATTCTCCAGTTATCAGCAATAAAAATAGGAATTTTCGGAAGTATAACCATCAATGCAAGACCTGCAACCAAGAAGAAAAATACAAAAAAGAAAGACTGGAAAACTGCAAAGCTTATCAAACCGCCAATAACAACCAGCATTAATGGTGCAAAAACAGAAAAGCTTTTAGCTCCTGTAGGGGTTATATTTAAATGGCATATGCTTATTGCCTCTTTAAGTTTTGCCTCTTCTTTGTTGTCAGGAGTTATTTTTACTGTTCTCTCGGCAAAGTTGCATGCTTGTTCATACAAAGAAAAATTTTTCGGAAGATATTGGTTTTTGAATTCAGTATATTCTTGTGTTGCAACTGCCTTATTTTCAAAAGCTTCTTTTGGAACATCAAGCTGGGTCTTTAGCTTGTTCTTGTATTCCTGCATCAGCTGATTTATTTCCTGTTCAGATATCTTCATTTTTTCAGCATCCTTTTCTTGACAGCCCTTTCAATCCAGCTTTTGAAATCAGTAAAAACCATTTTTGAATCTATGAATCCCACTTCCTGCTTTACATTGTCTGAAATCTTGTGAAATTGGTCATTGGCTTCAACAACAAAATCCGCTTCAAGAAGGGAAGGATCTTTTGCCTTTTCAGCAATATTTACAATTGTTTCTTTTATTTTTGCCCTTAATTGTATATTGTCCCAGACAGCATCCCAGTTTCCTGCCCATTCTTTTACATTTCCTGCAATGCTTTTTATAATTTCAGAATCTCCATTCATCAAATCATTGCTTGGCAGCAGCTGGTCTTTTTTTGCATCATATTTCATCAAATCAACAAATCCATGCTCAAGCAAAGGATCATTCTCCCATTGTTTTCTCACTTCTGTTATTTGCGTAACTCTTCTCCATCTGTGCATTCCATCTGCTGATTTTATTGGATTGGCAACAACAATTATATCTGTTGCTTTGAATGAAGTTTTTGGAACATTCAAATCATTTACAACCCTGTCATAAACTCCATAAGGCGAATCTCCGTGAATTGTTCCTGCAACAACATTTGCCAAAGCACCAACTCTCATTGCTTCATACAGTGCTCTTGCTTCTGTGCTTCTTACTTCTCCAACAATCAATGATGAATCTCCCAATCTCAAAGTTGTTCTTATTCCTTCATCAGCAGGAACTTCTGTTGTTCCTTTTGTCATTGCTGATGCAACTTTCATCTGCTGAACATTATAACCCATATCCCTTAAAGGGCCAATTGGCAGTTCAAGAGTGTCTTCAATTGTAATCAATCTATATTTTCTCATAATCTCTGTAATGAATGATGCAAGAAGAGATGTTTTACCTGCGCTTCTTGTTCCTGCAACAAGGAATGTTCTTGAACCATCAACAAGGAAGCTTATTATTCCTGCTGCAAGAGAATTAATCATTCCATTTTTTATGAACAAAGGCAAAGTCCATGGTTTGTCTCTGTGCCTTCTGAATGCATATGCAATTCCAGTCGGATCAAGAGGAGGAGCTATTACTCCAACTCTTGCATTTGCGCCAGGAATTGTTATTTCTGTATCTAAAATTGGATTTGCTTCATCCAACGGCCTTCCTGAAATCAATCTTAATTTTGATGCCCAGGATTCTCCTTCAGTAGGTGTTGGTATAATATTAGTGTTGCAGTTGTCATAATCAGCATGCACAATAAACATAGGGGTTCTTCCCATTGGGCTGTTTACAGTAATGTCCTGTATTTTTTCATCCTGCAGCAAAACCTCTATAAGGCCAAAGCCAACAGTGTATCTTACCAAAATCCAGGCAAGCTCTTCAATCTCTTTGTCATTTAATTTTGCATTTCTGTAATTTGCAAGCTCTTCAATCAAATCCCTTCCAACATTGAAGAAAACCTGCCTCATTCTCAATGGGTCAATAAATTCTGACTTTTCAGGCTTGTGCTCTGACATTATTTTTTTTGCAATGTCCAAAAGCTCATATTTTTCCTCGCTTAATTTGAATTCAGGAGGAATCATGTGATAAAGATACTGAACGCTGTTTGGAAGCTTGAATATTGTAATTTCTGTTTCACCAACATTGTAGCTATCCATCTCTTCTGCATCAACAGGATAAGAAGACATTAATTTAGTGAACATAAAATCAGGTTTTGTGATTGGCTTGAATATTTTCCTGTAAAGTAGTCTGTCACCCAAAACATAGCCCGGAAGATTTGGTTTTGCAATAGTGATTATTCTTGTTCTGTCCAAAACCCCAACAAGATAACCCAAAAGGGAAATATATTTTTCAGCGCATTTTATTTCATTTGAATCTATTAATCTTCCAAGCCTTATTTTTTCATCTCTTATTGTTCTTTGCAGTTTTACATATGCTCCAAGAACATCTGTTTTTATCAGTCTTAAAACATCTTGAATCTGATTGTACCATTCTTCCTGGTAGATTTTGCACAAACCGCCAAAACTTAAAGATTCATAGCTGAAAATTTCTTTTTGCTTTGCAAGCTGGTTTGAAACAGTTGCAATTTCCTTAAGCATTTGGGTCTGGTCAAAATCATATTCATAATCCCTTTTTTGTGCAATTACAATTTTTGTTGCATTTGGAACCTGTATAAGAATATCAAGAATTTTTGACATAGAGATAGAATCATCCTCAATAGAAGGAATTCGCGTATATTCTTCGCAATTCACCTTTATTATAGTGTCTTCTCCTTCTCTTGCGACTTCAAATTCAAAAACCATTGTACCTCTTTTTGCCCGCTTACAGCTGTGTTTTTTGTGTTTTCACTTGAACATAAATACATAAGTATTTATTTCTGGAACAAATTATTTAAATAATATTGATTATTTCAATATAATATTTATAGATTACCTTTATTAAAACAGAGTATTTAAACTTTCCCATGGAACAACCGCAACAGCCACAACTGCCGATGGAGCAAAGAGCTCCGGTTTTGAAAAAAGAGGAGCCCGGATTAATAGCCGAGATGTCTTCTATTTTGAACACTCTTACAAGGGGCTCAAGAATTCTCGAGGAAAGATATGACAATCTGAGAAAGAAAATACAGATGATAGAGCAGAATATTCTTACAGAAAACAAGAGGATATACTCAGAAGTTAAAACATTTGAAATGGAATTCAATGAGATAAAAAGAGAAATAGCAGACATTAACGAAAAAATAACCATGATTATCTCTGAATTGAGGGACGGAGCAAAAAAAGAGGATGTTGCTGTTCTTGAAAAATACATTTCAGTGTGGGAGCCTTTGAATTTTATAACAAGGCAGGAAGCAGAGCGCATAGTTAAAGATGCAGTTAAGGAAGAATTAAGCAAAAAACAATAAAAATATAAACCAATCTTTATTAAATAAAATTTAGAGCAAAAAAGAGGTGAAAAATGGACGCAAGTTATGATTATGACCCTTCAAAGGATTATCCTTATCAAGGTCAGGAAAATTCACAAAACCAGAATCAAGCTTATTATCCAGAGCAGGAAAATTATTCTTCAGCTGTGCAGTATTCACAGCCGGCTGGCCAGCAGACTCAGCCAGATACAAAAGAAAGAATTTCTGAGATAGCAGAGGCAATAATTGATGAGAAATGGAATGACTTGCTTGCAGCTGTTCAGAAGATTGTTGAATGGAAGGAAAAAACAGATCAAAGGATAATTGTAATAGAGCAGCAGCTGAAAAACATTTCAGAGAATTCAGACAGAGTTCAGAAAGCAGTTCTTGAAAAAGTCAATGATTATAATACAACAATCACTGATGTGAATACAGAGCTAAAAGCTCTTGAAAAGGTTTTCCAGAAGATTCTTCCCGGGTTTGTTGACAATGTCAACGAGCTTTCAAGAATAACCAAAACAATGAAGGAAGCCAAGAAGTAATTCTTTAATTTTTTATATTTTTTTAATTACATCTTATATTTTTGTTATTTCTTTTTAGGCAAGAGCCATTTAAATAATTTATAATATTGCTTTGCAATACTCTTTTTAGCTCATTCTAAAATCTCTTGCAAAAATAAAGAATTTTTTTATTTAGGGCTTGTTGCAAGCTCTCTTATTGTAAAGGTTGCTATTAGTAAAAGGAATACTAATCCCAAAACTTTTGGATGAAGGAATGTTGCCCAGAAAGCGCTGCTTCCAATTCCGCCAACTCCTCCTGTGGTTGTTACAGTAGCATTTGTTGTTGCATCAACAGTATCACCAGTTATTGGCTTTGAGAAAAAAGTCATTCCTAATGAACCAAGAACAACAATTATCCCTATTATCAATATCCAAGTTATTGCTCCTGTTTCTTTTTCTCCAAGAGTATGCAAAACTCCCTGTTCAGATGCTCCTAAAAACATTGAAGCCATCATAACCAACAGCATAAATACAAATATCAGAACAAACCAAGGCGCCATCATTGCAATTACAGCTGTAACTGTTTTTGAAAGCAAAACCAAAACAGCCAATGACAATCCAATTATTGCATGGATTCCTTTATTTGAGCCGAATATTTTTACCTTTTCCAGCACTGCAAATACAATTACCCATATGAAAAGAAAGCTGAATATGGATGAAAAATATCCAAGTGCTGTTATGTCTAGGAATGTTGCCATTTTATTCTTGTTTGCCTATCATGAAATCCGTAAATTTCTTGAAACCTTCTCCTTTGTCTGCTTTTGGTTCGCTTGTGATAAATGCGATGATTATTCCGAAAACCAATACAACAATTATCAGTGCTTGCAAATCTGGATCATTTAAAAAACCAAAAAATCCAGACATTTCCCACCAATTTGCAGCTTGTCCAAATATGTATATAATTGCTGCAAAGGATAAAATTACCATTAAGGATATTAATCCGGAGCCCCATTTACCCTGCCAAAAAACACCTATCAAAATCATTGCCATTACTATTGCAACCAAAACAACTGAAACCTGAGGAAGTGCTGAGTTTATTATATCAACAACATCTGTTCCAGATGGATAGCTGTTTGTTACATGGGGTATTATGACTGCCAACCCCATAACCAATGCTACAATAACATTAAAATTCTTTTTATCATCGCCGAATATTTTTGCTTTTTGCAAAACTGCGTAAACCAAAGTAAATACCAAAATGAATGGGAGCAACACATCTGTTACACCAATATTATCCAAAGTTACAAACAAATCCTGAAAATTGACCATTTTTTACCTCCTTATTTCCCTTATTTTTTATCAGTTCCCTCTTTTTTTTCGTATGTTACAACTGCCATAAAAACAATTATTACAATGACAAGCAGAATGGATCCAAAAACAGTGCTGCTCCAGCTATTAATTATATAATTCCATGCAGGTGCCAGCCATCCAAGTGCATCTAAAAATATAAGTATGATTCCAATCAGCATAAATATCATTCCGCCTGTTCTCCATCCGCCCTGCAAAAATGTTTCCTCTTTTGATGAATAAAATGAGCCAACAAGCATCAGGAAGAATACTGATAAAATAAGCAATAAAACCGTGTTTGCAATTGATCTGTTGATTATTGCAACAAGCTTTGTTGAAGCAACAACAAAAAATGCAGTTACAAATGCAACCATAGCATTAAGATTCTTTTTTGCATACTCTCTTTCTCCAACCTTTTCAGTTCCGAATATCTTGCTTTTTTCAAGTATTGCAAAAACAATTGTAAATACCAGCAGAAAGGGCAAAATAACATCATAAATACCCAATTTATCAAAAAAGGTTAAAACTGACCTGAATGTTGATTCTTCTGCCATTATCTTGGTTAAAATGTTAAAAAGGGTTTATAAATGTTTCGGCATATAATTATAAAAACCCGCAAAAAGACAAATCTTTTTATACACTTAAAAAAATCTAAATCAGGAGAGCATGAATTACAAAAATATACAGATAGAATGGCTTGGACATGCAGGATTTTTAATAAACTATGGAAAGATAATCTATACAGATCCTTTCCAGATAGATTCCAAATCAGCAGAAACCAAAGCAGATGTAATATTAATAACTCATGAGCATTATGACCATTGCTCAATAGAAGACATAAAAAAGATTGTCAAACCTGAAACACTAATAATAACTGTTCCCGATTGCCAGAGCAAACTTGCACAAATTGCAGACAAAGTAAAAAGCATTGTGCTTGTCAAGCCAGGCGACAGATTTAATCTGCTTGGAGCGCAGTTTGAAGTTGTTCCTGCTTACAATATCAATAAAAAGTTCCATGCAAAAGAAAATGAATGGGTGGGGTTTGTAATTTTTGTGAATGGAGTCAAGATTTATCATGCAGGAGACACTGATGCTATTCCTGAAATGGACAAATTAATGAATATTGATATTGCCTTGCTTCCTGTTTCAGGAACGTATACTATGGATGCAGCAGAAGCAGCTGCAGCTGCAAACAAAATAAAGCCACAACTTGCAATTCCCATGCATTATGGTTCAGGAGTTGGAACACAGGATGATGCTGAGAATTTCAAAAAATTATGCAAAATTCCCGCTGAAATACTGAGAAAATATTAAAAAATATTTGAGGTTAAAATGATTGATTTGAAAAAAAGAATTTATTCAGAAGATGTTCAAAATACAGAAGAGAATACCACAGTGGTATTGGCAGGCTGGGCAAGGGATGTCAAAAATCTTGGAAAAGTTGCTTTCATAAAATTAAGAGACATAAAAGGGGAAACACAGGTAACAGCTCTGCCTGATTTCAAAAAATTCAATGAGCTGAATGACATTTCAAAGGAATCTGCAATTTCAGTAATTGGAATTGTAAAAAATTCGCAGCTCAAATCCGGGGCAAAAGAAGTTATTATTGAGGATTATGAAATACTTTCAAAAGCAGATGTTCTTCCTATTGACATAACTGGAAAAATTCCAACAACATTTGACAAAAGAATTGACAACAGGTTTTTGGATACAAGAAGGCCAGAGATAAGCGCAATATTCAAAGTAAGGGCAGAGCTTTTCAAAGGGCTTGTTGATTTTTTTGAATCAAACAATTTTGTAAACATACAGACTCCAAAAATAACAGCAGCTGGTGTTGAATCTGGAGCAGAGCTTTTCAAAATAAAATATTTTGACAGGGATGCTTATCTTGCACAGAGCCCTCAGATTTACAAGCAGATGTTTGTATGCGGAGGATTTGAAAGGGTTTATGAGATTGGCCCTGTTTTCAGAGCTGAAAAATCCCACACAACAAGGCATTTGACAGAATTTACAGGTGTTGATTTTGAAATGGGGTTCATAAATGGATTTGAAGATATAATGGATGCCATTGAGAATATGTTTAAGCATGCATTAACAAATGTAAGCAAAAAATGCAGTAAAGAGCTTGCACTGCTGAAAGTTGAATTGAATGTGCATGACAAGATTCCAAGAGTTACAATGAAAGAGATGAAGGAGATTCTGAAAAAGGAATATAAAAAAGAGCTTCCTGAAGAAGAAGATTTTGATCCTGAAGCAGAAAAAATGGTTGGAGAGATTGCACAAAAAAAATATGGAAGCGATTTTATTTTTATAACACATTACCCATGGAGCAAAAGGCCATTTTATCACATGAAGCCAAATGAAGATGAAACTTGCTCTTTTGATTTGCTATGGAAAGGTGTTGAAGTTGCAACAGGAGCGCAAAGAGAGCACAGATATGATATTCTTAAAAAACAGGCAGAAGAAAAAGGCGTTGATTTGGATGCAATGAAAGATTATGCAGCTTTGTTTAAATTTGGAGCACCTCCTCACGGAGGAGCAGGATTTGGGCTTGACAGAATGACGCAGAGATTATTGAATCTGGAAAATGTCAAGGAAGCTTTGCTGCTGCCAAGAGACCCAGAAAGACTGACTCCTTAAAATGCAGAAAGTTCTTTTGCATGTCTGCTGTGCGCCATGCTCAACATATTCTATTGAAGAGCTGCAGAAGGATTATGAAGTTGCTTTATTTTTTTACAATCCGTGCATTTTTCCAAAGGAAGAATACAAAAAAAGAATTGAGAATGCAGAAATAATTGCAAAGGAAATGAATTGCAAGCTGATTTCTTCAGAATACAATCACCAAGAATTTTTATCTTTTGTAAAAGGATTTGAAGATGAGTCTGAAAATGGATTGCGATGCTTAAAATGTTTTGAGCAAAGACTGGCAAAAACAGCAGAATTTGCTTCTAAAAATGGATTTGATTTTTTTACAACAACATTAACTATAAGCCCGCACAAGAATTCAAAGAAAATATTTGAAATTGCTGAAAAATTATCCAAAGAAAACAAAATAAATTTTCTTGAAATTGATTTCAAAAAGAAAGATGGCTTCAAAAAAAGCACAGAGCTCAGCAAAAAATACAGCCTTTACAGGCAGAATTACTGCGGCTGCGAGTTTTCATTAAGAAGCAGCATTGAATCTCCCAAGGAAAAGAATCTGTAATTATTTTTCTTTGCCTCTTCATAAGCTTTGAATATTTTTTCTTTGCCAAACAAAGCAGAAACCAGCAAAAGCAAGGTTGATTTTGGAAGATGAAAATTTGTTATCATCCCATCAATTTTGTTTTTGAATTTGTAGCCTGGATAAATAAATATTTCTGAACTTGATTTACCTGCAGGAATTATTCCATTCTTATCTGCAGCAGTTTCCAAAGCTCTTAATGATGTTGTTCCCACAACAAACAATCTTCCTTTTCTTTTGTTTATCAAATCAGCAGATTCTTTTGTTATTTCAAAAGATTCGGCATGCATTTTATGCTTTGTAAAATCAGCTTCCCTTATTGGCAGAAATGTTGAAAATGAGACATGCAGGCAGATTCTTGCAATTTTAATTCCTTTCTGCTCAATTTTTTTTAATAATTCATCATCAAAATGCAAGCCTGCTGTCGGGGCTGCCAAAGAGCCTTCTTTTTTTGAATAAACAGTCTGGTATTCTGAATCAGATTTTATTTTCTTTTTTATATATGGTGGTAGAGGAAGCTGGCCAATTTCTTTTATAACTTCATCAGTTGGTTTGTTGAATTTTATTTTGCAGTCTGCTCCATTTTTTTCAGTTATCTCACCAACAATGCCTTTCTCAAAAATTATTTTTGTTCCAATACTGACTTTTCCTTTTACCATACAAGTATCATTATTTTCCATCAGCAATTCTATTTTTCCTGATGTTTCTTTTTTTCCTGTTAATTTTGCCTTAATAACCTTTGAATCATTTATAACAAGAACATCATCTTTCTGCAGGTAATTTATTATGTTGTAAAATCTGTCATGCACAATATTTCCATTTTCCTTTACAACCATTAATTTAGAGTGTGTTCTTGGCTTTGCCTGCTCCTGAGCAATAAACTCTTTTGGAAGCTCATAATTATAATCATTCAAATCATATTTTTCTTTTTCCTGCATTTTTCCAAATACCTCTTGAACTTAAAAATAATATTAACAAATAAACTGCAATAAAAACAGCAAAAGAGAAAAAAGAGAAACTCATTGATTTTTCTTTTATTAAATAACCCATAACCGGAAAGAAAAGTATGACACCAATATTATCAAACATATTATTTATTGAAAGCATTGTTGCTCTGTGTGATGTTCTTACATGCTTGTTTGCATAATCATTCAAAGTTATTGCATAAAAACCACATATAAAAGCTATGAGGAAATAAAATAAAATACCTATATATCTCATCATCAAAGACATCAGAATAACTGCTATTAAAGTCACAATTTGTACAAAATAAAGCGATTTTCTCTCTCCTATTCTTTCTTCAATTGAGTGTGTTTTTTTTGAAGACCAGGCAGTTATAATTGAAGCAGCAAAAGCACATACACCAATTAAAGATATTGGAATTGCTATATTTTCATAATAAACAGATGAAAATGACTGCATTGCACTTATTGCAGAGCCGATTACAAGTGAATAAAAAGCAAGATACCTCAATTCCGCTTTTTTAAAGAAATAAACAACAGCCTGTTTGAAATGTTTTACATAATTTTTGAAGTTTATTTTTTTATGGTTTTGATATGGCTCTTCAAAAAAGAAGGTAAATATAAAACCAGCAACCATAAATGGCAAAGTCAAGATTGCAGGAAGCTTCGCATTTATTGAAAACAAGAAAGCGCCAATTATAAAAACAAAAGCCATTGAGACACTCATAATTGTCTGGGATATTCCAAATATTTTTTTATGCTCTTTTTGCCTTCCTAATCTTTTAAGAGAATCAAAAAGCAAAGCAGAATCTGTTCCTGAAGCAAGACTAACACCAATTCCGCTTATTATCTTTGCAATGAGAAACATCAAAAATCCGTTGTGAAAAGCTAAAATATAAACTTCAATAATATACATTAATCTTGACAAAAGAAGAGTTTTTTTTCTGCCTATCAAATCTGAAATAACTCCTGTTGGAATTTCAAGCAAAAGAATTGACAATGAAAAAACAGACATGATTATTGCAAACTGCTCAAGAGGAACCTGCGAAGCAATATAAAAAAGAGCAAGAACAGGAATAAAAAATCTTCCCCACATAAGGCATGAAGTAATATAATTGAGGGTTATATTTTTTTCAAACTTTTTTTTATCTTCTTTTGTAATTTTTTGCAAATTCATCTTTGAATTCCTCAAATCTGCCTTCTTTGATTGCTTCTCTTATTTTTTTTGTCAAGTTCTGCAGGAAATAAACATTATGATAAGATACAATTCTTGGGCCGAGCATTTCCTTTCTTTTTATCAGATGATGAATATAGGATTTTGTGAATTTTTTGCACATTTTGCAATCACAGCCTTCATCAAGCTTTGTCATGTCTTCCTTGTATTTTGCCTGGTCTATACTTACATAGCCTTTTGAAGTCAAAACCTGGCCATGCCTTCCGTTTCTTGTAGGATAAACAGAATCAAAAATATCAACACCTTTTGAAATGCATTCAACCAAATCTTCAGGAGAGCCAACACCCATCAAATATCTTGGCTTATTTTTTGGAATAACTGGAAGTGCAACATCAAGCATTTTGTACATTTCTTTTTTTGTTTCCCCTATGCACAATCCTCCAATTGCAACTCCGTCAAAATCCATATTTGAAATTGATTCTGCTGATTTTTTTCTCAAATCTTCAAAAATACCGCCTTGTATGATTCCAAAAAGCAGTTGTCCTTTTTTATTTATTTTTTTGTGTTCTTCTATGCAAAGCTCTGCCCACTCATCTGTATGTTTTACAGCTAAAGCAACTTCCTCTTTTGATGCCTCATACAAAGGCATGTGATCAAGTGCCATTGCAACATCAGAGCCAATTGAATGCTCAATATCCATTATTTTTTTTGGTGTCAGCAAATGAACTTTTCCATCATAAGGGCTTTTAAATTTTATTCCCTCTTTTGTTATTTTGTTTATGAAGCCGTCTTTGAAACTTAAAATCTGAAATCCTCCGCAGTCTGTAAAAATGCATTTGTGCCAGTGCATAAAATTATGCAGGCCTTTATGTTTTTCAATAACATCTATTCCCGGCCTTAAAAACAAAAGAAATGCATTTGATATCAATGCCTGAGCACCCATTTCTTCCAAATCTTCAGGGCAGATTAATCTTACAGCGCCTTTTGTTGCAACTGGCATGAAAAAAGGAGTTTCAAAAGTTCCATGGCTTGTTTTTAGCTTGCCAACTCTTGCTTTTCCATCTTCTGCTATCACTTCAAATGATTTTGGCATAATTCATGGAAAAGGCCTTTTGTTTAAAAAAGCTTCCAAAACTTTTTTAAACCAGGCTTGTTTTAGCTATTTTATGACCACAAAATTCATTTCAATCAAAGAATCCATGAAGCTGGCTGACAAAGGCAATAAAGATGTAGCTGTAAGAGGATGGGCTTATAGGGAGAGAGGCTCAAATAAATTAAAATTTATAACATTAAGGGATTCAACAGATATAATACAATGCGTTATAGAAAAAGAAAAGATAAATGAGGATATGTGGAAGGATGCTGAAAAAGTTCTTATTGAATCCTCTTTGGAAATAATCGGTGAAATAAAAAAAGACAGCAGAGCACCAACAGGATATGAAATTTCTGTCAAAGATGTCAAGGTTGTTCATTTTGCAGAGCCATTCCCATTGAACAAAGACCAGAGTTATGAATTTTTATTGGATAACAGGCATCTGCAGCTGAGAACTAGAAAAATGACTGCAATATTAAAAATAAGAAGCACTGTTTTTGGCGCAATACATGAATATTTCAGAAATAGCGGATTTTATGAATACCAAAGCCCAATTTTTCAGGCAACACAGGCAGAAGGGGGCTCAACATTATTTAGTGTTGATTATTTTGGAAAGCCAGTTTATTTAGCGCAGACATGGCAGCTTTATGCAGAGCCTGCAATATTTGCATTGGAAAAAATTTATACAATAGCACCTTCATTCAGAGCAGAGAAATCAAAAACATCAAGGCATTTGACAGAATACTGGCATGCTGAGATGGAAGTTGCATGGGCAACATTTGAAGACATTCAAAATTATGGAGAAGGTTTAATCAAGTATGTGGTAAAAAAAGTTCTTGAGCACAACAAAGATGATTTGAAAATTTTGGAAAGAGATATCAAAATACTTGAGAATGTTGCTCACAAGCCATTTTTAAGAATGACTTACACAGATGTTTTGAAATTATTAAAGGAAAAATGCAAAATTGACATTCCATGGGGCAAGGATTTGAGAACAATAGAGGAAGATGAGCTGAGCAAGCTTCATGACAATTTTGTAATTGTTACAAACTATCCAAAAGAAGTTAAGGCATTTTACATGACTGAAGATGCTCAAGATCCAAAGGTTGTTCATGGATGCGATTTTATCGGGCCTGAAGGTTATGGTGAAATAATTGGCGGTTCTGAAAGAGAAGCAGACATAAACAAAATAAAGCAAAGACTTATTGATATGGGTGAGAATCCAGACAATTATGGGTTTTATTTGGATACAAGAAGATATGGCTCAGTTTCTCATGGCGGTTTTGGAATGGGTGTGGAAAGATTATTGTCCTGGATATGCCATGCAGAGAACATAAAAGATGTAATTCCATTCCCAAGAACAATGAACAGAGTCAAGCCTTAATTATTTTTCTTATTTCTTCTTTGATTTTTCTTTCAAAATCAGCAACCTTTTCAGTTTCCTCTCTTTCAAGGTTTAAAACATGAAGCAGCTCTTCTACAATCTTTTGCTCGTCAAAATCAACCTTTACTTTTCCAAGATTTTCCATTATTGTTCTTTTTTCAAGCTCTTCAATTGAATTTTCCTGAACTTTGACCATTTCAAATTCCCTTGAGCTGAAATTATGCGTGTTCTTCATTACAAAATAAGCGCTTTTTGCATAGCACAAATCAAAAATATTTTTGAAATCAACATCTGATGTTTTTCCTGATGCTAGCTCTCCGTTAACCTTTATTAAAACAACTGTGTTGTGAAATTCTTTGTCATTAATCCATTTTAATATTTCTTCCTCAATTTTTTTTGCATCTTTGTAATTTGCATCAATATTAACTGAATTGATGTTTATCACTTTTACAGGAACATACTCTGTTTTTCCCTCTTCATAAAAATAAAATCCTCCTGTTTTAAGCTTTTCAAGCTCTGAAAAATTATTGGGGAAAACAGGTCCGGGATAAACAATCAAGCCATAATCTTTTTCATTTTTTTCAAAAATATAATGAACATGGCCTCCTGCATAATAATTGAAATGTTTTGGCAATAAAGACAAAGGCGCTGCATCCATTTTATCAAGCTCTTCAGGCTTGAATTCAGAAAGCGCTGTGTGAAAAAGAAATATTTTAAATCCTAGCTCTTTTTCAAGATTTTCAGTTACTAATGATTCATAATATTTTTTTTCAATCATTCCTCTTTTTCCAGGTATGCCTGTTAGTTTTGCACCTGTTTTTTTGTCTGTTGTGAAATCAAGTTTTAATTTTGTTTCTTCAACAGAGCCTTTGAAAACATTTACAAACAAGCCTGCTTCCTCCAAAACATCCAGAATTGTTTTTCCTGATGGACTGTAATCATGGCTTCCTGCAACAATGTAAACCGGAATATTATTTTGATTTAATTCCCTCAATTTGGTAACTGTTGTTTTCAGGCTGTCCATGTCAGGAAATGATGTATTGAACAAATCGCCCGAAATAATAACAAAATCAGCTGCTTTCTCTATGGATATATCAACTGCTTTTATGAAAGCTTCCATATTAAGCTCTCTCATTTTTGGTTCTCTCCATGAGCCGATATGGCAGTCTGCAATGTGGCTGAATTTCATGTATAAACTAAATCCTGAGAACATTTAAAGCTTTCTAACTCTATTATATACTACTAATAAGTAATAAAAAGAGAAAGGTTTATAAATCCAATAACCTTACTACAAAGCTGTTTTGAGGAGAAAATGCCAATTGAACAAATGGTTACTGATAAAAAAGAGCAAATGCCCAAATGGTTTAATGGTGAGATATTAACACCAGAAGAGTTCTTAGCAGAATTAAAATCACAAAAAGTTATTTTTCTTGGAGAAACCCATGGTTATGAAAATCACCAGCATAATGCACAAGGAGTATATTCACTTTTGGAACAAATTCCAGCGGCAGTTGCTTTTGAAGATATAGTAAATCAGCAAGATATTGATGATCTTTCCTCAGGAAAAGTTAGTGAAGAAGAGTTTATATCAAAATATCATAATTTTGATTATATGTCAATTCTAAAAAAAGCACTTGAAATTTCAAATGCTTATGCAATTGGCTCTGAAAAAAATTCCAATAAAGAAATGGCATCAAAACTTGCAGGTTTTATTCAAAAACAAGAATTAAGCATACCAATTTTAACAATAATGGGTTTAAATCATATTTTAACCGAACCAGATTATTCAGTTCCAAAATTAGTTCAAAATTATAGCGAAATAAAAGGAGCAATAATAACTCAAAGTTTTTTAAATGAAAATAACTTGGCATTAAATAAAGATGACCAAATAGTTAATCAATTAAATCAATTTTATAAAGGATATTCTGATTCATTAATAATAAAAAATAAAGACCCACAATATAAATCTGATTACATCCTTTTGGGAAAGATATAGATTACATACTTCTAATCATGTTTTCAACATTTCTTTTTATTTTTGAAAGTTCTTTGTTCCATACCGGATTATTATATTCCCACAAAATTTCAATATCAGATTTAATCTGATTTAAATGATGTCTTACATCAAGGCTGTCATTTTTATTAAGTTTAGCCAACATTGGCAAACTTACATGTCCCATTAAATAAGTTGTTATTGCACCATATTCTTCCATAACTCTTTTGTAATCTAATTTTTCTTTTCTTTTATTTGTGATAAATGCAATAAAATTGTGAACATTATGTTTAATTCTATCATAACTTCCTTCAGAACCCTGAGCTGGTGTGCTTTTTCCAAATAAAAATCCCAATAATCCCATTCTTTCACCTCAAGCCTTCAAAATTCATTTTGGTATTAATACTTTTCGGTTTTGCAAAGTCTTTAAACAGGGGAATTCTTATGGGTGTTGCAAAACTCACAAAATTGCTTGTTACAATGGCTTCCCCCTTATCTAAGGAAGCTATGCTTCTGTCATCGCTGCTCAAATCCTGGGAAGCGCTTTCAATTATTGCCTGCCTTTCAGGCTTCATTTCTATACCCAATATTATTTTTGTATTCATATTTGCAAGAATTTCCCTTGGAATCAAGGAAGGTAATTGTGTTATTGCAATCAAACCAACATTAAATTTTCTTCCCTCTCTTGCAATTGTTGAAAAAACATTTGAACCATGCTCCAAAACTTCTTTTCCAATTACTCTCGGCGCTTCTTCCAAAACAATTGAAACAACAGGTTTTTCTATGCCTTCAAATTTATAATATTTGTATTTATTCAGCAATTCATGGCTGATTATGCTACCTATTAAAATTTCAACATTTCCTGAGAAAGGAGAAGTATCAACAACAACAACCTTTGCTTTTTCAAGTTCATTTATTATGTCTTCAACAGTTGTTTGCCCCGCTTGTTTGTCAAAAACACCTTCATAAAATAATTGCCCTTCACGCTCTTTTATTGAAAGAATATATCTTAATTTTCTTTTTACAACACTTAATGTTGCTTCATTTATATCTTTTTCAATTGGCCCAATAAAAATATTTTCTATCCAATCTGCTTTGTACTTTTTGTAATAAATGCTTATTGTTTGCTCTTGTGCTTCTGTCCATTCCATCGAGCCCTGAAAATGATATGGCTTTAACTTTGAAATATTAATTTTTAATGTTCTTGTGCCATTTGGAACATTTTTCATAGTGTAATAAACAATGTTTCCTGTGTCCTTTAAACCAAGTCCATTTCTTCCATAATATTCATCATGAGGATCCAATACCAAAATGCCACAGGAATTCTTGTTTGCAAGATCCCAAAGCATATTTTTAACAAGATTGCTTTTTCCTCTTCCAGTTGTTGCAGCTATTAAAATGTGATGTGATAATGCATTGAATGCATCAACATTTATTGGCAAATCAAGAGTTAATGAACCACTTCTTAAATTGCCCAAAAACAAGGGATTTTCAGGCTGAACAAGATTTTTCAAATCCTCCTTTTCAATGCTTCTTAAAACAGAGAAAAAATCAGGAAGGGATTTGCACAATTTCATGTCATTCAGATTTGCAAGAGGCTTTAAAACTGCAATTTTATAATTTCTCAATTCCTGTTCAATAAAATTTGTTTTGCTGCCGTGTTCCAAATTCATTCCTGAAATCAGTTCAAGATTTTGCTGGGAAATCTGGCTTCCATATTCAATATCAACAACCTGAAGAAGTATGCTATCTGCAACAAGCAGCTCTCCAAGCTCAAGATTTTCATTTTGCTTTTGCCTTGCAATAAGATTGCTGAAATTTCCGCCAATTATTTGCGCTTTTATTTTGTCATCCATTTTATTTTTTTAATTCCATTTCAATTACATTATTTATTTCCTCTTCAGAAACAGAGCACCCATGAAGCTTTAAGCCCCATAAAACACCATCCAAAAGTTCCCTTCTTGTATTGATTATTCCGTCAAGCTTTCCTGTGAACTTTTCAAGAAGTCCGATTTCATAAGCAACAGTAACAAGCTCAAAAGACCTTATTATTTTTATTCCATCTGTCAGTTTCATAAATTCCCTTAATTTTGAATCATCTTTTGTTATTTTTGTTCCCAGTCTTTTTTCAAGCATTCTCATCAATGCAGGGGGATTCTCAACAAAAAGTTTTGTTGTTCTCTCATCAATTACAACTGCATTTGCACCCATGATTATTGCGCTTGCCAAAACTTCCATTTCTGCATATTGCACAAGCCTTATAAAATTTCCATGGCCGCTGAAAGAATTGTTTGCCAAATCCAAAAGCTTCATTGTCAAATCTTTTATTTCGGCATTTTCAACAATTTCAATATTTTTTTCCCTTACTTCATTCATTACCTGAACAGCTTCAAATTTGAATTTTTTTGTCATCAAAGGCCTGTCAACAAGCTCATATTTTACAGCAGCAGGGATATAAAATTTTCCCCCAAATCTTTCTTTTAATGGCTTCAAAAGCCACAATAGATTATTTGTTGTAAGGCTTATCATTGGTCCGCTGTCAAATACAACTGAGTTCATTTTTGAAAAAGCTCCCTTGCATAGCTTAGTCTTTTGCCAAGATTTATTTTTTCCCCTTCGGTTTCTGTTAATTCTGTTTTTCCAACATAGCTCATAAGCTCCCATTGGGAGATGCCAAGAAGCTCTGCAGCCCTTGCTATTGAAACCCCATGCTCGTAAACCTTACTTCCTTTTTTGAGCCTTGCTTTGTCTAAAACATTCTCAATGTAAATTTTTATTTGGTGATCAATTTGTGAAATTTCTGAAAATAGGGTTTTCATTGATTTTCTGTAGCCATTTATGTCATTCTGCTCAAGATAGGAAATTGCTTTTTTTATTTCATTATAAACTGATTTGTATACAAAATCTTCAGAGCCTCTTTCAAGAATTTTGCTCAGTGCATAAACAAATATTGCAACAGAAACCGAATCATCATCCTGAAAGATGCTTGCATTATGGATAGTGTGGTTGCTCAAATCTTTTATATGGGGAATATCCATATTTTCCTTTGTTTTGAGTATGTCTATCAAACCATTCAAAATAAGAAGTATATCATGTTTTATTCTTTCTTCCATATTAGCCTCTTTTTTATTTAAATATTAATTCCAATATAAATTTAACTGATTTAGATAATGAACAAGCAAAAAGTATATAAATCAAACAATAAACAAGCCCTTTATGATAAAGAAATTGCAGAAGATGTTTTCAAAATTTATTGATTCTCTGTTTAGCAGAAAAAGGCAGATAAAGCTTGGTTTATATGGCCCTCCAAACGGCGGAAAAACAACCTTAGCCAACAGAATATGCAAAGACTGGCTTGGAGAGGAAATGGGAATAGCAAGTGCAGTTCCTCATGAAACCAAGGAAATCAATGTCAAGGAGCAGATAACAATAAAATCAGGCAAAAAAGAGCTTGATTTCAGCCTTGTAGACACACCGGGAATTGCAACCAAAATTGATTATGAAGAATTTATGAAATTTGGAATAAAAGAAAAGGATGCAAAAAAAAGAGCAAAAGAAGCAACCAAAGGAGTCATTGATGCAATAAAATGGCTTGATGAAATGGATGCAGTTATTGTTGTTTTGGATTCTACAAAAGACCCTTATTCTCAGGTTAATATCACTATTATAGGAAATTTGCAGGCAAGGGATATTCCTGTGCTGCTTGTTGCAAATAAAACAGATTTGAAAAGAGGCAACATAAAGAAAATAGAAGCAGCATTCCCTCAATATGATGTCATAGGCATCTCAGCAAAAACAGGAAAACACATAGATAAATTTTATGAAGCTCTATTTGAGCTGGTGGGATAAAAAATGTTGAAATTACAAGTAATACCATATTCGGAAATAGAACATCTCAGTTCAGTTGGCAGAATAAGAAAGCTGCTCAACATGGCCAAGGAAAACAAGATTGTTTTGCTGGAAGGAAGGCTGAAAAGAGAGGAAGAAGCAGAGCTTATCAAAGCAACAATGGAAGAAATCAATAAGGATTTCAGGGGAATTGAGCTTGCTGTTTTGGATCCTGTCAAGAAAAAAGATGATATGTTCAAAAAATTAAAAACAAATATTCTTAATTCACTTGTTGGCAACAGGCTTGGACTGACAATTTTAGGACCTGCTTCTATTGTCAAAGACATAAAGAAAGATCCAAGCAAAATAGAGCTTTTGATGAAAGAAGGAAAGAAGAGGAGATAAGCAATGCCGCATCAGTGTGTCAGATGTGGAAAAATGTATGGTGATGGTTCTTCTGAAATATTAAGCGGATGCAGCTGCGGTGCAAAATTATTTTTCTTTGTAAGAAAGGATTCTGTAGACAAATTAAAGAAAGAGGTTGATGAAAAATTAACCAAGCAGGACAGGGTTGAGATTGAAAAGGATATTTACAACATTCTTGGCGAGGAAGTAAAAGAGGATGACAAGCCAGTTATACTTGATTTTGAATCAGTAAGGGTCATCAAATCCGGAAAATATGAGCTTGACTTGGTTAAATTGTTCAAGAAAGGGCCCGTAATCTACAAATTAGAGGAAGGAAAGTATTTGATTGACTTACCAAACACTTTTAAGTCCTTTGGCCATGGAAAAAAAGCCAAGTAAAAACAGCTTAAAATAGTTTCTTTGTAGTTTATATGGCTTATGTTGGCATTTTATTAAAAACAAAAGATTTATATATAAGCTATGTTATCATTACTCGGTAATAACATACATTTTGAGGAGAAAATGAGTCCAAAACAAGCACCAAAAAATTTAATAAAAATAATCATGCCAAATGGACAGGTAATTGAGAGAGACGTAGTTTTAACTTTGGATAATGTGGGAGATCCAACAAAAACAACTTTTAGAATGTATGGTGCAAGTTCTCAGATGCTTTTGAGTGCAAAGAATGCAGCAGTCATAGATTTTTCAGATTTAGTAAATATGCTATTATCTGAAAAAATAGAAGTACAAGGGAATTATAAAACTGATCTTACAGTTTATTATGCGCCATCTGCATTTGGTGGAGAAAAAGCAGTAAATGCAGTTAATGGTGTTTATGCAGACAGATTAAGAAAACTTGAGAAAACAGTAAATGAATTAAGAGAACATAAAAGTGATTCATCAGATTTTAAGTTATCATATAATAAAGCACAAAAAGAAATATTTGATTTAAAGAGAAAAATAAATGTTCTTGCAAGGCTAGCAAAAAGCGGTAATGGTTTACCAGCACAAAACGGAAAAGAAGAAATTGTTTCTAAACAGGAATATCAAGATTTGGAAAAAAGATTAAATGAATCAGATCAGCTAAATGAAAATTACAATTTGATGATGGTTGATTATGAAAACAGATTATTAGAAAAAGAAAAAGAAGTTGAACAGATTGGTGAGCAATTATTGCAAAGCATTTCTCCTGCACAGCATTCTACTGAAATGGAAAGACTCAAAGACGAGTATGATGGAGTTAATCAAAGAGCAATCAGCGGAAAACCGGCTTTAATAACTAAAGGGGGAATAAGAAGATATATGGATTTAGAGGAAATAGTTCAGCTAAAGCCAAATGAAAAAGAAGGATTAGTGGAAGGCCAGCATGTTCTTATTGTTACTGAAAACGGAAAAAGAAAAGTTGAGATAGGAAGACTATATTTTAATGATACCAAAGATTATATCTGTTTAGGCCAGGGACTTGATATTTCTAGAATTATGCAGGGCATACCTGAATTAACAGAAGCAGAAGCAGTAAGAATAGTCAAAAATGACAATTTGCAGATTCCAACATATTTGATGGCAGTAACTGATTTAGCAAGCCAGACAGCTCAATTATGGCTTCATAAAATAAAAGAAAATCAAAAAGTAAGAATTTATTCAATAGATGAGCCAATAAATGAATTATTGAAAAAAACAGAATTAAATTTAATGACCTCTCAAGAGTTTGTCAAACAAACAGAACAAACAGGATTCAATTTTGAATCAGATGAAATTTCAAGTGAAGATATTTCATATAAACTTCAAGAGGAACAAAATGTAGCTTTAAGATTGTATAATCTAATTGGGGGAGTTGTTGTTAATGATCCTTTATACAAACAAGAGATGGAACAAGCTAATATTGAAAAAAACAAAGCAGTTAAAACAAAAATGTTAAATGGAGCAGAAGCATATAAAACCAGTAAAATATCAAAAATAGCAAGCCATATGTATGATTTTGCTAAAACAGACAGTTTCAAGCCAAGCAGAATTTATGATTTGCCAACAGATCCAAACATGAAACTATTAAAAACAAAATACAATGGAGCATTAGATATTGTTCCAAAAATGGATATTGGAGATGCGGAGCAGCTAAAAAGAAATCCAGACATACTTCAATATATTATTAATCCTGAAAAATTAAAAGAGCTTAAAAAATAATCATTTTCCTGAAATAATCTCAACAACATCTCCATATTTTAAAAGATGCTCTTTGCCAACAGTTCTTTTTGTTTTCACATCAATTGCCCTGATAAAACTCTCTCCGAGGTCAGTGTGAATTTTGAATGCAAAATCCAGAGCTGTTGATTTCTCAGGCAACAAAAAGCAGTCAGGCAAAACCCTTCCATACTGGTCTGTAAGCTTGCTAACCCCTCCTGGGAATATTGGGATATATTTTAAAATGTCAAATACAGCTTTGTTCAAAACAGCCTGAGCGCCTGTTGAGCCGAATTTTTCTAAAATATTTTTTCTTATGAATTCAAGCGCATTTTTCTGCTGTTCAGTTAATTGACCAATAATCTCAAAATTATTGTTTCCGGGAATATATTTTATCATTTCTTTTTTAGCAGCTTCTTTTAAAGCAAGCTCTGATTCAGCTGAGCATGGAACAATGACATACTCAGGAAATTCTTTTTGCAGTCTTTTTAAATTTTCATCTGCAACAGGAATATCCATTTTATTTGCTGCAATTATCATGGGTTTTGTTGTTTTCCTAAGCTCTTTTGTGAAATTTTTCAAATCATCCTCTGTCCATTTTACTGCATTGTCTTTTTCCAATTTAAGTTTTTCAATTATTCCCTTAATCATTTCTTCAGTTGCTTTTAATCCGGAGAACTGCTTTGCAATCTCCTTGTAAAGCTCTTTATGCTCCTGATTGACCTGCCTTGCAAATTTGTCCCATCCTTTTTTTAATATGCCTAAATACCATTCATCTATTTCAATTTCAAGAAATTTTATATCTTCGCTTGGATTGTAACTTCCTGGTTCAACAGGCTCTCCTTTTTCATTTGTTGAGCCTGCACAGTCAATTACATGAATCAAAACATCTGCCTGCCTTAAGTCATCCAAGAAAGCGTTTCCCATTCCAAGACCTTCATGAGCTCCTGGAACCAATCCAGCTACATCAAGCAAATCAATTGCTACAAATCTCTGGTGGTCAATGCAGTAGCCAACCCTTGGATTGCATTGGGTATTGAAGAATTTGTCAACACAATCAATCCTTACAAAGCCGCACCCATGGTTTGGCTTGATGGTTGCAAAGGGATAATTGGCTATTAAAACATTAGCTAAGGTGGATGCCTTGAAAAAGGTGCTTTTTCCGCAGTTTGGTTTGCCTACAATTCCTATTAACATAACAACTGTAATTTCCAATAGCTTTTTATAGATTTCTATTTTCCCGAGCTAAATGCTAAAAGCGGATTTGCATATACATACAGCAGAAGACAGCCATCATAAAATAAAATACACTGCAAAACAGGTTATTGATTATGCTGCTTCTGAAGGGTTTGAAGTAATCAGCATTACAAATCACAATATTTTGACATATACAAAAGAGCTTGGAGATTATGCAAAAAAGAAAGGCATTTTGCTGATTCCAGGAATTGAATTTGAGATAGAGGGAAAACAGGTTTTGATTTATGGGATAAAAGAAAGCGAAATAAAAGATATTACAAAACTCACCGAACTTACAAAATTAAGGCATGCATTGAAAATTGCACCCCATCCATTTTATCATTTAAGCATTTGCCTTGGAAATCTTGTTGCTTATAATTTTATTGATGCAATTGAATATTCTTTTCTGCACACACATTTCATAAATCCAAACAAAAAAGCAGAGGATATTTCAGTTGAGCTGAAAAAACCATTGGTTGGAGCATCTGACGCGCATCACATAAAGCAGATAGGAAAGACTTACTCTTTTATTGATGCAAAAAAGGATGTTAATTCCGTTATAAATGCAGTAAAGAAAGGCAAAGTCATTGTTATAACAAAGCAGTTAAACATTTTTGAATTCATTAAATTTTTGTTAAATACTTTTATGCACTAATCTCACAGAAAGATTTATATAGTGTTTTTCTATCTGGTTTTGTATGGCAGCTGATAAAGTTGAAGTAATGAAAAAAATCAGGATTGTTTATGTTGATGTTTATCTTCTTGCAGAATTATACAAATTTATAAGGGAATGGCTTGTTGAGGAGGGCTATGCAACTGACGGGCCATCAGGCAAAGACAGCGGCAATTCAGCTGACCAGTATATGGAAAAGTTCTATTTTGAAAGAAATTTAAACGGAGTCAAAGAGCAGGTTATCTGGTGGAGAACTTTTAAAAAAGCAATTGGCGCAAATGCCAGAATAATGAAGCATTTGGATTTGGATTATCATCAGCTTGGAATAAAGGATGTTGAAGCAATAAGCGAAGGAAAGAAAATAAAAGCGCAAAAAGGAGAAGTTGAAATTTACATAATTCCTTATTTAATGGTTGATTTGGAAAAAGGCGGTGGAAGTTTGTCAAAAAGACTTCTTAGATGGTTTAAGAAAAATATGTATGATGAGGAAATAGAGCAGGCAAGAATAGACAGTTATAATGATGCACTGAAACTTGAAGGAGAAATAAAACAATTCCTTGAAATGCCTAGGGAAGCAGTATTCCATTCAAGCTTCCATCCAACAAAAGGATTTAACCCGTGAGCATTTTTTGAATAAGCAAAAGCTTTTTAAATAAACTTCTTATCCTAAGTTTTATACCCGCCTCCGTAGCATAGTAGCTATTGCGGCAGACTTGTAATTATACAGGCAATCTGCAGGTCGAGGGTGCAAATCCCTTCGGAGGCTTATCTTTATTTTTTTATTTATAACTTATTTTGCTAGATTCTTATTTTTGTAATTTGAGTCTTCTGACACATCCTTTCCTAAAGGAATTAAAGAATTTGCTATTTCTATTGTTGGAACTTCAATTTCAGCAACAATCAATTCTCTGTCAGTATAAACATCGATTTCTGCTGTTAATGGTGAGTAAAATAATTTGTCTAAAAATGAAATTTTATGATCCTTTAGATACTGAACAAAAGAGCCCATAAACTTTTGTCTTCCTAACGAATTTAAAGTTTTATACTTTAATTTTACATCTTTTCTTATTTTTCCAACTCTCTTGCCTTCTGTTTTTTGCCAAAATCTATCAAATGTTTTTTGGGTTAATTTTTCCTCTAATTCGCTTCTTGATACTCCCCCTTTTCCTTTGATTGTGAAATAAAGTTTACCTCCTTTATCTCTTAATCTAGCTTCATTTGGTTTGAAATCATAACCCATGCCTAATAATTTTGCAATTTCTTCTCCGGTTTCCAAAGGAAGATAACCTTGTTTTATGGGAGTTCCATTAGCTAAAACATCTTTTTTAAGTGCTTCCATTGAAGAATAAATCTTATGAAGCTCATTAGTAATAAATTCAATTCCATTTTCGCTCAATAAAAACTTTTTTTCAATTTCTTCAGGCATATTTACTCACCTTTTTGTTTTAGGTAGTCTAACACTATTTCTTTTATTCCTTCTGCATTTTTTGATATTCTTTCTCTTTCAGTTAGAGGAACCATAACTCTTATTGCAAAAAATGAATCAGCAGATTCAATTAAAGATTTATGATGGTCAGGATATCTGGTAAATAAAGTATCTATTTTTTCTCCTTTTTTACTAAACAAAGTTACATCATTTGGCACAAGTTTAATTGGTTCCGGAACAACAGCTATAACCAAATCTGATGCATTAAGCCCAAAAGGTTTTGAAATTTGAGATTCCAATTCAGATAATAATAATGGATTTTCAGCTATGCCCAAAAATTTTTTTACATCTTCGTATTCAATAGGCATTACACTGATCTTTTTTGCTGCAATCCTCTCAGCTTTCATATAATTTGGCAGCTTAAATACAATTGCTGCATTTAGGGTATTTCTTTTTGCAATTCTTTCATATATTTTTCTTACATCCTGGTTTTTTGAGTTTTCTAAGGTTATATTGACCCATGCTTCACTTTGATCCCAAATGGTCAAAGGGTCAATTTCATTTTCTCTTATTTCAAATTCAATTGCTTTTTGCAATAATCTTTCCATTCCCAAGCCCTGTTTTCTAAGATAAACTTGGGTCCACATACTGAAATAAAAATCCTGAAATTGCTTTACAGATTTATCTACTTTTTCTTCAACACCAAAAATATTTTCCTTAAAAATAAGGTGCATGATTATTCTATCCAAATCTGGTGGAGAAATATCTACATACCCAGTATAATGATGGTCTTGAATTAAATAAGCAACTTTATCTGCACCCAATGATTTGTCAAAAATAAAAGATTGTTCTGCATATTTTTTATCCTTGCTTAACATTGATTTTATTATGTTTGTATCTCCGCCAATCTGCTCTATTATATTAGAAAGTTCCTGAACAATTATTAAATTATGTTCTTCATGATTTTTTATTTTACGACTCGAATCCATTGCTCCCAAAACATATTCCATAGCATGCGAATAAGGCGGATGCCCAATATCATGCAAAAGAGCTGCAATTTTTATGTTTTTAATCATTGCATCATCTTCTTTTAAAAATCCCCTTCTGATAAGTTCATTGCAATATGAATCTGCAATTTTATAAACTCCAAAATGATGCAGCATTCTCGTATGTGTTGCACCAGGGAACATTTCTTTTACTAATCCAAGCTGTGTTCTTTCTTTGGTGCGCTGAAATCTGGCAGAATTTATCAAAGGCAGATATCCGCTTAAATCTGCATAACCCAATGGAGGTACAGCAATGCTTTTGTCAGGACAATATCTCATTTTTCATTCTAGAATGGTAACTTTTATTTAAAGTTTTCTTTTGTTGCCATATACCTCTCTTTTAGAGCAAAACTTATTAATAACAACAAATTAAGGTGTTTTATGGCACAAGAAACAGATTTCAGAAGCGAATACAACAAAATAAAGCAGAAACTTCCAAGCTTTGATGAGCTTAACAATGATTTTGAAATAGCAGCAATAACTGACAAAGCAGTTCCATTGAGAGCAATAAGAAGGAAAATAATGGAAAAGGTTTTGAAATATATGGCAATTCTCGAGTCAGTTATTCAGCCCGAAACACATTTCACTGATTTGTATGAATCAAAATTTTTCAGTGAAAATGAAAGGCATGAAATTTTAATTTTATATAAAAAATTAAAGCAGTTTGAAAGGGAAACTTATGAAATAGCCCTGAATGAGGATGACAAAGACAATTCAGATTTTATAAACTCTTTTTTCAGCGAATGGAAATCAATGAAAAAACAGCTGGTTCCTTTAATGAAAAAGCTGAAAAATTCATGGAAAGAGGAAAGCAAAGACAGAGAGGTAATAGGTTACTTTGGTTAATCTTGTTTTTCTTGGAGCTCCTGGAACAGGAAAAAGCACAATTGCAGAAGAGATTGCAAAAAAGAAAAAACTAAAATTAATTGATATGGGTGAAATTTTAAGGGAGCATATCAAGAAAAATGATTCTATCGGGAAAAAATTAAAGCCTTATCTGAACAGCGGCATATTATCACCTGATAAATTTATTCTTCCTATTGTAAAAAAAGAAACAAAAAAAGGAAATTTTGCAATTGACGGATTTCCAAGAACAGTTTATGAAGCGGAATATCTTCTTTCAATAGCAAAAATAAAACATGTTTTCTGGCTGAAAGCAAAAACAAGCACAATACTGAAAAGGCTTTCTCTGAGAAGAAGCTGTTTTTGCGGTGAGGTTTATCACTTAACAACAAGGCCTCCAAAGAAAAAAGGAATCTGCGACAAATGCGGAAAAAAGCTTTATATCAGGGAAGATGACAAGCCAGATGTAATAAGAACAAGGCTGAGCGAATACAATAAAAAAACAAAATTAGTTCATGATTTTTTCAGGAAAAAAGGCATTTTAATAGAGGTTGATGCAGAGCCTTCAGTGCCAAAGATAGCAAAAAAGGTCATGACTTATCTGTGAACAAGCTTCTGATAAACATGGTTGCATAGCTTCCTTTTGGCAGATCAAATGAAATAACAATTTTCTTTTTTCCCTTGTTTAGATCATCATCAATCAATTTCCCGATTTTGACATTTTCAGCTTCTACAACCAAATCTCTTTCAGCTCCCTCAGAGCTTAGCTCAGGAATGCTTCTTATGAGAAAATCCCTTTGCGATATTCCTTCTTCTTTAAGCAAAATTTCCATTTCATCATCAAGTTCTGTTCCAAATCCAATAAGCGGTATTTTTTTGCTTTCAACATCCCCAAAATAAAGCTTTCCAAGAGAACAATCTAAACTTTGAATGTTCCTTCCATATTTTTTAACATATTCAGAAACATATTTGTTCCATAAATAACTTTGGTATGCATGAATGTAAATTTTAACAAGTTTTTTCTCTGCTTTCAGCGCATTTGCATATTCATTTGGCTTTTCAGAAAGAAAATTCTCTATATTTTCATTTTCAATAAGCTCGCAGGCATTTTTAAAATCCTTTTTAACAATAAGCTTTCCTATTTCAGAATTGTTTTTTGAAAACCTCTGTTCATCAAAATAATTTATAAATCTGTTTTTTATTTCAGGAACAACTTCAATGTTCCTGATTGTTATTTCAAAATGATTTCCCTGCAAATCACCAAGATTTATCCTTTCTTTGAATTTCCCAATGAATTTTAATGACCATTTTTCTTCTTCAAAATCATTTTCAGGGCCTTTTGAAATTGAGATATGCTGGGAAGTAACTGCTTTTTTGTCTTTGTTGCCTGCAAAATTTATGTATTTTTTGTCAATATGCAGTTTTCTTGATATTTTGCCTATTGTTTCTGCTGTTCCAATATCTTTTTTTCTCAGAATATAATATGAATAATCCCCTTTTTCAATATTTTTTAAATCTTTTAGCTCTTCAACTATAAAATCCTCAGGAACAGCCTTTAAAACATAGTTTTCATGGTTCATAAAACATAAGTTTAATAAGAAAGATATTAAAACTTTCTATGCGCGGGCCCGTAGCGCAGCCTGGAAACCTTTTTGTGAAAGCAAAAAGCTTGGGCAAATAGCGCGACAGCCTCCTAGACCTATGAAGAAATTATCCCCGTGGCGAAAGCCGGATATTTTGACTGAGGTTGTGAAAGCTGTAGGTCGGGGGTTCGAAAACGCCATTTCAAAAGGCAGCGAAAGTCCCCCCAGGTCCGTTCAACCAATAATAATTTAAATTAAACTAACCTTATGTTATAAAATGGAAAAATCAGACAGAAACAATCTTTTGATTTTATTGTCATTGATAGTTGGACTGATAATTTTTGGCTTTGTGATATTCAGCACAGGATTAAGCGAAATATGGAGCATACTGCTGAAATTTTCAATATTGAAATTTGCAGCAATTCTTCTTCTTTTCCTTTTTGGACTGGCGCTTTGGACATACAAATGGAATATAATATTAAAAACACATAATCACAGATTAAAATTCAGAAAGTTATTCATGTTCAGGATAATTGATTATGCAATAGGATATGTTCTTCCAACAGGAATGTTTGGCGGTGAAACAACAAGAGCTTATCTGACTCATAAAGAAGGAGTTCATCTTCCAACTGCAATATCAACAATAATTATTGACCGTGCACTGGAGCTGACAATCAATGTTGTTCTTGGTCTTTTATGCATAGTTTATCTTCTTGCAAATAAGGTATTATCCCACAACATGACCATCATTTTTACAATATTCCTTTTTATCATGATATTCTTTTTGGTTTTCTTTTATTATAATTTTATGAACAAAAAAGGTGTTTTTACTGCATTTTTAAAGTTTTTCAGATTAAATAACCTGAAATTCATAAAAAAATTTGAATCCAAAATAGAAAGAGTTGAGCATTACATGATAAGATTTTTTAATCATCACAAATTAAAATTCTTTTATGCTTTATTCATTGCTGCTCTTGGCTGGGTTGTTTTCTTTTTTCAGGCATATCTGATATTTTATTTTTTCGGATATCATGTAAAATTTATAACAGTATTCCTTGTAATGATTTTGTCAGGATTTGTAACAACTCTTCCAATGCCTGCTTATGTGGGAATTCTTGAAGGAGGGATAGCAGGAATATTTATGCTTGTAAAGCTTAAAGCAAGCGCAGGCGTTGCATATTCATTGATTTTAAGGGCAAGAGACATAATATTCATAATTCTTGGTTTTATATTTCTTTCAAAAATGGGAATTTCCCTTACAAAAAAATATTTTAAGGACCATTTAGTTGAAAGAATGGACAAAAAAATCAGGTAAAAATGCTGGATTATTTAATAGCCTTATTTACAATGCTTCTTGTTTACAAAGGGGCAAAAATAATCAGAACACCTTCTCTTAAGCCAGAGCACAAAAAAATAATAAAAGGGGCTGGTCCGTATTTTTGGAAAAGAGGCAAAAAAGGGATTATATTAATCCATGGCTATACAAGCTCTGCAAAAGATTTTCTTGAAACAGGAAAAAAACTTGCATCAAAAGGCATAACAGTTTATGCTCCTTTGCTTCCAGGACATGGAACAACACCAGAGCATTTGTCAGCAACAAAAAAACAGGAGTGGTTTGATGAGCTTGAAAGAGCATATAAAAAAATATCAAAGCACTGCAGTGAAATTTATGTTGGGGGTGTTTCTTTTGGCGGAAATCTTTCGCTTTATCTTGCTTCAAAGCATAAAATAAAAGGAATAATTCTTATGGGAACTCCTGTTTTTTTCAATAAAAACAATCTTATTAAAATATCCCTGCCAATTTTGAGATTCTTCAAAAATTACAAAATGAAATGGTATTTTGACAAAGCAACAGATTCAATGAGAAAAAGCAGAATATCCTATGACCGATTCCCATTAAACAATGCAAGGCATGTTTTTGATTTGATAGAAACAACATCAAAGCAATGCCTCAAAAACATTGATTCCCCTATTTTGCTTATACAGTCAAAAACAGATTTTGCAGTCAGCGCAAAAAGCATTGATTACATATGCGAAAAGGCCAAATCCCATGTTAAAAAGGTTATTTGGCTTGATGATGCATACCATGTTGTTGTTGCTGACAAAAAGCACAAGGATTATGTTATTAAAGAAATATACAATTTCATAAAATAATTTATTAATTGCTAAATCAATAGCCAAGTTTCTTGAGAATTTTCATTATTGCCTGTGCATCTGCTTTTATCTTTAAAGTGTTCATTGAATCAGCAAGGACATTCTTGCTTGTTTTGGCTATTCTTTTTATTTCATCTTCAATTTCCTTGTCAGACAGAATTTTAAGTTTCTTTTCATTGACAACCTGCTCAGCTGTTTTTCCGTTTGCAATCCCTATAATAATTTCAGGAATTGCATCTTTTGCTATTATCATGCTGTCAACAAGCTCAAAAATCTGCATCCAGTCATTTTCATTTATTTTTTCAACATCAACATTATATTTTCTTCTTATTTCAAGAAGCTTTGGAAGAATTGTTTCTGCAACAAATCCTGCTTTTATTGAGCTGAATTTTGAAACAAGCATTTCAAACAAATCTGCTTTTTCCTTTGCAATTAAAAGTGCAAGATCCTTTGAAAGCCCAAGTTTTTCATATTTTTTTGCTTTGTCTTCAATAAGTTCGGGCATTGCTATATTTTTTGTGTTTGGAATAATCAAGGGAATGTCTGTTTCAGGGTACATTCTTGATGCACCAGGTATTGGCCTTAAATAAGTTGTTGAGCCATCATCATTTGCTTTTCTTACTTCTCTTGGAACTCCTGCAAAGCAATAATCCGCTCTTGGAATAACATAATTTTCAAATAAACTTTTTAATTTGCTTTCATCGCCAATGCACATGACAAAAGCATCAAGCTCTTTCATATCAATCTCTTTTTTTATGCTTTTTATCTCATTTTCATCAAAATTATATTTGTTTAAATCCTCATCAGAATGTATAACCCCTCCAAAACCCAGAAGCTTTGAGAATGTTGAAAACTCATATCCCAGCCTTTGGTTTGCTGATTTCTCTTTTTTCAGCAAGCCTTCAAATTTGTTTAATTTAATTCCATAAACCTTGCTTCCTTTTTTTATTGCTTCTGCAGCAAACTTGCATTTGGTATTTATTAATAATTTTGTCAAATCAGTTATCTTGTTTTTTGGATTTTTCTGCGCTTTTCTTTTTTCAAGCTCATTTTTTATTTCAATCAGATTCTGCTGTCTCAGAATTTCATTTTCAACCAGCTTTGGAATCATTTTCAAATCCTGAGCCCCCTTTATTTCAATTCTTTCCCCTTCTTTTATTGAAACATTGACATCCTGCCTTATTGTTCCCAAACCCCTCATCACTTTTCCAGTGCTTCTTAACAATAAGCCAATCTTTTCTGCAACTTCTTTGCTCTGCTCAGGCGTTTTTATATCCGGAGCAGTTGCAATTTCTATCAGAGGAATCCCCAATCTGTCCAGCCTGTAAATTGACTGGTCTTTTTCCTGCTTAATTATTCTTGCTGCATCTTCCTCCAAACAGACAGTTTCTATCCTGATATTGTCTATTTTTCCGTCTTTTGCAACAAGCATAGTTCTTTGAAATCCGGATGTGTTTGAGCCGTCAACAACTGTTTTTCTCATAACTTGTATTGCATCAAGAATTTTTGATTTCAGCATCATTGAGATTTGCAAAGCAGTTTCAAGAGCTTTTTGATTTACTTTGTGAGGTGGCTCTTCATCAAGCTCAACAAGGCATGTTGTATCCTTGTATCCCTCATAAATAATATTCAATTCCTTCAGCATCTCATGTTTTGCAGCTATATCTATTTCCCCTGATTCGCCAGCAGATGCTCTTAATTTTCTTTTTACTGTAAAATCCGGAGAATCCTCTCTTATTAAACATGGGCAGCTGCAGAACAGTTTGCCTGTATCAAGCTGCTGGTGTATTTCAAGTCCAATTTTTAATCCTAGTTTTTCATAATCCATTTTTATTCAATCTGGCTGTATATAATTCCTGATAAAGTCAATATTAGTAAACCAATAAATGAAGCAACAAACGGATTTCTTACAATTGGGATATTCTCAATAACACCCCACATACCATACCAAAAGAAAACAACGCCTATTGCGCCTACAAGAGCAAAAAGGAATTTTCTGTCTTTTGGGGTTATTTTGAAAAATTTTCTTATTTTTTTCTCTTCCTTTTCAATAAGGTTCTCCTTTTTTTCAATTACCTCTTCAAGCTGCTCTATTTTTTTCTCTTCCTGCTCTATTCTTTTTTCAGCTTCTTCTATTCTGTTTTCTTCTTCTGCCAATTTAAATTTTCTTTTAGCCATTTAATCACCAAAATATTTTTTTGTATCGAGCTTGCTGCTTAAAATCCATGCAAGTTTTATAAATGTGCTTTCAGGGGTTAAATTGTTCATATTTCCTATTACACCTGCTTCAATTAGTTTTCTTCCTGTTGAATAAACATTCATATTAACAGAGCCGTAAATAGTCTGGGTTGACATTACAACAGGGATTTTCTTTGCAATTTTTTTTACTGCCTCAAGAATTTTTATGTTTTCTTTGTTTTCATTTACTGGCAGATGACCAAGCCCTGTTCCTTCTATGACAAGTCCGTCAAATTTTTCATAATTTAAAATTTCATCTGCAAACATGTTTGGATGCGATTTCAAAATTCCTATTTTCAATTTTTCATCAAAATATATTGCTTTTATCTTTGTGTTTTGCTTTTTATTGAATTTTGCAAGCAAGTCAATTCTTTTTGTTTTGTAGTTGATCCTTGCAATTGGCTCTGCATTCACTGCTTTGAAAGCATCCCTTTTTGAAGAATGCATTTTTCTGCTGTTAATTCCCGGAAGAATAAGGCAGTTTTCATCATCAGCTGTTTCATGCATGCATATTGCAACATCTGCAAAATCAGTATTTGCCTCAAATATCACTGCGCTGATAAGATTAATTGCAGCATCTGTGCTTCCTCTGTCTGAGCTTCTCTGAGCCCCAACCAGAATAACTGGTATGTTGAGGTTCTGAAGCATCAAAGACAATGCTGAGGAGGTGTAATGCATTGTGTCTGTTCCATGCGTGATAATTATTCCATCGCAATTATCTGCTTCTTTTTCAATTTCCTTTGCAATGACATTGTAATTTTCAAATCTTATGTCTTCTGAAAAAATATTGCTCATTAATTTTGATTTTATAACTGCAATTTCCTTTATTTCAGGAAACATTTTCAAAAGCTCTTCTGGAGTGAATTCTGCGCTTACTCCGCCTGTTTTGTAATCTACTTTTGAGGCGATTGTTCCTCCTGTATGAAGGATTGTTATTTTTGGAAGACTTTTGTTTTGCTCGGGTTTTGCTTCTTTCTTTTCTGCTTTCTGTTCTTTTGAAATAATTTTTATATTGCTTACTCTTTTTTTGCTGATCCCTATATTGTATCCGCTTTTCAGTTTTGCAATAACAAAATCATTTCCATTGAGCTTTTCATCATTGATATAGATTCCTTTTACAAGCTCTTTGTCATTTGTCAAAATTTCTACTTCTTCGCCTCTTTTTGCAGATTCCATTTTTTACCCCATATAATCCGGCTTTTCTTTTCTCATTTGTTCGCCTTTAGCTTTGCTAAAAAAGTTTTGTATGCTTTCATAAGCTTTACTAATCTCTTCGGTTACTGATGGCCTTACTTTTTTAAGTGCAGCATCAAAATATTTTGAAGTTATCTCTTTAGTGTTCAAATCTTCTCTTAAGGCAAGCATTGCTGCTTCTCTACAAATATTTTCTATATCTGCACCAGTATATCCTTCAGTTTCTTTTGCCAACTTCTTTAAATCTATATTTTTTAATGGCATAGTTCTTGTGTGTTTCATAAAAATTTCTAATCTTGTTGTTTCATCGGGTGCATCAACAAATATTATTCTGTCAAATCTTCCAGGTCTTAGCAAGGCCGTATCTAATAAGTCAGGTCTATTTGTAGAACCTAAAACAACTATTCCTTTTAATTCTTCCAACCCATCAATTTCAGTCAGCAATTGATTGACAACTGTTTCTGAAACTCTGCTTTCAGAGGATTTTCTTCCTGGTGCTAATGAGTCAATCTCATCAAAAAATATTATTGATGGAGCTGCTTGTCTTGCTTTGTCAAATATTTTTCTTACTCCTTTTTCAGATTCTCCAACCCATTTGCTCAATAGCTCTGGGCCTTTGATTGATATAAAATTTGCTTGAGATTCATTTGCAACTGCTTTTGCAAGCATTGTTTTTCCAGTTCCTGGAGGACCATAAAGCAAGATTCCTCTCGGTGGTCTTACTCCCATTCTTTCAAATGATTGGGGATATTTTAATGGCCATTCAACAGCCTCTTTCAATTCCTGTTTTACTTTTTCCAAACCGCCAACATCATTCCATTTGACATTTGGAACCTCTATCAATACTTCCCTCAAAACACTTGGCCTTACAAATTTCAATGCTTCTCTGAAATCTTCCTGATTAACAATAAGCTTTTCAAGAATATCTTTTGATATTGGCTGGTCTTCCTTGAGGATTAATTCCGGAAGAACTCTTCTCAAAACAATCATTGCAGCTTCTTTTGTTAATGCAGCTAAATCAGCGCCAACAAAACCGTGAGTTATATCTGCAAGTTCGTTCAAATCAATATTTTTTCCAAGAGGCATTGCCCTTGTATGAATTTTCAAAATATTAAGCCTTCCCTCTTTTCTTGGAACTCCAATCTCAATTTCCCTGTCAAATCTTCCTGGTCTTCTCAGTGCGGGATCCAATGAGTTTGGAATATTTGAAGCAGCAATTACAACAACTCTTCCTCTGCTTTTTAATCCATCCATTATTGCTAAAAGCTGTGCAACAACTCTCTTTTCAACCTCTCCCTGCACTTCCTCTCTTTTTGTTGCAATTGCATCTATTTCATCTATAAAAATTATTGAAGGCGCATTTTTTTCCGCTTCTTCAAATTTCTTTCTCAGATTTTCCTCTGACTGGCCGTAATATTTGCTCATTATTTCAGGGCCATTGATTAAAATAAAGTTTGAATTTGTTTCATTTGCAACTGCTTTTGCAAGCAATGTTTTTCCTGTTCCAGGAGGTCCATGAAGTAAAACTCCTTTTGGAGGCTCAACACCAAGCTTTTCAAATATTTCAGGATGCTTCAAAGGAAGTTCAACCATCTCTCTGATTTTTTTAACTTCCTCTTCCAAACCACCAATATCCTCATAAGTAACTTCAGGCAGAGCTGATTCTTCTTTTATTTCAACTGCCTCAGGATTTAGTGTTATTTCTGTGTTCTCTGTTATTATAACTGCACTTTTTGGATTGGTTTCAACAACAACAAATTTCAAATCAGCAAATCCACCAAAACTTGCAAATCCATCCATGTTGTCTTCATTAAGCATACTAAACATTTCTTCTAATAATGAATTACCAGTCATGGTTCTTCTTCTTCTTGTTGTTCCGCCCAAAGAGATTATATCTCCCTTGACAACTGCTCTTCCCAATAATCCATTTTTGAAAACAGAAGGGTCTGCTCTTACCATAATTCCTTTTCTTGCAGGCGCAATTGTGATTTTTTTTGCTTCCTTGACATCAGCTTTTTTTACAATTACTGTGTCTCCCAAAGAAGTTTTTGCATTCTTTCTTGTAAGGCCGTCCATTCTTATTATGCCTAAGCCAACATCTCCCGGATAAGATCTGTCAGACATTGCAAGGGTTACTTTTTCTCCTTTAATTTCTACAATATCTCCTGGTCTTATTCCAATTTGTTTTGCAACAGAGGATTCAATTCTTACAATTCCTTTGTTTACATCATCTTGAACTGCCTCTGCTACTTTAAGTTTGATTTCTTTTGTTTCATTTGCCATGTTTTCACCTTTGTTTCAATTATTTATAAACTTTCTTTTTATAGATTAATGTTATTTTTCCCGGTTCATTAACAACAACAGCAACAGTGCTGTTCACTTCCAATTGCTGCGAATTTATTATGTCTCTTGGAATGCTTACGCAAAAGCTGTTTCCAACCATTCTTAATTTTACATTGTATTCTTTTTCTTTTAATCTCTGGTACTGCTCAAAATCTTTTATGTCACCAGGATGATAATAATGCGATTTGCATATTGGGCATCTTAATATTCTTATTTTGAAGCCTTCTTTGGTTATGTATCCTTTTTCCATTTCTTTGTGGCAGTTCTTGCACATTATGCCTGCTTCAAAAATGTCTGGTAGTGTGTTCATGTTTGTAGTTATTCTCCGTATACACACAGAATGTATATCTTATATATAAACCTTTCTATTTTAAAGGCATTGGATAAATATTCGATTCTGCACAAATATTATCAACTTTTAAAGGAAGAAAAAGAGACATTTCGATAACTTTTAATAATACTTCATATATTTTACTAGATATGACCATATGTATAGCCGCAGTATGTAAACATGAATCTAAAGATATGTTTGTAATAGCTACAGATCATATGATTAGTGTAGGTATAGGTCAATTTGAACATGATATAAAAAAACATAAAAAAATAGATAACAAAAATATGATTGCTATGCTTTCCGGTAATGCATTAATTTTCAATGAACTTATTTCTGGAATAGAAACCCAACATAATTTTGAAGATATTAAAAATTTAATTTACAATAATTTTATTAATAAGAAACAAGATTGGATAAAAAAAGAACTATTAAGTAAATTTAATTTATCTTTCGAAGATATTAAAGAACTTATGATGGGAAGAGCACAAATGAATACTTTTACAATAAAACTTGTTGAACAAGTAATAAAAGCAGAATTGCAAACTTCTATTTTATTAGTGGGTTGTGAGAATGGAAAGAACCATATAGCAGAAATTAATGAAAATGGTATTGATAATTATGATGATATTCATTTTCATGCAATAGGTTCAGGTAGTATGCAAGCAGCAAATACTTTATTATTTCAAAAACAATCTAAATGCGATGATTTGAGAACAACAATCTATAACATTTATAAATCAAAGAGAAATTCAGAAGTAGCAGTGGGAGTGGGAAGAGATACTGATATTTTGATATTAAATGAAAAAGAAGTAATAGAACTTACTAAAGAAAATTTAGGTTTGTTGGATAAAATATATTCAGACGAGTTATCTTCGGGAAAAGGTTCCAAAGAATTAGAAAAAATTAATATTCAATTTACTAATAAATAGATTATATTAAAATAAAGAGGTAAAATCATGACAAAACTAACCCAACAAGTCCAACAAACTGGATATTCTTTAGGTGGCTTAAGTAGACAATTTATAGAAGATATAGAAAGTGAATTTTTCAATTTTGAATTTCCCTTTGATACAAAAAAATAAAAAATTAATTAAAATCAAATTTAAGATTCACTTTTTCATTATTTATTATATTATCTAAAATATTTTTAAGTTCTTGTTTCATTGCTTTTATTGAAACACTTAGATTATAAACTCCTGCAAGGAGGTTATATTTTTTATCTTCTTCTTCAAAATTTAACAAGGATAATTTTTTTTGATATTTTATGTTATTTATATATTTTGTAATTATTTCTTTAGATATTGGCTCTGGAAAAGATGGAATTGGAATAAGTTCCCAATATTTCATAGCCAAACTTCCACCATTTCCACCAACCGCATACAAATCAATCAAACCCTTTCTTCTTAAATAATCCAAAAAGCATTTTAAAAAAATGGATAATCCCATATCTTGATTTTTATTATTTAAGGTTATTCCATGTATGTTAGTAATTGTTTTTTCTTTATCTTCAAAAATAACAATAGAACGACCTTTTTCAAATCCTTCTGCACCAAAGATTATGTCTCCTTTTTTTAGAGTTTTAAGTTCATTTGAATTTCCTAAATATTCTTCATCAAAAGCAAAACCATAAACAGACAAATGTTTAGGTTTTATCACAATATAAAAATTATTTTTCTTTATATTGGAGTTAATACTTTTACCAATACAAGAAATTTGTAAATTCTGACCTCTACTAACTTCAAAATTCAAATTTTTAACGGTTTTATATCCATTTTTATAATTTCTAATTTTAAACTCTTCACTTTTAAAATATTCTGAATAAATTCCTGCATCAATTCTTCTTAATTTAGAAAAAAAACTTAATCTTGGTTTTTCATAGTTAAAATTATTATTTTTTTGGTGGTTTTCTAATTCTTGACTAATTAATTGAAATATTTCCTCTGATTTTTTTCTAATCTCAATTTCTTTATTTATTATAAGTTTTGTTAAAATTTCTATATATTCTATTATTTCTTCTTTGTTTTTCTGATTTGGAAAAGGTATCTTACAATCAAGAAACAAAGTCTTTGCATGTCTAATTGTAGAGCCCTTGGGAACAAGCAAATCTATTTGTTTTCTAAAATAATCATGTTTCAAAAATGCTAAGACATAATATTTGAGTTTTGATATTGGTAATTTGTATAATGCTCCAGAAAACATATGATTTGGATAATCTACATCGAGAATAATTGTTTCACCAATATTAGAATCTTTTGATATTAAAATGTCTCCTTTTTTAAGATTTTGTTCAATATAACAATGGGGGGTTATAGGTATCTTTGTTTCATTATTCCAATAAGGTAAAAATGAATAGTTCTGTAATGCTTTTGCTCTTATGAAAAAATGAGAAGATTTACTTATATAATTAATAGAACCTACTTCAGTTCCTCTATCACTATATTTTAATTTTCTATCTAATAAATCCTTCAATAATTTATAATTTTTGTTAGGAATATCAAATATTTCTAATTGACTTGGCGCAAATAAGCTTTTCAATTGTTGTATTTGATTAAATGAAGATTTTCCCATTTCAATTTTTTTCCAAAAAAATGTTTTGTAAAGTTTTTTCTTGACTTAAACACCACTCTTTAAATTCTTTAATAATTGATGTAAATTCTTCATCTAATATTGGTGAACCATCTTTATCTTGTTCTATATCAAAAGTATCTTCATTTATTTTATAAATAGGATTAAAATACTTAACTCTTTTAGAAGTTCTAACTTCATACCCCACTTTAGAAATATTTTTTACAAAAACCTCATAATCTTCTTTTTGAAGTTTATCTAATTCTTTTTTATTTGGTTTATAACCTACAATAATGGTAGTATTAACTCCAGTATCTGCAAATACATTAGCAGGTAAATCAAAAAGTGCAACAATTCTCATTTTAGACAATAACCATTTTCTTGCTTCTTCCCATCTGTCTATAGAAGCTATTGAATTTGAGAGAATAATTCCTAAACGTCCATTTGTGTCTAATATTCTTACGGCATTTTCTAAAAAAATTAAACCTGGGTCAATCCATTTACCACTTTTTGCTTTTTCCCATAGTTCGTACATTTCTAAAATTTCTTTTTCTTTAGTGGTCTTTGGTTCAATTTTTCGGTCTTCACCAAAGGGGGGATTTGTTAAAACTACATTAAATTTTTTTAATTTGGTATGGTCACTCCAGTTATCCCAATCTCCATTCTTATGATTTTCGGGAATTAATGGAATTAACTTTTCTTCTTCATTAAATTTATGAGTTATGGAACCATTTCCAGATTGAAATCTTATTATGGCATTTCCATCACCGTTTAATAACATATTTAATTGTGCTAATGTAACCATTTGATAATCATTATCCACACCATAAATATTTTTATCATCAATTTTACTTTTTGAATTTACATATGACATTGATAAGAAATCTCCACTACCGCTTGTAGGGTCAATAATTGAATCAGTATATTTTGGATTTACAATTTTAACTAAGAAATCGATGATTGGAATAGGAGTTAAGAATTGTCCTTTTTCAGATTTAGTAAACGCATTAGCAAATTTATAAAAAATTAATTGATATAAATCATTATTACTTGATTTTGTAAAACTATAATCTTGTAAATTATTAACAATAGAACCAATAATAGCTATATGGGCTTCATTTTTAAAATCTATTGTAGATTCGCTAAGAATTTCTCTATAAGTAGTTTGGGCTTGGTTTTTTAGTTCTTCAATTCTTTTAACAAAAGATTGTATATTCTTATCATTTAATGTTGTATAATTTCTTTCTTCAGGTTCAATATAAAACTTTAATTTTTTCAAATCTTCATTCTCATAATCTTGAATATAATATTTTAACCATTCGTTTTTTTTCTCATCAAATATCTTTAATGCAATCATTTGAATAAGAATTTCATATCCCCTTTGATTATCTAAACTTACTTTATCAAACGTTCTTAATATATCTGAAATAGAATCATTTATTTGAACACTAAAAACTCCAGTAACAATATCTAAATCGTCTACGGTTCTATTTGCTCTATCTAATATTACTTTTAAATTTCTTTTCTCAATTTGTTCAAATGAGGGAATTTTGTAATATGCGTCAGTTAAATGTAAAGATAAATCTTTTGTAGCACTTTTATCTCCCTTTTGATTATAAGATTCATCTAATCTTAGAAACATATTATTTTTCTTTTGAAATAAATATAATCTTTCTGTATCATAAATAATTCCTAAACAAAATTCGAATTCAGATTCTTTTATTGCAGGTTTTAATTGTTGATTATATACCATTTCAATATTTTTTGAATCTTCATTTTTGAATTCTATAACACCTATTAAATGTTTTCTTAACCAATCGAGAGCGTCTTGATTTTTATCCTCATGAAATTTTTTATACCAATCAAACCATTCTATGCTATCAAATATCGCACCATCCATTTTTATTGGTGCTGAACTTTTATTTCCTTTTGGAAAATGTATTTCTGCACCGATATAATCCTTTTCATATAAGCCGGAATTAATTAAAGAATAAAAAAACTGCCATTTATAATATTCTTCATTAGGAAGATTTTTTTTATTTTTTATACTAAATTCTTTATTTTTGGTTAAATGAACAGGGATTATAGATTTGAAAATATTTTGAGATTTATTTAATTCATCAAATTTTTGTTTTTTTTCAAGAAATTTATTATTTAAATATTCATTTTTCAATTCTTTGTTAAGGATATTTTCTTTTTCCATCTTATTTTTTTCCCCTTCTTGTTTTTATTTTAAAAGCCGAATTTTAATTTATATTATTTGTAACTCTTAATTTTATTTTCTAAATCTCACATTTATATATCCATTGAAGGCTTATTCAGGATAAGCATCCTTAATCAGCTGTTCTTTGCCAACAAACTTCTTTCTGATTGGCTCTAAAAGCTTGTTGACTTCAAAAGCAATGCCATTCTTCAAGTCCATAGGATGCAGTTTCTTGGAAACAAAAGCTTCATGAAGCTCTTCTTTTGTTTTGAACTTCAAAACTCCTCCAAATTTCTCAGGCCTGTCAATAACAAACTCTTCTTTATTATCCTGCTTTTGAGTCATAATAACTGTTTCTGCAAAATCCAAAATTCCATTCTCAGGATTGCTTTCCTCGCAATAAGCATTTTTTAATTTCTCCTTTATTGTTTTCTCATCATCAATCAAATCAATTTTTGAATTTTTTGTAGAACTTGACATTTTTCCTTCCTGTGTCAATCCCCTTATGAAAGGTATCATCATTTCAATTCTTGATTCATATCCTATTTTTGGAAGAAACTCTCTTGCAAACACAAGTATTTTTCTCTGGTCAATTGCACCAAGCTGCATGTCAATATCCAAATAAATTTCATCAATTGCCTGCATAATAGGATAAATCAATCCGGATAATTTTGGATTGTCCCCCATTTTGACAACTTCAGATGCTGCTTTTGTGCAGTCTCTCACAGAGGTAAATGTTGACATCTTTAAAACATCAAGAACATATTTTTTATCAAGCTGAAAATCAGAGCCTTTGACAAGCTCAAAATTTTTCAAATCTCCACCCATTGCTTCAATCATTGCAGGTATTACAATAGAATAATATTTGTATCTTTTCTCAAGCAAATCCCAAGGAGTATTATCCAAAGCTCCATGAATATCAGCTAACAGCACTTTGACTTTAAATCCTGCTTTTAGTAAATCAGCAAGCTTTTGGACCCATGCAAAATAACCAATATGAGGCCTTCCAGTTACAGAAGTTCCTAAATAAACAGAAGGATTTTTCTTTGTTTCAAGCAGTTTCATCAGCTTTTCTTCTGTTATAATCTCCTGAGTATTCCTTTTTATCAGCTCAAACCTCTGTTTAATGTCCATAATAGTTAAAAAACATCAAGAATTTATTAATCTTACTAAAATGTCAGAAACTTTGTTTCTGAGCATTGCTCAAAAACCAATGGTTTTTGACAAAAAGAATAAAAATAAAGAATTACTTCTTTACTTCAACCTTTGGCATTGGCAAAGGTGATGGCAAATTCACAGCCTGGCTCATTATAATGGACTGTATGTTTGCTCTTGCAAGGATTGTATTGACAACTTCTGCCATCATTTCCTTAGGCACTTTTTTGTCCTTATTCCAGGAATCAATTGTTTCTTTTACTTTTTTTGCATCATCCATTACAATCAAATCGCCTTTTAGGTTGATATGCCCGATTTTTGGCTCATAAACAGAATTGTATTCAAAGAAGAATCTTAATCCTGATTCTTTTGATTTTCCCAATTCAAGAGAAGCTTCTTTAACATCTTTTATAGCAACATTGTTTTTTACACTTATCTTGCCTTTTGGTGTTGTATCTCTCTCAACATCTATTTTTGTAAAGTTAAAACTTATTACTGCCATATATATCACCCAAATTGAAGGGTTGGTTTTTTATTTATAAAGCTTTCGCATTATTTAAATAAGCAGTTTCATAACCTTCTGCTATGAACTACCAAGACACAGTAAGAATGGCAGGCTCCTAAGACTATTTGTTATTTCTATAATTATATTAATGCAATTTGTTTTATTTTGTTTAAATCTTATAAAAAATAAAAATCAATAGGGTGATAAAATGCAATTTGTAAAAGATTTCAAATGGAAAAAAGGATTGAATGTAAAAGAATTTGTTGATTCATGTCAGTCAATAGGATTTCAGAGCATTGAGCTAAAAAAAGCAGCAGAGGTTATTGTCAAAATGAAAAAGGATTCTGCAAAAATATTCCTTACATTTACCTCAAATATGGTAACCTCCGGATTAAGGGGCTTTTTTGCGCAGTTAATCAAAATGAAAATGGCGGATGTTATTGTCACAACTGTTGGCGGAATTGAAGAGGATATAATGAAAGCAGAAGGGGAAAAATTTGTTATAGGAAGCTTCGAAACAGATGATGTTGAACTGCATGAAAAAGGCATCAACAGAGTTGGCAATCTTTTCATAAGAACAGAAAGCTACATGAATTTTGAGGACAAAATGAATGTAATTCTTGACAAATTATACCAAAAGCAGAAAATATGGCCAATATCCGAAATGCTAAGGGAGATAGGATTAATGCTGAATGATGAAAATTCAATTTTATATCAGGCAGCAAAAAACAATGTCCCTATATTCTGCCCGGCAATAACAGACGGAGCATTGGGATTTCATTTGTATTTGTTTCAGCAAAAGCACAAGGACTTCATGGTTGATGTTGTAAAAGATTTTGGAAATATTCTGTTTGTTACAAACCACGATGAAAAAAAAGGAGTTATTGCTCTGGGCGGAAGCATTTCAAAGCATCATGCAATTTTATGCACTTTGCTTAATGGCGGTGCAGAATATGCAGTTTATATTACAACAGACCACAAAACATCAGGCTCAATGTCAGGAGCAACAACAAATGAAGCCAAATCATGGGGCAAAGTCAAGGATGAAAGCGATGTTGCAACAGTTATTGGAGATGCAACAATAATGTTTCCTTTGGCAATGATCAATGCCATTGAACAGCTTAGCGAAGAAGGCCTTCTGAAAGGAGAATAAAATGGAGCCAAAATTTATCTTATCAAAAAGCAAAGCAGTTGAGCAGTATCAAAAAGTAAGAAAAATATCAGATATTGTTTCATACAGCTCAAAAACAAATCCATTAATCACGCCAATTCTTGAACAGAATACAGATTCAATGTTCAGCGTCCATATAAAAAATGAATTAAACCATGTAAAAGACAAATCAAGGGTTATTTTTCTTGCACAGGCGTTAAATCAAGAGTCAATAAATGAGCTGATAAATCAAGGAATAACCTGGTTTGTTGTTGACAATGAAGCTGATTTGAATGAAATTGAAAAATACCTTGAGAATAACAATGCAGAGATAAATCTGATGCTGAGATTAAAATTAAAGGAAAACACCCTTAAAACAGAGAGATATTTTGTTTTTGGAATGAGCTCAGAAACAATAAACAAAAAAATAAGGGAATTAAGGAACAATTCAAAAATAAAACAGCTTGGGATACATTTTCACAGAAAAAGCCAGAATATGGCTGAATGGAATTTGGTTTATGAAATATCCAATTCAATAGACGAGGATGTTCTGAAAATGACTGATATAATATGCATTGGAGGAGGAATTCCATCAGAGTATGCAAACACCAATTTTGATGTTATTGAAACTGTTTTCAAAAAAATAATTGAATTCAGAAGCTGGCTTAAAACAAACAGCATCAAGCTTGTTGTTGAGCCGGGAAGATTCATTGCAGCTCCGTCAATAAGATTAGAAACAGAAATAATTGGCATGCACGAGAATAACATAATTGTAAATGCCTCTGTTTATAATTGCGATATGGATGCATTGATAGTTCCTGTAAAACTTTTGGTTGAGGGAGAACTGGAAAAAGGTCATGGCCAGGCTTATGTTATAAAAGGCATAACTCCATGTTCAATGGACTTGTTCAGATACAGGGTTTATTTGCAAAATCCAAAAATAGGCAATAAGCTTGTTTTTTTGAATGCAGGAGCTTACAATTTTGCAACTGAATTCTGCGATTTGAAAAAGATTGAAACAATCACAGAGGATTAGAAAGCTTTTAAAACAAAGCATATTTATCTTTTAATATGATAGTGGATATTCATGCACACATGGATTATGAGGCTTTTGAGAAGGATTTAGATGAAGTTCTGAAAAGAGCAAAGCAGGCGGGAGTTTCTGCAATAATAAACAACGGAACGCATCCAGCAAGCAACAGAAAAACACTTGAACTTGCAAAAAAATACCCAATTATAAAAGCAGCTCTTGGATATTATCCTCTGCATGCAATAGAAGTTTCTCAGGAAGAATTCGAAGAAGAATTAAAATTTATAGAAAGCCAAAAAGAGAATATAATTGCAATCGGCGAGGTTGGGCTTGATTTTCACAGGGACAAAAACCCAGATAATTTTGAAAAGCAGAAAAAATGCTTTCAAAAAATAATCGAGCTTTCTGAAAAAATAAAAAAACCTTTAATTGTCCATTCAAGAGGATGTGAGGAAATTGCTTTTGACATGGTCAAATCATCAAATGCAAAAGCAGTCATGCACTGCTTTGGAGGAAAATCATCCTTGGCAAAACGAATTGCAGATGAAGGCTATCATTTTTCCATTCCATGCAATGTTGTAAGAAGCAAATCATTTCAAAAGCTTGTAAAATCTGTCAATATAAACCAGATTTTCACAGAAACAGATGCACCTTACCTAAGCCCTGTTCCTGAAACAAGAAATGAACCTGCAAATATAAAAGAATCAATAAAAAAGATTGCAGAGCTCAAAGGATTTACAGAAGAAGATACTGAAAATAATCTTTTTTTGAATTACCAGAGGTTTTTCTTATAATGGAAAAAACAAAATTTTATTCTTACAAAACAGGATGCCTTGCAAAAGGATGCCAGCTTTGCGTTAAAGGGGAGAAGCTTGTTTTGTTTGTTACAGGCATTTGCAGCAGAAATTGCTATTACTGCCCTTTGTCAGAGCAAAAGAAAAATAAGGATGTTGTTTACGCAAATGAATGGAAGATTTCAAATGACAAGGAAGTGATAAAAGAGGCAGAGCTCTGCAATGCAAAAGGAGCAGGAATAACGGGCGGAGACCCTTTATTAAGAACAGAAAAAACTGTTAAATACATAAAACTGCTGAAGAAAAAATTTGGAAAAAACTTCCACATACATCTTTATGCAGTGCCTGAAACAATAAATACAAATAATCTGAAAAAGCTTTACAATGCAGGTCTTGATGAAATAAGATTTCATCCTGATATTGAAAACAACAAGTTTTGGAATAAAATAGCGCTTGCAAAAAAATTCAAATTGAAAGTAGGTGTTGAAATACCTGCAATCCCTGAAAAATTAAAAGAAACAGAAAAATTAATTGATTATATCATCTCTTTAAAGCCAAAAATTGATTTCATAAATATAAATGAGCTTGAGGTTTCTGATACAAATGCAAGCCATCTTGTTGAGCTTGGATTTGATCCAAAAGACAGCGTTTCTTATGGGGTTTTGGGCTCAGAGAAAATTGCATTCAGTTTATTAAAAAAATTCGGAAAAAAAATAAGCATGCATTACTGCACAGCAAAATTAAAAGACAAGGTTCAGCTTGCAAACAGAATAAAGAAAAGAGCAAAAAATGCCAAAAAGAAATTTGACATTGTTACAAAATCAGGAAGCTTGATTAGGGGAGCTATTTATTTAAATGAATTAAAGCCTGATTTTGGCTATCGCAAAAAAATTCAGAATCTGGATAGCAAAAAGAAAAAAGCAATTCTAAAAAAATTAAACCAATTTGTTAAAAGATTTGCAGAGGAATTCAAAATTCCAAAAGACATGTTTTTTGTTGATGATTTAAAATTAAGAATACTGACAAATGTTGGCGTTGTAAACCATTTTGCAAGCTATATAAAAAAGAATAAATTTCTTCCTGCTGTTGTTGAAGAATATCCTACATGGGACCAAATGGAATTGAGAGTTGACTTTTTATAGGGCCTGTGGTCTAGTGGCTATGACGCCGCTCTCACTAAGCGGAGTTCAGGAGTTCGAATCTCCTCAGGCCCATAAATTTATAAAATCATTTCATAATAATATATTAAAATGTTTAAAAAGAGGGCAAAAAGAGCGGACAGCCAGGTAGATTGGGTAATGAGCCTTGGCATATTTCTTTTGTATATTGCATGGTTTTTCATTTTTATAAAACCTCAGGTTGCAGAAAAAGCTGATTTGCAGTCCGCTGTCCAGAATTTGGAAAGCAATTTTCTTGAAAACATAACATGGACAATAGACAAAGCGCCTGTTTTCATTGATTCAAGCATAATAAATCAGAAAGAGCCGATAATTGCCGATTTCCCCTATGAATGGGACAATGCAAATTCATATCTTTACAAATATTTCATAATTGACAATGGAAAATTATTTTTTCTTCATGATTTGAATGCATCGCAGGATATTCTGTGGATGATTCATTCCGATTATGTTTACAACCAGCCTTTTTTCTCAGGTGATTTGAATGCAACAGAAACACAGGCAAAAACAACATCCTTGACTGTAAATTTTGCAAATTCTTTATTGCAGACAGCAGAGTTCAGCTCAACAAGAATCTATGGTTTTAATATTTTTGTAAATGGAATTTCATTAAACACAAATAACAATTCATTTTCAGACAGCACAATTGCAGGAATCTACAAAATCTATTCAAATGCAAACAACACCCATTATGTTTTTTCAAACAACAATATGATTTACAGCACAATAAACAATCCTTCAAACACTGAGCTTTATTTTAATATTGACGGCTATCCTTCATATTATGTCAATGAGGACAATTACGGCTCAATAGACTACAATTCCTCATCATGCACAAATCTTGTTGCATCGCAGATAGATTTTTACGGAGCAACAGCAATGGCTTTTATATTCAATGAAGAGAACCAGCTAAGCATCTGCCCTGCAAACGGAACAATTGATTTTAGAATTGATTTAAGCCATGGTGAAAACACATATAAAATAATTTTGCATAACAACAATGAAGAATTTGCCAATTATACAAACAGCTATTCAGCAGAAATCGGATTTCCTGTTTCAGCAGAGGGAATTTCGTTTTCAAAAATCAACCAGACTTTTATGGGCAATTATACACAGAAAAAATCTGAATGGCTTTCTGAGCGCGATTTCAACATAAAAGCAGCAACAGACAATTCAACAATGGAATTTGGCTTGACAGCGCCAACAGCAGCAGATGTTTATGCATCAGAGCTGAAAAGCTTCATGCTTGATGAATATGCAGATAAGCAAAATATAACAATAAACATAAGGTTGTGGTAAGATGAAAAACAAAAAAGCTTTTTTAAGAACAGTTGAGGCAGTGATAGCAGTTATACTCACTTTTTTGCTTCTTGTAATTCTTTTTCCGCAAAAAGGAATTTCAGAATTTAAAACAGACAATCTGAAAAATATTAATATCATACAATATGATCCTGATTTGAGGGGATGCATATATTCTGACAATTTAACATGCGTTGAAAACATAATTCCAAATTATATTCCCAATTCCTATGATTATGACTATCTTTTGTCCACCAATCCAAATGATTTTATTTACAATCTTCCAAAGGAGCAGATTTACACAAAAACACTTGTTTTTGCAGGATACAATCAGATTTATGATTTCAGGGTTTTGAAGATTTATTACTGGCTCAAAAACAATTAACTTTTTAAATCAGTTTTGTTTTATTGGTATAAAATGAAAATAACAATAGACACAAAAGAGGATTCGAAAGAGGAGCTTAAAAAACTTATAAGAATGCTTTCTGCTATTGTTGATGACAATGATTTCAGAACAAACAATGATATGCCTTCCGGAGACGGATTATTTAACCTGTTTTCTGACAATTCTTCTCCAAATCCAAGCCCGGTTTTTGACACTCCATTGAATGAGAATGAAAAGAAAAAAGAGCTTGAGGAGCTTGAGCAGTATCAGATAGTGCCTTATTAAAATGAAAAAAAGAACATTAAATGAAATTGATGCAGATTTGAAAACAATAAAGCGCGAGATTAGCGGAGAGCAGGAGCCTGAATTGTTTTCATTGAAGGACATAATGAGGGCTTTTTTTGGTGCATTATTTTTGGGATTTGGATTTGTATTCAGCAAGCTTCTTTTTGAAGCAAGCATGGGTTTGGGATGGGCAAGCATAATCACAATTGTAATTTCAACAATATTAATAATAAGCGCAGAAATTTATTTTATTGGCTATGAAAGAGTAAAAGAAAAAGGAAAAAGGAAATTTCTTCAGTTCTGGGCAAAAAGATTTTTTGCATTTTATCCGATTGGAATAATTGTTTCATACTATCTTGTTGCTGTTTTTGGACTGCTTGGCCAGGTTGGAAGCACAGAAAATGCAATAAAGCTAATTTTAGCAGTTTCAATGCCATGCTCAATAGGAGCAGCAATATCTGATTTGCTGAAAAAATATTAAAATGGAGCAGTTTAAATTTCTAGAGCATACAGCAGATATGAAGTTTCAGGCATTTGGAAAATCATTAGAGGAGGCTTTTTCAAATTCAGCTGTTGCAATGTTCAATGTATTGACTGATACAAAACTCATTGAACCAAAGATAACAAAATCAATAACAACAAATGCGCCTGATTTAAAGTCTTTGCTTTACAATTTTTTGGAGGAGCTTTTATTCTTGATAGACACTGAATTTTTCATATTGAATTCTGTAAAAGATTTAAGAATAAATCATATGAACAGCAAATATCTTTTAACCGCAGTTGTTATGGGTGACAAAATAGATGAGAAATATTCAATTCATGGAGACATAAAAGCCATAACCTACAATGAGATGGAAGTAAAGGAAGAAAAAGATCATTTTATGGTTCAGGTGGTTGTGGATGTCTGAGATAAAATTTACAGATAATTTTGATACTGATTTTTCTTTTCTTAAGCAGGATTTGCAAAATATTTTTTCAGCTGGCGAGAAAATCTGCATAAAAATGCATTTAGGCGAGCCTGGAAACAATAATCACATAAAAGCAGAGCAAGTTAAAAAACTGGTTAAACTAATGAATGAAATTGGCTTGAAGCCTTTTGTTCTTGATACAACTGTGGGATATAACAGCCCAAGGCAGACTGTTGCAGGATATCAAAAGGCTGCAAAAGATAATGGATTTACAGAAGAATTTCTTGATTGCCCCTTGATTATATCCGAAAAAGGAATAATTGTCAAGACGCAACATTTGGAAGCGCAAGTCTGCAAAGAGCTTTTTGAAGCAGACGGAATAATTGTTTTAACACATGCAAAAGGCCATGAATGCTCTGGGATGGGCGGTGCAATAAAAAATTTAGGAATGGGCGCTTTGATAAAAGAAACAAAACAGGATATCCATAATAAAGCGCAGGCTCAGATTGTTTATCCTGAAAAATGCATTCAGTGCAAAACATGCGAGAAATATTGCCCTGCAAAAGCAATAAAAGTGACTGACAAGCCAGTTATTGACCATAATAAATGTTATGGCTGTGATATCTGCGTTTTAAACTGCCAATCAAAAGTTTTTGCTCCAAAAATTGCTTTGATAGATGAGCTTCTTGCAGAAGGTGCTTTTGCAGCTGTTAAGCATTTTATAGAAAAGAAAAAAATATTCTGCATAACTTTTATGAACAATATTGCTTTGCATTGCGATTGCTTCAGCCAGTCAGGCCATTTTATTGCGAATGATGTTGGCATAATCGCTGGCCAGGATATTGCTGCAATTGACAATGCAGCTGTTGACTTGATAAATGAAAAAAGCAAAAAAGATGTTTTTCTTTTGGCACATCACAAAAATCCAAAACTGCAGGTTGATTTTGCTGAGAAAATTGGCATGGGAAAAAGAAATTATAAACTTCTTAAAATTTAGCTTAATCCAAATGAATCCACGAATTCAAATATCATTTTGTATTTTGCAACATAATCAAAACCTTTCTGCGTTAGAGAATAAGTGCTTCCAGAAGATGTTTTGCTTTCAACAACAAATCCCTTCTCAATAAGCTCATTAAGATATTCAGTCATCATCTGATGGGAAAGGTTTGATTTGTAAAGTATATGTGTTGGCTTTATTTTTCCGTTTTTTTGCTGTATGGCTTTAAGTATATCATAAATGATATGAAGCCTGTCTCTTTTTTTGGTCATTTTTTTATAATAATTATCAAATCTGTCAAAATGAGCAAGTATGCCATGAGCTCAAAGAAATGGCTTATCATGTAATAAATAATATTATTTCCCGGAATCATAAAATATATGCTGCTCAAAAACAGCAGGCTAAATGCAGCAAGCACAATAAATGTTTTTTTGTTCTTGCTTTTGATGTAATTTTGAAGGTAATAAACAAGGATGAAAGCAAGCAAAATATAAAATAGGATATAAAAGACATACAAAGCATTGAATGAAAATACAATTGCAAGTATAATTGTAATCAAAAGCAGAATATAAACCTCAAAATTCTTTGTTTTAAATGTCATATAAGTCAGTGTTAAAAGGCCTGCAATAAACAGGAGCATATAAACATAAATTCCTATGTTGCTCAGATAATTCAGATTATACAAAACATTTGGATTTAAAAAACTCGTATTCAGCTTGAAAGCCATTATTGTGCTTATTATAAATCTTACAAAGTATGAAAGCGAAATCAATAAGAAAGATATTCCAAAAATCTTTGACTGCCTCTGCTCCGCAAGCTTGTAAATTTTGAATGAATACAGGCAAACCAATAAAGTTATCACTGCAAAAATAAGCTCCATGGCAATATCCAGTTTTAAAAACCATAATGGCACTTGGTAGATTTCATGCATGCAAACAATTATGGATTTGTCCTTTTTAAGCTTTGCGAATTTATCTTCTTTATTATTGTTTAACAACCCATTAATAAATGGCTTTCTTTTGATATTTCAGAGGTGATGATTATGGAATCAGAAGCCATCTATGCACTTACAGTAGGTGATTTGTACCACCTAGAATACACCAACAAGGGGTTCTCCGTTAAGGAGAACTCTTGATTTTTACAAAAGTTATTTAAACAATAAAGCAATCTTGTTTTCTATGGAACCAAAAAAGATAAATGATTTTTCATGGAAAATAGAAAAGCAGGGTTCAATGAGAGTGCCTGCCACAATCTTTGCTTCTGAAAAATTGATGGTTAAAATAAGAGAGGATAAAACCTTGCAGCAGGCAATGAATGTTGCATCATTAAAAGGAATACAAAAATCAATGTATGTAATGCCTGATGCTCATGAAGGGTATGGATTTCCAATTGGAGGGGTTGCTGCATTTGATATGCAGGACGGAATAATAAGCCCAGGTGGAGTTGGTTATGATATTAACTGCGGAGTCAGATTGGTAAGAACTGATTTGGATTTTGAGCAGATAATGAGCAAAAGAAAAGATTTGCTGAATGAAATGTTCAAGGAAGTTCCTGCTGGTGTTGGCAAAGCAGGCATTACAAAATTATCAAAGGATGTTCTCAAGGAAATTTTGCAGAAAGGTGCAAAATGGGCAATTGAAAATGGTTATGGAACAAAAGATGATTTGCTAAAAACTGAAGAGTATGGCTGCATGGAAAAAGCAGATTCACATGCAGTATCTGAAAAAGCACTGGCAAGAGGATTGCCTCAGCTTGGAACACTTGGCTCAGGAAATCATTTCTTGGAAATACAAAAAGTTGATCAGATTTACGAGCCTGAAACAGCAAAAGCATTTGGAGTTACAAAACCAGGCCAAGTGCTTGTTATGATACACTGCGGTTCTCGTGGATTGGGACACCAGGTTGCTTCAGATTATATAAAAATAATGGAGGACAAATACGGATTCAAGGATTTGCCTGACAGGGAATTAATCAATGCGCCAATCAATTCAGAGATTGGAGAAAAATATTATCAGGCAATGTGCTCTTCTGTTAATTATGCATTTGCAAACAGGCAGATGATTTTACATTGGGTAAGAGAATCTTTTGCAAAGGTTTTTGGAGAAACCAAAATGGAGCAGGTTTACGATGTCTGCCATAATCTTGCAAAATTTGAAACTCATACAATTGATGGAGAAAAGAAAAAAGTTTGCGTGCACAGAAAAGGCGCAACAAGAAGTTTTGGTCCGGGCAGAGAGGAAATTCCAGAAGTATACAGAAATATTGGTCAGCCAGTTATTATTCCAGGTTCAATGGGGACTGCATCATATTTGCTTGTGGGAACAAAAAAAGCAGAGGAAGTTTCTTTTGGCTCAACAGCCCATGGTGCAGGAAGAGTTGCTTCAAGATCACAGGCTTTGAGAGAGCTAAGAGGAGAGGATGTTGCAAGGCATTTGATGGAAAAAAATATAGAAATAAAAGGAGCATCCTGGAAAGGAATTGCAGAAGAAGCTCCTGAAATGTACAAGGATATTGATGAGGTTGTCAGAGTCAGCAAAGAATCAGGTTTGGGATTGCCAGTTGCTAGATTAGTTCCGCTTGGTGTTCTTAAGGGTTAATGTTTTAATAAATACACTTCTTTTGCTTTATTAATAGATTCTTGAGTATCCGACATTATTCTATTTCTTATTGCATCTAATTTAATTTTTACATTTACATGTCTTTTAATATTTTGATCATTTATTTCAAAAATCAAATTTTTCCACAATACTTTTTCAGGATGTTGTATTGGTAATAACTTCAATAATCTTATAACTTCTTTTTTTGATGATAATTCTAAAATATAATCATCTTTATTTGAAATTATGATAGATTTATTTGTTATTTTGATTCTACCTTTTTTCATATTTATATACATTGAAGTTTTAAATCCAAATTTTGTTAAACCTTCTTTTATCATTTTAAGAAGTATGGTATTTTGGTTAAATACCCTAATTACAAATTGAATATGTTCTCTTACTTTTCTTATAATAATACTTCCATCAGAATCTATAATCCCAGCTAAAAAATATAAAAATAAGCTGTCTTTTTCAAAATTGATATTTTGTCGATTCAATAAAAAATCAAAAGAATTCAAATCCAAATCTATGCATATATTCCATTTATAATCCTCTTTTTGTTTTGTTGGATAAACATAAATTGGCCCATATTTATCAAATAAGTGATGCAAAAGAGTTATAAAATCTTTATGGGTTGTAGCAGTTGTGATGCGCAAAGTACTTTTAGACCTCTTTGCTACATAAAGATCACCAATAGCAAATCCAATTAGATATGCCTTTTCTTTTTCATTCTCGCAAAAAACAGTTTTTGGATGTTTTGTATTAAAAAATTCATTTGCTTTATCTTTCCCAATAAGTTCAATATTTTCTTTGATTAGTATGTTACGTATTGTTCTTCTATCAACCATAAGCAACCGATTTATTTTTCTTATAGGATATTTCAAATCAACATACATACCAATAATTTGCGATTTAATATTATTTGATAATATTTTCATAATCAAAATTAAACAACCCACATTTAAA